>CDZK01015466.1_pt1 | contig 898186 bp, 716 predicted proteins | sample 557401 | NCBI WGS metagenome assembly CDZK01 (sample SAMEA3182108, study PRJEB8094) | gut metagenome | biome: human; feature: gut; material: Stool; isolation source: human stools | place: Canada | collected 2013-04-25 | reverse complement strand
GTAGTCACGATTCTGATTCGCTGTGGCAAATGTCGTTTTCGCTATTGGATTACGCCCCATTCCAAGGTGATAACATTTGGATTGGTGAGTCTCCAATGCAACGACAACATCACGCAGGCTCTCACGGTTACAGAGTTGTCCGAACATGAGTGCCATGAGCTGATTCCAGCAGGTGAAGTTCTTGACATACCTGTTCCCATCATACTTGTCAACCAGGTGACGGAACTTGTTGTTGTCGAGAAATGCAACCAATTGAGCGAATACATATTTGTCTTTGTTCATAGAGCAGTCCCTTTATGGGCTGCAAAATTACAAATTCAAATCGTCGCACATGAAAAATTACTTCTAATAGACTATGTTTCAACTATTTCAAAGACCGACTTGCCCGCTTTTACGGGACAGTAGTGAAATGAATTTACGAAATGGTGTGATTCAATCGGTGCGAAAATTTTAAATTCATCTATCAATGATGAAATGGTTATGCAACATGCAACGAAATATGTCTCTGTCGATGCCATACCGAACAAACGTGCAATTTCTATTGAATGGCCAGAAAATATAATCGGTGAATTTGAAAAAAATATCTATATAGGAACAAATGAAAAAAATATGAAACCTTTGATTTGTATAGATATTTTACTTTCAGAAAATCAGGCAAATGGAGCTTTAAATTTTATCGTTAGAAGCGATGCCTTTGAATCCCATTATACCTATAAAGTTATAGATGGAAATGTATCAATAGATAATGTTTCAACACCTCTTTGCATTAACATAGGGCGTAGTACCTTATCATTATCTGAATTCCTATGTAAAGACCGCTATTTCCCTACTGTCCGGTTTGTTGATGGAACTACTTTACAAGGCCAATATATGGCCGAATATAGAAATGAGGATGTATTATTTGATCGAGAAAAAATTCAAGTTTGGGATTGGGTAGGTGTAAATATTAAAAATGAATCACAAGGTAATGAGAAAGATAATACGAGTATTCAATATTGTGTGATAAAGAAACTTAAAGAACAAAATTTCGACATAATATTCGATGATGACAATGCAGGGGAAATAGCGGATGTTATCGCGATCAAAGTTGATGATGTTAATAAAAAAGTCAAAGTGGAATTGTTCCATTTGAAATTTTCTCAAGAAGATCGTCCCGGGGCTCGAATCAACGATTTATATGCTGTTAATGGGCAAGCACAAAAATGTGTAAGCTGGCTTCATACCAAACCAGAGCATATTCTCGGACGAATGTTAAAACGAGGAGCTTCAGGACCTAAAAACAGATATGAATTAGGAACACAAGAACAACTTTCAATAATTAGAGAGAAAGTAAAAAGTTTGTATGAAGTTGAATATATAGTTAATATAGTTCAGCCCGGATTATCGAAAGCCGCGGCTTCAATAGAACAATTAAAATTACTTAGTCTTACCGAAGTGTTTTTATGGGAAACAAGAATGATTGAGTTGGGGGTTATCGCAAGTGCATAAAATTTTCGAGTATTGAAATTATTTGGTCAGCTTATATGATTGATGTTAATGATTTTAAACAAGAGGTCGAGTGTATCTATAAAGACGAAAAATACTCCGTTCGGGATAATGGAGCTATTTTCCGGCATCCTCGTGATGGCAAGCGACCTCGTAAATATGATAACTTTTGGACTTTCGGTAAGGCCAATGATAAACATGGATACATGGAGATTGCGTCCGTTCGTGTTCATATTATCGTTGCTACGGCCTTTCATGGCACGAAACCGACGAAAGAATATGTCGTCGATCATATAGACACGAATCGCCGCAATAATCGCCCGAATAATCTTCGATGGGTTACTCGACTGGAGAACGCACTCGAAAACCCGATTACCCGGAAACGTATCATAATGCGGTGCGGTAGTATCGAAGCGTTTTTGGCCAATCCGTCTCTGTTGCGAGAAAACGATGTTACCCCCGATTTCAGTTGGATGAGAACCGTTACGGATGCCGAAGCTCAAGTCAGCAAAGAGCGATTATTGGCATGGGCCGAAAGCGACAAGCAAGCATCCGGAGGTGCTTTGGGCGAATGGGTATATGGTCGGCAACCGATTTCACAAAATGACGGTCGGTTGTCGAGTGCAGACGAAATAGATAAGCTGCAATCCGATTCTCTAAATGGTTGGGGGCAAATTCAAACTCTTGCAAATGAACGTCCCGTTGAGCAGGAACATAGAAAGCGGAATATTATGCTATCGTTAACACCCGGAGCAGCCCAAGAAATCTATTTTTATAATGATAAGCCCAATGAATACCCATGTACCCCGCAGGAATACAACGGTGATCCTTTAACTGCTTATGCAGCCAATCTGACCGAAAACGCTGTATTTTGGCGTAATAACAATGGAGATCGGGAGTATGTGGTTGCCAAGTATGGATTCTCGGAAGATCGAAATTCTCTATTTATAATGACTAAATCCGCATACGTGTGGCGAGATCAAGATGACGGAGACTCGATTGCTGTCCCCATAACAAACCTCAGTAAAGACGAGTTCAGCGAGGATGAATTGAACTATCAGCTCGGAGAGGTTGTGTACGAAGATAATTTATTCGTACATAAAAGGGTAGAAACCGGCTTTATGCCCAAAGAGTATTTGGAGGAGATATTCGACGAGTGTATTGGCAAGAAGAAGAAAAAGATTGACGAGAATTAGAATATTTCGGACGACCAATTTTATCCATATTTTTGTTGCTATTTTGTTACCCGTCGCAAAGTGTGTATCGCTTTACTTGTTAATATACAGATAAATACAAGTGTGAGTAAATAATTTCTGGCAGAACTTCGTGAACTCGTATCAGATTTACCGCCATGACCGGCGGGAAGAGCAGGCGTAACCGGGAAACTCGGGCCGGGAGGATACGTATGGATTTTGTCGGCAGGTATCGCCTGTCGGGTTTTGCCGCACGCCCGGCTGCGGGCGCGGCTATTTCCGGAAGATGAAGTAGACCGCCAGTATCAGGCAGAGGAAACCTGCGAGGTGGTTCCAGCGCAGGGAGTCCGACTTCATGAAAACCAGCGCGAACAGCGTGAAGACCGAGAGCGAGACCACTTCCTGGATGACTTTCAGCTCCCAGATCGAGAACGGCCCGCCGAACTGCGACGACCCGATGCGGTTGGCCGGAACCTGGAAGCAGTATTCGAACAGGGCGATGCCCCAGCTGAGCAGTACGATAGCCAGCATGCCGAAGCGTTCGAGCTTGGATTTGAATGCGATGTGGCCGTACCAGGCGAGCGTCATGAAGGCGTTCGATATGATGAGCAGGGCGACGGTGGCGATTCCTTTGAACATAGGCCGTAGGGGATTAAAACCGCGCAAAAGTATCAATTTTTTCCGTATGATATGCGCGCCCCGCAAAAAAAAGCCATCCGCGACGTTTTTTTATCGGGATGGCGGTAGGGTATCGGGTGTACGGTGCGTTTGGGTAAGGCCTGCGGCAGGTAGCGTCCGTATGCCTTGCGATCGGCGATGCTGCCGATCCGCCGCGGCCCGATCGTTGCCGGGCTGGGGTGGCGCGGAACCCGTCGATGACGACTGCCGGGCGCCGGGGCGGAGGAGCCGCGGAAATTGCGGACGGCCTGTCCGGCTTCTGTGCCCGGGTTATTTCAGCAAAGCGTCGAGGTCGGTGATGTCGCGGAAATCGTCGATGACCCTGTCCGCATCGGTCTGCGCCAGCGCTGCGCGGTCGAGCGTCGTGGCCAGCGCCACGATATGTCCGGCTCCGGCCCTGCGTGCTGCTTCGATCCCCGCCGGGGCGTCTTCGAAGACGACGCATTCCGCCGCAGGCAGCCCCAGGGCCGCGGCGGCCGTAAGGTAAATCTCCGGGTCGGGTTTGCAGCGCGAGACCATGTCGCCGCTGATCCTGGCGTCGAAATAAGGCTCGATACGGCATTTTTCCAGCACGAAATCCACATTGGGCTTGTAGCCCGACGAACCTACGGCGCAGCGTATGCCTGCATCGCGGAGCTTTTGCAAGAGGTCGGTGAGCCCGGGCATCGGCACGATCTCGGGGGCGTAGATCTCCCGGTAGATGGATTCCTTCTCTTCGGCGAGTGCCGCGAGCCCCTTTTCGCGGATCACCTCCGCGGGCATGATGAGCCTCATGATGTCGTCGTTGCCCATGCCGTATGCCTGGCCGAGTTTCTCCTTCCAGTCGCGGATGCCGTATCGTTCGCAGAAGATTTCGAACGCACGGATGTGGACGGGCGTGTTGTCCACGAGTGTCCCGTCCATGTCGAATATTGCACCTTTTATCATAGTTGTCCCCTTTTTTCCAGCCCAAAGGTAGTCAAAATCCCCGGGTTCCCGGCCTCCGTGCATCAGAATTTGAGTTTTATGCCCAGGTTGACGGCGAAATTCTGGATCTCCTGCCCGGGTTTCGGGTCGCGGTGCGTGACGCGCCAGATGAAGTCCACGCGCAGCAGCCGGAAGATGTTTTCGACGCCGAATCCCACCTCGACATAAGGGTCGGACACCGATGTCATGCCGGGCGGGAAGAGCAGCGGTGCCTGCGTTGCGGCGAGGCTGCCGTCGTTCTCCTTCGACAGCGTGCCCCACACGCCCTTGCATACCAGCACCTCGCGCCATTTGAGTTTTTTGATGAGCGGGATGCGCCCCAGCAGGATGCCGTTGAAGTGGTGTTCGAAAAACAGCGCCACCCAGGTGTCCGAAGCGAACTCGTAGAAGTTCATGCACGAGAACGCCATCGGGTCGTAGAAATAGGTGCCGTTCCCCTCGTGGAGCTTCAGCAGCGGGTAGGGTACCTTGCCGAAGATCTTGCCGCCCTGCACGGTGATGTCCGAGTAGCCTAGCGGCGGCAGCTCGGGCTTGTAGTGGATGCCGCCTTCGAGGCGGTAATATTCATAGCTGCCGCTCAGCACCCGGGGGATCCCGGCCGTGAACCCAAGGGTCAGGACGGGGTATTTCGTCCCCATGTACTGCTTGTCGAACGGCATGCGGTAGATGCTTTCGTTCTTCGAGATGCGCATCCCGACGTGTACGGCGGCGTCCGCTACCGAGTTCATGACCGTGCCGTCGGGGCGCACCAGCGGGACGTACCGGTTGCCGTAGATCTTCTGGATGCGGGCGCCGAGGAAGTTGCTGATCCCGTGCCGCCATTCGTGCTCGTAGACGGCCTCGCCGCGGTTGACCATCGAGAGCCGCGAGTCGCCGCGCGAGAGGAGCGAGCTGAGGATGTTGCTCTCCGTGAGGGCGTTCTGCCCCGCGCCCAGCTGCATCACGTCGTGGCGGCCCGAGACGGTCAGCTTGCGCGTCAGCCGGCGGTTGAAAGCCAGCTCGACGCTGCCGCCGCCTTTGAACATCCCGTCGCGCGTACCGTATGCCGCATACCCCGAGAGGCGTATGCGGCGGCTGACAGCCGTGGTCGTGCGGAATCCCGGCTGCATGCGGAACCCTTCGAGCTTGTTGAAGCTCGCCAGTTTATAGTAGGGGCCGATGCCGATGTATTTGGTGTTCCAGTAACCGACGATGACCGTGTTGATCAGGGTGTAGATATTGCGGTACAGCGGGACGTTCTGCACCGAGTCGACCATCGAATAGATGCCTTTCTCCTTGTCGCTCAGCCGGTAGGGGCGGACGCTCTCCCAGAAGGCTTCGTCCTTGCTGCTCTCCGGCCCCTGGTCGCCGATCACGACGTTGTTGTCCATGCGTATGACCTCGGCGGGGATCGGTTCGCCGATCCGCACGTCGGTGTAGACCACCTCGCGCGTGCCGATGAACGAGGTCAGTTTCGATGAGTCGGCCGTGGTGACCGAGAATTCGGCCGATACGCGGTCGCGGCTTCGGAACCACGTGCTGTCGCGCACGATGCGGTTCTCGTTTTCGAGCCGCAGGTGCTTGATCCAGTTTACGTTGACGCCCTTGGGCATGCGCGCCGAGGCCGATTGCAGGGCATACGACGCCGAGTCGATGTTCACCTCGCCGTCGAGCACCGGGGAGGTGAGCCGTTTGGGGTGGAACCGGATTTTGTAGGTCTTGCGGCCGTCGACCTGCATGCTGTCCACCAGGAAATAGTCGTAATAGAAGAGTCCCCCGTCGGAGAGCGGGCTGGCAAAACGGACGTTGAAAATGTCGATGAAGTTGGCGTAGAAGTTGACGTTGCCGTGCATCTGTCCCGTGAACTGGGCGATGGCGAAGCTGTCCTCCACCCCCGATACGCGGTTGGCGCGGATGATCTCGCGCGACAGCGAGGGGTTGCGCTTGCTGTGGTAAAAGTCGGCCGTGGTTTCGGAGATCATGGCCGGCAGGTAAGCCTGCCCGGTGAGGGCCGACGTGTCGACGTATTCGAATATGAAGCCGAAGTTGCGTTGCAGCCTTTTGTTGCGGAAGCGCGGCTTGATGTTCGTCAGGTCGAGCTCCATCTTGGTGTACGTGGCGCAGTGGTAGCGTTCGTACTCGTCGGGGTCGTTCTGCGGCTTGCGGCGCACGACCCCTTTCAGGATCGGGTGTGCGGGGTTCTCGCCCGGGGTGATGACGACGCTGCCGATGCCGAATTCGACCGCTTCCAGGGCGAAGTCTACCTGGTTGAAGCCGCCCCGCGTGAGCGGCTTGGTCTGTGTGGCGTAGCCGACCATCGAGGCCTGTACGCGTCCCACCGTATCGCGGGTCTCGAGCGTATAGATACCCTCCTCATCGGTCGTGATGCCGGTCGTGGTGCCGGGGAACACGACGCTCACGAACTGCATCGGGGCACCGCTGGCGGCATCCGTCACACGGCCGCGGACACGGGTGCTCTGTGCCGACAGGGTCGTGCACACGGACAAAGCTGCGAGCAGTGAGGCGAGCAGCCTGTATGTAATTTTGCCACGGAGCATTTTGCAAAAATAATTAAAAAGAACCTGTTTGGTCAAAATAAATTACTTTTGCATAATTTAAGTCGAAAAATCGAACACCAAAAGCAGAAATGGCACACGGAAAAGTCGAAAAGACCAATGCGGCCCGCTTGCTCGACCGCGCTAAGATAGCCTATGAACTCGTCCCTTACCGGGTTGATGAAGAACACCTCGCAGCGACGCACGTGGCCGAAGAGCTGGGCGAAGATATAGGAAGCGTATTCAAGACCCTCGTGCTGCGGGGCGACCGCACGGGGTATTTCGTATGCGTGGTGCCCGCCGACCACGAGGTCGACCTCAAGGCCGCCGCACGCGTATCGGGCAACAAGAAGGCCGACCTGATCCCGATGAAGGAGCTGCTGCCCGTGACGGGTTACATCCGTGGCGGCTGCTCGCCGATCGGCATGAAAAAACAGTTTCCGACCTATATCCACTCCTCGGCCGCGTCGCTTCCGGCCATCTACATCAGCGCCGGCGTCCGCGGCCTCCAACTGAAAATCGCCCCGGCGGAGCTCATAGCTTTCGTCGGGGCGACCGTGGCGGAAATCAGCCGCCGGGAATAGGGCTGTGGCTATTTCCCCGGTTTCGCGTATTTGGTGTAGACCGAGGCCGTCCGTTCGGCGATCGCATTCCAATCGTATTTTTCCATGGGATACTCTATTTGCCGGTAAGGGGCGTCCATATTTTCCTGGAGTTTGCGTGCCAGAGCCCTTCTGTCGCCCAACGGGAAATAGAATTCCTGCCCGAGCCCGACTTCCAGGTTTGCGGGGATGTCGCTCACGATCACAGGCAGCCTGTAACTCATTGCTTCGAGCAGTGCGATCGGGAGCCCTTCGTGCGAGGAGGGGAGTACGAAACACCGGGCATGCGACAGCAATGCGTGCAATTTCCTGCCCTTGATAAATCCGGGCAGCACGACTCCCTGTTCGCGGGCGTATTTCTTCAGGCTTGCGGAATAGTCGTCCTCGAAATCGCTGTCCCCGGCAATGACCAACTTGCATTCCCTGTGCTCGGTACGTGAAAACGCTTCGATCAGGTGGTGCAGGTTCTTTTCCGGTACGAACCGGCACATTGCGAAGATATACTTTCCTTGTTCGATCCCCAGCTCCCCGAAATATTCCGGATAGTCGGTGATATCCGGTGAGGGGACGCCGTTGTAGATCACATGGCAGTCTTTACGTCCGTATTTCCGGATCAGCATGTCGTCGATCACATGCGAGATCACGATGACTTCGTTGGCGAAGAGCGTGCCTGCGGCCTCGCCCAGGCGGAGTGCCGTTTTGGCCGCCATGCCCCATTTGTCCCGGTCGTAGTCCGGCCCGTGGTGGGTGAATACGACTTTCATTCCCAGCAAACGGGCCAGCGGTGTCAGCAGTGCCGGGCCCACCGCATGGAGGTGGACGATGTCGGCTTTCAGGCGTTTGGCCCGCACGATGGCCCTGAACGTGTGGACGATTGCTTCGAGCGATTTTTTCCGCGGCGTTTCGATGTCCGAGAGCGTGATGCCCTTGTAGCTGGACAGCGTGTCGCGTACGTAACTTTTCCGCCGTATAACGGTTACCTCGAAGCCTTTTCGAGCAATACGCGGAAACAACTCTTCACAATGTGTCTCCACGCCTCCCATGATATTCGGAATGCCGCGGGTTCCGGTGACGACTATTTTCATGTTGTTATTTTGCGGGTTTTAGTCCGAACAGGAATCTTAACAGACGATTACGTTGTAAGATATACCGGTGCAGGATGATCGGAAGAAAAATCCCTGCGCCGATTACGGCCGCGGCCCCGACGCTGAAATAGAGCGGGTCGTTGCCGTTCGCAAGCAACGGAACTTGCTGGACAAGGGATTTGACGAATCCTTCGAATGTGGTGTGGAACAGATAGATGATATAAGAAGAGGCCGATACGACAAGGAGTTTTTGCGTTATATGTTTCAGGCTTTTGATCCGTGCCGATATCACGCATATCGTATGGATGCCTGCAAATGGCAATATATAACCCATCAGGCCGGTGAGTATGTCGTTTCGGACGAGCAAGGTGCATGCGAACAGGACGGGCAGGGCGCAGACCGGAATCATTCCCGGTATTTTCTTCGCCGAATCGAGCCAACGGGGCCAATTTATGAGAAACACGCCCAGCATAAAATATTTCAGCATGGCCACGGCCTTGTTTATGCAGAAGATTTCGGGCCAGTCGACAGGCAGAAACCCTGTCAGGAGACTTGCTGCGAACAGCACGGTTCTTCCCGTTTTCGTCTTTATCATGCTTATGAGCAGGAATATCAGCCATAGCGCCCAGATAAACCAGAGGAAATAGCCTGCTTCGGGCAGATAGAACATCTTGATATACGATGCTGCCGTCACGGGATTTTCCACGGACATTCCCTGTTGCGTCAAAAGTTTGATGCTGATTATGACGACGCTTGTCGAGAAATAGGGGATCATCAACCTTTTGAATTTCTTCAAAATGAAGTTTCCCCCCCCCTTGTTTTGGCTGTTCCCGGTCATTGCATAGATGTATCCGCTTGCGAACATGAACAGGGGCATGTGGAATGCGTATATGAACCGGTTGGCGAGGTGGTACCATTCGGGGGCATCCGCAGGATTGTAATGTCCGATGACGACGAGGATGATGCCTATCGTCTTGGCGATGTCTGCCGTTGCCGACCGTTCCATGGTTACATCCGCTGCTTCAGGTCTCCTTGCGCCGGATCCTGGCCGACGTCGCACCATTTTTTATCCAGACAGGCCGGTTTGCCCCTCATGCTGCGGAGCTTGTTCCTGAGCGCCCATTTCAGCGGGTACTTTACATATTTATGCATGACCGGACTGGCTGTGCCCACCATCCAGCAGTTCTTCGGACATTTGCGCACCATGGCACGCACCTCCTCCGCCCGGGCGCTTTGCCATATCTCCATGAAATCGGGCGTTTGGTGGATGTTGCCCATCGATTTTTGCCAGTATTTCTCTTCCAGTCCATTGCAGGGATAGACGTCGCCGAAGGGGTCGATGAAGAAATTGGCGGATCCGGCCTCGCACGGCAACATACGCCGGCCGCCTTCGATGTAGTTGATCAACCCCATGTTGAACCAAGCCCGGAACCAGCTCTTGGGGTGGTTCTCCTGCAGCTGCCACGCGATCAATTGCTCGAAGTTCCTGCATACTTCGTCTTTGTTGGTAATGACGTTGTCGTCCTTGTGGAAATAGTAGGAGTTGTGGAACGCTGCCGTTGCGAACTCCATCCCCAGCGATTTGCTCAACTGATACAGCGAAAGCATGTCCCTGGAGTTGTTGTTCGATACGGTACAGCCGAATCCGATGTCCTTCAAGCCCATTTGCTTTAAGGCAAGCAACGTGCGCAGGCCCTTGTCGAAGCCTCCGGCATGGCCGCGCAATTCGTCGTTCTTGCAGCTCAGGCCCTCGATGGAGATACGGATGCCGATTTGCGGGTATTTTTCCGCCAGCGCGATGACCTTCTCCTCGAACCAGCCCGAGGTGGAGATGACGATGCGATCCGTATGCTTGTAGCACTCTTCGACGATCTCGGCCAGGTCGTCGCGTACGAACGGTTCGCCGCCGGTCAGGTTGATGAATTTCAGCCGCGGCAGCGTGCGGAGATCCGAGGCTTTGATTTCCTCTTCTTTTTTCGTGGGGTTGAACCAGATGTTGCACATCTTGCATTTCATCGGGCAACGATAGGTCAGGATGATACTGGCATCCGTGGGATGAGGTATATTCCGGGTATTCATGTTATCTGTTGTTGTAAATTTTCAGGAGTTCTGTATAGTACCTCTCTGCCGAATATCTTTTCTGTGCGTCGAGTGCGATCTGCCGGTATTCGAACGGGGTTGCGAACATTTGTCCGATTCGGGCCTTCAGTTCTTTTGCGTTTCCGGATTCGAACAGCATTCCGGTCTTGCCTTCATCGATCAGTTCGGGAATGCCGCCGATCCGGCTGCCGAGCACCGGAGTGCCCAGACATTGTGACTCGATGACGGACAGCGGATTGTTTTCATACCATTCCGAAGGCACGACGCAGAATCGGGCCTTACCGACTATTTCCTTGATTTCCGGCCAGTGTTTATAACCCAGAAGTTCTATATCGCTTCCTGCAGCTGCGGCGCGCAGCGTCTCTTCGAGCGAACCGCCACCGATTATCTTCAGTGGGTAGGGCAGTCGCTTTGCCGCTTCGATCAGTGTTCCGATCCCTTTTTCAGGACTAAGACGGCCTATGTAACAGTAATAGTTCTCTTTGTCGTAATCGTCTTTCCGGGTTTTGGCAATGTCGATAAAATTGCAGAGCGTATTGATCTTCTGTTTGTCGAAGTTGCCCTGAACCATTTTGTCCGCCATAAACCGGCTGGGACAAATAAAGGCGTCGGTAACTGCTTCCAGGCGCATACGAGTCCATTTCATAGCTTCCTTGTATGCCAGGAAACTTGCCAATGCGGAATTTTTCATGCATTTGTGCTTCCGCACCTTGCGTTTGTCGCTAAAGCACTCTTCGCAAACCTGCAACCCGTTGCGCAGGCAGTCGTAACGAGGGCATAGCAGTTTGTAGTCGTGCAGAGTCCATACGACTTTCACGCCTCGTCGATGGGCTATTTCGGCGATAACGGGAGAAAGTTGGGTGTGGATATTGTTCAGGTGGAGTATATCCGGTTGGAACTCATCGAGCAGTCGGGTGAACTTTGTCCTGACTTCACGGGTGCCGAATGGGCGGCGCAGCGCCTCGATTATTCCCAACCCGGGGGCGAATTTAACCTCGCTCGGAAAGTATTTGCTCCAGGGAGTTTCCAGATTTTCCGGATGCTGCATGGAAAAAACGGCTACTTCATGGCCTTTTTGTTTCAAAAGCTCTTCTAGATTGATCGTGCAGACACAATCGCCGCCGCGCGGATAATAGAATTTATTGGCTAAAAGTATTTGCATAAATTGTTTTATGTCCGGTTGCCGTTGATTTTATAGTTATTCGTCAGTATTATGATTATATATCAGTGCTTTATCCGATTATAATATTTGACGAAAATTTCTTTAGGTGTTTTTCTTGTCAGAAGAGCTGCAGCAACATTACGATTTGCTGCTGACATTATGCTGGCATTATCACCGGATACTTTGTTCTGTATTCGATATTTTAAGCTTCTCAGAACTGCTATTACACAGGCAAAGCATGTTAAAAATATATATAATACTACAGACGACCCGGAAAGGAATCTAATCACCCCTTTTTCACCTGCAGGGGCTGTTGCCGTTTTGATCTGGGAAATGTGTGTTTTGCCACTACAGCCTTCATAATGAATTAATTCGACCGATGCGTTCACGTAGCAAAAATAACCACGTCTGTTCAGTGCGGTGGACAATGCGATATCTTCCGGACAGAAAAAGTAGTATTCGTCGAAAAATCCCATTTGCCGGAATATGTCTGTTTTGATCATAAATGCCGCCCCGACGAGATTGTATGTCCGGAATATTCCGATTCGGTTCGTATAGGGACTTTCGACCGTTTTTTCGCGCCACAATCCTAATTGGGCCAAAACATATGTTTTCCAATTTATTTCAGGTCGGCCGCAGTATTGAAGCGAGTGGTCGGCAAATAGCAATTTTGGACTGACGACAGCAGCCTCCGATGGTAATTGGTCGAACGTCGCCGCCAAACTCGTGATTACGTCCGATTCTATTTTTGTGTCGTCATTCAGAACAAAACAATATTTTCCGGTTGCTTTTCGCAATGCCAGATTGTTGTTGGCCGAGAATCCACGGATTTCATTACTTTCAATAATCTGCGCCCACGGGTAATTTTGTCTCAAATGCTGAAGGTTTTCCGGTGAGAAGAGATATGCGACGACAAATACCTCATAAGAGGTCGAGGTGTGTGTGCGGATACTGTCCAGACATCTGCTTAGCACCTCATAATTGTTCATGCTAACGATGATGACTGAAACTTCCATTGTTTCGCTTGTTTATTCGTGATCGGTTGCGATCTATTTTATAAATCAGAATGTAGACCAGATAGAAAAGATAAAGGTGCATTCCCGGTGTTGAAGATACGGTCGACGCCGCTATGAAAGCCAGCGGGAGAAAGAACAGGCATTTTCCCCGCGAGTGCCAGCCCAATCGGCATAAAGTAAAAATAAAGATACAGTATGTGATAATTCCCAATATTCCCCGTTCGACCATAATCCATATCCAGATACTTTCCAGTCCCAGAAGCCGGCCTACCAATATGCGATCCGGAAAGTACAGTGTCGCTTTCTGTCCTAATCCCCATATGGGGCTTTTCGACATAAGAATATAGGCGGCTTCGAACTGATCCTGGCGCATTTCTAAACTGCTGCCTCGTATTTCGGTTTTTTCCGGATTTAATACCGATACGATCAGATTTTCAACAAAATCCAGATAAGGCATCAGGACGATTATACTGATTACCGCAAAAGCTAAGATGCGAACGGATTGTTTGTTTTTTAGATTGATCAGCGGGAGTATTCCTACTGCCAGAAATACCAGCGGTGTTCGGCTGTTGGATAGCAGGGATGCGATGAATGCCATAATGCCGACAAGCAGCATGGTTTTTTGCTGTAATTTACTGAAATATGCTTTATAATACACGTACCCGTACAGGCAGAGGCAGAATATCAATCCGAAATTGATGCTGCCGCCGATCGGATGAAGGAAAAACGATTGGACACGGGTTCCTCGCTCATCTTCCAGATATTGCCAGTCTGTTGCTCTGGGACCTGCGAGGTCTATTTCATAATCCATTACGGGATTGTAACCCAGGAATTTTTCGATAAATGCATATGTGCAAATTATCAGCGAGGCTCCTAATAATATATTGACAACTTTCAGTATATCTTCTTTGCTTGATATTAACATCCAGCATAAATAGGCACTGATGAAATCGCAAAAAACAACGGATAGCAGTGACGTGAAGGTATTCTGGATTCCGGCGATCGAAATAAAGCTCGATACTACATAGGACAATAGTACCCAGATAAATACCTTGTTGAACGGCAGGGGAGATGTCGTTATTACCCGGCTGTATCTTTTTCTTTTGATTACATATAGCAGTGCGAAGAAGATCGACATGAATACTTCCAGGGTCAATAACGGAACGCCCGGAAGGTTTATCAGGTTTATGTTGTTGTTTAGGAACAGCCGGAACGCCAGAAAGAGAAAAAAACCTTGTTTGTAGTTTTTTAATGAGTACAGAATTAGCAGTGCCGCTATAATCAAGAATGGATTCATGCAGTCATTATTTTATAATTCGGGCCGGAATCCCTGCCGCGATCGAATACGGGGGAATATTTTTTGTAACCACCGCATTCGCACCGATGATGGCCCCCTCGCCGATCGTGACTCCGGCCAAAATCGCGGCTTTCTCCCCGATCCACACATTGTCTCCGATGACGATCGCACCTTTGGAATAAATAGGCCGGGCATTCGGTGCGATGTTCCGGAGCGCCATATCTTTGGGATCTCCGTGCGAATTGTCCGAAATGAGCACGCTTTTCCCCGTGCGGACGTTTTTACCGATCCGGATAGAATTGACTGCGGTGATATGCATATCCGGACCGAACATGCAGCCGTCACCAATCGATATTTTCACCGGAGTATTGTATTGCGGCATTTCATGAGCCGTGATATGGGAATTGCGGCCGATAAGACAATAGTCCCCAATCTCAATGTATTTTTTCCCATTGACTAAATATAATCCCGGTTCTACCTCTGTATGAAGCCCTATTTTTCGGACGTTATGTGCAATCCATGCTGTATAAAACCATGCGTAATATCGGCTAAACCGTTGTGAAAGCGAATATGGCCATATACAATGAAGTAAATTGCCGAATGTTCGTATATATTTATAAAGCATTTTTTATTTTGTATTTAAAAATTTATTTTTCAAATACCCGTATAATGTTTCCTTACCATCTGCCGTTTCATAATATGATAACCGATGGTTTAGTTTGAAAACCGTCGTTTCTTGTTTGATGCGATCGAATTTTTCTGCATCATATGGTTGGTTCATCTCGGAAAGCAATTGGTGTAAATATGGGGATGTATAGGGCATCGTGTCTACGCTTCTGCGGAATGAATCGTTTTTCCGATAAATTAGGTCGAAGATGTAATCTATCAGAAGATAATCGATCATCTTATTGTATTCTTGGAGGTATTTAAGAAAGATACTTTGGATAGTGCCAAATGCCGGATTACCATGAGTTGATGCAAGGAAAAATGTAGCCCACCTGTATGCAGATATGGTGGTATTGGATCCAGTCACAATTTTTATTGAGTGAAAATAGTCTGGGGCAGGAATTGATATTGAATCGGTAATCAGTAAAGTACTGTCCATCCAAATACCGCCTTTATCAAATAATAAACAAATGCGTAATATGTCGGAAAAGTGGGTGTATGAAAGTTCTCCTCTATTCAATCGATCATAAATATAATTAGGAAGTGTAACGTGTGAGGCAATATTATCTTTGGTCAATAAATGGACTGGCCGGTCATGTATATTCGAGACAATACTATTGTAACATATTTTTACAATTTCAGGCATTGCAGTCTCTCCCTGATACCAAAAGATCCATACCGGATCGTTATTTGACTTTTCTTGTAGCGATGGAAATGTTGCAGGAACCATATCGCAATAATGTTCATCCATCCATCGGCGAATAGAATCTATTTTCTGGTTTTCAAAAAAAAAGCATTCTTTGAAATGAAAATAGAAAAAATCCCGTATCAGTTGGATGAATAACACGCAAAGTGTCCGTATCCGTAAAAATGAACTTAATCGGACGATATTTATGATCTTAGATCCGTATAAACGAATTGTACGATACATTACTCTGGATTATTTTGGTCGGATATTTTTGACATACATCTTTGTTGATGAGAAATAATTTTTTGATAGATATCGGTTAACGTATTTTTGATAGATTCGGGATTATGCCGTTGCCGGGCTGCTAGTTGTCCTTGGTGACTCAGTTGCTCCATTAATTTTGTATCCCGGCTCAGTTTAACGATCTCCATTGCCAGCATGTGCGGTTCATTTGACGGGATGAGAATGCCGGTTTCGTAGTTTTTGACGAGAGACGGAATTCCGCCTACATAGGTCGTGATGACTGGAATTCCGATTATTTGGGCCTCGCATAATGAATTAGGAGAATTGTCGATATATGCTGTATGTACGTAGATGTCGGCCTCTGCAAGTTGAACGGCTAAATCTTCGGCCGAAAGTGTTCCCAGAAATTTTATGTTGACTGCATCATGAGGCGTACGTTCATTTTTCTCGAAGAAAGAGAAAGACCCGGTGGGGCCGGCAATAAGCCATTCGAAATCAAAATCCGTATGATCTTTTAATAATTTGGCTGTCTTCAAAAGGAGATCCATGCCTTTGACCATACTGCATGACCCGACGCTGAGCAATTGTATGCGCTTCCTTTGTCGAAATGTCCATGTTTTCGGGGGATTGAAGAAGACTGGGCGTAGTGCTTCATTACAATGATAATATTGTGAGTCTGGGGCATACAGGCGTGTGATATTGTAATCCCAGTTCGTTCGCCCCATGACATAACGGCAGTGTTTCAGGATATCTATTTCACGTGCTACTTTATAGTTGTCATTTCTACTCCATACAAATCGTCTTTTTAACAGTACGATAGGGTTGTAGTGCGATGTTTTCCACTGGGTGAAGAAATTATAGCCTGGAGGATACGAGGCATTTACATAGGGAGGAAGGCTGCCCTGCATGTGGATGACGACTGGTATGTCTACGTATTTCTCAACCAATCCGAATCCCCATTCCGAACCGAAAACATGGATGATGTCCGGTTTGAAATCCTCTATGACTTTCAGGCAGTCCGCAATAATTATCTTGTCTTTTTCCGATGCGTATATGCGTCGCCGCAATCCCGGTTTTACCCGGATCGGATAATAACACACCCCGTCGATTTCTTTCTTGAATATCGGATCCGGATGTTCGAATGCTACCCCCAGGCGGATGTTATCTGATGTTCGGATTATTTTTTCCAAGGATGCGATCCAACCGCCGCCGTTATGTTCGCCGTTCCGGTGGGCATCGTAAAGAGATGGATTTACGGCAAACCAAAGTACTTTCATATTATGAATTGGTATTATGTGACAGGAAGCTTTTACTCGTGTCGATTTTCCCGGACAGAAGATCGTCTATGCGCTTCCAATCCGGAGTTGACAGGGGTGTCGTGTCCTGTATCTGTTGAGGATCGAATCTGTCGGTCATTCCCAATCCGTTCAGGAAATCCCGCATCCGCGAATGGTTCGTTCTGCCCCGGAGCGGATAGGTCAGGAACGGTTTATGGAAAAGGACGGAGAATGCCGTCGCATGAAACGAATTCGAAATGACGAATTCCGCATTTTTAATCCATGCGAGGAATTCCAGCGGCCCGGCGTCCGAAATATTCCGTTCCGCATAGGCAAGCGGTGCGAAATCGTTCAGGGAATACAATCTGGCGCCGAGCTGCCGGGCTATTTGCCGTGCATGTTCCCTAATAGTGGGATCATTCGAGAAATCATATACGAGAACATACCTTTCTTGGGGTGTTATGTCCGCGGAAATTTCCTCCCAGCTTTGTCTGTTCAACAGAAAAACCGGATCTTCCACCTGTTCTGCCGTTCTGCCGACAGAAAGATCCCTGATTATTCTTACCCCTGTCTGCTCCCGCACCGATATCGCATCGAATCGCTGCAGTTTTTTCGTGACGAAAGCCCTGTATGCGGGAGCGATCTCCGATACTGCAAAACTGGCTGCATAGGAGATACGCCGCGTATCGTCGGATCCGAAATCGAGATAGAACGCTGCATCCTTTCCGTTTTCACACGCCGTGTTCCAAATCTGGTCGCTTCCGGCAATATATAAATCTGCCTGCGGTGGAGTGGCCCTTAGCTCTTCGGCCGAAGTATAGGTATTGTCGGTAAGCGTCAGGAATTTTTGCCTGAAATCGTCGAATTTACGTTTCCGGCCGATCGTTTTGTATATTTTCCGGTTTTTGAGCAGAAAATAGATACATTGTGTCCCGACGTAATCTTTATAGGGATATAATCTTGATTCAGCGGGAATATGCCGCCAGTTATATCTGCTGTTCAGATAATAGGGCTTGTAATCGATGATCTCGACATCGTGTCCCTCCTGCGACAGATACCGTTGCAGTGCGTACGCCTGCAAAGAGGCTCCGTAATTATAAACGTTATGACAGGTAATCGTCGCTATTTTCATTTTGCGATGCGTTTTATGAGTTTGCGCATTGTCGCTGTCGGATGACGGGCGTGATTTACTATCCGCGTTAATTGTTCTCGACGGGTTACGTAGCGCTCTATTTGTCTGAGCGAAATTTTCGGGTTTCGCAGCAGCGACATGATGTGATCATAATTGCCGGGTTGTCGGGCGTTCTCCCGCATTTGTCCCTCCGCTGCCGTTTCGAATGAAATCTCCGATATATGGCAGCCTTGCAATATTTCGACGATATTTTGGCCTCGCTCCGTGAACGGGATCAGCGCGCTGACACCTTGTTCGTTATCCTGATAGCGGGAACCCCAGAGGTCGCCGACCCGCAAATCCGCGGCTGAGTTGTCGAGTTTATATTTGCACTGTTTGTAGCAGGCAGAACCTAAACACATATCTTTTAGGAATATTTTATAAAAAAGATCTCCATCCGATAATGCTGAAAATCCTTTGGCTATTCCGTCTGATGCCGAATATGTGTAGTCCATGGCCCATGAGTCGTGCCAGCCCCGCCGTTTGCTTCGCCATTTGATGTCCGTGAGTTTTGCGTTTTCGCCGATCGTGCGCAGGTATTTTTGCCATAACAGCATCGACGGAACTCCATGGCAAAAGAAATCCACGAGGATGAAATTCGATTCAACCCTGAAACGCCGGATGTAGCGTCGGAAAGATGCGATTTGACAAGGGGTGCCCGTCACCACGTATTTGTCATGGATATCTATTCCCGCAAATCCGTCGGTTGTATCGCTCTGCAGATATTTGCTTCCTGCAGATGCAGCCAGCTCTTCCTCGTTTCGTGCGATATAATGTTCCGGAATCTGTTTTGCATAATTATAACGGACGACGCATATTTTGAAGCCTTGCTGCAGCATTTGCCGGCCGATTTCAAAAGCGATTCCCCCGGAGGATGAATTTTTGCGGATATCGTCGTTCAGGCTCCATGCCGCATAACTTGTCGGTTTAAGGTCTATAACCTGGCTGTCTGCTGCAAAAGCGCAAACCTCTACGCAGATCGAGCATTTTATACACTGATCCGCCGATTCGATGCGGGGTTCGTAAAAGCCGTTTTTATTTAACTTCAATGCGATGATTTGTTTGGGACAAGCCTTGGCGCAAACCCCGCATCCGAAACAATCGTGTATATCTGCAATATTGATCATACTTTTATGCAGAACATTTCTGTTTGATTCTGGCTACTATTTTTTTCTGCACGAAAATCCGCTCCTGCACCGACAGTCCGACATAGTAAATGACGATCAAAGTTGCGATGGCACATACGCCGGAAACTACGAATAACCGCAAAATGCCGGCATTCATCAGGTGAGAGACTATTATAGGGCAGATTGCTGCCAGAACAGCCACTACGCAGACATTCAACAGCACTTGGGTAAAGTAGGACTTTATGGATATTTCCACCTGCCGGTGAAGAAACCAGAGGCGGGCGAAGAGGCATCCCAAAGAGAGGCAAATGGCTACGTACATGGTCGTCTCTGGTGCATAACCTTTGCCCAGCAATAGGTAGGAGATCGGAAAATTGAGCAATTGAAGGCTTCCGACGACGATCTGGTAGTTCCGTATATTGCCGGTTGCCTGCAAAGCCGTTATTTGCGTGCCGGACAAGACTTCGCACATGGCGAATACCAGAACCAGCCGGACGAAGATTACGGTGTATTCCGGGACGTTTTTCAACCATAGCGTCAGGATCGTATTCGTTTCGATGATGATCGGGAGCGATAGCAGCAACAGCAGGTAGAATGAAAAACGGGCGCCGCTTTGTACCAATGTAAGCATATACAGGTAGTCGCCCGATGCGTAGCTTTTCGTGATTTGCGGATTGATTGCAGTCATAAAATTAGTTGCAAATCCGTTGACGGCGACGTTCACCTGGAATGCGATAGCGCGCGCTGCGTTGATGACCGGGCCGCAAAACAGATTTATGACGATATTGACCCCCTGATCCCGCAAAACCCCCGCAAAAGCCCCGATGAAATTCCAGCCGGCAAATCCCATCATTTCTTTCAGAAGGGCTTTGTTGAATGTAAAATGATATGTGCACTCTTTGAAATTTCGCTTGCAGTAGATGCCGTAAGCGATCCGGATGACACAGGCGACGGCCAGTAGTAATATACCGTACAATTTTAACTTGTCGAATGAAAAAATGACGAGTATGTAGACGATCAACAGCTTGAGTACTACTTCGATAATGCTGATATACGCAAAAGCCTGCATTCGTTCGTGTGCAATGATCGCCGCATTGTACGGAACGCTGATCAGGTTCACCATGAACGTCAGTATGGAACACTGAAGCACCCAGTTGGCAGCGCCGATACGACTCTCCGGCAGGTTCATTTTTTCATTCAGGAACCATACGCCCCCTATTTCGGCCAATACGAAGATCAGGAGCGCCAGCCCGATCTGGATTGTTACCGACGATGAAAATACGGATTTTAATTTTGCGGTATTGCCCTGTCCCAGCTCGAATGTTATGTACCTGCTTATCGCTGCGGATAATCCGCCGGAAATGACGGAGAACATGGCGACGACTCCGCCGATGACATTATATATACCGAAATCTTCAACTCCCAGCGTATTCAGGACGACTCGGCTTGTGTAAAGACTTACAGCCATCATGAATATCATCCGAAAATAGAGCAGAAGAGTATTTTTCGCTATTCGTTTGTTATTTCCCGATGATGTCTGGACTGTCATTCTGTTTACCTTTGTTTGCCGGATTTTTTGTTTGGTAGGCTTACCTGTCCTTATACATGCTCTGATAGTACTCTTGGTATTCGCCAGAAGTTATGTCGTCCATCCATTTTTGGTTTTGGAGGTACCATTGGACAGTTTTTTCGATTCCCTGTTCGAACTGCAGGCTGGGCTCCCAGCCCAGTTCGCGCTTGAGCTTGCGCGAGTCGATGGCGTACCTCATATCGTGTCCGGCACGGTCGGTGACATGGGTAATCAGTTTTTCGGATGTCCCCTCGGGATTCCCCAGCAGCCTGTCCACCGTCCTGACGATCACCCGTATCAGGTCGATGTTCTTCCATTCGTTGAAGCCCCCGATGTTATACGTATCGGCGACCTTACCCCTGTGGAAGATCACGTCGATGGCCCGCGCATGGTCTTCGACATACAGCCAGTCGCGCACGTTCTCGCCACGGCCGTACACGGGCAGCGGCTTTCGGTGGCGGATGTTGTTGATGAACAGCGGAATGAGCTTCTCCGGAAACTGGTAGGGCCCGTAGTTGTTCGAGCAGTTGGTCACCAGCGTCGGCATCCCGTACGTGTCGTGGTAGGCTCGCACGAAGTGGTCGGACGAGGCTTTCGAGGCCGAGTAGGGGCTGTGCGGCGCGTACTTCGTCTCTTCGGTGAAGAACTCCTCGCCGAAGGGCCCGCCGCCGCTCTCCCCGCCCGCAGCATCTCCCTCGGGACGTGTCAGCTCCAGCGCCCCGTACACCTCGTCGGTGGAGATGTGGTAGAACAATTTGCCCTCCCACTCTCCGTCCCAGTATTCCCGTGCCGCCTCGAGCAGCGAGAGCGTACCCATGACGTTCGTACGCGCGAAGGTGAACGGATCCCTGATCGAGCGGTCGACATGGCTTTCGGCCGCAAGGTGGATGACCCCGTCGATGTCATACTGCCCGAACAGCGCCCGCAGCATATCCAGGTCGCAGATGTCACCCTTCTCGAACACGTAGTTCGGGGAATCCTCGATGTCCCGCAGGTTGGCAAGGTTCCCCGCATAGGTCAGTTTGTCCAGGTTCACGATCCGGTAATCCGGGTATTTCGTCACGAACAGGCGTACTACGTGCGAGCCGATAAAGCCCGCGCCGCCCGTAATCAGGATGGTGCGTTTTGGTGCCATTATCTCGTATCTTATATTTGATTTTCTCGTTCGGAATAAGTTTCCACCATTTCAGCAAACCGGGAAGACCAGGCCGGCCAGCTCAATTTTTCTTTATATAATCTCCTTGCATTTTCAGACAATCCGGAAAATTCCTGCTTGCATATGCACTCCTTTATCTTGTTGGCAAAATCGGCTCCCGTACCTGTCAGGGGAAGCCTGTATCCGTTCACGCCGTTCACGACATAATTAGCTATTCCGCCGGTATCGGTCGTGAAAACGGGGATTCCGTAAGCCGCAGCCTCGCAATACACGATGGCAGAGCATTCCGCGCGTGTCGGCAACAACAGAATATCGGCTTGCTGCCAAAGTTGCACATACTGGTGATATTGTTCGGGAATATTCTTATTCAAAAAGCCGATGTTTTTAACATGCGGATTATCCCGGTGTTTTTGAGGCAGGTCTTTAATACCTGCGACATACAGCGTCGCACGGATACCGGCGGCATTAAGCTGCATGACCGTATCTACAGCAATCTCGCCGCCTTTCCGCTCCCAGTCGACCCCGGAAAACAGTATGCGGAGCAAATACCCCCCCCCTGCAAACTCCTGTTTAACAGGAGTTTGTATCTTATTTTCATCGATATTGGCACCAAACTCTATCACATTCAGTTTAGACGCCGGAATGTGGTAATAATCCCGGGCCGAGTTACTCGCCCATTCAGAAGAATGAATAATTACCGAAGCCTTATCCAAAGCCCGCTGTTCGATGGAGTTTCCATATCTGACGCTGCATGCGGCGAGGTTCGGCCAATAATAGTCGACCATCAGTTCAAAGGTGGCATCGCTGAGGTAGAATACCGGTTTATCCGTTTCGATCCGGGACAGCACCTGGGAGCCTCCGCTGAAAAACAGCATGTCGCATCCTGCAATCAGTTTTTTATCGATGCTGTGCGCTTCCATCCGGGCAATCAGCGGGATGTGGGAGTAGACGATATTCTTTCCCGTAAGTTTTGCATACAAATGGTACAGTCCCAGGATAAACTTGGAAAAAAACGGGGTGGTATAGGGGATCCATCGCACCGTATATCCGGCCTGTTCGATCGACTCCCGGATCTTGAAAATTGTGCCGCTCCATGCCTTCCGGTCGATGAAGGGGTTTGCCTTACTGACATAGCCAAAAGTTATTTTCGCCATATCTATTGTCGTTGAAGTCGTTTCATGCAGTAGATCAAGGCCTCCCTCCAGTGCGGGATATCCATTTGGAAGGTCTCCTTGAAGCGGGTCTTGTCCAGCACCGAGTAGGCCGGGCGGGTGGCCTTCGTGGGGTATTCCGACGTGTGGCAGGGGATGATACGGCACGTGTCATGGCCCGCGGCCGCGGCGATTTCCACCGCGAAGTCGTACCACGAGCACACGCCCTCGTCGGTGAAGTGGTACACCCCCTCGTTGCCCGTGTAGCGCCCCGCCTCGATCAGGGAGAAGATCGCAAGCGCCAGGTCTCCGGCGTAGGTCGGAGTGCCCACCTGGTCGAAGACCACGCGCAGCGTCTCACGCTCCGAGGTCAGCCGCAGCATCGTCTTCAGAAAGTTGTTCCCGTACTCCGAATAGAGCCACGCCGTGCGCAGGATCAGGTAGCGGCACCCCGAGGCCTTCACGGCCTCCTCGCCCGCCAGCTTCGTACGCCCGTAGGCCCCCAGCGGCGAGGTCGCCATATCCTCCGTGTAGGGCCTGTGCCCCGTGCCGTCGAAGACGTAGTCCGTCGAGACGTGGATCAGCGTCGCACCCGTCTCCTTGGCCGCTGCCGCGAGGTATGCCGCGGCCTTGTGGTTGAGCAGGTCGGCTGTCGGTTCATCCTCCTCGGCACGCTCCACGTTCGTGTAGGCCGCACAGTTGACGATCACGTCGATACGCTGTTCCTTGACCGTTTGAAGCACCGCCCCGGCGTCGGTGATGTCCAGCTCCGCGACGTCGGTGGCCAGGTAGTTGTTGGGCGACACGCTCCCAAGCTGCCGCAGCGAGCTCCCCAACTGTCCGTTGGCGCCCGTAATCAGGATATTAAGCATAGTAGTCCGTATTATAGTCGAACAGTTCCGCGGCCTCTTCCAGCCGCGGGTGGCAACTGTCCTTGGGCGAGAGGACGACATCCCCCGGTGCCAGGTGCCAGTCGATACCCAGCGCGGGGTCGTCCCACGCGATGGCGCCCTCCGATTCGGGGGCATAGAGGTTGTCGCACTTGTATTGGAATACAGCCTCGTCGCTCAGCACCGAGAAGCCGTGCGCGAAGCCCCGCGGCACGAAGAACTGCCGTTTGTTGTCCCCCGAGAGCTCCACGGAGACGTGCCGCCCGAACGTGGGCGAGCCGCGGCGGATGTCCACCGCGACGTCCAGCACGCGGCCCCGGACAACGCGCACCAGCTTCGACTGTGCATGCGCCCCCCGCTGGAAGTGAAGCCCGCGAAGAACGCCGTACTTCGACATCGACTCGTTGTCCTGCACGAACCGCACGGGGCGTACGAGCCTGTCGAAGGACTGCTCAGAATAGCTCTCGAAGAAATAACCCCGAGCGTCCCCGAACACCTCGGGTTCGAGGAGGACGACACCTTCTATTTCGGTAGGGATGACTTTCATGGTATCAGTGTCGGGTTTCGTCGGTGAGTTTCAACAGGTACTGCCCGTACTGGTTCCTGAGCATCGGCTGCGCCAACTCCCGGAGCTTCGCGGCCGTGATCCAGCCGTTATGGTAGGCGATGCCCTCCAGGCAGGCGATCTTAAGACCCTGGCGTTTCTCGATGACCTCCACGAAGATCGAGGCCTCGGCCAGCGAGTCGTGCGTGCCCGTGTCCAGCCACGCGAAGCCGCGCTGAAGCGTCTGCACCTTCAGCTCGCCGCTTTGCAGGAACGACTGGTTGACGCTCGTGATCTCAAGCTCCCCGCGCGCCGAGGGCCGGATACCCTTGGCCACATCCACGACCTTGTTCGGATAGAAGTACAGGCCCACGACCGCGTAGTTCGACTTCGGGTGTTCCGGTTTCTCCTCAATCGACAGGCAGTTGCCCGCCGCATCGAACTCTGCCACGCCGTAGCGCTGGGGGTCGTCGACACGGTAGCCGAAGACCGTGGCCTTGCCATCCTCCTCGGCCGTGCGGACGGCCTCGCGAAGAAGACCCGTGAAGCCCGAGCCGTGGAAGATGTTGTCGCCCAGAACCAGACACACGGAGTCATTGCCGATGAAGTCCGCGCCGATCAGGAAAGCCTGGGCAAGACCGTCCGGGGACGGCTGCTCGGCATACGTGATACGAACCCCATAGTCGGAGCCGTTGCCCAGTAAACGACGGAAACCGCCCAGATCCTCTGGCGTAGAGATCAGGAGAATGTCGCGGATGCCAGCCAGCAGCAAGGCCGATAAGGGGTAGTAGACCATCGGCTTGTCGTAAACAGGCAACAGCTGCTTGCTGACCCCCTTCGTGATCGGGTACAACCGTGTACCGCTGCCTCCTGCCAAGATAATGCCTTTCATAGGTTTATGAAATTAATATGCGTTCTCATCCTGCCGCAGGGCATTCCATACCGTCATGAAGATGATGCGGATGTCGAGCAGCAGCGACCAGTTTTCCAGGTACCAGATGTCGCGGCGTACGCGGCCTTCCATCTGGCTCAGGGAGTGGGTCTCGCCGCGGTATCCCGTCACCTGGGCCCATCCCGTGATGCCGGGTTTGATCAGGTGGCGAACCATATATTTATTGATGAGTTTCGAGTATTGCTCGGTGTGCTGGAGCATGTGCGGCCGCGGCCCCACGATGGACATGTCGCCCCTGAGCACGTTGATGAACTGGGGCAGCTCGTCGATGCTCGACCGGCGCAGGAAATCCCCGAACCGGGTCTTGCGCGGGTCGTCCCTGGTCGCCTGCACCCTGTCGGCATCGGCGTTGACGCGCATCGAACGGAATTTAATGCACCTGAACGTCTGGCCGTTCTCCCCGCTGCGCTCCTGCAGGAAGAGCACCGGGCCCCGCGAGGTCAGTTTGGTGCCTATGGCCACGAAAATATAGATGAAGGGGAACAGCGTGCAGAGGAACAGGCTCGATACGGTGACGTCGAATGCCCGTTTGATAAACCGGTTCGACGCCTGCCGCAACGGCTCCTCGCGGATGTAGAGGATCGGTACGTTGCCCAGCAGTTCGAGGTTCATCGTGCGCTTCATGTAGTTGCGCAGGTTGGGCACGTAGAAGAAGCGGACGAAGTTGTTTTCGCAGAAATCCATGATCGGGAATATCTCTTCCGCGTAACGATCCGTCGAGAGGCAGCAGTACACTTCGTTTACCGGGTGTGCCTCCAGCCACGGCAGCGCCTCGTCCACGCTACCCAGGCAGGGGGTGTTGTCCGGCAGGGTGTGGTCGTCGTGGTTGCTGAAATAGCCGAGCACGCGGTAACCCGTGCTGGTGTTGTCGACCATTTCGTGGTATACCTCCACCGCATTGTCCTTGCTTCCGACGATGATCACGCGGCGGGCGTTGCGGCCGTGTCCGCGCGTGACCTTGACCACGATGCGGCAGGTGTAGCGCCACAGCATCAGCAGAATGGTGAGCACGATGTAGAACGTCCCCATCAGGTGCACCGGCAGCAGCCCGTAGCTCCATACGGTCTGGATGAGCACGAAGAACCCCAGGTGGCAGAGTACGACGTAGAATACGCGGCGGATGATCTCCTCGTAGGGGACGATCCGCGAGGAGAGGATCACGCCGAACCACGAGAGGCCCGGGATGAAGCAGATGTTGAGACAGGCGAATATCTCCAGCGAGCGGGCGATACAGGCCGGTTGCGGATACAGCGTGAGCGCCAGTATCCAGGACAGGTTCAGTAAGAATAGGTCTCCGATGATGACGGGAAGCTTTATGAGCAAAGACTCCCGCATGACTTGTTTCATAACCGAAAATTTAGAGGCGTTAATTTTCGAATTAACGTTGCGCAGATTGCGTATGTGTGGGAAGAAGGATCTGCTGATTTATTTTTTCGATATACCTCAGCGGCACGTAAGCCGTCAGTGCGGTGGCTATGTCCTTGATCGCCACGGCGACCTTGCTGTGCCCCTTGTGCCGGATGTAGCGGCCCTCGATCCCGGCGAACACCCCGCCGGTCACGCGGACGGCATCGCCTCCGGCCAGGTCGACGTCCTGCGGTGCCACGATCTCGACATGCTCGTTGCGTGTCGCCACGACCGCCATGAAATCCCGCATCTGGTTGTCCGGTATCACCGTCGGCGCCTTTGTCTCCCGATCCATGATGTAGCGGATCGGCAGGGTGGTGCTGGCCTTGATCTCCTTCAGGCGCAGGGCCGAAGTGCGGATGAACAGCAGATTGTGGATGAGCGGCTCCCAAACCTTGCGCGTCCGCTCCCCGTATGTCCGTCGGGCGAAGTGCATCGGGATATAGCTTTCCACGCCGATGCCGTCCAGATAGCCCTTTACGAGCATCTCGCGGCCGTAGGTGACGCGCAATGCATACCAGTATTGTCTGTTTTCCGGATTTTCAGCCATGGGCATACCCTGGGGACACCTCCGCATGGGTGCGGTTGTCAATCGATGAAATAATTGTGTCGGAATACGACTCTTGTCTCATGTACATCCCTACGATAGGGCCTGCGCATTTTTTCCTGTCGAACGCAAAGATACGAATTTTTCCCGCTCCGTCAACTCCGTTGCCATGCCGGGAATAGGCTATTCCGCCCGCGTAACAAACAATAAAGGACACAAAAAGGGCTGGATATTCCAGTTTTGCGCCTCTTTATGTCCTTATTTCTTGCCGATACGCACTAAATAGCGTATACCTTGCGTTGTTTTACGATGCAAATATAGCTCTTTATTTTTAAATCCAAAATATCCGGCAAAAGATTTTCCTGGATCGTGGTTGTTTTTGTCCTTTCTCGGCCAGCTTTCCCCGGGGGCGGATTCGGCCGGGAATTCCGGCGCCTGCGGCCTGCGGCTACCTGAATACGGTGAATTTCTCGTTCCACTGGCCGCGCACCGTATCGTAATAATACCTCCATACGGGTGTCCGGAGCACTTCGCGCAGCCGCCAGCGGTTCCGGTACGGGCCGGACAGTTTGCGCAACAAGCGCGGCAGGGGCTTGTCCGGCATCGGCGACAGGGTGAGTACCTCCTCCATGAACCGTCCGAGCATCCCCGCTTCGCATTCCGGGCCCGGAACCTCCGCCCCGAGGTATTCCACGGCGGCGGCCGTCATCAGGTCAGCGAACCTGTCCATGCGGTAGTCCTCCATCGCCGTGCGGAACAGTGCATGGTCGATCTCGTCCCAATGCCGTGTCAGGAAACATGCCCAGTCGCAGAGGTGCCGCAGCACAATTCCTTCCTTCTGGAAATGCACGGCGGCATGGCGTATCAGGAATATGGCGTTGAATGTCGCCCGGGGTGCCTGTATGCCCGGCGCCAGGCCGTGCGTGCCCTCCTTCTCCAGCAACCGCACCAACACGGCGTTCAGCTCCCGCTCCGTCCTGTTGCGGCGCACGTTGAGTATTGTCCTGTGGTTTTCTATCAGCACCCCGTCCCAGACGTATTCCGAATGCTTGGGGACGTCGAAATAGAGGTGTGCCCCGATCTCATGCAGGACGCGGTCGCCCTTGTCCGATTGGCCGTAGAGGTAAATGTCGATGTCACCGCATTCCCGGTGCTCCGGGAGGGGGTAGTCGCGGCTCAGTCCGAGCCCTTTGAGCAGCAACATGCGGAGTCCCTCTTCGGAGAACCGCGCCGCGAGTTTTGAGGCCGTTTGCTGCTGGTGGCGGTACCTTTCCTCCAGTTTTTCGGCCGACAGCGCCCAGCGTATGCGGGTTTCGCGCGGCGGTTGCTGTGCTGCGGGCAGCCGGCATATGCCGTCCCACACGACGGCGCTCAGCCCGTGGTCGGCGGCCATGCGGTAAATCCGCTCCCACGATCCCGGCGTGACGGCGGTGTCGGCGGTATCGCTCACGGGGGCGGCCCCGAGGCCCGCTCCGCTGCGTATGAGCCGGAAGAAATAAAGGGTGTCCTTGTTTATTGGCATTGGAAGGTTTTTATCGTCCGATAGTGCCGCAAATATACGACAATCTTGCGAATAATCAATCATGTAGGGAATTGCGGCTTGCAGCCACGAAAAAACGGCCGCCTTGAACAAGGCGGCCGTTCTCCGTGATCCCGCTGGGGCTCGAACCCAGGACCCCAACATTAAAAGTGTTGTGCTCTACCAGCTGAGCTACGGAATCTCCGTGTGCCAATCGGAAATTACTTTCCGTTTTGGTGGTGCAAATGTATAGAATATTTTTGTTTTACCAAAATAAAACGATATTTTTGTACTCGTTAATACGAAAAAATAAACTTTAAATCCACAATACCTATGTGTAGAGCGCTAATTATCGGTGCCGGAGGTGTCGGGACGGTCGTCACCCAGAAAATCGCAGCCAATCCCGTCTTTTCGGACGTGATGCTGGCCAGCCGAACCAAATCCAAATGCGATGCCGTTGCGGCGGCCATCGGCGGCAACCGTGTGAAGACCGCCCAGGTCGACGCCGACAATGTGCCGGAGCTCTGCGAGCTGTTCCGCGCCTTCAAACCCGACATCGTCGTCAACGTGGCGCTTCCTTACCAGGATCTGACCATCATGGACGCCTGCCTCGAATGCGGCTGCAATTACCTCGACACGGCCAACTACGAACCCAAGGACGAGGCCCATTTCGAATATTCGTGGCAGTGGGCCTACCAGGATCGTTTCAAGGCCGCCGGGCTCACGGCGATCCTCGGCTGCGGTTTCGACCCGGGCGTGACGGCCATCTTCACGGCCTATGCCGCCAAGCACCATTTCGACGAGATCCACTACCTCGACATCGTGGATTGCAACGCGGGCAACCACGGCATGGCTTTCGCCACGAACTTCAATCCCGAGATCAACATCCGCGAGGTGACGCAGAAAGGGCGTTATTTCGAGAACGGCGAGTGGGTTACCACCGAGCCGCATGAGATACACCGTACGCTCAATTACCCGGGTATCGGCGAGCGCGAGTCGTATGTGATCTACCACGAGGAGCTCGAGTCGCTGGTCAAGAACTATCCGACCATCAGGCGTGCACGTTTCTGGATGACCTTCGGCCAGGAATACCTCACGCACCTGCGCGTTATCCAAAACATCGGCATGGCGCGTATCGACCCGATTATCTACAACGGCGTCGAGATCGTCCCGATCCAGTTCCTTAAGGCGGTGCTGCCCGATCCCAAGTCGCTGGGCGCCAATTACCACGGCCAGACCTCGATCGGCTGCCGTATCCGCGGCATCAAGGACGGCAAGGAGCGCACCTATTATATTTATAACAATTGCGACCACGAACAGGCCTACCGGGAGACCGGGACGCAGGCCGTCAGCTTCACTACGGGCGTACCGGCGGCGCTGGGCGCGTCGATGTGGGCCAAGGGGCTCTGGCGCGGTGCCGGCGTGTTCAATGTCGAGGAGTTCGATCCCGATCCGTTCCTGGCCGAGCTCGGCCAGCAGGGGCTTCCGTGGCACGAACTGTTCGACGTGGACATCGAGCTCTGACGCGCAGGGCGGTAAATTCCCAAAAAGGGGATCGGTTCATGACCGATCCCCTTTTTCCGGTCTTATTATGCCGTATTTTCGGTCGCAACGTGAAACTTGTACCCTTTGTTGTATTATATATGATACATTTTTATTATATTTGGGCGTCAATTAACCCATTTGAATAGTATGAAAATGAAATGTATCCTATGTGCCGTCGCCGCACTTGCGATGTGCTCGACATCCCTGTCCGCTGCTCCTGCGGAGGAAAAAGAGAAAGTGGAGTTTAAACGCCATTGGTTCCTGCAGGTACAGGCGGGTGCCGCCTATACGCTCGGCGAAGTGGATTTCGGCGAGCTGGTATCTCCGGCCGCAGCGCTGTACGCCGGGCACCGGTTCTCGCCCGTATGGGGTATGCGCTTCGGCCTGAGCGGCTGGCAGAGCAAAGGCGCCTGGGTCTCGCCCGAGTCGGTCTACCAGTATAAATATTTGCAGGGCAACGTCGACGTGACGCTCGACCTGGCCAACCTGTTCGGCAAGTTCAACTACCGCCGCACGGTCAATCCCTACCTGTTCGCGGGTGTCGGTGTGAACGGGGCGTTCGACAACGGCGAGGCCAACGCCCTCGACAACCAGGGCTATGCGCTCCAGAACGTGTGGTCGGGCAGCAAGGTCTTCGTGGCCGGACGCCTGGGGCTGGGCGTCGATTTCCGCTTTTCGGACTGCGTGTCGTTCGGCGTGGAGCTGAATACCAACATGCTTTCCGACAAATACAACTCGAAGAAGGCCGGGAACCTCGACTGGCAGTTCAATGCGCTGGCCGGGTTCACCTTCCGCTTCGGCAAGAACTATAAGAAATCGCGCCCGGCAGTCGCCACCGCGCCCGTAACCCCCGCCCGGACTACCGAGCCCGCCCAAAAGGAGGAACCTGCCGTGCAGGAGCCCGCTCCCGTGCAGGCTCCGGCGACGAAGGCCGCCGAGAAGCCGGCTGCACTGCGTGAAAATATCTTCTTCCGTATCGGTTCGGCGCAGATCCGCACCTCCGAACAGGCGAAGGTCGCAGCGCTTGCCGAGTACCTGAAGGCCAATCCTTCCGCCCGGATCGAGATCGTCGGCTATGCCGATGCCGCTACGGGTTCGCACGCCCTCAACCTGAAACTCTCGCGGCAGCGTGCCGCGGGCGTTGCAGCGGCATTGGAACAGGCCGGCATCGCTGCCGACCGCATCTCTGCCGAGGGCAGGGGCGACACCGTCCAGCCTTTCCCCGGGGTCGAACAGAACCGTGTGAGCATTTGCATCGCCCAATAAACAGGGTGGGGCAGTGTCCCTTGCGGCGGCAGATTTCCTGCCGCCGCTTTTTTTTGCCCCGCATTTCCGCTTCCGCCTCCTCTTTTCACGGTCTACGCCAATGTCTTGCCGTCCGCCGCGCATGTCTGTCCTGTGTGTCGTTTTGCCGTTCGCGCGCCTTCCGGTCGCCATTGCGCCGGCCGTTTCTTGGCCCCGTCCGCCGCGTTTCCCGCCTGTACTTCTGCCGTGTCTTTCAGCCGCAGGCCGCAAGACGGTAAGTATAAATACCTATTTCGCCGAAATTCCCCCGCGGGGCGTCATGGTTTAGCCGGTAATTTGCTATTTTTGCATCGTTTTGAGCGTCTCCGCCGTGCCGGGCAGCACCGTTTCCGGGCGGAGGGGACGAGGGATCGAATCCAATTGAAAACATTTCGATGATTGACTTCTTGAAGCTGCCTTCTCCGTGCTACGTCCTCGACGAGACGTTGCTGGATCGCAATCTGGCCGTGATCGACCGCGTGCGCCGCGAGTCGGGCGCCGAAATTATCGTAGCCCTGAAGGCCTGCGCCATGTGGAGCATTTTCCCCGAGCTGGCACGCCATTCCGACGGTGCCACGGCGAGTTCCGCCGCCGAAGCGAGGCTTGTATTCGAGGAGTACGGCAAGCCTGCGCACACCTACGCTCCCGTCTATACCGACCGCAATATCGACGAGATACTCCGTTGCAGCGACCATATCACCTTCAACTCGGTCGCGCAGTTCGGGCGTTTCGGGCCGATGGCGCTGTTGCGCGGCATTTCGTGCGGCCTGCGCATCAACCCGCAGTATTCGCCCGTGGAGACCGACCTTTATAACCCTTGTGTCCCCGGCTCGCGCCTCGGCGTTACGGCCGATGAACTGAACGATCTTCCCGCCGGGATCGACGGGCTGCACTTCCACGTGTTGTGCGAGTCGCGCCCGCACCACCTGAGGCTGGCGCTGGAAGCCGTCGAAAAGCATTTCGGGCAATATCTCGACCGGATCGGGTGGCTCAACATGGGCGGCGGGCACCTGATGACCCACGCCGAATACGACTGCGACGAGCTGATCGCCCTGCTGCGCGATTTCAAGTCCCGCCATCCCCGCCTGCGGCTGATCCTCGAACCGGGCAGCGCCTTCACCTGGAGGACGGGCTGCCTCGTCTCGACGGTCGAGGACATCGTCGAAAATGCCGGCGTGCATACGGCGATGCTCGACGTGTCGTTCGCCTGCCATATGCCCGACTGCCTCGAAATGCCCTATAAACCGGCCATCGTCGGGGCGCACGAACCCGCCGAAGGGGAGAAACGCTGGCGCATGGGCGGCACGAGCTGCCTTGCCGGCGACTACTGCGGCGACTGGGCCTTCGACCACGAACTGAAAGTCGGCGAGCGCATTGTCTTCGAAGATATGATCCACTATACGATGGTCAAGACCACGTTGTTCAACGGCGTGGCGCACCCCTCGATCGTCATTGCCCGCCGCGACGGGCGCACGGACGTCATCCGCGAATTCGGCTACGAGGATTTCCGCAACCGCATGTCGTAAATTACACAAACGCATATAAATGAAAGATTTTACACCTACCTCCTACACGCTCGAATGTGTCGCTACGGGGCGTGAGTTCGAGGACACGGGCTGGATGCTCTCCGATCCGCAGTGCAAGACGCCCTCGCTCATCCGTGCGAAATATGCCCGCAGGCAGCTCGAAGTGAAACCCGCCGAATACGGTCTTTACCGGTTCTGCGACTGGATGCCCGTGCGGCGTATCCTCAAGGGCTCCTCGGCGCCCGTCACCTACAAAAGCAAGGGGCTTGCCGCCCACCTCGGGCTGGAAAACCTCTGGATCACGTTCAACGGCTACTATCCGGCCATCGGTGCCACGATGTCTACCTGTTCGTTCAAGGAGACCGAAGCCTATTCGGTCTGCGGGCGTGCCGCCGAACACGAGGATCGCGTCCTTGTGGTCGCCTCGGCGGGCAATACGGCCCGTGCCTTCGCCAAGGTGTGTTCCGACAACAATATCAAGCTGCTCCTGTCGGTGCCTTACGACAATATCGGGGCGCTGTGGTTCGAGCATCCGCTCGACCCCTGCGTGAAACTCATCTCGTGTGCGGCGGGCGGCGACTATTTCGACGCCATCCACCTGAGCGACCTCGCCCTCAAGGGGCCCGGGTTCTATGCCGAAGGCGGCGCGAAGAACATCGCCCGCCGCGACGGCATGGCCACGACGGTACTTTCGGCCGTGACGACCATCGGCCGCATCCCCGACTACTATTTCCAGGCCGTGGGCAGCGGTACGGGCGCCATTGCCGCCTGGGAGGCCAACATGCGCCTGATCGGGGACGGCCGCTTCGGGACGAATACCATGAAACTCATGGTGTCGCAGAATGCGCCGTTCGTGCCGATGTACGACGCATGGCAGGCCGATTCGCGCAAGATGCTGCCCTACGAGGACGACAAGGCGCGCCGCGATGCGGAGATCATCGACGCCAAGGTGCTCTCCAACCGCCGCCCGCCCTACGGCATCACCGGCGGGCTTTACGATGCGCTGAAAGCCACGGGCGGAGAGTTCTTCGTCTCGACGAACGCCATGGCGCGCAAGGCGCGCAAGCTTTTCCACGAACTGGAGGGCGTGGACATCTACTCTGCGGCGGGCGTAGCACTGGCTTCGCTCATCAACGCCGTCGCCGCGGGCAAGGTCGAAAAGGATGCCACCGTCATGCTTAACGTCACGGGCGGCGGCGAGGAGCATTTCAAGGAGGGCAAGGAGCTCTGGTACCTCAGGCCCAGCCATGTATTCCCGCTCGAACCCGACACGGACGACGTGGTCGCCAAAGTCGAGGCGCTCTTCAACTGATCCCCGATACGATCCGGCTCCGGCCGGATCTTTTTTTCGGGCCGTCGCGTCCCGGATGCCGCCCCGCGGCAAGGGGGCGGCAGCTCCGTACTTTGGCCCCGTTTCCCGTCCGCTGCCTCGCCCGTTTCACGGCGCCTGCCGCATGTGCCGGTGCATTTTCCGGTGCCGGGAAAGAAAACGGCCGCAAAGGCCGGAATACTGCCGGAAACTATTATCTTTGCAGCGGTTTCCGGAGGGCGGCGCGCAGCCGGGCCTCTCACCGGGAGCTCCGATTTTTTTTTATTATTAACCCAACAAATTCAAGATGAAAAACATCCGAACCAAGCAGACTCCCTGCTTCAGGCGTTGGAGCCGCAAGGGCTGGGCAGCCTTTGCGAGCCTGCACCGCCATGTAACCATCGGAGTCCTCGCCGTGACGATGTCGATCCTCTTGCTCGCGACGCAACATGCGTCTGCGCACGATGCCGATACGGCCGCCGTCCTCAAAACGCTGAGGATCGACGAGGTCGGCATTTCGGGCAGCCAGTCCGCCCCGACGCGCAACGTACAGTCGCAAACCCCGCTTTTCGACCGGAAAGCACAGGCCGCAGCGCCCGTCCAGACCCTGGAGTCCGCCCTGCGCCTCGCACCTTCGGTCGATATCCGCGAACGCGGGGGCAAGGGCATGCAGGCCGACATCTTCATCCGTGGGGGCTCTTTCGACCAGACCATGGTACTTCTCAATGGCATCGACTTCACCGATGCCCGCACCGGGCACCAGTCCCATTCGCTGCCCGTCGACATCGACTGCATTTCGGCCGTCGACCTGTTGGACGGCGTGCCGGGCGTCGGGGCCTTTGCCGGGGCGGTGAATATCCGCACGGCGCCCCTGAAACCCACCTACCTGCGTTTCGAGGGCGCCGGCGGCCAGCACGGCTACGCCTATGCGAACCTTTCGGGCGCCGTGACTTCGGGCCGTTTCTCGCTGCTCGCCGCCGGTTCCTACCGTCGCAGCGACGGCTACCGCCACAATACCGACTTCGCCAATTACAACGCTTTCGTGCGTGCGACCTACGAGGCTCCACGCGCCGGGTTCTTCGACCTGCAGGCCGGTTACCAGAACCGCACGTTCGGTTCCAACGGCTTCTATGCGGCCTATAACCCCGACCAGTGGGAGGCGACCTCCACGGCATTGGCGTCGCTGCGCTGGTTGAAACAGGCCGGGCGCTTCTCGTTCGGCGCTTCGGCGAGCTACCGCAAGAATTTCGACCGTTACGACTGGACGCGCGGCACGGCGATGAACCGCCACAATACCGACAACGTCGGTGCCCGGCTGTGGGCCGATTACGACTGGCGGGCGGGTACGACCTCGCTCGGCGGCGATTATGCCTTCAACCACATTTACAGCACCAATCTCGGCGAGGCGCTCTCCCGGCCGCACGGCCGCTACACGCACGCCAAGGCGCGCAGTACGGGCAACCTCTGGCTGCGCCATGCCAAACAGTGGCGGCGGTTCGACCTCGCGGCTTCTGCGGGCATCAGCCTCACGCCCTACGGCACTTCGGCGCTGTGGAGCCTCTCGGGCGGCTATACGCCCGCCGCGGGGCTGCACCTCGGCATCGGGGCGTTCCAGTCGATGCGCCTGCCGACCTTCACCGACCTTTACTATACTTCCCCGGCACAGATCAACAACCTTGACCTGACGCCGGAAAGTGCTGTCACTTATCTGTTTGATACCGGTTATATGAAGAACAGCTGGAGGTTGTCGCTGCAGACCTACTATCGTGCCGGCCGCGACATCATCGACTGGGTGTGGCGTGAGGATATGGGCGACAAGTGGCACTCCGAGCAGACCAGCCGCCTCGACACCTACGGCATCGAGCTTTCGGGCGGTTATACGGTCGCCGACGGCTTTCTGCGCCGCGTGACGCTTTCCTACGGTTATATTACTACTGACCGCAACAGCGACATCATCGCCAAGGGGGCGATGGATTACATGCGCCACAAGGCGGCGCTGGCCGTCGAGGTGCATTTCCTGCGCCGCATGTCGCTGGCACTCACGGCGTCGGTCTACGACCGCAACGGCAGCTACACGCACTATCCCGTGCCGGGCGACCCGTCCCTCTCCGAGGTGCGCGATTACGAGCCTTATTTTCTGCTCGACGGCCGCCTCCAGTGGGAGAAAGGCATCTGCCGGCTTTATGTCGATGCGACGAACATCACCGATTCCCGCTACTGCGACCTGGGCGGCATCCCGCTGCCCGGGGCGTGGGTCACGGCGGGCGTGGCGCTGACCATCGGCCGCTGATACGCTCCCTTCCGGCTGCATTCCGGCCCGTCGCCTCGCGCGGCGGGCTTTTTTTTGCCGGTTGGCCGCCAGCCGTGCGCAGCGTTTCTTCGGGCTTCTCGCCGGACGGGCAGCGGTTTCGGGAGGGTATTCCGGTTTACTTCCTGTGGCTATGGGCTTTTCTGCGGCGGGGCTGCCGCTCGCCCCGAGTGACAGGCAATATCCGTTGCCTTATCCCGCTGCCTGCTTGCGCGGCCGGCTTTTTTTTGAGGCTCCGGCCGCCAGCCGTGCACAGCGTTTCTTCGGGGCTTTCTCTTCTCCCTGCAGGGTGGACAGCCGGGGAAACGGGGGCAGGATAGCGCACCATCTTCGAGGGGGGGGCTTCCCGTACCTCCCGATTTTTCCAATCTTTCCGGTTTCCCTGTTCTTTCCGAAATCTTTCCCTCCTTTCGTACCCCCCCCCGTTTTCCTGCACCGCGTGACCCGCCGCTCGCTTTTTCTCCCTGCGGGAATTTCCGGCTCCGTGCCCGCCTCTCCTGCGGAAAAACCCCGGAAACTGCTGTTTCAGAATCCGGAGTGGCTTTTTTCGTTACGATTTTTTCGTATTTCTCCCGGATTTTCTTTATCTTTGAAAGTATAAATCTAACCTCATTACCTATGGAAAAGCGTATCGTGGAGTGTGTCCCTAATTTCAGCGAGGGACGCGACAAGGCAGTAATCCGTCAGATCACATCGGCCATCGAATCCTCCGGGGGCGTCAAGCTGCTGGACGTGGATCCCGGCGAGGCGACCAACCGGACTGTCGTCACGTTCGTCGGCTCGCCCGAAGCGGTCATCGAAGCCGCCTTTGCGGGGGTGAAGAGGGCTGCCGAGCTGATCGACATGCGCCGTCACAAGGGGGCACACCCGCGCATGGGGGCTACCGACGTGTTGCCGCTGATCCCGATTTGCGGCATCACACTCGCCGAGTGCGCCGAGCTGGCCCGCAAACTGGCCGAACGCATCGCCGCTGAACTGCATGTCCCTACCTATTGTTACGAGGCCGCGGCCTTCACCCCCGAGCGGCGCAACCTTGCGGTCTGCCGTGCCGGGGAGTACGAGGCGTTGCCCGAGAAACTGGCGCACAAGGAGGCGGCCCCCGATTTCGGGGCGCGGCCGTTCGACGACGGGGTAGCCCGCACGGGCGCCACGACCGTCGGTGCGCGCGATTTCCTGATCGCCGTGAATTTCAACCTCAATACCACCTCCACGCGCCGCGCCAACGCCATTGCGTTCGACGTGCGCGAGAAGGGGCGCCCCGTGCGCGAGGGCAATCCCGTCACGGGCAAGGTCGTAAAGGATGCCGCCGGCAATCCCGTCATGCAGCCCGGCACACTTCCGGCCACGAAGGCTATCGGTTGGTTCATCGAGGAATACGGCATCGCACAGGTGTCAATGAACATCACCGACATTGCCACCACGCCGCTCCACGTGGCCTTCGACGAGGTGTGCCGCAAGGCCGACGCCCGCGGCGTGCGCGTCACGGGCACCGAAATCGTCGGGCTCGTCCCCAAACGTGCGCTCATCGAGGCCGGGAAATATTTCCTGCGCAAACAACGCCGTTCGACGGGTATCGCCGAGCAGGAGATCGTCCGTATCGCCGTCAGGTCGATGGGGTTGGATGACCTCAAACCTTTCGACCCCGCCGAGAAAGTAATCGAATATCTGCTTGAAGCGGAGGATAAGCAAAAACGGCTTATCGACATGACCTGCAAAGGGTTTGCCGAAGAGACAGCGAGCGAATCCCCGGCACCGGGCGGCGGCTCGGTCGCGGCCTACATGGGAGCGCTGGGCGCAGCCCTCGGCACGATGGTCGCCAACCTCTCGTCGCATAAGGCGGGGTGGGACGACCGCTGGGAGGAGTTTTCCGATTGGGCCGACCGGGGACAGGCGTTGCTCGGGGAGTTGCTGCACCTCGTGGACGAGGATACGGCGGCGTTCAACCGCATCATGGCCGTCTTCGCCATGCCCAAGTCGACGGACGAGGAGAAGGCCGCCCGCAGCGCGGCCCTGCAGGAGGCGACGCTCTATGCGACGCAGGTGCCCCTGCGGACGATGAAGACGGCCTTCGGGGTTTTCGAAATCGTGCGTGCCATGGCAGCCGTCGGCAACCCCAACTCGGTGTCCGACGCGGGCGTCGGGGCGCTGGCCGCCCGCAGCGCCGTGCTGGGCGCAGGCCTCAATGTCCGGATCAATGCCGCCGGGCTGAAAGACCGTGCCGCGGCCGATGCGCTCGTGGCCGAAGCCGACCGCCTTGCGGCCGAGGCCGAACGGGCCGAGCGCGAGGTGTTGGAGATAGTAGCAAGTAAAATCTGAGCGATATGACACTGCAAGAGTTCCAGAATGACATCCGCGCGGGCATTCCCGATCGGCTGCCCGCCGCTAAACCCTATGACAAACAGATCAACCACGCGCCCAAGCGCAAGGGGATACTCACGCCCGAGGAGGAGGTGCTGGCGATCCGGAACGCACTGCGTTATTTCCCCGCGAAGCACCACGCCACGCTGGCCAGGGAGTTTGCCGAGGAGCTGCGCAAATACGGGCGCATCTACATGTACCGCCTGCGCCCCGACTACGAGATGTATGCGCGGCCGATCGACGAATATCCCTGCCGCTGCCGCCAGGCCGCGGCTGTGATGCTGATGATCCAGAACAACCTGGACAAGGCCGTGGCGCAGCATCCCCACGAGCTGATCACCTACGGCGGCAACGGCGCCGTGTTCCAGAACTGGGCGCAGTACCGCCTGACGATGAAGTACCTGTCGGAGATGACCGACAGCCAGACGCTGGTGATGTACTCGGGGCACCCGCTGGGGTTGTTTCCGTCGCATCCCGATGCCCCGCGCGTCGTGGTGACCAACGGCATGGTGATTCCCAACTATTCGAAGCCCGACGACTGGGAGCGCATGAACGCCCTCGGGGTGTCGCAGTACGGCCAGATGACGGCCGGCTCCTATATGTATATCGGCCCGCAGGGGATCGTCCACGGCACCACCATCACGGTGATGAACGCCGCGCGCAAGCGTTTCTCCGGCGGCCGCAATGATGCCCGGGGGATGCTTTTCGTCTCCTCGGGGCTGGGCGGCATGTCCGGGGCGCAGCCCAAGGCGGGCAATATCTCGGGCGTGGTGAGCGTCATCGCCGAAATCAACCCCAAGGCGGCGCAGAAACGCTACGAGCAGGGATGGGTCGACGAGATGTACGATTCGCTCGACGCCCTGGTTCCCCGTATCCGCGAGGCCTGCCGTGCCCGCGAAGTGGTCTCGATGGCCTATGTGGGCAACGTCGTCGACCTTTGGGAGCGTCTGGCGGCCGAAGAGATCCCCGTAGACCTGGGTTCCGACCAGACCTCGCTCCACAACCCCTGGGCGGGCGGCTACTACCCCGTGGACGTAAGCTACGAGGCTTCGAACAAGATGATGGCCGAGGAGCCCGCCCGCTTCCGCGAGTGCGTGCAGGAGTCGCTGCGCCGCCAGGTCGACGCCATCAACAAACTCACCGCGCGGGGGATGTATTTCTTCGACTATGGCAACGCCTTCCTGCTGGAAGCCTCGCGCGCCGGGGCTGCCGTGATGGGCGAGGGCGGCCGTTTCCGTTATCCCTCCTATGTGCAGGACATCATGGGGCCGATGTTCTTCGACTACGGCTTCGGCCCGTTCCGCTGGGTCTGCACTTCGGGCAGCCCCGAAGACCTCGAGCTTACCGACCGCCTCGCCGCCGAAGTATTGGAGGAGATCCGCGCCACGGCGCCTGCCGAGATCGCCGGGCAGCTCGACGACAACATCCACTGGATCCGCGAGGCCGGCCGCAACCGGCTGGTCGTCGGTTCGCAGGCGCGCATCCTCTATGCCGACAGCGAGGGGCGCACCCGGATCGCACAGGCCTTCAACCGGGCCGTTGCCGACGGGCGCCTCTCGGCTCCCGTCGTGCTGGGCCGCGACCACCACGACGTGTCGGGCACCGACTCGCCCTACCGCGAGACGTCGAACATCTACGACGGCTCGAACCTCACGGCCGACATGGCCGTGCAGAACGTCATCGGCGACTCGTTCCGCGGCGCCACGTGGGTGTCGATCCACAATGGCGGCGGCGTGGGCTGGGGCGAGGTCATCAACGGCGGCTTCGGCATGGTGGTCGACGGCTCGGAAGATGCCGACCGCCACATCCGGGAGATGCTGCTGTGGGATGTCAACAACGGCATCGCCCGCCGCAGCTGGGCGCGTAACGAGGGTGCCATGTCGGCCATCCGCCGCGAGATGGAACGCACCCCCGGCCTGCAGGTCACGCTGCCCAATGTCGCCGATGAGGAATTGATACGTAATATATTGAAAGAAAACGAATAAATCCCTATCACTTCACATGGAACATCACCATATCTCCGCGGAGCACCTTTCCCTTGCCCGCATCCGTGAAATCCTCGAACGGCACCTTCCCCTGGCACTGAGCGACGATGCCCGGACTCGCATCGTCCGCTGCCGCGAATACCTCGACCGCAAGATGGAAAACCCCGAGCGGCCGGTCTACGGCATCACCACCGGATTCGGTTCGCTGTGCGACATTTCGGTGGGCTACGACGAGCTGGCGCAGTTGCAGAAGAACCTCGTGATGTCGCATGCCTGCGGTACCGGCGAGCGGGTGCCTTCCGAGGTCGTGAAGCTGATCCTGCTGCTCAAGATCCAGTCGCTCTCCTACGGCCATTCGGGCGTGCAGCTTGCGACCGTGGAGCGGCTGATCGACTTTTTCAACAACGACCTCCTGCCCGTGGTCTACCAGCAGGGTTCGCTGGGCGCATCGGGCGACCTGGCGCCGCTGGCGCACATGAGCCTGCCGCTGCTGGGGCTGGGCGAAGTGGAATACAAGGGGGCTGTGCGCCCGGCTGCCGGCGTGCTCTCCGAGCTGGGGTGGCAGCCGATCGAGCTCCAGTCCAAGGAGGGGTTGGCGCTGCTCAACGGCACGCAGTTCATGAGCGCCTACGGCGTCTGGGCTTTGATCCAGTCCCGCCGCCTGAGCGAGTGGGCCGACCGCATCGGGGCGCTGTCGCTCGACGCTTTCGACGGGCGCATCGAGCCTTTCTGCGACGAGGTGCACCTGATCCGCGCCCACCGCGGACAGCTCGCCACGGCACGGAACATCCGGCGCCTGTTGGAAGGCAGCCAGCTGGCCGCACGCCCCAAGAAACACGTACAGGATCCCTATTCGTTCCGCTGCATCCCCCAGGTGCACGGGGCTTCGAAGGACACCATCGACTATGTCGAGAGCGTACTGACGACCGAGATCAACAGCACCACCGACAACCCGACGGTCTTCCCCGACGAGGACATGGTCGTCTCGGCGGGGAATTTCCACGGCCAGCCTATCGCGCTGGCGATGGATTTCCTCGCCATAGCCCTCGCCGAGCTGGGCAACATCTCCGAGCGGCGCACCTATAAACTGATTTCGGGCGCCCGGGAACTTCCGAAGTTCCTGGTCGCCAACCCGGGGCTGAACAGCGGTTTCATGATCCCGCAATACACCGCGGCGTCGATCGTCAGCCAGTCCAAAGGGCTGTGCATGCCCGCCTCGGTCGACTCGATCCCCTCGTCGCAGGGGCAGGAAGACCATGTGAGCATGGGCTCCAACGCCGCCACCAAACTCTACCGCGTGGTGCTCAACACCGAGCGGGTGTTGGCCATCGAGCTGTTCAATGCCGCGCAGGCGCTCGACTTCCGCCGTCCGGCGCGTTCCTCCGCAGCGATCGAACATATGGTCGCCGAGTACCGCAAGCGGGTGCCGTTCATCGACAACGACTCGGTGATGTACCCCCATATCGAATCCTCCATCCAATTCCTCCGGACACTATGAGGCTGCTGGTAAAGAACATCGGTACGATCGTCGGGATCGAGACCGCCGGCCGCCTCCGCCTGTGCGGCGGGGAGATGGATCGGCTGGAGACGTTCGACGATGCCTGGCTGCTCTCCGACGACGGGCGTATCGCAGCCTTCGGGAGCATGGATTCGCTGGGCGAGATGGCCGCGGACGAGGTGGTCGACGCCGGGGGCGGGATGCTTTTCCCGTCGTTCTGCGATTCGCATACGCACCTGGTCTATGCCGGGAGCCGCGAACAGGAGTTCCTCGACAAGATCAACGGCCTGACCTACGAGCAGATCGCCCGCCGCGGCGGGGGCATCCTCAATTCCGCCGACCTGCTGCACCGCACCTCCGAAGAGGAGCTCTACCGCCAGGCGATGGGGCGTATCCGCGAGATCGCCGCCATGGGGACGGGTGCCGTGGAGATCAAGAGCGGCTACGGGCTGACTACGGCCGACGAGCTGAAGATGCTGCGCGTCATCCGGCGCATCCGCGAGACGGCGCCGCTGGCTGTGCGCGCCACGTTCCTCGGGGCGCATGCCGTGCCGCGCGCCTACGTAGGACGGCAGGAGGAGTATGTCGATCTGGTCTGCAACGAAATGCTGCCTGCGGTGGCGGCCGAAGGGCTGGCCGATTTCGTCGACGTGTTCTGCGACGAAGGGTTCTTCACCGTGGAGCAGACGGCACGCATCATGAAGGCCGGGCGCAAGCTGGGCATGCGCGCCAAGATCCACGCCAACGAACTCGCCGTCTCGGGCGGCGTGCAAGTGGGCGTGGAGTACGACGCCCTGTCGGTCGACCACCTCGAACGCATGGGTGGGCCCGAGATCGACGCCCTGCACGGCACGGTGACCTCGCCGACGATGCTGCCCGGCGCGGCATTCTTCCTCGGGATGAGCTATCCGCCGGCCCGCGAAATGATAAATGCCGGGCTGGGCGTGGCGCTGGCTTCGGACTACAATCCCGGTTCGTCGCCCTCGGGCAACATGCGCATGGTCGTGTCGCTGGCATGCATCCGTATGCGGATGACCCCTGCCGAGGCCATCAATGCCGCGACGCTCAACGGGGCCTACGCCATGGGGCTTAGCCGTGACTACGGCTCCGTCACGGTCGGCAAGGTCGCCAATTTCTTCCTCACGGTGCCGATGCCTTCGGTGGCGTTCATGCCCTATGCCTATACCACGCCGCTCATCAGCCGCATATTCCTGCGCGGCGAGGGGGTCGTGGCGTAATATTTGACGGGAGAGCCGTATGAGATTGTTGGTTCTGATCATTGGCCTGGCGCTTGCCGGGGCCGTAAAAGCACAGGATATGAAGCCGTTGACACCGGAAGAAAGACGTGTGATCGTCGACAAGGGTACCGAAGCGCCTTTTTCGGGCCGTTATTACAAGCATCGCGGAGAGGGGGTTTACCGTTGCCGCCAGTGCGGTGCGCCGCTGTACCGTTCGCAGGACAAGTTCGATGCCGGGTGCGGCTGGCCGAGTTTCGACGACGAAATCCCCGGTGCCGTGAGGCGCACGACGGATGCCGACGGCCGGCGTACCGAAATCACTTGTGCCCGCTGCGGCGGACACCTGGGACATGTCTTTACGGGCGAAGGCTTTACGCCCAAAAATACGCGCCACTGCGTCAACTCCGTCTCGCTCGTGTTCGAACCCGGAGGGGAAGCTTCCTCCGGGGCCGAAACGGCCGTAAAACCCGCGGTTTCCTCCCCGGAATCCGAAGGCCGGACTGCCTCGCAGCCCGAAAAGCAGACGCAGCAGCCCGGAACCCAATTCGGGAGTCCCGGCGCTCAGGCGTCCGGGGCTGACTCGACGTCGGCCGCCGCCCGGCCGGGGGACGGGATGCCGCCCGCAGGGCAGGCCGCGGAGCGTGGCGCGACGGCGATCTTTGCCGGAGGTTGTTTCTGGGGCGTGGAATATATGCTTTGGAAAGTGCCCGGAGTCCTGAAGGTCGAGTCGGGCTACATCGGCGGCACGACCGAAAATCCCACCTATGAAGAGGTATGCAGCCACCGTACGGGACATGCCGAAGCCGTACGTGTGGTATTCGATCCTGCAAAGGTGTCCTACGAGACGCTGGCACGCCTGTTCTTCGAAATCCACGACCCGACCCAGGAAAACGGGCAGGGCCCCGACCTCGGCGACCAGTACCGTTCCGAGATATTCTACACCTCGCCCGCCCAGCAGGCGACGGCCGAGAGGCTCATCGCCGAGTTGCGGCGCAAAGGCTACGACGTCGTGACGCAAGTCACCCCTGCGGGCCGTTTCTGGCCCGCCGAGGATTACCACCAGCGATACTACGAGCGCAAGGGTACGCAGCCGTACTGCCACGCCTATACCAAGCGGTTTTGAGCCTGCGCCGGACTTGCCGTCGCATTGCGCCCGCCGCCTCCGTAAGGGCATTTCCGATTCCGATACGATTGTAAGACACCCCGCCTCACAGCGGGGTGTCGTGCCGTTCGGGCGTAATCCCGGCCAGGGGCGATACGGGGCCTCGGCGCCGAAGGGTTCTGAAAATCCGCTGCGACGAAACGCTCCCGGCCGAGGACAGATTGCCTTTCGGCCGTGGATTGGTTGCCTTCCGTCCGTGGACAGGCTGCCTTCCGGCTGTGGACAGGTCGCTGTGTTTTAGGCCGTTGCCGCGTGCAAAGCCTATTCTTCGGTGAGTTTCCCGATCTCGCCCTGCATGATATGGGGCAGATTTTCGCGGATTTTCCCGATGGGCCAGTCCCACCATCGCAGTTCCTGCAACCTGGCTACGGTGTCCGCGTCGAAACGCCTGCGGATCTCCCTGGCCGGCACGCCGCCGACGATGGTGTAGGGCGGGACATCCCTGGTGACGACCGCCCGCGCCGCGATCACCGCGCCGTCGCCGATCCTCACACCGGCCATGACGACCGCTTCGTACCCGATCCATACGTCGTTCCCGATTACGATGTCGCCTTTGTTGTCCCACGCCGCGGCGACATCCTTCCTGTCCAGCCCCCACTCCTCGAAAAAGAGCGGGAACGTATAGTTGGCCAGCGATCCCAGCGTGTGGTTGGCACTGTTGAACAGGAACTTGGCGCCGCACGCTATCGAACAGAACTTGCCGATCACCAGCCGGTCGCCGTTGACGGGGTAGTGGTACAGGACGTTGTTCTTTTCGAATTGCGTCGGGTCGTTCACGAAATCGTTGTAGATCGTGTAGTCCCCGACCTCGATCATCGGGTTGCCGATGACCGTGTTCAGGTAGACCGTCTGCCGGTCGTTCGTGCGGGGATAGGTCTTGCTATTCATGGTTGGTCGTTTCAGTCTGCTTTTACGGTGATGATCTGTTTCCAGTCGGTCGTATATTCCTGCGAGAGGTGCTGGCGGTTCATCTTCAGCGGGGCGAACCCCTGTGCCGCCACCACGACCCTGTTGCGGCCGTAGGTGCGGTTGGTCGCGTCCATGGCGTCCATCAGCCGGGCGTGCCTGGCACGATCCACGGGGTCGAACAGGTCGGTTTGCAGCCCCGTGCGCGACGAAATGTCCGAAAGCGTAATCCCGGCTTTCTTGTAGCCGTAGCCTTTGCGGAATATGCGTTGCAGGGCCTTTGCCGCCAGCGGCACCAGCTCCAGCGTGTCGTCGGTCGGCACCACGGGGCGCACGGTCTGGCTTTCGAAATACTGGGGCAGCTCCTCGCGGTGGCGGTTGGTGAGGATGTAGACCGTCACCTCGCCGCAGAGGCTTTGCTGGCGGCGCAGTTTCTCGGCGGCCATCGAGACGAACGCCGCCACCGAGGTGTGTATCTCCTCGTATTGGGTCAGCTCGTGCGCGAAGCTGCGCGAGACGGTGATCTGCTGTTTGGCCGGCGGGGCGCTCTCGAAGTCGATGCACGCCTCGCCCTGAAGCTCTTTCCATGTGCGCAGCCCCGTGACCCCCATGCGGCCGCGTATCCATGCCTCGGGACGCTGCACGAAGTCCCATGCCGTACGTACGTTGGCGGCCTGCAACATGCGCCGGTGCTTGCGCCCGATGCCCCAGACATCCTCTATCGGGAATTTGCGCAGTACCTTTTCGATGTCCTGCGGACGGTACATCAGGCAGGCGCCCTGCAACTTGGGGTACTCCTTGCAGAGTTTCGACGCGATCTTGGCCAGCGTTTTGGTCGGGGCGATGCCGATGCTCACGGGGATGCCCGTATTGCGGCGTACCGTGCGGCTGATGTGCCGTCCCAACTCCTCCAGTCGTCCGGTTTCGATGCCCCGCAAGTCGAGGAACGCCTCGTCGATGGAGTATACCTCGGCGGCAGGAACCATGCGGCGGAGCGTCCAGATCACGCGCCGCGACATGTCGCCGTAGAGGTTGAAATTACTCGAAAAGACGGCTACATTATGCCGTTTTTCGAGGTCGCGGATCTGGAAATAGGGGTGTCCCATGCGGATGCCGAGCGCCTTGGCCTCGTTCGAGCGCGCGATCACGCAGCCGTCGTTGTTCGACAGCACGACCACGGGCAGCCCTTCCAGTTCGGGGCGGAAGACCCGCTCGCACGAGGCGAAGAAATTATTGCAGTCGCAAAGTCCGTACATCGTTTTTTCGTGTTGCATGTCGTCCGTCGCCCTCTCCCTGGGCGTTGCCGCTCCCTCGCTGGGATATTGCTAGGGGTGAGGTAGTTGCGGCGTTTCGGCGGCCGCTTCAGACCTTTTTGATGGCGTACGTCACCACGCCCCATACCGTGAAATCGCTCTCCTGGCCGATCTCGATCGGTTTGTAGCGCTTGTTCGCGGGCACGAGGACGATCTTGCCCTGTCCCATCCGCAGGCGTTTGAGGGTGAATTCCCCGTCGAGGAAACATACGGCGACACAGCCGTCGTAGGCCTCCAGCGACTTGTCCACGACCAGCAGGTCGCCGTCGGCGATGCCGTCGTCCTGCATGCTGTCGCCCGCGACCCGAGCGAAGAATGTCGCACCCGGATTGCGGACCAGCTCCCGGTTCAGGTCGAGGGGCGGGTCGAGGTGGTCGTCGGCCGGCGAGGGAAAACCCGCCGAGACGCCGCTCGTCGCCACGGGAAGTTCCGTGCGGGTCGAGGTGTCGGGGCGGACGAGCCGGAGCCGTATTTCTTCCTGGTTGTCCATCTTGTTATCCATAGTCGCTGCAAAATTGCAAAAAATTTCGTGTAAACCGGCAATATTTCCTACATTTGCCTCCTGAAATCCCGGTTTTATGGAACGTGCCAAAGGTATTCTCTACGCGGCCCTGTCGTCGTCGACCTTCGGGCTGGCGCCGCTCTTCACACTGTTACTGCTCGGCCTGGGCTACTCTTCGTTCGAGGTGCTGTCCTACCGTTGGGGTGTCGCGTCGCTGTTTCTCGGTGCCCTGGCGCTGCTCGCCGGGCGCAGTTTCCGCCTCTCATGGCCGGAATTGCGGACGGTATTCTTCCTGAGCCTTTTCCGCGCCGCCACGTCGCTGAGCCTGGTCATCGCCTACCAGCATATCGCCAGCGGCGTCGCGTCGACCATTCATTTCATGTATCCGCTGGCCGTCGCCCTGGCCATGATGTGCTTCTTCCGCGAAAAAGGCTCCGTATGGGTCTTTGCGGCCATCGGCATGTCCATCGTCGGCGCCGTGCTCCTTTCGCTGGGCAACGTCGATTTCACCCGGGGGAATACCACGCTGGGCATGGTCTCGGCCGCCGTTTCGGTCGTCTCTTACGGCGGTTATATCGTCGGCGTGCGCAAGAGCCGTGCCGTGGGGATCGACTCCACGGTGCTGACCTGTTACGTGATGGGGCTGGGGGCTTTGTATTTCATTGCCGGCGGCCTCGTTACGGGCGGTATCCGCATCGAGACGGACGGCACGGCGTGGCTCTGCATCCTCGGGGTGGCGCTTCCGGCCACGGCCGTGTCGAACATGACGCTGGTGCAGGCCATCAAACGCATCGGGCCGACGCTGACCTCGGTTTTCGGGGCCTTGGAACCGCTTACGGCCGTGGTCATCGGCGTCGCGGTCTTCGGCGAACCCTTTACGGTGCAGGGCGCTGCGGGCATCCTGCTGATCGTCGCAGCCGTCACGATCGTCATCCTGCACAGCGGCCGCCGGAAAGCCTGACCAGGCCGCACTGCGGCGTGCTGCCGCCCGGGGAGCGCAGCTTCCGGATAAAGGCGGCGCGCATCCGGCCGCGGGGGACGGCTTCCCGGATATGGATAACGTACTCCCGGACAAAATAGAACCGACGGAAAACCCGTTTTACCGATATGATCATCAGTGCCAGCCGCCGGACGGATATTCCGGCTTTCTATGCGCCGTGGTTTTTCAACCGCCTGCAGGAGGGTTACCTCCTTGTACCCAATCCCTTCGACCCGAGGACGCTCAGCCGCATCAGCCTCGGGCGCGACGTCGTGGACTGCATCGTATTCTGGACGAAGAACCCGGCGCCGATGCTGCCGCGGCTCGGGGAGTTGTCGGGTTACAACTATTATTTCCAGTATACGCTCAATCCCTACGGTGCCGACCTGGAAAAGCACCTGCCGCCGCTCGAAAAGCGGATCGAGACCTTCAAACGCCTCTCGGATAAGGTAGGGCGCGACAGGGTGGTGTGGCGCTATGACCCGATCCTCACCAATGCGGCCTGCGACGTGGATTTCCACTGCGAGGCCTTCGCCCGGATCGCCCATGCCCTGCGGGATCATACGACGACCTGCATGCTGGGCTTCATCGACCATTACCGCCATGTCCGCGGCGTTCTCGGGGCGCTCGGCATCGGGCCCTTGCAGCGGGACGAAATCCAGCGGATGGCCGTGTCGTTCCGCCGGACAGTGGCGTCGACGCCTATCGCATTGAAGACCTGCACCGCAAAGGTCGACCTTCGGCACCTGGGCATCCCGGCCGGCATGTGCATCGACCGCGGGCTGGTCGAACGCATTGCGGGCTATCCGATCGCGGCGAAGAAGGATGCGAACCAGCGCCATATCTGCAATTGCGTCGAGAGCATCGACATCGGCACCTATGAAAGCTGTCTGAACGGCTGTGTCTATTGCTATGCCATCCGGGGCAATTACGGTACGGCGGAGTATAACCGCCGCAGGCACGATCCCCGCTCGCCGCTGATGATCGGGCATCTTTGCGACGACGATGTGGTGAAAGAGCGGCCGGTAAAAAGCCTCCGCAGCACGCAGCATACGCTGTTTTAACAGGACGGCGTCTCTTCGGGGGCGTGTTTCTTCGATATTTTCCCGGATAGCTCCCGGTATGTGCAGTTCATTATTTCATAGCGTTTTACTTCATGCGTCCTGCGGTCTTCCTGCACCAGATAGGCGCGTTTTGCCCACGCCTCGATCGTGAAATCGCATGCCGGCCCTTCCAATTTCAGCACGTGCGAGTCCATCAGGTTCCAGAAAATGAAGCGCAGCTTGTTGGCATAGCTTCCGTTTGCAAACGACATTTGTGCGCCTGTTTCGTCCTTAAAATAGACGCTGTTGAAATTTTCTCTTGCCCGTCCCATAGCAGTTGTGTTTAGTCGGTGCAAAGGTCGGAAGGTGTAATGACAAGTTTTGACACCGTTGCGTATTTTTTTGAATGCACGATGCCGGAATGGAGTTCTCAAACTATCGTTTCAGCACCTTTCGCAACCTGTCGAGCCCCTCGGCCAGCAATTTCCGCGGGCAGGCGATGTTCAGGCGGATGAAATCCCGGCCGGCCTCGCCGTATATCGCCCCGGGGTTTATGCGCAGTTTCGCCTCTTCGAGCAGCTTCGTCTCCAGCTCGTCGGACGTAAGCCCCGATGCCCGGCAGTCGACCCACACCAGATATGTCCCCTCCAGCGGCAGCACCGGGTACTGCGGCAGGTTGCGGTCGAAATACTCCCGCGAGAAGCGGTAGTTGCCATGCAGGTATTCGTTGAGCGCATCGAGCCATTCGGCGCCTTCGTCGTAGGCTGCGATCAGCGCTTCGATGGCGAAGGGGCCGATCTCCCCGGTTTCGTTGATCTGGAGCGAGTGCCCGATCCTTGCCCTCAGGGCCGCATCCGCCGCAAAGATGTTGGCGACCTGCAACCCCGCGAGGTTGAATGCCTTGCTCGGCGAGGTGCAGGTTACCGAGCGGCGTTCGAACTCCTCGCAGAGCGAGGCGAACGGCGTATAGCGGAATCCCGGCATCACCAGCTCGCAGTGTATCTCGTCGGCTACGACCACGACGTCGTGGCGCAGGCACAGCTCCCCGATGCGGTGCAGCTCCGCGGGCGTCCAGACCCGTCCGGCAGGGTTGTGCGGGTTGCATAGCAGCATCAGCTTCACGGCAGGGTCGGCGGCTTTACGCTCCAGGTCGTCGAAGTCGATCGTGTAGGTGTTGTCGCGGTATACCAGCGGGCTTTCGGCCGCCTGGCATCCGCTGTTGTGGATCGAGGTGAAGAAATGGTTGTAGACCGGCGTCTGGATCAGGACTTTGTCGCCCGGTTGCGTCAGGGCCTTGATGACGGCCGACAGGGCGGGGATGACGCCTGTCGTATGGAGCACCCATTCCGGCCGTATCTGCCAGCCGTGGCGGCGGCGGAACCACCCCGTAATCGCGTCGTAGTAGGCTTTCGGAGCCGTCGCATACCCGAAAATGTCGTGTTGCACCCGCCGCTGCAAGGCGGCTGCGACAGCGGGTGCCGTGCGGAAGTCCATGTCGGCCACCCACATGGGCAGCACCTCGGGATCGGTATCCATATCCCATTTGATCGCGTTCGTCCCGCGGCGCGGGACTATTTCATCGAAATCGTATTTCATGCGGAATTGTATTTGCTCGTTTATAAATACGTCGGAGCCTCCCCGAAAGTTTCATTCCGGGTTCCGGTTTTGCACGGCAGGCAGGCTGCCGGCTTGCCCTCGCGTTCCGGCAGCGTACCCTTATGCTCGCCGATGTACCCTTATCTGCTTCTCCTTTCCCCATCCGTACCGCCATGCGATGCGGGGAAACGAAAAACGAGGCAGTCGTAAACTGCCTCGTTTCCTGTTTTTTATCTCCAAAGATTTCCTCTCCGGTTTGCTGGCGGTGCGTAGGGGACTCGAACCCCTGACCCCGTGCGTGACAGGCACGTATTCTAACCAGCTGAACTAACGCACCATTTTGGTATTGCGAGTGCAAAGATACTATATTTTCTAAAACCTGCAAATAATTCCGGGATATTTTTTTGCCGTTTGCCTGCCGTGTCCGGCTGTGCCGCCGCCGGATACGTGCCTCCCGGCAGGTGTGCTGTTCCCTGCCCCCTCCCGGCCTGTCTACTGCTTCCCCGCCTCCCGCCGGGGATGTGGATGGATGCTCCGGAGCCGGCGGATGTTTTTCCTTTCCGGGGTCGCCGGGCGGATTCTCCAGAGCATCCTATTGTTTCCCTTTCCCGGAACCGTAGGGTAGGTGTCCTTGGGGACTTTCTTTCCGGCGTGAGCCCTCCCCTTGTTCCGGCAGGCGTACCCCCTCCCTTATGCTCGTCGACGTACCCTTATCTGCCTTGCCTTTCCCCGTCCGCACCGCCATGCGATGCGGGGAAACGAAAAACGAGGCAGTCGTAAACTGCCTCGTTTCCTGTTCCTTGCCTCTGGGGATCTTCCCTTCGGTTTGCTGGCGGTGCGTAGGGGACTCGAACCCCTGACCCCGTGCGTGACAGGCACGTATTCTAACCAGCTGAACTAACGCACCGTTTGGTCTATTGCGAGTGCAAAGATAGTGTAATTTTTCAAAACGGCAAACGCTTTTACGGCTTTTTGAAGAAAGAAAATTGCACGCTTCCGTAACTCCTTAATTGCCAGAACTCCTCGCAGGCCGAGAAATCCATTTTTTTCGAGTGTTCGAAGATGAAAATCCCCTCCGGGCGCAGCAGGTTGCCCTCCAGCACCAGTTTCACCACCTGTTCGCTGCCCTCCAGGTCGTAGGGGGCGTCCGAAAAAATCACGTCGAACTGCTTGGTGCAGCTCTTCAGGTAGAGGAACGCATTGGCCTTCACGGGATAGAGGTTGCCGATGCCGAGCTGTGCCGCCGTCTGCCGGATAAAGTTGTAATGCACCGGGTTGATCTCCACCGATGTGACGCTCCGTGCTCCGCGCGAGGCGAACTCATAGCTTATCGACCCCGTCCCGGCAAAGAGGTCGAGCACGTCGCACTGCTCGAAATCCACCAGGTTGCCCAGTACGTTGAACAGGTTTTCCTTGGCGAAATCGGTCGTCGGGCGTGCCCGCAGGTTGCGCGGCGGGTTGATGGCCCGCCCCTTGTATTTTCCGCTGACTATTCGCATACGATCCGTTTGAAATAACCTTTCAGCAACTTGCCGCACGCCTTGGCGTCGTCGCCGGAAATCCTGAGTTCGCAGCTTTTGAGCGCGAACTCCTTTTCGAGCCGTTCCGTGAAGTAGCATACGTCCGCCGTGTCCGGTGCGGGGATCACCCCCGCGAAGCGGAGGCTGCCGTCGTACACCTTAATATATAGGAGCCCCGCCGTGCGGTATGCCCATACGGTCGGTGTTCCGGCCTGCACCTCCCGGAGCAGCGGGGTGGTGTAGCGGATGCGGTCTCCCAGCTTCTCCTCCACCTGCCGCAACGCCTCCCGGTGCGCAGCCATTACGGCGACGATGCCCTGCACGGGGAGGCTGCATACGGCGCGCTCTTCCGCGGCGGGAGCCATGCCGTTTGCCGCGAGCAGCGTTCCTGCGTCCCCGGTGCCGAGCACCTCCTCCGGGACGAGCATCGTCCGTGCCGTCAGCAGCTCCGCCTCCACGGGCTCCTCCCCCGGGAATTCCCCGTCGAGGCCGTGCGCCGAAAAAGAGTGTCCATCCAACGTAAGCTGAATGGACACCTTATTTGTAGCTTGCGGAGTGTTACTCCCAGTTACCTGCTTCATTGTTACCAGCTTCCATTGAACCGAACTTGACGCCGGGGTAGCGGTTGAAGTTGTTCACCTCGTCGTCGATCAGGTTGATGATCTCCTGGCGGTAAGCCACCGTGTCGAGGAACATCTTGTAGGGTGCGCGGCACTCCACGATCGGGATCACGACCTTCGACTCGGTGGTGATGATGCCTGCCTCCATGATGTACTGGGCCTTGTCATCGGTGCCGGGGATGTAACGCAACTGCTCTACGTCCTGTTTCGAAAGGCGCTTGGGCGAGAAGATCGTGTCGATCACGGCGATCTTGAACTTCTCGACGTTCTTTTTGCCCATCTTCTTCAGCTGTGCCATGGCTACGGAGTCATCCTCGTCGACGATCTTGCGCTCGAGTTCGAGCGTATCCTGCAGGATGAAATTCGTCAGCGTGTCGAAACTGCCCGTGAAACGCTGGTACTTCGACTTGAATGCGCGCTGTGCCGTACGGATGTCCTTGATGCGGTCGATGACCTGGGCTTTCTTGGCCTTCAACTCGTCATCGAACTTGATCGGGGTCGAGATCTGGTCGTAGATAACGTAGACCAGCGCCACGATAGCTACAGCAAGAATGATTTGAGCGATTTTTTTCATTTTTTAAGCTAATCTAATATTTGTTTGTAATTTTGTACAAAATATAACACACGCATGTTCAGCACACGTATTGCGACCCAAATTTACGCTAAAATTTGTTTTGAAACAACTCTTGGGCAAAAAAAAATCATAGAAAAATTGTCCGAATACCTTGCAGGTGACGATTTTTCGCGGATTTTCGTGCTGAACGGGTATGCCGGCACGGGCAAAACGACGCTGACAGCGGCACTCGTGGGGGCGCTTAAGGATTTGAATATCAAACCCATCCTGCTCGCCCCGACGGGCCGTGCGGCCAAAGTCCTCGCCCAATACGCTCAGGAAAAGGCTTTTACCATCCACAAGCGGATATACCGACAGCGCACCAATGCCGATTACGAATCGAAATATTCGCTCAACTTCAATGCCGAGAAGGGGGCGGTATTCATCGTCGACGAGGCCTCGATGCTCTCCGACAGTCCGGGCGGCGGGGCGCTTTTCGGCTCCGGGTCGCTGCTCGAAGATCTCGTGCAATACGTCCGCAGCGGCCGTGACTGCCGCCTGGTGCTCGTCGGCGACAGCGCCCAGCTGCCGCCCGTCGGGGCCGATTGCAGCCCGGCGCTCGACGCTGCGTCGCTCGCCCGTTTCGGCGATGTCGAGTACGCCACGATGGACGACGTGGTGCGCCAGGAGGCCGAGTCGGGGATCCTTTTCAATGCCACGCTCGTGCGGTGCATGCTCGAGAACGGCATCCACGAAATCCCCCATTTCGAAATGGGCTTCCCCGACATCGAGGCGGTCGAAGGCGGGGAGTTCCTCGATAAGCTGCAGGATTGTTACGCCAGGTACGGCCGCGACGAAACCATCGTCATCACCCGTTCGAACAAGCGTGCCAACCGTTTCAACGAGGGCATCCGCCGCAACGTGCTCTATGCCGAGGAGGAGATCGAGAGCAACGACATGCTGATGGTCGTGAAGAACAACTATTATTATACCGGGCACACCGAAAACTGCCCGATGCACTTTATCGCCAACGGCGACATCGCGCGGCTCAAACGGCTGCGGCGCTACGAGGATTTCTACGGCTTCCGTTTCGCCGACGTCGTGCTCGAATTCCCCGACTACGAAGATACGGAGATCGAATGCAGGATACTGCTCGACACGATCGCCTCGGAATCCCCGGCGCTGACCCGCGAGGAGTCCTCGCGCCTTTTCTACGAGGTCGAGAAGGACTACCTCGACGTCAAAAGTAAAATCAAGCGCTTCAAGGAGATCCGCGAGAACCCGCATTTCAACGCGCTCCAGGTGAAATTCTCCTATGCCGTGACGTGCCATAAGGCCCAGGGCGGGCAGTGGAAGGCCGTTTTCGTCGACCGCTGCCTGTTCGGCGACGAGCCCATGACGCGCGACATGCTCCGCTGGCTCTACACGGCGCTGACGCGCGCCACCGATAAACTGTACCTCGTAAATTTCGACAATAAGTTCTATGAATAGCGAACTGCATCCCCTCGAACCTTTCCTGCCGGCCAATGCCCGGGTGCTGATGCTGGGCAGCTTCCCGCCCAAGCGCATCCGCTGGTCGATGGATTTCTTCTACCCGAACCTGCAAAACGACATGTGGCGGATCGTGGGCTACCTTGCCACGGGCGACAAGTCGCATTTCCTGATGCCCGGCGGCCGGAAATTCGACAAGGAGCGCATCGAGGCCTTCTGCCGCTGCCGCGGGATCGCACTCTACGACACGGCGGTCGAAGTCATCCGGCTGAAAGACAATGCGTCGGATAATTTTCTTCAAGTCGTGCGCGAGGTGGATCTCGCCTCCCTGCTGGCGCGTATCCCTGCCTGCCGCACCCTCGTCACCACCGGCCAGAAAGCCACCGATACGCTGCGTGCGATCACGGGGTGCGGCGAACCGGCCGTAGGCCAGTGCGTCGGGTTCGAATATGCCGGGCGGGACATGCGGCTGTGGCGTATGCCCTCCTCGTCGCGGGCCTATCCGCGGCCTGTGGAGTGGAAGGCCGAATTTTACCGAAAAGTATTCGAAATAAATGAAATTCTGTAAAATAGAGTATCTTTGCGTAGCAAAAAAAACAAAAATAATTTCCATTCCCGGCTTGGTTTGAGAACCAAATTCTGTTATCTTTGTATGGAAATTACATACAATTTTTTATTGTGAACGCAGAGAAAAAAATAGACAAAAAATATGTCGAGACACCGCTGATGAAGCAATATTATTCGATCAAGGCGGTGCATCCCGATGCCATCCTGCTCTTCCGGGTAGGGGATTTTTACGAAACCTTCGGCGAGGACGCGATCAAGGCCAGCGGCATACTCGGCATTACGCTCACGCGGCGGGCCAACGGTTCGGCAACCTACGTCGAACTGGCGGGGTTCCCCTACCATGCCATCGACACCTACCTGCCCAAGCTGGTGCGGGCGGGCGAGCGCGTAGCCATCTGCGAGCAGCTGGAAGACCCCAAGCAGGTGCGGGGGCTGGTCAAGCGCGGCGTCATCGAACTGGTCACCCCGGGCATCGTGCTGGGCGACAATATCCTGGCCAACAAGGAAAACGCCTTCCTCGCTTCGGTCTACTTCGGCCGGCAGACGACCGGTGTGGCGTTCCTCGACATTTCGACGGGCGAGTTCTACGTGGCCGAAGGCTCCGACAACTACGTCGACAAGCTCATTTCGAACCTCGCACCCAAGGAGATCATCTACCAGCGCGGTTACGAAGACCGCTTCTCCGCCGCTTTCGGGTCGAAGCATTACACCTACCGGCTCGACGAATGGGTCTTCTCGGAGGAGGTCAACCGTGAAAAACTCTGCAAGCAGTTCACGACCACGTCGCTCAAGGGTTTCGGCGTCGACCATTTCACCAGCGGCATATCCGCCGCCGGCGCCATCCTCTACTACCTCGAATTCACCGAGCACCGCGACATCGCCCATATCCGTTCGATTTCGCGTATCGACCAGGACGACTACGTGTGGGTCGACAAATTCACGATCCGCAACCTCGAGCTGTTCTCGTCGAACGGGGGGCGCGAGAAGTGCAGCTTCGCCGATGTCATCGACCGCACGCTCACCCCCATGGGCGGCCGCCTGCTCAAACGGTGGATCGCCATGCCTGTCAAGGATACCGTGCAGATCAACGAACGGCTGGACGTAGTCGGGCATTTCATCGAGGATGCCGACCTGGCCGACACCGTGCGCGAGCAGGTGGCGCTGGTGGGCGACATGGAGCGTATCGCGTCGCGTATCGCCGCGGCGCGGGTGACGCCCCGGGAACTGGTGCAGCTCAAGAATTCGCTCTTTGCGGTCGAATTGCTCAAGGCGGCGCTCGAATCCACGGACGACGACCGATTGCATGCGCTGGCGGCGCAGATCGACCTGATGACCGGCGTGCGCGACCGCATCGCGCGGGAGATATACCCCGATCCGCTCAACAACCAGATTCAGAAGGGCGGCGTCATCGCCGACGGCGTGGATCCCGAGCTGGACGACCTGCGCCGCATTGCGCTCCACGGCAAGGATTACCTGGCACGCATCCAGCAGCGCGAGAGCGAGACGACGGGCATCCCGTCGCTCAAGATCAGCTACAACAACGTCTTCGGCTACTATATCGAAGTGCGCAACGCCCATAAGGACAAGGTTCCCCAAAGCTGGATCCGCAAGCAAACCCTTGCCAATGCCGAACGCTACATCACCGAGGAGCTGAAGGAATACGAGGAGAAGATCCTCGGGGCCGAGGAGAAGATGCTGGTGATCGAACAGCGCATCTATGCCGACATCATCGCCCACATAAGCCGTTCGCTCGCCGTGCTGCTGCGTGACGCTGCCGTCGTGGCGCGTGTCGATTGCCTGCAATCCTTCGCCCGCATCGCCTGCGAACGCCGCTATGTCCGCCCCGTGCTCGACGACGGCAAGCGCATCGACATCCGCCAGGGACGCCATCCCGTCATCGAGACGCTTATGCCCGTAGGGGAGGAGTATATCCCCAACGACGTGCTGCTCGACGACAAGGAACAGCAGATCATGATGATCACCGGCCCCAACATGTCGGGTAAGTCGGCCCTGCTGCGGCAGACGGCGCTCATCATCCTGATGGCGCAGATGGGATCCTTCGTTCCCGCCAAGTCTGCGCATATCGGTGTGGTGGACAAGATATTCACGCGCGTCGGGGCGTCGGACAACATCTCGCAGGGCGAATCGACCTTCATGGTCGAGATGCTCGAATCGGCCAGCATCCTCAATAACATCTCCGACCGCAGCATCGTCCTGCTGGACGAAATCGGCCGCGGCACGAGTACCTACGACGGTATTTCCATCGCCTGGGCGATGGTCGAGTACCTGCACAACCACCCGACGGCGCACGCCAAAACGCTCTTCGCCACACACTACCACGAGCTGAACGAAATGGAGCAGATGTGCCCCCGCGTGAAGAACTACCACGTGAGCGTCAAGGAGCTGGGCAACCAGATCGTCTTCCTGCGCAAGCTCGAACGCGGCGGCACGGAACACTCGTTCGGTATCCACGTGGCGCGCATGGCCGGCATGCCGATGTCGGTGGTGTCGCGTGCCGACGAGATACTGCGCAACCTCGAATTGGTCTACGGCAATAACGAGATCGTACCGAGCCGCAGCCTCAAAAGCCGCGGCAAGAAACCCTCGCCGTCGGTCAGGGAGGCTGCCGAAGCCGGTGCCCCGCAGAACATGCAACTGTCGATGTTCCAGCTGGACGATCCGGTGCTGGTGCAGATCCGCGACCAGATCAAGGGACTGGACATCGATTCGCTGACACCCATCGAGGCACTCAACAAACTCAACGAAATCAAAAAGATAACAGGCATATGATCAAGCATCGCATCATGTCCGCAGCGACTTTGCTGGGCGGGGTAGTTTTTACCGGACATGCCGTGGCGCAAAGCCCGGAGGTGGCGCGGCGGCTCGATGCGAAATACGATGTGGTGTGGCCTGCGGCCGACGGACTCATAAGGGTCAATAAGGGCGGGTACCGTATTCCCGATTCGCGTATGAAATCCAACGGGAAATACGGGTATGCCGATACCCTCGGGCAGGTGGTGGTGCCGCCGGCCTACGACGATGCCGCGGATTTCGGCAACGGCCATGCCGTAGTCGGGCGGAAAGCCGGGGATGGCAGGATGCTCTACGGCCTGATCGACCGCTCGGGGCGTGTGGTCGTGCCGCTGGAGTGGGAGCGCTTGGGCGGTGTCCGTGACGGGGGCTGTGTGGCCCGCACCGGCACGGCCGCCGAACGGGAATTCTCGCTCGCCGATACGCTGGGCTATGTACGCAGCCTCGGTTACGACTATTGCAGCGATTTTTCCAACGGGCTCGCCCGCGTGGGTGTCGGTGCCTATGTCGAGAAGGAAAACGTGGCGGGGATTACGCTCCGGGATGCGTACGAATTCCGCGGGAAGTTCGGGTATATCGCTCCGGATGGCAGAATCGTTATTCCTGTGCAGTTCGACGACGCCCGGGATTTCGCGCAGGACGGGCTGGCCCCGGTCGGCATTCAGGGAAAATACTATGTCAAATGGGGGTTCATCGACAAGTCGGGGCGACAGGTCGTGCCGTGCAACTTTTACAGTGCCGAGGAGTTCCTGGGCGACCGGGCCGTAGTGAGCAAGGTCGTTGCGGGCGGGAAATTGGCCTACGGCTATATCGACCGCAGCGGGAAGGAGGTAATCCCCTGTCAGTTCGACATGGCTTCGGGCTTCCGCTTTGCCAACACATGGGTCGGCATGGAGCAGGACGGTGAATATACCTATACGCTGATCGGCCCCAACGGGGAAACCGTGCTGCCGTTCCGTGTGGGCGATTTGCAGGACGGAGGAAAATACGGGCACGCGGCGGCCTCCATCTCCGATGCCGCGGGGCGTAAACGCTTCGGGATCGTCGCCAATAACGGGAAGGTGATCCTGCCGTTCGAGTACGACCATATAGCTATTTTTTCGGAGTGGGATGCGGCGAACAACCGCTGGCAGGAGAGCGCCATGGGAACAAAGGACGGGCAAAATTTCAGCTTCGACATCTCCCGGCGGGGCGAGTAGCCTTTTCCGCCCCGGCGTGTTCCTTCCTTCCGGCATTCGGTTCCGCGGCAGACGAGTGCTTTCTGTTTTGTTTGGCCCCGGGTACCCATGTGCAGTGATGGTTGGCTGCCGCAGTCGGCAAGTCGCAGGCTGATCGTAGCCTTAGGGTGCAAAGCGGCTGCGGCTTAGATTCCGATTCCGAAATAAAACCCCGGCGCAATCTCTTTGCGCCGGGGTTTTCGTTGCAGGATATCCGTAAATTCCTCGGAGTCTCGTCCTGTTATCTCCTTTCCCGTAATGCCGTTCTCGGGCCTTTCGGTCACCCGGTTGTCCGGCTACTCGTTACGCGCGATCAGCGAACTGATGTTCTGGATCAGCATCGCCACGGCCACCGAGTTGAAACCGCCCTCGGGGATGATGACATCGGCGTAGCGCTTCGAGGGTTCGACGAACTCGTCGTGCATCGGCTTCACGGTCGAGGTGTATTGCGTGATGACCGACTGCATCGTACGCCCGCGCTCGCAGACGTCGCGCAGGATACGGCGCGCCAAGCGTATGTCGGCGTCCGTGTCCACATAGACCTTGATGTCCATCATGTCGCGCAGCTCCTTGTTTTCGAAGATCAGGATGCCGTCGACGATGATTACCTTCGAAGGCTTCACGCACACGGTTTCCGCCGTACGGTCGTGGTCGACGAACGAGTAGACCGGGTGCTCGATGGGGACGTTGTCCTTCAGCGCCTTGATGTGGTCGACCAGCATCTGCGTGTCGAACGCCTGCGGATGGTCGTAATTGAGTTTCGTGCGTTCCTCGTAGGTCAGCTCGGGGTGCGCCTTGTAATAGTAGTCGTGGCAGAGCGTCACGACGTCGTCGCCTACGAAGGCCTCTTGCAGGCGTTTGACGAGCGTGGACTTTCCCGAGCCGGTTCCTCCGGCGACTCCGATTACGGTAACTTTCATAGTGTCAGTCTGTAATATCGGTTATATAAAGAAAAGGATCGCACCTTTCGCAAGGGCAATCCTTTTCCTTTTCATTATGCGTCGATATTTGCGTAATGCGCGTTTTTCTCGATGAATTCGCGTCGGGGCGGCACTTCGTCACCCATCAGCATCGAGAAGATGCGGTCTGCCTCGGCAGCGTTTTCGATGTTCACCTGGCGCAGGATGCGCGTGTCGGGGTTCATCGTCGTTTCCCACAGCTGGTGGGCGTTCATCTCGCCGAGACCTTTGTAACGCTGCACGTGCGCCCCCTTGCCGAATTCGGCGGTGATGGTGTCGCGTTCCTTCTCCGTCCAGCAATAGCGCTCCTGCTTGCCTTTCTTCACGAGGTAGAGGGGCGGGGTGGCGATGTAGACGTGGCCGTTCTCGATCAGCTCCTTCATCTTGCGGAAGAAGAACGTCAGCATCAGCGTCGCGATGTGGCTGCCGTCGACGTCGGCATCGGTCATGATGATGATCTTGTCGTAGCGGAGTTTCTCCAGGTTGAGCGCCTTGCTGTCCTCCTCGGTGCCGATCGTCACGCCCAGCGCCGTGAACATGTTCTTGATCTCCTCGTTCTCCCACATGCGGTGCTCCTGCGCCTTTTCGATGTTCAGGATCTTACCGCGCAGCGGCATGATGGCCTGGAAATTACGGTCGCGGCCCGATTTGGCCGTGCCGCCTGCCGAGTCACCCTCGACGAAGAAGATTTCGGCGATCGAACGGTCGCGGCTCGAACAGTCGGCCAGTTTGCCGGGGAGCCCGGCTCCCGAAAGCACGGTCTTGCGCTGCACCATCTCACGGGCGTGGCGTGCCGCATGGCGTGCCGTTGCGGCCAGGATGACTTTCGAAACGATGGCCTTGGCATCCTTGGGGTTCTCCTCCAGATAGTGCCCCAGGGCGGCGGACATCGCCTGGTCTACGGCAGCCGAGACCTCGTCGTTGCCCAGCTTGGTCTTGGTCTGGCCCTCGAACTGCGGTTCCTGCACCTTCACCGAAACCACGGCCGTGAGGCCCTCGCGGAAGTCGTCGCCGTTGATGTCGAACTTCAGCTTGGCGAGCATGCCCGAATCCTCGGCGTATTTCTTGAGCGTGCGGGTCAGCGCGCGGCGGAAGCCCGTCAGGTGCGTACCGCCCTCGATGGTGTTGATGTTATTAACATAGGAGTGCACGTTCTCCGAGAACGAGTCGTTGTACTGCATGGCCACCTCGACCGGGACGCCGTTCCTTTCGGTGTCGAGGTAGATGATCTGGTCGATGATCGGCGTGCCGCGCGTGGCGTCGAGGTACTGGACGAACTCCTTGAGGCCCTCTTCCGAATAGAAGTGGTCTTCGCGGGTCTTGCCTTCGTCGTCCTTGCGCTTGTCGTAGAGGTTCAGGCGGATGCCCTTGTTCAGGAATGCCAGTTCGCGCAGGCGGTTGGCCAGGATGTCGTATTTGTATTCCGTCGTGAGCGTGAAGATGCTCTCGTCGGGTTTGAACGTGATGGTGGTGCCGCGGTCGGAGCATTCGCCGATGACCTCGACCTGCGACGTGGGGGCGCCCTTGCTGTACGTCTGGCGGTATACCTTGCCGTCGCGGCTGCGGATCTCGGCGATCAGCAGTGTCGAAAGCGCGTTCACGCACGATACGCCCACGCCGTGCAGGCCGCCCGAAACCTTGTAGCTGCCTTTGTCGAACTTACCGCCCGCATGGAGCACCGTAAGCACGACTTCGAGTGCCGATTTGCCCTCCTTTTCGTGGTAGTCGGTCGGGATGCCGCGGCCGTTGTCGCGTACGGTGATGGAGTTGTCCTCGTTGATCGTCACGTCGATGTCGGTGCAATAGCCCGCCAGCGCCTCGTCGATCGAGTTGTCGACCACCTCGTAGACCAGATGGTGCAGACCCTTCTCACCTATGTCGCCGATATACATGGCGGGGCGCTTGCGCACCGCCTCAAGCCCTTCGAGAACCTGGATATTCGAAGCGGAATATTCTTCTTCTTGCTTTTTTACGTTTTCTAATTCGGTACTCATCTGTCGTCTTTAAAATATCGTACAAATATAACAAATATATCCCGAATAAACAATAGCCGCATGGCTTCCGCCAGACGATTTTTTGCATTTGCAGGACGTTTCGGAGGGCGTTGCGCCCGCATCGGGCAGGACGTGCCGCAACATCCCCCGGACGGGGCTGGGGCGTGCGGGATTCGCGGTCTGCTACCCGAGTTCCGCCTTGAGGTCGACCTCGCGGATATGCCCCTGCGCAAAGAGGATGGCGCGCGCAGGGTAGTTCTCGATCAGGGCGGTGTTGTGCGTGGACATGACCACGGCACAGCCGCGGCCGGCGATCTCCTGGAAAAGCTGCATGATGCCTTCGGCCGTCACGGGGTCGAGGTTGCCTGTCGGTTCGTCGGCCAGCAGCACCTGCGGGTTGTTCAGGATCGCGCGGGCGATGACCAGTCGCTGCTGCTCGCCCCCCGAGAGTTCGAACGGCATTTTGTAGCTTTTGGCCCCGAGGTCTACGAGCTTGAGCACCTGGTCGATCCGCTCCCGGATCTCGTCTTCGCGCTTCCATCCCGTGGCTTTCATCACGTAATAGAGGTTCATGAAGACGTTGCGGTCGGTGAGCAGCTGGTAGTCCTGGAATACGATACCGATCCGGCGGCGGAGGTGGGGGATGTCGCGGCGCCTGAGCCTGCGCAGGTCATAGCCTGCCACCCGCCCTTCGCCGGTGAGCAGCTGCACCTCGGCGTACAGGGTTTTGAGCAGGGTGCTCTTGCCGCTGCCGACGCGCCCGATCAGGTAAACGAATTCGCCCGGAGCCACGCACAGGTTCACATCCGACAGCACCATCTCGCCCCGGCGCATCAGCTTCTCGGCCGAGGTGCTGCCGAACGGGTTGTCCGCATGGTAGATGGCTGCGTTTTTCAGCCTTACGACATATTTTTCGCTCATAGGTTCTGGTCGCTGGAATTATTTTCCAAAGATAGTCAAAATATCCGTACGGGGATGTCGGCACGGCGAAAAAAACCGCCAAAACTGCTTCTGAAGGGATGTTTTGATCCTTCTCGACCGGAAATATATAACAAAAAAGCCCTTTGGGTTGCGCAAAAACAACCGTATAATTTGCATTTCCGCCCGAGGGTGCTTAAATTTGCACGATAGGCCGTGACGCCTCGGCCTGACAGTAAGCAAAAAATCTTTGAATGAAAGAAAACGAGATCCTGCGGGAGATTATGCGGGATGCCAAAATAGGTTGGTGGCAAGCCGACCGTAACCGCCGCGTGTTCCATATTTCGGAAGGGCTCCGCGACCTGCTGGGGGTCGCTTCGTGCGATGTGACTTACGAAGAGTTCGGGAAGATGATAACTCCGGCCTACCGGGAATATGCCCTCGCCTCGATCGGGGTGCGGGGCGGCGCCGAACGCCTCTACCCGCTGCAAGGCCCCGAGGGGGAGATATGGTGCTATTGGAAACTGTTGCGCGAAGAGGTTGCCGAAGACGGGGGGATGTTGCTGACGGGTTATTTCCGGGTGGTCGACCCGCCGTCCGAAGTGGTCAGGTCGGAGGAAAAACAACGGATCAACGACCTGCTGTTCCGTCTTAACAGCATTTCGCAAACGCTGCTTTCGCTGCTGAAAGTCGATGACCTGGATGCCGTCGTCGACGAAATCCTGGCCGACGTGCTGACCATGTTCGATGGCGGAAGGGCCTATATCATCGAATCCGACCCCGAACACCGTTTATATAATTGCACCTACGAAGTCACGGCCGAGAATGTCGCCGGGGAACAGGAGCTGGTAAGCGGTATTTCGATGGACGAGGTGCCCTGGTGGACGCAGCGCATCGCCAACGGCCAGCCCGTAATCATCTCTTCGCTCGACGAATTGCCCGACGAGGCTTTCCGCGAGCGCGAGGTGCTGGCCATGCAGGACATCAAGTCGCTGATCGCCGTGCCGCTCCTCTCGCGCGACAAGGTGTGGGGATATGCCGGCATCGACATCGTGAACCGGCCCCGGAGATGGACGGGCGAGGATTTCCAGTGGTTTTCGTCACTGATCAATATCATCAGCCTCTGTATCGAATTGCAGCGCTCCGAGCGCGAGGCGCAGTCCGAACGCAAGTACCTCCAGAGCCTCTATCACCACATGCCCCTGGGGTATGCCCAGCTGCGGGTCATCCGTGACGAGCAGGGGAAACCCGTCGACCTGCTGGTGCTGGATGCCAACTACACCGCCGACAAGATCATGGGGACTGCGCGCGAAACCTATATCGGCAGGCGTATCTCCGAACTGGGACTGGATATGGAGCAATATCTGAAAACTTTTACGGAGGTGCTCCGCAGCGACGGATTTATCGAGCGCGACTCCTTTTACGAGATCTCGAAACGCTGGATACATTCCATCCTCTATACGACCCGGTCGGACGAGGTCATCAGCCTCTTTTCCGACACTACGGAAATGCGCAATGCCCACGAGGCGTTGTTCAACAGCGAAAAAATGCTGCGCAATATTTTCGACAACGTCCAGGTCGGGGTGGAGCTTTATGACAAAGAGGGCTGCCTGGTCGACATCAACACCAAAAACCTCGACATCTTCGGCATCGCGGCGAAGGAGGATGTGCTGGGGATCAATTTTTTCGAGAACCCGATCGTGCCCGAGGAGATCCGCCGCAACGTGCGCAACGGGCAGGAGCAGTCCTTCAGGCTTGATTATCCTTTCGACCGGCTGGGCGGCTACTATCCCTCCCGCAAGAAAGGCAGCGTGCAGATATATACCAAGGTGACCATGCTGTACGACATGTACGGCGAACTGGTCAACTTCCTGGTGCTGAATATCGACAACACCGAGATCAACGAAGCCCACCACAGACTGGAGGAGTTCGAAAGTTCGTTCTCGCTGGTGAGCCGCTTCGGCAAGGTGGGGTACGCCCGCTTCGACCTGGTGACCCGCGACGGGTATGCCGTGCCGCAATGGTACCGCAACCTGGGCGAGGAGAGCGACACCCCCATGACGCAGGTGATCGGCGTCTACAACCATGTCAATCCCGAAGACCGGGAGGCCATATTCCGGGAAATCGGGCGGGTCAAGGCCAACGAGTCGAACGGCTTCACGCTCGACCTGCGGGTCGGGCTCCGCGACGGCAAGAGCGGGTGGACGCGCGTCAATGTGGTGCGCAACCCGCTGAATACCGACCCCTCGAAGATCGAAATGGTATGCGTCAATTTCGATGTCACGGAACTCAAGCAGACGGAGAAGAGCCTGATCGAAGCCAAGAACAAGGCCGAGGTCAGCGACCGCCTGAAATCGGCCTTCCTGGCCAATATGAGCCACGAGATACGTACGCCGCTCAATGCCATCGTGGGATTCTCGAACCTGCTGGCCGAAACCGACGATATCGCGGAGCGCCGCGAGTACATGCAGGTCGTCGAGGAGAATAACGACCTGTTGCTCAAATTGATATCTGATATCCTCGACCTTTCGAAGATCGAGGCCGGAACGTTCGAGTTCAATTACGGCATGCTCGACGTCAACCGCATGTGCGAGGAGGCGGTGCGTTCGCTGCGCCTCAAGGTGCAGGACAAGCCCGTCGAATTGCTTTTCGGCGACCATGAGGAGCAATGCCGCATCGTCGGGGACAAGAACCGGCTGTTGCAGGTCATCACCAATTTTATCAACAATGCGGTGAAATTCACCGAGCAAGGCTCCATCACGCTGGGCTACCGCCGGGAGGCCGGGGACTTGCTGTTCTACGTCGAGGATACGGGAAAAGGCATCTCCGAAGAGCATCTGCGCACTGTTTTCGACCGTTTCGTCAAACTCAACAGCTTTGCGCAGGGCACCGGGCTGGGGCTTTCGATCTCGAAGAGCATCGTCGAGCAGATGGGCGGGCATATCGGCGTCGAGTCGGAGGAAGGCCGGGGCTCCCGTTTCTGGTTCACCATACCTGCCGTGGCATGCAATGCCGGGCCGGACGATGAACCGTCCGTTGTGGCTGAGGCTCCGCATCCCGTTTCCCGTCAGGACGGGAAACTCCCGTTGCTGCTCGTGGCCGAGGATACCGACAGCAATTTCCTGTTGGTGTCGCTGATGTTCCGCAAGGAGTTCGACATCGTACGGGCCGTCAATGGCGAGGAGGCGGTGCGAATATGCCGGGAAATGAAACCTGCGGCCATCCTGATGGACATCAAGATGCCCGTGATGGACGGGCTCGAGGCTACGCGGCGGATCCGCGCGTTCGATCCCGTCGTGCCGATCGTCGCGGTCACGGCATTCGCCTACGACCGTGACCGGCAGAAAGCCCTCGCTGCCGGAGCCAACGAATATGTCGCCAAGCCGCTGAGCGGGGAGCATATCCGCCGCGTATTGGGGACATTGCTGGCGGGGGGATAACCGCGCCGCGCGTTACGGGCTTCGCCGATAGGGACGTGTCCGCCGTTTTCCGGGGGATCGCCCGCCGCGAAACAACGGCGGCGCTGTAGCAGCCCGGTAGGGAAACCTGTGCCGGGAAGGGTTACCGCGGTGGCCGCGTCCGTTCCTGCCCTGTTTCCGGAAAATCTGCCGATCCCCGATGTATTTCCTGCCCGAGGAGCGGTATTTGGAAAAAAAGTATTATTTTTGCACTGTTTCCATGAGGCTTTGTCCCGCGAAATTCTGGGGGTGCCCGGTTTTGACAGCAGGCAGAGTTTGATTGTAAGCACGCCGAGCGCTGTGTGGCGGCTCGTAAATCCCGACGCTCAAGATTCAAATGGCAATAACAGCTATGCACTCGCTGCATAATTTTCAAGGAAAATTAGCTTAATCGCCGGGCCCAAGGCGGCTTGGCGACGAGTATCCCGGGGAGTGGTTCCGCCCTTTAACCGCTTTCCATATGGGGTATCATCAATTCAGGGATAGTGCACCGGAGCGTCCCGGCCGGTGTGCGAAATTCAGGGACTGGGACTCGGGTTGGGTTGCCGCCTGCCAGGCCCGGGTAGAAGGATCAAACGGCGGCTAAGCGTGTAGAAAGCTTTCGGGTTCCCTGTTTGGACGCGGGTTCGACTCCCGCCACCTCCACGAATGTAAAACGCATCTGGTTTATTATTAACCAGATGCGTTTTCTTGTTGTATTATATCCTTTATTGCTTGCAGAACGGATGTCGGCGCAGCGGCCCTTCGCAATTCGTGGCGGACACTTTTATGCGACTCAAAACGTGGTTTCGGTCGTATGCCCTGCGGCCTGGTGGTGGCGATGGCCGGAATCCGGTCTGGCAGGCGTTCGTCGCCAAGAGCCGTCAGGGAATCCGGAAGAGCTTGCCTTCGGCGAAGGTAATCCACAGCGACCCGTCGGGTGCCTGCCGGAAATCGTTTCCTGCCGAATTGCAGCATTTCACACTCCACAGCAGCGTGCCGTCTTCGCGCACGGCGGCAACCTGCCCGAGCCTCCCGGCGACATAGACCACACCGTCGCGCACACAGGCCGGGCAGGAGTTGTATTCGTATCCCCATCCCAGATCGGTGCACCATGTTTCGCGGTAGGCGTCCGCCGAGGTGTCCACGGCCGCCAGCTCGCCGTCCATCGTCTTGTAATAGAATTGCCGTCCGTCGTCGCCGAGGCCCGTCGTTTCGCGTGCTTTACGGCTGTTGTCGCGCCATAGCTGCCGTCCGGTAGCCAGGTCGAGGCAGGTCACGGCCCGGTCGGGCGCCACGATGAAGACCTTGCCGCCGGCGATGCGGGGCACGACATGCCCCGGGGAGAGGAACACGCCGGGGTGGCCGTTGTTCCATTTCCAGAGGCATCTGCCCGTCGCGGCGTCGAGGCAATAAAGGTGCCTGTCCCACGCCCCGAATACCAGTTTTCCGTCCGCGAGCGTCGGGCGCCCCTGCGCCTGTCCCTGTCCGTAGTCGTAACGCCAGAGCAGTTTGCCGCTGCGCAGGTCTATGCGGCCGACGGAGCCGACGCCCAGCCCGATGTAGAGCGAGCTGCGGTCGACGAGCCCGTCGCCGACGACGGCCGTGGCGGTCGGCAGGTGCCACCTTCGGCGGCCTGTCCGGGCGTCGAAGGCCCATATCCCGCCCGAGGCGGCGCCGACAATCACCAGCCCGTCCGTGCAGAGCGGGGTGGTGTAGAGCGCGTCGGGAAACCTGTGCCGCCACACTTCGCGCCCCCGGCGTGTGTCGTACGCCCGCAATACGCCCTGTGAATTGCCGTAGTAAAGCATGTCGCCGCAGCATCCCGCACCCGTCAGTACCATGGCGCTGTCCTGCAGGACGTATTCCATGCGGCCTTCGTAGTCGGGTGCGGTGGGCGGCGGGTCGCAGGGCAGGGCGAGTATCTGCGGATCCCCCTCCAGGCATACCGTATGGCGGGTGCGTGCGGCATGTCCGAGCGGCTTTTCGCGGATGCGCACCGAGTCGGCGAAGAAATCGAGCAGGGTATATCCCGGCGCCTCGCCCGGCCTGCCGGCCAGTGCCCGGCCGGGTATGCCCGCGATGCCGTCGAAATTGCGCAGGTCGAGCCGGTGGTAGTGCCCGTAGAGCGAGGCGGTGATGCCCAGCCGTTTGAGCGTTGCGACCACCTCCTGCCTGTTGGTGAGGTCTTTGTTGAGCGGGTAGTGGCAGAGGCTTACGATCCGTTCGCCGGGGCGGGCCCCGGCGGCCTGCGCTCCGAGCCATGCGAGGTCTTCGGTGCGCACGACGCCGTCGGCCATTTTCATGTAGGGCCCGCAGTTGTAGCCCAGGAAAAGGTAGCCTCCCGCACGGTACGCGACGCGCCCGTCATGGCCGAATATGCAGCGGAACGTCGTGCATCCGCTCTCCGACCAGGTCGTTTCATGGTTGCCCATGACGGTGAACCACGGTTTTTCGAGCTGTGACATCAGCCCGTACACGTGCTCCAGTTCCTCGTCGCTGCCCGTGTTGGTGAGATCCCCGCCGAAGATGACCAGTTCGGCATCCGACGCGTTGGCTTCGGCGACGGCCACGCGGAAGAGCGAGTCCTGTGCATTGCCCGGCGTGACATGTATGTCGGTGAAAAAGACGACGTGCAGCGTATCGGCCGGGGAGGGGCGTGTTTGCGCCGCGGCGGTTCGGGTGTCCCGCCGCGCTGCGTGATCCGCCGTCGCGGAGGCTCCTGCCGCAGGCGCATGCACGGGAACGAGTGCCGACAGGCACCACGCCATGCCGAGGCTCAGCCGGAGGATTTGTTTTTTCATGGCCGTCGAGGTAAGTTTTAATGCGGTAAGGTACGAAATTCAGGGCAAAAAACATATCTTTGTGCCACTGAAAAATACAGACATATGGCTAAAAAGATCATGCTGCTCGGTTCGGGCGAACTGGGCAAGGAGTTCGTAATCGCGGCGCAGCGGCTGGGACAGACCGTCGTGGCGTGCGATTCCTATGCAGGCGCCCCTGCCATGCAGGTGGCCGACGCCTGCGAGGTGTTTTCGATGCTCGACGGCGATGCGCTCGCCGCCGCCGTGGCCCGGCACCGCCCCGACGTGATCGTCCCCGAAATCGAGGCGATCCGCACCGAACGCCTCTACGACTTCGAACGCGAGGGCATCCAGGTCGTGCCGAGCGCTCGCGCCGTCAATTTCACGATGAACCGCAAGGCCATCCGCGACCTTGCCGCCCGGGAGCTGGGGCTAAAGACCGCCCATTATTTCTACGCCACGTCGCTCGCCGAACTGGAGGAGGCTGCCGCCCGGATCGGGTTCCCGTGCGTGGTCAAGCCGCTGATGTCCTCCTCGGGCAAGGGGCAGTCGCTCGTCAGGAATGCCGGCGAACTGGAGAGAGCCTGGCACTACGGCTGCGAAGGGTCGCGCGGCGATATCCGCGAGCTGATCATCGAGGAATTCATCCGCTTCGACAGCGAAATCACGCTGCTGACCGTCACGCAGAAGGACGGCCCGACGCTCTTTTGCCCGCCGATCGGCCATGTGCAGAAGGGCGGCGACTACCGCGAGAGTTTCCAGTCGCCCTACGTGGCACCGGAACACCTCGCTGAGGCGCAGCGCATGGCGGCCGCCGTCACCGAAGCCCTGACCGGTGCCGGGCTGTGGGGCGTGGAATTCTTCCTGAGCCACGAAAACGGGGTTTATTTCTCCGAACTTTCGCCGCGCCCGCACGACACGGGCATGGTGACGCTGGCCGGGACGCAGAATCTCAATGAGTTCGAACTGCACCTGCGCGCCGTGCTGGGGCTGCCGATTCCCGCGGTGACTTTCGAACGCCTGGGCGCCACGGCCGTGGTGCTCTCGCCCCTGGCAAGCCCCGTGGCGCCGCGCTACGAGGGGATCGACCGGGCGCTGGCCTCCGATCCCCGTACCGACGTGCGGATCTTCGGCAAACCTTCGGCGCGCGTCAACCGCCGTATGGGCATCGTCGTGGGCTATGCGCCGCTGGGCGACGACCTCGATGCCCTGCGCGGCCGGGTGAAGGCCGCGGCCGCCGAAATCAAAGTCCTCGAACCTTAAAAACCTGTTTCGATATGGCACAATACGCACTTATTTCGACCGAGAAAGGCGACATGAAGGCCGAGCTCTATACGGAGGAGACCCCCGGTACGGTGGCGAACTTCGTCGAGCTGGCCAACCACAATTTCTACGACGGGCTGACCTTCCACCGGGTGATTCCGGGCTTCGTCATCCAGGGCGGCTGCCCGCGGGGCGACGGCACGGGCGGCCCCGGGTACAAGATCAAATGCGAGACCTCGGCGCCGCGCCAGTATCACGACCGGGGCGTGCTCTCGATGGCCCATGCCGGAAAGGACACGGGCGGCTCGCAATTTTTTATCTGCTGCGCCCGCGAGTCGACGCAGCACCTCGACGGCCGCCACACCTGCTTCGGCCGGGTGGTCGAGGGGCTGGACGTCATCGACGACATCCGTCCCGGCGATCTGATCCTCTCGATCCGCATCGTGGAGGAGTAGGCATACCGCCCGCGTGTACATGAACAAAGCCCTCCCTGTGCGGAGGGCTTTGTCCTTGCCCCCCCCCTATATTTTTTTCACCATTTCGAACTGCCGCCCCGTCACGGCGATGTTCGCCGCCTCCAGGAACGCCGTTAACGATTCGCAGCCGGCCTCGGTGTTTATGGCCTTGACCGAATCCGCCTTGTTGAGCCGGAGCGCTTCCCGCAGCAGCGAGGTGGCGATCCCCCGCCGCCTGTACCGCTTGTCGACAGCGATTAGGGCAATGTCGCCCGAGGCGGGTTCGAAGATGCAGTATCCCACTTGTGTCCCCTCTGCGCGGGCGCTCAGCCCGGCGAAGTCCCCCGCAGCCCGCCTTATGGCCTCGGGGCTGTTCTGCCAGGAGGGCATGAAATCCCAGAACTGCGGGTCGGGGGCGAACCGTCCCACATCGACGGGCGTTACCGTACAGGCAATGTCCGGGATTTTCGCGCCGAGGTGCACGTGCGCGCCCTGTTGTATGGAATAATTGAATTCACGCGCCGTTTCGAACCCGAGCTTCCGGTAGACCGATACCGCCTTTGTGTTGTGTTGCAGGACTTCCAGCAGGTATTGCCGGATTCCGGCCTCCCGCAAGTAGGGGATGGAGTGTTCGAAGACCTTTGCAGCGAGCCCCTGCCCGCGATAGGCTTCGAGGGTTCCCGTGCCGGTGTCGTAGGCCGTCGGCAGGCCGTTGAAATTCCCTCTCCCATTCAGGGTGAACGCGGCGATCCGCTCCCCGTCGAACGCGGCGAACGACAGGCGGGGATCGAAACCGCGCCTGCGCAGCATGCGCCGGAGCTGTGTTTCGTCCAGTTGGACTTCGTAATCGGCGAATGCCTGGCCGAATGCCTCGAACAGCGTGCCGAAACATGTATTTTCCAGTGATTTTATCTCCATATGTGTCTGTTTCGGATTTCGGGGGACAGGGCTCCGTCCCCTCTTTTCAAGAGTCGTCGGTTGCAGCTTCTTCCCGCTGCGGGATCGCGCTTTACGCCGGGCACCGCCCCCTCTTCGCCGGAAAGCGAACTGAAAAAAACTCCCCTCGGGAACCGATGTCCGCGAGGGGAGCGCCTTATTCCGTATTGCCCGGGAGTTATTTCCCGAACTTGGCGATGATATTGTCCGTAGCTTTTTTCAGCAATTCCTCAGGGCAGCAGAGGGTGATGCGGATGTAACGGTTGCCCTCCGAGCCGAAGATGCCGCCCGGGGTCAGGAACACGTCGCATTTGTCCATCACCTCGTCCGAGAATGCAAAGCTGTCGCCCTCGTACGATTCGGGCAGCTCGGCCCATACGAACAGCCCGGCCTGGTGCTCGCGGTATTTGCATCCCAGCGCGTCGAGCAGCGCATAGGCCTGCTTCTCGCGGCCGTAATAGATGTCGTTCAGCTCCTTGAACCACTCTTCGCCCAGTGCCAGCGCCGTGTCGGCCGCCGCCTGGATCGGGTAGAACATGCCCGAGTCCATGTTCGACTTGAACGTCAGGATCGAGTCGATCCACTCCTTCTTGCCCACGACGACGCCCACGCGCCAGCCGGCCATCGAGTGGCCTTTCGACAGCGAGTTCATCTCCAGTGCGACGTCGCGTGCGCCCTCGGCCTCCATGATCGAGATCGGGGCGGCGGCATTGCGGATGAAACTGTACGGGTTGTCGTGCACGATCAGGATGTTGTGCCGGGCGCCGAAATCCACGATTTTCTGGAACAGCTCCATCGTCGGGGTCTGGCCCGTCGGCATGTTGGGGTAGTTGACCAGCATCATCTTCACGCCGTCCAACCCGGCCTTCTCGATCGCCTCGAAGTCGGGGTAGAAGCCGGTCTGTTTGTTCAGCGCATAGGGAACCATCTCGCCGCCCGAGAGGCGCACGGCAGCCGAGTAGGTGGGGTAGCCGGGATTGGGCACGAGCACCTTGTCGCCCTTATTGAGGAACGTCATGCATATGTGCATGATGCCCTCCTTTGAGCCGATCAGGGGCAGTACTTCGTTGTTGTAGTCCAGTTCCGTGCGGTACCATTTCTTATACCAGTCCGCAAAAGCCTTGCGCAGGATGGGTTCTCCCTTGTAAGACATGTATTTGTGTACGTCGGGGCGCTGTGCCTCCTTTGCGAGGCGGTCGATGACCGACTGGTGCGGGGGCAGGTCGGGGCTGCCCATAGCGAGTTTCACGATCTGACGGCCCGTTGCCGCTTCGATTTCGGCGATCTCGCGCAGACGGCGCGAAAAATAGTACTCTCCGATGCCGTCCAACCGATGGGAACGGGCGATGTTGACTGCTTTTGCCATAGTATAAGGGTGTTTGGATTTTTGCCAGCAGCAAAGATAGGTATTCCGATTAAAATTTAAAAGCCATCGTTGAATTTTATCTGCCATCCGACTCTCTCCGCCGCTTCATTTCTCGCCCCAAACTGCTTTTGAGCGACATGCGGGACGGGTAACAGTTCGTAACATTTTTTACGAACCGTCCCGCTTACAGCGAGAAGAGGATGAATATCTGCGCCGTCAGCACGCGCAGGAACATCACTACGGGATAGACCGTCGAATAACCCACGGCCGGCATGTCGTTGCCTGCCGTCGCATTGGCGTAGGCCAGCGCCGGGGGATCGGTCGTCGATCCGGCGATAAGTCCCATCAGCGTGTAGTAGTTCATTTTGAGCCACAGCCGCGCCACCAGCGCGACGATTATCAGCGGCAGGACGGTGATGGCGACGCCGTATCCGATCCAGCGGTAACCGCCGTCGACGATGGCGTCGATGAATCCGTCGCCCGCGCCGATGCCCACCGCCGCGAGGAACAGCGCGATGCCGATTTCGCGCAGCATCAGGTTGGCGCTCATCGTAGTGTAGGTGACCAGGTGGAAATGCGTGCCGAAGCGTCCGATCAGGATGGCCACGATCAGCGGGCCTCCTGCCAGTCCGAGCTTCACGGGCTGGGGTACGTTGAGCAGCGGAATTGACCCCAGCAGCACACCTAAAGCGATACCTACGAAGATCGTCACCAAATTAGGCTGGTTCAGCTTCTTGAGCGAGTTGCCCAATACGTCGGCCACCTGCGCCACGGCTTTCGCGGGCCCTACGACCATCACACGGTCGCCGACCTGCAGTTCCAAGCCCTGATAGGGGATCAGATCGACGCCCGCGCGGTTTACGCGCGTGATGGTGATGCCGTATTTCGTGCGCAGGCGCAGGTCGGAGAATTTCTTGCCGTTGAGCGACGATTTCGTAATCAGGATGCGGCGCGACACCAGCTCGGCATTGGGCGTATTGTTGCCCCACTGCTCGTCGGTCATCTCCACGCGGCGGCCGAAGAAGGCCACGATCGCCTCGATGTCCTCGGCCTGCGAGATCAGCCACAGCCGGTCGCCGATATGTATCACGCTCTCCGCATCGGCCATCGAGATCGTTCCGTCGGGACGCAGGATGCGCGATATGACGAACTGACGGTTGATCAGGTCGCGGACATAGGCCACCGTGCGGCCGTCGAGCGTCTTGTTGGTGAATTCGACCGAAACCTTGTCGGCGAGCTTGTGTTCACGGCTCAGCGCCGCCAGCCCCTCGTCCTCCTTTTCGAACTTCACGCGCAGGGCGTAGCGGATGAAGATCATCGTGAATATGATGCCCACGACGCCGAGCGGATAAGCCACGGCGTATCCCAGCGCGATCGTGGGGTCTTCGATTCCCAACGCATCGGTGTAAGCCTGCTGCGCGGCACCCAGTCCGGGGGTGTTGGTCACTGCGCCCGAAAGGATGCCGACCATCGTCGGAATCGGCGTGCCCGTCGCCAGATGAACTACATAGGCCGTCGCCACGCCCAGCAGTACGATCGCTACGGCACACATGACCAGCGTCATGCCGCCGTGCTTGAACGATGCGAAAAATCCCGGTCCGACTTGCAGACCGATCGAGAAGACGAACAGAATCAGCCCGAATTCCTGCACGAAGTGCCTGACCTCGCCGTCCACCGTCATTCCGAAATGACTCAGGACGATACCTACGAACAGAATCCATGTGATTCCGAGCGAGATGCCGCCGATTTTGACTTTTCCGAGCAAAATGCCGATGGTGATGACCAATGCGAAGGTCAGCACGGCATGGGCGATGCCGCTGCCGAAGAACAAGGTGTGTAACCACTCCATATTAACCTACTTTTGTGCGAATTGCCAGCAATTGTGCAAAAGTAGTATTTATTATAGAATTTAAAAAACTTTGATGCGACTTTTATAAGCCCGATATATGCCCGTCCGCCTGCCGCAGGGCTTACTGCTAATACAGATACCGCTCCATCAGCGGCATCAGCAGCGCCGTAGCCAATCCCATCAGGGCCATCGCCAGTCCGCTCAGGGCTCCTTCGACGGCTCCCATCTCGATGGCGCGCGCCGTACCGATGCCGTGCGCCGCGGCTCCCAGCGCAAACCCCCTTGCTTCGGCATCCCGCACGCCACAGCGGCGCAGGATCCACTCGCCGAAGATACTGCCGAAGATCCCCACGCAGAACACCACGACCGACGTGACGGGGACGATGCCGCCCAGCGGCCCCGAAACCGACACGGCGATGGGCACGGTGACCGACTTGGGGGCTATCGAGTTGAGTATCTCGCGTCCGGCGCCGAACGCCATGGCGATATATACGACGCTCAGCACGCCCGCCACGCAACCCGCAAGGGTGGCGATGCCGACCGGGAGCAGGCTTCCGCGCAGTTGTTCGACCTGTTCGTAGAGCAGGTAGCCGAGTGCGACGACCGACATGCCCAGGGCAAAGTCGAGGATGCCCGTGGCTTCCTGGTAGCGGGCATAGCCGATGTCCGCCGCACGGAGGAATACGATGACGGCGACGAACGTGAGCAGCACGGGATGCAGCAGCGGCATCCGGATGCGGCGGTAGACCGCCGTCCCGAGGCAGTAAAGCCCCACGGTGAGCGTCAGCAGGAAGAGGTCGGTGGAGAGGAACGCCTTGTCAATCATTGTCCGGGGTGTTTGCGGCGGTTTCACGAAGGTGCCGGATGCGGCGCAGGCGCGAGCGGCGGTTCAGGCTCTGGAACGTCTGCCCCGTCACCAGCAGCACGATGATCGTCGAGGCGATGCCCGAGATTACGATCGCCCACAGGTTGTCGAGGATCACGCGGTAGGAGTCCATCAGCCCTACGCCGTAGGGGACGAAGAAGAGTGCCATGGCCCCCAGCAGGAACCGGGCTGCGGGACGTACCGTTTCGGCTTTGACCCAATGCAGGCACAAGGCTGCGAAGAGCAGGATCATGCCGATGATGTTACCTGAAACATAACCTCCGGTAAGGATGCTCAATGCATTGCCGATCAGCCAGAAAAGAAGGATGTAAAAAAGTCCGGGCATTGTGTGTGCGCTTGATTCCGGGGCAAAGATAGCATTTCCGGCCGGAAGTTGTTGCGCCCGCCTGTGATTTTATGTGCGGAGTGTCTTTTTCAGCGGGCACTGCGTACTGGCGCACGACGCGCATCCGCCGCGCCGCCTGCCCCTGAAGAAGCACCACATCCGCCGCACTACGACGGCTGCGACCGCGATGCCGATACCCCAGACCGCAAAGTCCTGCCACCCCATGTCAGAGCCACATGAAAAGGCGGTAGACCGCCCATGCTACGACCCACGCCAGCACCGTGTTGTAGGCCACGGCGGCCGCGGCCCATTTCCACCCGGCCTCGGCGCCGATGGCGGCGATGGTCGCAATGCAGGGGAAGTAGAGGAGGATGAATACCAGGAAAGCCAGTGCCGATGCCTGCGTGAAGTCGCCGCTTGCCAGCAGCTTGCGGGAGAGGTTCACGGTTTCCTCGTCTTCGCCGGGCAGCTCTGCGACCTTGCCCGCCTGCGTGCCCGTGCTGACCTGTGCGCCAGCGTTTTCCGCAATGCGGATCGCCGTCTGTCCGTCCGCCCCGCCGATAATGGCGATGCTGCCTTCCGGCAGGTTTCCGATCTCGATCTTTTCGCCCGATCCCGTGACGATCTCCGTCGTGCCGGCGCCGGGGGCGGTTGCCGCCTCCCCGCCGTCGGAATAGAGCACGCCGAGCGTGCTGACGACGATCTCCTTGGCCGGGACACCCGACAGCAGTGCCACGCCCGCCTTCCAGTTCAGCCCCAGCGGACTGAAAATCGGCGCACAGCTTTGCCCCAGACGCCCGAGGTAGGAGTTCTCGTAGTGGACCGCCGTGCCGCCCTCTTCGCTGCGGGGGTAATAGCTCAGGAACCATACGACCATCGAAGCGATCAGGATCATGCCTCCCATCTTGCGCAGGTATTGCGCGCATTTGTCCCACATGTGGGTGAGCGTCGTCTTCCATGTCGGCAGGCGGTAGGGCGGCAGTTCCATGACGAAGGGCGTTTCGTCCACCGGGAACATGAAGCGCCGCATCAGGCGTGCCGTGACGACGGCCAGCACGACTCCCAGCACATAGAGCCCGATCATCACCATGCTGGCGTCGGCGGCGAAGAACGTCCCGGCGAGCAGGAGGTAGATAGGTATTCGTGCACTGCATGACATGAAGGGGGTTATGAGTATGGTTATCAGCCTGCTGCTTCGGCTCTCGATCGTCCGGCAGGCCATGATGGCCGGGACGTTGCAGCCGAAGCCCATGATCAGCGGGATGAACGATTTGCCGTGCAGGCCGATGCGGTGCATCACGCGATCCATGATGAACGCGGCGCGCGCCAGGTAGCCCGAGTCCTCCATGAACGAGATGAACAGGTAGAGGATCATGATGTTGGGCAGGAAGACGATGACCGCCCCCACGCCGCCGATGATGCCGTCGACCAAGAGGTCGCGCAGCGGCCCCGCGGGCAGCAGCGCGTCCACGCCGCTGCCGATCCATCCCACGAGCGTGTCGATCCACTCCTGCGGGTAGGCGCCGAGGCTGAATGTGCACCAGAACATCAGCCACATCAGGAAAAAGAAGATCGGGAAGCCCCACAGCTTGTGCGTCACGAAGGTGTCGATCAGCTTCGTGGCCGAGGCCTCTTCGCGTTTCCCCGGGGTGTAGGTCTCCTTGAGCGCCCCCTGAATGAACCCGTATTTCTGGTTGGCGAAAGCCGTCTCGACATCCTCGCCCAGGGCTTCGGCGATGCGTTTGGCCTCGCGGTCGCGGATCTCCGCCCACTCGGGGTAGCGGCTGCTGCCGCGCAGCTGTTCCTCGACCTGCCTGTCGCCTTCGAGCATCTTCATGGCGTAGTAGCGCGGCGGGAAGGCCTTGGGCAGTTCGCCGCGGTAGTCGCTCATATCGTCCTTGAGCCGCCGGAGCCCCTCTTCGATGACGGGGCCCATGTTTATGTGGATGTGGCGTACGCGCTCGTCCTGGTTCTCGTACACGGCGATCACGGTGTCCAACAGCGCTTCGATGCCTTTGCCGTTGCGTGCCTCGACGGGTACCATCGGTACGCCGAGCATCCGTCCCAGGTTGTCGTAATCGAGCTCCGAACCGCGTGAGTCGAGCTCGTCGTACATATTGAGAGCCACCACCATGCGCGGGTTTATATCGATCAGCTCGGTCGTCAGGTAAAGGTTGCGTTCGAGGTTCGACGCCACGACCGAGTTGATGATGACGTCGGGCGTCTTTTCGGCGATATGGCTGCGGACGTAACGCTCCTCGGGGGTATAGGCCGAAAGGGCGTAGGTGCCCGGCAGGTCGGTCACCTCGAAGCGGTAGCCGCGGTAGTAGCGGTGCCCGCTCTTGGCGCCGACGGTCACGCCGCTGTAATTGCCCACGTGTTCATGGCCGCCCGATATGGCGTTGAAAAGCGAGGTCTTGCCGCTGTTGGGGTTGCCCACGAGCGCCACGCCGATCGTGCGGCTGTGGCGCGAGATGACCTCGTCGGCCGTGGCGCAGTCGTCGTCCGCGCCCGGCGTCCCGGCGGCGGGGTATTCGGGGGCTTGTTCCGGCGTTCCGCAGCCGCATTGCCCGTGGCGGTGCCCGGGATGATGGCGGTGGTGGTGATGTCCTCCGGCAAGGTATTCGTTCACTTCGCTGTCGGAGAGTACGACGACCATGTCGGCCTCGGTACGGCGCAGCGAGATGTCGTAGCCCATGATTTTATATTCGATCGGGTCTTTCAGGGGTGCGTTGAGCAGTACTTCGACCCGCTGCCCGCGAACGAATCCCATCTCCATGATGCGCCGGCGGAAGCCTCCGTGGCCCGTCACCTTGAGGATCGTGGCCGACTCGCCGGTTTTAAGTTCGGATAAACGCATTGTCGCTCTTTAGTTTTGGCGCCAAAGATACGACTTTGCGGCCGGATATGCAATCCCCATTTGTGGGTATATTCGGGCGGCCTTACCACCCGCCGCCCAGTGCCTTGCAGAGGTTCACGTAGTTGATGTACTGCTGTGCCGCGATGTTCACCAGCTCCATCTGCGACTGGTAGAGGCTCCGCTCGGCGTCAATCACGTCGAGGTAGTCCGACAGCCCGCTGCGGTAGAGCGCCTGCGTCATGGTGGCAATGCGGTCGTTCGAAACGACCAGTTCGCAGGAACGCTCTGTCTGGGTGCGGTAGGTGGCGATGGCGACCAGCGCCTTCTCGACATCTGCGAATGCCGTCAGTACGGTTTGCTCGTAAGTCTTTGCCGCCTGCGTATAACGCTCCATGGCCGCCATCTCCGAGCGGCGCAGCTTGCCGAAGGCGAACAGGGGTTGCGTGAGCGAGCCCAGCGCATCCCACGCCCAAGGGTTTGCCGCAGTTAAACCTTTGATCGAGTTGGAGGCTATTCCTCCTTTGGCTGTCAGTGCGATGGACGGGAATCTTGCCCCGCGTGCGACCCCGGCATTCGCGGCCGCCTGGAGCATATTGTAACGCGCCTCCATGATGTCCGGGCGCCGCTTGAGCAGTTCCGACGGAAGCCCTACGGGGATGTCGGCGGGATGGCGGTCTGCGAGCAGGCGCAGCCCCGAGCCCGTGCTGTCCGCCGCCTGCGGCGTTTCGCCCAGCAGGATGTCGAGCGACAGCCGCGTCTGCTTCACGGCGCGCTCGTATTGCGGGATGTCCGCCTCGGCCGTATAGACCAGGCTGCGTGCCTGCTCCAGCGCCACGCCGTCCGACATGCCGTAGCGGAACATCGAGTCGATCAGTGCGGCCGATTCGCGCCGCAGGGTGCAGCTGCGCCGGGCGATCGCCAGGTCGCGTTCGTATTCGAGCAGCGTGAAGTAGGTCGTGGCGACCTCCGCGGCCAGCGACAGCCGCACGCCCCGCAGCGCCCATTCCGAGGAGGCGATCTGCGCCCTGGCCGCCCGTTTGGCGTTACGCAGCTGCCCGAACAGGGCGATCTCCCACGAGAGCGACGGTTCGACGGCATAGGTCTGTACGATCTTGGTCTGCGGCGTGTATTCCCCCTCGGCCGTGACGCCTATGCCCACCTGGGGCAGGAACTGCGCCCGCACGACGCCGAGGTTCTGCCGCGCCTCTTCCACGCGCGAAGCCGCTACGGCCACGTCGCGGTTGTTCTCCAGCGCCCGCTGCACGAGGTTGTCGAGCACCGTGTCCCCGAACAGCCGCCACCAGTCGGAGGCGAGCGCCGCGGTGTCCCGCGGGAAGCCTTCGCCGTAGAGGTAGCCGTCGGGCACGTCGACCTTGGGCGGGTAGAAACGGGGTGTGCAGGCCGCGCAGGCGAGTGCGAAGATTAGGGTAAGGTATCCGGTTTTCATAGTTTTTCCTCCTGTTTTTTGCGTTCGCGGCGGCGTTCGAAATTCCCGATGCGCCCCACGAAATAGTAGAGTGCCGGGTAGACGAAGATGCCCAGCAGCGTGGCGAACAGCATACCGCCCACCAGTGCCACGCCCATGATGTTGCGTGCCGTGGCGTAGACCCCGCTGGCGAATACCAGCGGCATGACGCCGAGGATGAACGCGAAGGCGGTCATGATGATCGGCCGCACGCGCAGTTTGGCGGCGCCGATCGCGGCGTCCATCAGCGACAGGCCTTTTTCGTTGAACAGCCGGTCGGCATATTCCACAACCAGGATGGCATTCTTGGCCGCCAGGCCGATGAGCATGACCAGCGAAATCTGCATGTAGACGTCGTTGACGAAGAAGGCGTCCAGCAGGTGCGATCCCCCGATGAAGAGCACGGCGCCCAGCACCGCGACGGGGACGCTCATCAGGATCGCCAGCGGCAGTCCCCACGACTCGTAGAGCGCCGCGAGGGCCAGGAAGACGAACACCAGCGCCAGCAGGTAGACCAGCCCGCCCGTCTTCGAGGCATTGGCTTCCTGGTAGGAGGTGCCGCTCCACGCCGTGCCGATGTCGTCGGGCAGCACCTCGCCGGCCGTACGGGTGATCTCCTGCATGACGGTCGTGGTCGAGGCGCGTGCCGCGGGCGTCACCGTGAGGGAGATCGAGCGGTAGAGGTTGAACTGCGAGACGTATTCCACGCCCACCGTGTCGACCACCTCCACGAACGACGATACGGGCACGCTCTCGCCCGAGGACGAAGCGACGTAGTAGTTGTCGAGCGAGCGTTTGTCGAGGCGGTATTCGGGCGCCGCCTGGATATAGGTCTGGTAGAGCTTGCCGAAGCGCGAGAAGTTGTTGATGTAGGCGCCGCCCAGCAGGGTCGTCAGTTCGCCGTACAATACGCCCAGGTCGACGCCTGCGGCCAGCGCCTGCTCCTTGTCGATGCGCAGGCGGCGCTGGGGCACCCCGGCGTTGAACTGCGTGGTCACCGAGGCGATCGAAGGCTGTTTGCGCAACGAGTCCATCAGCCGCCCGGCCTGGGCGAGCAGGTAGGCCGTGCCGCGCCCTTCGAGATCCTGCACCTCGACCGATACGCCCGAGGTGATGCCCAGCCCGGGGATCGAGGGCGGGATGAAGGCATAGCACTCGGCTCCCGGCACGGCGACGTACAGCTCGTCGGTGAGTTTCTGTGCGATCTCCATGGCCGAGAGTTTGCGGTCGGCGAAGTCGACCAGCGAGACGAAGATGATGCCGCTGTCGGTCGAGGCGATGCCCGCCATCATGTTGAAACCTGCGGCGAACGAGGTCGAAGCCACTTCGGGCAGGGTGCGGATCACGGCGTCGGCCTCCTCCATGGCGGCCTGCGTGACGGGCAGCGCCGAGGCTTCGGGCGTGGAGACCATCACCATGACGTAGCCCTGGTCTTCCTCGGGGAGGAACCCGGCGGGCAGCTTGCGCCATACGACGAAGATGACCGCGAGTACTACGGCGATGAATACGCCCGTGCGCGTCACGTGGCGGATAAGCGTCGGCGTAAAGGCCGTATAGCGATCCATGTTGCGGGAGAACCAGCGATTGAAAGCGGCGAAAAAGCCTTTCTGCGGCGGTTCGCGGCGGCGCAGCAGCAGGGCGCACAGCGCCGGGGAGAGCGTCAGGGCGTTGAATGCCGAGATCACCACCGAGACGGCGATCGTGATGGAGAACTGCTGGAACAACCGGCCTGTGATGCCGCCCGTGAACGACACGGGGACGAATACGGCCAGCAGCACGACCGTCGTGGCGACGATGGGCGAGGCGACGTTCTTCATGGCTTCGAGCGCCGCGGCGCGGGGCCGCATGCCGGCGGCGATGTTGACCTGCGCGGCCTCGACGACCACGATGGCGTCGTCGACCACCAGGCCGATGGCCAGCACCAGCCCCAGCAGCGAGATGATGTTGACCGAGAACCCCAGCAGCGGGAAGAGCGCGAAGGCGCCGATGAGCGAGACGGGGATCGCCACGAGCGGGATGACGGTCGCCCGCCAGTCCTGGATGAAGAGGTAGATGATGAAGATCACCAGCAGGAGGGCGATCACCAGCGTGTGGAATATGTCCCGGATACCGGCGTCGATGCTGGTCGTGGTGTCGACGATCGTGGTGGCCGCAATGCCGTCGGGCATGCGTTTTTCGAGCCGTGCCATCGCCGCCCTGACCTTCTTGCCCACCTCCACGGCGTTGCTGCCGGGCTGCTGGTAGACGACGATCATGGCCGTGGGCTTGCCCTCGAAGAGCGAGCTCACGCCGTAGCTCTGGCTGCCGAGCGAAACCTCGGCCACATCGCACAGCCGGATCTGCTGGCCTTCCGAAGTCGTGACGACCACGATGTCGCCGAACTGCGCGGGGGTGGTGATCTGCGGCGGCATGGTCACCGTATAAGTATAGGTGGTGCCGTCGGGCGCGGGTTCGGCCCCGAACTGCCCGGCGGGGTAGATGCCGCCCTGGTTCTCGATGGCCGCGGTGACGGCCGAGACCGGGATGCCGTAGTATTTCAGCACGTCGGGCTTGAGCCATATGCGCATGGCGTACTCGCCGGCGCCCATGATCGACACCTTGCCCACGCCGTTGATCTTGAGCAGCTCGTTCTGGAGGTTGATGTAGGCGTAGTTGGAGAGGAACTCGGCGTCGTAGCGTCCGTCGCTGTGCAGCGAGAAGACCAGCAGGAAGCCGGTCATGGTCTTGCGCGTGGTGACGCCCTGCTTGGTGACCGTCAGCGGGAGCTGTGCGGTGGCCGACGAGACGTTGTTCTGGGTGAAGATGGCGTCCAGGGCGGGGTCGGAGCCTATGTCGAAGGTCACCTGCATGACCATCGAACCGTCGTTGGCGCTGGTGGTTTGCAGGTAGAGCATGTCGCTTACGCCCATGACGCTCTGCGCCACGGGTGTCGCCACGGCGTTGTTGACCGTCTCGGCATCGGCGCCGTCGTACGTGGCCGAGACCTCGACCACGGGCGGCGTGATGTCGGGGTACTGTTCGATCGGCAGGTTCAGGATCGAAATCAGCCCCACGAGCACGATGACGATGGCCAGCGACAGGGCGAAGATCGGGCGCGAAACGAAAAATTTCTCCATGGCGTCACTTTTTTTCGGGGATGACCTTCATGCCGTTGTGCAGTTTCTGCTGCCCGGCCGTTACCACCAGTTCCCCGTCGATGAGCCCTTCGTCGATGCACCACATCGACCCGTACGTGTCGCCCGGGATCACCCGGCGGTACATGGCCGTGCTGTCGGGGCGTACCACCCAGACCGAATTGACGCCCTGCGCCTGGCTCACGCACGCCTGCGGCACGACCACGCGCGGCCGTACGGGGCCGACGCTGGCCTCCACACGGGCGAACTGCCCGGGTTTGAGCGAACGGTCGGGGTTGGGGAACATCACTACCAGCACGAGCGTCCCGGTCGTGCTCGACACGTCCTTGCGCGTATAGTCGTAAAGCCCCTCATAGGGGTATTCCGTGCCGTCGGCCAGCATCAGGCGAATGTCGGTGAGCAGTCCCGCGTTGTCGAAGATCGAGGTGCGCGGCCCCGCCGAGCGCAGGTATTGCGCCATCGGGATCGCCACGTCGACGGTCAGCGTGTCGATGTTCGAAATGGTCGTCAGCACCCCGAACTGCGTGCCCGGGCCCACGTAGTCGCCCACGTGTGCCGAGGTGTTGGAGATGATACCGTCGATGGGCGAGCGAAGCTCCGTATAGCCGACGTTCATGCGGGCGCTGCTGAGGGTCTGCTCGGCCGAGCGGACGGTGGCTTCGGCGGCTTTGTACTGGGCCGTATACTGATCCAACTGCGACTGGCTGATGGCGTTGATCCTGGCCAGCGGCACGGCGCGGTCGTAGTTGTTGCGGGCTTCGATCGCCTGCGCCCGGGCCGATTGCAGGGCGGCCTCGGCTGCGAGCATCGAGGTCGAAAGCTGGTCGGGGTCGATTGTGAACAACAGCTGCCCGCGCTTCACGGGCATACCGTTGGCAAACTGCTTCGTAAGCAGGTAGCCGTTCACGCGCGGCTGGATCACCGCATCGAAATTGCTCGCCAGGTAACCGATGAACTCCATGCGGTTGGGAACGCTGTCCGTGACGGCTTCGGCCACGCCGACCCTGAGCGGGGGCATGGCGGTTTCGGGCTTGTGCCTGCTGCACCCCGCGAGGAGTACGGCGAGCAGCCCCGTGATAAGGAAAAGTCTGTTCATACCGGGATGTTTTACACCCTTGCAGGGGCAAAAAACGTACCGTGAACAGGGTGACAGCTAGTTAAAAAGGGGATTATATGCTAAAAAAAGCTGATTTTTTTAACTGCAAATGATGATGTTTAGATAATTTTTATATCTTTGCGTTGATAACAAACCCAAATTAATATAAAAGTTATGAAAGAATTAGTAGCAAAGATCAATGCCGAGTACGAGGTATTCGCAGCAAATGCAGCAGCACAGGTGGAGAAAGGCAACAAGGCCGCCGGTACCCGTGCCCGCAAGTCCGCACTGGAGATTTCTAAGCTGATGAAGGAATTCCGCAAGATTTCCGTAGAGGCTGCGAAATAATCGCTGACTACGTAGACGCAACAAAGGCTGTCCTTTTGGGCAGCCTTTGTTGTTTTCGTGCCGTATGCGGATCGTTCCCGCGGCAAGCCGTACGGTCGCGGCGCAGGTCAGGGCTCGATGCCGAATTTGCGGAACACCTCCATATCCTCTGCGGAGAGGCCCGTCTTGCGGAACGGTACGGCCTCGTTGTGGTCGTTCAGGTAACGGCGCGGCCGGGTGCGGTCGTAGCCCGCGTTGACCAGCGACACGCCCGTGTCGATGTAATTTCCCCGGATCGAAGCCATGTCGGCCATGGTATGGAACAGCGCATGGGTCGTGGCGGGCACCGTGGCGTTTGCCTCGGCGGCAGCGGCCTTGTCGGGGAAATTCTGCCGGTAAGCGTCGGAGAACCACGCCAGCGAAGCGACGTAGAGCTGGTAGGCCGTCGTCGTGGGCGAAGCGTGCAGGAACCGTTCGCGCCTGTCATCGAGGATGTCCTCGCCGTGGTCGGCGCAGTAGAGCAGCGCCGACGAAGTCCCGCGCAGCCCGCGCAGGTACTGGATCGTCTCCGAGAGGAAGAAATCCGTGTAGAGGATCGAATTGTCGTAGGCGTTGCGGAGCGTCTGCACGTGTTCCCGTGAGATCGCCACGTCGTCGTCGGGGCGGAACTGCGCAAACTCGCGCGGGTAACGCTGGTGGTAACTGAAGTGCGAGCCGTAGCAGTGGAGTATGAAGAGCATCTTCTGCGCCTTGTTGCCTTCCACGGCGCGGCGCACCTCGTCCAGCAGCTGCATGTCGTGGCGCGGCGAGCGGATATAGATCAGGTGGTCGGCGTCGCGGGCGAGTTTGTCGATCATGGCGCCCTGCGGCGACTGGTTGGAGATGAACCAGGTCTCGAAACCGGCCTCGTTGAACAGCGCCGGGAGCCCCTTGCGGCGGTAGAGTTCGGGATGTTCGTCGGTCGCAACGGACGAGAGGATCAGCGGCACGCTCTTGTGCGTGGTGTTGCTCTGCGTGAGCATGTCGCGGAAAACGATCAGGTCATCGACCTGCGAAAGGCGGGGATTCGTCTCGCGGTCGTAACCGTACAGCTGCCAGTTCATCGCACGCGAGGCTTCGCCGATGACGTAGACGTATATCTCGCGCCCCGGTGCCTGGGCCGTGCGCGACGCACCGTAGGTGAAATCCTCCGAGGTCTCCTCGAAATTGTAGGCCTTGCGGAATTCCGTGGCACTCAGGTGTACGTTGTAGAGCACGTTGAGCGGGAAGATCTCGTCCCGCAGCACGTGCCGGTCTTCGCTCACGCGGTAGGCCGGCCACAGCGCCAGCATGCCCAGCGCCATGAGCACCGCCCCGGTCAGTCCGACGTTCATGCGCGTGGTGCGCGATATCTGCCGTTTGTGCCCGATTTCGCGCGCGGCGAACCACAGCAGCGGCAGGTACATCACGCAGACCAGGATCACGGAGGGGTAGATGTTGCTCAGCAGCTCGCCCGCTTCGCCCGGGTTGGTCGTCACCAGGTTGGTGAACATGTCCGTGGCGATGATCGAGTTGCCGAAGAGGTACAGCAGCACGATCTGGAACGCGCACAGGAAAATGAACGGGAACGCCAGCCAGATCATTATGCCCGAACGGCGCAGCGCCACGCTCCACATCATGTAAAATCCCAACGGCATCAGTATCAGCGCCTCGACCGTCCAGACGGAGTAGGGTTCGGTATTGGCCAGCACGCAGTTGGGGATAATCAGCGCGACAAAGAAATAGACGGTCAGCAGCGTGGTGAAACGGCTGCGGGTTTTGACCGTCCGTTGCCGGTTATGTTTGTTCGGATCAGCATTCATATCTTTACTAACCTAAAAAGCTTCGTTCAGGCTCAGCAGGAATCCGCTGGTTTTCTTGCCGAAGCCGTAATCGAGCCGCACATTGACCCGTTTTTTCAGCTCCCATCGCAGGCCGACGCCATAGTTGGGAAGCGTTTCCGACCAGTCGAACCGGTCGAGACTGTTGAATACGTTGCCGGCACCGCCCCATACCGTGCAGCCGATACGCCGCCAGATGCGCTGGCGCAACTCTACCTGGAAGGTAATCATGTCGTTGTCCGTATAGCGCCCCTGGTAGTAACCGCGCATGCGCTGCGAACCGCCCATGCGGGCCAGCATCGGCCACGGGGTGCCTTCGGAGTTGAACTCCGCGTAGAGGTCGGTGGCGATCAGTCCACCTTTCCACACCTGCCGGTACCAGTCGGCCGTGAAGGTCGTGCGCCACAGCGACTTGCCGCAGTTGCCAAGCCCCTTGGCGTAGAAAGTCTCCTCCAGGCTGACATAGATGCCCCGGTACGGGTTGGGGATGAAGTCGCGCGAGTCGTACTCGAGGATGGCTCCGATGCCGGTGGCAGTGTAGTGCGTTTTCTGCCCGTACTCCTGCAGGTAGCCCTCGCTGCGGGCGTCAAATTTCTTGCCCTGCGTGTGCTCGAAGCTCAGGATGCCGCCCACATAGGTGCTGGGCAGCACGCGGTGCAGGTAACGCCCTTTTACCAGGTAGCGTTTCTCGTTGTACGACCCCTCTTCGTTATACCGTCCGTCGTGGTAGCCGATGCCCCACATGTCGCGGGGCGCCGAGGCGAACATTACCGTGTAGTCGATGCGCTTGCTGTTGCGGGCGAAGATGTTGTTGCCCGTGACCCCCAGCGCATAGAATCCCGAAATCGAGACATTGGCGAAGATCGAGATGTCCGAGGGTGCCGTCACCGAGTCCGTGCGGTCGATGCGGTAGAGGCCCGCGGCCAGCAGCCCGATGCCGAGGCTCGTATTCTTCGAGTAGCTCGGCCCCCCCGCGAAAGTGAAGTCGATCTTCTTTTCGAACGTGCGGTCGGTGGTCGAACCTTCGAAGTATTTTACGACGCGGCGCAGGAACGGCGGGCGCTTTTCGGCCTGCGGTTCCTCTTCCTGCCCCGGAAGCGGGGTGTACGTATAGTGCAGCGTATCGCTGCCGTTGATGTATACCTCCTGCTCCTGTGCCCGTCCGTGCAGAACGAAACCCAGGACGAAGCATACAACGGCTATCCTGCGCAGCATCCGGCTATTTGTACTTCTCGATTGTTTCGTAGAAATCGGCCTTGTCCTGCTCCGAGAGCACGCCCTTGCGCAGGAATACCAGCTCGCCTTCCTTCGATACGATCATCAGCACGAACTGGTTGTTGCAGTCGCCCAGCTCCCATGCCGTGCTCAGGATGCGATCCTGGTCGGCCAGTACCAGCGCGCCGTTCTTGGCCGTGCGCTTCTTGGCCATGTTGCGGGCCATGCCGTTGGGAACCATCGGTGCGTCCTTGAGGTTCATCACCCCGAAGCCGTAGATGTTGTCCCCCTGTGCGCGGTGGTTCTCCTCCAGCTCGACCGTGAAGTCGTTGTTCTGCTTGTGGCGGTCGGGGTCTACATAGAATATCATCAGGTTCTTCTCGCCCCAGTACGGCAACTTGGCCGGTTTGCCGTCGAGGTCGAGCACTTCGACATTGTTCACTTTGCGCGGCAGTTCCTGTGCTGCGGCTGCGGATGCCGTGAGCGAGAGGGCCGCCAGCATCGCGATTACTTTCATCTTCATTATATTCTGTTTTTTGGTTTTAAATGAAAACAAATCGGGACAAAGTTACAATATTTCCGCCAACATACCGACCGGCAGGCGATCTAATATTGTTCTCTTCGTTCAATTTTTTCGTTTCGCAGGGAAAAGGGCCGTGTCGAATGCGTACAGCCCGCCGCCGGACATGGCCAGAAAAACATAGACCCCCAGCCAGGTGAATGCCAGCGTCCCGAAACCCGGGGCGCCCCAGAGCAGCACCCCGAGGATTCCCGCCGCCATGACGATGGCCGATGCCCGTACCCACAGACCCATGATTATCAGGGTGGCGAGCACCACTTCGACCAGCGAAACGATGACGAATACGGCCGGGCTGCCGGCGAATGCGAAAGAGGGATACGAGTTGACGATCTCGTTGTAATCCTGTATTTTGCCTATGTTGTGGAAGAACATCATGCCTCCCGCGAACAGGCGCATGTACAATACGGCCCAATCCATGTGCCTGCATTGTGCGATCCGTTCACCGATTCTTTTTTCCATGCCCCGTGCCGTGCAATTTGCATTCCAAACCCCCGCACGGCGAATATCCGGCACGCCGCACCGCCTCAATCGTCCTGCCGGGCGAAAGACCAGTGCGTATGTACGATCTCCCAACCGCCGGACGTTGCGGCCGTGTAAACTTCCGTGCAGTGCATCCTGAACACCTGCCCGTCCCTGAGGGCCTCGTAATCGTATGCCAGGACGGCAGCGCCCGGCGACAACCGCACGACGGGGTCGATCATCCGGTACGTGTCGATCCTGACTTTGCCCCTGACCGTGCCGTAGTACTCTCCGAGGGCTTTTTGCCGATGAGTTTGCGTCCGAGAGCCGGGTCGAAATAAACTACGTCGCCGGACGTGAGTTCGAGGAACCCGTCGGGGTCGCCCTGGTTCCACCGCTCCGGTGCCCGCCGTTCCAATGCGATGATTGCGGCTTCGGGAGCCCCGCCGCAAGGGGTGTGGTTCGTGTTTCGGTACATAAAATTGAATTTAGGATGTATGACGTGTCGGACTTGTTATACCGCGGGTTGTCGGCACAGGCTCCGCCTTTTGGACGGGCAGCGGCACGGCACGACCCGATAAATTTGGCACTCCTCGCGTCTTGTACTATCTTTGCGGCCATGGAAACAAAGATACTTTTCGTTTGTTTGGGGAATATTTGCCGCTCCCCGGCTGCCGACGGAATCATGCGGCACATCGTCCGCGAACGCGGGCTCGGGGCGGAGGTTGCGGTCGACTCGGCCGGGACATATGCCGGGCACACGGGCGAATTGCCCGATGCCCGCATGCGGCGGGCTGCGTCGCGCCGCGGTTACGAACTGACGCACCGTGCCCGGCAGATCCGCGAGGAGGACTTCGGGAAATTCGACATGATCGTGGTGATGGACGACCGCAACTACGAGCACGTGCACCGACTGGCGCCGTCGCGTGCGGATGCCGCCAGGATCTTCCGTATGCGGGAGTTTTTCAGCCGTCACCCCGGCTGGGATCATGTTCCCGATCCCTATTACGAAGGGGCCGAGGGCTTCGAGCTGGTGCTCGACATGCTGGAAGACGGCTGTGAGGGAATCCTCGCGCACCTCGGGAAATAGGCTGCCGGAATACCGGGCGGACGGGTGCAGGTGTCATTTGTCGGAAAACCCTGCCGGCACCGCGGCTCGGAATGCGAAACACCGGCCCGGAAATACCTGGCCGGAGCGTTCATGTTCCGGGAATCCCTTAGAAATCGAGCCCGAAGCTGATGCTGTACGTGTTGTGCAGCAGTGTCTCCTTGCGTGCGATCAGGTAGGCGAAATCGAGGCGCAGGTGCAGGAACCGCACGCCGGCGCCGACCGACCCGTAGGTGGGGTAGTAATTCCGCCGTTCGCCATAGTGGTAGCCTGCCCGCAGCTGGATGAGCTGCATGAGGTTGTATTCGGCGCCTACGGACATCTGGAACCCGCGCACCCGTGCCGGGGAGAAATAGTAGCCCCAGTCCGCCCCGACGGTTATTTCGTGGGCATCGGAGAGGAACGTATCCAGCGCCACGCCTGCCGTGAGATCCATCGGCAGCGTATAGTCCGTTTTCCCGAGGTATCCGCCCAGGTTGCCCAGCTTGCCCCCGACGCGCAGCGTGGAGTAGCTGCCGACGTTCTCCAGCGGCATCGACCATGCCGCGCTCAGGTCGACGGCCAGTGCGTCGGCCGTGTCGTCGGGGCGTTTGAGGTGCATGTAGCGCCCCACGATGCCGACGGCCCACCTGTCGCCCAGGCGGCGCGAATAGCCCAGGTCGACGGCCATGTCGTTGTTGCCCCGTTCGCGCAGGTATTGCCGCCAGCCGATCTGTGCCAGGTTGACGTTGTCGAACCGGCAGAACCCGGTCACGGCATAATAATCGAATTCGCCCTGCCCGTAGTAGGACGAGGAGACCTGCGAGGGCATCTGCGAAAAGATGGCCGTCGCCGAGTTATTATAGATGGCGTGTGAACCCGACAGGGTCGTCATGGCTACGCCGCCCATGCCGAGCGCCTTGGCGTCGGGTGTCGGGAGCGTAGCCTCTTGCGCCGTCGCATACAGCGCGGCGGCGAGGAGTGCCAGGGTGGTTGTCAGACGTTTCATACGGCAAATATACACAAAAAGATGCAACTTGTATTCCGGGGCGTCGGCTGCGCCCGTTCCGCGGGCATGAGAGCCGCTTCAGGAGCGCTGCGACCGGCTCGAAGAAGTGCGAAAAGGCTTCTGCCGACGGAGCGTAAGCGTGCGGAACTCCCGGTAGGGTACGCATATAAGAAAAGTGCCCGCCGGATTTGTCCGGACGGGCACTTTTTCTTTTCGGCCGGTGTCTCGCGGCGCGGTTTTTCGTATTTCTATGGTCTGTACCGTCTTTTAGCAGTTCATCGCGCCGCAGCAGTGGATCACCTGCCCGCTGACATACGACGAGAGATCCGACGCGAGGAACAGCGCGACCTTGGCCACATCCTCGGGCGTACCGCCGCGGCGGAGCGGGATCTGCTTGTACCAGCCTTCCTTCACCTCGTCGGGCAGCTTGTCGGTCATCTCGGTCATGATGAAGCCCGGGGCGATGGCGTTGGCGCGGATGCCGCGCGGGCCCATCTCCTTGGCGATCGACTTGGCCAGGCCGATCATGCCGGCCTTCGAGGCCGAATAGTTACACTGGCCCGCGTTGCCGCTGACACCCACCACCGACGACATGTTGATGATCGAACCGCTCTTCTGGCGGGCCATAATGGGCGTCACGGCATGGATGAAGTTGAACGCCGACTTGAGGTTTACGGTCAGCACGGCGTCCCACTGCGCCTCGGACATGCGCATCATCAGGCCGTCCTTGGTGATGCCGGCGTTGTTCACCAGGATGTCTATGCGGCCGAAGTCCTTCACGATCCGGTCGATGACCTCATGCGTCTCTTCGAAATTCGCCGCATTCGAGGCATAGCCTTTGGCCTTGACGCCCAGCGCTGCGATCTCGGCCTCGGTGGCCTTGCCGTTCTCGTCGATCGCCAGGTCGGTGAACGCCACATCGGCGCCTTCCTTGGCGAATTCAAGTGCGATGGCCTTGCCGATGCCGCGGGCTGCACCCGTTACGACAGCCACTTTTCCTTCGAGTAATTTCATAACTTTCAACGTATTAAGAGTTTCGGTAAAATATTCTGTTTTTCCTTTTTTCGTCCAAAAGACGAACAAAGTTAAGAAAAATATTTTGAAACGTCCCGCTGCCGCCGGATTTTCGCCAAATATTACTAACTTTACCGTCCGTAAACGGAATTTCGTAAAACCCTTAACGATATGAAAAGAGACACCCAGATTTTCGATCTGATCGCCGCCGAGCGCAGCCGTCAGATGCATGGCATCGAATTGATCGCCTCGGAGAATTTCGTCAGCGACCAGGTCATGGAAGCCATGGGCTCCGTGCTGACCAACAAATATGCCGAGGGCTATCCCGGGGCCCGCTATTACGGCGGCTGCGAGGTCGTGGACAAGGTCGAGACACTCGCCATCGAACGCATCTGCCGCCTCTACGGCGCCGAATACGCCAATGTGCAGCCCCACTCGGGCGCACAGGCCAACATGGCGGTATTCTTCGCCTGCATGCAGCCGGGCGATACCTTCATGGGGCTCGACCTGGCGCACGGAGGCCACCTTTCGCACGGTTCGCCGGTCAACATGTCGGGTAAGTATTTCAACGCCGTGGGTTACCAGCTCGACGAGGCTACGGGCGTCATCGACTACGACGCCATGGAGCGCAAGGCGCTGGAGTGCAAGCCCAAGGTGATCGTCGGAGGCGCCTCGGCCTATTCGCGCGAATGGGATTACAAACGTATGCGCGCCATCGCCGACAAGGTGGGGGCGTTGCTGCTCGTGGACATGGCGCACACGGCCGGCCTGATCGCCGCCGGGCTGCTGGACAACCCCGTGAAATACGCGCATATCGTCACCTCGACGACGCACAAGACCCTGCGCGGCCCGCGCGGCGGTATTATCCTGATGGGCAAGGATTTCGAGAACCCCTGGGGGCTCACCACGCCCAAGGGTGCCGTGAAGATGATGTCGCAAATCCTCAATTCGGCCGTATTCCCCGGCATCCAGGGCGGCCCGCTGGAACACGTCATCGCCGCCAAGGCCGTGGCGTTCGGCGAGGCGCTCGAGCCCTCGTACAAGGAGTATCAGGCGCAGGTGCAGAAGAACGCCCGGGCGATGGCCGAAGCGTTCGTTAAACGCGGTTACAAGATCGTTTCGGGCGGCACGGACAACCACCTGATGCTGGTCGACCTGCGCACGAAATTCCCCGAGCTGACGGGCAAGCTGGCCGAGAAGTGCCTCGTGGCGGCCGACATCACCACCAACAAGAACATGGTGCCCTTCGACAGCCGCTCGCCGTTCCAGACCTCGGGGCTGCGCTTCGGGACGCCGGCCATCACCACCCGCGGCCTGAAAGAGGACAAGATGGACTACATCGTCGGCCTGATCGACCGGGTGCTGCACGACCCCGAGAACGAAGCCAATATTGCCGCCGTACGCAAGGACGTGAACGCCCTGATGGCCGACTATCCGCTTTTCGCCTGGTAAAATTCCGGTAGGATGAAAGAGGTCATCGACTTTTTCCGCCGCCTGCACGACAACAACGACCGTGCATGGTTCGACGCCCACCGCACCGAATGGGCGCACGTGAAGGGATACTTCGCGGCTTTCACGGAGCAGCTCATCGCCGGGATCGCCGAGTTCGACCCCACGGTGCGCGGCCTCAGGGTGCAGGACTGCACCTACCGCATCGCCCGCGACACGCGGTTCAGTCCCGACAAGTCGCCCTATAAAACATATATAGGTGCGTATATCGCGCCCAAGGGCAAGAAGTCGGGGTTTGCAGGCTACTATTTCCACATCGAACCCTGCTGCGACAGCCTCGTATGGAGCAACCTGCTTTCGGCGGGGCTCTACTGCCCCGAGCCGGTCGTGCTGCGCAGCGTGCGCGAGGAGATCCTCGACAACGGTGCGGAAATCGCGGCGGCCATCCGCAAGGCCAAGGGGTTCGCCATCGTCGAAGAGAACAAGCTCAAGCGGGTGCCTACGGGATTCCCTGCCGACAGCGAGTATGCCGAGATGCTGAAACTCAAGGATTTCTATATTGCCAAGAAGATCACCGAGGAGTTCCTGCTCTCGGACGACCTGCTGGAGCGAACCCTCGCGGAGTTCCGCCGCACGCAGCCGTTCATCGCGATCCTGAACCGTGCCGTGCAGTTCGCCTACGAAGAGATGATGTAACCTGCCCGTGCAATAATGCAACCGCCTTCCCTGACCGGGGAGGCGGTTTTTTGTTGGCGGGAGCCTCCGGCGCGGCACCGTACGGGGGCAATAAAAGGCAAAATCCGCCGCCGCCCGAAAAAAAACAGGGCGATTCTTTGCCTGCGGAATAGGTGATTCGCGCGCTTTCCTTGTATTATATACAAGAAAGAAAGCTATGCGACAACAAATACAGAAATTCGGCAGGGCCCTGAGCGGCATGGTCATGCCCAACATCGGCGCGTTCATCGCGTGGGGATTCGTCACGGCGCTCTTCATCCCCTCGGGATGGTGGCCCAACACCCAGATGGCACGCCTGGTCGACCCGATGCTGACCTACCTGCTGCCGTTGCTGATCGCCTATACGGCCGGGCGCAACGTCGCCGGCGAACGCGGCGGGGTAATCGGGGCCATTGCCGCCATGGGCGTCATCGTCGGCAGCGATATCCCGATGTTCATCGGAGCCATGGTCATGGGCCCGCTGGGCGGGTATACGATCCGGTGGTTCGACAAACTTACGCAGGGACGCATAAAGGCGGGCTTCGAGATGCTCGTGAGCAATTTCTCGATAGGCATCCTCGGTATGCTGCTGGCCATACTGGGCTATTGGGTCATCGGCGGTGCGGTGACGGGGCTGACGCTGCTGGTCAGCAACGGCGTGGAGGTCGTGATCCGCCACGGACTGCTGCCGCTCGTGTCGCTTCTGGTCGAGCCGTCCAAGGTGCTGTTCCTCAATAATGCCCTGAACCACGGCATCTTCTCGCCGATCGGCATCGAGCAGGCCCGCGAAACCGGGCAGTCGATCATGTTCCTGCTGGAAACGAATCCAGGCCCCGGGCTGGGCGTACTGCTGGCCTGCTGGTTTTTCGGCCGCGGCAATATGCGCCAGTCGGCGCCCGGCGCCGTAATCATCCAGTTCTGCGGCGGTATCCACGAAATCTATTTTCCCTATATCCTGGCGCGCCCGGCGCTGATCCTCGCCCCTGTTGCGGGCAGTGCCGCCGGGCTGCTGTTCTTTTCGCTTGCCGGGGCCGGACTGGTGGCGCCGGCTTCGCCCGGCAGCATCATTTCGGTGCTGGCCATGGCTCCCAAAGGCCAGACCCTCGTCGTGCTGGCCGGAGTGCTGATCTCCACGGCGGTGTCGCTGCTCATGGCGGCGCCCTTCGTCCGGCGTGCCGCCACCGCGGAGGATATGCCGACAGGCGCAATCCCCGCCACGCAGGGCGGGGCGCCCGCCGTAAAGGCCGCGCAGTACTTCCCGGCACATATCCGCAAGGTGGTTTTCGCCTGCGATGCGGGCATGGGGTCGAGTGCGCTGGGTGCCACGCGGTTTCGAAAAAGGCTCTCCGATGCGGGCATCGGCATGGTGGTCGGCAACTGTGCCGCGGACGGCATTCCCGCCGATGCCGACGTCGTTGTCTGCCAGTCCGTGCTGGCCGGGCGGATCGCCGGAGCGGGACATGGCGCTGCGCTGGTCGTGATCGACAATTTCCTGGCAGACCCGGCCCTCGACGCCCTGTTCGCCCGGTTGGCGCAGCAGGACGGTGCGGACGCCATTCCCCGAGCCGGCGGTCTGCCTGCCGGGACGGCGGATGCACAGCCCTCCGACGCCGGCCTGCGAAGGGTGGGGGATGCCCCGGATCGCATGGCCGCCCCGCAGCCGGACGATGCCGCGGGGCGGTCTTCCGGCGAGGTTTTGCGCCCCGGGAATATCCGGACGGGGCTTCCCTCCGAACCCAAGGAAGCCGCGATCCGGCGGGCTGGGGAACTGCTCGCAGCGGGCGGATATGTCGAACCCGGATATGCGGATGCCATGCTGCGCCGCGAGGAGTCGGCAACGACCTATATGGGCATGGGCATCGCCATTCCGCACGGGACGTCCGACGCCAAGAAGTGCGTCCTGCACTCGGGCATCGTGGTGCTGCAATACCCCGGCGGGGTTGCGTTCGGCAACGAAAAGGCATACCTCGTAGTGGGCATTGCCGGCGTGGGGGACGCTCACCTCGATATCCTGGCCCGGCTGGGCGAGGTATTCGGGGACGAAGAACTGTTGCGGAGGCTGACGACCGAAGGCGATCCGCAGGTGATATACGAAGCACTGAAATAACTACCTATATGACAACCGGAAAAGTAACGATCACCGCCCCGAACGGCATGCATGCGCGGCCTGCGGGCGAACTTGTAAAGTTAATCAGGGGGCTTGCGCCCGCCAGGATCACCCTGCGCACCGCGGCCCGGGAGGCCAGTGCCGTGAGCATTCTTTCGCTCCTGGCATTGGGGCTCAAACACGGCACCGAAGTGGAAGTCTGCGCCGAGGGCGGCGACGAAGCCGCCGCCGTGCGGGCCGTAACGGATTTCATCGCCGGCATCCGCGAATGATGTTCACGATCCGAGGAATCCCGACGGCGGGGATCGCCGTCGGGACGGCGTTCGTGCTGCAACGCCGCGCATCCGCCGCTGCTACGGCCGCGGCAGGCGACCCCGTGGCCGAGGCCGGGCGGTTCCATGCGGCGCTGGAGCGTGCGAAGGCGGAGCTGTCCGCACTGGCGGAAGGGGAGGCTGTTTTCGCCGCCCATCTGGAGATGGCCGGCGACCCGATGCTCGCCGGGCTGGTCGAGGGGAGGATTGCGGAAAAGCACCTGTCCGCCGAGCAGGCGCTCGGAGAAGCCTGCGAAGAGGTGTGCGGCATGTTCGCGGCGCTCGACGACGACTACCTGCGCGGACGTACCGACGATGTGCGGGACGTATGTGCGCGTATCGGCCGCATCCTGTCGGGCGAAACCGCCCACGATCCCTTTGCCGGGCTGGCTCCGGGGACGATCGTGGTGGCCGACGAGCTGGCGCCTTCGGATACGGCACAGATGGATTTCAGCAGGGTCGCCGGATTGGTGACGGCGCACGGAAGCGTGACGAGCCATGTCGCGATCATCGCCCGGAACAAGGGCATCGCGGCGCTGGTCGGCGTTGCCGGGTGCATGCGGCAGGTCAGAACCGGCGACCGGCTGATAATCGACGGGGAGCGGGGCGAACTGATCGTCGATCCCGATCCGGCTACCGGACGCAAATACGCCGCGCGGCTCGAATCGCTGCGCCAGGATGCGTTCCGCTGCGCGGCGGATGCACAAGCGCCCGCCGTCACGCCCGCCGGGCGGCGGATCACGGTGCTGGGCAATGCCGCGAACGTCGACGAAGTGCGACGCGCGCTCGATGCAGGCGCCGAGGGCATCGGACTTTTCCGGAGCGAGTTCCTCTACATGCAGGGCCCGGCGCTCCCCGACGAAGAGACGCAGTTTGCGGCATACCGTGCCGCGGCGGAGCTTTGCGGGGCACGTCCGCTGACTGTACGGACACTTGACATAGGCGGGGACAAAGCATTGCCCTACATGCATTTCGAGCCGGAGGAAAACCCGTTTCTGGGATGGCGTGCGATCCGGGTTTCGCTGGCCATGCCGGAGCTGTTCCGCACCCAGCTGCGGGCATTGCTACGCGCGAGCGCATTCGGCAACGTGCGGGTGATGTTCCCGATGATAGCTTCGGTCGGGGAGTTCCGCGCCGCCAAAGCGGTTGTCGAGACCTGCATGGCGGAACTCGACGCAGAAGGGGTTGCCTACGACCGCGACATAGCGCTGGGGGTGATGATCGAGACCCCGGCCGCCGTATTCATCGCCGACGAACTGGCTGCCCGGGCGCGGTTTTTCAGCATCGGCACCAACGACCTGACGCAGTACGTGATGGCCGCCGACCGTGGAAACCCCCGCGTAGCCTACCTTTGCGACGCATTCGACCCGGCCGTGCAACGCAGCATCGGCATGGTGCTCGACGCCGCGCACCGGGCGGGTATCGAAGCCGGGATGTGCGGCGAACTGGCTGCCGACCCGCGCGCCACGCAGCGCCTCGTGGCGCTCGGTCTCGGGGAATTCAGCGTCGGCCCCCCGGCCATCGCCCCGTTGAAACACCGTATACGGACTGACAAATAATTTTTATCTTTATCCCAACGTCTAAAACTCGAATTATGAAGAAAACAATGCTCCTGCTCTTCGCCCTCATGCTGTCGTCGGCGATTTGTGCGCAGGATTACCACGTTGTCCTGTGGGACAACACGACGGCACCCACCTCGAACGGGCTTTCGGGCGACGAGGTCGAATCCAAGCCCGGACAGTGGAAAAACACGCAGACGGCCGAAATGTGGATTTACAAGGCCGGGGACAATGCCACGGGACAGGCGCTCGTGTTTTTCCCCGGGGGCGGCTATTCGTCGCTCTCGGTCGGCAACGGACATAAGGAGGCCCAGTGGTTCGCCCGGAACGGCATCACGGCCGCGGTGGTGAAATACCGCCTGCCCAACGGCCACAGCGAGGTTCCGCGCAACGATGCCGACGAGGCGCTGCGCGTGATGCGTTCGATGGCTGCGGAACTGAACATCGACCCCGCGAAAGTGGGGGTGTCGGGGACTTCGGCCGGGGGTTACCTCGCCGGGAGCGTCGGGACGCTTTCGGACGTGAAGCCGGGCTTCATGATCCTCTTCTACCCGGTGATCTCGGCCGACCCGGACAAACGCCATAAGGGGACTTTCGTACAGCTGCTCGGCGCCGAAGATGCCGACAAGCCCCTTGCACAGGAGTTCTCGCTCGAAAAGAAGGTCGATGCCGCCACGCCGCCCACGCTGTTGTTCCATTGCGACGACGACAAGGTGGTACCAGCCGTGAACAGCGCGCTGTTCTACCAGAAGCTCAAGGAACACGGCATCAAGGCCACGCTGCACATCTATCCGTCGGGCGGCCACGGCTGGGGCATGAACTCCCGCTTCCGCTATTACGACGACTGGCAGAAAGCCACGCTCGACTGGCTTTCGACGCTCTGATCCCGCGGCGCCTGCGGCCCGTGAAACGACAAAAGAGGCTCTTTCCAGAGCCTCTTTTTGTTGTGCGATCCTGCCGGCATTCCGGTACGGGAGCCGGCGCCGGTGCCGCGTGCGGCCGATCCCGGGAATCCGGCGGCCGCTGCGCTTATTTCTTGCGGTAGATGACCTCGCAATGCTCGCCCGTGAGGTATTCGACGATATTGAGCACCTCTTCGAGCGAATTGGATCGCTGGTAATTGAACGTATAGCGTTTGTCGCCGTAGCGTCCCGGCACCGAAAGCCGCACGCCGAAGGTCGTCTCGATGTGCGAGATGATCTCGTGCAGCGTAGCGTCGGACATCGTCACCAGGTCGTACTGGGTCAGCACGAGGTGCGAAGCGTTGACCTGCGTAATGGCGAGGTTGTCGTCCGCAGCGTCGTACAGGGCGCGCTGGTCGGGTTGCAGCGTCACCAGGTTGACCCCTGCGGGCGTCTGAAGGCGTACGGAACCGTGTTCGAGGACGACTTCGGCCTGCTGCGAACCTTCGTAGGCCTGCATGCAGAAGGAGGTGCCCAGCACGCGCACGCGCAGTTTGTCGGTGGACACGACGAACGGGGCGGCTTCGTCCCGCGCCACCTCGAAGAAGGCCGCGCCGGCCAACTGCACGTTGCGCTGCGTCGGGCCGAAGGCTTCGGGCAGCGTCAGTTTCGTACGGGCGTTGAGCCACACATGCGTGCCGTCGTCGAGCGTGACGGTCGTCACCGCATCGCCCGTGTTCTCGTAAACCCGGTATATGTCGGGTGTCGAGAGGAAATGCCATGCCGTGCCGGCGCAAACGGCGAGCAGGACGGCAGCAGCGGCCCCCAGCGTCCACCGCACCAGTCTGCGGCGACGGGTGGATCGCTCGCCGGCGACGATACTCCCGATCCGATGGTCGGTGCTGCGCATGAACGACGCGAAGCGCGACAGGTCGGTGCTCTCCTCGAAGACGCGGCGTGCCCCCCACAGGCTCTTCAGTTCGAAGAAGTATTTGCGGTGCTCCTCCGACTCCTCCAGCCACGCGAGAAGGTACTTTTCCTCCTGTTCCGAAGTCTCCCCGGCAAAATATTTTTGTATGACTGAGTCCATTATAATCGTATCGTCCATTTGTTCTGTGTCCGTTTAGTATACAATCCACGGGAGAAATCTACCCAAGCGGATGGGAATTATTTTGTAAAAAAATGAAAAACAGCAGCAGAATTAGCTCCGATTTCGACAATTTTGCCCGCAGTTGCCTCAGGGCAAGGTAAATATGGTTTTCGACCGTGCTCTGCGCAATCCCCATCCGTTCGCTGATCTCGCGGTGGGAGAACCCTTGCAGGTAACTCAGCGAAAAGACCTCGCGGCATTTGGCCGGGAGGGCTGCGATCGCCTCGTTGATGCTCGTGCGCAGATCTTGCGAGTAGAGCTTTTCGATGACCGGATTCCGGTCGGGATCGTAATAGGCGTAGCCGATGCTTTCGATACGTTCCTGGTAGTAGGAGCGGTAGCTGCACGCATGGCGGTGCTTGTTGACGTAGTTGACCGACTGGTTATAGACCGAGCGGAGCAGGTACCCGTAGAGCGACTGCCCCGGGTCGAGCGCCTCGCGGCGCACCCATACGTTAACGAATACGTCCTGCACGACGTCCTGCGCCCAGTTCCCGTTCAGGAAGAGGCGTGCGTAGGCCGTCAGCGGCGCATAATAACGGCCGCACATCTCGTCGAAGGCTTCGCGGCTCCCGGCGCGTATGGCGGATATGAGTTCTGCAGGCTCCATGTTCGTATCGTATGCACAAAGTTAGAAAATATTTGCAGATTGGCGAGCCCGCCTGCCTTTTTTGTTTTCCGCAGGGCAATAAAAACGGCGGCGGGCATGATACCCGCCGCCGTCGGCTGTCGGTCGCGCCTTCAGGGAACTGCGGAGTGCCGGGTGAATTCCCCGGGCATGCGCGCACCGCCCTGCGGCAGTCAGTTGGCCGACACGAATGTCCTGGTGAGGAGCTCCTTCAGGGTCTCGGGGTTGTTGGTGGTGATGAAATCCATTCCCCATGCGATGCAGGTCATCATGTCCTGCACCGTGTCGACCGTCCATACGTTCGTGACCATGCCGTTGGCATGTGCCTCCTTGACCCATCCCGGATTGCCCGAATAAGCCGAGAAGCGGTAGTCGATACCCCCGATGCCGTCCTGCCGGACTGCGGCGGGAGCCAGGTCGCCGTTCAGGTATTGCACCATGGCACCCGGGAGGGCGTTGACGATGCGTTTGCAGGTCGTATAGTCGAAAGCGATGTATTCCACACGGTCGGTCAGCCCCTTTGCTTTTACGGCCTCGATGACGGCATCCGCCGCACGGGCGTTGCCGACGAGGAGTTGTCCATAGCCGAACCGTCGTTGCGGAACACCACGTCGAGCAGGTCGGCCGTCGGAAGGAGCGGCTCGCCGCCGCTGTCCATGGTCGTGGCGTTCGCCGTTTCCGACCAGTCGGAATCGAGGCTGCCGACCGCCTTGACCTTGGCCCAGTAGGAGGTGTTGCTTTCCAGGTTGGTCAGCTCCTGCGACGTTGCCGTGGACGCGATGCCGGTCTTGTAGGCATACTCGCTTTCGGGGGCTGAGGCCGAACCTTTCCAGTAGGCGACCGTGTAGGAAGTCGCATCGGGGACAGCGTTCCATTTGAGCGTCAGCCTGTCGGCCGCCGCTGCGGCGTCGAACGAAACCCCGCCCGGTGCTGCGGGTTTGGTCGCGGGGGTGATGGCCGTGCAGGTGACGACCACGTTGTCCAGCAGGGCGCGTTTCTCGCTCGTCGAGATCACGATGCGGCAATCGGGCGTCACGTTCGTGAGGGTTGCCTCGAACTCGCGGAACCGGGCTTTGGCAGCCGAAATATCCACGGGGTCGGCCGCGGAGACCTCCGTGACCGTGCCGGTGATGGCGCCCTTTGCGCCGAGCACGGCGCCGCGGACGGCCTTGACGAGGATTTTCCCGGCATCGGCGCCCGAACCGTCGTATTTCTCGCTGTAAGCCTGTGCCGAGAAGCGCACCTTGACGGTCGCCGCATCGGGCAGGGCGGTCAGTTCGGGGGTGTAAAGCGAGGCGGCCGCACTTCCGGCGCCCATCTTGACATAGCCCGGGCGGCCAGCGATGTTGCCCGACTTGCCCCAGGCCGAAAGGCCCGTGCCCTCGGTGTAGGGCGCAGCCACGCCGCCGCCGCTGAACAGGTCGAACTCATTGGCCGTACAGCGGGTGGCCGAGAACCCCGAAGGATTGTCGCCCGAAGCTGCGGCGTAAGTCCCGCGGTTCGAGCTCGGGGGATAGTAGCCCGCGGCGAAATTGGCGATGTCGCCGCCGTGGATCACCTTGGAGAAATCTTCCGCCAGGAGGATGTCGCCCGCCTTTGCCGAGCCGGGAGCGGTGGCACCCGCCTGCGGCCCCGCGGCGGCAGTCGCATATGCGAGCGGGTCGGAGAAGAAATCGTTGGTCTTGTCGTCCACGCAGACGTAGTAGGTCGTGGCGGGGGCCAGTCCCGAGAAGGTGAAGCGGAAGCGGTTCCCGGCCGTGATGCCGAAGACGTTCGAGGCATTCCAGCCGACGAAGAGATCCTTGCATTCGGCGTCGCTGTAAAGTTTCACGTGGTAGACCTGCGCACTGCTGTTGACACACGCCTGGCCGTCCGCACGGGCCCATTCGACCGTGAGGGTCGAGGAGGTCGCCAGCACTTTCGACACGACGATCCCGGCCTGTACCGGGGCTATGTCCGTCTTCTGCGACACGACGGCGGAGTAGTCCGAATCGTAGCCGGGGTTGTTGTAGCGGCACGCCTTGACCTTCGCGTGGTACTCGGTGCCGGCCTCCAGTTCCTTGAGCAGGTACGAGGCCGAGGTGATGCCCTCCGCTACCGTGGCGTCCTTCTCCTCGGTGCCGTCGGCCCACCATGCCACCGTATAGGAAGCCGCCCCGGGCACTTCGTCCCATTCGAGGGTCAACTTGTCGGAATAGACGGCTTCGGCGTCGAATTTCACGTTCGCCGGAACGGTGAGTTTTTCCAGTTTGGTCTCGCCGTCGTAAACCACGACGATGTCGTCGAGCAGGTAGCGGGTCTTGTTGGCGCCCGCCTGCGCGGGGTTCGACGAGAAGGCGATGCGCGACGTGGGCGAAAGGCCGTCGAGCGTCACCGTGAAGGTCTCGAACCGACCTACGGCCGACGAGATGTCCACGACTTTCGAAGCCACGGCCGTGCCTTTCTTGCTCACGGAGTTGTTCGACCCGAACTCGGCGCCCTCGATGGCTTCGACCACGATGTCGCTGCCATAGACGTTTTCGCCTTCGGCATAGGCGCTGGCCGAGAAACTCACCGTCACGGTCGTGTTCTTGGGCAGGGCCGCCAGCTCGGGCGTATAGAGGATGCCGATACCGCCGCCACCGCCGCCGCACTTGATGTAGCCCGGACGGGTCGAGGTGTTGCCCGACGACCCCCAGCCCGTCATGCCGAGGCTTTCGACATACTCGGCCGAGGTTCCGCCCGTGTGGATGTGGAATTCCGTAGCCCAGTTGCAGACCGGACGGTCGCCGTCGGCCTGCGGGTTCTCGCCCGTGGCGGGTTCCCAGGCCTTGCGGTAGTCGGTCCCCGATACGGCGTTGTAACCTGCCGCCGAGCGGACGATGTCGCCGCCGTGGATGAATGCCGCGAAATCCTGCGCCAGCACGATGTCACCGGCCTGTGCCGGATTGTTCGGCGAGGCTTCGGGCCCGGCCTTGGCCGTGGTTCCGGCGACGACGGGGGTCATGATATTGCCGAAGCTGGCATTGGTAACCCGGGCGTAGTAGGTCGTTTCGGGATCGAGCCCCGAGAAGGTGAACCGCACGACGGGATAACCCGCCAGGGCGGTGAAGATGCCTTTGTCCGACGCGAGTTTTCCGTCGGCCAGCCAGCTGACATGCAGCTCGCTGCACGCCTCGTCGCGGAACAGTTCGATGTTGTAGAGGCGCGTGGCGTCGGTCGCCGCATCTTCGGTATACGACCACTCGTAGGTGAGCGTCGACCCCGTCGCGGCATTGAGCGTGAGCTTCGGGTCGAGTTCGAGGATACCCACCGAGGCCATCAGCATGGCCGGCTGCTCGTTTGCCGTGACGTATACCCAGTCCGAGGTGGAGGAGTAGGGGAAGTTGGCCCTGACGCGGCCGTAGTATATCCGGTCGGTCGCCAGGTCGGTGAATTCGTGGTAGTCGATCGCGTCGGTGGTCTTGCAGAGCGCTTCGCTCACGGGGTTCATCTCCCCGTCGACGAGCTGTACGGTGTACGACGTCGCGCCGCGGATGAAATCCCAGCAGATCGTAAGCGACGTGGGCCCGTATTCGAGCAGTTTCACGTTCTTCGGGGTCTTGGACTTGTTGGCCCCCGATATTTCCACGCCGTCGTCCTTGCAGGCCGTCAGCGAGACTGCGGCCGATAGCGAGAAGAGGGCGAACAGAATATATAAAATGCTTTTTTTCATGGTAGTTGTCCGGTTTTAGTATACGAGCTTGATGTCGTCGATGTACCAGCGGCCCGCCTTCACCGAGGAGCCCGAGAACCAGCTGTCGGCCGTGGAGATGAAGAATGCCAGATTGGCTTTCGCGCCGGGATTGGGGATGACGGCCGTGACCTCGACCCACGTGTAGGCGGGGATGTCGAGCGAAACGTAGCTCTTGGTCGAAGCTACGATCTTGTCCAGCGTGCCCTTCGGGATCCAGAACCCGTCGTTCTTCTCGCAGATGCCCACCATGCCCTGGTCGGGGGCTGCGGCCCAGATGGCGACCTTGCAGGTCAGCAGCAGGTCGTAGCCCGCGGGGATGTTCAGCACCGGGGAGATGAGGTTGCCCGGCTGCCCGTCGGCATTGTCGCTCGCGGCGCCCAACTGGATGTAGCCCGGACACATGTAGTTCAGGTAGCCTGTCCACCCCTCCATGCCGATGGCGCGGTAGAACGCCGCGTTGCCGTTGCGTACGGTCGAGGTGATGCCGCCGATGCTGGCGTTGGTGCCCGCCGTAACGCTCACCGTCTCGTTGTCGAGGCTCAGGTTGGCCACGGTCTTGTCGGCCGTCGTGACACCCGCCTTCTGGCCGATGCAGTCGCCGCCCCAGGGGAATTTGCCGAAGTTCTGCGTCAGCAGGGGAAGCTCCTCGCCCTGGGCGTCGAACCCGGCGCGGACGATGGTCGAAACGGAGCCGAAGTCCTTTTCCGCGCCGGCCTCGTCCATAGCCTTCACGGCGAAGGTCACGATGCCCTGGCGGGTGGCGGTGCCCGTCAGGGGTACTTCGATGTAACCGTTGCCGGCCGCCGAGATCGAATAGCTGCCGCTGGCGGCCGTGATCCCCTCGCCGCCGGTCTGCGTCACCGTGACGGTGTATTTTTCCGTGCCGAGCGCCTTGATGTAGGGGATGCGGAGCTTGGCCCCGGCTTCCGCGTTGAGTTTGAGCATACCCGAGACGTCGAACTGCTGTCCGTTGTCGAAGGGTTTCCACTCGAAGATACCGTTGTCCTGCCTGATGGCGATGGCGACGTTCTCTTCGCCGCAGCCGTGCAGGTAGATGGTGGCGTTACGCTCCTCGGAGGTGTTCTGGTCGCAGGTGACCGTCACCTTCTGGTAGGTGCCGGGGTCTCCCTTGCCCGAGAGCTGGTCGACATGCACCCAGCCGTAGGCGTTCGTCCACTCGCGGCTGTCGGGGGTGTCGCTGATTTGCCAGTCCCCCGTGGCGCGGATCGTGAACGTATCGCTCGATTCGACGTACGGGAAACTCATCTCGCGCAGGTTGCGTTTGAGGAACCCCTGGTCGTCGTCGCTGCACGCGGCAAGACCGCAGATCCCGCCCAACGCGAGAACTATCGTCAGTTTATGAATAAATTTCATCATGATTGGATCGTTAGTTTGTTTGTAAAACCGATAAAAAAAATCAGAAACCGACTCCGGATACACTGCCGGATGTCAATTTCCTACACGGTTTCTAACGATATCGAATGACTTGCATTGCAAATATAGCAATTTTCCGGGATTCGCAAGAAAAATGTTTAAAATTTTACGAACCTTGCGGCGAAAAACCGAAAAATAAAATATCTGTAATATATAGGTATAAAAATTTGCATTGCAATTTTGTGAAAAAAGCTTCCGGCATTGGGTAGTTTGCCCCGGTCGCTTGTATCTAATGCAGACCGGACGGAAAACGCCGGCCGCAACCGACCCAATGCAAACTAAAAAAACGATTATTAACCGGAAACTTTAAAACAACTTCGACGATGTCTGACTAATCCCTCCCCCTACACCAGCACTACACGGTTTTTTATCGGACGACGGATGACTTGCAAGGTTCTGTCTGCCGTATCGGAACGAATTTCCCCGGAGCCCGCCTGCACGGCGCGGCTGCGGACGTGCTTTGCACGCGGCAGCGGGAAATAACCAATTAACCGAATTGAAACTATGAAGAAATTATTCCATAAAGGACTATGTCTGGTCATGGTGCTCTGCGCGGGGGCTTTCGGCTGCTATGCCGCCCAAGGATCGCTCCCCGGTGCGCAAGGGCAGGGGTATGACCTGAATTTATCCTACTCGCGGACGACGCTCAAGGCCGTTGCCGATGCTATTACGCAACAAGTGGGCATCGCCTTCTCCTACGAAACGGCACTGGCCGGCTATCCGATGGAGAACCTGGAGGTCTCGGAGAAGGGTGCCACCATCGAGGCCATCCTTGCCGCCGTATTCACGCCTCGCGGCATCGACTACCGGGTGGTTGACAAAGTGGTCGTGCTGACGCGCAGCACGCGCCCCGTTCCGGCAGCCAGTGCCGCCGCCAAATCGGAGGTGAAAGGGGTCGTCCGCGACGCTGCGGGCAACCCGATGATCGGCGTGACGGTCACTATCAAGGGGACGCTGGTCGGCGTCTCGACGGGTGTCGACGGCGGCTATGCGATCCCGGCCGACGGGAACGCCACGCTGCTCTTCTCGTATATCGGCTACCGCCCCCATGAGGAGGTGGTAGGGCGCCGCACGCAGATCGACGTCACGATGCAGGAGGACGAGCTGGTGATGGACGAAGTAGTCGTCGTAGGCTACGGCACGCTCAAGAAACGCAATATCGTGGGCGCGGTCGAGAACCTTTCGGGCGACGCGGTCGAAAACCGGCCCAATGCCAACATCACCCGTTCGTTGCAGGGCCAGATCCCCGGCCTGAACATCGTGCAGGTCGACGGTAAGGCCGACCATGCCGGCGAAGTCACCATCCGCGGCGTGAACAACACGTTCAAGGCCCGTGTGAGCGGCGGTGAAAAGACCAACAAACTCGGACAGGGCGGCGGCGCGCTGGTGCTCATCGACGGTGCCGAAGGCGACATGGGTTCGGTGAACCCCGACGACATCGCCTCGATCTCGGTGCTCAAGGACGCTTCGTCGGCCGCAGTATACGGCGCCCGCGGCGCATTCGGCGTGATTCTCATCACGACCAAGGATCCCGAGAAGGGCAAGGTGCGCGTGAGTTACAACGGCTCCGTGTCGCTGCACCGCCGTACGGTGATCTGGGAGGACAACGTGGTCACCGACCCCGTGCAGTGGGTCGATGCCTTCCGCGAGTCGTATCTCAACTCCTCGCCGACGGCGACCGTACCGTCGCTCTTCAACAACTACATGCCCTATTCGAACGCCTGGTTCGAGGAGCTCAAACGCCGCCGTGCCGATCCGACGATGGACAACTACGACATCGACGCCAACGGCAACTACAACTACTACGGCGAGACCAACTGGCTCAAGGAGATCTACAAGTCGGTGAACTATTCGACCACCCACGCCGTCAGCATCCAGGGCGGCCGCGAAGGGGTCAGTTACTACATTTCGGGCCGTTACTACAACCAGGACGGCATCTACAAGGTGGGCGAGGAGACCTACAAGAAGTATAACCTCCGTGCCAAGGGCTCGATCCGCATCCGCCCGTGGCTGACGCTGGACAACAACACCAGCCTGATGAGCAGCAAGTACCACCAGCCCATGGTGCACTACGGCCAGCAGGTGATCTCGCGCCAGATCGACATGTTCGCCTTCCCGTTCGCCCTGCTGAAGAACCCCGACGGCACCTGGACGCAGACCGCGGCCAAGACCGGTTATGCGGCCTTCGCCGAGGGCACCTCGTGGCAGGAGAACAACAAGCTCGAAGTGGCCAACACCACGACGTTCAACTTCGAATTCGTCCCCGATGTCTTCAAGGTCTCGGCCGACGTGACCTACAAGGGATCGCGCTGGTCGCGCGACCGCATGGAGAACCTCTACACCTACTACACCGGCGTGAACGTTTCGGGGCAGGACAACAGCTATTCGTCGCTCGAAAACTGGACGTACCGCTCGGACTACATCTCGACGAACATCGTCGGTACGGTCACGCCCAAGCTGGGGGCCGACCACGACCTGAACGTGGTCGCCGGATGGAACCTCGAGGACTACGACTACCGCACGCAGAAGACCTACCGCCAGGGCAACCTCTATCCCTCGAAGCCGAGCTTCACGCTCATGGACGGCGAGTATTACTCGACCACCTCGGGCGGCTACACGTGGGGGCTGGTCGGATTCTTCGGCCGCGTCAACTACGCCTATGCAGGCCGCTACCTGGCCGAAGTGAGCGCCCGTTACGACGGGTCGTCGAAATTCCCGTCCAGTTCGCAGTGGGGCTTCTTCCCCTCGGCATCGGTCGGATGGCGCCTCTCCGAAGAGCCGTGGCTCAAACCGCACGTCGAAGGGTGGCTGGACAACTTCAAGGTTCGCGCCAGCATCGGTTCGCTCGGCAATGCCAACATCGACCCCTACCAGTACCTCGAGACCATGACCGCTTCGGGCAGCGCCTCGATCGCCAAGTCGTCGGTCATCATCAACGGCCAGAACGTACCTTACACGTCGGTGCCCAGCCTGATCCCCGACGACATCACCTGGGAAAAGGTCACCACCTACAACATCGGCCTCGACCTCGACCTGTTCCACAACCGGCTTTCGTTCACCGGCGACTACTACCGCCGCAATACGACCGACCTCTACACCGTCGGCCCGAACCTCCCGCAGGTACTCGGTAGCGCCGCGCCCTACGGCAACTACGCCAGCCTCAAGACCAAGGGATGGGAGCTGAGCCTTTCGTGGCGCGACTCGTTCAACCTGGGCGGCAAGCCGTTCAGTTACAGCATCAAGGGTATGCTGTGGGACAGCCGCAGCTGGATCACCGACTACTATAACGAAACGGGCGACCTGACGACCTACTACAAGGGCATGGAAATCGGCGAGATATGGGGTTTCCGCACGGCGGGCATCTACGCCAGCAACGCCGACGCCCTGAACGGCCCGGCCTACAACTTCTTCAAGAACGGCGAGATGTTCCGCGCCTATGCCGGCGACCTGCGCTTCGTCGACGTGGACGGCGACGGCATCATGACCAAGGGCAACCGCACGCTGTCCAACCACGGCGACCTGGAGATCATCGGCAACCAGTCGCCGCGCTACCAGTACAGCATCAACATGTCGCTGAACTGGAACGGCATCGGGCTTTCGATGCTGTGGCAGGGCGTGGGCAAGCGCGACTGGTACCCGTGGACGGAGTCCGGATTCTTCTGGGGCAAATGGAACCGCGCCTACAACTCGCTGATGAAGACACAGACGGGCGACAACGTGGTTCGGATCGACAAGAGCACCGACAACTGGCGCGTCACGAACATGGACAAGAACCCCTACTGGACACGCATGGTATCGCTCGCCGCCAACCGCAACGACGGCCCGCTGACGTGGGAGAACGACCACTACCTGCAGGACGCTTCGTACATCCGACTGAAGAACATCACCATCGACTACACCTTCCCCAAGCACATCTGCAAGAAGCTGCGCCTCGAGGGGCTGAAGGTCTACCTGTCGGGCGAGAACCTCTTCACCCACTCGCCGATGTTCAAGCACACGGACATGTTCGACCCCGAAGTCATCACCAGCGGCGACTCCGATTTCGCGGCCTCGACCACTTCGGGCCTGAACGGTACGGGTAACGGCTATTCCTACCCGATGCTCAAAACCGTGACCCTGGGTATAAACGTAACATTTTAACCGACAGCAACCATGAGAAAGATACTGCTATATACGCTGATGACCCTCGCTGCCGCGGGAATGGCCTCCTGCGAGGATTTCCTGACGCGCGACACCTACGACCAGATCGGCAGCGACGAGTTCTGGAAATCGGAAACCGACCTGGAACTCTATGCCAACGGTTTCATCCAGAAGATGATCCCCGGCGACGGAACCATCACGCGCGGCGACATCTATGCCGACTACTGCGCCGTGGACATCCCGACCGACCTGCTGCGCCCCGACGGCAACGTCTCGCCCGACAACCAGACCGGATGGGCCGAGAGCAACTGGACGAACCTTCGCCGCGTGAACTACATGCTCGACAATATGCACAAGTGCAAGGGGCGTGTGAGCGACGAGATCTACAACCACTACGAGGGCGTCGCCCGTTTCTGGCGCGCCTGGTTCTACTACGACAAGGTGCAGACCTTCGGCGCCGTGCCCTGGTACGACTTCACGATCGCGGCCAGCGACAAGGAAGCGATGATGAAACCCCGAGACAGCCGCGAGTACGTCATGGACAAAGTGCTGGAAGACCTCACCTTCGCAAGCACCTACTGCCTCTCCGACGCCAAATTCACGAAAGGCTCGGCGCTCATCAACAAGTGGGTGGCACTGGCCTTCAAGTCGCGCGTCTGCCTCTATGAAGGCACCTTCCGCAAGTACCACTCGCGCGAGCCGTCGTCCGACAAACCGTGGCAGGCCGAGTATAACGCCGACAACAAATTCCTGCGCGAGGCCGCTGCCGCCGCCAAGGAGATCATGGACAAGGGGCCCTATTCGCTCGTCACGGGCGCTGGTGAAGACCGCCTACCGCTCGCTCTTCACCAGCGCCGGGCTGCTCACGCAGGAGGTGATCTTCGGCCGTGAGTACAGCAAGGAGCTCTCGGCGTTCCACGAGACCAGCTGGTACTACTATTCGCCGACCTACGGTGCCAAGATCGCCATGACCAAGAAGTTCATGAACACCTACCTCACGACCCGGGGCACGCCGTTCACCGACATCGACGGTTACCAGACCATCGACTTCATCCGCGAGTTCGACGGCCGTGACGCCCGCATGGCGCAGACGGTCATCAGCCCGACCTACAAGATGAAGATCAGCGGCCGCGAACGGCTCTATTCGCCCAACTGGAAAGTGACCCGTACGGGCTACCATCCGATCAAGTGGTCGATCGACGACGATGCCGACAACGTGCTGTCGAAGGCCGCGAGCTGGAATTCGCTGCCGATCCTCCGCTATGCCGAGGTGCTGCTGAACTACGCCGAGGCGAAGGCCGAGCTGGGCGAAATGGACGCCGCGGTATGGGATCAGACCATCGCGCAACTGCGCAGCCGTGCCGGCGTGACCCCGGTCGTCCCGGACAAGGCCGACCCCTACATGGAGGCCTATTTCCTCAATACCGTGACCGACAAGTGGATACTCGAAGTGCGCCGTGAGCGCGGCATCGAGCTCTGCCTCGAAATGGGGCTGCGCTGGGACGACGACATGCGCTGGCACATGGGCGACCTGCTCACGAGCGACAACAACCCCTGGACGGGCATCTGGATCGGCAACACGGGCTACACCTACGATTTCACGGGGCAGAGCACCGACGACAACGGCGATCCCGTACCCGACTTCTACATCCGCCCGGGCGAGGATACCGAACATTCGATCGCCATTTCCAATACGGGGGCCAACCAGACCTTCTCGCTCAACGCCGCGGGGAATATCGTCTGGGAGTACAAGCGCACGTGGGGCGAAAAGAAATACCTGCGTCCGATCCCCCAGACGGCGATCACCCGCAACCCGAACCTCGAACAGAACGCGCTCTGGAAATAAGCAATAAAAAACTCAGGATATGAAAACGAAAATCATGTTATTATGCTGTATGGCGGCGACGCTGATGCTGGCATGCAGCAACGACAAGTCCGGCGGGCATGACGGCGACGAGGGAGTCGAAACCGAAGTCAACGGCACGCAGCTCGACGGCAATACGACCCTCTACGGACTGGTGACCGACACGTCGGGAAACCCCATCCCGGGCGTGGTCGTGTCGGACGGCTACGGCTGCGTCACGACCGATGCCAACGGCGTCTACCAGATGGAGCGCTACAAGAAGGCGCGCTTCGTACATTACAGCACGCCGGCAGGGTATGCCATCAACACGTCGGCAGACAACTACCCGCTCTTCTACGCCGAGATCGTCCATAAGAACATCGCCGACCGCCACGACTTCGTGCTGACGCCGCTGCCGGCCCCGGAAAGCGATTTCACGCTGGTCTGCATCGCCGACCCGCAGTGTGCGACCACGGCCGAGATCAGCCGCTACGTCAACGAGACGATCCCCGACGTCGAGGCTACGGTCGACGCTTACAAGGCCAAGGGCACGCCGGTCTACGGCATCACGCTCGGCGACATCGTCTTCGACACGCCCGACCTGTGGAGCAACATGAAGGAGTCGATGGCCAATCGCAACCTGCCCGTCTTCCAGACCATCGGCAACCACGACCATCTGCAGACCGAGACTTCGGACGACAATGCCGCGGCCAATTTCGAAACGCAGTTCGGCCCGCGCAACTATTCGTTCAACCGCGGCGACGTGCACATCGTGTCGATGGACAACGTCCTCTACGAAGGCAAGAAAAAGTACAAGGGCGGCATCACCGACAGGCAGCTCGAATGGCTGCGCCAGGACTTGTCGCACGTAGACAAGGACAAGCTCGTGATCTTCTGCGCGCACATTCCCTTCCGCGGGGGTACGAGCGTGACGGACGAGAGCCACGAGAACTACGACGGCGTGCTCGACCTGCTGGCCGAATTCTCCGAGGCGCACATCATGATCGGCCATACGCATTACCAGCAGAAATACATCCACAAGCGTAACGGGAAGACGATCCTCGAACATGTCCACGGCGCCGCCTGCGGTGCGTGGTGGACGGCGAACCTCTGCGCCGACGGCACGCCGAACGGGTATGGTGTCTACGAGATTTCGGGCAACACCATCGCCAACCAGTACTACAAGTCGACCAACAAGGAAGCCGACTATCAGATCCGGGCCTATTCGGCCACGCAGGTGTTCGGCAAGTCGGGCAGCCTCACCTTCGGCTGGGCGGCCAACGCCCCGGCCATGAACGATGCGAAGTGCATCGTGGCCAACGTATGGAACTCCGACGCCTCGGGCAACTGGAAAGTCTCGCTCTGGCAGAACGGCACGAAGGTCTGCGACATGACCCGCGTCAAGACCTACGACTACTGGGCCTATGCCTACCACGTGCTCTATTACAGCAAGAGCGTGGGCACGACCTGGGGCAAGAACCTCGACCACTACTATTACGGGAACCTGGCGTCGGGAACGCCCGGGGCCGCCGATTTCGAAATCGTGGCGGAGGACGGCATGGGCAATACCTACCGCACCTCGAAGCTCCAGACCGACTTCACCGGCTTCTGACCCTCCCGCTTCCTAAAAGCGATGCCGCGCCCCAAAAAAGGGCGCGGCATTTTTCCTGCCGGTTCGCAGGCGCGGTTGCAGGCATGTCGCTTCCCGGGCGCAGGTTCCTCCTTCCGCCTTGCGGGAACCCCGTCGCCGCCCCTATACGGCGGCGTTCCGTCCCGGGCGGTCAATACCAGCCTTCGGTCTGCGTGAGGTTATAATTCCTGCTCATGGCCGCCTGCGTGATGGGCCACAGCAGTATGTTGGGGTTCTTGTCGCGCTGCGCCGCGATGTCGGCGCTGTACTCCCATATCTTGTCCGTGCGCAGGAGCATCCACCAGGTGCGGCCTTCGCCGACCATCTCCCTGAGGTATTCGTCGACAATCGCCTGCAGGACGGCTTCGGGCGACGTGTCGGTGTAGTAATCCCTCCGCCCGTAGGCCCTTGCGGCCAGCGGTGCCAGGGCTTCGAGCGCACCCGCGTAGTCCTTCCCGTAATAGCGGGCTTCGGCCGCCATCAGGAAGGCTTCGCCGTAGCGGTAAAGGATGAAATCCGAGTCGAAAATGCGTGTGCCGTTGTCCACGCGCCCCATCAGTTTCTCCGTCCAGCCGATCCTGCGGCCGCCCGTGCCGTAATCGGCCGTGCGGCAGGTCAGCGCTGCACGCGTATCGGCGGGGTCGGCCTGCAGCAGGGCCCGGTAGGTGTCGGTATACCACCACCACTGGTTGCCCCCGGTGGTGGGGACGGGGTTATTGCGGTAGGCCGCTTCGACGTAACTCTCGTTCCAGCCGAGGTAGTAGGCCGGGCCGTTCAGGGCCTCCGACACATCCTGGTGCACGGCGAAAATGACCTCGCGGCCGCATTTGTTCGACGAACTGAAAATATCGGCATACGCGGGCTCGAGCAGGGCGTCCGACAGGCCGAGTTCCCCGAGCGCCTCTTGGGCCATCGCCAGGTAAGCCTCGCCCCCGGCCTGCATACGGTACATCCACAGAGCATAGTCGGCCTTCAGCATCGCCACGGCGGCCGGCGTGGCCACGGTCTTGTCCGACGTATCGGCGACGTACCTTTCCGCGTCGGCAATGTCGCGTTCCACGCGCATCAGCACTTCCGAGACGGGGGTGCGTCCGAGGAACAGCTCCGTGTCGGTCGATTCGTAGCCCCAGAGCGGCAGCGGGGCATCGCCCCAGATGCGTGCGATCTGGAAGAAGCAGTACGCGCGGATGAAGTGGGCGTTCCCCAGGCAGAAGGCCCGCGGTTTCTCCTTCAGCCCCATCGCCGGGACATGCCTGATGACCAGGTTTGCCTGGTTGACCGTCGTGTAGAGCGCCGTCCAGTCGGCATACTCGTTGACCGAGCTCATGGTGCTGGTGCGCACCTGAGACTGGTCGACGCCGTTGAGCGTGTTGTGCGTCCCCGGGCCCCACAGCCCGTTGCGCAGCTCGCCCCAGCAGAGGTAGACGTCGTTCATGCTCTTGAGCGCGCTGCGCAGGTAGACGTACAGCCCGTAGGTGGCCGACGTGGCGTCGCTCTCCTCTTTCCACATGTTGCTGGCCGAGAGCTTGTTGTCCTGCATGATGTCCAGGTCGCCGTGGCAGCCGCCCGCCCCGTATGCGCAGAACAGCAGCGCGACTCCGGCTATAGTCTTTCCGAATTTCGTTTTCATGGCAGTAGGGTGTCAGAACGTGAGTTTGGCCGTGAAGAGCACTTTGCGCGTCGGCGGGTAGGGACTGAACCCGGTGTCGTAGGTCGACGACGCGGTGTAGAGGCCGCCGGTGGTCGCGGCCTCGGGCGAGACCCCGTGCACGGCCGTCCAGTAGCAGAGCGTGTTGCCCGAGACGGTGAGCGTCACGTCGCTTATGTGCAGTTTGCGCAGCCACGCCTTCGGGAGCGACCACGAGAGCGAAACATCGCGCAGGCAGAGGTAGTCGGCCTTCTCGACGAATATGTCGGACGTGCGCCCGTAGTTGCGGTTGCCCCAGTCCGTATCGTTGGCCGTGAAACGGGCGTAGCGCGTGTCGTCGCCCGGCTGCGACCAGCATTTTTTCACCTCGTTCACCAGGTTGTAGTTGCAGTTGCCCATCGTCGACTGGAAATAGCGCATCTGCATGTCGTTGCGCACCGAATGTCCCAGGGCATAGTCCATGTAGACGTTCAGCGTCCAGTTCCGGTAGCGGAACGTATTGCCGATGCCGCCTGTCGAGTGGGGCAGGGCATACCCCAGCAGGAACTGGTCTTCGGCGTTGATGATCTGCCGGCCGTCCATGCGCGTCGATCCCGGACGGTCTTTCCACTCGTAGTCGCCGATGTCCTTGCGCCCGGCTATCTGCCGCCGGTCGCTGCGCCGGTAGCCGCGCGACTGCGTGTCGTACCGGGCCGCGTCGGCCTCCTCCTGCGTCTCGATGATGCGCTCTGCGACATAGCCGAAGATACGCCCCATGCGCTCGCCCTCGGCGATGCCCCCGAACTGGCTCCCATCACCGACCGAGATGCCGTTGATGCGGTTGCGGGGATTGCCGTTGTCGGGCAGTTCGAGCACGCGGTTCATGTTGTAGCTGTACGTAAAATCCGTCCTCCACGAAAAACCCTTGCGGTCGATGTTGACCGACGACAGAGACAGCTCCGTGCCGTAGAACCTGACGCGCCCCAGGTTGGTCGAAACCGAGTTGTAGCCCGTCGTATTGGGGAGGCTGACGTCGAACAGCAGGTCGCGCGTCTCCTTGTTGTAATAGTCGAGCGCCAGCGTGATGCGGTTGTCCAGCAGCCCGAGGTCGATGCCGGCGTTGAACTGGAGGGTCTTCTCCCAGATCAGGCCGTTGTTGGGCATCGTATTGGTCGTGGTGGTCGCGTTGCCGTTGTAGGTGTAGAGCGAATTGTAGCTGCCGTAGGTGTCGTACAGCCCGATCCCGTTGTTGCCCGTCAGCCCGTAGCTCACGCGCGCCTTGAGCATGCTGACCGCACTGTTTTGGGGCCAGAATCCCTCCTTGCTGACCACCCATCCGGCCGATGCCGCCGGGAAATAGCCCCAGCGGTGGCCTGCGGCGAATTTCGACGAACCGTCGATGCGCATCGTCGCGGCGAGGAGGTAACGCCCGCCGTAGTCGTAGTTCACACGCCCGAAATAAGAGATCAGGCACTCCCGCGTGCGGGTACTCTTCGGATAGTTGGCGATGTTCGAAGTCCCGGCGTCGAGCACGGGCAGCTTGTCCGACACGGCGCCCTGCACCCGCACGTCGAAGCTGTTGAGTTTGTCGAGCATGTATTCGTAGCCCGCCACGGCACCCAGGCGGTGCCCGTTGCCGAACGTACCCTTGTAGTCGGCATAGGCCTGGAAATCCATGCGGTTGGTCTCCGAAAAGCCCTCCTTCATGGGCCGTATGTTCGAGCCCGTCGTGGGGTTGTCCTCGACATAGAAATAGCTGCGCGTATGGCGGTTGTAGTTGGTGAACTGCCCGACCAGGCGCAGCCCGTCGAACACCTCCCAGTCGAGGTTGATCGTGGCCGTCGAACGCTTGATCGTCGACCCGGCATTGTGGTAGTAATAGGCGTAGTAGGCGGCCGGTATCGTCGTGTTGTTGGTGCCCAGCGCAGGCGTGCCCGCCAGCTCCTCGCCCGCCTCCTCGCCGTACCAGTCGCGGTGGGTGTTAGGGACGGAGAGCCCGCGTATGACCGAGTTGCGCAGGCTGAGCGGCGCGCTCTCGAAGGTCTGCTGCTCGATCTGCGAATAGTCGAATGTCGTCGAGGCCCTGAGCCGCCGCGTCACCTGGAAAGTCGTGTTGCCGTGGAACGTGAAGCGCGAATAGCCCGTCGTGATCCCGATCCCGCTGTCGTCCGTATAACCCGCCGAGGCGGCGTATTGGATGTTGTCGCCGCCCCCGTCGATGCCGACGTAGTAATTCTGCCAACATGCGTCGCCGAACCATTGGCTCTGCTGGTCGTTGTCCTCGAAGACGATGATGCGCCCGGGGTTCACCGGGTCTTCGACCCATTGGTAGCCGGCGGGAACCGGTTCGTCCGGCCGGAGGTAACGGGTCGTCCAGAGCGATTTGGCCGTATTGCCCGTGCCTGCCGACTGTTCGCCGCCCAGCACCGATGCCGGATCCATGCCGCCGCAATACCCCTCCATGAGCGCCGGACGCACCGTGAGGATGTAATCGCGGGCGTTCATCAGGTCGAACTTCGTGGCGGGCGACGCCCAGGCCCACTGCCCCTCGAATACGATCCGGGGGCCGAGGTGTTTCGAACCTTTCTTCGTGGTGATGAGGATCACGCCGTTCGACGCGCGGGAACCGTAGATGCCCGCCGCCGCGGCGTCCTTGAGGAACGAAACGGATTCGATGTCGTTGGGATTCAGCCCGGCCATTTCGCGGACTACGCCGTCGACCAGCACGATCGGGTCGTTCGACTGGTTGATCGACGATCCGCCGCGGATCAGGAATTTGGGGTCTGCGCCCGGTGTCGCATCGGTCGTAGCGACCCTCACGCCGGGGACGCGTCCCTTCAGGGCGTCGCCGACCGAATTGACGGGGATACCCTCCAGGAGATGCCCGTCGAATTTGCTGATGGCCGCAGTCACCGTCCTGCGCGACTGCGTGCCGTATCCGACCACCACTACGTCCTCGAGCACGGCTTCGTATTCCTCCAGTACGACGTCGATGGCCGACCTCGTCCCGATGCGTTCCTCCCGGTCGGCATAGCCTATGTATGAGAAAACGAGGGTGGCGTCCGGATCGGCGAAGATCCGGTAATTGCCCTCCGCCCCGGCCGAAACGCCCCGCATCGTATCCTTCACGACGACCGAGGCGCCGACCAGCGGCATCCCCGAGCCGTCCTTGACGCGCCCCGTCACGAGTACCAGCTGCGAACGCGCGGAATCCGTGTCGTAGGTCAGCACCACGATGCGGTCGACGACCTTGTAACGGAATCCCCGTCCCTTGAATACCTTTTCCAGGATATGTTCCAGCGGAGCCGCGGTTTCATGCACCGACACGTCGCCGAGCGGCATCTGCGACAGTGCCGATTCGTAGGAGAACAGTACGCCCGTCTGTGAGGTGACGGCCTCCGTGAAGGTCAGCACCGTTGCGGATCCGAGCGTGAGATCCACAGCGTAGGTCTTTTGTGGCGAGGCATTTCTGCCGTCATCCGTAGCATGGGCCTGCGGACACATGCCGGTCAACAGGAGAAGAAATACCAATTCCAGCTTGGGGATGGAATTTTTCTTCATATTTTAAGGTTCGTGAAGCGTGTTCCGGGTTGTGCGGTGCAAAAGGCCTGCGGTGGTCGGCCGCAGGCCCCGTATCATTCGTTGCGGATCACCTCGCAATGCGTTCCGGTCATGAACTCGACGATGTCGACGACCTCCTCGAGCGAATTGCTCCGCAGGTAGTTGATGTCGTAGCGTTTGCCGTCGTCGGGCGACATGATGCGTATGCGTACGCCGTAGCTCTTTTCGATGCCGGCGATGATCTCCGTGATCGTGGCGCCCTTCATCGTGACCAGGTTGTAACGCCTGGTCACATAGAGCGGCGCGTTGATTTCGGCCACCTCCATGTCGCCCATCCGGGCGTCGTACACGGCGCGCTGGTTGGGATGCAGCCGCACGAGGTTGTCGCCGCCGGGGGTTTCGAGGCGTACGGCGCCGCGTTCGAGCACCACCTCCGTGAACGGGTTGCCGGCGAGCGCCCGGACATTGAAGGCCGTGCCCAGCACCCGGATCGCCAGCTCGCGGGTCTCCACGACGAAGGGATGCCGCGCATCGTGCGACACGTCGAAATAGGCCTCGCCGTCGAGCCGCACGATCCGCTCCCCGTCCCCCTTGCCTACGGCATAGCGCAACTCGGTGCCGTCTTGCAGCCACACCTGCGTCCCGTCCTCCAGATGCAGGACGGCCACGTCGCCGGTATGGTTGGCATAGGACTGGAACCGCCCGGCTTCCGGCAAGCGCAGCCCTGCCAGCCAGGCTGCCGCGACCGCGATCACGACCACGGCTGCCGCAGCCGCTGCGGACATCCAACGCCGCCATGCGAACCGCGCGGGGCGCTGCATGGCGTCGTCGGCGTCGATACGCGCGTTGAGCCGCCGTAGCATGGCATCGCAGCGCTCGCCGGTGGCGGGGGAGATGAGCGTCCTGTGTGCGCTCCATACGGCCGCGACTTCGAAAAACAGGCTGCGGTTCTTCTCCGAGGCTTCGAGCCAGGCATATACCTCCCGGTCTTCGGCCCCGCTCGTCCGGCGGACGAGGTATCTGTATAGCAGTCCCTCCATGTCGGTTATGGTAGGGGTATCTGTATGGCGTTCCAATATGTATACTTTTAGGGTGTTACCTATACTATACAGCCATAGGCACAAAAATACCTAGTCTGTTTTCACTTTTTTTTTCGAAAAAGTGCATTTTTTCTGGAATCCCGGGAAATACGGGTCGAGGACGAAGCTGCGCAGGGCTAAAGGTAATAAAAATATCCGGGCTTCAAAGCCCGGATATCATCCCGGCCGTATCTCCGGCACAGGTGCCGGGCAGGATACGGAACGGTTCGGTCAGTTCCATTTGCCCAGCAGCTTGCGGGGGTAGTTCGTGCAGATGGCGTAGAGTTTGTCCTTGTAGGCCAGGTAATAATCCATGTCGACATCCAGGTCGGCATTGTATACGCTGAGCTTCAGCCCCGCATCGAGGAATTTCTGCACCGAATAACCGTTCTTGTTCACGGTCTTCCCCTCGAAATAGAGGTTTTCGGTCGAGAGGTTCGCCCACGGATAGCCGTAGGAGATGTAATCGGCCGGGTTGCGGAAGCTCATCCACCCGGCATTGCTGCCCACGGCGCCCGCCGCGGCGAGCGAACGCTGCCAGATGGTGACAGGGCTGCTCGAACTGATTTTCGTCGCATTGCCCGTGACGATGAACTCGCAGAAATTCTGCGCGCCCATCTCTTCGATGATCTCGCACGCCCTCTCACACGCCCTGGCCGAAGCCTCGCGCCCCTCTTCGGTCGATTTGCCGTCGATGGTAATGTTCTTCACGTCGAGCCACAGGCGCGTGGTTCCCGCCTCGAGCACCACGTCGATGAAGTCGGCCAGCGAGGGCAGCTGTTCCCCGTTGGCCAGCGTCCCGGCGGCACGCAGTTCGGCGAGCGTATGCTCCCACGGCTTGAGGTTATTGATGTAACACCCCGCCGATGCGTGCGCCACCACGACATCGTCGTCCTTCGTAAGGTAAATATCGCACTCCGACGCGTAGCAGCCCAGCCCGATGGCATAGTTGAGCGCCGCCACCGAATTGTCGGGGAACTGCCGTGTCCCGGCCTCCGTCGAACCGCCGCGGTGCGCGACGACACGGTTGCCGACCTCGGCCGGGGTTTTGATCTCGGTGCCGGGCTTCGACGGCCCCGTCCAGTCCTTCAGCGGATCTTCGTCGTCGCTGCATCCTGCCGCCAGGCCGGCTGCGACAAGGGTGAGGAGCATAAGCATTTTATCGTATTTCATAGGTTTTTCTTTTTTTTATTCGTTGTCGTTCCATGGCCGGAGCCCGGGCCGGACAGGGACGTTCTCCCGTCCGGCCCGCTCCGGATTCAGAAATTCTCGTAATTTTTCACACAGCGCACCGCGGCTCCCGAACCGTTGCCCACGTCGAACCCGTCGTCGAATACCATATCGGCCGAGGTCGTACAGTAGGCGCGCCACAGGGCCATCTTCGAGGCCGTCGTCTGTCCCATCATCGGAATCAGACAGTAGAAGCGCACGTTGCCCGAGTTGGCGCAGTAGTCGTAGCCGCTCTTGTAGAGGCGCCACCCCTGCGGGTAGAGGTTGAAAGCGAAGGCCTCGGCACCGTTCGAAATAACGGTCGCGGGGTTGAACTCGGCGTCCTGCCACTCCTTGCAGCGCAGGTGCGCCGCCACATTGGCCGCATTGCCCGAGGTCATGGCGCCGTACGATGCCGTCGCAGCCGCCACGGGGTAGTCCGAATAGCTCTTCGACGACTCCGCCACCGCGTAGATCAGGTCTTTCCAGTCGGACATGTTGGCGATATGCCAGCCGTAGGGACAGATGCCCTGCACCTGCATCGAGAGCGACGGGTGGTCGGCCTCGGCCTGCGTATTGCCGCCGTCGGAGGCCGCGTAGTCTTTCAGGTCGGCCTTGAGGATCGGTTCCAGCGTGATGCTGTTGCCCACGGCATCCACGACCACCGTCCCGGCGCCTCCCAGCGGGAAAGGCATCAGCAGGGCCGCGCTCAGCGCGCCGGCCGGGTCGCCCGTCAGCGTTTCGTACGAACTGTAAAGGCGTCCGTAGACCGAAGCGCGCGTCGTCACGCCGTCGGGCATCATCAGCTCCTTGAGCGTCCCGCCGTTCTCCTCGGTGTCATAGGCCGGGTTGCGCATCGAATACTCCGCTTCGTCGTAACCGCCCGTCTTCGAGCCCCCGACCAGACCGCTGCCCAGCTTGTAGGTGCCCATCGCCGCGCCGCCGTTCCAGTGCAGGCCGGTCGTCATCCACGTCTTGGTCTTTCCGTCACGCGTGACGTATTCCTTGGTGGGGTAGCCGGCCAGTTCCGATTCGGGCATGCTGTTCACGGTCGAGATGCGCGTGAACTCGGCCTTCGAGTCGGCTGCCACCACGTTGTTGTCGTCGTCGAGCGCGATCGTCACGCGCAGGGCATTCATCCCCGCAATGCCGAACGTGAGCTCGGGCGCCGCGGCCTCGGCAGCCGCGTCGGCCAGTACGGCGAGTTTGCCGTCGGCCGTCAGCGCATAGCGCGGATAGGCGTCCGGCGTACGCGAAGTCGAGAGGATCACCTTGCCGCTGCGGAAATAGTGGTCGAGGCCGAACACCAGGTCGTTCTTGTTCATCTGTGCGGCATCGCCGAAAGCCGCAAAGTGGGGTATGCCCGACCCGTAAATAAACAGGTAGGTTTCGTTGGCCAGCTGCCGCACCTTGATCTGCCTTGTGGCGAGGCTCGTATCCTCCGTCCCGGCGCTCACGGTCACCGTCGCCTCCCGCATGTCGGTGGGCGAGGTGTTGTCCGAAGCCGCGAGGACGACCGTCCCGGCCTCCCTGTCGAGCGTGCAGGTGAGCCACTCCACGCCCTCTTCCAGCTCGGCCGTAACGGTCGAGGCGGGCATGTTGGTCTCGAAGGTCACAGTCACCTCGGCAGGCTCCAGGGCCATCATTTCGATGTCCGATTCCGTCGAGAGGGTGAGCGTGGCATCGGGTTTGAGCCCGACCTGCGTGATCGGGAAATCAACGCTTTCGCCCGTCTTGGAGAGCGTTACGCGCAGCGTTCCCGTGCGCTTATAGTCCGTGTTCGCGGAGCAGGTGATCCGCAGCGCCTTTTCGACCGCGCCGTCGGGCGAGGCCGTATGGTAGTCGAGCGTGGCCCAGTCGGTGCCGACCAGTTCGGCATGCCAGTCGCTATACATTTTACCGTAGGGGTTCACCGTCACGATGTAGGTGCCGAACGCCAGTCCGTCCGTCGTCCGCCCGTCGGCATCGAACCCGATCGCGGCGGGCGAAATCGAGATGCGCGCCTCCCGGCTCGTGTTGTCCGCATCGGTGCCCGACTCGTAACAGCCTGTGAATGCCGCCGCGGCGATGGCGAGCAGGCCGGATATGAATTTTCTCATAGCTGAATAGTTTTCTGTTGGGTAAATGGATTAAGACCAGCCTTCGGTCTGCCTGAGGTTGCTGTTCTTGTTGATCGCCGAGGTCGAGATCGGGAAGAGGTAGATGTTGGGGTTCGTCGAACCGCCCACGCCGCCCTCGACACCCGTATTGGGCCAGTATTTGAGCGGGCAGTAGGTGTCGATGTAACCCAGGCGGATGTAGGTGAACCACAGGTTGCCCTCCTCGGCGAATTCCCAGCGGTTCTCCGCAGCCAGCGCTTCGAGCACGTCCTGCTGCGTGGCCGAGGTGTAGAAGTCGGCCTTTCCGTAGGCGCGCTGCGCGACCACGTTCAGCTCCCCGAGCGCCTCCTTGTACTGTTTCCTGTAATAGTACAGCTCGGCACGGAACATATAGTACTGCGCATACCGGTAGAGGATCAGGTCATCGTCGTAGAGCAGCGTCCCCGAAGACCAGTCGCCCGTGAACTTGTTGGGCCATCCGACCTTTTCGTACATGTCGCTCACGCCCGTGCGCTCCATATAGGTCACGTCGCTGCGCTGGTCGTTGTTCTGCTCCTTGTTCCGCTTCAGCTCTCCGATGAATTCGTCCGCATAGCAGAACCACTGGTTGCTCGATACCGGCACGCCGCCCTCGACGTTGCGGTACGAGGCCTTGACCTGCGTCGAGCCCCAGATGAAACGCTGGATGTAGCTGGCCGAATGCACCTCGTTCGTCGCATCGACATGCAGCGCGAAGGCGATCTCCTTGTTGGCCTTGTTCTTCACGTCGAACACGTCGGCGAACTTGCCGAGCAGCGGCGTGCGCGTAACGGCGTCGAGCGCCTCCCCGGCCATCGTCAGGTAGGAATCGCCGCCTTTCTGTGCGGCGTACATCCACAGCGCGAAGTCGGCCTTCAGCATGTTGATGTTGTCCACCGTGGCATAATAGCAGCCCTTGGCGTTGGATGTGATGTGCGTGAGCGCGCTTTCGATGTCCTGCGCCACCTGGGCGTATACCTCGGCCCGGGGCGAACGCGAAGGGTAAATCTCCCGCCCGGTGCTCTCGGTGGGCGTCAGGATGACGGGCGCGTCGCCCCATACGCGGGCGATCCAGTAGTAGACGTATGCCCGGACGAAATAGGCGTTCCCGAGGCAGTAGCTGCGCGTCTCGTCAGACATTTCGACCGACGGCGCGTACTTTATCACCGAGTTGCACTGGTTGATACAGGTGTAGAGGTTCGTCCAGCTTACCGACGACGTGCCCCCGTTGAGCAGGCTGTGCAATACCTCCAGCATGTCCGAGTCCATCAGCGAACGGTTCGTACCGCGGTCCCACATGGCGGGCCCGACGCGCAGTTCGCCCCAGAAGAACTGGTTCGTGTAATTCTGCCGGAAGGCGTTGCGCAATTCGAAATAGATACCCGTCGTCGCGCCCGTGACGTCGCTTTCGTCCACCCACATGTTCGTCGTGTTGAGCTGGTCGGAGTTGACGATATCGAGCTCGCACCCCGCCATCGCCATCGAGGCGGCGCCTATCGCTGCAATATATAGCTTATGGAATTTCATATTCGTATATTCGATTTAGTTGTTGAGAATCATCCCGTTCAGAACGTGGCCTTCAGGCTGAACATCACCTTGCGCGTGGGCGGGTAAATGCTATAATCGGCCGAGCTGGTATTCACCACGCTGTACATGCCCGTGCTCGATCCCGAGGCGGCAACCGCCGACTCGGGCGACACGCCCTTGACCTTCGTCCAGTACACCAGCGTGTTGCCTGATACCGAGACCGTCAGGTTGCCCAGCCCGAGCTTGCCGATCCACCGCTTGGGGAAGCTGTACGACAGCGTCACGTCGCGCAGGCAGAGGTAATCGCCCTTTTGCACGCTGATGTCCGAGATGCGCGAATAGTTCTTGTTGCCACCGTCGGCGTCGTTGGCCGACAGGCGCGCCAACTTGGTGTTGTCGCCCGGCTTCTGCCAGCAGTCGTTCGCATCGTAGATGAGGTTCCAGTTGCAGTTGCCCATCGAGGTTTGCAGGCCGCGCGTATACATGTAGTTGTAGACCGAGTGCCCCAGCGCATAGTCGACGTAGACCGACAGCGAGAGATTCCTGTACTTGAAGGTATTGTTCATACCGCCGGTGGAGTGGGGCGTCACGTACCCCAGCAGGAACATGTCCTCGTCGTTGATCTGCTCGCTGCCGTCCGCCGTACGCGCCGACCCGGCGCGGTTGAGCCATTCGTAGTCGCCGATGTCCTTGCGGCCGGCGATCGAACGGCCGTCCGAACGGCGGATGCCGTGCGAATTGACGTCGTACAGCGCCGCGTCGGCCTGCGCCTCGGTTTCGATGATGTAGGCGGTCTTGTAGCCGTAGATGCGCCCCATGCGTTCGCCGACGGCCGTGCCGCCGAAACGGAATCCCGTCTCCGACATCGTGTACCCGCCGATACGCCATGCATCCTTGCCGTCGACGTCCTTGTACCTGTACTCGTCGGGGAGCGACAACACCTTGTTCATGTTGAACGAGTAGGTGAAGTCGGTCGTCCAGGTGAAGTTCTTGCTCTGGATGTTCACCGTCGAGAGTTCCACCTCGGCGCCGTAGAAGCGTACCGAACCGACGTTCTGCCGGGCCGAGCCGTAACCCGACGTATCGGGCAGCGTGACGCTGAAGAGCAGGTCGGTGGTCTTCTTGTTGTAATAGTCGGCCATCAGGCGGATGCGGTCGTTGAAGAATCCCATGTCGACGCCGATGTCCAGCTGGTGGGTGGTCTCCCATTTGAGCCTCATGTTGGGCAGCGCCGTGGGCAGGATGGCGCTCGCACCGTTGTAGATCGACGTTGCGCCGAACCCTCCGTAGGCATCGTAAAGGCCGATGTAGTTGTTACCCGTCAGGCCGTACGAGGCGCGTATCTTGAAGCTGTTGAAATTGCGCACGTTCCAGAATTTCTCCTCCGAGACCACCCAGCCGGCCGACGCCGCAGGGAAATATCCCCAGCGGTTTCCTTCGGCGAATTTCGACGAGCCGTCGGCGCGGAACGTGAACATGAAGAGGTACTTCTTCTTGTAGTCGTAGTTCAGGCGCCCGAAATAGGAGGAGAGCGCCTCGTTGGTGTTGGTGTCCGCCCAGCCCGTGGCGTCCGTCCCTGCGGCCAGCGTCGGCACCTTGTCCGAATCGGCGCCCGTAACCGTCAGCGAAAGGCCGTTGACCGTGTTTTTCATGTAGTCGAACCCGACCGTGCCCTCGATCGTATGATCCTGCGCGAAGGTCTTGCGGTAGTTCAGGTAGCCCTGCGTGCTGAAGCGGTTGGTCTGCCCCCACTTCTCGTAGGTGCGGCGCTGGTTGGAGATAGCGTTGCCCGCCAGGCGCTGGTTGTCGATCCTGTAATAGTTGTGGTTGGCAACCTGCATCACGGCGCGCAGCCCGTCGACGATTTCCCATTCGAGGTTGAAATTGGCCGTCATGCGGCGTGCCGTGTAGTTGCTCGTATAGTAACGGTCGAACCATGCGGCCGAGATGGTCGTGTTGTTGGTTCCCTGGGCGGGCGTGCCGTCATCCAGGTAGTCGCGGTGCGTGGCGGGCATGAACATGCCGCGGCCCACGGTCGTCCAGTAGGTGGCGATACCCGACGAGGGGAGCGTGTTGCCCTTCGTTTCCGAGTAGTCGAACACGGTCGTCGCCTTCAGGTTCCTGAGTATCTTGAACGAGGTGTTGCCGTGGAAGGTGAAACGCGAGAAATCGGTGTTGATGCCGATGCCGCCGTCCTTCGTGTAGCCGGCCGACGCGGCATACTGCACCTTGTCGTTGCCGCCGTTCACGCCGACGTAGTAGTTCATCCAGTACGAGTCGTCGAACCATTGCTTCTGCTGGTCGTTGTCCTGGTAGGCGATCAGTTTCGAGTGGTCGATGGGGTCGACCATCACCTTCCAGCCTGCGGGGACATCGGCCGGCGTATCCACGAATTTGGGCGTCCACACCGAATTGTCGCCGTTGCCGATACCGGCGGAGTTGGCGCCCGTCAGGATGCCCGAGCCGTAGGCGTAGGTCGAAGGGTATTCGTTCAGCATCGTGCGCATCGTGCGCAGGTAGTCGCCGCCGTCCATCAGGTCGAACCTCACGGCGGGCGAAGTCCATGCGGCCTGCGCCTCGAATGTCACCTGCGGGCCCCGTGCCATACTGCCCTTCTTGGTCGTGATGAGGATTACGCCGTTCGAGGCGCGGGCACCGTAGATACCCGCCGAAGCGGCGTCCTTCAGCACCTCGATCGACTCGATGTCATTGGGGTTCAGGCCGGTCATTTCACGGTTCACGCCATCGATGATAATGATCGGGGCGTTCGACTGGTTGATCGACGAACCGCCGCGAATCAGGAACACGGGGTCGGAACCCGGCTGGTTGTCGGCCGACGATACGCGCACGCCGCCGACACGTCCCTTCAGGGCATCGCCGATGGAGTTGACCGGTGCGCCGGCGAGTTTCTCGCCGTCCACCTTCGAAACTGCGGCCGTGATCGTGCGGCGCGACTGCGTGCCGTAGCCGATCACCACCACGTCGTCCACCATCAGCGCATCCTCTTCGAGCACAACGTCGATCGCCGAGCGGGTGCCTACGGGCACCTCCTGTTTCTTGTAGCCTATGAAGCTGAATTCGAGCGTCGCATCGGGGCCCGCCTGGATCGAATAGCGGCCGTCGGCCCCGGATGTCGCGCCGGTTGCGGTTCCCTTCACGATGACGGTGGCGCCGATCACCGGTTCGCCCTTCGCATCCCTGACCGCACCCGTTACGAGGTTGCCCTGCGCCTGCGCGTCCATCCCGCACAACACCAGAGCAATTATACATACACTTTTCAAAAGTGTCGTAAGGACTCTTTTCATAATAGGTTTCTTTCAGTTAAGTAATTAATGATTTGCCGGGCTATTTCTCCCCGAAGGTGATGCCCGACGACGAGCCCCCGTCCTGGAAGCCAACCGCCAGTTCCGCATAGTTCGTCCCGGTGAGTGCCGTGCCGTTCACCGAACCGCCTGCGGCGCTGTCCTCCACGCTTTTCTTGTTCCAGCCCACGAGCGCCCCCGCATGCAGCGCACATGCCACCGCGCCGAAATTCCTGCATCCGGACACGGCGCCCACGTCGTTGCGCCCGATGATGCCCCCGGCCGCCAGCAGCGCCGAAGTGCCCTCGACGGTGGCCTGTACCGCACCGTTGTTGACATTGCCCGTGACGGCCGACTTGTCCTTGGTATTGTAGTCGTAGCCGACGATGCCGCCCGCATAGGAGCTCTTGCCCGCCTGGGCATTGTGCATCCAGACCGCACCGTCGTTGGTGTTGTTGGTCGCATTGCCCGACTTGATGATGCCCGCGATGCCTCCGGCGCCGATATTGGCGTTGCTGGAATTTACCGTCGCCCAGACCTTGCCGCTGTTCGTGCAGCCGTTGGTCACCGCCGTGCCGTCCGTGCCGTCGTAGAAACCCACGATGCCGCCTGCGGCCTCCCAGTTGTTGGCCGTCGCCGTATAGGCCAGGGTGATGTCGCCGCTGTTCGAGCAGTCGTCTATCGTGCTGGCGTTGTGCGTACCGACGATACCGCCGATGCGGGTCACCTGCAGCTTGTCGGAGCTGACGGCCGCCCTGTTGGCACAGCCCGTGACCTTCGCCCCGCTGTACGTCTGCCCCGCGATGCCGCCGATGCAGAGGTAACCCGCGCCTGCGGCATTGGCCTGCACGAATTTCACCTCGGCTTCGTTCGTGCAATCCCGGATCGCCGCCGCATAGTTCACGCCCGCGATCCCGCCGATGAAGCAGTTGCCGTTCATGTTCGAGACGACGGTGCCTTTGTTGGTGCAGTTGTCGATCACCAGCGTCGGGCAGCTGTCCACGATATAGGCGACGATGCCGCCGATGCGGTGGGCTGCCGACGTGCCCGCGTTGTCGAACCGGATCTCGCCCGCATTGGTGCAGTTGCTGATGGTCGTATTGACCGCGGTCTTCATCACCGAGGCCGTAATTCCCGCCACGGCGTTGCCCAGCCCGAGCGAAGTCATCACCGGGCCGTGGTTGTGGCATCCGTCCAGCGTGATCGCCCCGGCCGCGTCGCCCGAGCCGTCGACGATGCCCGCGATACCGGCCACATAGCTCGCCACGCCCGCCGTCGCCACGTTGCTCACCGCGCCGTAGTTCCTGCAGCCGCTCATCTTCCCGTTATACAGGCTGCCGACGATGCCGCCCGTGCGCGACTTGCATCGGGAATCCGCCGTGACGGTCACGGGTACGAAGCTGGTCACGCCGGTGAGCGTATTGTTCGATTGTGCGACGATGCCCGCATAACACCACGTATCGGTGTCGGCGCTGTATTTGAGCTCGATGCGGCTCGTCCCGTCATAGGAGGTGCCGTCCTTCGACCCGAAAACCACATCCGAGATCGCCCCCTTGGCATAGGCGAAGAACCCGGCATAACGCCCGTCGGCCGATACGTTGATATTGTAGATACGGTGGCCGTTGCCGTTGAACGTCCCCGTGAAATTCTCGACCGGCGTCCACGGGACATTCCGCATGTCGATGTCGGCCTGGAGGTCGACGATGGCACCGCCGTTGTCGTCGGCGCACTCCTGCGCGAAGTTCACCATGTCTTCATAGGTGGCGATCCTCAGCCGGAAGAAAAGCTCGGTCGCGGCTCCGACGCAGTTCCCCGCAAAGGCCACTTCCTGCGTTTCGAACAGGTTTTTGACGAAGACGCTCCCGTCCGTACAGGAGATCGTCGCCTTCAGCCCGCCGTCCACCTTCGTACCGCTGACGATCAGGAAATTCACCGTCTGGGCCTGCACCAGCGACATTTCGCCGATCTCCATCGTGAGGATGTCCGACACCGCGGCATCCTCGCCGACAGTCACCGCACCCGTCCGGGGATCGACCACGGCCTCCGATACGGCCAGGTGCCCCTCCACACCGTCGGGGTCGACCGGTTCGAGCGTGATTTTCGAAATGGTCTTCGAAGCCTCCTCGCCGATCGTGAGCGACAGCACCGAAGCCAGCGGCTTGAAGTGCAGGCCGAGGCTGCCCTGGGCGGGTGCGGCGTCGGCCGCATAGGCATACATCGGCAGGGTAGCGCCCGTCTGGTCGGCACCGACCGCAAATACGCCGTCGACGGCCTTGAAATAGGCCGTCACTTCGCCGCGAGCGTCCGCGGGCAGCGAGAGGGCCATCGGATGGAACTCGACACCGTTGCCGGCATCGTAGGTTTCGTACACATAAGAGATCCCCTTGTAGCCGACGACGATCTGGTCGCCTTCCTGCCATAGGGGAGCATACGCCTCGCCGTCCCCGGTAGCGGACGGGATCGCATCGATCGTCGCGAGGATCGTCACGGCATCCGCCGAAGGTTCGTCCACGGGGGATACCTTCGGATGCGTGTTGTCCTCCGAACAGCCTGCGATCGCCAGCATTGCTGCTGTGAAAAGAAAAATTTTTCGCATGGTTTTGTTTTGTTGGTTAAGAAATATTTGGTTGGTGGAAATACGGGTTGCAGGGTTTGCCCGGCGCGGGCAAACCTTTCGTACGGCTGTCGCGCACCGGCTCTGACGGCGGAAAAACACACTTAAAGCCATCGTGCAGGTAAATCATACGATATACTTATATATCAAATTTATGGCACCTCTGCAAATGAGGGTGTGGTCGGCGGCTGAAGGCGCCTTCGGAAATGTCGCTTCCATCGGTCGAGTAGTTTAGGCGGTGTTCATAGATACATACAGCCGACCCGCTCAAACCACTTACCGGAAATTGAAAAAATCGGGAGCAGGATCAAACGAAAAAGCGCCGGGATACTATGTATCCCGACGCCTTGGGGTCTGTGCCGCTCCGGCCTATACGCCCCGCATGAAGAGCAGCGAAAGCAGCAGCAACAGTTGTTCCTTGGAGAGTTTCCGGCGCAGTTGCTTGAGCGCCGCATACATGTGGTTTTCCACCGTGCGCGGCGAAATGCCCAGCTGCTCTCCGATCTCGCGGTTCGAAAGGTCTTCGATGTAGCTCAGACGGAACACTTCGCGGCATTTGGGCGGCAGCGACTCGATGGCCGCATCGAGGCTGGCGCGCAGGTCGTCGTTGTAGAGTTTCTGCACGACGGGGCTGTTGTCGGGTGCATAGTACGAACTGCCCAGCGCGGCGATGCGCTCCCGGTAGTAGGCGCCGTATTCGCCGGCGCGCCTGTTCTTGTCCAGGTAGTTGAGCGAGCGGTTGTAGACCGAACGCAGCAGGTACTTGTACAGCGAGTTCGAATCGTCGAGCGTCTCCCGCCGCTGCCATACGTTGTAGAACACGTCCTGCACCACGTCCTCGGCCCAGTCGTCTCTGAGGAACAGACGGGCGTAGGAAACCAGCATGGCGTAATATTTCCGGCACAGTTCGTCGAACGCCTTGCGGTCGCCCGCGCGAACCCGTGATATTAGCGAGATTTTCTCCATCGGATAATCAGATTCGGTACAAAAATAAACATTCTCGCCGAACGAAACAATGTCCGGTCCCTTTTTTAATTTTTTTGTAATCCGGTTAGGTGGTTTCCCGCGATCGGTTGTATTTAATATGACACGACCAAACTACACGACCGATGAGAAAAAACCTTACCCTCGCATTTTTTGCCCTTTTCTGTGCCCTGACCGCCGCCGCACAACTGCATAACGACGATGTCCACGTCCATGAGGCCGTCAGCCGCCAGAACTACCGCCAATACCTCCGCATACCCGACATCGGCGGCTATATCACGCTCAAATGCGATTTCCACGTCCATTCCGACATCTCCGACGGACAGGTGTGGCCCGTCGGCCGGGTCAACGAAGCGTGGAACGACGGACTGGACGCGATCGCCATGACCGACCACATCGAGGTGCACAAGAACGCCGACATCATCCGTTGCGGCCTCAATAAACCCTACGAACTGGCCAAGGCACGCGGCGACATGATCGGGATGATCGTGATCCCCGGTGCGGAAATCACCCGCAAGAAGCCGTTGGGGCACATCTGCACGCTCTTTATCCGGGATGCCGACAAACTCGACGTCGAGGACGAGATGCAGGCCGTCGAGGAGGCCTGCCGCCAGGGCGCCTTCCTGCTGTGGAACCATCCCGGCTACCCCGACCGGAAAAGCGACATCTATCCCGTCCACGAACGCCTGATCGCCCAGGGCAAACTCCGCGGCGTCGAGGTGTTCAACAAGACCGAATCCTATCCCCGCACATTCGACTACGCGGTTCAGTACGGCCTCGTGCCGTTCGCCAACAGCGACATACATTATATGAGCGGGAGCATCTATCCCGTGCGCGGCAGCCGTCCGATGACCCTGGTCTTCGCCACCGCCCGCACGGCCGGGGCGATCCACGAAGCGCTCCTCGCCGGGCGGGCCCTGGCCTGCTTCGACGGCAACCTGATGGGGCGCGGGGAGTACATCGGCCAGATGATAGACGCTGCGCTCGAAATCCGCGAGATACGCCAGGCCAGCAAGACCAAACGCACGTTCGAGATCGCCAACAAGTCCGACCTGCGTTTCGCCGTCCGTCCGGCCTCCTACGACTATCCCATGCCCGTCTATGCGGGGCAGGTGCTGCGCATCGACATCACACAGGGCGAGGAGGTCGAATTTACGAACTGCATCCTCGGCAAGGGCAGGTATTACACCCGCATATTCTGGGAATAGGGCGCAGGGGCTCAGCGCTGCGACGGGCCGCGGCAACCGATACGGTATTTTGTTACAGAAGCTATATTTAAACCACGAATGCAATGAAGAAAGCTATTCAATTCGGAGCCGGGAATATCGGCCGCGGATTTATCGGCGCCGTGCTGGAACAGGCGGGTTACCATGTGGTATTCGCCGATGTGAACGAACAGGTCGTCGCGAGGATCAACTCGGACAGGGCCTATACGGTTCAGATCATGGACACGGTCTGCGAGCAGATGCGCATTACCGACATTTCGGCAATGGACTCCCGGAGCCCGGAACTTGCCGCCCAGATCGCCGGGGCGGAACTCGTCACCACGGCGGTGGGGCTGACCGTGCTGCCCCGCATCGCCGGAGCCATCGCGGCGGGTATCGCCGCACGCAGGGATGCAGGCGTCACCGAGCCGCTCAATGTCATCGCCTGCGAAAACGGCGTCCGCGCCACCACACAGCTCCGGGAGGCTGTCCTCAAGCACCTCGACGAGGCCCAGCGTGACTGGTGCGAGCAGTACGTCGGCTTCCCCGACTGCTCGGTCGACCGCATCGTGCCGCCGGTCAAGAGCGAGAACCCGATCGACGTGGTCGTCGAACGCTTCTTCGAATGGAACGTCGAGCGCGCCGCATTCAAGGGCGCCGTGCCCGAAATCCCCGGCATGAATCCGGCCGACAACCTGATCGCCTATATCGAGCGCAAGCTCTTCACGCTCAATACCGGCCACGCCATCACGGCTTACCTGGGACGAATGAAAGGCTACATGACCATCTGCCAGAGTATCTCCGACGAACATATCCATACCATCGTGAAAGCCGCCATGCGCGAAAGCGGACGGGGGCTGGTGGCGCTCTACGGCTTCGACCGCGACGCCCACTTCGCCTATATCGACAAGATCATCGGGCGCTTCCGCAACCCCTACCTCTGCGACGACGTGACCCGCGTGGGACGCGAGCCGCTGCGCAAGCTTTCGGCAGGCGACCGCCTCGTCAGGCCCATCCTCACGGCCCGCCGCTACGGTATCGGCACGCCCGACCTGCTGCTGGGCGTCGGCGCCGCGCTGCATTACGACAACCCCGAGGACGTGCAGAGCGTGGAAATGCGCCGTCTGGTCGAAAAAGAGGGTGTCAAGGCCGCCCTGGCCCGCATCGCCTCCCTTCCCGACACCGACCCGCTGCTGCCGCTCGCCGCACAGGCCTACGACGAAGTGGAACGTATCATCGCCAAAATCCCCGAAGCACAATGAAAAGACCGAGCCCCCTTCTCCTGCTCCTGGCCGTATGCTGCGCCGCCGTGCTGCCCGCGTGCGCCCAGGCCCCGATACCGCACGCCGTGCGGATCGGGTCGATCGAAGAACTGCAAGCCTATTTCACCTATGACCCCGGCCGTGACATCATCGTCAGCGGACACCGCGGGGGCATGATGCCCGGCTATCCCGAAAACTGCATCGAATCGTGCGAAAAGACGCTGTCGATGATGCCGACCTTCTTCGAGGTCGACTTCAGCTTCACCCGCGACAGCGTCATGGTACTGATGCACGACCTGACGATCGACCGCACGACCACCGGCAAGGGGCGCGTGGCCGACTATACCTACGAAGAGCTGCAACAGTTCTGCCTCGTAGACCGCGACCGCAACGTCACCCCCTACAAGATCCCGCGCCTGAAAGACCTGCTGGAATGGGGCAAGGACAAGGTCGTCTTCAATTTCGACAACAAGTACATCAACACCCGAGGCGTGAGCGACGAGGTGCGCCGCGCCAGCCTCGACTACTATATCAAGCAGTTGCAGCCGGGCGGCGACTGGTCGATGTACCACAACATCATGCTGAGCGTCCGCTCCGTCGAAGAGGCGCTCTACTACTGGGAGCACGGCATCCGCAACGTCATGTTCTGCGTCGAGATCAGCTCGATGGAACATTTCAGGGCTTACGACGCATCGCCCATCCCCTGGAAATACATCATGGCCTATATCCGCCTGGCCGTAAATCCCGACCTGCAACCGGTCTACGACCTGCTGCACGCCGAGGGCGTCATGACGATGACCTCGATCACCGGCTCGTCCGACAAGGTGAAAAACCCCTACGACCGCCGTGTGGCCTACCTGCGCGAGCTGGTCGCCGAACCCGACATCATCGAGACCGACTACCCGTCGGAATTCATCGGCCTGCCGTGGTCGCGCGATGCGATCCACGCCCTGCAGGAAGCTGCGATGCGCAGCCACCGCACCAACCTGAAGTAAAACCCGAACCAACCTGAATAAATGTCTGCAAAACAACTCAATCCGGCCTATGACGGCATGACAGACCAACAGGTCAAGCGTTTCAAATACTGGGAATTCCGCACCATGGCGATGTGCATCTTCGGCTATGCGCTCTTCTATTTCGTGCGTAAGAACCTGAGCATCGCCATGCCTTATCTCAACGAGGAGATGGGCATCTCGAAATCCGACCTCGGCCTGTTCCTCACGCTCCACGGGCTGATCTACGGGCTCTCCAAATTCTTCAACGGCATCTGGGGCGACCGCAGCAACGCACGCTATTTCCTGGTGACGGGGCTCGTCTTCTGCGGCATCTGCAACCTGCTTTTCGGGTTCAGTTCGTCGGTGCTGGTGCTGGGTATCTTCTGGGTACTCAACGGCTGGTTCCAGGGCATGGGCGTCCCGCCTTGTACGCGGCTGATGACCCACTGGATCGTCCCCGAGCGGCTCGCCACCAAGATGTCGGTCTGGAACACCTCCCACTCGATCGGTGCCGGCCTGGCCATCATCTTCTGCGGCTATGTCGTCAGCCTGAACTGGGGCGCATGGTTCGACGCCTCGTCGATCCTCTCGCAGCACTGGCGCTGGTGTTTCCTGCTCCCGGCGACGATCGCCATCCTGGGCGCCGCCGTCGTCTGGGCTTTCGTGCGCGACACCCCCTCGTCGGTAGGGCTGCCCGAACTGAAGACCGGCAAGGCGGCCCCGGCCGACGCCAAACCGCATACCAAGGCCGAGGAAAAAGCCGAACACAAGGCGTTCCTGCGCCGCAAGGTCTTCCTGAACCCGACGATCTGGATCATTGCCGTGGGCAATTTCTTCGTCTACATCGTGCGCTTCGCCGTGCTGGACTGGGGACCCACGATGCTCAAGGAGCACCTTCACATGGACATCAGCCACGCCGGATGGACGGTCGCGGCATTCGAAATCGCCGGCATCGCGGGTATGCTCGCCGCAGGCTGGGCCACCGACCGTTTCTTCGGCGGCCGCGCGCCCCGCACCTGCGTGATCTGCATGCTGATGACCGCGCTCTGCCTCGTGGGGCTCTATACCCTCAATGAACATACGCCTCTGGCCGTTGCCATCGCCATCCTGATGTCGGCCGGATTCTTCATCTACGGCCCGCAGGCCCTCGTCGGCATCGCCGCGGCGAACATCGCCACCAAGCGCGCCGCCGCCACGGCAGGCGGTTTCTGCGGCCTGTTCGGCTACGGCAGTACGATCGTCTCGGGCTGGGGGATGGGTATGCTGGTGCAGTACACCGACTGGAGCGTAGCGCTCTACACGCTGGTCGGCATGGCGCTTGTCGGCACGGCGGTCTTCGCCGCCGCATGGAAGGCCAAGCCGAACGGCTACGACGACTGACGCAGTTTTAGGTTAATGATAATTGTGTGTAGAGAAACCCCCGCAGACTTCCTTGACTGCGGGGGTTTCCGTTGGTTGGATCTCTCGGGCGGGTCGGTTCGCACAGCCGTCCAGACAGCTCTTTTCCGGCAGGCCGCGCCGGGAGGTTATTCCACCGTCACCGACTTGGCCAGGTTGCGCGGCTGGTCGACGTTGCGGCCCTTGTTGACGGCGATGTAATATGCCAGCAGCTGCAACGGCACCGACACGACGATCGGCATCAGGCAGTCGGTGACCACCGGCACCTCGATCGTATAGTCGGCACTGCGGCGCACATGCGTGTCGTCGCGGGCGATCACGGCGATGATCTTGCCGCCCCGGGCGCGGATCTCCTCGATGTTGCTGGCCGTTTTCTCGTAGGTGTTGTCCGGCGTTGCGATCGCCACGGTCGGCATCTCGTTGTCGATAAGCGCGATGGCGCCGTGTTTCATCTCGGCGGCGGGGTAGCCCTCGGCGTGGATATAGGAGATCTCCTTCAATTTGAGCGCCCCCTCGAGCGCCGTAGGGTAGTTGTAGCCGCGCCCCAGGTAGATGAAGTTGTGCGCATAGGTAAATATCTTCGAGAGGTCGGCGATCCGGTCGCCCAACCCGAGCACGTCCTCCAGCACGGCGGGCAGTTCCAGCAGTCCCTTCGCCACTTCGCGGTAATACTCTTCCGTCACGGTGCCCTTTTCGCGGCCTACGGCCAGCGCCAGCATCGCCATGACGGTCACCTGTCCCGTGAAGGCCTTGGTCGAAGCCACGCCGATCTCGGGCCCTACATGGATGTATGCCCCCGAGTCGGTCGCCCGGGCGATGGACGATCCCACGACGTTGCAGATGCCGAAGACGAATGCCCCGGCCTTGCGGGCCAGCTCCACGGCGGCCAGCGTGTCGGCCGTCTCGCCCGACTGCGACACGGCGATCACGATGTCGTCGGCATTGATGATCGGGTTGCGGTAGCGGAATTCCGAAGCATACTCCACCTCCACGGGGATCCGGCATATATTTTCGATCAGGTGCTCGCCGATCAGCGCCGCATGCCACGATGTCCCGCACGCCACGAATACGATGCGGCGGGCCGCGAGGAATTTCCCGCGGTTGTCGATCACGCCCGACAGCTTCACCTCGTACGTATCGGGGCTTATGCGTCCGCGGATACAGTCTACGATGGTCTTGGGCTGCTCGTATATCTCCTTGAGCATGAAATGCGGGTAGCCGCCCTTTTCCAGCTGCGAGATGCTCATCTGCAGTTTCTTGATATCGACCCGGCCCTCGTGGTTGTCGAGCGTGACGATCTTGAGGGGCTTATGGCGGTTGATGACGGCAATCTCGCCGTCGTTCACATAGACGAAATCCTGCGTGTATTCGATGACCGAAGCGGCGTCCGAGCTGAGGAAAAATTCCCCTTCGCCGATGCCGATGGCCATCGGGCTGCTCTGGCGCGCGGCGATGATTTCGTCGCGGTTGCCCTTCTCGATCACGGCGATGGCATAGGCGCCTACGACCTGCCGCAGGGCCTGCTGCACGGCTTCGAGCAGCGTGCAGCCGCCCGTCGTGCGGATGTACTCGATCAGGTTCACGAGCACCTCGGAATCGGTGCTGCTGCGGAACGTGTAGCCGTTCTCCTCGAGCGCGTCCTTGAGCACCCGGTAATTCTCGATGATGCCGTTGTGTATCAGTGCGATGTTCTCCGATTCGGAGTAGTGCGGATGGGCGTTCACGTCGTTCGGCACGCCGTGCGTCGCCCAGCGCGTATGCGCGATGCCGATGCTTCCGCCCAGCTCCTTGCCCTCGAGGAAATGCTCCAGGTCGGAGACCTTGCCCTTACACTTGTATACGTTGAGTGCACCGTCCTTGCCGACCATGGCGACCCCCGCGCTGTCGTATCCGCGGTATTCGAGCCGGTGCAAACCCTTCAACAGAACCGGACAGGCCTCGCGTCCCCCGACATATCCTACAATCCCACACATTCGTTCTCAAAATTTTTATCCTGCCAAAAATAAGAAAAAATTTTAAAGACAGATTCCCGCCGTAAATAAAAAAGGACATCCGGGCATAATTTTGCGCCATTTGCCGCAAACGGGCAACTGCCTCCGGGGCGCAAAAAACGGGATGCGAATCGAATGTCCGCACCCCGTAATAATGGTTGCCTGCCGTCACAGCCCCGTGCTGCCCGGCCTATCGGATATATTTGAGCATCTCCCCGACGAGCACCTCGTTGCCCGCGGCCTGCGAGACACCGCGGTTGCGCCTGAAATCGCAGACGACGCCCCCGGCTTCCCGCACGATCAGGTTCGCGGCACAGACATCCCACTCGTGCAAATCCAGCTCCCAATAGCCGTCCAGCAGCCCCGCCGCGATGCAGCTCAGGTCATAGGCCGCCGATCCCAGCCGCCGTATGTCGCGCACATAGGGTACGATCCGCGCGACGTTGTCGCTGTTGTTGTCCGGATTGACATCCTTGTCGTAAGGGAAGCCCGTGGCGAGCACCGACGTGGCGAGGGTCTGCTTGGCGGAGACTTGCAGCCGCTTCACCTCGCCTGAACGGCTCTTCATGTAAGCCCCGCCGCCTTTCGACGCCCAGAATAGCTCCCCGAGGTAGGGTGCATAGACCACCCCGGCGACGGTTTCCCCCTTGTGCTGGAGTGCGATCGACACCGAGAAGATCGGCAGCCCCTGACTGTAATTGGTCGTGCCGTCGAGCGGGTCGATCACCCAGCGGTAATCGCTCCCCGCCGTGCCCATTACGCCGCCTTCTTCGCCCAGTATCCCGTGACCGGGATAGCGCCCGAGGATCGCCTGCACGATGTAGGCTTCGCTCTCCTTGTCGGCCCGCGTCACCACGTCATACGCGTTCGATTTGGTCTCTATCCCCAGATCGTCGCCCCGAAAATAGGCGAGTTGTATCTCCCCGGCCCCCTTTGCGAGCGGAAAAATGAAATTCAGGAATTCGTCGTACATGGCGCTATTTCTCCGCTGCGAAATACTTGTAGAACAGCGGGATGGTCTCCACGCCCCGGTCGAACTGCTCCAGCCCGTAGCTCTCGTTGGGCGAGTGGATCGCATCCTCCGCGAGCCCGAAGCCGATGAGCAGCGACTTGATGCCCAGGATCGACTCGAACCCGCTGATGATCGGGATCGAACCGCCCGAATAGAAGGGCAGGGGTTTCTTGCCGAAGGTCTCGGCGATGGCCTTCTGAGCGGCCTTGTAGGCCGGCATGTCGGTCGGTGCCACGTAGGGCATGCCGCCGTGCAGCGATTTCACTTTGACCTTCACGCTCTTGGGCGCTATCGACCTGAAATATTTTTCGAACAGCCTGCTGATCTTGCGGTAGTCCTGGTTCGGCACCAGGCGCATCGAAATCTTGGCCGAGGCCTTCGACGGGATCACCGTCTTGGTTCCCTCCTCGGTGTAGCCGCCCCAGATGCCGTTGACGTCGAGCGACGGGCGTACGCCGGTGCGTTCCAGCGTCGTATAGCCCGCTTCACCCTCCACGTCGCCGATCGACAACGATTTCTTATAGCCCGCGAGGCTGAACGGGGCCTTGTTGAACGCCTTGCGCTCGGCAGGCGTCAGTTCGCGCACGTCGTCGTAGAACCCGGGGATCGTCACGCGGCCGTCCTTGTCCACGAGCTGTGCCACGAGGCGCGTCAACACGTTGGCCGGGTTGGCCACGGCGCCGCCGAACAGCCCCGAGTGGAGGTCTTTGTCGGGGCCCGTCACCTCGACCTCCATATAGGCCAGCCCGCGCAGGCCGCAGGTGATCGACGGGGTCTGCATCGAGATCATCGAGGTGTCCGACACCAATATTATATCCGCCTTGAGCATTTTTTTGTTCTGTTCGCAGAACTTGTAGAGGCTCGGCGAGCCGATCTCCTCCTCGCCTTCGAGCATGAATTTCACGTTGCAGGGCAGGCTCTCCGTGGCGCACATCGCCTCGAATGCCTTGGCGTGCATCCACAGCTGCCCCTTGTCGTCGTCGGCACCGCGCCCCCAGATACGGCCGTCCTTTATGACCGGCTCGAAAGGCTCCGTGCGCCACTCCCCGCGCGGGTCTACGGGCATCACGTCGTAGTGACCGTAAACCAATACGGTCTTGGCCTTGGGATCGACAATCTTCTCGGCGTAAACGACCGGGTTGCCCTCCGTCGGGAAGACCTCGGTGCGGTCGGCGCCCGCCTTTGCGAGCGCCGCGGCCAGCCATTCGGCGCACCGCGTCATGTCGGGCTTATGCTCGCTCTGGGCGCTGATCGAAGGAATGCGGAGCAAGTCGAACAACTCGCTGATAAACCGTTCTTTATTGGCTTCTATATAACTTTTTACTTTATCCATCCGGCAAGGGTTTTATTCGGTTTTCTTCAATACGTAATTTTCGGCCAGCGCCCCCGTGACGGGTTGTTTGTCGGCATCGAGCTTGCGCACCTGGTTCTCCTCCACCTTGTAGTACTCCGGCTGCCCGTCCATGGGGGTCAGTGTCAGCAGGTTCCCCTTCACCTTGTAGGCGCCCTTCTCGTCGAATTCCGAGTCGCGGTCCAGGTATTTCATGTGCAGGCTGTACGTGCCGTCCTTCTTCAGCGTGAGGCGCATGTCGATCCCCGGGCAGTCCGCCGCCGGGAAAACCCCGGTGTATGTCCCCTGGTAGTCGAGCGAGCTCTCCGCATCATGCATGTCGACCTTCACGGCATCCGCTTTGACCTTTTCAGATACCGCCTTTTTCTGTTGGTTGCCCCCGCAGGCGACAAGCGTTATCGCAGCCGCGAGGATCATGACTTTATTCTTCATAGTCGTTTCGTTTAAACTGTTTATATTTTACAGATTTCCTTGATTTCCCCGATGAACCGCTGCGCCAGCGCCTCGGCCGCAGCCATCGACTTCGCCTCGGTATAGACCCGGATAATGGGTTCGGTATTCGACTTGCGCAGGTGCACCCAGTTCTCCGGGAAGTCAATCTTCACCCCGTCCGTATCGTTCACGTTCTCATCGGCATAACGTTCCTTTATCTCACGCAGTACTTTATCCACGTCAATCGCCGGTGTCAGCTCGATTTTATTCTTCGATGCATAGTATGCCGGATAGGTCGCACGCAACTGCGTCATGGTCATCCCCGTCTGTGCGAGCCATGTCAAAAAGAGTGCCGTTCCCACCAGCGCATCGCGCCCGTAGTGCAGCCCCGGATAGATCACGCCCCCGTTGCCTTCTCCGCCGATCACGGCGCCTACCTCCTTCATCCTGGCCACGACGTTCACCTCGCCGACGGCCGAAGCATAATATTTGCCGCCGTGCCGCTCCGTCACGTCGCGCAGCGCCCGCGACGAGCTCAGGTTGGAAACGCTGTTCCCGCCCGGGTGCTTCGTGAGGATGTAGTCGGCCACAGCCACCAGCGTGTACTCCTCGACGAACATCGAGCCGTCCTCGCTGACCAGTGCCAGCCGGTCGACATCGGGATCCACGACGATCCCCAGGTCGGCCTTCTCGCGGCGGATCACCCCGGCTATTTCGGTCAGGTTCTCCGGCAACGGCTCGGGGTTGTGGGCGAATTCGCCCGTGGGGTCGCAGTTCAGCTCCACGACCTCGCACCCCAGTCGTCGCAGCAATTCGGGCATCACGATGCCGCCCACCGAATTCACGGCGTCCACAACGACCTTGTAGCGGCGCGCACGGATGGCCTGGGCATCGACCAGCGGGAGCGCCAGCACCTGCGCGATGTGCCGTTCGTTGAACGGTTCGCGCGAAAGGACGCGCCCGATGCCGTCGACGGTGGGGTATTCGTAATCCTCCTCTTCCGCCATCGCAAGCACCTGTTTCCCCTCGGCATCGCTGAGGAATTCCCCGTCGGCGTTGAGCAGCTTCAGGGCGTTCCACTGGCGGGGGTTGTGCGAGGCGGTGATGATGATGCCGCCGTCGGCCTTGTGCGTGATGACGGCCATCTCGACCCCCGGCGTGGTGCACAGGCCGACGTTTATCACATCCGCACCGCACGCCAGCAGGGTGCCTTCGACCAGGTCGGCGACCATCTCGCCCGAAATCCGGGCGTCGCGGCCGACGACTATGGTAAGTTTTTTGCCCGCCTTACGGCGGGCGGCCAGACGGGCGTAGGCCGTGGTGAACTTCACCACGTCGGGCGGCGTCAAGTTCCCGGCCTGGGCCCCTCCCACGGTGCCCCGGATGCCGGAAATGGATTTAATCAATGTCATATTTCAAGGCTTTGATGCGGAGTTTCCGCTATACATATATTTATGAAAAATTCCCTTCGAAGTTTTGATATTCGAGGTAAATATATTACTTTTATGCCAATTATGAAAATTTAAAAACGACTATTATGAGAACGATTCCAGCTTCCGAATTGATTATCAACGACGACGGTTCCATTTTCCATCTGCACCTGCTTCCGGAGCAGTTGGCCGATACGGTGATCCTCGTCGGGGATCCGGGCCGCGTGGCCCTCGTGGCGGAACATTTCGATACGAAAGAGTGCGAAGTCGCAAACCGTGAATTCAAAACGGTGACCGGCACCTACAAAGGCAAACGCATGACGGTGCTCTCGACGGGCATCGGCATCGGCAACATCGACATCTCGGTCACGGAGCTCGATGCGCTGGCCAACGTCGATTTCGCCACCCGGCAGGAGAAGGCCCACAAAAGGCAGCTCACGCTGGTCAGGCTCGGCACGTCGGGGGCCATCCAGCCCGATATCAAGGTGGGGGAGTTCGTCTTCTCGCGCACGTCGGTAGGCTTCGACGGCCTGCTCAACTACTACAAGGGGCGCAACGAGGTCTGCGACCTGGAGATCGAAAAGGCTTTCATGGAGCATGTCGGCTGGAACGAGCTGCTGCCCAAACCCTATTTCATCGACGCCGACAAGACGCTCTTCGAGCATTTCAGCGACGTGACGCGCGAGGGCATCACCATCGCCGCCCCGGGCTTCTATGCGCCGCAGGGCCGCTGGGTTCGCCTCGAACCGCAGGACGCCGAACTCAACGCGAAGATCGAATCGTTCGGCTACCACGGCCGCCGCATCACCAATTTCGAGATGGAGGGCTCGGCGCTGGCCGGCCTGGCAGCCCTGATGGGACACCGCGCCGCGACCATCTGCACGATCATCGCACAGCGTATCGCCCAGAATGTCGACACCGATTACAAGCCCTTCGTGCGCAAAATGATCTCGACGGCGCTCGACAAATTGGCAGTATTGAAATAAGCAATCCATATAACAGAAAATAAAAGAAAGGAAACAACGTATGAAATTTTCAGTATCAAGCTCGGCCCTGCTTTCGCTCCTGGCTACAACCGGCAAGGTTATCAGCAATAAAAACACGCTGCCCATCCTGGATTACTTCCTCATGGAGCTCAATGGCAACGAGCTGAAGGTCACCACTTCCGACCTCGAAACGACGCTCATAGGCTCTATCACGGTCGACAGTGTGGAAAGCGAGGGCACCATCGCGGCTCCCGCCAAACTGATGCTCGACTCGCTGAAGGAGTTTTCCGAGCTGCCGCTGACCATCGACGTCAACGACAAGAACTGGGAGATAACGATCAACTGGAAGAGCGGTTCGCTCTCGATCCCCGGCGCCAGCGCCGTGAGCTATCCCGCCGTGCCGCAGCTGAGCGCCGAGAAGAAGGAGCTCCGGCTGGATGTGGACATGCTCGTGAACGGCATCAACAAGACCATCTTCGCCACGGCCGACGACGAGTTGCGCCCCGTGATGAACGGCATCTACATCAACCTCGCACCCGGGGCACTGACGTTCGTGGGAACCGACGCGCACAAACTCGTGAAATACGAGTCCGAGGCCGAAAACGAGGTCGGCGCATCGTTCATCCTGCCCAAGAAACCGGCCAACCTGCTCAAATCGGTGCTCCTGAAGGAGGACGACGCCATCGAGGTCAGCTTCGACTCGAAGAACGCCATGTTCAAGCTCAAGAGCCACACGCTCGTATGCCGCCTGATCGAGGGCAACTACCCGAACTACAACGCCGTGATCCCGGCCAACAACCCCAACAAGGTGCTCGTCGACCGCATCGAGCTGGTGAACGGCATCAAGCGCGTGGCCGTCTGCTCGAACCCGACCACCAACCTGATCCGCATGGACATCGGCGACAACCGGATCAACCTCACGGCGCAGGACATCGACTTCTCGGTTTCGGCCAACGAGACCATCACGTGCAGCTACGACGGCGAGCCGATCTCGATCGGTTTCAAATCGACGTTCCTGGTCGAGATACTCTCGAACATGGACACCCCGACCGTGGTGGTCGAACTGGCCGACTCGACCCGCGCGGGCGTATTCAAACCCGTCTACGACGACAAGCAGACCAGCGCGACGCTCATGCTGCTCATGCCGATGATGATCAACGCATAACGCCCGGCAGATGAAGTTAAACCTCAAGCGCCCGATCGTCTTCTTCGACCTCGAAACCACCGGCGTGGACACGGCCAAAGACCGCATCGTCGAGATCTCGATGGTCAAAGTGATGCCCGACGGCGAGCAGATCGTCAAGACCCGCAAGCTCAACCCCGGGATACATATCCCGGCGGAAGCCACGGCCATCCACGGCATCACGGACGAAGACGTCAGGGATTGCCCGACCTTCGCGCAGGTCGCCAAATCGCTCGAACAGTTCATCCGCGGCTGCGACTTCGGCGGCTTCAACTCCAACCGCTTCGACCTGCCGGTGCTGGTCGAGGAGTTCCTGCGGGCGGGCGTCGACGTGGATTTCAAACGCCGCCGTTTCGTCGACGTGCAGAACATCTTCCACAAGAAGGAACAGCGCACGCTGGTGGCGGCCTATAAATTCTATTGCGACAAGGATCTGGAGGACGCCCATTCGGCAGAGGCCGATACGCTGGCGACCTACGAAGTGCTCATGGCGCAGCTGGAACGCTACCCCGACCTGGAGAACGACATCGACAAACTGGCCGAGTTCTCGACCCGCGGCGAGGCGGCTGACTACGCCGGGCGCATCCTTTTCAACGAAAAGGGCGAGGAGGTCTTCGGGTTCGGCAAGTACAAGGGGCGCCCCGTCGCCGAGGTCTTCCGCGCGGAGCCGAGCTACTACGCATGGATGATGAACGGGGACTTCCCGCTCTACACCAAGAAGGTCATCACGGAGATCCGTATGCGCGAAAAAACGAAATGACGATGAAGCGATTCTGTGCGACAGCCCTGCTGCTCCTGTGGAGCCTGTGCGCCCTTGCGGTGCAGAAATCCGGGACGATCGTGTATATCAACGGCTCGAAATTCTACGTCCACACGGTGCAGCCCGGCGAAACGCTCTACGGGCTTTCGAAGGCCTATGAGGTGGGGGAGAAGGTCATCCTGCAACACAACCCCGCGGCAGCGCAGGGGTTGCGCGCAGGGGAGAGCATCAAGATACCCTTCGTATCGGACGTCCCCCAGCCCAAGTCGGATCGCAAGCTGCGCAAGACTTTCGACATCCATACCGTGACGCAGGGCGAGACGCTCTACGGCATCTCGCGCAAATACGAGATCCCGATCCAGACCGTCATCGAGGACAATCCGAACCTCGACCCGGCGCACCTGCGCCTCGGGGAGCGCATCCTGATCCGCAAGAAGGAGATCGGCTCCGAAGACGAAGCCGGCACGAGGGAGCAGTGGGAGGCCTACCGCAATTCGCTCAACAGCGTAGCCGAGGAGGGTTTCGCCTACCACATCGTGAAACCGGGCGAAACCTTCTATTCGCTTTCGCGCCGCTTCGGTATCACCGAGGATCGGCTCGGGACACTCAACGGGGGGCTGAAACCCGCCGACCTGAAAGCCGGGGCGATCATCAAGGTGCCGGGCTCTGCGGAACAGCTCGCAGCCGCCGAAAACGGCCCGCAGGCCGACAGCCTGCAAGTGCAGGACTCACTCCCGGGGATCTTTGCCGGCAGCAGGCCGAAGCAGGTCGAATTCCGCGCCCTGCGCCGCAGCGCACCGCTCAAGGTGGCGCTGATGCTGCCGATGGCCGTCGGCAACGAGCCCAACGGCAACTACCTCGAATTCTACCAGGGCTTCCTGCTGGGGCTGGACAGCGTGCGGACGAAATACGGCCACTCGATAGCCCTCACGCTTTACAACACGGCCCGCAATGTGGATGCGATCCGCGAAATCGTCAAAAGCGACGCCTTCGCCGGCACCGGGCTGATCGTCGGCCCCGTATACGAGGAGGGGCTCCATCCCGTCATCCTCTATGCCGAGGAGCACGACGTCCCCGTCGTCTCGCCGCTGGCCAGCATCACGGGGATGAACAGCGACGCCCTGTTCCAGATGGCACCCGACCCGTCGCACAAATGGGACAAGGTCGCCGACCTGGTGAACGGAGACAAACAGGTGACGCTGATTTACAGCGACAGCACGGACAAGGACTTCGAATCCGAGATCCTCGCCCTGCTGGGCGACTCCGACTACCGGAAATACACCTATACTTATGTGCACCCGTCGAACCGCCCCGCCAACAACCCGGGCGACCTGACGCCGCTGCTGGATAACGGCGAGGACAATGTTTTCGTCGTCATGACCGACGACGAAGTCGAGGTCGAGCGCATCCTCGCGGCCATCGCCTCGGCCGATACGAGCATCACGGGCCGCGGACGCACGGCTCCGCGCTTCGTCGTGCTGGGCAACACCCGCTGGAACCGCTACGGCAACCTCGACCGCACGGTGTTCTTCAAAGACCGTGTCGTATTCATCTCCACCTACCACGCCAAGCGCGACTCGCAGGCGATCCTCGATTTCGACCGTGCCTATATCCGCGCCTTCGGCGCATTGCCTTCGCTCTACTCCTACCGCGGTTACGACGCCGCCCTGATCTTCTGCCCCGCGATGTACAACGACATCGAATACGACATGGAAGGACGCAGCTATACGCCGCTGCAAACCACCTATGTCTTCGGCCAGGGCGAGCAGCGCGACAACCACGTCAACCGCAACTGGACGCGGGTGAACTACAACAGCGACTTTACGATCACCATCGAATAAAGCGACCCCTATGGCAGCATTGACCAATACGATCCCCGAAAAAACCATCGAGCGGCTGAGCGAATACCGCCGTACGCTCCTAGCCAGCCACAAGCAGGGCATTACGCATATTTTCTCGCACGTATTGGCGGGCATCCACGGCATCACGGCCGTGCAGGTGCGCCGCGACCTGATGCTCATAGGCTTTTCGAGCGATACGAAAAAGGGATACGACGTACAGGTGCTCATCGAGTACATCAGCAAGATACTCGACAGCCCCTCGCAGATGAACATCGCCGTGCTGGGCATGGGACACCTGGGACAGGCCATCACCAAATATTTCAACGGCAAGGGGCTCAAGCTGAAGATCACGGCTGCCTTCGACGTCGATCCCGAGAAGGTCGGCAAGACCATCGACGGCATCCCGTGCTACCACATGGACACCTTCGAGAACATGGTCGTCAACCAGGACATCAGCATCGTCATCGTCTCTTCGCCGACGAAGGTCGCCCCGAGCCTCGTGGTGCCGATCATCAACGCCGGCATCAAGGGCGTGCTCAATTTCACCTCCACGCCGCTGAATTTCCCGCAGGGCATCGTCGTCGAGAACTACGACATCACCACGCTGCTCGAAAAGGTGGCCTATTTCGTCAAGGAAAACGAAGAAAGCAACAGCAGCAACGCATGATGCAACGCGAAGCAAAAAACGCAGCAGAGGGCGGAAAAACAGGCAGCCACGACATACACGGCGACCTTGCGGAACACCGTCCGGTTGCCGGGCGGCCGGACATGCGGGTTTTTTACGGGTTCGATGCACTTCCGCATTTCGTCCGTCCGACGGTGACCGTCGGATCGTACGACGGCGTGCACAGCGGGCACCTGGCCCTGCTGCGTACCGTTGCCGGGAGGGCTCGCGCACAGGGCGGCGAGAGCGTCGTACTCACGTTCGAACCCCATCCCCGCGTGACGCTCGGCCGGGCCGACGGCCTGCGGCTGCTGACCTCGCTCGAAGAGAAAATTTACCTGCTCGGACAGCAGGGCATCGACAACCTGATCGTCATCCCGTTCGACAAGGCATTCAGCGCCCTTGCGCCCGACACGTTCATCCGCGACTACCTCGTGGGGCGCATCGGCGCCGAAACGCTGGTCGTGGGCTTCAACCACCGCTTCGGGCGCGACAAGCAGGGCAGTTACGACTATCTGGGCAGCCACGGCTTCGGACTGGAGGTCGTGGAAGTCGGCGAATGCGACGTGGACGCCGAAAAGGTCAGCTCCACCGTCATCCGCCGCCTGGTGGCGCAGGGCGACATGGCCCGTGCAGCCCGCCTGTTGTCGCATCCCTACCTCGTCATCGGGACGGCGGCGGCCGGCCGCATCCGCACCGACGACCCCCTCAAGCTCCTGCCGCCCGCAGGGTCGTACCAAGTCCGCATCGGCGGCCGGCCTGCAAGGCTGACTGTCGACACATCACAAAATCTGATAATCCGCGACGGCTGCCCCGACGGGCGTGCCGTCCTAACCTTTTAAGCACCATGCTGAGTTACGATTGCCAAATCCGCGTGTGGTACAAGCACACCGACCAGATGGCCATCTGCCACCATTCGAACTACATCTGTTACTACGAAGCCGCACGCAGCGAACTGCTCCGCTATCTGGGCATGTCCTTCGCCGAAGTCGAGAAGCGGGGCATCATGATGCCCATCCTCGAGGTGCAGTCCAAATACCACCGCCCGGCCTACTACGACGAGCTGCTCACCGTGCGCATCATGCTCCGCGAACTGCCCACGGCGCGCATCAACTTTTTCTACGAAATCTACAACGAGAAGGGCGAGCTGCTCAACACGGGCATGACGCAACTGGGCTTCATCCACAGCGACACACGCCGCCCGTGCCGCGTCCCCGACTGGTTCCTGAAACTGGTCGCCGACAAATGGACGGAAGAGTAGAGGCCGCCGCGGCACTTCGATGCTTCTCACGACCGAAAGGCTCCGGATCGTTCCGCTGACACCCCGGCAGCTGGGGCTCTGGCTGTATGACATTCCGGCACTGGGAAAGGAACTGGATTGCCGCTACACAGCCGGAAGCCCGCACGGCGACTTCCGCCGGATCGTCGAGGGGCAGCACGCACTTGCCGCCGCCGACCCCGGCAATCACCTCTTCCACACCTTCTGGTTCCTGATCTTACGGGATGGCGGTGCCGTTGCCGGATCGGCCTGCTTCAAAGGGGCGGCGGATGCCGACGGAAGGGTAGAGATCGGCTACGGACTGGAAAAGCCTTTGAAAAACAGGGTTACATGACCGAAACCGTCCGGGCATTGTGCGCCTGGGCGAAGCAACAGCCCGGTGTCCGGCACATCACTGCCGAGACCGAACCGGATACCGCGCCTCGCATCGCGTCCTGCAAAGGGCCGGGTTCCATCCCGCCGAAGCGGACGCAGCTCGATGGCGGAGCCTGTGAAACCAGGCTGCCACCCGGAAAATGCAGAAGGCCGTTCCTGCGAACGGCCTTCTGCATTTTCGTCGATCCGGAAGCGTCGATCCGGAATTCCGGCTTTCCGGGGAGCGGGGCCGACTCGTGGCGGGAAAAACTGTTCCCGACGACCGGCAGGCTCCCGCAAAGTCATTCGAGCATCCCCTTGAGCGTCTTTTTCATCAGGTCGTGGTCGCGGAAGTCGTTACGCAGCTCATAGCTGCCGTCGCGGTCGACCAGCACGTAGGACGGAATGCCGTCGATCTGGAATTTCTCGCAAAGGTATTTCCACTGTGCGTCGTCGAGCCGGTAATGCTTGCCCGCGATTTTGGCGATGCTGGTCTTGTAGGCGACCAGCGGCGAGGTCTCGTTGGCGATGTATATCCACACCAGGTCGTCGCTCTTCAGTTCCCCGCTCTTGAGCGGCTCGTTCGCTTTGATCGAAGCCCGGCAGGGGCCGCACCACGTGTTCCAGAAATCGACGAACACCACCTTGCCCTTGTAGGGCGCTACAATCGCATCGAACAGCTTGTCGACGGCAACCTCGGGCGTCGTTTCGATACGAACATCCTTCACCGACTCCAGCTCCTTGCGTACACGCGCCTGCATCGCCTCGCAGGCCTCGGCGTAGAACGGCTCCTTGAGCGAATGCAACAGGTCGAGGTCTTCCTGCGTAAGGGCGTTGTTCTCGGCCTTGGACGGAAGCTGATATACCTTGGGAAGGTCGGCCAGGATGCCCTCGGTAGCGTGCGCGATATTCGCCCAGCCGATATGCGGGGCGATGATGGAGTAGCAATAGTCCGAGGAGGACATGCCCATCAGCAGTTTCGGGTTATTCAGGTCGAAAAGCCCGGCCAGCACCGTATAATGCTCCGGTGCGAAAACGGCGAATTCGTAGTCAACCTTCTTGCCGTAATCCCAATCCTCGTGCCGGCTCCGGTAATTGTGTTCCAACAGTCCGGGCCCGTTGGACATGGCCCCGAGCGCCTCCTGCTGCAACGTGAGCAGGGACAATTCCTTCATCATCCCGGACACCGGGCTGCGCGCGATGCTGTCCGCCAGGATTTCGTATTTCGACACGACCATCTGCGTATACTCGTCGGCACTCATGCGGTAATCCGCGAAATCGCCCGAATAGAGGTTCATGCGGATACTGCTGCCGCCGCTCGCATCCACCAGCGCATTGAGATCCGCATACGCCCCGGTCGTATAGAGCCTGCGCCCGGGCGCAGGCTCGCATTCCTTGTCGCGGCGCTGCACGATGGCCCGGCCGCCTGCCTCCATAGCGATATACATGTCCAGCGTTTCACCGGGGGCAATCCAGCACATCCCGAATACCGGGCCGCACGAAACATAGGCCATGGCCGTACCGTACTGTTCGAATCGCAGGGTTGCCGTGCCGCTTTCGGGGTCGATGGCCGCCGTATGCTCTTCCTGACCGTTCAGCAGCGAATTGACATACATGGCGACCTCCTTCACCATTCCCCTGCGGTACCCCAGCAGGCGGACGTTCACGGTGGTCGTCCCCACAGCGAGAATCGGTTCGGGAACGGGGCCGTCTTCGGGGGCCTTCCGCAGTGCGCGGGGTAATCCCTCGGGATAACGCGGATACTCCTTTTTACCCGTCAGGTCGACCCCGTAGAGTTTGAAGCAGTCGTCGCAGTCCGATTCGATGAAATCGAACGATTTGGTTCCCCGCGGCAGCGGCCCGAATTTCAGCACGAACGACGCTTCGCCCGAGTCGGGCATCCAGAAGAGCGAATCGGGGAGGATACCTTCGCTGCCCTGCAACATGTATTTCTGCCCGTCGGCCAGCAGGTAGGTGCCCGCGTCGATGCGGATACAGTTGTGCGGCCGGAAATAGGCATCGACATGCAGCACGGTCGCCGTGTCGCTCAGTTCTATTTTCGGAAAGTCGAGCGTCATGGTGTTGGCAGCCCCGATCAGGGGGTTCTCGACGACACGGTTTGCCGGGGTGCATGACGCAAGGAGCATCCCGACCGCCACCGCACCGGAGGTTAGCAGTTTTCTCATAATTCGGGGTTTTAGGTTATGACAAATATAACCTTTTATTCCTTTGCGCAACTATTTCCGCACAAGTATTTTACGGCCCGCCGGCAAATAAAAGGGGGCTGCACCCTGCGGCGCAGCCCCCTCCTCATTAACCCCTGCCCGTTACTTTTCGATCAGCGAAATCGAGCGCTGGATGAAATCCGTCAGGCTCTTGCCCTTGAGCATGCCGTTCGTGAGCAACGCCAGGTCGATGATCTGTTTCACGAGCCTGTTTTCGCCGCCGATCTCGCGCAGCCGCTCGTTGCGCTCATCGCGCAGCGTGACGACCTTCTTCGACAACTCCTCGCGCATGGATTTCTCTTCGGGGGTAAGCTCCTCCTCTTTCTTGCCCTTGGTAACCTCCTCGAAGCGGTTTTCCTCGGCCACGGCCGCGTCGATCTTCTTGGTGATGGACTTCAGCTTGTCGCCGTAAGCCTTCTCGGCATCGGAGAGGATGTCCGCGACGATGGGGTGGTTGCCGTTCACCGCGATGGTGAAGTTGTCGGGCATCTGCCCGTAGAACTGGCTCATGCCCCCGCCGCCCGCTGCGGCCATCTCCTTCATACGGCGCATGAATTCGTTCTGCGTAATCACCACGGGCGCCTCGTCGGGCGACATGGCCTCGAACGAAATGTTGTAGTGTATCTTGTCGTCCTTGGGCATCTGGCTCTCGAATACCGGGCGCAACAGCTCCTGCTGCGCTTCGGTGAGCGACATCCTGATGTTGTCCTCCTTCTGGATGAGCTTGTCGATCACGTCGCTGTCCACACGCACGAAACGTGTCTCTTTGTTTTTCGACTCGTACCAGTTGACGTAGTGGTTGTCCAGCTGGCCGTCCATCAGCAGCACGTCGTAGCCCTTGCCCCTGGCGGCTTCGAGGAACGTGTGTTTTTCCACGGGGTCGTCCACATAGAGCAGCACGACGGTCTTGTTCTTGTCGGTCTGGTTCTCCTTTACCTTTTCGAGGTACTCCTTGGGCGTGAAATACTTGCCCTCGACGTTCTTCCAGAGCATGAAATCCTGCGCCTTCTCGGCGAATTTCTCGTCGGTGAGGATGCCGTACTGGATAAAGATCTTCAGGTCGTCCCATTTCGACTCGTAATCCGGGCGCATCGTGTTGAACAACTCCTGCAGCCGGTCTGCGACCTTACGGGTGATGTAATTCGAGATCTTCTTCACGTTGGCATCGCTCTGCAGGTAGCTCCGCGACACGTTCAGCGGAATGTCCGGCGAGTCGATCACGCCGTGCAGCAGCGTCAGGTATTCGGGCACGATGCCTTCGACCTGGTCGGTCACGTAGACCTGGTTCGAATAGAGCTGTATCTTGTTCTTCTGGATCTCGAAGTTGTTGTGTATCTTCGGGAAATAGAGGATGCCCGTCAGGTGGAACGGGTAGTCGATGTTCAGGTGGATCGAGAACAGCGGCTCGTCGCTCATGGGGTAGAGCTCGTGGTAAAACTCCTTGTATTGCTCCTCGGTAATGTCGGCCGGCTTGCGCGTCCACAGCGGGTCGACGTTGTTGATGACGTTGTCCTTGTCCGTGTCGACGTACTTGCCGTCCTTCCACTCCTTGACCTTGCCGAAGGCAATCGGGATCGGCAGGAAACGGCAGTACTTGCGCAGCAGCCCCTCGACTTTCGAATCCTCGGCATATTCGAGCGCATCCTCCGACAGGTGCAGGACGATGGTCGTACCGCGGTCATGCGCCTCGTCGGTCTCCTCCATTTCGAATTCGGGCGTCCCGGTGCAGCTCCAGCGCACGGTCTTGGCACCCTCCTTCCAGGATTTCGTAATGATCTCCACCTTGTCGGCCACCATGAACGACGAGTAGAAACCCAGTCCGAAATGCCCGATGATCGCCTGGTTCTTGTACTTCTCCATGAACTCCTCGGCTCCCGAGAAAGCGATCTGGTTGATGTATTTGTCGACCTCTTCGGCCGTCATGCCGATGCCGCGGTCGGTTACGGTCAGCGTTTTGGCATCCTTGTCCGCCGAAACGCGGATCGTCAGGTCGCCCAGGTCGCCCTTCATTTCGCCGATCGACGAGAGGGTCTTCAGTTTCTGGGTTGCGTCGACTGCATTGGAGATCAGCTCGCGCAGGAAAATCTCATGGTCTGAATAAAGGAATTTTTTGATCACGGGGAATATGTTCTCCGTCGTCACTCCGATTTTTCCGTTTTTCATAGTTTTATCGTTGTATTATAATTTGATTCGTCTCTGCCCCAGTTTCAACAAACCGTGTGCCAGCCCCCGATTCCTGCCAAACTGTCAGTCGCGCATGACAGCATATGCCGAAAAAAAGTTGCCGCAGCGAGAGTTTTGCCTTATATTTGTACGACGGATTCAAACACACGACCAACTATGGATTTCCTCTCGTTAGCCAAGAAACGGTATGCCTGCCGTAAATATACGGCCCAAAAGGTCGAACAGGCAAAACTCGACACGATCCTCGAAGCCGGCCGCGTGGCTCCCACAGGCGCCAACCGCCAGCCCCAGCGGCTCATCGTCGTGCGTTCCGAAGAAGGCATGGCACGCCTGGCACGCTGCACGCGCGATTTCGGGGCGCCCTGCGCCATCATCGTATGCGCCGATACCGGCCAGGCCTGGGAGCGGAAATACGACGGCAAGGTGATCGGCGACATCGACGCTTCGATCGTCACCGACCACATGATGCTTTGCGCCGCGTCGCTGGGGCTCGACACGCTGTGGATCTGCATGTTCAAACCCGAAGCCGTACGCGCGGAATTCAACCTGCCGGAGCATGTCGAACCGGTGAATATCCTGCTCGTGGGCTACGGCGCCGGCATCCCGGCCGACCCAGGCCGCCATGAGCTGCTGCGCAAACCGCTGTCGGAGACGGTCGTCGAAGAACGATTCTGAGCCTCCGCCCCGCTAAAAACAATCCGGGAGAACACAGCCGGGGTGCTGCGGCAATGCCCGGCGGCCGTCCGCTCGTCCGTCGAGCCGGAGGCTGCCCGCGTCCCGCCCCCATGAACCGGATCGGCTCCGAATTCATCCATGCCGGCATCCGACACCCCGATAATCCCCGAAAAACGGGCGCCGCAAGGTTCATACCGACCTGCGGCGCCCGTTTTCATCGGACACGGTTCCGGATTCCGGAACAACAACTATTTGGCGTACAACCGGAATTTCATGCTCCACGTCCCGCCCGGGGCGATCGACCGGAAACCTTCGGCTTCGGGGTCGGGCATGTTCGGGGCGTTGGTCGTCCACGACTGCGGCTCGGGGCAGCAGTAGGGAACCTTGCCGCCGTTGTTCCAGATCGTCCAGCAGGTCGTCTGTCCGTCGACCTCGTAGCAGGTGCGTACACCCGTGCGCAGGTTCTCGACCAACGCGCCGCGGAACGGCTTGCCGTCCACCTCGATCTCGCGCACTGTGAAAGCCGCCTCGATCGGATCGCAGTCCGTTACCTGCAACCCCGCACCGCGCAGTCGGGCAAACTTCTCCGACAACGGCAACTTGCGGCCCGTCGGGATGTTACGTTCGCTCAGCTCAACCCGTTCTCCAACCGCCGCACGCATCACGTAATCGCCTGCCGCACCTCCGGCGAAGGGAATCCGCATCGGTGTATGGAACCCCACGCCGACGGGCATCGGCTCCTTGCTGCGGTTGGCGAACATCACCTCCTGTTCCAGCCCCCGGGCCGTGAGGCGGTATACGATCTTGCACTTGAACTCGTGCGGGAAATCGCGGAATATCGCATCGTTCCCCGCATTCGAATAGTAGCGGCATTCGACCAGCACCTCGTCCGCGGTTTCCCACGCCTTCGACACGGCGAAAGGCTGGCTCTTGAGAATACCGTGGTGATAGTGGCCTCCTTTCGCGTCGGTGATCGGGAAGCGGTAGGTGCGCCCGTCGAACGTGTATTGCCCGTCTGCAATGCGGTTGGGCGGGAAGAGGATCGGCAGTCCGAACACATGCGGGCGCCGCCGGAACTCTTCGACCTCATCCCCGGCGGGTGCACGCAGGATTTCGATACCGCGCCGCGTGTCGGCCAGCCGCACGAGGTTGGCGCCCATGTCCGGAACCAGCAGGGCCGCGTAGTCCCCTTTCGAAAACTCCACGGCCCGCATTCCATGCCACGCTATGCTGCGCAGCATCTTAGAGCAGCTTTTCGATCTTGGCGACCAGCGCATCCTTCGATGCGGCGCCGACCTGCTTGTCCACCAGTTCCCCGCCCTTGAGGAAGATAATGGTGGGGATGTTGCGCACGCCGTATTTCGCCGTGATCTCATCGTTCTCCTCCACGTCGCACTTGGCGATCAGAACGCGGCCCTCATACTCGGTGGCGAGCTCGTCCACAATGGGGGCTACCATGCGGCAGGGACCGCACCATTCGGCCCAGAAGTCGATGACGACGGGCAGCTCTGACGAAAGTACTTCCTGAAAATTCTCCTTTGTGATTGCTAAAGCCATAATTACAAGGTTTTTAATTGTTTGTATAGTTTATGCGATCGAATACTTTATGTCGTTGTCCTCCAAATAGCCTACCAGCGACTGCGTGAGGCTGACCTTGTAGCTCTTCGAGAAAAGGCTCAGCGAGACATGCGCGTCGCGGTCGTAGACATTGACCCGGAACAGGGTTTCGCCCCGAGCTTCGCGGACACGTTCCGACAGGTCGCGGATCAGCTCCTGCGTCACCTCCTGCACGGGCAGCTGCACGTGCATCTCCTTGATCATCGTGTCGCGCATCTCCGAGAGCTGCACCATCGAGATGATCTTGAATTCCAGCTCCTTGTCGTTATAGGGCTTGGGCTGCACGCGGCCGCGGATAAAGAGGAAATAGTCCGAGAAGAGGTATTTGCGGAAATTCTCGTAGTCCTTGCCGAACAGCGCGAACTCGTGCGTGCCGTTGTAATCCTCCAGCACGAATTTGCCCCACGGCTTGCCGGTTTTGGTCATCAGGTTCTGCACGCTCACGACCATGCCCGCCACGGCGATCTCCTGCCCCTTGAAAGGTTCGAGGTTCTCCAGCTCCGTGAGCTGGGTCTTGCACATGTGGTTGATGATGACCTTATAGTCGTCCAGCGGGTGTGCTGACAGGTAAAGGCCGATCATCTCGCGCTCCTTGGCAAGGGTCTCCAGCTGCGTCCAGTCGGCGCACGCCGGCAACACGGGGCGCTGGATGTCCACCTGCCCGCCGCCTCCGAAAAGGCTCTGCTGGGCGTTGTTCTTCTCGGCCTGGAAACGCTGTCCGTAACGCATCAGCTGTTCGATGAAGGTAATGCCGGTATTGTCACGTGCATCCGCTCCGAAGAACTTGCCCCGGTGGAAGCCCGATATCGAATCGAACCCGCCGGCATAGGCCAGGTTCTCGAAGCATTTGCGGTTCACGGCCGTGAAATTCACCCGTTCCATCAGGTCGTATATATCCTTGAAGCGGCCGTTGGCATTGCGTTCGGCGATGATGCTCTCCACGGCGGCTTCGCCGACGCCCTTCACGGCCCCCAGCCCGAAACGCACGTCGCCCGACTTGTTCGACGAAAAGGTGCGCATCGACTCGTTGATGTCGGGGCCCAGCACCCGGATGCCCATGCGCTTGCACTCGTTCATGTAGAGCGTCAGCTGCTTGATGTCCGCCAGGTTTCGGCTCAGCAGCGCCGCCATGAACTCCGAAGGGTAGTGCGCCTTCAGGTAACCGGTCTGGTAGGCCACGTAGGCGTAGCAGGTCGAGTGCGACTTGTTGAAGGCATAGGATGCGAACGCCTCCCAGTCGCCCCAGATCTTGTCGCAGATCTTCTCGTCGTGCCCGCGCTCCTTACAGCCGTTGATGAACTTGGGCTTCATCTTGTCCAGCACGTCGCGCTTCTTCTTACCCATGGCCTTACGCAGCGTGTCGGCCTCGCCGCCCGTGAACCCGGCGAGCTTCTGCGACAGCAACATGACCTGCTCCTGGTAGACCGTGATGCCGTAGGTGTCGCTCAGGTACTCCTCCATGTCGGCGATCTCGTAGGTCACCGGCTCCTGCCCGTGCTTGCGGGCGATGAAATTGGGGATGTACTCCATCGGGCCCGGACGGTAGAGGGCGTTCATGGCGATCAGGTCTTCGAAACGGTTGGGCTTGAGGTTGCGCAGGTGCTTCTTCATGCCCGGGGACTCGAACTGGAACAGGCCGGTGGTATCGCCGCGTGCAAAGACCTCGTAGGTCTGGGCGTCGTCCAGCGGGATGTCGTCGATGTCCACGTCCACGCCGTGCACCGCCTTGACATTCTCCACGGCGTCCTTGATGATCGACAGCGTACGCAGTCCCAGGAAGTCCATCTTGATCAGGCCGACGCTCTCGACCTCCTTGCCCTCGAATTCAACCACGTTCAGCTCGGCATCCTTGGCAATGGCCATCGGCGCGAACTTCTCGAGGTCGTCCTGGCCGATGATCACGCCGCAGGCGTGCACGCCCGTCTGGCGGATCGAGCCTTCGAGTTTCTCGGCGTACTTGAGCGTATTGCGTATCAGCTGGTTGGGCGACTCGCGCTCGGCGGCCAGTTCGGGAGACTCCTTGTATACGAAATCGAACGGCGTCTCGCCGTGTTTCTTGTCGGGGGTGATCTTGTCGGGCACCAGTTTCGACAGGCGGTCGCTCTCCGAGAGGGCGAGCTTCTGCACACGGGCAACGTCCTTGATGGCCATCTTGGGCGCCATGGTGCCGAACGTCACGATTTGGGCAACGCGCTTCTGGCCGTATTTCTGCACGCAGTAGCGCAATACGTCGGCGCGGCCGTCCTCATCGAAGTCGACGTCGACATCGGGCAGCGAGATACGCTCGGGGTTGAGGAAACGCTCGAACAGCAGGTCGTATTTCAGCGGGTCGATATTGGTGATCTTCAGGCAGTAGGCGACCACCGAACCCGCGGCCGAACCACGGCCGGGGCCCACCGAGACCCCCATTTCGCGGGCGGCGCGGATGTAGTCCCACACGATCAGGAAGTAGCCCGGGAAACCCATCCACTCGATCGTATCCAGCTCGTATTTGAGCCGTTGCTCGACCTTCTCGTCCAGCACCTCGCCGTAACGACGGTGCGCGCCCTTGTAGGTGAGGTCTACGAGGTAGCAATATTGCTTGGCGACCATCAGCCTGTCCGACAGCTCCTTGTCATGGGCGACGAGCCGCTCCAGCTCTTCGACCGACACACAGGCGCCGATCCTGGCCAGCAACTCCGCGTCCTCGATCTTCTTGACGAAGGATTCGCGGAGCTCCGCGAGGTCGATCTTGAAATCCTCCGGCGGCGGGAAGTTCGGCATCAGGGGGGCGTGCGTGAGCTTGTAGTCCTCGCATTTGGCGGCGATCTCGAGCGTCGTGGCCAGTGCCTCGGGGTGGTCGGGGAACAGCGCGGCCATCTCCTCGGGTGATTTGAGGTACTCCTGGAACGTGTAACGCATACGGTTAGGGTCGTCCAGGTCGCGCCCCGTATTGAGGCATATCAGGTGGTCGTGCGCCACGGCATCCTCCGCGAGGATGAAGTGCACGTCGTTGGAACAGATGTACTTCACGCCGAACTTGGCGGCCAGCTCCAGCAGCGCCTTGTTCACCCGCAGCTGGTTCTCGTAGACGTCCGCATCCTTCTGCGGGTCGCCCGAGGGATGCAGCTGCAATTCGAGGTAATAGTCGTCGCCGAAGACCCCCTTGAACCACTGCACCACGCGCTCGGCCTCCTCCATGTCGTTGTGCATGATGGCCTGGGGCACCTCGCCGCCCAGACATGCCGAGCAGCAGATCAGCCCTTCGTGGTACTGTTCGAGCAGTTGCTTGTCGATGCGCGGCTTGTAATAGAACCCCTCGGTAAACGAGTAGGAGACCATCTTGCAGAGGTTGTGGTAGCCTTCGAGGTTCTTGGCCAGCAGGATCAGGTGGTCGCCGGCCTTCTCGTCCTTGTCCTTCTCGAAACGGTTTTTCACCACGTAGACCTCACAGCCGAGGATCGGCTTCACCCCGGCGTCCGTAGCGGTGTCGTGGAAATTCTTGACACCGTACATGTTGCCGTGGTCGGTGATGGCGATGGCATTCATCCCCAATGCTTTGGCGCGTTTGATGAGCGGCTTGATGGCCGCGGCGCCGTCGAGGATCGAATATTGGGTATGTACGTGCAGATGGACGAATTCAGGCATGGTCGTAACTCTTCAAATTTATCGCACAACAAAGATAGGGATATTTCCGCAGAATTCGTGGCAGGGCTCTTGCATTTTATCAACAAAATTCCTAACTTTAGGTATCCAACAAAAACCGAGAGATTATGCAAGACGAAACCATGGTTGTATTGGCGGAATACAACACCATCACAGAAGCCGAGATCGCGAAATCCATGCTCGACAGCGCAGGGATCTGGTCGATGATCCGCAACGAATATATGTCGGCCATTTACCCCATAGGCACCATGCCCGCACAGGTCGTCGTGCGTCCCGAGGACGCCGAGAAGGCCAGGGCGATGCTTCAGCACAGATAAAAACGGCGCCGCCCGTCCTGCGCCAGGCAGGCTGCCGGCGGCAGCGGAGGGCTGTTCGGAACGGCGCGTACCGGCATCGCGTCCGGGAAGGCCATGCATCGAAAAGGGTGTACGTGCAGGTTGCACGTACACCCTTTTCGATTTTACGCGGCACGCAGTCCGGCGCCGCACGGGTCAGGTGAAATTGATCCGGTACTCGTAGGCCGTCCGCTGCGGCACGCCGCGCACGCGGCGGGGCACCCAGTGACCTTTGCTGGCCTTGATGACGCGGATGACCTCCCGGGAGAGTTTCTCGTCGGGCGACGAGAGCACCTCGCCGATCGTGACCTTCCCGTCCGGTTCGATGTAGAAACGCACATGCACCAGCCCGGCCACGCCGCGCGAGGAGAACCGCTCGTCGTAACGCAGCCGCACCCGCGCCCATTCGTGGAAAGTCTCGTCGGGGTCGCCGCCCATGAACAGCAACGGGTCGGCCTCCTGCCGCTTGGCGATCTTCTCCACCGGAAGGCGCATCGTCAGCCGCCAGGTATAACTTACGGACAGACCGTCCTTCCGGGCCGGCGTCCACGCTTCGAGGCGCCCCAACGCCTCGGTCACGAGCTGCTTCGTACGCTCCGTCGCGGGCTCGGCATCGCATTTGTCGCGCCCCTGACAGGTATTGTCCAGGAAACGCCACCCGTCCACCCGTCCCGCCGTGTCCACCGTAAAGGCGACCACGACCTGCGGCGAAAGCTCCGACGCCGGGATTTGCTTCTCTATCGCCAATTTCTCGGTTTCGCCCATCAGCCTTGCCATGAAGCGTTTGGCATCGGCGCCCTGAAAACGGGGCGGCTGGGTCTGCTGCGCCGCGGCACCGCACCACAGGGCCAGTGCCGCCAATAAGATCGCTGTACGTTTCATATGCCCTTCGTTTTAAGGTTTATTCGTTCCATATCCGCCACGAAGCCTCGGCCTGCCGGCGGAACATCACCTCGCCGTTGAGTATGCGCGCCCCGCGCTGGCGCCCCAGGTCGAGGAACCGGGTCAGGGGCGGGTTGTATACCAGGTCGAGCAGGTAGTGCCCGGGCGTAAGGTAGCCGTAGGGGATTCGCGGCGCGGCATCGACGGCGGGGTAGGTTCCCACGGGCGATGCGTTGACTATGAGGCGGCTCTGCTCCACGGCCTCGCACGGCAGGTTGTCGTAGGTGTAGTTGCCCTTTGCGGCGTCACGTGACACGAGGTCGAACGGGATGCCCCGCTCGGCGAGCACATACTGCACGGCCTGCGACGCCCCACCCGTACCCAGTACGAGGGCATGCGAGGGCTGTTCGCCCCCGAGCAGGCAGTCGAAGGCGGCCCGCAGGCCGATGACATCGGTATTGTGTCCCACGAGGCGTGAGTCTGCCGTACGGCGCACGCAGTTTACGGCGCCGACCAGCCGCGCATCGTGCGACAGGTCGTCGAGCAGCGCCATGACCTCGCGTTTGTAGGGGATCGTGACGTTGAAGCCGCACAGGTCGGGAGTCTCCGCCAGCAGGCGCTCCAGCGCCCCGATTTCGGGCAGTTCGTAGAGGGTGTAGGTGCAGTCGGCAATCCCCTCGCGTTCGAATTTCGCCGCGAAATAGGCTGCCGAGGCGGAGTGCCCCAGCGGCCGGCCGATAAGTCCGAAACGCCGCATGGCTATTCCTCCTGTTTTTTGACGACGATGCGCGCCGCGAGTTCGATGCAGTAAATCGCCAGGAATCCCACGATGCAGAGTACGATGGCCTCCGCGAGCAGTGCATCCTGCTGCGTGAGGGCCTCGAAACGGCCGGGCGCGACGTTGCTCTCGACGAGCGGCATGATCTTGCCGTGGCTGTCGGTGTAGGTTTCGACGACCTCTTTCCACGGCCACACCTTGTTGAGCGAGCCGACCATGAAACCCATCAGCACAGCCACCGTCACATCGTGCCAGTGCTTGAGCAGCCACGACAGCAGGTGCGAAAAGCTGATGATGCCCGCCACGGCGCCCACGACGAAGATCACGATGACCGGGATATTCAGGTCGCCCACGGCCTGCATGATGAACTGGTACTTGCCCAGCAGGAGCAGGATGAAGGCGCCCGAAATGCCGGGCAGGATCATGGCGCAGATGGCGATGGCGCCCGACAGCATGATGAACCACCACGTGTCGGGGGTCTCGGTCGGCGTGGCGATGGTGATCCACCATGCGGCGGCCGCGCCGACCAGGCATGCGGCGACAGTCCGGACGTTCCAGTGCCCGATCTGCCTGGCCACGAGCAGCGCCGAGGCGACGATCAGCCCGAAGAAGAACGACCAGATGGCAATCGGGTGGTGCGTGAGCAGGTAGGTCATCAGCCGCGCCAGCGAGAAGATGGCGATCCCGATCCCGATCAGCACGGGCAACAGAAAACGGCCGTTGACGTGGCGCCAGAACTCCTTCAGACGCAACGTGCCGAGCAGCCGCAGGGCGGTGCCGTTCACGCTCTTGATCGACTCGATCAACTCCTCGTAGATGCCCGAAATAAAGGCGATCGTTCCTCCCGATACACCGGGAACCACATCGGCCATGCCCATGGCGCAGCCCTTCGCTGCAAGCAGCAGATATTGTGTAAATTTCATATCATCGGTATTTAGCCCACAAATATAGCGAAATTGCGGGAATCTGCTAAACGAAGGTGCACGATTAGGGGAAATTCCATAATCGTGCACCTGTTTTCTGCCGGGGGATTCCGCCGTCTGCCGTCATCCTTCCGCGGGTTCGGGCTTGCGCTCGAAAAATTCGGGCTTGCTGCGGCGGATGAAATCGACGGCCTCGGACAGCCCTTCGGAGAATTTGGCGAAATCCTCCTTGTAGAGGAAGATCTTGTGCCGGTCGTACGAGAAACTCCCGTCGGGGTTCTGCATCTTGCGGCTCTCGGTGATCGTCAGGAAATAGTCGTCGCCGCGCGTGGCACGCACATCGAAGAAATAAGTGCGGCGGCCGGCTTTCACGGCTTTGGAAAGAATCTGGTCTCCATATTCTTCCGCATCCCGGCGGGATGGTTGGTGAGGGGTCATGGGGCAGTAGGTTTGGGTTATTTTCGGTTGAACGAATATAAGCAAAATAAACATGCAATCCCAAAAAATCCCCTCCTAATCTTCCGGCGCCAGCAGGGATTCCCCCTTGTGCTCCCAATCGGCGAGTATCTCCACGGCGCGGCGGTAGGCCTCGTTCTGCGCCGGGTTCATCACCCGGTAGAATGCCGCCGTATCGAAAAGCCGCTGCGCCACGAGCGCCTTGAGCTGTATGCGCATCAGCGGCGCCGAGGCTGCGAAGCCCTGCTCGTCGAACTCCACGCCGCGCTGTCCGCCCAGCCCGGTAAGCCCTTCGAGCATCGCATCGCCGGCCTCGAACCCCTTGTCGAACGCCTCGAACGTGGGGTAGGCCTTCTCCAGTGCGGCACGCTCCCGATCCATATAGGAAATGACGTATTCGTTGACCACGCCGCGGCGGATCAGGTTGGCATAGTAGGCCGAGAACCCGGCCGTATCGGCTCCGACCAGGACGTCGGGGCGGATGCCGCCCCCGCCGTAGACCGTGCGCCCCGTACGCAGGGTGCGGTACTCCGGCGCCCCGGCATCGAGCGAATCGCGCACCGGATCGTCATAGCGGCGCAGGTGGTCGAGGTAGTATTCGCGGCGCTTGCCCTTCTCGTAGGGCCGCTGGATGACGCGCCCCGAAGGGGTGTGGTAACGGGCCACGGTGATGCGCACGGCCGAGCCGTCCCCCAGTCCGATCTGGCGCTGCACCAGCCCTTTGCCGAAACTCGGACGGCCGACGACGATGCCCCGGTCCCAATCCTGCACGGCACCGGCGACGATCTCGCTCGCCGAAGCCGAATTTTCGTCGATCAGCACCACCAGCCTTCCCCCGAGGTCGTCGCCGTTGACCGGCGCGCTGAACGACATGGGCGGCACGGCACGCCCCTCGGTCGAGACGATCAGGGCGCCGCGCGGCAGGAAGAAACCGGCCATCTCGACCGCCTGGTCGAGCAGCCCGCCGCCGTTCCCGCGCAGGTCGAGGATCAGCGCCCCGGGTTTCCCGAGCTTGCGGTACGCCTCGCGGAACTCGGGCATCGTCGTGCGGCCGAAGCGGTTGACCTTGATGTATCCCACGCCGTCGGCGGCCATGTAGGCGGCATCCACGGTGTTGAGCGGAATCTTGTCCCGCACGATCACGAAGTGGAGCGGTTCCGGTTCGCCCTGGCGCACGACGTCAATCTCGACCTTCGTGCCGGTCTTTCCGCGCAGGTACTTGGGGACGTCCGTCTGCTTGAAACCCACGGCATCCAGCGTGTCTATGCGCACGATACGGTCGTTGGGCTGCACCCCGACGCGCTCGGCCGGGCCCCCGACGATCGTATTGACCACGATGACCGTGTCGCGCAGGATGTTGAATTCGACGCCGATGCCGCTGAACTCCCCTTCGAAGCTCTCCTGCACGCCTTTCATCTCGTCGGCCCCGATATAGGCCGAATGGGGGTCGAGCTCTTCGAGCATCCCGCTAATGGCACTCTCGACCAGCGGCTGCATGTCCACCTCGTCAACGTACAACCCGTCCAGGTAACGGTAAACCTGCGTCAGCTTCTGCAACTGCCGCACAGCCCCGGCATCCTGCGCCGCAAGAGGCAGGACGAAGAGAGCCGATATAAATGCAAAAAGCTTTCGCATAGTTTGTTCTGTCGCTTATTTAAATCCTTATTTAAAATACGCCGTCAGCTCGCCGAACGGCACCTGCCGCTGCTCGCCCGAGCGCATGTCCTTCACCGTGGCGGCCTTCGCCTCCAGCTCCTGCGAGCCGACGATCACCACGTAGGGGATACCCCGGCGGTTGGCATACTCCATCTGCTTCTTCATCTTGCCGCAGTCGGGGTAAATCTCGGCGGCGACGCCCGCATCGCGCAGCTCACGGAGCAACCCGAGCGCCGCGGCCTGCTCCTCCTGCCCGAGGTTGGTGAAGAATACCCGCGTCGAGAAGTTGACCTCCTCGGGGAAGAGCCCCAGCCCCATCATTACGTCGTAGATCCGGTCTGCGCCGAACGAAATGCCCACGCCCGACATGTCGGGCATGCCGAAGATGCCGGTCAGGTCGTCATAGCGTCCGCCGCCGCAGATCGAGCCGATGGCGAAGTCGAGCGCCTTGACCTCGAAGATCGCCCCCGTATAGTAGTTCAATCCGCGTGCCAGCGAGAGGTCGAGCTCCACGTCGAGCCCGATCCCCAGACGCTCCACATAGCCCAAGACGGTTTCCATCTCCTCGATGCCTTTCAGTCCGGTTTCGGAAACAGCCAGCACCTCACGCAATTTCATGAGTTTTTGCGCATTGTCGCCGCTCAGTTCGAGTATCGGTTGCAGTTTGTCGACCGCCTCCCGGCTCAATCCGCGCTCCAGCAGCTCGGCCTTCACGTTGTCCAGCCCGATCTTTTCGAGCTTGTCGATGGCGATGGTGATGTCCATCATCATGTCGGCATGGCCGATCGCCTCGGCGATGCCGAACAGGATTTTGCGGTTGTTCATCTTCAGCGCCACGCGGATGCCCAGCGCCCGGAACACGCGCTCGACGATTTCGACCAGTTCGACCTCGCACAGCAGCGAGCGGGTGCCGATCACGTCGACGTCGCACTGGTAGAATTCGCGGTAACGGCCTTTCTGCGGCCGGTCGGCGCGCCATACGGGCTGGATCTGGTAGCGCTTGAAGGGAAACGTCAGTTCGCCCTGGTGCTGTACGACATAGCGCGCGAACGGCACCGTGAGGTCGTAACGGAGCCCCTTCTCGCAGATTTTCGACGCCTGCCGCACCTCATCGCCGGACAGGCCGGCGGCGTAGTCGCCCGAATTGAGTATCTTGAAGAGGAGCTTGTCGCCCTCGTCGCCGTATTTGCCCAGCAGGGTCGAAAGGTTCTCCATCGAGGGGGTTTCGAGCGGCGCGAAGCCGTAGGTGCGGAACACGCCCCGGATCGTATCGAAAATATACTGGCGGCGCATCATCTCCGCCGGGGAGAAGTCGCGCGTACCTTTGGGTATGGACGGTTTTTGTTGAGCCATATTACATAAATTTTTGTTTTATTTCCAAGTATTTCTTCCACCCCGCGTTATCCCGGGCATCCATGTATTTCCGCTGTTTCCCGAGCAGACGGTTCAATGCGCCCTCGTCCTGGCGGAAGAAAAGGACAACCATCTCACGAAGCGTCTCCATTTGGTCGACCTCATACATATTCACATAGCGCGGGGCGCGCACTCCCTCCTCTCCGGGATAGATATATCCGATGAAATAGCCCAATTCGTCCTTTTCGTCCACAGCGGACGAAATAAAAAAAGAACGGTCGGTTTTCAAATCCGTCACGGAGAGCGTCGGAGAGTTTTTCTTGTATCTCAAAGCTTCACGCGCTTGCTCATGCCAGGGGAAACGGTCTATCTCGGACAGGAACCCGTCAAGATCGCACGTCCCGGCCGGTTCTACTTTGTCCGGGTCTTCGTGCGCCCGGAGTTCGTCCCAAATAAATACATCGACCGGACGGTTCGCCTGCATACCGCAGGAGAAAAGCCCCTGCAAGAGCGAAAAAAAGGTCACAACACGCATCTTTGTCAAGCCATCAGTTTTTTGTACCTCACGCGGTGGGGCTGGGTGTCGCCGCCCTGCGCCTTCTTCCACTCCTCGTATTCGCTGTACGAACCCTCGTAGAAGACCACCTTCGAGTCACCCTCGAACGAGAGGATGTGCGTGGCGATGCGGTCAAGGAACCAGCGGTCGTGCGAGATCACCACGGCACAGCCCGCGAAGTTCTCGAGGCCCTCCTCCAACGCACGCAGCGTATTGACGTCGATGTCGTTGGTCGGCTCGTCCAGCAGCAGCACGTTGCCCTCCTCCTTGAGCGCCAGCGCCAGGTGCAGGCGGTTGCGTTCACCGCCCGAGAGCATGCCGCACTTCTTCTCCTGGTCGGCGCCCGAGAAGTTGAAGCGCGCCACGTAGGCCCGGGCGTTCACCTGCCGGTTGCCGAGCATGATGAGGTCGGCGCCGCCCGAGATCACCTCGTAGACGGTCTTTTCGGGGTCGATCGACTTGTGCTGCTGATCCACATAGGCCAGCTTGACGGTCGGGCCCACGCGGAACGACCCGCCCGTAGGCTCTTCCAGCCCCATGATCATGCGGAAAAGGGTGGTCTTACCCGTGCCGTTGGGCCCGATGACGCCCACGATGCCGGCCGGCGGCAGCGAGAATTCGAGGTGCTCGTACAGCACGCGGTCACCATAAGCCTTCGACACGTCGTGCGCCTCGATCACCACGTCGCCCAGGCGCGGGCCGTTGGGGATGAATATTTCGAGCTTCTCCTCCTTCTGCTTCGTGTCCTCGTTCATCATCTTGTCGTAGGCCGACAGACGCGCCTTGGACTTGGCATGACGGCCCGAGGGGGACATGCGCACCCACTCCAGCTCGCGCTCGAGGGTCTTGCGGCGCTTCGACTCCTGTTTCTCCTCCATGGCCATGCGGGTGGTCTTCTGGTCGAGCCAGCCCGAGTAGTTGCCCTTCCAGGGGATGCCCTCGCCGCGATCCAGCTCCAGGATCCAGCCCGCCACGTTGTCGAGGAAATAGCGGTCGTGGGTGACGGCGATCACCGTGCCCTTGTACTGCTGCAGATGTTGTTCGAGCCAGTCGATCGACTCGGCGTCGAGGTGGTTCGTGGGCTCGTCGAGCAGCAGCACGTCGGGCTGCTGCAACAGCAGGCGGCACAGCGCCACGCGGCGGCGCTCACCGCCCGAGAGCACCTTCACCGACTGGTCGGGGTCGGGGCAGCGCAGGGCGTCCATGGCGCGTTCCAGCACGCTGTCCAGCTCCCAGCCGTTGACCTGGTCGATCTGTTCGTACAACTCGCCCTGGCGCTCGATTAACCGGGCCATCTGCTCGTCGTCCATCGGCTCGCATAGCTTCATGTTGATCTCTTCGTACTCCTTGAGCAGCGCCACGGTCGCGGCGCAGCCCTCTTCGACCACCTCGCGGACGGTCTTCGAGTCGTCGAGCCGGGGTTCCTGTTCGAGGTAACCCACCGTGTAACCGGGCGAGAAAACCACTTCGCCCTGGAAATTCTTGTCCAGCCCGGCGATGATCTTCATGAGCGTCGACTTACCCGAGCCGTTCAGGCCGATGATGCCGATCTTGGCGCCGTAGAAGAATGAGAGGTAGATGTTGTTGAGAACCTTTTTCTGGTTGGTAAACGTCTTCGAAACGCCCACCATCGAAAAGATGATTTTTTCGTCTGCCATATCGTATTCGTTATTCGGATTTTCCTATCCGGCAAAGATAGTAAAGATTCCGCAATCTACCGCCATACGCGAAGATTTTTGGGCAGGCGCCCGTAAATAAAAAAACGCAGGGACACGGCCTGAGCCGCGTCCCTGCGCCGTGTTTGTCCCGGCAAAAATTAATAGTTCTCCTTCTTGGGTTCGAAGTAAGCCTGCGGATGCTTGCAGGCGGGGCAGAGCTTGGGAGCCTCCTCGGCCTCGATGACGAAACCGCAGTTGCGGCACTGCCACCAGATCTTGCCGTCGCGCTTGAAGAAATTGCCGTCCGTGAGGCGGCTCAGCAGCTTCAGGTAGCGGCGCTCGTGCTCGGCCTCGACGGTGGAGATCATCTTGAAGGCCGTGGCGATCTCGATGAAGCCCTCCTCCTCGGCGACTTTGGCGAATTCGCGGTAGAGGACGTCCCACTCCTCCTTCTCGCCCTTGGCTGCGGCCAGCAGGTTCTCGGCCGTGGTGCCGATCGGGCCGGTGGGGTAGCTCGCCGTGATCTCCACGTCACCGCCCTCGAGGAACTTGAAGAAACGCTCGGCGTGCTCCTTCTCCTGCTCGGCAGTCTCGGCGAAGACACCCGCGATCTGCTCGTAACCCTCCTTCTTCGCCTTGCTCGAGAAGAAGACGTAACGGCTGCGCGCCTGGCTCTCACCGGCAAACGCCTTCAGCAGATTCTGTTCAGTCCGTGTTCCTTTAATGCTCTTTTCCATAATCCTGTATGTTTAATGTGTGTGTTTATTTTCCGATAGCAAAGATAATAAAATCCCGGACATAAAGCCAAAAATCGGCATTGTTTGTTTTTATAGGGCTATTCGGATTACTTATAGGCCCCGCCGAGCACCTCCGCCACGTCTTCCCGGAACAGCGCATAGGCTTCCGGAAGCGCCATCGTGTCCCCGACTTCGGACGGGACGACGCGGTAGCCCGGCATCGCCACCCAGACGGGCACCGCCTCAAGCGAATAGGACATGCGCCCGTCGGGATGCCGCACGGCCTCGATTTCGGCCACCAACCCGCCGTCGCAGTAGCGCCGCCGCTGGTTGGACACGAAGTTCCCCAGCGAATAGAGCACCACGTGCGACGAATCGGCGTCGAAGGGCTGCACCACGTGCGGGTGGCTGCCCACGACAAGGTCGGCGCCGTGCCGGCGCAGGAATTGTGCCAGGTGCCGCTGCACGGCATTCTCCCTCCGCTCGTATTCGTTGCCCCAGTGGATGCAGACCGCCACGCAGTCGGGCGCCCCGCGCCGTGCCGCAGCCAGGTCGGCCGCCATGCGCGCCGTGTCGATCAGGTTGACCTCCACCCCGGCGGGAACCGGGATGCCGTTGGTGCCGTAGGTATAGTTGAGCAGCGCGAACCGCACGCCGTAGCGCTCCACCCACAGCGGGTTGTTGGCCGCGCGGTCGAGGCTGTCGGTAAAGACGCCGGTATGCAGGATGCCGCAGCGCCCCAGTTCCGCGACGGTCGTACGCACCCCGGCAGCACCGCCGTCGCAGCAATGGTTGTTAGCCAGCACGGCCACGTCGACCCCGGCGTCGCGCAGGGCATCGGCCAGCGCCACGGGCGAGCGGAAACAGGGGTAGCCCGTGTAGCGATCCGTGCGGGTGAGCGTCGTTTCGAGGTTCACGACCACCAGGTCGGCGGCATGAAACCGGCGGCGCAGGTAAGCGAATACCCCGCGGTAATCGAACCCGTCCCCGCGTCGCGCCGCCGTGACCTGCGGAAGGTGCTGCATGACATCGCCCGCGAACAACAGCTGGACACGCACCGGGGCGGGTTCGGGCACGGGGCGCTCCACGCCGGCGCGTTGGGCCGGGACGCAGCACGCCGCCGCCAGCACCAGCCACGGGAGGATATGTCTCAGACCCGGCTTCATCGTGCGGGTTATTTCCCCTGCCGCTTGGGGTTGGCTGGGAACCAGCCTTTGGCCACGCGCTGACGCTGTTCGAACAGTTCGCCGATCGACCAGAGCGACGAGGCGCCCCACACGGCCAGCAGGGTGGACCACAGGATATGGCGCACGGCCACCGACGCGGCGATCGCCACGATCCCCATCACGAGGAAAACCCACCAGCAGCGTACGCCCAGATAATATTCGCCCTTGACCACGAGCGGGTGGAACAATCCGATGATAAGGAACGTCGCAATGCCGATCACCAGCCCCGTGAGGTTGTATTCCGTAAGAAATTCCATAGTTCACGATTTTAACAGAGAGGCAAATATACGAAAAATGGGCGGTTCCCGACGCGGGCCGCCCATAATAAATACCGATACCGGGATCATCAGAAATTATACTGCACCATCACGTTCACGCGGTTGGCATGGTTCTTCATGCTGTTCATGTCCTTGCGCGAACCGTAGAGGTACTCGGCGGCCACCTTGCAGCGCGGGGTGAGCGAGTAGAAGATGTTGCCGAAGATATACTGCCCCTGTTTGTACTGGTCGGCCGTATAGTAGCCCTCGCTGCGCTGCACGCGCACCGTCGAGTAGCCGCCCGACACGAACAGGCGCGGCGTGAAGTTGATCTGCCCGGCGGCCTGCACGCCCCACATGGGCATCATGCGCACGAGCGTGGGATCCGCGGGGTTGGGCGTGAAGTCGAGCCCCGAACCGGTCAGATCCTGGATATAGGGGGTGATGCCCTTGCCGTAGACGCCGTTCATGAACATGCGGAACCAGTCGCAGCACTTGATCGTGCCGCTCAACTGCACGCCCCACCCGAAGAGCGACGTGGTGGCATCCTTCGATACTTTATACATGTAAGGATTGCGGAGCACGGCCGAAGCGCGGAGGTGGCTGCTGCGGTCGGCGCCCCAGGCATATTGCAGGTACATCGGGAAGTCGGGTACGCGCTGGTGGATCGGCTTGAAGTTCTCACCGTAGGTGGCGCTCACGCTCGGCAGCTCGGCGGCGACGCCGAAGGTCATGTGCCTACGGGCGAACGACACCTCGTAGCGGATCAGTGTCGCGAAGTTGAAATTATAGGCGTTCGGCCCCTGGAAGTCGATGGTCGTGGGGGCGGCGGACAGGTCGCAGAAGGTCGTCACGTCGCGTCCGAGGGTCAGCCCCTTGAACGACACGTAGGCCGAACGCAGGCGGGGCGTATAGCTTCCCTCGGCACCGCCGCGGAAGTCGGCATCCATGTAGATCACCACGCGCCCCAGCGCCCGGGTGTTGGTAATGGCCTTCAGGAAGAGGCGCGAGGTCGAGGCGTCCATCATCAGCTTCTGCTTGGAGTTGTAATTGCCCGGAACCGGGATGTCGTAGGGCACGAAGTCGATGTTGTCGACGATGCCGTCGAAATCATAGCCCGCGCGCAGGCTCACGAAGCCGCCTATCGAGAACGAGAAACGGTTGTTCTTCGAGGCGAACACGAACTGGGGCTTCTCGGTCTGCTGGAAGCCGGGGCGGTGCGTGTCGATGTAGTCCTGCGTGGCGTTGCCGACGGCCATGCGGTTGAGTGCCGCAGCCTGCTGTGCCGCACAGCCGCCGCAGTTGTAGATGGTATCCACCTCGTGTACGGAGATGAGGTAGACCGTCGGCGAATAGTCGCCGCCACGGCGTTCGCCCCGGTGGTGCTGGGCGGAAGCGGAAGTCGCAAGGAGCAGGGAGACAATCAGAAGTCGAAATGTTTTCATAAGCCGAATAAAATTTGGTTTTTTGGTTAAACTTGCTTGGTTCGGTATGTTTTGTTTTTGGGACACAGGCAGTTAATATTCACCCCGGGAATTAGCAAGATATATGCCAAAAGAACCTGCACGGAATTTGATTTCCACCCCCTGCACCCGATTCCCGCGGCCTGCGCGGAGGAGAGGGTGCACCCCTGAAAATCGGGGAGGGAGGCGGTTTGTATGCGGATCCCGCTATCTTTCCGGCAGATAGGATGTCCCCGGGAAGCTGAAAAATAAATTTTCGAATCCCCCCGGCTTTCACTATCTTTGTCCGGCCCGGACAGGCCGCGCCCGGCAGGACACGGGCCGTGTGCGGCCTGCCGCTCCCCAATACGCTCATAATAAAAAGAAAGTATATGCTGCTCTGGATAATCTCCCTGCTGACGCTTGCGGCCGCGGCCGCCGACGTCATTCATTACCGCCGCATGCGGCGGCGTGCCCCGGGCGTCCGCCACCGGGTATTCATCGTCGCGGCGGCCGCGACCGATGCCCTGCCGGCCGTGATCGCCGTCGCCGGGGCCGTCACACGCGACAACACCACGGCGTTCATGACGTTCGCCATGTGGGCGTTCTGGGCATGGATGGTGACCGTCCTGCCGCGCATGGCCTGCTATTTTTTCCGATGGACGGGACTGCCGCGGGTCGGCATCGCAGCAGGGGCAGGCGTCGCGGCACTCTTCATCTGGGGCGCTACGGCCGGGCGTACTACGATCCGCGTAAACCGCACGGAGGTTTGCTCCGAACGCCTCCCGGCCGGGCTGGACGGGTTCCGCATCGCCCAGATCACCGACACGCACCTGGGCACCGTCGTGCGTCCCGAAGCGGAGCTGCGGCGCCTGGTGGACAGCGTCAACAGCCTTCGCCCCGACCTGATCGTCTTCTGCGGCGACCTGGTGAACATCCGCAGCTCGGAGCTCGACGCCCGCGCCCGGCAACTGCTGGGAGGCCTGCGTGCCCCGTACGGCGTCGTTTCGGTCACGGGGAACCACGATGCCGGGCTCTATATCAAGGACACCGTTGCGCAAAGCCCGGCGGCGAGCCTTGCGGAAGTGATCGCCCGCCAGCGTGCAATGGGGTGGAACGTACTGGAGGACACCACGGTTTACCTGCGCCGGGGCGGCGACAGCATCTCGCTCACGGGGCTTTCGTTCGACCCCGCGCTGCGGCACATGCGCCACGACCCCGACCTGCCGCCCGCCGACCTGAGCGGGGCCTACCGCGGCGTCCCCGATTCGCTCTACAACATCACCGCGGTGCATATCCCGCAGCTTTGGGGGCAGATCGCCGACGCGGGCTACGGCGACCTGACGCTCGCCGGGCACGTACACAGCATGCAGATGAAACTGCGCCTCTTGGGCCGGGCATTTTCCCCGGCGCAACTGCTCTACACGCGCTGGAGCGGACGCTACGACGAAGGCGGGCGTACGCTCTATATCAACGACGGCACGGGATACGTGGTTTTCCCGATGCGCCTGGGAGCCTATCCCGAAATCACCCTGATAACCCTGCGAAGATGCGAGTAACCCTCTCCGCCGCGGTCACGGCCGACGGCTACATGGACGACGACAGCCCCCGGCGGCTGATTATCTCGACCCCGGGCGACTGGGAGGAGGTGTACCGCCTGCGGGCGGCCCACGATGCGATCCTCGCCGGCGCCGAGACCCTGCGGCGCGACGACCCGTCGCTGCTCGTCCGCGACCAGGCGGCACGCGCACGGCGCGTGCAGGCCGGGCTGAAGCCCGACATCGCCAAAGTCACGCTCACCCGCTCGGGCGGCCTTTCGCCCCGCCTGCGGTTCTTCACCGCAGGCGATGCCGACCGCTACGTGTTTTCGCCGGGAGAAATAACTGGGTTGCAAAATATTGCAACAGTCATCTCAACCAGTGAAGCAATTACCGCCAAATACATCGTCACCGAACTCGAAAAACGGGGCATAGAACGCCTGATGGTCGAGGGCGGGGCGGAGGTGCTGCGCATGTTCCTCGACGAAGGGATGGCCGACACGCTGCGGCTGGCCGTCACCCCGCGGCTGCGGCTCGGCGGGCGGGGCGGGGCAAGCCTCGACGCAGCGCCGCTCCAGAGCATCCCGCACACCTGCGAGCAGGTCGACGGCATGGAGGTGACGACCTATACGCTGCATCCCGACACGACGGGGGAAGACCTGCGTTACCTGCGGATGGCGGTCGACGAAGGCCGCAAATGCACCCCCAGCCCGACGTCCTACTGCGTCGGTGCGGTCGTAGCCACGGCCGACGGCCGGATATTTGCAGGTTACACGCACGAAACTTCCGCAACGCACCACGCCGAGCAGGAGGCCATCGCCAAGGCGCTGGCGGCAGGCGCCGTGCTCCGCGGCGCCGCGATGTACTCCTCGATGGAGCCGTGCTCGCGTCGGGCGAGCGAGCCCGAAAGCTGCACACAGCTCATTATCAGGCATGGTTTCGCCCGGGCGGCCTTCGCACTCTATGAGCCCGACTGTTTCGTCTGCTGCCGCGGAGCGCTGACCCTGCGCGAAGCGGGCGTCGACGTCAGGGCATACCCGGCGCTGGCCGGGGGCGTATGGGAAGCCAACGCGCACCTGAAGCGATGAATCGGGCGTAAATTGTGTCCATAAGGGCCTAAAATTGGCCTCTTTTTCCGGAAAATCGCGCAACATATCGGGATAACTTATATATTTGCCCCATAAACGCATTGATTAATATGAAAATAGCAGTCAGAACCCTCCTTGCGGCGGCGGCACTTACGACCATCGTCCGGCTGCCTGCGCAGGAGGCCAAGCGTACGCTCTCGCTCGACGAGGCGATCGCCGTGGCGCTCACGGAAAACCCCGCGATGAAAGCAGCCGAGTTCGAGGAGAAGGCCGCCACCCAGGAACGCCGTGCGGCCATCGGCCTGCGTATGCCCAAGATCAGCGTCATGGGCGCATACGCCTATATGTCCAAGGATATAGGATTCGATTTCAACGAGATGAAAGGCCCGGCCAAAGAGCTCGCCGGGCAGATACTCGGCAGCGGGCTCATACCGCCCGAAATGATCCCGTCGATCAACGGGCTGCTCAATCCGCTGATGAACGCCGACTGGTTCCTCAAGGTGCAGGATCAGAGCCTCGGGTTCGTGGGCGGGCAGGTCTCGGTGCCCATCTGGCTGGGCGGCAAGATCAACGCCGCCAACCGCGCCGCCAGGATCAACGAACGCACGGCGGAGGAGCAGGGCAACCAGACCCGCAACGCGCTGATTTCGGAGCTCGTGGAGCGCTACTTCGGGCTGGCACTCGCCATGCAGGTCGTCGAGGTGCGCCGGCAGGTGGTCGACGGCGTACGCCGCCACCTCGAAGATGCCGTCGCGCTCGAAAAGAACGGCATGATCGCCCAGAGCGAACGCCTCTACGTCGAATTCAAGATGGCGGAGGCCGAGCGCGAGCTGGCCAATGCCGAATTGCAGGCCCAAACCATCGCCAGCGCCCTGAACAGCACGCTGGGGCAGGACAACGCGTGGCAACCCGTGACGTCGATGTTCATTGTCGACCGGGTCGAGGAGGTGGCCTATTACCAGGATCTGGCACAAGACCGCAACCCGCTGCTCAACCAGGTCTCGCTCAAGCGCCAGCTGGCCGAAGAGGGCGTGCGCGCCCAGCGCGCCGACTTCCTGCCGCAGGTGGCGGCCATCGGCGGCGGTTCGTTCTACAACTACCAGGTCGCAGGGCTCGTACCCCGCTGGGCGGTGGGCGTGGGGGTCAACATCAAGATCTTCGACGGCCTGAACCGCGAGTATAAATATTCGGCGGCCAAGCAGACCGTACGCCGGGTCGGCGCATTGCAGAACAAGGCCGGCAAGGACATCTCGGTTCTGGTGGAGAAACTCTACAACCAGATGATGAACTACCGCAACCAGATGACCTCGATCGACGCCTCGCTCGCCTTCGCCGAGGAGTACCTCCGCATGAAGAACGCTGCCTTCCTCGAAGGCATGAGCTCGTCGACCGACCTGATCGATGCCGAACTGAACCTCGCGGGCGTGCGCACCGAACGCCTCCAGGCGGCTTACAATTTCGACCTGCTGCTGGCGCAACTGCTCGAAGCCGCGGGCATCAGCGACGAATTTTCGGCGTATGCCCGCCGCGCCGACGCCCGGCCGATCCTGTTCGATAAAAAGTAAAAAATATAGAATCCTATGAAGCGAAGCAACATTATCGGAATCATCGCGGCCGCAGTGGTCATCATCGTCTCGGTCGTACTGATCAGTTGGTACCTCCGGAAAACGACCCCGATGCTGATACAGGGCACGGTGGAGTGCACGACCTACAAAGCCTCGTCGAAAGTCCCGGGGCGCATCGACGACATGAAGATCGCACAGGGCGACCGCGTGGAGAAGGGGCAGCTGCTCTACACGCTCTCGACCCCCGAGCTGGAGGCCAAACTCCAGCAGGCCGAGGCCGTGAAGAGCGCCGCCTCGGCACTCGACCAGGCAGCCTTGGCAGGCGCACGCATCCAGCAGATCGAAGCCGCCCTGAACATGTGGGAGAAGGCGCAGGCCGGGCTGGAACTGGCGCGCAAGACCTACGACCGCGTGAAGAACCTCTACGATCAGGGCGTAGTCCCCGAGCAGAAGCTGGACGAGGCGTCGGCCAACTACAAGGCGATGGAAGCCACGGCACTGGCCGCCAAGGCGCAGTACGACCTGGCGTCGGACGGAGCCCGTAAGGAGGACAAGGAGGCCGCTGCGGCACGTGTCCGCCAGGCCGAAGGAGCCGTGAGCGAGGTCGAATCCTACATCGGCGACGCGATGGTCTATGCGCCCGTGACGGGCGAGGTTTCGACCATCATCGCCGAGCAGGGCGAACTGGTGGGCAGCGGCTATCCCGTGGTGGCCATCCTCGACCTGACCGACCTGTGGGTGACCTTCAACATCAAGGAGACCCTGCTCCCGGGGATCGGCATCGGCACCCGCATGAGCGGCTATGTCCCGGCGCTGGACTACGACGTCGAATTCGAGGTGACCTACATCTCCGCACAGGCCGACTTCGCGACATGGGCGGCGACGCGTACGCAGGGCGGTTTCGACATCCGCACCTTCGCCATCAAGGCCAGGCCGGTATCGCATGTCGAGAATATGCGCCCGGGCATGAGCGTAATCGTGGACTGGGACGAAATCCGGAAATAGGAGGGGACGATGCCGGGATTCCTGCATAATACCTACGCCGTCCTGCGGCGCGAGCTTGTGCGGCTGACGCACCAGCCGATGTATTTCGTGCTGATGCTCGTGCTGCCCGTGGTGTCGTTCGCGTTCTTCGCGCTGCTGTTCAACAAGGGCGTGGCCCGCGACATCCCGATAGCCGTGCTGGACGAAGACCACACGTCGCTCTCGCGCAAGGTCACGCAAATGATCGACGCGACCCCGACGGCCCTGGTCGCCTACGAAATCCAGGACATGGACGAAGGCGAGCGGCTGATGCGCGAAGGGAAGGTCATGGCCATCGTGCAGATCCCGTCGTTCTTCGAGAAGAGGATCCTGAGCAACAGCCAGACGCACATCGAGAATTACGTTTCGGGGACGAACATCACGGTCAACGGACTGCTGTCGAAAGACATCCAGACCGCCGTGACGACCTTCACGGCCGGCATCCAGCTGCAACTGCTCACCAAACAGGGGCTCAGCGAGAAGCAGGCCATGGCGCAGCTGATGCCCGTGCGGTTCAGCCGGCACGTATTGTTCAATCCCTATATCAATTACGGCTATTACCTCTCGCCGAGCTTCATGCCCATGATGCTGCTCATCTTCGTGGTCATGGTGACCGTCTTCACCATCGGCACCGAACTCAAGCACGCCACCGCGCGCGAGTGGCTCGGCACGGCCAACGGCTCGGTCGGCGCGGCGCTCACCGGCAAGATACTGCCCGTGACGGTCATCATGTTCCTCATGTCGCTGGTGATGTTCCTGATTATCTTCAAGGTCGTGGGCGTACCGCTCAACGGCAGCCTGACGGTCATCCTCGTGAGTACGCTGCTCTTTATTTTGAGCTACCAGGCCATCGCGGTGTTCATCGTGTCGCTGCTCTCGAACCTGCGCCTGTCGCTCTCGATCGGCGGCGGGTACTCGGTGCTGGCCTTCACCTTCTCGGGCCTCACGTTTCCGATCATGGCCATGTGGCCCGCCATGCGGTACCTGAGCAGGTTGTTCCCGTTCACCTACTACACCGACATCTTCGTCGACCAGATGCTGCGGGGCGCCCCGGTAGCCTGTTCGCTGCCCGACATGGGCTACATGTCGTTATTCATCGTCTTACCGCTCCTGTGCCTGCCGCGCCTGCGGACGATCTGCACGGAGGAAAAATACTGGGGGAGGTTATAACATGGGTAGGTTCACACATCAGATGGCATCCTACCGGCAGCAAATGCTGTCGGTCATGCGCAACGAATTCCGCTCGATATTCACCGATGCGGGCGTCGTCCTCATCCTGGTTCTCGCGCTGATCATCTACGCCACGGTCTACTCGATGGCCTACGGCGCACAGGTGCTGCGCAACGTGCCGATCGGCGTGGTGGACGAATGCCGCACCCCGACCAGCCGCAGCCTCGCGGCAACGTTCAACGCCGGGCCGAATACGTACGTGGCCTACAACCCGACGAACATGGAGGAGGCCAAGGAGCTCTTCTTCAACCGCAAAATATACGGCGTGGTCTATATACCGTCGGACTACGAGGAAAAAATGCTCGGGGGCTCGCAGGCCAACGTGGCGATCTACGTCGACGCCAGCTACTTCCTGATGTACCGCCAGGCGTTCCAGGAACTGGTGACCTCGATCGGCAGCACGGGCGCGATGGTCGAGTTCCAGCGCCTGATCGCCAAGGGGGCGGATATCCCGCAGGCACAGGCCACGACGCAGCCCGTAATCTACCAGTCGCACAACCTGTTCAACCCCTACCTGGGATACGGTACCTTCGTCATGCCGGCAATCATCATGGTCATCATCCAGCAGACGCTGCTCATCGGCATCGGCATGATCGGCGGCACGTGGCGCGAATTCGGGCTTTACCGCAAACTCTGCCCGCCCGACCGCAAACGCATGTCCACGCTGCCCATCGTTCTGGGCAAGGCCACCGTCTACGGGCTGATCTACGCCGTGACGACCTTCTATATCCTCGGATTGCACTACCGGCTGTTCCATTACCCGATGAACGGCGCCACGGGCACCGTCGTGGTCTTCATGCTGGCATACTTGGCCGCCTGCATCTTCCTCGGCATCGCCATCTCGACGCTGTTCCGCTACCGCGAGAATTCGCTGCTGCTGTTGTTGTGGACGTCGATCCCGCTGCTGATGCTCAGCGGCGTGTCGTACCCCCGCGAGGGTATTCCCGACTGGCTGTTCAACTTCGGGCAGCTGTTCCCCAGCAGCCACGGTGTCGACGGCTTCATCCGCATCCAGAGCATGGGCGCATCGCTCGGCGAGGTACTGCCCGAAATCCGGATGCTCTGCATCCTTACGCTCATCTACGGCGGGCTGGCCTGCATCGGCATTCACCAGGTGATCGGCCGCGAACAGCGCGAACGCCTCGCGCAGAGGATGAACGACAAAGAAGAGTACTGATTTTTCGCCGCAACCGAAAAGTCGGGACAGACATGAAAAACCGGGGTGAATACCCCGGTTTTTCATATTTTTTTATACCCGCCATTGCTTGCGAACGACGGAATTTATATTACCTTTAGACTGAAACCCCAAATATCTTGCAAAATGATTCCGAAGTGGCTTTATTATCTGCTCAACGTTACGGCCTATCCGTTAGCGATCTATCTTGCAATCTGGCTGTCCAACAACGTTCGTTACGACCCACAAGGCATGGCCGGCGGATACCAAATGTTGTATTATGCAATGGTGGCTGTCGTCATCTGTTTTATCGTCAGCCTATTCGCATCGTACAAACTGGTCGGCAGCTGCTGGCCTGCAGTGATCGTTCTCATCGGATTTATCGTCATGCTTTTTCTGTGGTACAGCATCATGACGAGCTGATTTACCGAGGGCCGTGGAACATTCCCGGAGGAGGGCCGCCCGGGCCGCCGGGCCCCATGCGGCGCGATCCCGAAGGTTGTGCCACGCCGTCGTAATCCTTGATGTTTTTCGACCCCTTCTTGCCGAACCGGCGCAGGTTGTAGGTGAACTGCACCATATAGTAGCGGCCGATCACGCTGTTGGTCGAATTCTGCGTCCACCCCGAGCCCGTCGAACGGGCGAAGGCCTTGTTCTGGTTGAAGATGTCGTTCACGCCGACCATGATCTCGCCGCGCTTGTTCTTGAAGACCTTTTTGCCGATCCAGGCGTTGCACAGCAGGTAGGAATCGTCGTAATCGTTCGTAAAACCGATGTACTGCGTATAGGCCACGCTGCCCGTGAAGGTAAAGCCCAGCGGGAAGACGAACTTCATGTTGCCCTGCGCCGTATGGTTGAAATAACGGTTCTTGGAACCCGATTCGCCCAGCGAGTTGGTCGCCTCATTATAGGTACCGGCCCACGAAAGGGTGAAGTCCACGTTCTCCGAAATGTTGCTGCCCAGTACCGTGCGGAAGTCGTAGCCGATATTCTTGGTGTCGTTGCGCTCGCCGCCCGTGATGAACCCGTCGCTGTCGACCACACCGCCCAGCATGCTCGGGGTCTTGGTGAAATTGACGCCCGCCATCACGTTGAAGTTACTCTTCAGGAACCCGATGGGGAACCCGTAGCTCAGGTGCGTGCGCAGGTTCCAGTAACCGTCGAGGTTGACGGGGGTGGAGTAGTAGTTGGGGGTGTACTGCTCGCCGCCGAGGGTGATCGTACCGGGGTTCGACACCAGGTGGTTGGCGTTGTAATCCGACGTATTCTGCATCGAGAACATCCACATGAACGTCCGTCCCTTCTCCACGTTGGAGTTCGTATAGTGGAAATTGACCCGGTGGCTGTACGACGGGTTCAGGTTGGGGTTACCCTTGGTGATGTTCTGCGCGTCCGACACGTCGGCCACGTTCTGGAGGTCGGTGATCGAGGGGTTGTCGGTATAGGACGAGACGAACAGGCGCAGCGAATTCTCGCGGTTGATGTTCAGCTGCCCCATCATGAAATAGGTCACGTCGTTATACGAATGCTTGATCTTGTCGGCGGCGTCGCGTACGATCTGCCCGTCGAGCGTGGCATGCTGGTAATAGACGTTCGCCACGAACGTGTTGCGCTCCTTCGAATAACGGAAGCCGGGACCGGCGCTCTGCGTCAGGTAACCGCTCTTGTAAGAGTTGGAAAGCGCCCCGTCGGGGAGAAGCCCTGCGACCGAATAGTCCGGCCCGGTTATGAACGACCTCTTGTCGCGCTCCTGATAATCGTAGCGGATACGGTACTGCACGCTCACCTGGGCATATTTGGCCACAGGTTCCGTATAGGTGAACTGCCCGCGCAGGCCGTAGCTGTTCGAGGGGGCGAGGTTGCGCAGGTAACGCAGACGGGTATAGCCCGTCGTGTCCCAGCCCCACGGGCCGTCGGCTCCGTCGGGGCGGACGGACGAAATCGGCAGGACGTTCGAGAAGGAATTCGAGTTGTTGGTATTGTCCGAATAATTCACATTGCCGTCGAGGGTGATCGTACGGCCGTCCTTGCCGAGCTTGGCACGGTAGACGGCGCTCGTGCGCAGGTTGTAACCGTGGCGCAGGCCGTCGTTGAAATTCTCGGTGCGGCTGTAACCGCTCTGGCCGAACTGCCAGCCCTGCGTCGTGCTCAGGGGGTCGTTGGACTGGTAGCTGAAACTGGGGCGCACCATCAGATTCTGGTTGTCGGAGATCTTCCACTCTAGGCGGGCGTTGAAACGGTGGTTGTAGGCCTCCGTATTCGAATAGCCGCGCGTCGCGAGGGTGTCCACCGGCATGGGGGATTCATACCACTTGTCCACCGTGGACTGGTTCTTCGTATCGGTATTGTTGAAGAAATAGCTGCCCTGGAACGACACCTGGTCGCGTTTGCCCCATGTGTCGGAGTAGTTGACGCCGATGGCGTTCACCGACGCCACGCCGCTCTGCGGGCGCACCATGTACTGTCCGACACCGCCGCGGCGGCCGCCGCCGGAACCCGATACGCCGAGGATGTCCTCGAACGAGAAATTCTGCTGGTTGATATTATTGAACAGGCCGATGACCGACACGCGGCTGTCGCCGCTGAAGATATTGGCATTACCGCCTATGACATATTTGTTTTTGGCCTCAGTCTTGGTATCGGCATCGTAACCGTAACCGGCATACAGTTTACCGAACTGTCCCTGCCGCATGTTGGCATGGGTGACGATGTTGAGCGCCTTATAACCCTCGCCGTCGTCCATGCCCGAGAATTCGGCGGCGTCGCTCAGTTTGTTGTAGACCTCGATGCGGTCGACAGCCTGTGCCGGCAGCGACTTGATGGCCGTCGTCACGTCCTCGCCGAAAAATTCCTTGCCGTCGACGAAAATCTTTTTAACCGACTCGCCCTGTGCCTCGACCGTACCGTCGCTCACGGTGATGCCCGGCATCTTCTTGAGCAGGCCTTCGACGTCGGCATCGTCGGTGACCTTGAACGCCCCGGCGTTATAGCTTACCGTATCGCCCTTCTGGGAGGTACGGAGCGCCTTGGCCTCCTTGACGACGGTTTCGATCTGCACGCCCGGCCTGAGTTCGATCTTGCCGATGTCCTGTTTGGCGGCCGAGACCTTGAAGGTGGTTTCCGCGCTGTTGTAGCCCAGGAAAGAGACTACGAGTTTATATTCGCCGTATGCGAGCGAAGGGATCGACACGGCGCCCTTGAAGCCCGAAGTGGAGTACTGTTTCTTGTCGGGGGCGCCTGCCGGGGAAAATTCCAGCACGGCACCCGCGACCGTTTCGCCGGTCTCGGCATCGACCACCGTACCCGTGACCGTCCCCTTCTGGGCAAAGGCGGCGACGGCGAAAAGCGTAAATAAGGTTGAGAGTAGCAGTCGTTTCATCTTCAGATTATATAGATACGTTTATTTTTTGCGCTTGCGAAGATAACTTTTTTATGGCAGACTTCCCCTCTGCCGCGGGTGAATCGACAAAAAAGGGGTGCCAGTCGACCAACCGACACCCCGGCTGTGACAAGCCGTTCGATGACCTAACCTCACTTCCTGCCCTTTGCGGGACGGGGCTTGTCACATTTCCTGCCTTCCTTGCAGGCGCATCCCTTTCCATCCTTCATCTGCGGGCCGGGCCTCATACCGGGCTTCGGGCCCTGCATCTGCTTCCACTGCTCGAACTGCTCGGGCGTAAGGATCTTTTGCATCTTCTCGGCCTGGGCCTTGCGGGCGGCGCGCATCCGCTCGTGCTGCGCCTGCATATCCTTTACCTCCTGCAGGTTGAGTTCGTAGAGCTGCTTCGACTGATCCTCGTTGAGGTTCAGTTTTTCGACCATGCGGTCGGTCTTGCGCTGGGCCATCTGTTCGGCCGTGGGGCGTTCCTTTGTCCTCGGAGCCCGCCGATCCTGCGCAAAAGCGCTCGTTCCCGCCAGCAGGCAAAGGGTCATTGCAACCGCAAAAATTCTCTTTTTCATAGCATTAAGATTTTTGTTATCCGTTCGCCGAAACACCTTCGGCTCGCAGTACTGATGCAAAGGTAAAGCCAAATCGGCACGACGATGCCGACCCGGGGGCCAAACGACTGAAAGGCAGGGTGAACCGACTATTCGGCGGGTTGAACGGAAGTGAGCCAGGCCTTGAATTCGGGGACGCGGGCCTTGGAAATGACGATGCGTTCGGGGGTTCCGACCGTCAGGTGGAGCGCCAGGCGGCTGCCGAACCACACGGCGATCTCCTTCACGGCGCGGCGCGCCACGATGAACTGGCGGTTGGCGCGGAAGAAATCCGCTTCGGGCAGGATGGCCTGCAGGGTTTCGAGCGTTTTGTCGAGGGGGTAGGAAACGCCCTCGTAGGTACAGGCGGTGACTTTCTCGTTGCTGGTATAGCAATAGGCGATCTGCTCGCGCCGGAGCGGGATGATCCGGTCGCGGACATGCACCAGGAAAGCCTGCTCGTGCCGTGCCGCGGCCATCGTCCGCACCCGGAAGCCGTAATCGCGGCGTTCGCCCTTGGACAGGCGTTCCAGCTTGCCCAGCGCACGCTGCACGTCGGCGTTGTTGATCGGTTTGAGCAGGTAGTCGATACTGTTGACCCTGAAGGCTTCGAGCGCATACTGGTCATAGGCCGTCGTGAAGACGACGGGTGCGGTAACCTCCACGGCGTCGAAGATGCGGAACGAATCGCCGTCGGCCAGGTGGATGTCCATGAACAACAGGTCGGGCTGGGGGTTCGCACGCAGCCACCCGATGCTCTCCTCGACGCTTTCGAGCGTCCCGATGACCTCCACGCCGGGGGCCACCTGTTTCAGGATGGCCTCCAGGTTCAGCGCGGCGGCGGTTTCGTCCTCGATGATCAGGGCCTTCATCCTATGACGGGTTTTTGCAGCGGCATGCGCACGACGAACTCCTTGTCGGTGTCGATGATCTCGATGTCGCGGCCCGTAATCAGGTGCCAGCGGTTGCGCAGGTTTTCCAGGCCGATGCCCGTCGACGGTTCGGGTTCGATCTTCGGCACCTTGGGATTGGCGACCACCAGCCACCCCTGCTCGGTGCGGATCGAGATATGGAACGGCTTGCTGCGGGTTATGGTATTGTGTTTGACGGCGTTGCCGATCAGCGGCTGCAACGACAGCGCCGGGAGTGTCCAGGAGCGGTACTTGTCGTCGACGTCGATGTCGAAGAACAGTTTGTCGGCATAGCGTATTTCAAAGAGGTAGCTGTACGCTTCGATGAATTTCAGTTCCTCGTCGAGCGTCATCAGCGTGCTCTGGCCGTTCTGGATGATGTAGCGGAACGTATACGACAGCTGGTCGATGTAGGTCAGCGCCTTGTCGTCGTGCTTCTCGCGCACGAGCATCGCCAGCGAATTGAGCGAATTGAAGAAGAAATGGGGGTTGATCTGCCCGACGAGCATGTTGTAGCGGGTCGTGAGGTTCTCGTTCTTGAGCCGTTCGTTCTCCATGACGACCGCCTGCTGCTTCGAGTTGAGCACGTAGACCCAGCCGTAGAGCATCGACACGGCCACGGCGAACGAACACTTGAGCAGCAGCATGTAGTCGAAGATATGCCCGCTCATGAAATTCAGGACGATCTGCCCCGAATGCCATTCGCGGACAGGGGCGAAGATATAAAGCGCCGCGGCCGCCACGAGGCACCCCATGCAGTGGAGGGCAAAACGCCCCGCCTTGTAATTGCGGCGTGCGGAGGTCAGGATCGAGAGCATGATGAACGATACGACCAGGTAGTAGATCAACTGCAACGTCAGCTCCGAAGTCCTCGACGGCCGGTTGTAGAGCGTGCTGTAATCGAACTCCTCGCCGTTGCGCATACGCAGTTCGTTCATCACCGGATGGGCGCCGTAACGGCGCGGGGCGACCACGTCGACCACCAGCCGGTCGCCGTCCGAAAGATCCATCCGGCGGATGCGCTGCATCGGCACGTAGACGCTGTCGCGGTTCCCGTAGACGATGTACCCGTGGCCGTCGGGGCTGACGTGCAGCACCCCTTCCTCGCTGCGTGTGACGACGCTCGCCCGCGCCGGCCGCGGCTGTCCTTCGCCCTTTTGCTCGACGATCAGCAACAGCACATAGGAAAAGTTGACCACCAGGCTGATGGCCAGCGCAACCAGCAGGTTGAGCATCAGGTCGGAATATTTCGATTGCAGGTTCATCGCATCTCCTTACGCCCCGGCAGGGTCATTCATCCTCCTTGAACCACGAGGCATAGAGCATGTAATCGTGCGCCGTGCGGCGGATGATCTCCTCGCGCTGCTCGGGCGTCACCTCCTTGACCTTCTTGGCCGGGACGCCCGCATAGACCGAATTGGGCTCCAGCTTGGCGTTCGACAGCACCAGCGCATTGGCCGCGATGATGCAGCCCGAGGGGACGACGGCATTGTCCAGCAGGGTAGCGCCCATACCGATCAGGCAGTTGTCGCCGATGACGGCGCCGTGGACGATGGCGTTGTGGCCCACCGACACGTCGTTGCCGATGATGGTCTGCGACGGGTGTTTGGCCTTGTCGTAAATCGTATGCAGCACGACGCCGTCCTGGATGTTCGTACGGTCGCCGATGACGATTTTGTTCACGTCGCCGCGCAGCACGGCATTGTACCAGATGGAGCAGTCGCGGCCAATGGTCACGTCGCCCAGGATGACGGCCGTCTCGGCCAGGAACGTATTTTCTCCGATCACGGGGGTGTGCCCCCGCACTTCTTTAATCAATGCCATAATTCCGTAATAAAATTTCTTTGTTTCACATGTATATTTCCCTGCATGCCCCGCCACCGTACGGTGGTGCCCCGGACATGGACAGCGCTGCCGGAAGGCAATCTTTTATTCGCCTTTTTTGGCTTCCTGCCACAGGGCCTCCATCTCGCCGAGCGAAAGGTCGTGCAGCGAATTCCCCTGTGCAGCAGCCTGTTCCTCCATGTAATTGAAGCGGCGGATGAACTTCTTGTTCGTACGCTCCAACGCAGATTCGGGATCGACGCCGTAGAGCCGCGCAGCGTTGACCAGCGCAAAGAACAAGTCGCCGAACTCGGCTTCGAGGTTCGCCTTGTCGCCCGAGCGCATCTCGGCCTCGACTTCGGCGGTCTCCTCCTTCACCTTGTCCCACACATCCTCGCGCTTCTGCCAGTCGAAGCCCGTCGCCGCGGCCTTCTCGCCTACGCGGAATGCCTTGACCAGCGCCGGCAGCGAGCGGGGAACGCCGCCCAGCGTACCGCTCTTGCGGTTCTTTTTGCGGAGCTTGAGCGCCTCCCAATTCTCCTTCACCTGGTCGGGCGTATTGGCATGGATGTCGCCGTAAACGTGCGGATGGCGGTATACCAATTTGTCGCACAAGGCGTTGGCCACATCCGCATAGTCGAACGCCCCGGCTTCCTCACCCAGCTTGGAGTAGAACACCACATGCAGCAGCAGGTCGCCCAGCTCCTCCTTGATCCCCTCCATATTGTGGTCGGTGATGGCATCGGCCAGTTCATACGTCTCCTCGATCGTATTGCTCCGCAACGAGTCGAACGTCTGCTCGCGATCCCACGGGCACTCGCGGCGCAGCGTGGTCATCACGTCGAGCAGGCGGGCCGTAGCCTCCAATCGTTTATCTTCCATTATCCGGTTTGTTTTTTCCGCCGTCATGCAGGGCGCAAACTGCCCGAGGCGCCGGGTCGCCCGGCCGCAGCAGCATGCAGCCTGCACGGCCGCAATTTATCCCCTGCAAAGTTAGCACATTCGGCGGAAAATAGTAACTTTGCATCGAACAAAATTCCGCAACCTCATGAAACTACGCTACCTCGCGTCCATCCTGGGCGCCCTTTGTAGCCTCCTCCACGCCCATGCGCAGCCGCTTCCGGCGCGCCAGACGACCCTTCCCGGCACATACCGCATATCGGCCGGCACACAGCTCAGCTACGAGACGCCGCTCGCGCCGCTGGCCGGCTACCTGCGCGAATATATCAACGTCGGAAAGGCCAGCGACAGTATGTCGGCCGACGACGCGATCGTGCTCACGACAGACCCGACGCTCGGCCGCGAGGCCTACACGCTGGCCGTGAAGCCGCAGCGGATCGAGATCACGGGAGGCGACTACGGCGGCGTCTTCAACGGCATCCAGGCGCTGCTGCGGCTGTTGCCGCCCGAGGTCTACGCCAAGGCGTGCCCGCTGCCCGTCGAAGTCGCCTGCACGCGGATCGACGACGCCCCGCGCTTCGCGTACCGGGGCATGATGCTGGACGTGGCCCGCACATGGATCGGAGTGGATGGAGTAAAGCGTTACATAGACCTGCTTTCCTACCACGGGATCAATAAATTACACCTCCACCTGTCGGACGACGAAGGGTGGCGGATCGAGATCAGGTCGCACCCCGAGCTGACCGAAATCGGCGGCTTCCGCGGCGGCGACTCGCCCGTACGCCCCGTCTACGGGAAATGGGACGAGAAATACGGCGGCTTCTACACACAGGACGAAATGCGCGGGCTGATCCGCTATGCCGCCGTGCGCAACATCGAGATTATCCCCGAGATCGACCTGCCCGGGCACAGCCGCAACATCGCCTCGGTACACCCCGAAATCCGCTGCAATTACCCGCCCGACACGCTGTCGACCAACGGCTACGACTACCGTTCGGCATGGTGCGTGGCACGCGAGGAGAACTACGCGCTGCTCGCGGACATCCTGGGCGAACTCTGCACGCTGTTCCCCTCGGAATACATCCACGTGGGCGGCGACGAGGTCGACATGACCCAATGGAAGCGCTGCCCCGACTGCCAGGCGCTGATGCGGCAGCGGGGCATGGCAGACCCGCACCAACTGGAAGACCTCTTCATGCAACGCATGGCGGCGATCCTTGGCGCCAACGGCAAACGCCCCGCCGTGTGGAACGAAGCGGTGGCGACGGGCGACCTGGCGCACGACAGCCGCGTCTACGGCTGGCAGAGCGTCAAGGCATGCCTCGACGCCACGGCCAAGGGATACGAGACCGTAGTGATGCCGGGCGAATATTTCTATTTCGACATGCGCCAGACCCCGCACGAGGACGGGCACGACTGGGCGGCGATCTTCGACGCGAAAAAGGTCTTCGGGTTCGACTTCACGGACAAGGGGTTCGGCCCGGAGCAGATGCGCAACGTCGTCGGGTTGCAGGCGGCGTTCTTCAGCGAAGCCTACGTCTCGCACGAGCCCGAGAAGCCCGACTACCTCGACTACATGTGTTTCCCGCGTATCTGCGCACTCGCCCGCATCGCGTGGCGCGGCAACGGCGAAGGCTGGGACGCCTATTACAAAGGGCTCGTGGAGAAGCATTACGACCGCATGGCAGCCATGGGCATCCGTTTCCGGCTCTTCCCGCCGAAAGTGAGCTATAAGGATGGCGCATTCACCGTGACGGCCGACGACGGGTCGGAGATATACTACACGGAAGGCGACGCGCCCGAAGAACACCGTTATACCCGTCCCGTCAAGACCGGCAAACCGCACCTGTACCGCTTCTTCACCCGCTACAAAACGGGGCGCAGCCCCTATGTCGCCGACAAATCCTACTACCGCACGCTCGCACCCGCCGTGGCCATCACCACCTCGATGGGCGAGAGCAGGCAGTTCCCCCTTGCCAATGCCGCGGGTTACAAGGGGCTTTCGCGGACAGCGCGCGCCTGCCGGCAGCAGGACTGGGTGCTCTACACCTTCGAGCAGCCGGTGAAATGCCGCGAAATGTACCTCCAGACCGGAAACCGCCAGCTGCCGAAGACCATCATAACCACAGGTTATGCCGAGGTGTCGTACGACGGTGCGACGTATGAGCGGGCGGGCGACCTCGAAAAGGGAAGCATCACCCTGAAGCCGGGGCGCGCGGTGAAAGCCGTGCGGATCGTCTCGACCTGCGACGACAACGGCACGCCCTATGTGACGATCCAGCCGCCGCAGATCAAGCCGGTGCTGTAACGGCGGCCTGCTCCGGCCAGCAACGGCGCATCGGCGCGGCAGGACTGCGGCACATGGATGAAAAGGTTGCGAGCAGGATGCCTTCGGGCCATCGGCGGACGGACGGCACGGGCGGAAGCAATCTTCACACGGATCGGCCCTCAGACGGGAGGGCGGGAAGCGATTTTACGGCAAAGCAGAAGAACAGGCACTGCGCCAGGTAGTAGGGAACCATCACGACGTAGGTGCGCCCGGGAACGGCCCCGATGAAACGGCTCCAGGCTATCACGCCGTCGGAAAAAACGAACAGCAGGGCCGCGAAGCGGAACCATGCGGCATACGCCCCGCGATACCGGAGCACGCTGTAAAGCATCCCGGCGATGACCGCACCGTAAACGGCGACGCCGATCCGTTCGGCCGGATCCAAGACCCGGGGCACGACCCCGGCGAAGAGCAACGCGAGCAACGCCGCGGGAAGCAGCCATGCGGCAGGACGGGCAGGAAGTCCCCCGGCGCAGAGGAAATAGCGGATATAGGCACCGTGGGCCAGCGCGAAAAACAGCATCTGCGGAATGAACAGACCCTTCGCACCCGCCGCATCGCCCAGGGCAGACAAGAGGAGTGCAGCCCCGACCGGAAGCAACGTTTTCCGCCGGAGGCAGAAAACCGCCACAGCCAGCAAAAGCACCGGATAGGCCACCTTGTACGGAAGAGCCGCCGCCTTGGTGAAGAACAGGGCGGCGCCTGCGGCAAAAAGCAGGGTAGTCAGGGCCAATATGCGGGAAGTCCGATGCATCGTTTCAGGAAAAATCATTTCAGGAAAAAAGCCGCCCGTCAGAAAACTGGCAGGCGGCTTCGGTTCTTATCCGTCACGACGGGTCATGCACGGACATGGGCGCCGCACTGGCGCTCGAACTGCGCCGTGAGGTTCTGCATGGCCCGTTCGATGGCCTTTTCGTCCAACGTGCGGGTCTTGTCCTCGAGGATAAAGCTCAGGGCATAGGATTTCTTGCCTTCGGGCAGCTTGTCGCCCTCGTAGACGTCGAACAGCGAAACGCTCTTGAGTAACTTGCGCTCCGTAGCGAACGCCACGTCGCGCAGCGCCGAGAAGGTCACCTGCTTGTCCACGAGCAGCGCCAGGTCGCGCTTCACCTCGGGGAACTTCGACAGCTCCTCGGCCACGATCCGGTGCTTTTTGGTCGATTTGACAAGCGCCTCGAAGTTCATCTCCAGATAGAAGACATCCTGTTTGACGTCGAGTTTGCGGCGGATATTCCGGCTGACCGTACCGATCTGCAACAGCTCCCTGCCGTTGAGCGCCATCGTGAGCGCCTCGCCGAAGAGGTCGCTTTGCAGCGTTTCGGTCTTGAGCGCATAGATGTCGATGCCGAAGCGGCGCAGCAGTTTTTCGGCCACGGCGCGCAGCGTGAAGAACGATGCGGCCTGCGGCTGCACGTTCCACGAAGCGGGCACGGCGATGCCCGTCACGGCGATGGCCAGGCGGTACTCTTCGGAATAGGCTGCCAGGGGGTTTTCGTCCGCACGTTTGGCCTCGTCGTAGAAATAGCAGTTGCCGAACTCGTAGAGTTTCAGGTCGCCGTTGCGGCGGTTGGCGTTGAGCTGCACGGCTTCCAGCATGTTGAACAGCAGCGTCTGGCGCATGACGCTGAGGTCGGCGCTCAGCGGGTTGAGGATACGCACGCAGTTTTCCGCCCGGTAGCTCTCCAACCCTTCGTAATAGGCCGCCCTGGTCAGCGAGTTGGACATGATCTCCGTAAAGCCGTTGGCCGATAGGTAGTCGGCGGCGAGGTTCATCAGGCGGTTGCGGTCGGGTTTGGGCGCATAGGAAAGCGTCGAACGGACGCGCGAGGGTATTTCGACGTTGTTGTAGCCGTAAATGCGCAGGATGTCCTCGATGAGGTCGGCCTCGCGCTGCACGTCGACCCGGTAGGGCGGCACGGCCACGCTCAGCACGCCGTCCTTCTCGTCCAGCACCTTCACTTCGAGCGCCGCCAGGATCGCACGGACGGTCTCTTCGGGGATATGCTTGCCGATCAGCGCGTCGATGCGGGCGAACGAGACGTCGAAGCGGAAATCTTCGATCGGCGCGGGGTAGATGTCGGTGATGTCGCTCGAAATCTCGCCCCCGGCCAGCTCCTTCATCAGCAGGGCGGCACGCTTGGCGGCATAGACCTGCATATTGGGATCGACACCGCGCTCGAAACGGAACGACGAATCGGTGTTCAGGCCGAAGCGCTTGGCGGTTTTGCGCACCCATACGGGGTTGAAATAGGCGCTCTCGATGAACACGTCGGTCGTGGTGTCGCTGATGCCCGAATCCAGGCCGCCGAAGACGCCGGCGATGCACATCGGACGCTCGGCCGAGCAGATCATCAGGTCGTCCGCCGTGAGCTTGCGCTCCACGCCGTCCAAAGTCACGAAGGGCGTACCTTCGGCGCAGGTGCGCACGACGACCTCGCGGCCCTCGATCTTCGCCGCGTCGAACGCGTGCAGAGGTTGTCCCAGTTCGAAAAGCACGAAATTGGTGATGTCCACCAGGTTGTTCTTGGGGTTGATGCCCGCGGCACGCAGGCAGTTCTGCATCCACTCGGGCGAGGGGGCTATCTTGCAGTTTTTCACGGTCACGCCCGCATAGCGGGGCGCCGCCTCGTGGTTCTCGACGCGGATTTTCACGCCGAGGTCGTGGTTGTCCGGGGCGAAAGCCGACACGTCGGGCATCTTCACCGAAACATCTTCCCCCCGGCTGCGCAGATAGGCCGCCAGGTCGCGCGCCACGCCGATGTGCGACGCGGCATCCACACGGTTGGGCGTGAGCCCCACCTCGATCAGGTAGTCGTCCTCGATGCGGAGGTAGTCCCTGGCCGTCGTACCCGCCACGGCATCGGCGGGAAGCTCCATGATCCCGTCGTGCGAGGCTCCGATGCCCAGTTCGTCCTCGGCACAAAGCATGCCGAGCGATTCCACGCCGCGGATCTTGCTGCGCTTGATCTTGAATTCCTCGTCGCCGCCGCCGGGGTAGAGCACCGTGCCCACCGTCGCGCAAAGCACTTTCAGCCCCGCGCGGCAGTTGGGGGCGCCGCAGACGATCTGCAGCGGTTCGCCCGTGCCGACGTCGACCGTGGTGACATGCAGGTGGTCGGAATCGGGATGCTCCTCGCAGGTGAGCACCTCGCCCACCACCACGCCCGCAAGGCCGCCCTTGATGGTCTCGATCTTCTCGAAGCCCTCGACCTCGAGTCCGATGTCGGTCAGTATCCGGGCGACCTCTTCGGCCCCGAGATCGGTGTCGATGTAGCGTTTGAGCCAGTTATACGAAATATTCATATCGTTGAATTTGAGAATTAGCTAAAATCGAACAAAGATAGTGAAAAATTGTTAATTCCGACCGGATAAACGCATGAAACCCACAGCCGGTAAAAAATTATCCGCCGCCGAGGCCGGCACCATGCACTTCGCGGCATACGGCCCGGAGGACTGCATCCGGCGCTCGGCCGCGGGGCTTCCCTGAGCGTCGCCGGGCAAGGGCACGGGAGCCGCAGCGGCGGGGCAGGGCAGGGGACTGCAGGGAGGACTGCCCCGCCCCGGTTTCCCGCAGGACACGCCCGAATGCGGAATAACTCATATATTTAGGTGTCGAAAATTTATGGCGAAAAATTTGGTTTTACGGTTGCGACCCGTTATATTTGCCAAAACGAAACAGGAATTTATGATCCGGAACTTTAACATACAGGCATGGTGGTGGCGCTCGTTGACTCTCGTGGACAATGAGTGCGGCTCAGTGCGTGTATAGTTGAAAGCATAACGAACACACAAGCCCGTTGTTTACGAGAGAGTAAACAACGGGCTTTTTCTTTTGCATCACATTTTACCGAACACAGAAATAGACAAAAAAAACATGGAAACAAAGAAATTCTGCCTGACCGAGCGTCAGATGCCCACACAATGGTACAACATCGTGGCCGACATGCCCAACAAACCGCTGCCGCCGCTGCATCCCGCGACCAAGCAGCCCGTGACGAAGGAGCAGATGAGCGCCATCTTCGCCGAAGAACTGATCGACCAGGAGATGTCGACGGAGCGTTTCATCGACATCCCCGAAGAGGTGCAGGAGATCTACAAGATATGGCGGCCTTCGCCGCTGGTGCGCGCCACGGGACTGGAAAAAGCCCTCGGCACCCCGGCAAAGATCTATTTCAAGAACGAAAGCGTATCGCCCGCCGGATCGCACAAGCCCAACACCGCCGTGCCGCAGGCCTACTACAACTACAAGCAGGGCATACGCCACCTGACGACCGAAACGGGCGCCGGGCAGTGGGGCGCGGCCATCGCCTTCGCAGCCAAGCATTTCGGGCTCGACGTGCAGGTTTTCATGGTGAAGGTCAGCTACGAACAGAAACCCTACCGGCGGCTGATGATGAACACGTGGGGCGCCGAGTGCATCGCGTCGCCCAGCACAATCACCGCCTCGGGCCGCGCAGCGCTCGAACGCGACCCCGACTGCTCGGGAAGCCTCGGGCTGGCGATCTCGGAGGCCGTGGAGATGGCTCTGCAACACCCGGAGGACACCCGCTACTGCCTGGGCAGCGTGCTGAACCACGTGATCCTGCACCAGACCGTCATCGGGCAGGAGGCGGTCGCACAGATGGAGATGGCCGGCGCCGAGCCGGACGTGGTGATCGGCTGCTTCGGCGGCGGCAGCAATTTCGCAGGACTGGGCTTCCCGTTCCTGCGCAGGAACCTTGTCGAAGGCAGGAATATCCGCATCGTGGCCGTCGAGCCGTCGAGCTGCCCGAAACTCACGCGCGGCACGTTCCAGTACGATTTCGGGGATGTGGCCGGGTTCACGCCGCTGCTGCCGATGTATACGCTCGGGCATGATTTCCAACCGTCGGACATCCATGCGGGCGGCCTGCGCTACCACGGGGCGGGTTCGATCGTGAGCCAGCTGTTGAAGGACGGACTGGTCGAGGCCCGGTCGCTGCCGCAGACCGAGACCCTCGCGGCCGGCATCCTCTTCGCCAAGACCGAGGGGATCATCCCGGCGCCCGAGTCGACCCACGCCATCGCGGCGGCAATTCGCGAGGCGTTGCAGGCCAAGGAGGAGGGAACGCCGCGGACGATCCTGTTCAACCTCTCGGGCAACGGCGTGATCGACCTCTACGCCTACGAGCAGTACCTGGCCGGGGCGCTGCGGGACTACGTGCCGGGCGACGACGAGATCGCAAAGACGGTCAGCCAGTTAAGCAAGATCATCTGACGGGTGGAACCATCCGCGACCGAAAAGGATGCCGGCCTTCGGGCGGGCATCCTTTTTCATTTCCCGAGCCGTCCGTGCCGGGAAACAGTGTTGCCGACGGGGATCGGGAGCCGCTAAAAACGGCGCACATCCGCACCCGAAACGCAGGCTACCGCGACCCGAGCCACAAGAAGACCATGCCGACCAGGATGAGGATGAGATCGACGGCCTTGGCGCGCAGATTCCGTTCGCGGAAGAGCAGGGCGCCGCAGGCGAACGAAACCACGACCGAGCCGCGGCGCACCATCGACACGACGGAGATCATGGCGTCGGGATCGCGCAGGGCCATGAGGTAGGCGAAGTCGGCCAGCGACAAGAATACCGAGATCAGCGGGATGGCCCAGCTCCAGTGGAAAGGCGTGGAGGCGTGCCGCTTCGGCCACCATACCGCGGCGGTCAGGACGGCCATCATGAAGAACTGGTAAAGGTTGTACCAGCTTTGCACGAAGACCGGGTCGAGGCGCGCCATGATATATTTGTCGTACAGCCCGCTGACGGCACCCATGACGGCGGCCAGGGCGATGCAGAGTATCCAGACGTTGTGCGCGAAGTCGACCCCTTCGCGGCGGCTCGAACGGCTCAGCATGAAGAGCGACACGAGTGCCAGTAGGACGCCGGTCCACTGGCAGGCGTTCAGCCGCTCGCCGAAGACGAGCATGGCCCCGACGAGCACCATGACGGGGCGCGTGGCATTGATCGGCCCCACGATGGTGATGGGAAGGTGCTTCATGCCGAAATAGCCGAAGATCCAGGACGTAAGGACGATGACGGATTTGAGCACCACCAGCCCATGGGCATGGAGCGTACCGGGCGACGCCTCCAGCACCGTACCTTCGAACCACCCGAGTCCGCATTCGGCCGAGAGGAGCGCCGGAAGGAAGACGAGTGACGAAAAGAGGGTGTTGAGCAGGAGCACAGGCAGTACGGCATTGCCGGTGAGCGACTTTTTCTTGGCCACGTCGTAGAAACCCAGCAGCGCGGCGGATGTGAATGCAAGGGTCAGCCACATAATGTAAGTTCGGCGGAAATGAGGGTCATGGGATTAGGGGTCGGCAAGGTCGGCAACCCGCAGGGTTTGCATTACGGCGCCTGCGATGTTATCCGAACGGAGAATTCCCCTGAACCACCACCGTTTTCAAATGGCGATTCGGGGGAATGTCCTTCCAACGGTTCCGGTATCGGGAAAAACCGATTATTGAATCTCGTCGCTGTAAACGGCGCCGGGCAGGTCGTGGAGGTTGTAACGCGAAGCCATCGACATGCCGTAGGCTCCGGCCGACTTGATCGTAAGCAGGTCGCCGCGGCGGGTCTTGCGCAGGGTGACGTTCTCGTCGAACACGTCGGTCGATTCGCAGGCCGTGCCCACGATGGTATATTTGTCGCGCGCCTCGTCTTCGGAGGTGATGTTCTCGATGTTGTGGTACGAGCCGTAGAGCGCCGGACGGATCAGCTCGGTCATCGAGGCATCGACGATCACCAGCTTGCGGCCCGTGGCGGTGGTCTTGTTGAAGAGCACCTTCGTAATCAGCTCGCCGCATTCGGCGACGATCGAGCGGCCGAATTCGAAATGCACTTCGCGGTCGCCGACCGAGAGGTGGTTGTGCACGATCGAGAACAGCGAAGCGAAATTGGGGATCGGTTCGTTCTCGGGCACGTCGTAGTTGACGCCCAGGCCGCCGCCCACGTCGACGAAACGGAACGAACACCCCAGCTTTTCGAGGTTCTCGACGATGACGTTGACTTTGTTGCACATGTTCTCGAAGACGTGCAGCTCGCGGATCTGCGACCCGATATGCAGATGCAGGCCTATTATATTGATATACTTGAGCGCGCGGATCTCCTTGGCGTGCTCGAGTACCTCTTCATATGAAATGCCGAACTTACTGTCAGCCTGCCCCGTATCGATGCAGTGGTTGGTCTTGGGGTCAATGTCGGGGTTGATGCGCAGTGCCACGTCGGCCACGCGCCCGGCCTCCCCGGCCAGGGCATCGACCAGCTCCAGCTCCTCGATCGACTCGCAGTTGATGGCCAGGATATCCTGCTCGATGGCGTAGCGCAGCTCCTTGTCGCGCTTGCCCACACCCGCATAGACGATGCCCTTGGGGTCGAAGCCCGCCTCGATGGCCTTGCGGAGCTCGTTGCCGCTGGCACAGTCGATACCCAGCCCGTATTCGCGGATGATCGCCAACAGGTGGTCGTCGTAGTTGGCCTTGATGGCGTAGTGCACCTTGTAACCGTATTTTTTCGACTCGTAGACGACGCTTTCGAGGGTCTGGCGCAGCAACGCCGTATCATAAAGATAGAAGGGGGTTTCGTAGCCCCGGAGCTTTTGTGCAATTTGTCTGCTTAGCATTTTACCTAACTTTTAACCTGTTGAAGTTGCAAATATAAGCGATTTGGTTTATTTGAGCAAATCCACGATCACGCCCGCAGCGAGCGAGAGGCTCGCCAGGCCGTTGAGCGTCCCGAAGGCGATGCCGATATTGCGCTGCCGCACGGGCGTGACGAGCAGGTGTTCGAGCACCAGCAGCCCCGTGAAAACACCCGCCCCGAGCCAAAGCCACACCGAACCGGGGCAGTAGGTCATGAACCAGCCGAGGGCGGCAATGCTCACCGCATGCAGGCCGCAGCTGACGCCCAGCGCCGAACGCGCCGAAAAACACGCGGGGATGGAATGCAGGCCGTGCCGACGGTCGAATTCGGCGTCCTGCAACGCGTAGATGATGTCGAAACCCCCGCACCAGGTCGTCACCAGCAGGGCGAGGATGAACGGTTCGACGACCACGTGCCCGTCGAAGACGACGTGCCCGGCCGCGGCGATAAAAGCCCCGACGGGGGCGATGCCGAGCGAAAGCCCCAGCACGAGGTGCGCCAGCGGCGTGAAGCGCTTGCAATAGCTGTAAACGAGGATGACGGACAACGCCACGGGCGACAGGATGGCCGCAAGGCGGTTGATCGTCGCGGCGGTGGCCACGAACAGCAGGGCATTGACGGCCACGAACCACAGCGCATGCCGCGCCGGGATTTTGCCTGCGGGTATTTCGCGCCCGGCCGTACGCGGGTTCTCGGCGTCGATGCGGCGGTCGGCCCAGCGGTTGAAACCCATGGCGGCATTGCGGGCGAAGACCATGCACAGGATGACCTGCACGAGGACGATGTACGGCCAGCGGGGATTGTGCAGCGGGGCGTAACGGAGCCCGTAGACGAAGCCCACCATGGCAAAGGGCATGGCGAAGACCGTATGGGCGAACTTAACGAGCGAAGCGTATTTCAAAACGGCATTCATGTGCGGAAACGGTATTTGAGACCGCAAAGATAGGAAAAATTCCGCTCCGGCGCATTTGCGGCCCGAGGGCGACCGCACCTTCCGTAAATCCAAAATATTTCGTATATTTGCACACATTTTTATGCGATTTATGAAAAACATCCGCAACTTCTGCATCATAGCCCACATCGACCACGGCAAGAGCACGCTGGCAGACCGCCTGCTCGAAAAAACCAACACCCTGAATCAGCGCGAAATGCAGGCGCAGGTGCTCGACGACATGGATCTCGAACGCGAAAAGGGCATTACGATCAAGAGCCACGCGATACAGATGGAATACACCGCCCGCGACGGGCAGCAATATACGCTCAACCTGATCGACACCCCGGGACACGTTGACTTCTCGTACGAAGTGTCGCGCGCCATCGCCTCGTGCGAAGGCGCGTTGTTGGTCGTCGACGCCACGCAGGGCATTCAGGCGCAGACCATATCGAACCTCTACCTGGCCGTGGGGCACGACCTGGAAATCATCCCCGTGCTGAACAAGATCGATATGGATTCGGCCATGATCGACGAGGTGAAAGACCAGGTGATCGACCTGATCGGCTGCAAGGACGAGGATATCCTGCTGGCCTCGGGCAAGACGGGGCTCGGCGTGGAAGAGGTGCTGGAGGCCATCGTGGGGCGCATACCGGCGCCGCAGGGCGACGAGAACGCCCCGTTGCAGGCGCTGATCTTCGACTCGGTGTTCAACCCCTTCCGCGGCATCATCGCCTATTACCGCGTATTCAACGGCACGCTCCGCAAGGGCGACCACGTGAAGTTCTTCAATACGGGCAGCCAGTACGACGCCGACGAGGTGGGCGTGCTGAAACTCAAGATGCAGCCCCGCACGGAGATCAGGGCGGGCGACGTGGGGTATATCTGCTCGGGCATCAAGACCTCGTCGGACGTCAAGGTGGGCGACACGATCACCTCGGTGACCGCCCCGGCAAAGGAAGCCATCGCGGGCTTCGAGGACGTGAAGCCGATGGTCTTCGCGGGCGTCTACCCCGTGGAGGCCGACCAGTACGAAGATCTGCGCGCCTCGCTCGAAAAACTGCAGCTCAACGACGCCTCGCTGACGTTCGAGCCCGAAAGCTCGCTGGCGCTCGGCTTCGGGTTCCGCTGCGGGTTCCTCGGGCTGCTGCACATGGAGATCATCCAGGAGCGGCTCTACCGCGAGTTCGACATGGACGTGATCACCACCGTGCCCAACGTCTCGTACCGCATCACCACGACGCAGGGCGACGTGGTGGAGGTGCACAATCCCTCGGGGCTGCCCGAGGTGACGAAGATCGCCAAAATCGAGGAGCCCTATATCCTGGCGCAGATCATCACCAAGGCGGAATTCCTGGGCAACGTCATCAAGCTATGCATCGACAAGCGCGGCGTGATGAAGAACCAGACCTTCATCACGCAGGATCGCGTGGAGGTGAATTTCGACATGCCCCTCTCGGAGATCGTTTTCGACTTCTACGACAAGCTCAAAAGCATTTCGAAAGGCTATGCCTCGTTCGACTACCACCGCACGGGCTACCAGCCTTCGAAGCTCGTCAAGCTGGACATCCTGCTCAACGGCGAGCCGGTCGACGCGCTCTCGTCGCTGACCTATACCGACCATGCCTATGATTTCGGGCGCAAGATGTGCGAGAAACTCAAGGAGCTGATCCCGCGCCAGCAGTTCGACATCGCCATACAGGCCGCGATCGGCGCCAAGATCATAGCCCGCGAAACAGTGAAGGCCGTGCGCAAGGACGTGACGGCCAAATGCTACGGCGGCGACATATCGCGCAAGCGCAAGCTGCTCGAAAAACAGAAGAAAGGCAAGAAACGCATGCGTCAGATAGGCAACGTGGAGGTGCCGCAGTCGGCATTCCTCGCCGTTTTGAAAATGGATTAACCGGGAACAGACCATGAAGAAGACCATCATCGACCTTTTCGAGGACTCCGTCGTAAAGTACGGGGCAAAGACATTCCTGCTGGAGAAAAAACACCGGGCATTCGAACCCACGACCTATGCCGAGACCAGGGAGCAGGCGCTCGAGACCGGCGCGGGGCTGGCCGCGGCGGGCATACGCCCCGGGGACAAAGTGGCGATACTCTCGGAGGGGTGCAATGCATGGATCACTTCGGAACTGGGCGTCTTCTATGCCGGGGCGGTCAGCGTGCCGCTGTCGGTGAAACTCGAAGAGTCGAACGACCTGCTGTTCCGTATGCGCCATGCCGAAGTCAGGGCGCTGTTCGTATCGAAATACCAGCTCTCCAAGATCCGGCGCATACGCGCGGAGCTGCCGCAGGTGGAGCATATCATCGTCATCGGCCACACGCCGCTCGAAGCGGGCGAGACGGCGCTCGGGACGCTCCGGCGCATGGGCCGCGACTACCTGGCGGCAAATAGGGAGGAGTTCCTCGCAATCGGCCGTTCGATCCGCAACGACGACTACGCGACGATCACCTACACGTCGGGCACCACGGCCGCCCCAAAAGGCGTCGTGCTGACGCACCGCAACTACACGGCCAACGTCGAACAGTCGCTCTCGCGCATCGACATCCCGCCATACTACCGGACGCTCATCATCCTGCCGCTGGATCACTGCTTCGCGCATGTCGTGGGGTTTTATATCATGATCGCATGCGGGGCGACGGTCGCAACCGTGCAGGTGGGAGCCACGCCGATGGAAACGCTGAAGAACATTCCGCAGAACATCCGCGAGGTGCGGCCGCATTTCCTGCTGTCGGTACCGGCGCTGGCCAAGAATTTCCGCAAGAACATCGAATCCTCGATCCGCGCCAAGGGGCGTTTCACGGAACGGCTCTTCAATTTCGCGCTCCGCACGGCCTATGTCTACAACAGGGACGGGTACAGCAAGGGACACGGCTGGCGCATAGTGCTCTGGCCGCTGGTAAAACTCTTCGACGCGGCGCTGTTCCGCAAGGTGCGGGAAGCGTTCGGCGGGAGCCTCAGGTTCTTCGTGGGCGGCGGCGCGCTGCTCGACGCGGAGCTGCAGCGGTTCTACTACGCCATCGGCATCCCGATGTTCCAGGGTTACGGCCTCTCGGAAGCGACGCCCGTCATCTCGACCAACTCGCCCAAGTACCACTGGCACCGGTTCGGGTCGTCGGGCAAGATACTGATCCCGCTCGACCTGAAAATCATCGACGAAACGGGACGGGAGCTTCCCCGCGGACAGAAAGGCGAGATCGTGATCCGCGGCGAGAACGTCATGGCCGGATACTGGAAAAACCCCGAGGCGACGGCCGACACCCTGCGCAACGGATGGCTGCACACGGGCGACATGGGGTATGTCTCGGAAGACGATTTCCTCTATGTGCTGGGGCGTTTCAAGAGCCTGCTGATCGCCAGCGACGGCGAAAAATACAGTCCCGAAGGCATGGAAGAGGCGATCGTGGACAAGTCGCCCTACATCGACCAGATCATCGTACACAACAACCAGAGCCCGTTTACGGGCGCCATCGTCGTGCCGAACCGCGAGGCCTTGCGGCGCGAACTGGACAGCCGCGGGGTAGCGGCCGAAAAACGGGCGGAGACCGCGGCGGCGATCCTCGGCGGCGAAATAGACCGTTACCGTGCGGGCGGCATCTTCGGCGGGGAGTTCCCCGAACGGTGGCTGCCGGCGGGGCTGGCGATCGTAGACGAGCCTTTCACCGAACAAAACGGATTGGTAAACAGCACGATGAAGGTCGTACGCAACAAGGTCGAAGAACACTTCCGCGACAGGCTGGAATACCTCTATACACCCGAGGGGCGCGACCTGAAAAATCCGAAAAACCTGGCATCGCTGAAAAAAATTGTCGATTGATGTGAATTTGATACCCGGAAAACTTGAAAAATAAAAAAAAGCGGAGTATATTTGTACTCCGAAATGCGGGAGTAGCTCAGTGGTAGAGCATCAGCTTCCCAAGCTGAGGGTCGCGGGTTCGACCCCCGTTTCCCGCTCAGAAGAGGCCTCAAGGGGTCTCTTTTTTTGTGCACGGCGCCACGGCACAGCATGAGGCTGTCCTGCGAGTAGCCCAAAACAAAAATCACCCCCGTCCGCAGCATGTTCGGACGGGGGTGAAGCCGTAAATCGGGGACTTGTTACGCAGTCCCGTTCAATGGCAAGGCAATGTCGGCCTGTCAGAAAGTGCGGCCCTGGAAAATATTACCCTCGGAGAGCGGCAGGAGTTCGCCCCGCAGCGTGATGCGCCGCGAGTTGAAATTGGGCGAGATGTCCACGCTGGCCTGGTTGCCCCCGTTAGGAAGGTTGATATAGACCTGTGCGGAAATCCCCGTGCCGATGACGTTCATCGACACACGGATGTTCCCCTTCTTGTCCACGCTCTGCCTGTAATCCGAGGTGCTGCCCGAGACCGTTACGCCGCCAAGGCCGTTGGGGCCGCTCACGGGGATGTCGAAAGCCACCTGCACGACGGCCTTGTCGCCCTGCACGGCGACGAAATTGGTATTGGACGAAACCTGCGCCGTCGAACCCGACTTGAAGCTCACCTGGTCGGCTTCGAGTACGAACTCCTTGGCCTCGATAGCCTTCCTGGCCTCCTCGAAAGCGAGCCGGTCGCGTGCGTCCTGTTCGGCCTTCATCTGCTTGCGGGCCATTTTCCTGGAATTCGCGTCCTGCGACTGGGCATAGCCCGTACCGGCACCGGCAAGCAGGATTGCAACGGTTAAAATCATTAGCCTTTTCATATCCGTTCTGTTTTAATCTATTCTATCTCATATACAATAGCGTTGCCGGAGTCGGATTTATTATATAAAAAGTCGATTTTATTGCCGGGACAACGGGCGGGAGTGCCGCCGGGGGCTGAAACCACATGCCGCAAAACCTCGCTGCCACCCGTCCGTTGGCGGCGGCAAGTACAACAGAGGCGGCAGAGGCGGCAAGGGCGGCAAGGGCAACAGAGGCGGCAAGGGCGGCAAGGGCGGCAAGGGCGGCGACAGGGACAGTGGATTATGCCCGAAGCGATTATTTGATTATCTTTGCCCGGTCTGCCGGGAGTTTCGGCAGGCGCGAACTACTAAACACAAACCGATGTCAACGATTTCGGCGGCGGCATTTGCGGACACGAAGCCGCATTACGACATACTCGACGGATTGCGCGGAATTGCGGCGCTGACCGTCGTGTGGTTCCATATTTTCGAAGCCTTTGCGACCAGCCACCTGGATCAGAGGATCAACCACGGCTATCTGGCCGTCGATTTCTTCTTCATACTCTCGGGGTTCGTAATCGGGTACGCCTATGACGACCGCTGGAAAAAGATGACGGTCACGGAGTTCCTCAAGCGCAGGCTCATCCGCCTGCATCCCATGGTCGTGATCGGTGCCGTGATCGGTGCCGTCATGTTCTATTTCCAGGGCTGCTCCGTCTGGGACGTGACCAAAGTCACGGTGCCGATGCTGCTGGCGGCGACGCTGATGAACGCCTGCCTGATTCCGGCAAGCCCCGGCACGGAAATCCGGGGGCTGGGCGAGATGTACCCGCTCAACGGCCCGAGCTGGTCGCTGTTTTTCGAGTACGCCGGAAATATCCTGTACGCCTTCTTCATCCGCAAACTTTCGACCGGGGCACTTTCCGTCGTGGTTTTCCTGGCCGGGTGCGGGCTGGCGGCATTCGCCGTCTGGGGGCCGCTGGGCGACATCTGCGTCGGGTTCGCCATGACCGAAGAAAATATGATCGGCGGTTCGCTGCGCCTGATGTTCGCGTTCTCGGCCGGTCTACTGCTCTCGCGCGTATTCAAACCCGTGCATATCCGGGGCGCCTTCTGGATATGCGGCCTGTGCGTCGTCGCCCTGCTGTCGGTTCCGCGCATCGGCGGCAGTGAGAATTTGTGGATGAACGGACTGTACGATACATTCTGCGCCGTCGTCGCCTTCCCCCTGCTGGTTTTTCTCGGGGCGTCGGGCAAGACCACCGACAAAGTCACCGCCCGGGTGTGCAAATTCCTGGGGGACATATCCTATCCCCTCTACATGGTGCACTATCCCTTCATATACCTCTACTACGCCTGGGTCAAGAACGGCGACCTCACGTTCCGGGAGTCGCTGCCAGGTGCCCTGGCACTTTTCTTCGGTTCGGTAATCCTGGCATGGCTGTGCCTGAGGCTGTACGACGAACCGGTGCGCAAATTTCTGTCGAAGCATCTGCTGCGGAAGGGATAGCCCAGCAAGCGCCCCGGCCGGGAGCCCTCCCGCAACGCCGGGGAATTCCCCGCAAAGCCACCGGGTTTTGCGGGGATTATATATGTATATTAGGTACACGGCGGACGGGAGAGGGCGGCAAGGCGACACGAGAAAGCGTACGGGAAAAGCGACAGAAGAAGGCGGACGGGAGAGGGCGGCAAGGCGACACGAGAAAGCGTACGGGAAAAGGCGACAGAAGAAGGCGGACGGGAGAGGAGGGTAGGGAACGCCCCACGGAAGGTTTCGAAAAAAAACTTGTCACTTTCGTTTCGAATCCCGGATATTTTTTATAGATTTGTAAAGGCCGCCGCAGGGTAGTCCCCGGCACGGGAACGGAATGCGGACAAAAGCGGCAACGACGCATCTATAACAACTCGAATATATGGAACAGTACATTTTGTCATTGGATCAGGGGACGAGCAGTTCCCGTGCGATCGTATTCGACCGGAAAGGGCAGATATGCTCGATGGCACAGCGGGAATTCACGCAGATATTCCCCAAGCCGGGATGGGTGGAACACAACCCGCACGAGATATGGTCGTCGCAGGCTTCGGTGATCGCCGAGGCGATCGCGGCCATCGACATCAACGGCCTGAACATCGCGGGCATCGGCATCACCAACCAGCGGGAGACCACGATCGTGTGGGATTCGGAGACCGAAGAGCCGGTCTACAACGCCATCGTCTGGCAGGATCGCCGCACCTCGGAGTACTGTGACCGGCTGAAGGCCGAGGGGCAGACCGAATTCATCCGCGAAAGGACGGGGTTGATCGTCGACGCCTATTTCAGCGCCACGAAGATCAAATGGATTCTGGACAACGTGGCGGGGGCGAGAGAGCGGGCCGAGAAGGGCAAACTGATGTTCGGCACGGTCGACTCGTGGCTCATCTGGCGCCTCACGCGCGGCGAGGTGCACGTGACGGACGTGAGCAACGCCTCGCGCACGATGCTCTTCAACATCCATACGCTGCAATGGGACGAGGAGCTGCTGAGGCTGTTCGGCATCCCCGCTTCGATGATGCCCCAGGTGAAGTCGTCGAGCGAGGTATACGGCGCGACGAAGACCACGATCTTCGCCCACAAGGTACCCATCGCGGGCATCGCGGGCGACCAGCAGGCAGCGCTGTTCGGGCAGATGTGCGTCGAGCCCGGGTCGGTGAAAAACACCTACGGCACGGGGTGCTTCCTGCTGATGAACAGCGGGGAAAAGCCCATCACATCGTCGAACAACCTGCTGACGACCATCGCATGGAAGATCGGCGACAAGGTCGACTACGCGCTCGAAGGGAGCATCTTCGTCGGCGGGTCGGTCGTGCAGTGGCTGCGCGACGGGCTGGGGATCATCCGCTCGTCGTCCGAAGTCGAAGCCCTGGCCGCTTCGGTACCCGACACCAACGGCGTCTATTTCGTGCCGGCGCTCACGGGGCTGGCAGCCCCGTACTGGGATCAGTATGCCCGGGGAGCCATCAGCGGCATCAGCCGCGGCACGACGGCCGCGCATATCGCCCGCGCGGCGCTGGAGGGGATCGCCTACCAGACGCTGGACATCGTGGGCGCCATGCAGCGCGACTCGGGCATCACGCTCCGGGAGCTGAAGGTCGACGGCGGCGCGGCGCGCAACAACCTGCTGATGCAGTTCCAGTCCGACCTGCTGGACACGCGCGTCATACGCCCGGGCGTGACGGAAACCACGGCGCTGGGTGCGGCTTACCTGGCCGGACTGGCCGTAGGCTACTGGGGAAGCATCGACGAAATCCGGCAGCAATGGCAGGCGGAGCACGTATTCGAACCCACGGCCGACCGCTCGCAGATCGGGAAGGCCGTCGCAGGGTGGGAAGACGCCGTACGCAGGGTACTGCGCAACAGCAAAGACTAAAATACCGGGATTATGGAAATCACACTGTTTACCAAGTGCCTGTTCGAATTCATCGGGACACTGGTGCTCGTACTGCTGGGCGACGGGGTCGTCGCATCGACGGTACTGAAACAATCGAAAGGTTTTAACGGCGGATGGGCCGTAATCACAATCGCGTGGGGCCTGGCCGTGATGTGCGGCGTGCTGATCGCGGGCCCCTATTCGGGGGCACATCTCAACCCCGCGGTCTCGGTCGGGCTGGCCGTGGCGGGGTCGTTCCCGTGGGCGTTCGTGCCCGGGTACATCGCGGCACAGCTGCTGGGCGGCTTCTGCGGGGCCGTACTGGTCTATGTCTATTACAAAGACCACTTCGACGCCACGGACGACCCGGCGACCAAGCTCGGCGTATTCTGCACCATGCCCGCGATCATGGACAAGCCGCGCAACCTCTTCTGCGAATTCCTCGGCACGTTCCTGCTGGTGTTCGTGATCCTGGCCATCGGCAACGAACAGAACACCCCTGAAATCGGGATGGGAAGCCTCGGAAGCCTGCCCGTGACGATGCTCATCATGGCCATCGGCATGTCGCTGGGCGGCACGACGGGCTATGCCATCAACCCGGCGCGCGACCTGCCTCCGCGTGTGGCCCACAGCATCCTGCCCATCAGGGGGAAGGGCACGAGCGGGTGGGGTTACAGCTGGGTACCCGTAACGGGGCCCGTACTGGGCGCACTCGCCGCAGGGCTGATTTACGGATGCGTCTATATGTGCGGCTGACGGCAGCAGCCCCCATACCTCCTCCATGGCCGCTCCTGACAGGGGAGCGGCTTTTTCGTATCCGGCAGGAAGCGGGGAGGGGAGGCCGAAAGCGAATAATCATCATAAACCGTTACCGTGCCGGACATGACCGCGACGGAAACCGGTTTCCGGGGTGAATATTTCATTTAGTCCGCTAAATTTCAGATAAATAAAACAGGAGATGGATCCGGAGGCAAATCCGGGCATTAAATATTGCATTATCAGTATATTATATATAAATGACAGTCCCTGCAAATACGCTTCAAAGGCCACTAAAGCACACAATATCATCGACATAAATGCGGATAATTGGCTATAATTTTGTATCTTTGCACCCAGTGACCAACTCTTCTTATTAAATTTACTTGATTATGTATTCGCCAGATTCCGCCTTTACGGGGCGGCATCCGGTTGTCGGGCCATACCCGGCCAGGATGACACGCACCCGTAATTATGAATTCGACTTCATGTCGTGTTTCTCGAAACACATCTCCGACTACGAGAAAGCCGGGCGCAAAGGCTCGGCTGCGAACTACCGGTCGTCATACAGGCTGCTGCTGAGTTTCCTCGACGGCCAGCACCTGACGTCGCAACACCTCTCGGCCCGCTGGGCAGAGCGTTACGAACGCTGGCTCAGGGCACGGGGCGTGACAACCAACACGGTGACGTTCCACCTGCGCAACCTGAGGGCAGTCTACAACCGATCCGTAAAAAAACGGCTCATACCGGCCTCATTTCCCAATCCCTTCACCCATCTGACCGTCAGGCAGACCGTAACGCGCAAACGGGCGCTCTCACGCGAAACCATCAAACGGATATGCACGGCCGACCTCTCGGCGCTGCATCCCAAGTACTCCCTCGCACGCGACATCTTCATGTTCAGTTTCTTCACCCGCGGCATGTCGTTCGTAGATATGGTCTACCTGCGCAACAGCGACATCCATGACGGCGTATTGACCTATGCACGCCACAAAACGGGGCAGATGCTCTCGATGCGCATCGAGCCGCAGCTGCAGCACATCATCGACCGTTATAGCAATGCTTCGCCCTATATACTCCCCGTACTGGCAAAAGACGACAGCTATGACAATTACCGCCAGCAGCAGCGCGAGCTGAATAAATTTATCCGAAAAATCGGAGTCCTGCTCAATATCCCGGAACCGCTGACATTCTATGTCGCACGACACTCATGGGCAACTCTGGCCCGAGATTGCGGCACACCGCTCACGGTGATCAGCGCCGGGATGGGACACACGTCCGAAAGGACGACGCGCATCTATCTCGCACAACTCGACCACAACATCATCGACAAAGCCAATCGAAAAATCATCGACCTGCAGTAAAAGGCGGTTTCGTATAATATCCGGATTTTTCGGTTAGAAGGAATAGAAACAGGCAACAAAAAAATCAAGACCCATTATTACCAATAATGTATCTTGAAATCGTAATAAGTTGTATTATAGACGTTTCAATTCATCCGCAAAAATAGAATTAATTATATTCATAACCAAATTTTTCAGAAGGAAAAAACGCATACCTCAGCGTAATAAACTGAAAATAAGAATATTGTATCGTTTTATTTATCTTTTTCATCCGGACAGACCGAAAATGTCCTGAAAGCCCCCACCATGCCTTCGGGAAAGTGTCCAAACAGCGTATTTACCGACTGGTAACCAAGCACATACGCCAAAAGAGACCCATTATTGGTAATAATGGGTCACGAACAATGCACACAAGCCACTGGTTACTAACAATTTACATTCGATGTTTTCCGCAAGAATCCTGTGGGCGGTAAAGATACTGCTCGTACTGCACAAGGCGTCGGAAGCAGGGACTCCCCTGATGAAAGGACGCGAGTTGCAGGCTGCATGTGTAGGCCCCGATACGGACACCTATATGTACCGCCGTACTTTACGGGAACTTGCGGCCAAGACGGACTACCTGATTTGCGTATTCCAGTCGGGAAGAACCTTCTACCAATGGAACCCGAACCACCGCCCGACGCTGCACGACCTGATCCGCAGGCTGGACGGAGGCATGCATGAAGTCTCGCACACGTTCTGGACATACGAAAATACACGCACGATGCAGCCCCTCCAGAAAGTGTGCAAGGAGTACGACAACCTCATACAAACCTATTTATCAGAAATATACATAGAAGAATTGGAATCACCCGCCCTGTTCAGGCAAAGCCGGTTCCGGTTGCCGCAGGCAACGCCCCAGGTCACGGGGGACACAGGAACAGGCTCGCTTTAGCCCTCTCTCGTCAGCGAACAAAAACACATTCATGGAAAAACAAACAACCACCGACCATTTTCATCCTGTCGCTACCGGCAATCGCCGCCCCGGCATTGGCGGTAGCCGTAGCCTGCCACATGTACCGGACACGGCAGATAACACGAATAACGGACTCGCAACGAGACCACACATACCGGAAAAAATTCTAATCACTACAAAAACATTCAAACATGAAACGCCTCTACCTTATTGCCCTCTTTATCATCGTCAGCCTTGCCGCCACGGCACAGGAGAACGGCCAATCGCGCGATGCGCAGAACCGCATCGTACGCGGCCCCTATGAAACGAACCGCTTTTTCGACAACATCTTCGTCGGCGTCGCCGGCGGTGTAAATATCTATTTCGGCGAACACGACTCCTACGGCAAATTCGGCAAACGCATGGCCCCGGCACTGGACATCCATGTCGGAAAATGGTTCACCCCCTCGATCGGCGCCCGCGTCGGATACTCCGGCCTGCAGGCCAAAGGGTGGACGACCGCAGGCACCAAATACGCAAAGGGTGCCGACGGAAGCATGTTCAAGGAGAAATTCGGCGTATCGTACCTGCATGCCGATGCAATGTGGAACTTCTCGAACGCCGTGAGCGGCTACAAGGAGACCCGCACCTGGAATTTCGTACCCTTCGTCGGAGTGGGTTGGGCGCGTTCCTACGGCAACGACACCCACGACAACGAAATCGGCTTCGACGCAGGTCTGCTGAATGTAGTGCGCCTCTGCGATCTGCTCGACCTGACGCTCGAAGCTCGCTGCCTGCTGGTCAACCAGCGTTTCGACGGCGTGGGCGGCGGCCGCATCGGCGAAGGTATGCTCTCGGTAACGGCAGGGCTGTCGTTCAACCTGAACCGCCGCGGCTTCAAGCGAGCCTCGCAGGCTCAGCCCGTGGACTACACGTCGTACCTGGATCGTATCAAGCGGCTCGAAAACACCAACAACGAACTCGCATCGCAGAATTCGGAACTGAGCGACGAGAACGAGAAGCTGCGCAACATGCCGCCCAAGGTGGTTGCCGAGCAGAAGGTATCCGCATCGCCCGTGGCGCTCTTCTTCAAGATCGGCAAGGCCACGCTCGACAAGAAAGAACTGACCAACCTCGAATTCTACGTAAGGAACGCCATGAAGGCCGACAAGGACAAGACCTTCACGCTGATCGGCTCGGCAGACAAGGATACCGGCACGAAGGAGATCAACCAGCGGCTGAGCGAACAGCGCATGGAGTACGTCTACAACCTCTTGAAGGACAAGTACGGCATCGACCCGTCCCGTTTGGTCAAGAAAGCCGAAGGCGACACCAACAACCGGTTCGCAGAGCCGGAACTGAACCGCGCCGTAATCGTGGAATAAGCAAGACAAATGGAGATTGGCAAACCCTAACGGACTTTACCGCATGCCCCGGACAGAGACATCGACCGCAGCGGACACAACCGCCGGATCCGGCCGGGCGCCGCACTACCTGCTCGCATATCTGGAAGAAGGACGGGTTCGCGTATACGCCCCCGACAAATCCGACATATGGATCGGGGTGCAGCTTCCCGAAGCGGAAGAGACGCGCGTCGAAGCGGAGCTGCAGCGGATCCACCGAACGGGACAAAGGACAGGCATCGTCGAAATATGCCTGTCCGCGGCGGGGGTGCAGCGCGGCATGCGCGTGCTCTGCGTAAGGGCGTAGCGCCAACCCGAAACGGACATGGAATAAAAGCAACTACACATAATAAAAAAGACCATGAAAAAACAAACTATGACTTACGAAGCACCGGAGCTGTACCTGATCTCCGTATGCGTGGAAAAAGGATTCGCGGCAAGCAGCAGCATCGAACCGGGAACCGACGGCGGTGAGCTGGGCGGAACCAGGTCGCTCTCTTACGATGACTACGAATAGCGACGCATCCATTGGGAATTAACGACAAAAACAGAAAACGCACCATGAAAAAATTATTCGTTATAGCAATGCTCGCAACGGTCGGCATGGCCGCGTGCAGCAAGGACGACACGGCTCCGGCCGGCGGCCCGAAAAAGTATGTCCAGGTAACCATCCCCGAGGAGATGGTTTCCGGGGAGACCCGTACTTCCATCGACGGCACCACGACCAACTGGGTGGCCGGCGACAAAGTCGCCGTGCTCCTCTACGACGGAGCCGCGACGATGACATGCGAGTTCACGGCCGACAAGTCGGGCCCGACCACGACGTTCTCGGGCGACGTGCCCATCGGCTCCTACTCGCTGGCGGCGGCTTATTATCCGTACGACTGCAACGCCACGTTCGACGCCGTGAACAAGACCTTCAAGCACACCTGGGGATCGGAATACTGCACGGACAACCTGGCTGCCTATGACTTCATGTATACGAACATCTGGGAGGAGCCGTTCGAAATCAACGAGGCGACGACCCAACTGCCCGTACACTTCACGTTCAAACCGCTGATGGCCCGCATCAAGATCTCGCTCGGACTGGGTGCGAACGAAACGCCCAAGAAAGTCATCCTGGAGACCGACAGCAACGTATTGCCGACCTCCGGTACGATCGACGCCCAGGAGAACTTCACGGCATCGTCCGTAACCAATTCGATCGCTGTTCCCACGAACCGGAAAGAGTTCGTAGTGGGTCTGCTCCCCGTGGGCATCTACTCGACCATGACCGTGAAGGTGATGACCACCGACGGGCTGACCTACTCGGACAAGTCGTTCACGCTGGCCGGCCTGAAGCGCAACCACCACTACACGATGAGCGTACCCTGCAACAAGAAAACGGTGACGATCACCGTACCCGATGCCATCGACCAGAAGTACGGTACGCATACCTATCAGGACAACGGATTCTACACGGTCGATTCCCAATACGACCCGGAAGGAATTTTCAATGACTGGTATTTTTACCAGGCAGAGATCAAGAGCGACAAGAACGGCGACGACAAACTCAAGAAGAACCGCATCCAGCTGCAGGTTCCTGCGGGCTTCAACAACGCAAACAACGGCGCTTTCGTCACGGCTCCGATCCAGTGCGAGGGTTCGAAAACCGTGAAGGTATCCTTCGAGGTAGCGACCAACCGTATACGCAATATTGAGTACAGGATCGGCGTAACGGGCAACGGCCCGATCACCGAATCGTGGCTCCGCGACAGGAACAACATCCTGAACGGCAACGACCAAAAGTGCAAATCCGGTACGCAGACCCATACGTTTACGGTCACCAACGGACAGCGTATCATGATCAAGATACTATCTACCGCAGGATCTTACCACGTAGAGTTCGCGGACTTCACCTATACGGTCGAATAATTTCGATAAAATAATTTTTCAGATCGGGACGGAGCAGGATACCGTCCCGATTTATCTATAAACCGAATCTGATGAAAGCAGCATACATAAAGCCGGAATTGGAGATACTCGTAATTGCGGCCGAAGCAGGATTCGCGATTTCACAGCCGCACGGCGGCGAACTCGGGCCGGGCCCGGTGGATTATGCGGACGACGAGTATTGAATTACAAACAGCCAATTCGAACCTGACGTTATGAAACACAAACCTATTTTCCGACTCGCGCTGCTCGCGCTCCTGCTGGCCGGTTGCGGAAAGGATACGACAGAACTGCCCGAAGGGCCCGAAACTCCCGCGACAGGAGGCGATGCCATCGTCTGCCGGTTGTCGATCGGCAACGAAGCGCCCGACCCCACGGACGAAACCCGTACGGCTTACGGCCCGCTACAGGACGGTTATTACCCGATCTATTGGCGCAATGCCGACCGCGTGGGAATCATCTGTCCGCAGACGACCCCGCAATGGGCGGAGGTCGAAGTCAGCGTCTCCGGGGCGACCGAAAGCGAAGCCGACCTGAGCGACACGGGAATGCAGTGGGGGAGCAGTCCCAGCTACGATTTTTACGCCTTCTATCCGGCAGACGCCGTCCAGGCCAACAGCGGCTCGATCGTCGCGACGGCAATCCCGGCCGTACAGACCTACCACAACGGCGAATGCAACATGCAGTACGCCTATATGGCGGCATGCACCCAAGGGGTGGAACGCGGAGGGGAGGTGCCCTTCAGGTTCCGCCCGCTGATGACCACGGTTACGATCCAGGTGGGATTCTCGGAGGCCGCGGAGGTACAGAAGCTCGTGCTGTCGAGCGAGAACGGCCCCATAGCGGGCGGCTTCACGTTCGACATCGAAACCGACCGGTGCTCGGTTATCCCGGGCAAGGGATCGAACGTGCTGGCCCTGCACCTGATGTCGGGGGACGTCCCCTATATCCAGCTCAGCGCAGGGTCGAAGGTCGCGGTCACGGCGTTCATGCTGCCGCAGGACATCGAAGGGCTTACGCTCTCCGCCGTCACGACGCAGGGGAAGACCTACAGCTACACGACCCCGGCAACGCTCAAGGCCGGACACCGTTATTCGTTCACGATCGGCGACATGCAGGCGCAGGCGCAACAGACCTCGGAAGGTTATTCCGACTGGATGGCCTACCTGCCCGACAACACCTACCTGTCGCAGGTTTCCATCCCCGGGTCGCACGACGCCTGCACGATCTACGGTTCGCATTACGAGTACAAAGACGGGATGCCCGACGATAGGTACCATTTCAAATGGTTGCAGAACGTCGTATTCGGCTATATGAACACGACCAAGATCATCAAGGCACAGGAGCTATCCATCGAAGAGCAGCTTGCGGCCGGGGTTCGCATGTTCGACCTGCGCCCCTCCTCGTCGAGCTCCTCGGTGCGCGACCTCCCGATCCATCACGGCATAGCCCCGCTGGGCGACCCGACGCTGGGCGGCTACGCCCCGGGCAGCTCCGGCCGCCAGGAGCTTTCGCCCTTCATGCTTTCGCACCTGCTCGACCGTTTCGTGGGATTCCTCGACGAACATCCGGGCGAGACGGTGCTCGTGCACATGAAATACGAGAACACCAGCACCAGCGCCAATAAGACGGGGTGGGACAAAAGCGTGGTCAGCCTGATCAAATCGCATTGCAGCGGCTATGTGGCCGACTTCCACCCCCTGATGACGCTGGCCGACGCCCGCGGCAAGATACTCTTCGTGATCCGCGAGGATTACAAATCGTCGAACAACGGCCGGTATTTCGGCGCCTACCTGAACTGGACGCACGACAAGGTGGTCTTCGACACGACGCTCAGCGGCAACGGCGTGGGGAAGGCCCCGATCCGCGTGAACGACCTCTACAACATCAAGAACGGGGCATCGGACGGCAAGACCAAGTATGCGGCCATCGACGAGTGCATCGCCTATACCTATAATACGGACGACCCGACGCGGTGGTGCATGAATTATGTGAGCTGCTACGACACGGCCCATTGCAGCGTGTCGGGGATCAGCCTGTTCGGCGCAGTGGGCGACTACGACTACTGCGCGAACAAATACAACAGGTATACGGCCGACAAGATCGACAGGTACGATTTCCGCGGGAACGTCGGCATCGTGCTGATGGACTTCGCGGCGGCATCGCACGCCACGATGACCTACGGGCAGACCTACTCGAACATGCAGGTCTACGGCGACGACCTGGTCAGGGCCGTGATCTGCAACAACAACAAGTGGAACCTGCGGCGCAACGAATAACCCCCGGAGGCTCCCGCCGCCGGCACGCGCCCCGGCAGGACGCCGGAACGACACCGAAGAAAAACCTCCCGGGCTTCCCGGGAGGTTTTTGCACACACAAACATTAACAATACAAACAACGCAATGGCTGAATAGATCTGTTGTTCCGGATACAAAGGTGGGGGTAATTTCCGGGTCGTACAATCGCCATAAATGAGTATTTTACGTCCGGGCACTCCCAATTTATGGTGAAAGCCCCGGCGGAAGGGCGTGATCTGCAATTTTTTATTTTGAATTTCGAAATAATGCACTATCTTTGCAAGCAAATTCCAATGTCCCGGCGCCCGCCGGGGTTCTGAAAATCACTTTGAAATAGAAATATATGCAGGATTTGAAAGCGCTCGAAGGGAAAAGCCTCGTCGAACTGCGTGAAATAGCAAAAGCTATCGGTATCGGGGACACCACATTGAAGAAGCGCGAACTGATCGAGAAAATCGCCGGGTTCTCCGCTTCCGAAGGCGCCCCCGCAGAAAATAAAGAGAAAAGAGGACGAGGCCGGAAAAAGGAGGTTCCCGCAACGGAAATGCAGCAGACGGCAGCCATAGCCGAACCCGCCGCCGTAAAGGCGGAAGCCGCTCCCGAAACCGTTCCCCAGGCCCCGCGAGGCCGTCGGCCGCGCATCACCAATACGAAGACCGAAAACACCGCACCAGCACAGCGTCCGCCCATCACGGTCGCCGGCCCCCCTGCCGAGCCGGAGCTCCCGATGGAAAGCGTCCCGGCACCTGCACCAGCGGCAGCGGCAGAAACCGTACAGGCACCCCGCGAGGAGAAGGCCGAGCCCAAGCGCCGCGGCCGCAAGCCCAAGGCACAAGCACAAGCACAAGCACAGGAAGAGGCAGCAGAACCCGCCGCCGCAACACCCCCGGCTGCCCAAGCTGCCCAGGCTACCCAGGCTACCCAGGCAGCAGCCGATGCGCAATCCTTCGACGGCGAGGTGATCACCAAGGACGATTTCGCCGGGGAGATCGAGGGCGAAGGCGTGCTGGAGATCATGCCCGACGGATACGGGTTCCTGCGTTCGGCCGACTACAACTACCTGAACTCGCCCGACGACATTTACGTTTCGCCGTCGCAGATCAAACTCTTCGGGCTGAAGCCCGGCGACACGGTGAACGGCGCCATACGCCCGCCGAAGGAGGGGGAGAAATATTTTCCGCTGGTACGCGTGAACGAGATCAACGGCCTGGCGCCGGAGTTCATCCGCGACCGCGTACAGTTCGAATTCATGACGCCGCTCTTCCCGAGCGAGAAATTCTGCCTTACGGGCAACGGACACAACAACATGTCGACGCGCGTGGTCGACCTCTTTTCGCCCATCGGCAAGGGACAGCGCGCGCTGATCGTAGCACAGCCCAAGACGGGTAAGACGGTGCTCATGCAGTCGATCATCAACGCCATCGCCGACAACCATCCCGAAGTATACATCATCGTGCTGCTGATCGACGAGCGCCCGGAGGAGGTGACCGAGATGGCCCGCAACTCCAAGGCCGAGGTCGTGGCATCGACCTTCGACGAACAGGCGTCGCGCCATGTGAAAGTCGCGGAAATGGTACTCGACAAGGCCAAGCGCATGGTCGAATGCGGACACGACGTGGTGATCTTCCTCGACTCGATCACCCGCCTGGCACGTGCCTACAACTCCGTCCAGCCCGCATCGGGCAAGGTGCTCTCGGGCGGTGTGGATGCCAACGCGCTCCACAAACCCAAGCGTTTCTTCGGTGCAGCCCGCAACACGGAGGAGAAAGGGTCGCTGACGATCATCGCCACGGCGCTGATCGACACCGGTTCGAAGATGGACGAGGTGATTTTCGAAGAGTTCAAGGGCACGGGCAACATGGAGCTCCAGCTCGACCGCAAGCTCGCCAACAAACGTGTCTACCCGGCGGTCGACGTCATCGCATCGGGTACGCGCCGCGAAGACCTGCTCCTGCCGCGCGACGTGATGAACCGCACGTGGGTGCTGCGCAAATACCTTTCGGACATGACGCCCGTCGAGGCCATAGAGTTCCTCCAGAAGCAGATGGGAATGACCAACACCAACGAGGAGTTCCTCGCCACGATGAACCATTAAACAACCACAAAACCCACTGATAGAATGAAAAACCTGATTATCCTGCTGTCATGCCTGCTGTTCGCCGGCAGCGTATACGGATGGGGACAAAAGGGGCACGACGTCACGGCCTACATCGCAGAGTGCCACCTCACGCCCGAAGCCGCCCAAAAGATCGACAAGGTGCTCAACGGCCATTCGCCCGTGTACTACTGCAACTGGATGGACATTGCCAGCCACACCCCCGAATACAATTACACCAAGACGTGGCACTACCTGAACATCGACGAGGGCCAAACCCTCGAAACGATGCCCCGGAACCCCAAAGGCGACGTGCTGACGGCCGTCACGACGCTCGTCGCCGAGCTCAAGGCCGGCGGGCTGGCACCCGAGGCGGAGACCGAGAAGCTCAAGATGCTGATCCACCTGGTCGGCGACATGCACTGCCCGATGCACACGGGGCGCCTGTCGGATATCGGTGGCAATCAGCGCCCGGTGCTGATGTTCGGACGCAGAACGAACCTCCACTCGGCCTGGGACTCGGCGATCCTCGAAGCCGGGCACAAGTGGAGCTACACCGAGTGGCAGGAACAGATCGACCGCCTGACGGATGACGAGGCGGCACTGGTACAGGCCGGGGAGCCGCAGGACTGGCTGAAGGAGACCCATGCGATCTGCGTCGGCATCTACGAGGACAGCCCCGAAGGGACGAAAATATCCTACGATTACGTGGACAAATACACGCCCGTCATCGAGCAGCAGTTCGTCCGGGGCGGCTACCGGCTGGCACGCCTGCTGAACGAGATTTACCGCTGACCGTAGGTGCAAAATAAAAGGGAACGGGCTTGCAGTCGCTGCAAGCCCGTTTTCCGTCCTGCGGCAGTGCGGCAAAGATGTATTTCGGCCGTTTCGGCCGCACAAAAATCCGGGCTAAACGCTAAGGGACAAGGCCGGGGTCTGCAGGGGAGCACTGCGTGCGGCGCAGGGGCACGACAACCGATCGGGCCGGATAATTTTATCCGGCAAAATACCCGAGGAAATAAAAGTTATATTAATTTTGCAGGCATGAGATACCTAACCGCCATACTCTTCGGCCTGCTTGCTGCCGGATGCGGCGACAAGGCCGCGGACAACCTGATGACCCAGGCTTCGGTGCTGATAGAGGAGCATCCCGACAGCGCCTTGCTGGCTCTCCGGCAGATAGACCCCTCGGCCATTTCACCGGCGGCCGACGCCCGGCGGCGCCTGCTGCTCGCGCAAACCTACTCCCGCACAGGTGCCGAGGCTGACAACGATTCGCTGACCGCCCCCGCACTGGATTATTACGAGCGCCACGGCTCCGGGGCCGAGCGTGCCTATGCCTGGTATTTCGACGCAAAGGTACACCACAATGCCGGCGACCTGGGACGGGCGATCAAAGGCTACACACAGGCGATGCTCTACGCCGAACGCAACCGCGACAAGGCGGGAACCACAAAACTGCTCATGGCACTGTACCACACGCTGGGGCTGCTGTACCTCGAACAGGGATACGACACCGAGGCCGAAGATGCATTCTCGAAAGCCGTCGCCGCGGCGCAGGAGACCGGCAGTGCGGAACTGGAGGGATACAGCCGCTACATGCTCTCGTCGGCACAGTATGCCAACGGCCGCTATGCCGAGGCCATCGAAACACTCTCCCCGCTGGTCGGGGCACGCGACACGATGGCATTCCGTTTCTTCGCCCAGCAGATCACCCTGCAAAACCTGATATACCACACCTTCGCCGAAGACTGGAGCACCGGGCAGTTGCTCGAGGAGCGGGCGCGCATCGACATGCACGAACTATGGACAGCCCCGCTGACGCACGGCCCCGCATCGGCCGACGACGATGACCGCACGCTTTACGACATCGCTTCGGCCATCATTTTTTACCGGGCGGAGCAGCCCGATTCGGCACAATACTACATAGACCGCTCGCTGGCGCACATCAAACGCTTCAACCAGAACAACATAGGGCTCTACACGATCGCCTCGGCCATACACCACCGCCGCGGGGAGGACGGCAAAGCCTATGCCTGTGCCATGCAGTACATCGGCAAGCGCGATTCGCTCGACAAGGCACGGCAGGGGGTATCGGTGGCCGAGCTGGAAAAGAGATACCGCACGGCCAACGAAACGGCGCTCCGCGAGGCGGGGCTGCGTTACCGAATCTGGATCGCCACGCTGGCATGCCTGTTGCTGGCCGCGGCCGTTACAGGGGCGGTGGTGGGCTACCGGCGCAAACTCCGGCACCGGGACGCGCAGCTGAGCGAATACCTCACGCTGCTGGAATCCTACCGGGAATCGCACGACAGCCTCACCTCGCGGCTCGATGCCTCGAACGAGCGCGAGGCCGCCGTCAAGGCTTCGCTCGAGGGGCGGTTCGCCCTGCTGCGCGACATCGCCGCAACCTACTACACCTATGGCGAAGGGGAACGGCTGGCGAGGAAGGTGAAGGAGCTGGCACTGAGCCCGGCGATGCTCGCGGACATCGTCCGCATGGCAGACCTCTACAACGACCGGGCGGTCACGCGCCTGCGCCGCCAACTGCCGGGGTGGACGCCGCGCAACTACGATTTCGCAGCGCTGGTCGTCGCCGGGTTCTCGGCGCAGGAGATCAGCGTGATGCTCGACATGACGCTGAACGGGGTCTACACGCTCAAATCGAAACTCAAACGCCGGATCGCCGAATCGGGGGCTGCGGACAGGGAGTTTTTCACCCGTTTTTTCGCATAGCAAGGGCGCCCGGCGCGCCGGCAAGAATCCGCGGGATCGCACCCTCTGTAAATCAACATTTTACACACAAACAAGCAAGAATTATTCCGTACCGGCAAGCCGCATCGGGGCTTAACTTTGCAGGGAAACCAAATGAAAAAACCAAGCAAAGTTATGAGACGGACATTTCTTTTACTCGTATGCGCCCTGGCGCTTTTTTCCGTGAAACAGACCTGCGGGCAAATTGTGCGGGGGAGGGTGGTCGACCAGGAGCGGCAACCCGTGGTCGGGGTCGCGGTAGTGATGCTCGACACCGACTCGACCTACCTCGCGGCCGCGGCATCGGATGCCGACGGGCGTTTCGCCATCGCATCGGAGGTACGCCCCTACCGGCTGCTGTTCCAGCACCTCGCCTATGAGATGCAAACGCTTACGTCGGAGCACGACGAAGCCGGCGAGGTCGTCCTGCATGAATATACGAATGCGCTCGACGCTGTGGTCGTAGAGGGCGAAAAACCCATCGTGCGGGTCGAAGAGGGGCGGCTGGCCTATGACCTGGAAGCCGTATCGAAAGGCAAGGCGGTGAACAATGCCTACGAAGCCCTCACCCAGCTGCCGGGCGTCAGCGAACAGGACGGCGGGCTGACGCTTGCCGGCGCCGGGGGTGTCACGGTGATCCTGAACGGGAAGCCCTCGACGATGAGCGCCGAGCAGTTGGCGTCGCTGCTGCGCTCGACACCCGTCGAACGGATCGAGAAGGCCGAAGTGATGTACAGCACGCCGCCGCAGTACCATGTGCGCGGCGCGGCGATCAACCTCGTCCTGCGGCGCAGCCACGACTACTCGTTTTCGGGGGAGGTACACGCCAACTATACCAACCGGTTTTACAGCAACTGGGATGCCGGGGGCAACTTCGCCTTCTCCTCGCCCGAGTGGTCGGCCGAGGTAACCTATTCGGCCGGGCAGGCCAAGACCAAACGGATCATCGACCTCTACTCGCGGCATACGCTCGCGGACGGGGAGCATGAAATCGCCCAGAGGCAGAATATCACCAGCAAAGGGACATGGCACCGGCTGAGGGCCGCCGCAGAATACGCCCCGCAGGGCAAAGGACGCCTAAGCATTGCCTATACGGGCGCATACACCCCGCATACGAGCGGCCTCGTACGTGCCGACGGCAACCTGGTCAACTCGGTCAGCTCGCCCGGGGGCGACAACACGATGCACAACGCTGCGCTGCGCTACACGTCGGCCTCCGGGCTCGACCTCTCGGCGGACTACACGCATTACAGCTCGTGGCAGCTGGCCGCCATGCGGAACAGGTACGCCGACGGCAGCCGGACAGCGTTCGACGTGGTTTCGGGGCAGTCCGTCGACCGGGTAAATGTCAGCGCCGACCAGTCGCACGACCTGGGCAATGGCTGGGGCATGACCTACGGGGGCATCTTCAGCTGGGCGGGCGACCACGACTACCAGCGATACACGCTCTGCGAGGGCGACATCGCCACCGTCGATACCGATTCGCACCTCGACGAATACACGGGCAACCTCTACGCCGGGGTGAGCAAAGAGTTCGCCAAGGGGAGTTTCTCGCTGTCGCTGGCCGGGGAATACTACCGCGCGGGGGACTACGACAACTGGTCGCTCTACCCGCAGGCGACCCTGCTCCTGACACCCGCAGAGAAACATCTCGTACAGATTTCGCTCTCGTCGGACAAGACCTATCCCTCGTACTGGGAGATGCAGCAGTCGACCTCCTACATCGACGGCTATTCGGAGATCCGGGGCACGCCCGGACTGCGGCCGTCGAAAAGCTACAACGGCCAGGCAATGTACATGTATAAGCAGAAGTATATCTTCATGCTGTTCTGGAACGAGATGCCCGACTACTTCGACCAAACCGCATGGCAGGCCCCTGATCGCCTGGCATTGGTCTACCAGACGCTCAACTGGAACACCAACCGCCAGTGGGGCGCCAACGTCATCGTACCGCTGCGCCCGGGCAAATGGCTCGATTCCCGGCTGACGCTGACCGGGATGCGGATGACCCAGCGCTGCGACGCCTTTCACGACCTGGCGTTCGACCGCTCCAAATGGCTGGGGGTGGTGCGCATGGACAACACGATCCGTCTGAGCCGCAAACCCGACCTGACGCTCGACCTCTCGGGCTACTATCAGAGCGCGGCCATCCAGGGGACTTACGACGTCGCCCCTTCGTGGAGCGTCAACGCGGGTGTCAAGTGGACGTTCGACAAGAGCCGGGCGAGCCTCTCGGTGCGCTGCAACGACATTTTCGAAAGTTCGCTCCCGTTCGCCAAAGTCCGTTACAAGGGACAGTACCTCGACATGGATTCCGGCACGTACACCCGTTCGGTGACGGTGCATTTCTCCTACCGTTTCGGCACATACAAGGAGAAGCGGCACAAGACGGTCGACACGTCGAGGTTCGGGCATTGACCGGATCCCGCAGGGCACGAAAAAAGGCCGTCGCAAAGACGGCCCTGTACTCGGAGCGGGAATCGAACCCGCACGACCATTGCTGGTCACAGGATTTTAAGTCCGGCGTGTCTACCTATTCCACCATCCGAGCCACTGCCTTTCGGCGAAAGGCGTCGGCAAAAGTACGAAAATTTTACGATTCGCCAAAATCTATATAATTTATAATCGCCCCCGTCTGGTCGGGGCCGAACCAGCGGATTTCCGCGTCGCGGCGGAACCAGGTAAGCTGCCGTTTGGCATATCGGCGCGAATTGCGCTTGATAAGTTCCACGGCCTGGTCGTAGGAGATGCGGCCGTCGAAATAGTCGAAGAACTCCCGGTAGCCGACCGTCTGCAAGGCATTCAGACCGCGGTAGGGATACACCGCACGCGCCTCGGCTTCGAGGCCGTCGGCAAGCATCTGCCCGACACGGTGGTCGATGCGTCCGTACAACTCCTCGCGCGGCATGTCAATGCCGACCTTCACGATGTCGAAATCGCGCTTGCGACGCCGCCCAGTCCGCAGGCGGGAGTAGGGCAGTCCGGTTTGCAGGCAGACCTCCAGTGCCCGAACGACGCGCGCCGGGTTGCTGCGGTCGACCACCGCGTAATAATCCGGATCGAGCGTCCGCAACTGTCCGGCGAGGGCTTCGAGCCCCTCCGTGCGGAGTCGCGCCGCCAATTCGCGGCGCAGGTTTTCATCGGCCTGCGGCAGGTCGTCCATGCCTTCGCACAACGCCTTGACATAAAGCCCCGAGCCCCCGACGGCAACGACGCAGTCATGCCCGGCGAACAGTCTTTCGAGGCAGGCGAGGGCCTGCGTTTCGTACTCGCCGCAACTCAGGTTATCCGCGAGGTCGTGCGATGCTATAAAATGGTGTTCGACGGCTTGCAATTGGTCTGCCGTAGGCTGAGCCGTACCGATCGGCAAGCCGCGGTACATCTGGCGGGAGTCGGTGGAAAGGATGGGTGCACCGTAGTGCAGGGCGATGCGGATGCTCAGATCCGTCTTGCCCGAACCGGTCGGGCCGACAATGACGACGAGCCGCTTAGTACTCGTCGTCATAATTGTCGTCGCCCTCGAAATCGTTGAATTCCCCCATCACCTCGTCGAAAATCGAGCCTTCGCCCGCGGTGGCCGTCTTCGACGGGTCGTACTGGTCGGGGGCATCGGCCTGGGCATATATCTCGCGCGGATAGGAGCCGTCTTTGGGCATCTCGTACGCTCCGGTCAGTTCGAGGAAGTAGGCCCGGTCGCCGAACATGTCGAAAAGGTAGATCAGCCGGTCGCGGTTGTTGTGGATGATCTGCCCCAGGGTCACGCTCTCCATCGCCGCAGGAGCCCCTTCCGAGCCGTCGTCCATATCCATGAGGGTGAACTCGCGCAGTTTTTCCCAGCGCTCGTCCGCCGTGAAGAACGACGCCATGCACTCCTCGTATTCGAGCGAACGGAGGATGAAATTATGGAAATCGAGCAACGTCATGTCGTACGGCACTTCGTAATCGCGCACGAAGTTGTCGTTCTCATCGCTCAGCATCCGGAATCGGAAAACCATTGACATAGCTTGTAATTTTTGCATTTCCTACTACAAAGATAGTACAAAAAGGGAAAATGCAAAACCACAGGCTGCGTCACTTCCGACCGAGGTACCGGGTAACAATGTCGATCAGGTAGTGGCTGCCCTGCGGGTTCTCCGCCCCGGGAGCTACGTAGTCGTGGTGGAATTCCCACCAGAAAGCCCCCAGGTAGCCGCCGGCCTTGATCCATTCGATCTTGCTGCGTATCGAAGAGGGGTTGTCGATGGTCACGAACTCCGTTCTGTCCGGCGAGAAATAGTAGGACACCTCGGCTGCCGGGTCGTACTCCTCCGTCCAGCCGTTTGCGAGCCGGGGCAGGAACTCCTTGTAGGTGATATACGAACCGTAGTCACGCAGCGGCCCGTCGGCTTTCTGCCCGGGCTTCAACCCTTTGTAATAGAACCCGTAGTTGGCCAGCCCGAGGCAGAGCTTCCGCTTGTCGAAGACTTTCCAGTGTTCCAGCTTCGACCGCATACGCTCCATCGAGGTGTTGTGCGAAGGGGTGCTGCCCCATACGCCGTCGCACATGTCATAGGACATGATATTTATCCAGTCGACCGCCCCGGCCAGCCTGTCGGCCAGCGCCCGATCGTACTCGTGGTCGATGCTGAGGGCCGTGGTCAGGTAGTAATAACGCCCGGTGCGTTCCGAGAGTTCGTCGAACCGTTCGCGCAGCAGGGCCATCATGCGGGCATGCAACTCCTTGTCCAGCGTGATCTCCCAGTCCATGTCGATGCCGTCGTAACCGTTCTTTTCGACCAGGCGCACCATATACCCGACAAACCTGGGGATCCGATCCGGATTCTCCAGCAGGGGAAGGAACTCCTGCTGCCCGCCGAAGCACAACAGTATCCTGGCCCCGGCGGCATGCGCCTTTTCGATCATGGAGGGCGCGAGCGCCATCTTGCCTCCCTGCTTCAGGTAGTCGAACTGCGTGGCATAGGCGTCAACGGCATCCTGCGGCCGGTCGAAATCCAGCCCGGCCCACTCAGGCGTAGCCATCAGGTAGATGAACTGGAAGGCATCGTACCCCGGGTTCGTGAGTTCCGCCTCGCTCAGGAGGCTCTCCACCGAATAGGCGGCATGTATGAAGTCGGGGATTACGGGGGCCGGTTTGCGGGCATACAGCGCAGAGCCGGCGGCAAATAACGAAACGACTAATAAGGCGAACTTTTTCATGATAAACCATTTGTTTTATATTCAGCCTCAAATATAATATTATTTATTATAAACACAGCCAAATATAATATTATTTATCAATAAAAAGCACACAGCATGACCTAATTTACAAACAAGATGTCGTAAGGAATTCGATGACATCCCTGTCGTCGGGGTAATCCGTCAGCCCAGGGGACTGTGCATGGCCGAAATCCACGCGGCGGCGGCAGGCAATGCACTCCGAAACGACGCATTGCAGTCCGGCATCGTGTGCTGCGAGCCAGGCCCCGACCTCGGCGGGTGATTTGTAAAACGAATAATTGATCCGGCTCAACGCCGCGGGAAAGGCCCGCTCTTCGACGGCCACGGCAGCTCCCAGGTCGCGGAACGGCTGTCCGCCCATCGTCAGGAGGGCTTTCTGCTGGCGGTAAGAGTTCCTGTATTTCACGTTCACCTCCGGCATCCGCAGCTGCAGGTCATAGCCCTCGGGCAGGAAAAGCAGCGACACGCTGCGGCAGCCCAGTCCGGAATAAGCCCAGATGTCGTCGGCCAATGCAGTGAGCTGCGCGGGGGTTTCCCGGCCGCCGAGTACGGCGACCGACTGGCGGTTACCGCGCAGCAGGGCGGGAATGCCCGCATACTGCGCCCGGAAATAGCGGTTGGCATTGTCGCTGCCCGTAGCGATCACGGCATCGGGCGATGTGCTGCCGTCGTAAAATTCCACCGGAACCTGCGGGTCGATTCCGCGCAGCAACCCGATGACATATTCCATCAGGACGGTATCTTTGGCCGATGGTTTTACGAGGCACCTGTGCCCTGCGGCGAGCACGCACAGCATATCGAAAAATCCGACCAGCGGGATATTCCCGGCCATGACGACCAGCACGCGCCGGGGTTCGGCGACAGGAACGGGGTAGGGCGCCAGCCACTCCGCCAGCGCATCGCGCCGGAGCATCCCGTCTGCGACGGCTGCAACGGCGCGGCAAATGTCTGCGGGCGTAAACCAGCCGTTTTCCCGGCACGCACGCCCGATTACCTCCCGCGTGCGGGCGTCGTCGCCGAAACCGCGCAGACGGCACCCAAGCCGGGAAAAGAGTCCGATGGCATTTTCCATGGTGCAAAGATAGCGTTTCGCAATGGAATATGCACATTTTATCCGAAGTTGTGCTATATTTGCATAGACGGATCTTAAACCGGTAAAGACTATGGAAAGAACATTCAGAGAGGCACTCCGCCACCGCCGCAGCTACTACGCCTTAGCTCCGGAATCGCCCATCGACGACGCACGGATCGAGGAAATCGTGCGTTTTGCCATAAAACACGTACCCTCGGCCTTCAATTCGCAATCGACACGTGCCGTATTGCTGCTTCACGAGCATCACGACGAATTATGGAAAATCGTAAAGCGCACCCTGCGGGCAATCGTCCCCGAAGGGGCATTCGCACGCACCGAGGAGAAGATCGAGCACAGCTTCGCAGCCGGGTACGGCACCGTACTTTTCTTCGAAGACACGGATGTCGTCCGCGGCCTGCAACAGCAGTTTCCGGCCTATGCGGGGAATTTCCCGGTATGGTCGGAGCAGACATCGGCCATGCACCAGCTGGCAGTCTGGACGATGCTGGAAGACGCAGGGTTGGGGGCATCGCTCCAACATTACAACCCGCTCATCGATGACGAGGTGCGCAAGCGCTGGAGCCTGCCCGGGGAGTGGAAACTCGTCGCGCAAATGCCGTTCGGGACACCCGCAGGCGAACCGGGCGAAAAGACGTTCAAACCGCTGGACGAACGCATCAGGGTGTTCAGATAAAGGGGGCGGAGCCCGGCTTCAGGACAAAAATTCCGCAGAATAGCCCTGAAAAATTTGGAGATTCGGATTTTTTATATACCTTTGCACTCGCAATTGAGAAACATGCCATGCGGAAATAGCTCAGTTGGTAGAGCACAACCTTGCCAAGGTTGGGGTCGCGAGTTCGAGTCTCGTTTTCCGCTCAGGGAATCAGCAACTTACAGAAATGAAGTTGCTGATTTTTTGTTTACCTGCGGCGGGAAAGAGGCAAAAGCGCCTTTCCAGGGGCCTGGCTCCCATTGTCTCTCCATAAAACTCCCCATAGGAAACGTATTTTCCCTCCTGCGTCAAACGATGCGGAACAATGACTTCCGAACAAATACCCCGGCAAGGACACGGTCAATAAGCCCCCGTTATGTCCCTTGCGTCCCCGGGACAAACGCAGGAAACCAGTAACAGTGAAATAACCTGTCCGTCTTACGGATCCTGCGACTCCCCGTCCGGCACGGGTCGAACGTATCGGGATAAAAACTTCGGGCCCGAGGGACTTTTTTTGGCCGTTTGCGGGAAAAAGGGTATATTTGCAGTGTTTCGCAAACGAAATAATCAAACCATGTTGCTGAGTGTGATTGAAACGGCGGAGACCTTGGGATGCTCCGCCCAATATGTGAGGAAACTTTTAAGGGAAGGCCGCCTCGCCGGCCAGAAAATAGGGGACTCCTGGATTATAAACGACGATACATTGGAATCTTTCGACAGGAAGGATCTGCGGATGAAAAAAAATGACGTTCCGGATCGGAAATCCAAGAAAGCGCCAAAACAGGACGCGCTGAATTGCCTCTCCTTTTTCTCCGGGGCGATGGGGCTGGACATCGGACTGGAGCAGGAGGGCATCAACATATTGCTGGCCTGCGAAACGGATAACGCATGCCGCCGGACGATCGTCGCCAACGAACCCGGCATCGGCCTGATCGGAGATATAAGGGACTACACGGTCGGGGAGATCCTGGAATACGCCAACCTCCGGGAAAACGGGCAGGTCGACATCGTCGTCGGCGGGCCGCCCTGCCAGGCATTCAGCACGGCCGGGAAAAGGCTCGGCTTCCAGGACGAGCGGGGCAATGTCTTTCTGAAATACATAGAAGTCATCCGGGAGATACAACCGCAGTACGCCGTAATAGAAAACGTAAGAGGGTTGTTTTCGTCCGCACTTTCGATAGACATCGACGATGAAATTACCCGCAGCTACGACCTCGATTGGGCAAAGACACCGGGTTCGACACTCTTTTATATAAAAAAGAAACTGGAAGCCGCAGGCTACAACGTAACTTTCAACCTTTACAATTCGGCCAATTTCGGCTCCCCGCAAATCAGGGAGAGGGTCGTCATAACATGCACCAAATCCCCGAACCCGGTTCCGTACCTCCGTCCCACCCATTCGAACGAAGAGGTATTCGGGCTTGAAAGGTGGAGGACTTTCAGGGATGCAGTAGCCGGATTGGATCCGGCCCGATGCGACCACATCGACTTTTCCGAGAAGCGGCTGAAATACATAAAGATGCTGAAACCGGGGGAAAACTGGCGGAATCTGCCCAAAGAACTCCAGCCGGAAGCCATGGGAAACTCCTACCATCTGGGCGGTGGGAAAACGGGCTTTTACCGAAGGCTGGACTGGGATTCGCCGTCCCCCACGGTAGTCACCCATCCCGCCATGCCCGCAACGGAATTGGCGCACCCGACGGAAAACAGGCCCCTGTCCATACAAGAATACAAAAGGATTCAGGAATTTCCCGACGATTGGGTGATCGAAGGCAGTTTGCTGGACAAATACAAACAAATCGGCAATGCGGTTCCCGTCGGGCTGGGCAGGGCAATCGGCAGGACAATCGCCGCCCACCGCCAGGGAGTCGAAACGGCGGCACCGGAAGGCTTTCCCTATTCCCGCTACAAGGGCACATCGGATCATGAATTCGAAACCGGAATTTTATCGGGGAAACGAAAAAAAACATCGTCCCAGTTGACAATCGAATTCGATTAATCCGTAATTTTAAAACAAAAAACCATGACGGATGCATACAGATTCGACGAATCGAGTACGGAAAAGGCAATCGCCTATGCCAAAATATACGCCGGGACGAATTATTCCCCCGCCATGGAGACCGTCCTGAAAGTCGCCTTCAGCGAAAAACGCAACTTGCCGACGTTCCGCCTGAAGAGTTCGGACACCATACTTCTATCCGGCTACATGAAAAAGTGGGTGGGGGCATACCTGGCCGGATATAACAACAGGCCCTCGGTCAGAACCGGGAATTGCTCCGGGACACATCCAGATCCGATGGCAAAAACGATCCTCAGAGCCAGGATACCCGGGCTCGAGAATAATCTGGCCGATAAAATAGTGGCCGGGCACTCCCTGCTGATGACAATTGAAAACAATATCGGCGAGTTGCTCGAAGAATACCTGGCGGTAAAATTATCTCCCCTGGGGTGGTATTGCTGCTGGGGGAGTACGATCGACGCAGTAGACTTTTGCAAGGCGGACGGCTCGCTGCTGCAGATAAAGACAAGCGACAATTCCGAAAACAGTTCCAGCAGCAGGGTCAGGCAGGGCACTCCCATCGAAAAATGGTTCCGCAGGTTCTCGAGGCGTCCGGGAGTATATAACTGGGAGTCGCTCAACAGGATGCTGGGACGGCCGGGATATGTGTCCGAGTCAGACTTCCGGGCCTTCGCGGAAAAGACCATAGCGGCAAACCCGGCCTGCATATATATAGCCGCCAACCACCTGTTGAACAGACCCTGACACGTGCCGTCCCCCAGGTGGATGCACCCCAAAATTACCCGGAGCGCTCGCCCGGGTAATTTTCATTCCGGATCGCGGGCGGGCTATTTTCCCAGCCGGTAAGCGGTGGGGGTCATGCCCGTATGGTTCTTGAAGTATTTCCCGAAAAACGACTGGTTGGGGAAATTCAGGTAGTAGGAGATCTCCTGGATGCTCATCGTGGAGTATTTCAGCAGGTTCTTGGCTTCGAGCACCACATAGTCGTCGATCCACTGCACGGCCGTGCGCCCGCTGGTCTTGCGGATGATCGTCGTGAGGTATTTGGGCGTCAGGTTCAACTGTTCGGCATAGAACCCTACCGAACGCTGCTGCATGTAGTGCCTGGTCAGCACTCCCATAAACTGGTTGAAATATTCCTCGTTGCGGCTGCGGGAGGTAGCTTCCGACGCCCCCGTTTCGACATGCCGGGCGATGATCCGGCAGACCTTGTAGGCCAGTGTCCGGATCATCGAACGTATGATCTCGGCGGAGTAGGGGTCGTTGTGCTGCCGCGCCCCCTCGATGCGAATCCCGTCCAGCGAACGCATGACCCCGTCCCACTCCTCGTCGTCGAGCGGCAGGCTGGGGTGCTTCTCGACCTGCAGGAAAAGCTGTGTCAGCAGTTTGAGGTCGATATTGATCCGTTGGATGAACTCCTTCTCGCAGAGGATGGCATGCACGCTGGCGTCCTCCACCGACTCGACCTGCAGGATGCTGCCGGGCAGGTGCACGAAAAGCGTCCTCTCGCCGATCGTGTGGCGCGTCACGCCCGACGTGGAAACAATCGAACCTTTAGAACAAAAAATGATCGCAAAGGCATCGAGACGTGTCGGATACCGGAACAGGTCGATGTTGAATTCATCCTTCACATTGACACGCGAAGCGATCAGGCATCCATCGTAATAGAGGTCTTCCGGCCTGCGGCCGCAGATGTCGAGCAATGTGGCGAGCGAGAAGCTCTGAATCTCCTTTTTGTTCATTTTACCGATAATTATGCGGACAAATATACGCAAATCCCGGGAGCTTTTCACTGAATAGTACAAAATCGAACCAATCGACGAATTCATCCGACACGATGGTCTTTTCTTACGGCTGCTAAAACGGCAACTTTGCATCGAAAAATACGGAACTGATGAAACAAACGACTTTTTGCGCAATACTGCTGTTAGCGACAGGTTGCACTTCACCGAAAAAGGCCCATACGGCCGATCCGCTGCGGGTGGGCACCATCGTCGTCACCCCGTCGTCGGACATCGACGCCGCGCTCTACGTCGGCACGATCGAGGAGGAGACCTCGGCCGCCCTGAGCTTCCCCGTCGCCGGAACCCTCGCGCGCACCTACGCGGACGAAGGGCAGCGCGTGCAGCAGGGACAGTTGCTGGCCGAGCTCGACCCGACGTCGGCCCGGCAGACCTTCGATGCCGCGCAGGCGGCGCTCGACCAGGCGAAAGATGCCTGCGCGCGCCTCAAACAGCTTTACGACGCCGAAAGCCTGCCCGAGATCAAGTGGGTCGAGGCACAGACCCGACTGCGCCAGGCCGAGTCGGCATACGGCATCGCCCGCAAAAACCTCGACGACTGCAAGTTGTACGCGCCCTTCACGGGCGTCATCGGCAAACGGCAGGCCGCAGCGGGGGAGACGGTTCTGCCGGGCGTCCCGGCCATGACCCTGCTGCGGATCGGGATGGTGAAAGTCCGCTTCCCGGTACCCGAGCAGGAGATCGCACGCCTGGGCACGGACAGCCGGCTGCGGATAACCGTCGCGGCACTCGGCGACCGGGCATTCCCGGCCGGGAAGATCGAAAAGGGTGCCGTGGCAAACCCCGCCACACATACCTATGACGTACGCGCCACGCTGTCCAACGCCGACGGCGAGCTGCTCCCGGGCATGGTATGCCGCGTGGTGGCATCGCCGGCAGGGGCGGCCGAAGAGATCGCGCTGCCGATACGCGCCGTACAGCAGGCCGGCGACGGAAGCCGCTTCGTATGGAAAGTGAGCGGGGATTCGGTCGTCCGCACGGCTGTCGCCACGGGACGCCTGGTGAACAACGCCGTCACGATCACCGCAGGAATACAAGCGGGCGACCGCATCGTGACCGACGGGATGCAGAAAATCGGCCAGGGAAGTAAAGTCATAGCGGAATGAAAAGCAATATAATATCGTGGTCGATGCGCAATTTCCGCATCGCCTTCCTCATCGTGGGCTGCCTGTTCGCCTTCGGTATTTACGGGCTGGTGCATATTCCCAAGCAGGAGTTCCCGGAATACACGATCCGCCAGGGCGTGGTGGTGGGCGTCTATCCCGGCGCCACGAGCGAAGAGGTCGAGCAGCAGCTCGCCAAGCCGCTCGAACAGTTCCTGATGACTTACAAGGAGGTCAAACGGTCGAAGACCACCTCCACGTCGCAGAACGGCATGTGCTACGTGATGGTCGAACTCGAAGACCACGTGAACGACAAGGACGAAGTGTGGTCGAAGATCAAGCACGGCCTGGCGGCATTCAAGTCGCAGTTGCCGCCGGGCGTTGCGGCCGTGGTCACCAACGACGACTTCGGCGACACCTCGGCGCTGCTCATCACGCTCGAATCCGATACGCGGTCGTACCGTGAACTGAAAGGCTACATGGACGACCTGAGCGACCGCCTGCGCCGCATCGAGTCGGTCTCGAACCTGCGCCCGTACGGTGTGCAGCAGGAGCAAATCTCGATCTACGCCGACCATGAACGGCTGGCGGCCTACGGCATCGGCGAAAAAGTCCTCTCGGCCGCGCTCGCCTCGCAGGGGCTGACCCCGATGGGCGGGTCGGTCGGCAACGCCGAGACCGAAACGCCCATCCACATCGCGCCGGCGCTGGCCGGCGAGCGGGAGGTCGCCGAGCAGATCATCTGGAGCGACCCGCAGGGGCACGTGCTGCGCGTGAAGGACGTGGCGCGCGTCGTACGCGAATACGACGACCCGGACAGCTACATCCGCAACAACGGCCACCGCTGCGTCATGCTGTCGATGGAGATGAAGGCGGGCTTCAACATCGTGCAATACGGCCGTGACGTGGACGAAGTGCTGCACGAATTCATTGCGGCCGAGCTCCCCGCGGACGTCCAGGTGCAGCGCATCGCCGACCAGGCCAAGGTCGTGGGCGACTCGGTGCACTCGTTCCTGCGTGACCTGTTCGTCGCCATGGCCATCATCATCCTGGTGATGATGCTCCTCTTCCCGCTGCGGTCGGCCATCGTGGCGGCCATCACCATCCCGCTGTCGACCTTCATCTCGGTGGGAATCATGTACCTGTTCGGCATCCCGCTCAACACGGTGACCCTCGCGGCACTGGTCGTGGTGCTGGGTATGATCGTCGACAATTCGATCGTGGTGATCGACGGCTACCTCGACTACCTCGGGCGCGGCCACTCGCGCTGGTTCGCGGCGGTCGAGAGCGCCCGGGAGTTCTTCCCGTCGCTGCTGCTGGCCACGGTCTGCATCTGCATGATCTTCTATCCGATCCTCTTCACCATGACGGGCATGATGGGCGACTTCCTGACCTATTTCCCGTGGACGATCACGATCAACCTGATGGTCTCGCTGCTGCTGGCCGTGCTGGTGATCCCGTTCCTCGAAATCCTCATCATCCCCGCCGTACAACCGAAAAAATCGGGCAAGTCGGTCACAGACCGCGTACACGACCTCTACCGCCGCGTACTGGCGTGGACGTTCCGCCACGGCTGGCTGACGATCTCGATGGGCATCGCTTCGGTCATCGTATCGCTGCTGATCGCCATGCAACTCAAGCTGCGCATGGTTCCCTTCGCCGACCGCGACCAGTTCGCCGTGGAGATCTACCTGCGCCCCGACGCGCCGCTGGAACGCACCGCCGCCGTAGCCGACTCGGTCTACCGGGTGCTGCACGACGATGCGCGCGTGAAATCGGTCACCTCGTTCGTCGGGTGCTCCTCGCCGCGCTTCCAGATGAGTTACGCCCCGCAGATCGCAGGTAAGAACTACGCGCAGTTCATCATCAACACCACCTCGGTCGACGACACCGAAGATATCCTCGACCAGTATGCCGACGCATGGGCCGACCGTTTCCCCGAGGCCTATGTCAAATTCAAGCAGCTCGACTACCAGAACGTTCCCTCGCTGGAGTTCCGGTTCTACGGCAGCGACATCGACTCGCTGCGCGCCGCGGCTGACGGCCTGATGGCGCAGATGCGCCGGATGCCCGAGCTGCAATGGGTACACTCCGACTACGAAGACCCCCGTTCGGTCATCGACGTGCGGCTGGATCCCGTCACGGCATCGCAGCTGGGCGTCACGCGGACGCTGGCCGCGGTCAACCTGGCGCTGGCTTCGGGCGACGTCCCGGTCGGATCGGTCTGGGAAGGCGATTACCGGCTGCCCGTCGTACTCAAGAACGACACACGGCAGGGCGAACGCTCGCTCTCCGGCATCGGGGACACCTACATCTCATCGCCGGTGCCTTCGGTCAGCGTGCCCCTGCGCCAGATCGCCGACGTGGAGCCCGTCTGGAGCCAGAGCAAGATCGTACACCGCAACGGCATGCGCTGCATAACCGTCACGGCCGACCTCAAACGCGGCGCCAACGCCATGCGGATGACTTCGCGCATCAGCGACATCATCGACCGGGAGCTGGTGCTCCCGGCAGGCGTCACCACGGAACTGGGCGGCGCCCATGAATTCGACTGGGAGACCATCCCGCCCATCGCATCGGGACTGTCGATCTCGCTGGTAATCATTTTCTTCTTCATCCTCGTCAACTTCCGCAAGTTCGGCATCACGCTGGTGGTCATGGCCTCGATGTCGCTGTGCCTGTTCGGCGCCGTCGTCGGGCTGCGGATCGCCGACTTCACCATCGGCCTCACGTCGGTGCTGGGATTCATCACGCTGCTGGGCATGATCGTGCGCAACGTCATCCTGATGTACCAGCACGCCGAGGACAAACGCAAGGTCTGCCACTGGTCGGCACGCCTGGCGGCCTACGACGCCGGCAAGCGGCGCATGGTGCCGATCTTCCTCACGACCGCAACCACGGCCGTAGGCGTCGTGCCGATGATGTTCGGCGGCAGTACGTTCTGGGCACCAGTCGGCGTAACGATCTTCGCCGGTGGCATCGGTTCGCTGATCCTCGTAGTCACGATCCTGCCCGTACTCTATTCCAAAATTTACAAATGATGAAAAAGACCGTCCTATTCCTCCTGCTGTGCATGGCCGCCGCCCCGGGCCTGTCCCAGACGCTCACGCTCGACGAGTGCCGTGCCGCGGCCGAGGAGCATAACCGCACGCTCAAAACCAGCCGCCTCGACCTCGACGCCGCCCTCCAGGCGCGCCGCGAGGCATTTACCACCTATTTCCCGCAGGTCTCGGCCTCGGGCGGCGTATTCCAGGCCCAGCACGGGCTGGTGCAGGCCGATTTCGCGATCCCGCAGATGGGGTCACTGCCCCTGTCGCTGGTAAAACGCGGCATCCTGGGTTCCGTCACGGCCGTACAGCCCCTGTTCGCAGGGCTGAAAATCGTCAGCGGCAACAAGCTCGCCCGGTTGGGCGAAGAGGTCGCACAGCTGCAACTGCAAAAGACCGCGGCCGAGGTGCGCGAACGTACCGACACCTATTTCTGGCAGGTGGTATCGCTCAGGGACAACCTTTCGACTATCGAAGCCGTGGAGCGGCAACTGGCGGAGATACACCGCCAGGTCGCACTCTCGATCAAGGCGGGGCTCGTGACCACGAACGACCTGCTGCGCGTGGAACTGCGCCGGCAGGAAGTAGCCTCCAACCGGTTGAAGGTCGAAAACGGACTGAAGGTGTCGAAGATGCTGCTCGCACAGCATATCGGCGCCGACTGGCATACGTTCGACATCGCGGCCTCAGACTTCGGCGAACCGGAGGCCCCGGCAGCCTATTACGTACCGGTGGACGAGGCGCTCGACCGCCGCGCGGAATACCTGCTCTCGGAAAAGAACGTCGAGGCGCAGAAATACCGCAAGCGCATGGAACGCGGCAAACGGCTGCCGACCGTGGCCGTGGGCGCCGGGTACCTCTATTACAATGTGACCGACAAGGACGTGGACGACGGGATGGTTTTCGCACAGGTATCCATCCCCATTTCCGACTGGTGGGGCGGGGCACATGCCCTGAAAAAGGCACGCATCGACGAGATGCAGGCCGAAAATGACCGGCAGGAAGCCCGCGAAATGCTCGCCGTGGAGATCGAACGGACATGGAGCGAGGTACAGGAGGCCCACGCACAGATCCTGCTCATGCAGCGTTCGGTGGCATCGTCCACCGAAAACCTGCGGCAGAACCGCAATTTCTACGACGCAGGGACAGCGACCCTCACAGACCTGCTCGACGCCGAGACGCTCTACACCCAGAGCCGCAACAACCTCACCTCGGCCTATGCCGCCTACCACACCTCGCTCGCGAAATACATGCGCGTCACGGGGCGGTAAGGGTACGGCAGGCATTCGACAAGTATATTCGGCAGTCTGGCGGATCGGTCGTACTGCCTGATACCGGGTGTTTTCCGAGGCGCCGCATGAGGGTCGCGATATTCTCGCGTTTGCACTGGGTGATGAAATCGGCCCTGTCCGCCGCGAGCTCCCCGATAAGCGGGCGGATAATGGGGTAGGTGACGAACGTGAAGATATCGAGCGAAAAGATATCCAGCATGAGGTGCCGTACGTCCACACGTTCGATTTCACCCCGGCCCGCCGCGATCTACGTGGTGCGGGCGCCTTCGAAACCTTTTTTCAGCAGCTCTCCCGGACAAGAAAAAAACAGGCACAGCGTACGCCCCACCGCAAAAAACACTATATTTGCGACCCGGAGCGGCACTGAGGCAGACCGGACAAAAGGTGCCGAAGTCGTTTACCCGCCCCAAATAACTTCTACCCATGTATTGCGTCCGTTTTACCGTCGTATTCCTCCTGTGCCTGCCGGCCATCGGCTGCCAAACCATTCCCGAAGCCATTCCACAAGCCGAGGCGATCGTCATGGAGCATCCCGACAGCGCCGTGCGGCTCCTGCAGGGAATCCCCGCCCCCGCGAAAAACCTGTCTCGCCGCAACTATGCCCGCTACGCACTCATCTCGACCCAGGCGCGGTGGCTCGCGGGCGAAAACTTGACCGGCGACACGCTTTCCGACGTCGCACTCGCCTATTACAGCACCCACACGAAGGATTTTGTCCGTGTGCACAAGGCTTATTACTATGCGGCCAAGATCGCCGATCGCCGCCACCAACCCGAAATCGCCATGTCACTGCTGCTGAACAGCCGGCAGGCGCTGCCCGCGGCGGGTGAGTGGCAAAGGCACTATGTGGTGGAAACGTGGCTGGGCGTCTTCTGCGGCAAGCAACGGCTCTACGAGGAGAAGGTCGGCCACGCCATGCGGGCCTATGCCTACGCCGACAGCCTCGACAGGGACGGCTGGCGTTGCATTTCGCTCGGCGACATCGCACATGCGTACATGGGGCTCGGCAAATACGACAGCATGGAATACTATGCGCTGAAGGCGCTCCGCCTGGCCGAAGAGAAGGGAATCACCGAAAATACCTCCCAGAAATGGGCCATGCTGATCGAAAACGCCCTCCGGCGCGGGGACTACGCCGCTGCCGAGGAGTACTGGGAACGGGGATACGAATTCGCCCCCGAACGGGCCCGCTTTTCGTGGATCAAGACCAAGGCAGAAATATATAACAAGCAGGGGCGCTACGACGTGGCGCTGCGTCTAATCGACAGTTCGCGGATGATGTGCCCCGACACATCCGACCTCACCGCACGGGCGCTGTGGGCGTTCCACGCCTCGGAAGCCTACGAAGGGCTGGGGCAGGCGAAGAAAAGCCTCGAAGCGCTGAAATATTATTGCAGCCTCAGGGATTCGCTCGAAGACGACATACACAGCGCCGATGTGCTCCACATCCGCGAATTGTGGCAGTACGAGCACCTCAAAGCCCGGAACACCGCCCTCGAGGGGCAGAAACAACTCCGCGAACGCCTCGCATACCGGACGATACTGGCCTGCGGCGCGATCCTGCTGCTCGGGGCATGGCTGGGGATGCGCATATGGCACCGGACAAAACTGCGGGAGATCGTCCAGCAAAAGCGCCTCATGAAGCAGGCGAACGAGCTCGACGAAATGCGCCGCAAGGAAGAACAGCTGCGCACGGCTTTCTTCCGCCAGCTCAACAGCCGCTTCATCGCGCAGGTAAAGCAGGCCGGGGAGTCGAAGAAATGCCGGATGTCGGATGAAGACTGGAAGACGATCTACACCCACGCCGACGCCGTGTTCGATAATTTCACGGTTCGGCTCCGCCAACGGTTCCCGTCCCTGAACGAGGAGGATATCCGCTATTGCTGCATGGTACGCATGCATCTGTCGCAGGCCGAGATCGCCGGCGTCGTCTGCCTGGAGAAGGACTCGGTAAAAAAACGACTGAAGCGCATCCGCACCGAAAAACTGGCCTCGGCAAAGGGCGCAACACTGGAAGATGTCCTCTCCAAATTGTAAAATGTCCCCCTCTTGTCCCGCCTCTCGAACATGGAACGAAAAGAGAACCAGTTGGTTGAAAAATAATCCCCCCCCCCGCAATATACCCCTATATACCCATTCGGAACAGGTGCCCTGCAATTAACTTTGCACCGAATACGACCGTCATGCCGCGACTGCCGTAAAGGAACATCCCGCGCATAGTCCGCCGGATAACGCGAACGGGCATCATTCATCCAAATTTACAATAAAAATAAAAATGCAGAAATTCAGCTACACCCCGACCAACCCCTTCAGCGGGTCGCTCTCATCGCTGGCCATCGGCGCCGGCATGGTCATCGTACCCCTGGTATATCCTTTCGGCATCCGCATCGGCCGCATGCCCATCCTGGGCGCCACTGCCACGACGATCATCTTCGTGGTCGGCGGACTCGCCCTGCTGACGTTCACCGTGCGCGAGATCATGCAGGCACGCAAGCTCATCGCTCAGGGCGGGGAAATCACCGTCGACGGCGACCTGGTCACGATTCCCGTGGTGAAAAAAGGCACCGTAACCAACGAGTCGTTCAGGCTCCCGGACGTCGAGTACACCAAATTCGATGCGGAGGAAAACGAATTCACCATCTCGCTGCCGGCCGCCCACCATGTCATCCGCGGCGCATTCTTCGAAAGCTCCGATGCGTTCGACGCCTTCAAGTCCACCTTCAAATAACAGAATATACACCACGAACAAACAACGTTTTGCAATACACGACACGTCCGCTAAGCAAAACATTTTATCAATTAACGTTATAACCGAAAAGACAATGCGACACATTTTCAAACTGCTCGCCGCGAGCGTCGCTGCGGCAACGATCTGCTCCTGTTCCTCGCTCACAGGCTATCCGACGGATGCCGAGGCGAGTTATGCCAAAGCCATCGAAATCGCAAAAAAGAGCGTCGACACCGACAAGTTCAAGGTCTATTCGCTTTCGTTCATGGAGGGTGAAACCCTGTCGGACAACCTGTTCCTCATCTCGGTAAAACTGGTCAACAAGGACAACCAGGCATTTTCGCAGTCCTACTACATGACCGGGCTCGATCCGACCGCCCTGAGCGACGTACAGCGCACGTTCGAGGCCCCCGAATACGAAACCACCGTCGGCATCGACCTTACGAAGCTCGACGCCGCGCAAATCGCCGCACAGATCGCACAGGCCAAGACCATGCTCCCCGAAGGACACACCTTCAAGTCGGTAGGAAGCTACCAGATCGAGGAGGATGTCCCGGCAGGCAATTCGGTATTCAACCGCAACAAGACATTCGGGAAGCAGCACACGTCCTTCGTCGTCCGCTTCACCGAGGACGGTAAGGAGACCGAGAGCAGCGCGGGCAAAACGTCGTATATCTACTACGAGGCCGAGGTGACCGTGGAACCCGACGGCACGCTTTCGATCGAAGAAAATTAAGTTTTTCGCCCGGGAGCGCGGTTTTCTCCCGATTTTTCCTAAATTTACATGACAGATGCCCCGACAACCGGGCATTGCCATAATGAAAACTACATGAAAACTACCCACCCATTCGTCGCCCCTGTCCTCGGCTCGACCCAGAGCAAGGTCAACATGGAGGCCTACGAGCAGGCCATAGACCAATACAACGAGGGCAATTACCTCGGGGCGTTCTATCAGTTGCTCGACCACCTGAACCCGGAATTCCGCACCAAGTACGGCAATGCCAACGGCACGGAGTTCCATATCCCGCACGGATCTATCCTGGTGCACATCCGCATCGCGGACGACAGGCTGCACATCAGCGCCGATTTCCTGATACTCCCCGAAAAGGGACGCGTGGCCATGCTGCGCCAGGTCGCAGACCTGAACATCAACCGGCTGATGCTGCCGCGTTTCCGCAAGGAAGACGACAGGCTGATGATGGAATACGCCTGCCCGCTGTCACAAAGCCATCCGCACAAACTGTATTTCATACTGCGCAACATCTGCCACGTCGGCGACCGCTACGACGACGAGTTCTGCACGAAGTTCGGCGCCCAACGCAGCTACGAACCGCAGGTGACGCCCTACCCGGAAGAGGAGGTGACGCGCATCTACGAAGCCGTCCGGCAGACATGCCGCGAGACGCTCGACGCGGTGAAGGAATACGAGACGGAACGCAAGTACGGCTATTCGTGGAACGTGATCGACATCGCGCTCTACAAGATCGCCTACTTCGCGCACCCGCAGGGGCAGTTGCTCAACGACCTCGACAAGGCGGTCGACGACATGGACAAGGAGCTTCCCGTGGCTGAACTGGTGGCCAAGGGCAAGGCGTTCCTCGAACGGCTGCTCGCAATGCCGCGCGAGGAGATGGCGCGCGACCTCTACCTGGTCGACACGCTGGTTTCGACCAAGCGCCGTTCCTCGCTCAACAACGTGCAGGAAAACTTCAAGGAGGTGTACCAGGAGGCTACCGAAGCCATCGAATCGGAAAATTTCGAGCGCAGCACCGTGCGCATCCTCTACAAGTTCTACGAAATGTATTACTACAACGACGTGCAGGACGACCTGAACGCCGTCGTGGCGGGGGCGCTCGGCAAGTCGGCCGGGAAAACGATGGAGGAGGCTTCGGAGATCCTGTACGAAGCACTCGAAAAAGTCATGGAGGACGACCTCTCGGCGGACGACGGGGATTTCGACGCCGGGGAGCTGGGCATCGCCGGTGCGGCCGCCGCGGAGCAGGTGCAGCAGATGGCCGCCGCCATGCAGGGCCATGTCGCGCAGATGCAGGCCGCGATGCAGGAGGCACTGGCCAAAGGCGACATGGCCGAATACATGCGGCTGGCGCAGGAATTCCAGCAAAAAATGATGGAACAGGCCCTCGGGCAACAAAAATAACCGCTCTAAACCCGTATATCCTATGGAACAGAACAATATTTACAAGACGGTATTCAAAGTGACCCATTCGGGCGGCTCGGGCAGTTGCTTCTACCTCAAGGCCTATGACCTTTTCGTGACGAACTACCACGTGACCGAGGGCTTCCGCACCGTCGCCATCCACGACAACGAGCGCAACCCGTACCTGGCCAAGGTCGTGCTGGCAAACCCGGCGATGGACATCGCCCTGCTGGCGGCCGAAGGGGATTTCTCCTCGCTGCCGGACATTTCGCTCGCCGAGGACGACACGCTGACGATCGGCCGCAAGGTCTACGTCGCAGGGTATCCCTACGGCATGCCCTTCACGATCACCGAAGGTTCGGTGTCATCGCCCAAGCAGCTGATGGACGGCAAATACTACATCCAGACCGACGCCGCGGTGAACCCGGGCAACTCGGGCGGCCCGATCCTCGACGAAGACAACCGGGTGGTGGGCGTGACGGTGAGCAAGTTCACGCAGGCCGACAACATGGGCTTCGGCATCCGGGTCGAGACGCTGCACGCACTGCTGGATACGATCGGCGACCTCGACCGCACGGTATTCCAAGTGCAGTGCGGCAGCTGCGAGGAGCTGATCGCCGAGGAAGAGGAGTATTGCCCGTCGTGCGGCGACAAGCTGCCCGAAGGCGTCTTCGAAGAACGCGAACAATCGCCTCTGGGCGGGTTCGTCGAATCGGCCATCGAACAGATGGGGGTCAACCCTGTGCTGGCACGCGACGGCTACGACTCGTGGCTTTTCCACAAGGGCAGCTCGGAGATACGCATCTTCGTCTACGACAACAGCTACCTGTTCTCCACCTCGCCGATCAACCTGCTGCCCAAAAAGGAGGTGGAGCCGGTGCTGGACTACATGCTGAGCGAGGATTTCGGCCCCTATAAACTGGGGATCGAAGGCCGCCAGATTTACATCGCATACCGCATCCATCTCTCCGACATCACCGACGAATCGGAGGAGGAGATCCGGAAGAACATCGTCGACCTGGCTTTCCGGGCCGACGCCATGGACAACATGCTGGTGGAACGCTTCGGGTGCGAATTCTCGGAGTATTCGAAGGCGGACGCGCAGTAGGCGCCACCCGCCAAGACAAGGCGATGCCGGGCTTCCTGTGAAGCCCGGCATCGTTTATTCCGGCATTGCACAAACCGGCGCTACGGGTTCCGGAAGGGCACAGGATCAGTAAGCGGCATCACGACGGCCGGGAACGGGCACCGTGCGGGCAAAACCACGCGACCAGGGCGCCATCGGGCAGCATGCGGCCGATACCCCGCAGTACGACACTATACGGACAGGCCGCCGGCTATCGGGACGACACCCCGCCAAAGCAGGAGTGGCGGCTACCGGAAAAGCTCCTTCAGCTCCAGCCAGAAGTCCCTCGGGCGTTCGCCCCTGTCCGGGCAACAGGCGCCGATGGCCGTGGAAAGCCGCGCGTAATTCTTCAGGTAACACGAAGAGAGGCGCACCTCGCGGCGCCCGCCTTTCAGCAGGTAACGGTATTCGTACACTTCGCCCCGGCTGACAAGGACGGATGTGGTGACACCGTCGAAGTCGTGCATATCGTACCTGCGGGTCATGCCCAGCCCCATATAAGGTGTAACGCAGAGCGTCCCGGCATCGAGGCACAACCTCACGGCCGAGCGCCGCAACTCCCCGAACACCAGCCAGCAGGAGCCGAAAAGCATCACAGCGGCAGCCAGGTACAACGCGAATGGTTTTGCCCCCGGGGCGAACAGGAGGCACAGGAACACGGCGCTGAACCCGACGAAGAGCAGGGCAAGGGCGAGGAGCATATACCCGCGCCATGAAAACCGCGACACGACGGCATTCCTGCCGGCCGCGACCGTATGGTCGCGTACGAACACCGCGCCCCAGAGCGCCAGCAGCGCACCCACCGGCACATAAAGCCACCACCGCCCGAATGACACGGCGGCCGAAGCGGGTTTTACGGTGACGACATAAGGTTCCGCGGCGAACTCCCGGCCGCCGAACGACAACCGCGGGACACAGGAATACGTGCCGGGGCCGTCACCGGCGACCCGGTAGTGGTAAACAAACTCTTCGAGGCCGTTTTTCTCGGAATAACCGGACATCAGGGGCGCCACATCCTCACCGTTCACGGCCAGCAGCGGCACCCTGCGGTCGGGCCGGCGGTCGCACGTAAGGCGCAGGATATGCCCGCCCATCCGCCGCGAGACGACCGAGTCGTATACGATCCGGCATTGCGGCTGCACGGACACCAGCGCGGGGAGTATCTTAACGCGCAAGCCGTCGCAGCGGCACGTCTGCCCGCCGACAACCGCCGTCGTTCCGGGAATAACCAGCTCTCCGCCGACCGCAGAACGGACGAGGTAACGGTATGCATGGGTTTCGGAACGGGTCATGACGCCGTCGCGTACCGAAGTCTGCGTGCCGCTCGTCCGTCCGAGTTCTCTGACCAGGGTCAGGGAGCCCCAGCAGGGCATTTCTATCGACTCGATCTCCCCGCCGGCCGTATACCACACCTCGAATTCCTGGAGTGCCCTCGGTTGCGAAGGCACGGTTTCGATTCCGAGCTCCTGGGCATGTGCAGGGGCGGCGGCAAACAGGAGGGCCATGAGGAGGGGCAGTGCGAAGCCCGGGCGGCAAAGGTTTTTTTCCATGGGTCAGGCAAGTTTTGCGGATCGGCTTCAAAGGTACGAAAAATCCCTCGTCCGGCGCAATTCGGAGCCGGTTAATTCATCGCCGGAGGCTTTGCTGCGGGATTCCCGGCAGAAGCGGGCGCGCGGCATTCGGCAGGCAAACCGGATACACGACGCCCGCAAGCGGCATTCCGCAACGAACCCGGATACACGGCGCGCGCAGAAGGAGGGCAGCCGAAAAAAGAACCCCGCAGGCCGGAACGGGCTGCGGGGCCGGAAGGCCTATAAATTATCCTGTTTGAGATGTTCGGCGAACCGGTCGATGCGGTGCAGTTCCTGCGGGATACGGATATTCTGCGGGCAATGCGGCACGCACTGGTTACAGCCGATACAGTGGCTGGCCTGGCGGAGTTTGGGGACGCTGCGGTCGTAGCCCACCAAAAACGCCCGGCGCGCCCGGCGGTAATTTTCGTCCTGCGACGAGGTGGCGACATTCCCTTCGTTGACACACTTGTTATAGTGCAGCAGGATGGCCGGGATGTCCAGCCCGTAGGGACACGGCATGCAATACTTGCAGTCGTTGCAGGGGATCGTGGGGTAGCGGAGCATCAGCTGCGCCGTCTGTTCCAGAAACTCTTTGTCGTCATCGGTCAGCTCGTCGAGCGGCGAGTAGGTGCGCAGGTTGTCCTGCAAATGCTCCATGTAGGTCATGCCGCTCAGCACGGTCAGCACCCCGGGGAACGACCCCGCGAAACGGAACGCCCACGAAGCGACGCTCGACGACGGGCGCCGCTGTTTGAGATGGGCGGCGATGTGGTCGTGGACATTCGAAAGGCGCCCGCCCAGCAGCGGCTCCATGATGACGGTCGGGATACCGCGCTTCTCCAGTTCGCCGTACAGGTACTCGGCATCGGTATTGCGCGTGTTGACCTCCTTGGCGTGTTTCCAGTCCACGTAGTTGAGCTGTATCTGCACGAAGTCCCACTTGTAGCGGTCGTGCTGCGCAAGCAGGTGGTCGAACACCGCGATGTCCCCGTGGTAGGAGAACCCGAGGTTGCGGATACGGCCGGCCTCACGCTCGGCAAGCAGGAAATCCAGCATCCCGTTGTCGATGTAGCGGGCTTCGAACTCCTCCATGCCGCTGCCCATGCCCACGCCGTGCAGCAGCAGGTAGTCGATATAATCGACCTGCAGCTCGCGGAACGAATTGCGGTACATGGCCATCGAGGCTTCGCGGCTCCAGGTCGAGGGCGCGAAATTGGACAATTTGGTGGCAATGAAATACTTGTCGCGGGGATGGCGGCTCAGCGCCACACCCGTGGCATGTTCGGAATGCCCCCGGCAATAGGCGGGCGAAGTGTCGAAATAGTTCACCCCGTGGGCAATGGCATGGTCGACCAGCGCGTTGACCATCTCCTGGTCGATGTCGTCGCTGCCGCTGACGGTCGGCCAGCGCATGCAGCCGTACCCCAGCAGCGACACCCGTTCGCCCGTCTTGGGGTTGGTACGGTAAGTCATCTGCCCCTGCCGTGCGCCGTCTGCCTCAGAGGCGCTTCCCGCAGAGCGGGGCTTGCAGCCATACAACGCCGCCGTGGTTACGGCGGCACCGGTACCGGCGACTTTCAGGAACTCCCGGCGGCCTATCTTTTTCTTATCTTTCATACGTTTGAAGGATTAAACGGTACGGTGATTCTGGTGCCCTTCGACATAAATGGCGCTGAACGGACGGCTCGGGCAGAGGTTCTCGCAGGCGCCGCAGCCGATGCAGCGGGCCTCGTTCACGACCGGAATGCGCGGGGAGTCGGGATTCCCGGGCTCCTTATGCACCATCTGGACAGCCCCGGTGGGGCAGTGGCGGGCACAGTTGCCGCACTCCACGCCGTCGGTATTGACGACGCAGTTGGCGGCGATCCAGACGGCATGGCCGATCTGCACCGACGACTTGTCCTCCTTGGTGATCGGGCGTATGGCCCCCGTGGGACAGACCTCCGAACACTTCGTACATTCGGGGCGGCAGTAACCCCGTTCGTAGGACATCTCGGGTACCATCAGCGACATCAGCTTACCCGACGGCCTCAACACCTAGTTGGGACACACGGCCACGCACAGTTGGCATCCGGTGCAGTGCGCCTCCATATTACGCACGGCGAGCGATCCGGGCGGGGTAATGGGCGTCGTACGCCGGGGAATTTTCTTCTGCTCGATCACGGCCAGGCCGCCGTCGACCTTCTTCTCCTGCGCCCTGACCGTCGCACAGGCCATGACCCCGACCAGCGAAAGGAACTTGCGGCGCGAAGCATCGGCCGGTTCCCCCGCCGCAACGGCCGCCTTCAGGGTCGCAGGTTCCACGGCATCGGGTTTGTGGCCGGCATCGGGTTTGCGGTCAGCGGCGGGTTTGCGCGAAAAGGAGATCGCCCCCTGACGGCATTTCCCCAGACAGTCCATGCAGGCCACGCAACGGCTGTAATCGATCCGGTGCGTCTTCGCGTCGATGCACGACGCCTTGCAGTTGCGGGCACAAAGGCCGCAGCCGTTGCATTTCGAGGTGTCGATGCGCGGCTTGAAAACCGCGAAGCGCGACACGAGCCCCAGAATCGTGCCGACAGGGCAGACCGTATTGCAATAGGTTCGGCCGTTGCGCCATGCCAGCACGGCCAGCACGATGAACGTCACGGCCGCCACGGCCAGCGTCGCGGCGCCCTTGACCCAGACATCGACCGTGTAGAACGCATAGCTGCCGGCTCGCTCGGCCAGATAGGCCAGCAGGTTGTTGCCCCACAGGTAAAGGGGTGCAAAAAGGTTGGACACGATACGCCCGTAGGCGCTGTAGGGCGCCAGCAGGTTCGACACGGGCTTGAAATGGGCGACCAGCGCCACGAGGAACAGCGCCAGTATGCCGTAGCGCAGCCACGACAGCGCCCGCGAGTAGCGGAAGCGGTTCTTCCGCCGCCGGGCGGCCGCCCGCGACACGACATCCTGAAAGACGCCCAGCGGGCAGATGACCGAACAGTAGACCCGTCCGAAAAGCAGGGTCAGCAGCACGAGTGCCGCGACCACGCCCGCATTGACGGCCAGGACAGCAGGCAACAGCTGCACCTTCGCCATCCAGCCGAACCACGCATGGAGCGTTCCCGTGAAATCGAGCAACAGCAGCGTGATCACCGTGAAAAAAACGGCAGCAGCCGTGATTCTGATTTTGCGTAACATCCGTTTTCGTTTATTTTGACAAATTCATTCCCCCGATCCATTTACCGACTGCATCCAGCGAGCCTTTCACGGCACTGCCGCGCACCGGCAGCCCGCCCAGCAGGGTAGCCCCGTGACAGAGCTTTCCGATGTCCTCCTCGCTGCGGCCCATGCGGCTGCCCCCGTGCGTCATGAACGGCGCAACGGTCTTTCCCGACCAGTCGTACGCGGCAAGGAACGTCGCTACGGGCGGCGCGACGGTGCCCCACCAGCAGGGCGAGCCGACGAAAATCACGTCGTATGCGCCGATGTCGGGCAGGCGCCCCTTCAGCGCGGGCCGGTATCCCCGGCCGATCTCGCGCTTGGCCTGGGCCATAACGGCATCGTATTGCGCAGGGTAGGCGCTCTGAGGGACGATCTCGAAAAGATCCCCGTTCGTAGCCTCGGCAATCTGCCGCGCCATTTCGCGCGTGTTGCCGCTATGTGAGAAATAGGCGACGAGCACCTTTTTGCCGGAGGCCGTCTGGGCCTGCATGTCCGTGGCCGGGAATAATACCGCGACGGTCGCTATTAAAACCGGTAATCTCATAATCCGTAATTTTCAATCCGTTTATACGCCGCGCCCCATGGCATAGGCCTCATCCATCGCGGGCATCCCCTCGATGTCGCCGGCACGCCATGCCCCGCCCCCGTAGACCACGCCTTTCTCGCGGGGGTCTTCGAGGCAGTCGAGCAGGCCGCGGAAACACTCCACCGTGCGTTCCATCATCGGGACGCTCTCTTCGGCGGCCGTCAGGATGAAATAAAACTCCTTGCCCTTCATCTCCAGGTAGCGGGCGCAGCAGCGGTCGATCAGGGTCTTCATCTGTGCGCTGAGCGTATAGAAATAGACCGGCGTAGCCATCACGATCACGTCCGCTTCGACCATCTTGCCGATCACCCCGGCCGCATCGTCTTTCTGCGGGCAGGGCCCGGCACCGCCGTAGCAGGCACCGCAACCCGTACAATAGCCGATCCTGCGGTCTTTCAGGAAAATCTTTTCGACCTCGTGTCCGGCCTGCTGCGCACCCGCCATGAAACGGTCGCAGAGCCGGTCGGAATTTCCCCCGCGCCGCGGGCTGGAGGAGAGTATCAATACTTTTTTCGCCATAATCTTCATCTTCGTTTATTCTCTCCCGGGCGCCACTTCATTCAGGCAGGCGATCGCGTTGAGCGACCGCGGATAGCCCACGTAGGGCAGCAGCTGCGTGATGACGGTCAGCAGCGTCCGTTTGTCGTTGCGCAGGTTCAGGTTGCCGCGGATATGCCCCTTGAGCTGCGGTTCGCAGCCGCCCAGCGTGAGCAGCATCGAAAATGTCAGCAGCTCGCGCGTCCGGGCATCCAACCCGCCGCGGGTGACGAAATCACCGAAGCAATTCATCGACAGGTAATCCTGTATGTGTTTCTGGCCTTCGGGGGCCGCTTCGCGCAGGGCGTCGATATGTCCTGCGCCGAAAATGGCCTTCTGGACGGCCAGTCCCCTTTCGAACCGCGTCCCCGGCGAGGTCGTCGACTGTCCTTCGAGCGGAAGCGCCACGCCGCGCGTCACCAGCACATCGTTGGCGATATGTACGAAATCGAGCACCTTGGCCATCCCCACGTACGGCACCGCCTGGTAGAGGACTTCCTTCGCCTCGACGGGCGTCACGCCGGCGTTGAGCGCCCCTGCGAGCATCGTCCGGAACTCGGCCTGCCCCTGCGCGGCGATACACGATGCGAGGATGCACATCATCCGCGTAGGGGTATCGAGGTCGCCGTAACCGGCGACTTCGCCGAATGCAAAGTTATCAAAAATTTCGATTAATTCGGGATCCGTCGCCCCCAGTCCCGAGGCATCGCCCGAGAAAAGTTCCGCACGGTTGCGGAGCGCCTCGGCGCCCAGCTGCGGAACGACGGCAGCCGCAGGGGCGGTCGCCGCGGCATACTGCGCGTCGTCGACCGGCTCCAGCCACGTATTGCGGTTCGTCTGCGGGTTGGTCTCGACGGCCAGGTGCGAAAACCAGCTGTCGGGGGCCGCGCCGTGCCAGTGCACCACGCCGGGGCCGATCTCGACCACGTCGCCCGGCAGCAATTCCCGCGCAGGTTCGCCCTTCGCCTGATAATACCCCCGGCCGCTCACGGCGACGAGCAGCTGCCCGCCCGTGTGGCTGTGCCAGTTGTTCCGGCAACCCGGCTCGAACGTGACGTTCGAAACGGGGCAGTTCAGGGCCTCGTCACGCGTCAGCCGCGCAAGATAGGCCTGCCCGGTAAAATACTTCGCAAACATTTCCGGCAGCTTCTCCCCCCGGGGAAAAACCGATCCGTATATTCTCTCCTTCGTTTCCATGTTACCCGTATCGTTGGTTTGTGCGTAAATTTCCGCCGTCAGCGCCAGCGCCGCGACAAACGCCGCAAGAATTCCTTTTTTCATCCGTCCGCTATTTATCGAGGTCATACTTCATAGTCCCGAGCCATTCGACCGTCTGCGGATCGCGGTGCGAGAGGAAACAGCTCTGCTTCATGTCGAGCGCGGCGATCCGTACCATATCCTCCGGCGCCCCGCGCAGGGATGCCGCTCCGGCGGACGGCCCGCGCCACGGCGCGTTCGTTCATATAGGCGGCTGCCGTGTCGATCGACCGGTAACCGGCCGCCAGGGCATCAGACACGCACCGTTCGCAAATCGCCCCGTCCACCTGGTAGACGCCGAACCCCAGCACCGGCATCTCCACACCATTGTTTAAAATCCTCGTTTCCATAGTTTTGACGCCTTAACAAATTATCATGTTGCAAAAGTAGGGTATTCCGCACTGTCCGTCATTACCCGGATTACAGTTCGTCATACCATTATTACCGATCCGCCGCAGCAGGTGCGGCAAGCGAAGAAAAAAACACTAACTTTGTGTCAAACAAACCGGAACAACTATGGAAGAGATCGCAAGGCTGGATCATGTGTACCAGTATAACGAACTGATGGGAATCGAAACCCTGCACCCGCTGGTCAGCGTCATCGACATGTCGAAATGCCCGCGCATGCGTCACTCGCGCCGCCTGTACGGGTTCTACTGCATCTTCCTGAAAGATGTCAAATGCGGCGACCTGCGCTACGGGCGCAACTACTACGACTACCAGGAAGGGACGCTCGTTTTCACGGCCCCGGGACAGGTGGTCGGCGTCGAGGATAACGGCGAGGTTTTCCAGCCCAAAGGCTGGGCGTTGCTGTTCCACCCCGACCTGATCCGCGGCACGTCGCTCGGGCGCAACATCGGCCGCTACACCTTCTTCTCCTACGAATCCTACGAAGCGCTGCACCTCTCGGAGCAGGAGCGGCACGTAGTGATCGACTGCCTGCAGAACATCGCGGGCGAATTGCAGCACGCCATCGACAAGCACAGCCGGACGCTGATCGTCTCGAACATCGAACTGCTGCTCAATTACAGCGTGCGCTTCTACGAGCGGCAGTTCACCACGCGCAGCGACGTCAACAAAGACGCCCTGTCGGGATTCGAACGGCTGCTCAACGACTATTTCCGGGATGACGCCCCGCAGCGCGACGGGGTGCCTTCGGTACGCTGGTGCGCTGAGCAGCTGCACCTTTCGGCCAACTATTTCGGCGACCTGGTCAAAAAGGAGACCGGGAAATCGGCGCAGGAATACATCCAGCTGAAAGTCATCGACATCGCCAAGGAACGCATGTTCGACACGACCAAGTCGATCAGCGAAATCGCCTACGAGCTCGGGTTCAGGTATCCGCAACACTTCACGCGCCTGTTCAAGAAGTGCGTGGGGCAGTCGCCCAACGAATACCGGACACAAAACTGACCCGGCGGCACGGCCGGCAAAAGGAGGCGGACGGGAAAAACGGAGAGAACCGGAGAGAACGGCGGACTAAACGGTAAAAACAGGCCGGCACAAACAGCTCGCCAGGTACGATCAGCCCGGATAAAACGCAGTTTCTGCCCCGGACAAAACGCAGGCTTCCGCATCGCGTACGAAAATCCCCGCACACTGGAAAAGTGTACGGGGATTTCAAATACGGGGTACTTCGCGGCATATCCGGCCAACCGGCTCCCTGCCCCGGCCAGTTCCGAACTACACCGGACGCCAGCCAGCCGGCAGCAATTTCCACAGCAGTACCCGTGCGGCATCGGGCGACGGGCGCGCTACGCCTCAGCCTTTCCTGCCCTGATCGGCAACGGCGGCCATCAGCCGGGCTATCTCATCGGGGTCGCCCAGGAAACGATCCCCCGCGTAGTTGAGACCCTCGTCGAACTCGAAGACATAAGGCACGGCGGTCGGGAGGTTGAACTCCGAAATCGCCTCGTCCGAAATGCCTTTCAGGTGCTTGATGATGCCGCGCAGGCTGTTGCCGTGGGCGACGACCAGGATGGCGTCGTGATGCGCCAGCGCCGGCAGGATCTCGCATTTCCAGTAGGGCATAATACGCGCGACGGTGTCGCTGAGCGATTCGGTGCGGGGCAGTTCCGCCTCGGGGACATCGCGGTAACGGGGATCGAAACGCGGGTTGCGCGGGTCTTCCTCGCCCAACGGCGCCGGGGCGACGTCGTAACTGCGGCGCCAGATGTGTACCTGTTCGTCGCCGTACTTTTCGGCGGTCTCCCGTTTGTTGAGCCCCTGCAACATCCCGTAATGCTTTTCATTGAGCCGCCAGCTCTTCGAGACCGGGATCCAGTCCTGATCCAGTTTGTCGAGCACCACGTCGAGCGTCTTGACGGCGCGTTTCAGGTAGGAGGTATAGGCATGCCCGAACAGGAAACCCTCCTTGCGGAGCAGTTCCCCGGCCCTGGCCGCTTCGGCAACGCCTTTCTCGCTCAGATCGACATCCGTCCATCCCGTAAAACGGTTTTCCCTGTTCCATGTGCTCTCGCCGTGGCGGAGCAAAACTACTTTTTTCATCCTATCGCTTTTTCAGGTTCGGCACGCACCTCGTTCACCAATTTGCGGTGCTTGTCGAAATCGTTAATATTCTGCAATGTAGTATGCGCTATACTATCCAACGCTTCACGTGTGAAAAAACCCTGGTGCGAGGTCATGATGACGTTGTTGAACGACAGCAGGCGCGCCAGGATGTCGTCGTCCATGATCCGGTCGGAGGTATCCTCGTAGAAATAGGCGGCCTCCTCTTCGTAAACGTCCAGCCCGGCTGCCCCGATCTTCTTCTCCTTCAGCCCCTCGATCAGCGCCTCGGTATGGATCAGCTGGCCGCGCCCCGTATTGATTAGGATCACGCCGGGCTTCATCTTGCCGATAGCATCGCCGTTGATCATATAGCGCGTCTGGTCGGTCAGCGGGCAGTGCAGCGAAATGATGTCCGCACGGCGGTAAAGCTCGTCGAGCGTCACGTATTCGACCTGCGCCTGCGCGGCGTATTCCGCATCGGGGAAGATGTCGTAAGCCAGCACCTTCATGCCGAACCCCTTGAGTATCCGGATCAGCTCACGGGCGATCTTGCCGGTGCCGATGATGCCCGCCGTCTTGCCGTACATGTCGAACCCCATCAGGCCGTGCAGCGAGAAATTCCCGTCGCGCGTGCGCCAGTAGGCACGGTGGACTTTGCGGTTGAGCGCCAGCATCAGCGCCACGGCATGTTCCGCGACGGCATGGGGCGAATAGGCCGGAACGCGCACGACGGGGATGCCGTATTCGGCCGCGGCCTTCAGGTCTACGTTGTTGAAGCCGGCGCAACGCAGTGCGATCAGTTTCACGCCCATCGCGGCCAGCTGACGTATCGTGCCGGCGTCGGCCGTGTCGTTGACGAAGATGCAGACCGCGTCGGCCCCCTGCGCCAGCAGGGCGTTGTTGCCGTTCAGGTGGCTGCGATGGTAATTGAACTCGAACCCGAAGGACGCATTGGCGCGGTCGAACGACTCGCGGTCGTAGGGTTGGGTTCCGAAGAATGTTATTTTCATAAATGCACTTTTTTCCTCTTTTATCGTACAAAAAAAACGGTTTTGCACGGCCGGTTATTATGCGATCGTGACCTCGGGGTCGAGATATACGTCCTGGATGGCGTTGAGCAGCGCCACGCCCTCCTTCATCGGGCGCTGGAACGCCTTGCGGCCGCTGATAAGTCCCATGCCGCCGGCCCGCTTGTTGACGACGGCCGTCATCACGGCCTCCTGCAAATCGGATGCCCCGTGCGACTCGCCGCCCGAATTGATCAGCCCGACGCGTCCCATGTAACCGTTGGCCACCTGGTAGCGGCAAAGGTCGATCGGATGCTCGGTCGTCAGCTTCGTGTACACCTCGTCACGCGTCTTGCCGAAGCCGACGGCACGGAACCCGCCGTTGTTCTCGGGCAGCTTCTGCTTCACGATGTCGGCCTTGATCGTCACGCCCAGGTGGTTCGCCTGCCCCGTCAGGTCGGCCGAAGCATGGTAATCCACCCCGTCCTTCCTGAAACCTTCGTTGCGCAGGTAGCACCACAGGATCGTCGCCATGCCCAGCTCGTGCGCATAGTCGAACGCCTGGGCTATCTCCACGAGCTGGCGGCGGCTCTCCTCCGACCCGAAATAGATCGTAGCCCCCACGGCGGCGGCGCCCATGTTCCAGGCATCGCGCACGGTGCCGAACATCACCTGGTCATAGGTGTTGGGGTAGGTGAGCAGCTCGTTGTGGTTGAGCTTGACGATGAACGGTATCTTGTGTGCATATCTGCGTGCCACGGCGCCCAGCACGCCGAAGGTCGAAGCCACGGCGTTACAGCCGCCCTCGATGGCCAGCCTGACGATATTCTCCGGGTCGAAATAGGCCGGGTTCGGGGCGAACGACGCCCCGGCGGAGTGTTCGATGCCCTGATCTACGGGCAGGATCGAGACATAGCCCGTACCGGCCAGGCGCCCGTGGGCGAGGATCCATTGCAGGCTGCCGAGCGTCCGGATGTTACGGTCGGATTCGATCCAGACCTTGTCGACCGTATCGGGTGCGGGCAGGTAAAGCTGGCTCTTGTCGATCGTCCGGCACACATGGGAAAGGTAGTATTCGGCCTTCTCCCCGAGAATTTCAATGGTTTTCATAATTTTACGATATTAAGTGATTCGAGTTTATTTACTGCAATTCGGGTTCCAAACACGCCCGGCGCCCCGCGACAAAACGAAAGCCGCCCGGCGGGGCGGCTTATTTCTTGGTGTTGCGGTACTCGGTGGGAGATTCACCCGTATGCTTCTTGAAATAGCGCCCCAGGTAGGACTGGTCGGGGAAATGCAGGCGGTAGGCGATCTCCTGCACCGACAAGTCCGTCGATTGCAGGAGCATCTTGATCTCCAGCAAGACCGACCGGTCGATGAACTCCTTGGCGGTGCTGTGCGCGATCGTACGCACGATGGTCGAAAGGTAACGGGTGGAAATGCAGAGTTTGTCGGCGTAGAACGACACTTCGCGCTCCTGTGAACTGAACTCGTGCACGAGGGCCACGAACCGGTGGAACAGCTCCGTCTGCCGCGTGGTCGACTCGGGCATCTGGCGCTGCATGCCTGCAAAGCGCTGCAACTTGTCGTAAATCTCCATCAGCACGTTCTGCAAGCGGTTACGGATGATCGTGTTGCGGAAAATATTGTTCCGGTCGCGGTAGGTATAGGCCGCCATCTGGAACCAGATGCCCGCCCCCTCGACGATACGCGCCGGGGGATAGGTGATCGGATTCTCGCGCAGGGTGCGGAAAAAGGAGGGTTCGAGCCGGAAGCGGAATGCCGCCTCGGAGAAAATATCGAGTGAAAAGGCACAGAACGTCACCCGAAAGTCCTCGGTACGCCCCGTGAGCATCAGCACCGACCCGGGCAGAATGAGTACCAGGGTATTCCGCTTCACGAGTCCTCCGTATTGGTTTACAGTCACATGGGCGCTGCCTTTGCGGCAAAACAAGATAGCCCCTCCCTCGCAGCGGTTCGCGTAGTTGTTGAAATAGGAAAAATCGGATTCCCCGACTACGAATTGTTCTTCGGCGGTGGTAATTAGAGGGTTTATGGCGGACATATGAATTCGTTTTTCGAACAAATTTAGCGCATTTTTCGATATTCTCCTAAAATTTGTTCCGAAAAATACCAACACTGTTCGCAATATAAAGGCACGATCACACCCTTTTTAGGGTACTTTTGCAACGAAAAAAGTTTTTTTAGTTTAAAACAGGAGAAAATATGAAGCAAACATTTGTGAAAGCTGCTATCATGGCAAGCTTCATGGCAGCCGTTTCGTGCGGTCAGGCACCCACGGAGCAAGGCCCCGCGCAATACGGCGTGATGACCATTGCCACCACCAACCGCGAAATCCCGACCAACAAGTCGGCGACGATCCGCGGACGCCAGGACATTCAGATTTACCCGCAGGTTTCGGGTACCATCTCCGAACTGCGTGTTGCCGAGGGAGAGTCGGTATCGAAAGGACAAACGCTTTTCATCATAGACCAGGTACCTTACAAGGCTGCGCTCCAGACCGCAGAAGCCAATGTCGCAGCGGCGAAAGCCAGCGTGGCGACGGCCCAGCTGACGTATGACAGCAAGAAGGAGCTTTTCGCAAAGAACGTCGTGTCGCAGTACGACCTCTCGACGGCCGAAAATACGCTGCTGACGGCCAAGGCGCAGCTCGCACAGGCCGAGGCACAGCGGGTAAACGCCGCAAACAACCTCTCCTATACGGTCGTGAAGGCCCCGTCCAACGGCACGGTAGGCCAGCTGCCGTACCGTGTAGGCTCACTGGTAAGCGCGTCGATCCCGCAGCCGCTGACGACCGTGTCGGACAACTCGGAGATGTACGTGTATTTCTCGATGAGCGGCAACGAGTTGCTCAGCCTGACGCGCAAATACGGCTCGATCGCCAATACGCTCAAGAACATGCCCGACGTACAGTTACAGCTCAACGACGGCTCGCTCTACGACCAGCCGGGGCGCATCGAATCGATGAGCGGCGTCATCGACCCTTCGACGGGCAGCACGCAGCTGCGCGCGGTGTTCCCCAACACGAACGGCCTGCTCCACAGCGGCGCACCCGGCAACCTGATCCTGCCCATCAGCTACACGGACTGCATCGTGGTTCCGCAGGTGGCGACATTCGAGCTGCAGGACAAAGTGTACGTATATAAGATTGTAGACGGCAAGGCCTCCTCGGTCATGATCGACGTGGAAAAGATCAACAACGGCCGGGAGTATATCGTCAAATCGGGCCTCGTTCCGGGTGACGTCATCGTAGCCGAAGGCGTAGGCCTGCTGCGCGAGGGTACCCCCATCGTAGCCAAGACGCAGGGCGCCGCACCCCAGGCCGCACCGGCAGCTGCCGCCCAAACCGAAACCGAAAAGGAGGAATAACCTATGACACTGAAACATTTTATCGAACGACCCGTACTGGCGTCGGTCATATCCATCGTAATCGTAATCGGCGGTCTGATCGGTCTGGCGACGCTGCCCGTGGAGCAGTATCCCGACATCGCACCCCCGACGGTGATGGTGCGCGCCTCATATCCGGGTGCCAGCGCCGAGACGATCCAGAAATCGGTCATCGTACCGCTCGAGCAGGCTATCAACGGTGTGGAGGACATGACCTACATGACTTCCAGCGCCGCTTTGGGCAGCGCAAGCGTAACTGTCTATTTCCGCCAGGGCACCGACCCCGACATGGCTGCCGTCAACGTGCAGAACAAAGTATCGCGCGCTACGGGACAGCTGCCTTCCGAAGTCACGCAGATCGGTGTGACGACCATGAAGCGACAGACCTCCATGGTGAAGATTTTCTCGCTTTACAGCCCCGACGACACATACGACGAAACGTTCCTGTCGAACTACTCGAAGATCAACATCGAACCCCGCATCCTCCGTATCGCGGGTGTCGGCGAGGCCTTCACGCTCGGTGCCGACTACTCGATGCGTATCTGGCTCAAGCCCGATGTGATGGCCCAGTACAAACTCATCCCGTCGGACGTGACGGCGGCGCTCGCCGAGCAGAACATCGAATCGGCGACCGGTTCGCTGGGTGAAAACTCGGAGAACACATTCCAGTATACGATGAAATACCGCGGACGTCTGATGACCCCGGAAGAGTTCGGGGAGATCGTACTCGTGGCTCAGGACGACGGCACGATCCTGCGCCTGAAGGATGTCGCGGACATCGAGCTGGGAAGCGAATCCTACGCCTACAAAGGCTACACCAACGGCCATCCGGGCGTCAGCACGATGGTCTTCCAGACCGCCGGTTCGAACGCCACGCAGGTCGTAAATGAAATCGACGCCCTGCTGGCCGAGATCGAAGCCGAACTCCCGAAAGGCGTCGCCATCGCACACCTGCAGAGTGTGAACGACTTCCTCTACGCTTCGATCAACGAGGTAATCAAGACTCTGATCGAGGCCATCCTCCTGGTGGTGCTCGTAGTCTATGTCTTCCTGCAGGATATCCGTTCGACACTTATCCCCACGGTTTCGATCATCGTATCGCTGGTCGGTACGTTCGCCTTCCTCTCGGTAGCGGGCTTCTCGATCAACCTGCTGACGCTCTTCGCGCTCGTCCTTGCGATCGGTACGGTCGTCGACGACGCCATTATCGTGGTGGAGGCTGTCCAGGCGCGTTTCGACGTGGGATATAAGTCCTCCTATATGGCTACCATCGACGCCATGTCGGGTATCACCTCGGCCATCATCACCTCGACGCTGGTCTTCATGGCCGTGTTCATCCCCGTGTCGATGATGGGCGGTACGTCGGGTGTATTCTACACGCAGTTCGGTATCACGATGGCCGTGGCCGTGGGTATCTCGGCGCTGAACGCCCTGACGCTCTCGCCCGCACTGTGCGCCCTCATCCTGAAACCCTACCTCGACGAAAACGGCGAGATGCGCGACAACTTCGCCGCCCGCTTCCGCAAGGCATTCAACTCGGGATTCAGCACCCTGATCAACAAGTACAAGCACGGCGTGCTGCTCTTCATCAAGCACAAGTGGCTGATGTGGTCGACGCTCGGCCTGGCATTCGCCGCACTGATCCTGCTGATGAACAGCACCAAAACGGGTCTGGTGCCCGACGAAGACCAGGGTACGATCATGGTGAACGTCACCACGGCTCCGGGTACTTCGCTCGCCGAAACGCACGTCGTCATGGAGCAGGTTGCGGATCGCATCCAGGCAATCCCCCAGATCAGGGACTTCATGCAGGTGGCAGGTTACGGCATGATCGCTGGCCAGGGCTCCTCCTACGGTATGTGTATCATCAAGCTTAAGGACTGGGAAGAGCGCCCGGACAAGGCAGATGCGGTGAACGCCGTGATCGGCCAGATATACGGACGCACGGCCGACATCAAGGACGCACAGATTTTCGCCGTGGCACCGCCGATGATCTCGGGTTACGGAACCTCGACCGGCTTCTCCATGCACCTGCAGGACAAGTCGGACGGCAGCCTGACGGACTTCTACAACATCTACCTGCAGTTCATCGGGGCGCTGAACCAGCGCCCGGAGATCGAACGCGCCTACTCGACCTTCAACATCAACTTCCCGCAGTATGTCGTAAGCATCGACGCGGCGAAGGCCAAACGGGCCGGCATCTCGCCCAACGCGATCCTTTCGACGCTTTCGGGTTACTACGGCGGGCAGTACGTCTCGAACGTCAACCGTTTCTCGAAAATGTACTACGTAACGATCCAGTCCGACCCGAAATACCGTCTTAACACCGAGTCGCTCAACAACGTCTTCGTCCGCACCAACGGCGGAGAAATGGCTCCCCTGGGCGAGTTCGTGGATCTGCAAAGGGTATACAGCTCCGAAGTGCTGAACCGTTTCAATATGTACAGCTCGATCGCCGTGAACGGAACGGCAGCCGACGGATATTCGTCGGGCGATGCCATCAAGGCCATCCAGGAGACGGCCGCCCAGGTACTGCCGAAGGGCTACGGCTACGACTTCGACGGTATCACCCGGGAGGAAGCACAGACCGGCAGCAACACGACGATCATCTTCGGGATCTGTATTCTGCTGATTTACCTCATCCTGAGTGCCCTGTACGAGAGCTTCCTGCTTCCGTTCGCCGTCATCCTCTCCGTACCGTGCGGCCTGCTGGGTTCGTTCCTCTTCGCCAAGATGTTGGGACTGGAGAACAACATCTACCTGCAAACGGGTATCATCATGCTGATCGGCCTGCTCTCGAAGACCGCCATTCTGATCACGGAGTATGCCTCCGACCGGCGCCGCGCGGGAATGACCCTGACGCAAGCCGCCGTATCGGCAGCCAAAGTCCGTCTGCGCCCGATCCTGATGACTGTCCTCACCTGCGTATTCGGTATGATCCCGCTGGTGCTCTCGCACGGTGTGGGCGCCAACGGTAACATGACCCTCGGTTCGGGCGTCGTGGGCGGTATGATCGTCGGGACACTGGCCCTGCTGTTCCTCGTACCGACACTGTTCATCGCTTTCCAGACCTTGCAGGAGAAAGTCAAGCCCATAGAGTTCGACCCCGATCCGCAGTGGGCCGTACAGGCGGAACTGGAAGAGTGTAAAAACGAGAAAGAGGAGGAATAACAAGATGAAAAAGCTTATTATCATACTGGCCGCAGCGGCCATGACCGGCTGCGGCATCTACAAGCCCTACACCCGTCCCGAGGTGAAAACCGACGGGCTGTACGGCACGGCCGAGACTGCCGACACGACGACGATCGGCAACCTGGGCTGGGAAGAGATGTTCACCGACCCCTACCTGCGGACGCTCATCCGCCAGGGGCTGGAGAACAATACCGACCTGCAATCGGCGCAATGGAGGATCAAGGAAGCCGAGGCGACGCTTAAGTCGGCGCGCCTGGCTTACCTGCCGTCGTTCAACTTCGCACCTCAGGGCAGCATGAGCAGCTTCGACTGGGCCACGCCGGGCAAAACGTACAGTATCCCGGTCACGGCAAGCTGGCAGATCGACATCTTCAACGGCCTGACCAACGCCAAACGCAAGTCCAAGGCGCTCTACCTCCAGAGCAAGGAGTACGAACAGGCAGTGAAAACGCAGTTGATCTCGGGCATCGCAAATCTCTATTACACGTTGCTGATGCTCGACGGGCAATACGAGGTTACCGAGCAAACCGCCGGGAAATGGCGCGAGAGCGTCCGCACGATGCGCGCGCTGAAAGAGGCCGGCATGGCCAACGAGGCTGCCGTAGCGCAGTACGAAGGCAACTGCCTCGCCATCGAGGCTTCGCTGCACGACTTGGAATACCAGATCCGCCAGGCCGAGAACAGCCTTTGCTCGATGCTGGCCGAAGGCCCGCACCCCATCGAGCGCGGCCGCCTCGAAAGCCAGCAGTTGCCCGACGACCTGACTGTCGGCATACCGGTGCAGATGCTTTCGAACCGCCCCGACATCCGCAGCGCCGAATACTCGCTGATGCAGTCCTATTATGCCACCAGCGAGGCACGCTCGGCCCTCTATCCTTCGATCACGCTGAGCGGGACTCTGGGATGGACGAACAACAGCGGGGCCCGGATCGTCGACCCCGGAAAATTCCTCTGGTCGGCCGCCGCTTCGCTGCTGCAACCCATCTTCAATGCCAACGCCAACCGCGCCCGCGTGAAAATCGCCAAGGCACAGCAGGAAGAAACCAAGCTGGCATTCCAGCAGGCCCTGCTCAACGCGGGCGCCGAGGTCAACAACGCCCTCACGCAGTGCCAGTCGGCCCGCGCGAAAACCGGCCTGCGGACACAACAGATCGAGGCGTTGGAACGCGCCGTGGAGAGCACGGAACTGCTCATGCAACACGGCAGCACGACCTACCTCGAAGTACTGACCGCCCAGCAGTCGCTGCTTTCTGCTCAGCTGAACCAGATTGCGGATCGTTTTGACGAAATCCAGGGTATCGTGAACCTCTACCAGGCTCTGGGTGGCGGACGCGACATCGCAGCGGAGGCGAAATAATGAAAAGGGGAGCGACCAAAGAGGAGATCATCCGCATCACGCAGGAGCTCATTACCCGGAACGGCATCCGTGCCGTCCGGGTGGATGAGATCGCGCAGACGCTGGGAATCTCGAAGCGCACCCTCTATGAAATGTTCGCTGACAAGGAAGACCTGGTGAGCGCCTGCCTCGATTTCATGTGCCACCAACAGCAGGAGCGCATCACGGCTTACAGGAAACGCCGCAGCAGGAGTTCGCTGCAACGGGCTTTCAAACTGGTATACGAATACATCGAACACCTGTATACGGTCGAAAGCAGCTTTCTGTCCGACCTGCGCCACAAGGTGGCCTATGCCGAACATTTCGACGAACACCGGGAATTCTGGCGCAGCGAACTGACCGTACACCTGCGCGGAAGCCGCGAAGAAAAGCTCCTGTTGCCCGAAATAGATGCCGATAGTTTCGCCGACCGGATTTTGGAAACGATCTTCGAAATGCGGATAAACAATGCGACGCGCGAGGAGTCCTACCTCTTTTGCAGGACGATCCTGCGCGGTGCGGCAACCCGCGAAGGGGTCGAGCGAATCGACAGCCACAGATAATTATTCTGTAATACAATGAAAATCCCCGCAGGAGAGAGCCCTGCGGGGATTTTTTCTGTCATAATGGCGGGCGGCAGGCAAAACCCAGAACGAGAATACGATTGGAATACGGGAAAGGCAAGAGGGGAGGGACGCAAATCCCGCCGTCGGGCATCCGCACAAAAAGGGCCGCACTTGCGAAGTATGGCCCTTTTCAACCATCATATTTAACCTCTGACTAATAGAGCAGGGTTTCGTCGGCTTCGTCCCGATACCATTCCACATGTTCCCGGCCGCCCGATGCAGCCCATGCGTTGAAATATGTATAGACATCCCGGATATCGCTGCGTTCGAGCGGATAGCGGAACTCGCCCGGGATACACAGCGCCCACATCATGTAGTTGTTCTTCACACCGTCGCCCTTGGTGACGAAATAGCGGTAGGGATCCGACTCCAGGAAGGTGTTGCCCGATACGACCGCGAATTGCGTCGGCTTGCGCCCCGGTATGTGGATCTCCTTCTCGCGGGTGAACGTGCCCGAACTCTTCTGGTTCACAACGATGAACGCATTGAGCGCCGATTCGCGGACGGCTGCGGGGTCGACCGGCTGCGCAAAGGTCACCGTCGTCGTGTGTTTCACGGTCGGTATGGCCACGCCCTTGGTCGTATTGATGTAAGTCCCTTCGCCCAGGATCTCCTGCGATGTGTTGAAAAGCGGGATCACGGCCAGTTCGCTGCCCGATTCGGGGCCGGAGCCCGCAAACGCACCGCGGCCGAAGGTCGTATTGGTGGTCTCCACGCCGGCGACCTCCGACGCACGTACCTTGTCCAACTGGACGGCAAAGGCATTCAGATGCGCGGCCCCTGCGGCCTTCAGTTCCCAGTTGATGCGGATCAGTTCGACCTTCCCAGTCTCCTTGTCGCTGCGGCGGTCGACGCTTACGACCACCACGACATCGTTCATGTCGTAGTCGCCGATCCACGGCCAGCCATCCTCGAAGCAGTAGGTATAAGGGGCACCCTTGACCTCGATATATTCGGGTTCGGGTTCCGGATCGGGAGTAACGGGCTGCCTGCCGCCGTTGCAGATGGCCTCGGGGATCACGACCGTTTGCTTGGCACGCATCACGGCGCCACCGGTAAGGCTACGCTCGTCGATAACGTATTTCGAATCGGCCGCATTGTCGTACACGACTTCCATCAGCCCATCGAACTTCGTCCCGTAATAGCGTGAGCTCACGCCTTTCTCGCGGATCACGACCACGGCCATGAGCTGGTCGGCGGCAGCCTGGCTCACGATATGGACATTGCCGCCCGACTTACCGGCATTATACTCGTCCATGGCGAAGATCGAGCCGGCAGCGGCGTACAACTCCGTATTGCTGTTGAAATAGACCTCCTCGGCATCGAGCCCCGCGCCGGATGCAATATAGAATCGGGCACCTTCGGCGGCAATTTCCTCGGCTACGGTATGGCAATTCACATAGAGTGTCCCCCCGCCGCGGGCTTCGAGTTTCTCCATCGAGGCCAAACCTTTCTGGTAAACGACCGAGTTGTTGGTCAAATAGAAAGTCCCGTCAACATCAACGACACCATTCTCGCAGTTAGACAGTTCGGCGTAGGAGTTGAGCTCCAAATCATCGCTCTCTATCTTGCCGTCGTTATAAAGTTTCGCCCGGTTGGTGATTTCCATGTCATCGGCCTCCAATTCTGCGGCGGCACCGTTGTAGAACGCACAGGAATTATTGATGTCGAACGTCCCGTCGACGATGAATTTCCCTTCGTTGACCACGGCCTTGCAGGAAAAGTTCGTTTTCCCGGCCGTGAACTTACCGCCTTCGAAAACGAAAATCGCGGGGTTGGGTGCGTTCTGCTGCATGTTCGCACTTGCTTCACGGATGTACACCTCGCCGCCCGGAAGCACTGCGAGCGTCGCCTGACCGATCGTAACGGAGGAATCGAGCGTCAGTTTGCCCGCCACGTAGAGGATCGGCGAGGGGTTGGGGCTAAAGGTTCCGTTCAGGCCGATATTGCCCGTAACCTCGGCTCCTGCCGGGATATAATACTCCGCAGCTGCAAACGGGGCCCAGCTCGCACCCAGGTCGATCTTGCCGGCAGGCGTACTCCGGATGATGGCCCCCTCGGCGAAATCACCCTCGGCCTTCGCCGCGAGCCGCGGGTAGTCGGGCATCGAACTGTCGGCCGCGGCGCGCGCCATCCCGGCCATCCGGAGTAAGGGCGTCCCGGCTGCGGCCTTCATCCGCGCACCGGCGACGTTCACCGACGCTGCGACCGGTTCCATGGAGACGGCCACCGTACCGTCGGGCAGGGTAGTCTGGACATAAATGTTCCCGATCCCGGCCGGGATCGTCACCGCGGTTCCGAACACGGGGCGGGATGGCGTCACCACACCCATCGCCACGATATTGCCGTCCGAGAGGATCGGGGAGCAATACACGCGGATAACGGCATATTGGGGCGTATTGCCCGTAACACTCGGCATACCGACCGAAATATCCAGGTCGCGGGTCGTTTCCCATTTGAAGTCGGCGGGAACTGCAGACGAGGGCTCCTGCGGTTCGCCGCTGCCGGTGCCCATGTTTTTCTGGCACGAAAAGGCCAAAAACGTCGTTGCAATAGCTGCAACAGCGTAAAGTCGTTTCATAAATTGATATTTTTAATCTATCCCTTGTGCATAGTGCACATTCTTCGACACAAATATAAACATTAATTTTTCAAACCAAAACTTTTCCGCCCTTTTGTTCAACAAAAAAGGTCGAGGTAGCAACTATGGCATGCAAAACCCCGGCCGCTAAACAGTTTTTTGCAAAAAAATCGGGCCGACCGCAAGCATGAGCCGAAAAATTCCTATATTTGCACACAGGAAAACATCCGAAAGCAGAAAATGATTGCCACGACGACATACCACGACACATACGGCGGCTCGCTCCGCAGTATGACCATGGATATGATGTACATGCGCAACCGATTCCGCCGGGTGTAGATTTTCCGTGTATACGAACGACACAATCCGGCTTCAGAGAGGTCGGATTTTTTTTGTAACGACTAAAAAACAGATAGCATGGCTGAGAAAAAATTACGTTTCGAGACATTGCAGATCCACGGAGGGCTGCAACCCGACGATCCCACGGGTGCCCGCGGTGTGGCGATATATCCCACGGCAGCATACCGTTTCAAGAGCTGCGAACACGCGGCCAACCTCTTCGACCTGAGCGAAGGGGGCAACATCTACACCCGGCTGCAAAACCCGACTACGACCGTATACGAGCAACGCATCGCCGCCCTGTACGGTGCCGTGGGGGCGCTGGCCGTCTCTTCGGGCATGTCGGCCATACTCATCGCCGTGCTCTCGCTGGCGGCCGAGGGCGACAACATCGTCGCCTCGCCGTTCCTCTACGGCGGCACCTTCACCCAGTTCCGCATTTCGCTGCGCAGGCTCGGCATCGACTGCCGCATCGCCCGAAGCGAACGCCCCGAGGACTTCGAGGCGCTGATCGACGGACGCACGAAGGCGATCTACGCCGAGAGCATGGGCAATCCCACTTGTACGGTGCCCGATCTCGAAGCACTGGGACAACTGGCCAAACGCTACGACGTGCCCTTCGTCGCGGACAATACGTTCGGTGCCGCGGGCTACCTGTGCAACCCCTTCGAATGGGGTGCGAACATCGTCGTCGACTCGGCGACCAAATGGATCAACGGCCACGGCACGGCCATGGGCGGGGTGATCGTCGACGGGGGCAATTACAACTGGGCCAACGGCAAGTTCCCGCAGATCGACGGCCCGTCGGAAGGGTATCACGGACTGAATTTCCACGAGGCATTCGGCGCGGCGGCCTTCATCGTGAAATGCCGCGTGGACGGTGTCCGCGACCTGGGCTGCTGCCCCTCGCCGTTCGACTCCTACCTGATGACGCTCGGGCTGGAAACGCTTTCGCTGCGCGTGCGGCACGAAGTCGAGTCGGCACGCAGGCTGGCCGAATACTGCCGCAACCATCCCAAAGTGGAGCGCGTGAGCTTCGTAGGCTTCGAGTCGCACCCGAGCTACGCGAACGCGAAGAAGTATTTCCGGTTCGGTTCGTCGGCCGTCTTCACCATCGAACTCAAAGGCACGCTCGACAGCACCGTGCGTTTCGTCGAATCGCTCAACCTGGCGGCACACATGGTCATGATCGGCGACTCGGTCACGGTCGTTACGCACCCGGCATCGACCACGCACAAACAGCTCAGCGACGCAGACCTCGCCGCAGCAGGCGTCACGCCGACCATGCTGCGCATCTCCGTCGGGCTGGAGAATACCGACGACCTTATCGACGACTTCGAACAGGCTTTCGCACACATCGGATAATGGAACCCAGCATTTACAAAGCACCCGGGCCGTTCGTGCTCGAAACGGGGCATACGCTGCCCGAGCTGAGGATCGCTTACCACACCTACGGCAAGCCCAATGCGGCGCATGACAACGTCGTGTGGGTATGCCATGCCCTGACGGCAAACTCGGACGTGGCGGACTGGTGGCCGCACACGGTCGAGGCGGGGTGTTTCCTGGACCCGGCACGCCACTTCGTGGTCTGCGCCAACATCCTCGGGTCGCACTACGGCACCACGGGGCCGCTGCACGTGAACCCGGAAACGGGAAGCCCCTATTACAAGGATTTCCCGCCGTTCACGATCCGCGACATCGTCCGTGCACACCGCCTGTTGGCCGGCGCGCTCGGCATCGGCCGCATCGACACGCTCGTAGGAAGTTCGGTCGGGGGATTCCAGGCCATCGAATGGGCGGTCTTGGAGCCGGAGCGCATCGGCAAACTGATCCTGATCGCCACGGCGGCCAAGGCCTCGCCCTGGACGATTGCCATCGACCAGACCCAGCGCATGGCCATCGAGGCCGACACGACGTTCGGCGAGCCGCGAGACGACGCCGGGATGGCCGGACTGGCTGCCGCACGCGCCCTGGGGCTGCTCACGTACCGGGGTTCGCTGGGATACAACCTCACGCAGCAGGACAGGGAGGAACTCCCCGCAGTACACCGCGCATCGACCTACCAGCAATATCAGGGCGAGAAACTCTGCCGGCGCTACAACGCCTACTCGTACTATGCCATACTCAACGCCTTCGACACCCACGACACGGGGCGCGGGCGCGGCGGGGGAGCAGCCGCCCTCGCACGCATCGAAGCCCGCACGGCAGTGGTCGGCATCACGACCGACATCATTTTCACCCCGGCAGAGATGCGCGAACTGCACGGCATGATCGCCGGAAGCACGTACCACGAAATAGATTCGCCGTTCGGGCACGACGGGTTCCTCGTCGAGCACGGGCAGTTGAACGACATCCTCTATCCGTTCATGAACAATCAATAAACAAGCAGCATATGAGCAAAATCAAAATCGGCCTGTTCGGGTTCGGCGTCGTCGGACAGGGAATCTACCAGGTAGTGCAGAAATCGAAGAACGCCCACGCGGAGATCGTGAAGATCTGCGTCCGCGACCCGGAAAAGCCGCGTAAGGTCGAAGTCGACAAATCCCTCTTCACGACGTCGGCCGACGAGATACTCGACAACAGGGACATCAACCTGATCGTGGAGGTGATCGACCAGGCCGATGCTGCATACAGCATCGTCAAGCGGGCCCTGCTGCGCGGCATCCCGGTCGTCTCGGGCAACAAGACCATGCTGGCGCACCACCTTCCGGAACTGATCGAGATCCAGAAGACGCACAACGTGGCGCTGCTGTACGATGCCTCGTCGTGCGGTTCGATCCCCGTCATCCGCAACCTCGAGGAGTATTACGACAACGACCTGCTGTTAGAGGTGAAGGGCATCCTGAACGGCTCGTCGAACTACATCCTCTCGCGCGTCTTCGACCACGCCGAGAGTTACGACAGCGCCCTGGCGCAGGCGCAGGCGCTCGGCTTCGCCGAAAGCGACCCGTCGTTCGACATCGAAGGCTACGATTCGCTCTTCAAGCTGGTGATCATCACCGTACATGCGCTGGGCACCTACGTCGCCCCGGAAAAGATTTTCACCTACGGTATCTCGACCATCCACGATTCGGACATCCGGTATGCCCGCGAGAAGAACGTCAAAATCAAACTCGTGGCGCAGGTCGTCAAGGTGAGCGACGAACACTTCACGATGTTCGTCATGCCGGAATTCGTGACGCCCTCGAAGTATATTTACAGCGTCGACGACGAGTACAACGGCGTAGTGATCCGCGGCGAGTGCTACGACCGGCAGTTCATGTTCGGCAAGGGCGCCGGGAGCCTGCCCACGGCATCGTCGATCCTGAGCGACATCATGGCCCGCCTGAACAACTACCGCTACGAGTACAAGAAGCAGAACTACATGCAGAAGCCCGACTACACGACGGACATCACGCTGAAGGTCTACGTGCGGTACAAGGAGACCGACGTGCACGGCATCCTGAATTTTACGAAGGTGCACGAACAGTACACCAGCGAAGACAGCAACTACGTCATCGGCGACATCCAGCTGAGCGAACTGCTCGCCAAACGCGACCGGCTCCGGGGAAAGGACGTGTTCCTGGCCAACATCCCGATTTTCTTCCTGAACCGCGACAACTGACACGACGCGGGCACTGGGCTCCTGCGGGGTGGGACACGCATTCGCTGCGCCACCAAAAGGTCATCACGCAATGGCCTGTGCTCACCGCAGCCCCGAGGAAAACCGCACGGCGGCCTGCCTCAGGAGGGTAAAACCCGCAGTAAAAAGACGATCCCCGGCTCATCCGAGACCGGGGATCGTTCCGTTGCCGCATCCTCGGCTACGGCTATATATCCTTCACGCAGCGCAGCGAGACACCGTTTCCGGCCGGAAACGGAGCAAGCCCGGCTACGATACCGCCAGACGAATAACTCAATGCCTGATAGCCCGAACCGCCGTCTTGCGGGGTACAGCTCATCAAATAGCCTTTGGTTTCAGTAAGATAACGCCCCGTCTCCGAATTCCACATCCCGGCGCTACGGAGCAGGGAGGCATCGTATTCGGGGCTGGCGAGCATCTGTTCGATCTCGGCGCCCGTGGGGACATGCCAGCCCGGCGGACAAATCCCCTGCACCGGGGTGCCGGATGCAGCCGTCGCACCGCCCAGGGCCGTTGTGAAGCTGTAAAGCAACCCCCGTTCCGCGACATATTCGGCGTCGTTCGATCCCGCCGTACCGCGGCAAGGGTACCAGATACCGGTTCCGATCTGGGCACCGTCAGGCAGGTAACGCAGGTTCCGGGTCATCCAGACCCGTCCGCCGATCGTCGCGGTGGGGTAGTCCACACCCCCGTAGGAAAGCGTCCCGGGGTCACCACCCTCGCCGCCGCCCTCACCACCGCCGCCATCACCGCCGCCCCCTTCGCCGCTACCATCGAGCGAACCGCCGTCGCCCCAGTCGACGACTTCGCCGCTCAGTTCCACGTCGATGTCGATATTGGTCACAACGACCGACATGTCGTAGCGTTTCCCGCTTTCGAGCTGTGCCGAAGAGAGGGTTTTGCTGCGGCTCTTTCCGTCACCGGTCGCTACCGTAACCGTCAGGGTGGCCTGCTGCGGCACAAGGATGGCACGGTAGGCGGCATCGGCCGTCACTTCGAACGCCTCGACGTCGGCAGCAGCAGCCCCGCTCTTGGCCGCGGCGGAGGGCACCGTGAAATCGACCACGGCCGTCGGGACGAGTCCGCCGACCGTAACCCCCGTAACCGGGGCGTCGGAATTGTTGGTAAGGACGATCGTCAGCTGCGACATCACATGGTAAAAGAGCATCCCGACAGGTGCCGAAGATGGGGTAACCTCTTTTTTCACCGCGACCAGCAGGTCGGACGATGCACCTCCCGACGTCTGGTCTGTAGCAACGGAAAACTCCGCGGGCATTCCCTGTTCGGAGTAAGGATGGTAGGCCGTGAGCGTCGATTTTTCATTCGAATCGTTATACCACAGCAAATCCGCGGCTGTAAAGGCCGTACCGTCGTAGGTCATCAGGACATTCTGCACGTAGGTTTCCGAACCTTTGGCAATGCTCAGCCCGATGCGGTCGCCGGTATCGAAATGCAATCCCGTAACACGGGTCTGGATCGTCGGCGCGATTTTCACACAAGGCGTACCTGTGTCAGACTTTGAGCAGCCTGCCGCAAGGGCAGCGGCGGCCAAAGCCGTCAGAAGTGTTGTTTTCATCTCGCGATAATCGTAATAGGGTGTGACTTTTCAGCACAAATTTAAACCTTTTTACGTCATTCACAACACTTTCGAACAGTTTTTACAATCAATTCCGGTAATAGGATCCGTCGAGTCCGAGCGTAAAGCTATCCCGGCGCAGGAGTGTGACGACAGCCACGGCCAGCACCAGCACGGCATTGAAAAAGAAGGGGAAGCGGTCGCTGTGCGTCCCGAAAACGTGACGGAAGAGGTCTACGATAAAAGGGCAGACCATCACGGCCAGGTAATTCACCGACATGACGAACGAAAGGGCCAGCGTAGCGGAACGCGGCGGGGCGATGGTCGCCGCCTTGTCGTAAATGACAGGCTGCATGATCCCGTATCCCAGCCCGGTGCAAAGCGCCCCGAAGGCCAGCATCGCCTTGCCGTGGAAAACCCCGACACACAGCAGCCCCACACAGACCAGCACGAGCGCCACGAGGTTGACGTTCCGCTTCAAAGAGCGGATGATGTTGGCGATGAACAGCCCCGGCAGCATGATCGCAAGGAAAAACAGCGAGATCAGCACCCCGGAAAACGAGCTGTCGATCTTGTAGTCGTCGATCAGGAACGAGGCATAGAACGTCACGACCAGCACGGCGTAGGTGACGAAGAAATAGAACGCCATCAGCCCGGCGAGCTTACGGCGGTCGATCATCTTGTGGCGCAATTGGATGCTCTGTTCCGGTTCGGGGACGGAGCGCTGCCGCTTGAGCAGGAACGACAGCGCGAGCGAAATACCCGGCAGGGTATAGACCAGAAAGGGCAGATGCCAGTCCACATTGGCCAGGTAGCCCGTCACGACGGTCGCCAGCACGAGCGTCAGGTTGTTGATCGACGAGCTGTACCCCAGCTGCCGGACACGGTAATCGCCCGTAAAGTAGTCGACCACGAGCCCCGTGGAGAAGGGGATCACCATGCCGGCGCCGATGCCGAGGATGCAGCTGATGACGATGAGCCACATCATGCTCCGGGCGAAGAGGCATGCCACGCCGCTCAGGAAGAAGATCGACAGCCCGACGGCAAGGATCTTGAGCTTGTCCTTGCCGACGGAGAGCTTGCCGGCAAGCAGGACGAAGGGGATGATCAGCAGCGAGGGCAGCGACGTGAGCATCTGTATTTCAAGGTCGGTGGCCTTCGGGAAGATTTTATTCAGGTCGCCGAGGATCGGCGAGATCGCCAGCCCCGGCAGAGAGGCGATTGCCGACACCGACCATATCGCCAGCAGCACCCCGAGCGTAATCGTACCTTTGCCTGTCTTGATTTTCATTGCCAGTGGATTTACACGCCCACACAGCAAGTGTTATACCAAAGCAGGGCGGGCCGGCATGTTGCCGGCCCGCCCTGTCGTATCGGATGTACCTACCTGCCCTGCTGCTTCACACAACGCACCTGAAGGCCGTTGGCGCGGGCATAGGGCACCGAATTTTCGATGCCGGCCGAGGTGTCGAGTTTCTCGAACCAGAAATGGAGTGCCGCAGCCTGCGTGCGGGACACGGCGGTCGTCCAGTAAAGGCCTTCCCAGGGTTGCGCCTCCATGGCGTCGGAACGCACCTTGGGCAGCGGATTGTAGATATTCAGGATCTTGCCGTTGTCGTAGCGGCGGCGTCCGGCACCGATGAAAAACGATTCGGCGTTTCCGTCGGTCAGCGTCCAGCCGTATTTCGCCTCGTCGCCCACGGCCGGGGTTCCGACGATCGCCAGGTTGTCGAACGCGCCCGAGGGAGCCACGCGCCAGCCGTAGGGGCAGGGGTCGTTAACGCTCTTGTCGGCCACATTGTCGTCCGCCGACCACAACTGGTCGGAACGGCCGCTCCAAAGCCAGTCGTTGTCCGTGTCTGCCACACCCGTAATAAAGACGAGCGGGTTCCGGATGGCATATTCCATCGTTCCGGTCTCGGCGCTCGACTCGGACATTTTCAGGTAGACGCGACTGCCGCTGCCGCTGTACATCGAGGCACCGGAGCCCTCAGAGCCCTGGTAGGTATTCGGCCCGATGAACGGGTCTTTGCGGCCCCACTGGTAATATAACCCGTAGGAAGCGAGTATCTTGTCCGTCGTCGAATTGTCGTTCGCCAGGGCTCCGAGGTTGCGGTTCATCAGCGTATAGCCGTTGAAATCGACCGTACCGCCCTCCGCATCGGGGTCGTAATCAGTCGCCCAGATATGCCAGCTCCAGATAAGTTCGCCGTCAGCATCATAAGCCCCGATCACGGCGTTGCCCTGCTTGATCTTGGTGGCGTCGTCGCTGTCGGCACCGATGTAGAACGACGCCTTGCCGTCCTCGAAGTCGGCATACTGCACGAATCCCGATGCGGTCTGCCATACGACGTTCACATAAGAAGTAGCCAGCTGGGAACCGTCGCCCTTGCGCGTGGCGTCGATCAGGTAGTTCGTTTCGGGTTCCGTGACGATGTAACTGTTGGCCACCTCGGCGCTGATGTCCTTCGTCGTCACGATACCGGCGAAGAGCGTCGCCGAAACGAGCGTCCCGCCGGGGGTATAACCCGTAAAGGAGAACGAGCCGGTCTTGACGGCATCCCCGCTCTCGATGTCCTCGGCCGAAGGAGCCTTGACGGAGATCGTCGCGCCTGCCAGGTCAACGACCGCCTCGTCCCAACCGGTGGGTTTGCTCGTCGCGGACAGTGTCTTGATGTTCTGTGCCGTGAAACCGACCGTAGCCGACCCTCCGGCCTGCGCAAAGAACACCGCCGGGGAATCGAGCGTGATCTTGCCCGAATCCTTATCCTTGCTGCATGCCACGACGAAAACCGCCGCAGTCACGACCACAGCCATCAGCCTTACGAATCCTCTCATATTACTCAAATTTACCGAAATTCAGTTAAAAAAATCTTTGCAAAGATACCAAAAAGCGGGATAAATCCTACAAGGACATCCCAAATTATTCATTTGGGAATAATTATTGCCGCCTACTCCCTAACGAATTATAAATGCAAATAGTATGTCCAAATTGAAAATTGAAACGGGAAGTTCGCCCGCCGGGGAGCGTTTCAGCATCACGGTGACCGAAGAGGGCCCTTACCTGGTCTACGGAAGGCCGCCGCTGGCCGAACAGTTCATCATGCCCAACGAGTCCAACGAAAGCTGGTATTTCCAGCAGGGCAGGCTTTTTTCGACCGAGGCGGAACCCACGGCGATCTGCCGCTGCGGCGCATCACACCGCAAGCCCTATTGCGACGGTTCGCACGAGAAGGCTGACTGGGATCCCCGCCTCACGGCACGTCCGGACGCCCTGCTCGACGGGGCCGAGGTGATCGACGGGGGCACGCTCCAGATGACGGACAACGAGAAATACTGCGTCTTCGCACGTTTCTGCCACCCGCACGGCGATGCGTGGACACTGACCGAGACATCCGACGATCCCGAAGCCCGCAAGCTGGCCATCCGCGAGGCCTCGATGTGCCCCAGCGGCCGTCTGATGGCGTGGGACAAGGAGACGATGAAACCCTTCGAGTTCCGTTTCGAACCGAGCCTGGGGCTGATCGAGGACATCACGATCGGCGCCAGCGGAGGGCTGTGGATACGGGGCGGGATACCCATGCGGCGCGAGGGCGGGCAGACCTACGAGATCCGGAACCGCGTCGTGGCATGCCGCTGCGGGCAGTCGGCCAACAAACCCTATTGCGACGGCACCCACGCCTCGATCAAGTGGAAGGACGACCTGGCAGGCGAACCCGTCGGCGAAACCCTGCCCGAAGAGGTATACTGAGAGATCGCCGCACGGCACTGCGACAGGCAGCACGGCACCGCGCAACCGGAACGACGGCAGAGCTGTGCCGGCAGGGGTAACGGGCCTGCTGCACACGGAAAGAGGGACGCACACGCGTCCCTCTTGTATTACAACACATTGCAAAGTTTACCTACACAAAAACTCGATGTAATCGCAGATGGCTTTCGTACAAACGGGACAAAACTCGTCCGTCCGGTGCAGGTTGTTCATCAGGCAGTTCCGCCACGGGCGATAGACCCCCTTCGCAGCATAACCGCCGCCCTCGAAAACCCCTACGACCCCCTCGTACTCAGGGGTGTCGGGCGTCGGAACGGGCGTCCCGGCCGGCACCATCGCTTTCCAGAACTTGTCCTCGAACCCGACGAGCGTTGTCAGGTTCGCCTCCCACGGCTCGATGTCCCGGGCATACATGTCGTCGTAGGAGGTCGTGCCGACATACTCGTCGCCCAGCCCCAGCAGCAGGTGCCCGAATTCGTGGACGTAAATCTTCCCGGTGCGCGTAGGGTGGTGTGCGGCGCTGATGCCATAGAAGTTGAAGATACCGCCACCCCCGTATTTCTGGGTGTTGGACAACACATAGATATAGTCATAAGGGACATGCGCCGCGATGTCGCGCAGGCGCTGGAAGTCGTCGACCATCTGGTAGCGCTCCGAGCCGAACGTATAGAAAGAGGCCCCGCAGGCCGTGTTGCGCCACACGCGCTCGCCGGGGATCGTCACGCCCGAATCGGCGGACGGCGCCCACACGGCGCGGATATTGAACCGCGAAGCGTATTCCCTGAAAGGCGAATAACTGAAAAATTCGCGTGCGAATTCACGGCAGGCCGCTTCGAATTTCGCCCGCTCCCCGGCGCCATACCCCTCGGGCAGCAGCACGATGTCGACACGATGTGCGGGGTTGCCGTTATATGCCACCTCGAAAGTCTCGTAGCGGGGCGTGAACTGCGCGACGAAGCAGGATGCGGGGTCGATATTCTGGCTGAACCGCTTTTCGAAGTGCCCCCCGGCATTGCGGCCGAAGATCTCGATGCGGCACGGGCGCCTGGGATAGGGGAATACGACCGACTCGGGATAGGAACGGCGCACGCTGTCGGCCTCGGCCGTGCTCTGCCACTCGTTGAAGAGCGTACAGAAGCCGCGCGAATAGATCTCCCGTTCGGAAGCGCGGTCGACGATGCGGAAAAACTGGTTCCCGTAGCCCGTCGTATCGAGGAGCGACACGTGCGAGCCCGCCCAGTAGGGTTCGGCCTTCAGGGCGTCGAAGAAATACTCTTCCGAGCGGCTGTCGCCGCTGTGGTAATAGTCGAAGCGCATCGTCTCTTCGAGGAAATAGTCCGAGAAGCGCACCTGCGCCGACACGGCCGGGCACGCACCGAGAAACAGCAATAGGAAAAATCTCTTCATGGCAATCTGCTTTTCAAACCACACCCCGGGGAACGGGCTTCCGGTTCCGGGATGTTGCAATGATACAACTCTATTCGGCATCTAATATACGAAAAAAGGGGTACGGTTTCGACCGTACCCCCGAAAAATCCCCCGAACTGGTTATTTTTTCTCCGGCCGGGCGATCGTCTCGCGCATCGACGTGTCGGCCATGATGTTCTTCATCTTATAGTAGTCCATAATCCCCAGGTTGCCATTGCGGAATGCCTCGGCCATAGCCAGCGGCACCTCGGCTTCGGCCAGGATCACCTTTGCGCGGGCATCCTGAGCCTTGGCCTTGTTCTCCTGCTCGAGTGCGACGGCCATGGCGCGGCGCTCCTCGGCCTTGGCCTGGGCGATGTTCTTGTCGGCCTGCGCCTGATCCATCTGCAACTGGGCGCCGATATTCTTGCCCACGTCGATGTCCGCGATGTCGATCGAGAGGATTTCGAACGCCGTACCGGCATCGAGGCCCTTTTCGAGCACGACGCGCGAAATGGAATCGGGGTTTTCGAGCACGATCTTGTGCGATGCGGCCGAACCGATCGACGAGACGATGCCCTCGCCGACACGCGCCAGCACGGTCTCCTCACCGGCACCGCCGACCAGCTGCTTGATATTGGCACGCACCGTGACGCGCGCCTTGGCGATCAGCTGGATGCCGTCCTTGGCCACGGCCGCTACGGGAGGCGTGTTGATGACCTTGGGGTTCACCGACATCTGCACGGCCTCGAACACGTCGCGGCCCGCCAGGTCGATGGCCGTAGCCATCTTGAAATCGAGCATGATATTGGCCTTCTGTGCCGATACCAGGGCATGCACCACGCTGGTGACATTGCCGCCCGCAAGGTAATGCGCCTCGAGTTCGTTGGGGTTGAGTTCCAGCCCGGCCTTCGTGCTCTCGATCATCGACGAAACGATCGTCGAGGGCGGCACCTTGCGCCAGCGCATCAGAATGAGTTGCAGCAGGCTGATCCTTACGCCCGACACCAATGCCGAGAACCACAGTCCCACCGGGATGAAATAGAAGATGAGCCAGATCGCAAAAAGGCTCACGAATACGATCAATACGATCAATCCTGCTTGAAAATCCATAATCGAATGCTATTAAGTTAGAAAATTATCCTTGAATTACACCTTTCGGCCCGAGCTCACTCCACGGGCGTTATCCTGACCAGCGAAACCCCGTGGTAGGGTACAAGCGCCCGGAGCGTGCCCGTGCACGTACCCAGGTCTTGCTGCCGCCACAAGTCCCGGACTTCGGCCTTCCCGCCGATCCCGAGTTCCCGCAGGTCGAATTCGAATTCGTAGTTCTGCTCCTGGATGGCTTCCGCCTCGTCCTGATCCCACAGCACGAAATAGGGATCCAACTGGAAAAATCCCAGCGCATACGAACCGTCGCAGAGTTTTTTGTACCACACCTGCCCGTTGGGAACGACCCGTTTGACGGCGGGGGCGACCAGCGGATCCTGGTTCACGGCGATCACTTCGGAATTGGTCAGCAGCCCGAGCGTGAAGTCGTCTATCGCCCGCATGTCGCAACCGATCAGCAGCGGGGCGGAGAGGACGGCCCACAGCGAAATATGGGCATATTGTTCGTCGGGGGTCAGCTCGGATTCGTGGGCATCGGCACCCCAGCCGTGTCCCAGCCGGCCGACCACCAGCATATCGGGGTCGTTGTACCTGCCCGGGGCCGTGGCCTGCGCGCAAACGTCCTGGAAACAGCCGATCGCCGTCACCACGTTCCATTCATCGGTGATGTCGCGGGTCGTACGCCACAGGTTGCCGCCGGCTTCGGCGCCCCAGTTCCACACGTTGGGAGCCCCGTAGCCCACGCAGTAGACGATATCCCGGTCGACCTGATCCAGCGCCTTGCGCATGACCACGTAGGGTTCCTGGATCGTCTTTTCCTCGGAGTCCCTTTCGATTTGCAGGTAGCCGCAATAGTCGTGTTTGAGGTAATCCACGCCCCATTCGGCCCAAGTCCGGGCGTCGGTGAGTTCATGCCGGTAGCTCCCCGGATAATTTCCGCAGGTCGTGGGCCCGGGCGAGGAGTAGATGCCGAATTTGAGCCCAAGGGAGTGGACGTAGTCGCTGAGGCCTTTGAAATCCGGGAATTTTTCGTTCGGGAGGAGCCTGCCGTCGGCCGAACGCGTATCCGCCGGCCATCCGTCGTCGATATTGACATACGTCCATCCGTAGGCCAGGAGTTTTTCGTGCATGGCGCGGGCGGCATCGCGCACCTTCGCGTCGTCGACCGAGAACCCCCAGCAATTCCAGCTGTTCCAGCCCATGGGCGGAGTCAGGGCGATTTGCGGCCCTATTTTCAGCAATATCTCCCGTTCGGCTTTCCCGAGGGCATTCTCCGCTGTCAGCAGCACCCTGAAATCCCCTTCGGCGGGCACACGGCCCGTTATCAGGCCCGTACGGGGATCGAGCTCCAGCCCTTCGGGAAGCCCCTGCGCCCCGTACGCCATCGGGCGTTTGCCGCTGGCCATGACAGGCATCAGAAAGGGATTGCCCGGGCGGGCGCCGTATACGAGCGGATTGTTGATCTGCGGCGTTTCGGGGCTCGCGGGGGTCAGGATATATTTACCCTTGGAGATTGGCCTGGCCCAGACGGACAGGGGCTCCACCTCTCCGCGCGTGGTGATCTTCACCTCCAGCCAGTCGGCATGGTCGTACATGATCCCGTCGCCGGCCTCCTCGACCAGCAGCAGGACTTTGTCCAGGCCGGACAAGTCGACGTCGAACGCACGGGCAGCATCGCCCTTGCGCATCACACCGCTGTCCCACAGCACCTTCCGGTCGCCGAGGATTTTGAACCGGTGTTTCCCGGCGAACAGGTTTTTATCATCCGCGCCCACCGCCCCGGCGATGGAGACGGCATCGCCGCCGAGCCCGAACAGCATACGGCTGATCGAATGGGTTCCCACGCCGCGGCCGTAAACGACGCCGCCCACCGTGAGGGGAGTATCCAGCACCGAGCGGTCGGCCTGCGGCAAGCCCCAGTCCTGAATGCAGCACGAGAGATCCAGCTCGTCCAGCCAGACCTCCTTCGTTCCCTGCGCCCGGGAATCGCAAGCCATCCCCACGACGGCCAGCAATGCAAAGAATCTGAGATATCCCATCCCCGTCCGATTATCCGGCTAAGCGTGCCGATCCTTCACGGTCTTTACGATGACGCTGAAATTCTCGAAGCCCACGACTTCGACCTCCCGGCGCGGGTCGACATAGGCCGTCAGCGACTTGGCCTCGTAGACCTTGCCGCCGACCTCGACCGTACCCATCGGAGAAAGGCGCGAAAGGGTCATGCCGCGGTCGCCCACCTGCAATTCCTGGTCGGGGGTCGAGGGCATACTCGACGAGTCGACCCTCTGTTTGAGCGAAAAGCGCTGCCAGGTCTTGGCGCGCAGGGAAATAATCGTGGCGACGAGCGAAAGCAGGAGGATAGCCAGGATGACTACGACCCCGGCTACGGTGCCGTAATCGCGGAAAGCGAGGTAGATGGAACTGCCGTAGCAAACCAGCGCCAGGATGGCACCGATCGACACGCCGGGCAGCAGCACCAATTCCGCCACCAGGAAAAGCAGTCCCAATACGATCAGGAGTATGATATAGAACATCGTCATAAGGAGTTGTTGAACATTGCACTAAAGATAGGCAATAAATTCAATTATTCCGCAATTTCGGCGACTTTTATTTCCAAAGACGGGTCTGCCTGTATTATTGCGGCGGCCACGCGGTCGGCCACGGCCTTGTCGTCGAACATCCCCACCACGAACAACTGCTGTCCCACGCGCGAGAGTTCGCACCCCTCGGCCGCCTCGGTGATAACGGTCTTGACAACGTCGGGCAGTGCCTCCGTACCGGTGATTTCGACCCGGTAGGCAATCTGCTGCGCCTCGGGGTCACGCGAAAGGTTGCGGTAGGCGCCGTCCGTCCACACCACGATTTCGGGGCGGACGAAGCCTTTGGATTTCAACAGTTTTTGCGCGGCCTCGGCCTCCTCCCGGGTTGCGAAGCCCCCGGCATAGTAACACCATTTCTTATCCTCGCCGACCAGATAGGAGAGCGGATACGCCCCCCGGAACGTGGAGACGGCACGCTTGGTATTGAACGTGCCCAGCAGGATACGGTAGATCGTCCCGTGCTCGTAGACCCTGCACTCGGGGATCGGGTGCTGGTAGCTGTATTTTGGCGTTGCGGAGAACGCGATACTGTCGTAGTCGAGGAAATAGCGCTGCGCCACGTCGATACGGGGCAGGCGGAAGTCGATGCCATCCAATTGCGCAGCCACGCCGCGCAGCGAGTCGCGGGCGGAAGTGAGCCCCAACAGGCCGGCCACGGCCGTCTCGTAGCCCACGAGGACTTTCTTGCGCAGGAAATAATCGGCCACGGCATCCGAAGCGACCTCGCCGCGCAGTGCCGAGAGTTCGCGGGCAGCCCCGGAAAGCCGCTTCTCCTCACGCGCCAGGATGGCATCCTGCCCCAGTTTGTCCATCAGATAGCCATAGGCATACCCTTTGTTGTCGGCGATATAATTCCATGCCTCGGCGAGCGAATCGGCCAGCACGCGGTTGAAGCCCTGCAACGTATTGTAGCGGTCGTAAATCTCGCCCGCATCCGCCTCGGTCTGCGCCGCGGCATAGGCCTCGGCCAGTTCGCAGATCGTCCCGTAGTTGGCAAAATAGCGGTTCACATAGTCCACGGCGTCCAGCTCCAGCCCCTGCGCCCTGCGCAGGGCCGCATAATCGGCCTCGGGCAGCTGCTCGCGGAAATAGGGGTTGAAAACCAGGTTGCGCACCTTGAGCGAGTCGGGGATCGCCCCTGCGGGACTTTCCGCGGCAGGCTCCGCCGGCTGCTGCGCCGCCCCGTTCAGGTTGGCGAGCACCCACTCCTGCTCGATGGTGTTGATCTTGTCGATCAGGCGCCCCTTGGCATTGCGCACTTCGAATATCCGGCTTTCGAGCTGCAGGATCTCCTGCGAATAGCGCTGCCTGTTCGCGGGGTCTTCGCGCAACTGTTGCCGGGCGCGTTCCACGGCATTGACGATCGAGTCCTCGCGGATCTGCAACTGCGCATCCTGTTCCAGAAGCGACATGTACTCCCGGTTGCCCTCGAGCCCCGCGATACGGGGTTCCACGCGAACCTGCTGCGCACAGAGGTCTCCCGCCGCCAGCAGCGCCGCACATAACACTATATAAACCTTACGAAATACCATCTCGGTTACCTCCACCATTTAATGAAAAAGAGTTGTATGAATCCGAATATTTCCAGACGCCCCAACAGCATCAGCAGCGAATTGGAGAGCTTGAACACCCCGGGAAGCGCCGAAAAATTGTCCATCGAGCCGACCTCGCCGAAGCCCGGGCCGACGTTGCCGATCGACGCCACGGCCCCCGAGAAACTGGTCATCAGGTCGACGCCGAATATCGTCCCGAAAACCGTGCCGGCGAGTATCAGCATCAGGTACGCCACGATGAATATCATGACCGAATGAAGCGCCTCCGTTTCCTGGATAACGCCGTCGAGGCGGATGCGGATGATCGCATTGGGATGCTGCTGCTGCCGCAGCCGCGTGCGCATCATCTTCATGGCCAGCACCAGCCGGTTGGTCTTGATACCGCCCGCCGTAGATCCGGCGCAGGCACACACGATCGAGCCGAAAATCAGCAGGATGACCGCGAACGAAGTCCACTGGTTGGAATCGGCCGTCGCAAACCCGGTCGTCGTCACCACCGACACGAACTGGAAAAGCCCGTGGCGGAAAGCCGACGTGAAGGCGGGGTAGATATCCGCGGCATAGAGGCTGACGGCGATCAGCAGCCCGCCCGCGAACAGCATGCCGAGGTACCAGCGCGTCACTTCCGAACGGAAAATATTGCTGCGCTTGCCCGTCACCGTGGCATAGATCAGTCCGAAATGAATACCCGCCGTGGCCATCGCGAAGATCAGGATCGTGTCGATCATCGGGCTGTTGAAATAGGCGACGCTGGCGTTCTTGGTCGAAAACCCGCTCGTGGCACAGGCCGACATGGCATGGCAAAGCGAATCGAACCAGTTCATGCCCGCCATCTTGAGCAGAAGGGTCGAAACCACCGTAAGCCCGACATAGACCACCAGCAGTATCTGCACGATGATCTGCGTGCGGTAACGGTAATTGTCCTTGGCGAGCGTCGAGAGCTCGACATTCGACAGCGTCAGCTTATTGCGGCCCAGCGAGGGCAGGATCAGCAGCGCGAACATCACCACGCCCATACCGCCGACCCAGGTCGTCGAGAAACGCCAGAACTGCAACCCGCGGGGCAGCGCCTCGACATCGTTCAGGATCGTCGACCCGGTGGTCGTAAAGCCCGAAACGCTTTCGAACCAGGCGTTTACCAGGCTGAACTCCCCGCCCCAGATCAGGTAGGGGAATGTCCCGACCACACAGGCCACCAGCCACGAGCCGACCACCACGCAGAAGCCCTCTTTGTTGGTGATCTGCTCCGTACGTTCCACGAAAATCAGCGGGAAAGCCCCCAGCAGGGCCGTGAGCAACGACGACAGGAGCAGCGGGTAGAACGCCGAGTCCATGCCGCTGACGTAGGAGATACCCGCCGACAGGAGCATGAACAGCGCGATGAATATCATCACGACCCCGACATATCGCAATACCACGTCTACTCGCATCGCATCAGGCTTTCGGTTGCTTGGAAATGGTGATCAGCGTCTCGATCTTCTCTTTGAGCTCCAGCATTTCGTCCTTGCAGTCGGCCTTGACGACGAACGGCACGCGGAACGAAAGGTAATCGCCCAGCCCCTTGTTCATGCGCAGGATGGGGTTGACACAGTAGACGGACATGAAATAATAGAGCATCAGCACGATGGCGATCATCACCGCCAGTGAGATCAGCACGGGCGTCACGGCCCGGTAGGCGTTCTTCTTCATCTGCTCGGCACGCGGCGCCAGCGAACTCTGCGTCGAAGTCATATAGTTCTTGATGGCCGACGTGAGGCGCCCGTAGAGCGCCACGTACTCGTCGTTATACCATTTGACCCCCACGGAATCGGGTAAAACGGGCCCCGGCACCTCCGGCGCAGCGGTTCCGAAGGCCAGATAGTTGTCGGTCAGCAGGCGCAGCTCGGTCGTCGCGAAGGCGAGCGAGTCGAGGAACGACTTTTCGAGCGCCTCGTCCTGTGCCACGAGCAGCGTATTCTCCAGCCGTTCGAGGCTCCGGCGGCAAAGGCTGTCGCACGAGCGGTCGCCGAATACCGAAAGGCGGATCAGCGCCACGTTCTGTTCGTGCGCAGCGTCGAGCATCTCCTTGGCCAGCTCGATATTACGCATGTTGGCCTTGAGGATCTCGCCCGTGTCGCGGCTCAGATGGCTCAGCTCCACGAACGAGACCATGCCCGAAAAAAACAGCAGGCATACGATGCTCAGGAAGCCCACCATCACCCTTTTGCGCAAACCCGTCATACTCCTTATGAATTTTGTAGTGGCAAATATAATGATTTAATCCCGAATTTCACCCATCAGGTCGTGAGATTCGTCCATAGCCCCCAGCCTGACGCGGCAAACGGTGTTGACGCGGGCCTTGTCGTAGGGAGCCTTCACCCGGCGATAGTTGCCCGTAAAGCCGAACATCATGCCCCCGCGCCGCGTGCTTTCGAACAACACGGAATCCTCGCTCCCCACGGCACGGGCGCAGAATGCTCCGTGCAGCTTCGCGCACAGCGCCTCCAGCTCGGCCGCGCGGCGCGTCGCCACCGAAGCCTGCACCTTGCCGGGCATCTCCACGGCCGGCGTGCCGGGACGTTCCGAGAAGGGGAAAATATGCAGAAAGGCCGGTTCCAGCCCGGCAAGGAAGTCGTAGGTCGTGCGGAAATCCTCCTCCGTCTCACCGGGGAAACCGACGATCACGTCGATGCCGATGAAGGCGTCGGGCATCAGCGCGCGTACGGCGGCGATCCGGTCGGCGAAGCGCGCCGTGGTATAACGGCGGCGCATCAGCCCCAGGATCTTGTCCGAACCGCTCTGCAGGGGGATGTGGAAATGATGCTGGAATTTCGGCGAAGCAGCGCAGAAGGCGATGATCTCGTCCGTCAAAAGGTTCGGTTCGATGGAGGAGATGCGGTAACGCTCGATCCCGTCCACGCCGTCCAGCGCCCGCAGCAGGTCGATGAACTTCTCGCCCGTCGTCCGGCCGAAATCCCCCGTGTTGACACCCGTCAGGACGATCTCCTTCTGTCCGGCCGCCGCGATCCGGCGCGCCTCGGCGACCAGATCGGCGACCGGCATATTCCGGCTGCCGCCGCGGGCGTAGTGGATCGTACAGTATGCACACTTGTAGTCGCAGCCGTCCTGCACCTTGAGGAAGGCCCGCGTGCGGTCGCCGCTCGAAAAGGCCGCGAAGAACGATGTGAGCGAATCGGCATCGCAACTGTAAACCTGCGCACGGCCTTTGCCCGGAAGTTCGAGCACACGTTTATATAAATCGCCCTTATCGTTGTTACCCACGACAATATCCACACCTTCGATTGCCGCGATCTCCTGTGGTTTGAGTTGCGCGTAACACCCCGTGACGGCGATGATGGCACCGGGGTTGCGGCGGTGCAGCTTGCGGATCAGGTTACGGCATTTCTTGTCGGCATGTTCGGTCACCGAACAACTGTTGACGACGCATATATCGGCTTCAGCATCGGGTGCCACGCGGACGAAACCGCCCTCTTCGAACTCCCGGGCAAGGGTGGAGCTCTCCGAAAAATTGAGTTTGCAACCCAGGGTATGGAAATTGACTCGGCGTTGTTGCATAAAATATGTGTTTTACTGGGCGAAATTACGAAAACCGTACGAAAAGGGGCGTCTTTTCAACAAAAAAATTACAGACCGAGATAAATAGAGCAGAGGCGCCCTGTACGGACGCCTCTGCAGCATAAGAAAAACGGAACACTACTCGTCCGTCCGGGGACGCATGACGGCACCGCCCATCGGTCGTATGGGACGGATATCCCACAAGTCGCCGAAAGGCTTCATCGGACTGCCCCCGCCGCGTGTCAACGACGAAGCCTGGAGTTCCGGCTTCTTGCCGCTCTTGATCCACACCAGCGCAATATAGCCGAGCTGATCTTCCATCGTACCGAACTCCCCCGGGTAGATCGCCGAATCGTCAATCTCGACATCGGGGACAAAACCCGTCGAATAATCCCGGAACCCCTTGGCGTTCTCAACGTAAAAGGTAACAGGGTAGAGCAGGAACTCATGATTGTAGAATGACCGCATCACTCCTTCCATACCTACGTTCTTGCCGTTGGTGGTCTGCCCGATGAGGTTGACCTCGATGTCCAGACCACGCAGGCCATTGATCACCATTTCACTGGCCGAAGCGGTCGTCTGGCTCACCAGCACATATATCTTCTTCAACCCCACAGCATGCTGAAGCGCCGTTTCGAGCGGTTCGTATATGCGCTCAACTGTTTCCTTGACGCCGATCTTGTAGTCACCGCCTTCACCGGCTTCCGTGCGGTCTTCATTGAACGTGGTATGTGCATAAACCTGTCCCTTGTAGTCGTTGCCCGCAACCAGCGTACCGAGCACGGCGCTCGAAAGCACATCGCCACCGTTGTTGTAGCGCAAATCAAGAATCAGGTCGGTGACGTTCTGCTGGCGGAAACGTTCGAATGCCGCCATCAACTCATCGTCGTAGTCGATATTAAAGCCCATATAGAGCAGGTATCCCACCTTTTTGTCGGTGCCATCGATGCCAACCACCTTGTCCATGTAGATGGCCGGATCGGTAAAGGAAGCGGCCCCGAGCTGGATGTTGCCTTTCGAGCTGAGCACAGGAGTGCTTCCGTTATCTTCCCAGGTCACCTGGCTAACCGCAATCTCGACAGACCCGTCGTATACATACTGGCCCAGCGTCTTGTAGTTGGCATCGGTCACCTCCACGCCGTTGACCGACGTGATGAAATCGCCGCGCACGAGTCCCGCGTCGTCAGCCGGCGTCCCAGGAACGACCGCCATAACCGCAAACCCGATATAGTCGGTACCGAGGCGGGTGGCTTGCAACAGATAAATACCTGACCCGGACTGCGTCTGTCCCGGAGCTCGCGACACGGGAGCATCGCTTTGCAAATTAGAGTAATAGTACATGCGTTTCTGCCCCTGCCAGAAGCCGTCGTCGTGGTTCACGTCATCCTGGGCAGCTACGCCGTCGAGGATCGAGGTGAAAAAGCGGTCGTAGCTAAGGCTGTAATCGAGGAAGAGGTTTTCGATCGGACGATTCCACAAGTAGAAGTTCTTCATATAGTCCGCTACCCATTCGTTCACGGAGCGGTATTTACCATCCCCCTGCTCGGTTGTACCTTCGGCCTGCTTCACCACGAAAGAGGCCGATGCGGCGTATCCTTTCACATGGACGGTGATCGTGGCCGTACGCGCCTCGGCAAGGTTGTTCTTGGCGACCTTCAACCTCAGCAGCGATTCGCCCGCCACGCCCGAGGGAGTCTTCACCTCGCACCAGTCAGCCGAGCTCACAGCCGTCCACCGGCCTTCGGCGGTAAATTCGAAATCGAGCGTCTCGCCTTCGATCACGGCCTGGTTCTCAGCCTTCCATGCGGGAGAGGCAATCCCCGCACCTTCATTCAAATCATCGTCGTCGCTACACGACACACCGACCGTCAAGGCCAGCAGTGCCGCCAGCATCCATCCAAACAAATTCTTCATGTCTAAAGTATTTTATTAAGGATTAACGCATCATTCGTTCTGCCGCAATACGACGGCTGTCGGCCACAGGAGCGGCATCGAGGTTCACGGTCACCCGTTCGGGCAGGCTAACCTGCCGCACGTTCTTCACGGCTGCCGGCTCGGCGCCCTGGTCGGCATCGCGCGTCAGGACGATCTCGTCCGATGCTGCAAAAGCCATATCACCCCACCATTGGCTGGTACCCGACAACACACCGGGATAATACTCAAAGGAGTTGTCGACCGCTTTCTTGACCGTCAACGTCAGATCGTCCGCCACTTCGATGGGGAAGCTTATCGCCATATCCGTGTAATTGTCGCTGTTGGGACGTTTGGCATAACCGTGGAAATAGAGTTCCTTGCCGTTGAACTTCGCCATCGTGTAATCCAGCTCCCCGTTTATCGGAGCGCTCGTCGAAATCGTGTTGTCACTGTTGAATTCGATGAACCACTTCGGCCCGTAACCGGCATTGGCTTCCTCTTCGTTCGCAACCCAGCCGTTCGCAAGCAACTTCTCAGGATCCGCATACTCCACACCGCACGGAGCAAAACCCAATACGACCAGGCGGTTCATATCGTGGTAAGCCTTTTCGGTCGCCTCGTTCACACCCGTGGCAATAGTGACAGAGAAGGTCACCGTTTTGCCTTCGAGATCCTTGGTCGTCGCGGTGTATTTGCCGGGAAGTTTCGCACGCACGCCGTTTCCATCGTACTGCGGCAACGAAACTGTCGCGAAATCCTTCACTACGGAAACGCCCACGCTTTCCTCATTCGTCGCACAAACACCGAACTCGTACTCGGTATTCGGCGTGAGCACGTCGCTCTCGATGACAAGCCCCTCTCCACTCATAGCAGCAGCAACCTGTTCCGGGGTTAACGAAGTGCCGTTGGCAGCGATGACATCGCCGGCCGTAAGCGCCTCGTTACCGGGACGGCTGAGAACGTCTTCGATGGATCCCCTCGGGAAAACTCCGGCCACCATCGAGACCGTATAGGTCGTCTTGATCTTGAAGGCCGCTTTGTTCCACGGCGTTTCGACGGTTACGGGCTCGGCAGTCAGCTCGGGCAGGGGCCCGGTAGGTTCGCCCGTCGTAAAGTCATAGAGCAGGAACTTCTCGCGCATGTCCTTATCGAACCCTACGATCCCGACCTGGTACTCGGTATTGGGCTTAAGGCCCTTTGCATTGACAGTGATAGTCCCCGAACTTTCGTTCGAAACATCGTCCCAATGGCCGATAATCATACGGCGAACGGAAGCCTCGCCCTCGAAAGCAATATAGTCGAACTCCGCCTTCGTGTTCACATGATAACGGAAGCGCTCGATTCCTTCCTCGGGCTTAATGGTTATATCGGCCGTCATCGAAGCGATATTGCTCACAGAGACATCGATACCATATGGGGCAGTGCCGGCTTTTTTGGTCTTGAAGACGAGCGTCTTCGCTGCATCCTTGGCCACTTGCCCTTCGCCGTCGACTTCACCGGCTATGATGATAAACTCCATATCGGAGTAAATATCCTGGCGAAAGCCGCCGGCATCGAAGAAAGTGGTATCGAAAACATAGGTGTCGTCTTCAGTGGCTTCCTTGCCAAAAGCGCTTACATAGGAGGCCGGAGTACCGCCTGCAAGGTTGATTATATAGTCATAGTCAGACTTGGAAAGGCAGACGTGCTTGTATTTGGCCACGCCTTCGGGCTTCATGATATGATAAGCGAAAGAAGTAGTCTTGACACTTTCGAGCGTAATCATGTCGGTATAAGCGACATGCGTGTCGATCGATTCGGATACGAGTTTGCTGTAAAGGAAAGGGTTGAGGTTGCGTGCGGCGGCATAGAGCTTGTACTCGGTGTCACCAGTAAGGTCTTCGATTTTGACCTCGACCTTTTTAGCACCTTCGAACATGGCTACGATACCATTTTCGAAGAGAGCCTCTGCATCGGCAATCGTTTCCGATGCCGGCAATACAGCGTAGGCATAATCGGCTGCACCGCTCGTAGTAATTGTAAATGATGCGGTTGTACGGGTTACATCACCCACCTCAACATTAATCGTGGGGGGGGGATTTTTGCCGTCATTGCCACCCTCGTCATCACTGCACCCCTGCAAACCAAACGTCGTCAGAAATGCGAATCCGGTCATGCCGAGAAATAAAGATGTACGCATAAATGTAAAAATGTAAAAAATTTGAAAATAAATGGGGTTAATCATGCGGATACCGAAAAAACAAGCAGGCATCCAAGCGCAAATATAAAAATAATCGAATGCTTTTCTATATCCAAGAACTAAATTATCCAAGTAAAAAACGTAAATTTGCGCGCAAATAAAGAGAACGAGGATGGAATTTTTCAGCGATCTGATCCAATACGGCTACCTGTCCAATGCGCTGGCGGCATGTGTCCTCTCGGGCATAACGTGCGGCGTCGTAGGCACCTACGTCGTATGCCGGAGGATGGTTTTCCTCGCGGGCGGCATCACGCACGCCTCGTTCGGCGGGCTGGGCATAGCTTTCTACGCGGGAGCCAACCCCATAGCCGGGGCGATGGTCTTCGCCGTGCTTTCGGCGCTGGGCATCGAGTGGGCCGGGAGCCGGGGGCGCATCCGCGAGGATTCGGCCATCGGCATCATCTGGTCGGTGGGCATGGCCGTCGGGGCGCTCTTCATGAGCCTCAGGCCGGGTTACACCTCCGGCGACCTCTCGGCCTACCTGTTCGGCAGCATCGTCACCGTGACGCACGGCGACGTCGTGGCGCTCGCCATCCTGACCGCGGCCATCATGGCCGGGGCTCTGCTGTGGCTGCGCCCCGTGATGTACGTGGCTTTCGACCGCGACTTCGCCCGCAGCCGCGGCATCCCGACGCGCGTGATCTCCTACGCCATGGCGGCGCTGGTCGCCGTCACGATCGTCCTCTCGATCCGCATCATGGGCATCGTGCTGCTCATCTCGCTGCTCACCATGCCCGTCGCCATCGTCAACGCCCTTTCCAAATCCTACCGCACCATCGCGCTCTGCGCCCCGCTGGTCGCCGTGGCCGGCAATGTGGCCGGACTGGTCGCAAGCTACAATTTCGAAGTTCCGCCCGGGGCGGCCATAATATTTACCCTCACCCTTACGCTTATTATAGTAAAACTATTACCTTTGCGTCAGAAAAAAGCCGGAGCCGCCGCATGAAAACCATCCACAAACTCGTACTGAAAGCCTACCTGGGGCCGATGGTGCTCACGTTCTTCATCGTGATGTTCGTCCTGATGATGAACATCGTGTGGCGCTACATCGACGAGCTGGTCGGAAAGGGGTTGAGCGCCGGCATCATCATCGAGCTGATGACCTATTTCATGGCCAACATGATCCCGCTGGGGCTGCCGCTGGCCATGCTGCTGGCCGCGATCATGACCATGGGCAACCTGGGCGAGAACTACGAGCTGCTGGCGATGAAATCGGCCGGCATGTCGCTCGTCCGCATCACCAAGCCGCTCATCATCCTGGTGAGCGTGATCGCCGTGGGCAGTTTCTTCATCGGCAACAACCTCGTGCCGTATGCCAACAAGAAGGTGTACAGCATCATCTACGATATCCGCCAGCAGAAACAGAGCCTCGAATTCCAGGACGGCCTGTTCTTCAACGGCATCGACAACATGTCGATCCGCGTGAGCCGGCAGGAACCCAAAACGCACCTGCTGCGCGACGTACTGATCTACGACAACCGCATCGCCGACGGCAACATGAACACCATCGTGGCCGACTCGGGCTACATCCGCCTGTCGGACGACAAGCGGTTCCTGCTCGTGACGCTCTTCAACGGCGAGATGTACGAGCAGACCCGCAACAGCCAGTGGTTCACCCAGAGCAGGCTGCGCCACCACATCTTCGACAAGCAGGATCAGACGATCCCCATGGAAGGCTTCGCCATGCAGCGCAGCGACGCCAACCAATTTTCGAACAGCCAGACCAAGAACATCAACGAGTTGCAGCAGGATATCGACTCGCTGGAAATCCTGGTGAACAACGCCACGACCCGTTCGTACGAACCGCTGCTCAAGGAACAGATATTCTCACGCGACAACTCCGTGCTGCCGCAGCCCGACAGCCTGCGCAAAGACAAGAGCGGCTTCGGCAGCCTCGAAGCGATGGACTCCCTCTCGGCACTCAAACTCCGCGACAAGGCGCGGATATGGAACCAGGCGCGGACGCTGGCCAAAAGTTCGCGCAACATGTTCTCGTTCGACGAGTCGGCCGCCAAGGAGGCGCTCAACCAGCTATACCGCAGCAAGGTCGAGTGGCACAAGAAAATATCGCTCCCCGTGTCGATCATGATCTTCTTCCTGATCGGGGCTCCGCTGGGCGCCATCATCCGCAAGGGCGGCCTGGGACTTCCAGTCGTGGTGTCGATCATCTTCTTCGTGATCTACTACATCATCAGCCTCTCGGGCGAGAAACTGGCCAAGGAGGGCAGCTGGGAAGCCGTTTACGGCATCTGGCTCTCGACGTTCATCCTCACGCCGATCGCCGTATACCTGACCTACAAGGCCACCAACGACTCGGCATTGCTCGACACGGACTGGTATGCCGGAAGACTCAAGGCATTGAACGAGCGCATGCGACCTGCGATCAACAAATTGAAAAACGCGATAAAACTCAAACGAAATGGCAAAAAGCACGATTCTGAATAGTGTAGAAGAGGTTATTGAAGATTTCCGCAACGGCAGGATAGTGATCGTCGTCGACGACGAAGACCGCGAGAACGAAGGCGACTTCATCGTCGCGGCGGAGAAAATCACGCCCGAAATCGTGAACTTCATGCTCAAGGAGGGACGCGGCGTGCTCTGCGCCCCGCTGTCGGAGGAGCGGTGCGCCGAACTGGGGCTCAACATGATGGAAGAGAACAACACCTCGCTGCTGGGCACGCCCTTCACCGTGACGGTCGACCTGCTCGGCAACGGCTGCACCACGGGCGTCTCGATCCATGACCGCGCCGCCACCATACGCGCCCTGGCCGACCCCTCGACCCGGGCCACCGACCTCGGCCGCCCGGGGCACATCAACCCGCTGCGTGCCCGCCAGAAAGGTGTGCTGCGCCGTCCGGGGCATACCGAGGCCGCGATAGACCTCGCCCGGCTGGCCGGCCTGCAGCCCGCAGGCGCACTGATCGAGATCATGAACGAGGACGGCACGATGGCGCGCCTGCCGCAACTGACGGAGATCGCCCGGAAGTTCGGCCTCAAGATCATTTCGATCGCATCGCTCATCGAATACCGGCTGCGCGAAGAATCCATCGTCGAGAAGGGCGAGACCGTCGACCTGCCGACCGCATGGGGCGACTTCCGCATCACGCCGTTCCGGCAGAAGAGCAACGGGCTGGAGCACGTGGCGCTCACCAAAGGCGAGTGGACGGAAGACGAACCGGTGCTGACACGCGTGCATTCGTCGTGCGCCACGGGCGACATCTTCGGCTCGTGCCGCTGCGACTGCGGCGACCAGCTGCACGAGGCGATGCGCATGATCGAACAGGAGGGCAAGGGTGCCATCATCTACCTCCAGCAGGAGGGACGCGGCATCGGCCTCTGCAATAAAATCAAAGCTTACAAGCTCCAGGACGAAGGGCTCGACACGGTCGACGCCAACGTCCGGCTGGGCTTCGGCGTCGACGAACGCGACTACGGCGTCGGGGCGAGCATCATCCGCGAAATAGGCATCAAGCACATGCGGCTGATGACCAACAACCCGCTCAAGCGCGCGGGGCTGGAGGGCTACGGGCTGAAGATCGACCAGATCGTGCCTATCGTCATCGCCCCCAATGAGCACAACCTGCGCTACCTGAAGACCAAGGAGCAGCGTATGCACCACACGCTGGGGCTGGACAAGCAATAAACCCGTGCGATGAAACAGGCCGCGCCCGGAGGCGGGATGCAGGCCGGAAAAAACGTCAGACAACGATGAACCCGAAAGAACTGCGTATCGTATTCATGGGCACGCCCGAATTCGCCGTGCCGTCACTCCGGGCGCTGGTCGCCGGGGGCTATAACGTCGTGGGCGTGGTCACCACGCCCGACAAACCCGCCGGCCGCGGGCAGAAACTCCACCGGAGCGACGTGAAACTGGCCGCACTCGAACTGGGGCTGCCGGTATTGCAGCCCGAGAAACTCAAGGCCCCGGAATTCGTCGCGGCGATGCAGGCACTGCGGCCCGACCTGGGGATCGTCATCGCATTCCGGATGCTGCCCGAGGTAATCTGGGCCATGCCGCGCCTGGGGACGTTCAACCTCCACGCCTCGCTGCTGCCGCAATACCGCGGTGCGGCGCCCATCAACTGGGCAGTCATCAACGGGGAGACGGAAACGGGCGTCACGACCTTCCTGCTGAACCACGAGATCGACAAAGGCGCCATCATCGGACAGGTTCGCGTGCCGATCCTGCCCGAAGACAACGTGGGTTCGCTCTACGACAAACTGATGCACAGGGGCACGTCGCTGGTGACCGAAACCGTCGACAGGATCGCCGCAGGCGACATCAGCCCCATCGAACAGCAGCACGTCGACGAATCGGCACTGCACCCGGCGCCCAAGATATTCAAGGAGGACTGCCTCATCGACTGGTCGTGGGACGGACGCAGGATCGTGAATTTCGTACGCGGGCTGTCGCCCTATCCGGCAGCCTGGACGGAACTATACAGGGAAGGCTCACAGATGCCGCAGGCGGCCAAGATATATTCAGCCGCTTTCGAACCCGCCGCCCACGGCGAAAAACCCGGCAGCATCGAAAGCGACGGCCGCACGCTGCTCCGCGTAGCCTGCGCCGACGGCTGGATCACCCTCGGGGAAATCCAGATAGCCGGGAAGAAACGCCTCGCCGTACGCGAACTGCTGCTCGGCCTGCGCGACCTAGGGCGGTACAGGTTCCGGGAATAAAGGGCGAGGGCAGGGACGCCCGCCAGCCTGCAATGCCCGGCTGCAGACGCCCCGCTCCGACAAAGACATTACGAAACTCCCCGGCTCGTGAATCGAGCCGGGGATATTCATTCCGGGACAACGGCCGCCATGCGCCCGAACAATCCCGGGACAACAACTGCCGGAGTCTGACCGTATGCCGGGGAGTTTCATTCCGGGACAACGATGTCATGCGCCCGAACCATCCCGGGACAACAACTGCCGGAAGCCACTGCACGAGCCAGGGATTCGCAGCCGAAGCATACGCAATGCGCCCCTTCGCGACGGCTATTCGATCACGATATCCGCCGTAAGGAAATAGTGGTCGCTGGGATACTTGCCGCCGACACAGTCTTTTACAAATGCGGAGGAGACGACCCGGATACCCGTGCCTTTCAGGAAAATGTAGTCGATACGCCCGGGCGTCCCCTTCTTCGGCTTATAGGCATCGCCCTCGAACCGGTGGAACGACATATGCTCCGCATCTTCGCCATTGGCCTCGACGAACGCATCGACCCAGCCGGCACCGACAAGCACCCCGGCAACGGGGTTCGAAGGCCTGGAATTGAAATCCCCGGCCAGCACCTGCGGCACACCGGCAGGATACTGCGACGTTTCCTCCTCCACGGCCCGCACCTGCGCAAGCCGCGCCTCGTGCGAAATATGGTCGAGGTGCAGGGACAACACCCGGAACTCGCGCCCCGAACGGCGATCCCTGAGCCGTACCCAATTGACATGGCGCGGGCGGGCCGTGCCCCACGACGAGGAGCCGCCCACGAGCGGGGTGTCCGACAGCCAGTAAACCCCGGCGCCCGTCATCTCGTAGCGCCTCTTCGAGAACATCACGAGGTTCTTGGCGATACCGTGGTACTCCCGGTCGGGCAGGGCATCCGTCTCGGGGCCCGGGTAGCCGAAGACGAAATACCCCGGGAACATCCGGCACATGTCCTCGTACTGGCCGACGGTCACCTCCTGCAGGCAATAGATATCCGCTTTGCAGCGCTTCATCACCCGCTCGCAAACATATTTACGCACAGACCAGCCGTTTCCGCCCTCCTCATCCTGCGGCAGGGCCACCCGGATATTGCACGACACCACGCGGTGTACGCCGCGCCCCCGGGCGGCGGCCATGCCGCACAGCAACAGCGCGGCACACACGATCAGAATCCGTTTCATACCGATCTTACCTTAATAATTAATACTGCCCCAACAAGTATTTTAGAAACACACACGGAAGCATATAAAAAACAAACAGAAACAATAAAACACACAATAATACAAAAAAAAAAGAAATAATAAAGCATAAAATAAGCACAAAAAGAATAAAATAATTTTACCTTTGCATTACCGGCCCGCCGGAATGGAGCCGGAACCAACCGCAAAAAAACACGATCCACACCTAACGAACCATGAAGGAAACATACGTCATAGGCATCGACTACGGCACGGATTCCGTGCGTGCCCTTCTGGTGGATGCCGCGACAGGCGAAACAATCGCCGACTCGGTATTCAGCTACCCGCGCTGGGGCAGACAGGAATACTGCTCCCCGGCGGAAGCGTGCTTCCGCCAGCATCCGCAGGATTATCTCGATGGCCTGCGCCACGTGATCGGCGAAGTGGTGGCCGCACGGCCCGACGCGGCGCCGCATATCAGGGCGGTTTCGGTCGACACGACGGCCAGCACGCCGTGTCTGGTAGACCGCACGTGCACGCCGCTGGCGCTGCGCCCCGAATACGCCGACGACCCGGACGCGATGTTCGTCCTGTGGAAAGACCACACGGCGCAGCGGGAGGCGGAGGAAATCACCGCCCTGTGCGCCAGCAGCGAGATCAATTATGCCCGCCATTCGGGCAACCATTACTCGGCCGAATGCTTCTGGGCCAAATGCCTGCACCTGCTGCGCGGCAGCCGGCGGCTCCGCCGCGACGCATATGCCATGGTCGAGCTCTGCGACTGGATACCCGCCGTGCTCACCGGGGCGGACGATCCCTCCGCGATACGCGCCAGCCATTGCGCCGCAGGGTCGAAACAGATGTGGGCCGAGGCCTGGGGAGGATTCCCCCCAGAGGCGTTTTTCGAAGCACTCGACCCCGCATTGCTACCCATCGTGCGCAACATCAGCAAGACGAACCGCACGTGCGACCACGCAGCCGGGACGATCACGCCCGCGTGGGCGCAGGCGCTCGAACTTCCCGAGGGGGTCGTAGTAGGGGTGGGCAACATCGACGCCCATGCGGGAGCCGTAGGCGCCGGAATCCGCTGCGGCACGGTCGTGCTCAACCTCGGCACCTCGGCCTGCCACATGGCGCTGATGCCTTCGGATGAGATGGGCGGACGCCTCGTCGAAGGGATATTCGGACAGGTGGACAGCTCGATCGTACCCGGCATGGTCGGGTTCGAAGCCGGGTTATCCGCCTTCGGGGATGTCTATGCGTGGTTCAGGAACCTGCTGTGCTGGCCCCTGGAAGAGTTGCTCGTGCAGCCTGGGGCACCCGACGCGCAGGCCCGGCAGCGGCTGGCCGAAGAGTGCCGCGACAAAATCATGGGCAGGCTCGCCGAAGAGGCAGAGCGGCTGGAGCTCCGGGCGGACATGCCGCTGGCGACGGACTGGCTCAACGGCCGCCGCAACCCGTACCCCGCGCCGGAACTGACCGGGACGCTCACGGGGCTGCGGCTCTCGACGACGGCGCCCGAAATATACTACGCCTTCGCCGAAGCGACGGCGTTCGCCACGAAGGCGATCCTCGACCACCTCGCAGCGAACGGCGTGGCGATCGAGCGCCTCACGGGGATCGGCGGCATATCGCAGAAATCGCCCTTCGTCATGCAGCTGCTGGCCGACGTAACCGGCCGGGAAATCTCGGTCATCGACTGCAAACAGGCCTGCGCCATGGGTTCGGTGGTCTACGCCACGGTCATCGCGGGCTGCTACGGCTCGGTGGAGGAGGCGCAGCGGGCGCTCTGCAACTTCCCTTCACGGCGCTATACGCCCCGCGCGGAACGCCACCCGTTGCTCATGCAGCGATACGAACGCTACAAAGCCCAGGGAGGGCTCCCGCAACGCTAACCGACACGCAAACCCATACAACCGACGACACGCATGAACCTGCTGAACAACCCGGAAAAACGGAAATGGATGATCGTGGTGACGATCTTCATCGCCATCATCTGCAATTACCTCGACCGCCAGTTGCTTTCGATCCTCAAGCCGACGATCAAAGCGGCCTTCGACATGAACGACGACGGCTATGCCTTCATCGTCAACATCTTCCTGATATGCTACGCCGTCATGTATCCCATATCGGGCATCCTGGTCGACCGGTTCGGCCCGAAAAAGGTGATGTTTCTGGGCATCCTGGCATGGTCGGCGGCCTGCATCGGAGGCGGCCTTTCGACCAATATGGAACAGTTCGCATTTTTCCGCGGGCTGCTGGGGCTGGCCGAGCCCACGATCTTCGCCGGGCAGATCGTCGCCGTGACCGTCTGGTTCGAAAAACGCCAGCGTGCCACGGCCAACAGCCTCTGTACGGCGGGCGGTTCGATCGGCACGGTCGTGGCCCCGATCGTCATCGCATGGCTCTCGACGATCTTTCCGTGGAACGACGTCTTCGTCCTGGCCGGGGCCATCGGCATCCTGATCGCCATCGTTTGGATGGCCGTCTACGCCGACCCGCCCAAAGAGATACTCGACGTCACGCTCAGCGAAAGCGCCGCCAACCGGCACCACGGCAAAGCCTTCACGTGGGGCGGGCTCTGGAAGACACGCACGCTGTGGGGCGTGCTGCTCATCCGTTTTGTCAGCGATCCGGTCTGGTATTTCTGTCTCTTCTGGCTGCCCGGTTACCTGCAGGAGGATTCGGGACTGACGCTCATACAGGTGGGATGGGTCGGCTGGATCCCGTTCCTGTTCGGCGCCGTGGGCGGCGTATTGACCTCGGCATGGTCGGACAAAATGGTACGCAAGGGCATGGATCCTCTGCGCGCGCGCAAGCGCATGATGACGCTGGTGGCCGTCGCGGCACCCCTGTGCATCTTCACGCCCTATTTCAACGCCCTGCCGCCGTACTGGAACGTCGCGGCCATCATCGCCTCGTTCAGCCTGATCGCCATCATGTGCCTGAGCTGGCTCTACACGATCTGCGTGGTGATCGCCGAGGCATTCCCCGTACGCAACGTAGCCAGCGTAGTCGGCATCACGGCAGGCTTCGGGGCCGTGGGCGGAGCGATCTTCAACTACTACGTCGGGCAACTGCTGAGCACCATGGGACCGTCGCTTTTCCTCGTAATGGGCGTCCTGCACTGGATCGCTGTCGTGATACTCTGGAAAATGACACGCCCCGAAATCCCGCAGGAAAAACAAGCTGTACAAAAATAAAAACCGAAACCATGGAAAAGAAAATTACGACCGTCCGCGAACCCGCCCGCGACATCCCCGTACGCGCATCGGCGGACATACTCATCGTCGGCGGGGGCCCGGCGGGGCTCATGGCCGCACAGGCCGCAGCGGGCGAGGGACTGAAGGTAATGCTGATCGAAAGCCGCGGCTACTTGGGCGGGAACCTCACGATCGGGCTCCCGATCCTGGGATTCCTGGGGCAGAAGGGCAACCAGATCATCGAGGGGCTCCCGCAGCGGTTTATCGACCGGCTGCAGGAGCGGGGCGCCGCGAGCGGACACCGACCCTGCAAGCTTCACGTAAGTCTGACGATCATCGACCCGGAGGAGAGCAAGACCCTCGCACAGCAGTTGATGGAGGAGGCCGGCGTCGAGGTACTGATGTATGTTTTCTGCACCGACGTCATCAGGGAGGGCAACGAAGTAAAGGGGGTGGTCATCGAAAGCAAGGCAGGGCGCGAGGCGATCCTCGCCCGCACCGTGATCGACTGTACGGGCGACGCCGACGTGGCCTTCCGTGCCGGCGTCGAGTGCCGCAAAGGCGATGCCGAGGGCGGCATGCAGCCCCCGACGCTGATGTTCTCGATGCGCGGTGTCGCCACGCAACGCCTGCGCGACGCGATCGCAGAGCACCCGGACATCTATGACATGGACATCATGCCTGCGGAGTCGTTCCGCAACGAGAAGTTCATCACCGTGGGGCTTCGCAACCAGATCGCCAAGGCACGCGAGGCGGGGATCGACCTCCCGGTGGCCCGCACGATCCTTATCACGGGCATGTCCGAGGACGAAATATGGGTCAACATGTCGCGTGTGAACGGCGTAGACCCGACTGATCCCGGGAGTTACACCCGTGGGGAGATCGAAGCCAGGAAGCAGGTTTACCGAATCCGGAAATACCTGCGGCAGTTCGTCCCGGGGTTCGAAAACGCGTGGATGGATCGGGTGGCACCGTTCATGGGTATCCGCGAGAGCCGCGTCACGGTCGGGAAATACGTCCTCACGGCCGAGGATATCCTGGCCTGCCGACACTTCGACGACGCCATTGCCGTAGCCAGCTATCCCGTCGACCTGCACCATCCCAAAGGCGGGGACTGCACGCTGGAATACTGCGGCGACTGCTACGACATCCCGTACCGGGTGCTTGTGCCCGAAAAGGTCGAAAACCTGCTCGTCGCAGGCCGCTGCGCCTCGTTCACCCACGAAGCGATGGCCTCGACACGCGTGATGTCGACCTGCATGGCCCTCGGCGAAGCCGCCGGACGCGCCGCACGCATCGCCCTGCGGGACGGAGTGAAACCGTCGCAGGCCGACGTGGCGAAGCTGCGCAGCGAATTGAAACGAACCGGAGCCTACCTCCGATGACGGTACGGATCATGCGGTTTACGAAACTGCTGCTCGGCCTCGGCCTGGCGGCCTGTGCATGGCCCCTGTCCGGACAGAACGCCCGCCAGGAGATTTATGCCGACCCCGACAAAGCCGGCGGGGTATACTATGCCTACACGTACGACAATCCGGCCCGGACTCCCGCGCCCGAAGGTTACGAACCTTTCTACATCAGCCACTACGGCCGCCACGGCTCACGCTGGCTGCTCAGGGCGTCGGAATATACGGAGGTGTTGGAAACTTTCGGCAAGGCCGCCCGCGAGGGCGCCTTGTCGGAGTTCGGGCAGGATGTCTTACGCCGCGTGGAACGGGCCTGTTCGGACGGCGAGGGCAGGGCGGGCGACCTCACGCCGCTGGGTGCCGAACAGCATTACGGGATCGCGGAACGGATGTTCGAATCCTACCCGGAGGTCTTCCGGGGCAACGCGCGTGTCGACGCACAATCGACCGTCGTGGTACGCTGCGTGCTGAGCATGGCGGCATTCTGCGACCAGCTGCGGAGGATGAACCCGGAACTGGAAATCACGCGGACGGCCAACAACCGCACGACCCGCTACCTGAACTTTTTCAGCACGGCGGCAAACCCCGGGCCCGCCCCGGAGTACCTGAACCTGCTGAAAAGCGAGAGCTGGATAGAGGCCGAAGAGGGATTCCGGGAAAGCCGGATGCATCCGGAGCGCCTGATGGCCAGGTTATTCGCAGGCGGAAAAGTTCCGGCGGACATCGACCAGCGGGAGCTGATGCAACAGCTCTGGGCCCTGGCCGTAAACGAACAGGACACCCGCAGCGGAATCACATTCCGCGACCTGTTCACCCCCGATGAACTGTATGCCGTCTGGGAGTGCGTCAACTACCGTTTCTACCATCAGCGCGGCCCCGGGGCGCTCAACCGGGGATATGCCCTGCGCTATGCGACAGCGCTGCTCGAAGAGATCATCGCCCGCGCCGACAGTGCGCTCGTGCGGGGCGTGCCCGCCGCCGACCTGCGCTTCGGGCACGACGGCAACCTCATGCCGCTGACCTGCCTGATGGCGTTCGACGGCTGCACGGCCGAGGTTTCCGACCCGGGTCTGATCGCGGACGCATGGCGCGATTACCGTATTTCACCGATGGCGGCCAACATCCAGATGATCTTTTACCGGAAAGAGGGGACGGCGGACATCCTGGTCAGGATACTCCACAACGAACATGAAATGTATCTTCCGCTCGCCTCCGCAAGGCCGCCGTACTACAAATGGGATGACCTGCGGGCCTTCTACCACCGAAGGATCGCCGAAGCGAAAGGCACGGCCGCGGAACCGCCGTCAGCAGGTGCGCTCCAGGCTCCCGGAGCATAACCGGCAGCAGGGCTTCCGATCCGGGAGGCCCGACGTATCCAACGAAGGGGAGGGGGCTTTATAAAGCCTCCCTTTCCCGTAGCGCGTTGCATTATTCTTACTCTCCGATTTTCAGATCAGCCCTTAAAACCCGTCCGCTCAGGGTCGATAAAGAAATCGTAATTACCTGGGCTTCGGACAACCGGGAGTTTTCGTCTGAAAAATCGAGTCGTAAAAACCCGTCCTGCAACAATTCCATATCTGCGGCAGTCAGTTCATCGGCATGTTTACGGATATGGGTCAATCCACCCTTTGCATGATCTTTCAATGTCGGCGCAAAAGAGTAAGCCGTGAAATAGCACAAGTCATTCAACGTACTTCCGGCGGAATGCCCCTCGCCCCATGAAATACTGCTCCTGATTTCGATCCCGGTAAAATTTTCCGCATAGCTTACGTAGTTTCCTACGGTATATCCGAAATCTACCGTGATATAATCGCTGAAATCATCGTTGTGCTTAACAGCCAGCTCCTTGAACTTAGCGACCTCCGAAGCATTTTCCGACGTTATACCATATTTCTTACCGGAGAAATACAACTCCAGGGTCGTTGCATTCAGTTGCCGGACATACATCTTTTCGACCTCCAAATAAGCGTCGACCAGATACTCCTTATAAATCCGGTATGTTCCGGTGTCGTTATTATTTTCAGAGGAGTCGCACCCGGAAAACAAAGGGATCATCATCAGAATATTACAATATAATAACCATTTCATATGAATCATCTTTGGTATTGAATAAGTTTTTTTATCTTTCCACAAACTATTCCGGATTATTGTGCGACTAACTCCGTAATAGCCGTTCCATTACAACCTCCCGGGCCATAATGAAAATCAGATTTAAATGCCAGCCATAATATTTAATATTTTAATATATACACCCAAATATAACAAAAACAAAAACACTCCTCCCGAGAAATATATAGATTCTGCAGGGTAACAGACAAAACAACCGCGGAATCAATATAAAAGGGGGCTTTGCAAAGCCCCCCCCTTTACATTGCCGGCCGGAACCGGACTATCCCTTGATAGCTATGCCTTTGCCGAGTTTTTTCTCGATCTCCTCCTTCGGGAGAGGACGGGTGCAGAAGAACCAGTCGTAGCATTTTACCCCTTCGGGCTGGTCGTCCATATCCTCGCCCTGCATCGGGACGATCACCTCGTCGCCCGGACGCCAGTCGGCCGGCATGGCGACCCCGAATGCGTCGATGGACTGCAAACCCACCAGGACACGCTTTATCTCCTCGAAATTGCGTCCCAGAGCCAGCGGATAGTAGATCATCGCGCGCAGTTTGCCCTCGGGATCGACGAAGAATACGGCACGCACGGCTGCCGTCTGGCTTTCACCGGGCTGGATCATGCCGTAAAGGTTCGCCACCTTCATCGACACGTCGTCGATGATCGGGAACTCGACCTTGATATCCTTCATGCCCCGGTATTCGATCTTCTCACGGATCGTACGCAGCCATGCGATATGGCTGTTGCGGCTGTCGACCGACAATCCGATCAGTTCGCAGTTCAAAGCCCTGAATTCGGCCGTACGGGCACCGAACGTGAGCACCTCGGAGGTGCAGATCGGCGTAAAGTCGGCGGGGTGGCTGAACAGGATCACCCATTTGCCCTTGTAGTCGGCGGGAAAGCTGATCTTTCCCCGTGTTGTCATCGCTTCGAATGCCGGGACGGGTTCCCCCAGGCGCGGCAGTTGCTGTTCGTTCTTTTCCATAATCCGAAATATTAGTTTTATGCCGGGGCCCGCAAAGTCGGTGCCGATGGATGCGAACCGGGGATCTTTCTACTAAATTACGGTTTTTACAGGAATAGTCCTAATCCGGAACCCTCTGGTTTGCGCGGAAATACGGAAGCGTATACACAAACGGCGCTTTTGGGTAGGGCACGGCTTCCCCGGACGATCGCGGCGTCCGGAAAGGACATCGCACCGATGGGGGGGGGAACCGGAATACGGGGGCAGGCTCAGCCAACGGGAGTGGAAAGCGAGTGACGGGAAAAACACGGCGGACAGGCAGAAGGGACGGGCAGAAGGAACCAGGAACAGGAAACAGAAAACAAGATTAAAAAACGAACAAAGGAAATACCACAAGACGAACGGAAGGAACAGAGGCGGAAAAACGGGTGGTTCCTTCCCTGCCAAATAGAAAAAAGCGGCGACCTTCCGGCCTGCCGCTCTTTTCTTCGGGAACCCATCGGAACCCGGATCCGTCAGCGTACCTTACGGATGATCTCGCCGCCGTGGCGGATCGCCTCCTCGTTGGCGGGAAGCATCTTCCACGCACGTTCGGGCAGCGACTTCTTGAGGCCGACCATCACGTTCTCCATCTCGACGACGGGGCGCACCTTGAGGTACCCGCCCAGAATCATCGTATTGAACAGCTTGGCCTGTCCCATCCGGGCGCATTCGGCCGTGGCGTCGATCGCATAGACCTCGATGTCCTCGCGCACGGGATGGCGCGTGATACCGTTCGTATCGTAGATCAGGATGCCGCCGGGCCTGACCATCGGCTCGAATTTCTCCATCGACTGCTGGTTCAGGATGATGGCCGTATCGAACTCGTGGGCGATCGGCGAAGAAATCTTCCTGTCCGAAAGGATTACCGTCACATTGGCCGTACCGCCGCGCATCTCGGGGCCGTACGAGGGCATCCACGTGACTTCGAAGTCCTGCATTACGCCCGAGTAGGCCAGTATCTTCCCCATCGAGAGGACGCCCTGGCCCCCGAACCCTGCGATAATTAAAGTCTCTTTCATAGCATCCCTTATTTTACGTCCTTGATATCGCCCAGCGGATAGTAGGGCAGCATGTTCTGTTCGAGCCACTCGTTCGAGGCCACGGGCGAGAGTTTCCAGCCGCTGTTGCAGGTCGAAACGACCTCCACGAGCGAAAAGCCCTTGCCGGCCATCGAATTTTCGAACGCCTTGCGGATCGCACGCTTGCACTTGCGCACGTTGGCGGGCGTATGCACGCTCTGGCGCGTGATGAAGGTGGCACCGTCGAGGTGCGCCATCATCTCGGCGATCTTGTAGGGATAGCCGTTCAGGCGCGGGTCACGGCCGTAGGGCGTCGTCGCGGTCTTCATACCCAGCAGGGTAGTCGGGGCCATCTGGCCGCCCGTCATGCCGTAAATGGCGTTGTTGATATAGATCGCCACGACGTTCTCGCCGCGTGCGGCCGCGTGGATCGACTCCGCCGTGCCGATGGCCGACAGGTCGCCGTCGCCCTGGTAGGTGAAGACCAGATTGCCGGGATAGAGCCTCTTCACGGCCGTAGCTACGGCCAGGGCGCGTCCGTGGGCGGCCTCGATCCAGTCGATGTCGATATAATTGTATGCGAATACGGAGCAGCCCACGGGCGAAACGCCTACGGTCTTTTCCGCGAAGCCCATCTCCTCGATGACCTCGGCGATCAGTTTATGTACCGTACCATGACTGCAGCCGGGGCAGTAGTGCATGACGTTGTCGGTAATGAGCTTCGGTTTCGCGTAAACCAGGTTTTCGTTTTTGATTTCAACCTCTGCCATAGCCTTTACTTTTTAATCAGTTTTTCCTTGAGCGCCGCGAGCACTTCGTCGGGCGCGAACATCATACCGCCCTGACGGCCGAAATGCTCGACGGGAGCTACGCCGTTCACGGCCAGCCGCACGTCCTCGACCATCTGGCCGGCATTGAGCTCGGCGGAAAGGAAGCCTTTGACACCGCGCGCGGCCAGTTCGGCCAGCGGCTTCTTGGGGAAAGGATAGAGCGTGATCGGACGCAGCAGGCCGACCTTCAGCCCTTCGGCGCGCGCCATCTCGACCGTGGCCGAGCAGATACGGGCCGACGAACCGAACGCCACGATCACGTAATCCGCATCGTCGCAGCCGATCTCCTCATAACGCACCTCGTTCTCTTCGAGCGCCTTGTATTTCTCCTGCAGGCGCTTGTTGATGATCTCCATCTTCTCGGACTGCAACTCCAGCGACGTCACGATATTGCGCTTGCGGTCGGCAGGCTTGCCGTAGGTAGCCCACGAGCGGCACTCGGCAGCGATCTCTTCGTCGGTCTTGCGGGGACGCTGCGGCGCGAGCACCACCTTCTCCATCATCTGCCCGATCGCCCCGTCGGCGAGGATCATCGCCGGGTTGCGGTATTTGAACGCGAGGTCGAACGCCTCGGCCACATGGTCGTGCATCTCCTGCACCGAATTGGGCGCCAGTACGATCATGTGGAAATCGCCGTGGCCGCCGCCTTTGCAGGCCTGGAAATAGTCGCCCTGCGAAGGCTGGATCGTACCCAGCCCCGGGCCGCCACGCTGGCAGTTGATCACCAGGCAGGGCAGTTCCGCCCCCGCCAGGTAGCTCAGCCCCTCCGACATCAGGCTGATGCCGGGGCTCGACGACGAGGTCATCACCCGTTTTCCGGTCGATGCGCCGCCGTAGACCATGTTGATCGACGAGATCTCCGATTCGGCCTGCAGCACGACCATGCCCGTGGTCTCCCACGGCTTGAGTTCCATCAGTGTCTCCATCACTTCCGACTGGGGAGTGATCGGGTACCCGAAATATCCGTCGCAACCGTAGCGAATCGCCGCATGGGCTATCACCTCGTTGCCTTTCATCAGTTTTACCTCTTTCTCTGCCATAGCTACTCGAATTTTTGACGATAAACCGTGATGACGCTATCGGGGCAAATCACCGCACACGAAGCACACCCCGTGCAGGCATCGGGATTCACCATCCGGGATATGGGATAGCCCTTGCTGTTCACCTCTGCCGACAATTCCAGCACGTCGCACGGACACGAAGCCACACAGACCCCGCACCCTTTGCACCGTTCCTTGTCGACAACGATTGTTCCTTTTATTTTAGCCATAAGCCGTAGTATTGTTAAGTTCCTTACAAATATAAGAAAAAATCCCGGAAATTCTAAACGAATGCAACAAATCTTATCATGAAAAACGGATAAATGAAAGCAGTGCGCCCGGAATAACCCGCCCGAACGCACTGCGTACAAAATATTTCCGCCATTTTATTCCGCCTTCGGACAGGGGTTCGAAAACGCGCCGGACAGGCGGTTCCCCGAGGGTTGAATGACTTACCGGCCCCCGACCATCGCGGGGCGGTTACTCTTCGAACGAGTGGATCACCACGCCCGAGCGGAGTTTCGGCTCGAACCACGTCGTCTTCGGGGGCATGATGTTACCCGTGTCGGCGATGTTGATGAGCTGTTGCATCGAAACGGGGTAGAGGGCGAACGCCGCCTTCATCTCGCCGCTGTCGACACGGCGTTTGAGCTCGCCCAGGCCGCGGATTCCGCCCACGAAGTCGATCCGCTTCGACGTGCGCAGATCTTTGATGTCCAGTATTTTATCCAGCACGAGGTTCGACAGCACCGTCACGTCCAACACACCGATCGGGTCGTTGTCGTCGTATGTCCCGGGCTTGGCCGTCAGGCTGTACCAGTGCCCGCCGAGATACATCGAGAAATTATGCAGTTCGGTCGGACGGTACTCCTCCGTGCCCTTGTCCTCGACCGTGAAACTTTCGGCGAGCTTTTCGAGCAACTGCTCCGGCGTCAGGCCGTTCAGGTCTTTCACGACGCGGTTGTAGTCGATGATCCGAAGCTGCCCCGCGGGGAAAGTCACGGCGAGGAAATAGCAATACTCCTCGTTGCCCGTATGGCCGGGGTTCTTTGCCTGGCACTCCTGTCCCACGCGCGCCGCGGCGGCTGTGCGGTGATGCCCGTCGGCGACATAGAGCGCCGGGATGCCCGCGAAAATCTCCGTGATACGGTCGTTGGTCTTCTTGTCGCGGATAACCCACAACTTATGGCCGAAGCCGTCGGCAGCCGTGAAATCGTATTCCGGGTCGTTGTTCTTCACCACGTCGGCCACGATGGCGTCGATCTCGGCGTTGTCGGGATAGGCGAAGAACACCGGTTCGATATTGGCCTGCTGGTTGCGGACGTGGATCATGCGGTCTTCCTCCTTGTCGGGACGCGTCAGTTCGTGTTTCTTGATCGCCCCCGAGAGGTAGTCCTCGTAATGGCAGCACATGGTCAGTCCGTATTGCGTGCGGCCGTCCATCGTCTGCGCATAGATGTAATAATACTCCCCGGGATCCTGTTCGAGCCAGCCCTTCTCACGCCATGCACGGAAATTCTCGACCGCCTTGTCGTAAACCTCCTGCGAATGTTCGTCGGCAATAGGCTCGAAATCTATTTCGGGCTTGATGATGTGCAGCAACGAGCGTTCGGTGGCCTCGGCCTTGGCCTCGGCGGAATTCAACACGTCATAGGGGCGCGACGCCACTTCGGACGCATACTGTTTCGGGGGACGTATCCCGCAAAAAGGTTTGATTTTCACCATATGAATTAATGTATTAAAGCGAAAAAGGCGGGCGCAGCCTTCGCTCCCGCCTTTCACGCACCGTTATCCGCTATTTGTTCACCTGGAACCGCGTATTGCCGTTCCTGAAAAAATCGACGATTTGGGTGGCTGCGGCCAGACCCGCGTTGATATTGGCCTCGGCGGTCTCGGCCCCCATCTTTTTGGCGGTGGCAAACACCCGCTTGCCGAATTTCTCGTCCAGCTCGGCCTGGTTCCCGGCAGCGATGTCGGTAATGTATTTCAGGTCTTCGCGTTCAGTCAGCGCACGCACGACACCCTGTTCGTCGATCACCTCCTTGCGGGCGGTGTTGACCAGCGTGGCACCCTTGGGCATCGACATCAGCAGTTCGTAGCCGATCGAGCCGCGGGTTTGCTCCGTAGCCGGGATGTGCAGCGACAGGAAATCGGCCTGCCTGTACAAATCTTCGAGGGAATCCACCTTCTTCACACCGTCGGCTTCGAACACCGCCGCATCCGTGATGAAGGGGTCGTAGGCGATGACGTTCATGCCCAGCGCCTTACCCTTGCGCCCCACGAGTTTGCCCACATTGCCGTAGGCGTGGATGCCGAGGGTCTTGCCCTGTATCTCCGAACCCGTACCGGGCGTAAAGCGGTTGCGCGACATGAAGACCATCATGGCGAGCGCCAGCTCGGCCACGGCGTTGGAGTTCTGCCCCGGGGTATTCATCACCACGATACCGCGCGCCGTGGCGGCCGCGAGATCCACGTTGTCGTAACCCGCACCGGCACGAACCACGATTTTGAGGTTCTTCGCCGCCCCGATGACTTCGGCCGTCACCTTGTCGCTGCGGACAATGAGCGCATCGACATCGGCCACGGCGGCCAGCAATTGGGCCTTGTCGGTATATTTTTCAAGCAGGGCCAGTTCATAGCCCGCGTCCTCGACGATCCTGCGGATGCCGTCGACAGCCTCCTTGGCAAAAGGCTTTTCGGTCGCAACTAATATTTTCATACCTGTACTTTCTATCAGATGAATAAAATCGATGTCCGTGGCCGCCTTTTTCTTCGGAGTGAACGTAAAGAAATGCGCCATGGCCGTCCGTTATTTCGCGTGTTTGGCGGCGAACTCCTGCATGCACTCTACGAGCACCTCGACGCTTTCCTTCGGAAGTGCGTTGTAGCACGATGCGCGGAAGCCGCCCACCAGGCGGTGGCCCTTGATGCCCACGATACCACGTTCCTTGGTGAATTCCATGAACTCGGGAGCCAGTTCCTCGTAGCCGTCGGCCATCACGAAGCAGATGTTCATCAGCGAGCGATCCTGCTTGTCGACCGTACCGCGGAACAGCGGGTTGCGGTCGATCTCGTCGTACAGCAGGGCGGCCTTCTCCTTGTTGCGGCGGTAGATTTCGGGTACGCCGCCGATCGACTTGAGCCAGCGGAGGGTCTCCATGAGCACGTAGATCGGGAATACGGGGGGCGTGTTGAACATCGAGCCGTTCTCGACATGGGTGCGGAACGCAACCATCGTCGGCAGGTCGCGCACGACACGGTCGAGCATGTCCTCGCGGATGATGGCGAACGCCACGCCGGCCGGGGCGAGGTTCTTCTGCGCACCGCCGTAAATCATGGCGTATTTCGTAACGTCGACCGGGCGGGAAAGGATGTCCGACGACATGTCGGCGATCAGGGGCACGGGCGAAGCGAGGTCTTCGTGGTACTCGGTGCCGTAGATCGTATTGTTGGAGGTGATATGCACATAGTCCAGATCGGCCGGGATCGCGAAACCCTTGGGGATGTAGGTGAAATTGCGGTCTTCGGACGAAGCGAGCAACTCGACCTCGCCGTAACGCTTAGCTTCCTTGATGGCCTTCTTGGCCCAGACACCGGTATTCACATAGCCTGCCTTCCTGCCCAGGAAGTTGGCGGGCACTTCGTAGAAGAACGTGCTGGCACCGCCGCCGATATAGAAGATCTTGTAGTTGTCGGGGATGCCGAGCAACTCACGGAAGAGCGCGTCGGCCTCGGCCATCACGTTCTCGAAATCCTTCGTCCGGTGCGAAATCGAAAGCAGGGAAAGGCCCGAACCGTTGAAATCTACGATAGCTTTTGCTGCGTTCTGGATGACTTCGTCTGCGAGGATCGAGGGTCCCGCGTTGAAATTGTGCTTTTTCATAATATTCGGATGTGAATTTAGTGTTTCGGACTCCAGCCTGTTAGTTTACTAACACAAATATAAATAAAATATTCCGGAGAATACAACAGTTGTGCAAAACTTGTTCAAAGAAATTTCACTCGGCGTCCCGAACGCTCGGCATTTTGAATTGTTTTTATTACTTTTGCCCAAACTTAACATCCTCCGCAAATGGTAAAATCCATGACGGGCTTCGGCAAGGGCGAAGCCACGCTGCAAAATAAGAAGATCACGGTCGAAATCCGCTCGCTCAACTCCAAACAGCTCGACCTCGGGCTGCGGCTTCCGGCCGTTTACCGCCAGTCGGAATACGAAATCCGCAATATCATCACCCGTACGGTACTGCGCGGCAAGGTCGATGTCTTCGTGACCGTCGAATCGCAGACCGTGGAGACCCCGGCGCGTATTAATAAAGAGGTATTCGCCGCCTATGCCGGGCAACTGCGCGACGCGGCGCGAAACGCCCAACTCAACTATGCGGGGATCGGATGGGACAGCGCTGCCCTGCAGGCCATCATGCGCCTGCCGGAGGTCGTATCGACCGAAGCGGAGAGCATCTCCGACGAAGAACACGCGGCGCTGGTCGCCGCCACCGAAGCCGCCGTGGCGCAGCTCGACGCGTTCCGCCTGCAGGAAGGCGCGATCCTGATCGCCGACCTGCTGGGCCGCGTGGACAAGATCGAAGGCTACAAACAGGAGGTCGTGCCTTTCGAAAAGGCCCGCACGGAGACGGTCAGGGCCCGCCTGCTGGAAAACCTCGAAAAGCTGCAGATAGACGTCGACCGCAACCGGCTGGAGCAGGAGATGATCTTCTACCTCGAAAAACTCGATATCACCGAAGAGAAGGTACGCCTGGCCAACCACTGCAGGTATTTCCGCGAGGTGGCCGCCCAAGAGGAGGGCGCAGGCCGCAAACTGGGCTTCATCGCACAGGAGATGGGCCGCGAAATCAACACGATGGGCTCGAAGGCCAACGAATCGAACATCCAGATACTCGTAGTTAAGATGAAGGACGAGCTGGAGAAGATCAAAGAACAGGTACTGAACATATTATAATGGGCAAGGTTATCATATTCTCCGCGCCGAGCGGTTCCGGGAAGACGACCATCGTACGCGAATTGCTGAAACGGTTCCCGCAGTTCGAATTTTCGGTATCGGCGACCAGCCGCGCACCCCGCGGCTGCGAGCGCCACGGTTGCGACTACCACTTCATGACGCACGAAGAGTTCATGCGCGCCGTCGCGGAAAACCGTTTCGTGGAGTGGGAAGAGGTCTACCAGGGCACTTGCTACGGCACGCTGCGCTCGGAGGTGGAACGCATCTGGGCCAAGGGCAACATCATCGTCTTCGACGTGGACGTCATCGGGGGGATCAACCTCAAACGCATCTTCGGCGACGACGCCTGCTCGATATTCGTCATGCCGCCCTCGATCGGGGAGCTGCGCCGCAGGCTCGTATGCCGCGGCACGGACGCCCCGGAAGTGATAGACCGCCGTGTGGCGAAGGCCGAATTCGAACTGACGAAAGCCCCCGAATTCGACCACATCGTCGTAAACGACTCGCTCGACGAGGCGATCCGCGAAACGACTGCGATCATCGACCAATTCATCGCACGGCAGCCATGAAACGCGTCATGCTCTATTTCGGGTCGTTCAACCCCATCCATAAAGGGCACATCGCCCTGGCGGAATACGCCGTGGAAAAAGGACTGTGCGACGAGCTGGTGCTCGTCGTTTCGCCCCAGAGCCCCTATAAACAGGCCGAAGAGCTGGCCCCCGAGATGGATCGGTTCGAAATGGCCGAGGCGGCCTGCGCGGCGTCGCGCTATCCCGACCGGATAAAACCCTCGGTCGTCGAATTTCTGCTGCCCAAGCCGTCGTATACGATCGACACGCTGCGCTACCTGGCCGAGAACCACGGCGCGGATATGGAGTTCTCGATCCTCATGGGCGCCGACCAGATAGAACGGCTCGACGGCTGGAAAGAGTACGACCGCATCCTCGAATACCCGGTATACGTCTATCCCCGCCGCGGCGAAAGGGTGGACAGGTTCCCCGGCCGCATCACGGTGCTGGAAGACGCCCCGCTGCAGGATTTTTCCGCGACCCAAATCCGCGGGCGCATCGGGCGGGGCGAGGATGTCTCGCAGATGCTCGACAAGGGCGTCGCCGACCACATCCGCCGCAAGGGGCTGTGGAACCCGACAGCCCGCAAATCGGCCCTGACGGCACAGATCGCCGCCGATCCGGAAAACACGGCGCTCTACATGGAACGGGGCAAGCTCCACTACCGCCTCAACGAGTGGGGTGCAGCCCTCAACGACTTCAACCGCGTACTGCAAGCAGACGACAGCCACGCCGAGGCGCGGCAGTATGCACAAATGGTACAGGAAATACTGGAATTCAGATATAAAGACATATACAACCCCTGACAATGACACGCCTGAAGATTGCCCTCATGGCGGGCGGCGATTCGCCCGAACGGGGGATCGCGCTCCAGAGCGCCGCACAGATCGAGGCGGCGCTCGACCACACGAAATACGACATCACGGTCATCGACCTCCACCACCGCGACTGGCACTACACAGCCCCCGACGGACGCGAGTGGCAGGTCGACAAGAACGATTTTTCGCTCACGGTGGAAGACGAGCGCAAAGCGTTCGACTACGCCCTGATCATCATCCACGGCACGCCCGGCGAGGACGGCAAACTGCAAGGCTACCTCGACATGATGGGCGTCCCTTATTCGTCGTGCTCGATGACCTCGTCGGTCATCACTTTCGACAAGATCACCACCAAGCGCACCGTAGCGGGGCAGGGTATCAACCTCGCCCGCGAGATTTTCCTCCGCAAGGGCGAAACGGCCGACCCGGACAGGGTGGTCGCGGAGTTCGGACTGCCGCTCTTCATCAAGCCCAACGCCAGCGGCAGCTCGTTCGGCGTGACGAAAGTCCATACGCGCGACGAGGTGCTGCCCGCCATCGAGGCGGCCTTCGCCCAAAGCGACGAGGTGCTGATCGAAGAGTGCATCGCGGGCCGTGAAATGGGCTGCGGCATGATGGTGGCCGGAGGCAGGGAATACCTGTTCCCGATCACGGAGATCGTATCGAAAAAGGATTTCTTCGACTACCAGGCCAAATACACCGAAGGCTATTCGGACGAGATAACCCCCGCCGACATCGCCCCGGAAATTGCGGAAGAACTGCACCGCATGACCCGCATCGCTTACAGGGCATGCCGCTGCTCGGGTGTCGTACGCGTCGATTTCATCGTCACGCCCGAAGGCAAACCCTACCTGATCGAGATCAACTCCATCCCCGGCATGAGCGCCGGGAGCATCGTCCCCAAGCAAGCACGGGCCATGGGCATGTCGCTGGGGGAGATGTTCGACCTGATTATCGCCGACACCTGCCGCAAATGATCGAAATCGACGACAAAATCGTGAGCGCAGACCTGCTGCGCGAATGTTTCGCCTGCGACATCGCGCAGTGCAAGGGTATCTGCTGCGTCGAGGGGAATGCCGGGGCGCCGCTCGAAGCGGAGGAGGTCGGCATACTCGAACGCGAATATGCGGCCTACAAGCCCTATATGACGCCCGAGGGCATCGAGGCCGTCGAGCGGCAGGGCTTCATGGTCATCGACGAAGACGGCGACCTGACCACGCCGCTGGTCGGCGACGCGGAATGCGCCTACACCTACTCGGAGAACGGCATCACGCTCTGCGCCATCGAAAAGGCGTGGCTGGAGGGCAAGACCGCCTTCCGCAAACCGATCTCATGCCACCTCTATCCGATCCGCGTCGTGCGGTTTTCGAACGGCACGGCAGGGCTCAACTACCACCGCTGGTCGGTCTGCGCCCCGGCGCGCGAATGCGGCCGCAGGCTGGGAATCCCGGTCTACAAGGCGTTGCGCGAACCGATCGTGCGCCGTTTCGGCGAGGAATTTTACAAGGCGCTGGAAGCTGCCGAAGAATTTATCCGACAACAATAAAATACAGATGAAAAAATACTGCCTCACCTATATGGCCGCCATTGCGGCACTCTCGGCATCGGCCGCAGCGCCGCAGGCCGAACGCAAAACCGATTCGCTGCACATCGCATCCCTCTCGCCCAGGGAGGCTGCGACCATAGACTCCATCGTCGCAATGCGCCTGCGGCTCCAGCCCAAGCAGATCGAGTCGATTTTCGACACCAACGACGTGGTGGCCATCGACACGCTCGATTCGGGCAACGACGCCATACAGGTGGTGCTTTACAGCAACAACACGTGGAAATACGTCCGCAACCGCGAGATAGCCAAGGACAGCACCATCTTCGAGAAATACTGGGATACGACAACGCTCTTCCCCTACAAGGAGGTGGACATGTCGTCGATGCCCAAATCGGTGGTCATCGACCTGGTGGACTCGGTCACGAGCTACCACTGCCCCTACCAGGGTTCGGTGCACCCGCGTGGCAAATACGGCCCGCGGCGGCGGCGCCAGCATCAGGGCGTCGACCTGCCGCTCAAGGCGGGCGACCCGGTCTACGCCACGTTCTGCGGCCGCGTGCGTATTTCGGAATATAACAAGGGCGGCTACGGCAACCTGGTCATCATCCGCCACGACAACGGGCTGGAGACCTACTACGGGCACCTTTCGGAGCGCATGGTCGAACCCAACCAGTGGGTCGAGGCCGGGCAGATCATCGGCCTGGGCGGCTCGACGGGGCGCAGCACGGGGCCGCACCTGCATTTCGAGACCCGCTATTACGGGCAGTCGTTCGACCCCGAGCGGCTCATCGACTTCAAGAACGGACTGCTGTGCCGCGAGACCTTCCTGCTGAAAAAATCGTTCTTCAGCATCTATTCGAACGCCGGGCAGGACTTCGACGACGAGATCGCCAACGAAGAGCAGGACAAGAAGGAGGCGGCCGAAAAGGCAGCCATGAAGTACCACCGCATCAAGTCGGGCGACACGCTGGGCGCCATCGCCCGCAAGTACGGTACGACCGTGACAAACATCTGCCGACTGAACGGCATCAAGTCGACCACGACGCTGCGCATCGGACGCTCGCTGCGGGTGCGGTAGGCAGCGAAGTGCCGATGGGATACGGCACGGCTGCTCCCACACATAGACGAAAAAGGCCGGGGCTTTGGGGCCCCGGCCTTTTTTACTCGTCCCTGAGGAGAGCAATGCGGAATTCCGGTAAAACGGTTTGGTGCCGTTTATGCGACAGGAAGCCTCCGGAAAACGGCATGTTCCCGGGCGACAACCAAATTCGGGTAACAAGCAGCGCCCGGGCGAACCTATTTCTTATCCTGGATGGCGTCGATGGCGTCGATCACGGCTCCCCGGAAACGCTTGCGCTCCAGCTCCCCCACACCGACGATGGTCGTACCGCCGGGCGAACAGACGGCATCCTTCATCACGGCGGGATGCTGCCCCGTGGCGAGTTGCAGCTTTCCCGTACCGACGACCATCTGGCTGGCCATGCGGTAGGCATCGGCACGCACGATGCCGTGCTTGACGGCAGCGTCGGCCAGCGCCTCGATGAACATCGCCACGAAGGCCGGGCCGCAACCGCAGACCGTCCCCGCAATGCCGAGCTGGGCGGTATCCACCGTCACCACGAGCCCCACATGCGACAGCAACGCCTGCACCGACTGCCACTCGGCTTCGGACAGCGAATGGCGGCGTTCGCAGACGACGATACCCTCGCAGACTGCCACGGGCGTATTGGGAATCGTGCTGAGGTGATGCGTCCCGGGCGCGAGGATCTCCTCGTAGCGGTCGAACGTCATCCCGGCGGCTACCGAAACGACGACCTTGCCCGCCAGCATCCCTTTGACGGGGGCCAGCACAGCTTCGACCTGGTACGGTTTCACCGCCACGACCACCACGTCGGCGAACCCCGCGACTCCTGCGGCATCGTCGAAAGCGAGGAACCCGTGGGGTTCCGTATTACGGTGCAGCTTCGCCCGGTCGCGGGCGCATGCGCCGATCTGCCCGGGCTGCAAAGCCCCCGATGCGGCAAGCCCTGCGGCCAGGGCCTGCGCCATGTTTCCGAATCCGATAAATCCTACCTTCATATCATCATTGTTTGGAATAATCCCTCTCCCCGAATATCAGCGACCCGACACGCACCATCGTCGAGCCGCACTCGACGGCGATGGGGTAGTCGTGCGACATGCCCATCGACAGGATGTTGAACCGCGCCCCGAAATTGGGCTGCAACAGGTCGAAACAGCGCTTCAGCTCCCTGAAGTCGCGGCGTATCACCTCCCAGTCGTCGGTATTGGTCGCAATGCCCATCACGCCGCGTACGCAGATGTTCGGCATCTGCGCGAAAGGCGCCGTGCGGAGGTACTGCATCAGGTCATCCAGCTCCCAGCCCGATTTGCTCTCCTCGTCGGCGACGCGGATTTCGAGCAGTATCTCGATCGTGCGGCCGCATTTGGCGGCTTCGCGCTGGATGGTTTCGGCCAGCCGCGCACTGTCGACCGAATGGATCAGCGACACGAACGGGGCGATATACTTCACCTTGTTGGTCTGCAGGTGGCCGATCATGTGCCACTCGATATCCTTGGGCAGCACGTCGTATTTTTCACGCAGCTCCTGCGGACGGCTCTCGCCGAAAATGCGGTGCCCGGCATCGTAGGCCTCGCGGATCGCCCCGGCGGGGTGGGTCTTCGACACGGCGACCAGCGTGACATACTCGGGCAGGGTGCCGCGCACGAAGGACAATTGGTATGCTATCGACATAATCTATTCGGTTTTGGTGTGTAAAAATACGCAAAATTCGTACAAGACGAAACAAGCCCGGAAAAAATCCGGGCCTGCATACCGTTTTTATCCGTCCGGAATCCCGGACATGCTATCGGGCCAGTACGATTTCGGAGCAGGGGACGGCTCCGTCCAAGACCCGCTCCGAGCCGGACTCCATGTCGTAGACCCGGATCCGGTTGCCGCCGTCGCCGGTGTCGCAGAGCATGAACAGCTCCTCGGTCTTCCCGCCGTCATGGCGGACGGCGATCGAGCGGACGGTGCCCTGCACCGCCGCCAGCGTCCTGTCGAACTCCATCGACACGGGGTTATACAGACGCAGTTCGGTCACACCGCCCTTCGCCACGGCATAGCCGCCGACGGCGTAATAGGTCTCGCCGTCCTGCCCTTTGTCCAGCACTCCGAACGGCACCATCGCATCGGCCTGTTCGGCATCGCCCGTTTTTACGGCGTATCCCTCGCCGCTGCGGCCGGTAAGCACCAGCGGCGTATAACTATCCGGGGCAGTGTGTGCCGCGAGCAGGAGGTAACCGCCGTAGACGGTCACGAAAGGATTTTCGCCCAGCATCTCGGGCGCAATGTCCGAAGGCAGCATCCACGACGGGGGCACAGGTGCGACGTTGGTACGGGTCATATTCAACTCCATGAGGACGAGCCGGCCGGCCTCATGGCGCAGGAAGGCGGCGAAATCGGAGAGGGTGCCCGCGACGACGACATTGTCGTAGCCCGAATCCCGGAAATAACGCATCGTGAGGTCGTAGAACGCCGCAGCGCCGATATTTCCGCCGGGCGCGAGGCCGTAGATACGGTTCGAACCGGGGGTATTCACCACGCAGTGCATGCGGCGCAAAACGCCCAAGGTCTCAATGCGGGTTAGGTCGCCCGTCGTCAGGTCGATCCGGTCGATCCCGGTTTCGTCGCAATCGTACTGGGTGATGCCGTAGAGCGACGGCTCCTCGGGCGGGCGGCCGTCGGATACGGATATTTTACCCAGCGTCATGGCCTTGCCGCGGCGGAAGAGCTTCACCTCGGTCGTAGAGGCGGGGTAGCCTCCGGGGGCCAGGAACGTGATGTCCGATTCGGTACGTTCCGTCACGACGGCCCAGACACCGTCGGCATATCCTTCCGGGAGAGCCGCCTGCGACAGGGGCCACGCGATCCGCAGCATGATGTCGTCGTCGGCCTCGAAGCCGCGCGCCGCAACGGTCACCTCGTCGCCGGGCGCGAATAGCTGCGATGACGGGGGCATCACCACGTCGGTGACGAACGGCGCACCATCGCCCTCGTCCGTGGTACATGCCAGCAGGAAAAGCCCGAAAAAGGATAAAAACAATAGTTTCTTCATATAACCTACTATATAACAATTACATACCTCCGCACCGGGGGGGGGTATCCGCCGGAATGCAATGCGCTTGCATACGTCGTAAAGATACGACATAAAGCCCTAATATCCAAATAAAATGCGACATATCGTACCCGCTGCGTTTTGCCGTTTAGGATTTGTTTCGTACATTTGGGATCAAAACCGGAAAACCTATGAGAAAACTCCAGTATTGCCTCGCGGCGGCAGCCCTCTTCGCCTATGGCGCAGCCGCAGCCTGTACCAATTTCATCGTAACCAAAGGGGCATCGACCGACGGCTCGGCCATGGTCTCCTATGCCGCCGATTCGCACGCGCTCTACGGCGCCCTGTACCACACCCCCGGCGGGAAATTCAGGGCCGGGGCCATGCTGCCCGTCTACGAGTGGGACACGGGACGCTACCTGACGGACATCCCGCAGGCGGGCGAAACCTATTCGACCGTCGGCAACATGAACGAGCATTCGCTCATCATCGGCGAAACGACCTACGGAGGCCGCCCGGAACTGGAGGACTCGACAGGGCTGATCGACTACGGGTCGCTGATCTACATCACGCTCCAGCGCGCCAAGACCGCCCGCGAGGCGATCCTCACGATCGCCGAGCTGGCGAACACCTACGGATATGCCTCGAGCGGCGAGTCGTTCTCGATCGTCGACCCCGAAGAGGCGTGGATCATGGAGCTGATCGGCAAGGGCTACAAGGACGACGGCAAGGGCGGCAACGCCCGCAAGGGCATCGTATGGGTAGCCCGCCGCATCCCCGACGGCTATGTCTCGGCGCACGCCAACCAGGCGCGTATCACGACCTTCCCGAAGGACGACCCCGAGAACTGCCTCTATTCGCCCGACGTGGTGGCGTTCGCCCGCGAGATGGGTTACTACGACGGCACGGACGAGGATTTCAGTTTCTGCGAAGCCTACGCCCCGGCCGATTTCGGCGCGCTGCGAGGCTGCGAGGCCCGCGTGTGGGCATTCTTCCGCACGGTGGCCGACGGAATGGACAAATACGTGGACTATGCGATGGGGCACAATGCCGAAAACCGCATGCCCCTGTGGGTGAAACCCCGCACGAAGGTGTCGCCCAAGGTGGTCTTCGACTGCATGCGCGACCACTACGAAGGCACGCCGATGGACATGACCACCGACATAGGCGCCGGGGGCAGCGCCTGCCCCTACCGCTGGCGGCCGATGTATTTCGAGGTCGACGGCGTGGAATACTGCAACGAACGTGCGACGGCCACGCAGCAGACCGGCTTCTGGTTCGTGGCACAGGCACGCCCCGACGTGCCCGACAACATGGGCATCCTCTGGTTCGGCGTGGACGATGCGGCCACGTCGTGCCTGACGCCCATCTACTGCTGCACGCAGGGCGTCCCCGAGTGCCTGAGCGAAGGCAACGGTTCGATGCTCGAATATTCGCCGACGTCGGCGTTCTGGCTCTTCAACCGCGTTTCGAACTTCGCCTACATGCGTTACGACATGATCGCGGGCGACATCCGCAAGGTCGTGGACAAATGGGAAAACGAGGCGCTCCGCCTGGTGCGCGACGTCGATGCCGAGGCGATGACGCTCTCGCCCAAGGCCCGCGGCAAATTCCTCTCGGAGTTCAGCATCGCCACGGCGCAGCAGTTGTTCGACCGCTGGTCGAAGCTCGACAAGTACCTGCTGGTGAAATACATGGACGGCAACGTGAAAAGCGAACATGCGGGCGTGCTGGAATACCTCGACGGCAAGGGCGGCCCGGCGCATTTCGTGGACAACGGCAACGGCAAACAGATCCCCGACAAGATCCAGTTCCCGGGTTACGGCGAGAAGTGGAAACGTGCCGTGGCCAAAGACAACGGAGAAATACTCAAAGTGATAAAATAGAGCTATGAAATACGATATCATCGTCGTGGGAAGCGGCCCGGGCGGCTATGTGGCCGCAATCCGGGCTTCGCAGCTGGGACGGAAGGTCGCACTCGTGGAGCGTGCCGAGGCGGGCGGCGTATGCCTCAACTGGGGCTGCATCCCGACCAAGGCGCTGCTGAAAAGCGCACAGGTCTACACCTATTGCAAATCGGCGGAGCATTACGGGCTCACCCTCGCGGGCGAGGTGTGCCCCGACCCGGAAAAGATCGTGGCGCGCTCGCGCGGCGTGGCCGAAACCATGTCCAAGGGCGTGGCCTTCCTGCTGAAGAAAAACAACATAGACCTCATACAGGGCTTCGGGCGCCTGACGGCGGCAGGCAGGCTCGAGGTCGACGGCACGCACTACGAAGCCGACCATATCATCCTCGCCACGGGGGCGCGCCCGCGCGAAATGGCGTTCATGCCCATCGACGGCCGGCACGTGATTTCGTCGCGCCAGGCGCTGACGCTCACCCGGCTGCCCGAAACGATGGTCGTCGTAGGCTCGGGCGCCATCGGCAGCGAGTTCGCGTGGTTCTACGCCGCGCTGGGCGTGAAGGTCACCGTGGTGGAGTACATGCCCCGCATGATGCCGCTCGAGGACGAGGAGGTGTCGAAGGCGATGGAGCGCGCATTCCGCAAACTGCGGGCGGCGGTGATGACCTCGACGACCGTGAAATCGGTCAGGGTCAACGCCGAAGGGCGCTGCGAGGTCGAGACCGAGGGCAAAAAGGGCCCCGAAACCCTGACGGCGGACATCGTGCTCTCGGCCGTGGGGATCAAGTCCAACATCGAGGGGATCGGCCTCGAAGAGCTGGGCATCGCCGTGGAGCGCGACAAAGTGCTCGTCGACCGGTTCTACCGCACCAATGTTCCGGGCGTATACGCCATCGGCGACATCGTGGGCGGCCCGGCGCTGGCGCACGTGGCCTCGGCCGAGGGTATCTGCTGCGTAGAGGCCATCTGCGGGCTGGATCCCGCACCGGTGGATTATTCGGCCATCCCGTCGTGCGTATTCACCTCGCCCGAGGTGGCTTCGGTCGGCATGACCGAGCAGCAGGCGCAGGAGCGGGGTGTCGCCTATAAGGTAGGGCGTTTCCCGTTCACGGCTTCGGGCAAGGCGACCGCCGCGGGCGACCGCGACGGCTTCGTGAAACTCCTCTTCGGCGAGGACGACACCCTGCTGGGGGCGCACATGGTCGGACAGAACGTCACCGAGATGATCGCCGAGCCGACGCTGGCTCGGATGCTGGGTGCCACGGCACACCGGATCGCCCGCACGATACATGCACACCCCACGATGAATGAAGGGGTCATGGAGGCCGCCGAAGCGGCATTGGGGGAGGCGATACACCTCTAACCCGCCTGGCAGACTAAACGCCCCTCTGGTAACGAGGGGCGTTTTGTTATAACGGTATTTCCACAGGGCGACACACCGATCCGGCTGCAGGTTCACAAACGCCGTACGACGTCAGAAACCCGTTCCGGGAACCGCAGGTCAGGCATCCCGGAGCGTCACCACGAACCGTGCACCCCCGGTATAGGAGGTGTCGAGGGCGATCGTACCGCCCAATTTCTCCACGATCAGCCGGCAGAGGCTCAAGCCCAATCCCAGCCCCTGCGCAAAGGGATCGCCCTTGTAGAAGCGATCGAAAATCTTTTCCGCCAGCCCGGGTTCCACGCCGCAGCCCGTGTCGGTGACCGACAAGGTCAGCGTATCGGATCCCGTCAGGCCGCATTTGACCGTCACGGATCCCTGTTCGGTGAATTTGACGGCATTCTTCAGCAACTCGCGTACGAGCAGCGACACATAACTCCGGTGCAACGGGAATACGATCTCCGGGGCCGCGAGCTTCAGCCGGTATTCCACGCCCTCCTTTACGGGCAGGTGTTCCATTTCGGCACGGATGATCTTGCTGATGTCGAGCAGCTTCCGGGGCAGTTCGGCACTCGTATTATCCAGCTGCGACACTTCGAGCATATCGTTGATGAGCGAAGTGAAGAGCTGCGTATTGTCGCGGATGATCTGTACGAACTCCCGGCGCTCTTCCTCCGTGAGGTCCTCCCCGGCAATCAGCTCGGCAAAGCCGCTTATGGCATTGAGCGGCGTGCGTATTTCGTGGCTCATCGAACCCATGAAATCCCGCTTGAGCCGCTCGCTCTCCTGCGCGCGCTGCGATTCGACCGACAGGTTGTGCTGCAGGTGCTTGATGCGCAGCAGGTTCCGCCACAGGTAGACAACGGCGATGACGGCCAGCAGCAGGATCGTCAGGGCGAAGTAGAGCGAGTTCTGCCGTTTCTGCGCCAGTAGCAACGCTTTATCACGCTCGGCCTTGTCCAGTCCGTACTGCACTTCCAGTTCGCCCACCTTCTCGGCATACCTGTGCGACGAGAGCGAGTCGCGCAGGCCGACCACTTCGTTATAAACCCCGCACGCCTCCTTGTAGCGTCCCATGCGTTCGAGGATCTTGGCCTTGTTAGCGGATATCGCCACCAACTGCGACGTGACACCGCCCGGACGCAACTGCACCGTCAGCGAATCGAGGTAAGCCAGCGCCCTGGGGTAATCGCCCCGGCGGTTGTAATACTCTGCGCTGATCGTATAGAATCCCTGCCTGTTGGTCAGCAGGTTGCCCGCATCCGCCGCCGCGGAGTCCGCGAAACGGCGGTAACGCTCGTAATACGCCTGCAAGTTGCGCTCGTCGAGCAGCGGCGAGGTGCACATCGAATAGTAACAGACCAAGTAGGACATCTCCTTGGAAATATAGGGTCTGCGCCGTACGATCTCCGGATCGCGGTAATACTCGTCGAGCATCGCAAGGTAACCGTCGGCCGCATGTACCAGCCCGCTTTGGTCTTCCAAACTGCTGTAAGCCGCGATCAGGCAGGTGATCAGGTTGGCATGGAAATTCCGGCGTGCCGTGGGACACATCCGCCCCAGCAGGGCGAGTTCGTCGTTCCAGAAAGGCAGGCCGCGCTCCATCTGCAGGTTTCCTTCGGCCGAGACCAGCCTGAAGGCGGCTATGCCTTTCAGGAAGAGCCGCGACGCCTCTTCGTATACATCGCCCGGGGGCAATGTCCGTACCGAGTCGATGTATTCACGGCACAGCCGCGCGGACTCCTCCGCCCCGGCAACCTGTATCCTGCGTGCCAGCTCCACCATGCGGTAATAAGCCCCGAGCCCCTCCATGCCGCTGCCCTGCATCAGCGGCTCCGCCTGCGCCAGCACCCGGGCGAGCGAATCCCCGGCACCGGGCGAAGAGATGTAATACGAAGCGAGCGACCCCAGCGACGCCCCGACGGCAAATCCGTCCCCGACGGCGGCGGCCTCGTCGAACAGTTTGCGGCTGTAATACAATTCGTCTTCCGACGAGTCGTTCAGGTCTTTCAGGTTCAGCAGGATATCGACCCGTTTGCGGGCATCCGGCTCCGATTGGCAAGCAGATTTCAGCGAATCTACGAGATGCGCCGGAGGTGTCGCGGAAGAAGCGGCCATCCATCCGACAGCCAACAGCGTCCACAGGGATTTTTTCATACAAGTTGGAATTGGCTTCCAAATATAGCTATTTAATTCCCAATATCAAAAAAACGAGGGAGGTTTCCTGGCGGAACCTCCCTCATTTCGAATCCTTTCAGTTTTTTACCTGAACCACTCCTGCAAGTGGTCTTTGGCGTAGAAGTAATACACCGCAAAACCCAGCCAGCTGGTGAGCAGCACCACGATCGAAGCGATCACCTTGCCCGCGGTCGAAATGTTTTTCTTGAAGATGTCCATCACGCACCATATTGCGCAGAAGACACCGATAAGCCAAATAATAGTCCCAATCATAGTCGATAATATTTATTTATTAAAATCAGTAAAATACCTTACGTTCAAACACGTCCGCCGGATAGACCACATCGCTCAGGAAAAGCCCCTGCGCAGGGGCGCCGCCACTCGAGCGCGACAGGTCGCGGCTTTCAACGATCTCGCGGAACTGCTGCGGGGTATAGCGCCCGCGCCCCACGTCGACCAGCGTCCCGACCAGCGACCGCACCATGTTGCGCAGGAAACGGTCGGCACGGATCGTAAAGCAGAGCACGCCCTGCCCGTCGGCCGTCCATGACGCGTGCATGACGCGGCAGATGTTGGTCTTGTTGTTCGAATTGAGCTTGGCGAACGACGTAAAATCGTCGTAGCACAGCAGCCAGGCCGCCGCCTCGTTCATCCGCCCGACATCCAGCGGCACGTAATACTGCCACGTCGTGCCCCGCGTAAAGGGGTTCTTGCGCGGCTCGATGTAGTAGCGGTATTCGCGCTCGCGCGCTGCGAAACGGGCGTGCGCACCGTCGTCCACGGGCGTCATGCTTCCCACGGCAATGTCCCCCGGCAGCAGGAAATTCAGTTTGTAGACCGTCTGCGCCGGATCGGGCACGGGCGCCGCACAATCGAAATGCGCCACATAATAGGAGGCGTTGACACCCGTATCGGTACGCCCCGCCCCTGTCACCTCGATTTTCTCGCGCAACAGGGTAGCGAGCGCCCGCTCGAGCGTCTGCTGCACCGACGGCATGTCGGGCTGCCGCTGCCAGCCGCAATAGGCGGCCCCGTTGTACCTGAGTTCCAGAAAATAGCGCATCGCGATCGGAGTGGTTTGCGCAAAAATACAAAAAAATCGGTTAGCGCCGCGGTTTTATGTCCAGTTTTACGGGATGGATCATATTCTCGGGGCGGAGCACCTCGTCCAGTTCGTCGCGGTTCAGGATGCCGTGTTCGAGCACCAGCTCGTAGACGCCGCGCCCGGTTTCCAGCGCCTCCTTGGCGATCTTCGTGGAGTTCTTGTAGCCGATGATCGGGTTGAGCGCCGTCACCACGCCGATGCTGTTACGGACATATTGCAGGCACTTCTCCTCGTTGGCCGTAATGCCGTCAACGCAGCGGATGCGCAGCGTGTCGAAGCCGTTGATCAGCAGTTCGGCCGACTCGAAACAGCACTGCGCCATCACCGGCTCCATGGCGTTGAGCTCCATCTGCGCCGCCTCGTCGGCCATCGTCACGCACAACTCGTTGCCGATGACCTTGAAGGCGATCTGGTTCATCACCTCGGGAATCACGGGGTTGACCTTGCCGGGCATGATCGACGAACCGGGCTGGCGTGCCGGGAGGTTGAACTCGCCCAGCCCGCAGCGGGGCCCCGACGACAGCAGCCGCAGGTCGTTGCAGATCTTGTTCATCTTCGACGCGATGCGCTTCATCGCCGAGGAGTAGCCGACCATGCAGACCGTGTCGGACGTCGCCCCGACGAGGTCTTCGGCCAGCGTCACGTCCCAGCCGGTGATCTCCCGGATGGCCGCCGTACAGCGCTCGGCATAGCCCGGCTCGGCGCAGATGCCCGTGCCGATGGCCGTGGCGCCCATGTTGATCGACAGGAACTCCTGTGCCGCGTGGTCGAGGTTGTCGACCTCGCCCCGCAGGACGCTCGCAAAACCGTGGAACGTCTGCCCGAGGGTCATGGGTACGGCGTCCTGCAACTGCGTGCGCCCCATCTTGAGCACGCGGGCGAACTCGTCGCCCTTGCGGGCAAAGGCTGCGATCAGCGCTTCGAGGTGCCGGCGCAGTTCGAGGTGCGTGGCGTAGAGCCCGAGGTGGATGGCCGAAGGGTAGGCGTCGTTGGTCGACTGCGAACAGTTGACGTGGTCGTTGGGCGAGCAGTACTGATATTCGCCGCGCGCGTGCCCCATGATCTCCAGCGCACGGTTGGCGATGACCTCGTTGGCGTTCATGTTGGTCGTGGTGCCCGCGCCGCCCTGAATCATATCCACGGGGAAAAACTCGTGGAACCTGCCCGCCATGATTTCGCGGCAGGCCTGCGATATGGCTCCGAAAAGTTCGTCGGAGAGAAGCCCCATCGCGTGGTTGGCGATGGCGGCACCCAGTTTGACGATGGCCAGCCCCTCGATGAAACGCGGGTATTCGCACAGGCGAAATTTGCTGATGGCGAAATTCTCCAGTCCGCGCATGGTCTGCACGCCGTACAATACGTTGTCCGGCACTTCTACGCAACCGAGCAGGTCGCATTCGGTGCGTGTTTTCTTTGATTCGTTTTTCATATCCCTTACAATATAAAAATATTTCGACTTGTTTCTATTTCACATTAAAAGCTGAAAGCAGCAGAAAGTTAACAATTATTTCTCAAATAAAGAAGTATTTCGCATTTTCGTGCCAAAATCGACGGGAAGGACGGAGGAGAAGCAGGGCGGAGGTATGCCGTGCGGGCGCCGATTCCCCCGAAAAATAAACCGCACGGCCACAACCGCCAAATAAATTTGGCAGTCGGCGCAGCTTGTATTATCTTTGCGAACAATAAATTCCCGCTTAGGCAGGCGGCCCCGGCAGCGTGCAGGCAAAGTCTGCACCTGCGCCCGGCTCCGCAGCCCCCGTACGGGATTTGCACGACTTTATAATCCGGAAAAATATGAAAGCAGCTATCATAGGTTACGGCAAGATGGGGCGCGAGATCGAGAAGATACTCCTCGAACGCGGCCACAGCGTAGCGCTCGTGATCGACACGGACAACGCGTCCGACCTGAACGCCGCCAACCTCGCACAGGCGGACGTGGCGCTGGAATTCACCATGCCCACGACCGCCTACGGCAATATCCGCACCTGCATCGAGAACGCCACCCCCGTGGTGAGCGGCACGACGGGCTGGACGGATCGTCTGCCGGAGCTCCAGGAACTGTGCCGCGAGAAGGGCGGGGCGCTGTTCTACGCCTCGAACTACTGCCTGGGGGTAAACCTGATGTTCCGCCTCAACCGCCAACTGGCGGAGATGATCGGCCGCGTGGGCGGCTACGGCGTACGCATCGGGGAGGTACACCACACCCAGAAGAAGGATGCGCCGAGCGGTACGGCCATCACGCTGGCCGAGGGCGTCATCGCCGGCCTGCCCGCCAAGACGGAGTGGGTGAACTACGCCCCGGGGATCGAACACGCCGCGAACCGCATCGGAAGCCCCGCGGAAGCGACGCCGGAACAAGTCGTGATCGGCTCCGTACGCGAGGGCATGGTACCGGGCATACACACCGTGACCTACGAGTCGGAGGACGATATTCTCGAGCTGAAACATACGATTAAGAACCGCCGCACGTTAGCAATGGGGGCCGTAATAGCCGCCGAGTTCCTTTGCGGCAAACAGGGCGTCTACTCGATGGACGACCTGCTGAAATAAGATAAGATTAGGACATGGGAAAGATCAAGGCATTCTTCCGTAACAAATGGGTCGGCTTCACGCTCGCCTCGCTGCTCTACACGCTGTGGTTCGTCGTATGGACGGGCAACCTATGGATGCTGCTGGGGCTGGTGGTGATCTTCGACCTCTACATTTCGAAGTTCTTCTACCGCTACGTGTGGTGCCACAACGTGCGCCTCTGCCAGCGGAGCAAGACCTACAAGACCGTCTACGAATGGATCAACGCCATCATCTTCGCCACGGTGGTGGCGTCGCTGGTGCACATCTTCATCTTCCAGATGTACGTCATCCCCACCTCGTCGATGGAAAAGTCGCTGCTGATCGGCGACTACCTCTACGTGAGCAAGGTGACCTACGGTCCGCAGATGCCCAACACGCCGCTGTCGTTCCCGTTCGTACACCACACGATGCCCTTTTCGCAGACGAAAAAATCGTTTTCCGAGGCGGTCAAGTGGCCCTACCACCGGCTCAAGGGATTGCGCAGGATCAAACGCAACGACGTGGTGGTCTTCAATTTCCCGGCGGGCGACACCGTACTGCTCGAAAACCAGGCCGTGACCTACTACGACGTGCTGCGCGGCTACGAAGAGTCGTTCGGCAAGGAGGAGGGACGCAAGCGCCTCGCGGAGAAGTACACCATCGTCAGCCGCCCGGTGGACAAGCGCGAGAACTACATCAAGCGCTGCGTCGCCATCGCGGGCGATTCGCTCGAAGTGCGCGACGGGCAGGTGTGGGTCAACGGATCGCCGCAGGAGCCGTTCCCCGGCATCCAGTACCAGTATGTCGTACAGGTCACTTCGCCCCTGACGCAATATGCCCTCGACAACCTCGGCATCACCGAATACACGGGCAACGGCTCGATGTACTACATGTTCCTCACGGACGAGGCGGCCGAAAAGGTCAGGGCGCTCGGCAACGTGCTCTCCGTGCGCCGTTATATCTACACGCCCAACACGGACGTGTTCCCGCAGTGGGCGGAACCGCGCTGGAGCCAGGACAACTACGGGCCGATCTGGATTCCGCAGAAGGGCGCCACGGTGCAGCTCACGGCCGAAAACCTGCCCCTGTACCGCCGCATCATCGAAACCTACGAAGGGCATGAGCTCGAAGAACGCGACGGGCGCATCTACATCGACGGCGCCGAGGCCGGCAGTTACACGTTCGGCATGGATTACTACTGGATGATGGGCGACAACCGCCACAACTCGGCCGACTCGCGCTTCTGGGGCTTCGTGCCCGAAGACCACATCGTCGGCAAGGCTTCGTTCGTATGGCTGTCGCTCGACGCGAACAAGTCGTTCCCGTCGAATATCCGCTGGGAGCGCCTCTTCAAGAAAGTACGCTAAAGGGTGGAAGCAGGGGACAGCTATCTGACGATCGCGGCGCCCGCCGAGGCGGCATCGAGGGAGCGGAGCAGCAAATTCCTCGCCTATGCCTATCCCGTGCAGGACGAGGGACAGATACGCGAAATACTCGACGCCCTGCGCAAGAGATACTACGACGCCACACACCATTGCTATGCGTGGAGGCTCGGGCCCGGGGGTGAGCATTTCCGCGCCAATGACGACGGGGAGCCTTCGGGGACGGCCGGGCGGCCGATCCTCGGACAGTTGCTCGCGAACTCGCTGACGGACTGCCTGGTGGTGGTCGTCCGCTATTTCGGCGGCACGAAACTGGGCGTCCCGGGGCTGATCGCAGCCTACCGGGAGTCGGCGGCCGCGGCGATCGGGGCCGCCCGGATCGTGGAGCGCACCGTCGACCGCACCGTCCGCGTGGATTTCCCCTACATCGTCCTGAACAACATCATGCGCGTCGTGAAGGAGCAGCAGCCGAAAATCGTATCGCAGGAGTTCGACAACCTGTGCACGATGGTCTTCGCCATCCGCGAAGGCCGTGCGGCGGAACTGATTGAAAAACTGAAAAAAGCCGGGGGCTCCGTCCCCGAAGAGCAATAAATGGCACACGAAAAATCCATCTATATCAAAGGTGCGCGGGTGCACAACCTCAAGAATATCGAGGTGGAGATCCCGCACGAAAAGCTGGTCGTCGTCACGGGCCTGTCGGGCTCGGGAAAATCGACGCTGGCCTTCGACACGATCTTCGCCGAAGGACAGCGCCGCTATGTCGAGAGCCTCTCGGCCTATGCGCGCCAGTTCCTCGGGAAGATCAGCAAGCCCGACGTGGACATCATCACGGGCATCGCGCCGGCCATCGCCATCGAACAGAAAGTCAACACGCGCAATCCCCGTTCGACAGTGGGTACCACGACCGAAATATACGACTACCTGAAGCTGCTCTACGCCCGCATCGGGCACACTTTTTCGCCCGTGTCGGGGCAGGAGGTGCGCTGTTACAGCGTGGACGACGTGGCGGCCTACATCCAGCAGCAGGGCGAGGGCGGGCGCGTCGTGATCGCGGCGCCGCTCACGCTGGGCAGGGGGCAGGGGATCATCGAGAAACTCACGCTGCTGCTCTCCGACGGCCTGATGCGCGTCTGGACGAAGGGCGAAACGCGGCTCATCGAGGATATCCTGCCCCAGGTCGACGAAAAGACCCGGGCGGAGGAGATCCTCGTGGTCATAGACCGGGCACGCATCGCCGCAGACGACGATACGCAGACCCGCATGCGGGACTCCGTAGCCCGGGCGTTCTCCTACGGCGAGGGGATCTGCACGGTCATCACCGACAAGGGCGCCACGGAGTTCTCGTCGCGCTTCGAGGCCGACGGCATCCAGTTCGAGCACCCCTCGGAACACCTTTTCAGCTTCAACAACCCGCTGGGGGCATGTCCCCGGTGCGAGGGGTACGGCAAGGTGATCGGCATCGACGAAGACCTGGTGATCCCCGACAAGAGCAAGACCATCTACGAGGACGCCGTGGCCTGCTGGCGCGGCGAGACGATGCGCAAGTGGAAGGAGCAGCTGGTGGAGAACGCCTACAAGTTCGATTTCCCGATCCATACGCCGTTCCATGAACTGACGCAGGAGCAGAAACGCCTGTTGTGGCGCGGCAACGAATATTTCCACGGGCTGGACGACTTTTTCGCCTACATCGACTCGGAACGCCGCAAGATTCAGTTCCGCGTAATGAAAGCCCGCTATACGGGCAAGACCACCTGCCCCGAATGCGGCGGCAGCCGCCTGCGCAGGGAGGCGCTCTACGTGAAGGTGGGCGGCAAGACCGTCGCCGACCTGGTGGTGATGCCGGTCGACGAACTGATCGCGTTCTTCGCCGGGCTGGAACTGGACGGGCACGACACGAAGACCGCGGCGCGAATCCTCGTGGAAATCCGCAACCGCCTGCAATACCTGGCCGACGTGGGGCTGGGCTACCTGACGCTCGACCGCCTTTCGTCGACCCTATCGGGCGGCGAAAGCCAGCGCATCAACCTCTCGACGTCGCTGGGCAGCAACCTCACGGGGTCGCTCTACATCCTCGACGAGCCTTCGATCGGCCTGCACCCGCGCGACACGAACCGCCTGATCAAGGTCTTGCAGCAACTGCGCGACCTGGGCAACACGGTGATCGTCGTGGAGCACGAGGAGGAGGTGATCCGCGCCGCCGACTACATCGTCGACATCGGCCCCAAGGCGGGCTACAACGGCGGCGAGGTGGTCTTCAGCGGCACGCTGCCCCAACTGCTCAAAAGCAGGAAGAGCCTCACGGCTGACTACCTGACCGGGCGCCGCGCGATAGCGCCCCCCGCCACCGAACGCGGCTGGAGCAACTCGATCCTCATCCAGGGGGCGCGTGAGAACAACCTGCGCAACATCGACGTGCGGATTCCGCTGGGCGTCATGACCTGCATCACGGGCGTGAGCGGCAGCGGCAAGTCGTCGCTGGCCAAGGGCATCCTTTACCCGGCGCTGCGGCGCCTGCTCTTCGACACGGGCGTCAAGCCTGGCGACTTCGACGGCATCGGCGGCGACGTGCAGCTGCTCAGGTCGGTCGAGATGATCGACCAGAACCCGATCGGCAAGTCATCGCGGTCGAACCCCGTGACCTATATCAAGGCCTATGACGAGATCCGCAAGCTGTTCGCCGACCAGCCCTACGCCCAGCATACGGGACTGGGGGCGTCGTCCTTCTCGTTCAACATCGCGGGAGGCCGCTGCGAAGAGTGCCAGGGCGAGGGGGTCATCAAGGTCTCGATGCAGTTCATGGCCGACGTCGAACTGGTATGCGAGGCCTGCGGCGGCAAGCGTTTCCGCGACGAGATACTCGAAGTGAAATACCGCGGCAAGTCGATCTACGACGTGCTGGAAATGACCGTCGACGACGCCATCGCGTTTTTCGGCGAGGACAAAAAAGACCCGACCTGCAAACGCATCGTCGAACGGCTCAAACCATTGCAGGACGTGGGGCTGGGTTACATCAAGCTCGGGCAGTCGTCGTCGACCCTTTCGGGCGGCGAGAGCCAGCGCGTGAAGCTGGCGTCGTTCCTGACCAAGGACAGCGCCCAGGGCGGCGTGATGTTCATCTTCGACGAGCCGACGACGGGGCTGCATTTCCACGACATCAACAAGCTGCTGGCGGCATTCAACGCCCTGATCGAACGGGGGCACACGATCGTCATCGTGGAGCACAACATGGACGTCATCAAATGCGCCGACTGGGTCGTCGACCTCGGGCCCGAGGCCGGCACGGGCGGCGGCAGGGTCGTATTCGAGGGCACGCCCCGCAACCTGGAGCAATGCCCGGCGAGTTACACGGGAAAATACCTCCGCCTGCGTACGAAATTATAACGAACACCGCCCCTGTAAAGGCGGAAATTCCCCGACAAGCAACAACAATGGAATTCTTCACATACCGACTCCCCAACGGCATCAGGGGCATCCACCGCCAGGTGAAAAGCAACGTGGCGCACTGTGCGCTGGTCATCAACGCCGGCAGCCGCGACGAGCATCCCGACCAGTACGGGCTGGCGCATCTGACCGAACATGCGTTTTTCAAAGGCACGCAGCGCCGCCGTGCCTGGCAGGTCAACTGCCGGCTGGAAAACCTCGGCGGGGAACTCAACGCCTTCACCACCAAGGAGGACACGACCATACACGCCACGACGCTGCGCGGCGACTTCCCCAGGGCGGCCGAACTGATCGCCGACGTAGCCTTCCGCTCGACCTTCCCCGAGCGGGAACTGGAACGCGAAAAGGAGGTGATCGCGGACGAGATAAACACCTACAAGGATTCGCCTGCCGACCTGATTTACGATACGTTCGAGGACATGCTCTTCGCAGGGTCGGAGCTGGGGCACAACATCCTGGGGCGCAAGAATGCGCTCGCACGCTACGACGGGGAAGCGATACGCGCCTTCACGGGCCGCACGCACACCACCGACCAGATGGTATTCTCGTCGATCGGGAACTTCTCGGCCAAAACCGCCGAAGCCGTCGCGGCACGTTATTTCGCCGGGCAGGCGGCTTCGGCACGCGGCTTCGGCAGGGTAGCCCCGGCACCCTGCGCGGCCTTCGAAAAGACAGTCGTGAAGCACACGCACCAGACGCACTGCATCATCGGCAACCGCGCCTACGGCATCGGCGAGGAAAAGCGGATGCCGCTGGCACTGCTGATTAACATCCTCGGCGGGCCGTGCGCCAACTCACTGCTCAACGTCGTGGTACGCGAGAAGAACGGGCTGTCGTACAACATCGAAGCCAGCTACACGCCGTACAGCGACTCGGGCATCGTGGCGATCTACTTCAGCTCCGAAAACGGCAATACGGCGCAGTGCATCGACCTGATCGAAGGAGAACTGCACAGGCTGCGCACGACGCCGCTCACCGCACGCCAGCTGTCGATGGCGAAAAAACAGTTCATCGCACAGCTGGCCATATCGAGCGAGAGCAACGAAGGGTACATGCTGGGGGCCGGAAAAAGTTTCCTGACGCACGACGACGTGGATACCATGGAACAGGTCTACGCCAAGGTGCGCGCACTGACCGCCGCACAGCTCACCGAGGTCGCCGAAGAAGTTTTCTCCGGCATGTCGAGACTCATCTATAAATAATAGGGATATGGAAAAGGAGATCGTATTCGTCCTGCTCGACGATTTCGCAGACTGGGAGGCGGCATTCCTCGCCCCGGCGCTGCGGGCGGGCACGATGCCGGGACGCCCGGCATCCTACGGCGTGAAATACATGACACCCGACGGCCGGCCCGTCCGGTCGATCGGCGGGTTGCGGGCCGCGGCCGACTGCGACGCCTCGGCGCTGCCCGAAGCGTGCGCAGGGCTGATCCTCGTCGGGGGTATGCAGTGGCAGTCGGAGGCGGCGCAACGGATCGTGCCGCTCGTGGGCGAGGCGCTGGCACGCGGGATCGTCGTCGGCGCCATCTGCAATGCCGTGTCGTTCATGGCCGCACACGGCTTCCTGAACGGTATCCGGCACACGGGCAACACCCTCGGAATGCTGCAAAAGTGGGGCGGGGCAAACTATACGGGCGAAGCGCTCTACGAGGAGCGGCAGGCCGTGCGCGACGGCAACGTCGTAACGGCCAACGGCACCGGACAACTGGAATTCACCTGCGAATGCCTGCTCGCCCTCGCGGCCGACACCCCTGAGGCCATCGAAGCGTCGTACAAGTTCAACAAGGAAGGGTTCTGCAAGCAGTAATGGACGCGCTCGAACAATACATCCACGACCACACCTCGCCCGAAGAGGAGTTGCTGCACGAGCTCGACCGTGAGGCCAACCTGCGGGTCGTACAGCCCCGCATGTTGTCGGGCCATATACAGGGGCGCCTGCTGGAGATGCTCGTGCGGATGCTCCGGCCACGGCGCATCCTCGAGATCGGCACCTTCACGGGGTATTCGGCGCTCTCGATGGCCGCAGGGCTCGAAGAGGGCGGGGAACTGCACACCATCGAGGTGGAGGACGAGCTGGAAGAGCTGGCGCAATCCTTTTTCGACCGCAGCCCGCACGGCGCGAAGATCCGGCTGCACATCGGCTCGGCACTCGACATCGCCCCGGCGCTGGGCATGGAATTCGACCTGGTATTCATCGACGGGGATAAACGCGAGTATCCGGACTACTACCGGATGCTGATGGGGGACGGCGGCACCGCCCCCCTGGTTCACAGCGGCTCGGTGCTGATCGCGGACAACATCCTCTGGTCGGGCAAGGTCGTGCAGCCCATAGCCCGCAGCGACCGCCACACGCAGGCCGTGGTGGAGTTCAACCGCATGGTCTCCGAAGATCCGCGGGTCGAAAACGTGATCATCCCCCTGCGCGACGGGCTGAACCTGATACGGGTAAAATAAGCCGGGAAATAGCAGGGAGCGGGATTTTTTCGTACCTTTCGGGAAAAATCAGCAACGATGGAACTGAGTGAATTGCAGCAACGGGTAGACGCATGGATCAGGCAGTACGGCGTGCGCTACTTCAGCGAGTTGACGAACATGACCGTGCTCACCGAAGAGGTGGGGGAGCTGGCACGCATCATGGCACGCAAATACGGCGACCAGTCGTTCAAGGAGGGGGAGAAATGCAACCTCGCCGATGAAATGGCCGATGTGTTATGGGTACTGGTATGCCTTGCGAACCAGACGGGTGTAGACCTCACGGCGGCAGTGGAGGCGAATTTCGCCAAGAAAACCTCGCGCGACAAAGAGCGGCACCTGCACAATCCGAAGCTCTGACCCCGAAAAACCGCCTGTCCCAGGAGTCATTCCGAAACCACGGCCGCACCGCGGCACAAAACACCCCGCGCAAGGCCAAGGGCTCCGTACGGGGTGTCCGCTTATGGTAAATCGGTAAACCGGCCGTTGTCAGCCGTGCGTTGGCTGGCGTCGGTCTGGGGTGGCGATCCGGAATAACGGAGGACGGAAAGCGGTCTGCCGGCGGTCTGAGGCGGCGATCCGGCATAACGGATGCCGGGCGGCTGGTGTCCGTCTGACGCGGCGATCCGGGGTGCCGGATACCGAACACCGGCCAACTGCCAACTGCCAACCGGCGGCGGTGGGGTGTCCAACTACCGGGAAACGTGGGGTTCGGCTTCGGAAATCTTCAGCGGAACGGCCCGCATGACCACCTGGCGCTGGGCATCGGAAAGCTCCCCGTAAGGCTTCCCGAACTGCCGCTGCGCCAAGTGGGTACGGATATCGTCGAATGCCTGCGCAATGCGATTCTGAACATCGAGATAACTGTCGAACGGGGTGTCGCTCGCCGTCTGCAACGATACGATCCCCTGGCTCACGGGGTATTCCATCTTTCCGCCGCCCGGTAGGTCGAATTCCGTCACCACCTTCTCGGCCAGCCCGGGGTCGTCGGACACATTGCGTACAAACGCCCCAACGCGCGACGTGAGCTCACGGGGGTCGATGAGCTCCAATGCGTCAGCCGTCCCGACCATCATCTTCCCGTTCCCGTTTAGCAGCACCAGAAAAACATTGCGCTCCCTGACCCGGATCTCAGACCGTACCGTAGAGCTATCTTCCCCCGCGGCACTGCCGGGCACGACCGCCAGCACGTCGGCAACCACATTTACGCCCGGGGAAGAGGCGGAGCGGGGCGGCAGCATACGCATAACCATGCGTTCATCGGTTCCGTTATACATGACCCGCAGGATATTGGCAGCACGCAAAGCTTGTTTTATGTCGGTCACAACGCCCATCTTCGCCTCTTTCCCTGCTATAATCCAGGCACCGACATCGGCGGGCGAACGCTCGCCACGCCAAGCCACGAGTTTCGGCTCCAGCTCGGCAACGGATACGGGGCCTCCGTTCAGCAGGATATTGCCGTCGGGCAATACCTGTATCAGGGCGGTATTCAGCGATGTTTCCATAACATTTTCCATCTCGCGGCTCCAGCCGAGGCCGGAATCGTCGGCCAGGAAACGATACCATTTACCGAAGGAAAGCATGGAAGCATTGCTGAAACCGGCATCGAAGCACTCGAAGTTCCGGCCGGCAGGGTTCACGACCAGGCTGTCGCAGCGTATTTCCGTAAGCACATCCTTCAAGGACGGGTCGGGCGTTTCATCCCGGAAGCGGGCTTGTACGTTACCGGCGAATATCATTGTCCGGACATCCGACGGATAGGCCCTGTCAGAGCGGAGCACCTCCAGTTGCCCCGCGGCACCGAAGGTCACGGTCTTGCCGACGAGGGCAGCAGGGCTGCCGGATACGTCGGACGTCAGGAGCACCTGCATGTCCGCACGGTCGGACTCGGGAAGTTTGGCGCGTTCGGCCGCGACATAGCCCGCCAGTCGGTCGATGGATACGGGACGCCCGTTGAACGTCACCGTCCCGTCGGCGGAGATATGGATACGGGAGGCAGTGCCCGGCTCGGCAGATCCGGAGGTTTTGGTCGTAAAGCTGCAAAGCATCATCATCCCGGCCACCACGGGGATGGCCGCACCGAAGCGCACGAATGCGAACCGGCGCCTTGTGAATTGTGTCATCATGGCAAATCGTTTTTTTGTGAGTGAATGATTCAACCCGCAGGCTATATCCGGATTATAACCGAAGAGTTGACGGAAAATGATCGTCCTGTATTCCGTGAGGCCGTACCCCGCATCGAGCACGTCGCGGTCGGCCTCCCACTCCTGCACCTCCGAAAGCCAGCGCCCGGCGATCCAGACAAAGGGATTGAACCAGAAGACGCTGCGCACCAGTTCGAGCGCGATGCGTTCGGCGGAGTGGCGGTGGCGCACATGGCTCGCCTCGTGGCAGACCACGATCTCGCGGCGGCGGCCTTCGTAACCCTCGCCCAGAAATACCGTCCGCAGAAACGAAAAGGGCGTCCCGACGCGAGGATTCTCCGCCACGGCATATGCGCCGCAATCGGTGATCCGCGAACGGCGGCGCAGACGTCTGATCCCGAGGATGCGCACGGCAAGGATCGCAAGCGACACCGCGGCGGTCAGCAGGTACAATGCGGCCACGGCGATGCGTGCCACGCGTCCCCAGTCGGTGGCAGGGGCCGTTGTGCGCACAACGGCGGCCGGCTGGCCCGCCTCCGCGACGAAAGGTTCTTCAGCAGGCGGGACGGCCTGTGAGGCAACCAGCGGCAGCGGATCGGCCTCCGTACGGGCGGGGTAGAGGGGGATATCGAGCGCGGGGATCGCCGCCGAAAGCAGCATTGCCGCCACGAGGTAACGGCGACAGGCCGCGAAAGAGACTTTGCGGACGAGCAGCAGCCGGTAGAATGCCAGCAGCATACCGCTGCAAAAGAACACTTCGAGCAGGTACAGAGCGGGGGATTTCATCACTTGCGGTTTTTGAGCATGTCCAGAATGGCATCGGTCTCCTCCAGCGAAATGGCCTTGTGTTCGGAGAAGAACGAAACCAGCCGGCTGACGGAACCGCCGAAAAAATTATTCAGCACGGTGTCCATATAGCGGCGCGCATAGTCGTCCTTCGAGACGACGGGGTAGTATTCGTGGGTCTTGCCATAGGCCTTGTGTGCGACGAAGCCCTTTTTTTCGAGAATGCGGACGATGGTCGAAACGGTATTGTAGGCGGGTTTGGGTTCGTCCATCTCGTCGAGGATGCCGTGTACGACGGCGGCGCCCCTGTTCCACAATACCTGCATGATCTCCAGTTCGGCACGGGTCAGTTCCTGCGGTCGGTTCTTTACTATTCCTGTCATAACTATACTTTTAGTTGATTTGTCTGCAACGAAGATAAAACTAATATTTTAGTTATACAACTATTTTTTTAATTATTTTGCCGGAAAACAAAAAAACTGCCCGCAATGCAATGCGGACAGAGTATCGGGCGAAGGGCAGCCCCGGGGCTATTCAGCCAACTCGACGCAGATCGCACCGTATTTACCCGCCAGCCCGTAGATTTGCACGGCCTCGACGGGCAGCATGTAGAAATAACGCATGGGCACTGCGGCATCTACCGAAAAAGCATCGGTATGGCAGATTTTCAGCCACGATTCGATCGTCGAGGGCTGGCCGCCGAAGACCACCAGGGGTATCCGGTCGGGGTATACATCCCCGATGACAACCCCCTGGTCGGTATCGTAACGTGCCATTGTCCCGGGGTCGGTATGGACTTCGAGCGTACGCAGGAACAGCCCGTCGATAAACTGGAAGACGCTGCCCGGGACACGTACCCCGTCGAGCACATAGACGGCTTTAGGAGACAACCGTCGCCACAGCTCCTCGGGCACCTGGAACATGGACACATCACCGCCGGCTCGACGTACCGAATCATACTCGTCGCGCAGGGTATAGGTCGCAATGTGCTTGGGCACCGTGCGCCGTGTCCGCGCGGTTTCGTCATAGATGCGGTTAGACCAGGTATACCCCGCGACATTGCCCAGCAGGTGGGGGCGGGCGCCCTTTTTCCGGTCGCGCTCGGTAAAAAATTTCAGCAGCCGCACCTTTTCGCGCCGGGTGGAGTCGGTAAGTTTCATGCGGCGATCCCGGATTTTGACCTTGCGGACGTTCCACAGGGTCACGGCGTCGTAAGCCGCGGCCTCCGTAGTGCGTTTCCGGTTGAGTTTATAGGCAAAGGGGCGGCCTGCGACGGCAGAATCTACGGCGACGGCGGGGAAGGGCTCATCGGCAAGTTCCTCGCGCTGCGCCTGGTCGAAGCGCAGCTCCGCCTCGTGCTTCTGCGGCTCCTGCGCCGACACGCCATGTACGGCCATCGCGGCGCCCAACAGGGCGACCAGCCGGATAAACAGATTTTTCATGCTACGGTCGCTTTACGCTACTAAAATTTTAGTAAAAATAAAACTAAAAATTTAGAAATACAAATTTTCGGGGCAAATAACGGCCTGGGAATAGTTGGAAATGGCCATGAAAAAGCCCCGGCAAAATTGCCGGGGCCTTATGCAGCAGGGTACGCGGCTACTCCAGCTTGAGGTCTCTCTTGATGCCTTCGATCTTGGCGTCGAGCTCGGCCTGCACCTCATCGAAATCGGCAACCGACGCCAGGGGAGCCTTCACGCCGAAGTAGAACTTGATCTTGGGCTCCGTGCCCGACGGACGCACCGACACGGTCGTGCCGTCCTCGGTGAACCACTGGAGCACGTTGCTGCGATCCTGCACGATCGGGGTCATGGCGCCGCTCTTCACGTCGGTCGTTTCGAGCGTCAGGAAATCGTTGATCTTCACGACGGGCGATCCCAGGATCGTCTTGGGCGGGTTCGCGCGGAATTCGACCATCATCTTCTGGATCAGTTCGGCTCCCTCCTTGCCCTTGCGGACGACCGACACAAGCCCTTCGCGGTAGAAACCGTATTTCACGTAAAGCTCCTGCAGCCACTCGTAGAGCGTCAGACCCATCGTATCCATGGCCCATGCGGCGGCTTCGGCAGCCAGCGAGCAGGCCGACACGGCATCCTTGTCACGCACGTAATCGCCGGCAAGGTAGCCGAACGACTCTTCGCCGCCGCCGATATACTTGGCCTTGCCCTCGTTCTCGCGGATGATCTTGGCGATATACTTGAACCCCGTGAGGCAGTCGTAGCACTTCACCTTGAAATAGTCGGCCACGGCATTAGCCATCTGCGAGGTGACGATGGTCTTCACGACGTACTGGTTCCCGTCCAGCTCGCCGCGCTCGGCCCAGCGGGTCAGCTGGTAGCTCATCAGCAGCACCAACGTCTGGTTGCCGTTCAGCAGCACGTACTCGCCCTTCTTGTTGCGCAGCGCGACGCCGATACGGTCGGAGTCGGGGTCGGTAGCCAGGACGAGGTCGGCCCCCTCCCTGGCCGCGAGGTCGATAGCCATCGACATGGTCTTGCGCTCCTCGGGGTTGGGCGACTCGACGGTGGGGAAGTTCCCGTCGATGACGGCCTGCTCCTTCACCATGATGATGTTCGTGAAGCCGAATTTCCGCAGCGACGCGGGCACCAGGCGGACGCCTGCGCCGTGCATCGGGGAGTAGACGATCTTCATGTCGCGGTGCTTCTTCACGCTTTCGGGCGAAAGCGACAATTCGTGCACCTTATTTAAATAAATCTCGTCGAATTTCTCGTCGAGGATCGTGATGTTTTCGGGATTCTTACCCGTGAGTATCATGTCCACGTCGGTGATCTTCTCCACCTCGGCGATGATGTTCTTGTCGTGCGGCTCGGTAACCTGCGCGCCGTCCGTCCAGTAGGCCTTGTAACCGTTGTATTCCTTGGGGTTGTGCGAGGCGGTCACGACCACGCCCGAATGGCATTTCAGCTCGCGGATGGCGAAGCTCAGCTCGGGCGTCGGGCGCAGCGTATCGAACAGGAAAACGGTGAATCCGTTCGAGGCGAAAATGTCTGCCACATGCTCGGCGAACATGCGCGAATTGTTGCGGCTGTCGTGGCCGATCGCAACCCGGATCTGCTCGCCCGCGAAGTTCTTCTTGAGATAGTTCGAAAGCCCCTGTGTAGCAGCCCCCACCGTATAGACGTTCATGCGGTTGGTACCCACGCCCATGATGCCGCGCAAGCCGCCCGTACCGAATTCGAGGTCTTTGTAGAAACTCTCGGTGAGTTCTTTCATATCGTTATCGATCAGGTATTTAACCTGCTTTTTGGTAGCTTCATCGTAGTGGCCGTCAAGCCATGCCTGCGCTTTTTTCAGCACCAATTGTTCCAGTTCGTTAGCCATAAGTTTTATTGGTTTTATTTATAACTTGATTATAGGACTGCCTAAAAAATTGATATGCAAATATACGAAATTTATTTCTATTATTCACTATCAGGGAGTTAAAATTGAATGCCCGGAAACCGTTGTTTTTCTATATATAAAAAAAGTGAAAATACAACACCTTTTTGGAAATCTTTTTGCAAAATTATTCACAACTTTGTCACATCAAAAACAGTGCAACCCTTATCATGTTAAACAACACGCAGACATATAGCGATATGTGGCAGAACTGCCTTGACCGGATCAAGGCACAGACCTCCGAAGAGGAGTTCGTGAAGTGGTTCCAGCCGATCGTACCGCTGGAGTTCGACGGCACCAACCTGCGCCTGCGTGTTCCCAACGAGAGCTACGTACACCAGATCGAAAAGAACTACATCCCGTTCCTGCGTCCGATCATCTCGCAGCTCTACGGACAGCAGACCCGGCTGCACTATGCCGTGCCGCGTTCGACACCCCCGGCCGTACCCGTTACCGCCGATGCCGACACCACGGCCATTTCGCGTTTCAACACGCAGACCAACACCGCAAATATAAAGAATCCCTTCGTAATTCCGGGGCTCAAGAAGATAATCATCGACCCGCAGCTGAATCCGGGGCTCACGTTCGCGACCTTCATCGAGGGCGAATGCAACCGCCTGGCACGTTCGGCGGGCATGTCCGTGGCCGTAAACCCGGGCAACAACCCCTTCAACCCCCTATATATATATGGGGACTCGGGACTGGGCAAGACGCACATCGTACAGGCCATCGGCCACGAGGTACGCCAGCGCCATCCCGAGTTGCAGGTGCTGTATGTCTCGATGAACAAATTCCAGGCGCAGTTCCAGACCGCGTACAAGAACGGCGAAATCCCCGATTTCATCCATTTCTACCAGATGATCGACGTACTGATCATCGACGACATCCAGGAACTGACCGGGAAGACGGGCACGCAGAATGCGTTCTTCAACATCTTCAACCACCTACAGCTGGCGGGCAAACAGCTGATTCTCACCTCGGACAAGCCGCCCGTGGAGCTGAAAGACATCGAACAGCGCCTGCTGACGCGCTTCAAGTGGGGATTGTCGGCACAGCTCAACACGCCCGACTACGACACGAAGCTCAAGATCATCCGCGTAAAGGCGCAGAAGTTCGGGGCGCAGATTTCGGACGACGTGGTGGCCTACCTGGCGGACAACATCTCGGCCAACGTGCGTGAGATCGAGGGAGCGCTCTCGTCGCTGGTGGCCAACGCCTCGTTCCTCGGGCGCAAGATCACCACGTCGCTGGCCAAGGAGATCCTGAAGGTCTACGTGCAGCTCTACCAGAAGGAGATCACGCTCGACCACATCATCGAAGTGGTGTGCGAATACTTGAACCTCGATTTCGCTCGCTTCAACTCCACGGAGCGGACGCGCGAGATCGCCCAGGCACGGCAGATCGCCATGTACCTCGCCAAACAGCACACCAAGGCACCGCTCACGACCATCGGGGCCGCCATCGGAGGCCGCAACCACGCCACGGTGCTCCACTCGTGCAAGGCCGTATCGAACCTGATCGAGACCGACAAGGCGTTCCGCCGACAGGTCGAGGAGATCGAAAAGAAAGTGCTTGCGCAATAACCGGTTACAGGGAGGGGCTTCCGCCGGGAGGGGGTGCCCCCGCCACGAAGGCGCATCGCACAAAGCAGCCCCGGGCCGGAACAATTGCGGACACATACCGTAAAATCCAAACAGGGAGCCGTGACAGGTTTTGTCACGGCTTTTTTTTTATATATTTGCGGCCTGGGCAGGCGGGCAAACCCGCCGCCCGCAAAACATCCTGAAAACTCCGGAAGCCCGCCACGGGCGCAACCGGAAAAAACAAGCGACCACCGCATGGATCAACCCAAACTCGAACGCCTGCTGCGGCTGATGAAGCTACTCACGGCAAACACCACCTACAACGTCGACCAGCTGGCCGAACGGCTCCAGATGTCGCGCCGCACCATCTACCGCTACATAGACACCTTCCGCGAAGCGGGTTTCGTCATCAAAAAGGCGGGCGACTGCATCCGCCTCGACAAGGAATCGCCGCACTTCCGCGACATCTCGCAGCTCGTGCATTTCACCGAAGAAGAGGCCGTGATCCTCAAGAGCGCCATCGAGAACATCGACGACACGAACCTGCTGAAACAGAACCTCAAACGCAAACTCTACTCGGTCTACGACAACAAGACGCTGGCCGACACGGTCGTGCGCGGCAAGAACGCCCCGAACATCCGGACGCTGATCGAGGCCATCGACCGGCAACGGCAGGCCATACTGCACAGCTACCAGTCGCCGCACGGCGGGGAAGTCCGCGACCGCCGCGTGGAGCCCTTCGCCTTCACGACCAACTACGTGCAGGTGTGGTGCTACGATCCGGAGGCCGGGGCATGCAAGCTCTTCAAAACCTCGCGCATCGGGTCAGTGGAGCTTACCGCAGAGGCCTGGGAACACGGGGCGGAGCACCGCGAAGGGTTCATCGACGTCTTCCGCATGCACGGTGGCGCACGCCACCGGGTGCGGCTGGAGCTGGGGCTGCTGGCCTACAACCTGTTATGCGAGGAGTACCCGCTGGCCGAACGCGACGTCCGGCCGCTGGGGCGGGGAAGATGGCTGCTCGACACCCAGGTCGCCGGGTTTGCCGGCGTGGGACGCTTCGCCGTCGGGCTGCTGGACGACATCCGCATCGTCGACTCGCCGGAGCTGACCGCCTATATCCGCGATTATATCGCGGCAAACAAGTTGCTATAAGATTTTTTCGTATATTTGTAATATACATAAAACATCCGACATCATGAAAATAAACACGATCGCAACGCTGGGTGTGCTTTGCACGGCATTAGCAGCCGGTTCCTGCTGCCGGCAAACACCCCGAACGACTGAAACGCTGCCGGCAGCAGCGGCCGTCGTACTGCAGGATTACGGGACGGAACCGACCGTCCTGAACATCGAAAGCTACACGCTCGGGAACGAGAATTTCAGGACGGTGCTCTGGACGGGTAACAACCTGCAGGTCACGCTGATGACGATTCCCGTAGGCGGGGATGTAGGGTTGGAGCAGCACATGGGCATCGACCAGTTCCTGCGCATCGAAGAGGGTATGGCACAGGTGATGATGGGCGACAGCCAGGATAAGCTCGACTTCGTACGCGACGTGGAAGACGACTATGCGATCTTCGTCCCGGCCGGGAAGTGGCACAACATCGTCAACAAAGGCGACAAGCCGCTGAAACTCTATTCGATCTACGCCCCGGCGGAGCATCCCCACGGCACGGTACACAAGACCCAGCAGGAAGCCATGGAGGCCGAACACGCCCACTGACCACAGGGTAGGGTTCCGGCAAAAAAAACGCATGTTTCGCAAAAAAACATGCGTTTTTTAATTCTGCGTCACAAGTTGTCACTACGGCGCTGTTACTTTGTACCGTGAACCTAAAAGAAAACGATTATGGGAACAGCTTACAAAATCAGGTGCAGGCACTGCGGGGCGCAGTTCGAGCACCACATGCAACCGGGCTACGGCGTACTGCCGGTGTGCGTGGGATGCGGCGAATATGTCGAAACCGAAACGGCGATCCGCTGCCCGGCTTGCCACAAGAAACTCAACACCACGCAGGAAGAGTTCAACGAACAGATCGAGGTGACCTACATGTGGGACTGAGCGGCGCGTGGCACACGCGGCAGAGCAACAAAAAAGTAGGCACAGAAGGGTGAAAATCCGCGGAAAATTCCTATCTTTACCCAAAATAGGCAGCGCTCGGGCCTTGCCCCGGAAACGGGGTACAGCGCAGGGTCTGCACTATTTTTGCGAAAACGAACCTTTTTTCGGAAACGTATGACACAGTTACAGGCGGGGGATATGGCCCCGGATTTCAAGTCCACGACCCAGGACGGTGCGGCGCTGACGCTGGCCGACCTGAAGGGACAACGCACGATACTCTATTTCTACCCCAAGGACAACACCTCGGGGTGCACGCTCGAAGCCAAGAGCCTGCGCGACGGCAGGGCAGAACTCGCCCGCATGGGATTCCGGATCATCGGCGTAAGCCCCGACAGCGAAAAATCGCACCGGAACTTCTGTGCCAAGCACGACCTGAATTTCACGCTGCTCGCCGACACCGACCACAGCGTCTGCGAAGCTTACGGGGTCTGGGCCGAAAAGTCGATGTACGGCCGCAAATATATGGGCGTACTGCGCACGACGTTCGTCATCGACGCCGAGGGGCGGATCGAAAAGGTATTCACCAAGGTCGACACCGCAAATCACTACCGGCAAATCCTGGACGCTTACAAATAGGACGGCACCAACCGACGACAGGCATGAAATTCTTTGCGGGCATACTACTTGCGGCAGGCAGCCTCTTGGGCACCTTGCAGCTTCCGGCACAAGGGCGGCCGGCAGCACTCGGGCATGAGCTTGCGCAAAGCCCCGCACGGGAATCCGCGGCGGAGCCGGGGCGGAAACAGCCGGCGGAATTCGCAGCAGGGTCTCCGGGCGTGCCCGCGACAGAACTTCCGGCCGAGTTCTCGGCCAAGGCGCATGCCGCCGCAAGTTCGCTGCGGATGCTTCCCCCCGAGGAGTTCGGGCTCCGGTGGCTGCAGGAAGAGGTAAACCCCTACCTGCGCGCACGCCGCAAACTCCACCGCACCATGCAGGAGCGGGCTGCGCAACAGGAGGAGTCCCTGATCCGATCCCGGCAGAAATACCCGCACGACCTGAACAGGCGAACCGGGCTCTGGGGAATAGGCAACACATCGGTCAACAACTGGAGCCCCTTCCAGGACCGGATGCTGGATGCCCGGACAATCAGCTTCCCAATGCCGCGCGGCACGAAAGCCGACAAGCGCACCGACCAGATGAAAGCCCTGGACAGGATGCGGCAACAAAAACGATAAAAAAAATTTCAAATAACGAGGAACTACACAAAATGGCAGAAAAAGTACAGGTAAATGCGGATAAGCTCAAAGTGCTTAACGCAGTGATGGAAAAAATAGAAAAGGACTTCGGCAAGGGCTCGATCATGCGCATGAACTCGCAGGAGGTGAACGACGTACCGGTCATCCCGACGGGTTCGATCACGCTCGACATGGCGCTGGGTGTGGGCGGCTATCCCAAAGGCCGCGTCGTGGAGATCTACGGCCCCGAGTCGTCGGGTAAGACGACCCTGGCGATCCACGCCATCGCCGAGGCGCAGAAAGCCGGAGGCATCGCGGCGTTCATCGACGCCGAGCACGCTTTCGACAGCTTCTACGCGCAGAAACTGGGCGTGGACGTCGACAACCTGCTCATTTCGCAGCCCGACAACGGCGAGCAGGCGCTCGAAATCGCCGATTCGCTGATCCGGTCGAGCGCGATCGACATCATCGTCATCGACTCGGTGGCGGCGCTGACCCCCAAGGCCGAGATCGAAGGCGAGATGGGCGACTCAAAGATGGGCCTCCAGGCCCGCCTGATGTCGCAGGCACTGCGCAAGCTGACGTCGAGCATCTCGAAGACCAAGACGGTCTGCATCTTCATCAACCAGCTGCGCGACAAGATCGGTGTCGTCTACGGTAATCCCGAGACCACGACGGGCGGCAATGCCCTGAAATTCTACGCCAGCGTGCGCATCGACATCCGCCGCATGTCGGTCATCAAGGACGGCGAGGAACAGTTGGGAACACGCACGAAGGTGAAGGTCGTGAAGAACAAGGTGGCACCCCCGTTCAAACGTGCGGAATTCGACATCATGTTCGGCGAGGGCATCTCGAAGATCGGCGAGATCGTCGACCTGGGCGTCGACTACGGCGTGGTCAAGAAAGCCGGCTCGTGGTTCTCGTACGGCGACCGCAAGATCGGCCAGGGACGCGACGCCGTGAAGGAGCTGCTGAAAAACGACGACGGGCTCCGCAACGAAATCGAGGCCAAGGTACGCGAGGCCATGAAGGCACCTAAACAATAAGGTATGGATTATACTGCCGAGGATGAAGTTATAATCAAGGAAAAGTGGGACGATCTGCTCCTCTCGTGCACCAAGATATGTAAGAACGACGAGGACTGGAATTTCATAAAAAGGGCATTTTTCCTGGCCAAGGAGGCACATCAGGGGGTAAGGCGCCGCTCCGGCGAGCCATACCTCCTGCATCCTATTGCAGTAGCCAAGATCGTCATCGAGGAGATCGGACTGGGCGTGAAATCGGTCGTGGCGGCATTACTGCACGACGTCGTGGAGGACACGGAATACACCGTGGAAGACATGGAACGCATCTTCGGGCCGAAAATCGCCTCGATGGTCGACGGGCTGACCAAGATGTCGGGCGTGTTCAACGCCGAAACCTCGGAACAGGCCGAATATTTCCGCAAGGTGTTGCTGACCCTCTCGGACGACGTGCGGGTCATCCTCATCAAAATCGCCGACCGCCTGCACAACATGCGCACGCTGGGGGCGATGCCGATGAACAAACAGATCAAGATCACGGGCGAAACGATCTACCTCTTCGCACCGCTGGCCTACCGGCTGGGGCTTTATTCGATCAAAAGCGAACTGGAAGACCTCTGCATGAAGTACCGGTTCCCGCAGCAATACGCCGAGATCACACAGAAACTCAATGAAACCGAGGCGTCGCGCCAGGAGTTCATCAGCAAGTTCAACGCCCCGATCATCGCGGGGCTCAACCGCGACAACATCAACTACGAAATCTCGGGGCGGGTAAAGAGCGTCTACTCGATATGGAGCAAGATGCAGCGCAAACAGATCCCCTTCGAGGAGATATACGACCTGTTTGCCATCCGCATCGTGTTCAAGCCGCTGCCGTTCCCCTCGGAAAAGACCCAATGCTGGCAGGTATACTCCACCATCACGGACATCTACACCCCGAAACCCGACCGGCTGCGCGACTGGATCTCGATGCCCAAGGCCAACGGCTACGAGGCGCTGCATTCGACCGTGATGGGGCCCGACGGCGTATGGGTCGAGGTACAGATCCGCACCCAGCGCATGGAGGACATCGCCGAAAGGGGATTCGCCGCGCACTGGAAATACAAGCATGCGACCATCTCGCAGGACGAGGACGAATTCGACAAGTGGCTCAAACAGATCCGCTCGGCACTGAACAGCCCGACGGAGAACGCGGTAGACTTCCTGGACAACTTCAAGTTATCGCTGTATACCTCGGAAATAGTGGTGTTTACACCCAAGGGAGAGGCCCGGAAAATGCCGTTCGGCGCCACGGCGCTCGATTTCGCATACGACATCCACTCGAAGATCGGAAACAGCGCCATCAGCGCCAAGATCAACCACAAGCTCGAACCGATCACCACGCAGATCAACAGTGGCGACCAGATCGAGATCATCACGGCCGACAATGCGCGTCCCAAGCCCGAATGGCTGGAGATCGTAACTACGGCCAAAGCCAAGCAGTCGATCAAGAGTTTCCTCAAGCGCGAGCGGCAGAACAACATCGAGCGGGGTATGCACATGCTCGATGAAAAGATGAAGTCGCTCAATATCAAGCTCAGCGGCCGCGTTCTGCGCAAAATAGTACCCATCTACGAGAGTAACAACAAGGAGGAACTGTACAGCAAGATCGGGGCGGGGATCGTCAACCTCGACAACCTCGAAAAAGTCCTGAAGGTCAACTCCAAAAGCAAAATCCTCAAATTCTGGACGCTGTTCATCAACAAAAAGGAGGAGGAAGACGGCGACGACGCCACCGCCCCGGGCGAAACCGCCCCGGAAAAGGAACCGGCGGCAGAACCCCAGTTCGAAATCGCCGAATGCTGCAAGCCGATCCCCGGAGACAAGGTCGTGGGGTACCGCGACCCGGCGACGGGCAACATCATCGTACACAAAGCCAACTGCGACGAGCTGGACAGGCTCGCAGCGCAATTCGGCAAGAACATCGTCAAGGACGAAATCAAATGGTCGCAGCACAAGGCCATGTCGTACCTGGTCACCATCGAGCTGCGGGGCATCGACCGCATGGGCATCCTGCTCGACCTGGCGAAGGTCGTGAGCGGCGATTTCAGCATCAACATCCGCGAGGTCAGCATCCACAGCCACGACGGCATCTTCGAGGGCAGCATAAGCCTCTATGTGAAGGATGCAGAGGGCCTGCACGACGTGATGGACAAACTGCGCAAGATAAAAGGTATTGAAAGTGTCAAACGAACCCTGAGCTGATATGGAAAACTTCTCGACCGTCCTATGGATCGTAGTGATCGCAGCGGCCATGATATTCAACGTGGTATCGCAGAGCCGCAAACAGGCGAAGAAACAGGCCCGGCAGGCCGGCGACAGGCACGCCGGCAGCGAGGCATGGCCGTCATGGGATCCGGCTGCGGGGCCGCAACCGGATTCAAGGGAGGACACTCCCGTCCGGCAGGAGGTGCAGCCGGCCGTGGCGCCGGGGGCAACCCCGACGATGGCGCCGTCTGCCGGATTCGAAGATGCGGCCCCGGCGGCCGGTTCCGGGCACACTGCACCCCTCAGCGGGCGCAGCGACGTGCAAAAAGGCCGCATGACAGCCACGGAGCATCCCCACGCCGCGTATGACGACGCGCAGGAGGATGCTACAGCCGAAATAACCGAGGATTTCGACCTGCGCAGGGCCGTCATCTATTCGGAGATACTCAAGCCAAAATTCGACGAATAACGGGAAGGAGGATTTACCTATGACACCCGAGGAGACTAAATGGCGGGCAAGCGTTTACGCCCCCGAAAAAATAAGGCGGAAGCTGAAGCTGCAATACTGGCTGCTCGGCGCCTGGAGCGTCCTGGCTGGAGCATGGGTCGTAGTGTTATGCACGGGGAGGGACACATTCGGCTGGATGACCGCCGTGGTACTGCTCGCCGGTTATGCCAACATACTGCTCGGCATCGTCAACCACAGGCGGCTCCTGGCCGGGAAAAAGCTGTTTTAGAGTGGGTGGGGACAACAAACGCAAACGGCGAAAGAACGCAAAAAAATACGGAAATCACAAAAAACGAAGCTATGTCATCCATCTTTACACGCATCATTGCCGGCGAGATCCCTTCGTATAAGGTCGCCGAAGACGAAAACTATTACGCATTCCTCGACATCAACCCGCTGACCAAAGGGCACACGCTGGTGGTACCCAAAATGGAAGTGGACTACATTTTCGACCTCGACGACAAGACACTGGCCGGCATGATGCTCTTCGCCAAAAAGGTCGCGGCCAAAATCAAGCAGGAAATAGCCTGCAAGAGGGTCGCAGTGGTCGCCTTAGGGCTCGAAGTACCGCATGCACACATCCATCTGATTCCCATACAGAGCGAAAACGACGTGGATTTCCACCGCGAAAAGCTCAAATTGACGCCGGAAGAGTTCCGGGAAATTGCAGCAAAACTCTTCGGATAAGGAGCTGTTTACAAAAATATAATTACTTATATTATAAGCGGATAGTGGGTTATTAACACTATCCGCATTCTTTTTATTTAACATAATATTTGCGGAGAGCAGGAGTTTGCCGAAAAAGCACTTGCTGTTACCGGGAATACCGGGGAAAATCGAATTTTTTATCGAAAAAGGGTAGTGTATTTACAAATGTAAATATCAAAGGGGAGGGTACTTTCCAATTGTAATTACAAATGTTAATCAACAAGAAGCGTAATCCCTGTTGATTTATATTTTTGTAAAAACAGTAGGGGAGTGCAAACAAAGCCTATCCGCAATGCAAAGTACATGAGTTAAATTGTTAAACAACCACACATATACACACTAAATACCAGTAAGTTACACTATTTATATACAAATTAAGTTAAACAATATCGGAATGGGTATAGAGTGGTTGTGCAAAATAGATTCCCAAGAGTAATTTTAGCATATAATTATGCTATTTATCAGCAATATACATATATTTATATTAACTAATAGTGGATAACAATCTGCCCGGATGAATTTAACGATATTATTTCTTTTACAGATGTAAACATTATCAACAATTATTAACATTTTACAAATGTAGATCTTACTTGTTTTACAAAAGAAAAAACTTTATATTTGTAAAAAATTACGCTGATGAGGGAAAAATTGCTCGATTTGATGAAAAACGAAGGATTGAAGCCGAGCCAGCTTGCAGAGCAGCTCGAGATCAATCCCGCCGGAATATCCCACATTCTCGCAGGACGCAACAAACCGGGCTTCGATTTGCTGCAAAAGATCCTCAGGAGGTTTCCCCGGATCAATCCGGATTGGCTGCTGCTCGATTCCGACAAAATGTATCGGGATGAATATCCGGCAGCCTCGTCGGGCCAGCAGGCCTCCCGTACAACGGCGGCACAAAGGTCGTCCCCCGAATTGGGCAACGACCTTTTCACGCCGACACTGCCGGGCGGACTTCGGGCGGATGAAAAACAAACGCAGGACGCCGACGGGCATGACGGATCTGCGACGCAGTTTCCGCCGGCGTTGTTCGGCAAAGCGAATATCAAACGCGTCGTCGTGCTCTATGATGACCAGACCTTCGAAAGTTTTACGCCATCGACAAAGCGTTGAAATAATCCATGCGGGCAGATGCCCGGAATATTCGATTCTCGGAAAGATAAAATTCGGACAACCCGGTTTCCGCTTCGAAACGGACGGTACGTGGTCTATTCCCGAAACACTTGGCAATTACTTATTAATAGGTAAGGAGAAATTCCTGGCAACGGTACAATTGCCTGTCTTCATAACCCGCTTTATTTAACATAATATTAATATTAATTCAATAAAAACCCCACATGCGAACCCTCCCGAAACGGCGATAACATTACCCCAAACCCTGAGCGCCTCTATGAGACTGGAAACGTGCGCCTAACGGGTTACTGTTCCGCAACGTAATAGCGATCCCTACGTTTCAAATATCGCCTGCGCAGGAATCAAGCTACGCTTCGGTCGTGCTCCAAATCCCTTGCAGGATAGCACGCCGGAGACACAAAAGCACAAATTTTATCCGCCTACATACCAACACCTTAACAAAATACCAATACGGCACATGGCGATCGTATGTCATTTCCGTGTTTTTTTGCTATTTTTGTAACGGTTAAATCAAAACAAATGGCTGGAAATGACTGCTGTATAAAACGCTCGGCAATTATCCTCAGGGCTTTCATGCTTTTTTTCGTGCTGTGGTATTTCAATATAGCCGTGAGGCCGTTCGAAGGCTGCATCGGCAGTTCGCAGACGCTCCATTATACACTGAATTACCTGTTGGCGGGGCTTATTCCGACCTGGGCATTGTTCCTGCTGCACGCACGCCGGGACATCGCCTCGTCGATGGGCCTGTCGCACGGTTTCGGCACAGGGCTGCTCTTCGCCGTAACGGCGACGCTGCCGATGATCGCCGGGTATGCCGTCATCGGCGAGTTCGACCGGGAACTGACTGCCGACGCAGCATTTACCTGGATATTCATTGCCGGGATATTCGAGGAGCTGGTATACAGGGGATTCGTCTTCGGGCAGCTCTTCCGATACGCCCGTTGGGGGTTTCTGCCCGCGGCACTATTGACGGCACTGGCGTTCGGATCGTTGCATCTCTACCAAGGGCACGACCCGGTATCGGCACTGACGGCCTTCGGGATTACGGCACTGGGCAGCATTTTTTTCAGCTGGCTCTATGTCGAATGGAACTACAACCTCTGGGGCGTAATCTGGCTGCATACTCTGATGAACCTGCCTTGGATAGTGTTCCGCGTAAGTACGAGCGGCGCCGTCGGCGACACAGGGGCCAACGCTTTGCGGCTCTGCACCATAATCCTGGCAATCGGCCTGACTGTTGCATACAAGCGGAAACGGGGACTACCCTACCGAATACAGATCAATACATTAATTACCAACAAGATACAAAATGCGTAAAATCTACATCACCCTACTCATAGCCATCCTGTGCGGCGGCTGCACATCTCGCCGCCCGGCGGACGGCGAGCCGCTGTACGTCTCGATCCTGCCGCTCCGGAGCCTCGTACAGGGAATCGTCGGCGACGATTTCGACATCGAAGTACTCGTACCGCCGGGAGCGAGCCCCGAAACCTTCGAGCCGACACCCCGGCAGTTCGTCGGCCTGAACAAAGCCCGCATGGTCTTCAATGTCGGGCTTATCGACTTCGAAACCATGCTGTTGGCAAAGGTCGAAGACCAGGCGAAGGTCGTCGATCTCAGCCGGGGCATCGAGCTGATCACCGGCACTTGCTCGCACGGCAGCCACGGCCATACGCATACGCACGGCATCGACCCGCATGTCTGGACATCGCCCCGGGCATTGCAGAAGATGGCGGAAAACGCCTATGAGGCGATCCGGGAAGCCTATCCAGACTCGGTAAAGTATGAAACGAATTACAGGCTGCTGCAACAGGAACTGAAGGCACTGGACGAACGGACGGCGGCACGGATCGCCGCAAGCGACGTGGAATATTTCATCATCTACCACCCCGCCCTCACCTACTACGCCCGGGACTACGGGTTACGGCAGATTGCCATCGAAGCCGACGGGAAGGAACCGTCGGCAAAACAACTGACACAGCTTATCCGGCAGGCACGCGAAGACGGCGTGCGGCGCATCCTCTACCAGAGCCAGTTCCCGGCATCGGCCGTGGAGGTCATTGCCCGCGACATCGACGCCGAGTATGCGGAGGTAGACCCGCTGCGTGAGGACGTGATCGCAAACATCGAAGAGATAACCGGCATAATCACACGGAGATGAACCTGGTGACATTACACCACGTCGGCGTAGCGTACGACGGGTACGAGGCGCTGAAAAATGTCGACCTCACGATCGCACAGGATGATTTCCTGGGAATAATAGGCCCCAACGGAGGCGGGAAAACGACACTCGTGAAGGCGATCCTCGGGACGGTACCCCACACCGGCGAGGTCGTGCTCGCCCCGGAGTTGTTCCGCGGCAAGGAGCGGCTGATCGGATATATGCCCCAGATCAGCAATTTCGACCGGACATTCCCGATCTCGGTGTTGGAGGTGGTATTGTCGGGGCTGCAAGGGCACCGGGGCTTCGTTTCCCGGTACACGAAGGAAGACCGGGCGAAAGCCCTCCGGCTGCTCGAAACATCGGGGATCGGGGAGACGGCACGCAGCCCCATCGGCGAGGTTTCGGGCGGGCAGATGCAGCGGGCGCTGCTGTGCAGGGCGGTGATTTCAGACCCGAAGCTGCTGATACTGGACGAGCCGGCGAATTTCGTGGACAACAAATTCGAAAACGAGCTTTACCGGACGCTGCGCGAGTTGAACAGCCGGATGGCGATCGTCATGGTATCGCACGACATCGGCACGATCACCAGCGTGGTGAAGGAGATCGTCTGCGTGAACCGCCGCGTGCACCGCCACCATTCGAACGTCATCACCGAGGAGCAGCTGCGCAATTACGACTGCCCTATTCAGATCGTATCCCACGGGCATATCCCGCACACCGTGCTGGAGCACCATCCGGGCGACTGCTGCTGCGACCACGACTGATCCGGGGCGGGACAGCGCACACGCCTGCCTGCGGCTGGGGCGCGATGCCGGCAAGGCCGGCTCCGCCAGCCGCCGCCCAAATGTACCCGCCGCAGACCGTTACACGGTCTTCGCATTCCCGGGCAGGGTTATGAATTTCGTCAGGAAAGCCCCGAAGAAGTAAAGCCCGGCCAAAATCCATACGACGCCCTCGCCGCCGACCAGCCGGTAGAACACCCCGACGATGGCGGGGCCGACGAAAACCGGAAGCCCCGCACCGAGGTTCAGCACGGAAACGGCTGCCCCCTTGTCCTTTTTGACAAGCGAGGGCATCAGGGCCGACAGCGGGACATATCCGGCAAGCAGGGCGCCCCAGAGTACGCCGGCAGCCATCACCACCCAGAAATTGCCCGCCGAAAACTGCGGCGAATAGTAGAACAGCAGCGTGGTGATACCGCAGCCCACGCCGCCGAACCAGATAATGGTGTTGCGCCACCCCACTTTGTCGCCGACAAAGCCGAAAATGAGGTTGAAGACGATGTTGGCCGTGAAAATAGTGCCCCAGATCCGGAGCCACTCGGTCGTCGTGAACCCGTAGTCGGCCATATACATCGGGAGGAAAACGGGAAAAGCGAATTGCGCCGTGGTGTTGATTACACGGACGATGCCGCCCAAGAGCACCTTCGGTTCCTGCTTCATGATGGTGATACCCTTCAGCAACTCCCTCATCTTCTCACGGGTACCGCCCGCAACGGCAAGCCGTTTCTGCGACTTGTTCATCACCAAGGCGAAAAACGCCCCCAGCAAAGCCCAGAATACGGATGTCCACAGCGTATTGATATTGCCGATGCGCTCGATGGCCCAACTGGAATAGTAGGCCCCGAGGACGTTGAGTCCTCCGGTAAATACGAACCAGAACCAGCCGACGGCCTTTCCGAGGCCGTTCTTGGGCGCGGCATAGGCGATCCAGACCAAAAAAGAATAGGCGAACAGCGGATAACCGAACCCGCGCAGGGCATAGGTCGCGAGCATCAGCGGGTAATGCAGTCCGGGCAGCGACAGACCGACGAAGCCGCAGGTACCCAGCAGGTAGAGCACGAGCCCGGCGAACATCGTCCGTTTGACGCCGTACGCCTCGGCCAGGACGCCCGAGAACCACGCAGAAATAGCGATGGTCACGCCGTACATGGTGAAAAGCCCGGCGGATTGCTCCAGGGACAAACCCCGGCCGATGAGGTACGGGCTCAGCCATCCCTGCTCGATGCCGTCGCCCATCATGAAAATAAGAATTCCCAAATACGCCCAGGCAAGGGGTTTGGGCAAGCCGATTTTGTCGAAAATTGTCCGGTTCATAGTAAGTATGGGTTTATGCTGGTCTGGGGTTTCGTCGATATTCCGGCGTCATCGCCGTTGCGCCCTACCCTTTCCGGAAAATTCCGGATAAAAATAGCCGCGATGCTCCGGGTAGACAAAGGAACAACAAACGAAATATTAATTTTCTTTTTACAACCCAACAAATATACTTATTTTTCATAAAAAAGCAAAAATAAGAAAACAAAACACAATAATAAAAAGCAATCCATATGGAAACCGGCATGAAAAGCGCACGCGAGGATGCGAGGGAGGACAGACGGGAACAGGGGCGAAAAGGGAGCGCGCGAGGACGCGGGGGGGGGCAGGGAAAGGATAAGGGAGGAACAGACGCGGTACAGGAAAATACAACGGGGAAAATCGCGGAGAGAAGTGGCGGGAAGGACGAGAGATGGAGCGAGTAACAGGCAGGAAAGGGTGCCGGGAGCACTGCCCAGGAAACAGCTGGGGAAAGGCTGTCGGGAAAGGCTTTCAGGAGAGCTGCCAATGCCGGATGAAGGCAAAAAAAGCGGTTCCGCCATGCAGAACCGCCCCTAATCGGAATGAACCAGCTTTACTTTTTCGCCTCGTTGATCTTGCTAAGCTTCTCGAAGAGTTTTTCGAACTCACCCACCATCTCGACACGCAGCGCAGCATAGTGCTTGCGGACAAGCGAGGGGTTATGCGGCTCGGCGGGATTGTTCGCCTTGGTGAAAAGGTCGTTGCGGACAGCCACGGCCTCCTGCATCACCTCGAAAATCTCCGTCTCTTTCGAAGGCTGAAAACAAATTGCCATATCGCAGTCGAAAACCACCTCTTCCAGACGATAGTCGATCTCCTTTTTCAGGTACCTTAAATTTGCCATATTATCGTGTATTTAAAAATTTCCTGGACAAAGGTACGAAAAAGCTTTGGATTACCAAAGGTTTATCGGGCGGGGACGATTATTAAAAACTTTTATTATCATTTGCAGCGGTTCGGAAAAAGGCCAACCGGGGCTCCCGAGATCGGATCATCAGAAAGCGGAGGAAACCACTGCGGCTGGCAGCGGAGCCGCATCGGCATCGGCATCGGCATAGATTGCACCCGCCGCCGATGCGCACCTACGAAAAAAGGATTCCCTAAAGAAGGGAATCCTTTTTATCGGCGGATACCGGGCTACATCCTTTCGAGTTCCCGATAGGTCTTTTTGCCGGCTTTGGCGGCGGCCTTGGCGGCCTGTGCCTCCTCCCTGGCGATCTTGCGCGCGGCACGTTCCTGTTCGCGGGCGATGCGTCGGGCTTCACGGAGTTCCTTCTTCGAATAGTGCCCGGCCTCCTTCAACGCTTCACCTGCCTCGCGCCGGGCTTCGCGAAGGTCTTTCCGGTAATCGGTATCCCCGGGCATCTCGACGATGATACCCGTTATCGACTCGTCGACAACCTCGCATCCGCACGGCTCGCAACCCTGCCCGGCAGGCTGGGGTGCGATTTTGGGCTTGGGGATCATCGTGCGCTGCTCGACAATGCTGCCCGCACCGTAATTGATCGTCAGTTCGACGCGGCGAAGCGGCGGCAGGATATGCTTTATCATATACTCCCAAGCCGCAGGTATCTTTTTCAGCGCCAACTCCTTGGCATCGGACGACTGTTTCCCGTCGAGGATTCCGAGCACGGCCTGTTTGTCGGGTACGGGCGACCGGGCGACCAGCGCACGGCACATCTCCCAATCCTCGGCGACGGAATTGAGCGTGACGTCGTACTTCTTCGAAAAACCATACTTCTTGTCAACGTAACTCTTGAAATCCCGGGCACGGTTCCGAGCGAGGGTCTCGTTGAACGCCCGGGGCCCGTCGGGCGAAGAATAGCCCGTGATTTCGACCGATTTGACATGCATCAGCGTATCGCGCATGAGGTTGTCCACAAAGGCGTTCAGCCCGTCGAGTTCGCGCGAATTGCCGTCGAGCGCCGCGGAAAGGCTGGCCAGGTTGATCTGGTAACGGATCGAATAATCCGTGTCGCCCTGACGCTTCACAAGGAACCTGCGGACGATGTAATCGCCGTCGGTGGCCTCCGACAGCATCACGGTGTCGGCCGCAGGCGCCGGCACCGCGCTCCCGGCCCGGGCCGTCGCTCCGGCAGCGGCACACAACGCAAGGAATAGAGCGAATGTTGTAAAGATTGTTTTCACGCAATAATGGTGTTGGTTAATTCTTGCCACGCTATTCGCAAGATTCGTACCACGTTAAATGCCCGGATACGGAGCCGGATAAGGATTTTTCGTTATATTTGTAAAACCTTATTTACCATAAATCTATCCCGACATGCAAATGGATCTCCTCGACAATCCCAAAATCAAGCAGATAAAATCCCGCTATCTGCTGCTCGCACTCATCCCCGCAGTGCTGTTGTTAATCGCATTCATAAGCTGCACGACGATCGACAGCGGGTCGGTCGGCATCCGCTTCAAGAAATGGTCGTCGGACGCCAGCCAGTACGGAGGCGTGCTCGGCACGTGCAAAGGCTGGGTGTGGTACAACCCCATCACGCAAAAGATCTTCGAATACCCGATCTACGTCCAGCGCAAAACCTACGAACCGTTCCGCGTCAACGCCAAGGACGCCTCGGAATTCACGATGGATCCGACGATCGCCTACCGGCTCGACCCAGACAAGGCCACGGCCGTATTCACCAAATACCGCAAGACCCTCGGGGAGATCGAAGACGGTTACATCCGCACCTGCATCTACGAGGCATACCGTACGTGTGCCAACCAGTATACGTCGGACTACCTGATGTCGCACCGCGGGGAATTCGAATCGGAGGTGCGCAAACGCCTGGAGGTGAGCCTCTCGTCGGAAGGATTCCTGGTGGAGGAATTCACGTCGCAGATCACCCCTCCGCAATCGCTCGCGGAAGCCATCAACGCCAAGAACGAGGCCGTACAGAATGCGCTGAAGGCGGAAAACAAGGTCAAGGAGGCCGAGGCGAACGCCAAAATCGAAATCGCCAAGGCACAGGGCGAGGCACAGGCACTGCGCATCAAAGGCGACGGCGAAGCCTATTACAACCGCGTCGTGGCACAATCGCTGAGCCCGCTGCTCGTGCAGCAGGATGCCATCGACAAATGGGACGGCAAACTCCCGACATACAGCGGCGGCGGCGCATTACCGTTCATCAACATCGGGAAATGACCCGGAATTGCCTGCCGGGAAATAATCCCCGCTGGCGGTACATGAGGGGAGGGCGTATATCCTCCCCTTTTTATATATAAAGGTATGGATCGCATTCGCACGGGGGGGGGAATTGCCTCTACGCAAACATTTACGTCTTTTAAGCACACATTTAAGGCCTGAATCATATCCCTCTACGCCAAAATTGCTACTTTTGTTAAATAATGGGAGATTGCCGGACATATCAGAGACATACTTCTGCGGAACATTCGCTCCGTAAGGCCGGTCATTTTACCCCCCCCCACGGGACTGGGCTCATAGTAAACTAACAACCAACGTATTACACCCATATTTAGGGATGTTCTCAAAAGAGCATCCCTTTCTTGCGTTTACCTGTCACTTCCCTTTAATTTATAATACAATCCTACAAAATGAAAAGAAAAAACTATGAGATGCCCTCCGTGGAGGAGGTGCTCGTGCTCGTCGAACAAGGTTTCGCCGCGAGCCAGGTGGAAAAACCGGATGACGACACGAATGAATACTGATGTGTCCGTTCGGGAAACTTATGTGTATGACTAAAAAAAATAAGACGATGAAAATTAAACAGTTATCGTATTTATTGCTTGGGGCAGCCCTGTGCGGCTGTACGACGGACACAACGGAAGAGGCGGGGACGAAGAAAACCGATGCGGACTTCATCGTACGCGCCACCGTCGGGGACGACGGGCAGACCAGGGCCGATATGACGGAGGACGGGCTGAGGTTCTCGTTCAGCGCCGAGGATGCCGACCGGATCGGCCTGTACCTGAACTATCCGGCCAACGACTGGACGGATCAGAACCTCTGTTTCGAAGCCGTGAACTCGCAGACAAAAGGCTGGGTGGATTTCAAGCAGGTGTCTTCCTCGACATTTGCCATCCAGGAAGGGCTGAATGTTTACGCCTACTACCCGTACGAAGAAAACGAAGCCCAGGTATCGGGGACGACGGACGGCACGGCCGATTCGCGTGCGGCCGTGTCGAGCAACTGGGCGGGTACGCGCAACCTCGAAGTCCCGGCCGAACAGCAGCAGGTTGCCGGCGACGACTTTTCGAATCTGGCAAAATACTATGTACTGGCGGCCGTGCCCACCACGGTGGTCAACGATACGGACAATACTCCCACGGTAAAACTGAGTTTCTCGGGGATATTCGCGCTGCTCCGCATCCGGCTGGTGAACGATACGGACAACGACGTAACGATCGGCCGGGTCGATTTCGAGGCAGCCCGGAACCAGCCCCTGACGGGGCTCTATACGGCAGACCTGACGGCGAACCCCCAATTCGGGAATACGGACTACAAGACCACGGCCGTAGCGGGCAGAACGGACAACAAGGTATCGGTGACGCTCGCCGCCCCGGCGACCATCGCGGCCGGAGGAGACACCTATATTTACGCCGTAGTACATCCGCTGGTGGTCAGCTACTGCGTGATTACGGCATGGACGACCGACGGCTACAAGTTCGTGGAGCGCAAGACCTTCAACGACAATACCACGGTATCGTTGCAGCGCGACATCCGCAGGACGTTCAGATGCACGATGTCGGACAGCAACAAGCTCCCGGTGGACGCCCCGTCCCAGGATGCAGAGGGGTATTACGAGATCGACTCCTACGAGGACATGCTGTGGGTTTCGGAGAATGCCACCGACGCTGCGAAGAAATATAAAATGACGCAGGACATCGACATGACGGGCAAAATCTACACCCCGATCGGATTCGGCACCAATTACACCGAAGGCGCCAAGGCACAGGAGTTCGCAGGCGAATTCGACGGCGGAGGCCATACGATCAGCAACGTCACGGTCAATCCGTCGTACCACACCTGCGTGGGAATTTTCGGGGCTACGAAATCGGGCGCCGTGATCAAAAACCTGAAGGTCGCCAACCTCACCTACGAGAGCGACCTGCCGTCGGAGAAGGCAGGCCAGCGGAAATGGATCGGCGGACTGATCGGGTATGCCCTTCCCGGAACGACGGTTTCGGACGTGGCTCTCACGAACATCAGCCTGACGGCGAACGGAAGCAAGGAAAGTGCCTCCACCTCCTACCGCATTGGCGGCGTGATAGGCCTGATGGAACTGGGATCGGCGGAGGTTTCACTCTACAAGAACATCACGGCCGACGGCGTAACGCTGACGGGCGGCTACGCACTGGGCGGTTTCGCGGGAACGATGCAGCAAAATGCCCGTATCGAGGAGTGCTCGGTGAAGAACGTCACCATCCGGCATAAGAACCAGATACTGTACGGGGAGACGAGCTATCCGGCTACCGGAGGGTATGTTTATGCCTCTTCGTATTTCGCGGGCGACGTGAACCAGGGAACGATCGACATCACCTGCTCCGGGGAGCTGGTCGGCGGGACGAATTCGCGCGAAGACCTCGACGGGCTCGGGTCGATGTACGAGTCGACGTGGGACATACAGCCCTATGTCGGGGAATTGTGCATCAGTACGCTGACCCTAAACGGCGAGGCGCTGAGCCGCAAGGTGGAGGTCGCAACACCGGAAGAACTGGCCGAAACGCTGGCATCGCGCGGCGGCGAGATCGCCGTGACCGCCGACCTCGACCTGACCACCGCGCAAGCAGTGCAGGTCAACTACCCCACCGTGCTTACGCTCGGCCAAGGGACGAAGATAACGGTCTCGTCCAACAAGCTGAACAACTACTCGGATCTCACGGTTTCGGGCCCAGGCTCCATTACGGGCGATTACGGCCTGATCCGGAATTACGCGGGGGCATACCTGACCATCGACGGGGGCGCGACGCTCGAAACGACCAATAACCAGCAGGGGTCGGGTATCCTGAACAACGGCGGCAAGGTCGTACTCGCGGACTGCACCGTCAACGCGGCTTTTTACGCCGTTGCCAACCAGGGCGGCGGCTCGCTGACTGTCAATAACGGGAAGTTCTCCTCGACGGCACACAACGGGAACGGCCAGTGGGCATATTGCATCCGCACGTTGGGCGAAGGCACGCAAACCGTCATCAACTACGCCGAGGTATCGGGCGTACAGGGAGCCGTGGCGGTCGACTCGGGCGGCAAGGTGACGATCAACGACGGTATCTTCTCGACCTACGATCTGTCAGGCACGGGCAACAATTTCCACGGACTGGCCGTACTGGCCGACGGACATGCGGTCGTGAACGGCGGTAAATTTTACAGCGAAGGGCACGACTACTGCGTACGCCTGGGCGACGACGGTGCGGCAGCGGCTTCCGACCCGAGCACGGTCGAGCTGAAAGGCGGCTATTTCGGCGACATGGGGCTCGACAAGATCAAGGGCGGCACGACGATCACCCCGGCAGCAGGTTACAAATTCGAACAACTGGCCGAACCGATTGTCGAGCAGTCCGCGACCGTACCCGGAAAAACCAACACCTACAAATACCGGATCGTGGCCCAATAACGGGCCCGGCCATCACAAAACGCCTATGCCGTCCGGGTTTCCCGGCCGGCAGACGATACTGAAAGGGCAGCTCCCGCGGGGAGCTGCCCTTTTCAAAATCATATCTCAGCTTTCGCAGCCCGGCAACGGATTACATCCGCTCCGGGACGTCGATGCCGAGCAGGTTCATGCCGCGGCGAATGACACGCGCCACCTGCCCGGCCAGCCGGAGACGCATCGTGCGGGTCGCTGCATCCTCTTCCCGGAGGATCGAATGGTCATGGTAGTATCCGTTGAACTGCTTGGCCAGTTCGTAGACATAGGCGCCGATGACCGAGGGGGCGAAATTTTCACCCGCGGCAGCCACGACCGACGGATATTCCGTGAGCGTCTTCACCAGGTCGATCTCCTCGGGCAGGTAATCGGCCTGCACGGCGGCGGAAAAGTCGATCCCGGCTTCGGTAGCCTTGCGTAGGATCGAGCAGATACGCGCATGGGTATATTGGATGAACGGCCCCGTATTGCCGTTGAAGTCGATGGATTCGCGCGGGTCGAAAAGCATGGTTTTCCTGGGGTCGACCTTGAGGATGAAATACTTGAGCGCCCCCAGCCCGACCATCGTCGACACGGCATTCGCCTCTTCTTCGGAGCAGTCGTCCAGCTTGCCCAGCTCGGCGGACATCTCGCGTGCGGTAGCGACCATGTCGGCGATCAGGTCGTCGGCATCGACCACCGTGCCCTCGCGCGACTTCATCTTGCCCTCGGGCAGTTCCACCATGCCGTAGGAGAGGTGCGTGATATGGTCGCTCCAGTCGGCATACCCCAGTTTCTTGAGCACCAGCTTGAGCACCTGGAAGTGGTAGTTCTGTTCGTTGCCCACGACATAGATCATGTCGTCGAGCTTGTTATCCTCGAAGCGGCGGTAGGCCGTGCCCAGATCCTGCGTCATGTAGACCGAAGTCCCGTCGCCGCGCAGCAGCAGTTTCTCGTCCAGCCCGTCGGCCGTGAGGTCGATCCAGACCGAATTGTCGGGACGGCGGTAGAAAACACCCTTGCGGAGCCCCTCCTCGACGAGGCTCTTGCCCAGCAGGTAGGTCTGCGATTCGTAGTAAACCTTGTCGAAATCGACGCCCAGCGCCTTGTAGGTCACGTCGAAGCCCTCATACACCCAGCCGTTCATGGTTTCCCAAAGCGAGTAGACCTCGGGATCGCGGGCCTCCCACTTGCGCAGCATCTCCTGCGCCTCGAGCATCACGGGAGCGTTCTTTTTCGCCTCCTCTTCACTCTGCCCCTGCGCCATCAACTCCTTGATTTGCGCTTTGTAGTGCTTGTCGAATTCGACGTAGTATTTGCCTACGAGGTGGTCGCCCTTCATGCCCGACGTGGCGGGCGTTTCGCCGTTGCCGTAGAGTTTCCACGCCAGCATCGACTTGCAGATATGGATGCCGCGGTCGTTCACCAGGTTGGCCTTGATGACGTTATGGCCGTTGGCCTTGAGTATTTGCGCCACGGAGTAGCCCAGCAGGTTGTTGCGGATATGCCCCAGGTGCAGGGGTTTGTTGGTATTGGGCGACGAATATTCGATCATGACCGTGCGCCCGGTGGCCGGGGCCTGCCCGAAATCGGCATCGGCAGCGACCTCGTCAAAACGCGCCGCCCAGAAAGCGCCGTCGAGCACGAGGTTCAGAAAACCCTTGATGACATTGAAAGACTTGATTTCGGGGACGTTGGCCGTCATATAACCGCCGATCTCGGTCGCAGTGGCTTCGGGCGACTTGCGGCTTCGTCGCAGCAGCGGGAAGGTCACGAGCGTATAATCGCCCTCGAATTCCTTGCGGGTCTTCTGAATCTGCAACTGTTCGCCGTCGAGCGTACCGTAAAGCGCCTCCACCGAGCGGCGGACGGCATCCGAAATAAAGTTCTCAATATTCATATCGTGAAAGAATTTGTCCGCAAATTTAGTATTTTTTCAGGGAATATTCAATCCCCGGCCCCATATTATTCGGACAGGGTGCAATACCCTGCCCCGGCACCGGCGGGCGCACAAATAAATTTGGCATTACACACGCCATGCATTATCTTTGCAGACAAACAAACCGGACACCCCAATGGAGTTCCTCATCATTCTATTATTAATCATCCTGAACGGCTTCTTCGCCATGTCGGAGATCGCCATGATCTCGGCGCGCCGCTCCAATCTGGAGATGCAGGCACGGCAGGGCGACGCCGGGGCGCGGCAGGCGCAGAAGCTTATCGAAGACCCGGACAAATTCCTTTCGACCATCCAGATCGGCATCACGCTGATAGGCATCCTCACGGGTATCTACTCGGGCGATGCGCTGGCCACGAAATTCGGCCGGGAGCTCGCCGCACTCGGCATTTCCCTGCGCACGGCCACGGTCGTGGCGCAGATCACGATCGTCATCGTCGTAACCTACCTGACCCTCATATTCGGGGAGCTCGTGCCCAAACGCATCGGCATGAACTCGGCGGAAAAGATCGCCAAGCTGGCAGCACGGCCCATGCGCCTGCTCTCGCTGCTGGCCTCGCCGTTCGTATGGCTCCTGTCGCGCAGCACCGCAGGCGTGACCCGCCTGCTGGGGCTCCGCAAATCGGATTCGAAGGTCACCGAGGAGGAGATACGCTCCATCATCCAGGAAGGCGCGGAGGACGGCGAAGTGCAGGAGGTAGAGCAGAAGATCATGGGCCGCGTATTTTCGCTGGGCGACAGGACGGTCGAGTCGATCATGACCTTTCGCAGCGAACTGGTATGGATCGACACCGCGATGACGCCGGAACAGATCCGCGAACAGGTCAACCGGGAGCCCCACAACCGCTATCCCGTCGGCGAAGGGAGCCTCGACAAACTCGCGGGCGTCGTCTACCTGAAAGACCTGTTCCGACATATCGACGACCCCGGATTCGACATCCGCAACCACCTTTCGCCCGCCAAGTTCTTCCACGAGGGAGCCGAGGTATACAGCGCGCTGGAACAATTGCGCAGCGAGCAGCTCGGCTACGGCATCGTGTGCGACGAATTCGGCGTAACGCGCGGCATCGTCACCCTGAAGGACATCTTCGAGGCGCTGGTCGGCGAGATCCCCGACGGCTACGGGGAACCCGACATCGTACGGCGCGAGGACGGCAGCGTGCTCATCGACGGGCAGTGTCCGTTTTACGATTTCCTGGCCTTCTTCGGCGCGGAGAACGCCGTTCCCCGCAATGCCTACAATACGATCAGCGGACTGGTTCTCGACCAGCTGAAACACATTCCCGCCACGGGGGAGAAGCTCCGCTGGAACAGTTTCGACCTCGAGATCGTCGACATGGACGGCGTCCGCATCGACAAAATACTCGTAACACACGACCAAGTGAGCGAATCATGAAAATTGCCGACATAGAACTCGGGGAAAAACCCCTGCTGCTGGCGCCGATGGAGGACGTGACCGACCCGTCGTTCCGCTACATGTGCAAGCGTTTCGGCGCCGACGTGGTCTACACGGAATTCATCTCCTCCGACGGGCTGATACGCGACGCGGCCAAGTCGCTCAAAAAACTCGAAATCGACGACGCGGAGCGTCCGGTAGGCATCCAGCTCTACGGCCATCTGGTCGAACCGATGGTCGAGGCGGCACGCATGGCCGAAGCGGCCGGCCCGGACATCATCGACATCAACTTCGGCTGCCCCGTGAAGAAGATCGCGGGGCGGGGCGCCGGGTCGGGCATGATGCGCGACGTGCCGCTGATGGTCGAAATGACGCGGAGGATCGTGGAGGCGGTCGGAAAACCCGTGACCGTGAAAACCCGCCTGGGCTGGGACGACGAGTCGAAGAACATCGAGGAGATAGCCCTGCGCCTGCAGGATGTCGGCATCGCGGCGCTCACGATACACGGCCGCACACGGGCCCAGATGTACCGCGGCGAAGCCGACTGGACGCTGATCGGCAAGGTGAAGAACAATCCGCGGATACATATCCCGATCATCGGCAACGGCGATGTGGATTCGGGGCCGAAAGCGGCCGAAATGTTCGACCGCTACGGCGTGGACGGCGTGATGATCGGTCGCGCGACCTACGGGCGCCCGTGGATATTCCGCGAGGTGAAACACTACCTTGCCACGGGCGAAGTGCTGCCCCAGCCATCGGTCTGCGAGCGGGTGGAGATCGCCAAGGAGCACCTGCGAAAATCGTTGGAAATCAAAGGCGAATACGTGGGCATCCTCGAAATGCGCCGCCACCTGTCCAACTATTTCAAGGGGTTGCCCGATTTCAAGCCCACACGCCTGAAGCTGGTCACGCTGCTCGACATCCCCGAGCTGTTCGCCACGCTCGACTCGATCGCCGAGCGCTGGGGCGATTTCGACGTGAGCGGCACAGTGCCCGAACCGCTGTCGCACGACCTGTAATTTCACGGGGTCACACGAAGGCCTGATTCCGGTCGGTGGCCGAGACGGAGATGGAACGGGGTTTTGCCCGCTCTGCGCGAAACAGCAAAAAATACGCCTGATCCCCTGTGGAATCAGGCGTTTATACGCTCAGATACAACGGCTACTTCAGCACACGCTCGACATAGGCTTTGTAATCCTTCACGACGGGCTCGTACTCCTCGTCCTCGAAGAGCGGCGACGAGATCAAGAAATCGGCCGACGAACGGTTGATCGCCGTCGGGACATTGTAGAGCGTCGCCAGGCGCAACAACGCCTTGACGTCGACGTCGTGCGGCTGCGCCGACATGGGATCCCAGAAGAAGATCAGGGCGTTGATCTTGCCGTCGGCGATCAGCGACCCCAACTGCTGGTCACCGCCCAGCGGGCCGGATTTGAGCAGCGTGATTTTCAGGTCGGGCAATTCCCGGATCCCATCCGCGGATTCGTCTTCCTCGCGGTGATCCCGCAGTGTCTTTTCGACCATCTTGCCGGTCGTACCCGTACAAACGAGATGATGGCGGCTCAGGTTCCTGCTGTTCCAGTCGACCCATTCGGCCAGGTCGCGTTTCATATTGTCGTGGGCAACCAGTGCCAGCACTTTTGTCATTTTAGCCATAGCGATATTTTTATCCGTTGAACAAAGATAACACAAACACGGGGATAACTACAAAAAAAGCATGCATTTAATCGGGAAACAGCACAACAAAAAAGCCCCGCTCGGGCGGGGCTCAGGGGTTATTCGGTTTCGGCCGGGAGCTTGAATTCGGTAAACCCGGCTTTGACGAGGATGTTGTACCACGCAAAGCACTTCTTGATGTCGGAAACATGTACCCGGTCACGGTCATAGTCGGGAAGCACCTCGGCGAAACAGGCTTTCAGCTTTTCGGGGGCCTCCTTGGGGCTGACGGCCTCGCGGCCGCCCGTATGGGCATAGATCTTGGTGAACACATCGGCCAGAGGAATGTCGTCTCCCTCGGTGAACATCGAGATCTCGGTCAGCGAACTTACTTTCGACGTCGCCGAAGCGTTCATCCGCCTGCCGTCGAGCAACGATTCGACGATCACACCGTGCGTGGACTGCGCTACATACTTATAAAGTCCGGGCTGGCCCGAAATGGCCAGAATTTCTTTCAATTCCATATTAAATTATAGTGTGGTAAATTAATTCGCTTCGGGGTTGGGCATCGGCTCCGGTTCGGACTCCTCCTGCACGGTATATTCGTACACCTCGGAGAACGTATACACGCTGTACGCAGAGACGGCAAGTATCTGGAAGGTCACTTTCGTGCCGGCCTTCTGCCCCTCGATCGTCGCCTTGTAGTTTTTCGACTTGTCTTTCTCGGAACCGAACCACACCTGGTCTTTAGGCTCTTCAGTCGTTTCCGGATCCTCGTTGAGGCTGTATAGAATACTGATGCCGGTAAACCCGTATTCGCTCGTAACCGTTGCCGAAACATGGACATTTTCACCGGCATGGACTTCCTGCGGACTGAAAGTGACTCCCGAAATCACGGGCGCAACCTTATACTCGGGGCCGAGTTCCTTGTTGCAAGCCGCCAGGCAGCATGCCGCCACGGCCATGATAAGCAATTTTTTCATTTTATAGGCAGATTAATTGTTTTTCACATGCACATCCATCTGCGGGAAGGGGAAGTTGATCCCCTTTTCAGGCAGCTGTTTGTAGAATTTCTCGTTGTTTTCGAAGAACACGTTCCAGTAATCGGCGTTCTTCACCCAGGCGCGTGCCGAAAGGTTGACCGAGCTGTCGGCGAGGGCTGCGACCCACACCACGGGCGCAGGATCGCCCAGCACGCGGCTGTCGGCGGCAAGGATGGCGAGGATCGCCGCACGCGCCGCATCCACGTCGTCGCCATAGGAAATACCGATCGTCCAGTCCACACGGCGGGTATCGGACGTAGAAAAATTATCGATGATGGCCGTGGCAATCGAGTTGTTCGGAATGTAAATTGTCTGGTTGTCGGCCGTAGTGATGACCGTCGAGAAGAGTTTGATCTCGCGCACGGTGCCCGACTGTCCCTGTGCCGAGATGTAGTCGCCGACACGGTAGGGCTTCATCAACAGGATCATCACGCCGCCCGCGAAGTTCTGCGCCGTACCGCTCAGGGCCATACCGATGGCCAGCGTGGCGGCGGAGAAGACGGCGATGAGCGATGTGACGTTGACGCCCAGCGTCGAGACGACGATCAGCACCAGCAGCAGCGTGAAGATCACGCGCACGGTGTTGCGCATGAACGACCGCAGCGAAATATCGACACGGCGGTGCTCCAGCGCCAGGTCGAGCAGCCTGACGATGCGGCGCAGTATCCAACGGCCGATGAAATAGATCGCCAGCGCGAGGGCTATTTTCAGCAGTATCCAGACCGACTCGGACAGGAGGTTTTGCAATACGGTCTCGAAATCGAGGTTCGCAATTTTATGGACGGTTTCCGCAAAATTGGCTTTCTGCACACTGTCGGGCAGCATCAGCGGCGCGGGCGTATCGGTTCCTAAAAAAAGAGGCCACATATACCAGAAATAAAGTTTGTCTGCAAAAATAACCAAAAAAAAGAGAAGTTTACTAACTTTGTCTACGAATTTACGGAAAAGAAAAAAGGAAAAACGCTACAAGATGCAAAACAACGTCGAAATCATCCAGATAAATATATCCGGCGAAGACAAGCCGGGCATGACCTCTTCGCTCACCGAAATACTCGCACGCTACGACGCCTTCATCCTCGACATCGGCCAGGCCAACATCCACCAGTCGCTGACGCTGGGCATCCTGTTCCGGACTACGTCGGACAAATCGGGCAACATCATGAAGGAGCTGTTGTTCAAGGCATCGGAGCTGGGAGTGATGATCCGTTTCACTCCCATTTCGGAACAGAACTACGACAACTGGGTCGGCCGGCAGGGCAAGAACCGCTACATCATCACCCTCCTGGGACGTACGGTCACGGCACGCCATATCGCCGAAGTGACACGCGTGGTGGCACAGCACGGGCTGAATATCGACGCCATAAAGCGCCTGACGGGCCGCATCCCGCTCAGCGAGGACGACCGTGCGGCCAAATCGTGCATCGAACTTTCGGTGCGCGGGTCGCTCACCGACGAGGAGCGCAGCACGATGCAGGAGGGGTTCATGAATCTGTCGGAGATCGGGCTCGACGTTTCGTTCCAGAAAGACGACATCTACCGCCGCAGCCGCCGCCTGATCTGCTTCGACATGGATTCGACGCTGATCGAGACCGAGGTGATCGACGAACTGGCCGAGCGTGCCGGCGTGGGCGATGCGGTGCGCGAGATCACGGCGCGCGCCATGCGGGGCGAGATCGACTTCCGCGAAAGCTTCACCGAGCGCGTGGCCCTGCTCAAGGGGCTCGACGTCTCGGTCATGGAGGAAATAGCCCGTAACCTGCCCATCACCGAAGGGCTGGAGCGCATGATGACGATCCTCAAGCGTGTGGGCTATAAAACGGCGATCCTCTCGGGCGGGTTCACCTATTTCGGCAACTACCTGCGCCAGAAATACGGATTCGACTACGTATATGCCAACGAGCTGGAGATCGAGCAGGGCAAGCTCACGGGGCGCTATGTCGGCGAGGTGGTCGACGGGCGCCGCAAGGCCGAACTGCTGCGCCTGCTGTGCCAGTTCGAGGAGATCAACATCGCCCAGTCGGTGGCAGTCGGCGACGGCGCCAACGACCTGCCGATGCTCAACCTCGCGGGCCTGGGCATCGCATTCCATGCCAAACCCAAGGTGAAGGCCACGGCACGGCAGTCCATCTCGACCATCGGCTTGGACGGCATCCTCTATTTCCTCGGTCTGAAGGATTCACGCATCGAACAATAACCCTATGTGACTGTTGCCGCTGCTCTGCGTGGCCCTGCTCGCGGCGGGGTGTTACGACTCCCGGTTCGGGGAACGCGGCGACGACGCCACGCCCGAGCCCGTCACGGCGACCATCCGGCAGCTGCGTGAGAAATTCGCCGGGACGACCTTCCCCGTCACGGGGGACATCGTGGTGTCGGGGCGCGTAACCACCAGCGATTACGACGAGAATTTCTACCGCACGTTCTGCATCGAAGAGGACGGAGCGGGGATAGAGGTCATGGCGGGCATAGACCACCTGCACAACGATTTCCCGGAGGGCTGCCAGGTCACGCTCAGGCTCAGGGGCCTGGCGCTGGGCGAAAGCCACGGGGTATTGCAGGCCGGGCGGATGCCCGCCGCAGGAAGCGGTTTCGCGACCGATTACATAGGGTCGAAAGCGGCGCTGGACGCAGCGGTGACCCGCAACGGGGAGGCGCTGGAACCCATTGCCCCTACCCTGCTGTCGCCCGGCGAACTGACGCCGGAGCGATGCGGCACGCTGGTACGGATCGGGGCGCTAAGCTACACCCCGGAAGACCTTACGCCCGGGACATGGGCCGGATACAAGCGTTTCACGGACGACACAGGCGCGGCGGTCTACACCTATGTACGCAGCTACGCCCGGTTTGCGGACGACGAGGTACCCGTCGGCCGCTGTACGCTCACGGGAATCCTGCAATACGACGCCACCGGGGAAGGGCGTTACATTCTCAAACTGCGCGATGAAAACGATTGGACCCGTTAACCGGCTCCCGGCGATATCCCGCACGGCACTCCGCACGGCCGTGTCCGTCGTGCTGGCGCTGACGGCCCTCGCCGGGTGCGACAAGGCGTCGGGGCTGGAATTCGACGACGACACGCCGCAGGGGACGGTCACGATCGCTGCGCTCAAATCGCGTTGCACGGGAGCACAGGCCGCCGTCACGGAGGACATCACGATCGAAGGCGTGGTGACGGGCAACGACCTCTACGGAGAATTCTACAAAACGCTGGTCGTCGAAGACACGAGCGGCGGGATTTCGATAGCCGTGGACGCCACGGAACTCTACGTCGACTACCCGGTCGGCACGGCGGTCACGATCCATTGCAACGGGCTGTTCCTGTGCGACTACGGCGGCAAGGTAATGCTCGGCACGCGCCCCACGGACGAATATGCCGGGCCGGGGAGGATACCCCAGGCGGAGGCGGCGCTGTACCTGCGGCGGAAGCAGGCGGAAACCAGGCCCCTACGGCCTCGGACGTTCACGTTCGGGGAGGTAGACATGCGGCATACCGACACCTACGTGCATTTCGAAGGGGTACGGTTCGTGCAGCAGGGCAACTGGTGCGACCCCGATCCCGAGACCGGACGCCCCGCGACGACCGAACGGCGGATCGCGGATCACACGGGACGGGAATTCATCGTCCGCACGGCAGGTACGTGCACCTATGCCACGGAGCCCGTACCGCAGGGCACAGGCTCCGTATATGGGATAATCGACTATTTCAACGGGAAATACACGCTCCGCATCGCCAACCGCGAGGTGGATTTCGCTACTGTTGCAGCGCGTCCCACAGCATGTCCTTCAAGCGGGGGATATTCAGCCCCGAAACCGACGAGATAAACACCGACGGGACGCCTTCGGGCAGGTGGGATTTCATCTCTTCGATCAGTCCGTCGTCCAGCATGTCGCATTTGGTGATGGCCAGCAGCCGCTGCTTGTCGAGCAGTTCGGGGTTGTACTGCGTAAGCTCGCCCAGCAAAACCGCATAATCGCGTTTGAGGTCGTCGCTGTCGGCCGGGATCATGAACAGCAGCACCGAGTTGCGCTCGATATGGCGCAGGAAGCGTGTGCCCAGGCCGCGGCCCTCGTGCGCCCCCTCGATGATACCCGGAATGTCGGCCATGACGAACGACTTGTGGTCGCGTACCTCGACGATGCCCAGGTTGGGTTCGAGCGTGGTGAAAGCATAGTTGGCGATCTTGGGTTTGGCAGCCGAGACCACCGAGAGCAAGGTGCTCTTGCCCGCATTGGGGAACCCGACCAGCCCGACGTCGGCCAAGACCTTCAGTTCGAGGATGAAGGTGCCTTCGTCGCCCTCCTCGCCCGGCTGCGCATAGCGCGGCGTCTGGTTCGTGGCGCTCTTGAAATGCCAGTTTCCGAGGCCGCCCCGACCGCCTTTGAGCAGTACGAGCTGTTCGCCGTCGGCCGTCACCTCGCCGACATCTTCGGTGAGCGTGGTGCCGTCCTCCTGTTCAACCACACGCCGGGCGACCGTGCCCAGCGGCACGGGGATGACGATGTCCCGGGCGTCCCGGCCCGACGAGCGGGCTCCCGAGCCGCACTGCCCGTCCTCGGCGAACTGGTGGCGCTGGTATTTGAGGTGGATAAGCGTCCAGTACTGGCTGTCGCCCTGCAGGACGATGCTGCCGCCCTTGCCGCCGTCACCGCCGTCGGGGCCGCCGAAAGCCACGAATTTTTCACGGCGGAAATGCGCCGAGCCGGCCCCTCCGTGTCCCGAACGGGCAAATATCTTCACGTAATCTACAAAGTTCGAACCTGCCATACCTTGATTATTTAGGTTGCAAAGATAGTGCAAGCCGAGGGCAAAAGCAAGTTTACTTGCATTTTGCCGAGGCGCCGCCTGTCTAAAACAAGGTTAAAGATAATGCAAGCCGGGGCGATGCCGGATTTATTTGGAAATGCCCGGGCATCAAAAAAGCCCGTGTCGGGGACACGGGCCTTGAAGCAGCCGGATGAAGGCTTATTTCTTACGCGTCAGCACGATGTCGGACACACCGAGGCAGTAGCGCGCATAAGCGCCCTGCTTGGGATGCCACTGGAACAGCGACGGTGTCCAGGTTTTCTCGGCGATCACGGTCGACCCCACACGCAGTTCGTCGCCGGCGACCGTGACGGGAAGTTCGCATTCGCAATCGGAGAAAGCCTTGTCATCGGCACCGCCGAGCAGGTAGACCGGGCCAAGCTCATCGGTGGTGAACCAGCTCAGGACATTGAACTTGGTAGTAGCTTCGACGACGATCGATCCGTCCTCCAGGAGTTTGAGAAACCACTTGGGGCCGAAGCCTTCGAGAGCCCGGGCTACGGAAAAGCCCTCTTCGATCAGCTGTTCGTAGGTTCGGGCACTGCCCTCTTTCTCGAAGTCCCCGAGGCCAAGGCAGATGAGATAGTTCTCCTTGCGGTATTTCCGCGAGCCGACCTGTGCCATGATTTCGACATCGAATGTCCACTCCTCGGTCGTGAAGAAAAACCCGCCCGTAGCAGGATCAAATCCCGTAGCGTATTTGACGCTCTGCTTGCCGGCCCATGAACCGACAAGTGCGTCGAACTCGGCTGACTGAATCATTCCGGAAGTATCCTCTGCGAGCGTGGTCACCTTGATCTGGGCTGCGTCGGATGCGGTATACTTCGAGTCGGAGGAGAGCGCCTTGACGGTGACCGTATACTCCGTTCCCGGATTCAGGCCGCTCAAACGGGCGGAGGTTTCGGACGTGGTCGCTTCAGCGCCGCCATCGAGCGAATAGGCATATACATTTGCATGCTCGACGGCCTGCCACGTCACTGTGAAAGCGGTCTCCTCGACCGAACTCTGGGCGAGGACGGGTGCGGCGAGCTGCGTCCCGTTGTTATCCCCGTCGTCACCGGAATCGGAATCGCTGCAAGCGGCAAAACCCAGCAACAGGGAAGCACACATTAAAATTCTGCTGATCTTTTTCATTGTTGTTCGTATTTATCGGTTATGAAATTCTTACGTGATCTTTTATTCGGCCTTTTCGGTCTTCTGTGTCTTCTCGATCCAGAAATCGGAGCCGCTCTTGCTGATCCCCAACACACAGACCGAATAGGAGGTTCCGGCTGCCAGCCCGGTCTTACGGATGGTCTGCGGCCCGGTATACTCGCCCTTGGCGGGCATCACCTCCTTCTTGAACGCCTCCAGTCCCCCGGCCATCAATACCTCCATAGCCAACGAAGAGGTCTTTGTGACATGGACGTAATATTTCTCGATGGCGGCATCGGGCGTACAGACGACATCAAACCCGTCGGACGCGACATTCTCGAACGTTACCGTCACTTCGCCCGACGCATCGGGAAGGGTCGTGGCGGGCGCCGACACGAGGACGGTCGTGAGCAGGTCGCCCGGGGCGTACCACCCTACTGCATAGACGACATAGTCGGTTTCGGGTTTCAGCCCGGTAAATTCGAAGGGGTGGTCACCCTGTACGAGTTGGGCGGCAAGATACTCCTCGAAGCTGACGCCCGCGATCAGGGCCGAAGCGCTGAGCTTGCGGCGCACCGACCCGATAAATTCCTCCGTCGAAGCGTATTTGTCGAAGTCGGACTTCAGGGCATAACCGCAGTAGTAGGTTCGCGTCTTGCTTTTGGGAGATACGGATCCGGAAATGCTGTTCATCCCGGCCTGGGCAACCGAAAGCGTAAAGGGGTTCTGTTCCAGGGCAGCAGCGACCGTCAGCTCGGCGAATTCGGAATCGAGGAACTGCACCTGTCCGGAAACGGCTTTCACACGCACGGTAGCCGGCATACCGGATTCCAGCCCGGTCACGACTGCAGACAACCCCGTAACGGTCAGCTCCTCACCGCCATCGACCGTATATACATAGGATGCCGCATCGGGAACGGCTTTCCACACGACCGTCGCGGAATTCTCCGTGGCGTCGCCCGCCGAGAGGACAGGAGCCGCCAGTTGCGTGGCCGGCAGGGTTGCCAGGGTGATTTGGGCGAATTCCGAATCCAGGTACTGCTCCTGCCCCGCGACAGCCTTTACCTTGACAGTATAGCTGCGACCGGGCTCCAGTCCGTCGAAGCGCACCGAAGGCTGTGTTACGGTCGTCTCGGCGCCACCGTCGAGCGTACAGGCGTAGGACGCGGCGTTCTCCACGGCATCCCAGGTCACGGCGACCGATACCTGCGTTACGGCGTCTTCCGCCAGGACGGGTGCGGCCAAAGCAACGGGATCCACGGGTTTTTCGTCATCCGAGCAACCTGCAAAAGCGGCCCCGAGGACAAAAAAAGCTGAGAAAAGTAGTTGTTTCTTCATAGCTGAAAAAGTTTAAAAATATTTGCTGCAAAAGTTCATTAACCTACTGATTCAAAGTCCATACAGCCCGAAAAAGATTGCCAGAAAAGGCTGTATGAACGAACGAATCGGTTTTTGTAAATATCGCTACGAATCGTCCATAAAGTTCTCATACCACGCCAAAAAGGCGAACAAGGCCGATAATCGGGAAAAACAAGGCGATAAAAGGGAATGACAGAATGTGACATTTTTTTACTATTTTTGCCTGCAACGTCACCCCTTCTTCATACATACGAAAACACATGGGCTATCTCGAACAGGCTGTGCGTTCACGGTGGGCCGTCCCGATGACGGCTTTCCTGATCCAACTGAGCCAATACTGGAATACGCTGGTAACGGTCACCTGGTGGTCGAAACGGGCGACCGTATCGGTCGTCTGGTTCTGCGTTCTGTGGCTGGCGACCATCCTGCTGCTGGAAATATTCCTGAACAGGCGGTTCCCATTCCCGGTACGTTGCCTGCTGGGCACGCTCGTCATCGCGGGAGTTATCCTCACGGCCATGCTGGTCATCTCGCTGCAGTCCGAAAAACCGTGGCTCACACTGGGATACGACGAAGTCGGGTATCTGATCATCACGTATACGATATGCCTGCTGATCGGCAGCATCGTACTGATGATCAACAAGGAACGCCGGCATGAAAAAGAGATCGAGATGCTCCGGATAGAGAACCTCAGCAGCCAGTACAACGCCATTGCCAACCAGGTAAGCCCCCACTTCTTTTTCAACGCACTGAGCAACCTCTCGTCGCTCGTACGCGGCGACAAGAAACAGGAAAGCCTTGAATACATCGGCAACCTGTCGGGCATATTCCGGTACATCATCCGCTTCAAGGAGTCGTCGCTGACGACCCTGGGCGAGGAACTGAATTTCATAAATTCGTACAAGCAACTGATGGACGTACGCTTCGCCGAAAGCTACACCTGCGAGGTCGACATCCCGCAGCAGGCGCTGAACATGCGCATGCCCAGCCTTTCGCTGCTGCCGCTGTTCGAAAATATCGTCAAACACAACGTCATCGACAGCGAGCACCACATGCGGATCACGATCTCGTTCAACGACAACAACGAATTGGTGATCGCCAACCCGGTCTATCCGAAGCTCACGCCGCCCGAATCGAACGGCATCGGGTTGACGAACCTGAGCAACAGGTACAGGCTGCTGCTGGGTAAGGAAATACGCATCGAGAAAACCGAGGGGGGGGGTGACGGGGTATTCCGAGTTTTCCTGCCGATGGTCAAGATGAACATAAAGCATACGCGATGAGGGTACTGATCATAGAAGACGAAATGGGGGCCCTCGACGACCTGAGGAGCATCCTCGCGGAATCTGCCCCGGACATCCGGATAGCAGGCACGACGGAGAGTGTCATGCAAAGCGTCGCATGGCTGGAAAAGAACCCCGTCCCGGATCTGATTTTCATGGACATCCATCTGTCCGACGGTTCGGCTTTCGAGATATTCAGGCGGACGGCCGTCGAGGCGCCCGTGATCTTCACGACCGCCTACGACGAGTACGCCATCCATGCCTTCAGGGTCAACGCCGTGGACTATCTGCTCAAACCGCTCGCCATCGACGAGGTGAAACGCGCACTGGAAAAATACCGGCGGCTCAACCGGCCGCAGGTACTCCCGGATATCGAGAAATTGTATGAAATGATTTCCTGCCAGCGGACGAATTCCCGCAGGAACATTCTGGTGGCCTACAAGGACAAACTGCTGCCGATCCCGACGGAGAAAATCGCCTTTTTCTATTCGACCAAGGAGACATCGAGGGTATACCTCGCCGATGGCAGCAACTATGCCTACAACAGGACGCTGGAGAGCATCTGCGACGACATGGATCCCCGGGCATTCTGCCGGGTCAACAAACAATACGTCGTCGCCAGGGAGCACATCACGAGCATCGTCGTATGGTCGAACAGCCGCCTGCTGGTTTCGATGGATACCGAGACGCCCGAGCCCGTATTCCTGAGCAAGAACCGGGCTGCGGAGTTCAAAAAATGGATCACGGGATAAGTCCCGTCCCGGAAAAAACATTTACAGGCGTGCGAGGTATCCGTAGCGTACCAAATCCTCTTCGCCGCGGGTGAGGTGGGTCTGGCCGTCGGCCAGCACGTAGAGGCGGTCGGTGATATCCGTCACATGGCGGTGCATATGGTCGGTCAGGAGAATGCCTTTCGAGGATTTTTCCTGCCGGATCAGCGCCTTGAGCGTCGACACGTGCAGCGGAGCGACCTGCGAAAAAGGTTCGTCGAGCATGACGAATTGCGTCGGACTGCACAGGATCAGGTAGGATTCCAGAATACGCCGCTCGCCGCCCGACAGGGCACGGATCTTCGTACCGCGCAGTTTGCCGAACAACGGGAACCATGCCAGCAGGTCGTCCCACGGCAACCCGAAGTCGCGCAGTGCCCGGTCGACGGTCAGCCAGCCCGGGATAAATCCCTGCTGCGCGAGGTAGCGCACCTCGTCGGCCCGAAAACGGTCATGCCACACCCCGTCGATGCGCATCGACCGGAAATCCGCCCGCAGCGAACCGCACAGTATCTTCATCAGACAGCTCTTGCCGCACCCGTTGCGGCCGAGCACCGCCGTAACGCCGCCCGTTTCAACGGCGAGGTACACTCCCGAAAGGATGCGCCGGTCGCCGAACGACAACTCCACGGAGTCGATCTCGAGGATATGTTTCTCAGAGGGGTTCATAAAGGAAGGCGGCCGTCAGTTTCAATAACACATAACACAGGATAAAGTCCACCCCGCAACTCACGCCCAGCAGTTCGCGGCGCCGCACGCCGAGGTTGCGGTAGTAGAAAAACTCGTCGCCGTAGCGCCGGACGATCCAGACATAGAGATAAAGCGGATAGACCGCCGCCTTGCCCAACAGGCACCACGGGACGATTGTCGGGCCGTGGTTCGAGACCACCCATGCCAACCCGATACTCACGGCCATGCAAAAAAAGAACATGGCCGAATAATAAAAGCGGAGTATGAGCAGCAATTTCCGGATCATCGTCCAAATATACGAAAAAAGCGGGTGGAATACAGACCACCCGCTTTTTATTCGGCGTAAACGCCAAGTCGGCATCTCCGCAAGAGAACCCGCTGCGGGCAGGAAAGCCGGCGACGGCGTTACAGCGCCAGCGGCTCGCAGGGAAGCCCCCAGGCCTCGGCGACGGGCCGGTAGACCACTTTGCCCTGCACGATGTTGAGCCCCAGTTCCAGTTCGCGGTTTTCCTTGCAGGCACGGCGCCAGCCCTTGTCGGCGAGCTGGACGACGTAGGGAAGCGTAGCGTTGGTGAGCGCAAGCGTCGAGGAATAAGGCACGGCGCCGGGAATGTTGGCCACGCAGTAGTGCAGGATGCCGTCGACATAGTAGACGGGGTCTTCGTGCGTCGTGGGACGCGAGGTCTCGAAGCAGCCGCCCTGGTCGATGGCCACGTCGACCATCACCGAGCCGGGCTCCATCTCCCGGAGCATGTCGCGCGTAACGAGCTTCGGGGCCTTGGCGCCGGGGATCAGCACCGAGCCGATCACCAGGTCGGCATGTTTGAGCTCTTCGCGGATATTGTATTCCGAAGACATCAGGGTCTTGACGTTCTTGGGCATCACGTCGGCCAGGTAGGTGAGGCGTTGCAGCGAAATGTCGCAGATCGTCACGTCGGCCCCCGTCCCGGCAGCCGTACGCGCCGCGGCCGTACCGACCACACCGGCGCCGATGACGAAGACCCTGGCGGGCTTCACCCCCGGTACGCCGCCCAGCAGCTTGCCTTTGCCGCCGCGGGGTTTTTCGAGGAAATAACGCCCTTCCTGCGTGGACATGCGGCCTGCGACCTCGGACATAGGGATCAGCAGCGGCAGCGAACGGTCGGCACGCTCGACAGTTTCGTAGGCACAGCACACCGCCCCGCTGTCGACCATGGCATGGGTAAGGGGTTCGCTGCTGGCGAAATGGAAAAACGTGAAGACCAGCTGGTCTTTGCGGATCAGCTTGTACTCGGGGGCGATGGGCTCCTTGACCTTGACGATCATTTCGGCACGGGCATAGACATCCCCGATCGTGGGAAGGATCTCCGCCCCTACCGCCGTATAGGCCTCGTCGGCAAAACCGCTGTTCACACCGGCCGTAGCCTGCACATAAACCGTGTGGCCCCGCTTGACGAGCTCCTGGGCGCCTGCGGGGGTAAGGGCAACGCGATTCTCGTTGTTCTTGATCTCTTTGGGAATACCGATAATCATAAGGCTTGAAGTTTTTTAGGTTTTTTGCCTTTTAATTTACGGATTTTATCCGGAACAGCAAAATATTCCGGCTATTTTTCACTTCCGGGTCAAAATTTATAAGAGATCGTAAGATAGAACGAACGCGGATAGGCATAGGTATAGCGCGTGGCGTGGGGTGCGAAATAGAGGGCGTCGCCCGAACGGATACGCCGGACGCGCAGCGACTCGTAACCGCTGTAAACCGTATCGGCATCGCCCAGCAGGTTGCGCAGCATGAGCGAAGCAGTCAGCCGCGAACGGCCGAAATAGAAGGATTTGAAAAGCGAGGCGTCGAACGTGAAGGCGTCGCCGAGGCGCTCCTGGTGCGTGAAGGCATCGAACATCTCCCGCGTGATGCCGCCCTGCCGCGCGATGCGTGCCGTACGGCGCAGGGGCACAGGCTCGACGTAACGCAGCCCCGCATATCCCGCCGAGGCGCGGAAACCCCATCCCCGGGGGCCGAAATATGAGAGTTCGGCGCAAGCCGTAAGCTGGGGTGCGGCACCGAGCGTACAACCGCCCATGTGGCTTTCGGCACGGGTGTCGACGGCCGAATTGTCGACGTCGGAGATGACCGTGACGCGCGGGTTGCGGATATATTTGTACCGCCCGCCCGAAGCGGCGAGCGAAAGGCTCCAGCGGTATGCCAGGCGGAGGTCGGCAGCGGCCTCCACGCCGCAGGCCATGCGTCCGATGCCCGTAACGGCCATGTCGCTGTAAACACCCGCCATGTCGTCGTAATAACGGCGGGACTGGATGCCGTCGAGCGTGGCGACGGCGAAGGCCGTAATGCGGAGCGAAAGCCGTTCGCCGGTACGGGTGAAATTGAGCTCGGCGGCGTAGAAACGCCCGGCAGCGGGGTCGTCGACCGTACGGTTGTTATACAACGGCTGGTAGAACAGGTCGGCGGCATCGGGCACCGCAGCCCCGGCTGCGGCCGATGCTTCGAGGTAGCTGCGGGGCGAGAAAGCCCACCCCACCAGTGCCTTGACCGTATAGGGCGTGAACCCCATCCGCCGCGAGCGCCCGAGGGACTGCGTCCCGGGGAAGAGCTCTTTCTCGTAATACCCGCGGCGCAGCACGACGGCATCGCCCAGCGCGAGGGCGACGTCGGCACGAAGGCGGTCGGAACGGTACTCGGCCGACAGGCGGACGGTGGCCTCGCGCGTCGAGAGCGCATAGTCGTAGCCGAAACGGTCGCCCTCGCGGACGGTGCGGCCGGGATGGCGCAGGTCGTTTTGCAGGAGGTTGCCGTAGGTGTCGTCGTCCACGAGGTACTGGTCGATGTCGGTGATATGATCCGCCCCCAGCAGGTCGCGCATCTGTTTGTAGCTGCGCGTGCGGGCATGGCGGTAGGAAAAGCCGTAGCGGAGTGTCAGCCGCTCGTCCGGCGCGGTCGTAAATAGGGCGTCGAAACCGAGGTTGCGGATACGTTCGGCACGGTCTTCGAGCGTATAGACGGCATGTCCGCCCGCCATGCGGTTGCGGGCGATCAACTCGTCCCAGCAAACCTGCGTATAGCGCGCGTCGTTCGACCGCCATGCCAGTTCGGTTTCCCGGTCGCCCGTATAGCCGGGCAGGTAACGGTAATTGTCGGGCATGGGCGTACGGGCGTCGTACCACCCCAGGGCGCTGTATTTCCGCACCCCGTATTCGGCCCCGGCAGCCATGTCGAGCCAGGTCGCGGGCGACAGCCGCACGCAGTACGTAGCGGCGGCCAGCGGCACGAGCTCGCGCCGCACGCGCGAATTGCGGACTTTGCCGTCCTGGAAACCCCAGGCCGGATTGTAGAGGTTGTCGCCCGTAAGGCGGAAAGCCTCTTCGACCGAAGAGAGGCGTGTGCCCCGTACCGACGGTGGGACGATAAGGAGGAAAGCCAGCGTATGGCCCTCGCCGAAATGCCTGGCGGCACGGAATCCCGCCGTCAGGGCATTCGTGAAGACGCCTTCGACGTGCATGTCGCGCCCCGTGCGGGCCTCGACGGCGGCAGCGACATCCCAGCCGTGGCCCGCAGGCCGCGCAAAGGCAAGTTTCGCCCCGGCCAGGTAGTTGCGGTCGGTGAAACTGACGGAGGCATGGCAGGAGGGTTCGGCCAGCGCCCCGGGGAACCGGAAGGTACGCACGCCGCCGGCACCGCCGATGGCCTCGGGCAATGCCGCGATCCCGGCACGGCGCTCTTCCCGAGCCCCGAGCAGCCGCAGCGAACCGAAATAGCGGGACGAAATCCCCAACCCGGAAAAGGAGGCCGCCTCCGAGGAGTAATGCTGCCCGCGGCGGCCGAGCGCGATGTAGGGCAGATTGAAGGCCGAAATGCTGCCGTAGAGGTCGGGCATGGTCTGGATTGCCCGGTAGAAAAGCGAGGAGTCGGTAAGCACGATGGGCGTACGCTGCTCATAACCCGTGCCATAGGGATAGTATTCGTCGTCGGGGAGCTGGGCCGCAGCTCCGCACACGACGAACAGGAAAACCACGGTAAGAGCGTATTTGCGGAGCATGCACAGGGACTTTTCAGAATACAAATATAACTATTTTAAACATGTTTTAAATAGCAACAATAAAAACCGCTGAATTTCGTCCTTTATGGCAGTTGTGCCGGCAGAAAATATTTTTTGATTTTTCAGAATCAAATAATAATATGATATACAAACTATTACGCGCACATAAGCACGGGGGGGGGCTAACACCGTCCGCAAATTTGGAAAATCGGAAAACAAACCTCATATTTGTGAACTCTCAACAATCTCAAAGCGTCCTGACATGCAAAAAGCCCTCGCTCTCCTGCTGTCGGCAGCCATGCTGCTGTGTCTGCATCCGGCTGCCGCGCAACAACCCAACACCCTGACCGGGACGGTCACCGATTCGGCTTCCGGCAAAGCCGTCGGCTATGCCACCGTCTCGCTCCAGCGCGACTCGGTCACGGTCGTGAACGCCGTAGCCGCCAATTCGGACGGCCGCTTCTCGCTCAAAGCCCCCGAAACGGGCGACTACCAGCTCTGCATCACGATGGTAGGCTACACGCCCTACAAACAGGCCGTGGAAGTGCCCGCATCGGGCAAGGCGCTCGGCAAGATCGCCATCACGCAGGGTGTCGAGGTCGGCGACGTGGTGATCGAAGTCCAGAAACCGCTCGTAATGGCCGACGCCGAGAAGACCACCTACTCGGTCGAGGACGACCCGCAGGCTTCGACGAGCACGCTCGACGAGATCATCCGCAAGGTTCCGCAGCTCTCGCTCGACGGCGACGGCAACGTCCTGCTCAACGGACAGAGCAATTACAAGATATTGCTCAACGGGCGCAATTCGGCAACGATGAGCAACAATTTCAAGGATGTGATCCAGAGCATGCCCGCCTCGCAGATCAGCCGCATAGAGGTCATCACCAACCCCTCGACCAAGTACGAAGCCGAAGGCGTGGGCGGCATCATCAACCTCATCACCCAACGCAAGAAGCAGTTCCACGGATACAACGGCAGCGTCGGCGCGAGCGTCACGGTGTTGGAGAACCCGGCCTACAACGGCAACGCCAGCCTCTCGATCCAGGCCGGGAAGTTCGCGGCGAGCATCATGGGCTATGCAGGCTACTACGACGGGGGCCGTACCCCCTCGGAATCGGAGTCGTGGCAGGAAAATTACGACTCGGAGAACCGCTACAACCGCAGTTACTCCGAAAACAAGGGCAGTTCGCGTTACGGCAACGTCGGACTGGACATGAGCTACCAGCCCGACACGCTCAACCTGATCACGCTCAACGGATGGCTGTGGCTCGGCCGCAGCCGCTACAAATCGCTAGGTACGAACGCGATCCTCGACCCCGAAATGAACCCGCTGCTGGAATACGGCAGCCGCAGCATCCAGAAATGGAACTACATGGGCGGCAGCGTCTCGCTCAATTACGAACACACCTTCGGCAAGGAGGGGCATACGCTGACCATATCGGATGAAGTCGAGATCGACCCGGACAAAGGCCATACAGACCGGATATACAACGACGGATACAATTACAGGGCGTTGCAGGATGCGGACAACCGCATGACGGGCAACACCGTGCAGGTCGACTACGCCAACCCGCTGTCGGAGCACCACAAGATCGAGGCGGGGCTGAAACACATCTATCGCAACAGCACCTCCGACACCGACAACAAGCAGAGCGACGAATACGGCACATTCCCGATTGAAAAAATAAAATTCACGGGCATGGATTACCGCCAGCACGTGCTGGGTATCTACGCCGGATACGGATTCACCTACACCAAATGGTCGGGACGCCTCGGTGCGCGCATGGAACGGACATGGAACGACGCCCAGGTGGAGGAGACCGCCAAAGGCACCTACTCGTTTTCGAACCGCCAGTTCAACGTGGTGCCCTACCTGAGCCTGACATTCATCCCCAAGGTGAGCCACAACATTTCGCTCTCCTACACGCAGCGGCTCCAGCGCCCGGGCATCTACATGCTTTCGCCGGCCGAGGACGACACCGACCCCACGCGGCTGTCGTACGGCAACCCGGGACTGGAAGCGGCCGTATACCACACGATCAACCTCCAGTACGGCCACTATGCCGCAAAATGGAGCATGACCTTCGCACTCAACACCTTCCTGTCGAACAACAACATGTCGTCATACTCCTTCTCGGACGGGGACGGCATCACCAACACCACCTACAGCAACGACGTCCGTTCGCGCAGCTACGGATTCAACGGTTCGTTCTCGTACCGCCCGTCGGAGAAGGTCAACCTCTCGCTGAGCTACAACGGCAGGTATTCGCAGAACGATTTCGACGCCATGGACATCCACACCGACCAGTTCACGTTCAGCCAGAACCTCAACCTCGACTTCGCGCTCTGGAAGGAGGCGCGGCTTATGCTGGGCGAGAACTATTCGACGGGGTATGCGTGGCTCGGCGGCAAATCGGAAAGCTACTACTACTATTACATGGGCATTAAACAGCAGTTCCTCAAGAAGAAGCTCGACCTGAGCATCATGTGCAACAACCCCTTCGAGAAATACCGCAGGAACAGGAGCACCTCGGACACGCCGACCTTCGGCGGCTGGAGCGAATACAGGTATGCGTGCCGCAGCCTCTATTTCCGCGTCAGCTACCGCTTCGGCAAACAGAACGTCGGGGTGAAACGCACTGCCAAGTCGATCCGCAACGACGACATGAGCAGCGGCGCACAGGGCGGTGGCGGCGGAAGCACCGGCGGCGCACAGGGCGGAGGAGGGATGTAATCCCCCGCCGGCGATCCTGCCGATACGCCGGGCGCCGGCATCACCGCGTGGGCCATCATCGCAGGAGTCATCGCGGAAATCATTCCAGGAATCATCGCGGCATTTACGCGGCATTTACGCGGCCGTCTTTCCCCTGCTGCAAGGGACGACACGCATACGGCTTCCGGGCGCGGCATCCATATCGACGAAAAGGGACTGCCGCACAAGCAGCCGGAAACCTGCCGGAGTTTGTTCCGGCGGGGGTGAAATCGTAAAATCGGACTTGCCGGACAGCCCCTCTGTTATTTGCAGCCTGCCGTGCAGCGCCCTGCCGGGAACACCCGGAGCGTCCATCGGTTGCCTGATCCATGCGGACGGGGGCCCGGATCATAGACCGCACGGATTTCATAGCCCGGCAAAAATATGAATAAAATGATTGTTTTACTCATATTTTTTAATTACATTGTGAACAATATAAAACACACGCTTCACAATCCTTTCATTAATCCTTTAAATTTACCGCCATGAAAAAACTTTTTTTACTCCAGAAAAGCCTGTTCATAGCTTTTGCGGCAGCGACCTGCGGACTCTTTTCTATAATAGGATGTGCAGTGCAAAAACCGGCAGCCGGACGGCAAGGCGAAGCGGCCGGAGGGGAGATCCGCCACGCACAAGCGTCGAAAGCACTGGAAGAGGGGCGGTTCGTGATCGAGGCGAATGAATTTTACCTCCCGGAGGACAAATCCCCGGTCAAGTCATCCACGGGCAACTACATATCCATGGAGGGCAAACGGGGCGTTATCAGTTTCACCCCCGACCTCTTTCCGAAAACACCGCTAGGCAACCTGACCATAACGGACGACACGGCGGAAATAACGCTGGAAAAGCGGAAAAAGAACGGAGACATACAGTTCTGCATGAGGATGACCGGGCCGGCGAATTCCCAGGACAGGAAGGTAATAATAACGCTGTACAAGGACACGGACAAATGCCATGTACAGGTTTCGAACGAACTTCTGGCATATCCCGTGGTCAAGTTCACGGGAGTGGTAAGGCCAGCGGGAGAATAACCGCGGCACCATCCGGACAACGGCAACGGCCCCGCAAAGACGGGGCCGTTATCGTGAACCGTGCATCCGGAAACCGTGCATCCGTGGCGGGATTTGCCGCGTTCGCGGGCGGGTCAGACGGTTTTGAGCACTTCGAGCAGCAAATCCCAGAACTTGGGAACCGTGGCGATTTCGAGCCTCTCGTCGGGCGAATGCACGCCGCGCAACGTCGGGCCGAAGGAAACCATCTCCAGTTCGGGGTATTTCTCGAGGAACAGGCCGCACTCCAATCCGGCATGGATCGCACGCACCTTGGGCTCCGTACCGAACAGGCGTTCGTAGGCTCCGACGGTCTTTTCGAGTAGTACGGACTGCGGGTTGGGCGCCCAGCCCGGATAACCGTCGGAATGGGCGACGTCGGCACCGGCCAGGGCGAATACCGATTCGACCATCTGCATGACATAGGTCTTGGCGCTCTCGACCGACGACCGCTGCGACGAGGTGACGACGATGCGGTCGTCGCCCTCGAATTTCACCGAAGCGAGGTTGGTCGAGGTCTCGACCAGCCCCGGCATGGCGAACGACATGGCGATCACGCCGTTGGGAACGCCCACCAGCGAGTAGACCAACCCGAACTGCGTCCGGGCATCGAGCACCTGGTCGACCTCGGGCATCTCGTTGAGCGTAATCTTGAAATTGGGCTCGCGGAAGCGGAATTCGGCTTTCAGGTCGGCGGCAAAAAGGTCGTAGCGTTTGACGAACTCGGACTTGAACCGTGTCGGGACGCCGAAGATGGCGTACGCCTCGCGCGGGATCGCATTGCGCAGGTTGCCGCCGTTGAAATAGCTCAGCTTCAGTTCGAACGACTGCATGCCGTCCCACAAGAGGCGTGCGACGGTCTTGTTGGAATTGACGCGTCCCTTGTCGATGTCGTCGCCCGAGTGCCCGCCCTGCAGGTCGGAAACGTCGACGCGGAAGAAGGAGTAGTTCTTCGGCGCCTCTTCCATCGTATACCGGAACGTGGCGATGGTGTCGATGCCGCCGGCACAGCCGATGAAGATCTCGCCCTCGTCCTCCGAGTCGAGGTTGATGAGGTATTTGCCCGTGAGCATCTCCTCGCCCAGTTCGAAAGCCCCCGTAAGGCCGGTCTCCTCGTCGACCGTAAAGAGCGCCTCGACGGGCCCGTGCTGCACCGCGGGGTCGATCATGACGGCCAGTGCGGCAGCCATGCCGATGCCGCAGTCGGCACCCAGCGTCGTACCTTCGGCCCTGACCCACCCGCCGTCGATGTGCGTGCGGATCGGGTCGTTGTCGAAATCGAACTCCACGTCGGAGTTCTTCTCGCAGACCATGTCCATGTGGGACTGGAGGATAACCGCCGGGCGATCCTCGAAGCCCGGCGTGGCGGGGTTGCGCATCACCACGTTGCCGATGGCATCCTTCTTATACTCGATGTTGTGCTTCCGGGCGAAATCGACCAGGAATTCGATGATCTTGCCCTCCTTCTTCGAGGGGCGCGGAACCCGTGTGATGGCATCGAACTGCTCCCACACGATCCGGGGTTCAAGGTTTACTATTTCAGACATAATCTCCTAATATAATTTACAGGCACATCGCCGGGTTGCCGCCGGCCGTAACGCCGGGCGTACGTCCCTCGATTTCCGCCCATTCCATGACAATATTTACAACGGCAGAAAGACGCTCCGAGGATGGGGTATCTACAAGAATTCTTCCGGCCGAAGATTTTCAAATACAAATATACGAAAAACAGCGTAATTCACGGTATCCCGCGTCCGGTTTTTTGCATTTCCGGCTGGCTGCGACGGCCGAAAATTTGCTTTTGCCCCCCGCTTCCACTATCTTTACGGGAAAATACGGAACTCTATGACGGATTTCAGGATAGGACACGGATACGACGTACACGCGCTGGCCGACGGGCTGCCCCTGGTGCTGGGCGGGATCGAAATTCCGCACACGAAAGGATTCGTGGCGCATTCGGACGGCGACGTGGCGATACACGCCGTATGCGACGCACTGCTGGGCGCCGCAGCGCTGGGCGACATCGGGATACACTTCCCCGACACGTCGGACGACTTCAGGGGCATCGACTCGAAAATACTGCTCCGAAGGGTTGCGGCGCTGCTGCGTGAAAAAGGGTATGAGATCGGGAATGTCGATTGTACGATCCGGATGCAACGGCCCAAATTGCGGCCGCATATCGACGCCATGCGCACCGCGATGGCCGGTGCAATGGGCGTAGGCGATGACCAGGTATCGGTCAAAGCTACGACCACAGAGCATCTCGGTTTCGAGGGGCGCGAAGAGGGAGTTTCCGTCTCCGCCGTGGCACTGATATACAAAATGCAGGCCAAACCGGGCGAGGAAACCGTCGGATAAGAGGTTCGCGGGCTGCCCGACATCAGTGAAAGCAGCCGCTCAGTCCAGCCGCCGGAACTTGGGATCACCGATCCGTTTGTCCCAGAGCCACCCGACATAGCGCATGACGAGGTCGGGAGCCGTCAGCGTCAGCACTGTCTCGCCGGTTGCGGTCGAAACCTCGAAGCCGGCATGATAGGGCGTATCGCCGTCGGCAAAACCGAAGGAGATGCGCCAGCCCCACGCCAAGCGCTCGGCCCGGTAATCGGACAGGGACGGCGAGTCGAAATTGAGCACGTAAAGATACTGCGTGATGCCGCGCTCGGTCGGCAGGTGCACCCCGACGTGGTCGATGAACATGCCGAAAAAGTAATAATCGGTATAGATGCTACGGATCATGCCGCCCGGTACCTCCTGCATACTGTTCGGGAAAAACATGTAGTCGCGCGACTGTACCAGCGAGTCGATCTTCTGCGCATAGAGCTTCGCCCGGTAAGCACGGCGTTCGGGCCGTGTCATGCTGCGCATGGACTCCTCGTAGACGGTCGTATGCTCGACGACCTGCACAGGGGGCTGCTGGACAGGAACCACAGTCGTCTGGGGCACGCTGTCGACGGCGGAAGTGCCCAGCGTGAACTGCGGGACGGTCTGCGCGGACTGCGCCACAGCACCCGAGACCCCGAAAACAAGGGCGCAAAGGCACAAAATCCGGACTACCACCCGCCGCGCAGGAGCAAAAGCCCCCGCCGGGGCGGGGGCTCGCAATCCGGGAAGGATTATCGTTGCAGCGGCATCCCGCCGCGACGGGAAGGACGGGAAGGGGGCGCCGCATCCCGTCCGGCGATACATCCCGGAACTCATGGTCAATAGAGCTGTGAAATGGTGCCCGAATACTCCACGGGGTTATACCATGGGTTGGTGATGGTCAGGTTGGCACCGCCCGTACGGGAAAAAATCTCGAAGGTGAAGGTATAGGTCGACGCCGAGAAAAGCGAGGTGGAGAAGGTTACCATCCAGCCTTCGTGGGTCTGCTCGGTGGTATAGCCCTGCACGTTGGGCACGGTGTAGTTGATGATGGTCGTGTAATAAGGCGGCACATAGCCCTTGACATAAGGCAGGCAGATGTCTACCGTGCCGTCCCAGACACCCACGTTGAAGGCCGGGTTGATGATCTGGCGCATGGGGCCGGCCGGCTGCCGCTGCATGGTCTGGGGGTTGAACTGGAAGTTACGCGAAAGGATGACCGAATCCATCGTTTTCTCAAAATCTGCGATACGTTCCGCACGTCTCTTTTCACGCACCTCGCGGCGTTCTTCCTTGGGCGACAGAATCTTTTTCTGTCCGATCACGGTGGCGCAGACTGCGCACAGCAGCACGCTCACGACGATAATGACTGTTTTTTTCATAGCACATAAAAGGTTTATACGGCCATGAAAAATGCAAATACGGTGCCTAACTGCCTAAAGTCGTGACTAAAGACCCAGTTTTTTCAGAAATTCGCCCGTATAGCTGCGTGGGGCGCAGGCTATTTCGTGCGGAGTGCCCGCCGCGACGATCTCGCCGCCGGCCGCCCCGCCTTCGGGGCCGATGTCGATGATGTGGTCGGCGACCTTGATCACGTCGAGGTTGTGTTCGATGACGATCACCGTATTGCCGCGGTCGACGAGTTTGTTGAGCACATCGAGCAGCAGGCGGATGTCCTCGAAATGAAGCCCCGTCGTAGGTTCGTCGAGGATGTAGAGCGTACGCCCCGTATCGCGCTTGGACAGCTCGGAGGAGAGCTTGATACGCTGGCTCTCGCCGCCCGAGAGCGTGGTGCAGGGCTGTCCGAGCGTGAGGTAGCCGAGGCCGACCTCCTGGATGGCACGGAGTTTCTGGTGGATGGCAGGGATATTCTCGAAGAACTCCACGGCCATGTTGACCGTCATGTTCAGCACGTCGTCGATATTCTTGCCTTTGTATTTCACTTCGAGCGTCTCGCGGTTGTAACGGTGTCCCCCGCACGCCTTGCAACGCACGTAGACGTCGGGCAGGAAATTCATCTCGATGGTCTGGACGCCCGCGCCGCGGCACTCCTCGCAGCGGCCGCCCTTGACGTTGAACGAGAAGCGCCCCGCCTTGAAGCCGCGGATCTGGGCATCGGGCGTCATTTCGAACAGTTTGCGGATGTCGGAAAAAACGTTCGAATAGGTCGCCGGGTTGCTGCGCGGCGTACGGCCGATGGGCGACTGGTCGACGACGACCAGTTTGTCGATATGTCCGATGCCTTCGACGCTGTCGTATTCGAGCGGCTGCCCGAAGGAGCGGTAGAGCTCCTTCGAAAGGATCGGGCGCAGCGTCTCGTTGACGAGCGTCGACTTGCCGGAACCGCTGACGCCCGTCACGCAGATGAATTTGCCGAGCGGGAATTCGGCCGTGACGTTCTTGAGGTTGTTGCCCCGCGCCCCGCGGATCACGATGCACTGCCCCGTGCCTTTGCGGAGCGTTTCGGGAATCCCGATACGGCGGCGTCCGGTGAGGTAGTCGGCCGTGATGGAATCGGAACGCAGGATGTCGTCGATCGTACCCGCGGCCATGATATGCCCGCCCTTGCGCCCCGCACGGGGGCCGACGTCGACGATGAAGTCGGCGGCACGCATCATGTCCTCGTCGTGTTCGACGACGATCACCGAGTTGCCGGCATCGCGCAACTCCTCCAGGCTGCGGATCAGGCGCCGGTTGTCGCGCTGGTGCAGGCCGATCGAGGGCTCGTCGAGGATATAAAGCACGTTGACCAGCTTCGAGCCGATCTGCGTGGCGAGGCGAATACGCTGGCTCTCGCCGCCCGAGAGCGAACGCGACGAACGCGACAGCGACAGGTAGCCCAACCCTACGTCCATCAGGAAGCGCAGGCGCTCGCGGATCTCCTTGACGACCTCCTGTGCGATCTTCCACTCCTTGTCGTCCATATAATCCTCGATGTGCGCCACCCATTCCGAAAATTCGGAGATCGACATGGCCGACACGTCGGCGATGCTCTTGCCGCCGATGCGGAACTGGAGCGCCTCCTTCTTGAGGCGCGAACCGCCGCAGACCGAACATTTGCGGTAGACGAGGAACTGCTCGCGCCATTTCTGGCCGCGTTTGGAGTCCTCGTCTTCGGTACGGCCTATATATTCGGCGACGCCCTCCCACGAGACGAGGTGGTTGCCGCCCGAAGAACTGAACTCCGAAAGGTTGATGGTCAACGGCTCGGAATCGCCGTACAACACCGCATTCAGCCCCGGCTCGGGCAGTGACCCGACGGGGTCGTCGAGCGTGAAATCGTAACGCCGCCCCAGCATTTCGAGAATGGCGAAAAGCATGTTGTTGCGATATTTGCCCAGCGGTTCGACGGCGCCCTCGCGCAGCGAAAGCCCCATGTCGGGAATGATCTTCCCGACGTCGAAGACGGCTTCCTCGCCCAGCCCGTTGCAATGCGGGCAGGCGCCCTGGGGCGAGTTGAACGAGAAGGTATGCGGCGCGGGGTCTTCGAACGCGATGCCCGTCGAGGGGCACATCAGGTGGCGGGAGTAGAAGCGCTGCTGTTCGGTACCGTAGTCGTAGACGGCCATCGTACCCTTGCCCTGGCGCAGAGACTCCCTGAGCGAGGTCATCACCCGGTCGCGGGCCTCCTCGCCGACGACCAGGCGGTCGACCACCAGGTCGATGGTGTGTATCTTGTAACGGTCGAGGCGCATACCGGCCGAAATCTCGCGGATCTCGCCGTCAATACGGGCATAGATATACCCCTTTTTGGCCAGCGACTCGAACAGTTCGCGGTAATGCCCCTTGCGGCCTTTGACGATGGGAGCCATCAGGGCGATCTTGCGCCCCGTGAAGCCCGTCATGATGAGCCCGGCGATCTGCTCGTCGGTATAATGCACCATCTCCTCACCCGTGACGGGCGAATAGGCACGCGACGCGCGCGCGTAGAGCAGGCGCAGGAAATCGTTGATCTCGGTCACGGTACCCACCGTGGAACGGGGATTTTTGTTGGTGGTCTTCTGCTCGATGGCGACCACGGGACTCAGGCCCGTGATCTTGTCGACATCGGGACGCTCCATCGTCCCCACGAACTGGCGGGCATAGGTGGAAAGCGTCTCCATGTAGCGGCGTTGTCCCTCGGCGTAGATCGTGTCGAACGCCAGGGACGACTTGCCCGAACCGGAAAGGCCGGTTATGACTACCAGTTTGCGGCGCGGGATCTCCAGGTCGATGTTTTTCAGGTTATGAACCCGGGCTCCCAGTATTTTGATCGTGTCTTCTTTCATCATCGTAGTCAAACGTACCGGAAGCCCCGTTTAGTGTACGGGCTCTCCGGCGCGAATATCGTACAAAGATAGCGCATACCGGGGGCAATACCAAATTTTTCGGGAATCAGAATTTCAGCTCGAAGCCGTCGGCATCCATCCACGCCGGGAACTCCTCGCGGAAGGCCGCCTGCGCATCGGAGTCGAATTCGGCGACGAGGGTCTGCTCCCGCTCACCGGCATCGGCCAGCGTGGCGCCACGGAAGTCGACGAGCGCCGAATCGCCCGCATAGAAAGCATCGGGGTCTGTGCCCACGCGGTTTACGCCCGCCAGGTAGCACTGGTTCTCGATGGCCCGCGCCCGCAGCAGCGTACGCCACACCTCGCGGCGGTCGTCCGCCCACGAGGCGCTGCACAGGATGGCATCGTAATCGCCCCGGTTGCGGCTCCACACCGGGAAGCGCAGATCGTAGCAGATCAGCAGCAGGAACCGGAACCCCATATATTCCACCACCACGCGACGGTCGCCCGGAGTATAGTCGCGCGCTTCGCCGCCGGGACGAAACAGGTGCCGCTTGTCGTACCAGGCAACCCCGCCCGAAGGCTTCACGAAAAACATCCGGTTGCGGAACTCCCCGTTTTCGGCGATGACGACGCTGCCCACGACAGCTTTGCCGTATTGTGCCGCCCAGCGCCGCATGGTCGAAGCGACAAGCCCGTCGGCAGGCTCGGCGACACGGGCGGGGCGCAGTTTGAACCCCGTGGCGAACATTTCGGGCAGCACGGCAATATCAGCATCGGCCGCCGCAACGATAGGCTCCAGACGTTCCAGGTTCCGGGCGGTATGTTCCCATTCCATGTCGACCTGGCAGACAGCAACACGTATTTTCATAGAAAAACTCCGTTTTGTAAACAAATATATAAAATTTTCTTACAGATCGCACCTGCGGGAATAAAAAACATGGAGGTTTGTAAGGCAGGGCGGCAACAGAGGGAACCGGGCATACAAAACGGACACGCAGGGCGGCACCCTTGCGGCAGTGCGTACGGTTCGGCGATGAAAAGCAATGCGGGGAAACAGGGCGCGGGCAGCCGGTCGCAACCGGCCAAGGCGCACGGCCCTGCGACGGTCTGTCCAGACGAGCTGCCCGAACGACCAGACGCAGCCGGAAAAAAGCAGCCGGCAAGACAAACAGCCTTACACTGACGACCGGGCGCGGATTGTCAATAGGAGAATAGCGGACAGGCAAAACGACCGGACGAAGACAGGCACGGGCGGCCGACGCCAACCCGTACGCCTCAACGCGCCTCCAACCGCCACACCGTGACCGAGGAGGCATTGTCGCGCTGGTGCAGCAGCGAAATCCGGCAGGGCACGAAATCCGAAGCCCGGCAGTTCCAGACGTCGACGAACTGCTGGGGATTGCGTTCGGCAAGCGGGAACCAGGTGCTTTGCACCTGCACCATGATGCGGTGTCCGGCGCGGAAGGTATGGGCGATGTCCGTCATCCGGAAAGGCACCCGCGCCGGAACACCGGGCGTAAACGCCTCGGGACGCGAGAAACTGCGGCGATAGCGGCCGCGCATGATGTCGCCCCGCACGAGCATCCGGTAGCCCGGCAGCGGATCGTCCTCGGGGAAAAGGTCGATCAGCTTGACCACGAAATCGGCATCGGTCGTCGAAAGCGTCACTTCCAGGTCGGCATCGACCGGGCCGACTAGGGTCATATCCTCTTCGAGGGGCTCCGAAACGAACGTCAGCACGTCGGGACGACCGAACAGGAAACGCTGGTCGGCGACCATATACTCTTTGGGGCGGCGCAGGCCGGAAACCTCGCAGTACGGCACGGGGTCAGAAGGATCGGATACATAGGTACTTGCGGATGTTTTGGCCGTCGGGCGCCGGGTATCGAGGATGCCGCCGTCGGCGAGGTACAACGTCAGTTTCCGGGCCTCGCGCGGCAGAAAGCGGCCGAAAGTATGCCAGCGGTTGTCCCCCGAGGAAAAGACCGCGGCGGCCGGCAACGGAGCCGCTTCGTCCGTATTGCCGTCACGGAGGTAGTGGTCGAAGAACGGCACCTCGAAATGCTCCATGTAATATTCCCACGAGGCATCGCTGCCGAAATCGAACGCCCCGAGCGTCCGGCCGCCGTTACGCCACGCCCCATGCGCCCACGGGCCCACGACCAGATGGCACGGCGTCGAAGGGCTCTGCCTGTTCAGGGCCCGGTAGAGGGTCCACGCCCCGAAGCAGTCCTCGGCATCGAACGTCCCGCCGACGACGAGCACCGCAGGCTGGACGTTGTAACAGGCACGGCGCAGGTCGCGTTCCTGCCACCACGCGTCGTAATCGGGATGCGCGGACATCTCTTCCCAGAAGGGGTTGGGTTTCAGCAGCCCGGTAAGTTCCGCAAGCGCCGTATGCTCCAGGAAGAACGTCCGCTCGTCGGGCTGGGTCTGCCGGGACATGGAGGGCATTTTCGCGGCCGGAACACGTCCGGGAGGGGTATTCATACCGCTCAGGAAGCGGTAGGAGTCGGTGAGCATCAACACCCCGTTGTGATGCACATCGTCGCCCATGAACCAATCGGTGACGGGAGCCTGCGGGGAGACGGCCTTCACGGCGGGATGGCCGCAAAGGCCGCCCATCATGGCGTAGAACCCCGGATAGGAACACCCGGCGAAACCCACCCGACCGTTGTTGTGCGGGATGTGCCTGACCAGCCAGTCGACCGTGTCGTAGCTGTCGGTCGTCTCGTCGGTCTCACCGCTGCCGGCGGGCCGGACATGCTCGAAGTCGCCCTCGCTCATATAGCGCCCCCGGACATCCTGCATGACGATGATATAGCCGCGGTCGACGTAGCTGCGCAGATAGCCTTTCTCAAACCCCTGCGGGAAGCGTCCAGCACCATAGGGCCCGCAGCCGTAAGGCGTACGAAAAATGATGACGGGGGCTTCGCCGGGCGCCTTGGGCGTATAGACCGCCGTGTAGAGGGCTACGCTGTCGCGCATGGCGATGCGGTACTCGGCCTTGTCGTACAGTTCGGCGACGGGCTGCCCGGCAAAGGCCGCAACAGCGGCGAGCAGGCCGGCCCACAGGAGCGCGAAAAATCCACGGATTTTCATGGCAGGAAGGTTGGGTTCGTTTGCGAAAGTTAGGCTTTTTTCCGCAGATACCCAAAAACCGCCGGACAAAGGGGACAGGAACGGCGAAAATACGCATCCATTTCCCGGTACCGGGAAATACGGCCGGGCTGCCGCTGTTCCAGTTATCAGACGCCAGGCGGGTTGTCCGTACTGCGGAGCGGCCCGTAATCCGGGCGGAAAGCATACGGATTCCGGGATTGCGACCGCCCGCCATATGCGACGGGAACTTCCGGCAAAAGTTGCAATCCCGCAAAAATAAACGTACTTTTGCAGGCGGTCAATTCCGCAAAAACGATATGCTCAGAGCAGGACGCACCCAGAAACTCACCGTAAGCCGTGTTTCGGAATACGGATTATACCTCACCGACGAGGAGCAGAACGAGGTTCTGCTGCCCAACCGTTATATCTCCCTCGCCGACAAACCCGGCGACGAAAAGGAGGTTTTCGTCTACCACGATTCGGAAGACCGCCTCGTGGCGACTACCGAAACGCCGCTGCTCCGCGCCGGGGAGGCGGGTTACCTGCGCGTGGTGGACAAGACCGTGCACGGGGCATTCCTCGACTGGGGACTGCATGGCAAAGACCTCTTCCTGCCCAACCGCAACCAGCAGGGCGGCATCCTCGCGGGACGGAGTTACATCGTATACCTCTATGAAGACAGCATCACGGGGCGCTGCGTGGCGACCACCAAGCTCAAGGGCTTCATCAACAACGACCTGGTCACGGTGGAACCGCGCCAGGAGGTAGACCTGCTGGTCGCCTCGGAAAGCCCGATCGGCTACCGCGTGATCGTCAATAACCGCCATTGGGGCATGCTATACCGCAACCAGGTATTCCGCCCCGTAGCCATCGGCGACCGCATGAAGGGCTACGTCCGCAAAATCACCGAGGACAACCGCATCGACGTAAGCCTCCAACAGGAAGGATATGCGCAGGTCAAGGATTCGGCAGAGGTTTTGCTGCAACTGGTGATCGGCAACGGCGGGCACTTGCCGTTGAACGACGACAGTTCCCCGGAGGAGGTGAAACGCCTTACGGAGATGAGCAAAAAGGTCTTTAAACGCTCGCTGGGCGTGCTGATGAAACGCGGCGCAGTCGAAGTGGGCGAAGACGGGATAAAAGTCAAATGGCAATAATGGGTAAAATGAACACGGCGGAACGGGTTTCGCGCGAGATGTCCGACAATTTCGTCTTCCAGCGGTCGCTGCTGGCTTACCATGCCGCGGCGCAGCGCATCGGCGGCGACGTATTGGAGATCGGCACGGGGGCGGGTTACGGTATCGAGGTAGTGGCACCCCATGCACGGAGTTTCATCACGGTGGACAAATTCGCCCCGGCAGCGGAGCTTATGCGGCATCCGCATGTCGAATTCCACCAGGCCGTAGTGCCGCCGCTGGCATTCGCAGCCAACAGTTTCGATTTCGTGATCTCGTTCCAGGTGATCGAGCATGTGAAGCAGGACATCGAGTTGGTGCGCGAAGTGAAACGGGTACTGAAACCGGGCGGCAAGTTCATCGTGACGACCCCCAATGCACCGATGTCGCTCACCCGCAACCCATGGCACGTACGGGAATATACGGCGGAACAATTGCAAAACCTGCTGGGGCATGAATTCCGGTCGGTCGAAACCCTCGGGGTCGCAGGCAACAGGAAAGTCATGGCCTACTACGAACAGAACCGCCGCAGTGTGGCACGCATCACGCGCTTCGACATCCTGGATCTCCAGCACCGCCTGCCCCGCCGCCTGCTCCAGCTACCCTACGACATCCTGAACCGAATCAACCGCCGGAAGCTGCTGAAGGCAAATACCGACCTCACGTCCTCGATCCGTATGGAGGATTACCGCATCTGCCCGGTGTCGGACGACTGTTTCGACCTGTTTTACGTGGCCGAGAAATAGCCGGCGAGCATCTGAAGCGGATTATCAAAAAAAGACAAGCAGCCTCATGCGGGGCTGCTTGCTCTTTTTAACGGCTCGTTCGAGCGCTCGTCATGTTTAATATTCCTCCTCGTTGAAGAATTGCTTTCATATTGAATTTCAAACTATTAGTCAAATCACAATGAAATTTACACAAACAAACTGCGCTATATGAGACGGTCTGAGGCGATAGGAGGATTGGGTGGACAAACAAACATTGCTACTTAAAAACCATAAATATTTTTTCTTTGTTTAAATGCTGAATCGCCACCTTCTAATATACCGCAACAAAGTTTAATAGTATCATCGTTATCAATAGAACCAGATGATATAATCTGCGAATGCACACTTGTACTTTTAAGCGGAATAATAAGTTCAGCATCTCCAAGCACAGCAATGTTCGGATTATGTGTAACTAAAATCACTTGACGGTGCTCTTTAATTTTACGTAAATTTCCAACAATTGTTTTAAAAATAAATTCACTATCAAGATTATCTTCTGGTTGATCTATTAATAAAGGCTTATCACTATCAGATAATAGTAAAATACTTAATAATACAGATTGCTGTTGTCCAAGCGATAATTGAGATATTCGTTTTGTAATATTTTTCCTAACTCCACTTTCATCCACGAACTTAGTTACTGTAATTTGTGGATGGTCATCATATTTCAAACATTCAAGATCCTCATATTTAAATCCGTCATTAAGGGTCATAATAATTTTATTAATCTCGTCATCCTGCAAAAATTGTTCACCTTGATATTTTATAGCCTTTAATACACTAATATCTTTCTTTTTGATTGCTTGGACAAAGTCATACACACCAATACTCCTTGCAATAACTGAGGATTTCATAACTTGGGAAGTTCTCCAGCCCATCAATGTTTTTAATGTATCTTCAAAATCAGGAGAATATAGTGATTCAGCATATTTAATAGTGACAAAAAAGTCATCAACTGAAGTTTTTAAGTTCTCATTTATCTTTTTTGCAAATGCCAAATGTTTTCGAGTAATTTCTTTTTTATTCTCTTGGCGCTTCTGTATCAATTCTTGACGTTCCTTGAATAATTCAATAAGACGTTTCTGATCATCTTGAAGCTTTGCAACTTTTTTCTCGTAATCAATGATATCCTTGGAAATTTGATTAATTTTTCCCAGGTCAAAAGGTATACCTTGCTGTATTAGCTCTTGTTTCTTATCATCTATCTTTCCTTGTATTTCCGATTCTTTTGCTTTCCATAATCCTAATTGAGTTTTTAACTCCGAAATTTTTTCAGCAAGAGCGTCATTAAGCTCTTTTGATTTAGAAGATACAAGTACAGAAAATGCATTTATTATCCTTTGCACATTAAAGAAGTATTCTTTGCCAACAACAATACGGTCATCACTCATCTCGGCAACTTTATCAAACAAATTGGTATCACCAAGAATATCCCTATATGTTTTGATGAGCTTATTAAGGTCGTCTATCAAAGTCTTACGGAAATCTCTTTCTTGAAGCAAAGCATTATGTAGCTTAACAATTTCAGCAGCTTTACTTTGTTCCATAGCTTTTAATTTACGACGTTCATTTTCTAAAGCTTTTTTTGCGTCAGGTAACGAAACAATATTAATACGAAGCTTATTCATCTCGCTTTGATTGCTCCTTAGCAATTCAATATATTCAGAGTCCTGAGCTTCCAATAGATTCAAATCGAGAAAAGCATCTAAAAAGTTTATAATAACTTGCGGATTTTCTTCACTATGCTGAATCGTACTTGCTGTATCCCCCTGCCCATAGCTTTCAATAGGAATAGATGTTATTCCTGAGTCTGGATCCGATCGATTTACAACACTAGCATTCTTTTCTCTTTGAAAAGTTTGCGTTTGGCCTGCTTCATCTGTATAGTCTAACAAAATATTTTGAGGCCATACTTCTGAGTCACAAACTTTTGAAAAAGACTTATTTCCAGTTGCTTCACGAATCGATTCCAATAGCGTTGATTTTCCCGCACCTCTACTACCGATTATGCATGTAAGATTAGGACTTAATTCTATATCCACCCCCTCTAACAGCCCTCCTTCTAATTTTATATGTTTAATTATTGGACGTTGAACAGGAATTTCATCCTCCAGTCGAACACGGGACTCACTACTCATTAATGCAATATGGAATGAGCGGAATGTAAGTGTCGGCATTTTTAATCTAGTTAACCGATTGTTACCTTCTGCATTATTGCCCAATCTAATTAATTCATGTGAGTCAGAAGACATTAGTTTTGCAAAATCCCTATGTAACTTATTATCTAACGAATCTCGCCATAAACTTAATAGTTTTTTATGCTCTGCATTATCATCCTCATCCGTATATAAGTGAGCTTCATTTTTATTTGTTATCTCAAGGCCTAACAAATTCTTGCACATAAAAATTTGCTCCATATGTGGGCTGAATCTATTTATAACCTTTTCAAATCCAGAATCTAATGTAATATGGGCTAAAACGCCTATTCCGTCTAATCTCTCCGCTAAATTCAGGCATTCGACTATTCCTTGGTTGCAAATCGAATTGTCATGGTTAAAAGTTAACCCAACATAAAATCTTTGTAGCTTATCAATAGTTTCAAAATATAGTAAAAGATGTCCTTGTGTCGTACTAACCTCTATGCCGGGTATAACAAGGATATCTTTGCCTTTCGCATACTGAACAGCAATCTGGCTATTTAAATATTGGTTATGGTCAGTTATACTGATAACCTTTAATCCCTTTTCAATAGCAGTATCCACAATTGCTTGTGGAGTATTGGATACATCAGTTACATCAAATGAACCATTACCGGGACCATATGAATGTATATGTAAATCCGCTTTATAAAATAATGCTCCGTTACTCATCATCAATAACTTATATTATTTAACAATATTAATTTACTTCTTATATTTAACACTTGATTCTGCTACCAGCTGATATTTTTCTTCTATAGCCTCATAAGGCTTTATCCTCCTATCATTCAAGAAAATATGACAAAGTGTATAAACCAATGCCTCCAAGGTCTGTTCCCGTACTTTCGGTTTCAACTGGCATTCCCAGATTGTGATACAATGCCAGCCCATTGATGCAAGTTTCCTCTGTTCTTCCTTATCTCTGAGCTTGTTGCGTTCTATCTTATTCCGCCAGAACTCTACATTGGTCTTGGGCAGAACATAATACTTGCATCCTTCATGTCCGTGCCAGAAACATCCGTTCACGAAAATTACGGACCGATACTTCCGGAGTACCAAATCAGGATGTCCCGGAAGTCGCGGATCATTCAATCTATATCGGAACCCACGGCTGAACAAGAACTTCCTGACCAGCAATTCAGGCTTCGTATTCCGCCCTTTTATCGCTGACATACAGCGGTGTCTCTGTTCTTTCGTGAGCTTATCCATATCTCTCGTCTGTTATCAGATTCTTTCAAAAAAATCTTCGTAATCACCGTCTATTATTCTCCACGTTCCATTCTTCCGACCTCCTTCTCTGACAATGAACTTCATATCTGTCATTCGTTTAAGGTATTTTCGCACCTGTCGGTCAGAAACACCTATATTCGCAGCCATTTCGGAAATTGTGATTCCCGGATTTGAAGAAATCATTTTGTAAATCATCCGCTGCGCTTTTAGGAACTCTTTCCGGAACTTATTATCCTCTTTTAGGAACTCTTTCTCTGTTCCTTTATCTGCTTTTAGGAACTCTTTTTCATCAATTACACCGTTACTTCCATAATTCAAATTCCATAATGTTACATGGAACTCCGATGCATTTGACTGAAATTCAGGAGCGTGAAAATTATGCAGCACCTCAAACCTCTTATAGGAATCAATTATCTTCTTCATTCCGCTACCTCGCCGTTCCATTAGCCCCAATCGGCTGAAGAAATCAGCCAATAACGGATTTCTTCTTTTGGATGGTACAGTAAGAGGATTCAACTGCTGAATAAGCCTGCCGTCCATCATTCCTCCGGGAGAGTATATTTCCAGCCTATCATCGTACATGTCAATATGTATCTCACTTCCCATCTGCAAGTAATCACGATGGATGATTGCATTCGCAATCGCCTCCGTCACCGCACGTTCGGGATAATCTGGCAGTTCTTCACGATAGTCGTTCTCCTTCCACCATTTCTTATGGGAATTGTTACGCACAAAAGACACGGCATCCTGCAACTGGCCAATCACACAGCCTTCCAATTCAACATCATCAATCGCCTCTCCCAAACCGCTAGTCATATCCAGACCGTTCCAGCGTGTGCAGAAAATACGGGACTGTCGTACAGGAGATTCATCAGCCAACAACGCTCCGGCATTTGTAAGATTGCCGTTTTCATCTACTATACCCCATGATACGAACTCACTGTCATCAAACGAGCGTTGTAACCTTTTGTAATGGACAGATCTGAGTTTGGTAAAAGCCATATCCTCAAATCTGTAATTGGACGGCAAACTGTCGTAAGTACGCCCGGATCCTTTCAAGACAAGGGCTTTCAATTGAAGACGGTCTGCTGTAACCGACTCGTTACCTATACGCACAAAGGCCAATCGCTGTTTGTCTCCGATGTAGTAATATGGGGTTTCCTGCCCTGCACATACATGCAGCAATATGAGTCGCTTTCCATCAATCTCCTTGTACTCTAGATTGACTACAGGCACCGGGTCAAGTTTAATCTTTATCTCCTCGCTGATTTTCTCCGCATCGCTTTCTGCATCCGCCAGCCCTATTATCTGGTCATCATCACTGATACCGAATATCAATGTGCCGCCTTCACCATTGGCAAACGCAGACACGCTCTTAAGCCAGCTTTTAGGACGCTTGATTTCAAGCATCTGTTTTTTGTCGTAGGCGGTCGCTTCGCCGATTAATGTATGTATATCAATTTCCATATCTATTTCCCAAATATTAGCTTATATGACAATTTAATTATTTTTTATCTTATGATATATTTGCAATTTATCTTTATCGACTTTATAGGATGAGATAAATCCAACATTTTTCAATGCTTCCAATAATCTTCTGTTCTGTATATTATCCGGCAATTTGGCTCTCTTATCCTGATTACATACTTCATGATAATCTCCTTCCACAGAAGCAACTAAATGTGCTATTATACTATGGTTATCAAGACCTGCAGTAATCACATAAACAACCAATTCCAACTTTAAGGACTCATTTTTAGAAATATCAGCAAGAAGTGACGCGAATGCATCTGCATTACATGAAATCCGTCCATTCTCAGCAAGAATCATCAACCTGGCTTGCCCCACATTCTTTAACTTGTCAACATTCGAGAAACTATCACTGAAAGACCTTAATAGCTTTCTATAATTGTCTATTTCTAAAACTTCACTGCCAAATAAAGATACAAACATCTCCTCCCTATTGCTTAAATCCTTCGGATAAGCTTCACTAGAAAGTTCTGTTGCGTAATGATTGATATAAGACTCCAGCCATTCATCTATTCTATTTTTGTAATCATGATAGCATGATACATTTTCCCATGTCGGTAATATTATTTTAGATTCAACAGCTATATCATACATTTCCTTGTCTTCTATTCCCAAGAAACTAGCTATATGGTTATGCTGTCCCGTCAAGTATATGACCTTGACATCTGATGGAATATGTTCGTTAGTCAGCAAGAACATTAAAGTTTCAGAACTTTCGTCCTTGTTCTCATCTTTAAGGCATTGGATTACCGTAGATATGTTTTCCCTTACATAACCTACAAACGATTCGTTCCCAGTAGCCTTTATTCTCGTAAAATTAAGATTTCCGGCAGGTATGGTCTTATCGTCTTTATAAAGATGTCTTGTAATAAGAAGCATATTCTCTAGACTGATTTCGTAACAATTATGCTCAATTACATAATCCAGCAAATCGTCTGAACCATCGCACAGATTTACAAAACAACTGGTAGAAGCCAGTTTAAGCGACCGCTCCAATGTAATATCATCACAATGTTCGACAAGGAACTTGAAATTCCCATTAACCCATCCTTGTTGCTCTTGACCTAATTCCGGGCAGAATTTCAGATAAGCCTCAATAAGATTTTCCTTTTCTGCATCATTCCTCCAATTTATAATGTTATTCCAAGAATTTGTATATTCGATAAAGTGCTTAAATACCTCATACTGTTGCTTACCTTCAGAATAATATTGAGAAATGAATTGTAACGGAGCATTATCACATTCCAAACGGATCATCATGTGCTCAAACATTTCACTATAGATACCATGTGAAGCAACATAATCCAACAAGTCTATATTAAGAATGGCATCGCTCTCGAACATATAATCCTTCAATTCCTTGACAAAATTCTCAATCTTGTCTATATGATAGTCATAAGGTCGACCTTCCTCTATCTTCATTGACAAAAGAAGTTCTCTGTCTGCCAAAGAAACCATTCCTTCGTAAAAATATGATATGTAATCATAGTAATCTTCATCAAGATAGCCTCTACGTATAAACACATTCATCATAGGGGTCAATCCAAAGCTCTTAAACTCCTCCGTTTCACCTAACTTATATTTCTTTATCAAGTCTTTTAATCTCAAGGATTTCACTTTGATCTTTTCCTGTTGGATATGTCTATGCTCATTTTGGAAATATCCAATGCCATCCTCTAACAATTTAATTCGTTCGGAATAATTAATTTCTTTACCAATTTGTTTATAATCAATTGTTTTAGATTCTGGATATGTGGTACTATAATGGCGATATTGATATGTTATTTCTTTTTCACTTATTAACTTAGAAAACAAAATTTCACTGGTGGCAATCTGTTCTAAAGAATAATAATTATTTTCAATACGCACTGATAATGGCTTATTTGACAGTTTATGCCAAAGCTTAAATAAAAACAATCTCCTTAAATCAGCCTTACTCAAATTCTCGTTCTGCTTGAAAATCTGTTCTTTTTTGGACAATTCTTCTTCAGACTTTTCAATAGCTTTCAATGCAAGAGGGATGAACTTAGGCTTGCTGCTGATGCACCGATAAACCTTACCTTCCCTACGATGCAACGATGCAAAATCCTGTGGATAATAGTTCTTATATACTATCATTCCCAACAATTTCGTTTTATTGAGCCGATAATTATTTGCCTCACACAGCTTATCCCGATATTGTTTATACTCATTTACGATATTGGTCAGAATACGCATATCCTGAATGAAAAATGCCATTTCAGACAAATCATCATCACTGATACCATCATTCCCACATCCTTTCTTCTCAAGTGCAGACTTGAGCTTATCCTTCGAATTGGATGGATTGATTACAGGTATTACTGTTATTATGAAGTCAAAGAACTTTGTTCTTTCCTCATCCTTAAAGATGTCATCTTTAATCGCATAGATAAAAGTAATATGTCTGCCTACTATTTTTGATTCATTGATAAGCTGGTTCAGTTCACGAAGTTTCAAGAATATATTCGGTGTACCGAATCTGTCCAGATCTTCAATAATTACAACATCATAATCAGTTACTTGGAAGAAATAAAGAATTTCATCAAGATGTTTATTGAAAATAGAATTGTTTTCTATAACCTCTATCTCCCCGTCTTTCAAATTCAATTTGTTCAACTTTGAATTGCTATATGACTTGAAAACATAGCGAACAATCTTATATAATGCAAATAAGAGCCATATGGAAGCTGCAAAATCAAAAATTGTATTCCATGTGTTTCCCCAGCTGAAGAAATCATAGATAGAATCAACCTTGGCAAATGAAGGTTCAAACACAATGAGAATACATAGAAACGTCAATACAAAGGCAACCGGATATTTTACCAGTTCCCATTTAGACAAATGTACAATTTTTCTAAAACGGGAATTCGGTACTGTCTCCGTTTTTTCTCTATAGATAAGTTGCTGAAGAATGCTGTATTCTATTTTACGATTCAGATTCTCTATCCGCTTCTCTCTTTCTTTTTCATCTGATTCCCCATCTGAATTACCGATATTGTTGTCTTCTTCATTTGCCTGCAAAGTAGCAAGAGATATAGGCAGGAATTTATAGTCTTTGGCAAAATCTTCCCTTAAGGTTATAAGTACAGAACTCTTGCCGGATCCAAAAGGACCGGTAAGAGCAATGTTTCTTATGCGCTCTTTTTCCGCTGAAGACAGAGCTTCATTTAACTCAATGACGGATTTATATGAAGCATCTGATTTTTCCAGTTTTTTGGGAAGTAAAGTATCAATTGCCATATACGCTCTACTTTATCAAATAGGTTAAATTCTTTGTTCGTATAATTTTACCATCAATCCATTGGAAATCAACTCTCCCGGCTGCATTTTAATGCGATATATGGAAACCTTGTCCTCTCCCAATGAAATAAAAGTGGACAGGTTTAGTTTCAAGCATGGTTTACCGTTCTTTGTGCCAAAATACACTTTTTCCACTTTATAATAGCCATCGATATTCCCACCGACCATAGGCAAGAAATATCTGATATCCATTACATTGATAGCAGTCGGGATTCTTTCCATCGTATAAGTCTTTGCCGTATGGCTGAGAAAATCCACATAGTCTGCATCTATTTTCCGAACCAAACCTGTCAGGATATCCTTAACCTCCGGTTTTGGCAACTTATTCAGCGTACCCACATTTCCGATATCTTCGACATGAAGTTCCTTATCAAGCATGAAAGGCTTGCTGACATAGAAATGGGTTTGCAGGCTGTCCAACAGTTCTTTATTCTTATCCACCTCATTTCTTATTACTTCCGGTTTAACATGAAGAGCTTCCCACATATCGGTCTCTTCTTCTTTCATTAGAGCAAGAACCAGATAGTTACTGTCTGTTTTCGGACGATAAAGCTTGCCATTCAAACGCTGGAAGTTATCTTGAATGAACTGGTAACAATCCAAACCCTCACGTGGCTGGATTGTCCTAAATGTATATAACTGGTTCAAAGTGCTTTGGATTCGACTTCTGAATTCCTTACGGGCATATTCTCGCCATACACTTTGCGCACTTTTATTGTCTCGGCCATACAACGAAACAATGTACAGGAAATTCACGTCATAATGGCATAGCAAAAGCGTATCACGGTCGAACAGACGATTTTCAAACTGGCGGTTCAGTTGGACGCCTTCTTCTTGCGTTTTCAGTTCCCTGTCATCAAAAGAGAGGAATTTTGAACCGCCGTTCCGCTTGTCGGGAATTCTTGCGCTAATGAAAAAATTGGGTATCGGATTGTATCCTTCCGTCAGCGCATCCCTCAGCTGTGGTTGTTCTCCATTACCGTCACCATCAAGAAAAAGATTCATATTCCATTGAATGACATTTCTGGCGTATGTGTATTGTTTGTAAATGGATTTGTCCCCAAGCTGCGTCCGATCATTCTTGGAACGCTTGTAATACTTGCTGTCCCCAATATAGTAAGTCAGTTCGGACCGCAGATCGGACTGCTCAATAAGTCCCTGTCCGATGAACATGTGGTCAACAAGTTTTCCGTCTTTCTGTTCGGTAAGCTCCTTCGGCAAGTTCTGTTTGTCGTTACCACCAATAAGGGTATCAATCATCACTTCGAAAATATGCTCGAAGTTTTTCGCAAGCAAAAAGTCTTCCGCCTGCCTGTTCATCGCAATCTTATACTCTCTGTCAAAGAAAGCATAACACAAATCCCATATTCGCAAAGCTTTATCTGAAAAATACTTGTACTTGATCTGTTTCAGACGTCTGCATCCCAAGTTTTTCTTGATATAGGTCCGTCTCAGTCTATCGGGATTTATCAAATGATAATGGATATTGATTTCAAAAGAAAAACCATGCGTTTCTCGTATGTAGTTCAATATCGAAAAGTAGATGACAAGCAGTTCCTCGTCAAAATTGACCATCTTCTTTTTGTTGATGGGTTCAATATAGACTGGAGTATCGCTTTGTATAAAAGCCTGCGACGATGTTATAGTTTTGGTCCAGTTGATTCTGTTATAACCGGAATGCACATTTTTAACAATGAAGGTAAAATAATCCTGATTGTCCCGATTGAAGTCACGGAGTGCGATTATTACATCCAGCAAAGTATTGTGCTTCTGTTTCCGACCTCTGCTTTCTGTTTGGTATTCCTTGCTTTCAAGTATATTGTCATTATGTGTCTTTTTATATACACTGATAGTTCTGTAAACCCATATCGAAAGTGTGGAAAGAAACTCCTTGTATTCCTTGCACCCTTCTTCCGTGAACTTGGACTTTATTTTATCTGATTCAAAGTCTATGATTTCCTGCGGTGACGCACCGAATATCGTATCGTCACCGTTTTCTTCGTTCTGCTCACCGGTCAGCACCACTTTGGGCAGAAAGAAAATTACATCTTTTGCCGCTTTGCTATAACAATACCCTACATACCCAAAGGCGTATCTATTTTCCTTAGCAGGAACGGACACTACATCTTTGAGCACATCTCTGACGGTCAGTCCATCCCTGACCATATCATCCAAACTATACGGGTATCCTTCGATAAACAGCAGCATACTTACATTTTTTGAATATTAATCCCTTTATTCGGCCTATTTATCTTCCGTACTATTGTCAATAGGCTTCAATTCCAGTTTGTCCATCATTGAAACAATGAGTCGCTTGCTGTCTTCATCATACAATCTGGAAAAAGAGAACTCCTCATTTGTGGGGAATATGTCGGCATCACCGTCCTTGCAGACATCATTCCACAAATAGAACAATATCTTGTTTCTAAACAAGTCATAAGATATGACCTTTGCCGATGGATTGACAAAATAATCGCCAAGCATCTTGTCCTCAGAACCTGTGTCGTTCAAGATACGTGTGTTAACTTCTTTTTGGAAATCGCTCCATCTATATTTCAGACCGTCAATGTCAATCAGCCAATCCGTGTTCTTATACTTAATTGGTTCATACTCCCAATCCCAACGTCTCTTGAATGCACTGTCTATTGGAAACAGAGACTGGTCTGACGTATTCATTGTGGCATAAATATAAAGATTCGGAGGAAGACATAATTCTCCGTCTTTAATAGCCTCGCAGCCTTCTCCAAGTTCATTTTCCAAAAATGTTTTTAAATCTGCATCAGCCTTGATTGTATATTCAGATTTGCCCTTTCCGTCTCTATCAAGAAGTTGGAATAAGTCTCCAAAGATCTGTGCGCAGTTTCCTCTATTTATCTCTTCAATTATTAGATATACATTCTCATCCGTCTGATATGCACGAATATAAGCATTTAAGAAAGTTTGCGGAATAAACGAATAAATTATACGGGATTCCTCCGAATTTGTAAGATATTCCTCTCCTACAGCAATCCCTTTATCAAGCTCTACTGTATAATTATCTGACATACCGCAAGCTTGAAGTATGTCCTTTTTATCCGCAAGATTTAATTGTTTTAATGAACGCCAATATTTAGCTCCAAACTTCTGAGGAGAGTAAGTGACACCACCATCTTTCATCTCAGTCAATTTACTGATAAGTTCTCCTTTAGTATAGATTTTGTCTTTTTGTTTTTTCATTGTCGGCTTATATGCTCCGACAAAGGAGGAATAATCACTATCTGGATGGAATGTGGTTCTAAAAATATTTGCTTTCGGCACTTTTTTATCTTCCGGGCATCCCTCATACTCTCCAAGTATTTCATTAATCTTATGAGATTTTCCAGTTCCTGGAGCTCCATAGTAAATTATTTGCCGGGCTGTTGGATTTTCTAAATCTTGAGATATGTCCTCTTTGACGTTTTCAGATAAATTATCTATGATATCAAGCCTTATAATATTATTCCCATGACTATCTTTAGAGAATATTAAAACCGATATTTCCTCAATTAAAAAATTTCTAATTGAAAAAGAACCGTTTCGAAGAGAGTTAAGATAAATCCTAGAGTCAGATCTTCTATATATATTTACATTATATGTTTGTATTGGTTTATCCCCAAAGAATTCTTGAACAGAAGAATATAACTCATTAAAGAAACCTTCTGAGAATTCAATTTTAGTACTATATGTAGAAGAAGATTTATATAGTGGCAGATTTGCTATTATATACGCAATACCTTTCAAAAAATCTTCTTTGTACAGAAGAAAAGAAACAGGCCTCTCTTCTCCTTTATTCGGTACGGGATTAATAATAAACTCCATAATCTCAATGGAGAGATTCATACTTGTTTCTCCTGAATTTTTGGGAGATGTTTTCAATCCAGCATCCTGCGAATGTATGGTTTTTATTATAGGCTCCATGTTAATTACGGATTATATTGTTGATAATTAAATAATAAAGTGTTGCATATATCGTATTGACACTTACTGCGTTCCCTGCTTGTTTATAAAGGGCTCCATCTGCTACTCCATGCGATTTTGCATTTTGTACAAACTCGGCTGGGAACCCTTGTAACATGAAAGCTTCTTCGGGCGTAAGTTTACGGATTGGCAGTTTGGCCAACTCTTCTTTTGTCATTGTATCAACTGGATTTACTTTGCCATAGGACATGATGAAATCCAGACTATAATAGTTGTCCTGACACGCTCTGTGCATTTTATGCATTGTCGCCGTTAGTGGCCGGGCTATCTTCATATTTATATCCGATTTCGATTTAAAATTGGATGAGCCATCAGCAAGTACTGTGGGTTTTATACGTTCAGAAAGAAAGTATTTGGATGCGGCATCCTGCATTAGCACTTCGTTAACTGTTTCATAGTGTAGCAGACTTGTCTCTTTGTACTTTTTGTCAAACTCTTTCGCAATCAATTTAGCCGAGAATTGAAAATCTTTGGGAATTCTTACAGTCGTTGCAAATATCAAGATTCTATTCCGTGTCTGGGGCAAATGAAAATCTGCTGTATTAAAAATATCTGCGTAAACGTGATACCCGATTGATTCTAGTTCACTCTTGATTCTGGCAAATGTCCTTCCTTTATCATGATTCCATAGATTTTTGACATTCTCCAGTAAAACATACTTTGGTTTCTTAACCATCAGTATATCCATTATACGGAAAAACATCTGTCCTCTATCCTCGTCAAAGCCAGTTTGATTCCCCATCATGCTGAATGTTTGACAAGGGAATCCTCCTGTCAATAAATCAAATTTAGGAAGAGATTTGATATTCTTTTTGTCGTTTGTAAAAGCGACAATATCACCCATCACAATCTCATCCTTTCCTATGGCATAATTAGAGCGATAAGTTGCCTCTGCTTTAGAGTCAATCTCTGAATACCCGATACAATGAAACTCCATGATATGATCATTCGTAAGAATATCCATTGCTCTCCTAAAGCCACCTATACCTGCAAATAGTTCTAAATGTCTCATAGAAATTTCATTATACTCTTTCCGATTACTTCTGCAAATTTCACAGGAACTGCGTTGCCAACTTGGGCGTACCAGGAATTCTGAGGACCCTTTAATACAAAATCATCAGGAAAAGTCTGTATGCGGGCAGCCTCCCTCGGTGATAATCCACGCGCTTCCCATGGATGAATGTACATGTTGCAATCATACTTCATATGAGAAGTGATAGTTTTGCATATCTGATTTTCATCAAGTTTAAAATACTTATCCTTAAAGATATTATTACGCCTTTTGTATGGCATTATATCTTGTATGGATTCATGTAAGGAATTTGCTCCTTGAGGCAATCTTCTGAAAATCTCTATATCTCGCAAATTATTATACCTATTTTTATGGTTATATAACTTAGTGATAACCTTGTCACCATTAATAAAATGATAAAAATCAGTATCGGGATATGAAAAATCACGTTCTGTAAATCCACATTCCAACGATTCGTATTCGCCTTTGTTTTTTTCTTTTCTGGCTTCCAGATGCGGCAATCCATATAATGCATCTTTTAATACAAATGGAGGCCTTTTATGCCGTTCGATTTCTGTGAATATCTCATTCGGATCAATCCCCATTCTATTTCCGATCATTATAAAACGTTCTCTATTTTGAGGAATACCAAAATCTTGAACCTTCAGTAATCGGTAATCATATATATACTCTTCGCCTAAATACTCTTTGAAATTGGTAATTATTTCATCAAACTTATTAGCCATTCCTTTTACATTCTCCATTATGAAGAATTGCGGCCTAACCTCAGAAAGAAATTGTAAATAAGCCTTATAAAGTTGATTTCTGGGATCATCAATAATCCTCTGCCTATTAGCCATCGAAAAACCTTGACAAGGAGGCCCTCCACAGACCAATGTAATAGGTTTAACCGGGTTTTTGAGAATGTCGCTATATTTATCTAAGCATTTATTCAATTCATTGATATCTCCAATAAAATACTGTCCTTCTTTAAGGTTATGATTAGCCAAATAGGTAGATGCGAAGGTCTCAACTATCTCATTCATGAATACAACCTCAAAACCAGCTTGTTCAAGACCAAGACTCAAACCGCCACATCCAGCAAACAAATCTATAAATGTGTATTTCTTCTTCATTATTCTATATCATAATTAAAGTCAGCCTCAATGAGGTCTTTAATATCCACTTTGAGCAGTTGGGCGATTTCGACAAACTGAGCCATAGATGGCTGCACCTTATTGGTCTTCCATCGTGAGACAGTCATATCTGTAACCCCCATCTGCTCTGCCAGCCAACGATTGGTTATTTCTTTTTCAGCTAAAATTACACGCAATCGGTTTGAGCATTCTATTTTTGCCATATTGCTTCATATTACATGATTAACAGCACAAAGTTAAACATAAAAAGATAATCATCAAAACATACTGATATAAATATCAGTTTATGAAATGCAATACGAGATCATTAGTACTGTCTTATCTATTTCGTCCACGTGATTTACTACTTCTCATTACTACTATTATAGCTGTTTTTAAACACCTCTTCCGATACGCTTCTTCCTCCTCATCCGGCCTGCGGCCGTCCCAGCGAAGGTCGGAGTCGGAATTGCCGCCACCTCCGCCACCGGAAGAGATTGCAGCAGGCGTTCCTCCGGCAAGAGCATCGGAAATGGCGAATATCTTTGAGCGGAGCGAAGGGTTGGTAAGTTGATCAAGCATTGTTTCCAATGTAGATTTCAAGTCATCATTATTCTCGATAAGCGTTTTGACATCTTTCCGTAGTTGGTGCAGTTCACCGTAATCAGCTAGAACATTATTCTGGGCGGCTTCAACCTGTCGGGCTGCATCATTTCTGTATAGGGATTCTATCTTCCGGACAATTTCGGTAAACTGCTTGGAAATAGACCGATTCTGACGCTCAATCCATTTGTCCGTACCGAACAATGGTACTTTCTCTGTAATTTGCGGTGGAGTGAAATCGACCTTGTGGTTACGGAACGGCTGGACAACAGAACGGACTTTTGCTGCATCCTTTGTCAGTTGCTCCAATTCCTGCTCCTTTACTTGAAGTTTACCTGCTTTGTCGTCCAATTTAGACTGATACTCTGCAATGAGCTTCTGTATATCCGTTTTCTGCGCCTCATATTTGTCAAGAGTTATCTTGCCAGACGCAAGTGCTTCATCGATTTCTTTAAGCCGGTTCCTTCCGGCAAGCATTTCCCGTTCAAGTTTCCGTATCATTGTCTGAAGCCCCTTGACTGCTTTCTCCGCCTGTTTTGCCTCTTTAGCCAATTTGCGGATATAGTCTCGCTTGTGCAAATGCTGAACATTGCGCCCCTCAATACTATCACCACGTTCCAGTCCGTACTTACTACCTACCTCTTCATAAAGTGCGGTATGCATTTCCCGAAGAATCCGTCCGTACTCGTAGCGGTTCTTACCGAACATAGCTGACCACATGACGCATTTGCGTCCGCTTCTGGCTCGTTGTCCGACAGGAACGATCAAGGCATGGATATGCGGGCTGCTCTCATCAAGATGAACCTGAAAGCCGATGATGTTTTCCTGTCCGTACCGTTTGGCGCACCAGTCATAGATATCTTTTGCCCATTGTTCGATTTCCGGACATCGCTGGAGATAGCTGTTATCTGCACCCTTGTCCAGATTTACGGCCTGGGATCCAAATGCCATCTCAAGTGTACGGTCATGATTGCCTCCGAAGATAAACTTCGCACAACAGTTTGGTTGAATTTTGCTGTCCGGCTTGAAAGGCTTCCAGCCCAGCTCGGCCAACCGTTCCTGTAAACGGACTTCAAGCGATTTCTCTTGATAGCCTAACGGATGAACTTTCCCATCCGGCCCGATCTCGAAATTCAACTTCATTCTGGTCTTGTCGTAGTGATTGGTCGGATCCTGATTCTTGCTGTCAATCTTGTCATCATTCCAACGTCGTTCGTTCTCATTCGCCTCTGCTGTGCCGAACGACTTTCCGGCTTCGACATGCATGGCCTGTTTAATATCTGTGTTCATATAGGATATTCTTTTGATAAATGATTAATATTTGAGCTTGCTCTTGTGCCAGTCCGATCTGCGGGACAATGTCTGGATTTTATTGCCGTCAGGCAAAAAGTCCTTATTGTGTTATGGACTTTCTATAAATCCATGGAACAAGTTCCTTTACTATTCAATAAGTTCCAGATCCAATTCATCAATAAGTTATGGACTTTCTATAAATCCATGGAACAAGTTCCTTTACTATTCAATAAGTTCCAGATCCAATTCATCAATAAGCAACTGCAATGCAGGATTACGTTGTATCATCTGATGGAGTATCTGTCTCTTTGATGGCGAATACAGAAAGAAGTCTGCAATGTCCAATCCTTGGCTGCGTTGCTCCTCATCGGATGTACATTCCAAGACATTGGACACAACAACCCGTTTGCATATTTCAGACAACAAAGCAGACTTTTCTTTCCATTGTTCGGTCGCTCCTAAATCAGGGATGAGAGTAACCTCCCTGCTTTTGAGAACCTGCATAGCTTCACTGTTGAAACAACCGTTCTTTCCACCTGTTGCCAGCCATATATAATCGGGGATAAAATGGCTCATTACAACAGCGGTCTTTTCACTTTCCACCAGCATTACCGGAGACGATGAATTTTTCAGAAGATGTTCTCCAAACAGACATTGCTTCAAATGGAAATCCTGCAACTTCAACTCGGAATGTGCCCAGCTGACAAAAGCCTGAGGCTCTTTAACCCGATGCCCTGTCTCAGCATTATAGCACATTACCTTGCCGGTTCTTACCTGTCCATTTATATCTGTCTGCCAGAAAACAGTTGCGCCTCCCCATTTTGAAGATGTCCCGATGCGATACATTTCAAACATCCGGTCTGTCTCATCTTCACCAAATACGCGACAGAGATATTGATACAAAGGATTTATCGAATAATGTGACAGGCTTCTTAACACATAAGATAAAGGAATATACGAAGGGGCAATACAAACGGGTGTTTTATCTACCGACTTATTAGGGGCAGAAACCAGTGGCTTACCAGTTTTTTCATTCATTTTCAACACATCATGATTATCCTTGAAGTATTCCTTAGGTGTGTAATGATAGCCACAACTGTTCTCGTGATCACACTTACCGACATTACCGGGAAAGCTAATGCTGCCTTGTTCATCAATATACCTGACAAAACACCGGCTTTTACCACAGTTCGGACAAGTAGCCTTGCTTCCAGGACGATATTTCTGTAAATGGAATCTGTATTCACTCATGGTCCTCTGATTTTAGTGTGGTTGCACTCTGCACTTTTGCACTTTGAGAAGATTGCACGGTTCTTGACAAGATGAAAGTGCAATAGTGCAAGGTGCATCAGTGTTTTCTGTCATAAGCTTGCGATAGACTCCATGCTGAAGCTTTTCTATAAGAGGGTGCTTAAGCCGGCATAATTGGTCAAGTGCATAATAGACGGTACGTCGGGACATATCAACTTTTCTACCGGCAATGACAGCATCCCCGGAAGTAAACCGATTTTCCAACAGGGAAAGCCATGCTTCCTTCGTTTCACCGATACTGTTTATGACAATGGCTTCCTGAATCCTCTGGTATGTTTCCTCATAATAATCAATCATACGGATTGCCGATTCTACGGAGTCCCGCTCAATATATTGCATATCTCCGCTATCAGTAGCCCATTTCATTACCTGAAACAACAGGGCAAGACGTGCTACATGGCCGTTGAGTTTCATCTTGCGGCTTTCAACATCCGCATCATCCTCAATGGCATTTACAGCATCGATAATTCCATTGTACCATTCATAAAAGTATTCTTCCGCATCGTCAGACATTGTAAGGATACGGGGATTGACCGTTGTACCCTTGTCATCAAGGATACAGGGGATGCTTAAGATTCTGTTGATTATTGTCCTCCATTGATTCATGATATCAGGACGGGCTGTATTCCGTTCTTCCCGTCTCCATCCGGATATTTTCCTGTTTTTGGGGTAGACAAACAGAAAACGGTCAAGCAATCCGTTGGCAAGGAACTCTGCACGGAAGACTTCCTGCAGCATATTCGTCTGTACTGAACCGATGACATTTATACACGGATTCTTGATTAGAACAGGACGTGATTCTGATTTGCGGATAATCTTTAACGGCTGTCCGCTATAAGCTGTCAGCAAATCTTCAATGAGGTTGTTCTTGCTGTTGTACCTTTTGACGGAATTGAACAAAGCCAGGATTTCATCGACGACCAATGTTATCCCACGCTGATTATGCTGATGAATATTCATCATCGCCTCCGGGGTGGAATCATAAATGACCGTCGTTACAAAATTCGGTTTCTTGAGCAGTTGTTCTTCCCCGTCACTTCCGTGCTTGCCTGCTGACATGGATCTTTCATATTCGTCATATTCCTCATTATATTTCTCATGCAGCCGGTCATCATACTCATTAATCGGCTTATAAATAAAACCGAGAGGAGGTGTTTTCCCAAGCCCTGGACGACCGACCAACATCATATAAAGGGATGGGCAAGTTTTCCACTCGCCCTTTATACGGATATGACAAGAGTTGCCTATTGCAGTAGCAACAGCAGAAAGAACAATAGACGCAGTATATTCCACATTGAAATTTTCGTATCTGGCAAGATTGAGGATAATCTCCTGTATCTTGTCCGGGAAGGCATCCAACGGAAGACCTGTTTCCGGAACGCCTTCCACTTCCGAACGAAGCATGTTGGTCAAATGAATGGTGTCAAACATAGCCACCTCCTTGCTGTTTTGGAAGTTCATCACTAATAGCGAAAGCTTCATAATGGAAACGACGCAGAAAGCGGTCTACGTCTTCCTGCGTGTACCAGTATTTATCACCTTCACGCGAGTAGCCGAGATAACCGTTGTCTCGCAACTTTTTAAGATACTTATCTTTAATGTTCAACATCTCCATCAAAGACTTGTTATCATAAAGACGATGCCCACTTTCATGAGCCAGAGGCGGCAGTTTCTCCTGTTTCTCTACTATGCTGAGAATCTTTTCAAGCAGTTCCCGGTCGCATAGTTTCTTTTCTCCATTTAATTTTTGAGCCATAGTTTATCGTATTATGGCTTAACCTTCCTTATGCACACTCGGACTGTAAGCCGGGTTTACGTGCTATGATACGACTGTGCACATCGTACCAAAAGCACGATGCAAAGGTTCAAACTCCTTAGGAATCTTGGTGTTAGAATGAATTAGATACTATGTTAGAGATCGTGTTAGAGTTGTATATAACACGAAGGTGATGAGCTTATAACCTGCTGCTTGTCAAACAAAAAAAGAGTAGCACATTGGCTACTCAAATAACTTGTCAATTTTCTCAAATCCTGTAGGCGCAGCTTTGTTTTTTCGAGTATGCCTTGATTGGGTCAAATCTTTCATGTTAAATAACTTATCTAATTCAGTACCCGGAAATAATTCCACTCTGCCAGGCATCCAGTACATCTTCTCATCATATATTGTTTTTTCAGGATAATCTTCGCAATAGATACGTCCGCACATATATGCAAGAAGGACTTTGTTCAAAGTCCACTCATAATGGTCATCGTTGATAATGATATATTCTTCTTCAATGGCTTTATCAAAGATCTTTCTTGCCAATTCAGTATCAAGCCGAGACGGTAAAGTCACTTTATGGTGATCTGGAACCATATCTTCTTGCACAGATTCAGTTTCTGTGATTTTCTTTCCCTTAATTCGCTTTTTTTGATGCAAGTCCTCTGCTGCATATATCAGCGTTATTGCACATCCGATAGCGGTACTGATTCCCACAATGACAGCCGTGCCGGTTTCTGTTCCCCAAGATGGACGAAGCACCCCTAATCCAAGAAGGATGAGGATACCGATAATGGTAGTGAGCCCTACACCCCAGAATACCTTACGGCTGTTTAACTTGTATATATAGGTTACAGCCAGTACAATAAGGAATCCTGCTATCAGGATACATGCAACTCGAAATGGCAATGATATCATGTTTCTTTATCTTTTCACAGTGATTATATAGTCAAGTTGATTAATTCTCCGCTCAGTTTTGCCACCTCTGCCGATAGCGTTTCCGGCAGGAAACGGGCATAAACCTTCTCTGTAATATCCGTGCTGCTATGTCCGAGCAGACGGCTGACTACCGACATGGATAGTCCCTTGTTCAGCGCAAAAACCGCAAATGAGTGCCTGGCTGCATGCATCGAGAGACTGAACGGAAGGCCGATCTGCTCACCGACAACTGCCAGCGACTGGTTGATGCATTTCGTGGCATTGTTGCGGGCTTTGTACAGTGCCTCCGCATCATCCAGATCCAAAGTCTCTTTTACAAGGTTGAACACATATCGGCATCCTTCACGTTTTTCCCGCCATTGCTGTAATATATGTAATGCAGGTTCAGTAAGAGGTATGACATGCCGTTTGTTTGTCTTTATCATAATCTTCCGCAACTCTTTCCTTGCAAAGTCGATATGTTTCCATTGCAGGGTCATCACATCCACTACACGGAGGCCGCAGGCGTGGAACGCAAAGAAGAACATTTCCAGAAATTCTTTTCTGCGCGGTTCAGTACAGGTCTTGTAATATTCAAGCAATGCTGCCATCTGTTCCTTACTGAGACTTTTGCCGTCAAACTCTGCTTCTTCTTCAGAAAGCGATACCTTAGTCACAATGCGCATATCCTGAATCCTTGCATTGACGGCAGGTTCCATCATGCCCATTTCACAAGCGTATGCACATGCTTTTAGTATCGGAGTCAGAGAGTGGTTGATAGTGGCATCACTGTTCTGCTTGATTTCTCTGCGCCACGATATATAACTGTCTAACAACTCCGGAGTCATATCGCCTACATAAATGCTGTCAGAACGATAGGTTCCCTGTCGGGTAGCCCTCAGGAATGTCTGGAATATATTCATGCAGCTCTTTCCGTTTTCATACCGGCTCCTTCCGATTCTGTTTCTTGCATAGTCTGAAGAAAGACGTTCCAATGTAAACTCCACGAAGTCCTTCCCTTGATCACGACGCGCAAGAGGCTTGTCCGCAAGAAAGCCGGATACGACATCAGCGGTTATCTGATTAGGATGCTTTTCATTATATTCGGCAAGTAGCGAATCTATACGTTCCACACGTGCCAGCAATAACTGGTTAAGCCGTTTGGATTCACCGCCATGACTTGCACGTATTTCACCCCGTCCCTGGTTGCCGTTCTGGTTCCAGTCCGCGACCTTGACAAAGACATTCGTTGTCTTACGGATTATCTGCCTGTTCCAAGTGTATTCCAACTCGACAGGATAGGCTTTTTCCTTGTCAACCACTTTCGGCGTACGAAGGCGGTATTTGCCCAATGGATATAGTCTTTTCGGTCTTCCCATATGCTTTTCCTCCCAATTCAATATTCATGAGGAGAAACAAAGGTAATGCATTTTAGACAAACAAACCCAGTTTTTGAGAAGAAAAACCGCAATTTAGACAAACAAACCGCACCATATAACGCCATAAAACACCAGCGCGACAAACAAATTATCTTTGTTTATCGCGTTGATATTTAATTGTTTAACTAGTCCGAGTGGCGTCAATACTCGTCCTCGTTGAAGAAGAAATCGTCTTTCGACGGGTAGTCGGGCCAAATATCTTCGATAGATTCGTAAATCTCACCCTCGTCCTCTATTTCCTGCAGATTTTCGAGCACTTCGAGAGGCGCACCCGAACGCACGGCATAGTCAATCAGTTCATCTTTCGTAGCGGGCCAGGGAGCATCTTCCAGCTTCGATGCCAATTCAAGTGTCCAGTACATAGTTCCAAGTTTTTAAGTTCCCAAATATCAGCGGATTAACATCAGGCAATAATCGCTATTCCGCTATCACTGATTTGCAAAAGTATAAAAAAAACGAGAAAAACAAAGAAAAAATTACAAAACATCCATGCGCACGCATCAATAAACTGGAATACAAAGCTTTATGGAATCCACAAGGTCTCCTCGACGCCGTAATGCTCTGTGAGCGTGCGCCCGAGCAGATAGAAATAGTCGGAAAGGCGGTTCAGCCACATCAGCACGATGGCATCCGTGCCGTATTTTTCATCGGCACGCAACGCGGCACGCTCGGCACGCCGGCAGACCGTACGGCACACGTGGCACATCGAAACGACGGCGTTGCCACCCGGGATCGTGAATTTGTCGATCGGTTTGAGCGCGTCCTGCATCGCGTCGATACGGCCTTCGAGCCAGGTGACGGCCTCGGGAGCCAGCGGCGCAACCTTCCCGCACCCCGTTTTTCCGCATGCCAGCAATGCCTCGACGGTCATCAGGCGTGACAGGATACGGTTCAGGTCATCGACATAGGGCGACAGCGCAGCTTCCGCACGCATGTTGTCTCCGAGCAAGGCCGCAAAGGCCGCCAATTCGTCCACCGTGCCGTAAGCCTCGACCCGTTCGTCGGTCTTGAAGACCCGTTCGCCGCCGACAAGGGAGGTCAACCCCTTATCGCCTTTTTTCGTGTATACTTTCATATCCGGAAGTGTTGTTTCGGCAAATTATTATTGAAAACCAGCAGGTAACCGCGGTTGTCCACCGTCGTCGAACGGTGCGCCGCGACGATTTGCAGGCACATGGCCCGGCGTTCACGCCCGTCGTAGGGGGACATGACCGCCACCGTATTCCCGGCGGCAGCCGCATCACCGACCAGCGCGAGCGTCTCCGTCCGGGACAGGCTGCGCGTCGCTATGCAGAACTCCGCATCCGCACGATTCAGGCCAAAAGTGGCGTAGCCGCAATGAATCGCCAGGTTTTGCAGCTGCACGGCGCGGCGTTCGGGCACCCCGGCCGCGAGCAGTTCACGGAACAACGCCCGGTCGCCGGGAAGCAGCGTATCGCGCATGAACACATTACGCACGACGTCGTATACGAAAGGCGAATGCACGCCGTGCCCACGGAAGAAACGGGCCCGGGAGAGCCTGTTACGCAGCTCAGTGACCCGCCCGTAAAATTTCAAACCGAGTTTATGGCCGCCGATCCCCATAACCGTTATTTTTTCAACAGCCCCGCAAGGCGCCCCGTCGAAAAGGCGATCTGGAGGTTATAACCGCCCGTATTGGCATCGAGGTCGAGCACTTCGCCCGCGAAATAGAGCCCCCGGATCTTCAGCGATTCCATGGTATAGGGGTTGACTTCGGCGCAGGAAACGCCCCCGGCCGTCACGATGGCGTATTCGAACGGCGCATAGTCCGTGATGGGGAACGTGAATCCCTTGAGCGTCTTGATAAGGCGGGTTATCTCCTCTTCGGTGAGCTTGCCGATGTAATTCTTTCCGTTGACACCGAGTTCGTGCACCAAAGTCATCACGAGCGGCTTGGGCACCAGCTTGCGCAGCAACTCGGCGAAGAACTCCGTCGGCTCCATCCCGGCTATCTCGCGGGCGATACGTTCGCGCAGTACCTCTTCGGTCAGTGCGGGTTTCAGGTCGACGACCAGTTTAACGCGGCGTTCGTCGATCAGCGCATCGACCGCATCGCGGCTCATGCGCAGCGCCACGGCACCCTCGATGCCGCGCTCGGAGAAGCCCAGTTCACCGAACTCCTCGCGCACGGGTTCGTCGTCGACATAGAGCACGGCCCTGATATTTTTCAGCAACAGACCGTCGAGGTAGCCGATCTGCGGATGCGACGAAACGAGCGGCGTCAGCGAAGGACGCACCGGTTCGACGGTATGTCCCAGGTCGGCCGCAAAGGTGTAGCCGTCGCCCGTGGAACCCGTGGCGGGATAGGAAACGCCACCCGTGGCGACAATCACCTGCGGACATTCCTCCTTGCGTTCGAAACCGCGCCTGTTGATATAGCGGACGCCGAAGACCTTATCACCCAGGGTCATGATCTCCGTCACGCGCGTATTATAAATGATCTTCACGCCGTTCTCGTAGCAATATTCCAACAGCGCATTGGCGATGTCCCACGCCTTGCCGCTCTTGGGAAAGACGCGCTCGCCGCGTTCGATGTCGAGCTTCACCCCGGCCTTTTCGAAGAAACGGATGGCGGCGCGGTTATTGAACTCGGCGAAAGCCTGTCCGAGAAATTCCGCGTTGGTACGCACCTGCGCGGCAAACTCCTCGGCCGGGCGGGCGTTGGTGACGTTGCAGCGCCCTTTGCCCGTGATACGGACTTTACGGCCCGACTTGTCCATCTTTTCGATCAGCAGCACACGCTTGCCGTCGCGCGCCGCCGTACCTGCGGCCATCATGCCCGCTGCCCCAGCCCCGATGACGATCACATCGTACGGCCGGATTTCTTTTTCTTCGATTTGTTCCATACGGCTGCAAAGATAGACAATAATTCTTTCTTTCCGGAAAAATTTTTCCTATCTTTGCGGCCGAAAAAACCGTTCTAAACAGATATGTTGAGCAGAAGATTACTCCGTATAAAGGTCGTCAAGGCACTGTTCGCCCACCTCAAATCGGGCGCCGACAACATGATGGCATCGGAAAAAACGCTGATGGCGTCCGTCGACAAGGCCTACGACCTCTATTTCCAGATCCTGACCCTCCCCGTGGAGCTGGCGCGTTATGCCGAGCAGCGGCAGGAACTGGCCAAACAGAAAAAACTGCCGACATACGAAGACCTCAACCCCAATACCAAGTTCGTAGACAACCGGGTGACCCGCGTCATCGCCAACAGCGATGCCGTGAACGACCGCATCGCCGCCCGCAAGCTGGGCTGGGGACGACATCCGGAGCTGATCCGTACGCTCTACACGCAACTCTCGGAAAGCGACTATTTCAAGGACTACATGCTGCGCGAGGAGCGCTCGTTCGCCGACGACCGCAAGCTGCTCGAAGATTTCTTCAAGGAGTTGCAGAGCTGCGAGGCGCTGGAAACCGAGCTGGAAGAGATGTCGATCCTCTGGAGCGACGACCTGCCCTACATCGTAATGATGATCCTGCGTTCGCTCTCGGGCCTGAAACCGTCGCACACCGAACTGAAAGTCCCCTCGAAGTTCAAGAGCGACGAAGACCCCGAATTCGTGAAGACGCTTTTCGAAAAATCGCTGGTCAACTACGATGCCTACCAGGATTACATCGAAAAGTTCACCGCCAACTGGGACGTGGAACGCATCGTGTTCATGGACAACCTGATCATCGGCACAGCCATGGCCGAACTGACCTCGTTCCCGTCGATTCCCGTCAAAGTAACGCTCGACGAGTACATCGAGATTTCGAAATACTACTCGACACCCGGCAGCAGCACCTTCATCAACGGCGTGCTGGACAAGATCGTCGAATCGCTCACCGCCGAAGGCCGCATCAGGAAAGCCGGCCGCGGCCTTATCTGAGTCCCGATGCTGCGCGGGGTGTTGTTGCTGGCGCTGGCCGTGACGACCGCGGCATGCGGCACCCGGCAGGCACGCACGGGCGAGACCGGGCGGAAAGGCCGGATTATCGCCGTCACGGACACGATCCTCGACACGGGCGGCACGGATACCGTGCGTTTCGGACGCATGCACTCGGGGGAGGTGGCCGTGCTCAGGCTCTGGATCGAAAACCGGGCATCGAAGCCCGTAGCCATCACCCGATACGACCGCAGCTGCGGGTGCACGACGCTCGGATATGACACACAGCCCATTACGCCGGGCGATGCGCAGCAGGTATCACTCACCTTCGATGCGGGGGGCGAATGGGGCTGGCAGCTCAAGACGCTGGACATCACATTCGCCGGCGGGCGGAAACCCCTGAGGCTGTTCATCGAGGCCGAAGTGGAATAAACATTTGTGTATTCGACAATATTTCGTATATTTGTTCCGTTAACGGAAATAAACACTTAAAACATAACGACGTATGATTAATTTTCTTCAGGTGCCGCCCGTAGAGCCCCAGCCGGGCTTCATGCAGCAGTACAGTTTCATCATTATGATCGGCCTGATGGTGCTGGTTTTATGGCTCTTCATGTGGCGCCCCGAATCCAAGCGCCGCAAGCAGATGCAGGCATTCCGCGAAGGCCTGAAAAAAGGTGACAAGATCATTACCGCCGGCGGCATTTACGGTACGGTAAAAGAGATCAAGGAGACGACCCTGCTGATCGAGGTGGACGGCAATGTCACGCTGCGCATCGACAAAAACATGGTCGTAGCCGACAACAGCGACCTTCAGCGCCAGTAAAAACCTGTTTCAGATAATAAAAAAGCTGCAAAAATTTGCAGCTTTTTATTTGCAGGTTCAAATTTTTTATTTTAAATTTGTATACATGCTCGGGAAACCCGGGCATAGTCCCAACAACATTGTCGAGGGGGGGGGAATTTCTAAGCGCCTCTTACAGATTACCTCTTTCTCGGCAATGTTTTTTTATGCCCGTATCCCGGCAGGCGATCCTGCGGGGAATTTTCGCCCAAATCCGCAGCCGGCAGAAAAAGCCTCCTCAGAAAATTCCGGACAAAAAATCCCGGACGTGCAAACAAGCAGGATATGCAACCGGTTTTATCGTTATATTTGCATCCGGATTCTTCAACGCATACACATGACCCGACACATATCCTACCCTACCCTCGGCACCTGCTCCCGGCAGATCGACATCGAACTGGAAGACGGCATCATCCGCAGTGTAACGTTCACGGGCGGCTGCCACGGCAATACGCAGGGCATAGCGGCGCTCGTGCGCGGCATGAAAGCCGCCGACGCGATAGCCCGGCTGGAAGGCATCGACTGCCGCGGCAAGGGCACTTCGTGCCCCGACCAGTTGGCCAAAGCCCTCAGGCAGGCGCTCTGAACCGACGCAGCTACCGTTCGGGAACGGATTTTGCACACGGAGCAGCAAATCAAAACAGAAACACTATGTATTTCGTATGGTATCTCCTGCTCGGCTTGGCTTCCGGATGGATCGCCAACCTCATTGTCAAAGGCAGCGGCTCGGGGCTCATCGTCAACCTCGTCGTAGGGCTGGTAGGCGGCGTGCTCGGCGGCTGGCTCTTTTCGTTCTTCGGGCTGGTTCCGGCAGGCACGCTGGGCAGCCTGGCCACATCGGTCATCGGCGCCGTGGTGCTACTATGGATTGCCGCAGCCATCTCGCACAAGAAAATCCGTTAAACCCGCAACGATTATGGACAACATGAAAAACGGCGTACACGCCGACACCGCAGAAGCGGAAAACACGGAGACCATGGATCTCCTGGCCGGAATGCTCGATGCCTCAACGCATTGCGGCGACAACGACGAGGACGACAAGGAACCGGCACAGGCGGTCGAAGAAACTCCCGGCGAAGAATCCGCGCCCGGAAAATAATAACCGCAGGGAAAAAACCGACAGTTCTATTCAACGAGCAAAGTGTGCGGACAGTCCGCACACTTACCGTATCCAGCATACTGGGCAGAAGCAGGACGAAGGAGGATTCAGGCGAATAATACAACAAACATAATCCCGCATTGATAGTCAATGCGGGATTGTTGAGCTGCCAGGACTCGAACCTGGAACGACAGAACCAAAATCTGCTGTGTTACCATTACACCACAGCTCAATCCGTTGCTCGAGAGCGGGACAAAGATAAGCAAAAAATCGCAATTTACAACCGGAAAACAGAAAAATGCCCGACTCTTGCAGGGGTGCAAGAAAGAATTTCATTACTTTTGCACGCATGGAGCCGACAAGCCGGACAACGGGCCGGCAGGCGCCCTGCTGAAACAAAAACGAAAAATACGATACGGTATGATCCTGACAATGATCCTGCTCTTCGTGGTGGGCTACGCCTTCATCGCGCTGGAGCACAAAGTTAAGGTCGACAAATCGGCCATCGCACTGCTGATGTGCGGAGCCATATGGACGATCTTCAGCCTCTGGGGGCACGATGAGAATATCAGCCACGACATGGTCGACCACCTGGGCGACACGTGCGAGATACTGGTGTTCCTGATCGGCGCCATGACGATCGTCGACCTGATCGACTCGCACGGCGGTTTCAACGTCATCACCGACCACATCAAGACCCGCAACAAGCACAAGCTGATGTGGCTGCTGGCATTCATCACCTTCTTCATGTCGGCGGCGCTGGACAACATGACCACCACGATCATCATGGTGATGCTCCTGCGGAGGATCATCGCCGACCAGAAGGAGCGCTGGATCTACGCCAGCCTGATCGTCATCGCGGCCAACAGCGGCGGCGCCTGGTCACCGATAGGCGACGTGACGACGATCATGCTGTGGATGCGGGGCAACGTCACCTCGACGGCGCTGATGGGGACGCTCTTCGTACCGTGTATCGTCTCGGTCGTCATCCCGACGGCGATCGCCATCCGGTATATCCGCAACGAGGACGCGGCACCGGTGGACGAGAGCACGTTCGAAGCGGAACTGCCCGCGGGCGTGGGCCCGCGCCTGAGCAAATTCATCCTCATCACGGGTGTATTGAGCCTGTTGTTCGTACCCGTGTTCAAGAGCATCACCCACTTGCCGCCCTACATGGGCATGATGGTCTCGCTGGGTGTGATGTGGGTTCTGACGGAGATCATCTACGACCGCAAGCGCGGCATCGAGGAGTCGATCAAATGCCGCGTGACGAAGGTGCTCAAGCATATCGACATGCCGACGATCCTCTTCTTCCTGGGAATCCTGATGTCGGTGGCGGCGCTGGAAACCGCAGGTGTACTGACCGACGTGGCGAACTGGCTCGACAAGCAGGTACATGAAGTGTTCACCATAGCGGGCGTCATCGGCATCCTGTCGTCGGTGATCGACAACGTGCCGCTGGTCGCCGCCTGCATGGGCATGTACCCCGTGATGGACACGGCTGCGGTGGCCGCGAGCGCCGACCCGGCCTACATGCAGTCGTTCGTGCAGGACGGGTTGTTCTGGCACCTGCTGACTTACTGCGCCGGGGTGGGCGGAAGCCTGCTGATCATCGGCTCGGCAGCCGGCGTGGTGGCGATGGGGCTCGAAAAGATCAATTTCGGGTGGTATTTCAAGAAGATCACCTTGCTGGCCTTCGCAGGCTATGCGTCGGGCATCCTGGTGATCCTGCTCGAACACCTGCTGGTCGGGCTCTGACCGGCAGCGGAAACGGAATAACGGGCGCGGGGGCAATGCCCCCGCGCCCGTTATATATAAAAATCCGGCCAGCCGGCCGGGTGTCCCCCACCTACGTCAGCGGACTTTGGCCATGAATTTCTCACGATCCACGACGTAACGGACGTGCACGCCCTCTCCGATCATCCCTTCGGCATCGCGGGCGCCGACGTTGAAGGTCAGCTTGCGCCCCTCGACACCGGTCAACACGGCCGTGGCGGTGATTTCGGCACCCAACCCCGAAGGCTTGATGTGCGTGACGTTCATCTCCGCCCCTACGGTCGAAGAGCCTTCTGGCAGAGCCGCAGCAACGGCCGTCATAGCGGCATGCTCCATAAGCGCCACCATCGAAGGCGTGGCAAAAACCCCGAGGTCGCCCGACCCCATCGTCGCGGCGGTATTTGCGGCCGTAACCGTCGTCCGGCTCTGCGCCGACAATCCTTTTTCCAATATAATATCCATTTTGCGTAATACGTTTATCCGATAAATAATTACATTTGCAGTGGCCGTGCAGGCTGCGTACGGAGGAGAGCTCCGACCCGCCGCCGGATTTGTCCGCGGCAAAGATAATGCAAACCGGGCTCAAAGGCAAACCCGCGGGCAATGCACAAGGCACGGCCTGCCCCGCGAAAGTCCGCCGTTCGCAAAGATAACGATTTTCACCGAGATGAAAAAGTGGCTCCTGATTCTGGTAATGCTGACCGCCGTGTCCCCCGGGGTACGTGCGCAGGGAGGCCACGGTTTCTGGCACCAGGAATGGACGGTGGAAAAAGGAGACTCGGTACCGTTGGTACATATCCTGCCGGTCTACGTGTTCAGCCGCCCCGTCGACCTGCGCCGTTACCGCAAGCTGGTCGACGCCGTGAAGAAGGTCTACCCCATCGCCAAGATCGCGAAAGCCAGGATGGCCGACATGGAAGAGGAATTATGCCGCCTGCCGACCAAAAAGGCGCAGAAGGAGTACATCAGGCAGGTATACCACCAGATCAAGGACGAGTATACGCCCGTGCTGAAACACATGACCCGCACGCAGGGCAAGGTGTTGCTAAAGTTGATCGACCGCGAAACCGAATACACGGCCTACGAGGTGCTCAAGGAGTTCCGGGGCGGATTCGTGGCGGGGTTCTGGCAGGGCGTGTCGCGGATTTTCGGGCAGAATCTCAAATCGCAGTACGACAAGGACAACGAAGACAAGATGATCGAGCAGATCGTAATTTACTACGAAGCCGGGCTGCTGCGGTAGGCAAACCGGGATAAACTACGATCCGTTACTCGAATTTGTTGTAAAGGACGACGGGGCGTCCGCGGCGTACGCTCATCGCGGGAAACCAGATGTCGTCGGCCGTGAGTCCGCACTTCTCCACCGCCTCGAGCGAGTACTCCAGACGTCCGAAGTCGGCGTCGACGTTGTTGGTGCCGAACGTGAACTTTATTCCGCGCTGCTTGGCCCGGCGGATGATGCCGAAGCTCGGGATACGATAGCGGGCGTTGATCTCCAGGGCGATGCCGTAGCGTTCCAGCACATCCAGTACGCGGTCGACGCGCGCGTCAGTCCAATACCTGTCGTAATCGGCCTGCATGTCGTCGGGCAGGTAGGTCGGGTTGGCGTAGATGTCGGCCGGCTCGTTGGTGAGTATCTTCACCGTCTGGTCGACCAGATGATCCATGTACTGTTCTTTCGTCACGCCGTCGTAGTGCACCTCCTCGGGCCGGTAGATACGCGAGTTGCGCCCTTTGTGGTCTATGATGGTCATGGCGTCCGTAAACAGGTAGTCGAATACGCCGAGGGCCTCCTGCGAGAAGGTCGCCGTCCACTTGCGGCCCTCGCCCTGCACGCCGCACAGGAAGGGCATCCGCTCCACTTCGTCGAAATAGGCATAGACCTCCCCGTCGTCGGCCAGCATCCGGCCCACACCGCCTTCCCCGGCGTTGGGCGCCACGCCGTAATTGATGCCGTAGTTCATCGACATGGCGTGCGCCCGCTCCTTGGTCAGGCCGCCCTTCAGGTGTACGTGGTAGTCGATGACGGGGAAATCACGCTGCTGGAAGCGGATCACGCCGTCGGTGCGTTCGTCCACGGGCGGCAGTGTGTCGGCCTCGTTGCGGGCCTGCGCGCCGAGGCGCTCGATTGCAAGGTTGCGGAACGCAACTTCGCCCTGCACGCCGCGCAGCGCGATCGCGCCGTGTCCTAACAATTGCCGGGCGTGCGCCTGGGTGCGGTAGGGATGTTCGGGTTCGGTATAGCAGACCACTTCGGTGGTGTCGATGCGGACGACGATGTTACGGCCGCGCACAGTGACCTCGAAGCCGAACCACTCGCCGTCGTCGGCCAGCGAACGGTAGAGGTTGCGCACGGAGGCGAGCGAACCGCTCTTGCGTGTCCCGTCGATGGCGCCGTTGCGGAAAACCACCTCGTAGCCCGACTCGCCGTCGGTGTGGAAGAGCAGCGCCGCCTGGGCACCGGGCTGCGTGAGGGCTTCCCCCGTAAGGCGGAAGTTGCCGTAGTCGCCTGCTGCCAGGAGCGTACGGCCCGCCGTTACGGCCGGGGCCGTCGTGCGGATCTCCCGCTCGCCGTCGCGCCACCGGTCAAGCGGTTCGAGGGCTCCGGCCTCTCCGCAGGCCGTGAGTGCGGCCAGGGACAAGAGTGCCGCGGCGATCGTCGTCCCGATACGCGGAACAGGATTCGAATGGCAAAAGAGGTTCCTCATAACTTGGATTTTGTAATAATGCGGTTCCGATTCGGACAGGCCGCCCGGCCTATGTGTACGTCAAACTTATCTCAGTCGTTGCTTGCTATCAAATATGCCCATGCAAAAATACACACTTTGTTGGAAAAGTACGGAATGACGCACGCTGTTTTATTTCGGACAGCATGAATTTCGGGAATCCCGGCAGCAAATAGGCTCAGAAATTGAACGACAGGCCAACGCCCAGCTCCATGTAGGAACGCCCCGGGCGGTAATCCCCGAAGGCGAACCCGAAATTGTCGGTCAGGTAACAATGGTAGGTGAAATCGCCGTAGAGGTTGAACCGCCAGATGGGGATGATAAGCCGCACCCCGAGGTCATAGGTACAGCTGAAACGGTGCTTGACGAGGAAATTCCCGGAGGAGGGCTCGCGGCTGAGCGGGCCCAGCATCATGCCCGGCGTAAAACCCGTATGCGCTTCGAATTGCTTGGGAATGATCGAAAGCAATGCCGCGGCGACCCACGACCCGGCCTCGCCGTCGCCCGGGAAAACCAGCCCCCGGATACGTTCCGTGCGCCAGGTGAATTGCATCGGGATCGAATAGTAGTCGCAGACTTCGTCGTCGAAAAACAGGTTCAGCCCCGTGCGGAAACCTATATTATAATAGTTGTACCGGGCGTAGTCGATGCTGATCGCCTCGAATTCCGGGCCACGGCCGTCCCCCATGAAAAGTTGTGCGCCGTATCGCACTCCGATCTCGTTGCCGGAGGGCAGCCCCTTGGGGGTATGCCACTCGTTCGTATTCTGGGCTGCCCCGCTGACGCAATACAGAAGCGCGAGGAGTGCCGCAAAAACTGGTTTCTTCATAATTTACAGGTTGCTTCTGCCCGCAAAGGTAACAGAATAAGGCCGCCTTCCAAACATTTATGCGGAAAAATGCAGGGTGGGCAACCAGATGCCCTGAAAATCGCCGCAGCCCTTGCTCTTTGTGAATTATTCGTTATCTTTGTGGGCAAAATTTCGCTGAGCCATGTTTGAAAATTTAACGGATAAACTCGAACGGTCATTCAAAATCCTCAAGGGCGAGGGGCGCATCACCGAGATCAACGTAGCGGAGACGCTCAAGGAGATCCGTCGTGCGCTGATCGACGCCGACGTCAATTACAAGGTCGCTAAATCGTTTACCGACCAGGTAAAGCAGAAAGCGCTGGGACAGGACGTGCTCAAGGCGGTGAAGCCCGGACAGATGATGACCAAGATCGTACGCGACGAGCTGGCCGAACTGATGGGCGGCACGGCCACAGACATCAGGCTGGAGGGCAACCCGGCCGTGATCCTGATCGCGGGTCTGCAAGGCTCGGGTAAAACCACCTTCTCGGGCAAGCTCGCGGCATTCATCAAAAGCAAGAAAGGCCGCCAGGTACTGCTGGTGGCAGGCGACGTATACCGTCCCGCGGCCATCGACCAGCTGAAGGTGCTCGGCGGGCAGATCGGAGTGGAGGTCTACACCGAAGAGGGGAACAAAAACCCAGTACAGATCGCCGAAAACGCCATCAAATACGCCCGCCAAAACTCGTTCAACGTCGTAATCGTCGATACGGCGGGCCGTCTGGCCGTGGACGAGGCGATGATGCAGGAGATCACGGCCATCAAGGCGGCCGTGAAGCCTTCGGAGACACTCTTCGTGGTGGATGCCATGACGGGCCAGGACGCCGTAAACACGGCCAAGGAGTTCAACGACCGGCTCGACTTCGACGGCGTGGTACTCACCAAGCTCGACGGCGACACCCGCGGCGGTGCCGCGATCTCGATCCGCTCGGTGGTCAGCAAACCGCTGAAATTCATTTCGAGCGGCGAGAAGATGGACGCCCTGCAGGTGTTTCATCCCGAACGTATGGCCGACCGTATCCTCGGCATGGGTGACGTCGTATCGCTGGTGGAGCGTGCACAGGAGCAGTTCGACGAGGAGGAGGCGCGCCGCCTGAAGAAAAAACTGGTCAAGAACCAGTTCAACTTCAACGATTTCATCGGGCAGATCCAGCAGATCAAAAAGATGGGCAACCTGAAAGACCTCGCGGGAATGCTTCCCGGCGTAGGCAAGATGCTCAAGAACGTGGACATCCCGGACGACGTGTTCAAGCAGACCGAGGCGATCATTTCGTCGATGACCCCGGCCGAGCGCGAGCACCCCGAAATCATCAACGCACACCGCCGCGAACGCATCGCCAAGGGCAGCGGCACGACGATGGCCGACGTGAACCGCCTGATGAAACAGTTCGAGGATACCCGCAAGATGATGAAGGCCGTAGCCGGCGGCAACATGAAGATGCCGAACATGCCCGGAAGACGCCGATAGCCAACAGATTGCAAATAAACCACGATCCCTCATTCGGAATGGGGGATTTTTTATGCGGTAGTTTTTAGGGCCCGAAACGAATTTTTCATCACTTTTTCATAGCAGGACAGTTAAAAATTATTACCTTAGTACACGCAATACTTCAAATCTCACTTTTTCTAATTTAATCACAACCACATGATGCAATTATCATTTTGGAAAAGATTACTCTGCGCGGCGCTCACCCTCGCGCTGGGAGTAACACTGACAGCCTGTTCGGACGACGACACCAAGGACGACAAGCTGATCCCTGAAATCGAGGTTACCCAATCGTTGACGTTCGATTGCACGCAAACCCAGACGAAAAACCTCGAAATCGAGCTTAACGGAAAGCTCAACTGGCAGATCAAGGCCGACGCATGGATCGAGCTGTCGCAAACCAGCGGCAAAGGTTCTGCGACGGTAGCCGTAACCGTACCCGCGAACGTCACGTCGCGTACGGGTACCATCACCGTAACGGCAACCGGTTACATGGGCGCCACCGACACGGGCACATGCTCCGTAAGGCAGATCAAAGAAGGGGAGACGAATACGAACATTGCGGAAATCCGCGAGCTCGTCATGGCGACCAATCCCTCTGCCGATGGAAAAGAACTGACGGACGCGATCAGAGCCATGACGCTGTGCGGTATCGTAGTCTCGGACAAGGGGGGGGGAAACCAGCAGCCCTTCATCGTAATCCTTGCCGACGATACGCAGGATGCCGGTGCCGGCCTCGCACTCTCGATCAGCCAGTCTAACAACACCTTCGAGCGCGGCGACATCGTCGAAGTATCGCTCAGCGACGCATCGGCACAGCTCTTCAGCGGACTGCTGCAGGTTTCGACCCACAACGAACCCATGCTCGTGGGGCAGACCGAACCGCTGGCCCCGATCGCCATCACCGCAGACAAAATCGCGCAGTACGAATCGCAATACGTAAAGATCGAAAACACGCAGCCCGAAGCGTCGGAATCGGGCACCTGGAACAGCGACTCGAACAAGGGCAATGTTTCCATGGAGACCAAGGACGGAAAGTCCTACAAAATCCGCACCCTGCAAACCGCATCCTATGCACAGGATGCCATCCCGACCGACAAGAGCGGTTCCATCGCAGGTATCGCGGGCATCTACAACGGCACACTGCAAATCCTGCCCTGCAACGGTGACGACATCCAGCTTGCCGAAGCTCGTTTCACGGTACAGGGCAACAAGGCTACGCTGGCCGAAGTGCTCGAAGCCGGCGCCGGCTCGGCATTCGAAGTCGAGGGCGTGAGCGTCATCGCCGCCAACGAGCAGGGCGTTCTCCTCCAGCAGGACGGTGCACGCATCTACGCATTCAAGGGCGAAGCCCACGACCTGGCCGTCGGCGACGTGGTCACCGTGTCGGGCAAAACCGAGTCGCGCAACGGCCTGCTGCAATTCGGCAAGGGTTGCAGTTTCACCAAGACCGGCCACCAGGATATTACCCAGCCGCAGCCCGCGGCATTCTCGGCAACGGAAATCGAAGCCTACATGAAAAACCCCGAGGTGGAATACGTGACCTACAAGGGTACCGTCCTCGTATCGGGCAACTACGTCAACGTCGAGATCGACGGCACTTCGGTGCAGGGCAGCCTGGACTACATGAGCGACGATTTCAAGGAGAAGTACAACAGCCACAACGTGACCATCACCGGCTGGCTCTTCGGCTCGTACAAAACCTATATGTACACCATCCCCGTGGAGATCAAGGACGAGGGAGAATTCGAAGAGGAAGTTCCCGACGGAGCGATCTTCTACAGCACGTTCGACAAGGAGCTCGCCTCGCAAACCTTCGGCGACGGCGGCCAGTGGCCGTTCCTCGACCAGTTCGAAGGCTGGATCAACCACAAGGGCTCGGGCGTCGCCAACGTGGCTTATGACTTCAAGAGCATGTCCGCACGTACGAACCAGTCGTCTAAGGGTTCGCTTTCGCTTTACGACGGTTCAGGTAAAAACAACATCTTCTTCAGCACGGCGCCCAACTATTTCACGATCCAGAAGATCGCGGTAACGTCGCAGAACCTTCGCCTCTCGTTCGGCGCGCAGCGCTACGCACAGGGCGCCACCAACACGTTCATCAAGTCTGACTTTGTGGTACGCCTTTCGGCCGACGGGCAGCTTTGGTCGCAGGCGCTCGACTACGATTTCGGCAGCGTAGCGGACGAACCGGGTGAGTGGCGCCTCGCAACAGCAGACTTCACCCTGCCGGCAGGCACCGGCACGCTCTACATCAAGTTCGAAGCCAAGATGAGCAGCGTGAACCGTATCGACGACGTATTGCTGACCCCGGGCAACGGCGGGCAGGCAATCGAGTTCGGTAAGGAAGAGGAGACACCGCTTTCGACGATAGCCGAGGTGCTGGCGGCTCCCATCGACGAAGTTTACAAGGTCGAAGGACAGGTGATCGGCACCCACTCGAAGGGCTTCCTCGTAAAGGACGCCACGGGTACGATCCTCGTATTCAAGAAGAACCACGGCATGACCGTCGGCGACAAAGTCACCGTCGAAGGCGCAACGTCGGAATACGGAGGCATGAAGCAGTTCGGCGAAACGTCGGAACTCACCAAGAACGGCTCGGGAAGCTATACGCAGCCCACCCCGACGGATTTCGGGGCAGCGCAGTTCGACGCCTATGTCAACAACCCGACGATCCAGTATGTAAAATACGAAGGCAACCTCAGCTCGTACCGCGACCAGATTTATCAGTGGCACTATAATGTCGCCGTGGAGGGTACGAATGTAGTCGGCTCGATCGCCTACCCCAACAGCGACCTGAACATCGAAAATTTCGTCGACCGCAAAGTCATCATCACGGGCTACACCGTCGGTGTTTCGGGGACGGATACCAAATACCTCAATACGCTGACCACGTCGATCGAATTCGCAGAACAGGAGACCATGCCCGACGAGAGCCAGGCCATCACGGTGAAAGAACTCAACGCCAAACTCGCCACGATGAATGCGGGCGATGCGCTGGGCGAACTGATCGCCGTGAAGGGCTATGTGGCGGCCAACAACGAAGGAGGAAACTTCTACCAGCTCATTTCGCTGGTGGACAACACCGGCGAGGCCAACACGGGCATCATCATCAAGGGCAGCGACTACACCGAGAAAGACCTGCCTGTGGGCACGAAAGTGATCGTCAGCCTTAAATACGCCAAGTACGACATCAACAATGACCTGCCGCAGTTGAGGATGGCGACGATCTTCCCCACTCAGGAGAAGGTAACGATGAAAGTCCCCCAGATCACCGTTTCGCAGGCAGGAGATTACGTTGGCCAGTATGTGACGGTAAAGAACCTCACCCCGGCGGCAAATTCGACGACCTGGGTCGTGAATAAGAAGACCACTTCGGTCAACTTCACCGACGACGCCGAACTGCCGATGGTGGCACGTACGACCAATCACGCCGTATTCGCCAACGAAGCTATCGCAATAAAGAAGGCGGATCTGAGTGGTATCATGGAGATATACAAGGGGGGCTATCAGATCTTCCCCAACAGCATGGAGGACGTTGCAGGCTTCAAAGTCGAGTAACACGGCACAATCCATCCGTTTGTAAGAAAATCCCTGCGAGCAGCAACCCGCAGGGATTTTCCGTTTCAAAGAGGGGCCAAGGCCGGGGGGGGGCTGAAGATTTAAGAGCGGTTTACAGCATGGAATTGAAAAATAATCGCTAAATTGTACCGGGAAACCCAACCCGGAAAACCACATGAAAAAATTACTCCTGCTGTTGCTGGGGATCGCTTCGATCCCGGCCGCCTTCTCCCAGGGCGGGAGCGGCATCGACTGGGCCGCCGACCTGGATTACCTGGCCAGCGAACTGCCCGCGAAACATTGCAACCTCTTTGCGAAATACGACAAAGCGCAGTTCGAGACCGCAATCGGCGCGATCAAGGCTTCGGCCGGGGAGGCCGGAGATTTTGCTACGGCGCTCAAAACCCAGCAGCTGATCGCCAGGCTGGGCGATTCGCACACCATGCTATATTTCAACCAGCTGATGAACCGGCAGCAGATACTGCCGCTCGGGCTGCTCTGGGTTTCCGACGGGCTGTACGTCATACAGACGGCCGAGGAAAACAAAGAGTTGCTGGGGCACCGGCTCACAGCGGTCGGCAAGGCACCGGTAGAAACCGTAATCGACAGCCTGAGCACCCTGTTCACGGTCGACAACGAAGCAATGGTAAAATCCATGATTCCCCAATTGTTCCCGTCGTTACAGCTCCTGGAATATTTCGGGTTCGCACACAACGGGCAGGCGGAACTCACGCTGGACGGAGACAAGACCTATACGCTCAAACCGTCCGATCCGCAGCGGGCGGGTCGGGCCGCCTTCCAGCCCGATTCCCTGCCCTTTGCGATCGCGGAAAGGAACGTGCTTTTCACGGATCGCTATTTCCCCGAGGAAAAAATATACTATATCCTCTACAACTCCTGCTGGGGGCGTGAAAGCGAGGCGGAGTTCAAGAGCCGCGAGAAAGCCGCGTCGCTGCCGTCGTTCACGGAATTCGGCCAAAAGGCGTTCGGCATATTGCAGGGCAACCCCGTCGGGAAGATCATTTTCGACATGAGGAACAACGGCGGAGGGAACTCGGCACAGGGGACGGCATTCATCGAAAGGCTGGCCCGGTTCCTGGAACAGCACCCCGGCATAAAAACCTATGTCGTCATCGGGCGAAGCACATTCTCCTCGGCCATCCTGAATACGATGGATTTCAAGCACCTGACCGATGCGGTCGTAGTCGGCGAACAGACCGCCGGCAAACCCAACCACTTCGGCGAGGTACGGAATTTCCAGCTCCCGGGATCGAAGCTGACAGTCGCCTATTCGACCAAATATTTCCGGCGTACGGACGAAGAGGCAGACACGATCACCCCCGACGTCAGGATCGAAATGAGTTTTACGGATTTCACGAAAGGCATCGACCCGGTGTACGAATGGATCAAGGCACAATAGGCTGCGCGGGCGGTTTACTCCGTCCAGCCGTTATGCCGGACGTTCGCCGGGTTCCACTTCTGCTTGGGCTCAGGATTGTCCGCAGGATAGCCCACCGGAATCAGGTTGAGCGGAACGACATCGGAGGGAAGCCCCAGCACGCGCCGCACGGCCTCTACCCGTTCGCCGCGGGGATAAACCCCAGTCCATACGGCTCCCAACCCCAGGGCATGGGCCGCAAGGAGCAGGTTTTCCGAGGCCGCCGAGGCATCCATCACCCACCAGTCGCCGGAAGCCCCCGGATTGCGCGACAAGTCGCCGCAGACGACCACGGCCAGGGGTGCCCGGGCGGCCATCTTCGCAAAGGGCAGCGCCCCGGCGAGTTCGCGTAACAGCTCCCGGTCGTCCACGACAACGAAAGCCCACGGCTGACGGTTCACGGCCGAGGGCGCGGCCATCGCAGCCCGCAGCAGCAGTTCGACCGTATCGGCACCGACCGGGCAATCCCGGTAGGCCCGGATGCTCGTCCGGGTCATAATCACATCGAGGGGGCTCCGCTTGCCGGACTCCCCGGCCGGGGTGCGCTCCCCGGCCGACAGCCACCATACCAGCAACGCGGCCAGCACGGCACCGGCGCAGAAAAAGAGGATTTTCGTCCTGTTCATAATTTTCCGTTATATCGTGTCCCGGCAAATATACGGGAAAAATCGTAAAAAGCACCGCACACCGGTCAAACGACCGTATCGGCGGGTAAATTAATCGACCGGGCGTTTGCAGGGGTCTTTTTTTATCGCTACCTTTGTCCGGATCATATCCCAAAAGGAAAATGCACAAATCGGGCTTTGTAAATATCATCGGGAATCCCAACGTCGGCAAATCGACACTCATGAACGCATTGGTCGGCGAAAAGTTGTCGATCATCACGTCGAAGGCGCAGACCACGCGCCACAGGATCATGGGCATCGTCTCGAGCGAGGATTTCCAGATCGTCTATTCCGATACGCCGGGCATTCTGAAACCCAGCTACAAATTACAGGAGTCGATGATGAAATTCGTGACGGGCGCCGTAGCCGACGCCGACGTCATACTCTATGTCACCGACACCGTGGAGCGGGGGGAACGCTCGGCCGAAATCATCGACCGCATCCGCCAGAGCGGCGTCCCGGCCATCGTGGTCATCAACAAGATCGACCTCACGACGCCCGAGGCACTCGAGGCACTGGTCGACAAATGGCAGGGGGAGTTGCCCGAGGCACGCATCGTACCGGCATCGGCCAAGGAGAATTTCAACATCGAAGGGTTGTTCAAGACCATCCTCGACCTGCTGCCCGAAGGCCCGGCCTTCTATCCGAAGGATACACTGACGGACAAGACGCTGCGGTTTTTCGCCTCGGAAATCATCCGCGAGAAAATCCTCAGGTTCTACGACAAGGAGATCCCCTACTGCTGCGAAATCGAGATCGAAAGCTACAAGGAGGAGCCGGCGATCGACCGCATCGCCGCAACGATCTATGTCGCCCGCGACTCGCAGAAAGGCATCCTGATCGGGCATAAGGGCGAGAAACTCAAACGGGTCGGGCAGGCCGCACGCGAGGACATGGAGCAGTTCCTCGGCAAAAAGGTTTTCCTGCAACTGTTCGTCAAAGTGAACGACGACTGGCGCAACAACGAACGCCAACTGCGCCGTTTCGGGTACGAATTGGAATAAACCGGAATAATAAACCGCCCGAAAAGGACGTTAATGGGACAAGTGAGTCGGAAATTGAAAAAATACATCCTCGGGATCGCACTGGGCATCGCACTGATGTGCGGGAAGGAATCGTATGCGCAGTACAACCGGGAATATTTCTTCTGGGTGGGACGTTCATGCATGATGAACAACGACTACCAGGAGGCCATCCGGACGCTCAACACCCTGCTGCGGTTCGACGAGGATGCCTTCGAAGGCTATTTCCTGCGCGGCATCGCCAAATACAACCTCGACGACCTGCTGGGCGCCGAGGCCGATTTCTCGACCGCCATCCGGCTCAACCCCGTATACACACAAGCCTATACCTACCGCGCGATCACGCGTTCGCGGCTGGGTAATTACGATGACGCCCTGCAGGACTTCCGCGAGGCGATCGACCTGCGCCCGGATCTGCCGGGCCCCTATTACAGCCGCGGCGTGACACGGCTGCTGAACCAGCAGTTCAAGGAGGCCATCGACGATTTCGACAAGTTCATCCGCCAGGAGAACAAAGTCGCCGACGCCTTCATCTGCCGGGGCCTGAGCTACCTGCACCTGAAGGATACGGTACGCGCCTACGACAATTTCAACACCGCCATCCGCACGAACCGCGAGAACCCCGGCGGGTACAACCGCCGCGGTGGGCTCTACATGGAACAGAAACGCTTTGCGGAAGCCGAAGCTGACTTCAACAAGGCCATCGAATGCGATTCGGCCTACCTGCTTTCGTATTTCAACCGCGCACTGGTCTACTCGGACACCAACCGTCCGATGCTGGCCCTCGCGGATTTCGACAAGGTGATCCAGCTCGACTCGACCAATTCGCTGACCTACTTCAACCGTGCCATGCTGCGCACGCAGATCGGCGACTACAACCGTGCGCTGGACGACTACGACAAGGTGGCGCTCTATTCGCCCAACAACGTGCTGGTCTACTACAACCGCGCAGGGGTCTATGCCCAGCTGGGCGAACTGGAGAAGGCGATAGACGACTACTCCTCGGCCATCAAGCTCTACCCCGATTTCGCCAACGCCTATATTTACCGCGGCCGTCTGCGCGAACTGCTGCGCGACCCGCAGGGCGCGAAGAAAGACCGCGACACGGCCCAGAAGAAGATTGCGGAGTACCGCTCCCGCCTGAGCGACAGCACCTACTCGATCTATGCCGACACGACGCAGCGTTTCGACCGCCTGTTGTCGTTCGACAGCAAATTCTCGGGCGGCAGCTTCGACCGCATCACGGGCCACAACGGCGGCCACGAAGAGATGCGCCTGCTGCCGCTATTCAAGTTCACGCTGATGCGTCCCGACACCGTGCCGACCGTGGAACGCTACCACGTACAGCGCGTCGAGGACTTCAGGAAACGGGTGGACAACGAATACCTCACCCTTTCGTGGCGCGAAAGCAATATCCCGGCCGACACGCTCGTGATGCTCGACAAGCAATACGTCGAGGAGCTCAAGTCGGATCGGGCATCGTGGACGGTGCTCTTCGAACGGGGTGTCACGCAGTCGCTCATCAAGCAGTATACCAATGCCGTGAACACCTTCTCCGCGGCCATCGAGCAGAACCCGAGCAACCCGTTCCTCTACCTGAACCGCTCGACGACGCGCGCCGAGATGATCGACTTCATCTCGTCGATCGACAACTCCTACCAGCGCATCACGATCGACTCGGATCCGGCCAACCGGCTGAACAACAACAGCAAGCGCACGTACAGTTACGACGAGGCGGTGGCCGACCTGAACAAGGCCATCAAGCTCTTCCCCGACCTGGCGTACAGCTATTACAACCGCGCCAACCTCAAGGCCCTGTCGGGAAGCCTGCCCGAAGCGTTCGAGGATTACTCGAAGGCCATCGAACAGAACCCCAATTTCGCCGAGGCATATTACAACCGCGGCATCATACAGATATTCATGAAGGACACGCGCAAAGGGTGTCTCGACATTTCGAAGGCCGGCGAGCTGGGTATCGTCGAGGCTTACGAGGTGCTGAAACGATACGCGCCGTTAGAAAAGTAAGCTAACTCAAAAACAAATAATTATGACGGAAATTATCCAACGGAAACTCAACGACTCGGCCTGGGTGCGGTGGACGGCGCTCATCCTGATCGCACTGACGATGTTCTTCGGCTACATGTTCGTGGACATGATGTCGCCCCTGCAGAGCATGATCGAGGCACAGCGCGGCTGGACGCCCGACGTGTTCGGCATGTACGGAAGTTCGGAGTTCATCTTCAATGTCTTCGGATTCCTGATCCTGGCAGGTATCATCCTCGACAAAATGGGTGTGCGCTTCACGGGAATGCTCTCGGCATCCCTGATGTTTATCGGCGCCTGCATCAAATATTACGGCGTGAGCGACGCCTTCATCGGCACTGGCGCCGAGGCTTGGCTCAATAGCTGGTGGGTATCGTTCCCGGCCAGTGCCAAACTCGCATCGCTCGGGTTCATGATATTCGGATGCGGTATGGAGATGGCCGGCATCACCGTTTCGAAGACGATCGCCAAGTGGTTCGAAGGCAAGGAAATGGCCCTCGCAATGGGGCTGGAAATGGCCATTGCCCGTGTGGGTGTCTTCGCCGTTTTCTCCATCTCGCCGTGGCTCGCCAACATGGCTCCCGCAACGGTCGTGCGCCCGGTGGCATTTTGTACCCTGCTGCTGCTGATCGGACTGCTCACCTACACGGTATTCACCTTCATGGATCGCAAGCTGGACAAACAGCTCGGGCTGGATTCCCGCGGCAACAACAGTTCCGAAGAGGAATTCCGCATCAGCGACCTGGGCAAAATATTCAGCAGCAAGGTATTCTGGATCGTGGCCATACTCTGCGTGCTCTACTATTCGGCAATCTTCCCCTTCCAGCGCTTCGCCACGAACATGCTGGAAAGCAACCTCGGCGTCACGGCACAAACGGCCGCCGACATCTTCCGCTGGTTCCCGATGGGCGCCGCGGCCATCACGCCGCTACTGGGCAGCTACCTCGACCACAAGGGCAAGGGCGCCACGATGCTGATCTTCGGAGCCGTCCTGATGACGGTATGCCACCTGATCTTCGCCTTCGTGCTCCCGGCCTATCCGAGTACGCTCGTCGCTTACGGCGCCATCATCATCCTGGGAATCTCGTTCTCGCTGGTACCCGCAGCGCTGTGGCCCTCGGTTCCCAAGATCATGGAGACCCGCTACCTGGGTTCGGCCTACTCGCTGATCTTCTGGATCCAGAACATCGGCCTCTGCCTCTTCCCAGCTGTCATCGGCTACGCCCTCAAATTCAGTAACCCGGGGCATGTGGACGGCACGGCCTACAACTATACGCTCCCGATGGTGATTTTCGCCAGCTGCGGCATCGCGGCGATGCTCCTGGGACTGTGGCTCAAGGCGGAAGACCGGAAAAAGAACTACGGGCTCGAACTGCCCAATATAAAGAAGTAGCCAAACTACGACGAATAAATGAAGCGGAAGGGCTGCCGTGCAATGCACGGCAGCCCTTTGTAATTTTCCGGAGGCAAGGGTTCGGGGAAAATCCCAGCCACGCGATCCGGAATCAGCGTACCATTTCGTACAACTCGGCGATGCGCGTGCACATCTCCTCCCACGAGAAGCGTTTGCGCTCCTCGATGCAGTTCAGGCGGAAGCGTTCGATCGTATCCCCGTCGTACATCCGCGCAATGGCATCGGCCACGCCCTGCACCGTAGGCTCGCAGACATACCCTACGCGACCGTCGGGCACGATCTCCGAAAGACCGCCGACGTCGGTGACGACCATCGGCACGCAGAACTGGTAGGCGATCTGCGTCACGCCGCTCTGCGTCGCGGTCTTATAGGGCTGGACGACGAAATCCACAGCCGAGAAGTAATATTTCACCTGTTCGTCGGGAATGAACCGGTCGTGGAGGATCACCTCGTCCTGCAGGCCGTTGTCGGCAATCTGCCGCAGGTAACGCTCCTTGGGGGTGTAAAATTCCCCGGCGACGATCAGCCTGCGCCCCGCGGCAAGCCCCCGGCGACGCAACCCCGCCCAGGCGTCGAGCAGCAGGTCGAGCCCTTTGTAGTCGCGGATCAGCCCGAAGAAAAGCACGTAATCGACCGTCGGATCCAGCCCCAGCCGTACACAAGCCTCGTTGCGGGCGACCCGCTCCCCGAAGTTCTCGAAAAGCGGATGCGGGGAAAACAGCGCCGGGGCATCGCTGTATGCCTTCAGTTCGCCGTGCACCTGCTCGGACATGTAGACGAACCCGTCCACGACACCCAGGTAATAACGGTTGAAGGGTTTGTCGGTCAGGTGGTGCTCGTGGGGTTCGACGTTGTCGATCTGGCAGAGCACCTTCGTATGGTCGTTGCGGCGGGCGAAACGGGCAATGGTGCCGAAACAGGGTGCCATGAAGGGCGTCCAGTATTTCATCAGCACGAAATCGGGACGTTCGCGGCATATCCGGCGACCGATACGCACCCAGTTGAAAGGGTTGACCGTATTGACGCACCGGCAGATGTGCAGATCGGCCGGCGGCGGCGTGGATACGGTCTGGCTCTTGCCCGGGAAGAGCAGCGAAGGGTATTGCAGCGTGAAAGTCTTTATGTCTACCTCGTTCCCACGCCGCTGAAAGGTGCGGGCCATGATCTCCATGATCGAAGCCAGTCCGCCCCGGTACGGGTGCGCAGGGCCTAAAATCGTAATCTTCATACGGCAAATATAGGAAAAGATAGCGCAAACGGCTGTCTCTTTTGCCGTAAATATACGGACAGGGCAAACTTTTCGCGCCACCGCGATTCCATGCGCAGGGGCATAACGGGAAGATCCCGGCAGTCCGGCACCCGCCCCGGCCTGGTTCCCGGCCGGGACGAGGCTCCGTAAAAAGACGCAGCAAAGAGCCCGGAGGAAAAACACACGGAGAAAAACCGGCAGGGAAAGCATGGCGGCAAGTGTCCGGCGGGAAGAACGCACAGCGAAGAGCCTGCCGGACGGGATTCACCGGGAAAAGCCCGCACAAAAAACGGGGCGCCGCGAACGGCACCCCGCAGACTCGGGCCAGGGACGGTTATTCGCCGTCGTCAGTATGTTTGAAACTCTTGGCGGTATGCTTGCTGCCCGCTGCGGACTGCAGCGCCAGGTACTCCTCGCCGTAGTCGAGCATATGCTGCAACTCGGTGCGGAAGGTATCGAGGTGTTCCTCCTCCTCGACGATAATGTCCTGGAACATCTTGTGCGTCACGGCGTCCTTGTGTTCGGCGGCGATGCGCGACGCCTCGTTATAGGAGTCGATCGTGCTCTGCTCCAACTGCATGGCCAGGCGGAGCATCTCCTTGGCGTCGGTCACCTGCTTGGTCCGGAACGAGGCGTTCATGTCGACGTCGCCCTGCAGGAACATGATGCGGTCTGAGAACTCCTCGATATGGCGCATCTCGGCGATCGAGATCTCACGCATGATCTTCGAAAGGTACTGGTAGCGGTCATCTTCGAAATGGGTGTGGAAATACATGTACTGGAGCGATGTGGCGATCTCCTTACCTACGGCATCGTTCAGCAGGTCGATGCTCACCTGATACTTGTTCTGTGTTTTGACTGCGGTTTCCATAATGAAAAAAGGTTTTGCAGCCCTACCTGCAAAACCCGTTCCACGGAGTGCCGGCAGGACATTCCCCGCAGGCCTATTTCCACTCGATAGAGGCACGTACGGCCACCGTACCGGCATCGCTGCGTATCTCGAACAGCGCCGTAAGGCCGCGTTGTTCGTAACCGACGGCAAGCGTCTGCCCGTAACGGCATTCGCGCAGGAAATGGATGTCCAACCGCACGGGCGCCTCCTGCATCAGCATTTCCAGGGGCAGCATGTCGATCATCATTTCTATATAGCGCATCGTATTGACATGGCGGTTAAAATCGATGTCGCTGTAAACGACTTTGTGCACGGCCGTCTGCGCCGGGTCGACATCGCGGATCTTTCGCGGCTTGTCGGTCGGCGAAGGGGCATCGACGATGGCGTCGGCATGGGCATCGCCCACCCACGACAGGTCGAGCGCCGAACGGCTCCTCAGGTCGATCATCGCCCACTGCGTCACCGCACGCCCGAATTCGTTGCCCGCGGCGTCGGTCAGCGTGAAATTACGCGTCGAGAGCACCCGCCCGTATTCGTTGATCCACGTGGCGATCGTATAGTCGGTATACTGCCCTGGCTGGCAGTCGAATTCCACGGCCATGCGCGAGAGCACCCACGAATGGTTGTCGGCATTGAGGGCGTCGACCCCGAAACCCTTGCCGTGGGCGTCGATGCCCGCCGTATTGAGGATCGCCGAGCCCAGCGACGGGATCGTGGCCCGGAGCGTGAAATCCACATCCTGCGGTTCGACACGGTAATTATAATGCGATTTTTCTCCCATGTAATTGATATTTAGCGTTGCATGGCGGCAAAGATAAGAATTTTTCGTATATTTGGTTGAACATTAACCCTCAATAAAAGCGTTAGTTATGGAAATGAAGAAACTCGACTTCGCGGAAACCCTGAAGGATTCGATCGAAATCGGCGTCAAGAACGCCCCCCGATCGTCGTGGCAGTGACCCTGTGGCTGGTAACTATCTGGATACCCTACCTAAACATAGGGACGACTATCGCCTTCATCACCTTCGTCGTGATGTTCGTACTCTTCGTGCTGGCCGCTTCGATCGCAATGGCCATCGAAGCCTCGTTCTGGAAACAACTGAAAGACAACGTGGAATAAATACGCGCCACAGCAGGCGAAGGACGGCGCTGGTGCCGTCCTTTTTTATCCGCGACCAATTATTTTATCGAAAAACGATAAATATTATTTGTTTTTCGAAAATAAATACTAATTTTGCACTATCGAAACTCAAAAACGAACAAGCATGCAGAACAAAAAAAGACTGCACAGGCATTTACTGCTGATCTACATCATCTACTTCGCGGCGCTGATCGTAGGTTTCGCAGCGAGCTTCGTCCCGGATTTCTCGCGCGGATGGCGCGATGCGCAGGACACGCTGGAGATCGAGATCCCACAAGGCGGCATACGCTCCTATTACGTCTCCGCCCCGGTAGTGCGCAAGGCCGCCGAGCCGGTCGTGATCGAGGGGCTCCCGGCCAGCATCGAACCGACAATCAGCCGGATAGACCTGCGCGTACAGGTGGACGAGGCCTACACGCTCGGCAACGCGTTCAAGGTGATGGGCAACAATGTCTACTGCTACCTGCTGATGGTGATAACGGGCCTCTCGTACCTGACGATCCTCGTGCTGATAGCCCTGATCATCAATTCGCTCCGCAAGTCGATCCGCGACGAACAGCCGCTGCGCCACAGCAATATACTGCGTACGCGCGCCATCGGCATCCTGATCCTCGTAGCGGAACTAAGCGAGGCTCTGATGAAATACATCAGCAACACCGAGGCGGCACGACTGCTCGAAGGCACCTCTTTCGAGGTCGTGGGGACATTTCCGCTGAGCTACTGGAATGTGATCGTCGGTATTTTGTTCCTCTTCATGGCCGAGGTGCTTTCCCTCGGGACACAACTGAGCGAAGAGCAGAAACTGACTATCTAAAATAAGTAACATAGCATGGCAACGATACAGACAATTAAAGGGGGGGGGACGACATTATGGCTATAATAATCAATATAGACGTCATGATGGCCAAACGCAAGATGTCACTCGGCGAACTGGCCGAACGGGTGGATATTACGCCCGCCAACCTCTCGATACTCAAGAACGGGAAAGCGAAGGCCATCCGGTTCTCGACGCTCGAAGCGATCTGCCGCGAGCTCGACTGCCAGCCGGGGGACATCATCGAATACCGCCCCGACCTGCCCGCAGAAAAAGAATAACACAAAAACCCTAATACGATCGATTATGAAAAAATTAACAATGCTGGTTGCAGCCGCCTTCGCAATGACGAGCGCAATGGCCCAGCTCAACCCGATGGAGCCGATCCCGGCGGACAAGGATGTCCGGACGGGTAAACTCGAAAACGGAATGACCTATTACATCCGCCACAACGAAAAGCCGAAAGGACAGGCGGATTTCCACATCCTGCACGACGTGGGAGCCATCCAGGAGAACGACGCACAGCAGGGCCTCGCCCACTTCCTCGAGCACATGGCCTTCAACGGCACGAAAAACCTCCCCGGCAAGCAGATGATCGAATACCTGGAGAAGGTAGGCGTGAAATTCGGCGCCAACCTCAACGCCGGCACCAGCTGGGACATGACTTCGTACATGATGAAGGACGTCCCGACCTCACGCGAGGGCATCATCGACAGTGCGCTGCTGATCCTGCACGACTGGTCGCACTTCATCGCCCTCCAGCCCGAGGAGATCGACTCGGAGCGCGGCGTGATCATGGAGGAGCTCCGCACCCGCGACAACGCTTCGTGGCGTTCGACCATGAAGATGCTCCAGGCGCTGGGCAAGGGCACGAAATACGAGCACCGCAACCTGATCGGCTATCTCGACGGGCTGAAAGGCTTCCAGCACAAGGAACTGGAGGATTTCTACAACACGTGGTACCGCCCCGACTATCAGGCGGTCGTGATCGTGGGTGACATCGACGTCGACGCCGTCGAAAACAAGCTCAAAACGCTGATGAGCGATATTCCGGCCCCGGCCGCCGATGCCGCACAGAAAGAGGTGATCACGGTGCCCGACAACGAAGAGCCGATCGTCAGCATCTACACCGATCCCGAAATGCAGGGTTCGCGCGTGCAGGTCTTCGTAAAGCGCCCGGCCGTACCCGAGCAGTACAACAACCTGGTATACGGCGAGATGCTCGACGTGGTACAGGCTTACATGACCACGATGGAGAATGCCCGTCTGCAGGAGATTTCGATGCAGCCCGACGCCCCGTTCCTGGGCGCAGGCATGAACTCGGGCAGCATCGGCGTAATCCCGACGCTCGAGGCCACGACCTTCGTCGCCATGACGCAGGACGGCAAACTGACACAGGGTTTCGAAGCCCTCTACACGGAGATGGAGAAGGTGCGCCGCCACGGCTTCACGCAGGGTGAGTTCGAGCGTGCACAAAACGACCTGATGCGCCGCGCCGAGCGTTCGTACACGAACCGCAACGACCGTCGCAACGCCGAATTCGTACAGACCTATCTGGATAACTTCCAGCAAAACCGCCCCATGCCCGACGCCAAAACCGAATGGCAGCTGGACAGCATGCTGATCAAGGCGCTCAACGTCGAGGCTGTCAACGCATTCGCACAGCAGGCGATCTACCCCAACAACCAGGTAATCGTCATCACGGCACCTGAAAAGGAGGGTGTCGAAAATCCGACGACCGAGGAGATTCTCGCCATCCGCGACAAGGTCGCTGCAGCCGAGATCGAGGCATATGAGGACAACACGGTCAAGGAACCGCTGATCCCCGAAGGAACTACCCTGGAAGGTTCGCCCGTGAAGAAGACCGCACAGAACGCCGAGTACGGCACGACGGAATGGACGCTGGCCAACGGAGTGAAGGTTATCGTGAAGCCCACGGCCTACAAAGCCGACGAGGTTCGCATGAGCGCCCTGGCCAAGGGCGGCCTGTCGATCCTCTCGGACGAGGAGTTCTACATGGGCGAGATGATGCCCGCCTTCAACTCGATGTCGGGCGTAGGCAAATTCTCGGCCACCGACCTCAAGAAACAGCTTTCGGGCAAATCGGCGTCGGTTCAGCCCTCGGTGGAGAACTACGCCAGCGCCATGAACGGCGTATGCTCGCCCAAAGACCTGGAGACGATGTTCCAGTTGCTCTACCTCAACTTCACGCAGCCGCGTTTCGACGAGAACGACTACAACACGCTCATGAAGATGCTGCGCGCACAGTTGGAGAACGTCAAGTCGAACCCCGACTACCTGATGGAAGACAAGTTCATCGACGTGGCATACGGCAACAACCCGCGCCGCCAGATGGTTTCGACCGAGATCATCGACAAGTTCAGCTTCGAGGCGCTGCCGGCCATCTACAAGAAACTCTATCCGGATGCCAACAGCTTCGTATTCAAGTTCGTGGGCAACGTAGACCTCGAAACGCTCAAACCGCTCGTTGAAAAATATATCGGCTCAATCCCGACCTCGAAGAAACCGATGACGTTCGCGGACGACAAATGCGATCCCGTGAAGGGCGAGGTGACCGAGGACTTCACGGCCTCGATGCAACAGCCCAAGGTTTCGGTACGTTACATGTTCTCCGGCGAGATGCCCTACACGCTCAAGAACAAGGCTGCCCTGTCGTTCCTGACGCAGGCGCTCAACTCGCGCTATCTGGTTTCGATCCGCGAGGAGAAGGGCGGCACGTACGGCGTACAAGTATCCGGTTCGACGGAATACATCCCGAGCGAGACCTACAACATGACCATTTCGTTCGACACCAACGAGGAGATGGCCGACGAGCTGCGCGAGATCGTAATGAAGGAGATCGAAGAGATCGCCGCCAACGGCCCCAAGAGCGAAGACATCGAGAAAAACCGCGAGTTCATGCTCAAGAGCTGGAAAAACAGCCTCGAACAGAATGCCAGCTGGATGAACTACCTCAACAGCAAATACGGCTCAGGGCTCGACTACCTGGCCGATTACGAAGAGGTGCTCAAGACGCTGACCGACGCCGACGTACAGGCCATGGCCAAGAAGGTGCTTTCCGACGGTAACCTCGTGAAAGTCATCATGCGTCCCGCAAAGGAAGAGGCGAAATAAGCCCCCATCCGACAGAATGAAAGGCAGCCGTGAAAACGGCTGCCTTTTTGTTTGCAACAGGAGGTAAAAATATTACCTTTGCAAAAATTTTAAACCAAAGTGCTGCCACCATGTCTCGTAGTCTCAACCTGGTCTCAGGCCTCTATCTTAAAATATCCATTCTGACGATCGTCGCGGGGCTCGTACTCCGCATCGTGCTGCTCTTCAACGGGCAGACCAGCGACCTCGGTTTTTCACCGGGCGAGTGGTGCCAGGTATTCCTGCTGGGCGCCATGAACGACCTTTGTGCCGCAACGATCGGCTTCGGCTTCCTGTGGCTCTTCATGATGAGCGTCTCGGAGACGAAATACCGCAAACCGTGGAGCTACATCATCCTCGGAATACTCGCCGCGGCATTTTGCTACGTGACCTTCTGCAACACGATATTCGACGAATACGGCAGCGTCGCACCGCAGGTAGCCTCGGGCATCCTCGGCTTCTGGGCCGGGACGTTCGCCCTACGGCTCTTCTTCCGGGGATTCCGCAGCTACTGGACGACGGTATGGTTCGCACTGATCATCACGCTCTACGTGGGGGCTATCGTCTTCAACGCGATCAGCGAATATTTCTTCTGGAACGAATTCGGAGTCCGCTACAACTTCATCGCCGTGGATTACCTGGTCTATACCAACGAGGTCGTGGGCAACATCATGGAATCCTACCCCGTACTGCCGATGTCGCTCGGGATAATCGTAGTGACGCTGCTCATCACCTGGTACCTTTTCCGCCGCGACCTGGGGCAGGCCGACCGGCTGATCGGATGGCGCTGGAAGGCTGTCGCCGGGCCGGCCTATATCGCAGCCATGCTACTGGCGGTTTGGCTGCTGCATTTCAATACCCGGTTCCAGGACAGCGACAACGTCTACGTGAACGAATTGCAAGCCAACGGACTCTACAAGTTCTACGACGCGTTCGTCAAGAACGAACTCGACTACGAACAGTTCTACATCACCGAGCCCGAAGCCAAGGCCGAGGAGTTCGTACACGGTGTGTACGGCAGCACGGGCGACAACCTGCATGCCGTCCGCAGCGAGGGGCCCGAGATACGGCGCAACATCGTACTGATAACGATCGAGAGCATGAGCGCCTCGTTCATGGGTCATTTCGGCAACACCAGGCAGCTGACGCCCGTGCTCGACTCGCTCTACGACCGGAGCCTGGCGTTCGACCGCGTCTATGCCACGGGTAACCGCACGGTACGCGGGCTGGAGGCCGTGACGCTTTCGCTGCCGCCCTGCCCGGGACAAAGCATCATCAAGCGCCCGAACAATGCGGGGATGCATTCGACCGGCGCCCTGCTGCGCGACAAAGGTTACACCGTGAAATATTTTTACGGCGGCAACAGCTATTTCGACAATATGGAGACCTTCTTCTCGGGCAACGGCTATGAGATCGTCGACCAACGGCAGTACGAGCCCGGGGAAATCACCTTCGCCAACATCTGGGGCGTATGCGACGAAGACGCCTACCGCAAGGTCATCCGCACGCTCAACGAAGACGCCGGCGACGGCAAGCCGTTCTTCGCACATGTCATGACGGTGAGCAACCACCGCCCGTTCACCTACCCGGCCGGGAAGGTCAGCATACCGCACGACGCCAAGTCGCGCAACGGAGGCGTGATGTATACCGACTATGCACTGGGGCGGTTCTTCGCCGAAGCGTCGAAACAACCCTGGTTCGCCAATACGATTTTCCTCATCACGGCCGACCACTGCGCATCGAGCGCGGGCCGCACGGAAATCCCGCTCGAAAAATACCATATCCCGGCACTGATCTACGCCCCGGGCTTCGTCGAGCCGCAGCATGTCGGGGGCATCGTTTCGCAGATCGACCTGATGCCTACCCTGCTTTCGCTGCTCAACATGAGTTACGACTCGCATTTCTACGGCCGCAGCATTTACGACGAGGGCTATGTCAACCGCGCGTTCATCGCAACCTACCAGGATCTGGGCTACCTCGAAGGCGACGTGTTCACGATCCTTTCGCCCGTGCGCCGCTTCGAACAGTACCGGGTCGTTCCCACGGAGGACAATCCCCACAACCTCGAACCGATGGAAACGGAAAACCCCGAACAGGTCTCGCGCGCCATCGGCTATTACCAGACTTCGAGCGCGTGGAACAAACGCTGAGTGCCGGTATCTGAAAAAAGGCTGTCTGAGATTTGTCAGACAGCCTTTTTTCGTATGCGGTTCCCGGATACGCTCCCCGGTTTGCGCAGGGTATGAACGCTTATCGGGACACCGCCTCGTCCCGGGGAGGGCGGTATCACTTCACCACCACGTCCCGGTCGGTGTTGAGCGTCAGCTGGTAGGTCGCATAATTGCCCGAGCCGTTGGTAAACTTGGTATAGATGGCCGTCAGGTCAACGACCGAACCGGATACGGGGATTTTGTTGTCGCGGAACTGGCTGTAACCGCTCGTACGCACCACATAGTTACCCGGAGCGGCATTCGTGCCGGTACCGGCGGCCTGCGCATCGTAGGTGAACCAGGCCGAGCCGTAGAAAAACGTGTCGGCATTCGTACCGGGCAACATGCGCATCGTCGCCCAGGTAGCCCACTGGTCGATATCCTCCCACCCGGGGGAATTCACGTCGTAGGAGACGGAATTGGCGAAATAATTGGGAAAGGTGTTCTTGTAGCCCCACAGCGCCGTGCCGAAGCGGCTTTCGACCCCTTCGAAACGCACCAGGCGCCCCAGGTCGTCGTCCGACAGCACAGTCCGGTAGTTGTCGCGCGTAACGACCAGCGTATCGGACTTCAGCATCGGCTGCTGTTCGCCCGAAAAGATGTGCTCGTCCTGCATGATCTTGCTCTCGATATTGTCGTTCGAATAGCTCGCATTGTAGGAGGTCGTACCGATGCTGACCATGCCGCGGTAGTTCCCCAGCACGAGCCCTTCGAGATCGACGTAGACGATCTGCCCGACGGGATGGAACAGGTAGTTGCCCGTATTGAGCTTGAGCTCGATGGCCGACTCGGAGGCCTCGTCGTAGAGGTATACCGACTTGTAGACATTGCCGAAGCGGTCGGTCGAAATAACCTTGCCCGAGGTGAACAGCGGCTCGTCGACCGTCCACGACGCCACGGTACCGTCGTTCATACCCGCATTCTCGGCCCGAAAGCGCGCCTTCAGCTCCCCGACGGAAATGTATTCCAGTCCCTTCGCCTCGAAATCGGCGCGGGTGTAGACCCTGGCCGGCCCCGGATTCAGGTAATCGCTGTAACAGCCTGTGAAAAACAGGGCTGCGGCAGCCGCCAGTAACAATTTGAATAATTTATCCATAGCATTCATGTTTTATTCGTCCAACCGTCAGAAACGGAAATAGAGATTGAGGTAATAGGTCGTACCGAACATGTAGAAATACTTCGAGTCGAAGGCCTGGTAGGTCGTCACGGTGGTCTCGGTATTCTTCGAGAGGCGTGTCTGCTCATAGCCGCCGGTCTTGATGTCCTGGTTGTTCAGGATGTTCTTAACGTCGAGGCTGAATCCCAGCGTGTACTTACGGTGGATATACCAGTTCTTGCCGATGCTGGCATTGAGCGTATAAGCCGAGTCGAACTTCTCCTGGCGTCGCAGGTGTTCGATGTCGCCGGGCGCCATACCGCCCGTGATTACGGCGTCGGTACGGTAGATCGGGCTCATCGAGAGATACATGTTGTTGTAATAGTTGAAGTCGGCCGAGAGGTAGATGTTGTTGTTCGAGCGCCACGACAGGCCGACGTTGACGGCCGTCTGGGGTGTGCTCTCGACCCGGAAATCCTTCCAGTAGACATAACCGTCGGAGACGATATCGCCGCTGTTGTCCTGCGTTTGCAGGTAATAGGGGTTCGAATCGTAGGTATATTGTCCCCAGCTCACGGCGCCGTTCAGGGCGAGCGTGTGGTAGATCGGGATCGAGACGGCCGCCTCGAGGCCGAAATGCACCTTGTCGATGCCGCTCATGGCGAAATTGGTAAAGGTGGCCGCCACGTCGTCGTAATAGGAAATCACCTTCGACTGGTCGTAGATGCGGGTATAATAGCCCGAAATGCGAGCCTTGAAATCGCCGTAACGCAGGTTGTACGACGCATCCACGCCGAGGACGCGCTCGGCCGAAAGCCCCGGCGTCGTGGTGTTGCGCGTACGGGGCGAAACGAACGAGGACTGAAACTCGGGCGCTTCCTGCATGTAGACGACGTTCGCCTCGACGGCATGCGCCGCGGAGAAGCGGTACGAGAAGTTACCCTTGGCCTTGTAGGTCAGGTAATCCAGTTTCCGGGAGTCGCCCTTCGAATTGTCGGGGAAGAGCCCCTTGCGCCACAAACCCTCGCGCCACAGCTTCGCATAGCCCACTTCGCCGCCCACGGTGATGCCCAAGCCGCCGATGTTGAAACCGTACGATGCCCACGCCCGGGTGCTGAGCACGTGGGCATAGTAATCGTAGCTGTACTTATCGCCCACCTTGGCGGCATGCGCATGGCCGTACTTGTTGTAATAGTCGAGGTTATTCTGGTAAGCCTCTGTATTCGAGCCGAAATCGCGTTCGGCGAATTTGTCGACGTCGGCCCAATAGTCGCCCCCCAGGAGGTCTTTCACCTGCGAGTAGTACTCCGTACGGTTACGGCGCAGCGAAAGCCCGCCGTTGATCCTGGAATTGTCGCGGAAGATGTGCGAAAAACTGGCCGCGAGGTTCCAGTCCAGCTGATCGGTATGACGCTCCTCGACCATGTAGTTCGACCGCCGGCCGGGGCCGTAGATCTGCTCGTCGAGGGGATCGTTCTGGTTATAGTTGGTCTGGTACATCTGCTCCCAGTCGAAATGGCGGATGTTCTGGTAGTTGGCCTGCCAGTAGACCTGCTGCCATGCGGCACCGACATAGTTCTTGTCGAGGGCGAAATAGCTCGGCAGGTAACGGTAGTAGTCGGGGCGCGGGTCGGGGCCGTTCTGCCACGTCAGTGCCGAGTAGCCGTTCCTGCCGAAGCGCAGCGCCGTGGCCAGCTCCAGCTTCGAACGGTCGGAGATGTCGAACGTGTAGTTGAGCATCACGATGGGTTCGTGGTTGTTACGCACGCGGGCATTGCGCTTCTTGCCGTCCTGCCAGCCCCAGTTGGGGTTGTAATAGTTGTTGCCTACCAGGTCGTAGGCCTCCTGCGTGGCGGCCTGTTGCGCACCGCGTTCGGTGGGGGCACCCAACAGGGTCAGCGCCAGGCGGTGGCGCTGGCCGAACTGCTTTTCGACGGCGGCGAAATAACCGAACGCATTGTAGTAAACGCCGTCGACATAGGAGTTGCCGCCCTGGCGGGTCGAAACCGAAAAGGCATACGACCAGCCGTTGTCCTGATAGCCCGAGGCATAGGTGACCATTGCACGGAAACGGTACATCGAATTGCCGTTCACGAGGCTGGCACGCAACCCCTTGCGCATCTGCGACGGGCTGGTGATGATGTTGGTCGTACCGCCGATGCCGCCCAGCCCGACGTCCGAGGCCACGATACCCGACGTCACCTCCTGGTTACGTGTGGCGTCGTTCAGGCCGCTCCACAGCGACCAGGGCGTATAGCCCGTGAGGGCGTCGTTGAGCCGGATGCCGTTCATGTAGACGTCCTGGTACTGCGAATCGTAACCGCGGACGTTGAAGCGCATCTCACTGAACTTGTAGGACGCGATGTTGTTGAAGATGTCCTTGGAGGCCGAGAGCGACGTAGGCAATGCCTGCGCATCGTCGACGGTCTCCATGTCGAACTCCGCGAACACGGCGTCGTCGATCATCTGCCGGGGTACGTCGGGCACCAACACGACCGCATTGATGTCGCGCACCTGCGAGCCGACGCGCACGGCGATGGAGAGGGGTTCGAACTCGGGGGTCTCGAACTGCAGCGAGTATTCGCCCGCAGGGACATTCTCGATGAGGAAATTACCCCGCTCATCAGACATCACGGTCACGTCGCCCGGCGTCATGGTAACCTTCACGCCGTCGAGGGCCACACGCCCCGCACGCGAAACGACCCTGCCCCTGACGCCGCCGTCCTGTGCAAAGGCGGTCAGCGTGGTGACGGAGAGTACTAAAATCAGTAGAATTTTGACTTTCATAGACTATGTAGCTAAATTATTTGGCAAAATAGATATACACCGGGAAGTGGTCGCTGTAACCGCCCTGGAAGTTGTTTCCCACATAGGTACGCAGCGGATAACCTTTGTACTGCCCTTCCCGCTGCACCATGTAATGCCTGCGGAAGATGTTGCCGTAGTACTTCGAACCGGGAGCCTTGCGCAGTTGCATGCCGTCGTCGCCCGAGACCATGTTCCCCGAGACCACGATGTTGTCGAAAAGGTTCCAGGCGTCGCCGTAGGCGAGCGTACCGATCCCCGCACGCAGCATGTCTCCGAAGGGATTGTAGAAATCGCCGGGTTCGAGCTCCTTCATGCGCGTTCGGGCACCCAGGCCTTCGGCCATGCTCGGATCCGTAGGGTCGTCGTTGAAGTCGCCCATGGCAACGATCCGGGTCGCAGGGTCGGCTTTCAGCACCGAATCGGCGATCCGGCGCATCTGCTCCCCGACGGCGATGCGTTTGAATTCCGAAGCGTCCTTGCCGCCCAGCCGCGAAGGCCAGTGCGCCACCATGAAGAAGAAGGGTTCGTCGTCGATCCTTCCCCACATCGTCAGGATGTCGCGGGTCTTGAAATTAGGGAGCGACGGCACGACGGTTTTCACCGGATAGCTGCCCTCCAGTTTGAAGACTTCGGGGCGGTAGAGAAAAGCCACGTCGACGCCGCGCGCCTCGGGCGAATCGTAGTGCACGATACGATAATCGGCTGGCGCCAGTTTGGGCGCCGCCACGATATCCTCGAGCACGGAGCGGTTTTCGACCTCCGACACGCCGATCACGGCAGGATAGACCTTGTCGGCAGCCGCAAGGTCGAACAATACCCGTTCGGTGTTGCCCAGCTTGCGGTTGTACTTGGCCGAGTTCCACTGTTTGGGCCCTTCGGGGGTGAACTCGTCGTCGAGCACCTCGGGGTCGTTGATCGTATCGAAGAAATTCTCCAGGTTGTAGAACATCACCTTGTAGGGCTTCTGCGCGAAGCACGCCACAATGAATGCCGCCAGCAACAGGGTGAATATCAATCGTTTTTTCATCATTCTGAAATTTTAAGGTTTTACAGTCCCCACGAGGCGGCGTCTTTCTGCGCCTTGACGGCGGCGGGCACCGAAGGGAAGAATTCGAAACCCGTGAGGTTTTCGACCTCCGAAACGCTTTTCACCCAGCTCCTTGCAGTCCCCTGTCCGCCCGCATTTTCGACCCAGAACCCGATGGACTTCAGCTGGTCGGCCGGATAGTCGCCCAGCCGGTCGCCCGCCTGGCGGACATTGCCCTTGACCGTGCGGACGAACACCTTGAAATAGTAGTTCGGCACGGGACACTGCTTGCCGTCGATATCGGGCGTGGCAAAGGTGCTGCCGGGATTCCAATAGGCGCCCGTGACGACATAGAGCGTATCGGAGCACATCCAGTTGTCGCGCGCCATCTTCTCGAGCGCCGCCCAGGGATTCTGGTTCAGGCTGTAATTCTGGGGCGTCATGTTCGAGAAATAGAAGGTCTGTGCCTGCATCATGGCATTCCCGCTGCGGTCGGCGTTGGGGATCTGGTGCCCGCGGTCGAAATTCCGTGCCGGATAGCTTTTGGTCAGGTTGGCCTGGTACTCGGCGGCGATCTTGGGGTCGTATGCCCAGGTTTCGACACGCCCCGAACCCGTGTAAGCGCTGTGGAGCGGATAGGCCACCCACCAGGCGGCGAACTTGGTCTTGTCGAAGCACATCGTAAAGTTGCGGGCGTTGTAGGTTACACCCGTATTCTGGTTGCGCAACAAGGCGAAATGCGTCACATAGACATACGCATCGTCGGATTTCCGGGCCGGGATTTCCGGCCAGACAAGGTTATGGCCCGTCTGGTAGACATCGTCGGCTGCCGAGGTGCTGTATTGTGTGAGTTCCAGTTCGAGGGGCGCCTGCCCGTCGAACGTGAAGCGGATCATGGCATGCCGCTCTCCCCGGGTGTCGTTCGGCCAGTAATAGACATACTGGTTGCGGGCGGCGAGGCTCGTTCCGGCAATTCCGGTCTTGACGGTCTGCCCGCCCGGAGCCGTACGGTTGAACGAAACCCAGTCGGCGCCCGCCGTGATCTCGGCCCTCCACGATGTCCCCTCGCGGCCGTCCACGATCAGCACGGCAGCGCCCTCCCGGTCGGGGTGCACGGTCTTGGTGGGATCCCACTCCACGCGGAAGACCCCGGAACCCGAATCGGAGTCGTCACTGCAGGAGGTGGCGGCGAAACCCGCCGCCACGACCGCAGCAACCCCGAGGAGCGTTCGTATCAGATATTTACGCATCCTCTTCATATCAATAGACCTGTACGCCCAGCACGATGGCACGCCCCGTATTGCGATCCGATGCCGCCGTGAAGTCGGGCGACGTGGAGATCGTCACGGTCGATGCGGCGGTCAGCCCCGTGAGCTGGAAGGTGTAGTAATCGGAATCGGTCACGTCGGTGAAGGTGAAGTCATTGCCCGACCCCGTGGCACCGGCGCTGGCCGTGATCGCATGGCTGCCGTCACCGCTCACCGCACCGCCGTTGTTGACCCGGATGTAGACCGTGGCGGCCTTGCCCGTCCATGCCACGGCATAGAACGACAGTTTCTTGTCGCCCGTGAGCGATGCCCCCAGCGCCTCGGAGGTGAATACGCCGGCAAGGCTGCTCGTACCGAGCTTAAAACCCGTAGCGGGCTGGCCGTCGATCGTCGAGTTGGAAGGATAGTAACGGTCGGTCGTGCTGGTGGAAGCCGGGATGAACTGGCTCATGGAGGTATAGATGCCCTTGGTATCGCCGCCCGACCCGGCCGCGAACTGCGTGAGCGTAACCTCGCGGCTGTTACCGCCCGCAACCGAGACGGTCATCGTGCGCACGATGTCGTCGGAGGTCGTGTTGGGAGCCGGAGGCGTGACGGTAACGGTGGTACCGTTGACTACGGCCGTGAAAGGCGCAATCGCATCGTTATCGACCGTCAGGGCGTTCGACCCGAGGTTGACGACCGTAACCGCGACATTCTTGGTTACCGTCTCCTCGGCACCCCAGGTCAGCGACGCGGGATCGACCTCCGTAATCACGGGCGTCGAAGCATCGACCTTGAAGTCGGCGACATCCGCCGCGGACTGCGGGTAGAGCTGCGCCGCACCGTCGTAGACTTCGGCCACGCCGATCAGCGAACCGGCCGTCACGGTCGACGAGATCAACTCGCCGCCCCATGCGACGGTCTTGTAGGTACGCACGGCCAGGTCGCCGCTCCCGTCGGTAAACAGGCGGGTCGAATAGTTGGCCGTGCCGCTGTACCACATCTCGCCGGCCTCGCCCTTGAATGCGAGCCCCGTGACCTTCACGTTCATACCCATATAATCGTTCGAATTGAACTGCGCGAGGGTGACGGACGGCACGACCATCTGCACGGGCGACGAGTTGTCGACCGCGGTCGTTACCTTATTGATCTTATACAGGCCATAGGAGTTGTAGACCGTACTCGTCGCATCGAGGGTCAGCGTGATCCGGGCGCCGACCGGGTAGTCGGCGACGGTTTCGTACGCCGCATCGGCGAGCAGAATACCCGAACCGGCATCCCCGGTGTTATCCACGACGGAGATCATCTGGTAAAGGTTGCCGCCCGCGTCGTTGGCGGCGATATATCCCTGAACGGTCTGTCCCGTCCACTCTCCGAGCGAAGCCTCGGCGCCCGAAGCAGGAGCCAGCCCCTTGACGAAGGCAACGAATTGGGCAACCGTCTTGGGCTCGGCACTCGGCTTGGCGGCCTGCGCGACACGCAGGGTCAGCGGCGTGACGCCCTCGCCCGAGAAGGTGATGCTGCCCAGGTCTTTCGATGCGGAGGTTTCATTGGCTGCGGTCGCCGTGACGGTGACCGTACCGTTGTTATCCCCGCCCTGGGGTGAGATCGTGAAGCCGTCGCCGCTCATGGTGGCCGTCCACGCGATGTTGGCCGTGACGGTCACGGTCGCCGTGGCACCCGACGCCGAGCCCAGCACGAGGTTATCCTCGGGCGAGATGCTAAGCGAAGCCCCCGAAGCGACGAATGCGGCCACGTCCGAAGGCATGGTCGGGATGACCTGTATGTTCTTGAAATTCTGTTCGGCGGTACCGAGCAGGGCGCCCGTCTTGTCGGCGATCGTGATCGCGGCGAAACCGGCGGCATCGGTTGCCGTAGCCATATAGCTCTGGACAGTCTCGCCTCCGGCGGCATCGAAGCGCACGACGCGCTTGGCGGAAGTCGCCCACGCCTCGCCGACGAACGACGACTGCGGCGTGAGGTTCGTGACCCGGACATACTGCCCCTGATAATTGCCCTCGTTGAGCGTCGCGGCCGAAAGCGTCGGCACGGCCACCTCGACGGCGGGATCGTCGGAGACGGTCACCACGACGTTCTTCAGCTCGCGCAGATTGCCGTAGGGCGCATACTGGGCAGCCGACAAGTCGAGCGTAACCTTCTTGCCGACCGGATATTTCGCGCTGTTATCGCGGGTAAACTCGGTCGTGCTGTAAAGGATGATGGCCGAGTTGGGCAGCGTGATGTTGTCGCCGACATAGAGCTTGCCGAAATTATTGCCGCCCTCGTTGTTGGCGAGGATCACGGCGGGAATCGTCTTTTGGCTGTAATTCAGCTCTTCGGTACCGCTTTCGAGGCTCGGCCACGTGTTCTTGATGTAGGCCACCAGCGCGCTCACCTCGCCGGCCTTGGGCGCCTCGCCCTGCTCGATGGTGACCTCTTTCGTCCAATAGGCGCCATATGCGTTCTTCAGGTTGAACGAGAGCTTGGCGATACGGCCCACGTTGCTCGCGGGGATGGTGAATTCGACGGTACCGTCGCCCGAGCCCTGAGTTGCGGAGGGCGTAACCCAGTCGCTGCCCTCCAGCACTTCGAGCGTCCAGGGGCGGTTGCTCTTTACGGTGAATGCGGAGGCGCCTTCCGGGGCACCGTCGGCATTGAACGTGAGCACGTCGGGGGTGACTTCGAGATAAGGCATCCCCTTGTCGTCGTTATCGTCCACACATGAGGCCAGAGCCACGGTGGCAAAGAACACCGTGCCGGACAATAACTTCCAAAAGTTCGATTTTTTCATAGAAGCGTTTATTTTAGACAGGAATGAATGAATTTCCTAATTTCCTGTATATCCGCTTCAAATCGAATGCCAAGGAATGCCTTTCAACCGCCGGACGGCTCCGGCAGGCACAAAAAAATATATCCCGCAAGCGGGATATATTCAGCGGACGGGCCGATTGATGCCACGTCCGGTCGTATGGCGCGCGTCAGCGTATTCTATCGGCGGCACGTACCATCAGTTCGTCGCGGAAAACAGCCCGTGCAGCGAGGTAGGCGAACAGCAGGCACACGAGCGGCAGTGCGATGGCGGGCCGGAAACCCTGCGTATGGAACGAAAGTTCGGAAAAAACCCGCCAACTGAGGAAATAATAGGCCGCTTCCATAACCGCAGAACCGATCAGCAGCACGATCTCCACGACACAGAGCCGGATCTGGAGCAGGCGGCGTTTGAACAGGAAGATCGTAATGAAAGGCAGCACGCAGGCCAGTGCCAGCACGACGCCCATGTAGACGGTCGACTGTACAGCCTCTCCGGCCGAGGTCTGCAGGGAAAAGGCATAGAGCCGGAACTCACCCGCGTCGCCCGCGAACCAAGCCAGCGGGGCAAAGAGCGTAACGGCCATGAGCGCCGTGACGATGAGCAGATGGAGTGTTTGGATTCGTTGTATCATAATTATTTACAAAGTTTTATCAATCAGATACTTATTCCTGTCCGACGAACCCCGGTTGATGAGCTCGCCCAGGAACCCCGCCAGGAACAACTGCACGCCGAGGATCACGGCGAGGATCGCCAGGTAAAAGAGCGGCTGGTCGGTGACCGGACGCAGCGACAGCCCGTGCACCTGTTTCCAGATCTTTGCGGCGATGATCCACACCGTAGTCCCGCCGCCGATAAGGAACATCAGCGTCCCCAGACTGCCGAAGAAATACATCGGCGAGCGGCCGAAATGCGTCATGAACAGCACGGTGATCAGATCCAAGTAGCCTTTCACGGTACGTTCGAGGCCGAACTTCGAGCAGCCGTATTTGCGGGCGTGGTGCTCGACGACCTTTTCGCCGATACGGCGGAACCCGGCCTGCTTCGCCAGAATCGGAATGAAACGGTGCATCTCGCCGTAGACCTCGATCGACTTGACGACCTTGCGGCGGTAGGCCTTCAGCCCGCAGTTGAAATCGTGGAGTTTGATGCCGGAGACCCGGCGCGCCGTCCAGTTGAAGAATTTGCTCGGCCAGCGTTTGCCGACCGGGTCGCGGCGCTTCTTCTTCCAGCCGGATACCAGGTCGTACCCTTCTTCGAGGATCATGCGGCGCAGTTCGGGAATCTCGTCGGGCGAATCCTGCAGGTCGGCATCCATCGTGATGACGACCTCGCCTTCGGCTGCGGCGAAACCGCAGTACAGGGCTGCCGACTTGCCGTAATTGCGGGCGAAGCCGATGCCGCGGATCGCCGGGTACTTCTCCCTGAGCGACTCGACAACCTCCCAGGAGCCGTCTGACGAACCGTCGTCCACGAGGATCACCTCGTAGGCATAGCCATGCGACACGGCAACGCGGTCGATCCATGCCACCAGTTCGGGCAGGGACTCGGCCTCATTGTAGAGTGGTACTACGACGGATATGTCCAGTTTATTATTCACGGTATGTCCCTATTCGCTTAGCGGGGTATCGAACGGTTTGGGCGCACGCGACAACACGCCTGCAATGATAAGGCCGAAAACGGCACCGAACAGAATGCTCACGAAAGTTACGGCCCACAGCGTTCTTAAAAAAGAAGGTTCGGGGGTATTCTGTATCTGGTCGAACATCTGCGACAGCATGGATTCCATGTTGGCCGGCACCCCGCCGTTCCGCCCTATATAATCGGATAATGCGGCTGTAGTACGCTCCGTATAGTTGGTGTAACCGATGAAAAAGTGCAGGTAAAGGTATTGCACGATACCGACGATGAGCCCCGCAACGGTCGAAACGGAGAGGATGTAAGCATACCCCTGCCCGAAGGAGAAACCCTCCTCGGCGGTATACATCATCGAATACCGGCGCGTGAAACGGTGCAGCAGATAGTAATGCAGTACGACGACGGCAATCCATTCGATTGCGTACAGGCCGAAACTGGCCGAAATCTGCAATCGGGTTTCCAACATGAACGAGACGGCCAGCAGGGCGCCTATGATCGCGCCGTACTTGGCGACATCTTTCCAGAAATTCGTTTTTTCCATATACTGTTTATATTAATCTCATTGCAGTTCCCCTTTGCCCTCGCGCAGCACTTCGGGCTCGTCGCCCGTAAGGTCTACGACTGTCGTGGGAACATTGTCCCCCATGCCGCCGTCGATCACAAGCGCCACGTCGCGGCCATAGCGCTCATGGATCAGTTCGGGATCGGTGGTATACTCCACGACCTGGTCGTCGTCCTTCACCGATGTGGTGACGAGCGGGCAGCCCAGCGCGGCGACGATGGCGCGGGATATGGCGTTGTCCGGAATGCGGATGCCGATCGTACGGCGCTTTTCAAGCGCCTTGTCGGGCACGCGCGAGGATGCCGTGAGCACGAACGTGAAGGGCCCCGGCAGGTTCCGTTTCAGGATCCGGAACGCCGTGTTGTCCACACGGCAATACTCCGCCACCTGGGCGATATCCCCGAAGACCACCGAAAAAGCCTCGGCATCCTTACCCCTCATCCGCCGCAGGCGTTCGATGGCCTTGGGCGAATGGAGCGAACAGCCGAAAGCATAGACGCTGTCGGTCGGATAGATGACGATCCCGTCGTGAACGAGCACGTCGACCACCTTCTGCAACTCCCGCTCCGAGGGGTTCTGTTCGTAGATCTTCGTAAGCATTAGGACAAATGTACGAAAAATTATTTAATCTTGCGCCGGTTCAGTTCGGCGCTGTATGCCCGGGCATTGGCATTGTGCTCGCGGAGCGTCCGTGCGAAGTTGTGGTAACCGTCGAACGTCGCACGCGCACAGAAGAAAAGGTAGTCATGCTCCTCGAAATTGAGCACGGCGTCGATGGCGTCGATGCCGGGCATGCAGATCGGCGAAGGCGGCAGCCCCTTGTTCCGGTAGGTATTGTAGGGCGACTCGTATTTCAGGTGTTTGTGCAGGATGCGCCGCAGCCCGAAGTCCTGCATGGCATACTTGACCGTCGGATCGGCCTGCAGGGGCATCCCCTTGCGCAGGCGGTTGACGTACACCCCTGCGATACGGGGCATCTCGTCGGTCTTGCGGGTCTCCTCGTAGACGATCGATGCGAGGGTCATGACCTCGAGCCGGCTCAGACCGCTGCGTTCGCGCAGGGCATCGCGCCCGGGCGTCCAGAAACGGTCGTACTCTCGCTTCATGCGCTGCACGAACTCTTCGGGCGTCACCGTCCAGTAGAACTCGTAGGTGTTGGGAATGAACATCGAAAAGAGCGTCACGCTGTCGAACCCCACGCCACGCGCCACTTCGGGCGAGGTCAGCACCTGCATGATCGCCGTGGAGTCGGCGTCGATCTGCCGGGCGAGTTTCTGCGCGAGCTGCGCCGGAATGCGGGCATTGTTGATCGAAACCCGTACAGGGGTTTGAAGCCCCAGTTTGAGCATCCGCGCTACCCGGATCACGCTCATCCCGGGCTCCAGCACATAGTGGCCGGGCTTGAACGTCTCCGGCAGGTTGATGCGCCGGGCATAGACACCAAAAGCCCAATGGTGCCTGAGCCGGGGCAGCAAGGAATCGGTGAGGCTTTGGTAGTCGGCACGGCTGCCGATATAGAGGTCGCGCCCCGCGCGCACGGCATTCCCGTAAAATTGCTGCCGCAGGACAAAACCCGCGACAAGCAGGCACGCAAGGCAGGCGAAAAGGATATAGCGAAAAGTTTTTTTACGCATCGGGCCGAAAATTTTTGCAAAGATATAAAAAATTCCTACTTTTGTGCCCGGGTGAGTCTTATACGACCAGCTCCCACAGAATCCCCCAGGCGAGGAATCGAGCAAGGGTATGTGGTCGTAGCGGTGCGATATAAGGAGCTCACCCTTTTTTTGTTATACGGTGCCCGGGTCACACAGCCCCGGGCACCGCTTTTTTGCTCCATCGCGGCATGAAAAAACGTCAACGAACAAACCTGCCGCCGGCATAAAATCCAATCGTATTGTGTTGCCGGCAAAAAAAATGCATACCGGATGCAGCAGCCGGCCAGTGCATTCCAGTAAAGGCATAAAAAACGGGACGAAGACGTCCCGCGCGGCATGATTCCGGTATTTTATTTCGAATAGGCGATCAGCAACTGGTTGACGACGCTGACGAAAACATAGCAGATGACAAAGATGGAAATCCCGCGCCACCCCTTCATATTGGCCGAGACGAGGTAGGCGAAACAGCCCCAGACCATCGACCAGGCCATCGAGACCGACAGCAGGATCACGATCAGGTTATACCCTGCGAGCTTCATCACCTCGCAGGCGCTGCGGGGCTCGCAGACAAGCCCTCCCAGCCATTTCGAAGGCACGCTCAGCACCCCGAGTATGACGATCGTGGGCAACATGGCAAAAAGGTTCGTGGCAAAGATATCGACTGCGCGGATACGCGACGGCGAGAAGAGCAGGGCCAGCACGTAGAGCAACAGCGAAAGGGGAATCCACAAAAGCAGGTTCGAAGAGAGGATCGTGACGATCTTCGACAGATCGTCCCCGACAGGCCAGCTCACCGCCGTCAGCAGGCAGATGGAAAAAAGAGTCCCGGCAAGGCCCCAGCCGAGCGCTTTCCCGGTAGAAAGGTATTCAAACGGGTTAAGAATCCTGTTCATCGCCTTCGAATTGATTAAGTTGAGCAATTATGTCGTCCAAACGGTTGCGTACCGTAGGGTAACTGAGCCCTAATTTCTGCGCCATCTCCTTCAGGGAGCCGCTGCTTTTTACGAAATCGAGCACGAATTGCTGGTCGGGAGCCGAAAGCTGCATCATCACCGGGAGGTTGTAGTCGCCTTCGATATGCGTATCGCATCCGTTGCAATGCATCGCTTGTACGCTCAATCGTTTACCGCAGGAGGGACATATCTTGGGGAGGTTCTTCAGTGCCATATAAGTTCAAAAAGTTGTATTTATACCATGTCAGGCTTCACAAAATTAATATATTTTTTGAATATGTCACATAAATGTGCAAATTCCGGCAAAAAACCATGGCAATACCCCGCGTCACAGACCGGAGGTGGGATTTCAGAAGTTGGCCTTCACCCCGACCGTGAAATTTGCCCCGTATTCCGGATACCACGGGTATTGGTACAGGCGGCGGTTGATCAGGTTACGGCCCTCGGCGAAGAGCGTAATGCGTCCCGAAACCTTCCAGTCGAAATTGACCCGCAGGTCGGCGGCAAAGGGCACTTCGACACTGCCGAAACTCTCCGCCCCGGATGCTGCATCCAACTGGTAGTCGGACCATTTACGGGTGCTTTGCAGCCAGATGCCCGCGCCGAACGAAATCTTGCGGCCGTCGTAGTGGGCGGAAAAATTGCCATCGAAAGCCGGGGCACCGTTATGGAGTTTGGTCTCGTCGTCGTTATAGATATAGCCGTGCACGCCCAACTCCGTCCGGAAACTGCTCGCGGGACGCCACGTCACCTCGCCGTTGAACGACAAGACGGTCTGGCGGGCCATCGACGGCAGCATGGTCAGCCCGGCGGCAAGAATATCGCTCCCCTGCACGACATCGGCACTATACCAGTAAAGGTGGTTGTCACGGATCGAGAACCCGGCATAGGCCCGGTAGTCGAACTTCCCGCGCCAGATACTGCCCCCGATACCGAAGCGGCCGTTGTAATCGACCGAACTCTTAGTCCCGAATACGGGATTCAGCAGATAGGGATTCAGCTTCGTAAGCGAACGGTAACTGTTCTCGCGGACGTCGCCGTCCATCTCGAAGAACGGGCACAGCCCGTCCGTCCCGAGGTTCAGGTTCAGCCGCACGAAAGGAATGATATAATTTTCCGCTTCGACGGACTTGACCTTGTCGTGGTAATAATCGGCACCGACCTCGAGGCGCACTACCCCGCCCTCGATGCCGTAGCGCAGCGCGGCATGTATCAATTGCTGGTTATATTCGTCGAGGGCCTTCTGTCCGGCGAGCCGCTCGTAACCGATCTCGGCGGCAAGGCGGTGGCGCCCGAAAGCGCGGGCGATCTTCGCGTGGGTTTCCAGCGTGGTCTGGCGGGCCTTGTCGTTATAGTCCGGCCACTCGGAATGGTCGAAAAACATGCCGCCCCGGATGGCGATTTCGAAATTCACACGGCTCAGATCCTGGAAATCGTCGCCGAAGCGCACCGCGATGTTCGCATCGCCGTAATCGGCCATCGAACCGGGTACGGCATCGGCAGAGATGTCCGGCGCGAGGTACATACCGTAGCGGTGGTACATGCGGTTCTCGTAGGAGAGGTCGCCCTCGAGCACGTGACGGCCGAAATATTTACCCGCAGCGGCGCCGATGCGGTTGAGCATCCGCGTCGAATTGTTCTTGACGCCAAAGTCATTCCCGATCTTGGAATAGCGCCCCTCGTGGTTGACATAGCCCACCACATACCCTGTCCCGGGGTTCTGGCTCGAAGCATAGAAATCCAACACCGAATTGAACGGGTAGCCCATCCCGGCCTTGAGGTAGAAAGGCAGCGGGCGGTTGAATTCCCAGTAGGTTACCGTCGCAGGGCGGATCGGCCGCGTGGCGAGGGTGGTCTGCAACGACAGCGGCGTGATCGTATAGTCGATCTCGGGACGCATCTTCACCGTATCGGTCATGTCGGGCACGACAGCGAGTTTCGACGCCCCCTCCACACTCGGCACATAGGCCTTGGTCACTTCGACCCGTTTCTCGACCTGCGCGCTCGCGCCCCAGGGCAATGCCGCCATCAGCGCGGCTACAAACAACATGCGTTTCATCGTCAGTTCAGTTTTGCGATCCGTTCCTTGGCTTCGTCCACGATCCCGTCGTCGGCAGGCGAATAGCCGTCCGCGACGCTCTGGTAGGTCGCCCGCGCCTGGAAATTGTCTCCCTTGCGGACATAGACGTCGCCCAGCAGGATGAAGGCCTTGGCCAGCCAGTAGGCCTGGGGTTCCCGTTCGGAATAGGCGAATATCGCCTTCTCGGTCTTGTCCATATCGCCCTTTTCGAAGGTATCCTCCAGCACGTAATAGGCAGCGGCGGAACCCTCCTTCGAGCGGACGTCCGCGGCCAGTTCCCTGTAAAGCTTCACGGCATCGGCACGGCGATCCTGCTGCCGCAGCAACTCCGCCCATGCGAATTTCGATTCGCGCAGCGCCACGGCCCCGGCATCGGGATGCGCGGCGACATCGGCAGCCATCGCCTCGATTTTCGAAGCGTCGCCCCCGGACAGCGTAGCGCGCACGTAGCCCGTCATGGCATCCTCGCGCCCGGCCACCGTCGTCGTGACGTCGTACAACTTGCGGAATGCGGCGGCGGCCTCGTCGTAACGCTTGTCCTCATAGGTCAGCTCCGAAAGTTTCTCGAGCACCGTGACCGAATACTGGTTCGTACCCTGCCCGGCCAGTTCGGTGAGGGTTTCGATGGCATCGCCGCGCTCGCCCGTGCGGAGGTAACAGTCGCTCAGGAAATAGAGGGCATCGTTCAGGTAATACCCCTTGGGGTAGCTCCTGACATAACTGCGCAGCGACTTGGCGGCAGCGTCGGTCTGCCCGGCCAGGTAAAGTTTCTGGGCGGCGGCAAACGACAGCGAGTCGCGCGACATGGCTGTCAGGTCGCTCTCCATGCCCACCCTGGCGGCATAATCGAAATAGTCGTCGACCTTGCCGTCCGAGACATAGATCTCGCGGATACCCTGCATGGCCCCTTTGGCTTCGGACGACTGCGGGGCCGTCTCGACCACCATGTCGTAATATTTCAGCGACTTTTCCTTGTCCCCCAGGTTGAGGTAGGCGAGCCCCAGGTCGGCAAGCGCCTGTGCACGGCGCGGCGACGAGGGATAGTCGGCAATGAACCGTTCCAATTGTCCGGCACCTTCGGCATAGCGTTCCTGCGCGATATAGGAACGGCCGAGCTCGTACGAGGCGGCATCGACATAGTCGCCCTGCCCTGCAGTAACGATCTGCCGCAGCGCCTGCAGCTTGGGCTCCGTGCGCCCGAGGATGCCGAGCGTCACGGCGCGTTTATACTGTGCGTAATAGCGTTCGGGGGTGTTCAGCGCAACGGCACGGTCGTAATCCCCCACGGCCGCTTCAAATTCGCGGTCGGAATAGCGGATGTCGCCCAGCCGGTTGTAGGCATCGGCGCGGTAGCGGTCGCGGGCCGGATAGGTTTCGAGGAACTTCTCGAACGCACTGCGCGCTCCGGTCATGTCCTTGCGCGAGAAATCGCAGTAGCCGAGGTTGTAGAGCGCCATGGCATATTCGTCCTCGCTGCGGGGGGCACGCTTCAGATAGGCGTTGTATTTGGCCGCAGCGACCGTATAGTCGCCCTGTGCGAAGGCGATTTCGCCCTGCCAGAAGGAGTTGAGCGCACTGTATTTGGGGCTGACATTGATGGCCGCGGATTCGGCCAGGTAACGCTGCGCGGCACGCATGTCGCCGGCGCTGTACGCCTCCAGGCCGCGGAAATAGGTGATCTTCTGCAATGCGGCTCGGATGTCGGCATCCTGTGTCGGGAAGGATTTGATGGCCCGGTAAGCCGCGTCGTAATCGTTCGAATTGTAGTAGGCCGCGATCAGCAGCGAACGGGCTTCGCCCACGCGCGGAGAATCGGGATACTGCGCGACATAGCGCGTCAGCACGTTGATCGCGCCGTTGAAGGCACCGCCGCCCAGCTCGTATTGCAGTTTGCCGTAGTTGAACAGCGCGTCTTCGGCGATCACCGGATCGAGCTTGTCGTCCGCTGCCATGGCGAACGCCTGCATGGCGGCCTGCTTGTCACCCGCACGCAGATAGCAGTCGGCCAGGTGGTACGAGGCATTCTGCGTCAACGCATCCTCGGCACCGCAGGCCTTGCGCAGGAACTCCGCAGCCTCGGGATAGCGTGCCGTGCGGTAAAGCGAGAAGCCCATCAGATAGCTGCCGTCACGGTCGAGTTCGCCGCCGGCAGCCGTAAAAGCGTCCAGATGCCCGATGGTCTTGTTATAGTCGCCCAGGTGAAACCACGATTCGGCGATGACGCGCTCCAGTTCCTGCCGGCGTTCGGGCACGGCGCGGCGCACCAGTTCGTCGCCGTTCTCGACGACATAACGGTAGTTTCCGTCGCGGAATTCGATCTGCAGGAGGTAATACGGCACCACGGCACGGTAGGCATCGCTGCGCTGCAAGGCCGTGAAGCCCTGTTTCGCACGCCCGTAGCGCCCTTCGGCATAGTCGATATAGGATTTGTAATAGAGTGCATGGTCGGCATATTCGCTCTGGGGGCCGATGCGGTCAAAATAACCGAAAGCCTTGTCGTAATTGCCGTCGGTGAATTCGACATAGCCCATGCGGATGTCGTACTGCTCCTTGCGTGAGCGGCTCAGCGCCTTGTAATCGGTCTTTGCGAAGGCCTCGCGGGCACGCCTCATATCGCCCTCGGCGCAATAGAGCGACCCCAGCGAAAACCGCACGTCGTTGGCGTAGACCGAACCGGGATAACGTGCCTCGAAATCGCGGAGCGCCCCTTCGGCATCGCGGCTGCCCAGCTCGACGGCACAGGCCGCCAGGTAGAAATCGACCGTCTGCGCCGCGACACGGTCGGAAGGCGCGAGCACGTCCCGGGCCCGGAGGAACTCATGCCGGGCATCGCTCCAGCGGCCGTAGTCGAACAACGACCGTCCCCGCTCGATAAAGGTCTCACTTTCGGGCTCCCCGGCCTGCACCCGCAGGGTGCATACCGCGCACAGCGCGAGGGTCAGCAACAAGCTCAGTTTTTTCCGCATACGCACATAAATTCTTACAAAGGGCAAATATACGAAAATTTGCCTTTCCCGCATACCCCCGCACCAAATATACCGGTATAAAACCGGAACCGACACCCCGGCGGCGACCGGGACGGTTTGCATCTGTTGAAAATTATCCATACCTTAGCCAGACCGTTACGCCCTTAACCCAGTCAACATGAAATTGCGTCTCTTCCATCGTAACAAGCCCGCCCTCGCGCCGGGGATACAGGCCCCGGCCGTGCGCGACACGCTCAGCCGGGTTTCCGTTGCCTGCATCGAGCTGACGCCCGAAGGGGAATTAACGGATATCAACATGCAGGCATTCAAGGCACTCCGCCTCGGGGGGGGGATTTTCCGCATCCGCTGAACATCTCCGGCCTGTTCTCTGTCTGTCATGATAAAAAAGACCTTCTGCCCGCTATTTTCAAAGGGCTGGAACGGCACAAAACCTACGGCGACCTGCCGCCGTGGAGCTATATACAGCTATCCGGCAGGGACAATCTGAAATTCTATATCGAAGGCCGCTTCGTTGGCCATTACGACCGGCATAGAAAACTGCGCCGGATAGTATTCCTGTTCCGGGACATCGAAGAGGAAGTCTGCCGCAGGTTCATTCTCGACATGGCGATGGCGCAAACGAAAATTTTCCCGTGGTTCTTCGACCTGGACAACGGCAGAATGGTCATCGACGCCCGCTGGTTCGACCACGTCGGCATCCCGCGCGGCGACTGTTCGATGAGTCCCGGGATCTTTTTCGACATGCTCCATCCCGACGACCGGGAAACCCTTTCCGCAGCATTCGCAAAGCAGCTATCCGGGATACTCACCCCCGAGGCATACGCCTACCGCGTCCGCCGCTGCGACGGGACATGGGAATGGTTCGAGGGACAATCCGTATACCTGGGGCAGGCACACGACGGCTCGCCCTATCGCGTGGTGGGTATCTGCCAGAGCATCCAGCCCCACAAGGAGATCGAAGGACATCTGCGCGAAGCCCGCGACAAGGCCCGCGAAAACGACCGGCTCAAATCGGCGTTCCTGGCCAACATGAGCCATGAAATCCGGACGCCGCTCAACGCCATCATCGGCTTCGCCAACCTCTTGACGTGCGACGACGTCCCCTTCAGCGAAACGGAAAGACAGGAGTACAGCCGCCTGATCACGGCCAACGGCGACCAGTTGCTGCGTCTGATATCGGACATCCTCGACCTTTCGAAGATCGAGTCGAACACCATGGAGTTCTGTTTCGGGGAGCATTCGCTGCACACGCTGCTGTCGGACATCTACCAGTCCCAACTGCTCACCATGCCCCCGCAGGTCGAACTGAGGCTCGAACTCCCGCAGGCCGACACGACAATCCGCACCGATGCCTCGCGGCTGAAACAGGTCGTCAACAACCTGATAAACAACGCCGCGAAATTTACCGACAAGGGCAACATTACGTTCGGGTACCGCACGGCCGACGGTGCGGGAGAGGTCGAACTGTTCGTCAGGGATACGGGGAAAGGCATTTCGCAAGAGCACCTGAGCCGAATCTTCGAGCGATTCTACAAGGCCGATTCCTATGTAAAAGGCGTCGGGCTGGGGCTTTCCATCTGCCGTACGATCACCGAACTACTCGGCGGCGAGATATCGGTCGTCTCCGCGCCGGGCGAGGGCACCTGCTTTAAGATCGTGCACCCCGTCCGCCGTACGGAAACGGCGGCGGAAACCGCGGGGGCATACCGGTAAGGTACGATTCTTGCCCCGCTTGCAGCGTTCAACATAAATTCTGTGACTTATGATCGAAAAAGTAACGCTGCAACTCTCCGGGGATGCGGACTTCACGTCCGAAGGCGGGCCCCGCTGCGAAGAGATGAACCCCAAGACACTGCTGCTCTATGCCGCGGCGAAATGCGTCGGCAAGACAGCCCTGATGATTATGGACAAGGAACGTTTCCGCCCCAAACGCTTCGAGATCGGCATTTCGGGCGAGCTCTCGGACGAAACGCCCCAATCCGAAAGCACCTTCAAATCGTTCCACGTAGTCTACAACATCGAATGCGACACCGAGGACGACCAGGCCAAAGTGAGCCGTGCGGTGACGCTGGCGCACGAAAAGTACTGCGGCATGATGCAGATGCTGCGCAAGGTCGCACCCGTATCGCACGAAATCGCGGTGGTCAGCACCGAGCCTGCGAAAGCCTGAAACGACAGGCAAGGGATACGAAAAACGGGGATTTTCAGGAAAAATCCCCGTTTTTTGTGCCCCGCCGGCAGGAAACCGGCGGCGGCGTCCCGAAGAGGCGGTCTCGGCCATGCGGTTTCCGCAGCCGGAACAGGCATCCCCGCCGCGACGGCCTGCCGGGCAGGGCCTGCCTGCCGCCGCTCACTGCGCCGTGATGCGCAGGTAGTCCGACACCGCCACGGCATAGTTGTAATGAGCCTTTATCGCATTGGTGTAAAGCTGTATCCAGCTCAGCTGCGCCTGCAACACATCGAGGATCGTAGAGAGCCCCTCGCCGTAGGAATAGGTGCTGATGTCGAGGTTTTCGCCGGCGATGCGCAGGCTCTGCTCCGTGGCATCGACCTGTGCCCGGCTGTTGACCAGCGCCGTCCAGCCGTTCATCTCGTCGCGCACGATATTGTCGTGCAGCAGCGCGGTGTTCCACTCGCTCTGCCGCTGGACGGCACGTGCCGCACCCGTGGCGCGGCGGCGTTCGCCCCAGTGGAAAATCGGGAGCGTGAGTTTCACGAACACAGAGCCGTCGACCGTCGTGGCGCCCGTCCGGTTGGGATAATACGGCTGCCACGAGCCGCCGATGCCCACGCTCACCTGCGGATTGAACGGCGCGCGCGCCGCCCGGATACCCGCGTCGGCCTGTTCGCTGCGCAACCGGGCCGCCATATAGTCCGGACGGCGCCCCAGCACCTCGTCGGGCAGCAGGCGCGCAGGCTGCGGCAGCGAATCGCGGATGCCCTGGGCAAGTTCCACCGCAAGGTCGGGATCCGTGCCGCGCAGGATGTTGAAATTGTGCAACGCGACGGTATAGTTCCGCTCGGCACTCACCAGCCCGTACTGCGCTTCGCTCAGACGGGCATCGATCATCAGCACGTCGCCCTTGGCAATGTAGCCCTCGGCGAAACGGCGGTCGACGACCTCCTTGAGCGAGCGGATTATGTTGACATACTGGCGCATGGATGCGGCATACAACTCCATGGCGGAGAGGTTCCAGTAGGTATACTCGGCCGCATAACGCACATCGAGCTGCGTGAATTCCTCGTCGCAGAGGGCGATGTCGTTGCCCAGCTCGGCCTGTTTGTAGGCCGCACGTACGGCCCCGCCGCCGTAGACGGTCTGCACGAGTTGCGGAAGGACGCTGAAATTCCACCGCTCCAACCCGTCGTAGTGGTGTACCGTGGCGGTGAAACTGCCGTCGAGCGACAGCCGTGGCAGGTATCCCGTACGAGCCTGTCCCATGGTCTCGGAAGCCGCATCGCTCTTCGATGCGGCGACCTTCAGTTCCCAGCTGTATTCGGTCACGGCCTGCCGGTAGTCGCCGAGCGAGGTCTGGGCGGCGACGGGCACGAAGGCCAACAGTGCGGATAGGATCAGATAATTCTTCATGACTTGCGGATATTGTAGAAAATGGCATAGACGACCGGCAGCACGCAGACCGTCAGCAGCGTGGCGACGAGCAGGCCGCCCATGATCGTGGCGGCCATGGCGCCGAACATCGAGTCGAACAACAGGGGCAGCATACCGAGGATCGTGGTACCCGAAGCCATCGCCACGGGGACGATTCGGCTGCGCGTAGCCGCCGTGAGGGCTTCGTAGGCACCCTTGCCTTCGGAGCGCAGCACGCCGATCTGCTCGACCAGCACCACGGCGTTCTTGATGTTCATGCCCACCAACCCCAGCAGTCCCAGCAGGGAGAAGAAGTTGAAAACCTTGCCCGTGACGGCCAGTCCGAGCACCACGCCGATGAAGATCAGCGGGATCATCAGCAGGATAACGGTCGGCTCGCGGTAGTTGCGGAAAAGCAGGAGCAGCACGATGAAGATGAGCACCATCGTCAGGGGCATATACCTGGCCAGGGCCGAGTTGGATTCCTGCTGGCTCTCCTGCTCGCCGAAAACCTTCATCGAATACCCTTCGGGGAGCACCACGCCGCGCAGAACCGAATCCCGCAGCGCAGCGTAGAGCCGCATGGTGTTGACCCCGCGGCCGGGGTCGCACTGCGCCTTCATGACCCGCTGACGGTTGTAGCGTTTCACCACTCCGACGCGGTATTCGAAGCGGAAGCCGTCGGTCGCCTGCTCGATGGAGTAGACCTTGCCGGCGGGGGTGAAAATCGGCAGTGCCTGCAGGTTGGTGAGGTTGTAGGTGTCGATATTCTCGTCCTTCAGAAGGATCGGCATGAACTGGTCGCCCTCGCGGTATTCGCCGAGGCGGTAACCCTGCGTGGCGATGGTGATGCCCTGCGCCATCTGGCTGCGGGTGACGCCGATACGCTGCCCCTTCATCTGCGAGTAGAGCGGCAGCCATGTCGGGACGCGGTTGCCCCAGCTGTTGCGGATGTTGACCGTGCCTGCCGTCCGCCACATGATCTCTTCGGCGGCCTGCGTCAGGCGGCGGAGCGTGTCGATATCGTCGCCGATAAACCCGAATTCGATCGCCGCATCGGGCACGGGCGAGAGTTTGAAAAGCGACGAGCGCAGCCACACGTCGGGGCACATCGCCCGGACATAGGCGTTGAAACGCGCCTCGACAGCTTCGGTCTGCCCTTTGTCGTGCAGTTCGACGAGGATGTTCCCGAAATTGGGGCGCAGCGAAACGCTGCTGCTGGCCAGGTAGTAGCGCGGCGGCGTGGAACCCATCGTCACCGAGACGGTCTTCACCTCGGGCTGCGCATGAAGCCACTCCTCCATCGTGCGCAGGTTGCGTTCCGTGTCCCGGATATTGTACCCCTCGGGCAGCAGCACGTCGGCACGGAAATAGGGCTTGTCGAGCGACGGGAAGAAATTCTGGGGCATAAGACCCATTACCGCCAATGCCGCCGCAAAGAGCGCCACGACGCCTGCCACGACGCCCCACCGCCATCGCAGCAGGGCAGCCAGCAGGCGGTCGAAAGCGCGGTAAAATTTCGTATCGTAGGGATCGTGCGCGGCAGGGTTCACGCGGAGCATGAAGTCGCCGAAAAGCGGCGTCTGCGTCAGGGCCAGCACCCAGCTCAGCAACAGCGACAAGGCCAGCACGACGAACAGCGGCTTGACGATCTCGGCCACGGACGACGGCGCCAGGTAGAGCGGCAGGAACGAGAAAATGGCGATCAGCGTCGCGCCGAGCAGGCTCCAGCGCGGGGCATTCGCCCCGTCGACGACCGCACGGCGCCGCGCGACACCCCGCAGCATGGCCTGCTGCGCGTTATCGGTCACCACGATGGCATTGTCCACGAGCATACCCATGGCGATGATGAACCCGGCGAGCGACGTACGGTTGAGCCCCTCGCCCAGGAACTGCATCAGCAGCAGCGTACCCCCGATGGAGAACAGCAGCGAGCTGCCGATCAGCACCCCGGCGCGGAAACCCATGACGAGCATGATGATCAGGATGACGATGGCCACCGACTCGGCGAGGTTCAGCACGAAGGTCGCATTGGCCTGCTGCGCGATGCGGTTCTCGGGATAAAGCACCGTAAGATCCATGCCGACGGGCATCTGGCGCGTAAGGCCGTCGAGCACGCGGATGATCTTCTCCCCGGTTTTCACCACGTCGACCTGCGCCTCGGTCGAAATGCCGATGCCCACGGCACGGCGGCCGTCGACGCGCATGAGCGTCTGCGGCGGGTCGGCATAGCCCCGTTCGACGCGGGCGATGTCGCCCAGGCGGTATTGTTTGCCCGAGGCAGCGGTCAGCATCTGGTTTGAGATATCGTCGAGGCCCTTGTAGGTTCCGGCCTCGAGAATCTGTATCTGGAGCGCCCCGGCCTGTTTCTCGCCGCTGTTGACGATGGTGTTCTGCTGGCCGATGGTCGCCACGATCGTCTCGGGGCGGATAGCGAAGTTGGCAAGCGCTGCAAGGTTGACATAGACGTTCACGACGGGCGTCTGCTCGCCGAAAAGGCTCACCTTCTGCACGCCGTCGACCGTCACGAGCGCCGTCTTGATCCGCTGTGCCCAGTCGCGCAACTCCGCCCAGGTGAAACCCCCGTCGACCGACAGGCCGTAATAGATACCGTAGACGTCGCCGAAATCGTCGGCCACGGTCACGGGCGAAGCCCCGGCAGGCAGCCGGGGCTGGATGTTGAGTACCTTGCGCCGCAGTTCATCCCACAACTGGGGTATCTCGGAAGCACGGGTCGCAGGGTCTAATTCGACCAGGATCTTCGACAGTCCGTAATAGGATTCGGACGTGATTTTATGCACGAGGCGCATCGACTGCACCTCGCGCTCGATCGGTTCGGTCACAAGCTGTTCGACTTCGAGCGGCGTGGCGCCCGGGTAGGAGCAGACCAGCGACGCACTCTTGATGACGAATACCGAGTCCTCCTTTTTTCCCAGCGTAACGAAGCCCAAGGCTCCGCCCGCCAGCAGGATGAAAAGGAAAAACCAAACGACTTTTCTGTTCTTCAATGAATATTCGGGCAGGCTCATCGTCGCATCAGTTTAAGATTCTCACCCGTTCGCCCTGCCGCAACTGGTAAACCCCGGCCGTGACGACCCGCTCACCCGGTTCCACCCCGCTGTCGACCACGACCCGGTCACGGCCGTACAACTCGCCCAGGGTCACGGCCCGGCGCTCGACACGGTCGCCGCCGATCACCACCCAGACGTAAGTGCCGCCTTCGGCCGGGGCATAAACGGCCGAGACGGGCAGGGATACCGCATCCGTGACGGGATCGGCGCTCTGCATCGTGACCATGCACGACATGCCGGGCGAAATCGAATAACGCCCGGTGTCGACATCCGTAAGGCGCAGCGACACGGGGAACCCCGAAGCATCGGACGATGTCTTGGCATAGTCCTTCAGCACGGCGGGGAACCTGACGCCCCGGTAGTTGTCGAACTCGACTTCGAAGCGGGTCGAAGGCAACGACAGGAGCGACAGGCCGCTTTCGGGCATGGTGAACTGCACCTTGGTCGTCACCGGGTTCACGACGCGGACGATGGACTGCCCGGCCTGCACGCGTTCGTAATTGTCGACGAACTTGCGTTCCACGACGCTGGCGAAAGGCGCACGGAGCTTGGTCTCCTTGAGCAGGCCGAGGGAGTTCTCATAGGCGGACTTGACTTGTGCGTAACGGGTCTGGGCGCTTTCGAACTCCTGGCGGGATACGGCTTCGTGCTCCAACAACCGCTGCATACGCTGCATCTGCGAACGGGCCTCCTCGAAAGCCGACCGGTCGGCCGAAACCTGTAATTCGATATCCCGGGGATCGAGTTCGGCCAGCAGCGCCCCCTTTTTGACGCTTTCGCCCTGCGCGACGGGGACATCGAGCACCTGCCCCGGAAGCTTGAAGGCGAGGTTCACGGCGTCATCGGGCGTCGCCAGCCCTGCGAAGTCCTTGTCGATGACCGCCGCACCGGCTGCCGTGGTGACTTTGACGGGACGCACGGTCTCGGGCACAGGCTGGCGCCGGGCGCAAGCGCCCAGGAGAAAGACTACGATTAAAACATGGAAAGTTCGCATAATAAGAAAGTTGACTCCGTTCCCGGGGTCAACTTTCATACCACATGCCGCAAAATGTCCCTACGGACGAATATCGCGACAATTCTTTTTAGCACGGATCACGCCGTCCTCCAGCACCACCATGCCGTTGTTGGCGCGCAGCATGGTCTTCATGGTCGAAGCGTCTATGTTATAGCACCGTACATCCCCCGAACCGAAATCGTGGTAAGTGACCCCGTACAACGGCTGCGGGGTAAGGCAGACGACGCGGACACCCTCCTCCGCGGCCCGCCGCACGACCTTGGCGAACCGCTTGGCGCAACCGCGCGGCAGGCGGTCGAACGACGTAACGCAGAGCAGGTACACGCGCCCAGGAGCAGTCACGATCTCCTCGGTCGCATCCCCTTCGGCATCGCGCAGGGAGAATTCGCTCATGAGCGGGCGGATGGCGGGCATCTCGTCCGTAGTCCGGGTATCGACCCACTCCCATTTTTCGGCATCCTGCCAGGCCGTGTCGTCGAGCGAAAACTCGCGCAGCTTGCCCGTCTTGATGTTGCGGTAGACAAGTACGGTCTCCGTTTCGCCGGGCTCGACGACCGGGGCGTGCATCCCCTCCCAGATATTGACCCCGACCTTATAGGGCAGGAAGTCGATCAGCGGCAGGTGGCGGTAGCAATAGTATCCCAGATACATCGTGAGGAAGAAAAAGGTGACGGTAAGCACGATTTCCAGGGGGTTGAAGGCGAAGATCTTGTCGGGGCGGTAACGCCACCAGACCACCAGAGCCATCGGCAGCAGCGCCAGGTTCTTGTAGAAAGTCTCCCACGGCGTCAGCTTCAGCGCCTCGCCGAAACAACCGCAGTCCTCGACGGGGATCACCGTAGCGCTGAGCAGGGTGAGGGCGGTGAAAAAGAGCATGGAAAGCACGGCGAAGATCGAGATCAGGCGGATACGTACCTTGAAGAGGAGCATACAGCCCATCATCATCTCGGCACCGCACAACCAGATCGAAAAGGCCATGCTCGCCCCCTGGAGGGATTCCATCCCGTAGATGGAAAGATACTCGTTGACCTTCATGGCGGTGCCCCACGGATCGATGACCTTCGTGAAGCCCGACACGATGAACGTGCAGGCAAGGATCAGCCGGCAGACATTGGCCAGCAGTTTAAAGGCCCTGGACTTCCGCATCGGCTTCGAGTATTGGTGCCAGCTGGGCACATATTTTAGCAAAAATACCCTCCGGGGAATCCATCGCCCCCGCAGGATCGCTGCAATCGACGACCCGCAGCGCGGGGTCTTTGGCCGCGGCTTCGAGGTATACGCTGCGCACGGCCTGTTGCAAGGCGAGCGACGCCTCGTGGATGTCCTGTCCGCCCTGCAGGTACTCGCGGTCGTCGCCCTCGCGCAGTTCGGAGAGTTTGCGCTCGGTAAAGGTGAACGGCACGTCGAGGAACAAGGACACGTCGGGACGCGGCAGGCCGTTATGACAGAATTCGAGGTATAGGATCCAGTCGGCCAATCGGTTGCGTTCTTCTCCGGCGGGCAGCTTGGCGCACTGGAAACCCACGTTCGAATAGACATAGCGGTCGAGAATGACCGCCTTGCCCTGCGCGAGCCACTCCCTGATCCGGGAGGCGGCATCGGCACGGTCGCCCGCGAAGAGCAGCGCCACGAGGTAGGGGTCGACCTCACCCACACCGCCGAACTCGCCGCGCAGGAAACGGGCTATCAGCTCGCCGTAGACGGGCGAATCGAAACGCGGGAAGTGCACATACTCGCTCTCGACGCCCCTGTCGGCAAAAAACCGGCGCAACATGCGGATTTGGGTCGATTTACCGGCCCCGTCCAAACCTTCGAGTACTATGAACATAGGTTAATTCCGAATTATTTAAGTTTTTATCCTTCAATAAGTTGCCACGGCCCGCTATCCGCGCAGCATCCGCACCGCGCGTTCCACGCCGCCGGCCAGCGCATCGGCCTCGGCCAGCGTATTGTAAAGCGCGAACGAAGCGCGGCACATCCCCGTCGTGGAGAAATGCGTCATGGTGGGTTCGGCACAGTGCTGCCCGGTACGGACGGCGATGCCCAGCTTGTCGAGGATCATGCCCATGTCGTAGGGATGCACACCTTCGACGTTGAACGACACGATGGCACATTTGCCGGGCGTCGTACCGTAAATCCGCAGCCCGTCAACGGCCGTAAGCCGTTCGGTCGCACGGTGCAGCAGTGCCGCCTCGTGCGCTTCGACCTCGGCCGGGTCGAAACGCCCGACGAATTTCACGGCTTCGCCCAGGGCGATGGCCCCGGTGAAATTGGCCGTACCGGCTTCGAACTTGAGCGGCACGGGGGCATAGGTGGTCTTGGCGAAGGTCACGGTATCGACCATATCGCCCCCGCCGAGAAACGGCGGCATGGCTTCGAGCAGCGCACGTTTGCCATACAGCACGCCGATGCCCGTCGGGCCGAAGAGCTTATGCCCCGAGAAGGCATAGAAGTCGCAATCCAAAGCCTGCACGTCGACACCGCCGTGCACGACACCCTGGCATCCGTCCACCACGGCGATCGCCCCCACGGCATGTGCAGCGTCGATGACGGGCCGCAGGTCGGGACGCGTTCCGAGCGTATTCGAAGCCTGCGTAACGGCGACGATGCGGGTCTTGTCATCCAGCAGCGACGGCAGCAGTTCGGTGCACAGGCGCCCCTCGTCATCGAAGGGCAGGACGCGGATTTCCGCCCCCTTGCGTTCGGCGAGCATCTGCCAGGGCACGATATTGGAGTGGTGCTCCATCTCGCTGACAAGGATATTGTCGCCCGCACGGACGAACTTTTCACCCCAGGCATAGGCCACCGTATTGAGCGAAGCCGTAGCGCCGGCCGTAAAGACGACCTCTTCCTTTTCGGCCGCGCCGATAAAAGCGCCGATACGCTCGCGTGCCGCCTCGTAAAGCGTCGTGGCCTCCTCCGAAAGGTAGTGCACCCCGCGATGTATATTGGCGTTGAGTCCGCGCTGCAGGTAATCGACCATCTCGATCACGGCCAGCGGTTTCTGCGACGTGGCGCCGCTGTCGAGGTAAACCAGCGGCTTGCCGTAGACCTCGCGCCCCAGGATCGGGAACTCCCCGCGTATTTTTTCAACGTCGAACATCGTTATGATTTTTCCAGTTTGGCAACCACCGCCTCCATCGCCGCCTCGCACAGCGGTTCGATGCCGCAGCGGCGTACGACATCGCCCACGAAGCCCTCGATCTGCACCCTCCGCGCCTGGGCTTCGCTCAGGCCGCGCTGCCGCATATAGAGGATCGCCTCGGAATCCATTTGTCCCACCGTCGCGCCGTGCGAGCATTTCACGTCATCGGCATAGATCTCCAGCTGGGGCTGGGTCGTGATACGCGCCGTCTCGCTCAGCAGGATGTTGCGGTTCTGCTGCTGCGCATCGGTGCGCTGGGCGTCGGGCGCCACATAGACCAGCCCGCAGAACTCCCCTACGGCCGTACCGCCCGCGACACCTTTTATATAAGAGTTGCTGCGGCAGTCGGGCACGTTGTGGTTCGTCCGCAGCCTGACGACGCAATGCTCCTGCCCGGCGGCGAGGAACGCTCCGCCCAACAGGCTTTCGGCACCCGGCCCGTCGAGATCGACCGTATAGGAGGCATTGGCGCTCGAAAGCTGCACCGCCGTGATATGGCAAAGACTGCGGGCAGCCTGTTTCACGGTCACCTCCGCAAAGGCTTCGGAAACGAATAACTCGGTCAATACGAAGCGTGCGCCCTTCTCCAGCACGATCTCCAGGGCCGACACCTCGGGCGAAGTATGGAGCACGGCCAGCCGCAGCGAAGCCCCCGCCGCAACCTCGACACGCATACGCCGGGGATCGACCGCAGCGAAAGGCTCGCTTTCCGTCCCGGCAACCCGAAACACTTCGCCCTCGGCCGTGCGGAACCCGCGGATAATATCGTAAAGCGCCGTCATTCCCTGTAATCGTTAATCAGCCAGTCGTAGCCCTCCTTTTCGAGCTTGAGGGCCAGCGTCTTGTCGCCCGTATGGATAATGCGCCCCTTGTAGAGCACATGCACCACGTCGGGCACGATGTAGTCCAGCAGGCGTTGGTAGTGCGTGATGACCACCGTGGCATTCTGGGGCGTATGGAGTTTCGTAACGCCCGTGGCGACGATGCGAAGGGCGTCGATGTCGAGTCCCGAGTCGGTCTCGTCGAGGATCGCCAGTTTCGGGTCGAGCATCGCCATCTGGAAAATCTCGTTCTTCTTCTTCTCACCGCCCGAGAAGCCTTCGTTCACGGCACGCGAAGTGAGCTTCGCATCGAGCTCCACGACAGCGCTCTTCTCGCGCATCAGGCGCAGGAACTCGGCGGCCGTCAGCGGCTCCTCGCCGCGGAACTTGCGCTGTTCGTTCACGGCCAGCTTCATGAAATTGGCCATCGTGACGCCCGGTATCTCGACCGGGTACTGGAAGCCGAGGAACAGGCCGAGGCGCGCCCGGTCTTCGATCGGCATGTCCAGCAGATCCTGCCCCAGGAACGTCGCCGAACCTTCGGTGACGGTGAACTTTTCATTGCCCGCGAGCACCGCCGCGAGCGTCGACTTGCCCGAACCGTTGGGGCCCATGATGGCATGCACCTCGCCGGCTCCGACCTCGAGGTCGATGCCCCGCAGGATCTCCTTGCCGTCGACGGACGCATGCAGATTTTTTACGCTTAACATATCTTTCCTTTTTTATTTATATCCGGTTATCCGACCGAACCCTCGAGGCTTATCGAAAGCAGCTTCTGCGCCTCGACGGCAAATTCCATCGGCAGTTTGGCCAGCACCTCGCGGGCGTAGCCGTTGACGATCAGTCCCACGGCATCCTCGGTCGAAAGCCCGCGCTGATTGCAGTAGAAAAGCTGGTCGTCGGAAATTTTCGACGTGGTGGCTTCGTGTTCGACCACGGCCGTGCGGTTGCGGCTGTCGATCACCGGGAAGGTGTGCGCGCCGCACTTGTCGCCGATCAGCAGCGAGTCGCACTGCGAATAGTTGCGGGCGTTCTCCGCCCCCTTAGCCATGCGCACCAGCCCGCGGTAGGAGTTCTCGCTCCGCCCCGCCGAGATACCTTTCGAGACGATGCGGCTGCGGGTGTTGCGGCCGATGTGGATCATCTTCGTACCCGTATCGGCCTGCTGGAAGTTGTTGGTCATGGCCACCGAGTAAAACTCGCCGACCGAATTGTCGCCCGCGAGGATGCAGCTCGGGTATTTCCAGGTGATGGCCGAGCCGGTCTCCACCTGCGTCCACGACAGGCGGGCGTTTTCGCGGCAGATGCCGCGCTTGGTCACGAAATTATAGATGCCGCCCCGCCCCTGCTTGTCGCCGGGATACCAGTTCTGCACCGTGGAGTATTTGACCTCGGCGTCCTTCTCGACGATGATCTCGACCACGGCGGCATGCAGCTGGTTCTCGTCGCGGCGCGGGGCCGTACAGCCTTCGAGGTAGCTCACGTAAGCCCCTTCGTCGGCCACGATCAGCGTACGTTCGAACTGTCCCGTCCCAGCCGCATTGATACGGAAATAGGTCGACAGTTCCATCGGACAGCGGACACCCCTGGGGATGTAGCAGAACGAACCGTCGGAGAAGACCGCGGCATTGAGCGCCGCATAGAAATTGTCGGTATAGGGGACGACGCTGCCCAGGTATTTCTTCACCAGGTCGGGGAAGTCGCGCAGCGCCTCGGAGATCGAACAGAAGACGATGCCCTTTTCGGCCAGCACCTCCTTGAACGTCGTCTTGACCGACACCGAGTCCATCACGGCGTCGACCGCCACGCCCGCCAGCGCCATCTGCTCTTCGAGGGGGATGCCCAGTTTGTCGAACGTGCGTTTGAGCTCAGGGTCGACCTCGTCCATCGAATTGAGTTTTTTCTGCGGCTTGGGGGCGGCGTAATAGATGATGTCCTGAAAATCTATTTCGGGAATCGTCAGGTGCGCCCACGTCGGGGGTTCCAACGTCAGCCAGTGGCGGTAAGCCGCCACGCGCCGCTCGGTCATCCACGCGGGCTCGCCTTTCTTGGCGGAGATCAGACGTACCACCTCCTCGTTCAGACCCTTACCGATGGTTTCGGTCTCGATGTCCGTGGTGAAGCCGTACTTGTATTCCTGCTCTCCTATATTCTCCAGTATGTCTTTATCTTTCTCTGCCATTATGAGCGAAATATCACACAAAGGTACAAAATCTAAATGCAATTTCATAATACGGCAAAGCAAATCCGACACCAGAGCAGGCAAAACGGCAAAAAAGAGATGTGAATTTTCGACGCCCGTGCAACGGATGCCGCCGCCGACAGGCCGTATCGGCGGGACGCAGCCTTCGGCCACGGGGGCTCCATGCCGCGGGGCCTCCCCCGGCAGAATGCAGGGCGAAAACTTTTCTCCGGTTTTTATTTGGTAATTCCCCTTTTTTGATTTACTTTTGTCCCGCTTAACGATAGCAATATTTAGTTTTAGCTGCCCGGAGAGTTGGGTGAGTGGCTGAAACCACCAGTTTGCTAAACTGACGTACGGGATTACTGTACCGGGGGTTCGAATCCCCCACTCTCCGCGAAATCGAGCGAAACCCCTGCAAATTAACATTTGCAGGGGTTTCCATTTCCGGGGTGCCGTCCAACGGAAAAAAAGGAAAAAACCTCGGACAAACCCCGATATGCCGGGCTTGGATGCCTTCAGCAACGCCCTTCCCCATCGCGGTACGACCTTTGCAGCACACTTTCCAAAAAAGAACCGATGAAAAACACCGACCAACACCATCCGTCCTGCCGGCAAGAGGCAGCGCAGGCCGACGTAAGACAATCGCAAGGCATGCAGGAAATCCCCGTCACCCAGATCACCCCGGACGACATACTCGCCGACGGCGGCCCCATCACCCCTGCCACCGAAGACGGAACGCCTACGCAGCGGCAAATAGAGCAGGACGTGGTGAGCGTCAATCCCTCGGCTGACAGCATGGAAAGCCGGGGTTGAATTTCCCGTCCGGGTTTTCCCCGTCGTTCTTACAGGTTTCCGGCGGTGCTTTCCGGACGGAAACCGGATTGAAACATCTATCCCCGAGGCCGAAAAATTTGAGAAAACGGGCGTAATTTGTTATATTTGTGATGACAACCCATATATTCGGAAGATTCAGTCGCAAATATACAACATTCAGTCCGCAAATGCGGCATCGGGGATATGACAATCGAAAAACTGGACGGAACTTCGCCTCGCCTCTACACACTCGTCGCGCCTCTGGTCATGCGGCGCAGCGTATTGCGCCAGAACAACAACTATCCGTTCTGGACTTCGCGTTCGCATACGTGGTTCGTCGCCTGGGAAGGTGAAAATGTCTACGGATTCGTGCCGGTGGAGATTACCGACAGCGGGATCGCAAGGATCAACAACTACTATGTCTCGGGCGACGACCCGCAGCTGCTCGCGCGGTTCCTGCGGGAGGTCGTCCGGTATTATGGCCGCGACTATACGATACGTTCCGTCACGCTGATCCGCCATGCGGAGATATTCCGCACCGAGGGGTTCGCCGCAATCCGGGAGTGGAAGCAGTACGTCGCGATGCAGTACGACAATAAACGTCCGCAGCCATGAACGTCTACGAGCGGACACAGCAACGGCTGAAAACCGTATTCGATCTCTTCGACAACGTCTACGTCTCCTTCTCGGGCGGCAAGGACAGCGGCGTGCTGCTCAACCTGTGCATCGACTACATACGGCGGCACCATCTGAAACGCCGCATCGGGGTATTCCACATGGACTACGAGATACAGTACCGCGACACGGTCGACTATGTCAACCGGACGCTGGCCGCGAACGCCGACATACTCGACGTCTACCGGGTCTGCGTGCCGTTCAAGGTGCTGACCTGTACCTCGATGTTCCAGCAGTACTGGAGGCCGTGGGAAGAGTCCAAGCGGGAACTGTGGGTGCGAGAGATGCCTGCGGACTGCCTCACGCACCGCGACTTCCCGTTCTTCAGGGACGACATGTGGGACTACGAATTCCAGAATTGCTTTGCCGAGTGGCTCCACGCCCGCAACCGGGCGGCACGCACGTGCTGCCTGATCGGCATCCGCACGCAGGAGAGTTTCAACCGCTGGCGCACCATATACAGCGACCGCAACCACCACCGATTTTCGGGCAAGCGGTGGATACGCCAATGGGTCGGCGGCGGAATCTGCAACGCCTACCCGCTCTACGACTGGCTCACGACCGACATCTGGACGGCGAACGGCCGGTTCGGCTGGCCCTACAACCGTATTTACGACCTCTTCTACATGGCCGGCGTACCGCTGGAGAGCCAACGCGTAGCCAGCCCTTTCATCTCGCAGGCGATTTCGAGCCTGCATCTCTACAAGGCCATCGACCCGGACACGTGGGGCCGCATGATCGGCCGGGTCAACGGCGCCAACTTCGCGGCGCTGTACGGCCGGACGGCTGCCACCGGCTGGCAATCGGTCAAGCTGCCGAAAGGGATGACCTGGGAAGGTTACATGCATTTCCTGCTCTCGACGCTTCCGGAGCGGACACGGAATAACTACCTCGAAAAGCTCTCCGTAAGCATCCGTTTCTGGCGCGAGAAGGGCGGGTGCCTCCCCGACGAAACCATCGCAAAGCTGCAAAAGGCGGGTATTCGGATTGAAATCGGCGGCAAGAGCGCCTACCGGACGGACAAACGTCCGGTGCGCATGGAATACCTCGACGACATAGACCTTCCGGAATTCAGCCGGCTGCCGACGTTCAAGCGGATCTGCATTTGCATCCTGAAGAACGACCATGCCTGCAAATACATGGGATTCTCGCCGAACAAAAGCGAGACGCAGCGCCGAAATAAAATCATGGAAAAATATGAATCGTTACTGCAACCCTCCGACAAAAGCAACGTACCGGAGCCCTGTCTATGACGTCAGAGCCGTGCCGGTGGAGAAAGTCGTGGCGAACAGCTACAACCCCAACGTCGTAGCCCCGCCCGAAATGAAACTGCTGGAGCTGTCGATCTGGGAGGACGGCTACACGATGCCGTGCGTTTGTTATTACGATGCCGAAAAGGATCTCTACGAACTGGTGGACGGTTACCACCGCTACCTGGTGCTCAAGCGGTCGAAACGCATCTACGAACGGGAGAGGGGCCTGCTGCCCGTGGCGGTGATCGAAAAGGACATCTCGAACCGCATGGCCTCGACCATCCGCCACAACCGGGCGCGCGGCACACACAACGTAGAGCTGATGAGCGAAATCGTCGCCGAGCTGACGCGGGCACAGATGTCCGACCAGTGGATCATGCGCCACATCGGCATGGATCGCGACGAACTGCTGCGCCTGAAACAGATCACGGGGCTCGCCGAACTCTTCGCAGACAAGGAGTTCAGCCCCGGCGATACCGAGGACGAGGCCGTGGAGCCCGCCAGGATCATGCGCTGAGCACCGCGTCACGACGTATACGGGACGGTGGAGAGGAACCGGCATGGGATACGGCCCGGAATATCCGCACCGGGGCGTGCGGCGCCGCACGCCCCCGCCCACAGCCGGATTCGAAGCCCTGCAAAGGAGCATCGCCGCTCCCCGGGCATGGAGCGAATGCCAGCGGGCAAGGCCGCAGGAAAAGGAGCCCGAAAAAAGTTCCGTAACCGGAGCAGGCGGCCTCACGTCGTCCCGGCGACAGCGACAGGGCGCTGCCGCCGGCAGCAGGGAAAACCGGCAGCAGGGAAAAGGCCGCCCGCGAATTTGCGCCCCGGAACATATTATGCGGACATACCGGAGGTTTGGAATAGTTATTGATAATTTTCGCACCACAATACAAAGTTCCGAACCCCAAGATGTTAAAGGAAGGATTTCTTTTCACGTTCATATCCGCCTTCATGGCGCTGTTTCCGGTGGCGAACCCCGTCGGTGCGGGCTTCCTGGTCAACGGGCTTCTGTCGGGGCTGGACGATGAAGACCGCAAGTCGATCATCCGGAGGATCATCACCGACTATCTGCTCGTCGGGCTGGGCAGCCTGGCCGTCGGGCATTTCGTGCTGACGCTCTTCGGGCTCTCGCTGCCGGTAATCCAGCTGGGCGGCGGGCTGCTGATCTGCCGCACCGCCCTGCAATGGCTCAGCGACTCGGACTCCTCGGTGGGGCACGCGCAGGGCAAGGATGTCAACCCGCTCCACAAAATAGCCCTCGAATCGCAGGTCTTCTACCCGATCACCTTCCCGATCAGCATCGGCCCGGGCAGCGTCTCGGTCATCCTGACGCTGATGGCCTCGGTGAGCATGAAGGACGGCTGGGCCAAAGGGCTGCTCTCCTATGCGATCATCGCGCTGGTAATCGTGCTGATGTGCCTGATCCTCTACCTGTTCCTGTCGCAGGGCGAGCGCATCATACGGAAAATCGGCACCAGCGGCAGCATCGTCATCAACAAGATGGTCGCCTTCTTCACCTTCTGCGTCGGCGTGCAGATCGTCGTGACGGGCATCGCCAAATTATTCCACTTGCACCTATAACCGAAAACCGAGCCGGCAATTGACGCGCCCGCACGAAGTTGTCCGGCAGGCAACCCGTAAAAACGATTTATTTTTCTTATTTTGCGGGCCGAAATAAACTATGTAACTATGTCATTCTGGTCTCGACTCTTCGGCCCGGATCACAAGCCCCGGATGGGCGGGTTGGAGATTTTCAAATACATCGGCCCGGGACTGCTCGTCACCGTGGGGTTCATCGACCCCGGCAACTGGGCTTCAAACCTGGCCGCAGGCGCACAATACGGATACACGCTGCTATGGATGGTGACGCTCTCGACCGTGATGCTGATCGTATTGCAGCACAACGTCGCACACCTGGGCATCGCCACGGGCCTCTGCCTGTCGGAAGCGGCATCTGCATACCTCAAACCCGCATGGTCGCGCCCGTTGCTGGGTTCGGCCGTGCTGGCGTCGATCTCCACCTCGCTGGCCGAAATCCTGGGCGGGGCGATCGCATTGCAAATGCTGTTCGGCGTACCGGTGCGCATCGGCGCGCTGCTGGTGCTCGTGTTCGTGGTCGTCATGCTCTTCACCAACAGCTACCGGCTGATCGAAAAATGGATCATTGCCTTCGTCTCGATCATCGGGCTGTCGTTCATCTACGAACTGTCGCTGGTAACGATCGACTGGCCGCAAGCCGCCCGGGCATGGGTGACGCCCTCGTTCCCCGAAGGTTCGATGGTCATCATCATGAGCGTATTGGGCGCAGTGGTAATGCCCCACAACCTGTTCCTACATTCGGAGGTGATCCAGAGCCGCCAGTGGAACCTGAGCGACGACGCGGTCATCCGCAGGCAACTGCGCTACGAGTACGCAGACACGATCTTCTCGATGCTGGTGGGCTGGGCGATCAACAGCGCGATGATCCTGCTGGCCGCAGCGACCTTCTTCGTGACAAAAACACCTGTGGAGGAGTTGCAGCAGGCCGATTCGCTCCTGCAACCGCTCCTGGGGCGAAGCGCGACGCATATCTTTGCCGTCGCCCTGCTCTTCGCGGGGATCTCCTCGACGATCACCTCGGGGATGGCCGCGGGCTCGATCTTCGCCGGGATATTCAAAGAGCCCTACGACATCAGGGACAACCACTCCCGGACGGGCGTGATGGTTTCGCTGGTCGTCGCATTCCTGATCATCCTGCTGATCGGCGACCCGTTCAAAGGACTTATCTACTCCCAGATGATACTCAGCATCCAGCTGCCCTTCACGGTCTTCCTGCAGGTACACCTGACCTCTTCGGAGCGTGTGATGGGCAAATACCGGAACTCGCGGTTCACCAAATACCTGCTCTACGGGATCGGGGCCGTAGTGACAGTCCTGAATGTAATGCTGCTCGTCAGTTTCTTCCGGTAGGCGCGGCACGGCGTCCGGCGGGGATATGCGATATATGTCCCCCGGCAACGGCTGTGTCAGCCGCTTAGGCACCGCCCGGGCAGCTGGGTGAAATCAAAAAAGACGATTGAGACCTCGAATAAGCCCGTTTATCGGGGGAATTGCCGTTGTGCAATCATCGGATTTTTAGTAACTTGCCACGATTTTACGGGCTGCCCGTAAAACCAAGAGCGCTTTCACGCACCAACACATTGTATTATACGGCGTTACAATACACGACACTATATTTTAATGCTGAAAAAGATCATCAAATATACGCTCCGTGCGCTGCTCGTTGTCCTCGTCGTCCTGATACTGGTTCCCGCCCTGCTCTACATACCGGCCGTACAGGATTTCGTTCGGAAGCGCGCGGTCGGCTATGCCTCGCGGGCGCTCGGGATGGATTTGTCCGTCGAACGTCTCCGGCTCTCCTTTCCGCTCCGGTTGTCGGTGGACAACACGCTGCTGGTCGACAAGGCCGATACGCTCCTCAGCTGCGGCAGGCTCTCGCTGGATGTCGCCCTGTGGCCCCTGGTTCGGAAAGAGGTCGTCATCCGGAGCTTCGGGCTGGAGCGGGTCGCCGCCCGCTACAAGGATTCGCTGGCGGGCATGGACATGCGCCTTTCGGCGGGTCTGTTGTCCCTGGATGCGGCCAAGGCCGACCTCTCGGCAAATACGGCAGGCATCGCCAGCCTCGTCCTGTCGGATGCCGATGTCCGGCTGGACATAACGCAAGCGGCTCCGAAAGAGGAAGCGGACACTACGGCCGCACTGCCGTGGACGATTGGCATCGGGAAACTCTCGGTGGGAAACCTAGCTTTCGGGATGCGGACGGCACCCGCCGTATCGGAACTCTCCGTCCGCCTGACCGAAGGCACGGTGGATGAATGCCGGGTGCGGCTCGACAGCCAGCAGGTATCCGTGAAAAGCGTACTGCTGAACCGGGGCGGCTACTCCTACCTGACGGGGCCGGCAGTGCCCGGAAAAGAGAAACAGGAGGCAGCTCCCGTCCCCGGCGGCAGCACGCCGTCGCTCCCCTGGACAGTACGGGTCGGCAGCGTCGTGCTGGACGACAACCGGGCGGAATACGGGCTGCTGAACCATCGTCCCGCAGCGGGATTCGACCCGTCGTTCATCGTCCTCTCGACGCTCGACCTGGCGGTCGATTCGATCTACAACCGGGGTGCGGACATAGCCCTGCAAATCCGCCGCATGGCGTTCACCGAGCGCAGCGGGCTCACGGTGAGCGACATGACCGGAGACATTGGCATGGACGCCTCGGGCATATCACTTGCCGGCGTCACCCTGAAAACGCCCTTTTCCCGGATCGAGGCCAACATCTCCGCCGGGGAGGGGATTCTGGCACTGGCTCCGGATTCGCCGCTCAAGGCAGACCTCATGGCCGACGTGAACACCAAAGACCTAAAATACCTCTATCCGGCGCTGATACCGCCCGTGCTCGACGGACGTATCGTCAGCCTGGCGCTCACCGCAGCGGGGACGCTGGGCGACATCGGAAAAGCCGGGCTGGACATCTCCTCGCCCGGACACGTCGCATTCACGGCGGACGGGGCGGCGAGAAACGTGCTCGACCCCGGCCGCATGGAGGCTTCCGCACGGTTCGAAGGCGATTTCAGGGATATGGCGTTCCTCGAAGCGCTGTTGCCCGACTCCGCCCTGCGGCGGCGCATAGCGATTCCCGACCGCATCCGGCTCCGCGGAACGGCCGGCGCAGACAAAGGGGCATTCTCGGCCGCTTCGACGCTCTCGACCGACGGCGGGGAGATAGCCCTGCAAGGTCGGCTGGATACCCGCAGCGAGGCCTACGGAATCGAATTACGGTGCGACAGCTTCCCGCTGAACAGTTTTCTGCCGGCCGATTCGCTGGGCCTTTTAGACCTGGCGCTGCAGGCCGGGGGCAGCGGATTCGATCCGCTCCGGGCGCAGACCCGGGGGAACATCCGCCTGCAGGTTGACCGGGCGGAGTTCCGCGGCAGGGATTTCGGAGGCGTGAAGCTGAACGCAAACCTCGAAGGAGGGCAGCTTTCCGGCCGCCTGTCCGACCGGGACGAGGCGCTGCGGCTGTTGCTACTGATCTCGGGCACGCTGACCGAACGGAAACAGGAAGTCAGGCTCACGGGCAACGTCTTCGATTTCGACCTGGCAGAGCTGGGAATCTCCCCGCAGAAAATCGGCGGGTCGTTTGCGCTGGAGGCCGGGGCGTCCGCCTCGGACGCCGGCAGCTATACGGCCCGGATAGCCCTGGACAGCATCGAGGTCAGAACCCGGCACCGCACAGACCGCATCCGTCCGACGAGCCTGTCGTTGAGCTCCGACACGACGGCGACGCGGGCCAAACTGGCATCCGGCGACCTGTCGCTGGCATTCGTCTCCCCCGGGCCCGTGGACTCGCTGGTTCCGGCCCTGACGCGGAGCACCGACATACTCGCCCAACAGATACGGGCACAAAGCGTCGACATGGAGGCCCTGAAACCCGCATTGCCCGATTTCAGCCTGAGTGTCACGGCCGGACGCGAAAATATCCTGAATAATTTTCTGAAAACAAAAAAGGTGTCGTTCGGCGCGCTGGACATCGAAGGCGTGAATTGCGACTCCCTGCCGGTATCCCTCCGGATAAAGGCGGAGAGGCTGGCCTGGGGAGGCGTCGTCCTCGACACGCTGACGGCAGGCATCGCGCAGGACGGCCGCCGGCTGGATTATTTCCTCCGCACGGCGAACGTCCCTGGGAACCTGGACAACGTAGCCCTCGCAGGGCTGTACGGCCATGTGGCCGGAAATAGGGGCCAGGTAAACCTCTGCCAGAAAAACCGGGCGGGACGCGAGGGGTTCCGCTTCGGGCTGGATGTCGCATGGAACGACAGTCTGGTCAGGGCGGGCGTAACGCCGCCCGACCCGGTATTCGGGTACGAACCCTGGACGGTAAACCCCGGCAATTACCTCGTTTACAGGTATGGCAAAAGCATCGACGCCGACCTCGACATGAGGCACGGCGACCAGCGGTTCGCAATCCAAACGGTTTCCGGAGAGGGGGCGTCCGACGACATCCGGCTGGACATCGCGGGCCTGAACATCGGTTCCGCACTGGGGCTGCTGCCCTCCGCCCCGCCCGTCGACGGCGTATTGGGTACGGAAATGACGCTGGGCATGACGCCCGACAGCCTGACCCTGCGCGGCGACCTGTCCATCGCGGAACTGTCGTACGACAAACGGCGCTTCGGCAACGTCGACTTCGGACTCTATTACAAGCAGGATCAGGGACATGTGGCCGATGCGCGGCTGACGCTCGACGGCGCCGAGGTACTGACCGTCCGGGGAGATTACCGCGCAGAGCGCGAAAGCCCGCTCGACCTCACGGCGACGATCCCCGGATTCCCGTTGCAGCAGGCCAACGTGTTCCTGCCCGACGACCTCATCCGCCTCTCCGGCCGGTTGCAGGCGAAAATCCACGCAGGAGGCACCGCTAACCGGCCGAGGCTGGACGGGGGCGTGCACTTCGCACAGACCGAAATCCGCGTACCGATGATCGGCACGTCGTTCCGGTTGTCGTCCGACACGATCCGCATCGACGACAGCCGCGTCATATTCGACGACTACACGCTCCTCGCCCCGAACAGCAAGCCGCTGACGATCGTCGGCGAGGTCGACCTGGCCGATTTCAGCCGCATGACGGCCGATATCGCGCTCCGGGCGTCGGATTTCCAGGTAGTCGACGTAGCCCGGAAGGATGGTACGGCCGTCTACGGAAAGGCCTACCTCGACCTGGACGCGACGGCCAAAGGCCCCCTGGACGAACTCGTCGTCCGCGGCAACGTAGCCCTGCTGGGCGGCACGGACATCAACTACGTCATGCAGGACTCCCCGATGGACGTGAAGGAACGTCCGCAAAACATCGTGACGTTCGTCTCGTTCCGGGAACTGGATTCCCAGGGACAGGAAGAAACATCGCAGGCAATACGCATCGGAGGCATGGACGTGCTGGTGAATGTCGACATCAACAACGACGTACAGGCGGCCGTAGACCTTTCGGCGGACGGCAACAACCGGATCGACCTGAAGGGAGGCGGCAACCTGACCTATACCATGAACCCGCTGGGCGACGTCCGCCTGTCGGGGAAATACGTGCTCTCGGGCGGAAGCGTACGCTACAATCCGCCCATCATCTCCCAAAAAATCTTCAAGATCACGCCGGACAGCTATGTCGAATGGATAGGGAACATCGCCGACCCGGCTTTCAACATCACGGCCGTGGAGACCGTACGTGCCAACGTCTCCTCGGACGGGCAGGACAACCGTGCGGTGAATTTCGACATCTCCATCAACATCCGCAATTCGCTCGACAACCTGGAGGTCAGCTTCGGACTTTCTGCCCCCGAAGACCTCACCATGCAGAACCAGTTGAATTCGCTCACGGCCGAGCAACGCGCCAACCAGGCTATGAACCTGCTGATATACAACACCTACACGGGCCCCGGAACCACGGCGAAGGTCAGCTCTGAGAACCCGCTCAACTCGTTTATCCAGAAGGAGCTGAACCAGTGGGCGCAGAACAACCTGAAGGGCGTAGACCTGAGCTTCGGCATCAACTCCTACGGCGAGGACGACCCCAACGGCCAGCGCACCGACTACTCCTACCGGTTGTCCAAAAACCTGTTCAGCAACCGCGTGCGCGCCGTCATCGGAGGCAAGTTCAGCACGGACGCCGACCCGTCGCAGAACCTCAAGGAGAACCTGATCGACGACATTTCGCTGGAATACATGCTGACCAAGCGCGACAACATGTACCTGAAAGTATTCCGCCACACCGGGTATGAAAGCATCCTCGAAGGCGAAATCACCGAAACGGGCGTGGGCTTCGTGATCCGGAAAAAACTGCTGAGGCTGGGCGACCTGTTCAAGTCGACGAAACCCAAAGCGAAAAAACAGAAACGAGATGAGGCCGGCACACATTAGAAATACCTGCATCCTGGTTTGCGCCGTGCTGTCGGTAGCGGCCTGCTCCACCACCCGCCGGCTGGGGTCGGACGAGGTGTTGTATACGGGCGTGAAGAAAATCCGGATCGAACCCGACTCGGGCGTCGTGCTCTCCGCCGCAGCCGAATCGGCCGTGAAGGAACCGCTGTCGGTCGCCCCGAACAACCCGCTTTACAGCCCCTATATCCGCACCCCGCTGCCGATCGGGCTGTGGGCCTACAACTACCTCTACACGCCCAGGCAAAAGGGATTCAAATACTGGTTATTCAAACGGCTGGCCAAACAGCCCGTGCTGATCTCGAAGGTACAGCCCCGGCTCCGGACGAAGGTCGCGGAACAGGTGCTCGAAAATTACGGCTATTTCGGCTCGCACGCCGCAGACTCCCTGCTCTACCGCAAACACGGGCGGAAGGCAAAGGTGTACTATACGCTCGGCATAGCGCCGCCCTGGCACTATTCGAAGATCGCCTACCCGGAGGTGGACAGCGGCATGGAGCATCTCATGGACAGCCTCCGGGCCACGTCCCTGCTCCGCGTGGGGGCGCAGTACAACATGGACAGCCTCACGCTCGAACGCAAACGAATCTCCCAGCTGCTGCGCAACAGGGGATATTACTATTTCCGTCCCGAATACCTGGAATACCTGGCCGATACGACCTCCGGTCTGCGGCAGGTCGACCTGCGCCTGAACCTCAAGCCCAACCTGCCGGAGGTGGCGCTCAAGCCCTACCGGGTGGGCGGCATCACGGTGCGGCTGACAAACATCAAACCCGGCCCGACGGACACGCTCCGCCTGCCCAATGCGACGGTCATCGCCCAGCGGCCGATGAAAATCCGCCCCAGGATCCTGTCCAGGGCCCTCACGCTCCGAAGCGGGCAGCTCTTCACGGTAGATGCCCAGAACCGCACGCAGACCGACCTCAACAAGCTGGGCATTTTCCGTTCCGTCAACCTGAGCGTCACGCCGCTCGACTCGCTGCGGGGCTCCGACACGCTGGACGTCGCCATCGACGCGCAGTTCGACTATCCGCTGGAAGCCGCCCTGGAAACGGACGTAACCTCGAAGTCGAACAGCTTCATCGGCCCCGGCATCACCTTCAAGGTCAGCAACAACAACCTGTTCCGGGGCGGCGAAGTCCTCGCCCTGAAACTGAACGGCTCGTACGAATGGCAGACGGGCAACAAAAACTCCGGCGGCCGTTCCTCACGGCTCAACTCCTATGAACTGGGACTGAATGCGAACCTCAGCATTCCGCGGCTGTTGCTGCCGTCGTTCATCACGCGCAGGCTGAAATACCCCGGGAGCACGACGTTCCAACTCGGGGTCGACCTGATGAACCGCCCCAGCTTCTTCCGGCTGATCGCGTTCAGCGGCTCGGCGGGATACAATTTCCAGACCTCGCCTTACAGCCGCCATTCGCTGACCGTATTCAAACTCACCTACAACAAGCTGCTGCACACGACCGAAGCCTTCGACAAGACGATGGACGAGAACCCGGCCATCGCCATGAGTTTCCGCAACCAGTTCGTACCGTCGATCAACTATACCTATACGTTCGACAAGACCTACGGCAGCACCGGCAACCGCCGCTTCTACTGGCAGAACAGCGTCACCTCGGCCGGGAACCTCCTCTCGGGCATCCTGAGCCTGTTCGGCGAAAAACAGCCCCAGCATCTGTTCGGAAACCGCTTTTCGCAGTTTGTCAAGGAGGTGAGCGAAGTGAAGTTCTACCACCGCATCGGGCGCCGGAACAACTGGCTGGCGACGCGGCTGCTCGTCGGCGTGGGATATGCCTACGGGAATTCCGAGGTGATGCCGTACAGCGAACAGTTCTACATCGGGGGCGCCAACAGCATCCGCGCCTTCACGATCCGGTCGCTCGGGCCGGGCAGCTACCGTCCCCCGGCCAACGACCGCAACGGCTATCTCGACCAGACGGGCGATTTCAAGCTGGAGGCCAACGTCGAATACCGCTTCGGCATCATGGGACGCCTGAACGGCGCCGTTTTCCTCGACGCCGGGAATATCTGGCTGCTGAAAAAAGACCCCAAACGCCCCGGTGCGGAACTGAAATGGAAAGGGCTGCTCAATGAAATCGCGCTGGGCACCGGATTCGGGTTGCGTTACGACATCAGCTACCTGGTCATCCGTGCCGACCTCGGAATCGGCATCCACACCCCCTACCCCAATCCCGACAAGACGGGGTATTACAACATCTCCAGTTTCAAGGACGGGCTCGGGTTCCACCTGGCGATCGGCTATCCGTTCTAAAGTGCGGGCAGGTCATCCTTACGAATACGAACAGGCCGGCTGGTATTACCAGCCGGCCTGTTCCATATCTGTCTTTCCTTCTAAGGCGAACGGATTTCCCGCCGCATGGACACCGAATCAGAAGACGAACTTTTCGAGTTTCATCTCGCCGAGCTGGTGCAGGCGCGGTACGAGGGTCGTGAAATGCGACGCCTGCTCGTGCGCGGCCAGCGCCTTGGCGTCGCTCCACGTCTCGCAGATCATCAGCACGTCATTGCGCGTAGTGCTTTCGAACAGGTCATAGGCCACGCAGCCTTCGTCCTTGAGCGAAGCCGCCACCAGTTCCCTGGCCGTATTTACCACTTCCTCGCGGTTGGAATCCGTCGTACGGATAAAAACATTCAATCGTATCATTTCGTTCTATTTAATTAAGTTTAAAAGGCTTTCACGGCCTCGACGGCCGCATCGTAATCGGGTTCCTCGGTAATTTCGGGCACGAGCTGGGTGTAGACCACCTTCCCCGCCTTGTCGATCACCACCACGGCACGGGCGAGCAACCCAGCCAGCGGGCCGTCGGCCATCAGCACGCCATAGGCGCCGGCAAAACCCGCAGCACGGAAATCCGACGCGGGAACGACGTTGGCGATACCCTCGGTCGTACAGAACCGGGACTGCGCGAAAGGCAGGTCTTTCGACACGGCCACGACGACCGTGTCGGGCAGCGAAGATGCCAGCTTATTGAATTTTCGCACCGAAGTCGCACAGACGCCCGTATCGAGGCTGGGAAATATGTTCAGCACGACGCGCTTGCCTTTCAGGTCACTGAGTTTCAGCGGGGAGAGATCCCCCTTTACCAATTCGAAATCGGGAGCCTGGGCGCCGGCCCGGATGAATTCGCCGTCGATATGCACGGGCGTGCCCTTGAATTTTGTCGTTGTCATCGTCTTTTTATTTTTCTGTCGTTTCATAAAACGTAAAACCGGCAGGTTTATTGTCCGGCAGGCGACATGCCGCCAACGGAAACCGTGCACGGATGCCGCACCACAAATTTAGTTCCTTTTCGGGAAGATTCCAACGGCTATTTCATATTCTTTTCAGGTTTACCGCCCAACTTTGCAGCGACTTAACCGGGTAAGAGCATATTTTTTGTATTTTTGCCCGAACCCGGCCGAAACGAAACAAAACGAAACAAACAGACAGACAAGACCGACATGAAAAAGACACTCCTTCTGCTCATGCTGACGTGCAGCTGCGCAATCGCTACAGCACAGGAACGCTCGCCACTGAGGCAAACCGAATTCATCTCCGCCGATTCGCTCGAAGACGAACACGAACTGTTGGAGCGCGTACGCAACATGCCCAACCTCGAAGTCGGCAAGGGCATCACGTTCCGTCCCAAAAGCAACTGGTTCTCACTGACGATGCGCTTCCGGATGCAGAACATGGTGGGACTCTCGTTCGACAAGGATTTCACGCTCACGAAAACCGATGCGCAGGTCAAGCGCCTGCGCCTGCGCTTCGACGGGTACATCTATTCCCCGAAACTGGTCTATTCGGTTCAGCTGGGATTCACCTCCTACGACACGGAACCGCTGCCCAACGGCAATATGAACATTGTGCGCGACGCAATCGTCTACTACGTCCCCAGCCCCAAGTGGAACATCGGGTTCGGGCAGACCAAGATCAAGGCCAACCGGGCGCGCATTAACTCTTCGAGCGCCCTGCAATTTGTCGACCGCAGCATCGTCAACAGCGAGTTCAACCTCGACCGCGATTTCGGGTTCTTCGGCGAATACAACATGCGCGGGGGCGAGGGCTTCAACCTCTCGGCCAAAGGTTCGGTGACGCTGGGCGAAGGCCGCAACTGGGGCAGTTCGTCCAACGGCGGGCTTGCCTACACGGGACGGCTGGAGCTCTACCCGCTGGGGCGGTTCAAGTCGAAAGGCGACGTGATGGAGGGAGATTTCGAAGGCGAGGAGCAGGTCAAGATACTCGTGGCCGGAGCCTACTCCTACAACCACAAGGCATCGCGCCTGAAAGGCCAGCGCGGCGCCGTCATGCCGGACGACGCGACCCGCAACATCGGCTCCTATTTTGCGGATTTCATCCTCAAGTACCGGGGATTCGCATTCTATACCGATTTCATGGGACGCAGCTGCGACCGACCGCTGTTCGACCCCCAGAGCAATGCCTTCGTATACAGCGGGCAGGGGCTCAACATACAGACCAGCTACCTGTTCGACAAGAAATGGGAGGTCGCCCTGCGTAATTCGACGCTCTTCCCCGAGCACGAAGTACAACCCTTTGCGGGGTACAAACGCTGGAACCAGACGACCGTAGGCGTCACCCGTTACATCATCGGCCACAGCCTTAAGGTACAGGCAGACATGTCGTACAACCACCGCAGCGAATCGTTTGACCCCGATTACAACCGCTGGGAGATCCGCTTCCAGCTGGAGCTGGGGCTCTGACCCGGCAACAGGAAAATACGAAAACTCCCGGCTATTGCCGGGAGTTTCTGTTTCGGGACAGGAACCCCGTTACAGGATTTTCAGCGCGATCCGCGCGCACGCCTCGGCATCGGCCAGGGCATGGTGGTGGTTGGCAAGGTCGAAACCGCACGCCGCCGACACGGTATGGAGCTGGTGGTTGGGCAGGCTGCTGCCGAACGTCCTGCGCGAGGCACGGCACGTACAATAGAACCGGTAGCCGGGATAAGGCATCCCGTACAACTCGAACACGGCGCGCAGGCACCCCTCGTCGAAGGGCGAGTTGTGCGCCACGAGCGGCAGCCCCTCGATACGGGGCGCAATCTGCTTCCACACGTCGGCGAAATCGGGCGCCTGGGCCGTATCCTCGTAGCTGAGGCCGTGGATGGCCGTGGTGAAACGGCTGTAAAAATTAGGACGCGGGCGGATCAGGCTGTAAAGCGTGTCGACCACCTCGCCGCCACGCACCACGACGACGCCCACCGAGCAAACGCTCGTACGCCGGCCGTTGGCCGTCTCGAAATCTATGGCTGCAAAATCTTTCATCGGTCAGGAGTGAATATCCTTCGCAAAGATACGGATTTTAACGCTTCCCGGTATCACCGGCAACGAAAAAACGGCCGCCTTTCCGAGGGCGGCCGTCGTTTCTGCCGGAGCGGGTTATTCGGTATACTCGTCGTCCGACGTGTCGGGCGTAACCCATGAATCGGCCGGGGTCAGCTCCTCGACCTCCGCCTCCGTCAGGAAGGCGTCTTTGTCGAACATGATGTCGTCGAAATAGTTGACCGTGCACTGGTAAGCGCCGTAGTTGTATGTCCAGTCCTTGGAGTAGATGCCGAAGATGGCCATGATATCGCCTTTCGCGCCGTCGCGGACGACGGGATACTGGGCGAAACGCGAATAACCGCTCGTGCGCACCGTATAGACCCCCTTCTTGTTGGTCGTCGAAGGCAGGGTGCTGTCATAGGTGAAAAGCACCGAACCGTAAAGGTTCGTACCGTCGTTGCTGAACGCCCAGCGGTACCAGACCTTGTTCATCACCGGACGGATGTCGGTATACATCCACGCGGGATAGATGTTCGACCCCACCGTCCCGTAACGGCACGTAACGCCGCGCAGGATCACCAGACGCCCGAAATACTGCTGCCCGTTCTGGCCGAAGAAATCGTCGCAGTTGGCCTCGGTGACCTCGAGGATCTCCTTGCCCAGCTCCAGCTGCGTCTCCTCGCCGAGGAACACGCGCTTGCGGATCTCCGTCGGGTCTTCGATGTTCGAGTTGGCATAGAATTTATGTTCGCCCACCTTGTTGTAGGAATCGGTAGGCCCCTCGCCCAGCGACAGCATCATGCGGTAGTTGCCGATATAGAGGCCCGAGACCTTGACATAGACCCAGTTCGAGGGGATCGTACCCGTGGCCTTGTCGAAACGCCCCATCGGATAGGTAAAATAGAGCCCCGTAGTGAGCTTCACCTCGATGGCACCCGAATCGTCCACCAGGTAGAGCGACTTGTAGACGTTACCCTCCTCGTCGCTCGACTGCACCTTGCCCTTGATGTAGTAATCCAGCCCGTCGGGCGACTGGCCGATCTGTACGTACTTCGTATCGCCCCAGCTCGAGTTGCTGCCCGTACCGCCGAGCGACTTGTGCTCATCGAGGAACATCTGTTTCACATCGGCGATGGAGATATGCTTCATCCCCGCGAAATCCTCGTCGGTATAGACTTTGGCAGGCTTCGGCGCATCGAAATCATTATAGCACCCCGTAACCGCAAACATCACGGCCAGCACGGCACATAACTGAAATATCTTTTTCATAATCGTCATATCGTATTAGAAGCGGAAATATACATTCAGGTAATAGGTCGTCCCCAGCAGGTAAAAGTACTTCGAATCGAACGGCACGTAGTACTGGATCGGCTGGGCGGCCGCACCCTCCTTGTTCACATAGGTACGGCGCGAAAGGCGCATCTGTTCGTAACCGCCCGTGCGGATCGTCTGGTCGTTGAGGATATTCTTCACCTCGAGGCTGAAGCCCAGCTGGTAGATGCGGTGGATGTACCAGTTCTTGCCGACGCTCAGGTTGAGCGTATAGGCCGAGTCGAATTTCTCCTGATCGCGCAGGTTCATCAGCGCCGTGTATTTCACGGCGCCGGGGAGCTGTGCCGCCTCGTCGGGGCGCAGTACCGTGGCATAAGCGGCACGGGTACGGCGCGCGGGGTTCATCGAGAGGTAGATACGGTCGTAATAGTTGAAATCGACCGAGGCGAACCAGTTGCGCGGGCCGCGGTAGCTCAGGCCGAGGTTGAGCGCCGTCTGGGGCGTGCTTTCGACGTAGAGGTCGTCCCAGAGCACCTTGTCGCCGCGGAGCACCTCCTCGCTGTTGTCGCGCGTCTGTGTGAAGTTGGCGTCCGACGTATAGCGGTAGTCGCCCAGGCTCAGGGCGCCGTTGAACGAGATGCCGCCCCAGATGGGAACCACGACGCCCACTTCGAGGCCGTAGTAACGCTTGTCGATGCCGCTCATGGCGAAGTTGGTGAACGACGACTGCGTATCGTCATAGTACGAGATGACCTTCGACTGGTCGGCGACCGAGGTATAGTAACCCGAAACGCGCGCCGTGATCCACGGCAGGTTGAGGTTGTACGACAGGTCGACGCCGAGTACCTTCTCGGAATCGAGGCCCGGCGTAGTCGTATTGCGGGTACGCGCCGAAACGAAAGCGTCGCGGAACTGCGGGGGATTGACCATGTAGGCCACATTGGCGTCGATGGCATGCGCACCCGAGAAACGGTACGAGAACTCGCCCTTGAGCTTGTAGGTCAGGTAGTCGAGCGTCTTCGATTTACCGAGCGAGTTGTTCGCGAAGAGTCCCTTGCGCAGCCGGCCGTCGCGCCACATGGCCGTGTAGCCGACCTCGCCGCCGAGGCTCATCGTGAAACCGCCGAACGAGGCGTAATACTGCGCCCAGACCTGTGCCTGGCGCAGGTTGGCGTAGTAATCGTAGCTGAACTTGTCGCCTTCCCCGACGCGGCGGGCCTCGCCGTGCTTGAGGTAATAATCCAGATCGTTCTGCGAAAGCAGCGGGTTGTAGTTGCCGTTGTCGCGCAGGGCGAACTTATCCACGTCGAGCCAGTAGTCGGCGCCGAGCAGGTCTTTCACCTGGTCATAGTACTCCGTGCGGTTGATACGCGCCGTCAGGCCTCCGCGCAGCACGGACTGGTTGCGGAACGTATGGGCGATGTTGGCCGCAAAATTGAAATCGCGCTGGTCGGTATGGCGCTCCTCGATCATGTAGATGCCCGAAGCCCCGGACTTGTTGCGGTTGTAGTTCATGCGGAACATGTTGTCGTAATCCATCAGGCTCTTGCTGGGGTCGGTGATCCACTCGCGCATCGAACGCAGCGCAAGGTCGTTGTACGTCCCCAGATCCGAACTCTCGATGCCCTCGGACAACTGGAGGATACGGTTCGTGTAGAAGCTGGGCAGGTAACGGTAGTAGTCGGGGCGCGGGTCGGGGCCATCCGTCCACGTCAGGGCCGAATAGCCGTTCTTGCCGAAGCGGAACGAAGCCGCGGCGGCAAGTTTGGTATTCGACGAAATGTCGAACCCGTAGTTGAGCATCACGATCGGCTCGTGGTAATCGCGCACGCGCGAGTTGCGCAGCTTGCCGTCCTGCTTGCCCACATTGGGGTTGTAATAGTTGTTACTCAACAGGTCGTAGGCTTCCTGCGTCGACGCCTGCTGCGCTCCGCGCTCGGTCGGTGCCCCCAGGATGGTCAGCGCCAGGTTGTGGCGATCGCCGCCGAAACGCTTTTCGACCGATGCGAAGTAACCGTAGGCATTGTAGTACACCCCGTCGACATAAGAGTTGCCGCCCTGGCGGGTCGAGAACGAGAAGGCGTACGACCATCCGTTGTCGAGCAGGCCCGAAGCGTAGGAAACCATCGCGCGGAAGCGGTACATCGAGTTGCCGTTCACGACGCTGGCACGGAAGCCCTTGCGCATCTGCGAAGCGCGCGCATTGACATTGGTCGTACCGCCGATGCCGTCGATGCCGTAGCCCGACGAGCGCAGCCCGGCGGTATTCTCCTGGTTACGCGTGGCGTCGTTCAGGCCGCTCCACAACGACCAGGGGCCATAGCCCGTCATGGCATCGTTGAACCGGATGCCGTTCAGGTAGATGCTCGAATACTGCGAGTCGTAACCGCGCACGTTGAAACGCATCTCGCTGAATTTATACGAGGCGATGTTGTTGAAGACATCCTTCGACGACGAAAGCGACGAAGGCAGCGACTGCCCGTCGGCCGCCGTATCGGAGTCGAACTCCGCGAACACGGCGTCGTCGATGACATACTGCACATCGGGGGACATCACCACCGAATTGAGGTTCTTGACCATCTTGTCGACACGGATCGCCAGGTCGAGGTTCTCGAACTCGGGGGCTTCGAATTTCAACTGGTATTCCCCTTTGGGCAACTGGTCGATATTGAAATTACCGTGGTTGTCGGTCATGACGGTGACGCCGAGCGGTTCGACGACCACCTTGACATTGCTCAGTGCGACACGGCCGTCACGCGAGACGACCTTGCCTTTGACGCCCCCGTCCTGGGCATACGCCCCGGCACAGGCCAGCGTGAGCAGGATAACAAGTAAAGCTCTGATCTTCATAATTACTTTGTTGGGTTATTTACCGATGTAAATGAATACGGGAAGGTGATCGCTGTATCCCCCCTGGAAATTGTTGCCCACGAACGTACGCAGCGGGTAGCCCTTGTACTGGCCTTCCTGCTGGAACAGATAGGGGACACGGAAAATATTGCCGTAATATTTCCCCTTGGGGGCACGCTCCAGCTTGAGCGAACCCGTCGAGCCGGTAGCGAGGTTCTCCGACACGACGATATTGTCGAACAGGTTCCACTGGTCGCGGTAGGCAAGCGAACCGATGCCCGCCTTCAGCATGTCGATAAAGGGATTGTAGTATCCGCCCGGTTGGAGCTTGCGGATGTTGCCTTCGGCGCCGAGCACCTCGGTGATACTCTTGTCGGTGGCGTCGTCGTTGAAGTCACCCATCATCACGACCTTGGTCGCGGGGTTGATCGCCAGCACCGAGTCGGCGGCATGGCGCATGATCTCGGCGGCGCGCTCGCGCTTGGGTGCCGAAGCCTCCTTGCCGCCCAGGCGCGAAGGCCAGTGGGCCACCATGAAATAGAACGGTTCCCCGTCGATCGTCCCCCACATCGTCACCACGTCGCGCGTGCGGAAATTCGGCAGGCTCTCCATCGTAAACGGAATCGGGGCGCTGCCCTCGAGCTTGAACACGTCGGGACGGTAGTAGAACGCCACGTCCACGCCGCGGGCATCGGGCGAATCGTAGTGCACGATGCGGTAATTGGCCGGGGCGAGTTTGGGCGTAGCGATCACGTCCTCCATGACATTGCGGTTCTCGATCTCCGAAACACCGATCACCACCGGGTAGTCCTTGTTGATGGCGGCGATGTCGAACAACACGCGCGAAAGGTTATTGATCTTTTTGGTGTACTTGGGCGTATTCCACTTCTTGGGCCCCTCGGGCGTAAACTCCTCGTCGTAAATCTCCGGGTTGCGGATCGTATCGAAGAGGTTTTCGAAGTTGTAGAAAACGACCTTGTAGGGTTTCTGGGCGAAGCAGGCGACGATCAGCGCTGCGAAAAGCCCGGTAAAAAGCAGTTTCTTCATATAGTTCAGATTAATTTATACCCCAGTCCGAGGGATTGTTCTGTGCCTTCACGTCGGCGGCAATGGCCTCGTCGAGCATCGTAAAGAATTTATAACCCGTTTTCTCTTCGATGTCGGCAACGCTCGTGATATATTGTTTTATATTCCCGGTCGTGGTTGAGGAATTTTCAGCCCAATAACCGATTGCCGCCAATTGCGATGCATCGGTAATCTGGTCGATCCGCTTCCCCGTCCTGCCGCTTTTGGTACGTAGCAGCACCTTCCAGCAATACTGTGGAATCGCGACCCGATTCCCCTCTTTATCCGTCGTATATCCCTGTACCCCATAAGTTCCCGTAACATTGTACAAGGTATCGGGATATGAAATATATTTCAGGGTAAGATCTTCCAAATCCCCCCACGACCCGCTATTAAAATCAGGATCCTGAGGCATAATATTGGTCGAATAGAACGTCTGCTCATTCAATAGCGAAGAATAGCTGACATAACGATGGTAGGACATACACTGATGCCCGCGGATAGGCCGCCCATTATATGAACCGCGGCTCAAATCGACCTGAAATTCCTCCGGCACTTCAGGATCGTATTTCCATGCATTAGAACGCTCATATTTTCCAACCCGGTAACAGGAATGGATCGGATAGGCGACCCAGTTGGCGATACGTTTCTTCGTGTCGTAGCAGATCGTAAAGTTACGTGCCGTCACAGTCGAAGAGAGCGGCGCGTAATGTGTTACGTAACGGTAATCGGGGACTTCGACATAGGCGGGCAATTCCGCCCACGCGTGATCCATCGACGCCGGAACCGAATAGTCCGCCTGGTCGATCGTCAACGTGAATTCGTGTCCGCCGTCGAAAACGACATCGACCGCAGCCCGGCGCGAAGCGCCCGTTTCGTTTTTGTCCAGGTAGAGGTAAATGACCTCGCTTGCAGCGACCAGCTGCGCCGATTTGGTCGTGGCTTGCGTCTTGCGCGACGTCCAGCACCAACTGCCGCCTTCGGTCACGGTGACGGTGTAAACCGTACCTACGGGCCCCGTCAGTACGAGCCGGGGATCGGTCGCATAACCTTTGGCGTCGAGCGTGGTCGTCTCGGTTTCCATGAACACCGCGGAAATATTCGCCGGGGTGCCGTCGTCGGAGGAACCGCACCGCCCGAAAACCAGCAGGAGCGCCCCGAGCACCATAGCCCGCCCGAAAAGTTTCAATAACCCGTTTGTCAAAATCATGTGGGAATTTGCAGATAAAAATGTCAGGTAGAAAATCCGACAATCATCCCCGGCGGAAGCCAATCCGCCGGGGATGGATTATCGGAATCAGAGAGTTGCTATTCGCTCAATTCATAAAGGGCGACACACATATATTCTTCTTTTGTACGATCAGTATCTGCAGCTGCATTCTTAGCAGAATATGCACCAAAGCGATAGAAATCTTTAGTCACATTACTCGACTGAGCATATGTTTGGAAAAGCAATGCACGTTCCGTATTTGCGCCAATAGTACTAATATCCTTAATCAAGAAAGTATCTGTCGTAGGATATTCTCCCTGCAGGAATTTCCAGCCCCTATTTGCAGATGGAGTATCGGCTACAGCGAGGTTCGTTCCGGGTTTTGATGCAGACGAGTACTCAACATATTTGCCAGCAGATGACAAAATCGTATAGTAATCGCTGCTTGCAGTAATTGTCACAGCGTATGCGTCGTTCGTAGCATTCGATTCAATTTTCCCATTGGCAACCGTAATTTCTGTTCCATTCACTTTACCACTTGCCATCAGAGATGCGTCAAACACATAATTCTTTTCCCCTGTTTCAGCCACAATCAAGTATTTTTTACCTGAAGTAAGGGTAGTAACGCGCGTATAGCCGCTACCGCCCGGCACGGATTTGCCGGCCTGCGAAATCGCAACGGTTTTGGTATCCACAGCAGCACCGGCCTTCATCAGTTTGATGGTCAGCGTGGCGGTGATAGCCTGCTCCGTCGTGTTTTCCTTGGGCGTCACGGTTACGACCATCCCGTTTACGAAGGTCGTGAACTGCTCCGATTTATCCGTAGCGGCTTCGATCGTGCAGCCGTCGGCATTGGCAGCCGTCACCGTCACGGTCTTGGCATTGTCCGTCGCAGCGAAAGAAAGCGACGTCGGGTCGAGCTTGGTAATCGCCGGGTCGGTCGAAGGCTCGCCCATGAAAGCTGCCACATCCTCGGGACGCTGCGGACAAACCTGCGCGGCATTGCTGTTCACCGAAGCGTAACCGGTAATATCCCCGGTGGAACCTGCCACGAACTGTGTCCCTACGAGCCCGGGCATGGCCTTCTGCACGAATACCGTCATGTTACCGGCCGAGGTCGTAAACGTATGCTTTCCGAAAGCTTCGTTCGTAGTCCAGTCGGCAGCCGTAGCAGGGGCGGTCACACCCTTGACCGTCACGACCATACCCTGATATTCGGCCAGCTTAGCGGGATCGACTACGACAGGCGTGATGGTCTCTGTACCGATCTTTTCGATCTCGACCCAGTCGGCACCCTTGCTGCCGGTAACCTCGTACAGGCCGTTGTAACTAACGATACGCGCTTCGCCCTTTTTCAGCGTCACCTTCACCTTGTCACCCTTGACAAACGTAAAGCCATCGTCATAGGGATCGGTATACTTACCGCTGCCGTAGAGCGTGATACCGTTCTTGGCGGTAGTCGCCCCCGGGGTCATCACCTGAAGGTTCTGGCCGTTGAAGTTCCCGCCTTCCTTGTCGGTTACGACGACGGCCTCGAAATAACGGTCGTTATTCGTATCGAGGGCTACCTGCGACGTCGTAAGTTTGGCGATGATCTCGGGAATCGTGATAACCACAGCCTCGCCCGGGGTCGGGGGAGTTACGTTGCCCAGGTCGACCTCCGTACCACCGATGCCCTCGAAAAGTTTCACGTCGTCGACACGGTGCGCGGATGAAAGATCGGAAATGAAACGGATATAAAGTTCAGAGGGAACCTCTTTCAGCGTAAAGTTGGCCGTTGCCAAAGCCCAGGTGCCGTTGTTGGAATGTTCGTCGGCCTCGACAGGGCGGTCATAGGCGATTTCCGCCCAGTTTTCGCCGTCCTTGCTCAGGTATACATGGAATTCCGAGGTTACGAACGCATTATCCTCAGCGCCAAAGAGGCTTTTATACGAACCGAACGTCAGGCAAAGGTTTTTCTGAGCAGGATCGAGTGCAATCTTGTGGATCTCGAACTCGGCACCGGCACGGAACAGCATGTTGTTGACGCCGGATGCATCGTCCTTGTATTTCGAATAGTTGCCGTTGGAAGCGGAATTCGCACGAACAGATATACTGTTGGCCACATAAGTCACATTATCGGCACCCGTACCAGTCTGATTCTTCCAGCCCTCGAATGCATCTGCGAAGGGGAACTTACCATCTGCCCCCTTTTGAGCCTGCTCCTTATCGAAATCGTTAGCATAGATAGCATCGCCCGTGGGGGGGGGTGTAACCCCGCTGCCGTACTGTTTTACGGCTACGGACGACTCGGCCTGACCCCATTTGCCGAATTCGGGGTGGATAAGCGTGAAGGAGATTTTGCCTTCGCGCAGGTTCGTACCGGCGGGCAGCTCGGAAACCGTAACGGAGATCGTTCCGTTGCCTTTGCCGCTCATCGGGGAAATGGTAGCCCAATCCAGGTTACTTGCAGTAACCGTCCATTCGCAGTTCGCCGTGATGGCAACGGTCTGCGTCGTCGCCGTCTCATCGGTGAAATCAAGCGCCGTCGGATCCGCCGTCAACTTCGGCGTCAGCGACTTGTCATCGTCGTCGGAGCATCCCGTAAATGCCGTGGCAGCCACAAGGAAAAATGCACCGAAGACCAACCTAAAAAGATGTTTACTCATAAAAATAGTTTTAATTAGGTGATTATAAACTAATATCCGTTTGCAAAAATAACTTACGATTCTTCCGTTTTTTAAAGGGGAAACTATTACAAAGATAACTTTTATTTCAAAAATACAAAAGGATTTCGGCATATATTTACTGTTAAGGTTCCGTTACATAGCAAAAAAACGTTCCATGCTGCCTCGGAAAGGACAACCCGTGCGGCATACAGCCTCGCCAGCACCCAAATCAAGGCATCGGCGGAGGCTTCCGTCCGGAACCGCCCCCCCTGGCGCACCTTCGGCCAGGCAAAAAAAATTCCGCCCCGGAAACCGGGACGGGCGAAGTTTCAAGGCTGGTTGGCGGATTGCATCGGCAGGAGTCATAAACCGGCATCGTTTCCGATGCTGCAAAATTACCCTACGGCTATTTCATCGTTGCGACAGTCCCGTTACAATCCCAGGAATATGGCATTGCACGCACGTTGCAGCAGCCGGCAAAGCCGCTCGGCCACACCACCCGGCCACAAAAGCAGCCTGCCCGGACTGTAAACGTCCGGGCAGGCCATGCCGAATAACGGGTTCGGCAACGATTGCAATACGGCGGCGGCCTGCCTCACACAGCGGCCGCGCAGGGATCATACCCTATTCCCACTCGATGGTTGCAGGCGGTTTCGAGGAGATGTCGTAGACGACGCGGTTGACCCCTTTGACTTTATTGATGATGTCGTTCGACACATTGGCAAGGAACTCATAGGGCAGGTGCACCCAGTCGGCGGTCATGCCGTCGGTCGAGGTCACGGCACGCAGTGCGACGCAGCTCTCGTAGGTTCGCTCGTCGCCCATCACGCCGACGCTCTTCACCGGGAGCAGAATAGCCCCCGCCTGCCATACCTTGTCGTAAAGTCCGGCATCGCGCAGGGCGTCGATGTAGATTTTGTCCACGTCCTGCAGGATCGCGACCTTTTCGGGCGTGATGTCGCCCAGGATACGGATCGCAAGGCCGGGCCCCGGGAAGGGATGGCGCCCGATGAGCTGCTCGGAGATCCCGAGCGACCGACCGACACGGCGCACCTCGTCCTTGAAGAGCAGGCGCAGCGGTTCGACGATCCCGAGGTGCATCTTTTCGGGCAGCCCGCCGACGTTGTGGTGCGACTTGATCGTCGCCGAGGGGCCGTTGACCGACACCGACTCGATCACGTCGGGATAGATTGTCCCCTGTGCCAGCCAGCGCACGTCCTCGATCCGGATCGCCTCCTCGTTGAATACCTCGACGAAATCGCGGCCGATGATCTTGCGCTTGGTCTCGGGATCGCTCACGCCAGCCAGATCGCCCAGGAACTTGTCGCCGGCCTTCACGCCCTTGACGTTCAGGCCCATGTTCTTATACGACTCGAGCACGTCCTCGAATTCGTTCTTGCGCAGCAGGCCCGAATCCACGAAGATGCAGTAGAGGTTCTTGCCGATGGCCCTGTGCAGCAGCACGGCGGCCACCGACGAGTCTACGCCGCCCGAAAGCCCGAGCACGACCTTGTCGTCGCCCAGTTTCTCCTGCAACTCGCGCACGGTGGCCTCCACGAAACTCTCCGACGTCCACTCCTGCCTGCAGCCGCAGATACCCGCGACGAAATTCTTCAGCAGGTGCGTGCCGTCGGTCGAATGGTAGACCTCGGGGTGGAACTGGATGCCCCACGTCTGCTCGCCCTCGATGCGGAACGCAGCCACGCGCACGTCCTCGGTGCTGGCCACAATCTTATAGTTCGCGGGCACCGACGTGATCGTATCGCCGTGCGACATCCACACCTGCGTGGTCGCAGGCAGGCCGCGCATCAGCGGGTCACCGGCATCGCCCACCGTAAGCACCGCACGGCCGTACTCGCGGCTGGGCGCAGGCTGCACCTCACCGCCGAAGGCCGATGCGAGGAACTGCGCGCCGTAGCAGACACCCAGCAGGGGCAGTTTGCCCTTGATGGCCGAAAGGTCGGGGGCAGGGGCATGCTCGTCCCTCACGGAAAAGGGACTGCCCGAGAGAATCACACCCCGCACCGAAGCATCCGGCACCGGAATCTTGTTGAAGGGGTGGATCTCGCAATAGACATTCAGTTCGCGTACGCGCCGCGCGATGAGCTGCGTATACTGCGACCCGAAGTCGAGAATCAGGATTTTTTCCATAATATAATGTAAGTCCGACGAATCGGGGTTCATCAATTTCGGAAGATTTACAAGCCATGAAACTCGCCGGACTCACTCTACGGCGTCTCCGACGCCGGTTTCAGGCCTAAAATTCCTCCGGGCCTTCCTCGCTGCCAAGGAAGACCTCGAATCCTTATTATTTTCTTTTTACCGGACGGTTGTAACTTCCCGAAAGGCGCATCTCCGCGGCGAAAGCCTCGTTCCCGACTTCGCGGATGCGTGCTATGCAACCGCGACGGTCTGAGCGAAAAACGACCTGGAAAACCCCGGCGATGAAATTATTGAACTTTCCGCAGGCATCCAGCGGCACCAGCGTGCATTCGGCGCAACTCTGCCAGCCGTTCTCCCGGCAGCAGAAACGAACCTTGCACCACACGGCCTTTTCGTTATCGCGGCACCCCGGACAACTCCCTTTCCGGAATTTCCGGCATGAACCGCAAAAAAGCCCGCAGGCCGCAATCCCGGGATCGGAACTATTCACCGCGGGAATAATTGGGCGTTTCACTCGTGATGGTCACGTCGTGCGGGTGGTTCTCCGTAACGCCGTTCGAGGTGATGCGGATGAACTGCGCACGCTGCAAAGCCGCGATGTCCCTGGCACCGCAATAACCCATGCCCGAACGGATGCCGCCGATAAGCTGGAAGACAGCCTCGCTCAACGTACCCTTGAAGGGTACGCGCGCCACGATCCCTTCGGGAACGAGCTTGTTGATATTGCCCTCGCAGCCCTTCTGGAAATAGCGGTCGGCGGAACCCGCCTTCATGGCGTCGATCGAGCCCATGCCGCGGTAGGTCTTGAACTTACGGCCGTTGTAGATGATCGTCTCGCCGGGAGACTCCTCCGTGCCGGCGAACATCGAGCCGATCATCACGCAGTCGCCGCCCGCAGCCAGCGCCTTGACGATGTCGCCCGAATAACGCAGGCCGCCGTCGGCGATAACCGGAACACCCGTATCTTTGGCGGCCGACGCCGCGGCATAGATGGCCGACAGCTGGGGAACGCCCACGCCCGCGATCACGCGGGTGGTGCAGATCGAGCCGGGGCCGATACCGACTTTGATGCCGTCGGCGCCGTTCTCGATCAGGAACCGTGCGGCTCCTGCCGTGGCGATATTTCCGACCACCACGTCGAGCGACGGATAGGCGGCCTTGATCTCCTTGAGCTTATTGACGATATTCATCGAATGCCCGTGCGCGGAGTCGAGCACCACGGCATCCACATCCTCCTCGACGAGCGCCTTCACACGATCCAGCGCATCGGGCGTGATGCCCACGCCGGCTGCGACGCGCAGACGGCCTTTGGCATCCTTGCAGGCGTTGGGATGATCCTGCACCTTCGTGATATCCTTATAAGTAATAAGCCCCACCAGATGGCCTTCGTCGTCGACCACGGGGAGCTTTTCGATCTTGCAGTTGAGCAACACCTCCGAGGCGTTGGACAATTCGGAGCTATGCGTCGTGATGAGGCGGTCGCCGGGGGTCATCACCTCCTCGATACGGCGCGACATGTCGCGCTGGAACCGCAGGTCGCGGTTGGTGACGATACCGATCAGCTTCCGATCCGCATCCACGACCGGAATACCCCCGATCTTGTTCTCTTTCATCAGGTTGAGCGCATCGCCGACCGTATGGTCTTTCGAGATGGTCACCGGGTCGTAAATCATGCCGTTCTCGGCCCGTTTCACCCGGCGCACGTGGGCGGCCTGCTCGGCGATGGACATGTTCTTGTGGATCACGCCGATCCCGCCTTCACGAGCCAGCGCAATAGCCATCGGCGCTTCGGTAACGGTGTCCATGGCAGCGGACACAATGGGGATGTTAAGTTTGATATTTCGCGAGAAACGGGTCTGGACACTGACCTCTCGCGGCAACACTTCCGAATAGGCGGGTATAAGCAGCACATCGTCGAACGTAAGTCCTTCGGGCTGAACCCTTTCATTGATAAAAGACATAATGAACGTGGATTTTTGTTGCTCGCAAATGTAGTGATAATTTTCGAAACGGCCTAATATCCGGGGCAACGCGACGATTTTTTTTATCAACAATTTATCAAAGCCGCCGGGTGCGGGCAAAATCCGGAGCCCCCGGGACAACGCCCGGCAAGCCCCGCGACGGGTAAATACACACGCCTGCGTCCGGGACAGCCTCCGGCGCCCCGTCCCGGGAAGCCGCCCGCGCAGTCCCGTACAAGCCAGAGGGAACACCCAGCGCCCGGAATCCCCGGACAGCAATCGGGGGCATCCTCCCGCCGCCGACTTCCCGGACAGGAAAAATCCCCGGCCTCAGGGTCGGGGATCGAAATTATTCCGTCACGGCGGCCTGCGCACCCGGCGGGGTCAGTACTGCTCCTGCCCGTTGGGGAAATCGCACGACTTGACGTCCGTGATATACTGCGACACGGCGTCCGACATAACAGTATACAGGTCGGCATAGCGGCGCAGGAAGCGCGGCGAGAAACCCTTGTTGATGCCCAGCATGTCGTGGATCACCAACACCTGCCCGTCGCAGCCGTTACCGGCCCCGATACCGATGGTCGGCGCGGAGATTTCGGAGGTGACGCGGGCGGCCAGCGCCGCAGGAATCTTTTCGAGCACGATGCCGAAGCACCCCGCATCGCTCAGCAGGTGGGCGTCGCGGACGAGTTTCGCTGCCTCGGCCTCCTCCTTGGCACGCACGCTGTACGTCCCGAATTTATGGATCGACTGCGGCGTCAGCCCCAGGTGCCCCATGACGGGTATTCCGGCCGAAAGGATGCGGTTGACCGATTCGAGGATCTCTTCGCCGCCCTCGATCTTCACGGCATCTGCCTCGGTCTCCTTCATGATGCGGATGGCCGAGTCGAGCGCCACCTTCGAATTGCCCTGGTAGGTTCCGAACGGCAGGTCGACGACAACCAGCGCACGGCTGACGGCACGCACGACCGAACGCGCATGGTAAATCATCATATCGAGGGTAATGGGAAGCGTGGTTTCGTAACCGGCCATCACGTTGGCCGCCGAGTCGCCCACGAGGATCACGTCGATACCCGCGGCGTCGACGATCCTGGCCATCGAATAATCGTACGAGGTCAGCATGGCGATCTTCTCGCCGCGCTGCTTCATCTCCGTCAGACGGTAGGTGGTCACTGCCCTGACAGTACTTTCTACAGACATAGTTTACTACGAACCCGATGGATTATTCAACATTTCATTCGTTCGCAAGGTTCCGGTATGGAATCCATCGGATTCGTATTACGGCGCAAAAACGCCAATTCCATATCGACAATCCTTCCAAACCTCCCTTTGAAAAGGGAGACTTATCAACACCTGTAAACCGGGGTGATAGCGCAAGCCGGGTGCAAAGCCAAATTTATCTGTTTTGCCGGGGCGCAGCTAAACCGAGGTTCAGCGCGGCAAAGTTAACGCTTCGGCCGGATTTGGCAAAAAAAATCCCACAAAACGACACCGCCCGAAACCGAAACGTTGATCGAATGCTTCGTCCCGGCCTGCGGAATCTCGATCGCGCCGTGGCACATGTCCACGGCCTGCTGCCCCACGCCCATCACCTCATTGCCGAACACGAGCGCATATTTCACGCCCGGCTCCGCCCGGAAATCGCCGAGCATCACGGCTCCTTCGACCTGCTCGACGGCATAGACCCGGTAGCCTTCGGCGCGCAGGCGGGCAATGCACTCCTCCGTCGTCTTGTGATAAGTCCACGGCACGGTCAGTTCGGCACCGAGCGCCGTCTTGTGGATGTCGCGGTTGGGCGGCGTCGCGGTGATGCCGCAGAGGGCGATGCGTTCCACGGCGAAAGCATCCCCCGTGCGGAAGAAAGCCCCTACGTTCTGCAACGAACGGACGTTGTCGAGCACCACCGCGACGGGCATTTTCTCCATCGCGGCGAACTCCCCGGCCGAGGGCCGGTTCAGCTCTTCGTTGGTGATTTTACGCATAACGTATGCAAATGAGTGATTTCGGGGTCAAAAGTAGTCAAATAATAAATATTTTACCTATTTTTGGGGTCTCAATTCAAAAGAATTATGTCACTCAAAAAAGTCTTGATGCTATCGTTCGCCGCCCTTGCCGCGGGAGGAAGCCTCAGCGCGCAGAATCTGATCGTCGGCGCCGACTTCGCGACCCGCTTCGACAACCGGGAATACGCCAACAACGATTTCAACGAATCGCAGACGCTCTTCAGCGCCCGCTTCACACCCCGCATCGGCGTGGAATGGATGGAGAAAAACCGGCTGATCTTCGGCGTAGACCTCCTGCAGAACTTCGGGCAGCACAACGGCGCCCGCGAACCGTTCCTGAGCGACGTGAAACCGCTGATATATTACCAGTTCAACAGCAAGAACGTACAGGCCAACGCCGGTATCTTCGACCGCAAGGAGCTGCTGGGCGATTATTCGAGGGCGTTCTTCAGCGACTCGACGGCGTTCTACCACAACCGCCTGTCGGGTTTCCTCGGGCATTATAAATCCACCGAGCGCGAGAATACCTATGTAGAAATGGCGATCGACTGGGAAGGCATGTATTCCGAGCAGTCGCGCGAAATGTTCCGCATCATCTCGGCGGGACGCTACACGCTCGAGCGGGGCTTCTACTTCGGTTATGCCTTCTCGATGTTCCATTTCGCAGGTTCGAAGCTCAACGAGAACGTCACGGACAACCTGCTGGTAAACCCCTATGCGGGCTGGGGATTCAACGCCTTCTTCGACTTCGACATCAAGGCCGGGTTCCTCTTCGCCCCGCAGCGCGGCCGCAGCGTAGACCACAACTGGAAAAAACCGTGCGGTGCACAGATCGACTTCGTGCTGACCAAGTGGGGCGTGAAACTCGAGAACAACCTCTATCTGGGCGAAAACCTGCAACCCCTGCGCAACATCGCGGTCGGCGAAGACATCCCCATTACCTACGGACAGGACGGACTGTACGCCGGCGAACCGTTCTATGCCACGACGGAGCACATCTACAACCGCACGTGGGTCGGCTACGACCGCCGATTCTTCAAGGGCACGCTGGCCGTCGAGGCGGGCATGGTGTTCCACTACGACGGCACGGGCATGGGCACCCAGCAGGTCGTGAAGCTCTCGGTGGACATCCAGAAGCTGTTCAACATCGGCCCCAAGGCAAAGAAATAAAGCATACAACAAGCGAAACATACACATATGGCAAGCGAAACAAACGAAACACGGGAGAAGTCGCTGAACTTCCTCGAAGAGATCATCGAAGAGTCGATCGCCAAGGGCGAAACGCGCGTCCAGACCCGTTTCCCGCCCGAACCGAACGGCTACCTGCATATCGGACACGCCAAGAGCATCTGCATCAACTTCGGGCTGGCGAAAAAATACGGTGGCAAGTGCAACCTCCGTTTCGACGATACGAACCCCGTCAAGGAGGATGTAGAGTATGTCGATTCGATCAAGCGCGACATCCAGTGGCTCGGGTTCGACTGGGCCGTCGAACGCTATGCGTCGGACTATTTCGACCAGCTCTACGACTGGGCGATCGTACTGATTAAAAAAGGGTTGGCATACGTCGACGACCAGACACAGGAGCAGATCCGCGAAAACCGCGGTACGGTTTCCGTACCGGGCACTCCGTCGCCGTGGCGCGACCGCTCCGTGGAGGAAAACCTCGACCTGTTCGTCCGCATGAAAAACGGCGAATTCCCCGACGGGGCCAAGGTGCTGCGCGCCAAGATCGACATGGCGCACCCCAACATGCTCTTCCGCGACCCGATCATGTACCGCATCATCCATGCCGAGCATCACCGCACGGGCAACAAGTGGTGCATCTACCCGATGTACGACTATGCCCACGGCCAGAGCGACTCGATCGAGCAGATCACCCACTCGATCTGCACGCTCGAATTCGACGTGCACCGTCCTCTCTACGACTGGTTCATCCAGGCGCTGGAGATCTACCCTTCGCACCAGTACGAATTCGCCCGGCTGAACCTCACCTACACGATGATGTCGAAGCGCAAGCTGCTCAAACTCGTGCAGGAAGGCGCCGTGATGGGCTGGGACGACCCCCGCATGCCGACGATCTGCGCTTTGCGCCGCAAGGGCTATACCCCGGCCTCGGTGCGGAACTTCGCCGAGATGGTGGGCGTCGCCAAGCGCGACAACGTGATCGACCTGGGCAAGCTCGAATACTGCGTGCGCGAAGACCTGAACAAGATCGCAGAGCGCCGCATGGCAGTGCTCAACCCGCTGAAGGTGGTCATCACCAACTACGAGGAAGGCAAGACCGAGCTCTTCACGGCGATCAACAACCCCGAGGACGAATCGGCCGGCACGCGGCAGGTGCCCTTCTCGAAGGTCATCTACATCGAGCGCGACGATTTCATGGAGGAGCCTCCCAAAAAGTTCTTCCGCCTGGCACCCGGCGGCGAGGTGCGCCTGCGCTATTCGTACCTGATCAGGTGCGAGGAGGTCATCAAGGATGCCGCGGGCAACATCACCGAGCTGCGCTGCACCTATGACCCGATGTCGGGCAGAGGGTCGTCGAGCGACGGCCGCCGCGTGAAGGGTGTCATCCACTGGGTATCGGCCAAAGATGCCGTGGAGGCCGAAATCCGCCTGTTCAACCCGCTCTTCACGAAGGAGAACCCCGACGACGTGAAGGAAGGACAGACCTGGGAGGACAACCTCAACCCCGAATCCATGGTCAAGGTCACGGGCTACCTGGAGCCGTCGCTGCGCGACATACCCATAGGGCAGGCCGTGCAGTTCGAGCGCGTAGGCTACTTCTGCCCCGACACCGACTCGACACCCGAACACCCCGTGTTCAACCGCACGGTGACGCTCAAGGATTCGTGGGCGAAAATCAACAAGTAGGAAAACACGGAATACTATTTATAAAAACAAGACCTCCCGGCAGAACCGGGAGGTCTTGTTTCAGGTTATTTCACCGGAAGGCAGATCTCCGTCCTGAGCTTTTCCGCCGGGTCACATCATCCGCCCGAAGGTCTTTCGCCCCAAAAGGTAACGCAGGAGTACGGAACCGCGGTAAACCTTCCCGGCGACCGTTCCCCTGCACTGCTGCCGAATCTCCTTCCGCTTGCACGACAGGCTGCCGTGCCAGCGGAGGAAATCGCGCCAGGCGCGGAATACGGCACGGAAATTATCGCCCCGTCCCTGTGCCAGATACGACAATGCCGCCATCAGGTCGAGCACGGGGCGTACGATGGCCACGACGGCACGCTGTACGGGAGAAGCACACTTGTAGAGCATCGCCAGGTTATTGCGATGGTTGTAGAACACCTTGGTCGGGGAATCGGTCGTCAGCGTCCCGCCGCCGAGGTGGTAGACCGTACTCCCGGGCACGACCCGCACGCGGTAACCCGCGAGCTGCATGCGCCAGCAGAGGTCGATCTCCTCCATGTGGGCGAAGAAATCGTCGTCGAAGCCCCCTAATGCGCGGAACACGTCGGCACGGCAGCAAAAAGCCGCTCCGCTGACCCAGAATACGTCGCGGGCATCGTCGTACTGCCCCTCGTCGGCCTCGACCCGCTTGAGGATACGCCCCCGGCAGAAGGGATAGCCCAGGAAGTCGATAAAGCCCCCGGAAGCCCCTGCGTACTCGAATCTCGTACGGTCGAGCCACGAAACCAGCTTGGGCGAAACGACCGCCACGTCGGGCTCACGCTCCAGAACGCCGAGGATCGGCTCCAGCCATCCCCGGGGTGTCTCGACATCGGAATTGAGCAACAGGTAATAATCCGCCTCGACCTGCGCCAAAGCGCGGTTGTAACCACCCGCAAAACCGTAATTCCGGTCGAGGCGCACCACGGCGACGGTCGGGAACTCCTCCGCCAGCACCGCCAGCGACCCGTCCGTCGAACCGTTATCAGCGACGACGACCCCGACCCCGGCGGGAGCCGCGGCCACGACGCTCGGCAGGAAGCGGCGCAGGTGTTCCGCGCCGTTCCAGTTGAGTATGACGATTTTAACGATTGGCATTCGTGCGTTTGTGTTTCCAGCGGCGGTGCGACCACATCCAGAGCTCGGGATGCTCGCAGATCATGGCTTCCAAACGTCTAACGTAGCGTTCCGTGATTTCGTATTCGGCGACCTCCTCCACACCGTCGTAGATCGGTTCGAACGACATCTGGTAACGTCCCCGCTGCAAGCGCTCCATCCGGACGAAATAGACCGGCAGGTTACAGCGCAGCGCCAGTTTCTCCCCGCCATCGAAGAAGATCGTATCCTGGTTGAGAAAGCGGAACCAATGGCTGTCGGGGCGGCGCGGCGGGTTCTGGTCGGCGATAAGCCCCATCACGAGGTTCTTGCCCTCGATGCCGCGTTCCCTGTTGCGCAGGTAGAAGCGCAGCGAATCCTTCATCGCCACGGTCATCGAATTCTCGTAGTTGCGCAGGCGCTGGTAAAGGCGTTCCATCACTTTGCTGCGCAGCGGGTGGTAAACGGCCACGAGCATCTGCGAGCGTTCGTAAAGCCCCCAGTAGGAGCAATACTCCCAGCAGCCGAAATGGGCCGTCATGGCGATCCAGTCACGGCCGTGCACCTTCGCATAATGTTCCTCGAACCCTTTTACGGTGAGTACCGTACGGCCTTTTTCCTCGCTCATGTGGGCCATATTGACCGTATCGACGAAAATCTCGGCAAGCGTACGGTAAAAACTGCGGCAGACGGCCGCCCGTTCCTGCTCGCTTTTTTCGGGGAACGAGTTCCGCAAATTGGCCTTCACGACCTTCATGCGGTAGCGCAGGCAATAATAGAGGATGAAAAAGAGCAGGTTTTCAACAATGTAGTACTTGAACCAGTAAGGCATCACGGCAAATACCCGCGCCCCGAGCCACAGGAACTCCAACCATATCTTTTGTATGAAATTCAGCTCTGTACGTTTCATCCGGCAAATCAACGGTTACGGTTCGACGAAAAGTTTTACATTGGCGACCTTGGTGCGGATTCTCAGCCAGTTCGCGAGCGTCGTCCGGTCGATGGAATCAGATGCGACTTTCGGCGTGACCACACAGACGAGCGTCGTATCGAGCGGCGCGCCCGAAACGTCGAACGTAATGCCCTTCATGAGCGATATGGCCCTGACGTTCGTGGTCATGGCACCCACCTCGCGCGAAATGTCGTCCACCTCGACATTCGTGACGCGGTAGCGTTTCAGCTGCGCAGCCATCTCGCCTATGCGCCTGTTCTTCTCCTCCAGAAGCTCGAGGTAACTTTGTTGCAGCGACGCCACATCGATCTTGTCCGTGGTGTTCGCCTGGCGGACGACCAGCTCGACCTTGTCGAGCCCGAAGCTACCCATCTGCGTGCGGGCGTTTTCGATGGTTCCGTCGTCGAGCGGCTCCCCCAGGAGCAGCAGTTCGATCTGCGACGGATGTCCGTGGTGTGCGTAACGCTTATTGCACTCGATCACACGCGTATGGGGAAAATTGAATACCTGCGAGACATATTTGTCGGCCGCCGCCTCGAAAAGCGACACCCTGACCATGTGGAACCCGATGACGACGCTCGGGATGAAGGTCACCAGCGTGATGACCATCATCAGCCGCTTCACGTTGCGCTCGCGCACCTTGTCTATGAACGCCTTTTTCTCGTATTTCAGGAAACGCACCATGGCGTAGGTCGCCAGGGCGATGAATACCGAGTTGATGAAAAAGAGGTAGAACGCCCCGAAGAAAAACCGGATCTGCCCCGTGGCAAGGCCGAAGCCCGCGGTACAAAGGGGCGGGATCAGCGCCGTAGCGATCGCCACGCCCGGGATCACGGTCGAAGTGCGATCCTGCCGCGTCTGCGCCACGATACCAGCCAGGCCGCCGAACAATGCGATCAGCACGTCGTAGGTCGTCGGCACGGTGCGTGCCAGCAACTCGCTGCTGTTCGACGACAGGGGCGACACCAGAAAATAGGCTGTCGAGGTGATAATCGCCACGACGAACATCAGCGCATAATTGCGCAGCGACTTTTTGAGCAGTTCGAAATCGTTGATACCCAGCGAGAGGCCGATGCCCATGATCGGCCCCATGATGGGCGAAATGAGCATGGCGCCGATAATCACGGCGGCCGAATTGACATTCAGGCCCAGCGACGCGATCATCGTCGCAAAGATCAGCACCCACAGGTTGACCCCGCGGAATACCACCCCTTTGGAGATCGACGCCACGACCTCGTCGCGCTGTGCCTTGTCCTCGTCGAGGCTGAAACGCCCCCGGAGGAATTCACGCATCTCTCCCAGCCATGCCGAGGAAGAGCGTTTGATCCGATGCGTATCGTTGTTGTTTTCCATTTTCCAGTCCTTTATTCAGTCTCCTCATCCGGTAATTCCCTCTTCGGTTTGGGTTTCCCGGCCAATACGATCACAAATTCGCCTTTGGGTTCCGTCGTACGAAAATGTTCCAGCACTTCGGCGACAGTGCCCCGCACGGTCTGCTCGAACTTCTTGGTCAGCTCACGCGATACGGACACCCTGCGTTCCGATCCGAAAACTTCGGCGAACTGTTCGAGGCATTTCACCACCCGGTAGGGCGATTCGTAGAATACCATCGTGCGCTCCTCGTCGGCAAGCGACTGCAACTGCTTCGCCCGCCCCTTTTTCTGGGGCAGAAACCCCTCGAAACAAAACCGGTCGCACGGGAATCCGCTCTGCACAAGAGCGGGAACCAGCGCCGTGGCACCGGGGAGCGTCTCGACCTCGATGCCGGCCTCGACACACGTCCTGACCAGCAGAAACCCCGGATCGGAGATACCGGGTGTCCCAGCGTCCGAAACCAACGCGGCATTGCGTCCGGCGGCAATCGACCCGGCCACCATCTTGACCGTGGCGTGTTCGTTGAACTTGTGGTGCGAATGGAGTTTTTTCTCGATACCGAGGTGTCTGAGCAGGAACGACGTAGTACGCGTATCCTCGGCGAGGATGAAATCCACCTCGCGCAGCACATCGACCGCCCGCAGCGTGATATCGTCGAGGTTCCCGATCGGGGTAGGTACGATATAGAGCTTGGCCATGGGGCTATGCGAATTTACGTTCGAGCAGTTCCATCAGGAACTTCGCGCCGTCGGAATTGGCATTCCAGGCATAATTCTCGGCAATGTAGATCATGCAGTCGTCAAAATCGCCGAAGGCATCGAGCTTGTCGAGCGCCGCTTCGTAAGCCCGGGCATCGCCGTCGAACAAGTCGCGGATCATCAGGAACTTGTCGTTGATGCCGATGGCGCGCCTCAGGTCGGTGACGGGCTCGCTGCGGCGCAGTTCCGAGGCCATGTCGCGCGGCGGCACAATCGTATCGGCCAGCGTCTGTTTGTCATGGTTGATCACTTCGCCCAGTACGGCCCCGTTATTCGGCGCCCCGTTCCCTGCAAGGGTAATCTCCTCGAAATCGGGCTCTTCGTCGTCATTCCCGGTGTCGGGCACGGATGCCGGACGCTGCGACACGGACGCCGCATACACCCCTTCCGCAGGAGCTTCATCCCCGGCGAACATACGCGGGGTGTCCGGGACAGAAACGCCAGGGCCGGATACCGGTTCCGGGCTGTCGGTTGCCGGACTGTCGGTTGGAAGCTGCGGCCGCCCTGCCACGGGTTTTGCGGCGTCCCCCGCGGCAGGTGCCGGAGCAGGCTTTTCGGCCGTCGGCCGGGCAGCCGGGGGTTCGGGATTGTAAAGCGACATGATTACCCGCTGTTTATGGCGGTGGCGCTGGGTCTCCTCTTCGATGCCGAACAAGGTCGGCGCGATCGACTGCGGCGCTGCCGCAGGATGCGCCCCTGCTCCGGGAGCCGGAAAGGTAACGCCCGTTTCCGCCCCTGATCCGGCAATTGCTTCCGGTTCGGGCATCCCCGAGGGTGCTTCCCGGTGTGCGGGCTCGTCCCGGGGGGCGGTTGCCCCTTGCGGCCCGGATGCCCCCGGCACACGGGCAAGCTCCTGCGAACCGGAATCCCCATGCGATTCGGATGCCGCCGCAATATTTTCAGCCGGCACTTCCTTGCCGGCGCTATTTCCAGTCGATTCGGGCGCAGGAATTTCTTCCGCAGCCGGGGTTTCAGGATCGGAAACCAGCCCGGCAACCGGGGGTTCAGCCTCCGCAATCGGCCCCGCAGCCGGTTCAGCCGGGATTTCGGCAGGTTCCGCAACAACCCCGGCCGGCTCTTGTCCGTCCGCCGGCACGGAATCCAGCACGGATTCGGCCACCGTTTCCGCCACCGCGGTATCGCAATCGGGGAAATCTGCCCCGGACTCCGCCACGGGCAGGCCGGCCAGGGGCGCAATGAACCCTGATTCGGGTTCCGGCCCGGATCCGGAGAGCGACGGTAATTCGGGTTCCGCCACGGACAGCGACTCGATCGAAAGCACCTCGCCGAGGTCTAAGCTGACCGGAATCTCCGTCGGGAAGGGTTCCTGTCCGGAGGCATCTGCCGCGGGAGGTTCCGCCTCCGCACCGAAACGCACGGCCTCGTAGAGTGTCCGCAACTTATCGAGTACGAGATCCCGCTCGAGGGAGCCGATCTCCTGGTTCGCATTCCAGCCTTCAACGATTTCCGAGAGCTTGCGCAATTCGCTCCGCACGTATTTCAAATCCATAATCCGCACACTTTTTGCCTCCAAAGATAGGAAAAATTTACGAACACGCCGCCCAAAACCCGAGATAATATCCCCGAGGGCCTGCGGCGCCGCTGCGGGGCACAAAAAACGGGGATCGACACACAGCCGATCCCCGTTCGTATGCGGGAGTAGTCTACTCCCCGAAAATATGCCGCGCATAATTATACCCGCAGGCATCGTAGATCCGCGCCAGGCGGCGGACACGGTGCAGATAGCCGGCATAATCCTTCCGGTCGAGGCTCCACCCCACTTCGGCCAGCGCGCTCAGGCGCGGCAGAAGCATATATTCGGCATGGGGCCATGTCGCGATATACTCCGTCCACAGGTTGGCCTGCACGCCCAGGATACAAACCTGCTCGGCAGGCGTCAGCTGCTCGTAAGGATCGAGTTCGTAGACCTTCTCCACAGGTAGGTACCCGCCGATGGCAAGGGGTTCGCGGGCCGTATCGCGCGTCTGGTAGTAATCCAGGTAGCAGTTCGTGGTCGGCGCCATGATGGCATGGTTGCCCTGCCTGGCGGCCTCGATCCCCCCTTTCGCTCCGCGCCACGACATGATGGTCGCCGTCGGGGTGACATCGCCTTCGAGAATCTCATCCCAGCCGATCAGGCGGCGTCCGCGGGCGTTCAGAAACTTTTCGACGCGCGCCGTAGCGTAATTCTGCAACTGGCGCGGGCGCCTCAGCCCTTCGGCCTTCATGCGCGCCTTGCAATGCGGGCACTTCTCCCACATCACCGTCGGACATTCGTCGCCGCCGATATGGATGTATTCCGACGGGAAAAGGCCGACGACCTCTTCCAGCACCCCCTCGATGAATTCGAAGGTCGTCTCCTTGCCGATGCAGAACACCCTGTCGTCGATATCCCAGGTCTGGCGCACCTCGTATTGTTCGCCCGTGCAGCCGAGCCACGGATAGGAGGCCAGCGCGCCCACGGCATGTCCGGGGAATTCGATCTCGGGGATCACCGTGATAAAACGCTTCGCGGCGTAGTCCACGATGTCGCGGATCTCGTCCTGCGTATAGTAACCGCCATAGGGCGTTTCGTCGAACTTGCAGTTTTCGTCGTACTCGCCGCCCGGGTCGCGGCCGATCAGCGTACGGCTGCGTACGGAACCCACCTCGGTCAGTTTCGGGTATTTCTTAATCTCGATACGCCATCCCTGGTCGTCGGTCAGGTGCCAGTGGAACACGTTGAGCTTATGCAGGGCCATGATATCGAGCGCCTCCTTCACTTCGTCGACCGTGAAGAAATGGCGGCAGACGTCGAGCATCATGCCCCGGTAGCCCAGGCACGGTTTGTCCTCGATCGTCACGACGGGCAGCTCCACGGCCCGCACGTTGGCCGCACCGTAAGCCGCAGCGGGGATCAGCTGGCGGAGGGTCTGCACCGCATAGAACGCCCCGGCTGCGCTCCCGGCAACAATCTCCGCACGCCCGGGCGTAATCTCCAGGCGGTAGCCATCCGCCGGCATCGCCGCGTCGCACGAGATATTCAGCGCCCCGTCGAGGGGCACGTCGGCATGCCGCACCCGCAACCCTTTGCCGAACACCGGTTCCAGTACCTGGTCGAGCGCCCCGGTCACACAGGCCAGACTGTCGTCGCCGGACAGCAGCACCGCTTCGGTCGAAGCGGTCAGCAAAAAAGTTCCCTGCCCCTTCGCGACGCGTTCGGGGAGCGGTACCACCGCGACTTCATCGTCGGCGGGGATTACCTTACCGCAGCCGCAGAGGGCCGCACAGAGGACAACGAGGGGTATAAGTCTCTTCATATCGGGCTTGTTTTAAATGGGGTTGCTCAGGAACACAAGGTAAAAATAAAGCAAAAAACGGACAAATCAAAACCCCGGCCCGTTATTCGCACGCCGAAGCCCCCAGCAGCCCCACGTGTTCGACCGACGAACAGCAGATATGGAGCCGTTCGACCGTCTTGGCATACGGGAACTGTTTCAACTGCTCGTACATCGCCTCCCGGAAAAACCCGAAGGCATGGGCGATGCTCCCGCCGAAAACGATCGCTTCGGGGTCGTAGGCATAGAGGATCATCATCACCAGCCGCCCGATATGTCCGCCGAATTCGTGCCACAGCGCCAGCGCCGCGGGATCGCCCGCCAGGGCACGCTCGTAGGCTTCCTTGCCCGTCGTGCCGCGGCCTACGAAGAAACGGCTGCTGCAATAGTATTCGTAATCGCGGTCGAGGTACGGAATGCTCCCGATCTCCCCGGCGCCCGTATCGTGCCCGCAATAGAGTTCGCCGCCGATCACGATCCCCGCGCCGACACCCGTGCCGAGCGCCACGCACACCACGTCGCTGTATGCGCTCGCCTCGCCGAAGCGGCTGACGCCCAAAGCAAAGCAATTGCAGTCGTTGTTGACATATACCGGGACGCCGAACCGTTTTTCGAGCAGGTCTTTGAGGTATACCTCGCGCCACGACGGGATGCCTACGACATTGTAGACGATCCCGCGCGCCGCATCCACGACCGACGGCACGCCGATGCCGATGCGGGCGACGTCGGAGGTGATGAGCTTCCCGATGAGCGAGGCAATTTGATCCACGACCTCCCCTTCGGGGCGGTCGGCTTTGCAGGGTTCGGAGAGCAACCGCACGATGCGGCCATCCTTCACCAGGCCGGCGCGCACGTTCGTGCCGCCCAAATCCACACCAATCCTCATCGCGCAATCAGTTGTTATTTTTGACTTTCACAACTTTCCCGCCGCGGAATTCCACATGGTCTGCAATCCGGCCGTCGCGCTCGTGTATCCACGTCTCGAAGCCTCGTTCGCCCTCGGTCAGCACGAGGATGCGCACCCCCGGCCGCAGGTTGTTGTAGGTCGTATCGTCGCCCGAAAAACGACCGTAACCGAGGGCGATACCCTTCTCGGCCACCACATAGTCGATGTCGTGGTCGTGCCCCACGAAGATGCCCATCACATCGCCGCACTCGGCCATCGCGGCGAACATGCCGGGGTTCAGCGCCCCGGGGCATTCATCCTCGGCGGCACGGCCGACATGCGTATTGTCGGGGTTCCGCCATGCAGCGACGTATTCGGGCAGGGCGATATGGAAAAACGCCAGCGCCGGCAGCGGCTTCCCGCCGTTGGCCGCGGTATAGGCGGCGCTGCGGGCACGGTACCAGCCCACCTGCTCCTGCGTGAACCAGCCGTAGCCGTCGATAGACGGGATTGTTGAATAATCGTGCGAATCGAGGCAGTAGAGCAATGCCGCAGGTTGCGTCGTCCCGGCGATCTCCAGCACCACGTCGGCCAGTTCGCCCCCGGCGCCGAGCGTATTGAGCGTGCCGGCATACGAGGTGACGATGCGGCCGATCTCCGCGCGTGTGAGATCCTGCTCGGCGTCGTGGTTCCCCAGCACCACGCAAAACGGCAGGTTGCGTTCCGCGACGGGCTCCAACACGCGGTGCCACGCTTCGGCTGCGGGCTTGCCCGTCACCACGTCGCCCGTGAAGACCACCAGGTCGGGATGCTCCGCATCGAGGATGTAGCGCATTTGGGCGATGGTTTTTTCCGCCTGCGCCCGGCGGTAAGGCGTACCGAGGTCGAGATGCACGTCGGTGAACTGTGCGATCCGGAATTTGCCGTCCCGGCCGAAATGCAGGGCGGGCGCCTGTGCCTGTGCCGAACACCACAAGGCGACGGCACACATAAGAGTCGTTATCTTTTTCATAGGTAGGTTAGGTTCCTTAATTCAGTTTCACGCTGCCGCTCTTCTCCACGCGGACGGTGCGGCTCTGCCCGTCGCCCCACGTCACCGTCAGGTCGAACGGCACGTTGGTCGTAACGCTCACCGCAGGCACGTCCCCGGCTGAATTGCGGCCTTTGACCTTCAGCCCCACGACACCCTCGGGGCCATAGGGATAGCGGTCGATGCCGTGGGCCTCGGTATGGTTGATGTCCCACACGATACGCCCCTCGGAATAGTCGGATTTGATGCCGAGGATATACTCGATGAACACCGCGATCGGCGGCAGCCCCGCCCAGCCCACGAAGTCCTTGCGGGCCATGAACCCGGGTTCGATCTTCTCCGGGGCATAGTACTCCCAGAAAGTCCCGGTATTCTTCCACACTTCGAATACGGCGTTGAAATGGTTTTCGGCCACCTCCAGCGCAAGGTCGTGGTAGCCCTTGCGGTAGAGGCCGTCGATAACCATGTAATTGGCACCCGGCCATACGCCGCCCTGCCAGTAACGGCCCGTCGGGTTGTATTTCGGGTGGTCGGCCGAGAGCGACGGCACGCGGTGCGGACGGTCGAATTCGGCCGTGTCCGCCAGGTGCGCAACCATGCGATCCATCCGCCCCTTGTCCAGCGCGTCGGCTTGCAGGGCCCAGAAGGCGCCGATCCCCTTGGTCGTGCAGAGCGACCCGTCGCCGTAGCGGTCGTAGAGGAAACCCGTCGCGTCGTCCCACAGGTGTTCGTTGACATAGGCGCGCAGCCGTTTCATCTCGTCCTCCATGTCCTCGATCTCCTGCCAGCGTTCGATGTGGAAACCGATGTTGAGCAGCGATTCGTCGACCAGCATCTGCTGCAGGTTGGTGTCGAGCCAGACCATGTGGCCGTGCGAGAAGATCGGGTTGTATTCGGGCTTCACGCGGGGCATGTTGTCCATGCCCGTCCCCCATCCGCTCGACCAGTAGGTGCCGTCGGGCCACGTGCGGTTGAGCCGCCACCACTTGGCATAGGCGCACAGGGCGGGGAAAACCTTGTGCAGGCGGTCGATGTCGCCGAACTGGCGGTAATACATCAGTTCGACCCACGGCAGCAGGTTGGGCCCCGTCGAGGTGGGATCGTAGCGCTCGAAGCAGTCGGAGCCGTCGGCACGGATCTCGCGGCAGATGAACCCGTCGGGATGCTGCTTGGCGTAGAAGTTGTCCAGCGTGCGCTGGAACGGGAAAAAGCGGTAACCGTAGCGGGCGAACATCATCATGAACGAAGCGTCCCACATGAAGATATTGCCGTTGTAGGCAATATCGAGGTAAGGCGACACGAACCCCGAGTCCTCCTGCGGCTGGCGGATGTTGCCCACGGCGATCTGCCAGGCGTGCCAGTACATCTCGACCTCCTTTTCATGCCCTTCCCACACGGGCGAGGGCAGGATCTTGCGCGCCTCGGCGAACGTCCGGGGTTTGATGTGTTCGGGTTTGGCCGTGCGGAACTCGTTCTCGGCCACGAATACCTCCTTTACATAGGTGTTTTTGTAGGGCAGCTTGTAGGGCCCCGATTTGAGGTCTTGCGCCCCTGCCGTGCCCGCTGCGAAGACCAGCGACATGAATGCCGCGATTTGTTTGCGTAGCGTCATAGTATGCGGTTATTTTATCAGTGATTTTATCCTGCGTGCAATCTCGGTATTCATGTAGGTGCCGCAGAACTTGTCGGCGCCCGGGCCGTAGGCGAATACCGGAAGCATGGCGGGCGTATGGTCGTCGGAAACATAGACGCCCGTCACACGCCCCGTATGCTCGTCGCCGTCGACCACCACCAGGCCGCCGGTTTCATGGTCGGCCGTGACGATGACGAGCGTCTCGCCGTTCGTGTCGGCGAATTTCAGCGCCTCGGCAACGGCCAGGTCGAAGCTCAACATTTCGATAATAGAACCGGGCAGGCAGCGCGAATGCCCCGCATAGTCGATCTTGGCGCCCTCGACCATCAGGAAAAACCCGTCGCCGCCGCGTTCCTGCAATTTGGCGATCGAAGCGCGCGTGGCATCGGCCAGCAGTGTCAGGTTGGCCTCCTCGGCCGCATCGTCCATCGCCTCGTCGATGCAGATGACCTTGCCCTTCGCGGCATCGATCCCATCGACCGAACGCACGAAATCGTATTGTTTCTCCAGTTCCCCGACCAGGTCGATCCCGTCCTTGCGGCGTGTAAATTCACGGATGCCGCTGCCGCAGAGCAGGTCGATGCGCCCGTCCATGAGGCAGCGGGTCAGCTCGTCGGCATTGTCGCGCTCGACCGAATGCCCGTAGAAGGCCGTCGGCGTGGCATCGGCAATGTTACCCAGCGTCACGACGCCCACGGGCAGCCCCCTGTCGTGGAAGAAATCGCTCAGCGAGGGATAGGGCACGCCCTCCGGGCTCATCGAGATATGGCGGTTATCGTGGCGTTCGCCCGTGGCCAGGGCGCTGCCGCCGGCAGCCGAGTCGGTCGTGAAGGCATCCAGCGCATTGTTCTGTTGCAGGCCGATATATTTCATCTGCAGGGTCGACAGCCCCTTGTTGGCATAGAAAGCCGCCACGATCTGCGACAGCCCCATGCCGTCGCAGATCAGGTAGATCACGTTGCGAACCCGTCCCCGGCCCCCGTCGTTGCGGTAAGTCGGGGTGTAGACGTCGATGCCCTTGGAGAGTTGCAGTTTGTCGTTCTGGAAGCCCCGGAAATCGCGCGTGGTCTTGTCCAGGCGCTTGGTGCCCGTCACGCCTTCGGCGGCCGTGCGGCGTTCGCCGATCTGGAAATTCTTGTTGCCGAAATCATCGAAGAACGCGGCGCACACCTCGGGGTGGTCGGTATTGAGGTAGTCGATACCCATATCATAAAAGGTATAGTAAACCGTCGTCCCTTCGGGGGCGCCCCAGAAACGCACGGGTTTTCCCCAGGCATGTGCGCGGTCGATGACCGTCTCCAGTTCCGCACGCTCGGCCGGGATGATCGAGCCCTTGCCGTTCCACTGCGAATAGTCGCTGAAATCGGCGCTTATCAGGGCGATGCGCTCCAGTTGCGCGGGCGTATAGTCGGCATCCCACACCCCGTCGAAACGGATATAGGAGGGATATTTGCCGAAATCGGCCGGTGCCGGGACACGCCCCGTGACAACGATCCGCACGGCCTCGGGGTTCACCGCCGGGTCGAACACCTCGGGATAGCGGCCCAGCAATGCCGCAACGGCCTGTAAAGTCGGTTCGGTAGCAGACTTGAGCTCGACCATCAGTTGAAGGTGTTCGCCGGAATCCTTCCATGCCCGCCCGCCGTTACGCCCGAAGAGCGTCACCAGCGGTTCGACGTAGAGCGCCTCGAAGGTCATGCCGGGCGAAAGGTCTTCGACCTCGTGCCCCACGAGCAGCTTGCCGCCGTGCAGGAACACGTCGGCCTCGATGGAATAGACCTGCTGGGCGTACGCCTGCCAGAAGGGGGCACGGCGGCAATAATCGTTGTGCGAATGGATCAGGATGGGGCGCTCGGCCACAGCCGTGGCGCAGGTGCACAGAGCTGCGAACAGCAGCCAGCTTTTGAGTATCTTTTTCATTGCGGGATGTTATTTTTCGAATTTGACAATGGCCATCACGGGGGCATGGTCGGAGACATAACCGCCACCGAGCGTATCGGGCAGCACCTCGTAAAGGTCGGCGGCGATGCCGTCGCTCACGAAGATGTAGTCGAGCAACGGGCGTTCGGCCTCGAGTATCTGCCCGAAGTCGGAAAAGCTCCACTCCGTGCCGGATTTACGGGCGGCGACCTGCTTCACGTCATGCAGTACGCCGTCTTTCTGCACGTGCGCCACGACCGACGAGCCGGGCTCGGAATTGAAATCGCCCGTCAGGATCACAGGCCGATCCCCGCGCAGCGCTTCGATGCGCTCCCTGAGCAGGTTCACGCCTTCGTCGCGGGCGACCTGCCCTACATGGTCGAGGTGGGTGTTGACGAAGAGGAACTCCCGGCCCCCTTCCCTGTCATGCAGTACGACCCAGGTTGCCACGCGCTCGCAGGCGCCGTCCCACCCTTTCGAGCCTGCGACGTCGGGGGTTTCGCTCAGCCAGAAAGTCCCGGATTCGAGGGGCGTAAAACGATCCCGCCGGTAAAATACGGCACTGAACTCGCCCGCCTCGGCACCGTCCTCACGGCCGACGCCCACCGCAGCATAGCCGGGCAGCAAACGCTTCAGGTCGCCGAGCTGGTTGGCAAGCAGCTCCTGCGTGCCGAAAACGTCGACGCCGTGCGAAGCGATCACCTCGGCGACCCGCCCGCGGCGGAAACGCCAGTTGTCCGCCCCGTCTTCGGGGTTGTCGTAACGCATGTTGAAGGTCATGACGCTGAGCGTCGTGGCCGAACCGCAGGCAGTGAACGCCGCTGCCGCCAGAAGATAGAACAATCGTTTCATAACTTTTATTTAAAATCAGCGGGACAATCGGGAAATTCAACGTACAAACGCTCCGCGGGGATCTGCTCGAAGCCAGCCGCTCCGGGCGCCCTCCAGCCCCAGGAGAGATCCTGCCCCTCGTAATCCTCGAAATACATGAGCGTATAGGGATGCAGACCCGCTTCGAGCGCCACGCGCCCGGTCGCCATGACCGAAGCGTGCGACCCATCGTTGTCGACCACCTTCCGGTCGCCGATCACGAGCACGCTGCCGTCATCGCTCTTGGTCATGAACTCCCACACGCCCCGTTCGGGAATGCGGATCCAGCCGTTGAAAATATATCCGAAATGGTCTTCCTGCGGGGCATCGGCAATCGACGGCTCGGGCATTGTCCCGGACGCTACGAGCTTCCCCCGGCGAATCTCGTCCACATGCGAGAACACGCCTTCGTAACAGGCATAGGCGACACCCGGACGCATGGCCGCGCCCGCTCCGGGCAGTCCCTTGCGGAATACGGCCTTCTCGGCTTGGAGCGTCAGCGTACGGCTCGGTGCGGCTCCGGGTTTGAATCCCCGCGCTTTGAGCGTCAGCGAGCGGTCGACAACGACGGGCCCGGCATAGAGCACCGAGGTTTCGTCCGGCTCCGAGCCGTCGAGCGTATAGCGGATTTCGGCTCCGGCCGTCATCGTGGCCAGGGCGACGGCCACAGGCTCGGTGAAGAGGCTCACGTTCTGCGTGGTATAGGGAATCGAAACGACCTGGCCGCGCGTAAGCGAATAGGGCTCTGCTGCGGCATCCGTTCCACGGGCGTAATCGGGTTCCGTACGGAGTTCGAAATGCAGTTCCCCACCCTGCATCAGTTGTTCGTAGGTGATGAAATTTTCGGTCACGGGCACTCCGTCGAGCGTCACCGAAGCGATATAGGTATTGCGGCGGGGGTTGTTTGCCGTAACGGTCAGCGTGCGGCCGTTGGCCAGGCGCACGACGGCCTTCGGGAATTGGGGTGCGGTCAGCGCAAACTGGTTCGAGCCGGGGCAGACGGGATAGAAGCCCAGGCTGGAGAAGATGTACCACGCCGACATCTGGCCGCAGTCCTCGTTGCCGATGATCCCCGCGGGCGTCGGGGCGTACATCCCGTGCAGCAGGCTGCGCGTGAGCTCCTGTGTCCGCCACGGCTGCCCGACATAATTGTAGAGGTAGGCCATGTGATGGCTGGGTTCGTTGCCGTGGGCATACTGCCCCATGAGCCCCGTCACGTCGCTTACGTCGAGCTGCATCTCGTCCGATTCGAGCGTAAAGAGCCGATCCAGTTCACGGACGAACGCCTCGCGGCTGCCGAAAAGCCCGGCGAGCCCGTTCACGTCGTGCGGCACGAAGAAACGGTAGTGCCACGGCGTGGCCTCGGTATAGTCGCGCCCCGTGGCGAACTCCTCGAACGGCTCAGACCAGTTGCCGTCCGTCCCACGGCCGCGGAAGAAACAGGTCGATCCGTCGAAGACATTGGCGTAGTTGAGCGCCCGCTGCGCATACTCCCGGGCGACGTCGTCCCGGCCCATGGCCCCGGCCATGCGGGAGATCGCCCAGTCGTCGTAAGCATATTCCAGCGTGCAGGAGACCGACTCGCGCTTGATATTGGAGGGTATAAACCCCTGTACCACATAGTAATCGGAACCTTTCTTATTGATGTTCGACGAGCGGATCATCGCATCGAGCGCCTTTTCGGCATCGTATCCGCGGATACCTTTCAGGTAGGCGTCGGCAATGACCGACGCGGCATGGTAGCCGATCATCGTCCCCGTCTCGCCCGACGCGAGCGGCCAGATCGGAAGCTCGCCCGTTATGTCGTACATGTCGAGCATACTGCGGATCATGTCGTTGACTAACGTCGTATCCACCAGCGTCTGCAACGGATTCCACGCGCGGAAAGTGTCCCACAGCGAGAATGTCGAATAGTAGGCACCGCCCTGCGGCATACGCGCGATGCGCTGGTCGTGACGGCGGTACTCGCCGTTGACATCGCTCATCAGATTGGGCGTCAGCTTGGTATGGTACTGCGCCGTATAGAAATTGACCATTTCGTCGCGCGAACCGCCCTCGACGACGATGTCGCCCAGCGCTTCGCGCCACAGCGCGGCGGCACGCGCATGCACGGCATCGAAATCCAGCTCCGGCACCTCGGCGACGCTGTTGAGACGGGCATTCGCTGCGCTGACCGACGACAACCCGACGGCTATCGTAAGCGTTTCGGTGTCCGGCGCAAAGGTCAGCACGGCCTGTTTGTCGCCCAGCAGCCGCACGTCGGCGAAAGGCTCCGAAAAACGGGCGGAGAAAAAGACATACTGGTCGGGCACCCACCCCTGCGTGCGGCGCATCCCGGCGATCTCATCGGGCGCCGTCGTCCGCAATTCACGCATGTCGACCTGCTCCTCGGCGATCGTGTGCATCAGGTCGACGACCACCTGCCGCGGCCCCTTGCCCGTAAAGGTATAGCGGTGCACGCCCGTACGGGGCGCCGCCGTAAGCTCCACCCGGATATTTTCACCGGGTAACTCCACGGCATAATAGCCGCAGGAGGCCTTCTCGTCCCCGTGCGAAAAGAAATAGGGCTGCAGGACGCAGGCGCCGTCGTGCAACACGATTTCGCGCGTGGTGGGATGGAACAGGATGTCGGCCAGGTCGGCACACCCCGTACCGCTGAGGTGCGTATGCGAAAAACCGTCGATGGTCGTATCGTCGTAATGGTATCCGGCGCAGGCGTCCCAGTCCCCGGCACGCGTGTCGGGGCTGAGCTGCACCATGCCGAACGGCGTCGTTGCGCCAGGGTAGGTATGCCCGTGGTAGCCCGTGCCGATGAACGGGTCTACATAATCGACCGGGCCGGCCGGCCGCGGCGCGCACGCAAGGAGCCCGAGGGCCAGCAAGGCGAAGGTAAGTTTTTTGGTCATGGCAGTTTCGGTGTATGCGCCCCGTCCGTAAAGCGTTCCATCAAAGATAAGGATTCCGGGGCGGTATTGCAAACCCCGGCAGCCGTATCTGCGCAGCATCGGAACCGGTCGCAGTTTAGGTTATACAAATATAAGAGAAGAGAAGCGTCCCGTCCGTGGCTATTTGCGCTTTTACATCCTCACATCGCGCAGAACCTTCCTATCCGGCGCCGAAACCCCGGCAGGAGTGCCTTTTCGCCCGAAATTCCGTCCTGGGGCAGAAAATTCCCGAAAAAAAGCTATCTTTACCCTCGAAGAGACCCAACCAGACCATGGCACGCGTAATTTTCCTGACCGATTTTTCCGAAGCCTATGCCCGCGAACTGCTGCTCGGCATGGCCCGCTATGCGCACGACACGGCGCAGGCGTGGAGCCTTTGCCGGCTGCCGTTGTCGATACGCGACAAGTTCGGCATAGAGGCGGTGGTCGAATGGGCCGTGCGAATGAAGGCCGACGCCGTGATCGGGCAGTTCTACAACACGGACAACGTCGGTCTGTTCCGCGAAAACGGCATCATCGCCATCGCTCAGGATTTCAAGAAGCGTTTCACGACGATCCCCAACATCACCGGGCCGCACCACCTTGCCGGCCGCATGGCCGCGGAGTATTTCCTGAAAAAGGGGTTCCGCAACTTCGCCTTCTACGGGACGCGGGGCATCGACTTCTCGGACGAACGCTGCCAGGGTTTCCGCGAGACCGTCGAACAGGCAAACCCCGATTTCACCTTCTCGTCACTGCGCAGCGGCGCCCAGAACGACCTGTGGTACTACGACACGGCGCAGCTCATCACATGGCTGCAATCGCTGCCCAAACCGGTGGCCATCATGGCCTGCGACGACAACCAGGCGTACCATATCACCGAGGCGTGCCTCCAGATCGAGGGGGGGGGAATTCGCGTATTCCGAACGACATAGCCATCCTGGGGGTAGACAACGACGAGACGATCTGCAAGCTCTCCGCCCCGAACCTTTCGTCGCTCAGCCAGGGCGTCGAGCAGGGCGGCTACGACGTGGCACGGCTGATCGACCGGCTGATCCGCAACCCCGAAGCGGAATGGGAAGACGTCATGGTGATGCCGCTCAACATCATCACCCGGCAGTCGACGGACATCTATGCCAACAACGACCCGCACATCGCCGAGGTATTGCGCTACATCCATGAGAACATCAGTCAGAAGATCACGGTGGACGATCTGGTGAAGCTGGTACCCCTGTCGCGCCGCCTGCTCGAAACCCGTTTCAAAAAGAGCATGGGCACCTCGATCTACGATTACATCATCCAGACTCGCATCGAAAAGATGATGCAGTTGCTGTGCGAAGGGCTGAGCGTATCCGAGGCGGCCGCCGAGCTGGGCTTCTCCGACATCAAGAACGTCTCGCGCACCTTCAGGCAGCTGAAGGGCATCACCCCGTCGGAATACCGCGAACAGGTCGCCCCGAAAAGGCGTTAGCACCGTCCCGCAAACAGGTGTCCCGCCCCTTCCGTTCCGCGCAGAGATCAAAATTCAGGCATATCGGCCGTTTTTTGCGGAGGATTTACTATCTTCGGGGCAAATTAACCTTCAAACCGAATCTATGTCCTTAAAACCGTTATTCCTATTCGCATGCACCGTGTGCGCGCTGCCGCTCATGGCACAGAAAAACTACACGCTCACCTCGCCCGACGGCACGCTGCAGGCCACCGTCGCCACCGGCTCCGACCTGAGGATCTCGCTCTCGGCCGACGGCGAAACGCTGCTCGCCCCGTCGCCCGTCTCGATGACGCTCGGCGGCGGCGAAGTGCTGGGCAGCAACCCCAAAGTCACCAGGGCCAGGAAAAATACGGCCGACGCACGGATCGCCTCGCCGTTCTACAAGAAGAGCAGCGTCCGCGACCACTACAACGAACTTGAGCTTACGATGCGCGGCGATTACGGGCTGGTAGTCCGCCTTTACGACGACGGGCTGGCCTACCGTTTCACGACCCGGAAAAAGGACGGCATCCTGGTCGAGAACGAGCAGGTCGCCTATACCTTCCCGGCCGATTATACGGCGTACGCCCCCTATGTCGGGCACAAGCGGCTGCTCGATTTCGAAGGGCAGTTCCGCAATTCGTTCGAGAACACCTACACCCGTCTCCCGCTGACGCAGCTCGACCCCCGCAAACTGATCTTCCTGCCCGTGCTGGTGGAACTTCCCGGCGGCCGCAAGATGGTCATCACCGAGGCCGACCTGCAGGGTTATCCGGGCCTCTTCCTCAACAACTCGACGGAGGCCCCCGTGCTGAAGGGCGTGTTCGCCCCCTATCCTAAAAAGGAGGAACAGGGCGGCCACAACCAGTTGCAGATGCTGGTCACGGAGCGCGAACCTTACATCGCCGCGACCGAAGGCACCCGGTCGTTCCCGTGGCGCGTAATGGCCGTATCGAAGGACGACAGCCAGTTGCTCGACAACGATCTGGTCTACCGCCTCGCCCCGGCCTCGAAGATCGCCGACACCTCGTGGATCAAACCCGGAAAAGTGGCCTGGGAGTGGTGGAATGCATGGAACCTCTACGACGTCGATTTCAAGGCGGGCATCAACAACGAAACCTATAAGTATTATATCTGGTTCGCCTCGCAGCACGGGATCGAATACGTGATCCTCGACGAGGGATGGGCCGTGAACAAACAGGCAGACCTGATGCAGGTAGTGCCGGAGATCGACCTGGAAGAACTGGTCGAATATGGCCGCGAGCGCAATGTGGGCATCATCCTCTGGGCGGGCTACTACGCCTTCGAGCGCGACATGGAACGCGTCGTGAAACATTATGCCGACATGGGCGTCAAGGGTTTCAAGGTCGATTTCATGGATCGTGACGACCAACGGATGGTCGATTTCCTGCACCGCGCCGCCGAAGTCTGCGCCGAACATAAGATGCTGCTCGATTTCCACGGCGTATTCAAGCCCACGGGGCTCAACCGCACATGGCCCAACGTACTCAATTACGAGGGCGTGTTCGGCCTCGAACAGCTGAAATGGTCGGCCGAATCGACCGACATGGTGAAATACGACGTCACGATGCCGTTCATCCGCATGGTCGCCGGGCCGATGGACTATACGCAGGGAGCCATGCGCAATGCCTCGCGCGGCAACTACCGCCCGGTGCACAGCGAACCCATGAGCCAGGGCACCCGCTGCCGCCAGCTGGCCGAGTACGTGGTCTTCGAGTCGCCGATCACGATGCTCTGCGACTCGCCGTCGAACTACATGAAGGAACCCGAGTGCTTCGCTTTCATGGCCTCAGTCCCGACCGTATGGGATGAAACGGTGGCCCTCACGGGTTCGGTGGGCGAATATATCGCCATCGCCCGCCGCTCGGGCGACACGTGGTACATCGGCGCCATGACCGACTGGACACCCCGCGAACTGGAGCTGGATCTGTCGTTCATCGGCAACGGCAACTACGACATCGAGAGTTTCGCCGACGGCATCAACGCCGACCGGGCAGCCCGCGACTTCAGGAAGACCGTATCGGAGCTGCCGCAGGATCGCAGGCTGAAGATCCGGATGGCCCCGGGCGGAGGCTATGCGGCCCGCATCTACGCACGATAAACCAGCCTGCCCCCAAAAGGCAGCGGCCTGCGCAGGCCGCTGCCTTTTCATTGCGAGCGATCCGTCCGGCGATGCCCTGCAAAGCGGGAAATCGCAGGCGGAACCGTGCGAAAGCCCCTGCCTGCGATGACAATATGAAAAGAATTTCGTATCTTTGATGTAGTCTGTATATGTTTAATTGACTACGAGCAGATTATGAAGGACTCGCATGAGATAAGCTAACGGATAAGAAAAAGGGAAGTGTTCGGGGACACTCTATTTCTCATGCTTTCAAATAACTCTTCTGCGACAAAGATAAGAATAAAAACTGAGAATTAGAGCGAATTGGGGCAGAAGGTTGAAAACAATAGATTTAGAGAGGAACGGACTGCGCTGTCGAAGCCAAACTGAAGCCATCGAAAAGCCAATAGAAACCGGAATTACGTTACTAAATCGTTACCGCATCTATTTCCGAATAGCTTTTCAGCTTGTTGCGTTGGATCTACCAACAACAAATAACTCTATTCAACGTATTAACCTTAAATTTATTAGAGTTATGGCAAAAAGCACTTTCAAAGTCCTGTTCTATTTGATACATCAATCCGCGTAGAATGGCAAAGTCCCCATTATAGGGCGTATCACGACCAACGGCACGATTTCGCAATTCAGTTGCAAGTTATCCGTTGCTCCCGTATTCTGGGATACGAAAGCCAAAAAGCCTCCGGCAAGAGTGGCACGGTATTAAGAAAAGCTGGAAAATATAAGCAACTCACATTTAAGCTAAAAGCACAAGGGATAGCATTGCCATCCCTTGTGTTTATATTGTTTAATGAATGCGAATAACCTTAGCTGCCGTTTGTTTGAACTGCGGCATGGCGTTTCCGATGGGCGCTCCGATATAAGTAGGATCGCAAACAAGGTATTTACGATCGTCAAGCATAAGATAGTCTCCTGCAATCTCTTCACCGAAAGATACCGCAGTAGCCAGATGGTTCGGATAATGGAGCAACACGACGTCCAATCCGAGCAGGTCGCGCACCAAAATCGAATAGAAAATCGCGCGATCCTCGCAGTCCGAATAAGGGTAATAGAGCGTTTCGTCGGCGAAAAGCGGTCGTTCGTACCCGAACTGCTCCTCATCTGTTTTATACTCGAAAGCCGTTTGTACGAAATCGATCAGCGTATTGGCAGCCTCCGATTTCGATTTTCCGGCAATACACCGGCGCAGAACGGGATACAACTGCTCCTTTGCCCATGCACTCAACGAACTCCGAGAATATAAATCCCATCCGATACGGGGGTATTCGTCGTAAAAGTCGATCAAATTACGGTTGGTTTTAACGATAGCCGAAATGTCGGGATAACGTTCTGATGCGAACCGACGCGGTTCGGAAGGACGGATCGCCAACAACGGTTCCGTAGTAATTTGCAATGAGAAAAACTGTTCTTTCGGAAATTCGCGGTCGAAAACGTGAAATGACTGCTGCCGTACGGTTGGGTCTGCCACGTAATAGCGGTGTCCGTCGACGGTCAAATAGGGCATTTCATATATATCGTCTTCGGATGGCAACAACAACACGAGCCGGTCGTCGGTACGGGCAATACGCACTTTATATCCCGATTGAGTCAGAATATACATTTGCAACAGACGAGCTTCGTTCCGTTCCGAATCTGAAAAAAAAGCGGTTGCCATACATTCGACCAAACGCATGTAACCCCAGTCGCAAAGACGCAGCCGGTCGCGCCATGCAAGGCATTCGGCGACGATCGTGAGATAAGCATCCGACGACAATCGTGTCCACGCATCGGCCACCGCATTTTCATTGATATTTCGCAATGTGAAATGATGGCCTGCATCGAGCGATACCGTACAGGGAGTGCCGTAAAACTCGAATGCGAATGACGGCTGTACGGGCCGTTCCGGTACCGGTAGCGGAACGACCGGCTGCGGGGGCCGTACGGGATCGGGACTCGGGATCACGTTGTCGAATGGAATCGGGTCGTTCGACGGCCCTGCATTCGGGTCTTTTACCGCCGGTCGCGGCGGCTCGGGACGGTCGGGAACCGGCTCGGCAGGCTGCGCATCGAACTGCGGCCATGCGCGACGCATATATTCCGCAAATTCGGCATTTACGCGGTCGCGGTACTCCTTAAAATCTCGTTGTTGCTGTTTCTTGTAGTTATTGAAATCGGACAATGCCTGTCGTTTGTATTCTTCAAATGACTGAGCATGGATTTCAGATATACTGACAAATAGGTACCCTAATAAGGCAATACCTACCCTTATATTACGGCTACTCATACGTTCCCACATTTACGCATTCATATTTAAACTCATTAGACGATTTCAGTATGTGACCGGATGCATCTTCCCGTTCAATACAATGATTCCGATATTCATGTTGCGATCGTGTTTTATTCCTTTCCGAATCCTCTTCATACGTAACAATCAACACGATATCCGTTTGTGTCTCTTTGTCCGTTTTTAGAGATGATGAGATAAATTTATAATTTATTAAAGTTCCACGACCAATGGAGATCGTTACGGTTTCTTCCTCTTCATCCATAATATCGGATAGTATTTGGAAACGGCAGGTCTTAATACTATTCACTGTTGTAATTTTTTCACGATCTTTTTCCGTGGATTTACCTACATGAACAGCGCTACATGTGATATATCGGCAAAGAGCATCCATAAACGCCTCTTGGCGACGTATCAATGGGTCGGAGTTCTTAGAAACTCCGACCCAAAGAGATGTATCCTGTGCATGCAGTTGCTCTGTAAAAATCGCTAAACCGACGAATAATAGAAATTTTTTCATAACGCCTTACTCTAAAACCGGACAAGCATAGCCGTCGATCGTTTCGTATTTCCAGCGTTTATAGGTCGTTGTACCAGAATTGGACGAAACCCAGCTATTCAACAATGATACGATATCTGTTGAATTTCCTTGCAAGAAACATCCAGAGGTAGTACGTGTGTACCAATGTGTTATGTCATAAGATTTATCATTCTCTATCGCATATTCTTGTCCAATGTTATTGGCCACATCATATAACCAATATGTCGTTCCTGAAAGGAACATCCCGCTATCGCTATCTTTAAAGTTGTAACCACCAGAGGGGTAATCAAGAGAATAATGTCCACATATTGTGCAATTTGAATTATTGATGCAATTAAACACATTCACGATTGTTTTAAAGTAGAAATAATTACCATATCTATTGTTGTGCGCGCAGCAATATAATTTAATTCTTCCACAGATGCCGCCTCTATTATTACCCGTTATATCTCCGCAATTGAAAGAATTAGCAATTGAAGTTGTTAATCTCATTGATGATGCCGCCATATTGCTCCCAGTATAAATAAGTTCAACACTACCAATGATTCCTCCTGCATCATCACCTGAAATTATACCGAAATTAGAACAGTTTTGGATTCGCCCACAATCAAAAGTTCCGGAAGATGCAGATTTTGAGCTCTCAGCAACTATTCCCCCAACTATTCCATTTCCACTAATTGAACCATAATTTATACATCCGTCAATAATTCCGTTGTCCGAATTAGTTGCAACAATGCCCCCTGTAATCACGTTATAGCCAGTTGACTGAATTTTGCCTTTATTTGTGCAACTTTCAATTTTTCCAGAATTAGACAAGCAAATACCAGCGATATTATTACTGTTTGATGTTATAAAACAATTGTTGACACAATTTGTTATTGTTCCAGTATTTGTAAGACATATACCAGCATTTTGCGAAGTCCCACTAATTTGAATATTCATCACGGTTCCACTTACTGCAGAAAAAATTGATGACGTCACTCCAGTCAAAAGCATATTATTACCATCAAACGTACCCGCAAATGTTCCAGAGCGCGACCATGCATGGTTGTTCAGCCCAATATTGGTTGTCATCTTAAAAACAACTCCTGAATAAGTTGTTCCCGATGATACTCGATCCAATAATAATCTTAGTTGATCTGCCGAATTGATGATGATGGGATCGCTTTCCGTTCCCATGCCGCCACCGAATTTCGTAGCCACCGATACACCGTCCCAAATGTCGATATCCGTATCTGTCGTCGTAAACGATGCGTCGTCGCTGTATCCCGTTCCTTTCGAATTGATTGCATAAGCCCGCACATAAACCGTTGTCAGCAAAGGCAGATCTTGTAATTTCGTTTTGAATGAATTACCAACTTCGCAGGGGACTTTATTGTCGTATATGGTCGGATCGGGATTGGTCGCCCAACAAAAACCGCATTCGGTTATCGAGGCATTCCCTGTTTCCGCAACCGTTGCCGAAGCATAGGCGGTCGTCCGGCCGACGTTCTCGATGACAACCGGACTCAATTTCGGAACGGTGACGGCCAACGTCGTAAATTCCGCCTCTTTGCTATAGGCGACTCCCATTGCATTTTTGGCATAGGCGCGTATATGATAGGTCGTACCTTCTTCCAATCCGGTAATATTTTTCCCGAGTTCGGCCGAAGAGGGATCGCATGCAATCTTCGCCCCGCTTTCGACGGTCGGAGCGGCACCTTTCGAATAGCAGAATCCACATTCGGAAATGGCCGAATTGCCGTCCGATTCGATTTTGCTGACGACGGTCGCACTCGTCGTCTGAATATTGGATACGGTTATTTCTGTCAACGACGGAAGTGCGACTTCTTCGGTCGTTGTAAATTGTTTTTCATTACCGTAAAATACATTGCCATCCGAGGTTCGAACATAAGCCCGAACATGATAGTTCGTTTCTTTGGCCAATTCGGTAATCCGGCATGAAAAGCGATCTTCCGCTCTCGTAACGTACTCCGTGCGCGTTTTAACCGAGGACGGAATCGACCGGGAAACCAAAGCCGACAGTTTGTCATTGTCGGCAACCGTATAATTGTCTTCGACTGTCGGTGCCGATTTCGTACTCCAGCAAACACCTCGCTCTTTTATCGTATGCCCTCCGTTGTCGGCGATGACACCTCCGCAGGTCGCTGCGTTATGGACGATCTCGGTGACATCGGAAGTTGTCAGCCGAACATCGTTTTTTGCAGTCGTAAATACATTCTCTTCGCCATAAGCAGTTCCCTTTTCGTTGGTTGCATAAGCTCGTATATAGTAAATCGTGTGAGATTCCAATCCGGTTATTTCACTGGAGAACGCCATTGTCTCCGTCGCTTCGCCGAGATTCGTGTATTTCCCTGTCTGTAAGGTCGGCTCCGCTGTTTTGCTCCAGACATGGCCATAGGCTGTTACCTTACCGACATTGCCCAACGACGTGATATTGCCTTTGGCTACGGCTGTAGTACTCGTGATTTCGGTAACGGCTCCGCTCGTTACCGACGGTAAAGTCGGCAATCCGGCAGTGGTGAATGTCAGTTCCTTTTCACTATATACGATACCGACGTTGTTTTCGGCATAAGCCCGAAAATAATATTTCGTATCGGATTTCAGATCGTTTGCGACACTTTCGAACGCTGTCGGCGCCGTGCAGTCTCCCAAATTGGAATATGAGTCTTCGAGTGTTGGTGTAGGTTGTTCGCTCCAGCAAAATCCGTATTTCGTCACTTTCGAACTTCCGACCGATACCATCGTCCCGTGCAATACCGCGCTATTGTAAGTTGCATCGGTCGCATTTTCGACCGATACCGTAGGTTTCTCATTTACGGCGACCTCCATTTTTACAGGAACGACGACGTTTCCTCCGGAGACGGAGAACGAGATCGTCGCATTATACTTTCCAGCAGATAATCCTTCGCGTGTAACAATCGCCTCCAAGTAATCGGTTTTTGTTACCGACCCGGATTCTTTATTCAATACCAACCATTCGTTAGACGATTCGACCGTATATTTCAAAGTCCCGGAACCTGTATTTTTCAATGTCAGTTGTATGGAATTCGTAAGCGATCCGAAGTTTAACTCTTCGGGTTCGATTTCGAGATTCACACTTTCTACGGACATAGAAACGGGTATTTTTTGGCTCCCTCCGTTCGAGGTGACAACGATCATTCCGTTATAATCACCGCGATCCATTTCCGTACGCGAAACCGTAACGACGACGGGGGACGATTCTTTATTGGTCGTTCCGCTGACGGGGGAACAGGACAGCCATGCGATATCCTCGTCGATGTTCCATTGTAAAGTTCCTTTTCCCGCATTGGTGATGTCGATAGCAAGCGTTGCGGTTTCCTCCCCGAAATCCAATTCTTTAGGCATTACATTCAAAATCGGAGTGATCGGTTCCATCGAAATCTGGACGTTCGATGCCGTACCGGCCTTTACGGAAACTTTTTGCGTCTGACTGACATAATCGTCTTTGGTGAAAGTCAGTGTATATTCCTGTGGGTCGATATTATCGAACAGGAAATTTCCTTCTGTACCGGTCACTTGGGACGTTCCTCCCGGTGTCAGAGAAACTTTTACGCCGGCTAACGGTTCCTTCGTTATTTCATCGGCGACAGTACCGGCGATACCGCCGAAAGTATCCACTTCGCTCTCGCTACATCCGAAACAAAGCAAGACCAACAAGAAAAGAGAAAGGCGTTTCATAAGATGATGAATATCCGTTAAAAAGTAACCGCTGCGATCATTCCGGCACTACCGTCCGGCATCACGGCCGGTACAAAAGAGTATGTTTGTCCATTTCCATTTCTTCGATGGACTACGATACGTCGTGCTCCGGGAGCCGCTATCGCATCGATTAAATTATAGACGTAGAGTGCGGCGGCGGCTCCGATGCAAATATTGCGTGCAGTAGCGAAATGGTCGGCTTTGGTCGAATAAGTTTTTATGTGATTTATATTGTGTGTTTGGGCTATTTTCCGGGCATAGTCCGAACGCTGGCTTTCGGTAAAGACGATTCCTGCCGCTAATGCCGCACACCCCCCGAGGATCAGGCCGCCCTTGAGATTGGCTCCTTTGTGGAATTGGCCCCAGCCCGGAATGATCGCCGACCGCCACAGTCCACGGGCGCCGTAGCGGGTTGTCAGTTCGATATTATCGAACAAAGGGGCCTTGCCTAATTCGGATTTGGCATAGAGTTTCGTCAGATAATAATTCCCCGAACGATCCCGTTCCCAATATTCGGCAATGTTTTCGACGTGCAATTTTATCGCATCGTATTGGGCGTGTGTACTCGTGTGGCTATCGTATTCTACTCGTTCCGTTAATTTGCCGTTATTCCATATTTGGGATAAGCGTTCCGAAGATTTATTGTCGGAAATCGCTACAACGCCATTTTTCAATCCGGAATTAGCAATCAACTCGGCAAGACATTTTTCGCGAGCATTATCCAGCGAAGAGGCCGAGGCTGAAACCGTTTCGTACATAAACGATGAATTACTCGGTTTTGGGAGTTTATGAAGCCACTGCGGTTTGATTTTCTCCGACGACCGATATTGAGCCGATGCCGTTTCTCCCAAAAGAAACAGCATCGACGCATGGATCAACAGAATTACGAAATGCTTCATACTACTCCTGTATTTGCTTCTTCTTATATTCTTCAAGCCCTTCGGCCATCTTCTTCACGAAACGATCTCGATCGTACTGCAATTCGATGATGCCGTCACGGTCGAGGGTATTGTTAAGATTCTTTTCGAAATCGTTTTTATTTGTCCGTATTTCGAGACATACATATACTTGGATGCTGCCATCGGCCAAATCATAAATAGACGTTTTGAGAATTCGTGTATTTTTAATCTCTTCGGCGACAAACTGCGTCATAACGGACTCTCCGATTGTCCCCGCCGATTTTTTCAAATTCTTATTTGCATTCTGCTCGTAATCCTGCGCAGCCCCTTCTACCGCTACTTTTATCATAGCAGCAAGTCGGTTGCGGGCATCCCGCTCTGCTTCGTTTAATGCAGTTTTTTCAACATAGGATGTGGCTGTTCCGTAGGCTCGCAGGTTTTCTGCATCCGCTTGTGCCAATTCGATACACGGTTCGGTTGTGCGAAGAGTACGTGCAGGACGCTGCGGTGCAGTTGCCTGTTGTTCCTGTTGTTGTTTCCATTGTTGATACTGATAGTCGGATGAGGTTGTTTTCTTCGATGCACCGCAAGAAACGGTCAAAAAAGATGTCGCGAAAACGATAAAAAGATGAAAGGATTTCATAGTAAAATTGATATTAGGGTTAAACAAAAATTTCAATTTTACCGTCCGGCTCCTATACGGTGGGTTGATACAAAAAGAAAGTGTGGAGTCGATTTCGTTTATCTAACGGAAGGTTCTGACAAAACCCAAGGGAAAATAAACGAATACCCCACACTTGAATAGATATGGAACCCATGAGCAATGAAAATGCCCGATCGCATATATCTAAACAAGAAATGAGTGCTGTTCGTAGCCCTTTCCCTTTGAAAACTGTCAGATTTTCCGTTAAGGACGGTGCGAAAACACTTTCTAACAATATGTCTGTCGATTGCTCGACGAAACAAAAGTAGAAAATAATTTTCACATAGAACAACACTCATGTAAAATTCAGTGCAAATTTCCGCAAAACAATTTTTTATTCCAAGTACAGAAACCCTTGAAATGCAACTTTGTTATTTCCGATGCAAAAAGATCATGCTTTGTTTGGTAAAGGCGGGCAATCTTGTTCCGCTCCCTTATGCGGGAGCGTCATTCTTCCTGCACATCCACTACTCATACCGACTGTTCGGGAGCTTGGGCAGGGACGAATATCCGGACAATATCCGCGGCGGAAGGTAGTATCCCGGGGCGGTCGAAACGATAGTCGTTCCGACCGTTCGTCGTTTCCGCATTTTGCCCGTACCGACGCCAACCTCTTCCAACACCTGTTCCAACCGAGACAACGGGGGCGGCCGGTCTGCCCGGGCCGTCCGCAGGCGGGTTAAATTCGTCCCCTGCACCGCTATTGGTGCTAATCTAATATTTCGCAAAGATGGACGAAAAAGTAAAGAACGACGAGAAGAAGGTAATGCTCGTCAGGCAGACCGGAGAAGGTCAGGAGGGCAAGCTGAAGGCCGTCGGCAGTATCGACGAAGACGGAAACATCGAGACGCTCGACCCCACTGCGGCGAATGTCGCCAAACTGTTCGATGTGAACACGAACCAGCCTGCTCTGGAGGCGTTTTTCACCAAATTCATGGAGCAGTCGCAAGACCCTGTAAAAACGGGTATCTCGGACATCTTCATCATGGCCGAAAGCGTGCTGAACAAACTCATCAAAATCGACCTCGATCCGCAGCTGCTCGAAAACTACCGCGTCGATCCGGCCGAAGAGCTCGCAAAAATGGAACAGCAGATCGCGGTTCCCCGTTTCGAGCCTATGGATATTTCGAGAATCGACACGGCGGATATGGAGCGCATGGGCATCCGTATGGAAGACCTCGAACCCCATTTGAAGGCGATGTCCTACGGGCACAAATCGCACGGACTGATCGAAATGCGGCCGGAGATGGAACCCGGCGGCATGCGCGTCACCACCAAAGGGCGCGTATCGCTCGAAGAGCAGGCCGACGGCTCGCTGAAAGTCGTGCCGCACTACTATCGGGAGAAGTGCGACCTCGACGCGCCCTTTCACAACGTGCTGCTCGACGACGAGGCCAAGCGCAACATCGTCGAAACCCGTCATGCAGGCAAGGTGATCGACCTGGAGCTGGAGCCGGGTAGGATGACGCCCTGTTACGTTTCGCGCGACAAATGGACAAACGAACTCGTTGCGATGCCTGTCTCGGAGTTCGAGAAACGCGCATCGATCAAGAACGCCGACCTCTCCGAGGGTGAACAGCTCGACTTCTACTCCGGACGTAAAATCCTGCTGAAAGGCTATACCACCCGTTCCGGTTACAAACGCGATGCTTACATTCAGATCGACGCCTCGGAGAGCAATATCGAGTTCGACCACAGCGGCCTCGACAAAAGGCGCTATCAGGAGCACAACCGAGGGGTATATGCCGCCAAACGTTTCGAGCAGGGCAACCCCCTGCCGGAAGGCCCGCAGGCCATGTTCATTCCCAAGCGGGTGTTCGGGGTGGAGCTGCCCCAAGAAGCCTACAATCAATGGCTGGACGCCCTCAATTTCCCCGAAAAGCGCAAAGATGTCAAAGCGACTTATTTGCAGGGATTGCAATTCCCCGGAAGCCCGGAACGTGCGGATCGCTGGGTAAAACCCGATTACGAGGCCGGAAAGATCAAATCGTACCGTTGGAACCCGGATTACTCGCGCAAACAGTCCTCCTCGCAGTCGCAGGCTCCGGCTCAAACCCCGTCGAACGAGCCGTCCAAGCAGACCGAAGGACAGCCGCAGAAACGGCAGTCCAAACGCGAAGTGCGTCAGGTCACCCCGCCGAAGCCTCAGCCGAAGAAGTCCAAGAGCGTGGGAGGTCTGTAACATGTTCGCGGCCATTCTGATTATCATCGCGGCCTCGGTGTCGCTCTCCGTCGTGATCCTGCTGATCCTCTATTATATCGGCAAACGCCCCGATGCGGAACGGACGCAGGACGACGACAGCCGGTATTACGACGAGAACGGCAACCACCTCTACTACGACCGCAAGCTGATCGCCCGCCTCGAAAAGGAGAAAGAGCGGGCGGCGCAGCAAAATAAATAGCCACTGAAAACATCCGAAAAACCGAACGAATGAAAGTCATCATAGCAGAAAAGCCCTCGGTAGCACAGCAGATCGCCGCCGTCGTGGGCGCTACCGCCCGTAAGGACGGCTATATCGAAGGGGGCGGCTACGCCGTCACATGGGCCTTCGGCCACCTCGTAGGCCCGGCCATGCCGGAAGCCTACGGCATCGAAGGGTTCAAGAGGGAGAACCTTCCGATCCTTCCCGAAACCTTCGTCCTCGAACCGCGCCGCGTCAAAAGCGGCAAGGAGTACAAGCCCGATCCGGGAGCCGTCAAACAGCTCGCCGTCCTCAAGGAGCTGTTCTCCCGCGCCGAACGAATCGTCGTGGCTACCGACGCCGGGCGCGAAGGCGAGCTGATTTTCCGCTTTATCTATCACTATCTCGACTGCAAGACGCCCTTCGACCGGCTGTGGATCAGCAGCCTCACCGAGCGGGCCATCCGCGAGGGGTTGGCAGCCATACGTCCCGGCAGCGAGTACGATGATCTCTACCTCTCGGCCCGTGCCCGCTGCGAGGCGGACTGGATCGTGGGCATCAACGCATCCCAAGCTCTCGCCATCGCCGCCGGACGCGGTGCATGGTCGCTGGGCAGGGTGCAGACCCCTACGCTGGCGCTGGTGTGCGGGCGCTATCTGGAAAACACCTCGTTCACGCCGCAGACCTATTTCCGGCTCAAGCTCCACACGGCCAAAGACGCTACGGCCTTCGCCGCCCTCTCGTCCCCGAAATTCGACACGAAAGCGGCGGCGGAGGAAGCCTGTGCCACCGTCCGGGGCAGCGACGGCGTAAAGGTTACAAAGGTCGAACGCCGCCATGCAACCGAGCAGCCGCCGCTGCTGTACGACCTGACTTCGCTCCAGAAAGAGGCCAACACGCGGCACGGCTTCTCGGCCGAAAAGACGCTCGGCATCGCACAGGAGCTTTACGAAAAGAAGCTCGTCACCTATCCCCGCACGGGGAGCCGCTACATTCCGCAGGACGTGTTCGAGGAGATCGCCCCGCTGCTGGCCTCGCTCTCCGGCCATACGGGTTTCGGCCATCAGGCCGCCGACCTGTCGGGCGGAGAGCTGAACCGCCGTTCGGTGGACGGCAAAAAAGTGACCGACCACCATGCCCTGCTGATCACCGGCTATACGCCTGCGGGACTTGCGGCGGACCATGCCAAAATCTACGATATGATCGCCGGGCGCATGGTCGAGGCGTTCTCGCCCGCGTGTCTGAAAGAGATCACCTCCGTCCGTATGGAGTGCGCGGGCATCCCGTTCGAGGTGCGCGGTACGGTCGTAACGAGTGCCGGATGGCGCAAGGTATGGGGCGAGCCGGAAGAGCGTACGGAGGAGGATGCGGCGGCTCTGCCCGATCTCGCCGAGGGGGATATGCTCGCCGTGCGCGGATGCGACCTCGTGGAAAAGCAGACGCGCCCCCGCCCGCTGCATACCGAAAGCAGCCTGCTCGCGGCAATGGAGACCGCCGGTAAGGAGCTGGAAGACGAGGCCGAGCGCGAGGCCATGAAGGATTCCGGCCTCGGAACTCCGGCCACCCGTGCGGCGGTGATCGAGACGCTCTTTTCGCGCGAGTATATCAAACGTGAAAAAAAGTCGCTCGTGCCCACCGAGAAGGGCCTCGCCGTGTACGGCATCGTCAAAGATATGCGGATCGCCGACGCCGCCATGACGGGCGGCTGGGAGCTGGCCCTTGCGAAGATCGCTATCGGGGAGATGAACGCCTTCACCTTTCGTAAAGGTATCGAAGTTTACGCCTCGCAGATCACGTCCGAACTGCTCAAGGTGCAGGTCGGGTCGGTCGCCGGGCGTACAGGCGCTCTGTGTCCCCGCTGCGGGGGCCGGGTGACGTTCTACCCGAAAGTAGCCAAGTGCGAAAATGCGGAGTGCGGCCTGACCGTATTTCGGACGATAGCGAAAAAGGAGCTTACGGACGGCCAGCTGGAAGCCTTGCTCGTCAAAGGACGAACGCCGACGATCAAGGGCTTCGCCAAGAAGGACGGGGGCACGTTCGAGGCCGCCGTAGTCTTCGACGGCGATTACCGCACCGCGTTCGCCTTCGAGCAAGGCGGCAAGCCCCGTAAGCCGGGTGCGGCGAAAGTCCGGAAATAATCCTTATCTTTGCCGCTGGACGACTTGTCACAGACGCTTTCGGCGTTCGGCAGGGATGTTCAGTGGCGGCGCTTCGGGTGGGAACCCGGAGCGCCTTTTCTTCCTTCGACCTTTGCGTTTCACACCACTGAACAATCCACATCATGCCGAACGATCATCATAACGCCCCGCAGACGGGGTTATCTTATTACGGCCTTTCGCTGCTCTCTTATCTGCGGGAGAGCCATCCCGACCTGGCGGACGATGCCGACTTCATCCGCACGCGGGCGCAGTCTGCGGCCGAAACATACAGCCGCATCATCCGCAGCGGAGGCTCCCGCATCGAAGCGGCCGAGGAGGCCGACGCCGTACTCTACCGGGGGCTTCATTTCTCGCTATACAGTACGCTCGCAAACGTTATCCGCAGCGAGTTCGCGGAGGACATTCCCGAAGAGGATGTCCGCGAGGCCGCCCTCATCCTCCTGCCGCAGGCCAAAGAGGTCGCCCGAAGCTACGAGCTTACGGACGACTTCGCCGCCACGCCGCAGTACGAGCGGCTCTACACCGAACTTACGGGAACCGTTCAAATCCTGCTCGACAATGGCGTACAATAAGACCGAACACCTGCGCCGCAATATCGAAGCGATCCGCACGGCCTTCGCGCTGGAGAGGGAACAGCGGGCGGCCACGCCCGAAGAGCGGGATGTGCTGCGTGCGTACAGCGGCTTCGGAGCGATCAAGGAGGTGTTGGAGCCGCTGCCGCACAAAAAGGAAACGGCGCTCACACCTCTGATCGAAGAGCTGCACGCCGTGCTGAAAGAGAACACCGGCGGCGAGCGCGAGTACAAACGCTATCTGGACGGCCTCAAAGCTTCGGTGCTGACGGCCTTCTACACACCGGAACCCGTGACGGACGCCATTATGCGGATGCTCTATAATGCGGGCGTCGTTCCGGTGCGTGCACTCGAACCGAGCGCCGGGACGGGGGCTTTCGCGGAGTACCTGCGCCGTTATAACGAAGAGGCCGAGATCACCTGCTTCGAGAAAGACCCGCTGACAGTACTTATCCTGCACCGCCTGCATCCCGACGATACGGTGCGGGTGCAAGGCTTCGAAACCATAGAACCCGCCTACGAGGGGCACTTCGACCTGATTACGAGCAATATCCCATTCGGGGACGTTTCGTTGTTCGATCCGGCGTTCTCCTCTTCGCGCGATCCGGTGCGCCGGCAAGGCGCATGGGCGATACACAACTATTTCTTTATGAAGTCGGTCGATCTGGTGCGCGACGGGGGCCTCGTCGCCTTCATCACCTCGCAGGGCGTGGCCGACGCGGAGCGCAATCGACCCGTGCGGGAGTGGCTGATGGAGCGGTGCGATCTGGTCGCGGCCGTGCGGCTGCCGAACAACCTCTTTACAGACCATGCCGGAACGGAGGTGGGCAGCGACCTTATCGTTCTGCAAAAGAACTCGGCCGCCCGCCCCCTCTCCGAGCGGCAGCGGGACTTTATCGAAACACGCACGCTCTCGAACGGCATTACGGTAAACAACAGCTTCCAATCGCTCGACCGCGTGGTGCAGACCTCGGCCAAAGTGGGCACGAACCCTTACGGGAAACCGGCGATGGAGTTCACCCACGCCGGAGGCGTGGAAGGCATCGCCCGTGCGCTGGCGGATATGCTCGCGGAGGATATGGAGCGGCATTTCAACCGGGAGTTGTACGAAAGCCATGCCCCGAAGACCGCTCCGCGTCAGTACAGGGAATGGCAGACGGAGACGGTAAGTCCGCGACAGGCGCACGACGACATCGGACAGGCACGGAATACGGAGCTGTCCGGGCAAACGGCATTGCGGCAACACGGGAACCGAGAGATCGCACGGGAAATTCCTGCGACGGAGCGTAACAGCATCGGGCAGGAGCAAGAAATAGAATTATCCGGCCAGACAGTCCGGCAGCAGACGCGGCAGGCAGCACCGTCCGCGGCGCAGGCTCCGGAAACTACGGCCGGTATATTCGACGACGAGCCGCCGTACCCTCCCGATCTCGATCCGTTCTGGCAGGCCATAGAAGACCATTGGTTTCCGGACGAGGCCGAGGCGAGAATCCGGACGGAAGAGGCCCTCCGCGCCGAAAGGCGGCAGGCGGAACCTTCATCCGCGCAAACGATGCTCTTCCCGGACGCTCCGGTTTCGCCGCATTCTTCCCGGCAAACCGCCGGATTCCGGCAGCCGGCGACCTCCGTCCCTCTTCCCGAAACAACTCGCGGCGGCGGCCCGCGCCGAGCCGGAGAAGTACTGCAAGAAGTACTTTCCGATCTGCGGCAGAAAGCGGAACGGTATCAGGGCGGCCGGATGCAGGAACCCGCACCTTTCGATGAGCAGCCGGGGCCGTTCTGGCACCCTACCGAAGAGGAGTGGCGCGACCTTAACCGCTGGATGGAAGAACGGTATGCCGTTACGCAGGCCGCCTCCGACGGCTACCGACTCGACCCCGAAACGGGAGAGATGATCCCTATTGAGGATGCCGAAGCGGAGGAAATACGGGACGAAGCGACCGTGCAGGCCGAGGGTGCCGCCATGCCGAACGAATCCCTGCCCCCTCTGCCTACGCAGGAAGCATGGCAGCCTGCCGGGCAGGATTGGGCGGAGTTCGGCGCGTGGCAGGAGGAGCGGGAGAGGCGGTTTATGGAAGAGTACCCGCCCTCGCCGGAAATGTACGGATATGCCGAACCCGCCGTGCAAACGGTCGCGGCAGCAGCCCCGGAGAAGGAGCAGGCAGATACATCGGAGATGCGTCGGGAACCCGTCGTACAGGGTGTTCGGCCGGAAATATCCGAACCTGCGGTTATGGAACCCGCTGCACGGCGGACAGCAGCACACGCCCCTGCCTCGGCGCAAGAGCCGCAGTCCGTGCAGGAAGCGGAACGGTGTGCCGGCAGCACGGTACGCCCGGCCGACGACGGGCGGGAAGAGGCGGCTGCGGAACCCGCTGCAACGGCAGCGCAGGCACGAGCGGCCGGACAACCCACGCAGGATGGGTTCGCAGGATCGCTGTTCAATGCTTTCGATACGCAGACCGAACCGGAGCCGGTGCTGAACGTACAGCAGGAACCGGTGCTTACGCTCTACGACCTGTTCGGGTTCTCAGCCGAAGAACGCAGTCAGGTGAACCGTCCCAAGAAGCGCGGCCCGAAACCTAAAGGCAAACGACAGGCAGCGGGGATGCCGCAGGTACGACACCGGCCTGCACAACAGGACTCGGCGACTTCTTCTCAGAAGGCGTCCAAGCCCGTACAAGAGGAGGAGCGTCCTCTGGACTGGCGGGAGAGGCTGATGCAAAACCGGCCGCATCAAGAGGAACGACAGCCGGCAGAGGTATCGACCGCCGTAACGGCGGAGCGCTCCGCAGGTACGTCCGCAGAAAATCAACCGAGAACGATAACCGGAAACAGGCAGGATGCGGCGAAGCCTGCGGCAGGGCGATCCGGCGTAGCCGGGCAGCCGCAGGCCGCGACCCGAACGGAATACGGAAGGGAGCGGCCGGAACCGTCACGCAAGGTTCCCGACAGTGCTGCGGACGGCAAATCCGGAGACAGGGCGCAGCTATCGGACGCATTGTCGCCACAGGCCGACCCGTTCGATGCGACCGGCTCTCCGCATCCCGCGCCGGATGCCGCCGCCGTCACAGGGGCCGCTGCGGACAATCCGGCACCCGCAGGCAGTGCGGTACGGCAGGGCGTCCCGTCCGCACGTGTTTCCGGAAAGCGAGCCGAAGCCGCTACGCCGCGCAATACGGCACACGGCGACGAAGCGGCCGAAGACCCGCTCGCACCCCGGCCTTTCAAGGGAGAACGGCCGGAACATTACCGCGACGGGACGCTCATCGTGGATAAAGAGAGCCGTGTAGGATACCTGAGCGACCTGAAAACCCTACGCCCGATGTTCCATCCGCTCGACCTGCCCGAAGAACAGCGGGTGAAAATGTCGCTCTATATCGAGGTGCGGGACACCTATTATCACCTCTACAACGTGGAGGCCGATACACTGGCCCCGCACCCCGCGCTGCGCGTAATGCTGAACAGCCTTTACGACAACTTCGTGGAGCGGTTCGGCCGGCTGAACGAACCGCAGAATATCGACCGGATACGGATGGATCCGGGAGCCGACGAGATACTCTCGCTGGAACGCTACACCGACGGTATCGTGAACAAGGCCGACATCTTCGACCATCCCGTCGCCTTCAATCCGGCGGAGATCGAAAAGACGGACGACGTGCATACGGCACTGGCGGCCAGCATGAACCGTTATGCGGACATTAATATCGAGTATATATCGGAACTTACCGGGGCGAGCGAAGCAGAGGTGCTGGAACAGCTCAAAGGGCGTATCTACTTCAACCCCGACAGCGGGAAATACGAGATCGCCGAACGCGTCATCGCGGGCAACGTCATCGAAAAGGCCGACCGCGTCGAGCGCTTCCTCGACGAGAATCCGGATCACGAGGGCGCACGGGAGACCCTCGCGGCACTGCGAGAGGCTACGCCCAAGCCCATCGCTTTTGAAGATTTGGACTTCAACTTCGGCGAGCGGTGGATACCTACGGGTATCTACGACAGTTACGCCTCGTGGCTCTTCGAAACGGAGGTCAAGATCGGTTACATCGCCGATCTGGACGAGTTCGGCATTACGGCCAAAGACGAGTACAATATCAAGATACAGAACCAGTATGCCGTTCAGGGAGAGTTTCGCCGTTATACCGGGCTGCACCTGATGAAACACGCCCTGCACAACACGATTCCGGACATCACCAAAAAAGCCCGCAAACTGATCGACGGCGAGTGGAAAGAGGTAAAGGTACGCGACGGGGAGAAGATACAGCAGGCCAACATCAAGATCGACGAGATCCGCAGCGGTTTCACGGACTGGCTGTGCGACCAGTCCGCCGACTTCAAGGAGCGTCTGGCCGACATGTATAACCGCAAGTTCAACTGTTTCGTGCGCCCGAAGTACGACGGTTCGCACCTGACCTTTCCCGGCCTCGACCGTAAGGCGTTAGGCATCGAAGACCTCTATCCGAGCCAGAAGGACGCTATCTGGATGGATATTCTGCTGGGCGGCGGTATCGTGGACCATGAGGTCGGCGGCGGCAAGACGCTTATCATGTGCTGCGGAACCTACGAGAAAAAACGCATCGGACTGGTGAACAAACCGATAATTACGGGACTGAAAGCCAATATCCATGAGATCGCCAAAACCTTCTGTACGGCCTATCCGATGGCCCGCGTGCTCTATCCGGGCCGCGAGGATTTCACGCCGAAGAAGCGCGAGCAGATATTCCGGCAGATCAAGAACAACGACTGGGATGCGGTGATCCTCTCGCACGAGCAGTTCGGCATGATCCCGCAGTCGCCCGAAGTCCAGCAGGAGATCTTGCGGGCGGAACTCGACAGCGTAGAACAGAACCTTATGCTGCTCAAAGCGCAAGGCAAGAGCGTGTCGAAACGTATGCTGACCGGCTGCCTCAAGCGCCAGCACAATCTGGAGGCCAAACTGCAAAAGGCGCAGTACGCCCTCGACCATCGCAGGGACGATGCGGTGGACTTCCGCCGTATGGGTATCGACCACCTCTGCGTGGACGAATCGCACAAATTCAAAAATCTGATGTTCAATACGCGGCACGACCGCGTGGCGGGCCTCGGCAACCCCGACGGGAGCCAGCGGGCACTCAACATGCTCTTTGCCCTCAGAACCATACAGGAGCGCACGGGGCGCGATCTGGGGGCGACATTTCTGTCGGGGACGACCATTTCCAACTCCCTCACGGAGCTGTATCTGCTGTTCAAATACCTGCGTCCGAAAGCGCTCGACCGGCAGAACATCCGCACCTTCGACGCATGGGCCGCCGTATTCGCCAAAAAGAGCGTCGATTACGAGTTCTCGGTCACCAACCAGATCGTGCAGAAAGAACGCTTCCGCTATTTCATCAAGGTTCCGGAGCTGGCGGCTTTTTATTCGGAAATTACGGATTTCCGCACGGCCGAGGACATCGGTATCGACCGCCCGCGCAAGAACGAGATACTGCACAACATCCCGCCCACGCCCGACCAGCAGGCGTTTATCGACCAGTTGGTGCATTTCGCCAAGACAGGCGATGCCACCGTGCTGGGCCGGGCACCCCTCACGGAAAGCGAGGAGAAAGCCAAAATGCTGATCGCTACGGACTACGCCCGTAAAATGTCGCTCGATATGCGTATGATCGACCCGGAGCTGTACGGCGATCATGTGGACAATAAGGCGAGCCACTGTGCCGCGCAGATCGCGCAATATTACCGCAAGTACGACCAGCACAAGGGCACGCAGTTCGTCTTCTCCGATCTGGGGACATGGAAGCCGGGAGACGAGTGGAACGTGTACGCCGAGATTCGGCGCAAGCTGGTCGAAGACCACGGCATTCCGGCTTCCGAGGTTCGTTTCATACAAGAGGCAGCCGGCAGCGAGGGCAAACGCAAGAAGATGATCGAAGAGATGAACACCGGACGCATCCGCGTATTGTTCGGCTCGACCGATATGCTGGGTACGGGCGTGAACGCCCAGAGGCGGTGCGTGGCGATCCACCACCTCGACAGTCCGTGGCGGCCCTCGGACTTGGAGCAGCGCGAAGGACGCGGCATCCGCAAAGGCAACGAAGTGGCCAAGCTCTACGCCGACAATCAGGTGGACGTAATCATCTATGCCGTCGAAAAGTCGCTCGACGCCTACAAGTTCGGGTTGCTGCACAACAAGCAGCTCTTCATCCGCCAGCTCAAGCAGAACCGTCTGGGCGTGCGTACCATCGACGAGGGCGGTATGGACGAAGGCAGCGGCATGAACTTCTCGGAATACGTCGCCGTGCTGTCGGGCAACACCGACCTGCTGGAAAAGGCACGCCTCGAAAAGAAGATCGCGGGGCTGGAGAGCGAGCGTCAGGCGTTCGTGCGCGGCAAGTCGTCGAGCCGCAGCCAGTTGGAACATACGCTCGGGGAGATCGAAAAACTCGACGACAAGATCGGGCGCATCGAAAAAGACCTCGAAGCCTTCAGAAGCCGTGCGGAACTCAACGAGGACGGTTCGTACCGCAACCGTATCACGCTGGACGGGGTGGAGAGCAACGACCCGCAGTTCATCGGCAAACAACTGAACCATATCGCAAAAACCGTCGATACGGGAACGGGTGAGAAACGGATCGGTTCCATTTACGGGTTCGAGATCATCGTCAAGAGCGAAAAGAGCATGAAGGAGGGGTTCGAGTCCATTCACAACCGCTTTTATGTGCGGGGAGAGGGAGAATACCTCTACCAGTACAACTACGGCAATCTGGCCGGAGACCCGCGCACGGCGGCGCTCAACCCCCTGCACGCGCTGGGCACGATCGAACCGACGCTGGAGAAATTCCGCAAGGAGCGCACCTTGCTGGAAAAGGACGTGCCCCAGCTCCGGCAGATCATCGAGGGCACATGGCGCAAAGAAGCCGACCTCGCGGCCCTGAAAAAGGAGATGGAACAGCTCGACCGGCAGATACAACTCGCGCTCAAACCCGTAGGCAGCGACCGTGACGGCGAAGAGGCTGGAGAGCAGCAGGAACAGCGTCAGGAGAAGGACGCGCGACGGGAAGCACCTGCCGCCGATGACCTACAACGGCATATTCCCGCACGCCTGCGGCAGATCGCCGATGCCTCCGGCGGACGTATCGTCATCGGGGGCGTGCCGCCCCGCACGGACGATGATTTTTCATCCAAAAAAATCAAACTATAAACAGGAAAGCCTTGCATTTTATCCTTGCAAGGCTTTCCCGTTTCATCGGTTATCGGTGTCCCGATCGGAGTGTTTATTCCTTATCCGAACCAAGCGGCGATGCGGGAGGCATTCGCGCGGACGACCGCCCGGGCCGAGATCGTCGTGCTGGAGCGGCGGTAGCGGCAGGAAAAGCGGCCGGGGGAAGGAGGGCTCCCCCCCCCGGCGGTCTCCGGCCTGCCGGGGGAATATCGTCGGGAAGGGTGCCGGGGTGCCGGGCGGAAAACCCGGCGATACGGCACGCCGCAAAAAACCGGAACGTCTCACGACGCTCCGGCAACCTAAAAATAATTAAAACCAAGATAAAACTTACTTCTGCCTTGTTTGGATCGGTGGCAGACCCGATTGGGAAAAAGGGGGAGCGGCTCCGGAGCGGTCGGGCACTCACTCGTCGGCCCCGCCTATGGATGCCGGGCCATTCCCCCGCGGCGGTTCGGCGAACGACCGCCAGAAGAAGGAACCGACCCCGGCGGCGTTGACCGCGGCATTCGCCGCGATCCTGACAATGTACTTGTCCCCAAGTCGGTTCCATGCCGAACGACGGCTTCGCTGGCGTTTGCCGATTCATCCGGCCGCCGGACGGACGGAGATGCAGCATTCGAAGCCGTCGTATGAAAGAGACGAGAGAGAACGGCACCCGAAAAGGGCCTCGGGCCGACGTGCGTGCCCGCGGTGTGCTCCGACGGACGTCCGATCCGTCCGTTCTTCTTGTCTTCGAACTCAAAACAGGATGTTGCAGACGACACACCCGATATAAAAGGTGTTACTTCCAGATTCAGAGATTGCGTGTCGTTGTCTGCAACGATCCTGTGAAAAATGGAGGACAGGCGCATCCGATCATTGCTTGGTGACGCCTCCGTGGCGGACGGCCTGTCCTCGTGCGGAGCAAGGTGGTTCGGCTCTTCGGATGCTCCGCGGATACGGCGCGGCCGGCGGGCGGCCGCATGGGGGTTACGACCGCGCGAGACGATACGGCCTGTGCACCCATTGGCGATGTGGGAAGCGGTCGGAACGGACGTAAAGTCGGGATTCATGGGTCGCAACACGGTTTCGGGAACTGGATTCTCCGGGGGTGTGCGGGTCATGCCGGTTCCCGTGGGGGTATGGTCGTTCGCAGCCGGGACGATAGGCGTACGGCGCACGTGCGGGACTGAGCTATATACCAACGCGGCTGTTCTCCGATCCGAAAAATCGGACGCTCCGCCGTGCACGGCGGCACGGCGGAAGCGTCCGCCCCCAAAGGGGACTCCACATTTCGCCAACCGGCTGAAAAGTCGTTCGGTCGGTACCGCACGGCTCGTGCGCCCGAACTCCGCCGCACAGCCCCGTGCGGCGGAGGCGTCGATTGATCCTCGGGTGAACCATACGATAGAAAAAACGGGTGCGGAACCGTCGAGGGATAAATCGGTGACGCAACGTCGACGTGAAGAATTCATTTGTCCCGCACCCGGAGCGTTTGCAATGCCGCGGCCGATACGCGCATACCGATTCCGCCCGCCGGCGGTCGTTCGGCGGGTGCAATCCGTATGATGTAATGTATTCGGCAAATGGCGGCGCATGACGGTTTCGGGTTAGTGGATGATGCGCCCGCAGAAAATAAAAAGGGGGCGCGGTGTCAGCCCCTAAAGCAGGTCATAGGAAACCCGATGTGGAAGCTGTCCTGCGCCCCAGTCAAGCCCTGCTTGCAAATAACAAGCAGGACATAACAAGGACTGACAACATTTATACCCAGATTAAACAACCTCTTGCGAGGATCCCAAGTTTACTGTTAGGTATAAAGAGTTGTTTACCCTTTATGATTATGTCCGTCGGCTACGCCGAACTATTCAATCGCAAATGTAGCATAATTTCTGTATTTAGAAATCCACGTATGCAAATATAATCAAATTTTTCGAATACACGTGAAATCACGTGTATAAAATTTTAGACATCATCTTTCCTTTGCAAAAAATGCGAACAAAGATTCCCAAATATAGAGATACTACTTTTCAACGGCTCTTGATAGAACGCATGCAACAATTACGTTCGGATCATGGGTATTCTCAAGAAGAAGTGATTGAGTTTACACATTTAGATATTTCTCGGTATGAATCAGGAACCTCCATTCCAAACACACAATCTATACTGAAACTCTGTAAATTATATAACATCACAATCGCTGAATTCTTCGCACCGATAAATTATCCTGCGAAAAAAGAATAGAAAAGACGAAACGGAGCGGTTTCGTCTTTCTTTTTGCGAAAAAGCGACTATATTTGTGTTGAAGGAAAGAACTTGCCCAAAATTATTGATGGAAGAACTCACAACCATACAAAGTAAAATTTACGAAATCCGCGGCCAGCGCGTGATGCTCGACTTCGACCTTGCGGCACTCTACCAAGTTACGACCAGTGCATTGAATCAGGCCGTAAAACGTAACATCGAACGATTTCCGGAAGAGTTCATGTTCCGCATTTCCGAAATTGAATGGAAAAATATGTCATCACAATTTGTGACGACATCCAGAGTGAAGCGGCCGAAGGCAGCCCTACCTTATGCTTTTACCGAACAGGGAGTTGCGATGCTTTCTGCGGTATTGCGCAGTGGAATGGCAATACAAGTAAGTATCTCTATTATGAAAGCATTTGTCGCCATGCGCAATTATATTACGACAGCTACAACCGTTACTTCGGAATTGGCTGAAATCCGAGCGAAGCTGGCTTTATTGGAGCGGGCCGACGAGGATAACGCCGAGGCGGTGAACGACCTCTCGGAAGACATGCGCAGGGAGTTGGACAACATCTACGAAGCCATCGCGGCCCTGTCGGTCAAAGTTCCCGAGGCCCGCAAAAAGCCCCAGCCAATCGGGTTCAAACTCCCGAAGGAAGAGAAATAACCGTTCATTTTGCCCGAACCGATGGAAGAACTCACTACGATCCAGAGTAAAATCTACGAAATCCGCGGCCAGCACGTGATGCTCGACTTCGACCTTGCGGCACTCTACCAAGTGGAAACGCGCGTTTTGAAACAGGCCGTGCGCCGAAATATCGAACGATTCCCGGGAGATTTCATGCTCCGCCTATCGGCCGATGAAGCTAACCGACTGATAAACATAGGGAGATCACAAAATGTGATACCCCCTGATTACAACATCGGATCGACCGAAATGTTTGCTTTTACAGAAGAAGGAGTAGCCATGCTTTCAGCCGTTCTTAAAAGCCTACCAGAGGAACGACAGAGTCTTTGCCTTCGTTATCATAAATAAAACCGTGTCGAATGAAGAATGGGCCTTGCCGACGGCAACACCCATTCCCCAGCTGGATACAGCTTGCTTATTTGCAGGCTTCGAGCGAAACCTTGCGGAACTCTTTCATCCGCTTGCCCAGTTCAAGAGCGGCTTTGCGGGCACGGGTGCCGGCTGCCTTGTTGTTCTTGGTGAGTTGAAGCTGAGCGTCAATTTTGAATGTTTCCATCAGGGCTTCGATGTCTTTGAGTAATGCTTCCATTTTTATTGGGCTTTTCGTTTTACAAAATGTTGAATGAACGTGCAAATTTAACAAAATTAGGTTAATTCGCTAATTTCCGGTATGAACAAGTAAAAGGTTCGTCCGACTGAAAGCACGCGGATGACGTGCCGACGTTTCCCCAAAAAAGAAATAAACAGAAACAACGGGACAGAACTTATACCTGCCCCGTTATCGTATAATTACGCCCCGAAGTGGCCGGAACGCGGACTATTTCACTTTGGCAGCAAAGGCTTTCGAGGGCTTAAAGGCCGGGATCGTATGGGCAGGAACGATCATCGTCGTATTCTTGGAGATGTTACGCGCCGTTTTGGCCGCCCGATGTTTCAGCAGGAACGTGCCGAAACCGCGCAGGTAAACATTCTCACCGCCGATCAGGGAGTCCCGGAGCTGCTCCATGAATCCTTCCACTATACTCGTTACGATTCCTTTCTCAATGCCGGTCTGCTCCGCGATCCGGCTTACGATGTCAGCCTTTGTCATATCCTTATCGTTTATAGGTTCATTATGATTTATTCCGGTTGCGCTTCGGGCAGGAACGCCGCGAAGATTCTGCGCAGTTCCTTTTCCGATAACCGGTTGCTGCGGATCGTTACCACGCCCTTTGCCGCCTCGGCTGTCAGACGGCCTCCCGTTACGGCACGGCCATCCGCCCCGACATAGAAAACCGAAGGGTCTGCCTCGACCGCCCGCCGCAATATCCGGTCGCATTGTCTTGTTTCGATCGTCAACTTCGCCATAATTCCAATCAGCAGTGCAAAGATAATCTTTTTTCGCCGGTTCGCAGCGCCATGTCCGCTCCCTGTGCCAACGGTTGCCATGCCGACGCCAACGGCTGCCACAGCGGCACCGTACCGCCGTCCGCCGTCCGCGTCGTCTTAAATTAGCGTAGAACCATTTAATAACGAGTCGATTATGTCGCAGGAAGACGATTTGAGGGGTTTGGCCAAGGTCATGGATTTCATGCGGGCCCTGAGTATTTTATTCGTGGTAATCCACATCTACTGGTACTGCTACGGGCAAATTCTGGCGTGGAACGTCGATATAGGCGTGATAGACAGGATTCTGCTCGGCTTCGACCGCACGGCGGGACTGTTCGGCAGCATACTCTACACCAAACTTTTCGCCGTGCTCTTTCTCGGCCTCTCGTGCCTCGGCACCAAAGGGGTCAAGGAGGAGGAGATCACATGGCGCCGGATCATCGCGGCGCTCGCGACCGGCTTCGTACTCTTCTTCTTCAACTGGTGGCTGCTCGACCTGCCGCTGCCGCTGTCCGCCGTCACGGGGTTCTACATCCTGACGCTATCGGCCGGATATATCTGCCTGCTGATGGGCGGCGTGTGGATGAGCCGGCTGTTGAAGAACAACATGATGGACGATGTGTTCAACAACGAGAACGAATCGTTCATGCAGGAGACGCGCCTCATCGAGAACGAATACTCGGTGAACCTACCGACGCGGTTCTACTATAACAAGCGGTGGCACAACGGCTTCGCCAACGTCGTAGTGCCGCAGAGAGCCTGTATCTGCGTCGGCGTTCCGGGGTCGGGCAAGAGCTACGCCGTCGTCAATCAATTCATCAAGCAGCAGATCGAAAAGGGGTACACGATGTACGTTTACGATTTCAAGTTTCCCGACCTCGCGGAGATCGCCTACAACCACCTGCTGATGCACCAAGAAGGCTACAAGAAGGTACCGACCTTCTACGTCATCAATTTCGACGACCCGCGCCGCTCGCACCGCTGCAACCCGATCAACCCCTCCTTTATGAACGACATCTCGGACGCCTACGAGAGCGCCTATACCATCATGCTGAACCTGAACAAGACATGGGTGCAGAAGCAGGGCGATTTCTTCGTCGAAAGCCCGATCATCCTCTTCGCCGCCGTGATCTGGTTCCTGCGCATCTACGACGGGGGACGGTACTGCACCTTTCCGCACGCCATCGAGTTCCTGAACAAACGCTACGAGGACATCTTCCCGATTCTGACGAGCTATCCGGAGCTGGAAAATTATTTGAGTCCCTTCATGGATGCGTGGCTCGGCGGGGCGCAGGATCAGTTGCAGGGCCAGATCGCCTCGGCCAAAATCCCGCTCTCGCGCATGATCTCCCCGCAGCTCTACTGGGTCATGTCGGGCGATGACTTCACGCTCGACATCAACAATCCGGACGATCCGAAGGTGCTGGCGGTGGGCAACAACCCCGACCGGCAGAACATCTACGGCGCGGCCCTCGGCCTCTACAACAGCCGTATCGTGAAGCTCATCAACAAGAAGGGGCAGCTCAAATCGTCGGTCATCATCGACGAGCTGCCGACGATCTACTTCAAGGGCCTCGACAACCTGATCGCCACGGCCCGGAGCAACAAGGTGGCCGTGCTGCTCGGATTCCAAGATTTCAGCCAGCTCAAGCGCGACTACGGCGACAAGGAGGCCGCCGTGGTGATGAACACCGTCGGCAACATCTTCTCCGGGCAGGTGGTGGGCGAAACGGCCAAGATGCTTTCGGAGCGGTTCGGCAAGGTGCTGCAAAAGCGGCAGAGCATGACCCTGAGCCGCAACGACAAATCGACCTCCATATCGACGCAGATGGACAGCCTGATCCCGGCCTCGAAAATCTCGACGCTCACGCAGGGGATGTTCGTCGGGGCCGTGGCCGACAGCTTCGAGCAGCCTATCGAGCAGAAGATATTCCACGCCGAAATCGTCGTGGACAGCGCGAAGGTCAAGGCCGAGACGGCCCGCTACGAGAAGATACCCATAATCACCGATTTCACGGACGAGAACGGCACGGATCGCATGCAGGAAACGATCAAGGAGAACTACGACCGCATCAAGGCCGAAGCCGCGGAGATCGTCGATAAGGAACTCGACCGCCTGCGCAAAGACCCCGTGCTGTGCAAGCTGCTGCCGCCGGAGCAAGGAGCATAAAAAGACGGAATTGTGTCAAAACGCAGATTTTTGATACATCCCTATCTCGGTCAGGGTTTAGTAAGATAACGAGAGTGCAGAAAAAGAGCAAGTATTTTATTTACAGTATATTAGTTCTCTGTTTTGCATATGCTTGGAGTAATAGAAGCAGCAAAATCGGGCAGGTTTAACGGTAAGTTCAGCTACTTATCCGTTACTTGTCCGAAATGCTTTGTTTTTTGCAAAATATTATTTTTCAACATTTTACATCGAACTTCCGCATAACAAATAACTTGACTTAACGTTTGACAAACCCTCAATGTTCGAGTTATCATGCAACGCAGCGCTTTCCAAGTCTTTTTCTACGTAAGAAGGCTGTCGGAAAAATACGGTCAGGTCCCCATTATGGTTCGGTATCACGATCAATGGCACGATGTCGCGGTTTGGCTGCAAACTCTCCGTTCGCGCCTCACTCTGGGATGCCAAGGCTAACCAAAGCGGCAGGCAAAAGCCTCGAAGCCCAGCACATCAACGAAAAGCTGGAAAATATCAAGACCAATATATCGGTAAACGGGATCAACGCCTCTGCGATCGGAATTCGTATGTCACGGCCGAAAAGATCCGCAACGCCAGCCTCGGTATGGGCGATGACTGCCGCCTGCTGCAGATTTTCAACGAATACCTTGCGGACTTCCTCAAACGTATCGATAAAGATCGTGCTTATTCCACCTACGAGGATTACTGTCTGCGTCGCAGGCGTCTTGCCGCTTTCCTCGAATATGAATACCATGTCAAGGACATTCCTTTCAAAGAGCCGAAAGGTGACTTTATCGACAAGTTCGTCGTTTACCTCTCCACGGTAAAAGGTATTGCTTCCGGAACGATCCATGCCGGGGTCAAAAAAACTTCGTCTGATGACCTATACGGTGTATAAGAACGGCTGGGTTTCCGTCGACCCTTTCGCGGGATTCCATGTCAAACCGACATACGCCGAACGTCGTTATCTTCCCTGTAACTGGAGCAGTCGTTCATCGTAAAATTCCACGCCTATCTGCATCATGACCTCGGCATGTTCTCCAACGACTTATCCGGATTCAACTGCCTGAAATACATGGTCAATACGGCCTTCAACAACGGCTGGATACCTCGCAATCCCTTAGTACTCTACCGCTTTACTTTTCCGCAATGTGCGGAATCTTTGCGGTGTCCGGGCGACGAGGCCGTATCATTGCTGCCGATGGGGTTCTCGACAGACCGCAGCTGAAGATGATACAGAACGTTGGCGGCGATTTCAGCACTTTCTATCGTACACTTATGCAGGAAGCGTTCGCAAAGAGTGCCGTAAACGGGCTGTCGAAGAAAGAACGTTTTAGACTCGAAGATAAAGCAAATTAGAAGGCGAAGCATCATATGACATAGCAATACAGTATTGGAGAAATAAGCTGTAAATTATATCTTTGCCCCTGCTAAAACAATCCTCCTCATTATGAAACGAACGATAATTCTATCTGTTTTCACCTTGCTGGTGTTCGGCAGCTGCCAGAGAAACAGTACTGTTGAATTACGGTTGAATCATGCGGAAGAACTGATGTCGGAACATCCTGACAGTGCTTGGCATATACTCGAATCCATCGACCGGAAAGCACTCGATTCCCGACGCATAAGAGCCCGTCACGCTCTTTTGTCGTCACAGGCACTTGACAAAAATTATATAGATGTAAACAATGATTCTTTAATCCGTATTGCTATTGACTATTACGCGAATCATGGCAGTTATGAAGACCGGGCTAAAGCATATTACTATCACGCGATAGTTCAAGGTAACGCTTCAAATACAGAGGCAGCCATCAAAGCTCTCGTTATGGCCGAGGAATATGCCAAGAAAACGAGAGACACTCTCTTGAACGGTTTAATATTTTCGTATCTCGGGGACCAGTACTATAGTCAATATAGCTTTGATGGAGCCATTGCAGCTTATTCTTCTGCAATTCCCTTCTTCGAAACTCTCAATAATAAAACTTACCTTTTATACGTATTATGGAGAAAAGGCGTATCGCTGAATTTGGCCGATAATCCACAACAAGCTATCGAGTGTCTATCCGAAGCGCAAACGATCGCGGTAGATTTGGAAGACCTCCCCGCAATCTTGGATATTACAGCTTCCATCGGAGGAATAAAAATAGGTAGGGACGACGATATAGCATCCTTACAAACTTATAAACAAGATATATTCAATATATATAACAGATATGCTGATGGAGAAATTCCGGTGGAGCATTATCCTCTTATCGGATATATTTATTGGCAGGAGGGACGGATCGACTCCGCCCGTATATTGTGCAATCGATACTATTCGCTCCAACCTCATATAACATCATTGAATGTGGGCGTTTTGAGTATTCTGTCTCAGGTTGAAGAATCGGATGGCAATTATAAAAAAGCGTTATTTTATGAACGTTTGTACTCCAATTATTCCGATTCTCTCAATATGGAATGGCGTAATAACCTGGTGCAAAATCTCGAACGGAAATATAGAACCGAATATTTTCAAAAGTCGTATGCCGCATTGAAAAAGACGAGCTGGTATGCAATGGTATCTTTGATTTTGGTTATTGCAATAATCATAATTCTTGCAGCGGTTGTAATTGCGTCTTACAAACGGGCCATATATCGAAAAAATCAGGAACTCAGCGAATATGAACATTATATAAAGGAAAGTAAAACGCATTATGCGGAACTGACCCATGAGTATAATGAAATCAAAAGGAATCTGAAGATTCCCAATGAGCATTCTCAAACTTTATTTGTCATCTTGGAGAATAGAATCAAAAGTCTGCAAAAATTACTGGAATTGGCATCTATTTGTGAAACGAATCCAGATAATTTTTACAGACAATTCAAGGAACATCTCAAGGTCGCTTCCGGGAAAAATCAAGAATTGGCGAATGATGTGATTGCTATCGCGAACTTATCCTGTCATGGAATAATTGACTATTTACAAAAGTCATATCCGGCACTTTCACAACGCGAACTTTGCTATTGCGGGTTTATTTGTTTGGGATTTTCTCCGGAAAGTATTCGGATTTTATATAATCATACGAATACTTATAGCATCTATACACTGCGAAGCAAGATTCGCAGTAAATTGGGAATAACGAACGATTCGTCGAACCTTGAAAAATACATCGTAGAACTGAAAAAATATCTGGGCAAAACAGTTGACTTTATGTAACTATTTGTATTTCAATAAAATACCCCCCCCCCCGCAGAGTTATCTGTGGGGGATTTTTATTTTATTATACTGAAAATCAAACACTTACGCATAATGTTCCGGTGCATAATATGGGTATATGATTTTTATTATACATATAATTGATAATCAAATAATTGCAAATCATAGTATAATATCGAAATGTATGGTTTTTTAATATTTTTCCCATTTCAAATTTTTAAATTTGACATACACAATTACTAATATAAACATAGAAAAATGAAAAGGATTATTCTTCTTATGTTTCTGAGTTTTCTTGCGTGTGGAGAACTCGTTGCGGCCAATGAAATTAGCCGGGAAGTAAAAATCAAAATTGTTATTTTAGGAGGAGATAGGCCTCGCCCCCGGTCAGAACAAAGCTGGGATATCGTGGCTGCCGAATTGAACGGCAACCTATTATTTATTAATTTCTATGAAACCGTCGGCAAGGTTACAATTACGGTGAAAAATTCATATGGACAAATCGTCTGTTCGCATCCTTGCGATACGACATTCGAGCCGGTAGTAATCATGAATGTCCCGGTTGATAAGGATAATTATACCATCAATATTATCGGAGACCAGATAGAAGCTTACGGAGAGTATTACTTATAGAACGCCCATTATAATAATCAATTGAATGTGGTCTGACATAAAGGGTATTTAATTATTGAAATTCGGATTGCGCAGTCCTGAGGGAGGTTGTCGAAAATCCTTAAAAAGAGTAGACACTAATACTAATTTTTACAATGTTATGAAACGTTTTGAAGTAATCAACGGTTCGAAGTTCGAACGCCTTTCGCATGCAGAAATGGCCTCTGTAAAAGGCGGCGAATTCTGCATTTCCTGCATGAAGCGAGACCGCAAGGTCATGATCGGTTCTAATAATAAGGGAGATTTCATTATTCATATAGGAAAGAACTGGGGTAAATTGAGTGAGTAGATTATCCTATGTTAAAGTCCTTTCTTACAGAGACTTCCTATTGAAAATTTTGATGGTATGGATTAAAATCCATACCATCAAAATTAAAATCGCTTAAATTGATAATTATGAGATATTTAGTATTTATATTATCATTTACTTTATTGAACATCAATATAAGTAATGGGAGTGAAAAATGGGGAAACGACAGTTTGAGATCAGTGCTTGAAAGCAGGACCATAAGAGCGAACGAAAACGGGTTCCTCGTCTTTGACGTTCTGACACCCCGGACAGAAATCAAAGATTTATTCGCTTTTCCGGCTCATCCGGCTTTCGATTCGCTGTTAACCCCGGAAAAAAAAGCGGAAATCAGGCGCGCGATCGAGGCCCGATGCGATGAAATAGGAAAAGACTCTTTATTGACCGCCGATCTCTTCTATGTAATGCGCCCTTATTTCGATTGGCTCCATCACATAGATCCTCATTTTCGCATTTGGGAGTCCATGCCCATCGGCGGTACGAAACGGGACTTTCGAAGAATCAACAAATCAATGAAATGCCCCGCCTTCAACGTTGTGGTTATTAATGACACGGTCGTCATAAACAGGTCGATAGACCCTCTTTTTATGAAAGGGGATATGCTCCTGTCCGTCAACGGTATTCCTGTAAGCCGCATGCTTCCGTATGCATATGAAGATCGCTACAATCGCCTTGATCTGCTTATGCGGTATTATTATTTTTCTTATCCAACTTCGAATTATACGATTCGATTGATTCGGAACGGGAGCGCATTCACAGTCAATACTTCAGGTGAGGCTACGGATAAAGCCGTTTTCGATTTAGACATCTCCGAATCAATGGATAACAATATCCGCAGATATAAAAATGCTCGATGTGGCTATATTGCCATTCCCAAATTCTTCCCAAACAACGATCGCTTGTTCAAACTGTTACGATCTTCCATCAGGCAATTTAAAACGGACGGTTGTACTTCTGTCATACTTGATCTGCGTAAAAATCAGGGCGGCAGTGGTCATAACTTTGATAAGATACTTTCTATTTTCATCGATAAGCCCACAATTCCCTACTTGAAAAATCAAAGATTGAAAGTATCTGAAGAGACCCTGCAGGATTATGATTTTCTGACGACCGATTCGCTTGGGAAAGTGGTTGAAATACCCCGACAATACGTAACGACCCGAATCACACTGGATCCTGCATGTTATGTCGGAGACATGAAATATTATGTTTTGATGAGCAAAGATACAGGATCGATAGCCGCTTCATTTTGCAATATTCTACAATTTAATGACGCGGCATCGCTCGTAGGAGAGCCTCTTTTACACAATGCACTGAAATACGGAGAAGAAATAAATGGCGAAGCGTTGCTTCCGACACTACTGATTCCTACGTCAATCTCGACGGTCGAATTTGACGAATACACCTGCGCCGTCGATGGAGTGCTCATGCCCGACATCGTCATTCCATACGTAGCACGGGATTACCTTTCGGGACGGGATGCCATGCTCGACAAATTGCTGGAAATCATTGAATCCAACCCAATAAATTAAAAGTACATGACCGATCTGAAATGGTCTCGTTTCAATTTTCTGGTCGAGACGGAAAAACATCGGAAATATTTGTACAACAGTTACTCCAATAGCTTAATCGCATTGGATGACTCGTTGTATGCGAGCCTCTTGTTTTTATCTCGGGATAATGGAACGTCAATTTTGTCGGCATTTTCCGAAGAGGAAATAGAATATCTGAAAAAGATATATGCACTGGTCGAAGATGATGATGCTTTGGTAGACATTCTTCATCATCAAAGCATGTCTCGGTTGTATTCGAAAAAGACCATGGTTTTGACCATTGCACCTACTCAAAGTTGCAATTTTGCTTGTACGTATTGTTTCGAGAAATGGCGTCAGTCGGGTGCGCTTTCGAATCGGACCGAAGATGCGATTATAAACTATATCAAGCATCTAAAGCAGGAGGATGGCCTTGAATCCGTCAATCTTACATGGTATGGCGGTGAGCCGTTATTGCAATATAAAAGGGTTATCTCATTAGCTCGAAGAATCGATGAATTGGGACTGAAAATCAATGAGAACCTGCTGATAACCAATGGATATTTCTTCACGCCGGAAGTTGTCGAAAAACTGGTCGAAGCTAAAATCTCGGAAATCCAGATAACTCTCGATGGGTTCAGGGAAACTCATGATATTCGGCGACCTTTGATTAATGGAAAAGGAACATTCGATACGATTATCAAAAATTTGGATGATTATTATAACAGCCGCTTCAGGGGTGCATTCGCCATTGCGATTCGGGTAAATATCGACAATCGGAATTACGATAGCTTTATGGAAATATACAGATGGCTGAATGACAGATATAAATCTAAAAAGCTAATCGTATACCCCGGAATCGTGGTTCTGGATGAAACCGATTGCAACGCTTCGACGTGCTTGAGTCGAAATGCCGTAACGGATATTTTCCTCGATTTATTTACCAAATACGGAGTAGTCACGGAGGAATTATATCCCGATGATGTGAATATGGAATGCATGACCCGCAGTCCGTATAGCATGCTTATCGGCAGTCAAGGCGAAATTTATAAATGTTATGAAGACCTCGGAAATAAAGAGCTGACCGTAGGGAACATCAATGACCCGGAGGTATGGCACAATTACGAATTAATTGCGAAATATGCCGTAGGAATTGACCATTATAACGATCCGGAATGCCGTAAGTGCAGTTATTTGCCTATATGCCGAGGCGGTTGTCCCATTCGTCGTTTCGAGAATGTATATAAAGGGAAACATAACGATTGTTGCACGCCGTTCAAAGGCCGCATAAAAGACTATATTGAACTATACTCGAAAATTCTTAACGACTAATCGGATATGGTCTTCCCCTCTTTTACCCAGCTCGATGCGATGGATTGCGGCCCGACGTCGCTGAAAATCGTCGCGCAATACTATGGCAAGCACTACTCTCTGCAAAATTTGCGCGAGCGGTGTCACATTACGCGCGAAGGAGTATCACTCTTGGGTATCAGCGACGCCGCGGAGTCGATCGGTTTCCGCACCACGGGGGTAAAGATGACTTGGGAACAATTGCGGGAGAAGGCTACACTTCCTTGTATCGTACATTGGAATCAGCAACATTTTGTGGTCGTTTATAAAATCGTCAAAATCCATAATGATTGGGAGATTCACATTTCCGATCCAGCCGCAGGACTGTTGAAATACAGAGAAGCCCAATTTCTGAAATCGTGGATACAAAGCGATTGTAAATCATTCAACATATCGGACAGTTCAGCAGCTGCGCCTTCTGCTGCATCCCGATATGGCATCGCCCTGCTTCTGGAGCCCACACCGACCTTCTACCGCGAGAAAGGCGACGAAGACAAGCGGCTGAAACTGGGTTATCTGCTGCAATACCTGCGGCCCTACAAAAACTACCTTGCACAGCTCGCGCTGGCGATGCTCACGGCCAGCGTGCTGAGCCTGATCCTGCCGTTCCTCACGCAGTCGGTCGTGGACAAGGGCATCGGCACGGGCAATCTCTCGTTCGTGGTGATGATGCTCGTCGCGCAGGTGGTGCTGGTGCTGGGCCAGATGGCCAACAACCTCATCCGCTCGTGGCTGATGCTGCACATGACCATCCGGATCAGCATTTCGCTCATTTCGGATTTCTTGTCCAAGCTCATGCGCCTTCCCATCGCCTTCTTCGATTCGAAGATGGTGGGCGACATCATGCAGCGCATCGGCGACTACGACCGCATCCAGTCGTTCCTCACGGGTTCGCTGCTGAGCATGGCGATGGCCGTCGTGTCGTTCGTCATCTACGGAGCCGTGATGGGCGGCTACGACCCGACGATTCTCGGCATCTTCCTGCTGGGCAGTGCGCTCTATGTCGGCTGGATCCTGCTCTTCATGAAGCGCCGCCGCAAGCTGGACTACATGCGCTTCCAAGAGGCGGCGGCCAACCAGAGCAACATCGTGCAACTCATCGACGGCATGCAAGACATCAAGCTCAACGACTGCGAAAAACAGAAACGCTGGGAGTGGGAGCGCATTCAGGCGCGGCTGTTCCAAGTCTCGATCAAGGGGCTCGTGCTGGGGCAGACGCAGGAGGTGGGCGGCACGTTCATCGACCAGACCAAGAACGTGGTCATCTCGTTTCTGGCCGCCTCGGCGGTCATCGAGGGCCACATGACCCTCGGCATGATGGTCGCCCTGCAATACATCATCGGCCAGCTCAACGCGCCGCTGTCGCAGTTCATCCAGTTCGTGCAGGCGACGCAGGACGCGAAGATCTCGCTCGAACGCCTCTCGGAGATTCAGGAGAAAGAGGACGAAGAGCCGGCCGGCGAGGAGCGCATCCGCGTGATTCCCGACCATGCCGACATCGAATTCCGGGGCGTAACGTTCCAGTACGACGGTCCGCACTCGGCCAAGGCTCTGGACGACGTGTCGGTAACGATTCCGGCGGACAAGGTTACGGCCATCGTCGGGGCGAGCGGCTCGGGGAAGACCACGATGCTCAAGCTGATGCTGGGCTTCTACACGCCGACCTCGGGCGAGGTGCTGCTCCGCGACCGCCGCATCGGGCAGTACAGCCCGTCGTGCTGGCGGCGGGCGTGCGGCACGGTGATGCAGGAGGGATACGTCTTTTCGGATACCATAGCCGGTAACATCGGCGTCTCGGACGATCGGCCCGACATGGAGCGGGTGCGCCGTGCCACGCGCATCGCCAACATCGACACCTTCATCGACGCGCTGCCCTTGGGCTACAACACCAAGATCGGCGCCGACGGACACGGACTGAGCGTCGGACAGAAACAGAGGCTTCTGATCGCGAGGGCAGCCTACAAGGATGCGAAGTACCTCTTCTTCGACGAGGCGACCAACTCTTTGGACGCCAACAACGAACGCACGATCATGGAGCGGCTCGACCGGCTCTTCGAGAACAAGACGGTCGTGGTGGTGGCGCACCGCCTCTCGACGGTCCGCAATGCCGACAAGATCGTCGTGCTGGACCGCGGACGCATCGTCGAACAGGGCACGCACGAGGAACTAACCGCAAAAAAAGGATATTATTACGAACTGGTGAGAAATCAGTTGGAATTGGGAAATTAAGCATGGAGGAGCAATTATGCCTGTCAGACACGATACTTTTCACAGCGAAGAGGCCCAGTCGATTCTGGGTCGTGCGCCGTCGTGGGTGGTGCGATGGGGCGTAACGGTGGTTTTCTGCATCTTCGGCGGAATCCTGCTGGGGTGCTACTTCATCAAATACCCCGATACGATCGAGGCTCCGGCGGTCATCACGACCGTCAATCCGCCCTCCGATCTGGTGGCGCGCTACGACGGGCTGATCGACACGCTCTGCGTCAGCGACCGTGAGCGCGTCGAACGGGGAGAGCTCATCGCCGTGCTGCGCAACGCCGCGAAGCGGCAGGACGTGGAACGCCTCTCGGCGCATCTGCGTGCCGCCGACACGCTCGCGCCCGCCGCCCTCGCAGCCAGTCCGTGGCTCGACGGGGAATATGCGCTCGGGGAGCTGCAATCCGCCTTCGCCGACCTCCAAAGCCGCTGCCGCGATTACCGCCACTACCTTGCGACGGACAATATCGCCCGCAAAAAAGAGCTTCTGCGCGAACAGATCGCCAAGAACCGTGAGTATTATGCCAAGCTCGAACGGCAGCGGTCGCTGCTGTCGCAGGACCTCGACTACGGGCGCCGCACGCTGGAGCGGGATTCGCTGCTTCTGTCCGAAGCCGTGATCTCCGCCGCCGACTACGAAGCCACGGCCCAGAACTACCTCTCGAAGCAGAACACCCAAGCGGGGTTCGATGCCACGCTCACTTCGACCGAGCTGCAAATCATCCAGTCGGAGCAACAGCTGGTCGAACTGACGCTCCAGCAGGAAAACGAAACGGCGGAATACGAGCGGGCGCTGGAACAGAGCCGCCAGCAGCTCGCGGCCCAGATCGCCCAATGGCGGCAGCAGTATGTGCTGGAGGCCCCGGTCGCCGGACGTGTAACGCTCATGAACTATTGGAGCGGGAATCAGCATGTCGCCGTCGGCGACAAACTGGCGAGCATCGTTCCCGACGGCGCGACGGAGGTCATCGGGCGCCTGCAGGTCCCCTCGGCGGGCTTCGGCAAAGTGAAGGTCGGCCAAGGGGTGAACGTGAAGCTCAACGGCTATCCCTACATGGAGTTCGGCGTGCTGCGGGGCCGGATACGCTCGCTTTCGGCCGTGCCGGAACAGATACAGACCCAGAGCGGTACGGCCGTCGTCTACACCGCCGAGGTCGTCTTCCCCGACGGAATGACGACTTCGTACAAGCGCGAGCTGCCGATGATTCAGCGGATGGACGGCACGGCCGAGATCGTAACCGAGGACATGCGGCTGATCGAACGCTTCATCCAGCCCGTCGTGTCGCTTTTCAAAAACCGATGAGCCGTATGAAACGAACGTACATCGTACCGCTCGGACTGCTGCTGCTCTCCTGCACGCCCGGCCTCGCGCAGGAACGACGCTGGACGCTGGAAGAGTGCATCGCGCATGCCTACGAGCACAACATCGAAATAAAGACGCAGGAGCTCACGGCCGCGGAGAAACGCATCGCCCTCGCCGAATCGAAGTGGAGCTATGCCCCCGACCTCTCCGTATCGAACAGTTCATCCCTCGCGACGGGGCGCGTGCTCGATGAGACGACCTACGAATTCGTGGAGAACGAGACCGTGGCGGGCAACAGCTCTTCGCTCGGGGCGAATATCCTGCTCTTCGGAGGGCTGAAGAACTACTACAACCTCAAACGCGCGCAGCTCGACCTGCGGTCGTTGCTGCTCGCCGTGGAGAAGATGCGCAACGACGTGAGGATGAACGTTACGGCCTATTATCTGGAGATCCTGTGTGCCGAGGAGACGATCCGCGACGCCGAACAGGTCGTGGCGGAACTGAGGATACAGGAAGAGAAGACGGCGAAGAAGGTCGAGGCCCGCAAGGTTACGACGGCCGATTTGCTGCAAATCCGCTCGCAATTAGCCGATGCGGAGAACGACGTGCTGACCGCGCGGAACACCTACGACATCGCGCGGCTCGATCTCTGCCAGCTGCTCGAAATCGAAGACTATACGACCTTCCGGACCGTTGCGCCCGATGTCGGGGTGCCGGCTCGTTCCGGCATCGCGGACAGTCCGGCGGAAGTGTTCGACGCTGCGCGGGAATTGCCCGAACTGGAGGCGGCGCGCGTGGGGGTCGACATGGCCCGACGCGACCTGCAGATCGCACGCACGGCCTATTGGCCGACGCTCTCGCTCTCTGCGGGCTACGGGTCGAGCTATTCCGACGTGCGGCAGAAGATGTTCCGGAATCCCGACGGCACCTATCGGTATGAGGCATATCCGTTTTTCGAGCAGTACCGGGACAATGCGAGCAGCTATGTGTCGCTGTCGCTCAGCATCCCGATTTTCGGGAAGTTCACGATCCGCAAGAACGTGCAGCGGCAGAAGCTCGCCATACGGCAGGCCGAATACGCCCTGCGAACGGCCGAGAAACAGGTGGAAAAGGAAGTTACGCAGGCGCTCATCGACGCCCGAACGGCGTGGGAGCGATACCGCGGAGCGCAGCGATACGTCGCCTCGGCCGAGGAGGCCGCCCGGCAGATCGCACGCAAGTACGACCTCGGCGCCGCGACCGTAACGGACTACAACGCCGCGGTCTCCGCACAGGTCAAGGCCCGTTCGCAACTCTTGCAGGCCAAGTACGAATATCTGTTCAAAATAAAGACTTTAACCTATTACACGAACTGCTGCCATGGAGAATGAAGGACAGAAAACTAAAAAGCAAGTCATTTTAGGATGGGCGCCTCCCGCAAATGTTTATATGCCTTCGCCGGCTATGTCGGTGTTAAAAGCCTATCTCCAAAATTTCGGATACAATGTCTGCATCGAATATTGGAACCTTTATTTGCGGAAGCTCCAGAACGAATTTATGTGGAGTGACGGTACTTTGGCAGATGAAGGAGCCGAACATCTGTTGCTGTACTACAATTATTTGGCGATCAAACATAAAGACACTTGTGCATATAATCGACTGAAAGTTTTGCTGAAGGCTATCAAACCTCAGTATATCAATATGTCTCCTAATTTTTGGGATGAACATATGCATCAATATGCTCAAAAGTTCGAAGATCTGTTGAATGAAATCATAGATAAATACGATTTCGACAAAATTCTGTATTTCGGGCTGGAGGTAAATTTGTATCAATGGGTTTGTTCGAGTATTATCGCAGAAAAAATCAAAGAGAAAAATCCATCTGCAGTAATCGTTGTCGGAGGCATCGGCACCAAAGAAGCGGCGATTGCCTATTTGCAAAATTTCGCACAATTCGATATCGCTATGTGGGGCGAAGGCGAGATTCCGCTGCTTCATTTGACTGAGAAAATTTCCGAGGATAAAACGGATGAATTATCCTCGATAGGCAACATAGCGTACAGGGTAAATGGCGAAATTCTGACATCCCGAATACCTAATATGGAGTTCGCCGATTTATCGTCTAAAGCCCTCCGGCCGGATTATTCCGATTTTTTCGATAAGATGGACTGCTATGGTGTTCCCAAGCAATATGCATTGTTATCTTTTGAAAACAGTAGAAGCTGCCATTGGAAGAAATGTCATTTCTGCTACTTAAACATGGGTTATAAATTCCGGAAAAAAGATATAGCCGTCACATTGGATGAAATCGCCGATTCGGTTAAGAAGTACGGAATCTACAGAATTCAGTTTTTGGATAATGATCTTATCGACAATGACTTTGCTCGCTTCGACGCTTTCCTTGACGGACTGATGGAAATCAGAGAGCAGTATCCTCGATTATCCATTGATTTAGGTGAAATCATATCGCACGGAGTCAATGCACGGATTGTAAAGAAGATGGCTTTGGCTGGATTCAATCATGTGCAAATCGGATATGAATCTCCTTCAGACAATCTTTTACGAAAGATCGACAAGAAAAATACATTTTCCAGTAATCTCTTATTCATCAAGTTCGCTTATAAGTACAGAATTCATGTAAACGGAGCGAACGTTTTACGGGGCTTGATAGAAGAAACGGAAGACGATATAATCGAGAGCATTGACAATCTGCATTTTTTAAGGTTCTTTTATGCCGAAAACTTTTTCAAGCATAACATATCTCAATTAGCTGTAATCAAGTCCAGTCCATATTATAACAAGATAAAGGACGAATTGCCATACCGATGGGCTGAAAATCCGATGTCTATGCTTCTGCCACGAAATTACTTGCAGGCCGAGACCAAGATCATCCTTCTTGAACATCTGAAATTATCTCAGAATTTATTGTGGGATAAATTTATAGAAATCGAACATTATTATAAAAGCCAGCATTATTCCTATCTTTTCGTTTCCTACGATGATAAGGCTATATATAAAGAATACTGCAATGGAACACTGATAAATGAGTTGGAATTCGATACGCATTCGACGGAGTGGAACGTATTGCAAAAAGCCAATGAGGAAGTCATTTCACTCGCTGAATTGGCCAAAGAATGCCATATCGAGGAAAAGAGTCTCATTCCCATTATAGATGGGTTGTTTGCGGAAAGGCTGATTTTCCATAGCAGCGATTATTCGGAAATTGTTTCTGTCGTCGATATATCCACTTCAAAATGATAAAGCCATGGTTATTCGTAAAATCATCGGTCTGCTGTTCGCAGTCCTTCTGGCGCAAATCGGGGCCGCCCAAGAAAACCCGTATGACAATGCAATCGGAGAGGCTATCTCCCGAAGCGACTGGTTCGAAACGAGAGCCCGTTATGAACAGAGTGCCGACAGCCTGAGCGATTACATGCGGCTGTTCTCGGGGGCGCTGCTCGACCATAATTTCAACAATCCGGCGGGCGCCGTCGAGAAAATCCAGCACATGTACGATGAGTACAACGCCCAAATGGGCGGCAACTTTTTCTCATTGTTCTGGATGATGTCCGACAATCTGGCGAAACTCGGACACTTCAAAGCTGCCCACGATATTTGTACGAGCCTGCTTGCGCAAGGCCGGGACTATATGGACGAGGGGACGCGGACTGCTTTCGAGACCAATGCCGTCCTTTTCGGGCTGAAATCCCAGTGGCCTCGAATGGGTATATCGGATGCCGACGCGAATTACGACATACCGTTCGGCGTCGAAGACGAACAAATCAAATTCACGGCCGTCCGCGGCATGCAACGAATCGGAGCGATGCTCGACTCCGGAGGTCAGATGACGATCATCGATAAACAGTTGGCATCTCAGTTGGAATTGCCCATGTCGGCGGATTCGATCCGATTCAACGAAACGCGGTGTCCTCTCGCATTGCTCGACACCCTGCGATTGGGAACAGCCGTGTTCGTCCATGTTCCGTGCGTGGTTCTGCCGCTCGGAGATACGGGCGTTACGGATTGCGGTCTTATTCTCGGAAACGACATATTGCAACTCTTCTCCGAAATCGAACTGGACTACGAACTTCGGAAATTGCATTTGAGATCCCGGACGGTCTCTTCGCCCGACGCTCCCCGGAACCTGATGCTCAACAAAGTGCCTTACATTCGGGTCGAACTGGACGGAATCCCCGCAACGATGGTTTGGGATACGGGAGCCTCGAAATCGTCCGTCGAACCGGAATTCCATGAGGCGCATCGCAACCGGCTTCCGCCGTTGCAGGCACACGGACGCAAACGCGGAAAAACCGCGACCGGATATAATCCGGTACTCGAATACGCCATACTGCCGCAGATGGAACTGACGATCGGGGATAAAACGGGTGTGATGACTAACCTGTATGTAATCGAAGATATGCCCCATTCCCAGTTGATGGGAATACCCTTCGACGGAACATTGGGTGTACTGCCTCCCGCTGAATTCAAACAATTGACGATCAACTTTCAGGAAATGTATTTTGTCGTAAATTGATATACGGGGTGGGCTCCCGTATATTAAAGCTATAATTTTTTATAACTAAAAATTTAAAGAGCCTTAATAGTTCAGACAGTACGCAAATAAACTAAAACTTAAACTGCTATGAAAAAGAAATTCAATTTATCGCTACAAGATCAGCAGAACCTTTTTGATCGAATTTCAAGAAGGGAAAGCGGGGAGATTTCAGGCGGTAATATCGATCAACAGCAAAGCACCATCGTCAACAAACCGCCGGAAGGAAATTATTCATTCAATTATGATCCTCCTCCCAACAATTTTAATAATAGGATAAGCCCGGGGACGGTGGGTCATACTCACAGATTCTAATTTCCCAAAATGCAATTCATCCCCGCCAAAAATACTTTTGACGGGGATGATTTCATAAAACAATCGGGTTCGAAACATGGGCTGTCTCAGCAGATGAAGACGGGGCGTATCAGGTAGCGTCCCGCAATGTCTTGTCCGTATGGAGAATACGTTCAGGGTGAACTACGACCGTATCAAGGCCGAAGCCGTGAAGATCGCAGCGAAGGAACTCCGACGTCTGCGCGACGCCCCGTGCCGTGCAAGCTGCTGCCACTGGAATCGCTCCGAAAGTGCAACCCTTTTTCATGGAAAGTCAGTCCCGTCGGATGCGGAAGCGAGGCTGCCGTATAAACCCATCTTTTTTGCATAGGAATTGCATTATACATCGTGCAATTTTGTTATCTTTGTGCAAAACGGACAAAGCAAGTAAGTATGGATACTTTGATAAGAACCTTCCGGACGCGGCTTCAGAACACGCCGACCGAATATGTGCGCGACATTCACGACAAGATTTTGTGGGAGAGCCGCCTTGTGGCTATCCTCGGAGCGCGGGGCGTCGGCAAATCGACCCTCGTATTGCAGCACATCAAGCTGCACGAAGATGCGGCGGCCACGCTTTACGTGTCGGCCGACGACCTCTATTTCTCGACGCATACGCTCGTGGAGCTGGCCGGACAGTTCTATCGGGAGGGTGGCAAGGCGCTCTATATCGACGAGATACACAAATATAAGAACTGGTCCACCGAGATCAAGAACATCTACGACACCTATGCGACGCTGCGCGTGGGCTATACGGGTTCGTCCATCCTCGATCTGGAGAAGGGCGGGGCCGACCTGAGCCGCCGCAAGCTGGAATACCGCCTGCCGGGGCTCTCGTTCCGGGAATACCTGGCTATCGGCAAGGGCATCCGTATTCCCGCCCATACGCTCGAACAGGTCGTACAGAACAAGATCGACTTCCCCTATGCGGAACACCGTCCCGTGGCGCTGTTCAAGGAGTACCTGAAGGAGGGCTACTATCCCTATTTTCAGGAGAGCGGTTACTACCTCCGGTTGCTAAGCGTCATCAATCAGGTAGTAGATAACGACATTCCCGCGTTTGCCGAGATGACGACCTCCACGGCTCAGAAGCTCAAAAAGCTGCTTTATATCGTCGCGCAGAGCGTTCCTTTCAAGCCCAATTACTCGAAGCTGGCCCGCGACCTGAACATCAACCGCAACATGGTGGCCGATCTGATGGTTTATCTGGAAAAGGCGCAACTTATCAATATTTTGCGCGACGACACGCATGGGATCAGCGCGCTGGGCAAGGTGGACAAGATATACCTGAACAACACCAACCTCGCCTACGCCCTCTCGGACACGACGCCCGACGTGGGCAACGTCCGCGAAACGGTATTCCTTTCGTTGTTGGCTCCGGCGCAGACCATAACTTCGTCTTCGGTGGCCGACTTCCGGATCGGCGGGCTCACGTTCGAGGTGGGCGGCCGCAACAAGACGCAGAAGCAGATCCGCGACATCGGGAACGCCTACCTCGTGAAGGATGACATCGAGTACGGGCACCGCAACACGATACCCCTCTGGGCATTCGGACTGACCTACTGACCCTATACGCAGGGAATTGCGGTTACGACCGATCCGGATAACAGTCAGGGCAAAATTTTCCGGAACGAAGTCGGGTCGGCATATACTATACGACGGAGCGCAGCGCGAGAGATATATGCACGGATGCGGGTTTCGATGCCAGCGTCCCCTACCGCTGTATCGACAGAAACGGTCTGCCCTGCCGCAATGCGATAGCGGCCGATTCCGCACTCGTGCCGTTCCGGAACGGGCATCCGACGTGCGGGTATGCTTACCGGAGATGCTGCCGACAGAGCAGGCCGCACCCCTGCCCGGCGGCAGACGAAGATGCTCCCCGCAATCGTCTCCTACTACGAACATCTGAACTATTTCAAGGCATCCAGGCTACCGATCAAGTAGTTCTGAAAATCGCTGCAGAAAAAGTACTTATCCGATGGAAACAACGAGGATAATACGCGGCTCTACCCAAGAACTCCAGACTATTTACAGGATGAAAAATGAACCGATCATATCGACCGGAGGCTCCAGCATCCCGAATCCCCAACCGAAGACGACGGAGCGATACCGCGAGGCCGTCGAACTCTATCGCTCGACCCGCCTCTCCTGCTGTGAAATCAGCCGGACGTGCAGCGTGAGTCTTTCCGGGCTGAAGGGACATATCTGCAAATACCACCGGCACCTGATGCTGGCACGATACGATATTTCATGCGACAAGGAGGAGGCCGGAACTATCCGGCTCGGCCAGCTTCGAGGGCAGCAGCCTGCCACCCGTGCCGAATACAAGGAGGCGGTCGAGGCGTGCAGCAGCATGGATTACATCAAATACAACGTCTCGCAGATCGCCCGCCGCTTCGGGCTGGACGGCACGGGGAAGCACAGAAGCGGCGCAGGCGGGTACGAATCTGAAGCCGGCTTTCGGGCCTGAGAAAAACAAGGCAGCCATACCTTGCTTTACACTCCGTCGGTTTTCCGAGTCGCTGCACACGACCGGCTGCCGGAGCGTTCGCGGCAGAGCCGCGTTTATAGATCGGAGCCCCCCCCCAAAAAAAACCGCCTTGACGGAGGCTTCGGACAAGACCCGCTTCGGCAGTCGGGTTTCGGAGGTACGGCGGTGTAAGGCGGGATATAGTTGCCAAAAACAGATATAAAAGGCAGGCAGCGTACACAGATTCCGTACCGATCCCTTGCGGACGACGGCTCCGCAGCCAATGGCAGCGGGGATCGTTCCTGTATGTCCATACCATAGAAAGCCTTCGAGCGTATGTTCCGGAGGCTTTTTCGGTTCGCAGGGTGGCGGCGCTTCCGGAGCGCGGAGGGTTGCCGGAAGGAGCGGATTTCGGAGTGCGGACAGCCATTGCGGAGTTTTCCGTACCGGCCGTCCGAATAATTGCCGTTGCAATTCATCGCCGCATGCGACCTCCGTTCGTCCGACGAGGCGGGCGGATATGCGGGCGAGGCCGTTGATATGCCACCGCCACACGGCAGGCCGGGAGTGGCATGCTTCAATTTCCCCAGCAGGAGGGCTTCGATGCGTAAACGCATCGAAGCCCTCCTGCGTTTTTACCCGCCGGAACGAAGAACACCCGCGATACCTGCCGCGCGGCGATCTGTGCCATGCACCAGTAACGGAAGCACTACGAATCATTACGAATCAAAAAAATCAGAGATCATGTTACTGGAAAAAGAATATTTCGATATATGGATGCGCCGCATCATGGAGCGGCTCGAAGCAATAGAACAACGCCAGAAGCCGCCCAAAGCGCAGGAGTATCCGACGCTGGAGAATGGCGAGAAACTCTTCGACAACTATGACCTGTGCCGGATGTTGCACGTAAGCAAGCGCACGCTGCAACGCTACCGCTCGAAGTGCGGCCTAAAGTACCGGATGCTGAACCAGAAGGCTTTCTACAAGGAATCGGACGTGCAGGAGTTCATCCGCGACAATTTCGCTATGTTCGCCCGGCGCCGTGAAGACCAGCGTCCGTAGCGACTGAAAACCCCCACGCCGGATGAGCCGCGCTCATCCGGAAACAAAAACCTCCTGAGGGGTCGCTGGACTTCCGGCGGCCCCTTTTCGATGCGAGGCTATTTCCGGCGCGAGGGATGTGTCTTCCGAATTTGCGGCCTGCGCCGCGACTGCCGCAGCCGTTCGGGTTCCGCGTTCCGGCCGGTGGCGAACCGTTCATGCAGCGCATTGGCCGAGAACTCCTTGCCCAGCCGCGAGCCGTTGAGTACGCAGCGGGTTTCGTGGTCGATGAAGGTGACGCCCGTGATCCGTCCCGTGTCGTTGCGCCGCAGGTAGAGGTCAATATGCCGCTCCCGAAGCCGTTCGCGCAGCTCCGTTTCGTCCGTCGCATCCAGCAGGGCTTCCCCGACGCGGTGCCGTGTCAGAGCGAGCAGTTCCTTTCCTGCGATCTGTTCCCCGGAAGAGGCCATGACACGTTCGATCTTCGCCAGCGAGGCGTCGTCACCCAGTCGGGAGGCTTTCAGCGGCGCAGCCTGCGTCCTCTCACCATTCTCGTCCAGCACCGTATAGAGCACTCCCCGGTACGACCGTCCGCCCCGCGTACCCCCGACCTCCTCCACGCCGATACGATACAGCGCGAGCAGAGCCCGCAGTTCGCCGAGGGTCTGAAAGCGGTACATCGAGAGGGCGGGCTTCACCACCGAGGCGATCTGCCGCTTCAGGTCGCCTTTTTCAGATTCCACGGGCGCGAGCCGCCACAGTTCGCCCCGCTTCCGCCCTTTGGCGCGGTGCAGGCCGTGATTACGTTCGATCTTCTCAGTCAGGGCCACGCTGCGCTCGTTGCGCCGACTGTCGTTTATTTTGCGCCCCGTACTGTCCACCTGTACCGTGACGATATGGATGTGGGGGCGGTCGATGTCGGTATGTTTATAGACGACGTAGGGCTGGCCACCCCAGCCCATACCCTCCATATATTCGGCGGCGATGTCGGTCAGTTCATCGTCCGAAAGCCGGTCTTCGGGGTCGGGGTTGAGCGAGATATGGACGACCGGTTTCTCGGTGCGAACGTGCGAGGGCATCCAGCGGAGCAGCTCGTCGGCGAGGGCCGCGACGCCGAAGCGTCCGTCGGCAGGTTCGCGGATATTACTCGTCGCAAGCACCGCCCCTTTGCCCCGATCGACCTTACACTGATTGTAGGCGAGCGCCCCGTAGATGTCCTTTCCGGTGGTGATATTGGCTATCATCGCTGTCGAAATTCGTCGGCCAGAGCCGCTATTTTCGCTCCCACAGCGACCAGTTCGCGCGTTTCGCTCTCCAATTTATAGAGCAGAGCGAGCGCCTTTTTAGGCGAAAAATGCGCGTGCAATTCCTTTACGATCTGGTTGTAATTCACGCCTATTTTTCTGAATTGGGCGTTGAAAGCGGTCAGCCGCGCGGCGAATTCCATCGTTCCCCGGTCGGATCGTATGACCCGAAATTCGTCGCCGAAGACCCGTGCTTTGACGAAAGCGGCCTTCGAGAGCGTGCCCGACTGCTCGAACAACGCGAGGAACCGGGCATATTCCCCGTCCGTGAAGCGCACCATCACGCAATTTTTCGCCGTGTCCGTTTTGGGCGGCCTGCCGCCCCTGCCCCGGACGGGGGCTTCGGTTTTTTCCATGCCTTTCGATTTTTACCGAAGGCCGCAAGGCCCCCGGTGCGGTAAAAATTCCGTTCCGGCGCACGGCGGCGCCCCGTAAAAAGCGACGACTTCGGAGGAGCTTTCTCCCCCTTGCGGGCAAGCTGTTTTCCGTTACCGAAATCGTTTCGGGTAACGGAAAACACAGCTTGCTGTGTCCCGAACATGAAATGTTCTCCGGACACAAGGGACTGCCCTTTGCGGAGGCAGTCCCGCCACAGTCGCCGGCCAGCACGAAGAGGCGTAACCGTAAAGACCGGAATCGGTTCACGGGACAAAGATACCGGCCTATGCAATCCGTTGTATGCCAGCAGGCAGCGCAGACCTATGCCAAACCTGCGCCAAACGGTGCCACGAATGTTCGCGGCCGCACGCTCCGGGTGCCGGAGGGTGTTTCTTTGCCGTTGCGGACAATCGGCAATGATACGCTGCGACGATTCATTACCGACGTACGGAAAGCGTATCGGCGCGTATGTGCAGACACACGACACCTATGGCCGATCCATATATCCATATCGAAAGATATACGGACAATCCATAGCGGTTCATGCACGGACGTATGGACGGACGATACCGATGCAGGCATTGCCGTACGGACATGCAGGAATACAGACATGGAGGTATGCAGGTATGAAGACATGGAGGCATACGGCCGCATTTCCGCAAAGCGCTGTTCCCGTACAGAAACGGGGCGTCGCAGCCATAAAGGAACGAACCCGCAAGGGTTTACATACACGGTCAAACACTTTAATATTTCAATGCTTATGGAAAAAGAACCTGTTTATCTGGCCTTTTCCACCCAGAAGGGCGGAGCGGGCAAAACCACGCTCACGGTGCTGTTCGCCTCGTACCTGCACTACGTGAAGGGCTACGACGTGGCGGTCGTGGACTGCGACTACCCGCAGCACTCCATCGCAGGGATGCGGCAGCGCGACCTGAAGCTGGCTTTGGAAGACAACCATTACAAGGCGCTGGCCTACGAACAGTTCACGCGCCTCGGCAAGAAAGCCTATCCGGTCGTGGAGAGCAGCACGGAACGGGCCATAGACGATGCCGAGCGCATCACGGGGCAGGCCGCGTTCGACCTCGTATTCTTCGACCTGCCCGGCACGGTCAACAATCCGTCGGTGATCCGCGCCCTCTCCAACATGGATTACATCATCGCCCCGATCAGTGCCGACCGCGTGGTGCTGGAGAGCACGCTGCGCTACATGACGGTCGTGAACGACGTGATCCGCAAAACGGGGGTTTCGAACATCAAGGGAACCTATCTGGTGTGGAACATGGTGGACGGGCGCGAGAAGTCGGAGCTGTACGAAGTGTACGAGCAGGTGATCGCCGAGCTGGGCCTGCATGTGCTGAAGACCTTCATTCCCGACAGCAAGCGTTTCCGGCGCGAGTTGTCCGCAGGCCACCGCCCGCTGTTCCGCTCGACGCTGTTCCCGGCCGACCGTTCGCTGCTCAGAGGAAGCAACATCGAGGCGCTGACGGACGAGGTACTGACCCTGCTCAACCTCCGCGACAATGGCTAAGCGCATGAAAGCCGGGCCGCTGGACGAATCGCTCATCATCCAGTCCTTCAAGGATGCCGACCTGCTGGCCGATCCCGCAAATGCCGTGTTGCAGGAGGCCGGAGAGCGTCCGGCGGCATCCCGCAGGGACGGAGAGGAGCAGACGGCATCGCGCAAGGACAGAGCAGAACCGGCGGCATTCCGCAGGGACGGAGAGGAGCCTGTGGCGGACGAGGCCGCCGTACCGGCCGACGGCACCGCGAAGGGCAAGTCCCGCCGCCGCAAGGGAAGCTACGACGAGGTATATCTCAAACGCCGGGAACTCAAGACGCGGCAGCCCGTTTACATCAGTCAGGAGATACACCGCTCCGTCATCAAGCTGGTACACCTGCTGGCGCTCGCGGGCAAGGAGATCAGCGTAGGGGGATATATCGACAACGTACTGGCCGAGCATCTGCGCCAGCACAAGGACGAGATCGCCGAGCTGTACCGCAGCGGAATAGACGATATACTGCAAACCGATCATTAAAACCTTTTCAGTTATGACACACTACACGACGACGGCCTGCATCCTGCTGGCCGCAGCGGCCGCAGCCGCGGCCCTCTTTATCCGCCGTGCGGCGATTCACCGCCGGCGTTCGCACCGGGCGGGAACCGCTCCGCAGCCGCAGCCCCGCCCCGATACGGCGCAGGACGACGGCTACCGGAGACGTTATGTCCTGAACCGATGGGACGGCGCTTTCCGTTCCGGCAAGACGGTACGCATCCGTCCGGAGCATTACGAACGACTGCGGCAGATCACCTCCCGGAGCGGAGCGGTGTCGATGATAGCCTATGTGGACAACGTGCTGCATGCCCACTTCGAAGACTACGCAGAGAGCATCGACCGCTACTGCCGCAGTCGCAAACCCTCACGAGGCCGAAAGCAATGGACGCGCTGAGAACCGCCGTGCTGGTCGCCCTCGCGCTCTTCGCCGCAGGCTACGCGCTATGGGTCGCCCGCTGGTTCCTGCGCGGGCAGCGGACAGCAGGCACGAAGCAGGCGTCGCCCCCGAAAGCGGAGGCGCGGCCCGCGATCATCGGCAAAAGCCGCTTTACGATGCCACATCGAAGCCAAGCGACGCCAACCGCTGCCACAGGTTCGGGAAACGTAAAAGAGGCCGAAAAAGCCGGTATATTTGCCGGAGCAAGTGTGCATGAACACCCCCGGCAGATCCCGCCGGAGAAATTGGACGAAGTGTTCGGCGTCCCGCCCGCAGGCGAGAACAACGATCCGGAACCCTACGAGGCCCCGCTCTACGAAGAAGAACCTTTCCCGGACTTCGAAGCGGAGATAGAGAGGGAGATGGACGAGGACGAGGAGGAACACGACGATACGCAGCCCCCTGCGGGCCGTTCGTTAGCCAAGGGTGTACGTTTCGAGCAGATCAGCGAAGCCTACCGCACCGTAGCACACGACAATCCCCTTACAGACGAGCAGCAGCAGGAGACAGGACGAACCCTGCTGGGGCTGAAACAGACCGATATGTTCGAGGCCATCGTTTCGGCCGCTCCCGACGGGAACGACAAAGTGAGTCGTCTGATCGACGCCTACCTCACGGCATTCCAACGGAGGATCGCCGCGGAGGATGCGGGAGGCCCATCCCCGCAGGCGCCGGTTCCCGAAGGGTTCGATGTCCGCGATTTCGCATGAACCGACACCAAGACAATATGAAAGAGAGAGATTACGGATAGGTACGCCCTGTCCTCCGAGCCACTGAAACATCCATGTCGAACCCCGGCGCAGGGGCTTATCCGCCCCCTGCGCCACAAAACAAAAAAGCTATCCGAAGTCTATGAGAAACAAGAAAGTTCTGCTGTCGGCAGCCCTCGTCGTGTCTGCCGTTTCCTCGGCTCTGGCCCAAGGCAACGGCCTTGCCGGCATCAACGACGCGACCAACATGGTCACCTCCTATTTCGACCCGGGCACGAAGCTCATCTACGCCATCGGAGCCGTAGTCGGACTGATCGGTGGAATCAAGGTCTATAACAAATTTTCGTCGGGCGACCCGGACACCAGCAAGACCGCCGCGAGCTGGTTCGGGGCGTGCATCTTCCTGATCGTAAGCGCCACGGTGCTGCGTTCATTCTTCCTGTAAGCGTATCCGCCATGAAGTACACGATCAATAAGGGCATCGGGCGCAGCGTGGAGTTCAAAGGGCTCAAGGCGCAGTACCTCTTCCTCTTCGCAGGAGGACTGCTGGCCGTATTCGTGCTGCTGGTCATCTTCTACACGGCGGGCGCCGATCAGTGGGCGTGCATCGGCTTCGGCGCGGGGGCCGCCTCGGCGCTGGTGTTCTACACCTTCCGTATGAACGCCAAGTACGGCGAGCACGGACTGATGAAACTCGCCGCCGCACGCCGCCGTCCCCGCTACCTGATAAACCGTAAAGGCGCATGCCGCTTCCTAAACCGCAGGAAGGAGGTGCGTCATGCGTAACGTAATGAAAGCCTCCACCATAGAGAGTAAGTTCCCGCTGCTGGCGGTCGATGGCGGCTGTATTATCAGCAAGGACGCCGACATCACGGCAGCCTTCCGCGTCGAGCTGCCCGAACTCTTTACCGTGACGGGTGCCGAGTACGAGGCGATGCACGCGGCCTGGTGCAAGGCCGTGAAGGTGCTGCCCGAATACAGCGTAGTGCTGAAGCAGGATTGGTTCATCCGCGAGCGATACTGTCCGGAGGTGACGAACGAAGCAGAAGCAGGCGCATCCGGCTCCGTCCGGCAAGAAGGAAGAAGGAGCAGCCAAATCGGCGGCGAGCAGGCGAGCTTCCTTTCGCGCAGCTACGAGCGCCACTTCAACGAGCGCCCTTTTCTGAACCACGCATGTTTCCTCTACCTGACCAAGACGACCAAGGAGCGGGCCCGCATGCAGTCCGACTTCTCGACCCTCTGCCGGGGCAACATCATTCCCAAAGAGGTAAATCCGGACACGGCCCGCGCGTTCCTCGAATCGGTGGATCAGTTCGAGCGCATTATCAACGATTCGGGACTGGTGACCCTCACACGCCTGACGGACGAGGAGATCACCGGCACACCCGACAGTCCGGGGCTGATCGAGAAATACTTCTCCCTCTCGCTCGACGATACGACCGTGTTGCAGGATATGGAACTGAAAGCCGAAGGGTTCCGCGTGGGCAACAAGCACGTCTGCCTGCACACGCTCTCCGACACGGACGACCTGCCGGGGCGCGTGAGTACGGAGAGCCGCTACGAGCGTCTCTCGACAGACCGTTCGGACTGCCTGCTCTCGTTCGCGGCACCGGTGGGCCTGCTGCTCTCCTGCGACCACATCTACAACCAGTGGCTCTTTCTGGACGACAGCGCCGAGAACCTGCGCCGCTTCGAGAAGAGCGCCCGCAACATGCACTCGCTCGCACGCTACTCGCGCTCGAACCAGATCAACAAGGAGTGGATCGACCGATATTTGAACGAGGCGCACTCGTTCGGGCTGACCTCGATCCGGGCGCACTTCGACGTCATGGCGTGGAGCGACGACGCGGAGGAGCTGCGCCGCATCCGCAACGACGCGGGCAGCCAGCTCGCCAAGATGGAGTGCCGCCCCCGCCACAACACGGTGGACGCCGCGACGCTCTACTGGGCGGCCATGCCGGGTAACGCAGGGGATTTCCCCGCCGAGGAGTCGTTCTACACCTTTATCGAGCCGGCCCTGTGCTTCTTTACGGGCGAGACGAACTACCGCTCGTCGAGTAGCCCCTTCGGGATCAAGATGTGCGACCGCATAAGCGGCAAGCCGCTGCATCTGGACATCTCGGACGAGCCGATGCGCCGGGGCTGGATCACCAACCGCAACAAATTCGTACTGGGGCCTTCGGGGTCGGGCAAATCGTTCTTTATGAACCACCTCGTGCGCCAATACTACGAACAGGGAACGCATATCGTACTCGTGGATACGGGCAATTCGTACCAAGGTTTGTGCGAGCTGATACACAACAAGACCAAGGGCGGCGACGGGATTTACTTCACCTACACCGAGGAACATCCGATCAGCTTCAACCCTTTCTACACGGACGACTACGTGTTCGAGACGGAAAAGCTGGACAGCATCGCCACGCTGCTGCTGACACTATGGAAAAGCGCCGACGAGAAAGTGTCGAAAACCGAGCTGACGGAGATCGGCAACGCCGTGGCCGGCTACATCGGCCGCATCAGGGCCGACCGTTCGATACGCCCCTCGTTCGACACCTTCTACCAGTACCTCAAGGGGGAGTTCCGCGAAGAGCTCGAAAGCCGCGAGATCGAGGTGCGGCGCGAGGAGTTCGACATCCGCAACCTGCTGACCACGCTGCGGCCCTACTACCGGGGCGGGCGCTACGACTTCCTGCTGAACTCGCCCAGCGAGATCGACCTGCTCTCCAAACGTTTCATCGTCTTCGAGATCGACGCCATCAAGGACAACAAGGAGCTGTTCCCGATCGTGACGATCGTGCTGATGGAGGTCTTCATCAACAAGATGCGGCGACTCAAAGGCATCCGCAAGATGCTGATTATCGAGGAGGCATGGAAGGCGCTGGCATCCAACAATATGGCTTCATACGTCCAATATTTGTACAAGACCGTCCGCAAGCACTTCGGCGAGGTGGTGACGGTCACGCAGGAGGTGCAGGACATCATCTCGTCGCCCATCGTGAAGGAGGCGATCATCAACAACAGCGATTGCAAAATCCTGCTCGACCAGCGCAAATTCATGAACCGCTTCGACGCCATCCAAACCCTGTTGGGTCTTACGGACAAGGAGAAGGCGCAGATACTTTCGATCAATATGTCGAATCATCCGGGCCGCAAGTACAAGGAGGTCTGGATCGGGCTGGGCGGCGTGCAGAGCGCCGTCTATGCCACCGAGGTCAGTAAACAGGAATATCTCGCCTACACGACCGAGGAGAGCGAGAAGATCGAGGTGCAGCGCCGGGCCGAATCTCTGGGCGGCGATATAGAGCTGGCGATCAAACAGCTCGCCGAAAAATAGTCATCAACCGGGGCCGACGCCCCGCAAACACCGAAAACATCATGTCGAAAATCATAAGTTGCGAACAACTCCGCCGTCTGGCCCGTCACCACGCGGGTATCGGCGAGATACGCGAACTCTGCGACCCTCCGGCCTGCGGACTTTCCGCCTACGGACACGAGGCATCCGACCCCGCACCGGCTCCTTTCGGGGAACCCATCGTAACGTCCGGCTGGCGCGAAGAGGAACTCCGGCGCAGGGAACGGGAGATGGGCCGCCTGTGCGGCAGGTGGATGTCCACGCCGAACCGCTGCGGCATCGAGATCGTCCGCGCGGGGGAGCACTTCGTCCTCAGATACCTTAAACGCAACGGCCGTCCGACCGGCGAGCGTTATGTGCTGGTCTGGCTCGACGGGGATATTCTCTATTACGGCTCCGACGACCGGATTACGATTTTGGCGCTCGACACGCAGACCGATACGCTGATGGTATCGCCGGGAGAGGATTACACCCGCCAGCGGGAAAACGAAAGATAGGGAGGCGGCCATGTGCAGGAGAAATAACGAATACCCCATACCGGCCTCGCACCTCTACTTCAGGATGTCGGAGATCGCGGGCCGCTGGTGCAGCCGCGAAGGGTCGCCGGAGGTACGGATATACCACAACGAAGCACGCCGGGCCGGCGGCTACCACGTGGCCTTCGCCTACGATGCGAAGACCGTGCTGCGGCGTCCGCTGCGGCAGATGTGGGGCCTCTGTTACTTCGACCTGTGGGGCCGCATCGGTCTTTCCTACGACCACGAACGCGACGTACTGACCCTCGCGGGCTACGGCGACTACTACCGCGCGGAGGAATAAAATCCCGCGAATGTAAAACCCATAAAACAACGAAAGAAAATGAAACGATGGATATGGCTCATGTGCCTCGTTCTGGCCTGCTTCACCCAGCGGGCCGCGGCGCAGTGGACGGTCATCGACCCGTCCAACCTCGTACAGAACATCAAGAGTGCCGTGCAGAGTTCCACGACGGCATCCAACATGATTAAGTCTCTGCAAGAGAGCGTAAAGATTTATAACCAAAGCAAGGCGTATTACGACGCCCTGAAATCGGTGCACAACATCATCAAGGACGCCCGCAAGGTGAAGCTCACGATCGAGATGGTCAGCGAGATCACGGATATTTACATGTCGGGATTCAACCGTATGGTCACAGACCGCAACTTCACCCCCGGCGAGCTGGCGGCAATCTCGGCCGGTTACGCCCGGCTGCTGGAGGAAGGCGGGGCGCTGGTCACGGAGCTGAAGAACATCGTGACCTCCGGCAACGGCCTCTCGCTCTCGGACAAGGAGCGCATGGACGTAGTGGATCAGATCTATACCCGGATGCTGCGCTACCGTAACCTCACGCGCTATTATACCGACAAGGCGATCTCCGTTTCGTTCCTGCGCAGCCAGTCCAAAGGCGATGCCGCCCGCGTGCAGGCGCTCTACGGCAAACCCTCCGAAAGATATTGGTAGCCATGACACCGCTCGCAACAAATTTCGACAACCTGCACCAAGTGCTGCGCAATCTCTATCAGGAGATGCTGCCCCTGTGCGGGGATATGGTCGGCATCGCCAAAGGCGTGGCCGGTCTGGGAGCGCTTTTTTACGTGGCCTATCGGGTATGGAAGGCGCTGGCCTCGGCCGAGCCTATCGACGTATTTCCGCTGCTGCGCCCCTTCGCCATCGGGCTGTGTATCATTATGTTTCCGACCGTCGTGCTGGGGACGGTGAACGCCGTGCTTTCGCCCGTGGTGCAGGGCACGCACGCCATCCTCGAAGGGCAGACGACGGACATCGCCGCCTACCAGAAGCAGCGGGACGATCTCGAATACGAGGCCCGCGTGCGCGAAGGCAAGGCGTGGCTGGTGGACGACGAGGTGTACGACCAACAGCTCGCCGAACTGGGCATTACGGATCTGGGCGAAATAATCAGTATGTGGTGGGAGCGGACGTGGCACGGAATCAAGATGTGGTTCCGAGAGCTGGTGCGCGACTTCTTCGAGCTGCTGTTCAACGCCGCAGGACTCACGGTGGACACGCTGCGGACGTTCTTTCTGGTCGTGCTCTCCATTCTCGGCCCGCTGTCGTTCGCTCTTTCCGTTTACGACGGTTTTCAGGGAACGCTCACGCACTGGCTCTCCAAATACATCTGCGTCTATCTGTGGCTGCCCGTAGCCGATCTCTTCTCGGCCGTGCTGGCCAAGATACAGGTGTTGATGCTTCAGGCCGACATTGCGGCGCTGCAAGACCCAAGCTACATCCCGGACGGTTCGAACGGCGTCTATATCATCTTCCTGATTATCGGGATCATCGGCTATTTCACAGTGCCGACCGTAGCCGAGTGGATCGTGCAGGCGGGCGGCGGTTCGGGGCTGGGCGGCGTCAACCGCGCTTCGTCGTTCGCTGCCGGTGTCGCGGGCGGCGTGACCGGAGCTTTGATCGGCAAAGCCTTTGGGCGCGGCGGCAAATCGAAATACGGCGAGAGCGACGACAGCGGCCCCCAAGGCGATAACCTCGCCACGAAGGATGGCGGAGGGTCGTCCGGCGGCCATTGATGGAATGCAGCCGATCGCTTTTGTAGCGGTTAAGCTGCATGTCAGCCGCACCTTTTCCTGTGCGGCTCAATAGAAGAGACAAACCCGATAAAACGACAAAAAAATGGAATTCAAATCGTTGAAAAACATCGAAACGAGCTTCCGGCAGATACGGCTCTTCACGCTCGTCTTCCTCGGACTGTGCGCCGTGGTGGCCGTGTTCAGCGTCGTGAAGAGCTACCAGTTCGCCCAGCGCCAACGCGAGAAGATCTATGTGCTCGATCAGGGCAAGTCGCTGATGCTGGCCCTCTCGCAAGACCTCAGCCAGAACCGGCCCGTCGAGGCGCGGGAGCACGTCCGCCGCTTCCACGAGCTCTTCTTCACGCTGGCGCCCGACCGGGCGGCCATCGAGAGCAACATCAACCGCGCCCTGTTCCTATGCGACAAGAGCGCCTACCACTACTCGCAGGATCTTCAGGAGAAGGGTTACTACAACCGCGTGGTGGCGGGCAACATCAATCAGCAGGTGCAGGTCGATTCGGTGGTCTGCGACTTCGACACCTATCCGTACCGCGTGACGACCTACGCCCGGCAGATGATCATACGCGAGAGCAACGTCACCGAACGCTCGCTCATCACGCGCTGCAACCTCATCAACTCGGTGCGCTCGGACAACAACCCGCAGGGCTTCACGATGGAGCGCTTCGAGATCGTCGAAAACCGCGATCTGCGGGTCATAGCACGATAAATTATGATACGGAAATGGATAAAACGCGCCGGAGAGCGGATCGAGGATCGGCTGCGGCACCTGTGCGGGGCCCTCAGCCCCGACATGCGAGTCTATGCGATCGTCACGCTCTTCGTGCTTTTCGCCGCACTGTCGCTGTATAGCACCGTTTCGGCGATCTACTCTCTGGGGCGCAACGACGGGGAGAGGATACGGATCGAACACCTGCGACGGCTTGCACCGCAGCCGGAGCAAAGGCACAAGCCGGAATCCTTCGGAAATTCAGATGCAAAGCTGCAGCAGGAAGCAGCCTTTCCCGCTGAAACAGAACGAACACAGTCCGGGGCGGACAGCTCCGAACGATTAAACACGACCGATTATGAAAGAGAACGAGAAACACGGCAGTAACGAACAGCCTGCGCCGGAGAAGCCCGCGAAGGAGCTTACCGAGCAGCAAATACAGCAGCGGCGCAAGATGATCGTCTTCCCGCTGATGCTGCTGGTCTTCGCCGCGATCATGTGGCTCATTTTCGCCCCTTCGGGCGGTGAGGAAGCCACCGAACAGGCGGGGCTCAATACCAGTCTGCCCACGCCGGAGCAGAGCGGCATTGTCGCCGACAAACGCGACGCCTATGTGCAGCAGGAGATGAAGGCCAAACAGGAGGCCAAGATGCGCTCGCTGGAAGATTTCGCCTTCTCGCTGGGCGAGGAACCCGAGAGCGAGGAGGAACGGGCCGCACGCGAGGAAAGGGAGCTGCGCATGGCCCCCAAACCCGTAGAATATTACGAGGCACCCTCGCGCTTCGAGAGCGGAACCCTGCACTCATCGGTGGGTGCGTACCACGACCTGAACCGTCAGATAGGCAGCTTCTATGAAGAGACGCAGAACGAGGCCGAAAGCGACAGAGAGAAGGAGTTGCAGGAACGCATCGACCGGCTCGAAGCGCAGTTGGAGGACGAACAGGCCCGGCAGAGCGCCGAGGAGCAACAACTGGCACTGATCGAAAAGTCCTACCAACTGGCCTCGAAATACATGAACGGAGGGCAAAATGCGGGCGGTGCGGCGGAAGCCGTCCAGACCACCCCGACGGGCGGTGCATCCCGCAGCGGCAGGAGCACCGTGCAACCCGTCGCCCAAGTGCGCCGAGAGGTCGTTTCGTACCTCGCGGCCCCGATGCCCGACTCGGTATTCGTCGCGGAGTTCACGAAGCCCCGCAACTGGGGATTCAATACTGCGGCGGGTAACGAGAACCCCGTACAGAAAAACAGCATCGGAGCCTGCATTTATCGCACGACGACCGTGACGGACGGCAAGGAGGTGCCCCTGCGCCTTACCGAACCGATGAGAGCCGGCGGCGTGCTGATCCCCGCGAACACCGTACTTACGGGCACGGCCCGCATCGACGGGGAACGCATGATGATCACGGTCAATGCCGTGCAATACCGGGGCAGCGTGATACCGGTCGAGTTGCTGGTTTATGACATGGACGGAGGCGAGGGCATCAGCGTCCCCTCATCCGACGAGATCAGCGCCGTGAAGGAGATCGCCGCCAATGCGGGTTCAGGATTGGGAAGCAGCATCACCATTACGGACGATGCGGGAACGCAACTGCTCTCCGATCTGGGGCGCAGCGTCATACAAGGCACGGCGCAGTACGTCGGGCAGAAGATGCGGCAGGTCAAGGTGACGCTCAAAGCAGGGTACCGTGTCTTGCTGCTGCCCCCGCTGGAATAACACGCAAGCCACTGAATATCCATAAACCGAACACATTAAAGAAAGACGAGTTATGAACCGAAAGAAAATCGAGAGTACAGTCCGCTCGCAAAACCTTTGCTCGCCGGCAGCGAAGGAAAACAAGCCGGGCGCAGTTAAAAAAATCCTTTTATCGTTCGCACTTTTAGGATGCGTAACGGGCGCCTCGGCGCAGGAGATAGCCGAAACCGCAGCGCCGGACATACCGGCTGCCGCGACACCCTCGACGGGCGACTACTTCGGCGGACTGACCCGTCCGCTGACCTTCGACCGCATGATCCCGCCTTACGCGCTGGAGGTGACCTTCAACAAGACCACGCACGTTATTTTCCCCGCGGCCATCCGCTACGTCGATCTGGGGTCGGCAGACCTTTTGGCCGCCAAAGCCGACGGCACGGAGAACGTTTTGCGTGTCAAGGCGGCCCTGCGCGACTTCTCACGCGAGAGCAACCTCTCGGTGATAACGGAAGACGGCGCCTATTACACCTTCAACGTCAAGTATGCCGACGAACCGGTGAAGCTGTCGGTCGAGATGACCGACTTCCTGCACGACGGCGAGGCGGTGAACCGTCCCAACAACGCGCTGGAGATCTACATGGAGGAGCTGGGGAGCGAATCGCCGCTGCTGGTGAAGCTCATTATGAAGTCGATCTACAAGAACGACCGCCGCGAGGTAAAGCATATCGGCTGCAAGCGTTTCGGTATCCAGTACCTACTGAAAGGCATCTATTCGCACAACGGGCTGCTCTATTTCCACCTGCAACTGAAGAACTCCTCGAACGTGCCTTTCGAGGTCGATCACCTCACCTTCAAGATCGCGGATAAGAAGGTCGCCAAGCGCACGGCCATTCAGGAGCAGGTCATCCGGCCCCTGCGTGCCCACAACAACGTGCAGGTGATTCGGGGCAAGAGCAGCGAGCGCATGGTCTTCACGCTTCCGAAGTTCACCATTCCCGACGACAAGCACCTCGTGGTGGAACTCTACGAGAAAGAAGGCGGACGCCACCAGACCTTTACGGTCGAAAACGCCGATCTGGTGCGTGCCGAGGTCATCAACGAATTAAAGGTCAAATAGCATGAAACGGTTGGCATTGCTGCTATCGCTGGCCCTCGGTCTGGCTTTGGCTCCGGAGGCCCATGCCCAGCGTACCCTGCCCGGAATGCGGGGGCTGGAGGTACGCGCGGGCATGGCGGACGGCTGGTACTCCGCCTCCGGGCGCAGCACCACGGGATACTATTTCGGAGCGGCCATGAGCCGTTATGCGGGCCGTGCGAACAAATGGGTCTTCGGGGCGGAGTACCTCTGCCGCAATTACCCCTACAAAGCAGGGAGTATCCCCGTGGCGCAGTTCACGGGCGAAGGGGGCTACTACTATAAGTTTCTCGCGGACGGCTCCAAGACCTTCTTCCTCTACATCGGCGGATCGGCCCTGTTGGGGTACGAGACGGTGAACTGGGGAGATAAAATGCTGTACGACGGTTCCACGATCCGAAGCCGCGAGGGATTCCTCTACGGAGGCGCGGTGACGCTGGAGGCCGAAGCCTATATCTCCGACCGCATCGTGCTCTGCATATCGGGCCGCGAGCGTGTGCTTTGGGGCACGACGACAGGACATTTCCACACGCAGTTCGGAATAGGCGTGAAATTCATCATCGACTGACATTCATCCACCACTTTTTATTAACCGCCGCACGAAACGGCATAAAATCAATTAAATCTATGAAAAAGATGATTTTGGCAGCCACGGCTGCCCTGGCCATGCTGGCCTCCTGCAACAAGCACACCGACGAGATCGCAGACTCGGCGACGGGCAGCGTAGTGAAAATCACCCTGACGGACAAGACGCCCGAAACCCGCGCCTTCTTCGACCAGACGGCCGCGGCCGAGAGCTGGGAGAAGAAGATAGGCACGCTCACGCTGTTCGTATTCGACGGCAACGGGGACGCCGTACTGCAACGCAACTTCACCGCTGCGGAGATTTCGGGACAGACGGCGACCATTCCCGTACCGGACGCCGCACCGGGGCAAACGTACAGTTTCTATGCCATCGCCAACGGCAGCGCCCTTTCCGGGATCGGCACACTGGACGACCTGCGAAGCCAGGCCGAGAGCGAGATCGCGGACTATAACGGTACGTTCGACGAGGTGACGACGAAGGCCAAACGCTCCGCAGGGTTCACTATGACCGGCTCGGCCACGAAGGCCATCGCTGCGGCCGGGCAGACGACCACCGTGCAGATCGCGCTCGAAAGGCTCGTGTCGAAAGTAGCCGTACAGGCCACGACCGACAGTAAGTTCGCCGCGACTTATCCGGGTCGCGTGCGGATCGCTTCGGCGACCGTTTCCCGTGCGGCATCCTCGGTCTCCTATTTCGACGTCGGCACGTCGCATTCCGGAGGAACCCAGAACCGCGAACATTCCGGGGGAACCATGCCTCTGTTCGCAGCACAGACTTTCAGCCATACGCAGGCAGCGAAAGAGCAGAGCGGGAAATATGCCAATTTGTTCTATATCTACGGCAATGAGGACAACATGGCTGCCGAGAGCGTACTGCTGACCCTCGAAGGCATTTACGATCATGACGGGGATTTCGGAACGACGGACGATCAGATGCCCGTAAGTTACGAGATCGAACTTGCCGGGGATTCGGGTAAGGCTATCAACCGCAATACCTACCGCCGCGTAACGGTGAACATCAGCGGCCTGACGGGAGCCGACGTGGCCGTGACGATCACCCCCGCAGACTGGGAAGGGCCGTTCAATCAGGATGTTAATATCGGTATGTAGCATCAGAAGGGAAGGGACAGGGTGCAATTGTCCCTGTCTTTCCCCTTTTTCCATTTTTCATTATGAGAAACCTACTGATTTTAATTATGCCGCTGCTCGCTTTGGCGGTCGGTTGTTCCAAAGAAGACATTGTTCCGGCTGCGGAGTCTGTGACCCGCTTTACGCTGCGGGTGTGTCCGGAAGAAACGCAGGCGGTTACCCGGGCCGCGGACGAACGGGCCGTCAAGGACATGAACGTTTTCCTCTTCGATCCGCAGGGCATACGCCCGTCGCAGCACTTTTACGTGCAGGGCGGCGTATTGGAGCGTTCCATTCCCGCCGGCCGGTACGATGTGTATGCCGTAGCCAATCTGCACGAAGACATGGGCCCGATGAGCCGGGAGGCGTTGTCGGACTATGAGTTCCGCGTACCCCGAAGTTACACGTCGCTGCCCATGTCCGGATATGCGGAATGTACGGTCGGGAAAGGGACGCCGGAGGCTACGGTCACCGTTCGGCGCAACGTGGCCAAAATCGTCTGCAACATCTCCTTCTACGGGGTGGACTACGACCTGAAGCTCCAATCCGTGCAGGTGGTGGATATGGCAAGTGTCACCACGCTGTTTGCAGAGGATCAGCAGGCCCGTGAGCTCACCTCTTCCGAGCTTTCGGCGATCGCATCGTATGAGAACCGCAAGGCATCGCGCACGTTCTTCTTGGCGGAGAACTGTCGGGGCGAAGTGCCGGGAATAACCTCTCAGGAGCAGAAATGTGCCGGCAACGCACCCGAAGGAGCGACTTTCCTGCGGATCAAAGCGCAGCGTGAAGGCAAACTGCTGACGTACGACGTATATCTGGGAGAGAACAATACGACCAACTTCGACGTGCGCCGCAATACGGTATATACGCTCAATATCGTCATCAAGGACGAAAACGCGGTCGATACCCGTGTAGATGCGTTCGAGGTCGGGATTTCGGACAACTTCCCTTACGAGGGCTATCGGTTCGAGGGCTATTGTCTGTACGACCCCGGCCGGCAGCTTACGATCACCGTGGACGATCCGCAAAAGGCCGGCGACCTTTCGGCGACGGTTCGCTTCGTCGCAGGAAAGAACGGGGCCTTCTTCTTCAACGGGCAGCCGCTCACCTCGTCCGTCACCTTCCCGCTCGACGACCCTTCGGGCGTTTACAATTTCTCCGTGGACTACTTCCCCGGCGATTGCTATACCGCCGACAATCATTGCCTCGTCTATGAGGTGGCTGTAAGCAACACGGACGGGTACAGCTATACGAAAACGTTTACGCACGACTTTTATAATCTCCTGACGATATATACCTACTGGAAGCGTGGGACTACCCACCGCGGTCGGGGAAGCGTCGACAAAGAGAATATGACGGTCGTAAAATGGAGTTCCTCCTATACGTCCGAAGACAATCGCATGATGATATTGTCGTTGGACGACGGGCCGCTCGTGCCTCTCAAACCGGTGGACGGATCGAAAGTCGGAGGTTGGTATGCGGATCGCGGCCTCACGCAGTTCGTCTCAGCGGAAAACCCGTACCGCCATCCCATGAAAAGTTTTCGGGATACGCTCTACGTGGACTTCGTGCAGGAAGCCGTCTATATCTATACCCATGTCGATCTGGTCGAGATAAGTTGCGACGGCGCGTACCGGATCGATCAGGAAAAACAGGCGTTCGTTGTTCCGATAGGAAGCCGTTGCACGTTCAAGGGGATCGGAGGGAAAACGGTTGCCGTCTGGTGGAGCAACTTCATCGGCCACTATCCCCGCAAGGAGCTGTCGCGGAAGCCGGAGTATTCCTTTACCGCATGGGAAAACTGCAATGTCGTTCCCGAATTTCAGACCTATTAACCTCTCTCAACGCTCCGCCGATACCTTTTGCCGGATGCGGCGGTTACTCATTCCAACAAAATAGAAACACGATGAAAAGATTATTTGTACTGCTGCTGTTCGTCCTCGCGGCGAACGCGGCTTCGGCTCAATATACGGCCGTGCGCGTCAATGCGCTGGGACTGGCAACGGGAACCGTCAATGCCGGTGTGGATGTGGCCGTATCGGAAAAATGGTCTGTCGAAGCGTCGGCATACTGGAACCCGATCTCGACCGAAAGTCTGCGAACCAAAGTGCTGGGAGCCGTCGTGGGTGTGCGCCGCTGGCGCTTCGAGCCGCACGTCGGCTTCTTTTGGGGCGTGCACTCCGCCCTCGCACAGTATCGCGTCGGGAACCGGAACAAACGCTACAACGGCTGGGCTGTCGGCGTAGGTGCCAGCGCGGGCTACTCGTGGATGCTGCATAGGCGGTGGAATTTCTCACTCGAAGGCGGCATCGGCCTGTATTACATGAACGATACGCGCTGGAATCCCGCACCGCCGCCCGGCGAAGATGTCTTTCTGCGGCATTACCGCCGTATCGCTCTGGCTCCGGCGAAGCTGGAAGCCTCTTTCTCTTATATGTTTTAGAATACCGAGATATGAAAAAGCTCTTGTTTTTAGGATTATTGCCGCTTCTGTTCGCATCCTGCATGAAGGATAGCGGCAGTTACCCGCCCGATGGGCCGCAGTCCCCCGAAGCTGTCGCTTCGCAGGTGGAAATATCTTTTACGGCTGCGGACAACGGATTTCCGACACGAAATTCGGAGGATGAAAATACCATTGCAGACGTGAACCTTTACCTGCATAACGTGCAGACGGGTTCGCTGGAACATCACTATCTGACCGCAGGGAACGCTTCGCGGACGATGACGATAGCCCACGGCCGTTACGAAGCGTATGCCATCGCCAATACGAGGGAAGATATGGGGCCGATGACGCTCCTGCGATTGCAGGAAGCGATGTACGTTCTCGATGTATCGGGAGATACCGATGAAAGGTTTGCGATGAGCGGCCGGCAGTCTTTCACCGTATCGGGGGCTACCGATGTAACGATACTCCTCCGGCGATGTGTGGCAAAACTGACTCTGAACATCACGACGGCCGGCGCCTTTACGGATTTCGAACTCCGATCCTGTCAGGTAACGGGCGTACCGTCCTGCGTGCCGTTCTTCGCTGAAAGCAAACCCACAACGGACAGCGAAGTGACATCCTTTCCGAAGAGCGTCCTCTCCGGACGCAGCTACTCCGTTGTTCTTTACCTTCCCGAAAACGCTCAGGGCGAAGTGCCGGATATCACCGACCCGCGGCAGCGCAGCCGCGAAAACGCCCCGCAATACGCCACCTGTATCCATCTTGAAGGCGAGGCATCAGGCCGTAAGGTCGATTATTACATCTATCCCGGCAGCAACGTCACGACCTCTTTCGACATCCTGCGTAACTGTCATTATAACCTCGATGTGATGATTTCGGGGGCCAATGCGACGGATATGCGTCTTTCGACGCTCGGAGCGACCTTCACGGAACTACCTCGGACGTGCTGCGTGGGCGACGATATTTTTACCGAGATGAGGGTCGAGAGCACCGATCCCGACGGTCGCTACACGCTGACCGTCGAACAGGAGAAGGGCGAAGGTACGATAACATTCGACGGTACAGCCATGACGACCGGAATTCCCGTCGCATTACCCGGCGGAGCCGGAATTAAAACAGCACGGATCGGATACTGCCCGACAGTTGCAGGCGAAGCCGTACTGACATTCGTCCTGCGGGATGCCTATGACTATGAAATTCGCCGTACGCTGACGACCGAGGCGGTCGAAAAACCCTCTCTCGATGTTACGCTGACACCGCCTTCGGCAATCGTCGTCGGCAATCCCGCCACTTTTACGTTGGAAATCTGTGGAAGCGATGACACCGCAATCTCTACCTTCACTTGTTCCGATCCGCAGGCCGTTTTCGTATTTCCCGCAGGGACAGGGCTCGGCGGCAACGAAGCCATGTTAGGCAATGGAACCCACGGTTTCTTGCTCGACACCCGTGTCACCGGCGACCTGACGGTTACGGTGCGGGTAAGCGACGGCAGCGGCCATAGCGTACAGCGGCAATGCACGGTAACGTCCCGTTATCCGAAATTCTCCGCAATGGTACAAACTATGTCCTCGGCGGCTCTCTATTCGGACAGTCCGATGACGCTGATCATCCGTTCGACCGAATACGCGGGCGACTATACCGTAAGTTATACGACGACCTCGACGAATTGCAGGGTTTCGTATGGCGGTTCCATGTTACGCCCCGACAGCCCTGTAACCCTCGAAGCCGGACAACATATTTTTACCGCCAACTCTTCCTATGCCGAGCGAACGGAATTCATCTTTACGATTACGGACATCTACGGGCAAAGTCAACAAGCACAAGCGTCGATTACATGGAGGTAGTCGGGCCCGTCTTCTCGGCTTATGATAAGAAAAAAGTTATAAAACAATGAAGAAGATGTTATTGCACAGCCTCGTCGTGTGCCTGCTGCTGGGCGGTTGTACCGTTACGGGCAGGCTTCAGCGCCGGGGCTTGGGCGCACGGGCGAACTATGCGCCCAAAGAACAAAAGCAGGAGCCGAAAAAGGAGTCCGCACCGCAATATGTCGAATACAAGCACCGCGACAGCCTGAGACCCATCTATTTCCTGCCTACGACTACGCTCGAAAACGGCGAGCGCGTCATGTCGTTCGAACTCGACGAGGTGGTCGTGGTGGCCAAATCGCGCACCGTCGCCGAGCGTATGGGCAAGGTCCGCATCGACTTCGTGATCGAGCTGCCGCGCCAGTTGCAGGGCAACTGCCGGAGCGTGGCCGTAACACCCATGCTCCATAAGACGGACAGTCTCGTGCCACTTCAGCAGATCAGTATCCGGGGCGGGTTGTTCAGCCGCGTGCAGGATCGCAACTATTGGCAGTTCGACCAATACATGCGGATCTTCAAGCCCGATGCGGCTGCCGAACAGCGTGCTTTCGAGCGCTTCGTCAAGCACCCCTATCCGGAGGGCGTGCGGCTGGATTCCATCGTCGAAGGCCGTGAGAAGATCAGCTATTACTACACGCAGGAAGTACCGACCAAAGGCGAAGGCAAGACGATGCACGTCACACTTGAGGGAGCGGTCGTAGGGCTGGACGGCAGCCGTTACGATATGCCGCCGCTCGATACGCTGGAATACAACATATCCTCGATGCTGACCTTCGCGGACACCACGAGGCGCTACCTGATCAAAGTGATCGAGAAGTATGCCGTGGTCAAAGACCGCAACTACCTTGCCTTCAAAGTCGGCAAATCGGACATTATCGACACGCTGGAAACCAACGCCGTCCAGCTCGCCCGCATCGAAGCCCTGATGGACGGACTGATAAACCAGCGGGAGTTTTATGTGGACAGTATCGTGCTGACCGCTTCGGCATCACCGGAAGGAGCGCTCGCGCTCAACGAGCGTCTGGCGCGCGAGCGTGCCCTGTCGCTCAAACGGCGTCTGGGCGAGCGTTTCGGGCGGCAGGTCGATACGCTGATCGCCGTGCGCTCCGTAGGCGAGAACTGGACGGAGCTGGGGCGCTTGATCGCCGCCTCGGACAGTCTGCCGCACCGCGAGGCGATCCTTGCGCTGCTCGGTGCGGAGAAGAATCCCGACCGGCGCGAAGCGGCCCTGCGAGGCAGGTATCCGCAGGAGTATAAATATATCCGGGAGCGGCTCTATCCGCTGCTGCGCTCGGTCGATTTCAAATACGACCTGCGGCGCGTGGGCATGGTGAAGGATACGATCCATACGACCGTACCCGATACGCTCTACGCGCGGGGCGTGAAGCTGCTCGACGAAAGGCGCTACGACGAAGCCCTCACGATATTGGCTCCTTACCATGACCGAAATACGGCTATCGCGCTGCTCTCGCTCGGCCATGACGACCGCGCTTACGAAGTGCTCTCCGCGCTGCCCGAATCGGCCGAGGCGTGCTATCTGAAAGCCATCGCCTGCTCGCGGCTGGGCCGCAGGAAGGAAGGGCGCAAATGGTTCGACAGGGCGTGCGAGCTGAAAGAGACATTCGAATACCGGGGCAGGCTTGACCCGGAAATATCCAACCTTTTAACCGATGACTGACGATGAGAAAAAGAGCGATCGCGGCCACGATGCTGCTGACAGCGGCTATGGCCTTTACCTCGTGCGCCAAACTGTATGAGGAAGAAACAACGGAAACCCTGAAACGCCCACAGACGGACATCGAGATTCCGGAGGACAACCCTTGGGACGAAGTGCCGGACAGCAATACGGGAACTGGACATTAAAGAGCGAATGCAATGCGAACGGATGTAATTTTTAATACGGATGCGGCCTCCGGCCTCGGCCGGCTGCCCGACAACTCCATCGACTGTATCGTAACCTCGCCCCCGTACTGGCAGCTCAGGGATTACGGACTCTCTCCGATACTGTTCGGCGGGCAGCAGGATTGTGAACACGATTTCGACGATTACGCCATCTGCCGCAGTTGCGGCGGATGGCTGGGGCAGTTAGGGCAGGAACCCTCCCGCGAGATGTTCTTGGAGCATCTCGTGGGCATCTTCGACGAGTGCCGCCGCGTATTGAAAAACACGGGAACGCTTTGGGTGAACCTCGGCGATTCGTACAGCAAACTCAATAAATACAACCGCCCAGACGATTGGCCGCCGGGTAAAAACGCCCATTGTCTGAAAACACTGCGCGTCGATCTGTCGATGCACCGGGTTCCGCACAAATCGCTGTGCAATATTCCGGGGCTGTTCGCCGAGATGATGATCCTGCGGGGGTGGATACTGCGCAACGAGATAATATGGTACAAGCCCTCGGCTGTGCCTACCCCTGTCAAAGACCGTTTTACGGTGGATTTCGAGAAGGTGTTTTTCTTCGCCAAATCCCCGAAATACGACTTCCGGCAACAGTTCGAACCTTATGCCGGGAATGAGACGAACAGAATATCCAGACAGCCGGAACAACCGACAGGTTCGAAATCCAGAAATGACCTTCAAGGCAGGAACAAACGGACGGTTTGGCGGATTACGACCGAAATCAGCCACGAGAAGCACTACGCCCCCTATCCGCAGAAATTGATCGAGACACCCATCGAGGCGGGGTGTTCGCCGGGCGGCGTAGTTCTCGATCCGTTTCTGGGAAGCGGAACGACGGCCCTCGTCGCCCGCAGGCTGGGACGCCACTACATCGGCATCGAGCCGAATCCGGAATACGTCGCCATAGCCCGTTCTCGGCTGGAACGGGAATCCGAACCCTCAAAACAGTAAGGAGGCCATGCGAATCGGATTGGTGGATGTGGACGGGCACAACTTCCCGAACCTCGCGCTGATGAAACTTTCGGCGTGGCATAAGCTCCAGGGCGATACGGTGGAATTTGCCGATCCCATGGCGGGGCGTTACGACAAAGTGTATTTATCGAAGGTCTTTACCCATACGCCCGATTGCCGGGATGAATACCGCTGCGAGGTGATACGCGGCGGAACGGGCTACCGCGATTATACGACGACACTGCCGGAGGCGGTCGAACATACATGTCCGGATTACTCGCTCTACGGCGTGGGCGAAGCCTACGGCTTTCTCACGCGCGGATGCCCGAACCGCTGCCCGTGGTGCGTGGTGCCGCACAAAGAGGGCGCTATCCGGCCCCATGCCGACATCGAAGAGTTCCTTGCAGGACGCAAACGGGCCGTGCTGCTCGACAACAACGTGCTGGCCTCCGCATGGGGCCTCGCGCAGATCGAAAAGATCGTCCGCTTGGGCGTGCGGGTGGACTTCAATCAGGGGCTCGACGTGCGGCGTATCGCCCGCAACCCGGAACTCGCAGAGCTGCTCGCACGGGTCAGGTGGCTGCGCTTCCTGCGGATGGCCTACGACAGCTGTGCCGTGCAGGAGGATGTACATAACGTCGTAAAACTGCTCGTCAAATGTGGCTTGTCGCCCCGCAAACTGTTCTTCTACGTGCTGGTGCGCGACGACATCGGCGATGCGCTGGAACGTATTCGGGAGCTGAAGGCGTTGGGCTGCGTGCCCTTCGCACAGCCGTACCGGGATTTTTCGGGCGACGCCAAACCCTCGCGGGAGGCGTGGCGGCTGGCCTACTGGTGCAACAACAAACGATTGTTCAACGCGATGGACTTCGCGGATTACAAATGCAAATAAACCGAAAAGTGATGAAAAAGTTATTTTTTGCGGTGATGGCCGCACTCGGACTGCTCGCATCCTGCGACAAAGATCTGGACATTCAGCAGGCGTACAGTTTCTCGTTGGAAACGATGCCCGTACCCAAGCGTATCGGCGTAGGCGAAACCGCCGAGATACGCTGTACGCTGGTTCGTGAGGGGGAGTATGCCGACGCCCGCTACACGATCCGCTATTTCCAACCCGACGGCAAGGGAGAACTGCGGATGGACGACGGGACGGTGTTCCTGCCCAACGACCGCTATCCGCTGGAACGCTTCTCGTTCCGTCTTTATTACACCTCCCGCAGCGACGACCAGCAGACCATCGACGTCTATATCGAGGACAATATGGGACAGGTGGTGCAAAAGAGCTTCACGTTCCAGAACGACAGCGATACGGGCGGCGAAGAGCAATAGTCTCAAACGAACATCATTGCCCGGCCAAAGTCGGGCATTTTTAATTTGAAAACCTTATGACAGAACAGGAAAAACGGGATATTGCCCTGATCGAACGAGGCGGCCGGAAACATAATATGTTGATGACCCTTCCTTTGGAGCGGCGTACCGAGGCGGTATGCCGCCGCGCCGTCGAGATCGACGGAGAGAATATCCGATACGTTCCCCGCGATATGCGCACCGAAAAGCTGTGTTATACGGCCGTGCAAAGCTGGGATTTTGCGCTCGACTATGTGCCGGAGGAACTGAAAACGCCCTCGATGTGCAAGGCCGCCGTAGAACGTTACGGGCCGGCGCTGCTGTTCGTGCCGCAGGAGCGCCGAACAGAGGCCCTGTGCGAAGCGGCGGTGCAAAACAATGTATGGGCCCTGCCTTATGTGCCCGACCGGATCAAGACCCGGAAGATGTGCATGGATGCAGTAGCGAAAGATGGTTGGGTGTTGGAGTTCGTGCCCCAAGCGATAAAAACCCCGCAGATGTGCCGGCTGGCCCTTAACGCCCCGCTGGCCAAACTCCGCGAAAACCGGAGCGTCCTTCAATTCATTCCCTATGCCGACGTGTGTCTGGAAGGCATAAAAAAATACCGGCAGGAAGGCGCCGATATGGTAGGTTTGTTGGCAGACATCGAACCGGAGGTGATGGATGAACACATTGCCCTGTACGGGGTTCGTACCGACCCGTCGTGTCTGACGGCCCTGCCGGGGAGGTGGAAAACAAGGATGGTATGCACGGCGGCGGTACAGAGCGACGGGATCATGCTGCACGACGTACCGGAACATTTGCGCACGAAGCGTATGTGCGAGGCGGCCGTATCGTCCAGCATCCATGCACTTCCTTATGTGCCGGAGGCATTACATACCCCCGACCTGTACCGGAAAGCGATGGTGAACGACCCTGCCGCCATTCAGTATTTCAAGCCGGAACTGCTGACACGGGAGATGTGCCATGAGGCATTGTATTCGAGCTATGACCTGCGGGTACTTCGGTACATTCCCTACAAAGAGATCCACGAGCAGTTGTTGGAGCGTTGCGAGGGATACTCTCGAACCAAATATTTTCTGGACAGTATGAATCCGGACTATATGACCCCGAAGCTGGCGGAGATGATCTTCACCAAAGAACCCGAACTGTTCTACAATATTCCCGAAAAATTCAAGGATAAGGAGCTGTGCGAAACGGCGGTACGGTACGACGGAAGCTATCTCAAAATGGTTCCGGAAGCCCTTAAAACACCGGAGTTGTGCATGGAAGCCATACGTCGCAGTCCGTATGCCATAGAGTTTATCCCGGAAACGATGAAAAGCCCGGAGTTCTATACGGATTTGGTCAGGAAGAATCCGTTGAACCTGCGGGGAATACCCGAAGATGACCGGACTTATGAGATGTGCAAAGAGGCTTTCGACAATACTTACGGAAAGGATAAGACCGATTACAGCATCGCCGGTGCGTTGACAGAGCCGTCGATAGCTCTGCAAATGGTTCGGGAGCAGGATAATCCTAAAACAATCGACTTTTTGATGACCGTAATGCGTCCCAAAGCCATTTCGGAAGAAGTAGCGTTGGAAGCCGCACGTAAAAACGGGCATATCTTGCGCTTCGTACCGAAAGAGGTCATCACGCAGCAGGTTGGCGAAGCCGCCGTCAAAAATCATCCGCAGGCGATTCAATGGGTTCCCCACGACATACGCACGGCGGATATGTGCCTGTATGCCTTTAAGAGCGATTCCGAACTGGATATTTACACTCCGGATCGGATCAGGTGCGAAGACAATGTTTATATATTCGCCCGAAAGATGGACGAGCTACTCCGCCAACCGATTTCCTATGACGACAGCAAACGGCTCTACGGGGGCGAAACGATCCGTTTACGGAACGTGGAAACGGATACCAAAATCTTCGAGAATTGCGAAGTTCGCTACGACCGTAAGAAAGAATCGCTGACCCTGCGGAACGTTACGCCCCAACAGAAGCGGGTGCAGCCCATAAAACTGCAGCGCAAATCCTCCATGAAACCGAAATTCTAAAACTACAATTGAAACCAATAGCGATGAAAACGACAGAAGAAAACAGAACGATGAACTCCGGCGACCGTCGGGAGCCGGGCGACGTTTATATGATGCTTTCACCGGAAGGAAAAACACAGGCTGTATCGGCAAACGGGAGATATTATAAAAACTTCGGTCATTTTATCAATCATTGCACGGAAATAATACTCAAAGATTGGCTGACGCCTTACCCGAACAGTTTTTTCGTACATTACCGCTTTGCCGACCCCGACCGGGTATGGAAACCTTACGAGAATATCCCGATGTTTCCGCGCAAACTGTCGGATGCCATCAAGGAGCAGGGCTTGAAACCGCTGAACACCTGCCGGCTCTATCCGGCCATATACTGCTATCAGAACGGCCTCGATCCGTTGCTGCCGGAAAATTCCGAGCAGGAATTGAAAAAAAATTCGGACTATCGGCGGGCCGTATCCCGGTATTCCGATCGAGAGCAGCTTCTCGGAATCAATACCTATACGGGCATCGAGACCGACCGGGGCGTACTGCTGTTCGATAATACGCCGGAAGGACGGAAATTGCAAAAGAGGTATAAGGATTTCCTTGCAGACAAATTTTTCGATCCCCGGCTTGACATCACGTTTTTCAGAACGATAGACGTAATACCCGATGAAGTGCAACGGGCAAGGATCAACCCCGTTATTGATCTCGACAGGCTATACAGCAGCGAGCCGGAGCCGTTCGGAGTGCTTTCGGCCGACTGTTATACGGATATGACGGAAATCGGTATCCATACCGAACGCGAACGTTACGATATGTCGGCGACAAGAGAAAATTTCGTTCGCTTCGCCAGGATGGATAAAGGATCGGATATTTTTTTGTCCGAACATACCTATAACATTGCCTGCCTGTTGCACCTTGCTTCGCCAGAGTGCACAGACCCTATGATACGGGATAAGTTCCCCAATTTCTTCTCCTATCGGGACTGGTTCGACAACTTGGCCGAACGCTTTACCAAAGCCACGACAGAGACGGAAAAACAACAGGCTATGGCTCTGATCCGGCAACGGGCCGACCATATTCTGCGGCATGACTATCCCAACCTTCGCCGACCGCCGGTTCCGGCCCCGAAAGAACAGACCGAAACCGTCGTAACATCCGTTGAAAAGCCGGCAAGGCAGTTGCCCGACGTGGCGAAAAAGCTGGCCGCACATTCTAAAAAGAAAACCGGGCTGAAACCGTAGATTATCATGCGGTTCGGCAGATATGCAACATGGTGAAGGTAGATTTAGATTTGATTATTATTTAATAATAATTATCTTTGCGTAATAATAAACGATTGTATGAAACCACTGAAAAATCCCTTTATAACCAGCGGCTACGAATCCGCCGAGTATTTCTGCGACCGCGAACAAGAGAGCGAAAACCTTATTCGGGAGGTGATCAACGGCAATAATCTGGCGCTGATCTCCACGCGCCGTATGGGTAAGACAGGGCTTATACAGCACTGTTTTAACAGTCCGGAGATCAAAGATAACTATTATACGTTTTTCGTCGATATTTATGCGACCAAATCGTTGCGCGACCTGGTATTTTCCTTGAGCCGGGTCATCGTCGATGGTCTGAAGCCTTTCGGCAAAAAAGCCATCGAAAGTTTCTGGAACAGCGTCAAATCCCTGCAAGGCGGCATTACGTTCGACCCGGCGGGTAATCCCAGCTTCAACCTGCAACTGGGCGACATCCGCTCTACGGAAGCGACGCTCGACGAGATATTCCGCTATCTGGAGAAAGCCTCCCGTCCGATAATCGTCGCCATCGACGAATTTCAGCAGGTGGCCTATTACACGGAAAAGAATGTGGAAGCGTTGCTGCGCACCCACATACAACATTGTCGCAACGCCCGTTTTATCTTCGCGGGCAGCCAGCGGCACGTCATGGGCAATATGTTCGCCAACGCCTCGCGCCCCTTTTACCAAAGCGTGTCGATGATGTATCTGGAGTGTATCGGGTTGTCGGAGTACGAAAACTTCGCCCGCAGGCATTTTGAAAATAGCGGCCGAAAAATCGGGCAAGGTGTCGTCGCCGACATTTACGACCGTTTCGACGGGGTGACATGGTATGTGCAGAAGATGCTCAACATGCTGTACGGTATCACACCGGAAAGAGGAGAATGCAGGGCGGAGATGCTCCCCGAAGCGTTGGGCAATATTCTCGATTCTTACAAATACACCTATCAGGAGATATTGTTCCGCCTGCCCGAAAGACAGAAAGAGCTGCTTATCGCCATAAGCAAGGAAGGCGCTGCCCGTGCCGTTACCTCCGGGGAGTTCGTTCAGAAATACAGTCTGCCTTCTCCGAGTTCGGTGCAGGCGGCGCTCAAAGGATTGCTCGAAAAGGATTTCGTTACGCACGAGCAGGGCGTTTACCGCATTTACGACAAGTTTTTCGGGATATGGCTCAATAAGAATTACTGACCGATATGCCGATACTCCTGCCGGGGCGGCGTTCCGCAAACGAAAAATCGACGGTTTGAAACCGTCGATTTTTCGTTTGCGCCGAATTTCAAGATTTAATTTCCGGCTTCTCCGATACGTTTCGACTGGTACCAACTATCCCGAAAACAGTCGCCGATAAGGTTGAAAGTCCCTGTTTCGCCGCTTTCTTCGGCGAATTTGCGGGCTTGCGGGATGTCCGTAAATTCACCCAGCTTGCGAAAACCGATGAACAGTTTGTAGATACCGGGATTGGCCCGGTGTTTGGCGACCTCGCTTTGGAGCAGGGCGCACAGTTCGGCAAACTTGGCCCTTTTCTGCGCCAATTTCTTTTTGGCGCAGCGCAATTTTTCGTCTGTCGTCGGGTCGAAAAACAGATCGTTACCGCTCATGTAACTAACGTATTCCTCCATTTTACGCCCGATTTTCGTAATCTGCGCTTTCGCCGCTGCCACGCACGAGAGCAGGGAGCCGAACCCGGTTTGCAGTCCCGTCCGCTTGTCGTAGTAACAATAATAAACCTGCACGCCCTTACGAGGGTATTGGCAGACGTATTTTGCCCTGCGCCACTCGACGAGCCACCGCCAGCGGTCGAGCATCCTGCGGGGCATGTCTATTTTATGCAGGACGACCCGCGAACGGTCGTCCTCGCGGTACTCGAACGTGATATATACCCAATGTTCTATTTGCAGTTCCCGTTCGGCACGGGCGAGGTCTTTGGCCATCTGCATCCAGTCGTCGATTCTCTCCCGTGCCATCGTTACGCCGTTTTGCAGGTTTCGATTTCGGTATGCCGGGCGAGCCATTCGCGCACGCTCATCATGTTGTATTCGGAGGTTACGACCGCCGTGCGGTCGCTGATTTGCGTAAAGCGGGTGCTTTCGTAGCCGTCGATCCACTCCTTCAGGGTCGATACGCCCCACGCCTGCGGATCGTCGAAGATACGGCGCTCCAGCGTGCGGATAGGCTCGGCAAAAGTTACGATAAGTGTTTCATAGTCCGGTCGGACAGGTTCGGGGAGCAGGTGCAGGTACTTCAAAGAGCCGGATTCGTCGTCCTTGTCCCCATGCGCCCAACCGCTGTGCAAAATTTCGTTACCCCAGCGCTGGGGCTCGTCGTAACGCACTTTTACCTCCGCCGTATATTTCGTAACGGTTATGTCCTCGATTGCTCCCGTAACCATTGTGCCGAAGCTGATGCACTCGCACCTTCTGCCTATCAATTCCTTGTTTACCTCTGTCGTTTTCATTGTTGTTCTCCATTAAATAAGTTCTACTTCCGCGTTGTCGTTATTTCCCCGAAATGCTCCGGCCGCATAGTAAGCGTATCGGTTGTGCCAATTACTCCGGCGTTTGATATAAGCCATAGCCGGGGGACGTATCTCGACGGATGTTGTGTAGATATTATATCCGATGGTTATGACTAATTCACAGTTGCGCCATATCTCGAAAGGCGTTCTGAATCCGTGCTTGCCCTCGACGAGTTCCAATGCTGTGGCGACTGCGCTACGGACTTCTCCGGTAGATTCTGCGAGGGTCTTGCGGGTTCCCTCTTTGTAGATGATTTTCATAGTGGTCGGTGTTATGGGGCGGCTGTCGCCGCCCCGATTGTTATTTATATTCTCCGAAATTGGTGATGATCCCGAACCGTCCCGTGTTGTTATACATTCCAGAACAATGCAACCTCCGGCATAGGGCGGAGAGTTGTTTTTCGGTAATGCCCGATACGACTATCGCCGTGTGGTCGTGCTCGCAAATTCTTACCCGGTATTGGGTTTCGAGTTGGGCAAGGACGGCATACGCTCTTACCGTTTTTTCGTCGTGTTTTTGATTTTTCATAGTTTTGTCGATTTATTTTTCTTACTTGCAAGGGCGATCAGGTTATCGAAACTCTCGTTCAATAAGACAGCCCTTTCTCTCCGGTAATCCTCTGCCGGATCGCACTCGCCGACGGTAAACTCCCAAACCTCCATGTATTTGGCTTTCCATTTCCGAACCACCTCTGCATCCGGTAATGATGTGTGCAGGTCGTGTCGGCTGCAAATGGCGTTCAACAGGTCGATGTAGCACATGAACAGGTCGCTTTGGGGCATCCCTGCGTGCAACAGCGTATAATCCCACTTTACAATGTCCCGGACGGCGTTCGATATGTTGTCGATGATCCCGTCTATATAATCCCGCGTAGAATCGTTTTCGTAGATTCCTGATCCCCATGTTCCCATAGTTTTGTCTGTTTTTGGTTGATAAAAGGTTTGAACGGCGGCTTTTGCCGCCCCGATTTTATTTCTTCGTGATATATCCTTTGGCCACGACCTCTCCGTTTTTGACAAGTTCTATTTCCCCGTAGGTAAAGCCCATTTCTTTGATAGCGATAAATCGGATATAATCGTGATATTCCGATTTCTTTGCAAAATTTCGCCCCGTAAGGTTGTTGAAAATCATCGGAAGCGAAAACTCGCAATCCGACCGGAGTACGGCTTTTCCGTTCTGCCGGATTTCGTAGGTCGGGTTCTGGTTATTCGTGTCTGTTTTCATGGTTTGGGTGTTATGGGCGGCTTTCGCCGCCCCGATTCTAATTATTGAAAGATTTAGGATTATGCTGTCAGTCGATTTTCTATAAGGTGCATATTGTGCTGAACGAGTTTTATAATCTGCTTGTGGTACGGACTGTCCTTGTTGCATACGCCCCGGCTCTGCGCCACCTCCAATCGGGATAGCGAAACCTCGACCGTTTCGAGCCGTTGGCCGTCTATCGAGGCCGAGAGGATCAGCGAATCGTCCCGGCGGTAATATTCGTTGGTAAAGACGCAATGGTGCATGGCTTCGCCTTCCTGCCGGAACTGCTCGATGCTCTCCAAGACCCGGACGTGGATTTTGCCGTCCGTGAGGTCGAGGCCGAAAAAATGTCCTTTTGCGTTCCGGTATTCCTGCTCATGGCGCATCGCTTCCCGTATGCGTTCCTGCTCTTTCTGCTTGCGTAAGTATTCCATTTTCCGCCTTACATATTGGTCGTGCTCCGCTTTGAGGTCTGCGGGGCACACATATTTGGCGTTTCGTAAATCCTTATTAAAAAAACGCAATAAGTCTATATAGTCGCACCACATTCCCGCATCGGTAATTGCGTACCCGCTGCGGGTAACGATACGGATACTCGGCCAGTAGTCGTCCAATGTGCAGGGATTCTCGGCAAAGTGTTTCAAGAGTGTAACCTGTCCGGCTTTGAGCAGGGTTTCGGCGCGGCTGTCGCGCAGCAGGGCGCAGAACATCTCCGGCGGGGATATGTGGTAAAACTGTCCGTTGTAACCGCTTCTTCGCAGTTCGGGCAGGAGTTGCGGCTGGGGATGAACACAACGGGGATGGATATTATACAGCGGCTTATGGGGGCGCAGTTCCAACGAGGTGGTATAATTCCACGTTTTGTAGAAAGGCCGGTTCGTTATGAGTCTTGCACGGGTGGCGCATCGCCCGTCCGGGGCGATCCACCGCTGCACGACTTCGGAATGAACGTATTTCGCCCTTTCTCCGATACGGACATAGTAGGTCAGATGTACGAAGCGTAATACCTGCATCCCGCCCCGGACGGTCATAAACAGGGCGTAGTCCGCCGTGTCGTAAATCCGGCGCAGGTGGTTGTCGTCTATGGTCAGCCGGGTATGGCACGCGGGGCAGATACAATGCGTCCGCGCCGTCTTGTCCGTCCATGCGTGTCCGCACTCGGTGCAAGTTATCACGCCTTTTGTCGTCCTGCGTCCGTAGCGGACGAAGCATCGGTCGAACGCCCACCGTATCTGCCGGGCGGAGATGGGACGGAGTGTGCGCCCTGCCTCTTCTATTTGCTGTTCAAAACTATTTCTCGGTTGCATAATCTTGATAGTTCGGGTGGATGAATTAGGCGGCAATGCGCTTTTGGATAAGGGGCATATTGTCGTTTACGAGCCGCACGATTTTGTCGTGGTACTCCGTTTGTTTGTTACATACGCCCCGGCTTTGAATAACTTTGAGTTGGGAGAGGGACACCTCTACGGTTTCGATGCGTTTGCCGTCTATGGTGGCCGAAAGGATGAGCGAATCGGCTTTTTTATAGTATCCGTTCGTGCCGACGCAATGGTGCATGGCCTTACCCTCCATGATGATTTCTTTCACACTCTCCAACACCCGGACAGCGATTTGCCCGTCAGTGAACATAAGGCTGAAGAATTTGGATTTGGCTCTATGGTAGGCGCACTCTTTCTGAAGATATGCGGAGAGGTTTTCGGCTATTTCCCGTTCGGCTTCCCTGCGGGCGATTTTGGCTATACAGCGGTCATGTTCCCGTTTAAGATCGGCGGGACATACGTATTTGGGGCTGTGCAGGTCTTTACCTAATGTCCGCAAAGCGTCTATATAGTCGCACCATGTCGTTGCATCCGTGATTTTATAGTCGTTGCGGACGGCGATACGGATACTCGGCCAATACTTGTCGAATCTGCGACCTCTATCTTCCAAATACAGTTGTAATAGGCTGTCCTGTCCCATTTTGAGCAGGGATTCCGCCCGGTTATCCGAGAGCAGGACACAAAGTAAGGTCGTAGGGGTCTGACCGTACAATCCGCCCTTATATCCCGTTCGTTTCAGTTCGGGGATAAGTTTCATACGGGGGTAAATGTCATTCGTACCGATCTGATTATATACCCACGATTCTCCATGTAGTTCCAAATCAGAAAAATAAATCCATTGGTCGTAATACATCGTTCCCCATACCCGGCGCCGGGCGAGGGTGCAGTATTTGCCGTCGGGGGCTATCCAACGTTGCATGACTTCGTGGCAAAAGCGGTTCAGCGGTCGTCCGACTTTGGCATAGTAGTTTACCATAAACACCCGGATAACCTGCATCCCGTCGCAGGCGGTTATATAGGTGGCGTATTCCCTTTGCTGGAATTTCTGCTTGCGGGTGTCCTCTATCCGCAGTCGTGTGCGGCAGGCGGGGCAGGTGCAATATTTCCGTTTGGTGTCGTTGTGGAACACCTCGCCACAGTCGAGGCAGGTAACGACACCTTTTCTCGTGCGCCGACCTACCGATTCGATAACTTTGGTGTAGGCCCAGCGTTCCTGTGCCGGGGTCAGCGGTGGCAGTTTCTTGCTTGCTTCGACTGCTTTCTGCTGGAATTTATTTCTCGGTTTCATGGTGTATCGAATTAAAATAGTGATGATTGGGTGGCTGTTTCGGGTTTCTTGGTCTTGTTCTTACCCTGCGTAATTTTCCGGTAGGCTTCATCGGTGGCCCGCTGCATGGCTTTTGCATGGGCTTCGGCCTTTTCTTCCTCGGTCAGTACAATCGTATGATTTACCACGACTTTGCAGTTGGTAAGGGGCTTGCCGATGTCGATGTCGTCCTCGTCGTAGTAGTGCATGGCGAGCGAGTAGATTTCATCGTCCGCGAAGCCGTTGCACCCGCTTTGCTTCACATAATTGAGGATGAATGTTATACAGTCGTCGATGTTTTTCTTGGGGTTGGCGTACCGGAGTGCGAACAATTCGTCCTCCTGCGCCCGGCGCTGTAAATAGCTTTGGATCGTCTGTTTGAAATAATCGGTCGCTTTATTCTCTTGTGCCATGATGGTTTGTTTTTATGGGGGACGGGGTTACCGTCCCCGGGTGAATGTTCAAAAGAGCCAAAAATCAATGTCTTCGTCCGTGAGGGCATAAGTGTTCCTTATGCTGTTGAGATATTCGGCGTATGCTGTTCTAAACCGGGCATTACATTCCTGTAAATCGCCCCGGACGGGATGCGCTTCGCACCATTGTTTGAGAAAAACTTCGTTTGCCTTTAAGAACCGGAGAAATTGGGTGAGTTCGGGCGGCTCCGGGGCATCGTCGGGCAGGAAAAACATGCTTCCGCGCAGTTCGCCCGTTTGGGGATGTCGTGTAAACAACTGCCGGGCGGTTCCGATTCGGATATAATTGTCTTTAATGCCGTAGTGTTTGGCAATAGCCGGAATATCGACGGCCGTATGAACCGAAAAGGGGGCTACTTTGATTGCATCACGCTGGATATATTCGCCCTCTTGGAGTATGACTTTTGCATTAGCCTGCGGTTCGCTTTGGGTGATATATTCGTTGAGTGTCATATCTGTTGTTTTTTGCAGGGGATCGGGGCCACCGCCCCCCCCGGATTGGATTACTGTCTTTGCGGATTACTTGATAAGCGTGTCGGTTAGATAGAATTTGCGGTGGCAATCCTTTTTCTTGAGTGCTTCCCCGATGAGCCACGCGAACCGTTCGCGTCTGAACTCCTCGGATTTATCCTTGTGGCACGTCCAACTCTGCTCCTTTTCGTATTGCTTGGCCTGTTCTTCCAATATGGGCAGGTATTCCGCCGTTGCGCCGTCCATTCGGAGGTAGTCTTTCGTACCCTTGTGCCGGAAAGAGACGAGGCAGTAATTTTCGGGGTACAGGCGTATCGTTTCAGTGGATTTCTCATAGAAACAGACCGCCAAATATTTGTCTGCCAATCCTTTGTAGGAGGGACTGTTATGGCAGTATTTTTCTATCGTGTCGGAAATGGTCGCATCTTCGGATAATTCCTCCCGCAGTTCTTTTTCCACCCGTCTGAAGGCGTCGGACAATGAGGGATAAACGGCGGTTATTTCTATCCGTTTGTTTTTGGTATCGTCGTCCTGCTTACGGGTCGATACGATGATAATGTTGTAGCGGTTGTCGCTCCACGCTTTGACCTCGATGTAATACCCTAAATCCGTGTTGATTGCATTGAGGGTGTTAAACGTGTCGGTCGAGCCTTGTCTTTGCAGATAAATGGTTTTCATATTTTCGGATTTTTATGATTCGTTGGTTTATGTGGGGACGGGGCTACCGCCCCCGGATTGGACTTCGGGATTATTCGGCCATGCCGATTAACTCGCGCACCTGCATTTCTTTCGCTTTGGGAAAGATCCACCCGGCGCATTTCTCTCCGCGGTAGGTCAGTCGCCCGTTGAACCGTCCGCCGAGGTCGGATAATGCGTCCTTTATGGGCTTCGTATCTCCGAATAGGGCTATCGCTTTCTCGGAGTAGTTCACGAGGATAAAATCGCCTTGAACAGTGGTTTGCCCTTGTTCTTGTTCCGGTGTGCGCTCCGGCTTGGGGCTACTGAGCCGGATATTATTCTCATCTCCGGCGATATAGGCCAGAGCGTCGATAAATCCCTCGCGGGTGTAGTGGGTCATTTTGTGGATGCTCCAACCGTAAGAGGGGCTCTTGCCGAGTGTGAAACCGGAGTAACGGAGTTCATAATCTTTGTTATATTCGGCCAAATACGCCGTTTCGGGCAGGTTAGCGGCGGCTTTCCGCAGTTCCCCGAAGCCTTTGCGGGAGGTGGTCGAGAAGCCGAGTATTACGGTGCGGACGCTCCGGGTTTCCCGGCACTCGTAGGAGGGGTCTGTGTATTCCGTCTCGTTGAGTTCGGCCACGATGACCCCCTGCACGTTATCGGGCATAATCCGGCGCAGTCGTTCCGCACCGATTGCCGCGATCCGGTCGTGTTCGGTCTTTGCACGGGCTTTCGCGTCGGCTTCGTCCTTTGCTTTTTGCTCCGCTTCGGCAACAAGGGCGGCAACCTCGAAAGCGTCCATAAATTCCGCGGGCGCGTCGGTGTAGTACATGCCGATACCGAATTTCCGCGAGTATGGCCGGAGGATGTCGGTACGCCGGATCGCTTTCGTTTCGAGGTTTACCAAATGATACATATATCCGTTGGCATCGTGTTCGACCTTGTAAATTACAAGTCGGTCGCGCATTGCGCCGGGGCCTTCAGAAATGACGATTTGGTTTTCCTTTGCGACTTGAATTTCGGTGTCGGTGGTCGTACCGCCGAATAATGAATAATATTTTGCCATGACTTTCAATGATTTAGAAGATTTGGGAAAAGAGAAAGGAGAAAAAGCCGATTAGAACGACGAGAGATAAAAGACAGGAAAGGATACCCCGCAGGAGGTCATAGCAGAACAGAAAGGCCAAAACGACCCAAACAAAGCCGCTCCCGAAGAGATAAAAACCCAGCGCGACAGCCCCGATTTTCAGCCCTGCCCGCAAACCCGCACTCATGCTGAGTGGAAGGTTGGAGGTTTTCGGTTTCCTGTTCTTATTTTCTGTGCTTTTCATAACCTTTCGACTTTTTTTTTATGCCGTAGCGGAGCCGGTGTGGATGGTATCCGGTTTCAGGAGCATGAAAAAGAAGGGCTTAGCCCATGTCAAGATTTTTGCGGGAAATACGCTCGCCCGAAGGGAAAGAGGAAGATTTTTCGCAAAACCGCCCCGGCGGCTTGATCTTGCAGGGGCGTGCAGCCCGTAAATACCTTCGCTTCTGAAACCGGATACCATCCGCACCGGGTTCGTGAAGGCGGCTTATAAATGAGGAGAAAGGTTATGAAAAGTGCAGAAAATAACTGTGGCGAAGGGCGTAACGAATCAGCCCTTCGCCCGCACACCAGACACAAAAAAGTCTCGATATGAAAAAGTTATTTGAATTTTAACCTTCAATGTGGTGATATATTATTAAATTCAAGTCGGTTAGGACTGGAAGATTTCCACATAAGGTCTGCCAAATCTTTGTTTCAAATTTATGATTCTTGTCAAGAATTTATTATCTTTATAAGATAAAACTCCCCGTTATGGAATCGTTTTCTATTGTTGCACTTCAACTTTTACCGGATTGTTCCAAGCATATCCGAAAGGTTCTTCAAGAAGATTGGTATTTCTTTACTCAGAAATACCATTTAGATCCCGACACAAAGTATCCGATTCGCAACCCGGATTATAAACTTCCCGATGATTTTTTCGATCCCAAGATCAGCATTAGCGCCATTGTCGGTAAAAATGGCTGCGGTAAGAGCACCATCGTAGAGATTATGCTGCGCGTAATAAATAATTTTGCCGTCAATATTACTGCCAAGGCACATAAAGACTGCCAGTTATACCCCGTTTCAGACGTAAACGCGGCTCTTTATTTTGAGATTGATGGCAAACTGAATTTTATCGAAACATCGAAAGCAGGTATTCTTTGGGGGATAATTGGCACCTTCGGGAAACGAGTTCATCCAAATAAGATTGAGAAGACAACACCGTTGGAGAAGGCTTTACAGCAGTTACGCCAATTTTTCTTTACCATTGTCAATAATTATTCATTCCACTCCTACAATGTGGATGATTATGGGGAGGAAAGTGTTGGAAAGGATAAGATTTGGATCAACTCACTGTTCCATAAAAACGATGGGTATCTTACTCCTGTCGTACTCAATCCTTTTCGTCGGGAAGGCCGTCTGGATATTCGAAAAGAGACTTTGTTGACCAACAGCCGTCTGGCTTATCTGTTCTATTATTTCAACACGAAACAGTTCGGTGATTTTATCGACGATTATCAGTATCGTTCTTTATCGTTTAGTTATAATCAATCCCGTGTTGAAGAAAAGTATACATACAACCTTGTTCGGAACAAGAAGACATATGATACGAAGTTGGTCAAGCGAGTTTCCGTTAAAAAGAAGGGGCGTGATTACTTCAATATTACTCTCAAAGCCTATCTCGGTGAAAATATCCGGTCCGGAATACCATCTCTGAATGGGGCATACAAATATCTGGTTGCAAAAACATATCATATCGTAGCGACATATCCCAATTATACCGGGCAGAAATATGTTGCTGTTAAGGATCTTTCGGAATATTGCTCCCAAGAGGAGGAATCTCGGATCAAAGATCTCGTTCGTAAGCTTTTAAACGATTTTTCTCATGTGACATTTAAGATAAGACAGACTCTCAAATATATAGATTATGTCACGCATAATGTAAACGCAACTGACGGGCGGGATTTTCAGAACCTCACTGAAGATTATATTAGGTACGAGCCCAAAAACTTGCAGATATTGGAAGGATTGAATACTATACACAAGGAGCAAGTTTCCATGCCTCCGTCGTTTTTCGATATTCGGATCGAGTTGTCCAAAAGCGACGGAGCAGTAATCTATTTCGATAAAATGAGTTCCGGGGAACGGCAATTCCTATTTTACATGAGCACGATTCTCTATCATGTCCGTAATCTGGACTCAGTTGTCGATGACGTGGAGAGTGTCCATTATAACTATGTCAATATCGTTTTGGAAGAGGTCGAATTGTATTTTCACCCCGAATACCAAAGACAATTCATCGACAAACTAATCAACTATTTGAAAAAAAGTCAATTTAACAGAATCAAGCATTTTAATATCATAGTTGTAACACATTCCCCATTTATTCTTTCGGATATCCCCCAGGATAATGTCTTGTTTCTTAAAGATGGTAAGAATGATAATGAAGTATGCGATTTCAAGACTTTCGGTGCCAATATCCATGATTTGTTACGCACCAGTTTCTTTTTGGAAAATGGATTAGTCGGTGAATTTGCAAATAATAAAATAGAAGAGCTTCTCACCTTATTGCAAGGGGATAACAATAGCAAGAAGCAATGGTCTACCGCTGACGTTCAATATATTATCAATACAATTGGAGAAGATTTGATCCGTGAAGCATTACAAGAATTATACGATATCCGATACCAAGACCGGGTTACACGACGCAATGAACTTGAGCGTCAGATGAAAGAAATTGAGAGACAATTAAGTTTACTGGATCTATGAAACGAATCTACATCGACGATAAATTATATCACATAGCAAAAGATTATGCAAAAGATCCTTTTGCCCGACGGCGAAAAGATTTTAAGCGCCCACCTGTATTACTTCAGGAACTATATGCCGCTTTACCGGAAGAAGACGCCAGCTATCGAGAGTATGTTCAGAAAATAATCGACGAATATGAAGATTTGAACTGCCTAAAACCTTCTGAGGTAGCACGTACAAAACGGAAGTTCGATCGTATTTTACCAGAAGCGGATCTCGGTAAAATGTTTACTATAGAAGGTGAGTCGGCGAAGTTTTACGACCTTATTATTAAGGCGCTAAGGTATGATGATTTGCGCAAATCCGATTATATACATAATAGCGGATATTTGGGATTATCAATTAAAACCTGCGTCTATTGCAATGCGCAACTTGCTGTTGTTTTGGAGAAAACAGCAGGAGGAACACAAGCAAAATTTCAACTGGATCATATCCGTCCCAAGTCCAAATATCCATTTCTTGCAATTTCGTTTTTCAATCTGTGCCCGTCATGCGGAAACTGTAATTCTGTAAAGAACGATAATTCTGTAAAATTCGATCTTTATACCGAGGATTCTAAGGATGACCTGAATCCGTTTCTCTTTTACGTAACCAAAGATTCGATCGTCAAATACATGAAATCTTATGATGAAGAATGCCTGAAAGTTGGTTTTCTTTCAACGGATGGATACCAGGCGTTGTCTAAAGACCATGACAAAAACTTTAGCATCACGGGAATTTATAATACGCAGAAAGATATTGTGGCAGAACTAATTCAGAAAAAAGAGATTTATACTGAAAGCTATAAGCAACATTTAGCAAAACAGTTCAAGGATCTTTTCAAAGATGAATCTATAATCAATCGGCTAATCATCGGCAATTACGATACTGTTGAAGATATCCATAAGCGACCAATGGCTAAATTTACACAGGATATAGCGCGACAATTGAATTTGATTAAATAGACCTCTTATTTTTTATAAGTATATATTCATGATGTAATCGCTTCTCGATAAACAATAAGTAAAGTACAGAATAAGGTCTATCCGGCTAAGGCTTTCGAGCAGCCTCTCCAAGGTGGTCGTCGAACGACCGCACGAGAAGCAGTGCGCCATAAAAGGTTTCTTGCGGACGTCTTTTTGCCGATATAGACTCCGAACTTCCCATCCTTACTGCAGAACGGACACCGCGCGATGAGGTTCTTCCCGCCGCCGTTTGTTCGTGCCCCGAGTTCCGTCCGACGCTCGGCCACAAGCAAGTCATACATATAAAGAAATAGCCGCAGTAGCGGCAATGGGATGGTAAAAACCATTTTTATTTCTCTTTTGGATGGAATTTTTCATTTTTCGACAAATTATTGCTGAAACATTTTATGTTTTCCGGCAAAATAGAACGAAAACATTTCCTTATTTTCGTCAAAACATTTATCTTTGCAGTAAATGAAAAATTTCAGTCATGCTCGAAAAAATATTCAAGCGTAAGATCTACGAAAGAATGCTCCGATGGAAGCAAGAAAGCGATGGACATACGGCACTTTTGATAAAAGGTGCGCGTCGAATCGGAAAATCGACCATTGCCGAGGAATTTGCTCGTAAAGAGTATGCATCCTATATCATCATCGATTTTTCGATAGCAGACGATGCGGTCAAAGAGTTGTTTTCACATATTTCGGATCTGAATTACTTCTTTTTACGGATTCAGTCGCTATTCAATGTGTCATTGCATAAACGGAAATCGGTTATCGTTTTCGATGAAGTACAACTATGTCCTCCGGCACGACAAGCAATCAAGCATCTTGTAAAGGATCACCGATATGACTATATTGAAACGGGGGCACTCCTTTCCATCAAAAAAAATGTGAAAGGAATCGTGATACCGAGCGAAGAAACACGTATCGCAATGTATCCGCTGGACTACGAAGAGTTCCTATGGGCTATCGATAAACTCCAGACTTATGAGTTGCTCAGATACTCGTATCAAAATTTTAAGTCTTTGGGTGATGCCGTCAATCGTGATCTTATGCGCAATTTCCGTCTGTACATGCTCATCGGCGGTATGCCGCAGGCTGTAAATGCATATCTTGAATCGAATGATTTTTCAGCCATAGATGCGGTAAAACGAAATATCCTCGAACTGTATATCGATGATTTCCGTAAAATCGATCCGACAGGACGTGCTTCGCGTTTGTTTACCTCAATTCCGGCAGAACTCTCCCGCAATACGACACGTTATAAGGTAGGAAGCGTGATTGAGAATGCGACAGCCGCCCGGCTCAGTGAGTTGTTGATGGATATGGCAGATTCCATGACGGTAAACTTTGCCTATCATGCGAATGATCCCAGTGTAGGATTCTCTCTTCATGCTGATTACGACTATTTCAAGATGTTTCTTGCTGATACGGGATTGTTCGTTACGCTCGCTTTTATGGATCGCGACTATACGGAAAATGTGATATACCGGAAGCTCCTTTCCGATAAACTCAGTACAGATTTGGGGTATGTATACGAGAATGCAATCGCCCAAATGTTGAAGAGTGCAGGCAATGAACTTTTCTACTATACATTTAAGGAGGAGACAGTGAAAGACGAAGAAGAGAATAAAACTGTCCGCAGTTATGAAATAGATTTCCTGCTTTCGCGTAAAGACAAGATATGCCCTATCGAAGTTAAATCTTCCGGATATAACTCACACAAATCCCTCGATAAATTCCAGCAAAAGTTTTCGGCGAGAATCCTTCACAGGTATCTTCTCTATACCAAAGATCTAAAGAAAGACAAGGATATTTTTTGCTTGCCCGTATATATGACGGAATTATTATAAAGAATTATCAAAGCAAGGCAGTAAAGAAACAGGAGAAAGATAGGTTATGAGAGATACGATATTTATAAGTCATGCAACCCCGGCAGATAACGATTTTTCCATCTGGATTGCTTCCCGATTGGAGATGTTAGGATATAAGGTTTGGATAGATAAAGAAGGGTTACTGGGTGGAGAGCGTTTTTGGGCGACCATTCAAAAAGCCCTGGATCGTTCGATAAAAGTTTTGTTCGTTTATTCAAAAAATATTGTAACGACAGAAGGTATACTTCGGCAAGGAATTGAAAATGAGTTGGAATACGCAAAGAGTATTGCTGCACAAGATGGATTGCAGGATTTTATCATACCATTACATATCGACAATTCCAGCTATCATTTAGTAATAGGACAACCTAATATTAACCATATTCCATTTAATAATAATTGGGCTGATGGATTAAAGCAACTGCTAAAAAAACTGGAGAAAGACAATGTCCCTTCTAATTTCGGCAATCAGAAGTCTTCATTTTCAGAATGGTATGAAAATGAGTATATTTCTAACTGCTCAATTATACCCCACGAAGAGCGATATTATACTTCATGGTGGTCGATAGCTGAAATGCCGAATAGGTTCTATATGTATCAATTTGCCAATACCGCTCAAGCTAAAGCCATCAGAGACCTGAATAAAGAAATTCCGATTAGTTTATTATCCAATTGTATTTCTTCGTTTGATGGAAATTTGAATTTTTCCGTTCAAAGAGATAATGAAATGATTGAAGTTAGGCCAGAACACACGTTTGCATTTTCTCTAACAGATATTTTAGATGGGTTCATGTCTGAGAAGTTTCCTCAACATAGAGATGTCGAGAATCATTTCAAGAGGCTGATGTATTGTGTAATTGCCAATCTATTCAGACGTGCTGGCTTATGGAAGCATGAAATGTCGAATAAGAGATTAGCTTATTTTCTCCCGAAATATGATAAAATTACGAAAGTAAAATTTATCTATCCTGAAAGTACAAGGAAAAAGGCAAAAGCTCTATTAGGAGAAATGCGAGGAGTGGGATTTTGGCATTATGGAGTCTCTATTCAACCGACACTATTCCCGTTTATTGGGTTTTCTCTTAAATCACATATTCTGTTTACATCGGACGGCGCTCAATTGATAGATGATGAAAAAAAGCAGCACTCTTTCAGAAGGAAAAAAGGAAAGTACCTTTTTAATAAAGAATGGAGAGATTTATTGCTCGCATTTATTCAGCGTCTAAAAAATAAAGAGGGAGAAATAAGCATTCAGGTAACGACGCCGGGAAAGCAAGTCAAGCTGAAAGAATGGCCGGAAATGCTTATAAGTGAAATAGGATACATAGATCCAGACACCGAAATGAGCATTGATAAAATAGAAGATTATTACGAAGATTTAACGGCAGAGGAAACAAATGATTGAACCTACTCTCAAATACATCAGTGAGCCATCATTGACATTCGGTAGTGGCCAAACAGCAATTGACCCCCGGGATGGTTTAATGCTTTTTGGTCCCTTTGATCATAAAAGGATTAAAGGTGTTAGAAATATCGGTATCATCGGTTCGGCTAACTTAAGGAGAAAAATGATTGATTATCTGAAAAGGATACATGGTCCTATTGTTAATGGGGATTTATCCATTGCCCGACCAAATTTCCCGGGATTAGAATCTACCTTCGGCATATCGATCAATTTTGATAACATTATTCAACTTGATATTAAGCAAAAGGACATTGATGAATACCTAAAATACACGGATTCTCATCAACGAGTTCATAATTTAGTGAATCTATATGTCCAGCCGTTAATACGGTATACCGAGCATGAAGAGATGCCTGTGGATGTTTGGTTTGTCGTAATACCAGAGGATATTTATAAATTCGGCAGACCAAATTCGAAAATTCCGAAATCGGAAGATAATATTAACATTGGGCTTAAGAAAAATGAACGGAATTCGACCCAATTGGATATGTTTTTCCAAGAGGAAAAAGATACCCTTCGAGAAGCGTATGAGTTTGAAGTCAATTTTCACAATCAGCTAAAAGCCAAAATATTATCTGCAAAAATCGTCACTCAGATAATTCGGGAAAGTAAAATAGCCTATGAGAATCTGTTAACCGATAAGCAAATTGAGGAAGAAAAAAAATTTGATACAGCTAAAGCATGGAACATATCTAATACCCTCTATTATAAATTAGGAGGTCTTCCGTGGAAACTTGGAGAGATTAGAGATGGAGTTTGTTATTTGGGATTAGTATATAAGAAAACAGAAAGCGATACAAAGAACAAAAATGCTTGTTGTGCAGCTCAGATGTTTCTTGATTCAGGCGATGGGATGGTTTTCAGGGGAAATGTTGGTCCTTGGTGGAATCCTACTACCGGCGAATTTCATCTTTCACAGCAAGATGCTTTTGAGGTCGTGTCTCAATCTTTAGAAGCATACTATAATCGCTTTGAATGTTATCCCAATGAAATTTTTATCCATGCAAAAACATTTTTCGATGATCCGGAGTGGGCTGGATTTGAAGACGCAGTTGCGGGCAAGTCAAAAATTATCGGAGTAAGAATAAAGGAAAATAGTACATTTAAGTTATATCGGCAATATTCGTATTGCGTTCCCAGAGGAATGATGTTACAGTATGATGATAGAAAAGCGTTCCTTTGGACAAAAGGATTTATCCCCAGATTCAAAACTCAGATTGGTTTAGAGACGCCGAATCCAATTGACATAGCCGTAACCAGAGGAGAAGCAGATATTGAAGTGGTTTGTAAGGATATATTGGGTTTGACGAAGTTAAATTACAATGCTTGTATATATGGTGACGGTATTCCCGTCACATTGAAATTCGCTGATTCCATCGGGGAAATCCTCACTGCGGGGAAAGATATCAAAACAGGTGTACTGCCTTTCAAACATTATATTTAGTATTACTTTTTTGCTCAAACCGGATGATGAACAACAAAAAACGCATAATATTATATAGCATTCCTAATGCCATTTTCTTTTACATATCTCACAACCATATGATTGAGAAGCGTTCGGTGTACTTCGCTGATAAGATGATTAAAGCGATTGAATAAATCCGTTAATTGTACAGTTTCCATGGCGATTTTACTCTCATTTATCTCTTCGTGACGCAGTTTATAAAGTTTAGTTGCATTGATGTGCACTTCGGCATCTCTTTCGTCTTTCCACCAAGAATTTTTTGAAATCTGCTCCAAGTCCGACAATAATTCATCAAACTCGCTTTTGAATCCGGGAAACATCGTTATGATGGTTTCCAACTGCGCGCAATGGGAATCTTTATATCCCTTCTTGCTAAACCCATATAGCTTTTTGAAACTTTCATTAAGTTGGACTTTCAGTTTGCCCCGAAGAAAGCTTTTTTCATACGGATTCGTCGCCCTGACAAATAATTTTGTCAATACGATGCAATCACAAAAGGAGTAACCTGTAAAAGTACTGGTAAGGATTAGCGTATTGGTAATTTTATCATAATCGGAATTTTCAGACTCCTGAATCTTGGTTGCGAGTTGGCATATTTCCTCAATGCACTCGGAAAACATGTTTATATATTCATCCGATTTTTCACAGAACTCTACCCGTTCTTGCTCAGACAGTATTCTGTTATTATAGGTTAGCTCACGAATCATACAAACTCTATGTTAATTTACCCGTTTTCCGTTTTACATCTTAATGGCTTGGTCAGAATTGCTCTCGAACGAACAAACTCATTTCGTGCCGACGGTTTTAACTAGGAATATGCCGGTTACGGAATTGGCACCCGATTTTTCAAGTTCACGTTTTATGAGCGTAAAACTCATGCCGGTAGTCAGAATATCGTCGATTAGCAAAACGTCGCGCCCCTCGATATAATCCGGGTCGAAGACTATGCCGGACATATCCCTTTGTTGCGTACCTTTTTGTTGTTCCCTGTCGTACTCGATCCGGACGGTAGGAAAACCGTCGTCTATTATCAGCCGGCGGGAAAGTTCCCCGCAAAAGGACTCGAAACGCTGCCGGTGCCTCTCTTTCGTGGAAGCCGGAAGAGGTATCAGGATAGGCTCTTCCAGATTGTCGAAATATCTCATGCGTGATATAGCCAAAGAGAAGAGTTTGGCGGCCAGCAACGCACTGGCACCCTCTTTGAAGCGAAATACGAGGTTAGTGACTTTTTTCTGTTCGCTCATGAGTTTAATTTATGCGACACGGGATAATAGTCGTGGATATAGAAACATAACGCCCCGTCCACGCGTTTACCCCGGAACCGGTTGGTCATGGGATAATAGCTGCGGATGAAATCGCCCTTAAAGGTGAATTTCAGAATGTCGTGCCACAGCCGAAGGGTCTGCTCGTCCTCGATCCGGAACATCTCGCTGCCGTAAGCATCCTCTCCGGCCAGCCCCATGCCGATCCGCAAACGGTCGTTGAAACGGCCGGACGATACGATATACCAATCATAAGCACGGCATAATAGTTCGATGTCGCAGTCGTCGGTGCAGAGAAAATAAAAGTTGCTGTCCTCGTCTCTCACCAACAAGAACTCGCCGCCGACCTGCGTCATATCCTTTTCGATGTCGAAATAGTTCCCGAGCGGCATCGGGTAATCGGCATCTGCTATCTCGCCGGGTACTCCGAAGCTGAAATTGGTAATCATAGAGCGCTGTTTATGTTGTCATTGTTAAAGTTTTCAACGGTTTGCATCATCAAATTAACAAGCTAAGATTTGGCACTGAATTGTTAGTATTCCTAAATAAAAGCAGTTAAGGTTCAATTCGCAGGGTGATAGTCCCGTTTTTAGCTTCACTCAGGAATGTATCGTATAATTGCCGCCATTGCATACAATGTTCTTGAAAGATAGCATTACGCTGGCTTTCAGTCATACCGGATTCGTTCATAAACGTAGTGTAGCACACATATACGGTATCTACTTTATCCTTATGCCTGTCACCGTCCTCACTTATCATACCCTCTGCTTTCATGTAGGTAAAACAGATCCCGTCCCTGATACGAAAGGCATACTTTCCATATTCTCCGTATTTTTCATGGTTGCGGTTGATGCCCTCATTTTGCTGGAGGGGCATGACGGTAGTATTCCGGGAAAAATATCTTGCAGCTACATCATTAGCACTCAGCGATTCGTCTTTTAAGAAACGCTCCCTGTATCGTTGAAAAAAATGGGATGTATAGGCACTGATTTGCCTGACGCCTACCATTTTGCTATCCGGGGTGTGCTTATACCCGCTTGCACCCCATTGAACGACAAACCGATGTTTGTCTGCATAAACAATACAGAAAGAGCCGACTTCGGGATATTCTGCACGGGTCCTGGTTTCTGCATAAAAATAAATGATATACTGATTGTTGGTTGCCGGAATCTTATATTCATAAAGTTCCCACGCAGGAAAACGGCTTGTTTTACGAAATGCTTTAATCGCTTTGGGCCGTAGGTATTCTTGCTTGATGTCTACTTTGTATTTGTCAGCGGCGAGATGGTCGTACATCTCCCTATATGTCATCGAAGTCAGAAGCATAATCAAATATAACTGTTTCAGCCATTCAAATTTCGCATATTTTCCTCGCTTTTACAAATTCAAAGCGGCGACGCCAACCGTGACATATAGCGACGCCAACCTTTACATCTGCGTCGGCAAAAGGCTCGGACGTGTATTCCATAAAGTATTTTTGGGTTCCGGGAAAGCTAAACATTGTAATTATGGAGATGATAATGATCGAAAAACGGGTCTATGACTCTATGGTGGCCAAACTCGAAACGCTGGCCGGAAGGATCGAGGCCCTGAATGCAAAACAGCAAAAACGCTTGGGACGTTGGCTCGACAATGAGGAGGTCTGCGAGATGCTGTGCATCGCTAAAAGGACGCTTCAGGCATATCGTGAAAAAAAGCTCATTCCTTACACACAAGTCGGACATAAAATCTACTATAAGCCGCAAGACGTAGAGGCATTGTTGAAACAATCGAAAAAGTAAACGGAGGAATAAGCTATGAGAAATAATATTGTGCAGGGCTCGGACAGTAGCGAGACCGAAGTGTTCGACCTGATAAAGCGTATCGAAAAGGGGCTGGAAAAATTCGGTACGAACCATCGCCTGATTCTGGGCGGAGAGTCGTACCTGACGGACAAGGAAATTTCGGAGCGGCTGAAAGTCCACCGCCGGACGTTGCAGGAATACCGCAGCTCGGGGAAACTCCCTTATTATATGATATGCGGGAAAGTGCTGTACAGGGAATCGGAGATCGAAAAGTTACTCCGGGATTCGTATAACGGAACGGATGATAAGGCATTGCTGTAACACCGGAACGAGAAGACGGTCTGTCTGACAAATTCCCGAAATTGAAAATCGCCCCTGTCAGGATGAATTCCGACAGGGGCGAAAACATTAGAATCAAGGTGGTTAGACGGCTTTTTTCTTTCCGAGGTCAGTTCACTACCGTCCGTTCCTCCTGCGAGACCTTCAGCACGACCATCGGGGAATAGGGGCGGCGGATCAGCCACCGCCGGAACGCCGCGCTCTGAGGCGTGTCCACCCGAAAGGCCAACGCCGAGATCATTTCCAGATTATACAGTTCTGCATGGGCCGTCGGAAGATTCGAGGTTTCCGACATACGCAGTGCGCCGTGCTTGTAGATCGCCCGGATATTGCTCGTGACCGCAGATACGAACACCTCGAACATACGGGCAATCTCGGACGGGGTCAGCCACACATCGCCGTCTGCACCGGGGGTTACGGTTACGGTATTGTACTCGATCGTTATCGTTCCTGTCGCTCTTTCTCCTGTCGTTGCCATATTGTTTGGATATTAGTTGGATAATTATACGAATATTTTCCTTTTCCGTCAAGCGAACGTCGTTTTTTCTCTGTCGGACCGGGCCCGTTTCTTTTTCATAACGCTCACATCCTCTTCGCATAAGACTATTTTCCGGTCTTTCGCTCTCGTTTTAAGTCCTTTCATATCTTCACCCACCTTTTTGTCGGTCACTTTGGCGTAAATCTGAGTCGTGGTGATGCTCTTGTGTCCCATCATACGGCTCACGGTTTCGATAGGCACGCCCATCGAGAGGGTAATATGCGTCCCGAAATTATGCCGGGCCTTATGGAAGGTCATATCGAAACCATATGCCTGTCCCAGTTTTCGCGTAAGTATGATAAGATGCTTCCGGCTGTAAAGGTTGAAAATCTTGTCGCTCCGACGTTCAGACCGGTATTTCTCGATGATCCGCAACGGAACCTCCAGCAACCGGACTGCCGAGGGCGTATCTGTTTTTTTGCGCCGTATATGAAGCCACCACGTTCCGTCAGCGGCCTGCGTGATGTCCTTATCCGAGAGCCGTTTCAGGTCGGAGTAGGACAGGCCCGTGAAGGTGGAGAAGAGGAACCAGTCCCGAACCCGCTGAAGATTGGGTTTGTCGATGGGCGTTTCCATCAGTTTTTTGAGATCTTCGAGTTTGAGGTGGCGGCTCTTGCGTTCGGGCAGCTCCGGGTGCAGCCTGCCGTAAGGATCGCGGCGGAGCGTACCTTGGCTGACAGCCCGTTTGGTCATTTTCTTCAGGCGGTACAGGTGTTCATGCACCGTCTTTTGCATCATATCGCACTCCGTTCGCAGAAAGAGGTCGAAGTCGTCGTAGAACGTTTTGTCGAGACTTCGGAGCGTTACGTCTTCCTGCCCGCATTTCTGTTGTACGAACGCAGCCAAGTGGTTGTAGGAGTTCTCGTAGCTGGCATAGGTCTCTTTCGTCCGATCTACGCCGACCCGTTTGTAAAACTCTGCATTGTGTTCCCGGAACAGGGCCAGCAGCGTGAGCGGCTTCTGTCCGACGCCTTTTACGGCATTCTTCACCAGTTCCGCCGTGACGAAGCCGAGGTCGTTGCGAATCCTCCGATAGTGGGCTTCGATCTGTTCGGTCAGCAGGTCGATGGCCCGGTTTACCTTGCGGGCATTGGCACTCCGGCCGTCCGCGCGTCCTGTTTCCGGATTCCACAGCGACGGTTCGATGGCGGCTTTGATACCTATATGAGCCGATTCGGCGTCGATGCTGACTTTGCACAAGAGCTGGCAGGTGCCGTCCTTGCGGACTTTAGTTCGATTGATATAGAACAGTACGGCGAACGTACTGCGGCGTTTTATCTCCTTATTGTTCGTTTCCATGATGATTCGGATTTGAAAAAGGTGATTACAGAGCTATCGAAAACCGCTCGGCGAGCTTCTTGTCGAGGTTTTGCGTATCCGCGCCGATTTTGTCATCGGTTACTTTGGCATAAATCTGTGTCGTGTCGATACGTGTGTGGCCCAGCATCTTACTGACCGTTTCCAGCGGAACGCCCTGCGAAAGCGTGATTTCGGTGGCGTAGGTATGCCTTCCGCAGTGGAAAACGAGCCGCTTTTCGATCCCGCAGATCGAGGCGATACGTTTCAGAGCCCGGTTGAGTGTAGTGTTGCCGTACATAGGAAGTAATTTCCCTTCCGGCGCGATACCCCTGTATTTGTCGAGAATACGGAGGGGAATATCGAGCAGCGGCAGTTCGTAGTCGATCTTCGTCTTCTTGCGCGAGGTTTTGATCCACACCTCGCCGTCCTCGGCAATTTCCAGATCGTCTTCGCTCAGGCGGCACATATCCCCGTAAGGAATACCCGTATAACACGAGAATAGGAACAGGTCGCGGGTTTGGTAGAGCGTCGGGTGATGGAGCGGCGTGGTCATCAGCCGGTGCAATTCGTCGGCAGTGAGGTATTTCTGCACCCTTTCGGGGCGCTTCGGTTCGTACCCGGCGAACGGGTCGGCCGTGATGATACCCTCCGCCACCGCCTCGCCGACGATCGTGTTCAGCCTTGTGGTCAGCAAGACGATAGTTCCCGGCGCGATGCGGCGTTCCGTCCGCAGGTAAAGGTCGTACCTGTCGATGAACGACCGGTCGAGGGCGGTAAAGGGAATATCCGAGAGTTTATACTGTGTTTGCAGGAAAGCGGAGACGCAATTACGGGCATAGCGATAGGATCTGAGCGTGTCTTTCTCGCGGTTTACACCCACGCGCTTCTCGAAATGTTCGATAAACGTTTGAAAATAACCAAGCAGGGTTGTTTGTCCGGAAGCCTTGCCCAGCAACAGATCCCGTACCTCTTCGGCGGTCACGACCTCCCGTATCGCAGACTGTTCCTTGTAGATGGCCAGTGCCGAGGCACGCAGTTCGTCCAACTTCCGGTTGATCTCCCGCGTAGCAGCGCTCTTTCCCGTGGCGCGGCCCGATTCCCACGACGATACGGGAACCGACATCTTGGCACTGAAAGCCGCCTCGGAATGGTTGCCGACGGTCAACCGTGCCATGACAGGACAGCAACCATCGGCATTCGTTTCGCTCTTTTTAAGGTAGAACGCGACCCTTACATCCATTTGTTCCATAACTCTATTTATCTAATTGCAAAATTAGTTGATATAGAGCCATTTGAAGCCATGAAAAATATAGCAGAACAGCGAAACAGAACCCCGGATCGAATAAACGCGGCTGTATTTTCCCGATAATCGAAAAAAACGGTTATCTTTACAGTGCAAATACCGAAGATACAAGCGTTCTTTGCGGTAGCAAGCGGTTCGACAGGGTGTTTTTCAGCGAATTTTTCCGGGCCGAAAAAGGCAACGGATAAGTAGCAATCGCCCTTCTTAACCTCTCATAATCCTACTTTTTGATGAGTCGGACAGACAGAGAGATAGACCGCTTGACTTTCTTTAGTGTCAGTCACTTATCTTAATCTATCCGATTCTTTCGTTTTTACGCGAGTTCTTCGTATCTTTGCAGGCGTTATTGAAATCTAACGACAAATAAATAGAATGGCTTTACAATGCGGCATCGTAGGTTTGCCCAACGTGGGTAAATCGACCCTTTTCAACTGCCTGTCCAATGCGAAGGCGCAGGCGGCGAACTTTCCTTTCTGTACCATCGAGCCCAATGTGGGCGTCATCACGGTTCCCGACCAGCGGCTTGTCAAACTGGCGGAGATCGACAATCCCAAACGGGTGATCCCGACCACGATCGAGATCGTGGACATCGCCGGGCTGGTGAAAGGGGCGTCGAAAGGCGAAGGGCTCGGCAACAAATTCCTGGCCAACATCCGCAACACGCACGCCATCATCCATGTATTGCGCTGCTTCGACAACGGCAACATCACCCATGTGGACGGTTCGATCGACCCCGTGCGCGACAAGGGCATCATCGACACGGAGTTGCAGCTCAAAGACCTCGAAACCGTCGAAAACCGCCTCGCCAAAACGCAGAAGCAGGCCACCTCGGGCGGCGACAAGAACGCCAGGCGTGCCGTGGAGCTGCTCCTGCAATACAAAGCCGCACTCGAACAGGGGAACAGCGCCCGCACGGTGGAACTGGAGAAGGAAGACCGCAAGCTGGTCGCCGACCTCAACCTGCTGACCGACAAACCGGTGCTCTACGTCTGCAACGTGGACGAGAAAAGCGCCGTGACGGGCAATGCCTATACCGAAGCGGTGAAGGCGGCCATCGCGGGCGAGAAAGCCGAAATGCTCGTCGTCGCAGCAGCGACGGAGGCCGACATCGCCGAACTGGAAAGCTACGAGGAGCGGCAGATGTTCCTCGAAGACCTCGGCCTTGAGGAATCGGGCGTGGCTCGCCTGATAAAATCGGCCTACAAATTGCTGAACCTCGAAACGTTCTTCACCACGGGCGCCGACGAGTCGCGGGCCTGGACATACGTGCGCGGCATGAAAGCCCCGCAGACGGCAGGTATCATCCACACCGACTTCGAAAAAGGATTCATCCGCGCCGAGGTCATCAAGTACGACGACTATGTGGCGCTGGGTTCGGAGAAGGCGTGCCGCGATGCCGGTAAAATAGGCATCGAGGGCAAGGAATACGTCGTGCAGGACGGCGACATCATGCACTTCCTGTTCAACGTCTGACACATGGCCGCAACCCGGCCGGAATCGGGTGCAGTTAAAATAGACAAACACAAAAACAGCACGTAATAACATGGCAAGACCCGTAAGAGTGCGCTTTGCGCCGAGCCCCACGGGGCCGCTGCATATCGGCGGCGTCCGCACGGCCCTTTACAACTACCTATTCGCCCGCAAGATGGGCGGCACAATGATCCTCCGCATCGAGGACACCGACTCGCAGCGTTTCGTACCGGGCGCCGAAGAGTATATCCTCGAATCGCTCGAGTGGTGCGGCATCCGGATCGACGAAGGCGTAGGCGCGGGCGGCCCCCACGCCCCCTACCGCCAGAGCGAACGGCGTGAAATCTACCTCAAATACGCCCTGCAGCTGGTCGAAGCCGGATGGGCGTACTATGCGTTCGACACGGCCGAAGAGCTGGACGCCCTGCGCAGGGAGGCCGAAGGACGCGGCGAGGCATTCGCCTACAATTACACCGTGCGCGAAAAGCTGGCCACCTCGCTGGCGCTGCCCGCCGAAGAGGTCAGGGCGCGTATCGACCGCGGCGACCAGTGGGTGATCCGTTTCAGGATGCCTGAAAACGAAGTCGTCGAAATGGACGACCTGATCCGCGGCCACGTGGAGGTCAACACCTCGACGCTCGACGACAAGGTGCTCTACAAATCGTCCGACGCACTGCCCACCTACCACCTCGCCAACATCGTCGACGACCACCTGATGGAGGTCTCGCACGTCATCCGCGGCGAGGAGTGGCTTCCTTCGCTGCCACTGCACTACCTGCTATACAAAGCATTCGGATGGACGGCGACGCAGCCCGCGTTCGCCCACCTGCCCCTGCTGCTCAAACCCACGGGCGGCGGCAAGCTCTCGAAACGCGACGGCGACAAGATGGGATTCCCCGTATTCCCGCTCTTCTGGAAATCCCCCACGACGGGCGAGACCGCGCACGGATACCGCGAGGACGGCTATTTCCCCGAGGCATTTATCAACATGCTGGCGCTGCTGGGGTGGAACCCCGGCACCGAGCAGGAGATTTTCTCGATGCAGGAGCTGATCGACAATTTCTCGCTGGAACGCGTTTCCAAGTCGGGCGCACGCTTCCAGCCCGACAAGGCAAAATGGTTCAATGCACAGTACATGCACCATAAGAGCGACGCCGAACTGGCCGCGCTCTACCAGCCGATCCTGCGCGGGCACGGCATCGAGGTCGCGGACGAGGTCGCAGGCCGCGCCGCCGGCATCATGAAGGAGCGCGCCACGTTCATCACCGACCTGTGGGATCTAACGTCGTTCTTTTTCGTGGCCCCAGCCGAATACGAGGAGAAGCAGACCAGGAAATACTGGAAGGGGCAGAACCCTGAAATCCTGCGCGAACTGCGCAGCGTACTGGCCGCGATCGACGATTTCTCGCTGGAAAATACCGAGCGGATCGTACACGGCTGGATCGAGCAGAAAGGCTACGGCATGGGGCAGGTGATGAACACGCTACGCCTGGCCCTGGTCGGCGCCGGCAAGGGCCCCGGCATGTACGACGTGACGTCGTTCATCGGCAAGGAGGAGACCCTGCGCCGCATCGACCATATCCTGGCAACCTTAAAACCCGCAGAATAATATGGTAACTATCGAACAACACGTATGGGGCATGACGCCCGAAGGAGAGGCGATCATCCTCTACACGATGCGCAACGACAAGGGCGCCGAAGTGAAGATCTCGAATTTCGGGGCGGCGATCGTCTCCGTGACGATGCCCGACCGCGAAGGCCGCATGGCCGACGTGGTGCTCGGTTACAAACACCCCGAAGGCTACTTCTTCGACGGGGCCGCCTCGGGCAAGAGCGTCGGCCGCTGCGCCAACCGCATCGCATCGGGACGCATGACCATCGAAGGCAAAGAATACTCGCTGGAGGTCAACAACGGCCCCAACCACCTGCACGGCGGCACGAAGAATTTCGCCAACCGTCTTTGGGAAAGCCGTGTCGAGACCAACCGCGTCGTCATGTCGCTCCTGTCGGAGGACGGCGACCAGAATTACCCCGGCGAGCTGAACGTCGAAGCCGTATTCGATTTCGACGACGACAATGCCCTGGAGATCACCTACCTCGCCAAGACGGACAAGACGACGGTCGTGAACCTCACGAACCACGTCTATTTCAATCTCGCGGGCGACGGAAGCGGTTCGATCCTCGACCACGAACTGCGCCTGAACAGCTCGAAGGTGCTCGAAATGAACGACAAGCAAATTCCGACCGGGAAATTGCTCGACGCAGCGGGCACTCCGCAGGACTTCCGCCAATTCAGGCCCTTCCGCCCCGGCATCGGCTCGGAGTTCAACCATATCCGCGATTTCAAGGGGTACGACCATCCTTTTGTCATCGACGGGTGGCAGCCCAACATCCTGGGCGAGGTCGGCGAACTGCGCGAAAAAGGCTCGGGGCGCTGCGTAAAGATACTTTCGTCGCAGCCCAGCGTAATGGTCTACACCGGCAACTGGCTCGCAGGCGGATGCCCCGAAACCAAGACCGGCGGACGTTACGACGACTACGACGGCGTGGCGATCGAATGCCAGAACTACCCCGACGCCGTGAACCATCCCGATTTCCCGTCGCCGCTGCTCAGACCCGGCGAACTCTATTGCCAGAAGATCGTCTTCCGGTTCGGCACCTTTTAGGCTGCCCCGGCAAAACGAAAATCCCTGCTACATGTAGCAGGGATTTTTCGTACAAGAACCCGGCGTGAACGAGCGGACGGACACGGGAGATTCCGCTCCGTATATGCGGCCTGCAGGGTTTCTTACTCCTTTTCCGTCCTACCTTTTTCCGCCCTACTTCCCCGTCCCGGACTGGGCGGCCAACGCCCGGGCGCGCTCGAGCGCCGCATGGATGTCGGGGCAAATGTTCTCCTCGCCAAGCAGGTTGCAGATCCCGGCATTCTCCAGCGTAGCGCGCACGCCCGGGTTCACGCCCGACAGCACGAGGGTACTCCCCGCCCGCTGCGACATCCGGCACAGGGTTTCCAGATTATGGAGCCCCGTGGAGTCGATAAACGGCACGCGGCGCATACGAATGATCCGCACCCGGGGACGGTCGCCCATCTGCATCATCAACTCCTCGAAGCGAGTAGCGATGCCGAAGAAATAGGGGCCGTCGATCTCATACACCTCGATCCCGGAGGGTATGGCCAGCGGCTCTTCGTGCAGCCGGGCGTCGGAACCCGCTGAGGGGTCGATTTCATTGCGGATCACCGATATTTCGGTCGTCTCCATCACACGCCGCAGGAACAGCACGCAGGCGATAAGCAGCCCCACCTCGATGGCCACCGTCAGGTCGAAGACGACCGTCAGGAAGAAGGTAACCAGCAGGACGGCCCTGTCGGAAAGGGGCGTGCGCAGCAAAGCCCGGAAAGTCCGCCAGCCGCTCATGTTATAGGAAACGACCACAAGCACGCCCGCAAGACAGGCCATCGGGATATACTGCGCCAGCGGCATCATCAGCAACAGGATCAGCAGCAGCACCCCGGCATGGATAATGCCCGCCACGGGCGTCCGGCCGCCGTTGTTGATATTGGTCATCGTCCGGGCGATGGCACCCGTGGCCGGAATGCCGCCGAACAGCGGAGTGAGCAGGTTGGCGGCACCCTGCGCCATAAGCTCGGTATTCGAATCGTGGCGGTCGCCGGTCACACCGTCGGCGACCGTCGCCGAAAGCAGGGATTCGATAGCCCCCAGCAGCGCAATGGTCAAAGCCACGGGGAACAGGCTGCGCATCACCTCCCAATCCATCGCGGGCATGGCTGCGGCAGGCAATTCGGCACGGATCGTAAAGCGGTCGCCGATGGTATCGACGCCCTCCATGCCCGCATACGTTCGAAGCGCCCAAACCCCGGCCGTCAGCACGACGATGGCCACCAGCGACCCCGGGATACGGCGCGAGAACCTGGGTGTAAGGACAATCAGCAGGATGCTGCCCATCCCCACGGCCAGGTTCGCCCAGTTGACCGAACCGAAATGGCGGAAATAGAGCATCCACTTGCCGATGAAATCCCCCGGCACGGGTTCCCCGCCGAAATTCATCCCGAACAGGTCTGCGATCTGCGTCGTGAAAATCGTCAGGGCGATGCCGGCTGTGAACCCCACCACGACGGGATAGGGAATGAACCGGATGACGGCGCCGAGTTTGAACAGCCCCATCGCGACCAGCAGCACGCCGGCCATGAACGTCGCAACCAGCAGCCCCGTTTCGCCGTATTGCTGGACGACGCCGTAGACGATGACGATGAAGGCACCCGTAGGGCCGCCGATCTGTACCCGGCTTCCGCCCAGCAGCGAGACGACGAACCCCGCGACCACGGCCGTGATGATTCCCTTTTCGGGCGACACGCCCGAAGCGATACCGAAGGCGATAGCCAGCGGCAGGGCCACGATGCCAACGACCAGGCCGGCCATCAGGTCGGCCGAAAACGTCTGACGCGAATAGCCCCGGAACACTTCGAAGAACCGGGGACGGAACGATGCGATATGTTTCATAGACCGTTAAAAAAATTTGAAAGTGCAAAAGTAGGCAATTTTCGGCTTATATCCCCCTTTTCGGCATTTAATTATTCGGGCCTGCACGGGCCGGGACAAATAAATTTGGTATTGCCCCGGACAATCACTACCTTTGCCGTCGAATTTCTAAGGGGTGCTCGCAGTGCGCGGGCTGAGATTATACCCATTGAACCGGACACGGGTAATGCCGAGACCGGGATGCATAATCAACATTACATACCCCTTTTCAGTTCTTTAACTTTAAAAAGTTTAAACATGAAAAGGTTTTTACTACCCATTGCGGCCGCCGTCATAGGCACCGCCGCACATGCCCAGGCCGTGGAGGCCGGGCAGGAAGACTCGCTGCGCATGTATCGGTTGCAGGAGATCGAAGTCACCGCCACACGCGCCGACGCGGCCACGCCCGTGGCCTACACGGACATCGCGCGCGACGAGATCGCCCGCAACAGCTTCGGATCCGACATCCCGTCGGTACTGGCGCTGACCCCCTCGATGGTCGCCACCAACGAAACCGGCATCGGCATCGGCGCCACCTCGGTACGGCTGCGCGGCACGGACGCCACGCGCCTGAACGTGACGATCAACGGCGTTTCGATGAACAACCCCGACTCGCACTCGATGTACTGGTACGACACGCCCGACCTGATCTCGTCGGTAGGGACGGTGCAGGTGCAGCGCGGCGCAGGCATCTCGACCAACGGCACGGGTGCCTTCGGCGGCGCGGTGAACATGACCACCGAGGCACTCCCGACCGATTTCAACGGCTCGGCATCGCTCTCCTACGGATCGTACAACACCAACAAACAGGCCGTGCAGGTTTCGTCGGGCCTCATGGGCGGCCACTGGGCCGTGGATGCACGCCTGACCCATATCGGTTCGGACGGCTACATCGACCGCGGAGCCACGGATCTTAAATCCTACATGTTCCAGGGTGCCTATTACAACGGCAATACGATGCTGAAACTGGTATCGTTCGGCGGCAAGGCCAAGACCTACCTCACCTATAACGGCGTCACGAAGGAGGACATGAAGCGCTACGGACGCCGGTACCACGACAGCGGGCAGTACGTCACCTCGGACGGTCCCTTCGTACTGGCCGATGGCACGCACGTCGACTACTACGACGACCAGACGGACAACTACCTGCAAATCAACAACCAACTGATCCTCAATCACCGCATCGATGACCGCTGGGTGATGAATGCCACGGCGTTCTACACATACGGGTACGGTTATTACAAGCAGTACAAGGACGACGCATGGCTTGCGGGCTACACCAACCTGCAGAGCGACATCGAACAGGCCGACCTGATCCGCGAAAAGATCATGCGCAACCACCTGGGAGGCATCAACGCCTCGGCAGCCTATTCGGTACGCAACCTCGACCTCACGTTCGGCGGTTCGTGGAGCTATTACTCCTGTCCCCACTGGGGCACGCTGGACTGGGTGGACGGCCTGAAGAAAAGCGACATCCGGGGGCGCTGGTACGACAACGATGTCGACAAACAAGACGCCAACGTCTTCGTGCGCGCCAACTGGACAGTCGCCCGGGGGTTGCGCCTGTTCGCCGACATGCAATACCGCTATGTGCATTACCAGGCATGGGGCGTCAACGACAACTACAACTGGGACACCTCCGCGATGCAGCCTATCGACGTAGATAAGAAATACCATTTCTTCAACCCGCGCGCGGGCATCCATTACACGCTCGCCGACCGCCACAACTTCTACGCATCGTTCGCCGTCGCACAGAAGGAGCCTACGCGCAGCGACTTCACCGACCGTTATATGTTCTCCGGCGACAACTCCTATCCTTCGTCCGAGAAACTCTACGACTATGAACTTGGCTACCGGTACGACACACCGAAATTCAGCGCAGGCGTAAACCTCTACTACATGAAATACAAGGATCAGCTGGTCGCCACGGGCATGGTCAACGACGGCGACGATGCCCTGAACACGAACGTGGAGGACAGCTACCGCCGGGGCATCGAACTTTCGGCACAATGGAAAGCCACGGGCTGGTTCACGCTCAGCGGGCACGCAACGTTCAGCCAGAACAGGATCGAGGATTACATCGACGCCCTCAAGGACAGCCCTACCTTCGGGCAGAACCTGGGCGACATGACCATCTCCTACTCGCCCGACGTAATCGCCGGGGTGCTCTTCGACTTCCACTGCAAGGGCTTCGAGGCCGTATTCCACACGCAGTATGTCGGCAAGCAGTATTTCACGAACAACGAAATCGACGCCCTGTCGCTCGACAGCTATTGCACGACCAACCTCAACCTGGGCTATACGCTCCGCACGAAAGCCGCCCGCAGCGTCCGCTTCGGGCTCATGGTCTACAACCTCTTCGATTCGGAGTACTGCGGCAACGGGTACGGCTATTCCTACATGGACGACGGCAAGCGTACGGACGTCGCCCTCTACTTCCCGCAGGCCCCGCTGAACGTGCTGGCCAACGTGACGGTGAAATTCTGAGAACAGATGGACTGGAAACTCGTACTGCAAATCGCCGGGGTCGTGCTGGGGCTGCTCTACCTGTGGCTGGAATACCGGGCCGACATCCGCTTGTGGATCGTCGGGCTCATCATGCCGCTGGTGCACGGTGCACTCTACTACAAGGCGGGGCTGTATGCCGACTGCTCGATGCAGGCCTACTACGTACTGGCCGGCCTTTACGGGTGGATCGTATGGCATAACGCACCGCGCAGGAAAGCAGCGGCCGACCGGATCGGGCATACGCCCCTGCGCCAAGCTGCGGGGCTGATCGCCGTCTACGCCGCAGCGCATACGGGCATCTACTTCCTGCTCGTGGGATTCACCAACAGCACCGTGCCGTTCTGGGACGCGATGACCACGGCCGGAAGCATCGTGGCGATGTGGATGCTCTCGCGCAAGTACGTCGAGCAATGGCTCGTATGGCTGGCCGTAGACCTGGTAACGGTGGGGTTGTACCTCTACAAGGGCATCCCGCTGACGGCAGGCCTGTACGCCCTCTACTCGGCGCTGGCAGTCGCGGGCTACCTTCGCTGGAAAGCAAAAATGCGCGCATAGCAATCCGGCCTCAAAACGACGGAAGGCCGTCCCCTGCTGCGGGGACGGCCTTCGCTTTCCGAGTATCCGGGCCGCTGTGCCGGGTGCCCTATTTCACATCGGTGAGGTAGACATTACGGAACTCCAGGGTGCCGCCTTCGCTCTGGAGCGCAATGTAGCCCGTACGGTTCGTACCCGAACATTCGTTCTGCAACACGCCGTTGATATAGACGGCCATCCGGTCGCCCTGGCAAACGATCTCGGCCTCGTTCCACTCGCCTGCAGGCTTCTCGCAACCGGCATCGCCGATACGCGCCTTTATAGGGAATTTGCCGACGGGTTCGATCCCGTCGGCCCTTGCACCCCCGAGCAACACCAGGTCGCCCGCACGCCCGGCCATGAGCTGGCATTCGATCCCTTGAGGCCAGACCTTGTCGCCCTCCTGCACGCGCTGGAAAATGCCGCTGTTCGTTGCTTCGCCGATCCAGCGCCACTCGGCGTGGAGCCTGTAATCGCCGTACTGCCGCACAGTACGCATGTAGCCGAATGGCTGCCCCGCGATACGGATATTGCCGTCCCGGACGGTGAATACCTCCCCGGCAGGCACTTCGCCCAGGCTGTCGACGACGCACACCCACCCAGCAAGGTCTTTGCCATTGAAAAGTTCGGTTCGGGCATTTCCGCCGCACGAACCCAAAGCCAACGCACTAACCAGCGCTGCGAAAAGAAATCGGATATTCATAGTTTATCGAGTTATTTGATCGGACAATCTCAGGGCCGGGCAGGATCCGGCACAGCGGCTATTCGGGCAGGCCGTGTTCCCCGACATAGGCCAGTATCTCCTCGCGCAGGGACTTGGGCGTAACGTTCTGCCGCAGCACGAGCAGGTAGGAATTGCGGATCTGCGCCCGGATAAAGGCATCGGGCAGGTCGCCCGTCGTGCGGATGTCGTTCCAGTGCTTTTTGCTCGAATGCCACGCAGGCGTGACGTCGGGATACTCCTCGCGCAGGGAAACCGCCTCGTCGGGATCGCACTTCACGGCGACCCGCCCGAAATTCTCCATATCGGCATAGGCATACATCTTCCCGCCGACCTTGTAGACCAGCGTAGTTTCGTCGAAGGGCGTACATTCCTCGGTCAGGGGCAGCGACAGGCAGTAGTCGCGAAAAGCCAGGACATCCATAGCAAACTGATTTTCGGGTAAAGATATGAAATTTTTGGCACACGGATTGCGTTCCTGCCATAAGTAAAACCAAAATCAAGGAAACGATGAAAAAAATTCTCCTCTGTGTATCCCTGCTCTCGATGTTCGCGGCAGGCTTCGTAGGCTGCTCGCAAAAGCGGGAGTGGAACCACGAACAACGCAAGGCCATGCGCGAAGCGCTGCGCAGCTACCGCCAGATGGTTTACCTCGACGACCTGACCGACGCCGAGTTCGTACTCTTCACCGACCAGGTGGCCGGGGAGCTGGAAGGCACCTATCCCGTCTACGCGACCTTCGTGGAGATGCCGGGCGTAACCGACACGGTCGACATGGTGGTCGTCACGACCATCGTGGACGAACTGAACGCCGACGCACGCAACATGCGGCACATCTTCCCCTACAACTACCTCGTAGCGCAGGGCGTGCTTCCCGCAGGCCTCGACCACGACCAGCAGAAGGCTTTTTACAACTGCTTCGCCGGGAAGGTGAACGACACCTACGACACGATGTCGCAATTCTTCAACGCCATCCTGGCCGATACGACCGACATGTCGCAGCTGCGCCAGTTGCAGGGGCAGTGCGCCAACGACCTTTTCGAATGGGTGATTACCGAAGTCGACGTGATCGAGAGCGTCAACTGACGCATCGCACGACCAAACGCAGCCGGGCGGGATTTTTTCAAAAAATCCCGCCCGGTTATCTTTATCCCGCCACTCCGACCGCGTAAAACGCCGCTACACCTCCGGCACCGTGCACGAACACGACGTCTCGGGACGCCTGTCGTAAAACTCCTTGGAGACCACGATCCGGATTGCCTTGTGGAGGATTGAGAATTCGAGCGGCGTTTCGCCCAGCAGCTCCCCGTCCACCTCGACCGATATTTCGGGCGACGACTCGATGCGGATACGGCTGCCGCGCTCCTGGAGGATATGCCGGATACGGTAGATGCCGCCGTTGAACAGGTAGTGGAACCGGAACAGCAGGTGCCAGAAATGCACCGGCCGGATGAGCGACACGTCGAGCATGCCATCGTCGGCCACAGCCTCGGGAAGCTGCTGCATACCGCCGCCGTTGTACTTGCAGATACCGATGGCGATGCTTAGCAGCAGGTTGTTGTAGACCAGCCGGTCATCGACCCACACCTTCATTCCGGTGGATTTATAACGGAAGAATTGCCTGACCAGACACCATGTGTAGATCCAGCGGTTCTTGCGCCCCTTCTTCTTGAGGTGCGAGAACTTGCGCACCACATGGGCGTCGAAGCCCGCACCCGCGACGTTGGCCATGTAACGGCTCTGGCGGTAGTGCGACTCCTCGTAAGAGACCACGCCCACGTCCTGCAGGAACGAATACCCTTCGCTGATCGCCTTCACGGCGTCCTGGTAGCGGTTCGAAATACCGAACGTGCGCACCCAGTCGTTGCCCGTACCGACGGCGACCACCGCAAGCAGCACCTCGTCGGGGCAGACCTTCTGCTGGATGAACAGCCCGTTGACCACCTCGTGCAGGGTGCCGTCGCCCCCGACGACGATGATATGCCGATACCCCTCGTTGACGGCCGTCACGGTAAGTTCCGTGGCGTGGAACTTATGTTCCGTGAAGACCGGTTCGCAGAGTATCTGCGCATCGCGCAGGTAGCGCGATATCTGCGGGAAATGGTCAAGCCCGCGGCCGCCTCCGGCCACGGGATTGACGATGACGAACCATTTGACCTTTCCGGCTTCCAAAACACGCTACTTTTTGGGGATGTTGCGCAGCGTGTCGACCATGAACTCGTAGAACTTGCCGACCGATGCGATCTCCACCTTCTCGTCGGGCGAGTGCGGGTAGCAGATCGTGGGGCCGAACGAGATCATGTCCATCTTGGGGTATTTGCTGCCGATGATGCCGCACTCCAGCCCGGCGTGAATCGCCGTCACGGCGGGTTGCTTGCCGTAAAGGGCTTTGTACGAAGCGGTCATGGCCTTCAGGATCGGCGAGTCCATGTCGGGGTTCCATCCGTCGTAGCTGCCCGAAAGCTGCACCTTGGCGCCGGCCAGTGAGAACACGGCGGCAATGGCCTCGCCCAGCGCGGCCTTTTCGGTGTTGACCGAACTGCGCAGCAGGCATTGCAATTTGACCGTCTTTCCGTCGGACACCACGCGTGCGAGGTTGCTCGAAGTCTGCACCAGCCCCGGCATGGCCATCGACATCTTCTGCACACCGTCGGGGCAGCCGACCACTGCCTTCGTAAGTTTCTCAGCCACCTCGCGGGCAACCATCTCCGCAGGGGCTTCGCACTCCCTGATCTTGACCGACACGGCATCCTCGATGCCCGCGTATTCGGCCTTGACGACCTTCTCATACGCCTTCAGCTCCTTGGCGAATGCCTCGTACTCTTTCGTTTTGACCATCACCACAGCCTCGGCCTCGCGGGGGATGGCATTACGCAGGCCGCCGCCGTCCACCGAACACAGCAACACGGCGTGCGACGCCGAAGCGGCGTTCAGGAAGCGGAACAGCACCTTGTTGGCATTGGCACGCTGGCATCCGATCTGGATGCCCGAATGGCCGCCCTTGAGCCCCTTGACCGTGATCTTCGCAGCGGTATAATTCCGCACGGGCGTCTTCTCCGCCGCATATTTGAAGGTGACGTTGGCATCGAGCCCGCCGGCGCAGCCCACATACAGCTCGCCTTCGGTCTCCGAATCGAGGTTCAGCAGGATATCGCCGCGGAGCAGGCCCTTTTTCAACCCGAAGGCACCGTCCATGCCGGTCTCCTCGGTTGCGGTAAACAAGGCTTCGAGGGGGCCGTGCACCAGCGTGTCGTCCTCCAGCACGGCAAGGATCGCCGCGGCGCCGATGCCGTTGTCGGCCCCGAGCGTCGTGCCGTCGGCCGTGACCCATTCGCCGTCGATGTAGGCGTCGATGGGGTCTTTGGTGAAGTCGAACTTCTTATCGTTGTTCTTCTGGGGCACCATGTCGAGGTGCGCCTGCAGGATGACGCCTTTGCGGTCTTCCATCCCTTTCGAGGCGGGCTTGCGGACATAGACGTTGTGCGCAGCGTCCTCCTTGCATTCCAGTCCCCGGGACTTGGCGAAATCCATGACGTACTTGCGAATCTTCTCCTCGTGCGACGAGGGGCGCGGGATGCGGGCGATCTGAGCAAAATGTTTCCAGACGAGCGCCGGCTTGAGCGCAGACAGGTTCTTGTCCATAACTATTCGGTTTTTAGGTTTGATTGTTCGGGTTCTTTCCGGGTATCCCCGGCATATTTGTCGAATGCGTCGACGATGTATTTGACCAGTTGGTGGCGCACGATGTCGCGTTTGTCGAACTCCACGATGCCGATCCCCCCGACACCGCGCAGGATCTCCATCGAGCGGGTTAGCCCGCTGTCGCTTTTCTTCGGCAGGTCGATCTGCGTCACGTCGCCCGTGACGATAAACCTGGCGTTGCGCCCCATGCGCGTGAGGAACATCTTGATCTGCGACAGGGTCGTATTCTGCGCCTCGTCGAGGATGACGAACGCATTGTCGAGCGTACGGCCGCGCATGTAGGCCAGCGGCGCGATCTGCACCGTCCCCTCCTCGAGGTATTTCGCCAGCTTGGCCGGCGGGATCATGTCATTCAGCGCATCGTAGAGGGGTTGCAGGTAGGGGTCGAGCTTCTCCTTCATGTCACCCGGCAGGAACCCGAGTTTCTCGCCCGCCTCGACCGCCGGACGCGTGAGGATGATACGCCGCACCTCCTTCTCCTTCAACGCGCGCACGGCCAGCGCGATGGCCGTATAGGTCTTGCCCGACCCGGCGGGGCCCACGGCGAACAACAGGTCGTTTTTGTCGTAAAGTTTCACCAGCTTTTGCTGGTTGACCGTACGCGCGCGAATGATATTGCCGTTGTTTCCGTAGACGATGACGTCCTTGTCCGCCGGGGCCTCCTGTCCGGCGATACCACCGGCGAAAGCCTGGCCGATGACTTCGGACGAGATGTGCCCGTATTTGAGGTAATAGGCCACCAACCCCTCCATATGCCGGCCGAACCGTTGGGTTTCAGCCTCCGAGCCCAGCACTTTGAGCGACGAACCGCGCGCTACGATCCTGAGTTGGGGATGGAGCGCCTTGATCTGGTCGAGGTAGACATTCCGGGGGCCGTAGAGCTCCCGGGGGTCGACACCCTCGATGGCGATCTCTTTTCCAACAGCTTCAGTCATAGGCTAAAACAGGTAACCGACGCTCAGGGCGACGTTATACGAACGGAGCTTGTCGAGGCGGCTGCCGTCGGGCAGCACCACGTCCTCCTTGCCTTTGAACTGGCCGTTGTAACGCAGGTCGATGAGCATGTGCCCCAGCAATTTGACGCCCGCACCCACCGTATAGGACATCGTGGGACGTACGCGGCCGAAATCCAGCAGGTCGCCGCCCGACTTCTGTTTGCAGTCGTTCATCACGGTGAACACCGGGCCCGCATAGAACCGGAACGGCCTGAGCAGGCGCAGCGACACGAGCACCGGGACGTCGATCGAGTTCGACTTGAGGTTGATCTCCTTCGCCCCTTCGGGTTTGATGCGGAGCCCCTGGCGCACATACAGGATCTGCGGCTCGATGGCGAAGGCGCCCAGATTTACCGCCGTGACGATACCGGCCTGCCAGCCCAGTTTATTCTTGACATCGGTCTTCGACATGTTGGTCGTATAATCGGGGACGTTGATACCGCCGATCACCCCCCACTCGACCCGCGTGCGGGGGCGCTGCGCTAAGGCCGGCCATACGCAGGCCCCCAACAGCAGGGTTATTACAATTTTACGAATCATTGAACAACTGTTTATTTGATTTTCAACTTGATACTTGCCCAGAGCATATAACCCACGCAGAGGGCGACGAACAGCATCCCCAGGTGGGGGTTCCCCGTCCAGCGGATGATCGCCCCGCATACGGGCCCCGAGACGGCCCCGGCGGCAATCGCCATAATCATCAGCCCCGCGACCCCGTTGGCCTGTTCGGGTACGGCTTTGGTCGCCACGGCATAGAAGGTGGCGAAGACGCAGGCCATGGCGAAGCCCATCAGCCCGACGGCCGCATAAATCGCAGCCTCGTTGCGTACGAAAAGCAGCACTACGCAGAGCACCAGCGCCCCGGCCATATTCCAGCTCAGGTATTTCACGTCCGAAAGGCGCACCAGCACCCAGGCTCCGACCAGCGTACCGACGATGCGGCAGGCATAGAAACCCGTAGTGGTGAGGATCGAATCGGGGTTGTCGATCAGCCGTACCGAGAGGAACCCGATCCCGACGTCCCCGGCGATGAAACACGCCACACCCAGCGTACACAACAGGACGGCCCTGTTCCTCAGCAGCCGGAAACAATCGGACATCCCCGCCGCATGCCCGCTGCGTTCGGGTTCGGCCACGGTGGTAAATTGCAGCCAGATGCCGCCCAGCACGGTGAGCCCGGCATAGATCGGCAGCAGCAGACGCCACGAACCCGTGAGCGCCACGAGCGCCGTGACGATGGGCGCCAGCAACAGCAGCGAGGTGTTGCGGAAAATCTGTCCCACGGTCAGGTAGCTCGTCATCCGCTCGCCCGGCACGATGGTCGCCAGCAGGGGGTTGACCGCCACCTGGAGCGCCGTATTGCCGATGCCGAGCAGCCCGAAGCCGGCGAAGTACCAGCCCAGTGCGCAGCCCTCGCCTGCGAGGAAGGGCACCAGCAAGCCGGCGATCGTGAAGGCATAGCCGATCATCGACATGGCCTTGCGGCCGATGCGGTTCATCAGTGCCGCCAAGGGGGTCGACAGGACGAGGAACCAAAGGAACACCATCGTAGGCAGGAAACTCACGGCCGCCTGCTGCGATGCGGGAAATTCGGTGGCGATACGCCCCGAGATCGGAGCCACGATATCGCAGAACCCCATGATAAAGAAGCCCATAAGCACGGGCCCGAGAACACGTTTATCTACTTTGTCAACACGCATCGGCGACGATTTTTTATCCATACGATTTTTCAAAGTTACGTTTTTTTTGACAAATTTCCTGCTCTTGGCCCCCATTATTTCACAATTCGGCATCATTGCGATCAGACAGCCACATTCCGCCGGACAAAAAATGTGCAAGACACACGGCATCGCGGGAGGGGGCAGCGATTGCCGGCGCAAATATTCCCGAGCCTCGCCGAAGCATGCAGATGGCTAATTATCAATTTGAAGGCCATCAGACACGACGATCCCGCAATGAACAAAAAAAATATTTTTTCTCTTGCCCGAAAGAAAAATATTTACTATATTTATACCATACATTATTTTTATAAACCAACATTATTTATCGCATGAGGCTCAATAAATATACGCACAAAGTGGTATTATACATCTCTATTGCCCTATTTATCTCATATTTCGTTTTGACATCTGTGCCTAAATTCGACACCGAAGAAAATAAAATTTACTTCAAATCACTTTACATCATCTCATTTGTCCTGCTAATCATTTACTCACTTTTAAAAAATGGAAAAAAATGAAACAGTTGCTGTTTTACACCGGTTTGTCTATTATTTTAGTAGCCGCATTTTCCTCCTGTTCTTCTGAAGTAGAAACGACGTCAAGTTTACAACAAATTTATGAAGAAGATGTTGATGTCCTATCTAGTGAATATGCTTCTTTATACAAAAATTTGGTCGGAACAATTTTTAAGGAATGTAAAAAAATTTCAGTATCCGAATCTGATATTGATTTAAATGAACACTTTAAGAATTTTTCAGATGTATATTTTAGCCAATTATCACCCAAAGAACTCGCCCTTATAAATCGGAAAAGCTATTCTTCCGAAACGCGTAATGATAACTCATCGGCAATAGTCATTCCTGAAGACTTTATCATGCAGATCAAATCTATAATGTTTGATGCGAATGTAAATTTACTAACTGAAAAAATAGAGGAGTTTTACGTTAGCCCATATTTTTTAACGCTACACCAAAATGAACAGAAAGAGTTAAAACTTCAACTTGAAACTCTTGCAAAAATACGAAATTCATGGATTGAGATTTTAATTGAATATTATCAACCCCAGGCAACAACCAGAATGTCGCCCGGTGACCGTATGATTTGGAGCGACATTGCAAAACAGATGAATCATAAACAACAAAGTAATTTAATCGATGCAAGTCTCTATGGCATAGGAATCGTATGTGGCCCAATTCCCGCTGGAGTCGTAGGTGCCATAGCTTTGGCAAAATCAATTTTTTGGCCATAGTCGATATTGATAAAAATAAAGATCGGCGAAAGACTTTTGCTTTCGCCGATCTTTATTTTTTAAAGGCTCTTGGAACACGACAGTAAAATCTACGACAAATCAGTCGTTAAAAAAGACTCTTTGAACTAATGCCCCTCATCCTTCTGCTGACTCCGAGCAAAAATCGGTTATCCCACAGTTCGTTACCAGTGTCGCAATCCCATCGACAGTGAGTTGTCCTGGACACAAAAAAACCGGCCGCAGCATAGGCAGACTAATCGGCGGCAGGGCAAAACGCACCGTCGTTTGGATTTTACCGCGGATTTTCATATTTTTGTATAAATACATCAATCCGACCGTATGTTCCTATTCGCACATATAGACTCCATAACGTTGCCGCTCGAAGACCCGATCCTGAAATTCCTGCTGATCCTGGTCATCATTCTGGCGGCACCGTTGTTACTGAACAAACTCAAAATCCCCTATTTGCTGGGGCTCATCATCGCAGGTGCGGTGATCGGCCCCCACGGCCTGAACCTGGTTCTGCGCGATAGCAGCATCATCCTCTCGGGAACGGCCGGCCTCCTGTACATCATGTTCCTGTCGGGGCTGGACATGGACATGTCCGATTTCAAGAAAAACAGCTGGCGCAGCCTCATCTTCGGGCTCTACACCTTCTGCGTGCCGCTCGGACTCGGCATCCTGGCCGGGTATTACATCCTGGGCTTCCCGATTTACTCCTCGATCCTGCTGGCCGGGCTCTTCGCCTCGCAAACCCTTATCGCCTACCCCATCGTCAGCAAACTCGGCATCTCGCGCGACAAGGCCGTCACGATCGCAGTCGGCGGCACGGTCATCACCGACACGCTCGCCCTGCTGCTGCTCACGGTCATCGTCGGGATGGCCACGGGCAATGTCGACGAAACATTCTGGTGGAGGCTCAGCGCCTCGGTACTGCTCTCGATCGGCATCATCCTGTTCCTGTTCCCGCTGCTGGCGCACTGGTTTTTCAAACATTGCAGCGACAGCGTATCGCAGTATATCTTCGTGCTGGCGATGGTATTCCTGGGAGCCTATCTCGCGCACATGGCCGGGCTGGAGCCGATCATCGGTGCATTCCTCTCGGGGTTGGCCCTCAACCGCCAGATCCCCCGCACCTCGCCCCTGATGAACCGGATCGAATTCGTGGGAAACGCCATCTTCATCCCCTTCTTCCTGATCGGCGTGGGCATGCTCATCGACTACCGGGCGTTCTTCCGCGACTGGGAAAGCATCGAAGTGGCGCTGGTGATGATCGCCCTGATTACGCTCGCGAAATTCCTCGCGGCCTATTTCACGCAAAAGACCTTCCGGCTCTCGAACGACCAGCGTACGGTGATCTTCGGGCTGAGCAGCGCCCATGTGGCGGCGACGCTCGCGGCCGTCATGGTCGGCTACAACGTCATACTCGGGCATACGGCGGACGGCGAACCAATCCGCCTGCTGAGCGAAAGCGTCCTGAACGGCACGATCCTGATGATCCTCGCCACCTGCACCGTCTCGACCTTCGCCACGCAACGGGGCGCACACAACATCGCAATGCGCAATGCGCAGGACGACGACAAGGAGCCGCAGGAGGAAGACCATATCCTGATCCCGCTCGCCAACGAGCAGACCGCCTACGAACTGGTCTGCCTGAGCATGACGCTCAAAAAGGCCAAGGAGCGGAACGGGCTGTATGCGCTGAACGCCATCGACAACAAGGTCGAAGACCCCAACCTCGAAAAACAGGGGCGCAAACTGCTCGACATGGCGGCGCAGGCGGCGGCATCGGCCGACAACTACATGCAACAACTGCTCCGCTACGACGTGAACATCGCCAACGCCATCGTCAGCGTGGTCAAGGAGCGCAATATCTCCGACATCGTGATGGGTATGCACCACGACCGTACGCCCGGCGGGTCGGGCATCGGCAGGATGGCCGCCGACCTGCTGGGCTACAGCAACGTCACCACGTTCTTCTACCATCCCGAACAACCGCTCACCACCGTCAAGCGGCACCTGGTCATCGTACCCGAGAAAGCCGAGAAAGAGGCCGGGTTCCAGCTCTGGATGCAGAAATTACGCAACCTGGCCGAGAATTCGAGTGCCAGGATCGTCTTCTACGCCCCGGCCAGCACGATGCAATACCTGCGGCCTTCGCGCGGAAAACGCTCGTCGAAAGCCGAATACGTGGTTTCCGACTGCTGGGACGACCTGACGGCGCTGACCTATGAAACCAAACGCGACGATTGCCTGTGGGTGGTGATGAGCCGCCGCGACCGGCTCTCCTACCACCCCGCCATGAGCAAGGTGCCGGGGTATATGGAGCAGTTCTTCGCCGGGCACAGTTTCGTGCTGATCTATCCCGTACAGGCGGGCGACACGGACAACCGCTACCTGTAACGTGCGCCCGGGCTACCGGGCGGGAGTTTCCCGTTTCCGGATTTTATACTACCTTTACGGGCGACGGACGCCCCGGAAAAACCCGGACAGGTTTGGTTTTGCGTCCTCGTTGTATTATCTTTGCAAGAAAAAGAAATAGAGTATGAGTCTCGTAGCAATCGTGGGCCGTCCGAATGTCGGCAAAAGCACCCTCTTCAACCGTCTGGTCGGCCAGCGAAAGGCCATCGTCGATGCCACGGCCGGAACCACCCGCGACCGCCATTACGGTAAGACCGACTGGAACGGCCGAGAATTTTCCGTGATAGACACGGGCGGCTACACTGTCAATTCGGAAGATATCTTCGAGGACGAAATCCGCCGCCAGGTATTGCTGGCGATCGACGAAGCTGACGTGATCCTCTTCCTGGTCGAAGTCAAGACCGGCATCACCGACCTCGACATGCTGATGGCCGACCTCCTGCGCCGCACATCGAAAAAGGTGATCCTCGTCTGCAACAAGGTCGACAACAACGACCAGATATACTCTTCGCACGAGTTCTATGCCCTGGGGCTGGGCGATCCCTACTGCATCAGTTCGATGAGCGGCAGCGGCACGGGCGACCTGATGGATGCCATCCTCGCGGCGCTGCCCGCCGAGGCCTTGGCCGAAGAGGAGGAGAACCTGCCGCACATCACCATCGTGGGCCGTCCCAACGTCGGCAAATCGTCGATGACCAACGCCCTGCTGGGCGAAGAACGCAATATCGTGACCTCGATCGCCGGCACCACACGCGACTCGATCCACACCCGCTACAACAAATTCGGGATGGACTTCTACCTTGTGGACACGGCAGGCATGCGCAAGAAGGGCAAGGCGATGGAAGACCTCGAATTTTACTCGGTGATGCGTTCGATCCGCGCCATCGAAAATTCCGACGTCTGCATCCTGATGCTCGACGCACAGCAGGGGCTCGAATCGCAAGACCTCAACATCCACAACCTGATCGTCCGCAACCGCAAGGGTTGCGTGATCGTGGTCAACAAATGGGATCTGGTCGAAAAGGACAACAATACGATGAAGGAGTGGACGGAGTTCCTGAAGAAGAAACTCGCACCGTTCAACGACATTCCGATCATCTTCACCTCGGTTCTGAGCAAACAACGCATTTTCGACGTACTCCAGACGGCCATCCGGGTCTACGAGTCGCGCAAACGCCGCATCTCGACCTCGGCGCTCAACGATTTCCTGCTGCCGCTGATCGAAAATTACCCGCCGCCCGCGACCAAGGGCAAATACATCAAGATCAAATATGTAACCCAGTTGCCGACGCCGACGCCGCAGTTCGCGTTCTTCGTCAACCTGCCGCAGTACATCAAGGAACCTTACCGCCGCTTCCTCGAAAACAACATCCGCGACCACTGGGATTTCTCCGGGGTGCCGATGCAAATTTACTTCCGGCAGAAATAAGGACGGGCTGCGGCATCGTCAGGTCTTGTCGCCGGAGAAATCCCGCTCTAACATTCCCCCTAAATCCCCCTTTGACAAAGGGGGACTTTTACAAACCGGGGTACCAATGCAAATCTACTTCCGGCAGAAATAAGGACAGCTGCGGCATCGCCCGGTCTTGTCGCCGGAAAAATCCCGCTTTAATATTCCCCCTAAGTCCCCCTTTGACAAAGGGGGACTTTTCTTATACCGGGGTGCCGATGCAGATTTGCTTCCGGCAGAAATAAGGAGGAGAATATCTGCCCTGCCATTCGCACAAAACAAAAAGGGACGACATGCAGTGTCGTCCCTTTTTAAACTCCGTTACGCTTCCCGCCGTCGCGCCAATAGCTTACGCGCCGTATCGGAGAGCAGCACCACGACACCGGCAAGGATCGCAGTATCCTTTATCACCAGCCGTCCCGCGCCCGAGAGCAACGGAAACCCGAATTCCCCGCTGCCCAGATCCGGCACCCAGACTTCGGGCGTAGTCACCAGGAACGACAGTGTTCCGAGGGTCATAATCACTGCCAGCACCTCCCCCGCCAGGCCGATGCGGGCCGAGAAGAACCCGAGGAAGGTCAGGATGCCGATCCCCATGATCAGCAACCCCAACCCGTGGGAAAAGCCATAGGTGTTGTTCTGCTCGTGCCACGCATGTTTTTCAGCGTCGTATTCGCCCTCCTTGAGTTTATAATCCCTGTACTCGGGTGCTTTTTCGTTGTAAAAGAAACTCATGAAGGGGCTGTTCGCCACGAAGGGCACGATGCCTTCGGCTTCGTAGTTCCAGAACTTAAGTCCGCCGATCCAGACAAAAATGATAAGGATAGCCACCCGGATCATCCCCAGGCCGAGCCGTTGCGCGTTGGCCGCAATTTTCAGAAAGCCGTAAAACAGGCAGGAAAGTCTTTGCATCATATTCGTTTTTCGTTAATTGTCCGATGATGCAAAGGTCTGCATTCAGGATCGCACACGCGATGGCAGGAATGCCGGAAATGTTGGGAATTATTCCCTTTTTTCGCGCTGCCGGAACCCGGTGATGCTCTCGCCGTTCATTTTGGCGAAGAAACGGCTGAAAGCCGCGGTATCCTCATAGCCCAGCAGGTAAGCGATCTCCTTGGCGCTTTTCGGGGTATAGAGCAGCAGGCGGCGCGCCTCGGCATTGACCCGGTCGTGGATGATGTTCAGCGGCGAGGGCTGCCCGCACGAGGCGAAGAGGTTGGCGAGCGTCTTGGGCGACCGGTGGAGCAGCCCGGCATAGTCCTGCACCCGTTTCTTCGTCCGAAAATGCTCGTCGACCAGCACATAGTAGCGGCGCACCGTGTCGAAGAGTTTTTCACGGTCGGCACCGACGGAGAAATGCTCGCGCGCGATGCGCGTACATATGATAATAAACCGTTTGAGCTGCATGCGGAGCATCTCTTCGCGCAGACCGTCAACTACCCCGTATTCGGCCCGCAGGTCGTCGACCACCCGTTGCAGGGCGGCCGTGCGCATTTCGGAGAGTTCGAGCCGCAGCACTTCGGAACTGCCGTTGAAAAGCAGTCCGCTGCACGACACCTCGCCGTCATGACCGAAAATGCAGTAGAAATTGCTGTCGAAAGCAAGGATCAGGTATTCGCCCTCGGCGCGCGTCACGTCGAGGGTATGGAGCGGCGTCAGGGGCAGCAGCATCCCAACCCGGAGCTCCATGGGAATATGGTCGACTTCGAGCCAAAGGCATCCACGCCTTACCCAGACGAATTTATAGAGCCCGGGGCTGCGATGCAGCGCGGCATCGCGGTAGTCGCTGCACAGGACGAGGTTGCCTTTCAGGGGCGTGCTGAATGTCAGATCCATGGTTCGGAGATTTAGGTTCGGGGAAACAATCGCAAGCGGTATCTCAAAGATAATGCACAAAAATAAAAACACCCGCATTTCGGGCCGAAAAATCGCATCCGCCTTCGGAGGCAGTCAAGGTACGGTTTTCGGCCTGTATAACTTCAGGTTATACCATCATCAGAATTACCGATTTGCAAATCCGTGAAACATAACTTACATTTATAAAAAATCTAACCCGCATAATAAAAAAACCCCATGGACAAAAAGAAACAGCTTACCGCTGAGAACGGCCGGCCGATCGCCGACAACCAGAACATCCAGACCGCAGGCGTCCGCGGCCCCGTGACGCTGCAAGACCCGTGGTTCCTCGAGAAACTCGCGCATTTCGACCGCGAAGTAATCCCCGAACGGCGTATGCATGCCAAAGGCTCGGGCGCATTCGGCACCTTTACGGTGACGCAGGACATCACCGAATACACGCGTGCGTCGATCTTCGCCCGGGTCGGCAAGAAAACCGAATGCTTCGTGCGTTTCTCGACCGTCGCCGGCGAGCGCGGCGCAGCCGATGCCGAGCGCGACATCCGCGGTTTCGCCATGAAGTTCTACACCGACGCGGGCAACTGGGATCTCGTGGGCAACAACACCCCCGTATTCTTCCTGCGCGACCCGCTGAAATTCCCCGACCTGAACCATGCCGTGAAGCGCGACCCGCGCACCAACCTGCGTTCGGCCAACAACAACTGGGATTTCTGGACGCTGCTGCCCGAAGCGCTGCACCAGGTGACGATCACCATGTCACCGCGGGGCATTCCGGCATCGTACCGCCACATGCACGGATTCGGCAGCCACACATACAGTTTCTATGACAAGGACAACAAGCGCACGTGGGTGAAGTTCCACCTCACGACCCAGCAGGGGATCAGGAACCTGACGGACGCCGAGGCCGAAGCCCTTGTGGGCAAAGACCGCGAGTCGCACCAGAGGGATCTCTACGAGTCCATCGAACGCGGCGATTTCCCGCGCTGGACGATGTACGTGCAGCTGATGACCGAGGAAGAGGCGCGCAACTACAAGCTCAACCCGTTCGACCTGACGAAGGTGTGGTACCACAAGGATTTCCCGCTGCACGAGGTGGGCGTGCTGGAATTGAACCGCAACCCCGAGAATTACTATGCCGATGTCGAGCAAGCGGCGTTCAACCCGATGAACATCGTCGAAGGCATCGGCTTCTCGCCCGACAAGATGTTGCAGGGGCGCCTGTTCTCCTACGGCGACGCACAGCGCTACCGCCTGGGCGTGAACCACACGGAAATCCCCGTGAACAGGCCCCGCTGCCCGATCCACGCCTTCCACCGCGACGGGCAGATGCGCACCGACGGCAACTACGGATCGGCAAAGGGTTACGAACCCAACAGCTACGGCGAATGGCAGGACACCCCCGCCCTCAAAGAGCCGCCCCTGGCCGTGAACGGCGACGTTTACAACTACGACGAGCGCGAACTGGACAGCGACTATTTCACGCAGCCCGGCCTGCTGTGGCGCGTGATGTCGGCAGAAGACCAGAAAGCCACCTGCGAGAATACGGCGCGCGCCATGGGCGATGCCGAGCTGTTCATCAAGCAGCGCCACACGCGCCACTGCTACTATGCCGACCCGGCATACGGCAAGGGAGTGGCCGAGGCGCTGGGCATCTCGCTCGAAGAGGCCCTCAGGGCCGAAGACCCGGCGCATCCTTCGTGGGATCCGCGTAAATGATCGGCGGAATTCCGCGCAGGCAATCCGCGCAGCCCGCTCCGGCAAACCGGTTCGCACCCCACCGCCGGCCACGGCAGGCCGATGCCTGAAAACGGCAGGCGAAAAAACCGCCGGACAATAACGGCAAGGCCGGGCTTTCAGAAAGCCCGGCCTTGCATTTTACCCATGCAGGGGTATTTACGGCTGCTGCCGGTTAGGGAAACCTTCAGCCCGGCAACCAGCGTGCCGTCTCTCCCTGTGTATCCCGCACGGACTACTCCCGGGGCACGCTACCGCCCGGCTGCGGGGTTTCGCCGCCCTGAGGCTTATCGCCGCGGCGACGGTTCCTGCCCCCGCGATGGCGGTGTCTGCGGTCACGCGTCCCACGATTGCCTTCGCCGCGCCCGGAGGCGTGGTCGTTATCGGCAGGTGCCGCCTGAGGGACTGCGATCCCGGGATTTTCGGCAGCCGCCGCACCCCGTTCCCGGTCGTTGCGGCGTTCGCGCCCTGCGCGTTCGCCCTTGTCTGCGCGTCCGCGCCCACGGCTTCCGCCGTTCGAACCGCCGCGGCCACGGCCTCCGCCACGGCCACCGCGCCCACGGCCGTTATTGACGGCAGGATTGTATACGGGGCCCGCGCCCACGCTGGCCGGCAATTCGGCCTTGCGGATATCCCTCTCGATGAACTTCTCGATCGCATGGAACTTGCCCTGCTCGTCCTCGCTGACGAACGTCACGGCGCTGCCCGTAGCCGCGGCGCGCGCCGTACGGCCGATACGGTGAATATAATCCTCGGGGTCGTGCGGCACGTCGTAATTGATGACCAGCCCGATATCCTCGATGTCGATGCCGCGCGCCACGATATCCGTAGCCACCAGGATCGACACCTTGTTGTTCTTGAAGTCGAGCATCACCTCCTCGCGCTGCGCCTGTTCCAGGTCGGAATGCATGGCGGCCACATTGAGTTTCATGCGCTTGAGCGTGTGCGCCAGCTCCTTGACCTTGAGCTTCGACGACGAGAAGATGATCGTCTTCGAATCGGTCGGCTCGGCGAACATCTCGCGGATGATGCCCAGCTTCTGGTTCTCGTAGCAGACATAGGCCGACTGGTCGATCGCCTCGTTGGGTTTCGAAATGGCGATGTTCACCTCGGCGGGATTGCGCAGGATCGTCCTGGCCATCTCACGTATCTTCGGGGGCAGCGTCGCCGAGAACATGATCGTCTGCCGATCCTTGGGCATATAGGAGACGATCTTCATGATGTCCTCGCTGAAACCCATGTCGAGCATACGGTCGGCCTCGTCGAGGATCAGGCACTCGACGTGCGAAAGGTCGATGCCGCTGTTCTGGATGTGCGAGATCATGCGCCCGGGGGTGGCGATCACCACGTCCGAACCCATCAGCATACCGCGCTTCTGCACATCCCAGCCCTTGCCGTCGCCACCGCCGTATACGACCGTGGTCGACACGGGCAGGTAGTACGAAAATCCCTGGAACTGCTGGTCGATCTGCTGCGCCAGCTCGCGCGTCGGCACGATGATCACCGACTTTATCACATTGTCTTCGTTGCCTTCGATCAACAGCCTGTTGAGCAGTGGCAGCGTGTAGGCCGCCGTCTTGCCGGTTCCGGTCTGGGCGCAACCGATGATGTCGCGGCCCTCCAGGATCACCGGGATGGTGTGTTCCTGAACAGGAGTCATCTCCTGGAAATTCATATCGTCGAGTCCGTCGAGGATCTCATCCTCCAAATCGAGTTCGTCAAATCGCATCTTACGTTTCAGTTTATTATATCCTTAAATGATTTCTTCTCCGAACAGCGTCGCCGGGGTGCACCCCGTAATGCGCACGCGCACATAGTCGCCGACGTCGTGCCGGCCGCGGTCGAAGACCACGACCTTGTTCTGCGACGTGCGGCCCGAGAGCTGCTTTTCGTCGCGCTTCGAGCGCCCCTCGACCAGCACTTCGAACTCGCGCCCCACGTCGCGCAGGTTGCTCGCATGCCCCAGTTCGTTTTGCAGGGCGATGATCTCCGAAAGCCGCCGCGACTTCACCTCGTCGGGCACGTCGTCCGGCAGGTGCTCGTGCGCGAAAGTCCCGGGACGCTCCGAGTATTTGAACATGTAGGCGAACTCGTACCCCACCTCGCGCATGAGCGAAAGCGTCGCTTCGTGTTCCTGCTCGGTCTCGCCCGAGAAGCCGGCGATCAGGTCGGTCGTGATGGCGCAATCGGGCAGGTAACGGCGGATGGCGGCGATACGGCCGAGATACCATTCGCGGGTGTACTTGCGGTTCATACGCCCGAGCATCGACGAGGCGCCCGATTGTGCGGGCAGGTGGATCGAGCGGCAGATGTTGGGCATCGAGGCCATGACCTCCAGCAGGCGGTCGCTCATGTCCTTGGGGTGCGACGTGGCGAAGCGCACGCGCAGCGACGGCGAAACCGACGCCACGAGGCGCATCAGTTCGGGGAAGTCCACCTCGCCGGCCTTGTACGAATTGACGTTCTGCCCCAGCAACGTCACTTCGCGGTATCCGTTCTCGAAGAGCGAGCGGGCCTCCGCGACGATCGTTTGCGGGTCGCGGCTCCGTTCGCGGCCGCGGGTATAGGGCACCACGCAGTAGGAACAGAAATTATTGCATCCGCGCATGATGGCCACATAGGCGCTCACGCCGTTGCGGTCGAGCCGCACGGGGGCGATCTCGGCATAGGTCTCCTCCGTGGAGAGCAGGACGTTCACGCCCTTGCCGCCCGCTTCGGCCTCGCGCACCAGACGCGGCAGGTCGCGGTAGGCATCCGGCCCGGCCACGACGTCGACGCCGTAAGGGCCCTCGACCAATTTCTCCTTGAGGCGTTCGGCCATGCAGCCGATGATGCCCACGACGAGCCCCGGTTTGGCCCGGCGGTAGCGTTTCATCTCGGCCAGACGCCCCCAGATACGCTGCTCGGCATTGTCGCGGATCGAGCAGGTGTTGATCAGGATGACATCGGCCTGACCGATATCCTCGGTGTAGACGTATCCCTCCCGCTGCATCAGGGCGACCACGACCTCCGTGTCGCCGACATTCATCTGGCAGCCGTAGGTTTCGACGAAAAGTTTGCGTCCGGCGCCCGACAGGGGGCGCAATGTATTCGTATTGAGTTTAAATTCCACGTTCCAAATTTCCGTTATTCCGCATGTATCTCGTTCTTGTCGGGGAACTGTTTGAACCCTTCGCCGAACGTCTCGTAGGCATCGGTCACGACCACGAACGCCGCCGGGTCGATCTCCTTGATCTTATGTTGCACGAGGTGCACCTCCTTGCGGCTCACGACCAGGAAGATCATGTCCCGCGAAGCGTCCGTATACATCCCCTTCGACTTGATGTAGGTCGCACTGCGGTCGAGGTCTTCGATGATGAAGCGTTTGAGCGCCTGATGGTGGTCGCTGATGATGAAGAGCAGCTTGTCGTACGACGCACCGTTGAGCAGGTAGGCGATCACACGCGAGGTGATATAAATCGTGATGAGCGAATAGAGCGTCAGCATCCAGCCGTTCGAAGCGGCTTCGCCCGTCCCCAGCCCGAAGCCGATGACGGCCAGGCCGGACAGCACGACGAAACCGTCGGCCAGGAAGATGCCCGACGAGAACTTGATGCCCGCGAATTTCTGCAACAGCATCGCCACGATGTCGGTGCCGCCCGTGGTCGCCTGCTGGCGCACGACGATGCCCTGCCCCACGCCGATGACCACGGCGCCGATGACGCACGTCAGCAGCAGGTCGTTCGACAGGTCGAGCCGCCCGCCCAGCAACAGCGACGGGTCGAGGCTCTCGACCGCCGCGGCGTCGGGATAGACCAGCCGCGTGAGCACGTTCATGAAGCCGGGCGTATAAAGCGCAGCCAGCACCGTACGCGTTCCGAACTGCCCGCCGAAAACCAGCATCGCAACGAGCATCAGCGGCACGTCGAACATATAGCCGAACGTACCCACCTGGATCGACGGAAAAATGTTGTGCAGCACGATACCCATACCGTACACGCCTCCCGGCACGAAATTGTAAGGGTTCACAAACAGCACGAAGCCGGCACCCATGACCGAACACCCGAAAAAGATCAGGAACCACGAGCGCCACCACGCCCACGAGCCCATAGGTTCCAGTAATGCTTTCGTATTCATACCCTGTTATACATTTAAAGTATGCAAAGATACGATATTCCCCCGAATCCGCCAGCAGAACGGCGCGGATTTTTCACGCCGGGCTTCCGTTTCCGGATTTTTTAATTATATTTGCATTATACAAACCCTTGGAAAACCGTTATGATCCTCACATATTACACCGCTACCACCATGATTATCATCGCCTATCTGCTGGGCTCGATTCCGAGCGCCGTGTGGATCGGCAAGAAATATTACGGCATCGACATCCGCGAATACGGCAGCAAGAACGCCGGTACGACCAACATGCTGCGCGTGCTGGGCAGGCGGGCCGCACTGCCCGTATTCGGGCTCGATTTTCTGAAGGGGTTTGTGGCGGTGACGATCATCGACCTGATGAAATACGACAGCGTATTCGCCGACGGGGCCAATGAAAACTGGTTCTACATCCTGCGTTTCATCGCCGTGTTCGCCGCCGTGGTGGGACACATCTTCCCGATCTTCGCCAATTTCCGGGGCGGCAAGGGCGTAGCGACGCTCGTCGGAGCCATCATGGGCGTCAACGCCCCGCTCGTACTGCTCTGCTTCGGCGTATGGTTCCTGGTGCTGATGGTCACCCACTACGTGTCGCTGGCCTCGATGGTCGCAGGCTGTTCCTTCCCGATCTTTACGCTCATATCGCCGAAGGTCAACCACCTGGTGCCGTTCGTGGTTTTTTCGTTCATCATCGCCATCCTGCTGATTTACACCCACCGCAAGAACATCGAGCGGCTGAAGGCCGGCACCGAATCGAAGATATACATCTGGAAACCCCGGCATGTAAAAGTCGACCCGGAAGAAGCCAAAGACAAGGGAGCAAACAAATAAGGCTCCGGAAGCTTCCCCACAGGACTTTTTGGAGCAAAAAGTAAGCACAATAGGATAAAAAATGCGGGCACCCTGCTGGAAAATCGTTTTTTTGTCTATCTTTGCACCGGACATTAGGACGCAATCATGTTAGAGGAAAACCTGATAAAAATATACGAGACGAGTTTCCGCGAGAACCGTGAAATGCCGGCACTGACCGACTATTTCAAGGGCGAAACATTCTCGTATTACGAGATGGCCAAGGAGATCGCCAAGCTGCACCTCCTGTTCAAAAAGGCCGGCGTAAAGAAGGGCGACAAGATAGCGCTGATCGGGCGCAACAATCCCCGGTGGTGCATCACCTACATCGCCACGATCTCCTACGGCGCCGTAATCGTCCCGATATTGCAGGATTTCGCCCCGGCCGACATCATCCACATCATCAACCACTCGGAAAGCAAGCTGCTCTTTCTGGGCGACAACTTCTGGGACATCATCGAAGAAGACCAGATACGCCAGATCGAGGCCGTGTTTTCGCTCACCGATTTCCACGCCATCTACGAACGCAACGGCAAGGCGCTCACCAAGTTCCAGCGCGATATCCTGAAAAACTACCGTTCGAAATATCCGCGCGGGTTCAGCGTAAACGACATCAAGTACCCCGAGATCCCCAACGACGAGGTCATCCTGCTCAACTACACGTCGGGCACCACGGGCTATTCGAAGGGAGTGATGCTCACGGTGAACAACCTCACGGGCAACGTAAGTTTCGCCCGCGGCATGGTCAACACGCAGACCGGCACCCACTATTTCCGCAAGGACGGACGCACGCTGTCGTTCCTGCCGCTGGCCCACGCCTACGGCTGCGCCTTCGACTTCCTCTCGCCGCTGGCCGTCGGCGGGCACATCACCCTGCTGGGTAAAATCCCGTCGCCCAAGATCCTGCTGGAAGCCATGTCCGTGGTCAAGCCGACGATCATCTGCTGCGTACCGATGATCCTCGAAAAGGTCTACCGCAAGCAGGTGATGCCGATGCTCGAAAAAGGCCCCATGTCGATCGCCGTCAAGATTCCGCTGCTCAACACGGCCATCTACTCGGTGATCCGGAAAAAACTGCTGGATGCCTTCGGCGGCAACGTCGACATATTCATCGTCGGCGGCGCCCCGATGAATCAGGAGACCGAATCGTTCCTGATGAAGATCAAGTTCCCGATCACCATCGGTTACGGCATGACCGAATGCGCGCCGCTCATCAGTTTCACACCCGACAACGAATTCAAGGCGGGCTCCTGCGGCCGCTACCTGAAAGGTCTGCTCGACGTCCGGATCGACTCCCCCGACCCGGAACACGTGGCCGGCGAAATCGTCGTGCGCGGCGAGCATGTGATGAAAGGCTACTACAAGAACGAAAAAGATACGGAGAAGGTACTCGAACCCGACGGCTGGCTCCACACGGGCGACATGGGCACGATGGATCCGGACGGGACGCTCTACATCCGCGGACGCTCGAAGACGATGATCCTCTCCGGAAGCGGGCAAAACATCTATCCCGAGGAGATCGAGGACAAGCTCAATAACATGTACCTCGTACTCGAATCCCTGATACTCGACTCGGGCAACGGCAAGCTCAAAGCGATGGTCGTCCCCGACTACGAACAGGCCGAGGCGGAAGGCGTGGACAAGAACGACCTGCCGCAGATCATGCAGAACAACCTCACGGAGCTGAACTCGCTCCTGGCGGCATACGAACGGGTGTCGGAAATAATAATTTATCCGACGGAGTTCGAAAAGACACCAAAACGGAGTATCAAACGTTATTTATACAGTCCGTCGCTACTGAACAAATAAACACACACATAAAGGCTCAGCAGGTAACCACTTGGATTCTCTATCCCAAATTCTTCATAGTCACTGAATCCATTCCAACAATGAGGCGTCACTAATAGTTCGGTTACCTGCTTTTTTTACGAAAGCTACCCGGGAGCACCGGGTAACTTTTTTTATTATCTTTACGGCATGAAAATGACCCGCAAACAAACCGTCGGAGAAAACCTGCTCTACGTAATGGTGTGGGCAGCCATCATCCTGGTGCCGGTGCTCAATTCGCAGATGATGTCGGAACTGCACATCAGTTTCGAAAACGTACTCATCGCATGGCGGCAGATAGCCCCCTATTTCATTATCTTCATCATCCATAATTCCGTCCTCGCCCCGCGGCTCATGCTGCGCCGCAAGTACAAAACATACCTGCTCTGCGACCTTGCACTCATCATCGCCGTATTCTGGCTGGTGAACATATACGAAGAACACCTCACCGACCGCTTCCTCCCCCACGGCGACCCCGAAGCGTTCGACGCCTACCGGAAAGCTTCGTTCTCGAACCTGGAAATGTACTGGAACGTCGTGCTGGGGTTCTTCATGACGGGGGCCAACACGGGTATCAAGCTCATCTACCAGTCGATGCGCGACGAACAGCAGATGGAGGAACTCAAACGCCAGAACCTGGAAGCCGAAATGGACTATCTGAAATACCAGATAAACCCCCATTTCTTCATGAACACGCTCAACAACATCCACGCCCTGATAGACATCGACACCGAATACGCCAAGAACGCCGTGATCGAGCTTTCGAAGATGATGCGCTACGTGCTCTATGAATCGGGACACGAGATCATCTCCCTGAACAGGGACATCCAGTTCGTACAGAATTACATCGGGCTGATGCGCATCCGCTACACCGACGCCGTGGACATTCGCGTGGAATACCCGCACGACCTGCCGCCCCAGGTTTCCATCCCGCCGCTGTTGCTGATCGTTTTCGTGGAAAACGCCTTCAAGCACGGCGTGAGTTACAGCAAACCGTCGTTCATCCACATGCGGATCGACTACGCCGACGGCAAGGTCGTCAGCACCATCGGCAACAGCCTCCACAGCCCGCAGGCGGAGAAGCACAACGCCGGAATCGGACTGGAGAACGTCCGCAAACGCCTCTCGCTGATCTACGGCCCGAAAAATTATTCGCTCGATATCGAAGAGACCAAAGAGACCTATACCGTAAAACTCGTAATACCTACCCTCAATGCTTAAATGTATCGCCATAGACGATGAACCGCTGGCCCTACGCCAACTGAAAAGCTACATCGAGAAAATCCCGTACCTGGAACTTACCGCGACGTGCAACAACGCGCTCGAAGCCCAGCAGTTACTGGCTTCGCAGCATGTAGACCTGATATTCGTCGACATCAACATGCCCGACCTGAGCGGCGTGGAGTTCGTCCGCTCGCTGGTCGACAGGCCGATGGTGATTTTCACGACGGCCTACTCGGAATACGCTGTCGAAGGGTTCAAGCTCGACGCCGTGGATTACCTGCTCAAACCCTTCAGCTTTGCCGACTTCAGCCGCTCGGCGGGGAAAGCCAATTCGCTCTACGAACTGCGCCACAACCAGCGTGCGGGGGAACCCGAAGCCACTCCCGAAGCACTGCCCAAAGACAAGGAATACATCTCCGTGAAAGCGGATTACAAGGTTTCGCTGGTCAAGATCAGCGACATCGTGCACCTGGAAAGCGAAGGGGAGTACGTGCGGATGCACCTTGCCGACGGCACGACGATCACCACGCTTTTCCGGCTCAAGAACATGGAGGCGGCACTCCCGTCGGATATGTTCATGCGCGTGCACCGTTCCTATATCGTCAACCTGCGTTGCATCAAAGGCTATGTCCGCGGCCGCGTATTCCTCAGCGATACGGAATACGTCCCCATCGGCGAAAACTACAAGGAGAGTTTCCAGCACTACATCGAATCGAATTTCAAGAATTTATAGGGCCGAGAAATCGGGGAATCCCGACAACTGGACGTATTTGCCGTCGCGGTACTCGCAGCAGTAGTGCCGCAGGCCGTTGGTCAGGATCACGAACCGCGCCCCCAGCACCGAATTGTAGCGCACAGCCTGCGCCAGGGTTCGCTCGCCGATCCGGATTTCCGGCGCTTTGCATTCGGCCAGCACCAGCGGCTCGGCACGGTCGCCGACCACCACCACGTCGGCCCGCTGCGGCTGCCCGTTGACCGGCACGGCATATTCCTGCACGACGCGCTTGGGCAGCACCCCGCAGTGCGAAACGAGGTAAGCGATCAGGTGGCGCCGCACCCACTCTTCGGGGGTCAGCACGAGGTAAATACCCCGCAGGTCATCCCACACCTCGACCTGTCCCTCGCGGCGGCGGGCACGCAGCCGGATGGCAGGAAAATTGAGTTTGGGGAGCGCAGACATCTTAGTTCCGGAAAATTTACTATCTTTACGTGCACAAATATACGAACATTTTCGATACGCCGGGCCGCACGGGGCACTCGTTTGTCCGGGCGCAAGGAAATGGTCACAAAAAACAACCTTATGAGGAGTATTCTTTCGATCATAGCACTTTTTTCGTGCTGCACGCTGGCGGCACAGGAGTATATTCCGACCTACGGCCGCGAACCGATGCGCGGTGAACTGCTCGTCTACCCAAGCGCCCGGGAGGCTGCGGAGGCCGACGGCAGCGACAACAAATATTTCAAGCACCTGAACGAATGGACGCAAAAGGGGAACAGTTTCACGACGGACTTCACCGTACCGTTCGCCTGGGCCAACCGGCAGGTGTTGTTCCGGCTCGGATGGGCATCGGCCGACTATGAGATCCGCGTAAACGGCGAGGCGGTAGCCTACAACAGCGACTGCAACGCCCCGGCTGAATTCAACCTCACGCGCCATGCCAAAGAGGGGCGTAACACGCTGGAGGTCATTCTCAGTTCCCCGTCGAAGGTCGAACGGCTCGAAAGCTGGAAAAACGACGCGTCACCGGCCATCGGAGCGGCATGGGTCATGAGCCAGCCCACATTGCGCATACGCGACATACTCACCAAGACATGGCGCAGCACCGAAGAGGGAGACAACGTCATGGCCGAAGTCGGACTCGTCGTCAAGAGCGAAGCCCTCAACCCGCGCACGTCGCGCGTTCACTACGAATTGCTGTCCCCAGCCGGTAAGACCTCGGCAACGGGCTACAAGGACATCAAACTCAACATGCGCGGCGAGGACACCCTGCGGTTCCTGGCACGTATTCCGGACAGCCTGCTTTGGAGCCCGGAAAAGACCACACGCTTCACCTTGCGGGTCAAAACCCAGCACGAAGGCCGCTACATGGAATATATCGAAGTCCCGCTGGGGTTCCGCACCGTAGAGGTGCAAAACGGGCAGTTGGCGGTGAACGGCACCCCCGTCACGCTCCGCACGCGCGAGGTTCCCGCCCATGCCTCGGCAGACGAAATCGCAGCTTTACGTGGGCAAGGGTACAACACGCTTAAACTCCTCCCGGGCCCGGTGTCCCCGACGCTGTATGGCACCTGCGACACGCTGGGAATGTACGTGATCGTACAGGCGCCGATCGACACCCGCAGCAGCGGTGAATCGAGGCGGATCGGCGGCAATCCGTCGAACGCCCCGGAATGGCTGGGGGCATATGTCGAACGTACGGCGGACAGCTACCATGCCTCGAAACGGCATCCGTCGGTAATCGCTTTTTCGCTGGCCACGCAATCGGCCAACGGCATCAACCTCTACGAAAGTTACCTGGACATGAAGAAGTCCGGCGACCCGCGGCCGTTCATCTATCCCGATGCCGCCGGAGAGTGGAACAGCGACAAACTGGAGATGCAATAAACCCGAAGTGGCTCTGCGATAACGCGAAAAGCTTTTATTGCAAAAAATCGGGATTTTTTTGCAGGATTTTTTTGCAATAAAAAAAATTATCACTAATTTTGCACTCGCAATCGGATAACGATTGATGCCTCTTTAGCTCAGTTGGTAGAGCACGACACTCTTAATGTTGGGGTCCAGGGTTCGAGCCCCTGAGGGGGTACAAAGCAAAAGACTGATAATCAATGATTATCGGTCTTTTTTGCGTTTATACTATTCCTTTCTCTTTAGCATTTTTAGGGCAAGAACAGCCCGTTTGAGGGTGCAGGGTACACATTAAGCTCCACATAGAGTACTACACACCCAACTGCATATAACAATGTAATCAAATGACATTCAAAGTTATATGCCGCAAAGAAATTATTTATAAAAATTCCACCTCTCCATTGTGCCTTTTATTCTTTCAGGGCAAACGCAAAAAGGCAGTCGGATTGGGCGTTTCCGTTGCGCTTAAACATTGGGACGCAGAAGCACAAAAGGTAACAGACGACTGCCCCGACAGGGACAATATTCAGTTTCAGATAACAGCCAAAGTAAAAGAGTACGAGAAGAAAATCCAGCGTTTAGAGATTATGGATATTCCCGTAACCTTTGAAAATCTCTTTGAACAGAACAGCAAGCGATTGAATTGTTCTGTTGGAGAATATCTGAAACAGACCATAGAACGGCTGGAAACGCTCGGCAAATACGGCTCGGCATCCAAACACCGTTCCCTACTCTCCCGCCTGTCTGAATTTAGGTCGCTGAACACTCGGTTCGATGAAATAGATTTAGCGTTCCTGCGTGATTTTGAATTGTTCCTACGTAAAGAGGGCAACGTAAACAACAGCATAGCCACGAAATTTGCCATCTTTAAGGCCGCCTATAACAAGGCCCTTGCAGAGGGTTTGTTTCTCCAAAAGATAAATCCGTTTGCAAAATACAAGGTTGGTAGCCTATGGACACGGACGAGGAAGCGAGCCATCACGAAAGAGGATATACAGAAACTCGTTGCATTGGAGATAGCCCCTAATTATAGAACGGACTATGCCGAGTTTGCACGGGACATCTTTCTGTTCTCCTACTACACGGCAGGCATTAATTTTACGGATATAGCAACCCTGCGCTACTGCGATATTGTGGACGGCAGGATTTACTACTCCCGCCATAAAACGCAGAAATTGCTGTCCTTTCAACTCGTCCCGAACGCCATGCGGATTATCGAGAAATACAGCAAGGCCAACCACGCACAAGAAGATTATATCTTCCCTATTCTCGACCGCACGGAACACAAGACAGCACAACAGATTTTCAACCGCACACACAAGGTTCTGCGGAAAGTCAATCGGGAGTTAAAGACGCTGGGTGAGCAGATAGGATTGGAAATGCCATTGACTACCTATGTCGCTCGGCATACGTTTGCGACCGTGCTGAAAAGGTCAGGAGTGAACATTGCCATCATTTCCGAATCGCTCGGTCATTCCGATTTGTCCACCACACAGATTTATTTGGATTCTTTCGAAAACAGCCAAATCGACGCGGCTATGCAACATCTCTTGTAAGGCAAAAAGAGGTCGGGAGCCTATCGACTCCTGACCTCTACAAACCTTATAAGTGCAAAGTAATTCTTAACCGAGATACTGTGTCAGCATATCCATAATCAACTGCTCCCGTGCCATACCTTCTGTTTTGTGAGGATTCATAATCTGGTCTGCTTGGTCGCGCGTGAGGTCGTTTATCTTCCGTTCCATTTCCGCTGTGAACACCTCGAAATCTTCATCGGGTTTCCATTGCTTAGTGATAAAGTCGATTAAATACCTGTTCATAAGGAATTTATCCTTAAATTTCCCTTGTGCGGCCTTAAACCACCTTATGCTGGAACGAAACCATGTTTTATCCTCAAAGATTTCAGGCAGTTTCTTCGTGTTCAGACACTCCACTAAGTCCTTTGCTTGCAGGGATTTCCTGCCAAAGCACCATAACGAAATCGTGGAGAGGGGACAAGCCTTACTGTGCAGGAACATGGCGAAATCGAATACCTCGTTGGCTTCTTTGAGCATCATGGCAGGTGCGGCCATGTAATCCGATTTTTTCCAAACGGTGGTGCAGATGTTCATTTGCGCTATGACCTCTGTAATGGATAATTCAGCATTGAGAGGTTCGCAAATTACAAGGTCATTCAAATCCAACTGCAAATTCTGATAAGCCACCAATCGGTGCTGACCGTCCAATACGGCGTAATACTTTCCTGCATCCTCGTTGGGAATCTCAAACCCTTTCAAATCGACTAAACGACCGCCCATCTGAATCACCTTTTCACCATCGGTTACCGTGATAGGGGTTAGCTGTCCATAGGCTTTCATGGATTTCTCTTTCTGTTTCACGGTTCTGACGTTTACAGGCCGATTGCCTTTGACAAATGCAAACTGACGCTGTGCGTCATCCATTGAAATAACCATCTTTTTCATGGCTTTTACTACTCTGTCCTTTATGCAGAGGGGCTGATAATGACTGCAATCCCCGCCCGAAGATTGCAGACCGCAAAGAACACCCTTGCGGCAGGACAAAGGTACTGGGGCATAGGCCATAATAGGATAGTGAACAGATGCTTCTCTCTAAATCAACAAGTTATAATAAACCCTACAATATTATGTAAAATAATTGCTAAATTACTTGACTTTTGGATAGATATGTTGTATCTTTGCAGAGCAATTCAGTAAAGAATCCCACACTACAAATTGAGCAGTTCTTATAAGGGCAGATTTCGTCTGCCTTTTCTTTGCGTCGTATTACCACATTTTTTGAGTACGAAATTGATATTTCCTATATAAATACTATTACAGGATTAAAAAATATGGAAGATAGTAGAGATAAAAGATTTCAAATAAAGAGATATAAATAACAATTAAACATTTATAAGTATGACTACAAATAACAATGCAAATCAAAATTGAGTTATCGACGCTCCCGCTGGAGTAACTTATTTGGGAGAAATCAACAAGGAAACCAATAAACCGTGAATGACCGAGATTCCCGCAAACTGCCTATTTAACAAGAAGCAGACAGGATGCGGTGCTACCGAGTTGGCTATCCGCAACAATATCCCAACCATTATCGCCATGCCTTATGTGGCATTGGTAAAGAACAAGACCATCTACCGCAAAGATGATATTTCCGTGCAGGGCGTTTACGAGGGCATCCAAGAGCAGGACATCATCGACTATGCACAGAACCATTCCCCATTAAAGATTGCTGTTACATACGATTCCGTGCCACGAACCATTAAGGCATTGCAAAGTATCGGCATAGACCCTTATAAAGATACTTTCCTGCTGGTGGATGAATGACACGTTTTGTTCAACTCCTATTCGTTCCGTTATACCGCCATTAAGAATTTACTTGCAGAAGCCGCTAAATTCGATAGGGCAACTTATATGACAGCTACCCCAATAGAGCAGGAATATGTTTTAGAGGAGTTGAAACACCTGCCTGTTTGTGAAATCAACTGACCACATTTACAAGAGGTCAAAATCCGTTCCCGTCAGACCTCCAAACCTGCCCACTATATCGTTAAGGAGTGCCGCAAGGTATTAGATAAAGGCTTACCCCATAACCTGCATATCTTCGTTAACAGCGTGGAGTTTACTACAAAAGTAATCGACCTTGCAAAACTTACTCCCGAACAGGTTAAAGTGGTCTGTTCAGTTAGCGGGGACAATGGAGAGAACAACCAACGCAAGTTAGGCAAGGATTATCCCATCGGTCAGCCGTCCGACCCCGTGAAGAAGATAAACTTTTACACCTCGACCTGCTTTGAGGGGTGCGATATTTACGACGAGAACGGCGTTACATTTATCGTCAGCGACGGTAACAAATCCCACACGCTGTTGGATATTTCGACCTTGTTCACACAGATTTGCGGACGGTTACGGGATTCCAAATACAAGGGCGAGATTATACACGTCTATTCTACGACCAAGTACAGCCGCGATGTTACCCTCGATGAATTTGTGGCATCGACAAAGAAAGTGCTTGCAGAGGCGGTAAGCTATGCTGACGAGATAAACAAGTTGAGCGATACGGCACGAGAAAAGACCTTATCGAAAATCAAATATATCAACGAACAATATGTAAGGATAGAAGATAACCGCCTTATCGTGGATAAGAACCTTGCCAATATGGACATTGTGAATTTCAAAATCTGCCGTCATATTTACAGAACCTATGTAAACCTTACGAATGAACTGCAACGAAACGGTTACACGATAACCCGCCATACGTTCAGCGAGATTATGGAGAAGATAGAGAACAAGACCAACGCAAGGGTTACGTTCAAAGACTTGTTCGATGAATACCATCGTCTGAAAACAACCAAGCCATTCTTTTCGCTGGAGAACCACGAGGATTTATGCGCTCAAATAGCGGTTAAATATCCGCTGGTGAAGCAGGCTTACGACGAGTTGGGAACGGACAAGGTACAGGCATTGAAATACCATGTAGGCAATATTAAACGGGAGCTGATGAAACGCCAGCCAGCACCTACCGAGTATAAAATCGTGAAGATGATAAACACGACCTTTCAAAAGCAGACGCCTATTACCAAAAGTAAGGTTAAAGCAGAATTGCAACGCATTTACGATGATTTGGGAATAAAGCAGAGAGCAAAGGCCGCAGACCTCAATAAATGATACGAGGTGAAGCAGACCACGCCTAAAATCAATGGCAGAACAACTGCATGTATGATGATTATAAGGGATAGGATATTAATAAAAACTTAATCAAAAAGCCCCGATCAGCTAATACTGATCGGGGCCAAATTGTCTAAAAACTATCATCATTATCAACATCAAAATGATAGCGTTTTGCAATCTCACTTGCTATACCACTACCTATACCACACCGTTTTTGGTATATTGAACATATTTCATGCAAACTAATAAAAACAGGATATAGTGGATTCTTCCGCAAAGTATCTTTATATATCGATATTGCACGATTAAAATCATGTTCTATAAAGAATACGTATTCAGCCTGTAACATATCACCAAAGGATTCTTTATTTATATCCCACGATGATCGCAAATCTTTTATTAATTGATTTAATATAATAGTTTGGTCTGGATTAGTTCGTATCAAACTTTTAAAATAGGTTACAATAAAATAAGGATTAGTTGGTTGCTGATTATATGTAAATCTAGCTAAGTTAAGTGCTTCCCTATTGTATTTATCTTGCCGCTGCAATGATATAGCTAATCCATTTTTTGCAGTTAAACTATTGTGTCGTATTTTTAATGCTTCGCGATAATTGGCTTCTGCTCGTTCATATTGTTTCATTTTACGAAAAAATAGTCCCTTGATAAAATATTCATCAAATTTATCATCGAGAAAATTAATAAAATCATATAATGTATCATCGCCTAATTGAGCATAAGCAGAGCATAGCATATAGTAAATACTCCCTATGATTTCATCATAATAATTATTATTCCCTATCTCTAATAATGCTTTACATAATTGAATAACATTTTTATAGCCAGATTTTGTCTTTTTGCGATACTCATCATTAATGGTTTTAATTACTATTGATGGAATAATATATGCTTTCGAAATATTGTTTGTGTTTCCTTTTATATTCAGTTCTATTTTCTTTAATAAAACGCCGAGACTAGGACATTCAAAAGTTTCATGCTCTATAATATTATGGGTCCTAAAACGCAATTCGCCCCATAAAGTCTCATCATGTTTGTATCTTGAGCGATTAATTAGGTCTGCCAATATAGGATTCATTCGATAATAATCATTACTACTGCCAAATGTTTCAAAAATAGATAATGAATATAAATCTAATAATATCTGATCTACGTTATCAACTATGCCACTAGTTATTTGTTTTATGTCATAATAACGCAAATATGGAAATTCGGACAATAAAATTAGAATTTGTATATATGATTTATCCTTTTGAAAGTCTGATATTAAGTTCCTTGTAAGTTCATCGCCAGTATACTGATATTTTTTTTGCTTTAATTTTGCTAATTCAGGACCCATCTCAAGAATCAAAGATGCACATCTACGTATTAAATTAGGCATAGGGCCTGTTTGCTGAATAAAGAATGACACATCTTCACCAGATATAGTTTTTTCATGGTTGTTTAAATATTGCCGAAGTAAGGTTTTTGCCTTATCATTGTTTAGTGGAGTTAAATGCAGAGATACTATTTCTGGATATTCATCTGTCAATACAAATCTATTTCTTGATGCAATAAATAATATTGTCTGATCAATTTTATTAGATTTAATAACATCCTTAAACCATGATGATAATTCTCCATTTCGCCTTACAATGGAACCATTATCTCTAATGAATAATTTTTCACGCAATTCAGAGAGATAACATATGAACTCAACAACTTTATTTACTTTCTCTGTTTTATTAATGATTGATATACGTTGGAGAAGGTCCTCGTTTCTTTCAAAGAAAAAGAGGTTATTTAATTGGATAATAAAATCCTCAATACTATCATCCTCTTCCATTGCCACTGAAAATGGATCGTATGTTTCATCCTTATTAGTATCTATTTTTCTTATAAATTCTGTCAATAAACGACGACGACCAATCCCATCAGGAATTCCTGATACAATAACAGCTTTTCTATCTTTAAGATTACGTTGAAGATATTTCTCTCGTAATCTCTCTATTTCAGTATCTCGTCCGACAAAGACCCTCTCATCTTGTCTAATATCTGGGCATTGCTCCCAGATTAGTTTATTAACTTCTTCTTCAATTTTGCGAGCAAGGAATGGAGGTTGAATATAAATATTTCTCAAATTATATTCTTCTTTAATCCATTCTGTATTTTTTCATATTTATAACTAATTGTATCGTCTATAATATATGGCTTAAATCTTTTCAGTACACCACTATCAATATACTTTTTTATTATGGCTAATTCTTTTTTAACCCAATCTTTATCAAGTGAAGAGCGAGAAAGAAGAACAATAAAAATAGCACTATTGTCAATTGACTTTATAATTTCATCAATTGTTCGCTCTCCCGATTCAAAACAGAATCGATCAACAACTAAACTATTTTTTCCAATAAGGTTTATTAGTACATCCACATATAATGCATCATCACTACTATGTGAGATAAATGCTTTTATTTGATCCATAAAATATAAATTTTAAATATGATCAAATATAAGAAAATAAATTGATATTTTATTTTTATATATCGTTGGAAATAACCCAATATTGAATTTTTGTAGAATACAAAGGGTACAACCAGATAGACATATCAAAGCCCCTCCCCCTTGTTGAATGTAAAACCTAAAAATATGGACAGAGAAACAAGGGCAAAACGCATTGCAGATTTGCATGTGTTTTACGGACAGAACGAGGTGGTGGAAGAACTCATCCGCGCAGGTAAAATCGACGAGGAATACATGTATCCCTTTGTCGATACGGACGACGAGGTTTTCGAATGGTGGCTGGTATCGCCTTACTTGGCACAGGAACTCAAACAGCAGGGAGAGGTCATAATCGACGCACTCGGTTGCCATTGGTGGGGACGCCAGTCGAGTGGACAAGCTATTTACATGGACGCCGCAATACAGGAGATTGCAGGAGCGTAAAACTCGGCTTGCATATCGACATAGCAAAACTGCAAATTGCAGAGATTAGGGGCATTGCAAATTCGAGAAGATTTTGCAGTCCCTAATTTCTGTTTTCCTGCTGGCGTAAGGTCGATAATTGTAACCACGAACTATCTGCAACTCATAATTACAGAGGTTATGCAGGCGTAAAGTCTATTTTTCAAACGTCATTGGAGCTTCTTCAATTTCAGCATCTATAATCTTCAATAAATCTCGGTATTTAACGTAGGGTATTATCTTAAAGATATTGATAACCCAATGATATGTTGCTAATATTAATATGTAAATAAATATACAAACAGCATATCTGATTATCAAATGTGGCTTATCAGGTGTTATTATATCTATTACTGCAAAAGAAATGACAGGAATAAGAGCTATTATATCTTTAATGAAAAGATACTTAATTCTACTTGGTTTGATACTTGAATATAACCAAGTTTTTATATTATATTGTGCTGTGCAAGAATGGGGAATACTGTATTTAGTACAGAAATCTCTCCATGATTTTCGTCTGATCTCAAAAAAGATACGGTCAATTTCTTTTTGTCGTTGAAACCAATTGCCATTTATCAATCGTTGTGTTATATGTTCTCGATAATATTGTTTAATAATTATCAAATCATATTTTGCATATTGATGCAAACAAATAACACCCCAGAATGCAGCAGGTAGCAAACAAGATATACCTATAAGGTTATAATCTTTGTTATGAGATATTGATAATATAGCCATTACTCCCATCCCAACAACACCGATAAATAGAACTCCCAGCATAATGTAAAAAAGGGAATTAAATCTTTTTCTATAATATTTCTTCCTTATAGTATCATCATGTGATAAGTCGGTACAATGCTGTTTAATGTAATTTATGTTCATAAATATATGATTTAGGAATAAGTAAATATACATAATATCTGCAACAGTTCCGAGAAATCGGAAAGATGTTTTGCTTTTTAGTTTGTCTTGTCTATCTTTGTGGGACATACGACAAACACGGAAAGTGTTGCTTGTTCTCGTTGAACGAACGTAGGAAATTCGATTATAGCGGGGAATAGGCAGACATCTTGCCGCGTCATATCCATTCGTGGGTATAGGCGTGGGGCTGTTGCTTATTTATGCTATAAGGTTTCCTACGACCTGTTCAACTAAAATAAGTTTTCGGCACCACGCTTTCTGTTTCACTTAAATCCAAAAATAATCGTCGCATAGGTGCAAGAGCGACAACCTAAACTTATTACAACTATGAAAAAGTTGTTTCTTATTGTGGCCGCTATGTTTGCGGCAGTTTCTTTCTCTGCCTGCTCTGATGATGATGACAATGGCGGGAAAGCGCCTACTCCCGAAAAATGGGTTAAACAGATAGTCTTTCGTGCTGAATGGGACGAATCATGGACAAGCACTATAACCTATGATTCCGAGAATCGTGTTAAAAAGATAAACGGTTTGAGAAATGATTCTTATGAATTTACCTACAATGGAAATTCATTAACTGTAAAAGGTAGCGACAGGACTTATACATGCAAATTGAATTCATATGGTTATGTAACAGAAGTTACAGAGGACAATGATGAAAAGGACGGGGCAATTTATTACACTCTTGAATATGATAAAAACGGTTATTTGCAACGTATTGAGCAACGTTATAGTTATAATGAATCTCGGAAACGTGTGAGCGAATGTACATGGAGAGACGGAAACCTTATAGAATCTAAACTCACCGATTATTATGAAGATGGCACTGACATAACGACGGTAAAATACTCTTATTCCAAAACAACCACACCCATTAATATTGACCTATTTTATATTGATGGAGGATATATAGACGTACTTGAACCACTTGATTTGTTGGGATTCTATGGCAGGCAAAGTGCTAAATTGCCTAATAAGGCTGATATCACCTATTCAGGTGAGTCAGAATCGGAAAGCGATGATTTTGGCGTTTACACATTAAATGGCGATGGTACTGTTGCAAGAATAGATTGCGGGTCGGTTTCTTATGAACTGATTTACTAAACAAAATGGTCAGAGGGACAGACTTTGTGCAACAGGGTTAATTTATAGACCCTCTGCACAAGTTTGTCCTTTCTATTTGACTTGTATATTTCATAAATTTTTTGTATATTTACATCATTATCAAAGATTTAATCACAACATAAATTTTAGCTAAAATGAAAAGAAAAACACCAAAAATTGAATGAACAGCAGGTACGGAAACAAAAGAGGGCATGGAATTATCCTATGTTGCCAAATCCGTGAGTTATGACGATGATTTTGCAATGACGCTTATTGTTGCACGCCAAAAAGATAATCCTACACCCATAGAGTTTTGATATATGTTTGCATTGGATATAGACCCAGCACAAGAAGTATCCATGACTTTTCAGAAGCGAGGACGAGGGTTTGCAGGCATGTCTTTTCTGATAAATCCAGCAATCGAAATACCTGCAATAGCCTTTCCGAACATCGTAACGTTTTCAGAATCTTCTACAACCTTGAATATGCTTCAAACGCATATCGACAGCGATACAATCATATTCGATTATACGACAACGGAGGGCAAACAAAGTGTATTCAAATTCCCACTCACGGGTTTCAACGAGAAATATTTAGAGCAGTTCATATAGATTTTATTTTTTTATATCTTTAATATAAATATCATATTTCATGGGACTAAGTTCAAATATTTTATGGCATCAAACAACGTTAGATGGTTTAAAAGGTATCCTTAACGAACAAGTTTTTTTTATTCGTATAGTCTAGAGTCAATTTTATCTAGAGAATCTAAAAATAACCTAAATGTCGCATTCCCCATGGTGAGCTTGTGTGATTTGCCTTTTTCAGAACTTAATGATTATATAAAAAAATATGGTGGTTATTTAATTGGGATGAAACGTACATGGGGAAAATCCAATGGGCTCGCTCCTGTTTGGTATTGCGATTCCGAATCTACTATATTAAATGCCATTATTGACAGATATAATCAAATAGAAGTCAATATAAAAAATGGCAAAAATTTCACTATTAGCCGCGAAATATTTTTATATACATTAAGCCATATAAAAAACTATGAAGGACAATTAATTGCTCATGATTTCAATAAATATAGATTCTATGATGAACGAGAATTCAGGAGTGTCCCTCGATATAAAGAATTAAAAAAATTGCATCCTACAATACAACCCTATTTATCAGAAAAGGATTATCAAGACTACAAACGCAAACACAAAAACACTTTAATTAAAACATTAAAACTATCTTTTGAGTGGGAAGATATTCGTTATATTGTTGTAAAGCGAAAACAAGACATTAAAACTATCAGTGAGTTGCTCCAAAATCTTGCGCCAGATATTCATCCACAAATATTCACAACCCAACAAATATTAGAAGATGTCATTGGATGTAATCACAATAGGCAATTATCTATTTCCGATGCAAAATGACCACAACATTTTACTTTAATAGTCAAAAATTTCTTCTTTAGACAAATACAAAAGCAACACAACACTCTTAAAAGGAGAGAGCAGGGAGCAGGGGAAAATTTTCCCGCGCCTTTTTCTCAACAGATACGAGGACAGACTTTGCAGTTTTGCAAGGTCTGTCCTTTTTCTTTTTCAAACAGATGTCGGGGTCTACGAACATCTAAAAATCATCACAAATAACTAAAAACGAATTAATTATGACAAATCACAAGGGTAAAACACATTGAGCAATGTAGAGCCATTGACTTAATCAAATGACAATTAACAAATTACAACCTTATTTTATTCACTTGCAGTTGGCAAAAGGCTCTCCATAGGGTACACATTAAAGGGAAAATCAATCACACTATTATTCATAACTACTTGATTTAACGATTGATGCCTCTTTAGCTCAGTTGGTAGAGCACGACACTCTTAATGTTGGGGTCCAGGGTTCGAGCCCCTGAGGGGGTACAAAGCAAAAGACTGATAATCAATGATTATCAGTCTTTTTGTTTTTGTGTTCCTGCCCTGTCGTCGGGCATTTTCGGGCGGAAAAGAGAGCGTTTTCGGGGAAATGTTTAACACTAAATCAGTCGGTTAAACTTGTTTGCGCAACAATGCAAACAAATGAATATCAGCATTAACGCCGTCTTTCGCAAAGACAGACTGAACAATCAAAACGCCGCGCCCGTTCACCTGCGTTTAACACAAAACCGAAAACTTAAACACATCAGCACGGGTGTAACACTCAACATTAATGAATGGGATTTTGAAAATCAACGTGTTAAGGGTCAAACTCCCGAATTGCAGGCGTTACAACTCCGCATCGACACCAAAATCGACGAACTCCGCCGCAAAATCAAACGCTTGGAAGCATTAGAGGTAGAGGTTACTCTCGACAATCTTTTGGAAACCAACGGGCGGAAAATAAACTGCACGGTCGGTGAATATCTGAAACAGACCATCGAACGGCTGGAAACACTCGGCAAATACGGCTCGGCCTCCAAACACCGCTCGTTGTTATCCCGTTTGTCGCAATTTCGGTCGCTGAATATCTGATTTGACGAAATAGACCTTGCATATCTTCACGACTTTGAACTGTTCCTGCGTAAAGAGGGCAACACTAACAACAGCATAACAACATAAATTTTAGCTAAAATGAACAGAATACCAAAAACAGAATGACGGCAGAGCAGCGATGAACAGCGCATGATGATTTGAAAAATCGTTGCCGATGATAACTTTTACGGGATGTGCTTGGCTATATCACGCAAACCCGATGAATTTGCGCCCGCGATTTATGTATACATGCCTGACGATACAGATAGAGATATACAACTTTTCAGCGCAAAGGGCAAATAACAGTACAGATGCAATGTACATTGACTGAATCCAACGCAGAGATATTGCTCCTTATGCCGAATATCCTTGAATGGGGATACGATAAGATAAACCTATTCGAATTGCATATAAAAAGCGATACGGTTATTATCAACTATACGACAACAGAGGGGAAGCAAAGAGATTTTAAATTCCCGCTGGCTGGGTTTAAGGAGAAATATTTGGAACAATTTATATAAATTATCTATCTTTGCTCATACGATATGCCGAAACTTTATATCATAGCGGGTTGTAACGGTGCAGGAAAAACGACTGCATCCTACACCGTATTGGTTGCAAAGAGTTCGTCAATGCCGATGAAATTGCAAAAGGGCTGTCGCCGTTCAATCCCGAAAGCGTGGCAATCGAAGCAGGGCGGCTGATGTTGCAACGTATGGATGACTTACTTGCCAGGGCGCGGATTTTGCATTTGAAACGACGTTGGCAACTCCGTTCCTATGTGAAATTTATCGAACGGGCACACGCGAAAGGCTACTTTGTAACTCTACTTTATTTTTGGCTACCGACACCCGAACAAGCTATCGAGCGTGTTGCAACACGCGTGAGCGAGGGCGGCCATAATATCCCGTCGGATGTCATTCGCCGTCGTTATGCGAACGGGATTAGGAATCTTGTAACACTTTATACGCCGATTTGTAATTTCTGGACGATATACGACAATAGTTCGGCAGATGCAGAAATTAAAATCATCGCTTCGGGAGCGAAAAACACAACAATCAAAATAGAAGATACGTTATCCTACAAAACAATTTCAGACTATGAGCGAGATTGAAATAAAACAAATGCAGGAGAAAATCAATGCAGGGATTTTACTTGCCCGAAAGCGTCTGATTGAGAAAACAAAAAAAGAGGACGGCGAATTAGTGGTTGTGCGAGATGGAAAGGTCGTACGCATCAAAGCCAAAGACCTTAAATAATTCTGTCTAATTGAGAAATATATCCTCGGCCATACGGTCGGGGATTTTTTATATAGAAATCAAAGCTACTGAAAATTGCCGAAAACAGACGAACGGCGAGAGGGTGATTCATCTTTAAATCAGTCTGTTACGGACAAAAACTTCGTTTTTGTCCGCGAAGTAGACACAACACTCTCAATGTTGGGATTCAGGGTTCGAGCCCCTGAGGGGGGGGGCAGAAAAGCAGTTGAAAGATACTGCAACAAACAGAAAAAACCTTGGCTAAATCTTTCTTAATCTTTGATTGAGCACATGCACTTCTATGCCCGGTATCGATTCGATAAACCGGCTTCCCAACAACATGGAGGGCGTGTAATATCCGCCCGGGCCGGTATAATCCAGACAATATTGCGCAATCCGGATACCGACCGTGGCGGTCAGAGCGTAGACATTGGGGGTGGACATCGTCATTTCCAGCTTTTCGCCGTCCGGAGCCTCGGCCTCGCCCCAGAATTGTCCCCGCCCGGCCTCCAGCGCTTTGGCGTCAGGCCCTTTTTTCATCAGCCAGCCAGCTAGACGCTTCGTGATCTTCTGCCCGAACTGGGTATTCAGAATCCCTTTGACCGGGTTGGTCAATCGTATCATATAGATGCTCATTCTCGGCATAGCCATATAGACTGCGCCATCGGGAACTCCGGTAGATATTCCGGAGGTGAAAACATCCCCCCAGGGGATCGTCATAGCCCACTGGGGCTTGTTCTGAAACGGGATTTTCCGCATCTGAAAGGCATTCGAAACGACTTTCAGCATACCGCCCTCGCGGATCAACCCGCCTTTGCCGAAACTCTCGATCATGGTGTTGACCGTGCCGATACTCGGATTGGTGCCGAACGAGAGAGCCAGATCGATGCGCGTGGCGACGGGCAGTTTCTCCTTAAGCATCGCCGCCAGACAGTCGGTTGGCACGATGTCGGTTCCGGCACCTGGCAAAATGAGGACGTTTTGCTGCCGCGCCTCTTCATCCAGCGCATGGCATTTCCGGAAGATGTCGATCTCGCCCGTAATGTCGAGGTAGTGGATCTGTTGCGCAAGACATGCTCGCGCCAGCGGCTCCGCCGTGGCGGAAAACGGCCCCGCACAGTTGAGTAGTACGCTTATATCCTGTAAATTGCTTCCGGTATTCCGTACACCGAAAGCCCGGCATTCGAGGCTCAGTTCCGTAGCGATAGGTTTCAGCTTTTCGTCATCTCGCCCGGCGATAATAGGGCGGAGCCCCTGTGCCACAGCCTCGCGCACCATCAGCTCTCCGGCATAGCCGTAGGCCCCGTAGATCATCAACTGGTTATTTTTCATCGGATCTCCCTTTTAGTCAGGTGATTCAATACGACTTTCGCCATTTCCTTGGAGCTGAGCGGATTCTGTCCAGTGATCAGGGTTCCGTCGACAACGACTTTCGAAGTCATCGGAATCCATGCTTTCCGGTAATCGGCACCCCGTTCTTTCAGCACCGCTTCGAGGTCGAAAGGAACAACCTTTTTGCGCCGGGCAAGGGTTTCCTCGAACCAGCTGAATCCGGTGATCTTTTTACCGGCTACCAGCATCTGCCCGTCGGACAGCCCGACATTCAGCAATCCGCATACGCCGTGACAAATCGCCGACACGATTTTGCCGCTTTCAAAATGCGTTTTGAGAATTGCCTGCAGGACGGCATTGTCCGGGAAATCGTACATGCTGCCATGTCCTCCGGCCAGATAAACACAGTCGAACCGTCGCCCCGCAACTTCATCGAGACTTTGGGCATGATGCAACAGCTCCCGAAATTCGGGGTCGTTCCAATATGCTTTGGACATCTTATCGAGGGTGAACGGCTTCAAACTCTCGGGATCGACCGGTATCTCACCGCCTTTCGGACTCGCGATCGTTATCTTGCAGCCCAGCCCTTTCGCTCGGTGATAGATGTGTGTCAGTTCGCTGAGCCATAATCCGGTGGGTAGAATTGCATTGGCATAGGCTCCGATTCCGGTCGCTACGATCAAAATTTTCGGCATAATCATGACGGTGTTTTTTTGATAGGTAATGCTGCAAAAATTACTCCGTATTGCTATTCGATCTTCTTCCAAATCACCGACCGTTTCGCCCACACCGAAGAGCCTTTTATGGACATATCCGTTGAATTTAAAGAATAGGCTTTCGGCCCAACATATTCCGCTGCCGTTTCACTTGGCGTATCTCGCGGAGCATTTCGTGAACCATTCGCCGGATTTCGATTATCACTGCACTGCTCTCGCTTTCGTTCATAACCGTCAGGATTACTGACTGCAAAGGTCGGATCGGTCTTTTGCTTCGCAGGATAGATGCCGGCACGCATTTTAGGGTATGCGTGATCCCAAAAGGCAATTCCGGTTATTCCCTACTCTGGCGGTCAGGGCTGTCGGAACCTTTGCGGCCTGCCTTTTTCAGGGGAAGCCGCGGGAAAAGTTTTCTGAACCGCACTATGTAAGCCGCAACCCGGTTCCCCGCGACGATCAGGCTCACGGCAATGATAATCAACAGGATGCCGCAACATATCCTCAGCGTGAGGGTCTCCCCGAAGATCATCACCCCGAAGAAGACCGCCGTGACAGGTTCCAAGGCACCGAGGATTGCCGTCGGCGTCGAACCGATGTACTGGATGGCGCTGGTAGTACACAAAAACGAGATCGCCGTCGGGAAAACAGCCAGTGCGAGCAAGTTCCCCCACAGGTACCATTTATCGGGCACATGGACTGCCATGCCGAAGTCCAGCCGGACAACGTAAAGCAGCAACCCGAAAAGCAGGACGTAGAACGTCACCTTGAGCGTCGCAACGGATTTCAGCACCGGGCGGTTCACGCCGACGATATAAATTGCGTAGGACAAAGCCGAAACCATCACCAGAACCGTTCCCGTGATATTGAGCGTCGAACCATCGCTGCCTTTGAACAACAGCCCGATACCGGCCAATGCCAGCAAGATGCACAGCGCTGTCTGCGGAGAGAGTTTTTCCCGGAAGCCGAAAGCCATGATCAACGCCACGAAAATAGGATATACGAACAGTAGCGTCGAGGCGATACCGGCGTCCATGTAATTGTAGCTCAAGAACAAGGACAGCGACGAGAGGGCAACCAGCAAACCCAGGAGCACCAGCGGCACGATCTCACGGCGGTGCAGCTTGAAATCCCGGCCGCGCGCCTTGAGCATGGTACCCAACAACGGGATGGCAAAAAGGTACCGGAAGAACAATACCGAATCGGGATCCATCCCCGCCTTGTAGAGCGGAAGGGCAAAGAGCGGATTCATGCCGTACGTGGCGGCGGCAACAGCTCCCAGAAGGTAACCTTTGGCTTTTGTATTCATACGGTCGGATTTTGCGGCAAAAATAGTATTTATTTCGGCTGCAAATGCAGACCGGGCAAAATTATCACGCGATCGCCAACCGGTAGCGCACACGTCCCGCACCGACACATCCCCTCCTACGGGTGAAGCTCCTGAATATTGCCGACCCTTCGATGCGAAACGATCCCTACCGGGGCAAGGCAGCCGGTACGACTTCCCTGCGGATCAAAGCCGCACGGACGAAATATTCGGGGATGCAGGCCTCGTCCAGCAGCCACTTGGGCGTGGCCGATTCGTCTTTCTTCCCCGACCAGTCGTTGTAAAACAACCCGGCGGCATCCCGTGCGTTCCGGCGCGCCCAATCCATCCAGCGGATGAATATATCCACGTATTTCGGATCGCCGTCGAGGTCGTAAAGCGCCTGGTAGCCCCGCAACAACACCAGATAGAACCACGGCAAATCACGGTTCGCGGCCGCGCCGTCCGGCGTCTCCGGCAAATAGAATTTCCGGGCTCCTTCGGCCAGCCGGCGGGCATTGTCCAGATAAACACGATCGCCGGTATACCCATACAACGCGACGGCACCCTGCAGCAGCAACCCCGTATTATAAGAATAGACCGCCTTGTCCAGACGCGCTTCGGGCTGCGTGAGCCAGGAGTTCCAGACTATATCCAGTTCCGGATCGTGCAGGTAGGCATCCATCCAGTCGTAGAAACGGCGCCCGGCAGTCAGGTAATAGGGGTCTCCCGTCGCCCCGTACAGGTTGAGTGCCAGCAGCATCGCCTTACCGTTGGCGCACCCCGGCTTCTGGTTCTCCACCCCTTCGAGCCACGACACGGCACCGTCGTGGTCGGGGCGCCAGCCGCTCAGGATGAAGGTCATCACCTGCTTGGCTTTTTCCAGGTGGGCGGGATTGCGGGTCACGCCGTAGGCCGCGACGTAGGCCAGGCCGACCAGCCCGTTGTCGTCGTAATAACGGTCGACCTTGCCCATCCTGACGGGATAAGCCTGATACCCGGCGGGCATCCGCCCGTCGTCGTAATACTGCTCGACAGCCATCACCATCGAATCGACATAGCAGCCGTATTTCACCGGATCGACTTCGGCCAGCGCAACCGCCGAGGTGAACACCCCGTCCATGGGCCACAGGAAGGAAACCTCCTGCGTGCTTTTCGCCCCGTCGTCGAAATAGTTTACATCGGGACGGTAGCTATTGGGGTAATATTCCGAAAACAGGCCGTATTCCGGCACCCGGTACATGTCCCACACCTTGCGGAACATCTCTTCGGCAAACGCATAATGCTCCCCCGTTGCGGGGGTCGCTGCCTCCTGACGGCATCCCGACAGGCAACACGCAGCACCGAAGAATGCGGCAAAAAATACATTTTTCATCTTATCGTTACATTTGAATCAGTCCCTGCCGGAACAACCTCCTCAGAATTCGAGCCGCACGACGACCGGGAAATGATCCGACGGCGTCCGCGCCTCATAGCTGTGCAACGACACCTCCTTGGGGAATGCTCCGGACTTGATCTCCTCGTCGCTGCGGGTGGTCTGCGAACGGTAGGTGTCCGTCAGCACCCCGTAATCGTGCACACGCACCGAAGGCGACACGAAAATATGGTCGATACGGCTGTCGGTTTTCAGCGTGGGGTTGAAATTGTTGAACGTCCCGTTCGGGGCATAGCGTCTGGCCGCGGTTTCATACGAATCGGCCAATACCCCCGAGGCGGTGAAGGTCGTATAGATGGGGTTGTTCTGGTCGACGTTGAAATCGCCCGTGAGGATCACGAACTCCCTGGGGCCGCACATTTCGCGGATCTTCGCGACGACCAGTTTGGCGCTCTCCTCGCGCGCCCGGACACCGACGTGATCCATATGCAGGTTGAAGAACCAGAACCGGCGCCTGGTCTGCCTGTCCAGGAAATGCCCCCATGTGCAAATGCGGGGCAGCGCGGCGTCCCACCCCTTGTTGGGACGGTCGGTAACTTCCGAGAGCCAGAAATGGCCTTCGTCCAGCAACCGGAAACGCTCCTTTTTATAGAATATGGGGGAATATTCGCCTTTGGCCTTGCCGTCGTCGCGCCCCACGCCGATATAGGCATAGTCGGGAAGCTGCGCCAGCATATCGTGCAACTGCCCGTCGAGCACCTCCTGGCTGCCGAAAATATCGAACCCCTGGAATTCGATCAGCCCGCATACCCAGGGGCAGCGGCGTTCCCAACCGTTGCCTCGTTCGGCGTCGCCTTTATTGGCGTTACGGATATTGTAGGTGGCTACGGTCAGTTCCTGCGCAACGGCAGGGAGCAGCAGCACGGCGAACAGGGCGAGGGTCAGCAATCTTTTCATAGTAATGTTTTCGGGTTAACGGAATAATTATTTCGGGATACAAAGATATAAAAACGGGACTGGAATTCCTCAGTCCGGATCGCGGGTATAGCGATCCGGCAGGGAGAGGATGCCGTCGATCCGGTATCCGTCCTCCCCGTGCCTGAGCAGCAATTCGGCTTTCCGGTATTTCCGGTTGAAATTATCCCACAGCAAGATCCGGTAAACATCCGTCCGAACGGAATCCTTTTCGATACGGAGATTTTCCAGCACACTTTCATCGCAGTCCTGCGCCTCCAGGAACGGATCGTAATCCAGCTCCATTTCCGCATACATCCGCTGCAACCGGCCGAACAACCGCGGGGTCAGGTATCGCCGCAGGATCGCCAGGCCTTCTTCATTATCACCATTCCGCAACCACGCGGCTATGTATTCCTCGTAAAACCGCCGCAGCATCCCCAGGGCGGAATCCGGCATGTTTTCCCCCGCATGCACGCCGTGCACCTTGTCCGCGGAATATCCCGTCCGGACAGCATTGCCGGCCCGTATCATCCCCGCAGGGCAAGGCGGACGGACGGATTCCCGGCTGCTGCTCCGGGCGCTTATTTCCGCGCCGACAGCCAACAGAGCCACTGTGGCTAAGAACAGCATTATGTTGATTTTCATAATATTACGATTTAATTCCGGAATACAGCGCCCGGTGCCGCGCGGCTACCCCACATCGAATTCCCTGTGGCCGGGCACTACCGTGCGTAAAGGTAATAAAAACACCCGGAAAACAGCAAGGTTGACAGCCGGAAAAACAGCCGGCAGGCACAAAGGCCCGGATATTCGCGCCCGCAACACAAAAAATCGCACCAGACATGCATACTTTCAGGCCGCAGGCCGCATCGTTCGGTTATTTTTACTATCTTTGCTGGGCTAAATACCGGTACCGAATGCAACCAGTGAACCGAACCTCCGACCCCCAGGGGCAGCCAGTCAGCACGAACCTGTCTGCAACCGGATTCCGGGAGCCGGGGTTCTGCAACCAGGTGCAACCGCAGGATCGGGGAAGGGCTCGCACCGCATGAACCGCACGCACCGCATGGCCGATTCCTGCGCAGAAAAATGCTGAAACCAACAAATAAATAGCAACCATGTACAGATACGACAACCGGGTGGTCATCACTCTCGATGCCGGAGGTACGAACCTCGTGTTCGGAGCCATGCAGGCCAACAAATTCATCGTCGAACCCATCACCATGCCGTCGAATGCGGACGACCTCGACAAATGCCTGGCAACGATGGTCGAAGGCTTCCAGGCCGTGATCGACAAACTGGAGGCCAAACCCGTCGCCATCAGCTTCGCATTCCCGGGCCCGGCCGATTATCCCAACGGCATCATCGGCGGTTACCTGCCCAATTTCCCCTCGTTCCGCGAAGGCGTGGCGCTGGGGCCCTTCCTCGAATACAAATTCGGCATTCCGGTATTCATCAACAACGACGGCGACCTGTTCGCCTATGGCGAAGCACTGGGCGGCGCCCTGCCCGAGGTAAACGCCAAGCTCGAAGCCCTGGGCTGCCCGAAACGCTACAAAAACCTGGTGGGCTACACCTTCGGCACGGGCTTCGGCATCGGTGTGGTGGTCAACAATCAACTCAACCGCGGCGACAACTCGTGTATCGAGACCTTCTGCCTCAAACACAAGAAGATGCCCGACATCATCGTCGAGGACGGCGTGGCAGTACGCGCCATCAAGCGGGTCTACGGCGAGGTCTCGGGCGACGTAAAACACGCGTTCGAGCCGAAGGACATCTGCGAGATCGCCGACGGCAAACGTCCCGGCGATGTCGAAGCGGCCAAACAGGCCTTCGCCGAGTTGGGCGAGATCGCCGGCGACGCCATGGCAACGGCCGTGACGCTGGTGGACGGGCTCATCGTCATCGGCGGCGGCATCACCGCAGCCCGCAAGTACATCATGCCCAGTCTGCTGAAAGAACTGCGCGGCAAGATGCACACCATCACGGGCGAGGAGTTGAACCGCGTGCAGATGAAGGTCTACGACCTGGACAACGAGGAAGAATTCAAGGAGTTCGCCAAGGGCGACCAGCGTGCGCTGAAGGTTTACGGCACGGATCGTTACGTGGCATACGACCCCCAGAAACGCATCGGAGTCATGATCTCGAAACTCGGGGCGAGCAATGCCATCTCGGTGGGTGCCTACGCATTCGCCCTGAGCCAGCTCGACGCACAGAAACAACAATAATTCTTTACAGCATCAGGGAATAAAAAATTATGTATAAGTTCCAACCCATTCTCAAATCGACAATCTGGGGCGGCGAAAAGATCGTCCCCTACAAGCACATCGCCTCCGACCAGAAGCAGGTCGGCGAAAGCTGGGAACTTTCGGGCGTCAAGGGTAACGAATCGGTCGTAGCGGGAGGCCCCGAGGCGGGCACCACCCTGCCCGGGCTGATCGCACGCCACGGCGCGGCATTGCTCGGCAAGGCCAATGCAGCACGCTTCGGGCAGGAGTTCCCGCTGCTGATCAAGTTCATCGACGCACGGCAGGATCTCTCGATCCAGGTGCACCCGAACGACGCACTGGCATGGGAGCGCCACAAATCGAAAGGCAAGACCGAGATGTGGTACGTCGTGGACGCCGACAAAGGCGCACGCCTGCGCTCGGGATTCGCCAAGCAGGTGACGCCTGCCCAGTACGAAGCCAGCGTCGCGGACAACACCATCACCGACCTGCTCGCCGAATATGAAATACACCCCGGCGACCTCTTTTTCCTGCCGGCCGGACGCGTTCACAGCATCGGAGCCGGGGCGTTTATCGCCGAGATACAGCAGACCTCGGACATCACCTACCGCATCTACGATTTCAACCGCAAGGATGCCGACGGCAACACCCGCGAGCTGCACACCGAACTGGCGAAGGGCGCCATCGACTACACCGTACTGCCCGATTACCGGACGCATTACCAGAAGGCGCAGGATCGCGAAGTGGAACTGGTGTCGTGCCCCTATTTCACCACCTCGCTCTACGACCTGACCGAAGCGCAGACCATCGACTATTCGGCATTGGATTCGTTCGTCGTCGTGATCTGCGTCGAAGGCAAGGGAACACTCTGCGACGACTCGGGCAACGAAATGCCGATCCACCAGGGAGAGACCGTGCTGCTCCCCGCCACGGTAAAATCGCTCCGCGTGATTCCAGGGGGAAACCTGAAAATGCTGACCAGCTACATCAAATAAACAGGCAACACCCGTCGTCGAAAAATCCCCGGCAGCCGATAATTGCCGGGGATTTTATTTTCGGTCAAGCGGCATAGTTGTAAATTCAATGAGAAACAAAACATCCGATCGTAAAAATACTTACCAAAAACCTCATTAAAAGAAAAAAGTTTTATTTTTACGCGATTCCGTTGCAGGACTGCGTTCTTTTTAGTACCTTTGGGGTGTGCAACCGTAATAGCGCGGAAACAGCAGAAAATCGTACGCCATGAAGGAGAATTTAAGAGAGATCGCATCGCATTTCGCCTTGGAAGGCCCCGTCACGGCCATCGACTCACTGGGCGAAGGATTCATCAACGACACATTCATCGTCCGCACCGAAGCAGATGCCCCCGACTACATCCTCCAACGCAAGAACAAGGCCGTTTTCCCCGACGTGCCGGCCATGATGGACAACATCCGCCGGGTCACGGAACACATCCGCCGCCGCGTCATTGCGGCCGGAGGCGACCCGCGGCGCGAGGTGATGACCGTCGTCCCGGCAAAGGACGGGCACTTGTACCACGTCGACGCGGAAGGCGAATACTGGGCCGCGACGGTCTTCATCGACGACACGGTTGCCTACAACAAGGCCGACTCCCCGGAACTGGCCCGCAAGGGCGGCGAAGGCATCGGGAAATTCCAGTCCCAGCTGGACGATTTCACCGAACCGCTGGCGGAGACGATCAAAGGGTTCCATAACATCCGCCACCGTTTCGGACAATGGGACGCCGCCCTGGCCCGCGATGCCGCAGGGCGCAGAATACACCTCGCGGAGGAGATCGGCTGGATCGAGTCGCGGCGCGCCGAGATGCTCTCTTTCTGGTCGAAGGTCGAGGACGGTACGATCCCTACGCGCGTGACGCACAACGACACGAAGATCAACAACATCCTGTTCGACAAACAGGGCGAGGTGCTCTGCGCCATCGACCTCGACACGGTGATGGCCTCCACGTCGCTCAACGATTTCGGCGACGCGATCCGCTCTTACGCCAACACGGGCGACGAGGACGACCGCGACCTGTCGCGTGTCGGCATTTCGCTCGAAATGTTCAGCGCCTACACCGACGGATACCTCTCGCTGCGTGCAGCACAACTCACCGACACGGAAATCGGCCATCTGGCTTTCTCGGCACGGTATATCACGTTCGAACAGGTTTTGCGCTTCCTGATGGACTACATCGACGGCGACACCTATTACAAGATAAAATACCCCGACCACAACCTCGTACGCACGCACGCCCAATACCGCCTGTTGCAAAGCATGGAGGAACATTACGGCGAAATGTGCCGCATCGTGGACGGGATCGCGGCGAAATACCGCAACGCATAAAAACGCATAAACCGAAAAAGACGATGCAGCAAAAGAGGGAGGGGAAAACAATCATGGAGATACGGAAAATAACAGGCGTCGTCCCGGCCGACAAACGGGCCGTCGAGGCCGCTTTCGACAGCATCGAACCGCAGCCGGTAGCTTGCTGCAACTGGCCGGAGCAATATCCCTATGCACCGGAGGTTTCGTTCCGCATGTTCCACACGGGTGCCTACCTGATGCTGCGCTTCGACGTCGCGGAACGATGGACGATGGCCCGCGTCACGGAGGATAACGGGGAAGTTTGGACTGATTCGTGCGTGGAGTTCTTCATCGCCCCCGACGACAGCGGCTACTACTACAATTTCGAATGCACCTGCATCGGGCGTCTGCTCGTGGGGTTCCGCAGGGAGCGCGAACACGCCACGCATGCCACGCCCCGGGTCATGGAAAGCATCCTGCGCAACCCGAGCCTCGGGCCGCGCCCCTTCCCCGAACACGAGGGCGACAACCGCTGGTCGGTAGTGCTGGCCATCCCGCCGCAGGCGTTGTTCATGCACTCGCTGACGGACTGGAGCGGACTGAAGGCGAAGGTGAACCTCTACAAATGCGGGGACAAACTCTCGCAGCCCCATTTCCTGTCGTGGAAGCCGATCGCGGCTCCGAAGCCCGACTTCCACCTGCCGGAATTTTTCGAACAAATTAAATTTTCAAAGATATGAACAACAAATATTCACTTCCCAAAGACGGGGGCCTGATCGAAGTATCGGCTCCGCGCGACATCATCCACCGTTACGAAAAGATCCACACGACGGTTTATGAAAACGAGTACCTGGGCGTGCAATACGTCGCCGACACCATCGTGAAGGCAATCCGCACGTATAACGAAATCCACTGTTCGAACGAGGTTTACGAGGAGTCGCAGCCGTTCGTGCTGGGGCTCACGACCGGGCGCACCCCGCTCGGGCTGTACCGCGAACTGGTCAAACGCCACGAGGAGGGGATCGTCAGCTTCCGCAACGTGGCGGTATTCAGCCTCGACGAGTTCTACCCGATCCGCTCGACCGAACAGCAGAGCCGCAATTTCCGCATCCACGAGGATTTCCTCAACCATATCGACATCCTGCCCGAAAATATCCACATCCCTGACGGCACGGTACCCGAAGCCAGGATTTCCGAATACTGCGCATCGTACGACCACTCGGTGCGCAAGATCGACCTGATGATCATCGGCGTCGGCGAGGACGGACAGATCGGCTTCAACGAACCGGGATCGTATGCCAAATCGCGCACGCGGCTGGTTCAGCTGACCCACAACACGCGCAAAATCCAGTCAGGCGCGTTCTTCGGCCTGGAAAACACGCCGAAGATGGCCATCACGATGGGTATCGACACGATCATGCGCGCCGAGAAGATCATCCTGATGGCGTGGGGCGAGGAGAAAGCCAAAATCGTCCAGAAGGTTGTCGAAGGCGAAGTCACCAGCCAGGTACCTGCCTCAAACCTGCAGATGCACCCCAATATCGAGGTGGTGATCGACGAAAATGCCGCGCAAATGCTTACGCGCGAGCAGACACCGTGGCTGGTAGGCCCCTGCAAATGGACGCCCAAGTTCACGCGCAAGGCCGTAGTATGGCTGTGCGGCGTGGTACAGAAGCCGATCCTCAAACTCACCTACAAGGATTATATCGAAAACTCGCTGGGCGAGCTGCTCGAACAGGGACGCGCCTACGACCAGATCAACATCGACGTGTTCAACGACCTGCAGCACACCATCACGGGCTGGCCGGGCGGCAAGCCCAACGCCGACGATTCGACACGCCCTGTATCGTCGGAACCGTTCCCCAAGCGCGTGGTGGTATTCTCGCCCCACCCCGACGACGACGTCATCTCGATGGGCGGTACCTTTATCCGCCTCGTGCAGCAGGGACACGACGTACACGTAGCCTACGAAACTTCGGGCAACGTGGCCGTACACGACGACGTCGTGCTGCAGAACATCGACACGGCCCGCGAACTGGGCTTCGGAGACCACTACGCCGAGGTCGAGAAGATCATCGCCGGCAAGAAGAAGGGCGAACCCGAACCGCGTCCGCTGCTCGACCTCAAGGGTGCCATCCGCCGCGCCGAGGCACGCGCCGCCGTCCGCTCGTTCGGCCTGAACCCCGACACGAACGCCCACTTCCTCAACCTGCCGTTCTACGAAACGGGCGGTATCAAGAAGGGACAGCTTACGGAGAAGGACATCGACATCATCGTCAAGCTGCTGCGCGAGGTGAAACCCCACCAGATTTATGCCGCAGGCGACCTGGCCGACCCGCACGGGACACACCGCACGGCCATGGAGGCCGTACTCGGCGCCCTGGACGTAGTCAGGGACGACGAATGGCTCAAGGAATGCCACCTGTGGCTCTACCGCGGCGCATGGATGGAGTGGGATCTGGGCATGGTCGACATGGCGGTGCCGCTGTCGCCCGACGAGCTGATCATGAAGCGCCACGCCATCTACCGCCACCTCTCGCAGAAGGACATCATGCCCTTCCCGGGCAGCGACCCGCGCGAGTTCTGGCAGCGCGCCGAAGAGCGTACGCAGAACACGGCGCAGCTTTACGACAAGCTCGGCATGGCCGAATACCAGGCGATCGAGGTGTTCGTCAAGATGTTCTGACGCCCGTCCGAATGAAGAATGAACAGACAAACCGATAAACCGAAAAATATATGCGACTCATTATCGAAGACACACAGGAAAATGCCGGCCGTTGGGCGGCGCATTACATCGTCGGGCAGATCAACAAGAAGCAGGCTGCCGGAGGCACGTTCGTGCTGGGCCTGCCGACGGGTTCGACCCCGCTGACGACGTACAAGGAGCTGATCGCCCTGAACAAAGCCGGGAAGGTATCGTTCAAGGATGTCGTCACGTTCAACATGGACGAATACGTCGGGCTCCCGGAAGAGCATCCCGAAAGCTACCATTCGTTCATGTGGAACACCTTTTTCAACCACGTGGACATCACCCCGGCCAATGTCAACATCCTCAACGGCAACGCCCCCGACCTGCAGAAGGAATGCGACGAATACGAGGAGAAAATCCGCCGCGCAGGGGGCATCGACCTCTTCCTGGGCGGTGTCGGCGAAGACGGGCACCTGGCCTTCAACGAACCGTTCTCGTCGCTCAACTCGCGCACCCGCGTCAAGACGCTGACCTACGACACGCTGGTCGTAAACTCGCGTTTCTTCGACAACGACGTGAACAAGGTACCCAAGCAAGCCTTGTCGGTGGGCGTAGCCACCGTGCTCGATGCTAAGCAGGTGCTGATCCTCGCCCTCGGGCATAAGAAAGCCCGCGCCTTGCAACAGTGTGTGGAAGGCCCTTACTCACACGTCTGCACGATCTCGGCCATGCAGGTACACCCCCACGGGATCGTCGTATGCGACGAACCCGCGACCGCGGAACTGAAGGTCGGCACCTACCGTTATTTCAAGGATATCGAGAAGGACAACCTGATCTGAATCCGGACTGGCTCTAAATAAAGAATCCCCGCAGGCCGATGCCTGCGGGGATTCTTTTCGGCACAGAAGGCGGTTCCGGCCTGCTGCCGTTATTGCGCAGGATGCCCCCGGCACTCCCCCCGGACAGCAAGCACCGATCCGGCAACAGCCCACCGAGCAACAGTTCCGGCCGGCAACTGCCCGGCCGACAAACACCCGGTCAGCACACACCCGTCCGGCAACCGCCCCGGCCGAAATCAGACACCGGCCGAAATCAGACACCGGCCGAAATCAGACACCGGCGAAGCGGCAAAAAATTCCCCGCACGGCTGGCAGGCCGTACGGGGAATCGTTTGAACCATACTAATCTCTAAATAGCCGGGCCCAAATTACATGGCATCGGGTTTCAGCAACCCGATCTCGTCGACACAGAAATAGGTCGGATCCGCCAGATAGTCGCAGACCGCCTTGAATACCAGCTTGTCCACCGCACCCAGCGACGACAGGTCGACTTTGCGCCATCCGCTCAGCTTCGATTTCCCGGCGACGAGAGTTTCCGTGATGCTGCCCTTTTCCACACCGCCGAGCGACCCCGTGATCTTCACCTGGAAACTGTCGCTATCCGCCCCCGTGAAATAATTGTATACCCAGGTCGAATTGGCGATGTATAGGTGGGCGACGATGCGCGGCTCCACCAGGTCGATGGTCGGATAACCCGACTCACTCAGGTATTCGGGATACATTTCCGTCGGCGAGTTGGAATCGTAAAATACGGCATAGGTTTCCGTACCGTTGGCACCGCCGTCCGCCCACACGGAGAACTGCTGCTTGCTGGAGGGAGCGGCCGCATTCCGGTCGGGCATCCGCGAAAGCCCGATGCCGCCCCACCCGTCGTATAGCGATGAATAATAGGCGTTGAAAACCAGATTCTGGTCTGCCGTCGAAAAGAGCATGCCGTCGAAATCCGCCTCCACAGCGTATTGCTTCGCACAAAAAGCGTTCGCATAGGTATAATCCCCCATTCCCATCAGGGACATCGTAACACGGGGCCGAGCTTCACGTCGTTGCCGGTCATGGCGTCGAGCAGATGTTCGGAGGCCTCGAACGATACGACTTCGCCGTCAAACGGTTTCTCACGCGGGCCGTCGTCGTCCGAGCAGGCTACAAAGGCAAATGCAGCCGCAATAATCCAAAAAATATTTTTCATCTCAAAATAGTTATTCGGTATAAGCGAAATCATCAATACAGAAATAAGTCGGCGCCATCACATCATCGCACTCAACAGAGAAAACAATTTTGGTCACGGCTCCCAATTTATCCAGCCCTACGGTCTTCCAATCAGCTACGACCTTGTTGTCCGATGCCAACGGCACCTCAATCGTCCCCGTTTCGGTTTCACCGTTGAAACCGATAATCGCAACACTGAAGTCGCTGTATTTAGTAGCGGTGAGGTAAAGATATGTCCACGTATTATTGGCAATACGAAGCGACACGGGAGTAACAACCGTCGAAAACTCGATGGCCGGGTTAAACGTATAGCCCGGGCCCATACCTTTCATATCGTATGCAACGGCGAACTTGTTCTGGCCGTCATCAGCCGTCGTATAAACGCTGAACTGGTTATCCGTCCCGAAAGTCGTTTTGTCATGACAGGCAGACATCGCGAATTTGCACCACGTGTCCCAGACACCGCCGAAATCCGAGAAATACGAGAGGAACGAAGCACTTCCTTCTTTGTAAATCACGCCTTCGAACTCCAACGAGCCGTCTACATCCGTTGCCAGAGTTTTACCCCACAGGTATCCGTCGGAACCAAGTTCCACCTCACTGAAAGATATTGTTTCGAGCTGGGGGGGGGTCGGCATCTTATCGTCGTCCGAGCAGGCGGCAAAAGCAAAAGCGGCAAAGGCCAACAGTAAAAGTTTTTTCATCTTTCGTTTGTTTTATGTGCATAAAATAAAAAAATCCGGTTCCGAACTCCCGGAATCGAACCCCCATTTCATGCAACCGGACGCGCACCTATAAATAAAGCCGCCCTCCTGCAACAAACGCCGACACTGCCGTGTCTCCGTCCGAAGCGCTCCGTTCTCCGCAGAGCTTGCCCGAAAATAAGGATCCTCCCACCGGGAGATGCAAGGCAGGTCTTCTGGCTCGTTCCAGCCGCAACGCCTTCCCAGTCCAAAGACCAGTGGCTAAAAGAGTGTTGCGGCAATCGACGGAACATACAGCAGCGGGAACTGCTGCCGAATTACACGGCATTCCCATTTAATCACACGGGGCCTTGCCCGGCCCTTTGTGAACCATTGCGGTGCAAAGTTAAAAAATAAATTCTTATCTTTGCCCTCGCTAACAAAAATTCAGCAAAAATATGAAGCACGCATACGTATTTCCCGGACAGGGTGCACAGGCGGTCGGTATGGGCAAAGACCTTTACGACAACGTCCCCGAAGCAAAGGAGCTTTTCGAAAAAGCCAATGATATCCTCGGTTTCCGTATCACGGACATCATGTTCGCCGGCACGGACGACGAGCTCAAGCAAACCAAAGTGACGCAGCCCGCCGTATTCCTTCACTCGGTAATCATGGCCAAGGCGCTCGGCGTGAAACCCGACGCTGCCGCAGGACACTCGCTGGGTGAGTTCTCGGCCCTGGTCGTGGCCGGTGCCCTCTCGTTCGAAGACGGCCTGAAGCTCGTCTCGAAGCGTGCCATGGCCATGCAGGCCGCCTGCGAGGCACAGCCCGGTACGATGGCCGCCATCCTCGGCCTGGAAGACCACGTAGTCGAAGAAATCTGCGCATCGGTCGACGGCATCGTCGTAGCGGCCAATTACAACTGCCCCGGCCAGCTCGTGATCTCGGGTGCCGTGGAAGCCGTCGACGCAGCCTGCGAAAAAGCCAAGGCCGCCGGTGCGCGCCGCGCCCTGCGCCTGCCCGTAGGCGGCGCATTCCACTCGCCGCTGATGGAGCCTGCCAAGCAGGAACTGGAAAAGGCGATCAGCGAGGCTCCGTTCCAGACGCCCGTATGCCCGATCTACCAGAATGTCGACGCGAAGCCCTACACGGATCCCGCACAGATCAAGGCCAACCTGATCGCACAGCTGACCGCCCCGGTACGCTGGACATACATCGTAAAGAACATGCTCGCCGACGGCGTGACGGAATTCACCGAGCTCGGCCCCGGCACCGTATTGCAGGGCCTTATCAGGAAGGTAAACCCCGAAGCCGTCGTAGAATCGAAATCGACGTTATAGTCTAAAAAGTCTCAAAACAAAAAGGAACGGACTGATTTTCAGTCCGTTCCTTTTATTATAATGTGTTTTGAAACAAAATTTATTAAATTTTATTAATAACATGTTGCATTTTTTAAATATACTTATTATATTTGCAAAGGTTTAGTTAAAAATGAGACAGGACGGATGACATCACTCACCGAATTTTTCAACAAACACGAAGACGATGCCCTGAAGGGTATTTCGCACAAGAACAGTATCATCAAGCGCAACATCATCGCCTACATGGCGGTGAACGGCGAATGTACGCTCTCGGAACTGACCAAAGAGCTGCATATCAGTGTCCCGACCATCACCAAGCTGGTGCAGGAACTGGTCGATGAGAACATCGTAACGGATCTGGGCAAGGTGGAAACCCCGGGCGGACGCAGGCCGAACATATTCGGCCTGGCCAATTCGGCGATCTATTTCGCAGGTGTCAACGTCGGGCGCGACAACATGACATTCCTGATCACCGACCTGCAGAACAACATCATCAAGGAAGAGTACGACTACACCTTCGAGTTGCAGGATCGCCCGCAGTGTTTCGAACGCATCTGTTCCAACATAGAGAACTTCATCGCCACATGCGGCATCGACCGGGGCAAAATCCTCGGGCTGGGAGTCTGCATGACGGGACGCGTGAATCCCGACACGGGCCGCAGCTACAAGTATTTCACCTCCAGCGAACAGTCGCTGCGCGAAGTGCTCGAAGAGCGCGTCGGGCTGCGCGTGCTGCTCGAAAACGACACCCGCGCCCGCTGCTATGCGGAATACACGTGCGGCAAGTCGAAGGACGAGAGCAACGTGCTCTACCTGCACATGGGGCGCGGCGTGGCAATCGGAATCGTCGTGGACGGGCAGCTCTACTACGGGAAAAGCGGGTTCGCCGGTGAGTTCGGACACATCCCGTTTTTCGACAACGAGATCATCTGCTCGTGCGGCAAGAAAGGCTGCCTCGAAACCGAGGTTTCGGGTATCGCCATCGAGGACAAGATGTGCCACCTGATCGAGAAGGGCGTCAATACGATCCTCAAGGAGAAGTACGACCAGCAGAAGAGCATCCATATCGACGACATCATCGCCGCGGCGAAGAACGACGACAACCTCTCGATCGAGCTGATCGAGGAGGCCGGCGAAAAAGTCGGCAAGGCCGTGGCCTTCCTTATCAACACGTTCAACCCCGAGACGGTCATCGTCGGCGGCAACATGGCCGCCGCAGGCGACTACATCATGCTGCCCCTCAAGTCGGCGACCAACAAATACTCGCTCAACCTCGTATACAAGGACACCAAATTCCGCGTATCGAAGATGACCGAGAACGCAAACGCATGGGGTGTGGCAATGCTCATCCGCAACAAGATCATCGGCATCTGATGAACCTCGAAGGCCGGACAACACGGCTTCGCGCCCTCGAACCGGGAGATATCGAACTGATGTACGCCTGGGAAAACGACACGGAGATATGGGGCGTCAGCGGTACGCTGGCGCCTTTTTCCCGCCATACGTTGGAACGGTTCATCGAAGAGCAGCAGTTCGACATTTTCCAAACCCGCCAGCAGCGGCTTATCATCGAAACCCCGGAAGGCCTCCCCGTCGGGGCGCTCGACCTGTTCGACCTGGATCCGGTGAATCTCCGTGCGGGCGTCGGCATCCTGATCCACGATACGGCACAACGGGGCAAAGGCTATGCCGCCGATGCGGTGGAGACCGTATGCAGCTATGCCCGCGATATGCTGCACCTGCACCAGTTATGGTGCAGCGTCGAAGCCGGAAATGCGGCGAGCCTCGCACTTTTCCGCCACGCCGGATTCTCCGAAACGGGGATCAGGAAAGAGTGGCTGCGGCTTGCCGACGGATTCCACGACGAGGTTTTCCTGCAAAAAATATTATGACCTGCGCCGGTTAGCACAACGCCACAAAACTAATCCGCCGCCGATAAGCCCAAACAGCTCCGGAAGATGCTCCGAAGCCAGTCCCCGGCTGCCGATGTGCCAAATACGCATTTTCTCAACCGTAGAGACAGGCACTACCCTGCCCGAAGAGGTAGCGTACACCCGGATCGTATCCCCGATGGCATAACGGGAATACGCATCGTATCCGACACGCATATCCGCATTGCGGATTTCAGGATACAACGTCCCGTACAGCCGATAGGTATGCACCTGGGAACGCCAACGCTTCGGTTCGGTATTACGGTGGTAAATTTTAAAATCGGCCGGATCGCAAAGATCCAGCCGATTGTACAAAAAGGTATCGCGCGCGCACAGGAAAACTCCCCGCAGGACATACGCCGCAATAAGAAGTACGAATCCTGTCCACACGGGATGCAGAAACCTGCGAAACTTTTCCATAACGATTATTCCAGACGGCGCGAACCGTCAGAAATCACGACCTCGTACACCTTGGGTTCATGGCCGTACTTCTCGTTGAACCTCTTTTTCGCCGTGGCGATGAAGTTGTCGTAAAGTTCGTCCTTCACCAGGTTGATCGTACAGCCGCCGAAGCCGCCGCCCATGATGCGCGAACCCGTCACACCGCACTCCTCGGCAACCTCGGCCAGGAAATCCAGTTCCTCGCACGACACTTCGTAATCCTTCGACATGCCCCAATGGGTTTCATACATCCGCTTGCCGACCGTCTCGTAGTCGCCCTTTTCGAGCGCATCACAGACATCGAGCACGCGTTTCTCTTCGCCGATCACGTAGCGGGCACGCTTGTAATCCTCCTCCGAAATCTTATCCTTGATGGCATCGAGCTGCTCCATCGTGGCGCCGCGCAGGAACTCCTGCCCGAGCATCTTCGCCACCCGCTCGCACGAAGCCCGGCGGTCGTTGTAGGGCGAACCCACCAGCTCGTGCTTCACGCGCGAATCGAGCAGGACGAGTTTGTAACCCTTGGGGTCGAACGGGAAATAGGCATACTCCAGCGAACGGCAGTCCAGGCGGATCAGGTTGCCCTTCTTGCCGAAAACCGAAGCGAACTGATCCATGATGCCGCAGTTCACGCCGCAATAGTTATGCTCGGTGGACTGGCCGATCTTAGCCAGTTCGAATTTGTCGATGCCCAGCGAATAGAGGTCGTTCAGCGCAAAGGCGTAGGTCGACTCCAGCGCTGCCGACGACGACATGCCGGCACCCAGGGGCACGTCGCCCGCGAATACCGTATCGAAACCGCCGATCTTACCGCCCCGCTTCTGAATCTCGCGGCATACGCCGAAGATATAGCAAGCCCAGCTTTGGGCGGGTTTATCGGCTTCGTTCAGCCCGAACTCCGCGCTTTCACCCAAGTCGAGCGCATAGGCCCGCACCTTGTCCGTGCCGTTGAGTTTGATGGCCGCCACGATTCCTTTGTCAACCGCCCCCGGGAAAACGAAGCCCCCGTTGTAATCGGTATGTTCCCCGATCAGGTTGATACGCCCCGGCGAGGCGAACAGGATAGCCCCGGAGCCGTAAATCTCCTGGAACTTTTTGCTGACTTTTTCTTTCATGGTCTATTCTGGTTTTAAGTTAAGGATTCCATTTCCACATCATACGAAGATAGGAAAAAATCCCGAAACTCCGATATATTTCGCCGGGAAATCGTACATATCGTTCCGCTCCGTGTTTCGTTTCAAAATCACAAACCCTTCCCGTATGATGACATCGTCCTGAAAAAACACCTTTTGCACCCCGCCGGGCTTGTTATTCCGGAAATGTTTACTAACTTTGTTGAAGTTTCGATTTATAAGCACTCAACCAACATTTCAAACGATATGACAAAAAAGCTCATCTTCGCCGCCGCCCTGCTCTTCGCAGGAACCGCCGCGGCCTTCGCTCAGCCCAAGGTGATTGCGCACCGCGGCTACTGGACGGCACCCAATTCGGCGCAGAACTCACTTGCTTCGTTCTCCAAAGCCGATTCGGTCGGGGCCTTCGGCTCGGAAATGGACGTATGGCTGACTGCCGACGACAAGCTGATCGTAAACCACGACCGTATATACAAGGGTACCGAAATCGACATGGAGAAAGGTACGCTGAAGGAGATCACCTCGATCGTGCTTCCCAACGGAGAGAACATCCCGACGCTGGACGCCTATCTGCGCCTGGTGGCTGCCAAACCCGACACCCGGCTGGTGCTGGAAATGAAATCGCTCTCCGACCTTCGGCGCGAAGACCTCGCGGCCGAGAAGATCGTCAAGGCATTGCGCAAGTACAACCTGCTCGACCGCACCGACATCATCGCCTTCTCGATCAATGCCTGCCTGGCGTTCAGGAAACTGCTGCCCGACGGGCGTATCTTCTACCTGAACGGAGACCTCTCCCCGCGCAGCATCAAGGGGCTCGGCCTCACCGGCATCGACTACTCGATGCGCGTGCTGCGCAAGCACCCCGAATGGGTGGAACAGGCAAAAAAGCTGGGACTGGAGGTGAACGTATGGACGGTCGACGAGGAAGAGGACATGCGCTATTTCATCGACCTGGGCGTGGACTACATCACGACGGATTACCCCGAGCGGCTGCAGGCCTTGCTGAAATAACAGCGGCAATATAAATGTATAATCGGACGGCTTGCCGTTTAATTCAAGCCGTCCGATTATTATAGGCAGTCCGGATTTCCGGGCTGCTTTTCTGTTACAGCCTGTCTATCGGCGGCCATATCCGTCCAAGACACTGAGCGCTTGCTGCTGCGCAATGAAATTCACCTAAATATTACACTGACTTCCGTAAAAACAAGTAACTTTGTAAAAAATCGGGCTACCCGAACATAAATACAGAAATATGAACATAAAAATTCTTTTAATGCTGGTGTTGTTGATTTTCAGCCCCTTCAATGGCATCGAAGCACAAATAAAACAGAAAACCCACGCAGAATCCCCCAAAAAGCGCCTTACCATGGAAGCTATAAAAAACATACCGGAAGAATTCTGGAAATCGGGATTCGTCCTCAACGGCTGCAAAATCACATTTCCATGCAAACTTATAGATTTGATGCAGGCCGGGAACTACAAAAGCCGTGCTGGCGTCGCAATGATCCCTCCCACTGCCAAAGATGAATACTGGGGAACAACGGTAAAAAACGAAAAGGGAGAAATCATCAACGCGGTGATATTTAACCCCACGGCCCAAGCCCTCCCTGAAACCGATTGCATTGTGAACAGCATCAGTATTACGCCGCGATCCGATAACTGGCATAATATTTCCGACTTCGCTGTTTTTGGATTGGCAAGCAAAATAGCCACACGAGAAGAAGTCGTAGAAACGGTTGGAAAATATTGCGGAGCCCCGGCGCAAGTCATTGATTTGCCGATAATAGATTACTATGATTTTTACGACAAGAAACCTTCGGAAACGAATCCGCCCCATTACGGCAATATAAAAATCAGTATAACAATCTCCAAAATGGACAGTATCTATAATGAACGAATGATCGGATTTGAATTTAAACATGCAGGCGATTTTTACCGCAGGCAGAAATAAATATTTGCAAGCATCTTCCGACTGGGTTCTCCTTCAAAACCTCCGGCATTCGCATCTCCGCAAAACACAAGTCCAGCTGCAAACGCAACGTACGGAATTACCTTTCGAACTGGAGGGAGGGGGTAAACCATAATAAAGGCGACGGTGAAAATCACCGTCGCCTTTATTTGACCGGCACCTCACAAGAGTCTGATCGCAATCGGGCTGAAAGAGTCCCTATATTTAAGGTATATCATGCATCGACGACGATCACCTCGATGCCGCGCTCGCGCAGCCGGTCGAGGTAAAGGGGCTGGATGCCATTGTCGGTAATGATGCGGTCGACAGCCTCCAGGTCGCAGATCTTGCTGAAGCCGCGGCGTCCGAATTTCGAACTGTCGGCCAGTACGATAACCTTCTGCGCGGCGTTCATCATCACACGGTTCAGCGCCGCTTCGAGCATGTTGGTCGTCGTAAGCCCGAATTCGAGGTCGATGCCGTCGACACCGACGAACAGCTTGCTGCAATTGAAGTTGCCGAGCATTTGTTCGGCAAAGGGCCCCACGACCGACACCGAACTGCTGCGGGTAATGCCCCCTAACTGGATCACGTCGACATTGGTGTCCTGCGAAAGGATCGATGTCACGGGAACGGCCGCCGTGATGACCGTCAGGTGCCCGACGGGCTTGATTTCGCGCGCGAGGAAGGCCATGGTCGTGCCCGACGCGATGATGATCGAATCGTCCTGCGCGACAAGGCTTGCGGCCTTGGCCCCGATGGCCCGTTTCTCCGCCACGTTTTTCTTCTCCTTCTCGTTGACGTGGCGGTCGCTGATATAGGGGCTGATAAGGATCGCACTGCCGTGCGTGCGGTAGAGTTTCTTCTGTTGTTCGAGGAAAGAGAGGTCTTTGCGGATCGTGACCTCCGAAACCTTGAACAACTCGGCCAGCTGCACGACGGATATGGAGCCGTTCTGCTGCAACAGTGCCAGGATCCGGTTATGACGCTCCGGAAGGCTCAAAATAGTCTCTTCGCCGGATTTATTCATAGGTCGATTAAAAATTTGGTTTTATAATGCAAGATACGAAAATAATCCGAAATTAGATCGAAACCTTCCGGAGAAATATTTTTTTCGGCAATATATTGTGCTCCGAAACGAAATATTATGAAATAAAACATATTTTATTTTGAAATACAAAAAATCATATGTAATTTTGTTGCGAAACGAAATTCATGAATTTATGGAAAGACTTGCACAGATCAAAAAACTATCCGAGAAAGACAAGGTTTGGGATATCGTAGTGGTAGGCGGGGGCGCCACGGGCCTCGGCGTGGCGGTCGACGCAGCGACCCGCGGGCTGAGCGTAGCGCTGCTCGAAAAGACCGACTTCGCCAAATGCACATCGAGCCGCAGTACGAAGCTCGTGCACGGCGGCGTACGTTACCTGCAGAAGGGCGACGTCATGCTGGTGCTCGAAGCCCTGCGCGAACGCGGCCGCATGAAAGCCAACGCCCCGCACCTGGTCAAAGACCAGGCATTCGTGATCTCGAATTACAGTTACTGGGATAATTTCCTCTATTTTTGCGGTCTGACCTTCTACGACATGCTTTCGTTCGGTTTCGGTTACGGCCGTTCGAAATTCATCTCGGCAAAAAAAGTAATGAAATACATCCCCACTTCGGTCGAAAAGGGACTCAAGGGCGGCGTCGTATACCACGACGGGCAGTTCGACGACTCGCGCATGGCGATCAACCTCGCACAGACATGCATCGAGAACGGCGGCACGGTCGTGAACCAGGCGAGCGTTACGGGGATCGTACACGACGATGCGGGACGTGCCGCCGGCGTGAAATTCGTGGACAACCTCACGGGCGAAGAACACACAATCAAGGCCCGCAGCGTGGTGAACGCCGCAGGGTGCTTCGTGGACGACATCATGCACATGGACAGCCCTACGCACCGCAAGATGGTCACTCCGAGCCAGGGCGTGCACCTGGTGCTCGACATGAAATTCCTGCAGAGCGACTACGCCATCATGGTACCCAAGACCTCGGACGGCCGCGTGCTGTTCGCCGTGCCCTGGCACGACAAGGTCGTGGTCGGCACCACGGACATCGTACGGCCCAAGGCCGAGGAAGACCCGCGCCCGCTCAAAGAAGAGATCGACTTCATCCTCGGCACGGCAGGACTCTACATGAACCCCGCGCCGACCTACAAGGACATCCTTTCGGTCTTCGCAGGGCAACGTCCGCTGGCGGCGCCCAAGAAGGAGGGCAAAAACACCAAGGAAATTTCGCGCAGCCACAAGATCATCGTTTCGGACAACGGGCTGGTGACGATCACGGGCGGCAAATGGACGTCCTACCGTCTGATGGCCGAAGATACGGTGGACAAGGCGATCGAGGTCGCCAAGTTGCCCGTCCGCAAGTGCGTGACCAAGAAACTGCGCATCCACGGTTACCGCAAGAACCCCAACCTGGCGGATCACATGTACGTCTACGGCAGCGACGAGCCCAAGATCCTCGACCTTATCAAGCAGCAGCCCGAACTGGGCGAGAAACTCTCGCCCAAATACGGCTATACCTATGCCGAGGTGCTGTGGGCCGTACGCGAGGAGATGGCCATGACGGTCGAGGACGTGCTTTCGCGCCGTGTGCGCCTGCTCTTCGTCGATGCCCGCGAAGCCATCGCGGCGGCGCCGAAGGTAGCCGCGATGATGGCCAGGGAGCTGGGACGCGACCAGGCCTGGATCGACACTCAGGTAAAAGATTTCACGGATTTGGCGAAAACGTATATCTTTGAACAAAACTGATCGCTGAACCATGTGGAAAATACTACGACCCCCTAAACACAAACCGCCCGTCGCTGCGGAAAAAATAGACAAAGAGTACAAGCGGCTGCGGTTGCAGGTATTCATCGGCATCTTCATCGGATATGCCGGTTACTACCTCGTGCGCAAGAACTTCACGCTGGCCATGCCCCACCTTGTCGAAATGGGATTCGACAAGGGTGACCTGGGCATCGCGCTCTCGGCGAACGCCATTGCCTACGGGCTTTCGAAGTTCCTGATGGGCGGCGTTTCCGACCGCAGCAACGCCCGTGTCTTCCTGCCGCTGGGACTGGTGTTGTCGGCGCTGGTGACGATGTTCCTCGGGACATCGGCCGGTATCTCGTCGATCATCATGATGTTCATCACGCAGTTCCTCATCGGCTGGTTCCAGGGTATGGGCTGGCCCCCGTGCGGACGCGTCATGACCCACTGGTTCTCGCAGAACGAACGCGGCACGAAGATGTCGATCTGGAACGTGGCCCACAACGTCGGCGGCGGCATGATCGGCCCGATGGCGGCCTACGGACTGTTGTGGTTCGGGTCGTGGCAGATCGGTACGTTCTGGTTCCCCGCCGTGGTGGCCATCGTGGTCGCGATGCTTGCATTCCTGCTGATCCGCGACACGCCCCAGTCGACCGGGCTCCCGCCCATCGAGAAATACCGCAACGACTACCCGAAAAATTACAGCGAGAAGTCGGAGCAGGAGCTTACGACGAAGGAAATCTTCTTCAAATACGTACTCAACAACAAGATACTCTGGTATATCGCCTTCGCCAATGCGTTCGTGTACCTGGTGCGTTACGGCGTACTGGACTGGGCGCCGACCTACCTGAAGGACATCAAGGGTTATGACATCAAGGATGTGGGCTGGGCCTACTCGGCATACGAATGGGCAGCCATCCCCGGCACGATCATCTGCGGATGGTTGTCGGACAAGGTCTTCAAAGGACGCCGGGCCATCACGACCATGATCTACATGGCACTCGTCGCGGTCTTCATCGTGATCTACTGGAAAAACATGGACAACGTACTGCTGGATAACATATCGCTGATCGCCATCGGATTCCTGATCTACGGCCCCGTGATGCTGATCGGCGTACAGGCCCTCGACCTCGCACCCAAGAAGGCCGCCGGGACAGCCGCCGGACTGACCGGATTCTTCGGATACTTCTTCGGCACGGCCATCCTCGCCAACATCGCCATGGGTTCGATCGTACAGCACCTGGGCTGGGACTGGGGATTCATCATGCTGCTCGCGGCGTGCGCACTGGCCTTCCTCTTCATCAGTTTCACCTACCGGGAAGAACAATATCTGGTTAAACAACGGAAATAGCAAGGCTTCACGGCGGCTCGGACGGCCGCTGCGGAGCGAGGGGTTCCTTTTATAGGATTGTTATGTTTGGGTGGGGCGTCAGCCCCGAATCGAAAAAGCCTTTAACTCCCGGTTAAGGGCTTTTTCATTGCCCCCGACCAGCCGGTCGACCAACGCATGGAACTTCGGGGAATGGTCGTGGTGAACGGTATGGCACAACTCGTGGACAATGACGAAATCGCGCAAATGCTCCGGAAGCGTCATCAGGAAAAGGCTCAGCGAAATGTTGTTCGTCCCGGTACAGCTCCCCCACTTCGTACGCGAGGCACGGATCGTCAGCTTGTTGTACTTCAGCCCCGTGATGCGGGAGAGCCGACCGATACGGTCGGGCAGGTCGGCTTTGGCGGCGCGCCGCAGCTCTTCGACGCGGGCTTTTTCCGCGGCAGGCGGCAACTGCGGCGGGAGTGCCGCACGCCGCTGCGCAAGCCGTGCCCGGGCCGCCTCGACCCATCCGGCTTTGCACTCGAGAAACTCCATCGCTCGCCGTGCGGAAACCCCGCAAGGAAACGACAGGCGGACACACCCCGTCCCGCGCACGCTGATCGAAATACGGCGTGCGCGGCGCGACTGGGAGAGGACGACCTCACCCAGCCGGGGATGTTCGACGGTCGTAATCATGCCTAACGGGCCATAATGGCCGAGATATCCACATCGTCGAGGCGAAGCGCAGAATCCCGCCGTTCGATGCTCATACTGAAAAAAAGGATCAACAACTCTTCATCCGAATAGGTCAGGAGTTCATTGGCAGCGTTCTCCAGCTCAGAGGGCAGGGGATAATCCCCCTTGCCCGCACGCCGCAGTTGCCGCTGCAACAGGGCGGGTGCGGAAATTACGAATTCGGGGCGATCCGTGCCGAAGTCGATCCGCAGCGTATCATCCTCGAATCGGTAATACGGGATACGGCCCTGGTCATAACGATTGTACGAAAGGTTGGCATACAGCACCCGATACCCTGGGGCAAGGTCGATGCGTCGCACACCGTCCGGGTACACCGACACCCAGTTGTCATCGGTACGGTAATCGTAGCCGTAGACCACATAATCGCGGAACACATCCGGCACTGCCTCGCGGACTTTGCCGAGCTCCACCCCGAACCGGGCGAAGGCCAGCGTATCATGGTCGGCAACGTAGTCGAGCGCCTCGTAAAGGCGGCGGTAATCCCGGCGCAGCAGGGTGTCGGGGACAAAGGCGTCCAGTTGCAGCCGGCCCTCGCCGTCGAGCATGTTAAGCTGTTTTGCCACACGGACGGCACGGCGCACCTGCGAGCCGGTCGCTATGCGTTGCGGTTCGAGCACAGGCAGGTAGGCCAGAGCCGCAAAGCAGACGAACCCCGCCAGGCCGACGTACAGGTAGCGCCCGGTACGGCGCGAGAGGAACAACAGCACGCAGAGCGTCATCAGCCCGCCGCAGACAAGCAGGTATACGCGCGGTTCGGTAAGCCCGTATTCGTTCGTACGACGCAGGACGCCGATCCAGAACAGCAGCTGCGTAGGCAACGACACCAGGCTGAAACGGTCGAAGAACCAGTCGTACATGCGTTTCTGCAACAACGGCTGCAATGCCTTGACCGCAATAGCCAGCAGTGTGAACCCGAATACCAGATAGGCCACCCCGCCCTCGGGCAAAGACCACGTAACGAGGATCTTGACCATGTAAAGGCAGAGTATGGCGGTGTAGATCAGCAGTGCGGGCGTCACGATATAGTTCAGCAATACGTCGAGGATGCGAGTGCCGCGGCATTCGGCACCGGCCCAACGGTCGTACATCATCAGGAAAAGCACCGGGCCGGCGAAGGTCTCGAAAAGGATCAGCGCATAGATCCAGACATGCTCGATCCAACTCCCTTCGAGCCCGAAGATATAGGTCGTGGAGAAGAGGATAGCGGAGAACAACCCCAGCGCTACATTGGCGAAGAGCGCAGCGAGGATGCCCGAACGCAGCCACACCATGATGTCGTCGACGAACCGCTTGTTGCACACGGCACGGCGACAGAGCAGCAGCGCCAAGGGCGCCAGGATGCCGAAGGTGATGAACGACGGCTCGCTGGCGAGCCACTCTTCCAGACCTCCCCAGAGCGCGAACGGCACGAAAGGCGCCCAGCATACCCAGTAGACTTTCCGCCACGGCCCCAGCCCCGCAAGGTTATTGAAGGCCAGCGCAACAGCGAAGGCCAGCGGCACGAGCGCCAGCCTGACCAGGGTGTCGTCGCTGTCCGTCTCGTAGGCGACGAGGCAGCCGATACATCCGAGGGCAATCAATCCCGCCTCCACAGGGTGCAGGCGCAGCATTTGCAGGAACCCCTCCCGAAGCCACTGCACGTAATGTCCGAGTTTCGCTTTCATGGTTTTCGTTTATTGTCCGATACGCTGGCGCACGACCTCGAAAAGCATCACGGCCGCTGCGGCCGAGACGTTCAGCGATTCGATATGCCCGATCAGGGGGATTGCCAGCTGTTCGTCGCAGAGTTTGAGGACCTCCTTCGAGATGCCCGTATCCTCGGCGCCCATCACCAGGGCCGTAGGCTTGCGGAAATCGGCATCGTAGAGCAGTTTGCGGCTCTTCTCGGTCGCGGCGACGATCTGAAACCCTTCGGTCTGGAGCTGCTTGATCGTATTGCGGATCGACCCCACGCGGCAGACCGGGATCGTCGTCAGCGCCCCGGCCGACGAGCGGATTGCCTCGGCATTCACGGGGGCCGAATTCTTCAGCGGCGTCACCAGACCGTGCGCCCCGGCGCACTCGGCCGAGCGGGCGATGGCGCCGAAATTGCGGACGTCGGTCACCCCGTCAAAGATCACCACCAGCGGCGTCTCGTCCTCGGGCACCCGTTCCAGGATGTCGGCCAGCCCGACATATTCGATGGCCGAAATCTGCGCCACGACCCCCTGGTGGTTACCGCGCGTGAGGCGGTTGAGCTTTTCGACAGGCACCTCCTGCATCCGCACGCGGTGACGGATGCAGAGGTCTTTCAGCTCCGTCATCAGCTGCCCTTCGGCACCTTTGCGGATGTAGAGTTTCTCGATCTGGCGTCCAGCCTCGATGGCTTCGGCCACGGGACGTATCCCGAAAATAATGTTGTCCATAGCAGCTTATTTTTCATTTGCCCCGGGGCGGGCGGCACAAGGTTCAGCCGGATTTCCCGGAAATCACTGTTCTTCGACGAGTTCCAGTTCGTACGATGCCTTCTCCCACTCGTGCATCTGATGGTCGTAACGGGCTTTCAGGTCGTTGTAGGCCTTGTAGTCGGCTTCGTCGTAGGCGGTCGCCGCAGCGAATTTCGCATCGTAGGCGGCGATCTGTTTTTCGATTGCGGCAAGTTCCGCCTCGATCCCCTCGACCGTCCGGCGCAGCTTGCGCAGCTGTTTCTCCTGCTCCTTGCGCTGCTCGTAAGTGAGTTTGCCGGAAACGGCGGCCTCGGGTTTCGGAGTTGCCTGCACGGCGGGTTTCTGCGGGGTGTCCCTGCGTTCGACCTCCTGGAGCGATTCCAGCTTCCGCTTTTCGAGGAAATAGTAGATACCCCCGAGGTACTCCTTCACCCCGCCGTCGCGGAACTCATAGACCTTCTGCACCATGCCGTCGAGGAATTCGCGGTCGTGCGACACGATGACGACCGTGCCGTCGTACTTCATGATGGCATTCTTGAGGATGTCCTTCGAACGCATGTCCATGTGGTTGGTCGGCTCGTCCAGTACCAGCAGGTTGCGCGGTTCGAGCATCATGCGGGCCATGGCCAGACGTGCCCGCTCGCCGCCCGAAAGCACCTTGACCTTTTTGTCGATATCCTCGCCGCGGAACAGGAACGCCCCGAGGATATCGCGCAGGCGGGTACGGATGTCCCCCACGGCCACGCGGTCGAGCGTATCGTAGACGGTGAATTCGCCGTCCATCAGGTCGTCCTGGTTCTGGGCATAGTAGCCGATATTGACGTTGGCACCGAGCCGCACCGAACCTTCGGTCGGCGTCAGCTGCCCGACGAGCATACGCGCCAGCGTGGTCTTGCCTTCGCCGTTACGGCCGACGAGGGCGATCTTGTCGCCCTTTCCGATGATGAAATTCGCGCCGCTGAAGACATGCTTCGCCCCGAACGACATCCCGGCTTCGTTGATCTCGGCCACGATCTGTCCCGAGCGGGGTGCGGGCGGGAACTTGATATTGAGCGTCGCCAAGTCTTCCTCCTCGACCTCGAGCCGTTCGAGGCGTTCGAGTTGCTTGATGCGCGACTGCACCTGGTTCGACTTGGTGGGTTTGTAGCGGAACTTCTCGATGAATTCCTCGGTCTTTTCGATCATGCGCTGCTGGTTTTCATAGGCAGCCATCTGCTGTGCCCGGCGTTCGGCGCGCAGCACGACATATTTCGAATAGGAAACCTTGTAATCGGTCGCTTTGCCCAGCGAAAGCTCGACCGTGCGGTTGGTGACGTTGTCGAGGAAAGCGCGGTCGTGCGAAATCAGCAGCACGGCGCCGCTGTAATTCTTCAGATAATCCTCGAGCCACTGGATCGACTCGATGTCGAGGTGGTTCGTCGGCTCATCGAGCAGGAAGATCGAGGGACGGCGCAACAGCAGTTTCGCCAGCTCGATACGCATGCGCCAGCCGCCCGAGAATTCGCTCGTCGGACGTCCGAAATCCTCGCGTTTGAACCCGAGCCCCAGCAGCGTCTTTTCGATATCCGCATCGCGGGTCTCGCCGCCGAGGATATGGTAGTGATCCTGCGCATCGTTCAGGCGGTGCAACAGCTGCGCATAACCGTCGCTTTCGTAGTCGGTACGCTCCGCGATCTCGCGCGTCAGGTGCTCGATCTCGGCCTCGAGGCGCAGCACCTCCTCGAACGCCTTGGCGGTCTCCTCGACGAGCGTCGTCGTATCGGCCACACGCATGGTCTGCGGCAGGTAGCCGATCGTACAGTCGCCGTTCAGGGTCACGCTGCCCGAGGTCGGTTGCTGCTCGCCCGTAATGATGCGCAGCAGCGTGGTTTTGCCCGCCCCGTTCCGGCCGACGAGGCCGATGCGGTCTTTGGGGTTTATCAGGAACGATATGTTGTCGAAGAGCGTCCAGCCCCCGTAACTTACAGTAAGATTGTCAAGAGATATCATGGTCTGTCTAAAATCACGGCAAAGTTAGTGATTTAATCCGACATATCGTATCTTTGAACTCCGAAACGAACATTGTTATAGTATGGAGAAGTTGGAACGCTACCTGCGGTTCATCCGCGAGGCCGAACGGCTGAAAGACGTCCTGCGCACGGCGCACACCTCGACCGGGAGACACGAAAGCACGGCCGAACACTCTTGGCGGCTGGCCCTGCTGGCCGCCGTCCTCACCGGCGAACGCCCCCGGCTGGACATGCAACGAGTATTGTTGATGTGCCTCGTCCACGACCTCGGCGAAGCGTATGACGGGGACATTCCGGCCGTGGCGCAGATGGCCGACGGCACCAAGGAGGCTGCGGAGCTGGCCGCAATGGACAAACTGACGCGCATGCTCCCGCCCGCGGCCGGAACGGCAATCCGGAAGATATGGGAGGAATACGAAGCATGCCAGACGCCCGAGGCGCGGTGGGTGAAAGCCCTCGACAAAGCCGAGACCATCATCCAGCATAACCAAGGTGCCAATCCCGCCGATTTCGATTACGCGTTCAACCTGACCTACGGCTCCGGCTATTTCCGCGACGACGACCTGCTGCGCGACCTGCGCCGCCTGCTGGACGACGAGACCCGACGGCACATCGTCCCCTGAGCCGCTGCGGAATGCAATACGGGCGCGACACCCAGGCAAAACCCGGAACACGAGACGTCCGGAATCCCTGAAAACCCTGGCCGCTTCGCCCCGAAATATCCGGCGCGCCGAATGGTCAGGCGTTGAGCATCCGCACGATCTCGGCCTGCGGGTCTTCGGCGCCGAAAACGGCATTCCCGGCAACCAGCACGTCGGCCCCTGCCTCGTAGACCTCGCGGGAGTTGTGCGACGAGATGCCGCCGTCGACCTCGATGATGGTCTGCAACCCCAACTCCCGGGCCATGGCCCGCAGAGCCCGGATCTTCCCGGTCGAAGCCGGGATGAACGACTGCCCGCCGAAACCGGGTTCGACGCTCATCACCAGCACCAGGTCGACCAGCGGGAGGATATCGCGCAGCACCTCGACCGAAGTCGCCGGCTTGATCGACACCCCGGCCTTCGCACCGGCCTTGCGGATCATTTCTATGCACCCCCTGGGATCGTACGTGGCTTCGTAGTGGAAGGTCACGATGTCGGCGCCCGCCTCGGCGAAACGCGCTACGTAACGCTCCGGCTCGACGATCATCAGGTGCACGTCGAGGCACTTTGCGGTCACCTTGCGGATGGCCTTCAGCACCGGAAACCCGAAGGAGATATTGGGGACGAACACGCCGTCCATCACGTCGATATGTACCCACTCGGCCGCACTGCGGTCGACCATCTGCGTGTCGCGTTCCAGGTGGCCGAAATCGGCCGAAAGCATCGAAGGTGCTACGATTCTGTTCATGGTTCGAATATTACTTACGACAAATATAGTCATTTCCCGGCAGTTTTCCACGCTTCGGAGCGGGATTCCGTCCCCGCAAACCCGGGTTTTGGGGTTCGGGGTTGCAGTTCGGGATTCCGAATGCCGGTTCCCTGTCGCACGGTCTTTCCGGGGATTCCGTCCCGAAAGAGCTGCCGGTCAGGATCTTTTCCGGTTCAGGGTGTCGATCCTCCGGCGTATCGCAATGCCGTTGGACAGCGAAAGCAGCAATGCAAGCCCTATGCCGCATACCCATGTAACGCCGACCCCGGCCGGGGCGTACCCCTCCTGCAATGCTGCCAGTTCGGGCAGGTACCACATACGCACCAGCCACGACAAAACCACGGCCACGACGAGGACGCCCAGGTTGAGCCACAGGGTCAGCAACCAATACGGACGTGCCACACGTCCCGGTGCATAACCCAGCAGGAGCAGATTTTCCAGTTTCGCGCTGTTCTTCTGCAAGAGCAGGAAAATGCTCAGCATCAGAATGTAGAAAGACATCACGCTGAACACCAGTCCCACCCCTCCGAGCCCTCCGGCCGCAAGTTGCAGGAAATAGGCAGCCTTCCCACTGTCACGGCGGTCGCCTTCTGCCTCATAGCCCTTGCCGTCGAGGTAAGCCGAAATCGCGGCATCGACAGGGCGGTCGGTCTCGACGATGACCCGCGATGCCTGTTTCTCCCCGCCCTGGCCGAACCGCCCGTTCGACCAGCGGATGAAAGACTCCGGGACGAGGATCGTATTGAGACGGTTCGACAACCCGACGATACGGCCCCGGAACTGTTCCGTGCGCCCGTTGCCGGCGACCTCGATGCCGAGCGAAACCCGCTGGAATATCCCCTCCGAAATCTGCGGCAGCCCCTGCGACTTGGCAAACCCGTAATTGTAGAGGTTCAGGTAATTGCGCGGGATGATGATGGGGATGTCCCCGTCGCCGGGTTCGTATTTCCACTTCCCGGAGGCGACATCGAGAAAACGGTCGGGCACCGCCTCGAAAAACAGGTAGGTCGAGAGCTGCACGCCGCCCATGCCCACCGTACCCTTCACCCGGTAGTTCGCCGGCGTGAAAGCCCCGACGTCCCGGACGAAAGGCTGTCCCTTCAATTCCTCCAGCTCCCCGGGGGTAAAGTCGCTGCTCCCCAACCCGATCGTCTGGAGCGCGCCGACCCGTTTCGAAAGCACCAGGTAATCGCCCCGCATGAACGAATCGGGGGCATCGAAGACCGGCATGACATCGCGGTAAGCCTGCACCGAGGTGAGCACGATGGTCATGCCCACGACCCCGGCGAGGGCGAAACCTACGGTCTGCGCGACGCTCAGATGGCTGCGCAACAATTTCCAAAGCAGCGTCATAGCGTAAGGGTTTTATGGTAGGGAAGCCCGAGCCGGCTGCCCACCGAGGTAACGACGATACCCGCCCCCTGCGCCTGCGCCTCTTCCAGCAGCATCCCGCTGAGCAACTCCCCGTTAGCGGCATCGAGGTGGCTGACAGGCTCGTCGAGCAGGATGAAATCGAACGGCTGGCACATGCAGCGGATGAAGGCCACGCGCTGCTGCTGTCCGAAGGAGAGCTTATCGACCGGGGCATCCCGCTTATCGGCGATACCCGCAGCCTCGAGCATTCGCCCGATCTGCTCCTGCGTCTTGAAATGCGTGAGCTCGTTTTTCAGGCCGATATTCTCCGCGACGGTCAATTCGCCGAAAAGACGCAAATCCTGGAAAAGCATACTCAGCGACCTGCGGCGCAGGCCGCTCCACGCCGCGGCGGAAAAGCCGCGGCAATCCGCCCCGTCGAAGAGTATCCGCCCCGCGTAATCCTCCCGGATGCCGTAGAGAAAGTGGCACAGCGAAGTTTTCCCCGTTCCCGAAGCAGCCTCGAGCAGGCAGTACTCCCCCTTGCGGAAGGTCACCTCCTGCAACCAGACCCCCGAATCTCGCGGAGCCGCTTTCCCCGCGAACACGCAGGGCAGCACCCGTTGCAAAGTTATCGATTCCATACCTTCTTTATTTCAAGGTAAACGGCCGTTCGAATCCCGGACGGCCGTTTACCATAAACCCCGAAGGTTATTACAAATTGACCTCCGGTACGTACCGGCGGATCAGTTCGCCAATTTTGTCGCAGACAGTCTTAAAGGAATTCTGCTCCTTGTCCGTCATATTGACTACGGCAGTCCCGCCCTTCATCGTACCATAGGCTTCCAGGTCTTCGAACATGGCCAGCACGGAGAGCGCGGCCTCGACCTGCGGGTCGACATTACCGCCGACAAGCTGCGCGGTCAGCGCGGTCACACCCTCGAAATCGACGTAGAAGCTTCCCGACTGGCCCTTGAATATCTTGCTCATCGAAGCCAGCGATTCGATGTCCGCACCGTCGAGCGCCGATTTCACGACCGCATCGGTCGTACAGTAAAGCACATCGCCCTTCACGCCGAACAGCACCGTGACACCGCCCATGCTGATCGTATATTCGCCTTCGCCCGCCTTCTGGATGGGCATACCGGAGAGGTTGGAGACGATCGTCTGCAACACGGCGGGATCCTTCACCTGGGCCAGCAGCGACGCTACGGGATACTGACCGTCGGCTGTCATCCCCGAGAACGAGATCACGCAGTCGCCGCTGAAAGCATCCATCACCTGCTTGACCATCGGGTTGGCCATCAGCATCCCGTAACCGGGCATTGCGGAGAACACCGAATACATCTTCTCGCCGTCGAGGCCGTAGGCCATCGCACCGATCGTATTCCGGGGCACGTAGCGCAACAGGGCTCCCGTCTGGGGTTTCACATAGGCGTAAAAATCCATCATTTTCTGCTCGCTCTCCTTGTCCTTGTACGACATGGCGGCATCGCAAACGATCCGGCCCTTCTCGAAATTGACGGAACTTGCCAGCGTGGCACCCTTGAGGGCATCCATCATCGGCATCGAACCCACCATCGGGTTGCTGTCCAGCATCGACGCCAGCGCAGAATAGACCATCACCATGTTGATGTCGTTCTTCTCGGAGAGCTGGTCGGCAACGACCTTGTCACCCATCAGGCTCTCGCCGCACTTCTGGGCAAAGAGTTTCTTAACGGCATCGATTGCGCTTTCCGGCGACCCCTGCGCGAAATAGAGCATGACAGCCACATCGTTGTAGGCGCACAAACCGCTCACGGAGCTGTCCTCGCCCAATGCGATGACCGAAACACCGCCCTCGTGCCGGGGTGCAATGCCGCTTTTCTCGCCGATGCGTGCAAGCAGGGCGTCCAGTTTCGCCTTGTCGCCGACGGGCAGCAGCATACCGCCCCGGACATTCGGGGACTGCATCGCGCCATCCATCGACATGAAGAAGAACAGGTCTTTTTTCAGGTCGACACCCGATTCGCAGGGGTTCTTCAGCAGGGCGAGCAGGTATTCCTTCTCCTCGGCGGTGATGCCCTCGGCTTTGTCGAGCTCGGCCTTGAGCCGGATGAAGAGCGGATGCTGCCCGATGTCGCCGGCATCGCTCTTCTGCAGAAGCGAAGCGGGATTGACCGACATCGTCATAAAGGAATCGGCAGGCAGGAAATTGCGGTAATCGGCACTTCCGCCGCAGGAAACAACTAGCATGGACACTGCAGCGAGGCAGGCCAGCTTCAGGGATCGTAACGTTTTTTTCATATTCGAAATTATTTGAATCCGTATTTGGAACAAACAAAGCTATAAAAAAATACGTAACAACCTGCGACATCGGGACTAAAAATTGCGTTGCGGGGCTAAATTAACGCACATGCCCCGGTACGGGGTGTTTTTCCGGGAATAAATTGCTATTTTTGCATGGAAACAGACACAAAAACACACGATGACTCCTACCACCCTTTTCATATTGGCCGCTACGTGCAGCCTGGCAGTGCCCGTCGCCCTGTTCCTCGTACTCTGGCGCAGGGACACCCGGCGGCTTGCCGCTGACAACCAAGCCTCCGAAGCCCGCGAGCGCGATGCCACGTCGCGGCTGGCGGCGGCCGAAGCCCGGCTGGCCGCCGCGGAACAAGCCTTGTCCGCGGAAAAAGAGTTGCGGCAGCGCTACGAAGGACAGGTGCAGGCGCTGACCGAGCAGCGGACGCGTACCGAAGCGGAACTGGCGGCACTCCGCGCCTCGTCCGAGGCCGAGATCGCATCGCTGCGCGCGAAGAACGCCGAGGATCGCGCGGCCGAAAAAGCCGAGCGCGAAAAACTGGAGGAGACCTTCCGGGCCCAGTTCCGCAACCTTGCGACCGAGATACTGGGCGAGCAGTCCAAGCATTTCAAGGAGACCAACAAGGAGTCGCTCGACGTGCTGCTCAAACCCTTCCGCGACAACATCGTCGAATTCCGCAAGCGCGTCGAGGACATCTACACCACGCAGACGGCACAGCGCGGCGAACTGAAGGCCGAGCTGAAAAACCTGATGGAGCTCAACCGGCGCATCACGACCGAGACCACGAACCTGACCAACGCACTGAAAGGCAATTCGAAAGTGCAGGGCGACTGGGGCGAAATGCTGCTGGAAACGATCCTGGACAGTTCAGCGCTCATCAAGGGCATCCACTACGAAACGCAATACAACATCAAGGACGCCGAGGGACACAACCTGCGCCCCGACGTCGTGCTGCACCTGCCCGAGAAGAAAGACATCGTCATCGACTCGAAGGTTTCGCTCACGGCTTTCGTAGGCTATACCTCGGCCGAAACCGAAGAGGAGCGCCGCCGCTGCCTCGCAGCGCACACGGCCTCCGTCCGCCAGCACGTCAACGAACTGGGACGCAAGGAGTACCAGCGCCTGCTCAACTCGCCCGACTTCGTCATCATGTTCATCCCCAACGAACCGGCCTTCCTCGCCGCATTGCAGAACGACGCGGCCATCTGGTCGGACGCCTACGACAAGAAGGTCATCATCTCGTCGCCGACGAACCTTTTCGCCCTGCTCAAATTGGTCGCCGACCTGTGGAAATACAACGACCAGGACAAGAACACCAGGGACATCGCCGCATGCGGGCTGAAACTCTACGAACAGCTGGTGGCCTTCACCGGTTCGCTCGAAGGGGTCGGCACGGCGCTGGACAAGGCACGCGACGCCTATGACGACGCCTACAAACGGCTCTGCACGGGCAACGATAACATCATCCGCGTCGGGGAACGGCTGCGCAGGACGGCACGCCTGCAAACCAAGAAACAGCACTCCGCGCGCACGCTCGAATCCGCCGGGGAGGACGACCTCCCAGGCATCCCCGCCACCGAAGCCGGGGGCGGGAATCCGGTTCCCGGAGCCGGAGGCAAAGAATAACCGAAATGCCCGCCGCGCCAGCCCGGGAACACGAGAAGCGAGAAACAGAGGAACGCCGGAACAAAGGAATCCGGGAACGGTAGAAACCGGGAACAGAGGAACCGGGAACAGAGGAACCGGGAACAGAGGAACCGGGCACCGGAGTTCAGAGGAACATGGAAACCTGGAAAATATGGGCCGGGCAAAGCCCCCTGTAACATGCAAAAGCCCGCCGATGTTCGGCGGGCTTTTACATTTCCCGGCAGGAGATTTCCCATGTCGTGCACAAAATCCGGCTCACGGCCTGCGGGGTTCCCTCCAGTTTTTGCGCATCCGCACTTCGATCCCGGGCGTCGCGTCGTGCGCCATCGTCTCCACGATGTCGTCCCACACCTCCTGAACCCAGCCGACACGTCGCCGGCAATGCTTCAGCACCTCGACCGCCCAAATCTTCACGGCGACCTTCGCCCCCGGCTCGACCGCCCATCGGGCGGCGGCCTCCGCAATCCGCTCCATATCCCGCCTCCCGGGCGAGTAACGCCCCAGCAGGTCGGCCATGACCTTTGCGAAGTGACGCCGGGCACTGGGATCGGCGCAGGCCGGGAAATCCGTCCCGCAAAACTTACCGGCACAGGGCATGAACGAATCCGGGGCGTCGAAATAGATTTTCTCGAGTACATACGCACCCCGGAAAGCCACCTTGTGCCTCACGGCACGCGGCAACCCCTCGTAGCGGGAGGTCACCACCTCATACAGCAGCCCCACGGCACCCGCATCACGCACGCGCCGGGCCACCGTGTCGGCAAAATCGGAATAAAACCGCTCCGACAGGCATTTTATCAACTCCGCTTCCATCATACCGGTATACTCCCGCCGAACCCCCGATTCTGAAGGTTCGCCATACAGCAACCCCGAAAAGCCCGGGGCCTTACGGCCATGCCAGACGCCACAGCATGAAAAACGCCGTCAGAACAACTTTTTCTTCGACGTCGTAACGACAAAATCCTTCAGGTAGAAAGGTTCGAAATAGGCGATATCTTCCGTACATCCCGCATCGAGCGCACGCTGGGCCAGCCGCGCAAGCCCGCGTGCGGAAGGGGCTACCTCGACAAGCACGGCGTCGGGCAGTATCCCGGCGCATTTGCGGGCCCCGCTGCCGAAGATCACGAACGGCCTCCCCTGCGAACGGAAGTGCGCAAAGCTCTCCCCGTCGACGACCTCGGCCGAAACTTCGTTCAGGGGCTTGCCAGTTGTATCGAATACCTGCGCATAGACCTCCATGCGGCGGGCATCGACCATCGGGCAAAGGCAGGCATGTTCCCAGTCGGGGACGGAAAGAATTCCGGCTTCGTAGTCTTCGAGCGCCACTTCGGCCAGCGCATCGAGCGACCCGACGGCCACCAGCGGCTTACGCACCCCGTAGCACAGCCCCTTGGCGAACGAAACGCCGATCCGCAGCCCCGTATAGGAGCCGGGGCCCTTGCCCACGGCCACGGCATCCAGTTCATCGGGCGCAATGCCCGTTTCGCGCAAAAGCTCGTCGACGAACACGCCGACCTTGCGGGCATGGTCGCGCCCCTCGTCGCTCTCGCGCAGCGAAAGCAGCTCCCCGTCCTTTGCAATACCGACCGAACAAACGTCCGTACCGGTCTCGATACATAGAATCAAGCTCATATCTTCGATAAATTCAAACTCAATCGTCCAAAATACCCAGGTGCTCCAGCGCCCGGGCAATGCCGTCGTCGTCGACCGTAGCGGTCACGTAGTCGGCGGCGTTCAGCGCCTCGTCGCAGGCATTGCCCATGGCAATCCCCACCCCCGCGGCAGACAACATCGCCACGTCGTTGCCGCCGTCGCCGAAGGCCGCGACCTCCGAAGCCCGTAATCCGCAGGCGGACATAAATTCCCTCATACCCGTGGCCTTGTCGATGCCTGCGACATTGATGTCGGCGAAAATCGGGCACCACCGGCTCGCCGCAAGCCCGGGCAACTGCGCCATGACGCGCCGTTCGGCCTCCGTATCCAGATAGAAACACATCTGGCAGCACTCGCTCCGCTCGAAAAGCGCACGGAGGTCGGTCTGCTCGGGCACGGGATGCGCGACCATATGCGCCAGCCGTTCCACCTCGGGGGTCACTCGGTTGACGAATACGCCGCTCTCCAGTTCCAGCGCCAGCGGGAATCCCATCTGCAAGGAGAGTTCCATGGCGCGTTCGAAATCGGCCCGCGGAATCAAGTGCTGGCTTACGACACGCCCGTCGGCAGCCACACACCGTGCGCCGTTGAGCGACACCACGCCGTCGTAGGGAATCCCCTCGAGCGGAGCGAGGTCGTTCGCCGCACGCCCCGTAGCGATAAAGAGCCGGATACCCCGCGCATGCGCCCGCACCAGCGCATCGCGTGCCGAGGCGGGTATTTCATGGGTCTTGAAACTGATCAGCGTACCGTCTACATCGAGGAAAATAGCTCGTATCATCGTTTGTAATTTTTCATCGCCTTGTCGATCTCACGCTTGGCATCGTTTTCCTTCAGGTATTCGCGCTTGTCATAGGTCTTCCGGCCCCGGGCAAGCCCGACCACGACTTTCGCCAGCCCCCGTTCGTTCAGGAACAGGCGCAGCCCCACGATCGTGAGGCCCTTGTCCTGCCCCGCACGCTGGAGTTTGTCCAGCTCGCGGCGGTTGAGCAGCAGTTTCCGGTCGCGGCGCGGCGCATGGTTGTTGCAGGTGCCCCACCCGTATTCGGCGATGTTGACACCCCGTATCCACAGCTCGCCCTTGTCGAAATAACAGAACGAATCGGTCAGCGAAGCCTTGCCCGCACGGATGGACTTAATCTCGGTACCAACGAGCACGATGCCCGCAACGTACTCTTCCAGAATCTCATAGTCGAACGTCGCGCGCTTGTTACGGATATTTATCTTTTTCTGTTCACTCATATATTCGGAATCGGCACAATAATTGCCTATTTATTCGCAGGGGTGGGAATCGGTCAAGGTAACTAATTCTTTTATCTTTGATATGTTTTACACATCTTTCTGTTTATTTTCTGTTTGCACACGGTATGCGTAGTGATACGTGTACGACCCGAGACCCGCCCCTTTTTTCTTTTAAAATTCAAACCCCGGCATATTCCCGCCCGGCACTCCGCCGGGCGCGGTCATAATATCAACCGCTGCAATTTCTTTGCAATCGTCACTTTCACCTTGTTGAACCCGGCCAGCCGCTGGATCACCTCGCCGACCTGCTCGTCCGTGAGGCTCTCGTCCGCGAGCTTGGCCTGCCACTCCTTGATATAGCTTTCGATCACCTTCGACTTGTAGAGCGTCACGGCCTTCGGCACCCCTACGGCCAGCATCTCGGCATCGCTCTCGACATGGATGTCCTTGCGCCGCCACAGCTGGCTGGCCACGTAATTGTCGTCCGACGTAAGGATGTCGACCGAGGCGTTGCACACCTCCGGGTCGGGATGGTTCAGGAAAAAGTGCGCCGGGACTTCCACCCCCGTACCGAGAATCTTCCACTGCTCACGGTAAGTTGCCAAAATACTGTTGTATAGCGGATTGCAAAACGTAAGCCCGTCGCTGTCCAGTTCCAGGAAGATCACCTCCGCGACGTTGCACGCCACCATCGTGCGCCCCTCCTTGAACTCGAACGAACAATGGCCGTATTTGAGCAGGTATTTCACCAGTTCGCGTTCGAGCGCCTCGGTGCTGCTCCCTGCCTCGACCTGCTTCACGAATTCCACCTCGGGCTGCGGAGCCTCCGCCTTCCGCAACGCCGTCTGGCGGCGTACGAATTCGTCGGCCTCGCGGTCGCCGGTCGTCGCCATGCGCTTGCGCGCCACCTCCGAGATCAGGATGTTCTCGTCGATGTCCATGATCCGCGCGCACTCCTTGATGTAAACCGACCGCTGGATCGGATCGGGAATCTGCGCGATCGACTGCACCATATCGGCGATCAGCGCCGCCTTCCGGATCGGGTCGCCCTGGGCGGCCTCCAACAGCAATTTTGCTTTGAAGGCCAGGAAATCCTGTTCGTTGGCCCGGATATATTCCTGCACCTCGGCCGCAGTGTGCGCCCGGGCGAAGGAGTCGGGATCCTCGGGTTCGGGCAGCAACACCACGCGCACGTTCATCCCCTCCCGGAGGATCATGTCGATCCCGCGCAGCGAAGCGTGGATACCCGCCGAGTCTCCGTCGTAAATGACCGTGATGTTTTTCGTAAAACGGTTCAGCAGGCGTATCTGCTCGGTCGTGAGCGATGTCCCGGACGACGAAACGACGTTCTCGACACCCGCCTGGTGCATCGAAATCACATCGGTATAGCCTTCGACCATGATGGCGAAGTCGAGCTGCTGGATCGCCTTCTTGGCGAAATAGAGTCCGTACAGCTCACGTTTCTTGCTGTATATCTCGCTCTCGGGCGAATTCTGGTACTTGGCAACGGTCTTGTCGGTACGCAGCGTACGGCCGCCGAAAGCGACGATGCGCCCCGAAATGTTATGTACGGGGAAAATCACCCGGTCGCGGAAGCGGTCGTAGAGCGAACCGTCGCTCTCGCGTTCGAGCGAAAGGCCGGTAGAGACCAAGAACTCCTTTTTATATCCCGCCGCCAGCGCATCCTTCGACATCCGGTCGCCACGCGCGGGGCAGAACCCGAGGCCGAACTTCTTGATCGTGGCGTCGGTCATGCCGCGCTTCTGGCGGAAATAGGTCATACCCACGCTCATGCCCTCGGTCTCGTGGTGCAGGTAGTTGGAGAAATAATCGGCCGCCCAGCCGTTGAGCGCGAACATCGATTCGCGGTCGTCGTTGCGGCGTACCTCTTCCTCGGACATCTCCTTCTCCTTGACCTCGATGCCGTATCGTTTGGCCACCATCTTCAGGGCTTCGGGATAGGTGATGTTCTCGTGCTCCATCAGGAACGTGACGGCATTGCCGCCTTTGCCGCAGCCGAAGCATTTATATACCCCCTTCGAGGGCGACACGACGAACGACGGGGTTTTCTCGTTGTGGAACGGGCAGCAGGCCTGATAGTTCACACCCTTGCGCTTGAGCGTGACGTACTCGCCGATAATATCCACGATATTGGCGGCTGCATAAATGCGGTCTACTGTTTCCCTGTCGATCATGTCTGCAAAGATAGCAATAATTCCCCAACCCTTAGCGGGGTGCAAAAAGTTTTTGCCGGGCGGAGAAGATCAGTACCCAACCGTCCTGATGTCTTCCAGCTCGGCGCGGATGGCCTCGTTCAATCCGCAGGCAGGCACCAAGCCTCGGGTGATGACCCCGGAACCGAGCGTGTCATCCATCTGGCAGCGGAAGCAGCACTCCTGATTTTCCCGTGCACGGAGAAAAACAAGCTCAGGGCGCAGCGGAGCGTATCTTCGTGCACCTTGTCCAACTCCCCGCGGCCGGATGCGGCGGCACATTGCCGCATGGCATACATCTCGGTCGTAAAATCGGCGATCACCCCTTCCGACATATCGAGGTGGCGCAGCACATCGGACTTGAACAGCCCGACAATCTCCCGGGCATCCTGCCGTTTCTGGCAGTTCGTAATAAGCCGCCCGCCCCCGAACGTAATGACGACACCCAGGATCACGGCCAGGGAATTGAGCCGGAACGACTTCCAGCCTTCGCTTTCGAACAGCTTCATATGGCGTGGCGGGACAATTTTAACTGTCCCCGGTACGTTTCAAAACAGACGCTCCGCCTTGGCCAAACCGGGGCGACATTTCACCATACCGTTTTTTTTATCTACTTTTGCACCATGGATTTCAAGTTGGTATCGGATTACGCCCCGATGGGCGACCAGCCGGAAGCGATCGCACAGCTCGTCGGCTCGATCCGGCACGGCTCCAAACATAACACCCTGCTGGGGGTGACAGGCTCGGGAAAGACCTTCACCGTGGCCAACGTCATCGCGCAGCTGAACCGCCCGACGCTCGTCCTGAGCCACAACAAGACGCTCGCGGCGCAGCTTTACGGCGAGTTCCGCAATTTCTTCCCGGAGAACGCCGTGGAGTATTTCGTCTCCTACTACGACTATTACCAGCCGGAGGCCTACCTCCCCTCGACGGACACCTTCATCGAAAAAGACCTTTCGATCAACGCCGAGATCGAGAAAATGCGCCTGCGCACCGTGGCCACGCTGCTGTCGGGGCGCCGCGACGTGGTCGTCGTATCGAGCGTATCGTGCCTCTACGGCGCCGGCAACCCGGCGGATTTCCATGCCACGGCCATCAACATCCGGGTCGGGCAGGTCGTCAGCTACAAGCATTTCCTCTACAAGCTGGTCGAAGCGCTCTACACGCGCACCGAACGCGACCTGGAACCGGCGACGTTCCGCGTCAACGGCGACACGGTGGACATCATGGCGGCCTTCGGCGAATTCGGCAGCCAGTGCTTCCGCGTAATGTTCTACGACAACGAGGTCGAGGCCATCCAGACCATCGACCCCGCGACGGGGCAGCGTATCCACTCGCTCGACAACCTGACGCTCTACCCCACGAGCCTCTTCGTAACCACCAAGGAGCGCATCAACTGCGCCGTACAACAGATATACCTGGATCTGGGCAGGCAGATCGAATTCTTCGAGCGTGCCGGACGCACGACGGAGGCGCAGCGCATCAAGCAGCGCGTGGAATACGACGTCGAGATGATCAAGGAGTTGGGGTACTGCCCCGGCATCGAGAACTACTCGCGTTATTTCGACGGCCGCGCCGAGGGCACGCGCCCTTTCTGCCTGATTGACTATTTCCCGAAGGATTACATGCTCGTCGTAGACGAAAGCCACGTCACGCTGCCGCAGGTACACGCCATGTACGGCGGCGACCGCGCCCGCAAGGAAAACCTCGTGGAGTACGGATTCCGACTCCCGGCGGCCAAGGACAACCGTCCGGTGACCTTCGCCGAGTTCGAGCAGTTGCAGGGCACGTCGATCTACGTGAGCGCCACGCCCGCCGACTACGAACTGATGAAGAGCGAAGGCGTGATCGTCGAACAGCTGATCCGCCCCACGGGGCTGGTCGACCCGCCGCTCGAGGTGCGCGTCACGGCCAACCAGATCGACGACCTGCTGGAGGAGATCGACAAGCGCGTGAAAGACGACGACAAGGTGCTCGTGACGACCATCACCAAACGCATGGCCGAGGAACTTTCGAAATATTTCGACCGGGTGGGCGTGCGCAACCGTTACATCCACTCGGACGTGGATACGCTGGAACGCATCCAGATTCTGGAAGACCTGCGGGCCGGAATGTTCGACGTGCTGGTGGGCGTGAACCTGCTGCGCGAAGGGCTCGACCTGCCCGAAGTGGCGCTGGTGGCGATCCTCGACGCCGACAAGGAGGGTTTCCTGCGCAACGTGCGGTCGCTGACGCAGATCGCGGGACGCGCCGCGCGCCATTCACAGGGCAACGTGATCCTCTATGCCGACACCTGCACCGACTCCATGCGCTTCGCCATCGAGCAGAGCAACCGCCGGCGCGAGAAACAGGTGCGCTACAACATGGAGCACGGCATGCTGCCGCGCCGGGCGCAGAAGAGCGGCACGGGGCAAAGCACCCTGCTCTCCGCGCGCACCGACGTCCCGGAAATAGCGGCGAGCTACCCGCTCGCCGAAGACCACTACATGGCCGCCGCGGACGTACAGAGAACCTATGCCGCAAGCGAGAACATCGACACGCTGATCGACAAGGCGCGCGAAGACATGGAACGTGCGGCCAAATCGCTCGACTTCCTCGCCGCCGCGAAATTCCGCGACAGGATGTACGAACTGCAGAAACTCAAGGAGGAGAACCGGAAAGGCTGACACGCCCGGCCCCGCGGTTATTCGCGGACGGCGTTGCGAAAGGTGAAATACTTGGCAGCCAGATAGCTGTACACCATCGTCCCCAGCGAGGCCATCATTTGCGAAGGCGTCGCCCAAAACCCGCACAACTCGACGAAGAATTTCAGGAAGAGATAATTGACCACCACCGAGCCGGCGACGGAGAGGAGGTAGCGGAAAAGCTGCGTCCCCGTGGCAAGCGGCGAACGGCGGAAAGCCACGTGGCGGTTCAGCCAAAACCCGGTGAAAAAGGTCAGCGGAAAAACAATCAGCATCGCCGCGACATGCGGGGAAACCGCGATGAACCCGAGGTCGAGCAGCTCCTTGTCGAGCACGAAATTATAGAGCAGGAAATAGCACCCCCAGCCGAAAACCACGTTCGCGCCGCCGCAAACGGCATAACGGAACGTCTGGCGCGGCAATAACGCAGAAACAGGCCGGCGGTAGAACCAGTCGATGAAACGGATTATCAGCTCGGAAAGACGCATCAACGGGCAGTGTAAGTCCACAGCCCGGGGAAACGGTCGCTATAATTACGGATGAACAACGTACATGCCTCCGCATCGGGCGCCTCGAAAGGTGAAACCATGAATTTATTGCCGAAACGGTAGACCCCGCAGCGTACCGATGCATCCCTGGCTTCGGCATCCGCGGCGGCACGGGCCGCATTTTCCGGCGTACTGAAAACCCCCAACACGACATACCGGTGTCCCGAAACGAGCGATGCAGGCTCCGTGGAGACCCGTGCCGCCGACCCGGGACGCAGTCCGGCAGGTTTGGCATCCGCACGGGTTACAGCTGCATCCGCACGGTCACCGGCGCTGTCCGCCGTCCCGGCCGCACCCGCAGCACTGCTCCCGGCAACGTCGGTTTCCGCAGCCTTCGTTCCCGCAACTGCCGTCGCAGTCCCGTCGTCCGTCACACCGGCCGTCGCGGACGAATCGGCGGGAATCCCCGCATCCGCGGCGGGCAAGGTGCGCGCAACTTCGGCGGCCGCACCGGGTTCCGGAATATCGGAAGAATTGATGCGCAGGAATTCGGCGCCGCCGAAACCCGCCGCAATCACGATCGCCGCGATGCCGACCCACAGCGCCCAGTCCAACCGGCGGGCAGGCTTGATCCGCACGGGCTCGTGCCCCTGCGGGTTTAGCAGCCTGTCGAACGCGGGTGCAAGCGTAAAATTCTTGAATTTGAGCACGCCGACGCCCTCTATGGTCAGCACGTCGCCCTCGCGCGTGCGGGAAAGCCAGCGGTCGTAAACATCCTGAGCTCCGGCAGCGTCGCAGTGCAGCGTACGTGCCAGTTCATCGGCAAGCGATACCCCCTGCTGCTGCGAAGAGAAGGATACCACGCGGCAAGGAGGCTGGACAGAGCGTTTGGAAAGCCGCCTGGCACCGCGCCGCTCGACAAAGAGCGACCCTACGCCGGGCAGGAACACCCCGCTGCCGGCGGCAAGCAGGTTGCCGACAAGGCGGTTCACTTCATCGACCATCGGGTAATTGCTCATCGTTTCTTCTTTTTTGGAGTTGCTGCCGGGGCTTTCGGCACCGGGGCGGGGGTAACTTCGGGCTCGGACAGCCCCCGGTAAATCATGTAAATACCCAGCACGATAAACGGAATGCTCAGCCATTGCCCCATATCGAGCACCCATCCCTGTTCGAACGCCTCCTGCTCGGTCTTGATGAACTCGATGAAGAAGCGCGTCAGGAAAATCCCGAGCAGCCCGATGCCGAACAGGATGCCCGGACGGCGCCGCGCGATGTCCTTCGCATAATAGAGCCAGCAAAGGATGCCGAAGGTGATCAGGTAGCAAAGCGCCTCGTAAATCTGGGTCGGGTGTACCGCCGCGGGGGCGAACTCGTTCACCCACTTGGCCGAGCGGACGAATTCGAAGCCCCACGGCAGGGTCGTGGCCATGCCGAAGATCTCCGAATTGAACAGGTTGCCCAGCCGGACGACGGCACCGCCGATGCCCACCGCGATCATGATGCGGTCGAGCGACCAGATATAGGGCAGCTTGTTCTTGCGCGAGAACAGCCAGAGGCCGATCAAGAGGCCGATGGCAGCGCCGTGGCTGGCCATGCCGCCGTCCCGGAAACCCGTGATGATCGTCCACGGCTTGCTGAGGTATTCCATCGGGTCGTAGAAGAGGCAGTGCCCCAGCCGCGCCCCGATGATCGTCGCCAGCGTACCATATATAAAAATCGACTCGGAGACCTTCGGCGGAAGCCCCTCACGCTTGCAGAAGTTATCGAAAAACTTGGCGCCGATCAGGATTGCCAGCGCCCACATCAATCCGTAATAGCGGATGTCGAGCGACCCGATGGAGAAGAACACCGGGTCGAAATTCCAAACGATGCTTAACGGTCGTATCATTTATTCAGTTCTTGCAGGTTGACTTTTTTGAGCGTGAACGAGAAGGTGCTCCCCACGCCGGGTTCGCTGCGCACGCTGATGCGTTCGCCGTGCGCTTCGATGATATGCTTCACGATCGCCAGTCCGAGGCCGGTACCGCCCTGCTCGCGCGAACGCCCCTTGTCGGTACGGTAGAATCGCTCGAAGACGCGGGGCAAATCCTCCTTACTGATTCCCAATCCGTTATCCTCCACCTCGACAAGTATTTTGTCGAGCATGTCGCGGAAATGGACGCGCGTCAGACCGCCCTCCTTCCCGTAGCGGATCGAGTTGATGACGAGGTTCACGATGACCTGGCCGATGTAATGTTTGTCGGCCAGCACCCAGAACGGCGAGGGAAGGTTGTCGGCGCCCTTGATCGAAATCCGGATGCCTTTTTTGTCGGCCTCCATCTCAGCCTGCTCGGCGATCTCCTTCGTCAGCGCCACGATGTCGAACTTCTCCATTTCGAGGCGGTTCATGTTGCTCTCCAGCTTGGAGATGGTATCCAGGTCGTTGACGATATTGATCAGGCGGTCGATGCTCTTCTCGGCCCGCTCGAGGTATTTGCGGTTGATGAGCTCGTCCTCCAGGCCTCCGTCGAGCAGTGTCGAGATATACCCCTGGATATTGAAGATCGGGGTTTTGAGCTCGTGCGCCACGTTGCCCAGGTACTGTTTGCGGAACTGCTCAGTCTCCTTGAGGCGGGCGATCTCCTTGTCGTTCGTATCCGCCCACGCCGTGAGTTCCTCGCCGATATTCTCGACGTGCTTGTCCTTCAGCTCGGAGAAAATCTCGTGCGTATGCACGTCGCGCGAAAGCACGATGGAATAGATCGGTTTGAGCTTGTAAGCCACATACTTGCGGATGATGAACAGCGCCACGAGCGCCACGACGACAAAGACGGCGCCGCAGACGCACAGCGTCACCCACCACACCGCATCGAGCAGCGTCATCGTCCCGGCCACAATGGCCGTTGCGAGGAGCGCGATCCACAGCGATGCGCCCTCTTTGGTTTTGATGTATACCATAAGGCTTACTTCGTATAATTTTGCATGAGACGGGCGATGTACTTGCCCACGATGTCGAATTCGAGGTTCACGACCGAACCCACGCCGATGCGGCAGAAGTTCGTATGCTCGAACGTATAGGGAATGATCGCCACGCGGAACGACGACTCCTTCGAGTCGCAGACCGTCAGGCTCACGCCATTGACCGTCACCGACCCTTTCTCCACGGTACAGAGCCCACCGCCCTGCGGTTCGTAGGCGAACGTATAGTACCAGCTGCCGTCGGCGTCCTCGCGGGCCGTGCATACGGCCGTCTGGTCGACATGCCCCTGGACGATATGCCCGTCGAGCAGCGCATCGGGTTTCATCGAGCGTTCGAGGTTCACCAGATCGCCCACAGCCAGCAGGCCGAGGTTGCTCCTGTCGAGCGTCTCCTTCATCGCCGTGACCGTATACGTATCATCGCGGATGTCCACAACTGTCAAACATACGCCGTTATGTGCTATACTCTGGTCGATTTTCAACTCGCGGCAAAAGTCCGCGCGCAGCGTAAAATCCTTATTCTGACGGTCGGTACGGATGTCCACGACCTCCGCCATGCGTTCCACGATCCCTGAAAACATATTCTCAACTGTTTATTATCAATTTGCCTTTAACTTTATACACCGAGCTTATATCACTGACATTCAGAATTATGTCGTCATAATTTTCCCGATCGCCGGCCACCAGGCGGAGTTTGTCCTCCCCGTCGGCGAGCCGAACTATCCGCAAAGTTACAATTTTTCGGCTGACAATCACATATTCCCCCCCGGGAATAATTGCATCCCGGTCGACGGCCTTCAGCAAGACCACCGCACCCGGCGGCAAGGCGTCCCCCATGGCACGTCCCATGTAACACATGGCAAGGTCGCACTCACCCGCCTGCGGGATGACCAGGCTGCTCTCAGCCTCGAGGTGGGTGACGTGCGCGATGGCCTGTTCGACATCCACATTATAAAAAGGTATCTGGGCGCCGCGCAGTTTCCCGTCCGCGAACATCTGCCCCTCCCCCGTCAGCAGCCACAATTTATCCACCTGCGGGAATTTGGAGACGATGCGGTCGGCCACGTCGAGCGAAATGCCGTTGTTACCGCGTTTAATCTGGTAGAGGTTTTCGCCGCGTGCAAGCCCGATATGGCGGGCGAAGTAGTTGGTTGACATGTTCGCCCATTTGATTACGGCTTCGATCCTCTGCCAATTATTCTGCTTTTCTCGCATTTTATTAGTAAAAATTAAAAAAAATTTGCATCTTTGCACTCCCGGTCCCGTAGTTCAATGGATAGAATATAAGATTCCGGTTCTTACGATATGGGTTCGATTCCCGTCGGGACTACAAAGGCACAAGTGCACAGATTGCTGCACTTGTGCTTTTTTGTTAGCGTCAATTCACAATCTTTTATTCAACAAAAATAAGAACAAATTTTCATTAGTCAATAAAAAATAGCATAATTAAGCCACAAAATAACACATTCGGACAGATCACAAAAAAGTCCGTATCGCTTCGGGTACGGACTTCTCCAAGTCGTATTTCACGTCCCAGGGACGTGCAAACAGGATATATCAGTTGAATGTCAGAATGAAAGGCGCACTCCGAGACGGAGGGTCAGCGACAGGGAAGAATCGGTGCGCGATGTACGCAGGGTGGTTTCCGTAAAGTAGTGCGAAACCTCGGGCTCAAAGTAAAGCCCGACATAATTGCCGAGGCGGTACTGTGCCCCGACGGCCCCGGCCACCGACCACTGTACTTTGGGTTCGTCGACGGATTTGGAGCCGAACTTGGCGGACACGCATTTCTCGAGCATACCGCCTGCGCCCACGTACATCGAGAAACGCCCGGTTTCGAGGAACTGCCAGTTCAGGCGCAGGGGAACCCCGATGAAGTGAAGCTTTTGGCTGATATCCTCGCCGCCGGACTGCATGCTCACGTCCGACCATAACAACGTATAGTTCACACCGCTTTCGAGCGACAACCCGTACGCGAACTCCTTGCGCACCGAAAGGCCGAAGCTGAGCGGCTGATGGTGGCGGAACGAATAATCCTCGTAATTGTATTTCAATTGCGCCATCGTGCCGTTGGTACCGCCTACAAATATGTCGGACATCACCAGATTGGGGCCGACACCGCCCGACGCCCCCGATGATCCGGTCACACCGCCTGCGGCGAAGAGCGAAACCGAAGTCTTGCGCCGGGGACGCCTGTATTCCTGCACGCCATCGGCCAGGTAATCGTACGTGCCCGGGTATTTGCGGGGCTGAACGGCCTGCCCGGCAGCCTCTTCTCCCGGGTTCCCGTCCGTGGCGGACGCCTGTCCGGCGACTGCCGCACGCACGGCCGGCCGCGTGCCGTCCGCCGCGGCATCCCCGGTAGCAGCAGCCGCTGCGGAGGCCTTTCCGGAAGCCTCGCTCCCTGCCACCGCATTTTCCGCAACCGAATTACCGGTGACGGCGTTTGCAGCAACCGCCTCCCCGGCGGGCGCAGCTCCGGACGTCAAAGCCGCTGCACGGCCGTCCTCGAAGCCCCGCATATCGGCGGCGGCAAGGGCATTCCGTCCCGGTGCAATCCCGGGAGCCGTCCCCGCACCGGGCTCCTCGCCCGGCAGCGCCGCAGCCCGCACGGCCTCTTCGGTCGGAACGGCTGCGCGGAGCGCCCCCGCGAGCGTCCCTTCACCATCTCCCGCCGGTGTCCCATCGACCTGCGCCATGTCCGCAGCAGAGCTGCCGCTGTCCGTCGCCGTTGCAATAACAAACCCTTTATCCCCTAAATCCCGGTTTTCATGCAGCAGGTATCCCCCGCCACCCAGGAAAATCAGCACAGCGGCGGCAGCGGCAGCAATCCGCGGCCAATGGCTACGCAACACGGAGATACGCGGGTGAGGCCCGAGCTCGCGCTCCAGCCGCGCCCAACCGTCGGCCGGGGGTATCACCTCGGTGCCCCGGAGCGCACTCCGCATTACGTCTGTCCAGTCTTTATTTTGTTTCATAATTTAATGTGTCTCCATATAGGCCCCTATTCTGCGGGCCAGCAGTGCCCGCGCGCGGAATAACTGCGACGAGGAACTTTTTTCGTTGATCCCCAGCATCTGCGCGATGTCGCGGTGCGAATAGCCTTCGATGCAGTAGAGGTTGAACACCGTACGGTAACCGTCAGGCAATTCGCTGACGAACCCCATCAGCACGTCGCGCGGAATACGCGCCACTTCCGACGGGTCGGGCTCCGGGATGTCGGGCAACTGCCTTCCGTCGTCGAGCACCGTCATGCTCAGTTTGTTCCGGCTGCGGAGCCATTCGAGCGCCACGTTCACCGTGATCCGTTCCATCCAGGCACGCAGGGAACCGGGGCCGCGGTAGGAAAAACGGTCGAAAGCACCGTAAATCTTCAGGAACGCATCGTGCATCAGGTCTTCGGCGGTAGAACGGTCGCCCGAATAACGGAGGCAGACGGCCAGCAGACGGCCTGCATAGCGGTCATACAGCTCACGACGGGCCGCATTATCCCCTTTTCTGCACCCCTCGGCCAGTATCTGCTCCTCCATTCCCATATTTGCGTTCATCTTATAAACGGTGTAGCCATCAAAAGACTGCACGGCACCCGAAAATTTTTATGCCCATGCAGTATTCCGCCCCGCCCTGCATTTAATTAGTGAAGATAACGCAAAAATAATTATAAATATGAAAAGATTCGGATTATTTCTTCTCGTGACCATGGCTGCGGCCATTTTCACCTCCTGCAACGATTCGGACGGGGACTACCCCAGGCTTTCGGCTTTCGCTTCGGTAAAGCCGCTCGAAAATAACGATTTCTATGTCGTTCTCGACGATGGCAAGACGGTGTACCCGGGCGACAAAAGCCGCATAGGCAGCTATAAGGCCGAGGAAGACCAGCGCGTCGTCATATATTTCAACCTGCTGAATAACAAAGTGGAAGGATACGATTACAACATGGCGCTCTATTACATACAGGACATCTACTCGGGCGGCACGAAAGTCGTGACCACCCAAGAGGAACTCGACGCGCTGGAAGACGACAAAACCAGCTTCAAGGAGGCATTCCTCAACAGCAATTACCTCAATGTCTGGGTCGGGTTCAATGCCTGTGACCTCACGAAACACACCTTCCTGCTGGTACGCAACAACGTGACGGAGATCGCTCCTGAATACACGGAAGAGGGGTACCTGAACCTCGAACTGCGCCGCGACGCCCACGGCGACGAAGGCGGATACAACTACGACCGTTATGTCTCGTTCAAGCTGGATTCCTTCAAGGAGGATCTCGAAGGCAAGAAAGGTATCATCCTGCGTGTGAACACCCGCATGAACGGGGTGAAATACATAAAGATCGGGCTGCCGCGTGAGCAATAGCCGGAGCTTCCGGCAGCGACCCCGGCCCGCATATCCTGCGGGCCGGATTTTTTTTCGCCCCGCCGCGGCAAAGTAGCACAAAATCGTTATCTTTGCAACATGTCAATCGTACGCAACACAGAGAGCGATCTCGAATTCGAAAACAAGATACGTCCGCAGGAGTTGGAAACCTTCTCCGGGCAGGACAAGATCGTCGACAACCTCCATATTTTCATCAAGGCGGCGCTCATGCGCGGCGATTCGCTCGACCACGTACTGCTGCACGGCCCCCCGGGACTGGGCAAGACGACCCTTGCCAACATCATCGCCAACGAAATGCACGCGCAGCTGCGCGTCACATCGGGTCCCGTGCTGGACAAGCCGGGCGACCTGGCCGGACTGCTGACCAACCTCAACCCCGGCGACGTGCTTTTCATCGACGAGATACACCGCCTGAGCCCGATCGTCGAGGAGTACCTCTACTCGGCGATGGAGGACTACAAGATCGACATCGTACTCGACAAAGGCCCTTCGGCACGTTCGATCCAGATCGAGCTGGCGCCTTTCACGCTGATCGGCGCCACGACCCGCAGCGGGCTGCTCACATCGCCCCTGCGCGCACGCTTTGGCATCCAGTGCCATCTGGAATATTACGACGCCCCGGTACTGGCCGGCATCGTCAGGCGTTCGGCACGCATCCTCGACGTCTCGATCGACGACGATGCGGCGCACGAGGTGGCCCTGCGCTCGCGCGGCACGCCCCGCATCGCCAACGCCCTGCTGCGCCGCGTGCGCGACTTCGCAATGGTCAAGGGCGAAGGGCACATCGATCTGGGAATCACCAGAATCGGGCTTTCGGCGCTCAACATCGACTCGCGCGGCCTCGACCAGATGGACAACAAGATACTCGGCACCATCATCGAAAAGTTCGGCGGGGGCCCCGTCGGGCTGAATACCATCGCCACGGCCGTCGGCGAAGACGCCGGCACAATCGAGGAGGTCTACGAACCGTTCCTCATCAAGGAAGGGTTCCTCAAACGCACGCCCCGGGGGCGTGAAGCCACCGAACTGGCCTACCGGCACTTGGGGGTCACCCCCCCCGGCAAACCCGAAACCCTGCTGTTTTGAGGCATCCGCCCGAACCGGCCGGCAGCCGTCACCGCCGCACTCCCCGATTCCGAACCAGACATTTTTAAAATATGACCCGCATTCGTCCATACCTGCTCACGTGCTGTTGCACCGCATCACTGTTACTGGCTTCTGGCAGAGCCACGCAACTCAGGGCGGAGACGCCCGGGGCGGAACCCGCGGTACAGGAAGCGCCTTGCGCTGCATTGGGCGGCCCGTTCGCCGCCGTACCCGGGGAAACGGCACCATCGGCCGGGAAGCAGGTCGCGCAGCGGGGCAGAGCGCAGTCCCTCCGGGCGCAGCACCTGGCCCCGCGCAACCGCTCGCAGCACACGTTCTTTGCCAACGCGGCGTATACGGCTGTCATCTCGACGCTTTACCTGGCCGAAAGCTCCTCCGGCTCGCTGAACGAAGGCTACGACATCAGTGCCGGGTACAACTGGACGTCGCGCCGGGGCTTCGGCGCCGGAATCGTCTACTCGGGCGGATTCCTCGCGGCCGAACGCAACGGGATCCGGCGCACGAGCCGCATCCACTACATCGCGCCGGAGTTCGTCGCCCGGCAGCGGGCAGGGCGCAGATGGCTCTTCCGGGAAAGCGCGGGCATCGGCTACGGCCGCTACATCCGCAGCTACGGCGATACATCGGGCAGCAGGGGCGGCGTAGGCATCCATGAATCGGCCTCGGTGGAGTTCATGCTGGGACGCCACATCGGCCTGGGCGCGGGGATCAGCGGGCAATGGCTGATCGTCGACTCGCCGGACGTGGACGACGGCGCCGAACTGAGCCTGTTCGGCATCTTCCGCTTCCAGTTCGGGGGAGGGCTGCGGGTTTATTTTTAACTCCGCCCCGTACGATGCCCGTTCCGGGACGGAAGGGCGCAATAATTGCAGGTTTTTTCACGTTGTGTCTCGCAGACACAAGCAAAACAGTTAGGATAATGAGAAAAGGTAAAATGGATCAGGAGGCTCTGCGCTATCACAGCGAAGGCCGCCCAGGGAAAATCGCGGTCGTACCGACGAAGCCCTATCACACGCAGCACGACCTGTCGCTGGCCTATTCGCCCGGCGTCGCAGCTCCGTGCCGCGAAATCGAAGCTAACCCCGAAGAGGTTTACCGTTACACGAACAAAGGCAATCTGGTAGCAGTCATTTCGAACGGCACGGCCGTCCTGGGACTGGGCAATATCGGAGCTCTGGCAGGCAAACCCGTCATGGAAGGTAAAAGCATGCTCTTCAAAACTTACGCCGACATCGACGCCTTCGACATCGAAGTCGACGAAACCGATCCCGAGGCATTCATCCGCACGGTGAAGGCGATAGCCCCGACGTTCGGGGGCATCAACCTCGAAGACATCAAAGCCCCGGAATGCTTCGAAATCGACCGGAGGCTGAGCGAAGAACTGGATATTCCCGTGATGCACGACGACCAGCACGGCACGGCCGTCATCTCGACCGCCGCGATGCTCAATGCCGTAAAGATCGCCGGCAAGACGCTCGACAAACTCCGCGTGGTGGTCAACGGCGCCGGGGCCGCGGCCATCGCCTGCGCACGGCTGTTCATCGCCGTAGGCGTCCGCCGTGAGAACATGGTCTTCTGCGACAGCCGCGGCGTGGTCACGACTTACCGTACGGATATCAACGAAATCAAACGTGAATTCGCCACCACGCGCCGCATCACCACGCTGGCCGAGGCGCTGCACGGCGCCGACCTCTTCCTCGGGGTTTCGACGGCCGACGTGCTGACGCCCGAAATGCTGCGTACGATGTCGACCGACCCGATCGTCATGGCACTCGCCAACCCCGACCCCGAAATCGCCTACGACAAAGCCGTCGTATCGCGTCCGGACATCATCTTCGCCACGGGGCGCTCGGACTACCCCAACCAAGTCAACAACGTGCTGGGCTTCCCCTACATTTTCCGCGGGGCGCTCGATGTCCGGGCCACGAAGATCAACGAAGCGATGAAACTCGCCGCGGCACATGCGCTCGCCGGGCTGGCCCAGGAACCGGTGCCGACAATGGTACTGCGGGCCTATGCGCTCGAAAAACTCGAATTCGGCCGCGACTACCTGATTCCCAAGCCGTTCGACCCGCGGTTGCTATGTACCGTAGCGCCCGCCGTGGCACGCGCCGCGATCGAATCGGGCGTCGCACGGCAGCCCATCGCCGATTGGGACGCCTACACGGAAAAACTCCGGACGCTGACCGAGATATAGTCCCGGAAGGGTATCGTGCAATAAAAGGCCCGGCCGAAAGCCGGGCCTTTTTATTGCACGATGATGCCTGTACCAGCCGGGTCACGCAAACAGCGCCGCAAACTCGTCGTGCGACATCCGGCGCACGTCGCAATCGCCGATGCCTATAGGCACCACGATACGCAGCATGCCGTCCTCATTCTTCTTGTCCTTGCCCACCTCTTTGAGCAGCCGCTTCACATCGACGGGCGGCGTGAGGTCGAACCCCAGTTTTTTCAGCACCCCGGCGATCCGGTCGCGGTCTTCCGCCGTCAGTACGCCGAGCTTCACCGAGGCATCGGCGATCAGCGCCGTGCCCACCGCCACGGCCTCGCCGTGGTTCAGGCGGTTGGTACACTTCTCGATGGCGTGCGCCAGCGTATGCCCGAGGTTGAGCTTGCGGCGGTCGCCCGACTCGCGCTCGTCGCGTTCGACAATGTCGGCCTTCACGCGGATCGACGCCGAGACGGCATCCGTAAGCAGGTCGGTATCGGAACGCAGGTCGTCGAAAGTCGTGGCTTCGATCCGCGCGAAGAGGTCGGCATCGGCGATGATGGCCGCCTTGACGACTTCGGCCAGCCCGGCGCGGAACTCCCGGTCGGAGAGCGTGCGCAGCATCCCGGGGTCGCAGATCACGAACCTGGGCTGCGAGAATGTCCCCGCCATATTCTTGTAGCCGTCGACATTCACGCCGTTCTTGCCGCCCACGCTGGCGTCGACCTGTCCCAGCAGAGTCGTCGAGACGAACCCGAAATCGAGGCCGCGCATGTAGGTCGCGGCGGCGAAACCCGCCACGTCGGTCACGATACCGCCCCCGATCCCCAGCACGAAAGTCGACCGGTCGACGCCCAGTTCGATGAAGCGGCGGTAGATCGATTCGACGGTTTGCAGGGTCTTGATACTCTCCCCGAGGCCGATCAGCACCGTATCGTAAGGAGCCAGCATCGGATGGTAGAGCCGGTCTATCGTGGCATCGGACACGACGACCACGCGCCCCCCGGGCAGTACTCCCGGCAGGATGTCGGACGTGGGCCCGATATAAATCTCGCTCTGCTGCCGGACATTGAAGATGGGTTCCATAATAATTAAACTTTTTTAATAAGCCAACAAATTTAGTATATTTTCCCGAGAAATTGTTACCTTTGCACCACAAATTCTTTTCACATGCAAAAACTACGCAATATTGCAATTATTGCACACGTGGATCACGGCAAGACCACGCTCGTAGACAAGATGATCCTGGCCGGCAACATCCTGCGCGACAACGCCAAGCAAACCGGCGAGCTGATCCTCGACAACAACGACCTCGAACGCGAACGCGGTATCACGATCCTCTCGAAGAACGTCTCGGTAATTTACAAGGATTATAAAATCAACATCATCGACACCCCGGGCCACGCCGATTTCGGCGGCGAGGTCGAGCGCGTGCTGAACATGTGCGACGGCGTACTGCTGCTGGTCGACGCCTTCGAAGGCACCATGCCCCAGACCCGGTTCGTGCTGCAAAAGGCGCTGGCGCTGGGCAAGAAGCCCATCGTGGTAATCAACAAGGTCGACAAGCCCAACTGCCGTCCCGAAGTGGTCAACGAACAGGTTTTCGACCTGATGTTCACGCTCGACGCCACCGAGGAGCAGCTCGACTACAAGACTATCTACGGCTCGGCCAAACAGGGCTGGATGTCGCACAAATGGAACGAGCCGACCGACTCGCTCGTCCCGCTGCTGGACGCCATCATCGACGAGATACCCGAACCGGCCGTGGTAGAAGGCACGCCCCAGATGCTCATCACCTCGCTCGAATACTCCTCCTACACGGGCCGTATCGCCGTGGGCAAGGTGACGCGCGGCTCGCTCAGGGCGGGACAGAACGTCACGCTGGCCAAGCGCGACGGTGCAACGATGCAGAAGACCAGGATCAAAGACCTGATGGTCTTCGAAGGTCTCGGCAAAAAGAAGGTCGACGAAGTGCCGTGCGGCGAGATTTGCGCCATCATGGGCATCGAAGGGTTCGAGATCGGCGACACGATCTGCGACTACGAGAACCCCGAACCGCTGCCCCCCATCGCCATCGACGAACCGACCATGTCGATGCTCTTCACGATCAACAACTCGCCTTTCTTCGGCAAGGACGGCAAATACGTCACCTCGCGCCACATCAAGGAGCGCCTCGACCGCGAACTGGAGAAAAACCTCGCGCTGCGTGTGACGCCCGGCCCTTCGGCCGACAGTTTCAACGTATTCGGCCGCGGCGTGCTGCACCTTTCGGTGCTGATCGAGACCATGCGCCGCGAAGGATACGAATTGCAGGTCGGACAGCCCCGCGTGATCGTCAAGGAGATCGACGGCAAGAAATGCGAACCGGTCGAGGAACTGACCGTCGACTGCCCCGAAACCTGCTCGGGCACGGTGATCGAACTGGCCACCAAGCGCAAAGGCACGCTCAGGAACATGACGTCGAACGGCGACCGCGTGCGGCTGGAGTTCGACATCCCCTCGCGCGGCATTATCGGCCTGAGGTCGAACATGCTGACGGCAACGGCCGGCGAGGCGATCATGACGCACCGCCTGAAGGATTTCGAACCGTGGGTCGGCGAAATCGAGATGCGCACCAACGGCTCGATCATCTCGGGCGAGACCGGCACGGCCTTCGCCTACTCGATCGACAAGCTGCAGGATCGCGGACGCTTCTTCATCAGCCCGATGGATCAGGTCTACGAGGGGCAGGTGATCGGCGAGCACACGCGCCAGAACGACATCACGGTCAATGTCACCAAGGCCAAGCAGCTCACCAACATGCGCGCTTCGGGGTCGGATGACAAGACCTCGATCGCCCCGCCGAAGGTCTTTACGCTCGAAGAGGCATTGGAATACATCCAGGCGGACGAATACGTCGAGGTTACGCCCCACGCCATGCGCCTGCGCAAGATATTGCTGCACGAGGTAGACCGCAAACGCGCTTCGAAGTAAACGGCCGCCGCATAACGCATAAACCGAACCCTGAAAATGGATCATTTCACCTTATCGCTGGCCGTCGGCGCCGTCGCAGGGACACTGGACATCATCCCGATGATTTTCCAGCGGCTGCCGTTGCGTTCGTGCCTGTCGGCATTCTTCATCTACTTCTTTGCGGCGGTCATCGTCTTTTACAGCAACCTGCCCTACCTGCCTTGGTGGGCGGACGGCATGGCCGTCACGCTGATGCTGATGCTCCCCGTACTCTTCACCTTCTCGGGCAAGGAGCGCAAAGCCATCCCGGTGGTGCTGTTCAACGCCCTGCTGTTCGGGTTCCTGATCAGCGCCGCGGAAAAATACCTGGCCTGAGGCATCCGGCCGAAAAAAAACGGGACGGCATCCGTTTTTTTACCTATAGCATGCAGTATCAGGCAATTTCTCCGTTTATAAAAAGGAAACGAACGGAAAAACGACAGAGATGAAAAGATATATACTGACGCTCCTGCTGGCGGCCTGCGTATGCACGGCCTGCGATAAGGACGACGAATATGAAATCCGCGAATGGACGGTCGCCTCGCAACTGGGCATCGCCCACGGGGCGAGTACGTTGCAGCCCGTACTGCTCGTCAAGGCCAACGACGACACGTCGTGGCGTGCCGTATATCAGGGCATCGAGGGATTCGATTTCGAGGCGGGTTACGAATACCGGCTCCGCATAAAAGCCGAACAACTGCCCGATCCGCCCCAGGACGGCTCTTCGATCCGCTACACCCTGCTGGAGCAAATTTCGAAAACCCCGGCGACCTCGGTCATCCCCGACCAGTTCTTCCCGGTCTTCACGATGGAGGTCGCCCCGCAGCCGATGAATTACCGGGGACAGCGATTCCTGGGCGTACGGTTCCCCGAGTCCGGACTGAACGAATGGCAGCCGTGGCCGTTCCGCATCGAAGGGTTCGAATACGAACCGGGATACGTCTACCGGCTCCGCATCGGGACTTCGGTAATCCCGGCTCCGGACAGCCCCGAGGGCTATTACACCGTCTGCTACTCGATGCTCGACATGGACAGGCTGCCTGCAGAGGATTAAAATGCGGAGAAACGTCCTGAAAACAAAAACGACCCTTTCGGGTCGTTTTTTCATGGCAGGCAAACGGTCTCTCCCCGCGGAGCCCCGCCTCCGGACGTTGCCACCCCTTGCGGCGGAGGTTATTCCCCTTCGGGGTCTTCCTGCACCGGCACCCCCTTTTTCAGGGTGGCGAACGAAAGGATATGCCACGTCACGCCAATGGCGACGGCAAGCAGGGCCGCCTGCGCCCACCACCAGGCGGTAAGCAGCGCGAAAATGCAGTAAAGCATCGTCCCCCACATGAGCGTCAGGGAAATGATCTTGGCACGGAGCGGTATGGCGCGATTTTCGCGGAAGTTCCGTACATACTCGCCGAAACAGGGGTGTTCGAGCAGCCAGCCGTAAAGCCGGGGCGAAGAACGCACCCAAAAGGCCGCCGATAGCAACAGGAACGGCGTGGTAGGCAGCAGGGGGACGAATATGCCGACGATGCCCAGCACGCACGAGATGCATCCCAATACGACGAGAAGAATTTTCATGGGGCAAAAATAGCACAAATTCGGGAGCCGGAAGCACGGCGACGGTTATTTTTCCTTATATTTGTAGAATAGAAACGGAATACGATACAAAACCAAAATACGATGATTAAAATAGGTATTGCCAGCGACCACGCAGGCTATGAAATGAAAGAATTTCTGGTAGGTTACCTCGACGCCATGGGTTACGAGGTGCTCGATTTCGGTACGCATTCACCCGACAGCGTCGACTATGCAGACTTCGCGCATCCGCTGGCCGAGGCGATCGAAAACGGCGAACTCGAACGCGGCATCGCCCTCTGCGGCTCGGGCGAAGGGATGACGATGACCCTCAACAAGCATCAGGGCATCCGCGCCGGCCTGGCCTGGGAGCCCGAAATCGCGTCGCTCATCCGCCGCCACAACAATGCCAACATCATCGTCTTCCCGGCGCGTTTTATCACCAACGACGAAGCCGTGGCGATGCTCGACGCCTATTTCGCAGCCCAGTTCGAAGGCGGACGCCACGAACACCGCATCGAAAAGATGGCGATCCCCTGCGGCGCAGCCGGGGATGCGGCAAAATAAGGGACAAAACCTGCGGGCGCGGATTATTCCGCGCCCGTCGCATGCCAGGTCGGGCAATGACCGACCCCACGTCCCCGACAGATGAAGAAAATGGTTCGTCCCGAATGCGGGTGCACGGCCAGTGCGGCTTTTTGCCCGTAGTGCGGACTGCGCTACGGCAAGGCACGCTCCCCGGGAACTGTGTCCCGGGAAGCTGCATAACAAAACGAATATGCCCAAACACCAACTCTGCCGCAACTGCGGCCACGAAATCGACCACAACTACTGTCCGGCATGCGGACAACGCACGACGACCGACCGGCTGACCTGGGCGTCGCTGGTGGACAGCGTCTCTTCGACCTTCATCGGCGACGAAGCGTACGGCCTGCGGGGCATCAACATGCGCAAGGGCGCCGTGATGACATGGCTGGCGATCCTGATACACCCCTACGTTTCGGTCTCGGAGTTCATCCTGGGGCACCGCCGCAAATATTTCAACCCGGTGGCGATCCTGCTCATGCTCTCGACCTTCTACGCCGTCGTGTTCGCCCTCGTGAGCAAGGAGTTCACCCCTACGGCCCGGGCCGACTCCCCCCTGTTCCGGTGGCTTATCTGCTCCTACTACGACTACGCCACGCTGCACCCCGCGGCCAACATGCTGCTGATGCTGCCGTTCTATGCACTGGCGATGAAAACCGTGTTCCGCAGGCGCTCCGACCTCAAATATGTGGAATACCTCTACATCGGCATCTTCCTGTCGGTGTTCGAAATCACGCTGATGATCCTCGCGCTGCCCGCCGAACTGTTCATCCCGTGGTACAGTTCCTTCTACATGCAGATGCTGCCCGTTTTCATCTATACGGGATTCGTATTCCGGAAACTGTTCGGGCTGAAGAAGAAAGGCGCCGTCCTGCGCACGCTGCTGGCGAACGGACTGCAATATGTCTATGCATTTTTCGCAGCCCTGGGCTTGTTGACGCTGTCACTGGGCATCTATTATCTGGTCGCCCCCGAAAAATTCAAGGAGGAGCTCAATATCCGCAACAGGGACGCCAGGACAGAACAGGTCGAAGGGTCGCAGCAGGGAGAAGGCGCGCTGAACGACATCCTGAACGGATTCTTGGACGGACTCCTCCATGAGGACGAAGCGGATAAAAGCTCCGGAAAGGACGGGGAGGACACCGCAGGCACAAGAGATGAACCACAAAAAGATGTCCCGGAAAACAGACCGGAAACGGAAAAAACCGCAGCAGCAGGGGACAATCCCCCTGCGGGAAACACCGCAGGTCGTCAGGGCGGCGGGAAGACCTTGCCTGGAAAGTAAGTTGTGGGGAGCACCCCGAAGCGGCGATGCGGCAAAGCGGTAGCCCGGGAAAGCGGCGAATTGCTAAACGCGCGCAAGTTCAGACGGGCATACAACCCGGGATAAGGGAAAACCGAGATGCGGCAAGGGCGGAAGAACAGGGATCGCGGAGCAATTGACCCACACTACAACGTATAGACAAAGGGGGTCTGCAGCCGCAGGTTCCCTGCTTTTTGCGCATCGTCGAAAAGCCCGAACACGGCCGAGCCGCTGCCCGACATCGAGGCATAGACCGCTCCGGCCGCAAGCAGGCTGTCACGGGCTTCGCGGATGGCAGGATGCGCCGCGAAGATATGCGGTTCGAAATCGTTGGTCACCAAACCCTGCCACTCCACCACAGGCCGCCGCAAGCGCTCCGCGAGGGGCACTTCGGGCACATGCGGACGTACCCCTGCGTAAGCCTCGCGCGTCGAAACGCCCACGTCGGGTTTCACGACAACGAGCGTCATTCCCGCCAGGCAGAGCGGGTAAGGCTCCATGATCTCGCCCCTCCCGGTGCAAAGCTGCGGGGTATTGCGCACGAAAAAAGCCGTGTCGCTACCCAGCTCGGCGGCAAGGGCGACCAACTCCGCCTCGGCAAGCCGCAGGCCGAAAAGCCCGTCGAGCGCCAGCAGTACGGCGGTGCCGTCGGACGAACCGCCCCCGAGCCCGGCACCGAAAGGCACCCGTTTGTCGAGGCGTATCTCCACGCCGTCCACGCCGTAGCGCTCCCGCATCAGCTGGAATGCCTTGACGCAGATGTTCTCCCCGGGGGCGCAATCCACCGCCAGCCCTTCGGAGAGGAACCGCACGCCGGGCACGGCTGTGCGCGTCACCCCGACCACGTCGTACAGTCCCCGCACGGGGAACATCACGGTCGACAACTCGTGGTAACCGTCCTCACGGCGGCGCAGGACATCCAGCCCCAGATTTATTTTGCAGTTTGCATGCAGGATCATACGGCAAAGATATAAAATTTGTACTTTTGCCCTATGAAATTCCGCACCGAAATCGACATTGCGCCCCTCGGGGTGAAAATCGGATACGGGAACCGCATCCTGGCCCTCGGTTCCTGCTTCGCCGAACACATCGCGGGACGGCTCGCCGAAGCCCGGTTCCGCATCGTCACAAACCCCACGGGCATCCTGTTCAACCCGCTCTCCATCGCCGCCGCGCTGCGCAGCTATGCGGACGAGGCGCCCGTACAGCATTCCGAGCTGGACTTCGACGGCGAACTGTGGTTCCACTACGGGTTCCACGGCTCTCTCTCGGCCGCGTCGCCCGACGAGGCGCTGGCTGCGATGAACGCCGCCCGCAAGGCAGGCGCCGAAGCCCTGCGCCGTGCCGACCGGGTATTGCTGACCCTGGGCACGGCATGGGTCTACGAACACAACGGGCAGGTGGTGGCCAACTGCCACCGGCAGCCCGCGACCGAATTCGTACGGCGCAGGCTGGGCGTCGCGGAGATCACCGGGGCATTTTCAGCCCTGCTCGCAGGGCCGCTCGCAGGGAAAGAGGTCATCCTCACAGTCAGCCCCGTGCGGCACCTCGGCGACGGGCTGGAGGGCAACGCCGTGAGCAAGGCCGCGCTCCGCCTGGCAGCCGAAGAGCTGGCCGCGGCGCACGCCGCCGTCCACTACTTCCCGGCCTACGAAGTGCTCAACGACGACCTGCGCGACTACCGTTTCTACGCCGACGACCTGGTGCACCCCTCGGCGCAGGCCATACAATACGTCTGGGAAAAATTCATCCCCGCAGTGCTCTCGGACGAGGCACGACGCCTGCTCCCCGACGTGCGGCACATCGTCGTCGCGGCGGCGCACCGTCCCCGCAACCCCCGCAGCGAGGCCTACCGGGAGTTCTGCCGCCGCAGGATAGGCGAGATCGCGGCACTGCCGCAGGTCGATTTTCAGGCCGAGGAGGAATATTTCCGCAGATGTATCGAAATAAATTCGTAAATTTGCGGCCAATCACACACACGCAATGAAGCACAGGATCATTTTACTCGCCATAGCCGCCCTGGCGGCATTCGAAGCCGCGGCGGCACGCCCCCGCCTGGTCGTCAACATCGTCGTAGGCTCGATGCGCGCCGAAGACCTCGGCCGGTATGCCGGCAACTACGGCGAAGGCGGGCTCAGGCGCCTGCTGGACGGGGGCACGGTCTTCGCCGACAGCCGCTACGACTACCAGCAGACCACGACGCCCGTATCGCTCGCCACGCTCACCACGGGCGCCATGCCTTCGACGCACGGCGTAATCGGCGCCCGCTGGCGCGACTACGTCGAAAACGACGCCGTGGAACTGATCGCCGGGCGCAAGGGCCCGGGGCCCTACAACCTGATAGCCCCGACGCTCGCCGAGGCGCTCCTGCAACACGAGCCCGGAGCCAAAGCCGTCTCGGTTGCCACCGAGGCGATGTCGGCGGTCATCATGGCCGGGCACAGCGGCGAGGCCTTCTGGCTCGATTCGGCGCGCTGCGGCTGGGAAACGTCGCCCTATTACGCCCCCGAAGTACCCGAATGGGTAGCCCGCAGCAACCGCGAACGCTACAACCTCTCATACATCACCCCCGAGTGGCGCACGCTCTACGAAAAGGGACGCTACCTCAACACCCGCAACTGGGACATCGTTCTCACAGGCAAAAGCAGGAAAGACAAGGACGAGCCGGGGGAAGGGCGCCTGAAACTCACGTCGGACTACGACAAAATGCTCTACACCCCGGCGGGCAACACCGCCGTGCTGGGCTTCGCCAAGCAGGCCATCGCCCAGTTCAAACTCGGCGACGACGCGACGCCCGACCTGCTGAACATCTGCCTCGACACGCCGCGCCGCATCAGCGAGGCCTACGGCCCCGAGTCGGTCGAGGTCGAGGACATGTACTACCGCCTGGATCGCGACCTGGCCGATTTCCTGACCTTCGTCTTCGCCCAGGTCAGAAACGGCGAGGTGCTCGTCGTCTTCACCTCCGACCACGGCACCAGCCCTTCTTTCGACACGGGGCACGAAGAGAGCGACCGGTTCAACACCCGCCAGTTCGAGGTGATCGTCAACGGCTTCCTCAACGTCCGCTACGGCATGGGCGACTGGGTGCTGGAGTACGAGGACAAATGCGTCTACCTGAACCACAACCTGATCTACGAGCGGGGACTCGATCTGGCCGAGGTGCAGAACGAGGTGGCGATCTTCGCCATGCAGTTCCGGGGCGTGTCGCACGCCCTCTCGGCGACGGCCATGCGGACGAGCTACTTCGGGAGCGGCTATGCCCGCAAGATGCAGAACAGCTTCTACCCCCGCCGTTCGGGCGACGTCATCCTGAACCTGATGCCCGGCTGGATCGAGGAGCAGGAGCGCTGCTGGTCGTCGTCGGGGTCGATGTACGGCTACGACACGCAGGTGCCGCTGGTATTCTACGGCGTCGGCGTCGGGCCGCAGCGCATAAAGCGCCGCGTGGACATGACAGCCGTGGCTCCGACCGTGGCACGTATGCTGGAGATCACCGAGCCTGCGGCATCGGAAGGCGAAGTACTGCCGGAAATAATAGATTTGTAAGGTTTTAAAGCAAAAGATATGGACAAGATACAGGAGGAGATCATCGGGGAGTTCTCGGTATTCGACGACTGGCTCGACAAATACGACTACCTCATCGGCCTGAGCGACTCGCTCCCGGCCATCGCAGCCGAGCACCGCACGGAACAATACCTGATCGACGGCTGCCAGTCGCGCGTGTGGGTAGACGCACGCCTGGAGGACGGCAAGGTCTACTATGCCGCCGACAGCGACGCCATAATAACCAAGGGCATCATCGCGTTATTGATACGCGTGCTGAACGGGCGCACGCCGCAGGAGATCCTCGACACCGACCTCTATTTCATCGACGCCATCGGCCTGAGCGCCAACCTCTCGCCCACGCGCTCGAACGGCCTGTTGTCGATGGTCAAACAGATGCGGCTCTATGCGCTCGCGTTCGCAAGCAAAAGCGAAAAATAACAGACAGCCATGACACCCGAAGACATACTGAAGATAGAGAAGGACATAGTCCTTACGCTCAAGAACATATACGATCCCGAAATCCCGGTCAACATCTACGACCTGGGATTGATCTACGAAATAGACTACACGCCCGACGGCGTGGCGAACATCCGCATGACCCTCACGGCGCCCAACTGCCCCATGGCCGACATGCTCGTGGAGGATGTCAACCAGCAGGTTGCCAAGGTCGACGGCGTAAAGGCGGTGAACGTCATCCTCACGTTCGACCCCGTATGGGACAAGAGCATGATGTCGGAGGAGGCGCTGCTCGAACTCAACATGTTCTGACATGGGCGCGGAACAGGAGCATCGGATGCTGAACCGGCTGCAGGCCGGGGCCGGGACGTACGCCTGCGGCGGGTACCTCGCCGGGCTGGGCTCCCTGCAGCGCAGCGAAATATGCACGGCACTGCTCTTCAGTCGGCTGGAACGCAAGATGCGCATGGTCGACGCCCTGCGGGAAGAGGCTTCCGAGAACTGGAACCAGACCTTCTACCTGCTCTATTTCCGCACGCTGGGCGACCGCCGGAACCAGGAGGCGTACCTCTCACTGGCACGCCGCGTCCCCTACAAGGTCGTCCTGCGCGAACGGCTGGCGCCGCGGGCCGTCGAAGCCATGTTCTTCGGGGCTTCGGGGCTGCTGACGCTCTATCCGCACGACGCATACACGCTCGACCTGGCGCGCGACTTCGAATACCTGGCGGCCAAATACGACATCGAACCGCTGGAGGCCGGAGTCTGGGAACTGGACGAAGTTCGCCCCGCCAACCATCCCGTACTGCGTCTGGCGCAGGCGGCGGAGTTCTTCATACAGGACGAATTCGTAATGGAACGCGCCATGTCATGCCGCACGGAGGAGGATATCCGGCGGCTGTTCTGCATCGAAGCGTCGGCTTACTGGCGCACGCACCACATCCCGGGGATCGCAAGCGACGAACACCCCAAGCGTTTGGGAGCATTCAAGGCCAATATCATCGGCATCAACCTCGTTTCCGTCCTGCAATTCGCCTATGGCAGCGTCACCGGGCGCGAAACGCTGCGCGACAGCGCCCTCACGCTGCTCGAACGCCTGCCAGCCGAGGACAACCGTTACATGCGCAACTGGCGCAACACGGGCGTTTCGATCCGCAACGCGTTCGAATCGCAGGCGCTGCTGCAACTCGCCACGGAATACTGCCCTGCAAAACGCTGTACGGAATGCCCCGTCGGACGGCGCATCCTGCAAAGCATAAGTTCAACCGAATAACAGGCAACGATGGAAAAGCAATCCCCCCTCATAAGCGTCATCATGCCGCTCTACAACGCAGAGCGGTTCGTCGGTGAAAGCATCGGCAACATCCTCGGGCAGACCGTCGGGGATTTCGAGCTGATCGTTATCGACGACGCCTCGACGGACTCCTCGTACGATATCGCAAGCCGTTATGCCGCGCAAGACGCACGGATCGTCCTGATGCGCAACGACGCGAACCACGGCGCCGCCTATACCCGCAACCGGGGGCTGGAGACAGCGCGCGGGAGTTTCATTACGTTCATGGATGCCGACGACCGCTGTTCGCCGGAACGTTTCGCTCGCCAGACAGCATTCTTCGGACAGCACCCACAGATCGACCTGTGCGGCAGTTACTATACGATGTTCGGGCCGGACGATGCCCGGAAACAGAAGATCCAGGATCCCACCACGCACGAAGGAATCCGGATACAGATGCTTTTCGGCTGCCCGTTCGCAATGTCGGCGGTCATGATGCGCAGCGAGGCGTTCCGATGTTCGGGAGTGCAGTTCCGGGATACCATGGCAGAAGATTACCAATTCTGGGTAGACCTTTCCGACCACATGCACATGGCGAATATTCCGGAACATCTGTTTTTCTACCGCAGGTGGGAAAACCAACTTTCGACCAGCCAGTTAGACCGGCAGACCCTCAGCGCGCAAGCTATCCAGCGGGATCTGCTGCGCACAACCCTCGGCATGACGCTCACCGACGAGGAATCGCGGATATACACGCAGATGAACCTCCGGGTCGGGACACTGCGGCGCGACGAACTTACGACCTACCGCGGCCTGCTCAAACGACTCTACCGCGCGAACTCCGAACGCAGGGCCTACGATCCGAAACTGCTGCGCAAACGGTTGGTTTACCGTTACAAGCTCGCCTGCAAATGTTTCTATCCCTCGTGGATCGTAAAAATCAGGAAACGCCTGCTGTGGCTCGAACTCCGGTGATATGAAAAAAGTCAGCATCATAATCCCGTTGTACAACCTCGAAAAACTGATCGGGAAATGCATCGCTTCGGCCCTCGGGCAGGATTTATCTCCCGAGGAGTACGAAATTCTGGTCATCGACGACGGGTCGACGGACGGATCGCTCGCAGCCGCCGAAAAGGCGGCGCAGGGGCACCCCAACGTACATGTATATACCAAACCCAACGAGGGGCTGAGCCGCACGCGCAACTACGGCACCGACCGCGCCGCTGGCAGGTACGTCATGTATCTCGACGCAGACGATTACCTCGAACCGAATGTCCTCGGCCGCCTGGTGGAAACCATGGAGTGCGGAGGGCTCGACATGCTGTGCTTCGAAATAGCTGGAATCGACGAAAACGGCAACGACGTCCCACTCTGGAGCGACGGGATTTCCGCAGGAAACGGCTCCGACGTGCAGCGCGGAGTCGATTTCCTGCAACGCGACCGGTTCCTGCCGATGGTATACGCCTACCTCTACTCGCAGGAGATGCTCGACGCCAACTCGCTGCGGATGGCTCCGATCTGGCACGAGGACGAAGAGTTCACACCCCGCGCGTTGTATTACGCACGGCGGATCCAATACCTCCCCGTCCGGGTTTACAACTACCTGCAACGCAGCGATTCGTTCATGGGCAATTACAAGCCGCAAAGTCGCTTAGACCTCGTACGCGCCATGAAAAGCCTGACCTGTTTCGCCTCCCGCATCGGGGCGGAAGACCCCTCAGGCGCCCGCCTGATGCACCTGCATGTGGGCAAGACCCTAAGCCTGGCATGCAAACAGACCGTGGTGAGGCAACTCGGCAACGCCCGCGAAATGCTCCGGGAAGCCCGCCGGCAAGGCATCATGCCGCTCCAATTCCGCCGCCGGGACTTCCGGCATTTCCTGATAAACCGCCTGCCGGGCCTGTACGTCCTCTACTACAAGCTGCACAAGCGCCAAAAATAACTGCAAACTATTGCCGGGACGGCAGTTCCGCAGATGAAAAAATATTGCGGCGGGGAGTGATGTCCCCGCCGCAATATTTTGCGGTTTTGAAAGAAATCATTACTTTTGTAAGATTTACGTACACAACCCCGAAATAACTGAAATCACATATGGAAATAGTTGCAAGTTTAATCAAACTTTTCTTCGGCTCGAAAGCCGACAAAGACCGCAAGCAGATCGAGCCTTACCTCCAGAAGATCAAAGCGGTGTACCCTTCGATAGAAGCCCTTTCGAACGACGAACTGCGTGACAGGAGCGAAGCGCTGAAGAAACAGATCGCCGATTTCATCGCCCGGGACGAGGCCGACATCGTGGAACTGAAGGCCAAGCTTGAACTGCCCGAAACCTCGCTGGAGGAGAAGGAGCGTATCTCGAAGCAGATCGACGAGACGACCAAACGCATCGACGAGAAGATCGAGGAGAAACTCGACGAGATACTGCCCGAAGCCTTCGCCATCATGAAGGATACGGCACGCCGCTTCGCGCAGAACGACGAGGTGGTCGTCACGGCCAACGATTTCGACCGGGATCTGGCCGCCGAGAAGGATTTCGTCCGTATCGAGGGCGATAAGGCCATCTACGCCAACCACTGGATGGCGGGCGGCAACGACCTGAAATGGGACATGATCCATTACGACGTACAGCTGTTCGGCGGCGTAGTGCTCCACAAAGGTAAAATCGCCGAGATGGCGACGGGTGAAGGAAAGACACTCGTGGCGACGCTCCCCGTATTCCTCAACGCACTGGCCAAGAAGGGCGTGCACCTGGTCACGGTGAACAACTACCTGGCCAAGCGAGACTCGGAGTGGATGGGCCCGATGTACCAGTTCCACGGGCTTTCGGTAGCCTGCATCGACGACACGCAGCCCAACTCCGACGCCCGCCGCAAGGCATACATGGCCGACATCACGTTCGGTACGAACAACGAATACGGCTTCGACTACCTGCGTGACAACATGGCCTCGTCGCCGGCCGATCTGGTGCAGCGCAAGCACCACTTCGCCATCGTCGACGAGGTCGACTCGGTGCTGATCGACGACGCCCGTACGCCGCTCATCATCTCCGGCCCGGTACCCAAAGGCGACGACCAGCTCTTCGAGCAGTACTGCCCGGCCATCGACCATCTCTACAACCTGCAGAAAAACCTCGTGACGGGCCTGCTGGCCGAGGCACGCCGGCTTATCTCGGAGGGCAAGAACGACGAGGGCGGCGTGAAGCTCTACCGTGCCCACAAGGGCCTGCCCAAGTACAAGCCGCTGATCAAATACCTCTCGGAAACGGGCGTCAAGGCACTGATGCAGAAGACCGAGAACACCTACATGCAGGACAACAACCGCCGTATGCCGGAGATCACCGACGACCTGTTCTTCGTCATCGACGAAAAACTCAATTCGGTGGAACTGACCGACAAGGGACACGAGGTGCTGTCGAAATATTTCAACGAGGACGGGTTCTTCGTGCTGCCCGACATCGGCGCCGAGGTGGCCGAGCTGGAGAAGAGCAACCTCTCGGACGAGGAGCGTGCGCAGAAGCGCGACCAGGTGGTCAACGACTATTCGATCAAGTCGGAGCGCGTGCACACGATCCACCAGCTGCTGAAAGCCTACGCCATGTTCGAGAAAGACGTCGAATACGTGGTGATGGACAACAAGGTGAAGATCGTCGACGAACAGACGGGGCGTATCCTCGACGGGCGCCGCTATTCGGACGGCCTGCACCAGGCCATCGAGGCCAAGGAGCACGTGAAGGTCGAGGCTGCGACGCAGACCTTTGCAACGATCACGCTGCAGAACTATTTCCGCATGTACCACAAGCTGGCCGGTATGACCGGTACGGCCGAAACCGAGGCTTCGGAGTTCTGGAGCATCTACAAACTCGACGTCGTGGTGATCCCGACGAACCGCCCGGTGATCCGCGACGACCGCCAGGATTTGATTTACAAGACCAAGCGTGAGAAATACAACGCCGTGATCGAGGAGATCGTGAAGCTGGTCGAGGCGGGACGCCCCGTACTGGTGGGCACCACCTCGGTCGAGATTTCGGAGTTGCTGAGCCGCATGCTCAAGCTCCGCGGCATCAAGCATAACGTCCTCAATGCCAAGCAGCACCAACTGGAGGCGCAGGTCGTGGCCGAGGCGGGCCGCTCGGGACAGGTGACCATCGCCACCAACATGGCCGGCCGTGGCACCGACATCAAGCTGACGCCCGAGGTCAAGGCAGCCGGAGGTCTTGCGATCATCGGCACCGAACGCCACGAAAGCCGCCGCGTCGACCGCCAGCTGCGCGGACGTGCCGGACGTCAGGGCGACCCCGGATCGTCGCAGTTCTTCGTATCGCTCGAAGACGACCTGATGCGCCTGTTCGGGTCGGGCCGCATCGCCTCGATGATGGATCGCATGGGGCTGAAAGAGGGCGAGGTGATTCAGGCCGGCATGATGACGCGGGCCATCGAGCGCGCCCAGAAGAAGGTCGAGGAGAACAACTTCGGCATCCGCAAACGCCTGCTGGAGTACGACGACGTGATGAACTCGCAGCGCGAGGTGATCTACACGCGCCGCCGCCACGCGCTCTACGGCGAGCGGATCGAAATCGACCTGAACAACATCATGTACGACTACGCGGACAACTTCGTGGAGGTCAACCGCGGCATCGAATTCGAGGATTTCCGGTTCGAGCTGATCCGCGAAGTCGCCATCGAGCCCTCGTTCGACGAGGCGACCTACGGCTCCGCAAAACCTGCCGAGCTGGCCGAACTGATCGTAAAAGACCTCAAGGATGCCTATGCACGCCGCGCGAAATCCGTGGCCGACACGGTACGCCCCGTGATGGAGCGCATCTACGAGGATCGGAAAGAGCAGTTGGATTCGAACATCTATTTCCCGATCACCGACGGCCACCTGGGTTACAACGTCCCGGTAAACCTGCTGAAATGCAAGAATTCGGACGGGGCGGAGATCTTCAGGGTATTCTCGAAGGTGGTGATGTTCACCTCGATCGACGACGCATGGCGCGAGCACCTGCGCGAGATGGACGACCTGCGCCAGAGCGTGCAGAATGCCACCTACGAGCAGAAAGACCCGCTGCTGATCTACAAGTTCGAATCGTTCGGGCTGTTCTCAAAGATGATCGTCAAGGTCAACCGCGACGTGCTGGCCATCCTCAACAAAGCCTACATCCCGGTGCGCGACCAGAACGCCGAGGCCGTACAGCGGGAGCGTCAGGAGCGTGCCAAAGTCGACGTCAACAAGTTGCAGGCCTCGCGCATGCAGGCTGCGGCTCAGGCCGGGCAGCAGGACAAACAGAAACCGATGCCCCTGCATGTCGAGAAGAAGGTCGGCCGCAACGACCCGTGCCCCTGCGGAAGCGGCAAGAAATACAAGCAGTGCCACGGAAAAGGAATTTAACCACCTGCAAACAAGTTCGCCCGTACGGTGAAAACCCTGATAAAATACAGCATAACAGCCGCGGCATTCTGCCTTGCCTGCGGGGCGGGCCGCGCAGCTGCGCAACAGCAAGGCAAAGCCCCGAAGCAATACGACGTGGCGGCCTATGTCTACCCCGCCTATGCATCGGACGACCCGCGCCTGCGGCCTTTCTGGCCGATGGGGATCGGGGAATGGGAAACCGTCATGACCATGCAGCAACGCAATCCGGGGCACTACTGGGATCGCAAACCGCTGTGGGGCTATGTCAACGAAGCCGACCCGGCGGTGATGTCGATGGAGATCGAGCAGGCGACCCGTCACGGCGTGAACGTCTTTATTTTCGACTGGTACTGGTACGACGGACGGCCTTTCATGGAGACCACGCTCGACAACGGGTTCCTGAAGGCCGGCAACGTGGACAAAATGCGGTTTTACCTCATGTGGGCCAACCACGACGTACTCAACCATTGGGATACGCGCCTGGCGCGCGTACACGAGCAGAATGTGATCTGGACGGGAAAGGTCGACCGCGAGGAGTTCGAAAAAATATGCCGGCGAAACATCGAAAAGTATTTCAAGCACCCGCAATACTACAAGATCGACGGCAAGCCGGTCTTCATGGTTTACGACCTGCCGCAACTGATCGCGGGACTGGGCGGCGTGGAGCAGACGGCCGATGCCCTGAAATGGTTCAAGAAGGAGGTGAAGAAAGCCGGATTCCCGGGGCTGGAACTCCAGTTTGCCATGTGGTCGATCAACCTCAATTACAGCGGGTTCGATGGCGGCAAAACCGAAAACCCGGAGAACGATTTTATCAGGACGCTGGGATTCACCGGCACCACGCACTACCAGTTCGCGCATTTCGCCAATGTCGACCAGGACTACCTGACCATCCTGGAGCAGGTGCGCGACGAATGGGCGAGGATCGACACCACGTACGATTTCACCTACTACCCGCATATCAGCGTCGGCTGGGACAACAGTCCCCGCACGGGGCACAGCGCCGTGGTGAAGAACAACACGCCGGAAAATTTTGCCAGGGGGCTCCGCATGGCACGTGAGTACATCGACGCACATCCCGACCGGGCACCGCTGATTACGGTCAACAGCTGGAACGAATGGACGGAGACCAGCTACCTGATGCCTTGCAACGTATTCGGGTACGGGTATCTCGAAGCCGTCAAAAAGGTATTCATCGACATACAATAAGCCTCCCGCACGGAGGGCGACAACGGATTATGGGTTACAACGAGGAAAAACAACGCCAGCTGGACATGCGTTACCTGCGCATGGCCCGCATCTGGGCTGAAAATTCGTACTGCGTACGGCGCAAGGTCGGGGCGCTGATCGTCAAGGACAAGATGATCATTTCCGACGGTTACAACGGCACGCCCTCGGGCTTCGAGAATGTCTGCGAGGACGAGAACGGCAAGACCAAACCCTACGTACTCCATGCCGAAGCGAACGCCATCACGAAGGTCGCCAAAAGCGCCAACAACTGCGACGGCTCGACGCTCTACATCACCGCGGCGCCCTGCATCGAATGTTCGAAACTCATCATCCAGGCAGGTATCAAGCGAGTGGTTTACTGCGAGGAGTACCGCTCGGAAGAGGGGCTCGACCTGCTGCGCAAGGTCGGCATCGAATGCATACAGCGCGAAATCGACGAACGCTGACATCCGGCCTGTAAAACGGATACCCCTGTTGCTCACCACCCTGCCCTGCATATCCGGCGGGCTCATCTCCTCGCGGGGTCAGGAGCCTTCCGCACAGCACCCTGCAAGCATTGAGGCGCTCAACTACATGGTCGGCCGGGGCTGGTAATTCGTACAGGCCTACGTTTCGGTGAATGAGCACCAAACCACGCATTTCCTGCTGCGACGTGCCTCCTCGTGCCTGTCCGACACGGAAAAACGGCTGTTGCTTGCTGAACCCCGCACGCATAAGGAAGCGCCCGAAAAGAGAAAAAAGGGAAAACGACAGGAAAAGAGCCGAATCACGGTTCTTTTTTACTTTCCTCATTCCCGGATGCGCAACGGAGAGTTATTTGCATTTCCCGAATAAAGCCTTTATCTTTAAAAGGTAAATCATCTAAAACCGACCGGTATGAAACGTATCGTCATCGTAGGCGCCACATCAGGCATAGGGCTCGAAGTGGCGAAATTGTGCATCCGCGAAGGATGGCGCGTAGGCGCAGCAGGAAGGCGTGAAGAGGCGCTCGAGGCACTCCGCGCCACAGCCCCCGAACAGGTTGAGACCGAACCGCTGGACATCACGCGCGACGACGCACCCGGACAGCTCGCCCGCCTGATCGACAAGCTGGGTGGCATGGACATCTACCTGCATTGCTCGGGCATCGGCAAGCGGAACACCGGCCTGCTGCCGGAGATCGAACTCGACACCCTGCGCACCAACGGCGAAGGGTTCGTGCGCATGGTTACGGCGGCTTTCGGCTATTTCCGGGCCAACGGAGGCGGGCACCTGGCCGTCATCAGTTCGATCGCAGGCACGAAGGGACTCGGCAGCGCCCCGGCCTACTCGGCTACCAAGCGCATGCAGAACACCTATATCGACGCGCTGGCGCAGCTCGCGCACATGGAAAAACTCGGCATCCGCTTTACGGACATCCGCCCGGGTTTCGTCGCCACCCCGTTGCTGGCAGGCGACGGGCACTACCCGATGCTGATGAAGACCGAAAAGGTCGCTGCACGCATCATGCGGGTATTGAAACGCCGGCGCCGCAGAGTGGTCATCGACCGCCGCTACGCGGTCATGGTATTTTTCTGGAAACTGATCCCCGAATGGCTGTGGGAGCGGCTCAACATCCGCAAAAACGAGTGACCGCAAACAGCCCCAGGCCGTGCAGACAGCAACGGGTCAAACGGCAACAGGTCGCTAATGGCAATAGGCCGTGTTAACGGCGAACGGTTGTGCAAATCAAACAGCCTGCCGCCCATCGCATCATTTCCGCCACAGACCGCCACACCGTGAAAAACCGATCGCTCCGGACGCCATCGCCGCACCAGCCTGCCACATAGCCCCCGGGTCATGGCGACAAGTACGAGACAGGTTACCCGACCAAATCGGGAACCTTCCGACGCACCCGCGTGATACGGGCGGGAAGAAGCACAGTTCGACACATAATCGAATGACACGAAAAAGGTTGTCTAACAAGTCTAATTTTAACGATTTCACCCCTGTCAGAATAAACTCTGGCAGGGGTGATTTTCGATTTTCGGGACTGGTTAGACAGCCCATTCTTTCCGAAACCCTCAGAACGGCAAGTCGTCGGGATCGTCCGCCGGAACGGCCGGCGCCGCGGGTTGCTGCGCCGCAGGCTGCTGGAAACCGCCCGCAGCAGGTTGTCCTCCGTAAGCCGGGGCCTGCTGCTGCGAACCGTACCCCGAAGAGGCACTGTCCGAAGCCGGGTTGTCACTGCGCCGCCCCAACAGGTTCATCACGTCGGCCATGATCTCGGTCGTATAACGTTTGTTGTTGTCCTTGTCCATCCACTCGCGGGTACGCAGGCGCCCCTCGACATAGATCTGCGTCCCCTTACGGACATATCTGTCGACCACGTCGGCAAGGCCGCGCCACAGCGTGATGGTGTGCCACTCGGTATGCTCCTTGGCCTCGTTGGCCTGACGGTCGAACAAGCGCTCGGTCGTCGCCAGGCGGATGCGGGCGACCTTCACGCCGCTCTCGGTGGTGCGGACTTCGGGGTCTATACCCACGTTGCCCACCAGAATCACTTTGTTTACCATATCTTACAGCTGTTTTATCATACGTTTGAAGAGTACCTCCATCTTGATGCCGGCCTTCTTGCCCTGCCGCTGCACGTCCTCGTGATCACCCACCTCGTCCGAAAGGCCGCAGTTGGTGATGACCGAGACGCCGAAGACCGGGATCGACATGTGGCGCGCCACGATCACCTCGGGCACAGTCGACATACCGGCCGCATCGCCGCCGATATTCTTGAAATAACGGTACTCGGCCTGCGTTTCGAACGTCGGGCCCGTGCCGCCGACATAAACGCCGTACTGGAGTTTGATGTTCTCCTCCTCGGCGATGGCCGTGGCCTTGGCGATCAGCGCCTTGTCGTAACAGTTGTGCATGTCCGGGAAGCGGGGCCCCAGCTCGGCGATGTTACGGCCGATCAGCGGGTTGGGCATCAGGTTGATATGGTCGGTGATGACCATCAGGTCGCCCACGCGGAACGAGGTGTTGATCCCGCCTGAAGCGTTCGACACGAAGAGGTATTTGATGCCCAGCTGCTGCATGACGCGCACCGGGAAAGTCACCTGCTGCATCGTGTAGCCCTCGTAGTAGTGGAAGCGCCCCTGCATGGCCACGACCTTGCGGCCCTCGACCGTGCCGAAGATCATACGCCCCTTGTGCCCCTCGACGGTCGAAACGGGGAAACCCGGGATATCTTTGTATTCGATGGCGAATGCAGTGTCGATCTTATCGGCGAAACCGCCCAGGCCCGTGCCGAGGATGATGCCCACCTCCGGGGCGAAAGAACTCGTGGCGGCGTCGATAAAAGCCGCTGTTTTTTTAATTTCCTCTAACATCTTCTTCCAGTTTTTGCAGAAAATCCGTCGCCGAATCCTCTATGAATGAAATATTTATCGGTAAATAGTATATCCCGCGCTGTATCTCTTCGGGGATCTTCGCGCGGTTGGTCAGTTTTACGGCATCCTTTTCCGTAGTCACGATGACCGCCCCGGGGAACCTGTCCAGCAATTCGCGCAGGCGGTTCAGGTCGCGTACCTTGTAGACGTGATGGTCGTCGAGCGTCATCTCGGCCACCACCTCGTAGCTTTCCCGCAACGCCGCGAGGAATGGCTTGGGACTCCCGATGCCCGAAAGCGCGATCACCTGCTGTCCCTGCACGAGCGGTTCGCCGGGCGCGGCATCCGGGAAGAGCGGCTGCGGCATGAAACTCTCGAAACGGGTGAAATAGACCCGCTGGTAGGCGACCTGTATGAGCACCTTGCGCAGGATACGCCGGTCGATGGGCGCCATCTTCTCGGGGCACTTCGTCACGACGAAATAGTGGGCGCGGTGCAGTTCTTCGGGCAGGTCGCGCAGGGTTCCGAGCGGCAACATCCTGTCGTGCTGCACGGGGCGCGTGGCGTCGATCATCACGATGTTCACCTTCGGCTCCACATAGCGGTGCTGGAATCCGTCGTCCATGACGATGAGGTCGACGTCGGGGTGCTCGGCACAAATGCGGCGGATCCCGTCGGCGCGCTTCTCGCACACGGCCACCACCGTATCGGGGAATTTGAGTTTGATCTGCAGCGGCTCATCGCCCACATCCCGGTAACGGGAGTCGGCCTTCACTTCCAGATACCCCTTGGTACGGCGGCCGTACCCGCGCGACAGCAGGGCGACGCGATGCATCTGCGACATATAGGCGATCACCATCTCGGCCATCGGGGTTTTGCCCGTACCGCCGACGGTGATGTTGCCGATACAGATGACCGGGATGTCGAACTTCTCGCTTTTGAGGATACCCCAGTCGAAGAGACGGTGACGGAAAGTCACCCCCGCCTTATAGAGGAGAGCCGCAGGAGCAAGCAAGCATTTCAACATTTCGGGTCGGTTTATCCATACAATTTTTCAAAGGTAGCAATAAATCTCCGGAACACAAAACAAAAAAAGCAAATCCCGGGCCTGAATGACAAAGGAATAATAAAATTGGGGATTCCTGCGTTTTTTTTCATATCTTTGCTTGCGTCTATGAGAAGTTTTAAATTACCGATATGCGCCCTGCTGCTCGTAGCCGCCGGGGCATGCAACAGAACCACACAACAGGCCGCGGCCGAAAAGGAAGAAGCCGCGCCGCAGAATATCGTTTACGGCATCAATGCCGACGACTACCGCACCGAAACGGGCGAGGTGGGCAGCGGCGAAACGCTGGGAAAAATCCTAAACGGGTACGGCGTTTCGGCCCTTACGGTCGACAGGCTCGACAAAGCCTCGAAAGAGATTTTCCCGCTGCGCAACATCCGCGCCGGGCATAAATACACCGTCTTCATCCACGAGGATTCGCTCTATGCCCCCCACCTGGACTACCTGGTCTACGAACGCAACATGTCGCAATACGTGGTGTTCGGGTTCCATGAGGATTCGGTCAGCATCCAGACAGGCGAAAAGGAGTTCTCGGTGCGCCGCACCAAGAAGAGCGCCACGATCAATTCGTCGCTGTGGGGTGCGATCATGGAGGAGCACCTGCCCTATGCGCTGGCCGCGGAAATGGAGGACATTTACCAGTGGACGGTCGATTTCTTCGGCATCCAGAAGGGTGACAATTTCACGGTGATCTATGACGAGCGCTTCATCGACGACAGCATTTCGGCCGGCATCGGCCGCATCTGGGGCGCCAAATTCTGCCAGGGCGGCAAGGAGTACTACGCCATCCCCTTCCGGCAGGGCGGCAAAATCCAGTATTGGGAATACGACGGCGGAAGCCTGCGCAAGCAGATGCTCAAGGCGCCGCTGAAATACACACGCATCAGTTCGAAGTTTACCTATGCGCGCAAGCATCCGATCTACAAGGTATACCGGCCGCATACGGGCGTCGATTACGCGGCGCCGAAAGGCACGCCCGTACATGCCGTAGCCGACGGTGTAGTGACCTTCAAGGGCTGGGGCGGCGGCGGTGGCAACACGCTCAAAATCAAACATGCCGGCAACCTGATGACGGGTTACCTGCACCTGAGCGGCTATGCCAAGGGCATCTCGAAGGGCTCGCGCGTTTCGCAGGGGCAGCTGATCGGCTACGTCGGTTCGACGGGCGCCTCGACCGGCCCCCACCTCGACTACCGCATCTGGAAAAACGGCACGCCGATCAATCCGCTGAAAATCCCCCAGGAACCGGCCGAACCGATCTCGAAGGAGAACCGCGCGACATTCGAATTCGTGCGCGACCGTATCGTGGCCGAACTGAACGGCGAGGTGAAGGAGGGGGAGCGCATCACGCAACTCGATTCGCTCGTCATCCCGCAGCCGGCAGCACCGGTGGCGGCGAAATAACGGGGAAAATGACCGCAACGACAGACAAGGGACATCTGCCGGCCGACATGCCGGAAAGCCGGGATCAGGAACCGTTCGATAACAGGCCCGGGAGCAGGACGAGACCGGGAGCCATCCGGGAAACGGACAGTACACCCGGCAAAGCCGGGGAACAACCGGGAACACCCCGGCAAAAGACCGGGGCGCCAAGGCAAACCGGAAATCCGGAGGATACAGCGGAAAGCACCGGGGCGCAGGAAGCCGGGCATAAAGCCGGCGTCGATACGCGGATCGTACGGTTTCTGAAGAAACACCATGTGCTGACGCTGGCGACGAGCAGCGAGGGAGCGCCCTATTGCTGCAACGCATTTTACTGCTACGATGCGGAACGCAATTTGCTGATCTTCACGTCGGACATGGCGACACGCCACGCGCAGCAGATGGCTCGCAACCCGTGTGTCGCGGCCTCGGTAGTCCTCGAAACGAAGGTCGTGGGACGCGTCGAGGGGCTGCAACTGTGCGGGAAGGCCGCGAGGGCCGACGAGGCGGCGAGGCGGGCATACCTCAGGCGGTTTCCCTATGCAGCACTGGCAGAACTGACCCTGTGGGCGATCGCGCCCGACTTTATGAAATTCACCGACAACACGCTCGGATTCGGGAAAAAACTGATATGGAACAACAGATAGGAGTCATCATCGTAGCAGGCGGGGGCGGAACCCGCATGGGAGGTTCGCGCCCCAAGCAATTCACGATGCTGGGCGGCCTGCCCGTCCTGGCACATACGATCAACAATTTCGCCGGGGCGCTGCCCGGGGCGGAGATCGTCGTAGTACTGCCCGCGGCGCACGCCGATTTCTGGAAGGACTTCGCAGCACGCTTCGACATCGCGGCACACACGGTTACGACGGGAGGCGACGAACGGTTCCATTCGGTGAAAAACGGGCTGAAAGCCCTGAAGCGCGATCCGGAATTGATTGCCGTACAGGACGGCGTACGACCGCTGGCCTCACACGGCATGATCCGCCGTGCGGTGGCCGCTGCCGCCGAACACGGCACTGCGATCCCGGTCGTCGAAGCCGTGGATTCGTACCGCGAAACGGACGGCACGGCTTCGCGCATCGCCGACCGCCGCCGCCTGCGCATCGTACAGACCCCGCAGGTATTCCGCGCCGACCTACTGCGCCGCGCCTACGAGGCAGAGTACCGCCCAGAATTTACGGACGACGCATCGGTCGTGGAACAGGCCGGCGAGGCCGTATTCCTGTGCGAAGGCGAGCGTACGAACCTGAAGATCACGACCCCCGAAGATATGGTCATCGCCGAAGCACTGCTGGCCGGGCGCGAAAAGACGGAGGAAAGCGCGGATGGAGAAAACCTATAAATACCGTTTCAGCCGCCGGGCGATCTACTGGACGCTGGTCTATCTGGTGGTCTTCGTACTGCTGGGCTGGTTGTTGTACCACCTCTACGAAGGAGGCTACCTCTCGGCCTGGTTCACCTCGTTCATCGTGGCGCTCATCGCCCTGATGTCGCTGTCGATCCCCCGCAGGATCGTGGTCACCGACGAAAAGGTCGAGGTGCGCTGCCTGCTGGACATCACCGAAATCCGCCGCGACGAGATCGCCTCGGTTCGCCGGGTCGACCCTCGGCGGATGAAATGGTTCTTTCCGGTATTCGGGGGCTGCGGGTTCTTCGGTTATTACGGACATTTCCTCGACCTCAGGCGGTTCGAACGCGTAAAACTCTACGCCTCGGAGTGGAAAAACTTCGTGGAGATCACCGACATTTACGAAGACCGCCTGTACGTCTCGTGTTCGGATGCCGGCCGCCTCGTGGAGGAGCTTATGCCCCCCGGAGGCAACCGCCCGGCGGAAGACGACGAAGAGGAAGAGCAGGCGCAATAGTATCGGGATCCGGCCAAAAAGTCGACAGAAGACGCCCGGGGATTGCGTATTTCCGGAAAATGATCTTATATTTGCAACCGAGGCCGGAACGGCCCGTAAAAACGAAAAATAACAAACAACGCATTAAAAACCAGAAGAAATGAAAAAGTACCGTTGCACCGTTTGTGAGTGGGTATACGACCCCGCAGTGGGCGATCCCGACGGAGGCATCGCCCCCGGAACGCAGTTCGAAGAGATTCCCGAAGACTGGGTTTGCCCCGTCTGCGGCGTCGGCAAAGACATGTTCGAAGAGGTTGCGGAATAATCCCGTCCCTCCCCGAAGAAACGGCAAGGCGCACCCCGCAGGGTGCGCCTTGCCGTTTGTAATCGTAGGAGCCCGGACGCAGGCCGTCTCATCCGAATAAGGGCAAACATATGTAATTCCGATGTATTTCCCACCCGAAATTTTGTGTATATTTGTCGGCAGAACTGCCCCTCACACCTAAAATTTCATGCAGATGAAACATCTATTGCTTTTAGCCTCGCTCCTGACCTGCATGGGCGCCGGCGCCCAGCAGGCGACCTTCCGCAACCCGGTCATTGCGGGCGACATGGCCGACCCGACGGTCATCCGGGTAGACAACACCTATTATGCGACGGGCACCTCGTCGGAATGGGCCCCCTACTACCCGCTGTTCCGCTCCAAAGACCTGGTCAACTGGCGGCAGATCGGGCACCTGTTCGAGCAGCAGCCCGCATGGACGAGATCCTCGTTCTGGGCCCCGGAACTTTTCCACCGCAACGGCAAAACATACGCTTATTATACGGCACGCCGGAAAACCGACGGGACGTCGTATATCGGCGTCGCCACGGCCGACAAACCCGAAGGCCCCTATACCGACCACGGCCCGATCGTCGAGTACGGCACCGAGGCGATCGACGCATTCGTGCTGGAAGATGCCGGCGAGCTGTATATCTCGTGGAAAGCCTACAGACTCGACCCAAGGCCGATCGAACTCCTGGCCTGCAAAATCTCGGACGACGGGCTGCGCATGGCGGGGGAACCCTTCACGCTGCTGCGCGACGACAAACGGCAGGGCATGGAAGGGCAGCACTGGCTGAAAATCGGCGATTACTATTACATCGTCTACTCCATAAACGGCTGCTGCGGCCCTGGGAGCGACTACGCCGTGGCGGTCGCCCGCTCGAAAAACCTGCGGGGCCCCTACGAGCGTTACGCCGGGAACCCGATCCTGCACGGCGGCGGCGATGTCCAGTCCATCGGGCACGGCACCGTCACGACGACGCCCGACGGGAGGATGTTCTACCTCTGCCACGCCTATCTGGCCGGTGAGAATTTCTTTCTGGGACGCCAGCCGATGTTGCAGGAGATCGTCCTGGGCGATGACCTGTGGCTTCATTTCACGGGCGGGGAGACGGCATCCCTGACGCAGCCGATGCCTTTTGCCGGTATGGCACAACAGCCCGTATTCGATTTCGCGGATGACTTCACGGCCGACCGGCTCCGACCCGAATGGACGTGGAACTATCCTTACGCGACGCCCGAGATCGAGCTTGCCGACGGGCGCCTCTACCTGGGCGGCCGGCCCAAAGAGGGCGTGAAAACCGGCACGGCGCTCTGCCTGAGGGCCGTAAGTCCCGACTATACGCTCGAAACGGCACTCTCCGACCGCAACGCAGGATGGAGCGGGCTCACCGTTTACGGGGATGCAGCGAACCTCCTCGTATGGGGATTGCAGGGCGACGAGGTATTGTTGAAGCTCTACAAGGACGGCAGGGAAACGCTACTGAGCAGCTCCGGGCAGATCGGGTCGCATCTGCCGGTCTACCTGCGCATCGAAGTACGGGGGAATGCCCCCGCGGCATTCGGGTACAGCACCGACGGACACGCCTGGAAACAAGTGGAGAACCTGCCCGTAGGTGCCGAAGACCTGCTGCAATGGGATCGCGTAGCACGCCCGGGATTGTATTACCAGGGGCCGGAAGGCCAGGCGGCCGAATTCGAATACATGCGGATGACCAACCGCTGAGCGATGTTGCAGCCCCCTTCCGCAAGGCAAGCCCCCTGCGGAAGCACGGCAGCATCCCGGCCGGAACTTTCCGATAAAAAGAGCCGCCCCGAACAATTCGGGGCGGCTTTCTCTTCCGGGACTGCGCCCGTCAATTGATATTCGGCAGGAAAGAATAGTCCTTCGAGTAACCGAGCATCTGCTCGACGTAGTTCGCCGGATAGGAAATTTTCACATCAACCACCTTGCCGTCCTTTTCGACAAGTTCGAACTCGGGGTTCACGAAGCCGCCGTAAGGTTCGATGCCGAGTGCATAGTAACGGTCGCGCACCTCACGGTGCAGCTGGGGATCGACCTGGACGGCATACCGCTCGACAAGCGCCTTGCCGGCCTCGTAGTCGCCTTCGGACTTGATGCGCTGCACCTCGCGGAGCATGTCGCCGAACAGTCGGCGCAGTTTTTCGTAATCGTTGACCACGACATAGGTTTTGCCGTTTTCCCGGATCATTTCGATCACGTTGTCGGCCTTGCCGCGCTCATAGCACCACTCGCAGATCAGCTTGCGGTTGCGCATGTGCGACTCCTCGACGTTCTTGCCCGGCTCGATACGCGCCAGCTGGGTCATCATGCCGTTCAGGATATATTTCGCATAGCCGGCCTTCGCCACGTCGAACGAGGGCACCAGCCCCAGTTCCACCATCTTCGGGTCACCCAGGTAGTAGAGGCCGAAGAGGTCGGCACGGGTCTCTTCGAGCGTCGAGCTGTAACTCTTCAGCTCGTTGCCCTTCACACCCGGTGCCAGCTGTCCCGAACCGTGCCCCAGACACTCGTGCAGGTCGGTATGCAGGTCGTCGGCCAGTTTGCCGTACTTGTCCATCACCTCGCGGTCCCCGGCACGCAGCACGAACTCCTCGTTGAAGCCGTTGCCGTGGGCGGCCATGTCGTAGGCATAGGTGATGTTGTCGATCGTGACCGACTTCGAACCGTATTCCTTGCGGATCCAGTCGGCATTGGGCAGGTTGATGCCGATGGGCGTGGCGGGATAGCAGTCGCCGCCCAGCATCGCCACCGTGATGACCTTGGCCGAAACGCCCTTCACCTTCTCCTTGCGGTAGGCGGGAGCAACGGGCGAATGGTCTTCGAACCACTGCGCGTTATCCGAAATCACCTCCGTACGGTGGCAGGCCTCCTTGTCCATGAAATTCACGATGCCCTCCCACGAAGCCTTGCGGCCGAGCGGATCGCCGTAATCCTCGATAAAGCCATTCACGAAGTCGACGTTCGACACGGTGTCCTTCACCCAGCCGATATTATAGCGGTCGAACTCGCGCAGGTCGCCGGTCTTGTAATATTCGATCAGCGCTGCGATATTGCTTTTCTGCGGTTCGGTGGCTACGGCCTGCGCTTTTTCGAGCCAGTAGACGATCTTCTCGATGGCGGGCGAATACATGCCGCCGACCTTCCATACGCGCTCCTTTAGGACGCCGTTCTCCTTCACCAGCTTGGAGTTCAGGCCGTAGGAGATCGGTTCCGGGTCGTTGTGGTCGACCATGTCGGCGTAGAATTTCTCGACCTCGGCCTGCGTCACGCCCTCGTAGTAGTTGTTCGACGAGGTGGCGATCAGGTCTTCGCCCGCCGTCTGGTTCAGGCGCGTTTTATAGAGCGCCGGATCGAAGATAGCCTTGCAGACCTCGCCGCGCAGCGGGTTCAGGTCGCCGAACTTCTCCTCGGGGATCGTCTCTATCACGTCGAGCAGGTAACCTTCGGTGAACTCGGGGACGAACTTGTCGTTCGAATAGTGGTGATGAATGCCGTTGGCGAACCACACCTTTTTCAGGTATTTCTCCAAGGCCTTCCATTCGGCCGCCGAGCGGTCGCCCCGGTAGTTCTCGTAAACCGTTTCGAGCGTACGGCGCACGGCGAGGTTGTATTTGAAATTCTGGTCGAAAAGGATGTCCCGGCCGCACTTGGCAGCCTCGGCCAGGTAATAGACCAGTTCCTTCTCCGCAAGCGGAAGCTGCTCGAAACCGGGGACTTCGTAACGGATGACCTTGATGTCGTCGAAACGGTCGACGATCCACGGGGCTTCGCTCTTCGATGCCCCGCAGCACGAAGTCAGTGCAACAGCGGTAACAGTCATAGATGTCAGTGTAAATAAATTTTTCATGTCGTTCGGGTTTGAATTTCCCCGAAATATACGGTTTTTTTGCGAAAAAGCCGCATACGGACGAATATACGCATGGACACATATACAATATGTGCCGGCAAACACACCTCCCCGCCGCACCCGGCAGCGCTTGCCATTCGGGCATTATTCTCAAAAAAAACATACCAGTTCGTACCAGTATGACGAAATTTTATTTATATTTGTCCACAAAGCACGCACCATGCCGGAAAAATTCGGAAACAACATAAACCCACATTGATGAAACCTATCAAAACCGCACTTCTGGCCCTGCCGCTCCTGGCCGCAGGGTGCAACCGGGACTCCGGGACTGCAAAAATCCGGCCGCTGGAGGCCGGAAGCGTCCGGGTCGAAGACGCCTTCTGGGGCCCCCGCTATGAAAAATGGGAACACGTCACCGTCGGCGACATGCTCAACAAGTTCGAAGGGAACGACCCGGCGCATTTCGCGTGCGGCGTCGACGCTTTCGAAAATTTCGACCTCGTAGCATCGGGTGCCCGCGATATCGGCCGCCACGCGGGGCCGCCTTGGTACGACGGGCTGGTGTACGAGACGATCCGGGGGATCTCCGACCTGCTGGCACAACGTCCCGACCCGGCGCTCAAAGCCCGTGTAGACGGTTACATCGCCCGCATCGAAGCGGCACAAAAGAGCGATCCGGACGGGTTCGTCGGCACCAACACCCAGCTAACGGAGGACAACCACCGCTGGGGCGCGAACGGCGGGTTCCTGCGCATGCAGCACGACGTCTACAACGCCGGCATGCTCATCGAAGCCGGGGTACACTATTACGAAGCCACGGGTGACGACAGGCTGCTGAAAGTCGCCACGCGCATGGCGGACTACATGGTGCGGACGATGGGGCCCGCCCCGAAAAAGAATATCGTCCCGGCGCACTCGGGCCCCGAGGAGGCCCTGGTAAAACTCTACAAGCTCTACCGTGACCGCCCCGGCCTGCGCGCGCAAACCGGGGCGCAGTCCGCAGCCGGCGACTATCTCCGGCTGGCCGAGTTCTGGATCGGCAACCGCGGCGTGCACTGCGGCTATCCGCTGTGGGGCACGTGGGGCAACGACAGCGCGGAGCGGTGGATCCACGAGGAGCTCTACACCGCGGAATTCGGCCCCGAAGCACGGCCCGCATGGGGCGATTACGCGCAGGACTCGATCCGCGTATTCGACCAGCCCGCCATCGTCGGGCACGCCGTGAGGGCCACCCTGCTGGCGACGGGCATCGCCGCGGCGGCCTATGAGAACGGCAATGCGGACTACATAGCCACGGCGAAACGCTGGTGGGACGACATGGCCGGGAAAAAACTCTTCGTCACGGGCGGTGTCGGGGCAGTGCATTTCGACGAAAAGTTCGGCCACGACTACTACCTGCCCACCGACGCCTATCTGGAAACCTGTGCCGCCGTAGGCGTGGGGTTCTTCAGCCAGGCGATGAACCAGCTCACGGGCGACGCGAAATACATGGATGAATTCGAACGCGCGCTATACAACAACGTGCTGGCTGGCGTCGCCGCCTCGGGCAGGCAGTATACCTACCAGAACCCGCTCAACACCGACCGCAGCGAACGCTGGGAATGGCACCCCTGCCCCTGCTGCCCGCCGATGTTCCTCAAGATAGTCTCGGCGACCCCCGAATTCATTTACGCCCGGGACGACAGGACGGTCTATGTCAACCTGTTCATCGGCAGCGATGCCGACATCGCGCTCGGCGACACGCAGGTGCATGTCCGGCAGCAGACCCGATACCCCGTGGACGGAAAGGTCGTCCTCACGCTTACGCCCGAAAAGGCGGCACGCTTCACCGTGAAGGTACGTATCCCGGGCTGGGCCCGCGGCGAGGAAAACCCGTTCGGGTTGTACGTATCCGAAAGCCCGGCCGCGCCGGTGCTCTCGGTGAACGGCACCCCGGTCGAAATCCGCCTCGACAAAGGGTATGCCCTCCTCGACCGGGTCTGGAACCCCGCAGACCGCATCGTGCTGGAACTTCCCGTCGCGCCGCGCCTCGTCCGGGCACATAAAGCCGCCCGGGAACTGGACGGCATGGCCGCCATCGCGGCCGGGCCGCTGGTATACTGCATCGAGCAGGCGGACAACGCGGATTACGCCCGGCTGAGGCTCGACACGGCCGGCAGCATGGAACTCGGATACCGCAGCGACCTGATGGACGGCACGCCGGTCATCACGGGAACGGCCATCGACGGCAAGGGCGCGAAGAGCACCTTCACGGCCATCCCCTACTACGCCTTCGGCAACCGGGGAAACGGCGGCTACCGCGTCTGGCTGCCGACCCGCTGACAACCCGAACAGCGCGGGCACAAAAAAGCACCGGAAAGGTTCGACGCCTTCCGGTGCTTTTTATTCCCGGCCGCCATCCGGCCGCCCGTTCCCGGGATCAGAAGTTGTAACCCAGCGAAACGAAGAAGCTGCCGTTCTTGGCCTTGACCTCGTCGGCATCCTTCAGGATGTTCAGCAGGCCCAGGTCATACCCGAGGCTGACATTGTAATGCTTCCTGAATGTCACGTTGACACCGAAGCGCAGGCCCAGGTCGGAGCGTTTGAACATCGCTTCCTCCTCGGCGCCATCCCCCAGGTCGGTGGACTTGAACAGGTCGGCCTTCTCGCCCTTGAACTTCGCCTTGCCATGGATACCGAACCCATAGAAGACACCCGCCAGGGGCTGTATCGAAACGCTCCTGACATTGAAATGCCAGCTGACCACGACGGGTACCTGCAAATAAAGCATATTGAACTTCACCTTCCCGGACAACTCCTCGTCGAACCCGAAGCCGAAATCGGCCACATTGACCGCTCCGCCGCGCCCCGTCAGATAAAGGCCCGTTTCCAGATAAAGTGGAAGCGCCCGCAGCAGCGGCTGCTGGTAGGCAAAGCCCACATTGTACGACGCACGCGAGTCGAACGAGAAGCTGTTACTGCCCGCGCTCAGGTCGATGCTGGTCACATTCAGTCCGGCGCGCACTCCCATCACGCGGCCCTGGCCGAATGCTGACATGCCGGCGGCAACGGCCAGCAAACAAAGAATAAATTTCTTCATAACTTTAAAATTATGCCCCGGCTCCCGTGAGGCGTTTAAGTTTGGATTGCCGGAATAGGGAACCGCCGCACCCGTTTCCATTCCGGAACGGGAAGCGGGTACCCCGCCATTGTTTCATCGGTTGTAAATATAGGCGCATTATGCGATATCCGGAAATAAAATCAATGAATGCCACCCTTTTTCACACGAAAGCCGCATTTTACAGAACCGCATCCGCCTCCGAGGCCGGAAAACCGGGATTTCGGAACGGCATGGTGCGCATAAGAAAAAGATACGGCTTATTTTTCCGACTTTTTTCTTCGTTATGTCTGATGGAATTTCTACCTTTGCTCGCACAACTCGCATCAAGAAAGGATGAAAGTATTTGAAAGTGTCAAGGAGCTCCGTGCAGAGCTGGACAAGGCGGAGCAGTCGGGAATCGGCTTCGTACCGACGATGGGCGCCCTGCATGCAGGACACCGCTCGCTCGTGGAACGTGCCCGGCGGGAAAACGGCACCGTCGTGGTGAGCGTCTTCGTAAACCCCACGCAGTTCAACGACAAAAACGACCTGAAGCATTACCCCCGCACGCCGGAGGCCGATGCCCGCCTGCTGGAAGAGGCCGGGGCGGATTTCGTGCTGATGCCCTCGGTCGAGGAGATATATCCCCAGCCCGACAGCAGGCAGTTCGATTTCGGACTGATCGACAAGGTGATGGAGGGCGCCACGCGCCCCGGCCATTTCAACGGCGTAGCGCAGGTCGTCAGCCGCCTGTTCGACATCGTGCGCCCCGCACGCGCCTATTTCGGGGAAAAGGATTTCCAGCAGATCGCCGTCATCAAGTCGATGGTGGCCCAGCTGGCGCTCCCCATCGAGATCGTCGAATGCGCGATCATCCGCGGCGAAGACGGGCTGGCCCTCTCGTCGCGCAACACGCTGCTCGACGCAGCGCACCGGGCCGCAGCGCCGCACATCTACGCCACGCTGCACGCCGCAGTGTCCAAATCGCAGGAGATGACACCTGCCCAGCTCAAGGCGTGGGTCACGGCCGAGGTGGAGCGCAACCCGTTGCTGAAGGTCATCTATTACCAGTCGGTCGACGCACGGACGATGCAGGAGGTCGCCACCTGGGACGACTCCCCCCGCATCCAGGGCTGCATCGCCGTACAGGCGGGAGATATTCGTTTAATCGACAACATCTGTATCCGATAATGAAATTCCAGATTGAAGTCATCAAATCCAAAATCCACCGCGTGACGGTCACACAGGCCGACCTGAATTACGTGGGGAGCATCACCATCGACGAGGCGCTGTTGGAAGCCGCCAACATCATCGAGGGCGAGAAAGTCCAGATCATGGACATCAACAACGGAGAGCGTTTCGAAACCTATGTCATCAAGGGCGAACGCGCAAGCGGCTGTATCTGCCTCAACGGCGCCGCCGCACGCAAAGTACAGGTGGGCGACGTCATCATCATCGCATCCTATGCGCTGATGGATTTCGAGGATGCCAAGCAGTTCAAACCCTGGGTCATCTTCCCCGACACGGCTACCAACCATCTGATCGGATAACGCATCCGGAACCGCCGGCCGGAAAGGCCGGAAAAGTAAAAAATCTCCCCTAAAGGGAGATTTTTTTGCTATAAATGTTTATATTTGTCGATGTTAACGGTCTTTTTTATCCCGGATATATGGACATCGCGCTTTCCGTACTTGCATTCCTGTTCTCGATCGTCGGCATCATCGGCTGTATCGTCCCGGCCCTGCCGGGCGTGGTGCTCAGTTACGCAGGGCTTCTGTGCGCCTACTTCACCTCCTATTCGCACATGTCGGCTTCTGCCATATGGATATGGCTGGCCATCACCGTGGCCGTCAGCGTGGCCGATTATTTCCTGCCTGCGTGGATGACCCGCAGATTCGGCGGCTCGCGGGCGGGCGCCATCGGGGCCACGGTCGGCGTATTCGCCGGATTTTTCATCTTCCCGCCCATAGGCATCATCCTGGGGCCGTTCGTCGGCGCCGTGGCGGGGGAATTGCTCAACGACCGCGGGGACTTCCCGAAGGCAATCCTCGTAGGCTTCGGTTCCTTTCTCTCGTTCGTCGTCGGCACGGGGCTCAAGGTCGTGGCTGCCGTCGGGATGCTCATACACGTCACGGCCGACACATACCCCGCCGTACGGGACTGGTTCGCAACTCTATTTTAACCCTTTCGATAATGAAAAAACTCCTACTCTTTGCGGTAGTCATCGCAGCGATGCTGGCCGCGGCTTGTTCTAATTCTAAGTACAAGTACGAAACAGTGAAGGGCGATCCGTTGAACACCAAAATCTACACCCTGGACAACGGGCTGAAAGTCTATATGAGCGTCAACAAGGAGACGCCGCGCATCCAGACCTACATCGCCGTGAACGTGGGCGGCAAGAACGACCCGGCCGAGACCACCGGACTGGCGCACTATTTCGAACACCTGATGTTCAAGGGGACGCAGCAGTTCGGCACATCGGACTTCGCAGCCGAGAAACCGATGCTCGATGAGATCGAAAACCTCTTCGAAGTTTACCGCAAGACCACCGACGAGGCCGAGCGTGCGGCGATCTACCACCGCATCGACTCGATCAGCTACGAGGCTTCGAAAATCGCCATCCCTAACGAGTACGACAAACTGATGTCGGCCATCGGCGCCAACGGCACCAATGCTTTTACGTCGCAGGACATGACCGTATACGTCGAGGACATCCCTTCGAACGAGATCGACAACTGGGCCAGGATCCAGGCCGACCGGTTTAAGAACCCCGTGATCCGCGGCTTCCACACCGAGCTGGAGACTATTTACGAGGAGAAGAACATGTCCCTGACGCAGGACAGCCGCAAAGTCTGGGAGGCCATGGACGCCGCCCTGTTCCCCCACCATCCCTACGGCACGCAGACCGTACTGGGTACACAGGAACACCTGAAGAACCCCTCGATCACCAATGTCAAGAATTACCACAAGACTTACTACGTGCCCAACAACATGGCCGTCTGCGTATCGGGTGATTTCGATCCCGACGAAATGGTCGCCACGATCGAAAAATACTTCGGCGACATGCAGCCGAACCCCAACCTGCCGAAGCTGCACTTCGAGCCCGAACAGCCGATCACGGCTCCCGTCGTGAAGGAAGTATACGGGCTGGAAGCCGCCAATGTGATGCTGGGATGGCGCCTGCCGGGTGCGACCGACCCGTCGACCGACGTGGCGAACATCGTGGGCTCGGTACTTTATAACGGCCAGGCCGGACTGATCGACCTCGACCTCAACCAGCAGCAGAAGGTGCTTTCGGCATACGGCTACGCATCGTCGCAGCCCGATTACGGGACGTTCCTGGTAGCAGGCCGCCCGAAGGCCGGGCAGTCGCTCGACGAAGTACGCGACATGCTGCTGTCCGAAGTGGCCAAGCTGCGCAACGGGGATTTCGACGAAAGCCTGATCGAGGCGACCATCAACAATTACAAGATGCAGATGATGCGTTCGTTCGAAGAGAACGAAAGCCGCGCGATGCTCTACGTCTACTCGTTCATCAACGGCGCCGACTGGGCCGACGAAGTGCAGCAGCTCGACCGCATGTCGAAGATCACCAAGCAGGACGTCGTGGACTGGGCCAACAAATACCTCGGCCCCGAAAGTTATGCCATCGTCTACAAGCGTGAAGGCAAAGACCCCAACGAGCAGAAGATCGCAGCCCCGAAGATCACGCCGATCGTGACCAACCGCGACTCGCAGAGCGAGTTCCTCACCGAGATACAGAACTCGAAGGTCGAGCCTATCGAGCCGGTATTCGTGGACTACAAGAAGGACATGTCGCAGTTCGAGGCGCAGAAGGGCGTCAACGTGCTGTATAAGAAAAACGAAACCAACGACATCTTCACGCTGATCTACGTATTCAACACGGGTACGGAGAACGACCCGGCACTCAACCTCGCCTTCGACTACCTGAGCTACCTCGGAACGGACAAGATGAGCGCCGAGCAGATCGCATCGGAGATGTACGCCATCGCCTGCTCGTTCGGCCTGAGCGCCGGAACCAACCAGAGCTGGATCGAGATATCGGGCCTGAGCGAGAACATGGGCAAGGCGATGGAAATCGTCGAAGGGCTGATCGCCGGGGCGCAGCCCAACGAGGAGATCCTGCAAAACCTCAAGGGCGACATGATAAAGAGCCGCGCCGACGCCAAGCTCAACCAGAGCCGTTGCTTCGGAGCGCTCCAGCGCTACATGATCTACGGCAGCGATTTCATCCGCCGCACCACGCTCACCGACCCGGCATTGCAGGGGCTGACCTCGGAACAGCTGCTCGCAAAGATCGGCGACCTGATGGGCAAGCAGCACGAGGTGCTCTACTACGGCCCGCAGGACGAGGCCGAAGTGAAAGCCGCCCTGGCCGCACACCACAAGGTGGCAGCCGACCTCCAGCCGCTGGAAAAAAAGTTCAGCACGCTGCAACCCACCGATGAAAACAAGGTCATGCTTGCCCAGTACGACGCCAAGCAGCTCTACTACATGCAGTATTCGAACCGCGGCGAGAAATTCGACCTTGCAGCCGACCCGCAGATCACCCTCTACAACGAGTATTTCGGCGGAGGCATGAACACCATCGTCTTCCAGGAGATGCGCGAAGCCCGCGGCCTGGCTTACTCGGCATGGGCCAACCTCGCCATCCCGACCAACGCCAAGGGCGACTATTACTACATGGCCTTCATCGCCACGCAGAACGACAAAATGCAGAAGGCCATCGAGGCATTCGACGAGATCATCAACAACATGCCCGAATCGGAAAAGGCGTTCGACATCGCCAAGGAGGCCCTTATCTCGCGCCTGCGCACCGAGCGCACGGTGAAGGACGGCGTACTGTGGAGCTACATCCGCATGCGCGACCTCGGCCTGACGGAGCCGCGCGGAAAGCAAATCTTCGAGAAAGCGCAGCAGATGACGCTCGCCGACGTCAAGGCCGCACAGGAAAAATGGGTGAAGGGACGCAAATACGTTTACGGCATTCTGGGCGACATCCAGGATCTCGACCTGAACTACCTCAAGACCCTCGGCCCGATCCAGACCGTGACACAGGAGGAGATTTTCGGGTACTAAACCGCCCCTGCTCCAGGATAACGAAAGCCGCCGGTTCCCCGGCGGCTTTTTCGTGCCCGCTCCCGGCCAAAGTACAAAACGGGCAGTCCGGCAAGCCGGCGGGATCCGAAACAGCGGGAACGGAAACACCGGAAACGCAAGCCACTGGGAAAGGAAAACACCCCTGCCGAAGGTTTTTCCGACAGGGGTGGAATCATAAAACAGGTCTTGACTTCCCGCCCGGCCAGAAACCGGACGGGCGCAGGAAACTTCCCTTTTCGCCGGGGAAGAGCCCCGAAGCCCACGCAGCCTCCTGCCGCTAATAGCGGTAGTGCTCGGCTTTGTAAGGGCCATCGGGATTTACGCCGATATAGTCGGCCTGTTTCCCGGTGAGGTGCGTGAGTTCCACGCCGAGGTTGTCCAGATGCAGGCGTGCCACCTCCTCGTCGAGGTGCTTGGGCAGGCGGTACACGCCCACTTCGAGGTTCTCCTGCCACAGCTCCATCTGCGCAAGGCACTGGTTGGTAAAGGAGTTCGACATCACGAACGAGGGGTGTCCCGTCGCACAACCGAGGTTCACCAGACGGCCTTCGGCCAGCACGAAGATCGAGTGTCCGTCGGGGAAGGTGAACTTGTCGACCTGCGGCTTGATATTGGTCTTAACGGCCCCCGATTTTTCGAGGCGCGCCATCTGGATTTCATTGTCAAAGTGGCCGATGTTGCAAACGATCGCCTGGTCGCGCATCTTCTCCATGTGCTCCAGCGTGATGATGTCGCAGTTGCCCGTGCAGGTGACGTAAATATTGCCTTCGGGGAGTGCGCTCTCGACGGTCTTGACCTCGAAGCCTTCCATGGCGGCCTGCAGGGCGCAGATCGGGTCGATCTCGGTCACGATGACACGTGCGCCGTACGAACGCATCGAACGGGCACAGCCCTTGCCCACGTCGCCGTAGCCGCAGACCACGACCACCTTGCCGGCGATCATCACGTCCGTGGCGCGCTTGATGCCGTCGGCCAGCGACTCGCGGCAGCCGTAGAGGTTGTCGAACTTCGACTTGGTGCAAGAGTCGTTGACATTGATGGCCGGGACGAGCAGCTCGCCGGCCTCCTGCATCTGGTAGAGGCGGTGTACGCCCGTAGTGGTTTCCTCGCTCACACCCTTCCACTCGGCCACCGTGCGGTGCCATTTGTCCTTGTCTTCGGCAAGGATCGTCCTGAGCGTACCGAGTATCACCTCCTCCTCGTAGGACGAAGGCTCATAGTCGAGTGTCGAGGCGTCGTTCTCGGCCTTGTACCCTTTGTGGATCAGCAGCGTGGCATCGCCGCCGTCGTCCACGATCAGCTGCGGGCCCTTGCCACCGGGGAAGGAAAGTGCCATGGCGGTGCACCACCAGTATTCGGGCAGGGTTTCGCCTTTCCAGGCGAAAACGGGAACCCCGGCCTCGGCGATGGCCGCGGCGGCATGATCCTGCGTCGAGAAGATGTTGCACGAGCACCAGCGCACGTCGGCGCCCAACTCGACGAGCGTCTCGATGAGCACGGCAGTTTGGATGGTCATGTGCAGCGACCCCATCACGCGCACGCCTTCCAGCGGCTTCTGCGGGCCGTATTTGCGGCGCACGGCCATAAGTCCCGGCATCTCGTGCTCGGCAATCTCGATCTCTTTACGCCCCCACTCGGCCAGCGACATGTCGGCCACCTTGTAGGGCATTGTCAAATCCAAATACATAGTATTATCTTTTAATTCCAATATATATTCCTTGTCTCTGGCGATCTGCGCCCGCAACTCCCCGATCGTCGCGAAACGACGTTCGTCACGGATCTTACGCACCAGTTCCACGCGCAGCGTACGGCCGTAGAGCGAACCTCCGAACCCGAAGATATGGGTTTCCAGATGGCGGACGGCACCGCCGACCGAAGGGTTGCTTCCCAGGTTGGACATCGCGTCGTAAAGCGTCCCGTCCACCTCCGCGCGGGAATAATAGACCCCGTCCGCGGCCGTCACAGAATCAGGCACGGCCATGTTTGCCGTCGGGAATCCCAACTCGCGCCCGAGCCGGCGTCCGTGTTCCACTACGCCCTCTATCGTCATCCCGGCCATCAGATTTTCTCGGTCAGTTTACGCACCAGCCGGAACTGCGAGAAGAACTCCTTAGCAAAGACACGCAGTACGGTATAGGAAGGGATTGCCAGCAGCATGCCGAGGATTCCGGCCATCGACCCGGCGATGAGGATCACGAGGAAGATTTCGAGCGGATGGGCCTTGACACGCTCGGAATAGAGCGTCGGCTGCAACACGAAATCGTCGATCCCCTTGAGGATCAGGAGCGAACCCGCGATTATAAAAGCAGTATGCCCCACGGTCATCCCCCCGATCGGGGTTACGATACCCACGAAGACGGAAACGATACCGCCGATCAGCGGCCCGGCATAAGGCACCACGTTCATCACGCCCATCACAAGGCCGATGAACGCAGCGTCGGCCGCCTTCATGCCGAAGGCCATCATCGTGAGCGACACGGCGACCATCAGCATCAGGCTTTCCGAGAGGATACCCGTGAAGTAGCGGGCCAGCAGCAGCGTGACGGAATCGAGTGCGCGGGTGATATTCTCGTGGTAACGCTCGGGGAACATGGCCGTCACCATGGCATAGAACAACCCTTCGTCCCGGAGGAAAAAGAAGGTGATGAACGTAATGGAGAAAATGGCGATGACCGACGAGAGCACCACGTTGACGATCGAGGAGAACACCGAATTGAGCGATTCTATGTCGATAATCTGCTTGAGCGCCGATGCGAGCGCCTCCGAGAGGGAGAACGTGCTTTCGGGCACGGCGAAGAACTCATGCAGGTATCCCTGTGCCTGGGCTATCGGCTCCTCGATGCTTTGCACGACGGCGGCGAAATCGAGGTTCGACAGCTGGTAAATCTTATTGAACACAAGCGGCACGAACAGCGAGCACAGCGTGGCCAGCACCACCCAGATGACGATCAGCGTCACCAGCGCAGCCAGCCAGCGGGGCACTTTCCAGCCCTTGATATGCAGCGCCGCGAGGCGTTTCACGAGCGGATTGCCCACGACGGCCAGCACGGCGGATATGAGTATGTATACGACGATCGAACTGAAATACCAGACCAGAAAGAGGACGGCCGCAGCTACGGCCGCGCCCGCGATGAACTTCAGGAAGGTCTGGGGAGTCGTTTTCATCCTTCGAAAGAGGGGTTAAATCTTATGCAGGCGTGCGATGGGGGTCTGCGAACCCACGACCGGATCGCCGATCTCGACCAGCAGTTCGCTGTCCTTGGGGATCAGGACGTCGACGCGCGAGCCGAATTTGATGAAGCCGCAGACGCTGTTCTGCTCCACGGGCTCACCGACTTTCATGTAGGAGATGATGCGGCGTGCAATCAGGCCCGCAATCTGGCGGAAAAGCACCTTCCGGCCGGAGGCCATCCTCACGACGGTCGTCGTGCGTTCGTTCTCGGTCGACGACTTGGGATGCCATGCCACCAGAAAACGCCCCGGATGGTATTTGAAATACTCGACCGTGCCCCCGACCGGCACCCAGTTCATATGGACATTGGTCACGGACATGAAGATCGAGATCTGCAACATCTCCTCCTTCAGGTATTCGGTTTCCTTCACGACCTCCGTCACGACCACGCGGCCGTCGCAGGGAGAGAAAACCAGGTCGGCATCGTGTATCCGCACACGGCGGGGTTCCCGGAAAAACGCGACGATAAAGAACCAAAACAACAGCAAAAGCACGGCGCTCACCCACAACAGCGAAATATTCGAATCGCTGACCAGCAGGTGATAGATCAGCCAAAATATAAATACACAGACGGCACCCGAGATACAGATAATCTTGTAGCCTTCCTTATTTATCCTCATAACTCTTTTTTAGGTTTGCAGTTACATCACAAAAAGCATATAGACGAATACGAACGGCGCCGAGAGCAGCATGGCGTCGAAACGATCGAGCACCCCGCCGTGGCCGGGGATCAGCCGCCCCGAATCCTTAACGCCGGCAGCCCGCTTGAACATCGACTCCACCAGGTCGCCCAGCACGCCCGAAACGGCGGCGACCAGTGCCAGACCGGCCCAAACCCACATATTCCCGTCCAGCATCCGTGCAGCCACGATGCCCATGACGACGGCACCGGCGATCCCGCCGAAGAACCCCTCCCAGGATTTCTTGGGCGAAAGGCGTTCGCAAAGGCGGTGGCGTCCGACGGACATCCCCACCAGGTAGGCGAAGACGTCGTTGGCCCAGATGATGAAGATATAGGCGACCATGATCCACGGGTTCCAGGTATCGCTGCCGACGATCGGGATATAGCACATCAGCGACAGGGGCAATGCCACGTAGCAGATTCCCATGATCGTCGTGCCGATCCCGGAGGCCGGGTTTTCACCCCTGCGGTAGAGTTCGCAGATGAACATGGCGGGCAGGAGCAGCAACAGGAACGCCAGCCCGCAGCCGAAGGCCTGCCGGGCGTCGCCGAGAATCTCGATGTCGTCCGAGACGAACGCTAAATTGAGCGCGAAAAGCACGATACCCGCAACAAGCCCTACGACTCTCTGCGGCGCATTGCCTTGTTTCCCGGCCAGCGTATAGAACTCGTACATGCCGCCCACGAGCAGCGCCGCGAGCAACGCGCCGAAGCTCCACTGCGACCAGACGATCGCCCCCAGTACCACCGCTGCCAGGACAAGGCCGCTCAGCGTGCGTACCACGAGGTTTTTCATAGTTTCATTCATCAGTTAATGCGGGTTAGGTGTCTTATTCGGTCTTGGAAATCGCGGCGGCCGTATTGCCGTCGGCAGGGGCTTCGGGCGTCTCCGTCTGTACAACCGCGGGAGCGCCCTCTTCCGGGGCGGGCTTCGCCGCCAGGGCTGCAGAAGCCTCGGGCTCCCCCTTCGCGGCGGCTCCGTCAGCCTTGACTTTGGCCTCGGCCTCCTTCTGCTCACGCAGGATGTCCTTCTTGCGGCGGCCGAAGATACGCTCCACGTCCTCGGTGAAGACCACTTCGCGCTCCAACAACAGTTCGGCCAGCTCTTTCAGGCCGTCGGCATGCTCACGGAGCACTTTCTCGGCCATCTCGTAAGCCTTCCCGATGACGAGTTTGGCCTCGGCGTCGATCTGCTGCGCGGTCAGTTCCGAATAGGGCTTCGTGAACGCCATGTCGCTCTGCCCCGTGGAATCGTAATAGCTCAGCGTCCCGACGTTTTCGCTCATGCCATAATAGGCTACCATGGCATAGGCCTGCTTGGTGACACGTTCCAGGTCATTGAGCGCCCCGGTCGATATTTCGCCGAAGGTCAGCTGCTCCGAAACACGTCCGCCGAGCGTGGCGGCCAGCTCGTCCATCATCTGCTCGCGCGTGGTGATCTGCCGCTCTTCGGGCAGGTACCAGGCTGCGCCGAGCGCCTTGCCGCGCGGGATGATCGTCACCTTGATCAGCGGGCTGGCATTCTCGAGTATCCAGCTCACCGTGGCGTGGCCCGCCTCGTGGTAGGCGATCACACGCTTTTCCTCGTCGGTGATGATCTTATTCTTGCGTTCGAGGCCGCCCACGATGCGGTCGATGGCTGCCAGGAAGTCCTCCTTCGAAATGAATTTCTTGTTGTGGCGCGCAGCGATCAGCGCGGCTTCGTTGCAGACATTTGCAATGTCGGCACCCGAGAATCCGGGGGTCTGGCGGGCCAGGAACGACCGGTCGAGCTGAGGATCGAGCTTCAGCGGACGCAGGTGGACGTTGAAAATCTCCTCACGTTCCTTGACGTCGGGCAATCCCACCTCGATCTGGCGGTCGAAACGGCCGGCGCGCATCAGCGCCTTGTCGAGGATGTCGGCACGGTTCGTGGCCGCAAGGACGATCACGCCCGTATTGGTCTGGAAGCCGTCCATCTCCGTGAGGAGCTGGTTGAGCGTATTCTCCCGCTCATCGTTGCCCGAGAACCCGGCATTCTTGCCGCGGGCGCGGCCGATGGCGTCGATCTCGTCGATGAAGACGATGCACGGCGCCTTCTGCTTGGCCTGCTCGAAAAGGTCGCGGACACGCGAGGCGCCCACGCCGACGAACATCTCCACGAAGTCGGAACCCGAAATCGAGAGGAACGGCACGTTGGCTTCGCCTGCGACGGCCTTCGCCAACAGGGTCTTACCCGTCCCCGGAGGGCCTACGAGCAGCGCTCCCTTGGGAATTTTGGCTCCCAACTCCTTATATTTGTCGGACTTCTTGAGGAAATCCACGATCTCCATGATCTCGACCTTGGCCTCCTCCAGCCCGGCCACATCCTTGAACGTGACGCGTTTGGAGTTATCCTTGTCGAACACCTGCGCCTTGGCCTTGCCCACGTTCATGATGCCGCCGCCCGCACCGCCTCCGGCACCGCGCGACATCGAACGCATGACGAAAATCCACACGCCGATAATCAGCACCCACGGCAGCAGGTTGATCAGCACGTTCGTCCAGTCGTTGGCCTTGTTTTCATAGACCACGGGAACGACTTGCCCGGACTGCTGCTCGGCGGCTTTCAGGTCTTCACGGAACGAGTCGACCGACCCGATCGTGAAGAGGAGCTGCACACCCGTCTCGGGAAGCCGGCGAAAGCGTTTGTCTACCGTATCCCTGCGGTACTGCTCGACCGCTTCTTTTTTCAGGAATACCTGCGCCTGGTCGCGGTTGACGACCTGGATCTTCTCCACCTCGCCCTTTTCGACCATCCGTTCGACGGTAGCCCAGTCGCTGGGCACGGGCGTGTCGTTGACATCCCCGAAGACGTAGTAGCCGATAATGAACGCGCCGATCAGACCGTAGAGCCACAGCATCGACGGTCGCGACATGTTCATATTCATCTTATTATTGTTCTTGCGTTGATTTGCCATATTTAAAATTACTCTTCGTATTCATATTTGGTCATCGGCGCATCAGCCCACAACTCTTCGAGCCGGTAAAACCCGCGCAGTTCGGTCTGGAAAATGTGCACCACCACGTCCACATAGTCCATGGCGATCCACACGGCATTCTGCTGCCCCTCGATACGCCAGACCTTTTCGCCCAGCACTTCGAGCACCTTCTCTTCGATGCCCGCGGCGATGGCCCCTACCTGCGTCGTGGAATCGGCGTTGCACACAATGAAACGGGAACATATCGCCCCGTCAAACCCCGAAAGGTCGAGCGATACAATATTCTTACCCTTTTTATCTTCAATCGCACCAACGATAGTTTCGATCAGTTTATCCATAAATAGTCAATAGGTGTCTATAACCTTGCAAAGGTACGAAAAGAGAATGATATTTGAAAATTAAGCCCCGTAAAAAAGCAGCCGGACGGGCGACAATCGCAGAAGTCCGCACTTTTATCCGCCACAGCGCCGTTACGGCGGATTAATTCTTAATATGCCCGAACCCCTCCCCTGTAAACGGCGGGTGCCCGGCAATCGTATCGCCGGGCACCCTGCCGTTTACAGGCATCCGCCTACCCCTTTACTTCGGGTATATTGGCCATGATCGTGTCGGTCAGAGCCTTGATGATCGAACTCTTGACGTACGTGCGGCGTACCGCCACGGCGATCTTACGCGACGTGGCGCCTTTGGCGAGCATCTTCAGCCGGTCGTGGTGATCCGCGGGGATGTACTCGATGGCCATTTCGGGGATGATCGTCAGGCACGACGTGCAGTCGACGATGCGCATCAGCGTATCGAGCGACCCCGATTCGAAGGAGTAGTGCGACGGCATGTCGCGCTTGGCCTGGCACAGCTCAATGATCTGGTCACGCATACAATTTCCGGCGCTCAGGATCACCAGGTCTTTCAGGTCGATGTCCTCGATGCGGATGTTCTGCCGTTCGTACAACGGGTTTTCGGGCGAAACATAGGCGAAAAACCGGTCGTTGAAAAGCTCCTGTTCGAGAATGCCGTCACCACACGTGCCGCTGGCGACCAGCGCCGCGTCGATCCGGTCGCGCTTGAGCGCCTCGACGATGTCCGAAGTGACCATCTCCGAGATTTCCAGCTCCACCTTCGGATAATCGCGCACGAAATCCGGGATGAACTTGTGCAACAGGTAGGGCGCAATGGTCGGGATGACGCCCAGACGCAGTTTACCCGAAGTTTCGCCCTTCAGTTCGGCGACCGACTCGCGGATATTGTTGTAGGCCCGCAGCGTTTCCCGGGCGCGATCCAGCACCACTTCGCCGGCCTCGGTCGGGATCACGGGTTTCTTCGAACGGTCGAGCAGCACGACGCCCAGCTCCTCTTCGAGCGCCTTCACCTGCATGCTCAGCGACGGCTGGGTCACGAAACAATGCTCTGCGGCCAGCGAAAAACTACCGCAGTTCGCCACCGCCAGGAGGTATTCAAGTTGAATTATAGTCATAGCAGCCGATTATTTCAATACACAAAAATATAAAATAAATCTATAACAGACAACTTTATTAGGTCACCCGCGCGGTTTTTCGTAAGTTTGTCCACAAAATATATAAAGTTTTATGGGAAAGATCATTCTTACCGGCGACCGTCCTACGGGCCGGCTCCACTTGGGACACTACGTCGGTTCCCTGCGCCGCCGCGTCGAACTGCAGGAATCGGGCGAATTCGAACGCATATTCATCATGATAGCCGACGCGCAGGCCCTGACGGACAACGCCGACAACCCCGAGAAAGTGCGCCAGAACATCATTGAAGTGGCGCTCGACTACCTTTCGGTCGGCCTCGATCCGAAAAGGTCTACCCTTTTCATCCAGTCGCAGATCCCGGAGCTCTGCGAGCTCTCGTTCTACTATATGAACCTGGTGACCGTGCAGCGCCTGCAACGCAACCCGACCGTGAAGGCCGAGATTCAGCTGCGGGGCTTCGCCGAAGGCGCCGCCGAGGGCGACACGCAGCAGAAGCAGGGCATCCCCGTGGGCTTCTTCACCTACCCCATCAGCCAGGCGGCCGACATCACGGCATTCAAGGCCACGACCGTCCCTGCGGGCGAAGACCAGGAGCCGATGATCGAACAGACCCGCGAGATCGTCCACAAGTTCAACACGGTATACGGCCCGGCACTCGTCGAGCCCGAGATCCTGCTGCCGGAGAATGCGGTCTGCATGCGTCTGCCGGGCACCGACGGCAAGGCCAAGATGTCGAAATCGCTCTGCAACTGCATCTACCTCTCGGACAGCGCCGACGAGGTGAAGAAGAAAGTCATGGGAATGTATACCGATCCCGACCACCTGCGCGTCGAAGACCCGGGCAAGGTGGAGGGCAACACGGTGTTCACCTACCTCGATGCCTTCAGCCGCCCCGAGCATTTCCCGAAATATCTGCCCGACTACCCGTCGCTGGACGAGCTGAAGGCGCATTACCGCCGCGGCGGCCTGGGCGACGTGAAGGTCAAGAAATTCCTGATCGCCGTGCTCAACGAGACGCTGGAGCCGTTCCGCGAACGCCGCAAATACTACGAAGGCCGCATCGAAGAGGTCTACGAGATTCTCCGCACCGGTTCGGAGGCAGCCCGGCAAATGGCCTCGCAGACACTCGACGACGTGAAGCGCGCCATGAAAATCAACTATTTCGACGACAAACGGCTCATCGCCGAACAAGCCGAGCATTTCGCTCGCAAACAATAGGATGCAGTTACGCACCGAGCATATCTACCGCGAGTTCCTCCGCCTGACCCGGCGGTTGAGCAACAGCCAGATCATGATGCTGCTGGCTGTCGTGGTCGGTATACTCGCCGGACTGGGCACCTACCTGTTCGAAATACTGCTGCACGGCATCAAGAGCGGACTGATACGCTGGTTCCCGGTGGACAGTGCGCATGTCCTGTTCCTGATCTACCCCGCCATCGGCATCATACTCGCCACGCTGTTCGTAAAATACATCGTGCGCGACAATATTTCGGAGGGCGTAACACGCGTGCTCTATGCCATGTCGAGCCGCAATTCACGCATCCCGGGGCACAATTGCTGGACGTCGATCGTAGGCGGCGCCACGACCATCGGGTTCGGCGGTTCGGTGGGCCCCGAGGCACCGATCGTACTGACGGGCGCGGCTATCGGCTCGAACGTCGGGCGGCTGGCGCGCCTCAATTACAAACACACCACGCTGCTGCTCTGCTGCGGTGCCGGTGCGGCGCTGGCGGCCATCTTCAAGGCTCCGATCACGGGCGTGGTCTTCGTGCTGGAGATCCTGATGCTCGACATCACGGCCGGGTCGGTGATCCCGCTGCTGATCGCCTCGATCACGGCCACGACGATGGCCTTCATGCTGCGCGGCTTCGACCCCATACTGGCCGTGACGCTCCAGCCGCAGGACGCCTTCGAGCTGTGGCAGATACCGCTTTTCATCCTGCTAGGCGTATGCTGCGGGCTGATGTCCTGGTATTTCACCTCGACCAACCTGCGCGTGGGCAACTTCTTCCGTAAGATCGACAGCCAATATAAGAAATGGCTCGTCGGCGGCGCCGTGCTGGGCATCCTGATCTTCATCTTCCCGCCGCTCTACGGCGAGGGCTACGAAGGGTTCATGTCGCTGATGCACGGCCGCGCACAGGAGTTGTTCGACAATTCGCTCTTCTACCGGTTCCGGGAGATCGATTGGGTGGTCATCCTCTTCGTCATCGCCACGATGTTCTTCAAGGTCATTGCCATGGCCTCGACCAACGCCGCAGGCGGCGTGGGCGGAACCTTCGCGCCGTCGCTGTTCGTGGGGGCGTTCACGGGGGCTTCGATCGCCCTGCTGTGCAATGCATTTTTCGACTGGGACGTCTCGGTCGTCTCGTTCACGCTGGTGGGCATGGCCGGCGTGATGTCGGGCGTGATGAAGGCGCCGCTGACCTCGATCTTCCTCATCGCGGAGCTTTCGAACGGCTACGGGCTGTTCATCCCGCTGATGATCACGGCCTGCATCTCGTTCGCCGTGGACTACTACCTCGACCCCGACTCGATCTACACCAAGCAACTGCGCCAGCGGGGCGAACTGCTCACGCACGACAAAGACCAGTCGGTATTCGTCTTCCTGAAGCTCGACGATCTGATGGAGACCGATTTCCTGCGCATCAAGGAGAATTTCACACTGGGCGACATCGTGCACATCATCTCGACGGCACGCCGCAACATCTTCCCCGTGATCGACAACTTCGGACACCTGCTGGGCGTCGTCCAGCTGGACGACCTGCGCGAGGACATGTTCAAACACGAAAAATACGGGCACCCGATCTCCGACTACATGATCCAGCCCCCGGACAAAATCCTCGAACACGAGTCGATACAGGGTGTCATGGAGAAATTCGAGGACAAGCATACCTGGATGCTGCCCGTGGTCGACAAACAAAACCGCTACCTGGGCTTCATTTCCAAATCGCGCATCTTGAACGCCTACCGCGAACAATTGGTGAAGATACAACAGTAAACCGGGGTTTAGCGCCGTATCTTCGCTACAATGCCCATAATCACTCCGAACCTCCCGTTGAAAAGGGAGGCTTTCCCCGACGATAAACCTACGGCAATATGACGACAGAAAATCCCTACCCCTGGGCCGACGGCATGGACTGCGCGGTTACGGTATGCGACACCGGGGGCACGATCCTCTACATGAACGACAAGGCGCGCACGACCTTCGCACGGCACGGCGACATGGTCGGCAAAAACCTCTTCGACTGCCACGGCGAGCGGTCGCGCGAAATCATCCGCCGCCTGCTCGCCGACGGGGGCACGAATGTCTATACGATCGAGAAAAACGGCGTCCGCAAAATGATCTACCAGACAGCCTGGCGCGTGGACGGCGTCGTGGGCGGACTGGCAGAAATCTCGATGGAGATTCCCGCCGAAATGCCGCATTACATCCGCAACTGATCCCGGAAAGGAGAAGCACCAGGGGTGCAGGGGTTCCCCGAGCCGTGTTACGACTCCGGGATTCCAAATCTTGGATTTCGATTTCCGGATTACGCCTCCGTATCCGGAATTCCGCATGCAGCCTCCATCCCATACCCGATTCCCGGGGTTCAGGGTGTGCGTGCCCGGGAATTCGGGATACGTACGGAGCCGCCCTGCGCAATTCCGCCCCGGTAAATCATACCGCCGAACAAAATTTTTAGAGGGTCTAAAAGACCCTCTAATTTTTATGCCGCAAAAATTTTGTCGTGTTTATTTGCTAAAATGTAAAATATACTTTACATTTGTCCTGTCTCAAACCTTTAAACAACCACGTTATGACAAAGGAATTACTACTTCCCCACAGTTTTAAGAAAATCGGCTGGGTCATCCTGATCCCGACGTTGCTGTTGGGCGTACTGATGCTCATCGACGGCTTCAACGGCTACCCGACCTACCTGATGCCGGCCCAAGGAACGGCCTGCTACGAAACGCTCTGCTCGGCAACGACAGGCCGTGCGCTGAACAACATCGCTCTGGTGGGCATCTGCATCGGCGGGATATTCGTAGCCTGCTCCCGCGAACGGATCGAGGATGAAATGATCTCCCGCATACGGCTGAACGCCCTGCTGACGGCACTTTACGTCAACTATGCCCTGCTTATCGCCACGGCGCTATGCACCTACGACCTCAGTTTCCTCTACGTCATGATCTACAACCTGCTCACCATGCTGCTGATATTCCTCGCGGTATTCCGCTGGAAACTGTGGCGCCTGAAACACGCGGTCGCAGATGAAGAATAGGATCCGGGTCGAACGCGCCGAAGTGCGCATGACCCAGCAGCAGTTGGCCGATGCCATCGGCGTAAGCCGCCAGACCGTAAACGCCATCGAGGCCGGGCGCTTCGTCCCCTCGACGGTACTGGCACTGAAGATCGCCCGGATCTTCGGCAAACCCGTCGAACAGGTTTTCCAGCTCGAAGAGGGGGACTGACCGCGGAGACATACCGGCAGACAAGACACGAGGGGACGGTACCGCATGGTACCGTCCCCTTTGTTTTCACGGCAGGCGCTCCGTTCCGAACAGACCGTCCCCGTCTATGCGGCGTGACGCAGTTGCGAAAGCCCTATAACTTGATGTCGTAAATCTGGATCACGCCCTGCAACTTCCCTGCATCGTCGGTGACGAGCAGCGACGTGACCTTGTTACGGGTCATCATCTTCTCGGCCTCGATCAGTTTCTTATCCGCGGAGATGGTTTTCGGGTTGGGCGTGGCGATATCGGCGGCCTTGATATTGAAAAACTCGGCGCGGCGGCGCTCCATCGCACGGCGCACGTCGCCATCGGTCACGATGCCCTCGATCCTCTCGCCGTCGCAGATGATGATGAGCCCCAGCCCGCCCTTGCTGATGGCGTGGATCATATCCGTCGCCGAGCAGTCGGGCGCCACGACTGGGAGGTCGTGCGAACGCATCACGTTGCCCACGGTCATCAGCAGGCGCCGCCCGAGGCTGCCGCCCGGATGCAGGCGTGCGAAATCGACGCTCGTAAAGCCCCGCATCTGCATGAGCGACACGGCCAGCGCATCGCCCATGGCGATCTGCGCCGTGGTCGAGGTCGTCGGCGCGAGGTGCAGGATGCAGGCTTCCTCTTCGACGCTCACGTCGAGATGGATATCGGAATTCTTCGCCAGCGCCGATTCGGGGTTGCCCGTCATCGACACCAGCTTGTTGCCGTTGGAGTGGATGAAAGGCACGATCTTCAGGATTTCGTCGGTCTCGCCCGAATAGGAGAGCGCCAGCACGACGTCGTCCTTCGAGATCATCCCCAGATCGCCGTGGAAGGCCTCGCCGGGATGCAGGAAGAAACTCGGGGTTCCGGTCGAGGCCAGCGTCGCGGCGATCTTGCGCCCGACGAGCCCCGACTTGCCCATGCCGGTGACGATGCATTTGCCGCTGCATGCGAGGATCAGCTCCACGGCATCGGCGAAATTGTCACCCAAGGTCTCCTTCATGTGCTTGAGCGCCAGCATCTCGGTATTGATGGCCTTGCGGGCCAGGTCGAGGATCTGCGCTTTGGTGGTATCGGTCATTATAGCAAGGTTTTAATGAGATTCTCCAGATCGTCGAGTTGCAACATGTTGGGGCCGTCGCTCCTGGCGCAGTCGGGGCAGGGGTGCACTTCGAAGAAGAAGCCGTTGGCACCGAACGCCCGGGCCGCCCGGGCCATGGCCGGCACGAACTCGCGGTTGCCTCCCGTCGTACCGCCCGCACCGCCGGGACGCTGCACCGAATGGGTACAATCCATCACCACGGTCTGCGCGATGCGCAGCATGTCGGGGATATTGCGGAAATCGACCACCAGATTGTTGTAACCGTAGATATTGCCGCGTTCGGTGAGCCATATTTCCGAAGCCCCCGCATCGCGCGCCTTCTCATAGGGGTACTGCATGTCCAACCCCGAAAGGAACTGCGCCTTTTTGATATTCACGGTCTTGCCCGTCCTGGCCGCGGCGGTGAGCAGGTCGGTCTGCCGGCAGAGGAAGGCCGGGATCTGGATCACGTCGACGACCTCGCCCACGGGTGCGGCCTGCCACGCCTCGTGGATGTCGGTCAGCAGGCGCAGCCCCCACTTCGCCCGCACGTCGGCGAGCATACGCAACCCCTGTTCGAGTCCGGGGCCGCGGAACGAGGAGATCGAGGTGCGGTTGGCCTTGTCGAACGAGGCCTTGAAGATAATATCCGTCCCGAGGGCCTTGTTGATCGCCACGAGGCGTTCGGCCACGGTGTCGAGCAACTCGGCGGATTCGATGACGCAGGGGCCGGCGATGAATTTCATAGCTGTCATTTTATAAATTCCGGATGGTGTGACAAAAACTCCTCGGCACGTGCGAGGTCTTGGGGCGTGTCGATGCCGATGGTCTCGACGTCGGTGATGCCCACGCCGATCCTGTAGCCGTTTTCAAGCCAGCGGAGCTGCTCGAGCGACTCGGCCTTTTCGAGCGTGGACTGCGGCAGCGCCGTGACGGCACACAGCACCTCCGTGCGGAAGGCATAGAGGCCGAGGTGCTTGTAGAACGTATGGTGCGCAAGCCACTGCGAGCGTTCGACGCCGCGCAGGTAAGGGATGACCGAACGCGAAAAATAGATGGCCCGCGACTGCGCATCGAGCACCACCTTCGGCGAATTGGGGTTTTCCAGCGCGGCCAGGCCGTCCGCTTCGGCAAAGGGTTTCACGAGCGTGGCGATGTCCGTCGCGGGATCGTCGAAGCAGCGCTTCACGGCTTCGAGCTGCGACGCCCGGATGAAAGGCTCGTCGCCCTGCACGTTGACGACCACGTCGTAGGGCTTTCCCTGCCTGAGGTAGGCTTCCCAGCAGCGATCCGTGCCGCTCTTATGGTCTGCCGAGGTCATCTCGGCCTTGCCGCCGAACGCCACTACGGCATCGTAAATCCGCTCGTCGTCCGTGGCGACCACGGCATCGTCCAGTACGCCCGCCACCTGCTCGTAGACCCGCCGGATAACGGGTTTCCCGCCCAGCACGGCCAACGGTTTGGCCGGGAAGCGGGTCGACGCATACCGCGCCGGTATGATTGCGATAAATTTCATCGGCAGAGGAATTGATCCATAAAATTAAAAAAGTAAAAGGTGAAAAACAAAACTTTCCACCTTTTACTTCTTTCGGGCCGCTATATGAGCGCCTGTTTCAGCACTTCGTCGTTGGTCTTCACGTAATGGAAGGTCAGTCCGTCGATGTATTCGGGCTTGATCTCGGCGATGTCCTTGCGGTTCTCCTCCGAGAGGATCAGCTCGTTGATCCCGGCGCGTTTGGCCGCCAGAATCTTCTCCTTGACGCCGCCCACCGGCATCACACGGCCGCGGAGCGTCGTCTCGCCCGTCATGGCGATGCGATCCCGGACTTTCCGCCCCGTGTAGGTCGAAACGATCGAGGTCACCATCGTAATGCCGGCCGAAGGGCCGTCCTTCGGGATCGCACCCTCGGGGACATGGATGTTGATGTCGTTCTTCTCGAACAGTGCGGGGTCAATGCCCAGCTCCTTGCTGTGCGCCATCACCCACTCGTGGGCGATCGTAGCGGACTCCTTCATCACATCGCCCAGGTTACCCGTAAGGCTGACCTTGCCCTTGCCGGGCGTCAGCACCGACTCGATGTAGAGGATGTCGCCGCCGACCTCCGTCCAGGCCAGGCCCGTCACAACGCCTGTCATGCCGCCCACCTCGTACTCCTCCTTGAGGAACTTGGGCATGCCGAGGATCTTTTCGACCTCCCGGGCCGAAACCTCCGGGGCAAACACCTCGTCGAAGGCGATCTGCTTGGCACGGGCGCGGGCGATCTTGGCCAGCAACTTGTCGAGCGAGCGGACACCCGACTCGCGGGTATAGCCGGCGATGATGCCTTCGACTACCTCGGGGGCCATCGTGAGCTCCTGCTCCTTGATGCCGTGCGCCTCGCGCTGCTTGGGCAGCAGGTGGTCGAGGGCAATGCGCACCTTCTCCTCGATCAGGTAGCCGGGGATATTGATCATCTCCATGCGGTCGCGCAGCGCCGGTGCGATGTTGGCGATATTGTTGGCCGTGGCGATGAACAGCACTTTCGACAGGTCGTACTCCATGTCGATGTAGTTATCGTGGAAGGTGGTGTTCTGCTCCGGGTCGAGCACCTCGAGCAGCGCGCTCGACGGGTCGCCGTGGTTCGAAACGGTCACCTTGTCCACCTCGTCGAGGATGATGACCGGGTTCGACGAACCGCACCGCTTGATAGTCTGGATGATCCGTCCCGGCATGGCGCCGATGTAGGTGCGGCGATGCCCGCGGATTTCCGACTCGTCGTGCAGGCCGCCGAGCGAGATACGCCCGAACTTGCGGCCCAGCGCCGCCGCCACCGACTTGCCCAGCGAGGTCTTACCCACACCCGGAGGGCCGTAGAGGCAGAGTATCGGGGATTTGAGGTCGCCCTTGAGCTTGATGACGGCCAGGTGTTCGAGGATACGCTCCTTGACCTCCTCCAGCCCGAAATGGTCGCGGTCGAGCTGCTCGCGCGCGCAATTCAGATCGAGATTGTCCTTGGTTACCTCGTTCCACGGGAGTTCCAGCAGCAGTTGCAGGTAGGTCATCTGCACCGAATATTCGGCCACGGCGGGATTCAACCGCTCGACCTTCTGCAACTCTTTCTCGAAGGTTTCGCCGACCTCCTTGGGCCAGTTCTTCTTCTTGGCCTCCTCGCGCATCTTCTCGATGTCGGCATCGGCGCCGTCGCCCAGTTCGTCCTGGATCGTGCGCATCTGCTGCTGCAGGTAATAGTCGCGCTGCTGCTTGTCGATCTCCTGCTTCACGCGCTCCTGTATCTGGTTCTTCAGCTCGGCCAGCTGCTGTTCGCGGATCAGTATTTCGAGCAGCTTGCGGGCACGGGCCAGCAGGCCGGGGGCCTCCAGCAACGACTGGCGGTCTTCGTCCGTAAGCTCCATGTTCGAGCAGATGAAATTGATGATGCCGCGCTTGGAGTCGATGTTCTTGATGGCGAAGGCCGCCTCCTTGGGCATCGACGGCGAGACGTTGATGATGTTGAGCGCCACGTCGCGGATCGAATCCACGAGGGCCTCGAACTCGATGCTCTTCAGGTCGGGCGTCGTATCGCGCAGGGCGGTCACCCGGGCCCGGAAATAGGGCTCGGTCGTAATGTATTCGCGTATTTCGATCTTCTCCAGGCCGTTCAGGATCACCGTGAGGTTCCCGTTGGGCATTTCGAGGATTTTGATGATGCGCGCCGCGGTGCCGACCTTGTACATGTCGTCCGGCGCGGGGTCTTCGACGTCGCTCTCGCGCTGCAACACGGCGCCCAGGATGCCGCCTTCGGCATTCACGGCACGTACGAGGCTGATGCTCTTGTCGCGTCCCACGGTGATCGGGGTGATCGCACCGGGGAAGAGCACCGAACTGCGCAGCGTAAGGATCGGGATGATTTCCGGCACTTCGACCTCCTCGGCGACCTCGTCGCCGCCGGTCACGATCGGAATCACGTGGTGTTTGCCGTCGAGCAGCTCGGGAAGCAGGCTCGCATCTTCGACTTCGATGGTTTCGATTATCTTATCTTTTTTACTCATAGTTTACAGATACAAATATATAATGGTGCAAAGGTAACGATTTTTTATAGATATTTATTTTATCTTTGACAGAATGTTAATAACTTTGCAGGCCAAATAACGAAGCAAAACATTCACACCTTTATGCAAATCGCTGATAAATATTCGCCGCAGGAGATCGAACAGAAATGGTACGACTACTGGATCGACAACCGGCTGTTCCATTCGGAACCCGACGGACGCGAACCCTACACGATCGTCATCCCGCCGCCCAACGTGACCGGCATGCTCCACATGGGGCACATGCTCAACAACACGTTGCAGGACGTGCTGATCCGCCGTGCCCGCATGTCGGGCAAAAACGCCTGCTGGGTGCCGGGCATGGATCACGCGTCGATCGCCACGGAGGCGAAAGTCGTGGCGATGCTGCATGAAAAGGGCATCGAGAAGTCGTCGCTTTCGCGCGAGGAATTCCTCGAATACGCCTGGGAGTGGAAGGAAAAATACGGCGGCATGATCCTCAAGCAGCTGCGCAAGCTGGGCGCCTCGTGCGACTGGGAGCGCACCTGCTTCACGATGGACGAACCCCGCACCGAGAGCGTCATCAAGGTATTCTGCGACCTTTACGAGAAAGGCAAGATCTACCGCGGCGTACGCATGGTCAACTGGGATCCCGCGGCGCAGACGGCGCTGTCGGACGAAGAGGTGGTATTCAAGGAGTCGCACGGCAAGCTCTACTACCTGCGCTACCTGGTCGAAGGCTCGGACAAGGCGGTCATCGTCGCCACGACGCGCCCCGAAACGATCCTGGGCGACACGGCGCTGTGCGTCAACCCCAACGACCCGCGCTACGGCTGGCTGCCGGCCGGGGCGCGCGTCATCGTACCGCTGGTGAACCGCGCAATCCCCGTAATCCGCGACGAATACGTCGACATCGAGTTCGGTACGGGCGCGCTGAAAGTGACCCCGGCGCACGACGTGAACGACTACATGCTGGGCGAGAAATACAACCTCGAGGTGATCGACATCTTTAACGACGACGGCACGATCAACGACAAAGTGGGGCTGTACGTCGGCATGGATCGTTTCGACGTCCGCAGGAAGATCGAAGGCGACCTGGCGGCAGCCGGCCTGCTGGAGAAGACCGAGGATTATACCAACAACGTGGGCTATTCGGAGCGCACGGGCGTGGCCATCGAGCCGAAACTCTCGATGCAGTGGTTCCTCTCGATGGGACAGCTGGCCGAACCGGCGACGAAGGCCGTCATGGAGGACGCGATCCGCTTCGTGCCCGAAAAATACAAGAACACCTACCGCCACTGGATGGAGAACATCAAGGACTGGTGCATCTCGCGCCAGTTATGGTGGGGCCAGCGCATCCCGGCCTGGTACCTGCCCCAAGGCGGCTTCGTAGTGGCCCCGACGGCTGGGGAGGCGCTCGAAAAGGCGCGTGCGAAAACCGGCGACGCCTCGTTGCAGCCGTCCGACCTCAGACAGGACGACGACGTGCTGGACACGTGGTTCTCGTCGTGGCTGTGGCCGATTTCGGTCTTCGACGGCATCCGCAACCCCGGCAACAGGGAGATCAGCTACTACTACCCCACCAACGACCTGGTGACGGGCCCCGACATCATCTTCTTCTGGGTGGCGCGCATGATCATGGCGGGTTACGAATACCGCGGCGAAAAACCTTTCGGAAACGTCTATTTCACGGGCATCGTCCGCGACAAGATCGGCCGCAAGATGTCCAAGCAGCTGGGCAACTCGCCCGACCCGCTCGACCTGATCGCCAAATACGGCGCCGACGGTATGCGCATGGCGATGCTCATCTCCTCGTCGGCAGGCAACGACGTGATGTTCGACGAGGCGCTCTGCGAACAGGGACGCAACTTCGGCAACAAGATATGGAACGCCTACCGCCTGGTGAACGGCTGGTCGGCGGACGGCAATGCCGCACAGGACGAGAACAACCGTCTGGCGGTCGCATGGTTCCGCCAGACGCTCGGCGTCGCTTTGCGCCAGATCGCCGACGATTTCGGTTGCTACCGCATTTCGGAGGCGTTCAAGACGACCTACAAGCTCTTCTGGGACGATTTCAGCGGCCTGTACCTCGAGATGGTGAAACCCGCCTACGGGCAGCCGATCGACGCGCCGACGTTCGAAGCCACGCGCACGTTCTTCGACTCCCTGATGCGCGTGCTGCACCCCTTCATGCCCTTCGTGACGGAAGAGATCTGGCAAGACCTCGCCCCGCGCAAAGAAGGCGAGTCGATCACCGTCGCCCCGATGCCCCAGCCAGACGAAATCGACGGACAGTTGCTGGCGCGGTTCGAGCTGGCCAGGGAGGTGATCTCCTCGGTGCGTAACGTCCGCAACCAGAAGAACCTGCCGCAGAAGGAAGCGCTGACGCTCAAGGTGATCGCCGACGAAAACTACCCGGCCGAGTACGCCCCCGTGATGCGGAAAATGGCCAACCTGACGGCCATCGAGACGGTGACGGAGAAAGACCCGGCGGCCGCAGCGTTCATCGTCAAGACGACGCAGTACTTCGTGCCGATGGCGGGCAAAATCGACGCCGAAGCGGAACGACGCAAACTGACGGACGAACTGTCCTACCAGGAAGGGTTCCTCGCGAGCGTAATGAAAAAGCTCTCGAACGAGCGTTTCATGCAGTCGGCCCCCGAGAAGGTGGTGGCCAACGAACGCGCCAAGCAGGCCGACGCCGAGGCCAAGATCGCGGCCATCAAGGCGCAACTGGAAGCCCTTTCGTAAAAAGGACGGACATGCCTTGTCCCGAATTCCTGCGGGGTTCGGGACAGGTACTTTCCACCGCGGCCATGCCGCAGACGAACCATACCCGCACCGCAGGGCCGGGTTTAACGACAACACGATTTGCCGACAATCACCATATATACCGACGGCTCGGCGCTCGGGAACCCCGGGCCGGGAGGCTACGGCGCGGTACTCCTTTCGGGACAGCACCGCAAGGAGCTGTCGCAGGGATTCCGCCTGACGACCAACAACCGCATGGAGCTCATGGCTGTCTGCGTGGCACTCGAGGCGCTCAAGTTCGACGGGTCGGACGTCACCGTGTACTCCGATTCGAAATACGTCGTGGACGCCGTGACGAAAGGCTGGCTCTTCAGCTGGGTGAAAAAGCGGTTCGCCGGTAAGAAAAACCCCGACCTGTGGATGCGCTTCCTGCGCGTGTACCGGCATCACAACGTCCGCTTCGTCTGGGTCAAGGGGCATGCCGACACCGTGGAGAACAATCGCTGCGACCAACTGGCGGTCGCTGCCGCCAACGACAAGGCGCATTTACTGGAAGATACGGGTTACGAACCCTGAAAAGGGGCGGACAGCATGTCTGCCCCTTCGTTTTTTTCGGTTCTAAACTCCCCGGAACTTCGCACTTTTAAGCCGGGAATTCCGAATTTCACATTATTATTCCTATCTTTGTCACGATTATCACATAAACTGCAAATAATCCGCCCGTAATGTTTAAAATATACATGAGGCTTCTGGGTTTCGCCCGACCCATCCGCAAATACGCCATCCCCTATTTCTTCTACTCGCTCTTCTACGCACTGTTCAATTCGCTCACGTTCCTGCTGATCATGCCGATCCTCAAGACGATGTTCGATGCGGATTACACGTTCGTATACGTGGAGAAACTCCCCCCGCTGGCGTTCAACCAGGAATACCTGACGGCGCTGTTCAACTTCACCTATTCGCACCTGTTCAACGAATACAACCCCGAAAACGTCCTGCTGCTGCTGGCCATCGTCACCATCTTCGTGAGCCTGCTGAGCAACCTGTTCCGCTACATGGGCGCATGGACGGTCGAGAACATGCGCACGCGCACCCTGCAGCGCATGCGCAACGAGATGTTCTCCAAAGTCGTGGACATGAACGTGGGCTATTTCAGCGACCAGCGCAAGGGCGACATCATCTCGAAAATCACCTCGGACGTCGGCGTGGTGCAGTTCTGCATCACCAACACCTTGCAGGTGGCTTTCCGCGAACCGTTCCTCATCATCGGCTATACGGTCATGATGGTCGCCATCTCGTGGGAGCTGGCACTCTTCTCGGTGCTTTTCCTGCCCGTCGTGGCACTGATCATCGGCAGCATCGTCAAGCGCCTGCGCCATCCCGCACGCACAAGCCAGCAGCGCATGGGCGAACTGGTCTCGACACTCGACGAATCGCTCTCGGGCATCAAGGTCATCAAGAGCTACAATGCCACGGGCTACGTCAAGCAGAAGTTCTACGACCTGAGCGAAGACCTGGCGCGGCTGACCCTTTCGATGGCCCGCCGCCAGCAGCTGGCTTCGCCGATGAGCGAATTCCTGGGCATCTCGGCCGTAGGCGTCATCCTGGTATTCGGAGGTTCGCTCGTATTCAAGGACGCGCTCAGCCCCGAAGGCTTCATCGCCTTCATCGCCATGTTCTCGCAGATAACGCGCCCGGTGCGCACGTTCATCGACCAGTTCTCCAACATCAACCAGGGTATCGCCGCCGGCGAACGCATCTTCTCGATCATCGACGCCCAGAGCGAAATCCAGGACAAGCCCGGGGCGATCGAACTCGACGGGCTGAAAGACAAGATCGAATTCCGGGACATCCACTTCTCGTACGACGGCAGCCGCGAGGTGATCGAAGGCATCTCGTTCGAGATCAAGCGCGGCGAGACCGTGGCCCTGGTAGGCCCTTCGGGCGGAGGCAAGTCGACCCTCAGCGAACTCATACCGCGTTTCTACGACGTGAAGGCGGGCGACATCCTGATCGACGGGGTCTCGGTGCGCGACTACACGCAGGACAGCCTGCGCGCCCACATGAGCGTCGTGGCACAGGACACCGTGCTTTTCAACGACACCATCGAAGGCAACATCGCCATGGGCAAGGCCGGGGCCACGCACGACGAGATCGTCGAGGCGGCCCGGATCGCCAATGCCGACTGCTTCATACAGGAAGCACCCGAAGGCTACCAGACCAACATCGGCGACCGGGGCGTCAAACTCTCGGGAGGCCAGCGCCAGCGGCTTTCGATCGCACGCGCCGTGCTGAAAAACCCCGAGATACTGATCCTCGACGAGGCCACCTCGGCCCTCGACACGGAGAGCGAAAAACTCGTGCAGGATGCCCTCAACAAGCTGCTCGTCGGCCGCACATCGGTGGTTATCGCCCACCGCCTGTCGACGATTCACAACGCCGACAAGATCATCGTCGTCGACCACGGCCGCGTGGCCGAGCAGGGCACCCACACCGAACTGCTCGCCAAGGGCGGCATCTACGCCAAGCTGATCGAATTGCAGTCGTTCGACTAAAAATGCCGGCATGTACCGATGAGAGGCGAGAAGGAGAAGATGCTGGCGGGCGAATGGTTCGACCCGCATGACGCGGAGCTGACGGCCGACCGCGACCGTGCCACGCGCCTGATGCATCGCCTCAACGTCGAATGCTGCGGCCACGGCGACGACTACCGCACCACACTCGGGGAATTGTGCCCCAACGTCCGCGGGTTCATCCGCGAACCTTTCCACTGCGACTACGGCTACAACATCCACATGGGCGAAGGTTCCTTCGTCAATTTCGACTGCGTTTTCCTCGACCTGGCACCGATACGCATCGGCTGCGGGACGCTCATAGGCCCCAAAGTGCAGCTGCTCACGGCGCACCATCCGTTCGACGCCGCGACACGCGGGACGGCCCTCGAAGCAGGCAAGCCCATCGTCATCGGCGACCACTGCTGGCTGGGCGGCGGAGTGATCGTATGCCCGGGCGTCACGATCGGCGACAGGGCGGTCGTCGGGGCCGGGTCGGTCGTCACACGAGATATCCCCGCGGATTCGGTCGCAGCAGGCAACCCTGCACGTATCATCCGCCCGCTCTAAATATCCCCAGACATCCCATTGCACCATGTTCACACCCGACACCCCTAATTTCCAATCCCTGATGCTCATGCTGGACGCCGCCCACATGGGTTGGTGGAAAGCGGATTTCCAGGCCGGCGAACTGCATGTCTCCGAATATATTGCCAAGCTGCTGGGGCTCGACGGCGACAAAGTCCGGATCGGGCAACTGACACACCTGGTTCGCGAAGACTACCGGATGCCGATCCACAACGAATTCATGGCGCTCAAGGTCGACAGCAAATTCGACAGGACGTTCCCGATCGAACTTCCCGAGGGCGAAGTCTGGCTCCACGCCCAGCTCGTCGGACGGCAGACCGACCCCGCAACGGGTACGCACCTTTTCGGCTACATGCAGCGCGTCCCCGTGCACGACCGGCGCGAAGCAGAAATCCTGACGCTCGAAAACAACTACCACACGGTCGTAAAGGAAAACAAGCATATGGACGTGCTGCTCGACCACCTGCCGATCGGATATTTCCGCATCCGGCTGCTTTACGACAGCGACGGACGCGCCATCGACTACCTTTTTCTCTCGGTCAACCGCGCGGCGCAGCAAATCGTGGGGATAGAACCGGACGCATATATAGGCAAGACGGCACGCGAGACCGGGCACCCCGTCGATGCCCATATCGACAAACTCGCGCACATCCGCCTCGGCAATTACAAGACCGACGAATGGTTCGCAAAAAAAACCAGGCGCCATTGCCGCAGTTTCCTGTACAATACGCCCAACGACGGAAGCGAGATTGTGATCCTGATCCTCGACATCACCGACGCCATAACGGCACACAAGGCACTGGACGAGCAGGAAAAACTGCTGCGCAACATCATCCAGAACGCCCCCGTCGGCATCGAGATCTACAACGACCGGGGACGGCTCATCGACATCAACACCTGCGACCTGGAGATGTTCGGGGTGAAAGATCCGGGCAAAATACGCGGGCTCAACCTGTTCGACAACCCTAATTTCCCGGAGGAGACGAAAATCCGCATCTAGCACGGCGAAAGTGCGGATTTCACCGCCCGTTACGAATTCGGAAAACTCGGCGGCTACTACGAAAGCACGCGCCCGGGGCATTTCGACTGGACGGGGCGCATACGCTGCCTGTACGACGACCGGGGCGAACTCACCCACTACCTGCTCATCAATATCGACAACACCGAGTTGCGGAAGATCCAGAACCGGGTTTCGGAGTTCGAAGCCCTGTTCCGCATCATCTCCGAATATGCCCAGGTAGGATATGCCAACTACAACCTCTACAACAAAGAGGGCTATGCGCAAAACGTATGGCTGCGCAACTACGGGGAGGCCGACTCGGCGCAGATCGTCGACGTGATCGGCAAATACCGCCACATCCACCCCGAAGACCGCAAGCCCCTGCTCGACCTGCTGACCCGCTTCTCCGCGGGTGAAGTGCAGTCGGCAACGGCCATCTGCCGCGTGCAGCACGACGACGGACGGAAAACATGGATCAAAACCCACCTCATCTGCCGGGACTACCGCCCCGGCGAACAGGTCATCGACATGCTGGGGATCAATTACGACATCACGGCACTCAAGCAGACCGAACAGGAGCTGATCGCCGCCAAGGAGCGCGCCGAAGAGTCCAACAAGCTCAAATCGGCCTTCCTGGCCAACATGAGCCACGAAATTCGCACGCCGCTCAACGCGATCGTAGGCTTTTCGGAACTGATGGCTACGGAGGCCGATCCCGACCAGCGCAAAGAATTCGCCGACCTGATCCTGGTAAATAACACCCTGTTGTTGCAAATCATCTCCGACGTACTCGACCTGGCCCGGATCGAATCGGGACGCATAGAGATCGTCCGTACGAAATTCGACGCCCGCGATTTATGCCGCGAGGTGGCCGAGACATTCCGCCTGCAAGTCGCCGAAGGGGTCGTCCTGCGGCTGGAAGACAGCCTGCCCCGGCTCCAGCTCGAGGATTACAAGCAGGGACTGCACCAGATACTCGGCAATTTCGTACGCAATGCCGTGAAATTCACGACAAAAGGTTCGATAACGATCGGGTTCTCGCAACGCCCCGGATGGGTACGGTTCTACGTCCGCGATACGGGCATCGGCATCCCCGAGGAGGAACGCGCCAAGATTTTCGACCGGTTCTACAAGGTCGACACCTTCACGCAGGGCACCGGGCTCGGGCTGCCGATCTGCAAGAACATCGCCGAACAGCTCGGCGGCCGTATCGGCGTCGATTCCGCCGTCGGCGCGGGGTCGTGCTTCTGGGTCGAAATCCCGGCCGGAAAATAGCCCGCTCCGGGCAGATGCCGCCACGGACGGAATAGGTGCAATTTTGCACGCTTTTCAAATCTTTTTTATATCTTTGCAAGTTGTCGGAAAAAGAGGAATCTTTCCGGCACTTCCGGCCATGCCGGCGTACGACCCCGAACGAAATAAAAAACACATATACCATGAAATTCAATGAGTATAAAGGCCTCGACCTGGCCCAGATAGCCGCCGACGTGCTCGGCGAATGGGACGCCCGCGACACATTCCACAAGAGCATCACCACGCGCGAGGGGCACCCCGCGTTCGTATTCTACGAAGGCCCCCCGTCGGCCAACGGGATGCCCGGCATCCACCATGTCATGGCCCGCACGATCAAGGACGTCTTTTGCCGCTACAAGACACAGCAAGGGTATCTCGTGCACCGCAAGGCGGGCTGGGACACGCACGGGCTTCCCGTGGAGCTGGGCGTCGAAAAGAAGCTCGGCATCACCAAGGAAGACATCGGCAGGAAGATTTCGATCGAGGAGTACAACCGCACCTGCCGCGAGGCCGTCATGGAGTTCACGGGGGCATGGGAAGACCTGACCCGCAAGATGGGGTACTGGGTCAACATGGACGATCCGTACATCACCTACGACAACAAATACATCGAGACCCTGTGGTGGCTGCTCAAACAGCTTTTCGACAAGGGGCTGCTCTATAAGGGCTATACGATCCAGCCCTACTCGCCGGCTGCGGGCACGGGGCTTTCGACGCACGAGCTGAACCAGCCGGGCTGCTACCGCGACGTGAAGGACACGACGTGCACGGCGCAGTTCAGGATCATCCGCGACGCGAAAAGCGAAAAGCTCTTCGGCGACGCCGAAGGGCCGCTCTATTTCCTGGCGTGGACGACCACGCCGTGGACCTTGCCTTCGAACACCGCGCTGGCCGTAGGCCCCGCGATCGAATACGTGAAGGTCAAATGCCGCAACCCCTATACCGACGAACCCCAGACGGTCATCCTCGCCAAGGACCTCGTCGCATCGTACTTCACCAAGAAGATTGAGGGAAGCTACCAGATCACGGGCGAAAGCTGGATGGGGCCCGAACTGGAGGGGATCCGTTACGAGCAGCTGATCCCCTGGGTAAAGCCGACGGGCGACGCGTTCCGCGTGATCGTGGGCGACTACGTGACCACATCGGACGGTACGGGCATCGTGCACATCGCACCGACGTTCGGCGCCGACGACGACCGTGTGGCCAAGGCCGCAGGCATCGCCCCGCTGTTCATGGTCGACAAAGCCGGCAAAAACCAGCCGATGGTCGACAAGCAGGGCAAGTTCTTCGTACTCGAAGACCTCGACCCGGAATTCGTAAAAAACAACATCGACGTCGAAAAATACAAGGAGTATGCGGGCCGCTACGTCAAGAACGCCTACGACCCGGAGATCGCCTGCGATGTCGAGACAACGCTCGACATCGACCTGGCCGTGATGCTGAAAGCCCAGAACAAGGCATTCAAGATCGAAAAGCATACCCACTCCTACCCCCACTGCTGGCGTACGGACAAGCCGGTGCTCTACTACCCGCTCGATTCGTGGTTCATCCGCACCACGGCGCTGCGCGAGCGGATGATCGAGCTGAACAAGACGATCCGATGGAAACCCGAATCGACCGGGACAGGCCGTTTCGGCAAATGGCTCGAAGGGCTGGTGGACTGGAACCTTTCGCGCTCGCGCTTCTGGGGCACACCGCTGCCGGTATGGGCTACGGAGGATTATTCGGAACTGAAGTGCATCGGTTCGATCAGGGAGCTGATGGATGAGATCGAAAAGTCGATCGCCGCGGGCTTCATGAAGGAGAACCCCTACAAGAATTTCAAGGTCGGCGACATGTCGAAGGAGAACTACTCGACCCGCAATATCGACCTGCACCGCCCCTATGTGGACAATATCGTACTCGTGTCGTCGAAAGGCGAGCCGATGAAGCGCGAAAGCGACCTGATCGACGTGTGGTTCGACTCGGGTGCCATGCCGTACGCGCAGCTGCACTATCCGTTCGAGAACGGCGGCGACTATTTCAAGTCGGTCTACCCGGCCGATTTCATCGCCGAGGGCGTCGACCAGACGCGCGGCTGGTTCTTCACGCTGCATGCCATCGCCTCGATGCTCTTCGACTCGGTAGCCTTTAAAAACATTATTTCGAACGGGCTGGTGCTGGACAAAAACGGCAACAAGATGTCGAAGCGCCTGGGCAACGGCGTCGACCCGTTCGAGGTTCTCGCAACCTACGGGGCCGACGCCACGCGCTGGTATATGATCTCCAACTCGCAGCCGTGGGACAACCTCAAATTCGACCGGGACGGCGTGGACGAAGTACGCCGCAAGTTCTTCGGGACGCTCTATAACACCTACTCGTTCTTCGCGCTCTACGCCAATGTGGACGGATTTACGGGCAAGGAGCCGGAAGTTCCCGTCGAAAAGCGCCCGGAGATCGACCGCTGGATCATTTCGTTGCTCAATACGCTCGTCAAGGAAGTAACCCGCTCGCTCGAGGATTACGACCCGACCCCGGCGGCACGCGCCATCCAGGAGTTCGTGGGAGAAAACCTCTCGAACTGGTACGTGCGCCTGAACCGCAAGCGTTTCTGGGGCGGCGGTATGAACGACGACAAACTGGCGGCCTACCAGACGCTCTACACCTGCCTGGAGACCGTTTCGATGCTCGCGGCACCGTTCGCACCTTTCATCACCGACCGTATCTTCCGCGACCTGAATGCCGTCAGCGGCCGCCACGCGGACGAGTCGGTACACCTCTCGACTTTTCCGAAGGCCGACGAAAAGCTGATCGACACCGACCTGGAAGAGATGATGTCCCTGGCACAGCGCGTATCGTCAATGGTGCTCGCCCTGCGCCGCAAAGTGTCGATCAAGGTGCGCCAGCCGCTCACCAAAATCCTCATCCCGGTGCTCGACCCGGCCATGGCACAGCATATCTCGGCCGTAAAGAACCTCATCATGAACGAGGTGAACGTCAAAGAGGTCGAACTGATCGAAGACACTACGGGCATCATCACCAAGCGCATCAAGCCCAACTTCAAGACGCTGGGCCCGCGCTACGGCAAATACATGAAGCAGATCGCCGCCATGACCGCGGAGTTCTCGCAGGAGCGTATCGCCCAGATCGAAGCCGCAGCCCAGACCGTACTCGACCTGGGGGCTGAAAAAATCACCGTAACCCCGGCCGATTTCGAGATCACCTCGGAGGACATGCCGGGATGGCTGGTGGCATCGGAAGGCAAACTTACCGTAGCGCTGGACATTACGCTGACGGAAGAGCTCCGGGCGGAAGGCGTGGCACGCGAGTTGATAAACCGCATCCAAAATATCCGTAAGGACTCGGGATTCGAGGTGACGGACAAGATCCGCGTCGAGATCGAACAGAAGGAGTTCGTGGCCGGCGCGATCGCCAAATATGCCGGATATATCGCATCGCAGACGCTCGCCGTCGAGGTGAAGGCGGCCGCACAGCCCGAGGGAGGCGTGGTCGTGGATTCGGATGTCGACGACGAGCCGATCCGGATCGCCGTAACACGCATCTGACGGGCGGACGAAGGCGGCAAAACCGCTTCGGGAACGGCAAATGCGTCTTGCTGAGAACGATATAAAGGGTGCGTCCGGACGATATCGTATATAACGATATAAAATTTGGTGTTTACGGAAAAATTGTTTAATTTTACATAAAACCAACAAGGAGAAGACGACTATGGCAGACGAAAGAACCAGATACAGCGACGCCGAACTCGAGGAGTTCAAGCAGCTCATCCTGAAAAAGCTTGAGAATGCGCGCGCGGACTATGAGCTGCTGCGCGCCACTATCACCCACACGGCCGATAACGACACGGAGGATACCTCCCCGACGTTCAAAGTCCTCGAAGAGGGCGCAGCGACCCTCTCGAAAGAGGAGAGCGGACGTCTGGCGGCACACCAGATGAAATTCATACGGAACCTGGAGATGGCCCTCGTGCGCATCGAAAATAAGACCTACGGCATCTGCAAGACGACCGGCAAGCTCATCCCCAAGGAGCGGCTGATGAAAGTGCCGCATGCTACCGAGTGCATCGAAGCCAAAGAGGGGCGCAGGTAAACCTGCAATCCGGATATGACAGAAAAAAGACGACTTTCGGGGTCGTCTTTTTTATTCGGGCCCGGCCGTCTGTCCCGGCACATGCCCGCCGACAGGCAGCCGCTATGTCAGCCGCAACGGCTGCTGGATCGACAGTCTTCACAACAGCCGCAATGACAGCTGCCTTAACAGGTGCATTGTCAGTCTCAACGGCAGGGCAGACCGGCACCCGGCACCTCCCGTTTTTTGCCAAGGGTAACTCCTGCGGGCCAGAAACTGTATTTTAGCAGGTTCAGGCGCACTTTTTCATCAAAAAATACGTTATCTTTGACGATATGTATCGCCGGATTTGCATACTCGTGCTGACCCTCCTCGCTGCGCAAAGCGTCTGTTTCGCCCGCACGGTCAATCCCGGCATGCGGGCGCCGGACAGGGTTTCCCCCGGCGGATTCTCCCCCGACAGCCTGAACACGCCGACCTCGGAGCGCAACCAGCGCCTTTACGACAGCATACAATCCAAAACCAACCGCCGCGCAGTTCCGCGCATGCTTTACAGGATGCTCTTCGTCAAACCCGTACTCGATACGACGATGAACGGGCGCGTATTGGACGAAAGCAGGCTGCTGGAACCTTACGCCGGGAAAACCGTAGGCGACATCACCATCGAGCGCATGATGCCGTTCGACTCATGCGGCAACTGGTTCGAGCGCGCAGGCAACAAAACCCACATGCTGACCCGCGAACGGGTTATCCGGCGCGACCTGCTGTTCAAGCCGGGCGACAAGTTCGATCCCCAGCTGGTCGTGCGCAACAAGCAGCTGCTGCGTTCGCGCCCCTACATCTCCGATACCGAGGTGATCGTCGTACCCGACTCGCTCGATTCGACGCGCGTGAACATGGTCATCCGCACGCGCGACAGCTGGACGATCAGCGTCGACGCTGGCATACACGGCGAGGGGCGCACCATGGTCGGGCTTTCGGACGCCAACATTTTCGGCACGGGCAACACCCTGAAATTCAAGACCAATTTCAGCCGCAGGGATTTCTCCTACGGCGGCAACATCGTGGAATACAAAATCCCCAACGTGCTGGGGACATTCTACACGGCCGACTTCTCGGCCGGCCGCGACTTCTACAACTCGGAACTGAACCTCGGGCTGCGCAAGGAGTTCATCCGGCCGACGGACTACGAGATCGGCCTCACGTACAGCGACATAAAATCGAAACGCTACATGGTCGACCTCGACACCTCGCTGCTCGTGAAAGTCCGCAACCTCGACGTATGGGGCGGCAAGTCGCACTACATCCGCTCCATCAAATCGAGCGTCTTCCTGACGGGCCGTTACAGCTATGCCCGGTTCAGCCGCCGCCCGCCCGTCACGGCCGACTACAACCCCGCGCTGCACGACCACGACGCCATGCTCTTCGGCGGGGGGCTCTACCGGGAAAAATTCTACACGGCGAACATGGTCTACGGATTCGGTACCCGCGAGTATCTGGCGACGGGTTACAAAGCCGAGCTGGTGAGCGGCTATTCGTGGGGCGAGTTCAACGACGAGATGTACCTCGGCATGTCCTACCAGACCGGCGGCTTCCGGGGGATGGGCTATATCATGGGCGGCTTCACGCTGGGAAGCTACATCGACCTCAAAAGCGGCATGTGGCGCCACAGTGCCGTCGACGTAGACCTGAAGTGGTTCTCGAACCTGTTTCTGTTCCGGCGCAGCCGCATCCGCCAGTTCCTGGCGTTCAACTACACGCAAGGCTGGAACCGGGGCGAAGGCAGCGACGAAATGATCCGCTTCACCCACGACAACGGGTTGCAGGCGCTCAAAGAGTACGTCACCGGAACCAACCGCATGATCCTCAACACGGAAACGGTGGTCTTCACCCCCTACCAGCCCCTCGGGTTCCGCATCGCGGTATTCGGGTTCGCAGACTTCGGACTGATCGGCTATTCGCCTAACATTTTCAAAAACGATTTTTTCACCTCGTTCGGAGTGGGTGTACGGCTCCGCAACGAGCGGCTCGTATTCAACACGGTGCAGATCCGCCTGGGAATCGCCTTCGGCAAACGCGGGTTGGTCGAGAGCGAATATTTCCGCCTGTCGAACGCCACGCGCGTCGAACAGTACCGCTACCGCCCCACCCGCCCTGAGATCGTAGGGTTCAAGTAAGCGCAACGCGCCGCAACAGGCCCGCAAGCGAAAGCCGCAGGCATGAAAAAACGGAGGCCACGGCCCCCGTTTTCGCCATTCCCCGCCCGGGGAGCGTCATTGCTCGACGATCTGTCCCGTCTCGTCGATCGTCAGCACCCGGTCGTATTGTTTGACCTTTGCTCTGAAATCGTGGAAATCTTCGGCCTCCTGATACTTGCAGGGAACGACTTCGTTCCCCTGCCGGTCGATATACCCGTACCCGAGCCCCTTGATGAAGACACGCGCCAGTCCGCAGCTGAACGGATAGGCCTCGTGGTACTTGAGCGGCACGACCAGCTGACCGTTCGTGGCGATATAGCCCCAGCGGGCATCGTAGAAATCTTCGGCATTGGTACCGAAGCGCATCACGGCGGCACGCATCTCGCTGAACTCGGCGGCATCGTCCCACTTGGCCGGTATCACTTCGCGTCCCTCGGTGTCGATATAGCCGCAACGGGGCTCCATACCCTGGAAATTCATGCCGTAGAGGTCGGTATTGAAAGGCGCCAGCCCGTCGTTGAACCTGCCGATGCGTTTATAGCGGAACGAGCTGACTTCACCGCCGTTGCGGTCGACAAGCCCGAAATTGACATTGTTGTAGCTCACCACGGCCACCCCGCCCGAGAAGGGCCGCGCCACGGAGAAACGGGGCGAAATAGCCACATTCCCCTTGACATCGACATACCCGTAATTGCCGAACTGCTCCAGCCTGAACGCCGCGAGCCCCTCGCCCGGGGTATCGAGGTAGTAATAGCGGCACGGGATCGTCTCGTGCCCCAGCGTGTCGATAAGTCCCCACTGGCCGCCGTAGGGTTCGTCGCGCAGCACCATGCTGCCGCCGTAGTTCGTCCGGGCATAACCGTCCTTGAAATCGGAAATATAGGAGAAGAAACAAGGCAGCACTTCGCGCCCGTCGGCGCCGAGGAAGCCATGTTTGCCGTCGCTCGTCATGGGGATCAGCCCGTAGGCGTTCGGCTCGCCGATCAGGTTATAGGCACAGGGGACTACCACCTCGCCGTCTTGGCGCAGGACGCCCCATTTACCGTCGCGCAGAACACGCATCCAGCCACGTTCATCGGGTTCGCCGATCTCGGAATAAAGGCAGGGAATGACGGTTTTCCCCGTTTTGTCGATACGGCCCCAGAGCTCGCCGGCCTGCACCCAGGCCATGCCGTCGTCGAACGCCCCGGCCACCGTAAATTGCGGAGCCACGACCGCCCGGCCTGCGGTATCTATATAGCCCCACAGCCCTTCGGGCTCCTGCACGGCGGCCAGTCCGTCGTCGAAACTCCGGGCATCGGCATAACGGCATTCGATGACCAGCCGTCCCGTCCCGTCGACATACCCCCAACGGCCGACCCCTTCGTTGATATCGAGCACCGCAGCACGGTTATCGTTCACGGATCCGACCTCGGCATATTTGGCCGTGCGCTGCTCGAATGTCCGGCCGCATGAAACGAGCGTTGCGACCGTAAGAAAAAATAGCAGGCGTTTCATAGCTTCTGTTTTGTATTTTACATGCAAAGATAACTTTTTCCATCCTAATTCTGCAAGTTTCACGCCCGTATCGCATGGCCGACGAAAAAACCCGGGGCAGCAGAACCGTCCCGGGCACGAACTTTTTATACTTATGGCCTGCTTATTTTTTCCTGGTCGTAATCTCGATGACGCCGTTGCGGGCTTTCCTGCCGTATTTCTCGACCGCCGAGGCATCCTTGAGTACGGATATGTTCTCAATCCGGCCGGGATCAAGCCCCTCCAGTTTCTTGGTATCCTTAAACACCTTGCCGTCGATCACGACAAGGGGTTCCTCCCCCTTTTCAAACGGCGACTTGCCCGATCCGCGGATCACGATCGTACTGCTCTTCAGCGTACCGGCATCCTCTGTCTGCTCCATATGTTCGGCGACCTTGCGACGGATCTCGACGCCGGCTGCCGTCGACCCGGCCTCGGCAGCTTTCGCCAGGGCAGCCTGTACCCGGGGGTCGGCCAAATGCGCCTGCGCCTCCTGTATCTGCTTCTGCGCCTCTTTCCACTCGTCGCTGGCCATATACTTGCGCACGGCCTCCTCCTGCTCGCGGACGGCTGCGAGTTGCGCGGCAGACAGCTTGCGTGCCGAAGAGAGCTCCTTCTGTGCCCTGTCGAGTTCGGCCTGTGCCTTTTTCCACTCCTCGCCCGACATATATTCGCGGGCAGCCTCCAGTCCGGCACGGGCAGCCTTCATCCCTTCCTCTGCGGCTTTGAGCCCGGCTTCCGCGGCCTGGGTCGCCTGCCCCGGCGACAGTCCGCCAACCTGCACCGCGTCCGGTTGCGTCTTCATGACGGTCACGCCCCCGTCGTCAGTGACGGTCACCCGGCTCTGGCTGACGACAGTCTTCTTCCCGTCGCTGCCGGTAACGGACACGACATGTCCGCGGGTTTTCGCACCGGCGTCGATCCCGGCCTTATCTGCGGGCACCGTAGAACTGCCGCTCACCCTGACATCCGACATCTTCCCGGAACCGCGCACCACGACCTTGACAGAGCCGTCCTCGGCGTCGACCGAATAATCCCGCGCACCGCCGGCGGCATCCTTCGTCGAAACGACCACTACGCCGTTCCTGCCTTTCTCGCCGTACAGGGCTTCTGCCGAAGCATCCTTGAGTACCGTCACCGAAGCGATCCGGTCAGGCGACAGTGTATCTATCGACGCCACCTCGAGGCCGTCGACCACGAAAAGCGGCTTGCCGGATTTTCCGTCTGAAGAGTAAAAATTCGCCCCTTCGATGCGGATCGAAACATTTTCTTTTTTACCTTTGTCATCGGGAAAAACATAGGCGGTGCGGGCGAACGCCCCAAGGGCAAGCCCCGTCAACGGCAGCAGGAAGAGCACCTTGGCTCCTGCCCACCGCGACGATCTTTTACGTAACATCATGGTAATACGGTTTTTAAGTTTACTGTGATTAAAGCTGTTGGCGACTGAGTACCACCTCCCGCCGGCAGCTTTCCTTATTAATAACAACTGGTATTGCCGGGCGTCGACGCCACTGTCCAGCACCGCCTCGTCGGCTTCGTATTCATGGATGGCGCGCAACTCACGGCGCAGGAGCCACATCGCAGGGTTGAACCATTGCAGGCACCCGGCAAGGTCGGTCACCAACAGGTCGAACGAGTGGCGCAGCCTCAGGTGGGCTTTCTCATGCAGCACGATCGCCTCGCCGTTCTCGGCCAGATCCTTTTCCGACATCACGATATACCGGTACCAGCTGAACGGTACGACCGGCTGGTCGGTGCGTACGAGCACGGAGCCGTCGCCCAGCCGCTCCCTGTGCCCCCGGCGGATCATGTGCAATACGCCGCATACCGACCCGAGCGTCCATAACAACGCAGCGGCGGCTCCCGCAAGGAAAGCGGCCGTCGCCGCCTTATCCCACGGGAAAGGTTGGGATTCCGGCTCCGCGGACGGGGCGTAGCCCGCCTCCTCCGTCACCGGGAGTTCCGGCATGGCCGGGAGTTCGCGATAGACCGTAATGACACACAGCGGCAACACGAACGACAACACCATCGCCGCCAGCACCACGATCCGGTTCAGGCGGTGGAAGGTCTCGCGGCTCAGCAGCAATTTGAAGAAAAGGTAGAACACCGCCAGGCAGGCGCCGACCTTCAGGCTGTACAGCATCAGTGTGTACATGGCTAACGACGGTTTTGGGTTTCGATATGGTCGATCAGCTCGCGCAGTTCGTCGACCGAGATTTTTTCCTCCTCGACCAGGGCGGAAACGGCCCCGAGGTAGGAGTTCTCGAAATATTTACTGATGACCCCGCCCAGCGTGCGGCGCGAAAATTCCTCCTCGGTCACCACCGGGTAATACTGGTAGGTGCTTCCGAAGGTATTGTGGGCGACATACCCCTTGGCTTCGAGGGCGCGCACCATGGTTGAAAGCGTATTGAAATGGGGCTTGGGTTCGGTGGCGAGCGCCACGAGCTCGCGTACGAAAAGCGGGCCGTGCTCCCAGAAGCAGCGCATCAGTTCCTCTTCCCTGCGTGTCAGTTTTTCCATCATACCGGTTTTGGTTTCTGTTATCCGCCCTGCTCCGATCGGCCGGCCGGGCTTACAGGAACAAAGGTAACTAAAAAAATTTTATTTGCAACTATTTTAAATAGTTTTCTAACTATATTTTTTAGTTTTCGCAAAAAAAATAGCGGAAATACCGGAAGGAAAAGGAGCCGGGAAAGGGCAGGTAGAGCAGGGATAGGAAAGGTTGGAGAGGTTGGGGAAAGTTGGGAAAGTTGGGAAAGAAGATTTTACAGGCCGGCAGGCATGGAAGGGCCCGGCAAGCCCGGGGGGGGGAGACAAAAAAGCCCCGGCTATTTCAGCCGGGGCATATGGATACGGGTACCAACGGGGATTAATCCTCGTCGCGGTACATGTGCTCTACGTAAACAGCGTGCTGCATCGCCTCGCGCTTGGCGATCGAAGGCTTGGTGAAATACTGGCGGCGGCGGAGTTCCTTCAGGACGCCCGTGCGCTCGTATTTACGTTTGAACTTCTTCAGGGCGCGTTCGATGTTTTCGCCCTCTTTTACCGGCATGATAATCATAGTAGTATTCTTTTTTTTGTTTTTTTAATTTCGTCGTTTACTTAAATTCCTCCGGGGTTCGCATCACCTGATACCTCGCCCCATGTCGTGTCGTTGTCCGTATCGTCAGCCCCGCTTCGGGTAGTGAACCGCAGGTAAGGAGCCAGCCGTGCTGCCTCTTCGCGGGTCAATATGTTGTCTTCAACCAATTCCTCAGCGGTACTCCAACCTCCTTTCAACTGTCTTGTTTTAAGTAATTTCCGAAGTTTCTGCGGCGGAATATACGGATGCCGCCTAAGGACTTTCGGGGTTGCAAAGTTAATATCAATTTTCCGAATTTCACAACTATCGCAGCAAATTTGTTTCAAAATTTTCTCATAATTGCGTTCCGTGACTCCCGGAACCTCTGCGAGTTGCTCCAAACGGACAAATCCGCCGAGCCTCGCGCGGTAGTTCATGATCGACACCACCGTCCGCGCTCCGATCCCCACCACACCGCGCAGCGTCGCGGAATCGGCCGTATTGATCTCCACGGGTTCGTCGACCGGCGCAGCTCCGCGCTCGGGAAAGATAATATAGGGTTCGAGCGCCGCAGCCACCGAATCGCTCACGACATAGCAGGCGCGCAACTCCTCCATGTCGTAGATCCCGCTCAGGTCACGCCAGCGGATGAAAGCCTCGGCCTGCCGCTTGGACAACGCCCCGATGGCCCGCAGGTAACGCGCCCCCACGGTGTCGATGCGAAAGCGCGTGGGCGGCATGGGTTCGGGCACGACGCGTCCCGTACGATACTGCCGGGGCGCGATGGCATATTTGCGCCCGATACGGATATAGGGAGCCAGGCGGCGGTAGATCGAATCGCTGATGCCGTAGCAAAGCGTCACATCCTCCGGGATACGGAAGATCTTCCCCGCAGCGCGGTACTTCAGCAGGCTCACGGCTTCGTGCTTCGACAGGCCCAGCCGCCGAAGTCCGTCGTAGTCCACGGTATTGGGGTCGAACGGCCGCAGATCAACCGAATCGGCCCGCCCTTCCATCTCCATCCCGGCCACAAAAGCTGCTTGGGGATCGGCCTTGGGACGCAGGAGCACGATGCCGCCTATAAGCAATCCCGCCAGCGGCAGGAATACCGCTACGGCGCGGATTTCACGGTCTGAAAAAAATTTTGCCATATGCAGAAACTATTTATCACCGGTCATCCCCCGGATGCCCTGAAAACAACCCCGACACCACGAAATGGGCTACGGTACCCGTCAGCCCCCCCCTCAACGCCACTGCGCCCCGTCGGAGAGCAGCAGGCGGCGGTAACGCCGCGACGGCGAACCGACAAACGCCCCCAAGCCATATTCCGGCCAGCGGCGGTCGACCAAAGCGACAGTCGCTTCCGACGCGGTCACGACGTTCGGGAAACGGCCGGGGTTCTCCCCCGCCCCGGGGCGTTTGCTCCGGGCATCGATCACCAACGCCGCACCTTCCGTCCGCACATCACGCCGCGGATCGGTATTGGCCGCAGCGAGCCACAAAAGTTCGGCAGCCGTGAGTTCCTCCGCCGCCGGGTCGAACACAGCGAGGTATTTCACCCCCGGCGGAACCGGCACTTCGGCGTCCGGCGCAGCGAAGGCGACCGCCACGCCCCATTTTTCGAGCAGGTCGGAGCGGTAGCCGGCCGGAAGGAGGGGCTGCCCGCCGTCACCCTGCCCGGCACAAGCCCCGGATATTGCGCCATCCGCTGCGGGACGCACGCCCTCGACACCCCGTGGGGGATCGGCAGGCACACGCGTTGCAGGCTCCTGCGGATTCGCGCACCCGCCCCCGGTACCGCAGGCCGTAGCATCCAATGCAATTTTTCCGCCGAAGCCCGGCGTTGCTGTCGCGTGGTCGAGGACATCGAGAATCCCCTCGCTGCGGACTATGTTGCGCAGCGGGTCGAGGTTGCGCACGAGCCGCGCCAATGCATCCGAATCGCGCACGTCGGTCGCAGCCGGGACGACGAGCATGTATTTGTTGAACATCATCTGCCCGGCGCCCCACAGCGACTGGGCGACCTTCACGGCCTGTCCGGCATAGCGGCTGTCGATCGAAACGACGGCGATGTTATGCGCCGTTCCGGCCTCGGGCATCGTCATGTCGCGGATTTCGGGCTGCAGGGCCATGCGTATCGGCGCCAGGAATATCCGCTCCGTTGCCTGCGCGATACAGGCGTCCTCCTGCGGAGGAATCCCCACGACCGTGGCCGGGTATACCGCATCCCGCCGCCGCGTGAGGGCCGTGACGTGGAAAAGCGGATAACGGTCTTCGAGCGAATAGAACCCCGTATGGTCGCCGAAGGGGCCTTCGACGGCTTTCTCCTCCGCAGGGTCGACATAACCCTCGATCACGAAGTCGCAGTCGGCCGGGACATAAATATCGTTGGTGACGCACTTCACGAGTTTCACGGGACGGCGGCGCAGGAACCCGGCCAGCAGGTATTCGTCCATGTTGTCGGGCATCGGCGCCGTCGCGGCATAAGTATAGGCCGGATCGCCGCCCAGCGCCACCGACACGGGCATCCGCCGCCCCGAGCGTTTCCAGGCATCGTAATGCCGGGCCCCCGTCTTGTGGATATGCCAGTGCATGCCCGTCGTATGGTCGTCGAAGACCTGCATGCGGTACATGCCGACGTTGCGCACGCCCGTCTGGGGATCGACCGTGTTCACCATCGGCAGGGTTACGAAACGCCCGCCGTCGGCCGGCCAGCACTTCAGGATCGGAAGCGCCGCGAGCGACGCCTCAGCACCCGTCTGCACGACCTGCTGGCATTCGCCCCGCCCCGACACCGTACGCGGAAACCAGCGGGACATCCCGGCCAGCAGCGGCAACGCCCGCAACTTGTCCGCGAACGACGGGCGCGGCGCCATGGCCTGCCGCAGCAATCCGTCGACCCGTTCCGAGAGTTCGCCGAGCGACCCGACACCCAGCGCCAGCGCCATGCGGCGTGCGGAACCGAACATGTTGGTCAGCACGGGAAAATCCGTGCCGGTATTTTCGAACAGCAACGCCTTGCCGCCGCCGGGCATTTTCGAAACCCGGTCGGTTATCTCGGCGATCTCCTCCACCGGCGACACCGGAGCCGCTATGCGGACGAGTTCGCCCTCGCGCTCCAGCAGGGCGATATACTCACTCAGGCTTCGGTGCATGCTCCAACGCCTTTTTCACCGACCCGTATTGCAGCAGCAACGCCCGTGCCTGCGCCTCGGAAAGCCCCGAAGCCTCGGCCACCATGCGCGTGCCGCGCCCCACGAGTTTGTCGTTCGTCAACTGCATGTTGACCATGCGGTTACCCTCGACACGCCCCAGGCGGATCATCACGGCCGTCGACAGCATGTTGAGCATCAGCTTCTGTGCCGTGCCCGCCTTCATGCGGGTCGACCCCGTCACGAACTCCGGCCCCACGACCGCTTCGAGCGCATATTCCGCCTCGGCCGCCACGGGCGACGAGGGATTGCAGGTAATGGAGGCGGTCAACAGGCCGTGCTCCCGCGCCATGCGCAGGCCGCCGACCACATAGGGGGTGGTACCCGACGCGGCGATCCCGACCAGGACATCGTCCGCCGTGGGATGGTAGGGCGCCATGTCGCGCCAAGCCCCTGCGGTATCGTCCTCGGCATTCTCCACGGCACGCCGCAGTGCACCGTCGCCGCCGGCGATCAGGCCGATGACCCTGTCGAAGGGCACGCCATAGGTCGGGGGAAGCTCCGAGGCGTCCGTCACACCCAGCCTCCCGCTCGTACCGGCCCCGATGTAAAACATCCTCCCGCCGCGCTCCATGCGTTCGACGACCCGCTCCACGAGCCGTTCCATCACGGGGATGGTCTTGGCCACGGCCTCGTGGACGCGTGCGTCTTCGCGGTTGATGCCCGTCAGGATGTCGTGCACCGACATCCGCTGTAAATTATCGTAGGCCGAAGCCTGTTCGGTTATTCTATTTTCCATAATGGTATTTGATAAGTCCTTCGGCAGGTGATGCGGCGATCAGGCCGACCCGGTAACCCCCATGTGCGAGCACCTCGCGCAGCAGCCCCTCGAATGCGGCGGCAACGCCGCCGATGCAGGCGACCGTCAGATGCACGGGATAGCGGCTCAGGTTGCGTTGGGCGAAATCGGCGAAGGTTTCCGCCACCATAGCCCGCACCTCGGGGCAATCCAGGTACGCATGTACGAACGGCGCGAACGACGCCAGGAAACGGTTGGCATACGGCTCGCGGTAGACCCGGAGGATGATCTCCTCATAGGTCAGCCCATGCGCCGCGAGGAACTCCTCCCGCAGGGGGATATGCCCTTTGAAAATACCGTTCACCAGGTTGCGTCCCAGCGCCGCACCGCTGCCCTCGTCGCCGAGGACATACCCCAGCGGCGGGACGTTTTCCACGATTTCGCCGCCCCGGCACCAGCACGAATTGGAGCCCGTGCCGAGGATGCAGGCCACGCCTTCGCCGCGGCCGAACAACGCCCGGGCAGCCCCCAGCAGGTCGGTCTCGGCCTCGATCCGCCCCGTGCCGAAATGCGCGCGGAGTTCCCGCACCATCTTCTCCGTCGCTTCGGGGAAGGTGCCCCCGCACCCTGCGCCGTAGAAATAGACGGCCTCGACGGGGCCGCACGGCGGCAGTTCGGCAAGCGCTTCGCGTATTTGCTCCGGGGAGTGCTGCACGGCATTGATTCCCCGCGTCCGGTATTCCGAGGTATGCACGCCGTCGGTCACGAGCCACGTGCATTTGGTCGATCCGCTGTCTGCAATGATTTTCATACTATATTGTTACTTCCTAATACATCAGAACCGCCAGCCGCACGTCAGCGAAAACCCGGCATCCGTAAGCCAGGGCGTCACATCGGTCGGCGCACCGAGTTCGACGGGCGACACCGAGAATTCCGAAGGCACAAACAGGATCGTCGGCGAAAATTTCAGTTCAAACCCCTTCGTCACCCGCAGAATCCACGCACATTCGACATTGAAGAAAGGCAATACCCTATCCTTGTCAAGATCGTTGTCTACATGCTTTAGTATCCGGTGGTATCCCGCCCCAACTCCGGCTCCGAAACGCAGAAAAAGCCTGCTTTTCACCACCGGCAGCCGATAATAGGCCATTGCATCCAGTTTATAAATATCCTGCGCAACCGTATTGCGGTAAGGGTCAGATCCGTGGCCGCTCCAATCGTAGCTCATCAAACTCCCCAGATGCCACCGGGCCGAAAAATCCACGCCCCAATAAAAATTTCCTTTCAATTGGCGGCTGTACTCCACCTTCACGCCGACAGTCACCTGATTATGCGCCGTGATTCCCGACGCGCCCGTCACAAAGAGATTATTCTCTTTCGAGGCGAGGCGATGACGTTCGATACGCGCCGCTGTTTTTGCATTCCGCGTCCGATCTGTTGCCGACGGCGGGCTTTGGGCATATGCTGCTGCGGTGACGCATACCGTCAATAATACTGTGCCTATTTTTCGCTTCATTCACAAGTGGGTTACATGTTCATCATGCAAGAAAGCAATAAAATTCGGAATAGCAATGTCCCAATGCAAATGCATTGCCGGTTTGCTCCTCAAACCTGCACTCCTTCCCGTCTGGCGCAGCGCCTTTTCGGAAAATTTGCTGCCGCCAAATCGGCTCCGAACCCTAATCCACCCCATTCCCTTTTCACAGCTTCGGAAAACAAAGATAACGAAAAATAATCCGAGCGGCAAACCCGGATCATTACACAATTATATAAGGAGGCGATCAGCGCAGGAAAAGCAGCTCGCGGTATTTGGGCAGCGGCCACATCTGGTCGTCGACGATCTCCTCCAGCTTGTCGATGTGGCGGCGGATCTCGTCGAAACATGCGGCTACGGTATCATGGTAGGCGATCGCCTTCTCGCGCTGATCCTCGATCCTGTTGGCCACCTTGCGGGCGTCGACCATCCCGGCCGTGAGCCGCTGTATTTCGGCCGTATGGTACTGGATCTTCTTGATGAGTTCGATGTCGGCCGAAGCGTTCAGCCCCGGGATCTGCGACATCTTGTAGACCTTGTCGAGCAGCAATGCCTCGTACTTCGAAGCAATCGGCACGATATGGTTCATCGCCAGATCGCCCAGCACGCGCCCCTCGATCTGGATTTTCTTGGTGTAGGTCTCCCACTTCACCTCGGTGCGGGCTTCGAGCTCGACCTTCGAGAAGACGCCCGTGTCGCCGAACATCCGGAGCGTCTGCTTGTCGAGGTAACGGTCGAAGATCAGCGGCGTCGAGGTTTCGCAGTCCAGGCCGCGTTTGCGCGCCTCGGCCTTCCACTCGTCGGAATAGCCGTTGCCGTCGAAACGGATGGCCTTGCAGGCCTTGATCATCTGTTTGAGCACCTCGTAGATGGCCTTCTCTTTCTTCATGCCGGCCTCGATCTTGGCATCGACGTTCTGCTTGAACTCGGCCAGTTCGTGCGCCATCGCCGCATTGAGCACGATCATCGCCTCGGCACAGTTGTCCGAAGAACCTACGGCGCGGAACTCGAACCGGTTGCCCGTAAACGCGAACGGCGAGGTGCGGTTACGGTCGGTATTGTCGAGCAGCAGCGTCGGGATATGCGAAATCCCGCTCATCTTGAACACGTTCTTGGCATCGAAGCGGATCGCGTCGTCGCCCTTGCTGGCCGCCAGTTTGTCCAGCACGGCCGACACCTGCGTCCCGAGGAAGGTCGAGATGATTGCCGGGGGCGCCTCGTTAGCTCCCAGGCGGTGTGCGTTCGTGGCGCTCATGATCGCCGCCTTGAGCAGGCCGTTGTGCTTGTGTACGGCCGAAATGGCATTCACCAGGAAGGTGATGAACTGCAGGTTCTCCGAAGCGGTCTTGCCAGGCCCCAGCAGGTTCACGCCCGTATCCGTCCCCAGCGACCAGTTGTTGTGTTTGCCCGAACCGTTGATCCCCTTGAAGGGCTTTTCGTGCAACAGCACCCGGAACTTGTGACGGCGGGCGATCTTGTCCATCACGGTCATCAGCAGTTGGTTGTGGTCGTTGGCAAGATTGGCCTCCTCGTAGACCGGCGCCAGTTCGAACTGGTTGGGCGCCACCTCGTTGTGGCGGGTTTTGACGGGGATGCCCAGTTTCAGGCACTCGTATTCGAGGTCTTTCATGAATGCCATCACACGGGTCGGGATCGCACCGAAATAGTGGTCTTCCAACTGCTGGTTCTTGGCCGATTCATGCCCCATCAGCGTACGCCCGGTGAGCATCAGGTCGGGACGTACGGCCCAGAGGCTTTCGTCCACGAGGAAATACTCCTGCTCCCAGCCCAGATACGAGATGACCCGCTGCACGTTTTTGTCGAAATAGTGGCACACCTCGGTCGCGGCCTTGTTCACCGCCGAGATCGAGCGCAGCAGCGGCACCTTGTAATCGAGCGCCTCGCCCGTATAGGCGATGAAGACGGTCGGGATACAGAGCGTCGTGTCGACGATGAAGGCCGGCGAGGTCGGATCCCAGGCCGAATAACCGCGAGCCTCGAACGTATTGCGGATGCCTCCGTTGGGGAACGACGACGCATCGGGCTCCTGCTGGACGAGCAGTTTGCCGGAGAACTCCTCCAGAACCCCGCCCAAGCCGTCCGGGTCGGCAAACGCATCGTGCTTCTCGGCCGTACCTCCCGTCAGGGGCTGGAACCAATGGGTATAGTGGTCGGCACCGTGCTCCAGCGCCCACTGGCGCATGCCTGCCGCGATACCGTCGGCAACCTCCCGCGTGAGGGGCGTACCGTTCTCCATCGTATCGACAAGGGCGTCGTAAGTAGCCTTGTTCAAATACTTGCGCATGGCTGCGCGCCCGAATACCCGTTTCCCGAAATAGTCCGAAGGACGTCCTTCGGGAGCCTTCACCTCGACGGCGGTGTGGTTTATGGCCGCATCGACCATCTTGAATCTGAGCAATGATGACATAGATGTAATTGAATTGGATTAGCATTCCATTAAAAACATACGCGCAGGGGCGGAAGCCGAATAATTGCTGAACTAAAACCTAACCTAAAATTCCGGAGGGCAACTGCCTCGCGGCATACTCCGCCCAACCTGACTAACCCGCGGCTTCACCCCTGCCGCCGTATGTATCGATCTCGCTTGCAAATGTAATATTTTTTCAGTTACGTTGTTTTCACAAAATCGGCATTTTTTCGAAAAACGCCCTATTTTTTCAGCATTTTCCGAAAAATCACATGCATTTTTCCATAAAAACGCCGAATTTCAATGCAATTTTCCGAAAAACACCCTTAAATTTTCGTCATATCCCCGAATTTTCACATTTTTAGTTTTTCGTAATTTCCATGGCTATTAAGAACAATATTAAACTATTTCACCACAACTAAAAAACTTCTTCCGGCGGTTGCCGAAAGCAAACGAAATCACCTATATTATAAAAAGAAATTATATAGTGTTATTTTATTAACAATTTCTTGTTTCAATCACTAATAATTTTGTACCTTTACGTGCAATTTTGAAACTACACTTATACTAATCTCTAAATAGTTATGGCAAATACCAAAAGTGAAAAGCTGTTCACCGAATTCCCGCCGGTTCCGACCGAGAAGTGGGAGGAGGTGATTACGGCCGACCTGAAAGGTGCTGATTACGAGCGCAAGCTGGTATGGAAAACGGGCGAAGGTTTCAACGTCCGGCCCTACTACCGCGCCGAGAACCTCGAGGGCATCAAGTTCCTGGGCTCGCAGGCAGGCGAGTTCCCTTACGTACGCGGTACGCACGCGCACAACCGCTGGCGCGTACACCAGACCGTGAGCGTCGTATGCCCCAAGGAGGCAAACGCCGAGGCACTGAAAATCCTCAACGCAGGTGTCGACTCGCTCGGCTTCTGCATCGCGTCGGCGGATTTTTCGGCGGCAGACCTCGACATGCTGCTCAAGGACATCTGTATTCCGGCTGTCGAGATCACCTTCTGCGGAGAGAAAATGGCCAATGTCGCCGAGCTCGTCCTGGCGAAAGTCGAAAAGGAGGGCATCGCCAAGGAGGATGTCCGCATCGCATTCTGCATCGACCCGCTGGTAAAAGGGCTTTCGTCGAAAGGCGATTTCTGCTCGCCCAACGGTGAAAAGTGCATCGCCCGCATCGTCGAGCTGATCCACAAGACCAAGGAGTACAAGCACGTGCGCATCGTAACCGTTGCGGGACAGACCTTCGGCAACTCGGGTTCGACCATCGTCGAAGAGCTGGCATTCACCCTTTCGGCAGGCCACGACTACCTCGTACGCCTGACGGACGCAGGGCTGGACGTCGACGCGGCCGCACGCAAACTGCGCTTCTCGTTCTCGGTAAGCTCCAACTATTTCATGGAGATCGCCAAATTCCGCGCAGCACGCATGCTGTGGGCCAACATCGTCAAGGGCTACGGCCCGGCGAAGAACTGCGCCTGCAAGATGCAGATACACGCCGAGACCTCGCGCTGGAACCAGACCGTCTACGACCCCTACGTGAACATGCTGCGCGGCACGACCGAGGCCATGTCGGCCACGATCGCCGGCGTACATTCGCTGGAGGTGATGCCGTTCGACGCCTCGTTCGAAAACCCGACCGAGTTCTCGAAGCGCATCGCCCGCAACGTCGAGCTGCTGCTCAAGAACGAGTCGCATTTCGACCAGGTCGTCGACCCGGCAGGCGGCTCGTACTATGTCGAGAACCTCACGCAGTCGATCGCAGCCGAAGCCTGGAAGCTTTTCCTCGAAATCGAGGAGAAGGGAGGCTACACCGAGGCTTACAAGGCCGGCCTGATCGTCGAGCGTATCAAAGCGTCGGCCGCAGCCAAGGACAAGAACATCGCTACGCGCCGCCAGACGCTGCTCGGCGCCAACCAATATCCCAACTTTACGGAGGTCGCCGGCAAGGAGATCACCGCCGAGTCCGTTACGCGCAAGCAGGCCGAGGGCAATGTACTCGTCCCCTACCGCGGCGCCATGGCGTTCGAAGAGATGCGCCTGCAGGTGGATCGCAGCGGCAAGGAGCCCAAGGCATTCATGCTGACGTGCGGCAACCTGGGCATGGCCCGCGCCCGCTCGCAGTTCTCGTGCAATTTCTTCGCATGCGCCGGCATCAAGGTGATCGACAACACTTATTTCAAGTCGATCGAAGAGGGCGCGAAGGCCGCACTCGAATCCAAGGCGCAGATCGTCGTGGTCTGCGCAAGCGACGACGACTATGCGGAGGCAGCCCCGAAAGTCAAGGAGCTGCTCGGCGGCAAGGCGATCCTGGTGGTTGCCGGGGCACCGGCCTGCGCACCCGAACTGGAAGCGCAGGGCATCACGAACTTTATAAACGTGAAGTCCAACGTCTTGGAAACACTTAAGTTCTACCTTAAAGAGATGGGAATCTAATCATGAGAGCTAAATTTTCAGAACTGACATACGACGCAGGCCAGCAGAAAAGTTGCTGCGCCTCGAAAGGCTGCGGACAGGTCGAGCCGTGGCTGACGGCCGAGGGTATTCCCGTCAAGGGCGCCTATACGGCCCAAGACCTCGAAGGCATGGAGCACCTGAACTATGCGGCAGGTATCGCCCCGTTCCTGCGCGGCCCCTACTCAACGATGTACGTGATGCGCCCGTGGACGATCCGCCAGTATGCGGGTTTCTCGACCGCCGAGGAGTCCAACGCATTCTACCGCCGCAACCTGGCCGCCGGGCAGAAGGGTCTGTCGGTGGCATTCGACCTTGCTACGCACCGCGGCTACGACGCCGACCACCCGCGCGTGGTGGGCGACGTGGGCAAAGCCGGCGTGTCGATCTGCTCGGTCGAGGACATGAAGGTACTGTTCAACGGCATTCCGCTCGACAAGATGTCGGTGTCGATGACCATGAACGGCGCCGTGCTGCCCATCCTGGCATTCTACATTGTGACGGGTCTGGAGCAGGGCTGCACGCTCGACCAGCTGGCCGGTACGATCCAGAACGACATCCTCAAGGAGTTCATGGTGCGTAACACCTATATTTATCCCCCCGAGTTCTCGATGCGCATCATTGCCGACATCTTCGAGTACACCTCGAAGAACATGCCCAAGTTCAACTCGATCTCGATCTCGGGGTACCACATGCAGGAGGCAGGCGCCACGGCCGACATCGAGCTGGCCTACACGCTGGCCGACGGACTGGAGTACCTGCGCGCAGGTATCAACGCAGGCATGTCGGTGGACGCCTTCGCCCCCCGCCTGTCGTTCTTCTGGGCAATCGGCATGAACCACTTCATGGAGATCGCCAAGATGCGCGCGGCACGTATGCTGTGGGCCAAGATCGTCAAGCAGTTCGAGCCCAAGAACCCCAAGTCGCTGGCGCTGCGCACCCACTCGCAGACCTCGGGCTGGTCGCTTACGGAGCAGGATCCGTTCAACAACGTGGCACGTACCGCCATCGAGGCCATGGGCGCCGCCCTGGGACACACCCAGTCGCTGCACACCAACGCTTTGGACGAGGCCATCGCCCTGCCGACCGACTTCTCGGCACGTATCGCCCGTAATACGCAGATCTACATCCAGGAGGAAACCAATATCTGCCGCGAGGTCGACCCGTGGGCAGGCTCCTACTACGTGGAGTCGCTCACCAACGAGATCGCCCACAAGGCATGGGAGCGTATCCAGGAAGTCGAGAAACTGGGCGGTATGGCCAAGGCTATCGAGACCGGTATTCCGAAGATGCGCATCGAGGAGGCTGCGGCCCGCAAGCAGGCACGCATCGACTCCGGCGAGGAGAAGATCATCGGCATCAACGAATACCGCCTGGAGAAAGAGGCCCCGATCGACATCCTGGCCGTAGACAACACCGCCGTGCGCGAGAGCCAGATCAAGCGTCTGAAGGAGCTGCGCGCTTCGCGCGACGAGGCTGCCGTGAAGAAGGCCCTCGCAGCGATCACCGAGTGCGTGAAGACCAAGCAGGGCAACCTGCTGGAGCTGGCTGTCGAGGCCGCCAAGGTACGCGCTTCGCTGGGTGAGATTTCCGACGCCTGCGAGGTTGTCGTAGGCCGCTACAAAGCCGTCATTCGTTCAATATCAGGAGTATATAGTTCAGAAGTGAAAAACGACAAACAGTTCGAGCGTGCCAAGGAGCTGTGCGCCGAATTCGCCAAGAAGGAAGGCCGCCAGCCGCGTGTCATGATCGCGAAACTCGGCCAGGACGGCCACGACCGCGGTGCCAAGGTAGTAGCCACGGGTTATGCCGACATCGGTTTCGACGTCGACATGGGGCCGCTGTTCCAGACCCCGGAGGAGGCCGCTAAACAGGCTGTCGAGAACGACGTGCATGTAGTGGGCGTTTCGTCGCTCGCCGCAGGCCACCTGACCCTTGTGCCGCAGATCATCGCAGAGCTCAAGAAGCTCGGCCGCGAGGACATCATCGTGATCGTTGGCGGCGTAATCCCCCATCAGGATTACGACGAATTGTACCGCGACGGCGCCGCCGCCATCTTCGGCCCCGGCACCCCGATCGCCACGGCCGCCATCAAGATTCTCGAAATCCTGCTCGCCGAATAACGGTTCGACAGAATACGGTAATCCCCGCCGAGACATCTCGGCGGGGATTTTTTCATGGATACAGATGGTCTCGGGGACAAGTTACAGGCAGGCTTCCAGAATCCTGCGCGCCATCGCCCCGTCGACATTGTGCGCCTCGCCGAACCTGCTGCCCGCAGCGTTGAAGCGGCGTTCGATTTCGGCGATCGTAGCCTCGCCGATACCCTCCTGCGAAAGATGCGTCGAAAGCCCCAGGGAACGGAAGAACTCCTCGTTGGCCGCAATCGTCCGCTCGATACGCTCCTCGTCGGAACCGCCGGTGATACCCCAGATACGCTCGCCGTATTGCAGGAGTTTGCCGCGCTTCTGCTCGCGCAGCACGCGCAACGTACCGTTGATGACAATGGCGAGCGTCGCACCGTGCGTCAGCCCGTGCAGTGCGGTCAGCTCATGCCCGATCATATGCGTCGCCCAGTCCTGCGCCACTCCCATGCGGATCATGTCGTTCAGCGCCAGGGTCGCCGCAAGCATATACTCCGACATCACGGCATAATCGTGCTGGTTCTCACGAATCCGGGGTGCGATCTCGATCACGGTATGCAGAATGCCTTCGGCCCAACGATCCATCAGGCGCGACTGCCCGGGCGTGGTCATATACTGCTCCAGCACATGCACGTAGGTGTCGGCCAGGCCGTAGGCGATCTGCTTCTGCGGCAAAGAGAACAATGCCTCGGGATCGAGGATCGAAAAGAGCGGATAGTCGCCGTTGAACGGGAATTTCTCCTTCGTTTCCTGGCACGAGATCACCGAGCCGTTGTTCATTTCCGATCCCGTCGCCGACATCGTGAGCACCGTCCCGAGGGGAACGGTTTTATCCGCCTGCCCTTTCAGGACGATCTCCCACGGGTCGCCGTCATAAAGCAGCCCCGCAGCGATCAGCTTCGTACCGTCGATGACCGACCCGCCGCCCACGGCAAGCAGGAACTCCGAGCCGTGCTCACGCCCCAATGCGATGGCCTCGCGGACGGTCTCGACCGACGGGTTGGGCTCGATGCCCCAGAATTCGACCCAGTCACGGCCTTCGAGGGCCTTGACGACTTGGTCGTAAATGCCGTTGCGGCGCACGCTGCCACCGCCGCAGGTAATCATGATCTTCTTGCCGGCAGGAATCAGCTTTGCGAGCTGAGCGATCTGCCCTTTGCCGAAAACCAGTTTCGTCGGATTGTGATAAACAAAATTATTCATAATTGTATGCGATATGTTTTGATACGACTTCTAAATATACGCAAAAATAACAAAAAGAACGCCGGAATATTCCGGCGTTCAAAACTATATCGTATTTTTTATCCGAGGCTTAGAAATATTCGCCGCGCAGATCCTGGATGTTGGCCATCTGCTGGATGGCCTGCACCGAGAATTGCTGCGCCATGCTCTCGGCCATGGCCTGCGCACGCACCCTCTCGCCCTCGGCAGTCTGCTTGTCCGAAGTCTGGATGTCATCCACCTGGAAAACATAAACCCCCGACATGCCCTTCACCGGAGCCGACAGGACGCCTTTCTCGGTCGTCGAAGCGATGGCGCCTACCAGACGGGGCTCGACACCCGGGCCGTTCACGTAGAAGGCACCGAAAGTCACGCCGTCGAAATCGGCGACCTCGGAACCGAGGCTGGCAGCCTGCTCGTCGAGCGTCGTACCGGCGATCTGCTTGGTGATGTAATCGTATTTCTTGTCCCGGAGAACCTGGGCGCGAACCTGCGCAGCCACCTTGTCGATCGGGGTATACTCGTTGTCATCGATCTCGGTCAGCGTAGCGACCACATAGTCGTTTCCGACGGTGAAGATTTCCGAAAGATCGCCCGTCTCGGCACCGTAAGCCCAGCGGGCAACCTCACGCGAATCCTCCAGGCCGCGGATCGTACGCTCGCCCTGCGCCAGCGAGGCGACACGAGGAGTAACGGCCGCTTCCGAAGCGGCGTTGTTGAACGCCTCGACCGAGCCCTTGGCATTCACCGAGAAAGTGCCGGCCAGGTTGTGGGCATTGCGGCGCGTCGCAGCCGAAGCCTCGACGGGATAGGTGATCGTCGCCACCTGCATGTGCTTCGAAGGTTTGTCGGCACGGTACACCTGCATCAGCTGGATGGCATCGCCCGAAGCGACCTTCACCACGTCCCCCCGCTTGGCATTGGCCAGCGCGGCAACGAATTCGCCCGTGAAAGCCGAGAAGGGCACCACACCCACTTCGCCGCCGTTGGCTGCCGTAGCTTCGTATACCGAATACTGCGAGGCGAGCTGTGCGAAATCGGCACCGCCCTTGATTACCGTCAGCAGGCTGTCGGCCAGCGCCTCCTGCGTATAGGGCAGCACGATATGGCGGATTCCCAGCGTATCGGGCACCATTTTCGAATCCAGCACACGGGCCATCGTCCACTGGTTGTTCTTCAGCACGGGGCCGTAAGTCTCACCCGCCAGCAGTGCCTTGGCCTCGTCCTCCGAAAGCTGAGCCGCCGAAACATAGGAATCGGCGATCTTGCCGTTGCGGTTGGCACGTACGAACGACTTCAGCTCCTCCGTAGCGGCGAACTGTGCGCCCACCTCGGCAACGCTCTTTTCGAGAGCGAGCATATCGTCGTCCGTGGGGGTAACCTCGAACACGACATACGACAGCGTACGCGAGGGAGTCTGCTTGAACATATCCTTATGGCTGTTGTAGTATGCCTTGATGTCGCCGGACTTCACCTGGATCAGCGAATCGGGGACAGCCGAATATTTCTTGCCGGCCCATTTCCCGGAATAGGTATTGTTGGCCGCATTCACACCGTTCGCGACTTCGAGTGCATTGACATATACACCGCCCTTGATCAGGCCGAGGTACTTGGCGATCTCACGCTCCATGCGGGCCTGCTCGTTGAGCTGCGCCCACGCCTGCTGTGCCTGCGCATTCGTTTCGGCCTGCGCGAGGAACTGTCCGACGGCAGCCACGTTGTACTCACCCGTGCGGGGATCGGCGAAGGCGTTGTAGAACGCCTGCGACGGATGCTGGCCGCTGACCATCGACAGACGCTCGGGCTCCGTAACGCGCAGCCCCATCTTGTCGAAACCGGGTTCCAGCACATACTTGCCGATCAGGGCCTGCCATGCAGCATTGGCGAGCATGGCGGACTGCTGTTCGTCGCTTTCCTGGGCGCCGCTCTGCGCCTTGATCTGCTCGTACTGGTTGTAGTACTCCGAATAGTTGATTTTTTTACCGTTGATGACACCGACCCGGGGGTCGTTACCCGAGAAGCCCATTTCGGTCTTCAGGGAGAGAATGAAAGCCAAGAGGGCGCCTGCGATGACAATCGACAGCACGATGCCGAACTTGGTGCGAAGAGTGTTTAAACTTGCCATATAAATCGTTAATTATTCGTTTGTTTCGAATTAGCAGTCAAAGGTAGTAAAATTTATTCGGAAAAGGCCTTTATTATAATATAAAAATTCCTACAATTTCTTGACCCTCGCCAGCTCGATACGCGAACGCGTCGTACGCAGTATGCGCAACTGCAGGCCGCCGATGAAAACCGTTTCCCCAGCGGTCGGGATCCCGTCGTAATTGAAGATGATGAAGCCCGCCAGCGTATCGTATTCCTTGCTTTCTTCGATCCCCAGCCCGTATTTTTCATTGAGGTATTTCACCTCCAGCCGGCAGGAGAGGACATACTCGTCCTGGCCGACCTGCTTTTCGGTAAGATCGGGTATGTCGTGTTCGTCCTCGATCTCGCCGAAAATCTGTTCGAGCACGTCCTCGAGCGAAATGACGCCCGCCGTCCCGCCGAACTCGTCGATCACCACGGCGATGTTGCTGCGGTGCTTGATGAAATTCTGCAACATCAGCTGCAGCGGCATGGTCTCGGGCACGAAATTGACCTGCATCATCACGTCGGCGATATTGGCCGGACGCGTGAACAGGCTCTTCGAATTGACATAACCGACGATGTTGTCGATGCTCTTGCGCCAGACGAAAATACGCGAATATTTCGAATCGACGAACCGCGCCGTGAGCTGCCCGATCGACGTGTCGTCGATATCCACCGCCTCGACATCCACACGCGGCACCATGCAGTCGCGAACCCGCAGGTCGGCGAAATCCAGCGCATTCTGGAAAAGTTTGAACTCGTTGTCCGGCTCGGGACGCGGTTCCGACGTATTGGTATCGAGCAGTGCCGCGAGATCGTCGCGGCCGAAGCTGTGCGACACGGCCCGCTCCTCGACACGGCGCCCCGCCAGGCGCAGGATACCATGCGATATGAGCGTCGTGAGGCGGGCGATCGGATAGAGCAGCAGGTAAAAGAAATAGATCACCGGCGCCAGGGCGCGGTAATAGAAGTTGGGGTTGTTGCGGAAGATCGACTTGGGAAGGAACTCCGCAGCAAAGATGATGATGACGGTCGACACGGCCGTTTCGATGGCGACCGAACCGTTACGGGCGATGCTTTCCCACCCCAGCGCATAGAAGATGCCGCGCAGCAGCAACGACATGTAAAGCGAATAGATGACCAGGGCAATGTTGTTGCCCACCAGTATCGTGGTGATATACTGCCCGGGGTGGCGGGAAAAAATCTCCGCGATATGGTCGAACATGCGGCTCTGTTTGCGGTCGATCTCCAGTTTCAGGCGGTTCTTGCTCGTGAAAGCGATCTCCATGCCCGAAAAGAATGCCGACAATAACAGCATTAAGACAATCAGTATGACCGAAGTAAGCATCGTCCTGTTTATTTTGGGTTACTCCCCCGCTTCGTCCGCATGTACGGCACGCCGCAGCGGCTGTATCTCACCGATCGGTTCGGCCGGGCGGAGCTCCTCCTCCCCGTCGGGGCGGACAGCTGGTGCAGCCAAAGGCGGCTCCTCGGAAAGCGGTGCCGCGGGCCGCGCCGCAACCGGAGCGGCAGGCCGGTCTGTCGCAGGGTGGTCTGTCGCAGGGCGGGGCGAATCCGAAGTCCGGCCGGCAGGTTCGGCCACCGCCGTAGAGTCCGATTCGTTAGGTTTGACCTCGACCTCCATGCGCCCCTTCATACGGCGGAAGCGCCAGTCCTTAAACTCCTCGTCCGACTCGAAACCTTCGCCGATGAACACGTCGCGGCCGTCGTTCTGCACGATTTTCGAATCGACGTTCGAATAGATTTTCTTGGTTCGCGCGTTCCAGAACAACTGTTGCGTATAGAGTTTCTTGCCGTCCGATTTCTCTACCACGACATTTCCCCGCGCCTCCCACAGGTCGCGGGTCTCGTAATGGATCGCATAGTTGGCCGTCAGCACGGCATCGACCGACGAGAGCGAATCGTTCTTATAGGTCGTCATCTCCACACCCTTGGGGAACTCGCGGTAAGGCTCGCGCGCCAGCGAATAACCTTCGAGCAGCGGGGTTTTGAAATGATACGAACGGCGGCCGTTCTGCGACATGACAACCGACAGGTTTTCGCTGTATTCGGTCATCATCATCTCTATCCGGGACTCCGATTCGGGTTCTTCTTCACGCTCGCAAGAGAATAGCAAGATAGCACTCCCCACAACGGAGAGTGCTACCATCACGTATCTTGCGATAAATCTGTCCATCAATTAGCGGGGACGCACAGTAGTCGACACACCGGCAGCCGTACCGCAGTTGACGGTATAGCGTGCGCCTTCCTGCAACTCGTTGAAGAAGCACTCCTCCGAAGTCGGGAAACGGCTGCGGAATGCGTTCATCGAGGTTTTGGCAGGTTCGCGGTATTCCGAATCGCTCGGCAGCAGCTCGACGGCCTTGGCCATCGTGTCGTAAGCTGCCCAGAAGGTAGCCGGCCCGGCGAAACCTTCACAATGAGCTGCCGAAATGCCGTAGCACTGAGCCAGTACGAAATACGGCACACCGTCCTCGGGGTTCAGATCGCGGGCCTGACGGGCAGCCGATGCGGCGCCCTGGATGTCGTTGGAAACCAAACCTACCAGCGCCATGCGCACCAGCAGCAGCTGACGCTCAGCGGGATCCGTCTCGACGGCAAGCGCCTCGTTGAGGTATTTCATGGCCTTGGTATAGTCGCCCTTGCTCTGGAACGCCTGCGCAAGGAACATCGCGGTTTCCGACGAAGGTTTCACCGTATAGTATTTCTCGGCAATCGAGAAATAGAAATCGCCGTCGCACTTGGCACGCGACATCAGGGCTACGGCCTGCGCCAGCAACGCCTCATCGTCGGGAGCAGCCTCCAGCTTGCCGCGGAACAGTTTTTCGAGGTTATCGCAGCTGGCCGCGCCGCTCAGGCCGAAAGCCGCGTCGAACTGCGACTTGTAATCGCCGGCCTCGGGGTTCTTCTCGAAGAACGGGGTCAGGCGGTCGTACTCGGCGATGATCTCATCGGGCATCACCTCGTCAGTATTCTTGTAATCCTCGCAGAGGTTCGAGAAATAAGCCACCACGGTCTCGGGGTCGGTGCTGTCACCGCCCTGCGCGATTGCCGCGCGGAATGCCTCGCGGATGCCCTTGCGGTCGTTGGGTTTGTAGCGCAGGAACTCGCGCGCCTTCTGGTCGAGGATAAAGGCCGTCTTGCCGGGCTTGACGTTATCGCCGAAATACTGGGCACGCATATCGTACATCAGCATCAGCGAGTCGATGAACATGTTCTTCTCCGCCACGCTCTTGGCACGGTTGATCTTGTTCTTATACACGACGGCACCGCGCTGGTAGATCGACTCCGCAGCATCGGGTATCTTGTCGATAAGCCCCTTGAGGTAGTGTGCAGCGGCATCGTAGTCACGGTTGTCGCACGATTCTTTCAGGAAATTACTGTTCAGAATGTTCTGTTCACGCTCTTCGGGAGTAGCGCCCCATTTCGCATATTGCGGGGCACTGAAATCCTGAGCCAAAGCCGCCGAAGCCAAAAACACCAAAGCGGCAGAAAGCAGAAATTTTACGTTTTTCATCGGTCAGAGATTAATTTTTGTATTTCTTATACTTATAATTGTTTTCGTCAGTTAAACTACCTCCGTGTCGGGGTCGCAAGTTACTACTAATTCCTCGGACGTGCAATTTTCCGGCTCAAAAACTAATCGTATTTCGGCCTGCGGAACCAGTATTCCCCGTTCTCGGCACCCGCAAAGAGCGAGAATCCGACCGAGAATTTGAAATACTGCTGCCGCACCAGTCCCAGACGCTCGGAAAGGTTATAGCCGCGACGTCCGTATTCCACGCCCACGTCGATGGTCGAACTGCCGAGGAACTTCACAGGCACCCCTACACCCAACGTAACGGCGTATTCTCCGATTTTATTGCCGTCGTAGGTCTGGTTGTAGGTTCCGTAACGGAAACCCGCCCGGTAGGCCCAGCGTTTCATGAACCTGCGCACGTCGTAATAGTTCGGCGTATACTCCACGCCCACTTTCACCATGCTCGTATTGGTATAGGCCACTTCGTATGCAGATTTGTCCGGGCCGCTGACCCCGGTCATTTCGGTCGCCTTATTGCCGCCGGTCCAGTTCTGATAGACGTAGTCAAGCCCAAGCGTCCATTTCGAGGTCATATAATAAGCCCCCACCGAAAGCTGACGCGGCAAAGCAAGCGCCAGGTGGGTCGTATCGCCCTTCACGGTGGAGTTGTACAGGTCGCCGATATAAATGCGCGAGGTCACATCGGGATTCAGGTTGCCGCCGAAATCGTACGTAGCACCGAACGTCAGCATGCGTTTCTGGTTCATGATAGCCTTCCAGAGGACACCGACCTGTCCTTTGATGCTCGAAATGCTGTAATTGTCGCTGCCGACCGTCGACGAGAAGGTTCCGTCGCCCGTGATCGGCGTCGGGGTCATCACGAAGCTGCGGTCGATGTCGCCCCAGTAATACTGCGCCGCGACACCCAACGAGAAATTCTTGAAAATCTCCCAGCCCAGGCCGACCTTGACCTCCGTCACGTCGCCTTCGCCCTGATAGACGTACTGCACGCGTCCCACATTGCCCCAAACCGGATCGTTCGGGTCGAAATCCTGCGTATACTTGGTACGGTAGCCCACCGAACTGTACGGCGTGAGGCTGAACCCGAGGCCGAGTTTCTTGGCGACCGGCATCTGGAACGCGATATCGTGGAAATTGAACGTATTATAGGCCGTGTTTTTGGACACATTGTCCACCTTCTGCGAATTGTAGTAATTCTGTCCCTCGAGGCCGAAACTGAAGAGGAAACTCTTTTGCGGGATGGTGCTGTACGCTGCAGGGTTGAGCAGATTGATTTTGCCCGGAGTGCCCATGGCCACCCCGACGCCGCCCATCGAGCGCATCTGCGTCGTACCGGGCGTATTGATCTCGCCGATGCCGTACATCGTATAGGGAGAGAATGCGTTAATACTGCTTGTCTGGGCCGATACGGCATAAGGAAGCATCACGGCTGCCGCGACAACCAGCTTAATCAAGGTGTTCTTCACTTGCATTGTGCTCTAAAATTCTATTCAATCCGCAAAAGACCAGATTACAATTTGCAAATATCGTATTTTTAATTCGTTTAACAAAGAATTTTGCATCCCCACCGGTAAAAATTACGCGCAAGCCGTCGATTTTCTCCCGCATGCGGGTGACGTAACCTTCTATTTCGAAGGCGATCCCGTTCATCACGCCCAGTTCGATGGCCTCTTCGGTCGTAAGCCCCGAGAGCCCTTCGCCCCCGGTCGCGGCACACAGCGGCAGCTTGGCCGTATAGTCATGCAGCGCCCTGAAACGCATCGTCACGCCCGGGGAGATGCAGCCGCCCCGGAACGTATTGTCGGCCGTCACCAGGTCTATGGTCACCGCCGTACCGAAATCGACGATCAGCACGTTCTCACCCGGATAGAGCACCGTCGCACCGACGGCTGCGGCCAGCCTGTCGCGCCCCAGCGTCTCGGGCGTAAGGTACGCGTTGCCGATGGGCACGGAGGTCTGGGAGGTGAACTCCAGCAGATAATCCACCCGCCGGCGGAGCATCGCCGCCACGTCATCGACCTCGCCGCGCGTCGACGCCACCACGGCGCGGCGCACGGGCCATTCGGAGAGCAGTTCTTCGAGCACCGACGGGTGCAACCGCTCCATGCAGCGCTGCGCGACAAGCTCCCCCTTGTCGAAAACCGCGAGTTTTACCAGGGTGTTCCCGAAATCTACGACTAAATTCAAAGCTGTTGCAGTGTTTTATACCCGTCCTCAATGTCTTTGACATTCCTAACGGTCATCGCCAGACGATTATTGTGCTGTTTGAGCACAAATCTGGCGGGATTTTGCGTGACCTTGCGGAGCAACTCCATAAAGGTATCGCTTTTGTAATAGGGCGAGTTCTGCTCGCCGACGAAGTGGAGGATCATCAGCCCGTTCTTGACCTTCACCCGCTCGATGCCGAGGCGGATCGCCTCCCAGCGCAGGCGCACGACGTTGAGCAGTTCCTGCGCTTCGCGCGGCAGGGGGCCGAAACGGTCTGCCAGGCGGCTCTCGAAGGCCTGCAACGCGGCTTCGTCCTTGGTCGAGTCGAGCTCGCGGTAGAGCTTCAGGCGTTCGGCCTGCTGTGCCACGTAGGCATCGGGCAGCCCGGCCTCGACCTCTATTTCGATGTGCGCGTCATCCACATAATGCATCTGCTCCACGACATCCTGCTCGGCGGCACCCAGACCCGCCACCTGCAAGCCTTCGGCCCGCAGCTCGGCGATCGCCTCGTTCATGATCTTCTGGTAGGTCTCGAAACCGATGTCGGCGATAAACCCGCTCTGCTCGGCACCCAGCAGGTTGCCCGCGCCGCGGATGTCGAGATCCTGCATCGCAATGTTGAACCCCGACCCCAGGTCGGAGAACTCCTCGATCGCCCGCAGGCGGCGCCGCGCATCGGACGACAGCATCTCCTCGGGCGGCGAGAGCAGGTAGCAGTAGGCTTTCTGGTTGCTGCGCCCCACGCGCCCGCGCAACTGGTGCAGGTCGCTCAGGCCGAAATTCTGGGCATTGTCGACAATGATCGTATTGGCATTGGGGATGTCGATGCCGTTCTCGATGATCGTGGTCGAAACGAGCACGTCGAACTCCCCGTATATAAAATCCATGATCAGCTTCTCGAGCTTCTCGGCCGGCATCTTGCCGTGTCCGACGGCCACGCGGGCCTTGGGGCATACGCGCGTGATAAGCCCTTGGATGGACATCAGGTCTTCGACGCGGTTATGGACGAAATAAACCTGGCCGCCGCGTGCGAGCTCGGCCTCGACGGCATCGCGGATGATCTCCTCGGAGAAGACATGCGACTCGGTGACGATCGGCTGGCGGTTAGGCGGCGGGGTCGAGATGACCGACAGGTCGCGCGAGCCCATGAGCGAAAATTGCAGCGTGCGCGGGATCGGCGTCGCCGTCAGGGTCAGCGTATCGACGTTGACGGCCATCTGCGTGAGTTTCTCCTTGGCCGCGACGCCGAACTTCTGTTCCTCGTCGATGATCAGCAGCCCCAGGTCACGGAATTTGATCTGCTTGCCCAGTATTTTATGGGTGCCGATCAGGATGTCGATACGCCCCGATTCGAGGTCGGCACGTATCTGCCCCGCCTCCTTGGCGGTCTTGGTGCGGTTGAGATACTCGACCCGCACGGGGAAATCGCGCAGGCGCTCCGAAAAGGAGCGGTAGTGTTGCAGGGCGAGGATCGTCGTCGGCACCAGCACCGCTACCTGCTTGCCGTCCACGGCAGCCTTGAACGCCGCGCGGATCGCCACCTCGGTCTTGCCGAAGCCCACGTCGCCGCAGACCAGCCTGTCCATCGGCTGGTCGGACTCCATGTCCTTCTTGACGGCCGCGACAGTCGTCTGCTGGTCGGGGGTGTCCTCCCACTGGAACGACGCCTCCAGCTCGTGCTGCAGGTAACTGTCGGGTGTGAATGCGAACCCTTTGCTGGCCTTGCGCTTGGCATAGAGGGCGATCAGCTCGCGCGAGATATCCTTGACGGCCTTCTTGGCGGCGTTCTTGAGTTTCTGCCATGCCCCGTTGCCGAGTTTATAGACCTTCGGAGGCTCGCCGTCGCCGGACTTGTAACGCGAAATGCGGTGGAGCGAATGGACGTTTACGAACAACACGTCGCCGTCCTTGTATACCAGCTTGATAGCCTCGTGCACCTTGCCGTTCTCGTTGATCTTCACCAGCCCGTCGAAACGCCCCACGCCGTGGTCGATATGCACCACATAGTCACCCGGGCGGAGCTGGTTCAGTTCGGCGACGGTCATCTGCTCGTCGCGCCGGATCTCGCCGTTGATGCGGTAGCGCTGGTAACGGTCGAAAATCTGGTGGTCGGTATAGAGGCACAGTTTCAGGTCGTTGTCCACGAACCCCTCGTGCAACGTAACGGAGAGCGACCGCACGGCGGCCTGCCCGCGCCCTATCTGGTGGAAGATGTTTTCGAGGCGTTCGACCTGCACCTTGTTCTCCGAGAGGATGTAGGTCGCATAGCCCCGCAGCGAATTGCGGATCATGTCGTCGGCCAGCATCTCGAAATTCTTATTGAACTTGGGCTGCGGGGCCGTGTCGAACACCACGGCCGCCGTGGCGGGGCGTTCCGGCAGGTTGTCGCGCAGCGCCACCACGCTGTTGCCGGCCATGTCGCGCAACAGCACGTTGCGGCTGGTCAGCAGGCGGTCGATCTGCCCGGGCTCCTCCATGTCCGCGAGCACCTTGCGGCGCAGGTCGTTGACACGGCGCAGCACGTAGTCGGCATCGTAGAACCAGCAGGTTGCCGAAGAACCCGCGAACTGCACGAACGACACCCGGGGTGCCTCGCCGGCATTGAGGTTGGGGACGATTTCCACCCGGTCGAGCTTGTCGGCCGAAAGCTGGCTCGAAATATTGAAACGGCGGATCGAGTCGACCTCGTCGCCGAAAAAGTCGATCCGGTAAGGCTTGCTTTCCGAATAGGAAAAGACATCGACGATACCTCCGCGCACGGAGTACTGCCCCGGTTCGTAGACGAAATCGACACGCGTGAAGTTCGCATCCGCAAGGGCATCTTCCAGCACGGCGATCGAAATCTTGTCGCCGAGCTTCACGGCAATCGTGTCGCGCTGCAACGTCGCGGCGTCGACGACCCGTTCGGCCAGCGCTTCGGGATAGGTGCAGACCACCAGGTATCCCTTCGTAAAGCCCCGCACGGCGTTCATCGCCGTGGTGCGCTGCACCACGCCCTGGGCATCCTCGGCGCCGTAGGCCGCCGAACGCTTGTAGGACGACGGGAAGAAATAGACCTGCTTCTCGTCCAGCAGATTGTAAAAATCGTTCAGCAGGTAGGCCGCGGCATCCCGGTCTTCGGCCACGAAGATATGCACGCCTCCCGTTTTCGCCACTGCCGCCGCCGCATAAAACGAAAGAGCACCGCCGACCAGCTCTTTCAGGTGGACGGTTGCGCGCTCCTTCTTATATTCGCGGCACAACTTCGGCAGGGCCTTCGACCCGGCGGCGAACTGCGCCAGCTGCTCGCTGGCAGTCATAGTGTTACTTGTTAATCAGGTCGTTATCCTTGTCGTCGTGGTAATGCACCTCGACGATGCCGAGGCTCTGGTCTTCGACGACACGCAGGCGGAGTTTGTATTTCCACTCCCAGCGGCGGCGCAGCGACCAGATGCCCTTCCGCAGGAAAGCAGCCACATAGGGGCTGACCACCAGCTTGATATACTTGTGTCCCCGATCTTGCGTGAGGAACGATATCTGGTTCTCGATCTTCTTGTCCAGCAGTACCGTAGGCTCGATCTTGCCCGTGCCGTTGCAGGTCGGGCAGACGTCCGAAACCTCCTCCACGGCCACGGGACGCACCCGCTGGCGGGTGATCTGCATCAGCCCGAACTTGGTGAGCGGCAGCACCGTATGCTTGGCCTTGTCGGTGGACATCAGCTTGACCATCTCGTCGAAGAGCGCCTGTTTGTTCTGCGCCTTGTGCAGGTCGATGAAATCGATGATGACAATGCCCCCCAAATCGCGCAGGCGCAGCTGGCGGGCGATCTCCTTCGCGGCCGCCAGGTTGACGTCCATGGCGGTCTGCTCCTGGTTGTCCTCGGCCTTGGTGCGGTTGCCCGAATTGACGTCGATGACGTTCATCGCCTCGGTGTGTTCGATGATCAAGTAGGCGCCGCGGCGCAGCGAGACGTACTTGGCGAAGAGCGACTTGATCTGCTTCGAGATGTCGAAGTTGTCGAAGATAGGGACGTTGCCCCGGTAAAGCTTGACGATCTTCTCCTTCTCGGGCTCGATCAGGCGGATGTAATTGCGGATGTCGTTGTACATCGCCTCGTCGTCGACGGCGATCTGCGAAAACGAGCCGTTGAGCGAATCGCGGATGATCGTATTGGCGCGGTTCATCTCGCTCATCAGCTGCGCGGGCGGCGTACTCTTCTTGATCGCGGCGCAGGTCTTGCGCCAGCGGTCGATCTGCGACTGGATGTCGTGCTCGATGTCCTCGTCCTTGGCCTCCATGGCCGCCGTGCGGATGATGACCCCGAAATTCTTGGGGAGCACCGCAGCCGCGATGCGCTTCAGGCGTTTCTTCTCGTCCGCCGAGCGGATCTTCTGCGAAAGGAACACCTTGGACGAAAAGGGCACCAGCACGACGTTGCGGCCGGCCAGCGAAATGTCGGAGGTCAGGCGGGGCCCCTTGGTCGAAATGGCCTCCTTGGCGATCTGCACCATGATGTTTTGCCCGACCTGAAGATAGTCGCCGATCTTGCCCGTCTTTTCGACGGGCGGTTCGAGCTTCATGCCCTCGACGCGCATTCCCCGCTTGCCGGGCTGCTGCGAAGCGACCAGCTTCTGCAACGAGGGAAACTGGCTTCCCAGGTCGAGGTAGTGGATAAAAGCGTCCTTTTCGTGCCCGATGTTTACGAAGGCTGCATTGAGCCCGGGCATTATCTTGCGTACTTTCCCGAGGTAGATATCCCCTACGGAAAAACCCGTCTGGCACTGCTCCTTGTTGAGTTCGACAAGCACCTTGTCCTCACACAGCGCAATGGAGATTTCTGTCGGGTTGACGTTAACGATTAATTCTCTGTTCATCTATATCGTGTGTCGCACCCCGGAAACGGGGTTGCGGAATACTGAAACCGGTTAGGCCGCATTTTGGTCTGAAGTGGCGGCGAACTCCAAAGGAAAATATTGTCCGGACACATCGGCCGGCAACATGGCGGGTAAGACAATACCCTGTTTTTTCGGCGGCACTGCGTCGCAATGCCTCTGCGGCAGCCTCATAACCTGCGTTGCAAGAGGGCCTGACGTCCGCAAACGGCTATCCGGGGATCTGCATTCCCCCCGGGGATACGGGCCCCGGCCGCAAAAAACCGCAGAAAATAGGTAAAGCTAAAAGAACCCGGGGTTCCTTTAGCTTTATCTATCGTTAGCACTAAGGTGCTACCCTACTTTTTCTTGTGGCGGTTCTTGCGCAGACGTTTTTTACGCTTGTGGGTAGCCATCTTGTGACGCTTATGCTTCTTTCCGTTTGGCATAGTCCTTAAATTTTAGAGGTTCTTTATTTATTGAATTATTTCACCTTCGCAGCGAAGCTCTTGGCGGGCTTGAAAGCGGGGATGTTATGTTCCGGAATGGTGATGGTCGTGTTCTTCGAGATATTGCGTGCGACTTTCTTTGCACGTTTCTTCACGATGAAACTGCCGAAGCCGCGGAGATACACGTTGTTCTTGTTGGTCAGAGAGGTCTTGATGCTATCCATGAAAGCTTCGACGATTGCCTGAACCTGCACCTTCTCAACGCCGGTGCTCTTAGCGATTTCGCTTACGATATCTGCCTTTGTCATAGTTTATATAGTATTAAATTATTAAGTTCGTGTGAAGACATTCGGACTGCAAATATACGCTTTATTTACATTTTAGCCAATAAACCGCAACTTTTTTTCATTATTTTTCCGGCAGTCCCCTACCAGCCACTAGAACAAGAGGATAACAAATATCGGGCAAAACTCGGCGGAAAATTAAAATATTATGTGCCAGGCAATTATATCCGGACGGCACACCGGAGCGAGCCGCGCGGAATAATCGCTCATAATCAATACATTAGCCACAAACCCGCCGAAACGGGAGGAGCCTTTTCCGGGCATCATTGCGCCCGAAGAGTCCCGGCACGGCCAACCCCCTCCCGGATGCCGGTGCGGCTGCCCGCCCGCGCCCGCCGGCATCCGGCATGCAGCCCTCCACACGAGCAGCGGAGGGGACGGCATCCTCGCCCCGCCCGGGTTCGAGCACCGATTCCCGGGGAAGGGCTCTCCGGCACGCCGCTGCAAGCCGTCCCGGAGGCGATTTACGCCCCGGAACCGCGGATAATATCCCGCCGACCCAATAAACGCCCGGTTTTTGCGTTTGATAATAAAATAACTAATTTTGCGAACTAAAATCCGATAACCGTATGGTCAAAATACTCTGGGTGGACGACGAGGTCGAACTCTTGAAGCCCCACGTCCTGTTCCTCAAACAGAAAGGCTACGAAGTCGACACCTGCAACAACGGCTACGACGCGATCGACATGGCGGCCGAAGGCGCCTACGACCTGATAATCCTCGACGAGATGATGCCCGGCATGACGGGGCTCGAGACCCTCCCCAAGATCAAGGAGGTGCGCCCCACGACGCCCGTCATCATGGTGACCAAGAGCGAGGAGGAGAACATCATGGACAAGGCCGTCGGCTCGAAGATCGCCGACTACCTCATCAAACCCGTCAACCCCAATCAGGTGCTGCTCTCGATCAAGAAGAACGTGCACCAGCAGCAGCTCGTCACCGAGCAGACCACGGCCGACTACCGGTCGGAATTCGGGCGTATCTCCTCGTCGCTGCAGATGGCCGAGACCTTTTCGGACTGGTGCTCGCTCTACCGCAAGCTCACCAACTGGGAGGTCGAGCTTTCGGAATCCACCGACCAGGGCATCAAGGAGGTGCTCACCTACCAGAAGACCGAGGCGAACCAGGAATTCTGCAAGTTCGTACGCCGCAACTACTACAACTGGATCAACAAGCGCTCGGACGACACCCCCGTGATGTCACACACGCTCATGCGCACCAACATCTTCCCGGTGGCGGACGAGAACCCGAAGACCACGCTGCTGCTGATCGACAACTTCCGCTACGACCAGTGGCGGTCGATCTCCTCGCTGCTGCGGGGCTACTACGACGTGGCGCTCGACGATTTCTACTGCGCCATCCTCCCCACGGCAACGCAATACGCCCGCAATGCCATCTTCGCCGGCCTGATGCCGCTGGCCATCGACAAGCTGATGCCCAACAAATGGCTCAACGACAACGAGGAAGGCGGCAAGAACCAGTACGAGGAGGAGTTCCTCAAACGGCTGATGGCCCAGAACGGGAAGAACTGGAAATTCTCGTTCGACAAGCTCGTGCGCCCCGAACAGGGCCGCAGGCTGGTCGACAATATACAAAAAGTGTACGACGCCGATTTCTCGGTGATCATCTACAACTTCCTCGACATCCTCTCGCACGCCCGTACCGAGACCGACATCATCCGCGAGCTGACCGAGGACGACGCGGCATTCCGGTCGCTGACGCGCTCGTGGTTCGAGCACTCCGACCTCTACACCATCCTCAAGCTCCTCTCGGAGCGGGGGCACACGGTCGTGATCACCTCCGACCACGGCACCATCCGCGTGGACAACCCCGTCAAGGTGACGGGCGACCGCGAGACCTCGGCCAACCTGCGCTACAAGACGGGGCGCAACCTGGCCTACAACTCGCGCGACGTCTACGAGATCCTGAAACCCGAGGACGTACAGCTGCCGTCGAGCAACCTCACGTCGAGCTATATCTTCGCCTACAATTCGGATTTCCTGGTCTACAACAACGATGCGAACCGCCACATCCGCTATTACCGCAACACGTTCCAGCACGGCGGCATCTCGATGGAAGAAATGATCGTACCTTATATCGTCTTAAAACCCAAGCAGTAATATGAAAACGATCCACATCACCTCGCAGGACGAACTGCCGGACGTCGCCGAGGCGGTCATCGAAGCGCTCGGCCGCCGCACGGTAGTCGCACTGCGCGGAGAAATGGGCGCGGGCAAAACCACGCTGATCCGCGAGATCGCAGCCCAACTGGGCGCCACGGACACCGTAACCAGTCCTACGTTCGCCATCGTGAACCAGTACAAGGGCAAGGGCAACCGCCGTATCCATCATTTCGATTTCTACCGGATCAACGACATCCGCGAAGCCTATGATTTCGGTTACGAAGAGTATTTTTTCTCGGGCGACCTCTGCCTGGTCGAATGGCCCGAAAAGATCGAGCAGCTCCTGCCCGAGAACGTGATGACGGTGCGCATCACCGTCGACAGCGACACGGCACGCACGTTCGAAATCGACTGAAGCCCGGCCAACGCCCCGCGACACTACGACCATGGCAGACGGTTTCCGCATCGCATTCTGCATCGAATGCCATAAATACACCCCTGTCCTGCAGGAGTTGTGCCGACAGTTGCAGCACCCCGAAGCGGATATTTTCATCCATGTCGATGCGAAATCCGACATCGGGGATTTTGCGCCGCTGCGTCCCCTGGCACGTTTCATCCACCCGCGCAGCAAGGTGTACTGGGGCGAGTACGGCCAGATCGACTGCATGCTCAAACTGCTCCGGGCCACCTGTAACGGCGACTACCGCTACATCGCCATTCTCTCGGGCGACACCCTGCCGCTACGCCCCTGCGGGCAGATACACGATTTCCTCGAAGCGTGCTACCCGCGGCAGTTCGCGGACATGCAGCCCGAACTGCACATCACCGAGCTGACGCAGAAGATGCAGTGGTGCCACTACCCCGACAGGAACGATTGGATCGGGCACCTGCCGGGCTATTTCCGCAAAAGGCTCTACAAACGGCTGCGCCCCGGGGACAACCCCTATTTCAGGACATTGCCGCCGCTCGAAAAGGGTTCCAACTGGATCGTCGTCACCGACCGCTTCCGGGATTTTGTGTTCGATTATCTGCGCACCCACCCCGATTATATCCGCGCATTCAGACACTCGCACTGCGGCGACGAGATCTTTTTCCAGACCCTGATGGGCATTTCCGAATTCGCCGGTGCGAATACGCGCCGTCCCCTCGTCTTCACCCGATGGGTCGGAGAAGGGGCGCCCCATCCGGAAACATTCGGCACCAACGACCTGCCCCGGCTGCTGCAGGCACGGGACACGGCGGCGGAAGTTCCGTACCTCTTCGCCCGCAAGATCGCCGACGACCTGGACATCGCCCGCTACCGGGCGGCCTTCTTTCCCCGGCCGGAATAGCGCCGGTTTTGCGCGTCATGCAAAAAAACGCTATCTTTGCAGCGCCCGAAACCGCATCCGATTTCTGAAACACATTTCATACAAGTTTTACACACGCAATGCAAGAATATATCTCCAAGCAACAACAGGTTTTGCGTCCCGCGGAACAGATTTACGCGGTCATCAGCCGTTTCGACAACCTCACGCCCGCCCTTGCCGACAAGGTCGAGGAGTGGCAGGCTACCGAGGACAGTTGTTCGTTCAAGGCCAAAGGCTTCACCGTGAAACTCCGCATGGAGGAGCGCGAGCCGGGCAAATACGTCAAGGTCGTCGGCGACGACGGGGGCGTACCGATGGATTTCGCATTCTGGATCCAGTTGCAGGAAGTCTCCGCCGCGGACACCCGCCTGCGGCTGGTGCTGCGCATCGACCTGAACATGATGATGAAGATGATGATCGGCAACAAGCTGCAGGGGGCGCTGGATCAGATCGCCGAGGGGATCGCCCGGACGATGAACGCCGCCCCGCAGGTCTGAACGGACGGCAAACAAAGTCCGGCACAGCCCCTGCAAATCGGGCACGGCTCCGCAGACACGATGCCCCGGGGCGATGATTCCGGGCGGAGGAGGGATGTTTGCGGCACAGGCCTGGGAACACGCAGCCAAAGGCGGTATGACGCCGTACCGCAGGCTCAGGCAAGGATCACGCAAGCATTCGTCGGCGCGACGCGCACACGAAAAACCTAATAAACGCACGCGATTATGAAACCGACAAGCTATCTATCAGCCCTTTTCCGGCCTTCGGCGCTTCCCGCCGGAGAGCGCCCGCCGTGCGACTTCAACCTGATCAGCCGCTATTTCTACAACTGCCCGGCGGAGGACGCCAGCCATACGATCGACGCCGAAACCACGGCCGACCTCGACCTCAACGCCGTATTCGAGCGCATCGACCGCACGACCTCGAAAGTCGGGCAGCAATGCCTTTATGCCCGCATACGCACGCTCCGGGGACAGGAGGATGCCGAGGCTTTCGGCCGCAGCACGGACTGTTTCTCCCGCAACGGGGAACTTGCGGCCAGCTGCACCGAATCCCTCTCCCGGCTCACCGACGAGGATGCCTACGGGCTGCAAAACCTGATTTTCGACACACCGGCCAAAGTCCGTTATTTCGCCTGGGTATACCCGCTCACCCTGCTCGCCGTGGCGACGCTGCTCGCCGCCCCGTTCTACCCGCTGTCGCTGCTGCTGTTCATGGCTATCTTCGCCGTGAACCTCTATATCCATTACAGCAACAAGCTCAATGTCTCGCTCTACGGCTCGGCCGTAAAACAACTTTCGCTGGCATTGCGCACAGCCCGGGAACTGGCTGTCGAAGAGGTGCCCGGCACGGAGGAGGCCACCGGACAAATCCGGCAGGTCGCCGAGGTCGAACGCCGCAGCCGCGTGGTCGGGACGCAGGGCGACTCCGCAAACGAGCTGGCCGCCATCGCATGGCTTTTCATCGAGCTGGCCAAAGTCGCCTTCAATATCGAGGTGATCCTCTTCCAGCGCTTTATCGGCAGCATCACGGCCCGGCGCGATGCGATCCACGGCATGTTCCGCTTCATCGGGGAGACCGATGCCGCAATCTCCGTCGCACGCCTGCGCAGCGAAACCCAGACCTGCCGCCCGCAGTTCGTCGACGGAAAATACCTGAAGGCCGAGCAGGTCGTACATCCGCTCATCGACGGCTGCGTGCCCAATACGCTCGTCCTCGACGGCACGGGGCTGCTGCTCACCGGCTCCAACATGTCGGGCAAGACGACCTTCATCCGCACGCTGGTGCTCAACGCCCTGACGGCCGAGACCCTCGACATATGCTTCGCCGGCTCCTATACGGCCCCGTACATGCGGCTGCTGAGCTCGATCCGCATTTCGGACGACATCGCCGAAGGCACGAGCTACTACCTGCAGGAGGTGCTGACCGTCAAACGCTTCCTCGAAGCTTCACAGGATTCCGTCCCCTGCCTGTTCGCCCTCGACGAGTTGTTCAAAGGGACGAACACCACCGAACGTATCGCCGCCGGGAAAGCCGTCCTCGCGCACCTCAACCGCGGCCCGCACATCGTGCTGGTATCGACGCACGACATCGAGCTGGCGGAGTTGCTCGACAGCGACGGCTACGAACTGCACCACTTCCGCGAAGAGGTGGTCGACGGGCGGCTGGTCTTCGACTACCAGCTGCACACGGGGCCGCTGACGACCCGCAACGCAATCCGCATCCTGGAACTGTACGACTATCCGCCCGAACTGATCGCCGAAGCCTATGCGGTGCAGGAACGGCTGCTGAAAAAACCGGAATGACAGCCAAACGACAAGCGGGAGCGCCGGCCTCTAAGGGCCGGCGCTCCCGCTTCAGATTTTCGGTTTCTGGAGCATCCGGATAACCAGCGACGCCCCGTAAATCAGCATTCCGTACATGACCGAGATAAAAAACACCTTGAAACCGCCGGCCAGCAACGTCGGCGAATACCACCCCTCCGGGTCAACGTCGGCGGACAGGAAATCGAAATTTCCCGCAAATACAAGGACACCGCACGGCTGCGGTTCGAGTCCCCTGCGGGCGAATAACGCCCCGCAACCCGCGAACGGGAATTATTGCCAACACATCCGGCAGTGCGGCCATTTCCCCGACGGCATAAAACCCCGATATTTGCATTACGGGAACAATGAGCCGGAGAAGGCCACATGCCACCGGGAAACTTAAAACAGGGAAAGTTATGAAACAATATGATGCCGTCATCATCGGCTTCGGCAAAGCGGGCAAGACCCTCGCCGCCGAACTGGCCGCACACGATTGGAGCGTCGCGATGGTCGAACGCTCGGACAAAATGTACGGGGGAACCTGTATCAACATCGGCTGCATACCGACCAAAGCCCTGATCCACAGTGCCGGGCTCGCAGCCGCAGGGCACCCGCTGACCTTCGGGCAGCGGCGGGACTATTACAGGGAGTCCGTCGCCTCGAAAACGGCGCTGGTCGACCTGTTGCGGGACAAGAATTACCACAAGCTGGCCGACAACGCCCGTATCGACGTCTACACGGGCGAAGGCAGTTTCGCCTCCCCGGAAACCGTCGCCGTGAAAACCACCCAAGGGACGCAGCAGATCGGCGGCAAATACATCGTCATCAACACCGGCGCCGAGACGGTAATCCCGCCCATCGAAGGCATCGCGCAGAGCAGGCGGGTCTATACCAGCACCTCGATCATGGAGCTCGAAGAGCTGCCGCAGCACCTGGTAATCGTGGGCGGCGGATACATCGGGCTGGAATTCGCCTCGATGTACGCCTCATTCGGATCGAAAGTCACCGTGCTCGAAGGGTTTGCGGAGCTGATCCCGCGCGAAGACCGCGACATTGCGGCCGCCGTACGGGAGGCGCTGGAAAAAAAGGGCATCGAATTCCGCATAGGCGCGCGGGTCGAATCGGTGAGCGACACCGCCGGGGGCGTCAGGGTCGCCGTGGCCGACACACAGACAGGCGGAAAATACGAAATCGACGGGGACGCCGTGCTGCTCGCCACGGGACGCCGCCCCGCCACCGCAGGGCTGAACCTCGAGGCCGCCGGGATCGAAACCGACGACCGGGGTGCCGTCAGGGTCGACGCACACCTGCGCACGACGGCTCCCCGTGTCTTCGCCGCAGGCGACGTGACGGGCGGGCTGCAATTCACCTATGTTTCGCTGGACGACTTCCGGATCATACGCGACGTGCTGCTGGGCGACGGAGCCCGCACCACGGCCAACCGGGGCCCCGTTCCCTATTCGGTCTTCATCGAACCGACGCTCTCGCATGTGGGCATGCACGAAGAGGAGGCACGCAAGGCCGGGCGCGACATCCGCGTCAACAGGATCGCCGTCGCGGCATTCCCGCGTTCGCGGATACTGGGTTCGACGGAGGGTGTGCTCAAAGCCGTCATCGACGCCAAGACCGACGAGATACTGGGGTGCACGCTCTTCGGAGCCGAATCGGGCGAAGTCATCAACACCGTCGCCACAGCCATGAAGCACGGCGTCACGGCACACGACCTGAGCAATTCGATCTACACCCATCCGAGCATGAGCGAATCGCTCAACGACCTGTTCGCCTGACGGGAACCGGTACGGGCTCCGCCGGGCATCGCCGGATAAGTATCAGGGAAAAGATCTGGGGAAGGTCAGGGGAAGGCTCCGAAGAGAAAGCCACGGGGGAGGGCGGGGAAACACACCGGTTACGCCGGCCAGAAAAGACGGCCGGAACGACCCGGCGTCACCCCAACCCCTATGATCGCCGCCGCGCTACTTTCCCATCGCCGCCACCACGCAGCGGATCGTCGGGAAAGCATCCCGCAGGTTGCGGGTGACCTCCGCGGGCGTACACCACACCACCTGCTCAATCCCCTCTTCGGCCTGAGGCACAAGCCGGGCACAGGATGCCGTATGCAGCTCGTACCAGTGGGTGCGTTTCAGCTCCCAGCGTTCGGTCTTGGGGAAATAATAGGCATGCAGCGTATCGCACAGGGGTCGCACCACCCCGGCGCGGACACCCGTCTCCTCCTCGATCTCGCGGGCCGCGCACTCCTCGATCCGCTCGCCGCATTCGAGGTGCCCCTTGGGCAAGTCCCAGCGGCCGTTGCGGCGGATCATCAGCCATTGGCCGCAATCGTTGACCACCACGCCGCCCGCCGCCTCTATAAGCGCGAACTCCGCGGCAAAGGCCCCGAACGCCGCCCCGGGATCGGGCGTGACGACAGCCGCCTTGTTGTACGATTCGAGAATTTTCGTTACCTTCGCTCGTGATATGCCGCCGTCCGGTGCGGGCGTCACGGCATACCATCCCTCGCCAGGGGTCTTCGCAGTGAAAACCACGGCTTTATCTGCAAAATATACGGTATAGTCCATGCTGGCTCGATTTGAACGCGAAAATACGAATAATATAGAAGAAACCCCGACCAAAATGAAAAAATTACTCCTTTTTATGGCTATTGCAGCTGTGGGACTGGGCGCATGCGACGACAGGCGCCCGCAACCGCTTACGATCGACAACGCCCTGACGGCCGACGAAATCGCCGCAGGCAGGCTCACCCCCGAGGTGATGTGGAAAATGAGCCGTGCAGGCTCCTCGTCGCTCTCGCCCGACGGCAAGACGCTCCTCTATGCGCAAACCGACTACAACATGGCCCAAAACCGCGGCGTGACGACCATCTGGGTGCAGGATATGGCATCGGGCGCCGTGACGCGCCTTACCGACACGGCGTCGAACAACGCCGATCCCAAGTGGAGTGCCGACGGGCGGAAAATCTATTTCCTGTCGGATCGCAGCGGCTCGATGCAGGTGTGGCGGATGAACGCCGCTGGCGGCGACGCGACCCAGGTTACGGGCAGCGGCGGGGGCGAGGGTGTCCCCGACGTCGAAGGATTCGGTGTCAGCCCCGATGAAAAGCACATCTGGTGGGTACAGGCCGTGCAGACGGCGCGGCGCAAATCGTCGGACGTATACAAGGACATGGACAAGTCGAAGGCCCGCATCTACGACGACCTGATGGCCCGCCACTGGGACTACTGGGACGAAGGCTCCTACCGCCATATCTTCATCGGCGAACTGGGCAAGGGCCTCGTGACGGGAGGCACGGACATCATGCCCGATGCACAGTGGGACGCCCCGCTGGCGCCCTATTTCGACATGGCCGAAATCGCCTGGAACAACGCCGGAACGATGCTGGCCTATACCTGCAAGCCGCTCACCGGCACAGAATACGCCGTTTCGACCGACTCGGACATCTTCGTCTATGTGCTCGAAAGCGGCGTGACGCAGAACATCTGCAAGCCGGTCAATGTCAATACCGGGGAGCCCGTCGCAAGCGACAAGGCCGTCATGGCCGGTTACGACAAATACCCCGTATGGTCGCCCGATGACACGAAAATCGCCTTCCTTTCACAGCGCCGCGCAGGCAACGAGTCGGACAAGGCACGCCTGTTCCTCTACGACTGCCGGACGGGCGAGATGCAGGATCTGACGGAGGATTTCGACTACAACGCCATGAACGTCGTCTGGGAGGGCAACGACCGCATCTGGTTCATCGCACCGATCGAGGCGACACACCAGATCTGCCGCATCTCACCCTCCGTAGGCGAGGTAGAGGTGGTAACCCGCGGCGACCACGACATCAACGCCTTCTCGATGGCCGGCGATAGGATCGTCGCCGAAATGTGCACGATCTCGATGGCCACCGAGTTCTTCGGCGTCGACCCCGCCGACGGCACGCTGACGCAGCTTTCGGCCATCAACAAACCGGTTTACGACAACATCAGGATGGGCGAGGTGCAGAAACGCTGGGTGAAGACCACCGACGGCAAGCAGATGCTGACGTGGGTGATCCTGCCGCCCGATTTCGACCCGGACAAGAAGTACCCCATCCTGCTTTACTGCCAGGGCGGCCCGCAAAGCGTCGTGTCGCAGTTCTGGAGCTACCGCTGGAATTTCCAGCTGATGGCCGCGCAGGGCTACGTCGTCGTGGCGCCCAACCGCCGCGGCCTGCCCTCGTTCGGGCAGGAGTGGCTCGACCAGATATCGGGCGACTACGCGGGGCAGAACATCCGCGACTACCTCTCGGCCATCGACGACGTGGCCGGGGAGCCGTGGGCCGACGAAACCCGCATGGGCTGCGTCGGGGCATCGTACGGCGGTTACTCGGTATTCTTCCTGGCCGGCTGCCACGAAAAGCGTTTCAAGGCGTTCATCGCCCACTGCGGCATCTTCAACTTCGAGTCGATGTACGGCGAGACCGAAGAACTGTTCTTCATCAACAACGACTACGGAGGCCCCTACTGGGATCGGTCGAACCAGGTCGCACAGCGCTCCTACGCCAATTCGCCGCACAAATTCGTCAGCAAATGGGACACGCCGATTCTGATCTTCACGGGCGAGTACGATTTCCGCATCCCCTACACGCAGTCGCTCGAAGCCTTCACGGCAGCCCGCGTGCGCGGCATCCCGGCGCGGCTGGTGGAATTCGAAAACGAGGCGCACCAGGTCTTCAGACCCCAGAACTCGCTCGTCTGGAACCGCGAATTCTTCGGCTGGCTCGACAAATACGTGAAATAACAGACAGGGGCACCCTCGTCACAAGGCCATCCGGATTTCCCGGATGGCCTTTTTTGTCCACCGTACATACTTTTACGTTTTTCATCTTATCATTTCAGTCCGGCCGCCATCCCTCAAATCGGCTGATTCATTGGAAAAATCCTCCGGTTCATTGAATTTATTTTCATTTACGGCTACGCGAATCTACTTTTGTTACGTAACTTTAAACTATTGCATATCATGGGAATTGAATTAGCCAAACAAGGGGGGGGGAAGTACTCTGTCCCTACCATCGAAGTAATCGAGATTACGACTGAAAAGGGGTTTGCCACATCAAATCCAAGCGGGCCTGTTAGTCCGATGTCCTATGACGACAGCTTCATGAGCGAATCCGACGAAGCCTAACACCGCAGCGCCATGAAAAAAATTCTTAAACCGCTCTTCTGTGCAGCCGCCCTCGTATTGCTGGCCGGCTGCAACAAGTTCGACGAGGCGAATGCCACTCCGGAAACCAGCAACGGTTCGCTTATTAAAGTCTATGCCAATGTCGCCGAAAACGACGGCACCCGCGCCAACATCAATGTCGGCGAAAGCGTCTTCACGGCCGAATGGGAAGCCGGCGACGCCCTGGGCATCCTGCCGGTCAAAACCGGCGGCACGGCACCCGCCACAGCCGCTAAGTTCGACTACAACACCGCCTCGGCCGCATTCGAAGGTTCGCTCAACGATTTCGTAGCGGGCGGCGGCAATTACTATGCGTTCTTCCCCCACGCGCAGGTCACAGGTACCACGGCCAACCTCCCGTTCGGGAACCTGCGTACGCAGACGGGCAACGATTTCAACAGCGCCTACGACGCGCTGGTCGCTACTCCCCAGGCATACGGCGCAGCCGACGAGGCGGGCAAAGTGGACGGCAACCCCGTAGCTTTCACGCTGCACCGCCTCACGTCGATCCTCGATTTCTCCATCGCCACGCAGGCCGACAAGGTGAAATACCTGCTGCTGACCGCCGGCGGGGAAACCCAAAAGCTTTCGGCCTCGAGCCTCGATCTCGCCCTCGAGAACGGAGGTGCCGAAACGGCTGCCACCCTCAGCACAACCGACCAGTCGAACGTCATCGCACTGCAATACACGCCCGATGGGGCGAGCGCCGACAAGGTCGAAGCCTTCTTCAACGTCCCGGCCGACCTCTACCCCACGCTGACGCTCGACGTAATCGGCTCCGACAACCAGATGGCTACGGTCACGGTCAACCGCACCGAAGCCTTCAAAGCCGGAACGCTCTATACGAAAGCGGTCTCCGACCTGCAGTTCGCCCCCATCGACGCCCCGTCGCTCGTATGGCTGGGGGAAGATATGGATGCAGTACATGATATTACAAAATGCGGAACAGATTATCAGGCAAATATTAAAATTAATGCCCCGGGCGGAATTGCCAATCTTGTAGTTAATGTTTCTTCCGAAATACTCAATTCTCTCAGCATTAGCCAACTCAATCTTTTCACTGATAAAGTACTATCAGAAAATTTACCCGTATCATACGAAGATGACCTCGGATTAAGTTGCTGCAGCCAAATACAGTATAAAAAATCCATTGATTTCAATATCACACTGCTGATTCCATTAATTGAATCCATTGGAGCTCCTGCCGGCAGCATGCATGTTTTCGAGGTAGTTGTAACAGACCTCGCAGGACAAACTACAACCCAAGAACTGAAATTCCAAATGCCAACAAAAGTCTCGCTCGAAAAAACAGACCTTTGGGCTAACACAGCATCTCTGACTATCAACAACATAGATAAAAATGCGCAATCCGTATCTTTACAATACAGGATTAAAGGTGAAACGGAATGGAATACAGCAGAAGTTGTTTCCAATAGTGACGGGAACTATACCGCTACAATCAAACCGACATGGACATCTGGTGAAAATGAAGCAGGGCTCACAATCTACACTGCAAATAACAAAACAGGCCTCTTTGCAAAAAAACAATATGAATATCAGTTGTTGGTAGACGGTATTGTCCTTGAACAAAATATATTCACTCCTGCAAATAATGAAGGTGATCCTATTTTTTCGGGATTCTCGTCAAGTTCAAGTTGCTTCACAACCTCAAACACATCCTCGACCTCTTGGGGGAGCGGGAATAATACATTTGCTTCGAGTCTTTGCACCTATGACGAAAGTACATCTGCAGCATACATGCAGGCAAAAAATCCAGGCATTGGCTCCATCCAGTTAGCACCGGGAAATTTATTCACAGGAACTTTTAAATTCAACGGAATATTCCAACAAACAGGAACAGTTAGCTTTGGACAGAAATTCACTTACACAGCACGACCTACCGCTCTCAAACTTTACTACAAAGCAGAGATCGGAACTGTAACCGCAGCCGGCACAAGCACTTATATTAATGTCGATGAGCAAGATCAAGCAAGTATTGTCGTATGCATTACCGACTGGAGCAACCGCCATGCAACGACTGCGGGAAAAGGAACCCCTTCCGGTGTATGGAATCCGGCGACCAAAGTGGGACTGAGTGCGGAGGAGAAAATCATCGCCTACGGTGTGGTATATCCGAGTCAAACTGTTAAGGATATGACGGAATTAATCATTCCATTAAATTATTATGACAATTCAAGTGGGGCACCGACTGGAAACTATACTATCGTTATTTCATGTGCAACCAGCCGATATGGAGATTACTTGAATGGATGTGCAGGTAATAGCCTATACGTCAAAGATTTCGAATGGGTATACTAACCCGCCGGAATATCCGGAAGGCCAAAGGCCTTTATCCCCGACCTCCCTGCGATTGCAGGGAGGTTTTTTCTTGCGGGGAGGGACTGCCACGGCAGGCCGTCGCGCAACCGACGGACAAGCGACACAGCCGGCCATCGGGTGCATCGAGTGTTGTGAAAGGCGAAAACGAGATACGGGCATGCTCGCCGGACAGGGTGTTCGTGATGAAAAACCGCACGTTCGTTGAATTTATTTCCAAGATACGCGCCGCATGGCTATTTTTGCACATTGCCAATAAAAAACTCGTACCCATGCGCATAAAATCCCGGACATCCGGCCTCATGCAAACGCCTCGGGAGATTTCACATACCGGTAATCCGACCGGCGGTGCTGGGGCACATTCCGCCGTCCTCCCGGCAGCGCACGAAGCAACCGACAATCCCGACAACATCTTTTACCGAACGATCCGGACTGCTATGAAAAAACAACTTATATATCTATTGGCATCGGCGTGCCTGCTGGCCGCCGGATGCTCCACGGAAAACGCCCCGGAAACGACGGGGTACGGCACCCTGTCCGTTAGCTGCACGGCCGACACGTCGATCGATACGGCTTCGGCCGAGGCTTCAGGGCACGCCCGAAGCGCCCGCAGCCGGGGCTTTCTCGCTCACGGTAACGGGCGAAACGGGCACGCAGAAATGGGATACACTCACCGAGTTCGAGCAGAGCGAAACCGTCTTCCGGATGGGCAGCTACACCGTCGCGATCGCCCACGGCGACCCCGATGCGGAAGGAGCCGGCAAACCTTACTATTATGCCGAACAAAAGATCGAAGTGCTGCCCCGGCGCACGGTAAATGCAGATCTGACCGCCACGGTGGCCAATTCGCAGGTGGTAATCCGCGCCACGGAGCAGTTCCTCGCCTATTTCCACGATGCCAGGTTCACCGTGACGACGGCCTCGGGCAATGAATTCGCCTTCACGCCCGGCAGCGACCCTGCCGACGAACCGGTGTTCGTCAAGGGCGGCACGCGGCTCACGGTGACCGGCACGGCACGCCGTCAGAGCCCGACGGGCACGGGGGAAGGCCCCGAGGTGACTTTCTCCGCCCAGACGCTCGACGCCACGACGCCGCGCACCTGCCACATCATCACCTACGATGCCAAAAACGCGGGCAGCGCCACGCTGACCATCACACTCGGCGAGGATTACACCGATACCCGGACGCTCGACTGCGAGGTCAACGAGGGAGCCATCGACGATACCGAAAAGAAATAAAAACAGGGAAAGATATGAAAACATTTACCAAATTTCTTACGATGTTAGCGGTTGCGGCACTCTTCGCGACCGGCTGTGTAAACGAAGAGCCCCCGTACAAGGAGGATCCGAACCCCGAGCCCGCCGGGACGACCGGCTATCTGTCGATCGGCAACCTCTCGATGACAGTCGTCTACGACGAAACCGAAATCCGTCCCGACGACACGTCGGACGAGACGCAGGCCGCACGCACCGCATCCGGGACGCGCGCTACGGCTCCCGACGTGGACAGCTTTATCGTGGAGATCCTCGACGCCGACAACGCGCAGGTACTTAAAATGACCTATGCCGAGCTGAAGGAGCAGCTCAAGACGCCGATGGAACTGAAGGTGGGCGCCTTGGAAGTCCGCTCGGAAGACACGATGCCCGGCGTGGACTGGGAACACCCCGTCTACGGTGCGACGAGCGACTTTACGATCACCAAGGCACAGACGACCTCGCCCGAAGAGGTGGTCTGCACCCTGCAGAACATCAAGGTCTCGGTGGAATATTCGCCCGAGCTGGCCGATATGCTGGCCGACACCAGCAAGGCCACCGTATCGCTGGGCGACACCAGCCTGGATTTCCTCAAAACCGAAACCCGGGCGGCCTATTTCAAACCGCTGGCACTGGAAAACACCCTGGACTTCGTATTCGACGGCACTTTCGCCGACACCGATGTCCCCGCTAAATTCAGCAAGCAGATCACCGGGGTCAAGGCCGGGCAGTGGCGCAAGGTTTCGGTCGTAATCGGCTATGCCGACAAGGGCAACATCCTCTTCTCGGTCAAAGTCGACAACAGCATCCTCCAGGACAACAAATTCGTCGTCGACGGTACGGAAAACCTCGGGGAAGAGCTCCTCGAAGACCCCAACGCCCCGGCACTCACCTGGCCCGGGCACGACATGACGCAGCCCTTCACGCTGACCGACGCCATATTCGACGCGGAGGGGAACTGCATCGAGCCGTTCGCATTCGACCTCTCCTCACCCAACGGCATCGAATCGCTGCAAGTGACCGTCGGCTCCACCAACAGCCAGTTCCTGGCGTCGATGTCCGCCATCCAGTTGCCCGAAACATTCGACCTATGCACCCTCGACGCATCTTCGGCGGCAGGGATTATCCTCAAGGGCTTCGGCTACCCCGTAGGCAGCGAGCTCAAAGGACAGACGGCCAAGAGTTTCAACATCGCAGGGCAGATCAGGGCGCTCTATGAATTCGACGGTACGCACACCTTCGCCTTCACGATGACCGATGCAAAAGGCGTCTCGTCCGAAGCCGTACTGACGCTCGTAGTCGATAAAAGCTCGGGGCAGACGGGCCCCCGGATCACGTGGCGCGGCTACGACATCGACCAGCAATACGAAGTGCAGAAGGACATGGTGATCGACATCGACATCGAGGCCGACAAAGGCATCAAGTCGTTCTTCGTGACGATCGACTCCGAAACGCTCAGGCCGCTGCTGCCGGTGATCAACCTGCCGGAGAAATTCGACATCTGCGACATCCCCGACGAACTGGTCGAAGTCCTGCACGGCGAATTCGGGTTCCCGATCAACGAGCAGGTAAAGAACCGGACGTCGGTGACCTTCTCGATCACCAAATTCGTCGAGATACTGCTGGAAATCCCGGGCGAGCATAATTTCGTCCTCGACGTGACGGACAACGATAATGTACTGACACACAAGACTGTCAAACTCATCGTCCACTAAAGCCGACCGATAATGAAACGATATATCTCATATTTTGCCGTACTGCTCGCGGTGCTCCTCGGCGCGGCCTGCTCGAAAGACGACTCCGCCGCGGGCAGCGACAATCGCACGGGCGTCATGGCGATGACGGTCTCGACCCGGCAGACAGCCGACACCGGCGAATACGACCCGTTGCAGCACCAGACCGTCTACATCTACAACGACGAGGGCGGCCTGCTGCGCAAATACACCTCGAAAGAGGCCTGTCCCGAACGGCTGGAACTGTTGGCCGGCACTTATCGCGTAGCGGTCGAAGCCGGAGAGGAAGCCCCCACCGATTTCACGAAACGGTTATACAAGGGCGAGGAGACGTTCACCGTCAAACCCGGCGAAACCACAAACGTTGCGGTCGTCTGCCAGATCGTGAACACCGTCGTAGAGGTGAAATTCGACGATTCGATCCTCCAGAACCTCTCCCCGGGCTATTCCGTATGGATCGCCGGCGGGGAAAAGGTCGACGAGGAAGCCGCCGAAGCGGGCAGCGTCCCGGCGCTCAGGTTCACGACCGAGGGGACGGGTTACTACACCCTGCCCGCAGGCATGACGTCGCTGGCCTGGCTCTTCCGCGGAACGCATGTCGAGGGTAAGAACGTGGAAATGGAAGATTACATCCCCAATGTCAAAGCCGGCGGCAAGTATACCCTCACGTTCAAATATTCGCCCGACCTGCCCGGTTTTATCGACTGCGTGCTGATCAGCGTCGACCCCGATACCGACGACAAGGACGACGAAATCATCTTCAGCCCCGATCCGGCCGTCATCAGCGAAGGGTTCGACATCACCGAAATCCAGAAGTACCGATCCGGAGAGAAGAAATACCGGATCATGGCCTTCTCGGAACTGACCCGGTTCACGGTTTCGGTAGGCGACAAGAGCTACGACGCGCTCAACGGCACGACCGAGGGCATTTCCCTCGAACCGGTCGACAAATACAACGTCCGGCTGACGCTCTCCGATGCGTTCTTCGCTTCGTGCCAAGCCGGCGACCAGAAAGTGACGCTCCGCATCGAGGACGCCAACGGCGGTTCCTCGGAGGTCGCTACGACCTACCGCCTGGAGGGACTGGTTCCCGTAACGGCGGACGACTACGACCTGTGGGCCAATACGGTCACGCTGCGCGTGGTTTCGTTCACGCCCGGCACCACCGTGCAATTCGGCCTGCGCAGCAGCGGCGGCGAATGGCAGCCGATGGCCGGGACGTCGCAGGGCGACGATTTCATCACGGCGACCTATGCGCCCCAGTGGGTTCCGCAAACCGTTAAAGAGCAAACCGTATATACGCAGGCCGCCGGCACGGGAATCATCGCGACACACAGCTACGACTTCAGAGCCATTATCAACGGCACGGAAACTACCGGAACATTTACGGCCGGAGAGGTACAGCCAATCCCCAACGGCGACATGTCGGGCTGGAGCATGACCGGAGGCTTCGCTTTTCCCAACGCCGCGGGAGAATCGTTCTGGAGCAGCGGCAACAATACCATGACAAAAACGCTCTGCACCTCTACCGACGTGAAATTCGGGAAGTCTGCACCGGCTGCAAAACTAACCAGCACCAATATGCTGGTATTGGCCGCAGGCAACCTGTTCACAGGAGAATTCGCCTATAAAAGTTTCACAGGCACCGTCCAGTTCGGACAAACATACGCATTTACGGCACGTCCTTCGGCAATGAAGGTAAAATACCATGCCCACGTCGGCACGGTCGACAAAGTACGCACCTCGGGCGATATTTGTCCCTATATCAAAAAGGGCGATCCGGACATGGCTCGTATTTTCGTCGCGATCGTCGACTGGAACGCCCCGCATGAGGTCGTATCCGGCATGACGACCACCAAAGGTGCATGGGATCCGGAAAAAGGCATAGACAACGTATCGGAAGGCAAAATCCTGGGATACGGATCGCTCTGGATCACGCAATCGACGGAGGGCGAGGATATGCAGGACGCCGAATTAGACATCGTATGGTACGACCACGAGACGCGCCCTGCCGAAGGGAAGTATTCGCTCGTGATCTCATGTGCCTGCAACGCTTACGGCGATTATTTCACCGGTTGCTCGAAAAACGTGATGTACGTCGACGATTTCGAATGGGTATATTAACGATTAAACGTAAACGCACGACAATGCGCAAGATAACCACCAGTACGCTCCTGGCACTCCTGCTCCTGGCAGGCACGGCGCCGGAGAGCCGTGCACAACAGAGGGAGGCCGCGGCGTCCCTCGCCCCGCAGGCCGACAGCACGAGCTGCATGCAGCACGAGGAACGTCCTCAGACCGTCAACGAAATGCGGCGCCAACGCGGCCTTACAGACAAACACAACCTCTTTGTCCCGCGCGGGCAATGGATCTTCGGAGGAACGGCCTCCTACTCGACCCACTCGAACGATACGTACAGGTTCCTGGTCATCGAGGGCATCGAATCGAAGGGCTACACGTTCAAGGTCAGCCCGATGATCGCCTATGCCTTCCGCGACAACATGGCACTCGGAGGCCGTTTCATCTATTCGCGCTCGCTGCTCAAGCTGGACAAGGCCGACCTCAACTTGGGCGGCGAGGACTCCGACCTGAATTTCGAACTGAACGACTGCTATTCGCTGCAACAGAGCTATTCGGTGGCCATGATCTGGCGCCAGTACATCCCGCTGGGCCGCAACAAGCGTTTCGCGCTCTTCAACGAGATGCAGCTCTCGGGCGGCGGTACGCAGGCACGCTTTGCCAAGGACTCCCCGGTGAAGGGCACCTACCAGACGGGCTATACCTTCTCGCTGGGCATCTCGCCGGGTATCATCGCCTTCGCCACGAACAACATGGCCGTCGAGGTCAACGTCGGCGTGATGGGCATCAGTTACAGCCACACCAAGCAGGTACACAACCAGGTGACGGTCGGCAAGCGCGACGCCAGCATGATGAACTTCAAAGTCAATATCTTCTCGATAGGGCTCGGCATGGCATTCTATCTCTAAACACGGCACGCACATGAAACGAATCATACTTTCCATTTTATCGGTATTCATCACGCTCGGCGCCGCAGCGGAGACGGAACAAGCCCTCCCCGCAGTGCAGCGGGCCGCTACGGCCGCAGTCGAAGAAACCCCCTCCGGCAACGAGGACACCGTGCCCCCGGAAACTTCGGACACCCCCGGAACGGGCACCGAAGCCACGGCGGAAACAGCTTCGGGACTCGCCGCAGAAACGGGCACCGCAGCCGCAGCGGGCACCCTCGGCGCCCCGGCGGCACCCTCGGCGCCGATGCCCGCAGCCATGCCGGCCGAAAAGCACAAGCGTCCCCAGGTGGAGCGTTTCCTGCCCACGCGCCGCCGCATCGACCGCGAGATCAACAAACTCAAATTCGCCTACAAGGGCGAAGTGATGATGGGTCTTACGGCCTCCTACGGTACGGTTTCGAGCGACGACACCGACCTCATGCTCATCTTCGACAACATCGATGCGGATGCCACGATCGCAACGGTAAAACCCTTCGTCGGTTATTTCTACCGCGATAACAACTGCATCGGCATCCGTTTCGGATACAGCCACATGGGCGGCACGCTCGACAACACCTATTTCGATGCGGGCGAGGGCAACGACCTCTCGGGGCAGCTCCCCTACGTCGATCTTTCGAGCGACGAATACTCATTCGGCATTTTCCACCGTTCTTATGCGGGGCTCGACCCCAAAGGACGCTTCGGACTCTTCGCCGAGTTCGAGCTGGCGCTCTCGACGGGACATTCGAGCTTCGCATACGACCCGGATCATAACGAAGGAGGCGCACCCAACCGCACCTACAACGACAAAACGCAGGTAAAGCTGGCGTTCAACCCGGGAGCTGCCGTATACATCTTCCCCAACGTCTGTGCGACGATTTCGTTCGGGCTGGGCGGCATACAGTATACGAGCATCACCCAGAAGGATGCCGACGGCAACAAGATCGGTTCACGCAAGGCTTCGAACATGCGTTTCCGGCTCAATATCGCGGCCATCAACTTCGGTATGACGATACATTTGTGGGACAAGAAAAAGCAGTAAACTATGAAATACCTACGCATACTCTTTTCGGCGGCGGCGCTCCTGCTGGCAGCGTCGTGCATCGAGAACGACCTACCGTATCCCACCATCGAACTCAGCATCCGCAGCATCGAAGGCGAGGGGTTCACGGTGACCGGCATCAGCCTCGTGAACCGTACCGTGACGCTCACGCTGGACGAGAAGACCGATATCCGCAAGGTCACCATCGACAAGGCGGAATTCGATGTCGCCACATCCAACCCGATGATGACCGACAAAGAGAAATTCATCAGCCAGATCAGGACTTCGCAGCCGCTGAGCGGGGAGTTCGACCTGCGGGCGCCGCTCTATGTCACGCTCTCGCTCTACCAGGACTACGAGTGGACGATCGTGGCCGAGCAGCCCATAGCCCGGTCGTTCACCGTCGCCGGGCAGATCGGATCGACACTGATCGACACGCAGGCGCGTACGGCCACGGCCTATGTCGCCGAAGGCACCGACCTGAAGGCCGTCACGGTCACCAGCCTCAAGCTGGGGCCTGCCGACATCACCGCCTACTCGCCCACGGCCGAGGAACTTTCCGCCACGGGCTTCGAAACGGTTCGTCTGGTCGACGTCACCTGCCACGGCCGCACGGAGCGGTGGATGCTCCATGTCCAGCCCACCAACGTGAAGATCGGTGTCCGCGAGATCGACCTCTGGAACAACACGGCCGTCGTAACCACGATGGTTACGCCCGAAGATTACGCCACCGCCGAAATCCAGTACCGTCTGAAGGGTACCGCCGACTGGCAGACGACGCAGAAGGGCGCACAGGACGAAAGCGGCATCTTTACGAGCTCGATCGCACCCGAATGGACAAGCCTCACCAACGATGCGGGCATCCCCGTAAAACGCCTCGTCACGACCAAGGGCGTCTACGCCGGGCAAACGTATGAATTCCGGCTTCTCGTCGGCGGGCAGCAGACCGAAACCGCCGAATACACGGCACCCGCGGGCGACACGATTCCCGACGGGAACATGGAAAACCCGGGCTTGTCGTGCTTCACGAGCGAAAATACGAATGCGGAGTTCTGGGCCAGCGGTAACAACACATTTGCGGATAAGCTCTGTAGGCAGGGGACTTTCAACGGAATGGGCGGCAGCTATTGCGCGAAACTGGCCGCGGCAGCCCCTCCCCTCGTCAACATCGCAGCCGGCAACCTGATGTCCGGCATCTTCTACAAAGACGGCCTGTGGACGGGCGTAGTAGAATTCGGACAGCCCTACAACTGGACGGCGCGCCCTTCGGGCATGAAGGTGAAATACCACGCGACACTGGGCACGATCGACGCAAGCAAACATTCCGGGGCCCCGGTCGGCATAGGCGACCCGGACAAAGCCCGCATTTTCGTCGCCATCATCGACTGGAACGCCCGGCACCGGGTCGCTTCGGGCACCAAAGACCCCACGGGCATTTGGGATCCGGCGGAAACCACCCAGACCGCAGAAGGGAAACTCATCGCCTACGGGTCGCTGTTCGTCGACAAGTCGACCGAAGGCGAGCAAATGGTAGAGGCCACCCTGCCGCTCAACTTCTACGACCCGGCTGCGGGACGCCCCACCGGCAAGTACAGCATCATCATCTCCTGCTCCACGAGTGCCTACGGCGATTACATGGTGGGCTGCACGACGAATGTAATGTACGTCGACGATTTCCAGTGGGTCTATTGACCCGGCGCCGGACAAGTCCGCCGGCAACTCAGAAGATATAAAGAGAAAAGGCTGAACCCCTGGGTTCAGCCTTTTTGCTGTAGATTCAGACTTTTCAATTCCTGCCGGAGTTATCTCCGAGCAATCCGGCAGTATTTGTCATAGCGTCCTATCACGTCGTTCACGTAGGCCAGCGTCTGCCGGCTGCCGGTGAAACGTCCGCACTTGACCGCCTCGCTCTCGTAATACTCGGGCTGCGCCTTGAGTTGCAGGTAGCGGGCCACGACCTCCCACGAATTGGGATCCTCGCCGTTGAGCCGTGCCAGGCGCCTCGCATCGTTCACATGGCCGATCCCGCTGTTGTACGAGGCCAGGATGATGCTCATCCGATCCTTCTCGGGAGTCCCCTCGGGGAAACGGAGCGTGTTCATAATCTTCGACATCAGCTTGTTGGCCAACCATATGTTGGTCTCGGGATTGGAGACCTGCTCGGTCGGGACGTCGAACTGGCGTGCCACCGAGGGCATGATCTGCATCAGCCCGCGGGCCCCGCTGCGCGAGGTGATGTCGGGCGTGAACCGCGATTCATGGTAGGCGATGGCGCTCATCAGGCGCCAGTCGTGGCCCTCTTTTTCGCTGATGTTGCGAATGACATTGTCATAAGCCGAGATCACATAGTCGCCCTCACCGAGCAGCGAATTGCCGAAATCGGCCGCATCGTCGTTCAGCAGCATGTCGTCCGTCACGGGTGTGCTGAACTGGGCGTTAAAGCCGTAAAAAGTCGTCAGGATTGTTAAGAACGCAAAAGTTAAAACTGTCTTTTTTAACATAAAATGTTGTTTTGCGGGCAGTTCATACCGCGCAGAACAATACGCTAATCATAGAAACCCCATGAGATACCGATTTTAAACATGCCCGGATTGAGCGGGTAACCCGCCGCGGAGAAATACTCCCCGTTTCCGAACAGTCCCTTGTTCACATGCTGATATTTGAGGAATATCCGCATTCTCTTCCACTTTCCCATGACGAAGGCGTCCATGTAGGGGTAATTGCCTACTTCGACGTCCCGTTGGTTGTAATAGGCCGACAGCGCAGGGTTGTAACTGGGCGCATAATAACGCGTGTTATAGCGTCCGTCCAAACCGATCTGAAGGCGTAATACGTTGCGCACGACCCAGAACTCGTAATAATACGAAAGGAACGCGCTCAAAAGCGGAACGGGTGCAACTTCTTGATTCGTACTCCACTGCAACAATACCCTGTTGTCCAAATGAAGTCCGCCTAAGCGGAAATCTTTGCGAGCGTACACACTCGTGAGGCTTACGTTGTCACTGCTTTGGGCGATCTGGCTCTCCTTGTCGTAAAAGATCTTGTTGCCGACCACACCTTGCCATGCCCCCGCTTCAAACGCATAATCGGGGACTGAAAACTTCACCTCGAACCGAGTTTCATTCTCCTTATTCAAAGGAGTGGACCACACGTAGTGGTTCGAGAACAGATTCTCCTGCCAGTAGTTGGGCGAACGCCGATCCATCGTGAACCGGCCTTCGAGAATCAGGGGGTGTCCGCGGAGATATCCCGTCAGCGCCAGGTGGGCGCCGATGGTGAGGTCTCCGCCTCTGTATCCCGACGGGTAGAACTTGAGGTTCGCGTCCCAGTCGACATATTTCTTTATCTTTCCTCCGACGGAACCGTATGCGAAATAGCTGGTCTTGTTGACCTTCGTATACTTTCCCGTCTGGTAATCCCTCATTTCGAATTGCGAGTAGGTATGCATGTCGATACCGATGCCTGCATCAATCGTGCCTACCACGCCGTTACGATCCCAAGGCTGTGCCTGCACGAAGAAGCGGTTCGAAATCACACGCTCGTAGATCGAGTCGCGCGTCTGGTCGGGGTTGATATACCAGTTCTGGTAGTAGTCCAGCGTATCGGGCACGAAATTGCCCTGTTCGTCCCGGTGCGCCCTTTCGTCGATATACCGCGCATATTTGTCCGAATAGACCTTGCTCCACGAACTGTACTGGAACGAATGGCCGATATAGACCGCCGACAGGTCGGCGAGCGAAAAGTCGTTCTCCGTCACGCGTTGCAACGGCAGGGCGTAGGACTGCGTGATGAAAAAGGCGTTGTTGCGGTAAGTGTTCTGCGCCTCGGCATCCGACAGCTTCATCGGCACGCCCGAAGGCATCTGGAACGTCGTATCTGCGATAGCCCATGTCCCGACCACGCCGCCGTTCTCCTGCTGTTCGATGTGGTTGTTGTAATAGGCCGCATGCACCGAATAGCGCTTGCCCGTATGGCTGAAGGCGACCGACAGGTTGTGGTTCTTCGTCCGTGACCAGACATATTGTCCGCGCGTTCCCCGTGCCTTGTAGTCGACGTTGAACCCGGTCGTGGGCGAAATATTCTGCGCGTGCATGATATTGAAGTTCTCCTCCCGGAAACGCTTCTGCCCCGACTCGAGGTACGTCATGCGGATGATGGGCTTCTTCGTATTGTAGAACGGAACGTTCTCCATGTCGTACGTATACGCATAGTAGGGGCTCGCAAAACTGAAATCAAAGAACTGCGGCCGCCGGAAATAGTTCATCGGCAGCGATGTCTGCCCGAGGGCGCCCTGCGCGATGTCGCCCACCTCCTCGCGGAAGAAGGGGTAGTCGATGCGCCAGTCGGTGAGCGTCGTGTCGAGCGGGCTTATCTCCACGCGGTTGTAGTCGCGCTTGACGCTCCAGCGAAAATTGTTCAGGGCGCGGATCGAATCGCTGAAAAAATACGATTCGAGCGGCTTGCGGATCCGGCGTTCCTTCTTGGTCGTATCCTGCGGCTGGCCGTCCTGGCCCTCCTCCCCCTCCTCGCCGGTCTGCTCGTAAGGGTTCGTACCGTAAAGGTTCCCCGTCTCCCCGCGCTGCTGGGCACGCTGCAGCGTCCTGGCGTTGAAACCCTGCGAACGGACGATGCCGGGCGCTGTAAGGAACAGACCGAGCAAAGCTGCCAGCAATATTCTATTCGTCAACCTCGACATGGAACGCTAATCCGGGGCAAAATTAATAAAAATTCTTAAAATACACAACTATCCGGCTTGTCCACAGCCTTTTGCCTTCATCGACAACCAGCGTACGACCGAGGTTGCGATGTAGAGGACGATCACGACCGGCACGGCACGGACACCCAGCACGGCCAGCAGGAGCGCCGCCGATACAATAAAAACATAACGCACCCCGTTGCCTTTCCAGGCGAAGTGCTGGAATTTGAAGGCGAACATCCGCACGGGCGAAACGAGCAGCCACGACATCACAGGGATGAGCAGCAGCAACCAGTAACCCAAGTCGAAACCCGTCTTCACCTTAATCCACCCCAAAGATATGAAAAACAGCGCATTGGCTGGAGTAGGAAGGCCGCAGAACTCGGTATGCTGCGTCTCGTCGATATTGAATTTCGCCAGCCGCAGCGCCGAGAAGGCCGCCACCGCGAAACAAAGTGCACTGCCGCCGTAGCGCAGCCATGCTTCGGCATCCGCAGGCAGGGAATTGTTCCACAAGACGAAAAGCACGGCCGACGGGGCGAAGCCGAACGAGACCATGTCGGACAACGAGTCCAGTTGTACGCCGATGGCGGAAGGGCATTTGAGCAGCCGGGCCACGAAACCGTCGGAATAGTCGAAAACACCGGCGGCGATCGTGAGCCAGAAAGCCAGCGCCAGATCGCCGTAAACCAGTGCCGAAACCACCGCGAACGAGCCGCAAAGCAGGCTCGCAAGGGTCAGCAGGTTGGGTATGGTGAACAGTCTTATCTTCATCGGGAGTACAAAAATATTATTCCTGCAATAGGCGGCAAAGTTACAAAATATTTTTATCTTTGTCTCACTTAATTCCATATTATAACTTATGGCAAGCAATAAATATTGTGTCATCATGGCCGGCGGCATCGGATCGCGTTTCTGGCCCAAGAGCCGGCAGTCGATGCCAAAACAGTTCCTCGACATCCTCGGAACCGGGAAATCGTTTATCCGCCACACCTACGAGCGCTTTGCAAAAATCGTCCCCGCCGGGAATTTCCTCGTCGTGACGAACCACAAATACAAGGATCTGGTATTGCAGCACATCCCCGAAATCGGGGAGAAACAGGTGCTCTGCGAGCCGATCGGCCGCAATACGGCCCCCTGCATCGCCTATGCGGCCTATACGCTGCTCAGGGAGAACCCCGACGCCGAAATGATCGTCACGCCGTCGGATCACCTGATCCTCAACGAGGACGATTTCCGCACGATCATCGGCGAGTGCCTCGAATTCGCCGACCGGCACGACGCACTGCTGACCGTGGGCATCAAACCCACACGCCCCGATACGGGTTACGGCTACATCCAGGTTTCGGACGACCACACCATCAGCAAAGTCAAGTGCTTCACCGAAAAGCCCGATCTCGAGCTGGCGCAGACCTTCCTCCAGACCGGCGAGTTCTACTGGAATTCGGGTATCTTCATCTGGAAGGTGCAGGCCATCGTCGAGGCCTTCCGCAAATACCTGCCCGAGCACCATGCCATGTTCAGCGGCGTGATGAAGGCGCTGGGCACCGATGCCGAGAAGACCACCGTGGAGATCGTCTTCTCGGAGTGCCGCGCCATCTCGATCGACTACGGCATCATGGAAAAGGCCGACAACGTCTATGTCCGCTGCGGCGACTTCGGGTGGAGCGACGTCGGCACATGGGGCTCGGTCTACCAGCACGCCCGCAAAGACCGCTACGCCAACGCCGTCCCCGAAGAGGGGTGCTATGTCTACGACACGCGCAGCAGCATCGTCTCGCTGCCCAAGGGCAAGGTAGCGGTCATCAGCGGCCTGAAGGAATACATCGTCGTGGACACCGACGACGTATTGATGATATGCCCCCGCGCCGAAGAACAGAACATCAAGAAATTCATCGACGAAGTAAAGTTCCATAACGGGGACAAACATATCTGACACCTATGAAACGCATGCCGTTCCATACCACAGCCTTGCTGCGACGATTCGCTGCGGGCTTTTTTTTAGTGGCGGGGATGCTCTCGTGCTCCGCGCCGCAGGCCACCTTCACCAACCCGCTGCGCGACGGCGCCGACCCGTGGATCACCAAATACGACGGGCGCTATTACACCTGCTTCAAATCAGGACGCGGCATCGCCGTGACCGAATCGGACGACATGACGCGTTTCGAACGCGAGCGTGTTGTCTGGCAGCCCGCCGACAGCGGGGCGTGGAACAGCTTCAACATCTGGGCACCCGAGCTGCACCGCCTCCGCGGCAAATGGTACATCTACTACGCCGCGGCACCCGTCCCCGGCAGCCCCTTCACGGGGCAGCGCACAGGCGTGCTGGAGTGCGACACGCCGCTGGGCGACTACCGCGACCGCGGCATGCTCTACACCGGCGACAACCCCGACGGCAAGACGGACAACATCTGGGCCATCGACATGACGATCTTCGAACACCGGGGAGAACTCTATGCCGTATGGTCCGGCTGGGAGCGCCAGCGCGACACCGACGCCACCGACCAGCTGCTCTACATCGCCCGCATGGAATCGCCCACACGGATCGGGCCGCGCATCCTGCTGTCGCGGCCCGACCAGCCGTGGGAACAGGGCGACCACATCTCCCTGCAGGAAGGCCCGTCGGCATTGCGGCACGGCGACGACCTGTTCATCGTCTACTCCACGCGCGGCTCGTGGTCGCGCCACTACAAGCTCGGGCAACTGCGCCTGCGTACCCCCGACAGCGACCCGCTGGATCCCGCATCATGGATCAAGAGCGGCCCCGTCTTCACCGGCAACGACCGCATACACGGCGTCGGCCACGCCAGTTTCACCACCTCGCCCGACGGGCGCGAACACTGGATCTATTACCACTCAAAAAAAGATACGGTACACAACTGGGGGCGCGACGTGCGCCTGCAACGCTTCGACTTCGACGCCGCGGGCAACCCCCGCTTCGGGCAACCCGCAGAGCCGGGGCCCTACCCCATGCCCTCGGGAACCCCCATACACGCGAACTGACATGTCCGAACTATACGATATTTTCCGGGAACACCCGCACATCTCCACCGACACGCGCGACATCGGGGCTGATTCCATCTTCTTCGCCCTGCGCGGCGCGACGTTCGACGGCAACCGCTTCGCGGCGGAGGCGCTGGAAAAAGGCGCGGCCTATGCCGTCGTGGACGACCCGGCAGCCGTCACCGACGACCGTATGGTGCTGGTCGGCGACACGCTCGGGGCATTGCAGGAGCTGGCACGCGAACACCGCCGCCGGCTGGCGATCCCGATACTCGCCATATCGGGCAGCAATGGCAAGACCACGACCAAGGAGCTGGTGAGCCGCGTGCTGGCCGAACGCTTCGAGGTCTACGCCACGCGCGGTAACCTCAACAACCACATCGGCGTGCCGCTCACACTGCTCGCCATGACCCGCGACACACGGTTCGGCGTGGTCGAGATGGGAGCCAGCGCCTGCGGCGAAATCGCCCTGCTGGCCTCGATCGCCGAGCCCAACTACGGCATCCTGACCAACATCGGCCGTGCACACCTCGCAGGCTTCGGCGGTCCGGAGGGGGTGCGCCGCGGCAAGGGCGAACTGTTCGACTACCTGGCCGCGAACGGCGGCCGCGCCTTCGTACCCCGCGAGGACGAGACACTGACGAACATGGCCGCCGAACGCGACGGGCTGGCCGTGGAATATTACAGCGTCACGCTGGCCGAGGGCCTCGAAAACCACCTCGAAGGGCATTACAACCGGTTCAATATCGCCGCAGCCGTGGCCGTCGGACGTTATTTCGACGTCGCCGACGAGCGTATCCGCCATGCTGTCGGCAGCTATGTCCCCGACAACAACCGCTCGCAGCGCACCGAGACGGGGCGCAACACCCTCATCATGGACTGTTACAACGCCAACCCCTCGAGTATGCGGGCATCGGTCGCGAATTTCCTCGCCGAGCCGCCCGGCGCGCGTACCCGCCGCCTGCTGATCCTGGGCGATATGCTCGAACTGGGCGCCTGGTCCGAGCAGGAACACGCCGCTGTCATCCGCCTCGCAGCGCAGGCTCCGCAGACAGAAGTGATGCTCGTCGGCACGGAATTCGCCAGGGCCCATGCCGGCATGGAACCGCAACCCGCCCGGATCACGCTCTTCGCCGACCGGGAACACCTCATCGCAGCGCTCCGCACACACCCCGTGGACAACGCGCTGGTGCTGATCAAGGGTTCGCGCGGCATCGGACTGGAAAAGGCGGTCGGGGAGCTGTAACCCCGCCGCCACGACCCGCCGGACACAGGCCCGGCACCGACCCGGCACAGGCACGATACGCAGGAACAAAACGCCGGCAAACAGACCGGAACGACACGCCGCACAGGCAAAAAAACACCGACCGAGAACAACCTGAAACCCATAAGCCATGAAACACCTGCTGACAGCCATCCTCCTGCTGGTCTTCGCGCATACCGCCGCCGGCGAAAGGAACGTCTCGCTCGAACGCGATTTCGGAACGCTTTACGGCACGCTGCTCACCCCCGATGCAGGTACGGAAACCGTGGCCGTCATCATCGCCGGTTCGGGGCCCACTCCGCGCAACGGCAATGTAAACAGCTATCTCTACCTGGCGCAGGCGCTCGAAAAGGCAGGCATCGCCTCGCTGCGCTACGACAAACGCAGCATCGGTGCGAGCCGGTTCACGGAGCCGGAAAAAATGGCCGACGCCGTACTGGGGGATTTCATCGGCGACGCCGCGGCATGGGCCGACTACCTTGCCGGCGAGGGCTTCCGCCGTGTCATACTGATCGGCCACAGCGAAGGGGCGCTGATCGCCTTCTGCGCGGCGCAACAGACCCCGAAGGTCGCTGCCGTCATCTCGGTGGCCGGCGCCGGCTACCCGCTCGACGAGATACTCCAGCTGCAATTGGCCTCACAACTCCTGCCCGACAACATGGATCTGCTCTTGCAGGCCAACGCGATCACCGCCTCCCTGAAACGGGGCGAACGGGTCGAATCCTGCCCGCCGCAGCTCGAAGCGCTGTTCCACCCTTCGGTACAGACGTTCTGGATCTCCAGCCTGCGCTACGACCCGCGCGAGGAGATCCGCAAGGTGCGGGTTCCGATCCTCGTCGTGGGCGGGGACAACGACCTGCAGGTGCCGCCCGGCAATGCCGAGGCGCTGGCGAAGGCACAGCCCCGGGCCCGGAAGGCAATCATCGCAGGGATGACCCACCCGCTCAAAAAATGCACGGGACGCACGCGCATCGACCAGACGGGAGCCTACGGCGACAGCACGCTGCCGATCGACCCCGACCTCGTGGCCGTCGTTACGGAATTCATCCGGGGTCTCTGAATTTTCCCTGCCGGAAAGACAAAACCGGATTATTTTTTTAATTTTGTATAAACCGATTCCGAACCAAACGACATACCGAACCATGAAACTCCTGATCAGCATCGAATACCGTACCCGCTGGGGCGAACAGCTCGTCATGCGGATCGGCAAACGGCGCATTGCGCTGCAATACGCCGACGGAGGCATCTGGACAGGCGCCATCGACCGCTATACCCAGAGGGATGATACCGAATACCGCTATGAAATCGAACGCGACGGCACATGCATCCGCAACGAATGGCGGCCGCACACGCTGCGGCTCCCGTCCCGGGAGGGGGTGCGCACGCTGCGCATCCGCGACCGCTGGCAGGAGATGCCCTCCGACACGCCGTTCTACTCCTCGGCATTCACCCGGGGCATCTTCGGCCGCGGGAAAACCGGCAATCCGAAGAAAACGGCCGGCAACATCACGCTGCGCGTCGTGCTGCCCACCCTGCGGCCGGACGAAACGCTCGCCGTCGCCGGCAGCGGCCGTGAACTGGGCGACTGGAAACGGATCGTCCCGATGGACGACAGCCGCTTCCCGGAATGGGAACTCACGCTGCATACCGCACACCGGTTCGAATACAAATTCCTGATCGCCGACCGCAAGACCCTCACCCCCATCCTGTGGGAGGAGGGTGCCAACCGCACCTGGGGCGAGCTGCCCGGCGCCGGCGAACACGCCCTCGACGCCGCGGCGTACCCGCGGTTCCCCGAGCGCAGGTGGCGGGGCGCCGGGACGGCGATCCCGGTCTTCTCGCTCCGTACGGAAGAGGATTTCGGCGTCGGCGAGTTCTACGACCTGAAACGGCTCATCGACTGGGCGGCCGCCACCGGGCAGCGCGTCATCCAGGTACTGCCGATCAACGATACCACCATGACCGGCACATGGGAAGACTCCTACCCCTACAACGCCAATTCGACCTTCGCCCTGCACCCGCAGTTCATCCGGCTGCCGGCCGCGGGCGTCGTGGAGGACGACGAGTACCGCACCCTGCGCAACGAACTGAACGCCCTCCCCGAAATAGACTACGAACGGGTTAACCGACACAAACTGCGGCTGCTCCGCCGGGCGTTCGAACGCCACGGAACCCGCACTGCAGCACGCCGCGACTACAAGGACTTCATCGCCGCCAACAGACACTGGCTCATCCCCTATGCCGCCTTCTGCACGCTGCGCGACGAAACGGGCACGCCCGACTTTACCCGCTGGGGCGGCTTCGCCCGCTATGACCGCAAAGCCGTCGACGCCTACTGCCGCAGCCACAGCCGCGACATCGCATTCCACTGCTATGTCCAATACCACCTGCATACGCAGTTGTCCGAGGTCTGCGCCTACGCCCGCGACCACGGCATCGTCCTCAAGGGCGACCTGCCCATCGGCATCAGCCGCACGAGCGTCGACGCATGGCTCTACCCGCACCTGTTCCACATGGACTCGCAGGCCGGGGCTCCGCCCGACGCATTCTCGGCCGTCGGGCAGGACTGGGGATTCCCGACTTACAACTGGGAACGCATGGCACGCGACGGCTACGCCTGGTGGCGGGCACGCATGGCCAAGATGGCCGAATACTTCGACGCCTTCCGCATCGACCACATCCTCGGGTTCTTCCGCATCTGGGAGATTCCCACGCATGCCGTACACGGGTTGCTGGGCTATTTCAATCCCGCCCTGCCCTATTCCGCAGATGAACTGCGCGGCATGGGCTTCGACACGCAGGACGGACGCTACACCACCCCGGCGCCCGACGGACACATGCTCGGGGAACTGTTCGGCGACTTGGCCGGCGAAGTCCGCGCCACCTGCATGAAGGAGGGGCGGTTACTGCCCGCCTATGCCACCCAGCGCAAGGTCGCAGCCCGCTTCCCGGGCGACGACGAACGCCAGACCCGGCTGCGGGAAGGGCTCATGGCATTGCTCGACGACGTGCTCTTCATCGAAGACCCGCGCCGCAAGGGCTATTTCCACCCCCGCATCGCCCCCCACTCGACGCACGCCTACCGCCGGCTCGACGGGGAGCGCCGTGCAGCCTTCGACCGGCTCTATACCGACTTCTTCTACCACCGGCACAACCGTTTCTGGCAGGAATCCGCCCTGCGCAAGCTCCCGGTGCTCCTCTCGGCGACCGAGATGCTGACCTGCGGCGAAGACCTGGGCATGATTCCCGACAGCGTCCCCGAGACGATGCACGAACTGCAAATCCTCTCGCTCGAAATCCAGCGCATGCCCAAGACGCCGGGGGAACTCTTCGCCGACCCGGCGCACTACCCCTATTTCTCGGTCTGCACCACTTCGACGCACGACATGAACCCGCTGCGGGCATGGTGGGAGGAAGACCGCGAACTCACGGCGCGCTTCTACCACGAAGCACTCGGCATCGGGGGCGACGTTCCCTATTTCTGCGAGCCGTGGATATGCCGGCGCATCCTCGACATGCACCTCAATTCCCCGGCGATGCTCACCATCCTGCCGTTACAGGACTGGCTTTCGACCGACGGGGAGCTGCGCTACCCCGACCCGGCCAAGGAACGCATCAACGTCCCGTCCATCCCCCGCTACCACTGGCGCTACCGGATGCACCTCCCGCTCGAGGAGTTGCTCCGCAAGGAGACCTTCAACGAATCGCTGCACGACATGATCGCCTGCAGCGGGCGCCGCTGACGGGCGTACTGCGGCACCGCCGCTCCCGGCTACAAAAAAGGGGTACTCCGATGGGTACCCCTTTTTATCATGCAGCCGCGACGAAGGCTCAGCCATTCCCCTCCAACCACTTCAGGAAGTCGTCGACCCGCGACCGGCTCACCACCATCTCGAACTTAGGACGCGGACGTGCCGTGATCTTCAGCCGGTTGCCCAGATATTTCACGATGCTGACGATCGCCGGCATGGCGATGATGCAACTGCGCGATATGCGGAAAAACCGCCCGGGATCCAGTTCGTCCGAAAGGACGTCGAGCGACTGATCCACAACATAGCGGTTGTTATCGCTCGTGACAAGGTAGGTGTTTTTCTCTTCCGAGTAGAAATAGGCGATGTCGGTGGTTTGTACCGGAACGATCCGGTCGTTGAAACGCACGACATAGCGCTGTTTGTATTCGCGCGGGCTGCGGATCGCGTTCAGCAATACGTCGGGGTCGATACCCCCGCTCCGCACCCGGCAGCGCTCCACGGCACGCCGCAGCGCCGCGGGGTCGATCGGTTTGAGCAGGTAGTCGATGCTGTTGACCTCGAACGCCCGCACGGCGTAATTGTCATATGCGGTGGTCATGATGACCCGCGCCGTCACATCCGCCTGGCGGAATATCTCGAAGCAATCCCCGTCGGAGAGCTCCACGTCCATGAAAATCACATCGGCACTGTTCCCCGGCGTGCGCAGCCAGAGCACCGTCTCCCTGACCGAGCCGGTCGTCCCGACGATCCGTACGTCGGGAAAATGCTGGGTCAGCGCTCGCGCCAGGTTTGCCTGGGCCATCATTTCGTCTTCTACGATCAGTACGTTCATATTACAGCAACGGTAAGGTGACACAATATTCGGTATCGGTACGGCGTATCCCGATCGGGATGCCCGACAGGTCGAGGTATTGCTGGCGGATGTAGTTCAGCCCCACACGGGTCGAGGTAGTGCCGGATACCTTCAGCTGAAGGTTGTTCGACACCGTCACGGCTCCGGCCCCGGCGACGATGCGGATCACCAGCGGCCGGTCGGCCCCCACCGAGTTATGCTTGATGGCGTTTTCGATCAGCAGCTGCACCGAGCAGGGCAGGACATGGCGGTTCATGGCCTCGTCCGGAATGTCGGTCTCCACGCGAAACCCCTCGGGGAAACGCACCTGCAACAAGTCGACGTACATCCCCACGAAAGCCATCTCCTCGCGCAGGCGCACGAGCGTCTCCTCCTCGTTCTGGAGCATGTAACGGTAGATGCCCGCCAGTTTATGGATGTAGGCGCTGGCCTGCTCCGTGCGCTGCTCGCAGACCAGGCAGTCGAGGATATTGAGCGAGTTGAACAGGAAATGGGGGTTGACCTGCTGTTTGAGTTTCATGTAACGGAACTGCGCCTGGTGCGCCTTGCCGCGCTCGGCACGCAGCACGGCACGCGCGACTAGGGCGTAATCGACCATAAATACGACCGAATAGAGGGTCACCTCGACCAGCAGGGTGACGATCCACAGTTGCAGGAACTCCCGTGCGGAGAACGAGCGGTCGAAGGCGAACGGCAGGTGCAACCCCGTAATGAGCGCCACGCAGGCCGACGTGAACAGCACGAACAGGAGGAACGCCGCGATTTCGGCGATCAGACCGTGCCGGGTTTCACGCCTGCGCGTATGCCGGACATAGATGATATTGACGCACAGCAGGATAATCAGTGCCGCGGAGTTCGAAGCCAGCAAGTCGGCCATGTGGTAAAGGCGGTCTGTGGAGAAGGAAGGCGATGAGAAGAGCTCGACATAGGCCAGCCTCAGCACGAAAATCACCCCCACGGCCAGCAGCAGCAACCCGATGCGGGGCGTCCAGGCCGAGGAGCGGCTCGCCGTGTCGTCGCCGCGGCGGAACAACTTGGTGAACCACACGATGCTCCAGCCCAGAATCTCGGTGGTTATGAAAGTCGACACGGCATGCACCACGGGCGGGGCGTGCAATAACAGCTCGATCAGCTGCGCACCGCCCGTACCCAGCAGGTAGCCGATCACGTTGACGACGATCACGCTGGCAGCGGTGAACTCCACGTTCAGGCCCCGTTTTAGGCAGATCAGCACGATCAGCACGATCGTCAGCAGCGTCAGCACCAACTCGTCGTTGATCCCCGCCAGATGGCATGAAAGGGCGACCACGGCATGGAGCACGGCGAACAGGTGGATAATTCCGGACACTTTGAGCGATCGCATATAGGCTGACTGAGGCTGTATTAAGTATATACGGGTTTCGTTTATTTATGAATAAAGGTAGTGTTTTTCCGCGTAAATTCCAAATCGTCCCCCTCGGGCTACCGTTCGTCGTAAAAATCCGCCCGTTCATCCGGCTGATCCCTCCGTTCGTCGCCCGGCGGTTCGCCATCCGGATTTTTTTATTAAAATTTGTATAACCTGAAAACCAACCGAAAAACCGAAATGACCAAACCTAAACTCTCATTTTGGCAGATTTGGAACCTCAGCTTCGGCTTCCTCGGCGTGCAGATCGGATATTCGCTCCAGAATTCCAACACGTCGAGCATCTTCGAATCGCTGGGGGCAGATGTCAGCCACCTGAGCTACTTCTGGCTGGCGGCACCGCTGGCCGGCATGATCGTCCAGCCCATCGTGGGGCTTTTTTCCGACGGCACCTGGACGCGCTGGGGCCGCCGCATCCCCTACATCCTGGGCGGGTCGCTGATCTCGGCGCTGGCGCTAGTGCTCATGCCCAACTGCCCCAAACTGCTCGCCTTCGCCCCACTCGCCATGGGGGCTTTCATCCTGCTGTTCATGGATTTGTCGTTCAACGTCACGATGCAGCCCTTCCGAGCGCTGGTGGCCGACATGCTCGACGATTCGCAGAAGACACAGGGCTACGTGGTACAAACCTTCCTGATAAACCTCGGTGCGGTCGTCGGCGCTATCCTGCCGCTCGTCATGACATGGCTCGGCGTGTCGGACGAGGCCGCTCCGGGGCATGTTTCGCCGCACATCGCCTACTCCTACTATGCCGGGGGCGCGATCCTGCTGCTCACGGTGCTCGTCACCTCGTTCAAGACACGGGAATATCCGCCCGGGGAGTTCGCCCGCTACAACAACCTCTCCGAGGAGGACGCCAAACCGGTGAGCTTCGTCGGCCTCATGCGCAACGTCCCCGGCGTGATGGTGCGGCTGGGCGTCACGCAGTTCTTCTCGTGGGCGGCGCTCTTCCTGATGTGGACTTACCTCAAACCCGCCATCACGGGTGTAGTCACCGACCATGCCACGGGCGAAGTGCTCTCGGCCGGCGCCACGCAGACATGGGTCGGCGTGCTCAACGGCACCTACCCCATCCCCGCCTGCATCGCCGCCCTGTTCCTCGGGCGCGTCGCCGCGCGCTACGGCAACAAACCCGTCTACGCGGCCTGCCTGCTCGCCGGGGCGCTGGGCTTAGCGGGGTTGTGCCTGCTGCACGACCAGTACGCGCTGATGCTCCCGATGGTGGGGATCGGCATCGCCTGGGCGGGCATCCTCGCCATGCCCTACGCCATCCTGTCGCGCGCAGTCGAGCCACGCCGCATGGGCGTATACATGGGTATCTTCAATTTCACGATCACCGTCCCCCAGATCGTCATCGGACTGACCGGCGGTGCCATCGTCAAGTACTGCTTCGCCTCCGACGCGGCCGACATGCTGGCGCTCGCCGGGGTCTTCATGCTGCTGGCCGCCGTGTCGGTCTTCCTGGTCAAAGAACACAAGGCCCAATGACCTACAATCCATAAAATCAACTTATAAACTAACCAAAATTCTTATGAAACGATTTTTAACTATGTGTGCGGGTATCTTGCTCATATGTCAATTTACCCCCCCCCTCACGCTGGCGCAAAACGCTGGTTATGAGGTTAAAGGCGTAGTTGTCGACAAGTCCGGAATGCCGATCCTGGGCGCTACCGTCGTCGAAAAGGGCACGACCAACGGCGTCTCGACGGGCATCGACGGCGACTATGCCATCCGCGCCGCCGGCCCCGAATCGGTCATCGAAGTCAGCTATGTCGGTTACAAGACCGTCAGCCTGGTGGCCAGTTCGTCGCTGCTGGCACACCTCACGCTCGAAGAGGATGCCATGGGCATCGACGACGTGGTGGTGATCGGCTACGGTTCGGTCAAGAAGAACGACATGACCGGTTCGGTCGTGGCAATCAAGGCCGAAGAGTTCAACCGCGGAGCCGTGGTCTCCACGCAGGACATGCTCAAGGGCAAGGTTCCGGGCGTACACATCATCCCCGGCGACGGCGGCCCCGGATCGAGCGCCACCATCCGCGTGCGCGGTGCGGCTTCGCTCAACGCCTCGAACGACCCGCTGATCGTGATCGACGGGGTACCCATCGCAGTCGACGGCGGCAAGGGTATGGCCAACCCGCTGGAGACGATCAACCCCAACGACATCGAATCCTTCACCGTGCTCAAGGACGCTTCGGCGGCGGCCATCTACGGTTCGCGTGCTTCGAACGGCGTCATCCTCGTCACCACCAAGAAGGGGCGCGGCAACACGCCCCGCGTATCGTACAGCGGCAGCGTGAGCGTCCAGACCAACTCCGACGAGCTGCCCGTGATGTCCCCCGGCGAGTTCCGCACCTACATCGACCAGGTGTATCCCGCAGGTACGACCACGGGCGACAAGGTACAGTCGATGCTCGGCGACAAGAACACCAACTGGCAGGATCTGGTCTTCCGCACCGCCATTTCGCATGACCACAACGTCAGCCTGATCGGCAACATCAACGACCGCATGCCCTACCGTGCATCGGTGGGCTACACCAACCAGCAGGGTACGCTCGAAACGTCGAAATACGAACGCGGGACGCTCGACCTGAGCCTCTCGCCCAACTTCTTCGACAAGCACCTCACGGTCAACCTCAACGCCAAGGGCGTCGTCACGTCGCAGCGCTACGCTTCGGGCGGCGTGGTGGGTTCGGCTGCCTTCTTCAACCCCACGATCGACCCCTACTTCCGCAACGACGACGGCTCGATCGACTACACGACCACCAACGGATACTGGAACTACGGATCGGGCCGCGGCGAGGACTTCACGCCCAACACCCTGCTGGGTGCGGGCCCGCTCTCGCAGCTCTACGACCGCGACAATACGGCGCGTGCCAAGCGTTTCATCGGCAACGCCCAGATCGACTATAAGGTTCACGGCTTCGAAGCGCTGCGTTTCAACCTCAACCTCGGCCTCGACGTATCGAGCGCCAAGACCTACGACGGCGTGAACCCCGGCTCGTTCCAGGCATACACCGACACCGAGGCCCGCGGCTGGGGACAGTATTCGTGGACGACGAACTTCCGCCGCAACCAGCTGCTCGAATTCTACGCCAACTTCAACAAGGAGTGGGGCATCCACCACCTCGACGTGATGGCCGGTTATTCGTGGCAGCATTTCTACAGCTCCGACCACTCGGTATCCTATTTCAACGAGACGCACGAGCAGAAGGGCGAGGATTCGCGCTACCCGTTCAACCGCCAGGAGAACTACCTGCTCTCGTTCTACGGACGCCTGAACTATTCGATCGCCTCGAAATACCTCTTCACCTTCACGCTGCGCGACGACGCCTCTTCGCGTTTCTCGAAGGATACCCGCTGGGGCCTCTTCCCTTCGGGCGCCTTTGCGTGGAACATCGCCGAGGAGAATTTCCTGAAGGATTCGCGTGCCGTCTCGGCCCTCAAGCTGCGCGTCGGCGTCGGACAGACCGGCCAGCAGGAGATCGGTTCCAACTACCCCTACCTGGCGCGTTACTACATGTCGACCGACGTCTACAAGACCTACTACATGGGCAGCGCCGGCCACATGTTCTACCTCACGCCGGGCGCCTACGACCCCAACATCAAATGGGAGACCACGACGACCTACAACGTCGGACTCGACTTCGGGTTCCTCGGCGGCCGCATCAACGGTAGCGTCGACTGGTACCTGCGCCAGACGGACGACCTTCTGAACAGCGTCATCACCCCCATGGGCTCGAACTTCGGCAACACGGTGCTCACCAACATTGGCTCGATGGAGAACAAGGGCGTGGAATTCAACCTGAATTTCATCCCCGTGCAGACCAAGGACTGGAACCTCACGGTCGGCTTCAACGGCACGTTCCAACACACCGAGTTCACCAAGCTCAACAACACCGACGACCCCGACTACAACATCCAGACGGGAAGCATCACCAAGGGCACGGGTAACCTGCTCCAGATCCACAAGGTAGGCTATGCGCCCTACACTTTCTACTGTTTCCAGCAGGTATACGACCAGGACGGCAATCCGATCCAGAACGCGCTGGTCGACCGTGACAAGGACGGCAAGATCACACAGGCCGACCGTTACGTGACCGACAAGAGCCCCAACCCCGACTTCTTCTACGGCATCAGCCTCAAGCTGAGCTACAAGAACTGGGACTTCGGCTTCAACGGCCACGGTTCGGCGGGCAACTGGGTCTTCAACGACTTCGCCTCGGCCAACTCGACGTCCAACATCGACATCAACGCCGGCAACCTGCCCAACTTCGCACGGCTGGTCAAGAAGACCGGCTTTACGAAGGCCAACAGCGGCGAGCAGTGGTATTCGGACATGTTCCTCGAAAACGCCTCGTTCTTCCGCATGGACGACATCAACCTCGGCTACACGTTCAACAAGATCGGCAACTGGAAGGGTTCGATGCGCGTCGCCTTCGGCGTGCAGAACGTATTCGTCATCACCGATTACAGCGGCGTAGACCCCGAAATACCGGGTGTCAACGGCATCGACGGCTCGATCTGGCCGCGCCCGCGCACCTATTCGCTGCGTCTGAATGTAAACTTCTAAAAACGAACGAACCATGAAAATCGACATAAAACATTTCGCCTTGGCGGCGGCAGGCGCAACGATGCTGCTCACTTCGTGCATCGGGGATCTCGACACCCTGCCCCTCAACCCGTCCGACTCGACCTCGGAGACCGTCTACGGGAAAGACGAGAACGGCTACCTGGCCGGGCTCACCAAACTCTATTTCAATTTCGTCTCGAACGACACCACCGACCTGCAGGTCAGCGACGGCGGCGCCTCGGAGCTCATCCGCGCATTCTGGACGATCCAGGAGGTTACGGCCGACGCCTGCAAATGCGCCTGGGAGAACGACGCCTGGGTACGCGCCATGAATACCGACACGTGGTCCGACGCCGACAACGACGCGACCTACGCCGTCTACGTACGTACGTTGCAGGGCATCGCCTACGTGAACGAGTACCTGCGCCAGACCGCCTCGGACAAACTCTCCGACCGCGGCGTGAGCAGCGAACTGGCCGCCAGGATCCAGAGCTTCCGCGCCGAGGCCCGTTTCCTGCGCGCCTATTTCTACTGGATCGCCCTCGACGTGTTCGGCGACGTGCCGTTCACGACCGAGACCTCGCCCTTCGGCGGCGGTGTGAACCCCAAACAGGCCTCGCGCAAGGATGTCTTCGACTACTGCATCTCGGAGCTGACCGACCTGGCTTCGGACGAAAGCGCGATGCCTGCCGCACGCTCGAACTACCCGCGTGCCGACAAGGGTGCGGTCAACGGCCTGCTGGCCCGCATGTACCTCAATGCCGAGGTTTATGCCGGCACCCCGATGTGGACGGAGGCCAAATCCGCCTGCGAAGCGATCTTCGGCATGGGCTACTCGCTCTGCCCGGAGTATTCCGACCTCTTCCGCGGCGACAACGGCGAGAACGCCGACGCCCTGAAGGAGATCATCTTCGGCGTGGCATACGACGCCGAGCAGACGCAGTCCTACGGCGGCACGTCGTACCTGACGCTGGCAGCCATCGCCGCCACCGACGTGACGGCCGAACAGAAGATCAACGGCGTGAACAACGGCTGGGCCGGCATCCGCGTACCCTACGAATACGTGCAGAAATATTTCAACGCCCGCAACGCGGACTACACCACGGGCGAATATACGGTCAGTGACAAACGCGGCGGAATGTTCTACATCAAAGGCCGCCAGGAGTCAATGAACGATGCGCTCTATGTCTTCCTCAACGGGTGGACTTGCCTCAAGTTCAACAATATCCCCCACGACATGACCAACGACGAATTCCTTGCCACGGCTGCATCGAAGGCATACAGCGACATCGACTTCCCGATGATCCGCCTGGGCGAGATCTACCTGATCTACGCCGAGGCCTGCATGAACCTGGGACAGGCCAACACCGCGCTGCCGAAACTCCAGGAGCTGAGCAACCGTGCCGGGGTATCGGCCCCCTCGTCGGTCACGGCCGACTACCTACTCGAGGAGCGTGCCCGCGAGCTGATGTGGGAGGGGCACCGCCGCACCGACCTGATCCGCTACGGCAAGTTCACCACCCCGTCGTTCCTCTGGACATACAAGGGCGGCACCTTCACCGGACAGGGGTTCGATGATTACATGAAAATCTTTGCCATCCCTTCGTCGGAGCTCGCTTCCAACCCCGAACTGCACCAGAATCCCGGCTACGGAAACGCAACCGATAAATAACCAACCCTAAAAATCGTACGACTATGAAAATTACACGATATGCGATGATGCTGGCGGCTGCGACGGGACTCCTCTCCGCCTGCCAAAAGCTCGACGAGGTAAAGGCCTACGACCCCGACAAGGTCGTGGCGCCCGTGCTGCATGCGCTGCCCGGGGAGATCGTCATTACGCCCGACAACATGGGCTCGACGCAGACCTTCACCTGGGACGCCGCCGACTTCGGCGTCCGCACCCAGATCAACTACTCGATCGAAGCCTCGTACAACGACGGTGCGAAACTGGTGCTCTTCACGGGTATGAACGGCACCTCGTCGGAACAGACCTATGAAAGCCTCAACAACATCCTTGCGCTGTCCGTGGAAGACGGCGGCCTGGGGGTTCCCTCGGGCGAACCTACAGACGTGGATTTCTACATCAGCGCCACGATCGGCACCGACTTCGAGAAATTCTACTCCGCCCCCGCCACCGTCCGCATGACCGTGACAACGGCCGAGCGTACCTATCCCCAGGTCTGGGTAATCGGCGATTACTGCGGCTGGAATTTCGACAACGCACAGGGACTGTTCTGTTTCTCCGGCGACGAGGTCACCTACGAAGCTATCGTTGACTTGGGCGAAAAAGCCGCCAACGGCTTCAAACTGAGCGGCGAAGCCGGTTGGAACGATGCCTGCAACTGGGGCACCGACGATGATGCTGCGGCTCCGGAAACGGAAGCCCCGTCGATCACGCTGATCTCCAGCAGCGGTTCCGGAAACATCATGGTCTATTCCAAGCGCTTCTACCGCTTCGTATTCGACCGTTCGACATTAACGTTAAGCAATAAGCTGTCGTTCAACTCGATGGGTATTATCGGCGATGCCACTCCGGGCGGCTGGGACACCGACACGGAGATGAATTTCGACACCCAAAAACAGCGTTTCTGGGTCGACGTCACACTGACCGCCGGGGAATTCAAATTCCGTGCGGACAACGACTGGGCGATAAACTTCGGCGGGGCGGACGGACGCCTTTCGCAGAACGGCGACAACATCAAGGCCACGGCGGGCAACTACCGCGTATACGCAACCCTGAACAACTCTGCGGAGATCACCTACGAACTCAATGCCGGCGACTACGGCACGGGCGGCGGCGAAGAACCCGACCCGGGGCCGGAAAAGGCCGACTGGTACATCCACGGCCAGACCGTCGCAACCCCCGACTGGGGCCCGACGGCCATGGAGAGCGCCAGCTCGAACATCGTGGCCTACAAGGCCGCAGGGGTCGAGGTAGCCGCCAACTCGGAATTCCTCTTCAAGAGCGGCGACGAGTCGCAGTGGATCGGGGCCGACGCCGCATTCGCCGGCAGCAGCCCCTACACCTGCACGATCGGCTCGGCCTTCAAGGTTTCCGCCGACAAGGTCAATGCCGTGATCGCCGAAGCCGGCACGTACGACTACTGGCTGCTGCCCGAGGCGGGACGCGCCTACGTGATGGCCGCAGGCGCCAAGCCCGAGCTGGTCGCCGACACATGGGGACTGGTCGGCAACATCACCGGATGGGGTGACCTGGGCGATTTCTCCATGAGCGAGGAGGGCGCCTACCTCGTTCGCAAAGGCGTAGCCCTGACCACCGCCAGCGAATTCAAGATCCGCTTCAATAACGCCTGGGACGACTCCAAGAACTACGGCACGGCGTCGGGCGGTGCGGTCGACATCAACAAGGCCGTAGACATCATCACCAGCGGCGGTTCGCAGAACATGAAAGTCCAGCTCGACGGCACCTACGACATCTATTTCGACCTCGCGAATTCGCAGATATACATCATGTCCGAGGGCAAGACCCCGGCAGAGGCCGAATAACGGCCACCCTTTCACGGGACGGCACACAGAGGTTGCCGTCCCGTTTCTGGCCTGCCGTCCCTGACCGGACGGCAGGCCCCGAAACGAACTTTAACCGAGATTCCGCTATGAAAAAATTTCTTTTCCTGCTGCTGGCACTCGTACTTTCCGTATCCGTGTCGTGCAGCGACGACAAGACCGGCGATACCGGCGGCAGTATGCTCTCCGTGACCCCCACGGAGATAGAATTCGAAGCCGCAGGCGGCAGCCGGCTGCTCGACCTGCGCACCGATGCGGGCGCGTGGTCGCTGACGCAGAGCGACAATACCGCATGGTGCACACCGGCCCTCACATCGGGCAAAACCTCCACGTCGTTCGCGGTCACGGCGACCGCAAACGAGTCGTCGAAACGCTCCGCGACGCTTACCTTCACCGCCCCGGGCTGCGATCCGGTCGTCGTCACCGTGACACAGAGCGGCGATGCCTCCCAGGATTTCGAGGGCGAGCAGGTCGTCGCCCAGCCCGATGCGTGGGACAACCGCAAACGCGCCGACATAAGCTACCAGCTGCTGGTATACAGCTTCGCCGACGGCAACGGCGACAAGGTGGGCGACCTGCCGGGGCTGACCCGGCGGCTCGACTACATCGACGCACTCGGCGCCTCGGCCGTATGGCTCTCGCCGATCCATCCGGCGGCTTCGTACCACGGTTACGACGTGCTCGACTACGAGGCGGTCAACCCCGCCTTCGGGACGGACGCCGACCTGAGGGCATTCATCGACGCGGCCCATGCCCGTGGCATCCGGGTCTACCTGGATTACGTGCTCAACCATACAGGCAAAGACCACCCGTGGTTCAAATCGGCCGCCGCGTCCGAAGGGAGCCCTTACCGTGACCGCTATATCTTCTCCGAAGACCCGCAGGCCGACATCGCAGCCGGACGGATCGACCAGATCGCCACGGAAGGCGCCGCAGGCTACGATGCCGGGCAATGGTTCTCGACCGACACGGGGGCGGGTGCCGCCGGGCGCTTCAAGTTCGTACTCGACTGGACAAATGCCGACAGCCCGACGGTGACCGTTACCGAAACGACCGACGCCGCGGACGCGGACAACACGCAGGGCGGCCCGGACGACAAGTACCTCTATTTCGGCAACGGCACGAGCAAACGCTTCTACGCCAGGGGCGGCAACAGCTACGAACTGACGCTCGACTTCGATTCCGACTGGGGATTCCTCGTCCGCACCTCGACCATGTCGTGGGCCGCAGGCACCAAATACGGCGCCCCGGACAACCGGACGATCATCCGGTTCGGGGAGCCCTTCACCCTGATGTCGAACCGCTCGGCCGACCCGGCCAACGTGCAGTTCTCGCTGCCGACGATGTACCATTCGCACTTCTGGACGGCGGCATTCGCCGACCTCAACTACGGCAAAGCCGCCGAGGCCGAGCAGTCCAGGGCGTTCAAGGCCGTCGCCGAAGCGGCTGACAAGTGGGTACGCATGGGCGTGGACGGGTTCCGCCTCGATGCCGTGAAGCACATCTACCACAACGCCTACAACGACGAGAACCCCACGTTCCTCAAGAAATTCTACGACCGCATGAACGAGACCTACAAGGCCGCCGGCGGAGAGGGCGATTTCTACATGGTGGGCGAGATGCTCGACGAAGCGGACAAGGCGGCACCCTATTACCGGGGGCTGCCGGCACTGTTCGAATTCACGTTCTGGTACAAGCTCAAATGGGCGCTGCAAAACGGCATCGGATGCTATTTCGTCAAGGACATCCTCGACGTGCAGCCCCTCTACGCACAGTACCGCAGCGATTACATCGAAGCCACGAAACTTTCGAACCACGACGAGGATCGCACGGGCTCCGACCTGGGGCAGTCCGTCGAAAAGATGAAGGTGGCGGCCGCCGTACTGCTCACGGCGCAGGGCGCACCCTACATTTACCAGGGCGAAGAGCTCGGGTACTGGGGCACCAAATCCAACGGCGACGAATATGTCCGCACCCCGATCCTGTGGGACAAGGCGGGCAACGAACTGGCTTCGGGAAGCCTCTCGGGCAAGATCGACATGCAGATGCTGACCGCAGCAATCTCGGTCGAGGCGCAGGCCGACGACGACGGTTCGCTGCTCAACCTCTACCGCACGTTCGCCCGGCTGCGCAACACCTATCCCGTGCTGGCGCAGGGCAAGATGGTCAAACACCCGGTCTACAACGACGGCAACACCTCGCAGCAATCCATCGCGGCCTGGTACCGCGAACTGGACGGCGAACGGATGCTCGTCGTGCACAACTTCGGCCAGGAGACACAGATACTGACCCTTACCGACCAACCGGACAAGGCCGTAGGCGTCTCAGGTGAAGTGAAACTTCAGCGCGGCGACGCTTCGTCGAAACTGCTCATGGGTGCCTGGTCGTCGGTCGTGTTCACGCTCTAAACGACCCGCCATGAAACGGTTGCCCGCATTACTTCTCGCAATGGTACTGGTTGCCTGCGGCACACGGCCGCAGCAACCGGCCGCCCACCCCGACTGGAGTTACAACTCGGTCGTCTACGAAATGAACGTGCGCCAGTACACCCCCGAAGGGACGCTGACGGCAGCCGCACGCGAACTGCCCCGGCTCAGAGAACTGGGCGTGGACGTCGTCTGGCTGATGCCCGTCTACCCCATCGGCGTCAAGGAGCGCAAGGGAACCCTCGGCTCGTACTACGCCATCTCCGACTACGAAGCCGTCAACCCCGAATTCGGCACGCTGGAGGATTTCGACCGGTTCGTAGCCGACGCCCACAGACTCGGGCTGCGCGTAATCCTGGACTGGGTGGCCAACCACACCTCGCCCGATGCCCGCTGGATCGAGGAGCATCCGGCCGACTGGTATGTGCGCGACTCGCTGGGCAACACCATCGTGCAGTACGACTGGACGGACATCGCCAAGCTCGACTACGGCAACACGGACATGCGTGCCGCAATGGCGGCCGCCATGCGTTTCTGGCTCAACCGCGGCATCGACGGATTCCGCTGCGACATGGCGTGCGAGGTACCCATCGACTTCTGGCAGCAGACGCTGCCCGCACTGCGGAAGGAGTACCCCGGCATCTACCTGCTCGCCGAGGGCGAAGCCCCCGCATTGCACGACGGGGCGTTCGACGCCTCGTATGCGTGGGAACTGCACCACCTGCTGAACGACATCGCACAGGGACGCAAAAGCGCCGCAGACCTGCGTGCCTACGTCGCCAGAGACTCCGCTGCCATGCCGCGCGAGGCGTTCCGCCTGATGTTCACCTCGAACCACGACGAAAACTCGTGGGCCGGGACGGAATTCGAGCGCATGGGCGACGCAGCACGCGTGATGGCGTTGCTGACCTTCACGCTGCCCAACGGGCAGCCGCTCGTCTATACCGGACAGGAGATGGGGTTCGACCACCGCTTCGAGTTCTTCGAGAAAGACCCCGTACCCGCGTGGGAACATAACGGGTTTACGGATTTCTACACCGCACTGATCCGGCTGCGCCACGAGAACCCGGCGCTCGCGGCCGGAGAACGCGGCGGGCAGGCCGCATACCCGCTCGGAGAACGAACACCCGACGGCCTGATGCTGTTTTCCCGCACGGCCGGCGGCAACGAGGTGACAGTCGCTGCGAACCTCAGCGCGGAGGAGGTCGCATTCGACCTGCCGTTCGAGGGCTCGCGCCGCGAGTTCTTCACCGGGAAGGAATACACGGGCGGCACCCGCACCGTGCTTCCCGCATGGCAGTGGCTGGTCTTCGCACAAGACAGGAGATAAGGGTTGCGGACATGCGCCGGGGATGCGCGGAAACAGCGCCGGGAACCCGATAGCACCCGACGGGAATAGACAGTAAACCATCCGAGAAGCACGGGGATGCGCATGAGAAGCACAAGGATGCCCCGGGCGAAACGGGAATCGCTGGAAACCGATTTTTTGCTAACTTTACAAACGACGATATTTTGAACCGATTTTTCATGACACTCGCAGCAGCCGGACTGCTCTCCTGCACAGGGACAGGACAGTCCGCATTCGACCCCGCCTCGGTGGCAGACGCCTCGGGCGAGGTTACCCGCGTCGAACCCCTCTCGTGGTGGACGGGAATGCAGACCCCGCTCCAGTTGCTCGTCAACGGGGCCGGCATCGCGGCATACGACGTCCGCATCGAAGGCGGACAGGGCGTCGGGGTGAAGGCCCGCCACAAGGCCGACAGTCCCAATTACCTATTCGTGGACGTGGAGGTGAAACCCGACGCGGAGCCGGGCACCTACTACCTCGTATTCTCGCAGGGGGAACGGCAGTTCAAGGTTCCCTATGAGATCGCGGCACGCGCCGAAGGCTCGGCCGCACGCAAGAGTTTCACCACGGCCGACATGATCTACCTCCTGATGCCCGACCGCTTCGCCAACGGCGATGCGTCGAACGACTCGACGCCCCACACGCGGGAGCGCGCCGACCGCAGCGCCTTCTTCGGCCGCCACGGGGGCGACCTGCAGGGGATGATCGACCACCTGGATTACATCGCAGGGCTGGGCGCCACGGCCGTATGGCCCACGCCGCTGCTGCTGGACGACGAACCCGAAGGTTCGTACCACGGCTACGCCTGCGGCGACTACTACCGCATAGACCCCCGGTTCGGCTCGAACGAACTGTATCGGGAGTTCGTCGGCAAAGCCCACGAGCACGGGCTGAAGGTGATTATGGACATCGTCACCAACCACTGCGGCACGGGCCACTGGTGGATGAAAGACCTACCTTTCAGGGACTGGATACACCAGTTCCCCGAATACACCGGGACGAACGTCTGCTTCTCGACGAACATGGATCCCAACGCTTCGCGCTACGACCTCGACCTGCAGGAGAGCGGCTGGTTCGTGCCGTCGATGCCCGACATGAACCTCGACAATCCCTACGTGCTGCAATATTTCAAGCAATGGGCCGTGTGGTGGATCGAGTATGCCGGCCTGGACGGGTTCCGCGTCGACACCTACCCCTACAACGAGAAGGTGCCGATGAGCGAGTGGTGCGCGGCCGTACGCAGGGAATACCCTGATTTCAACATCGTGGGCGAATGCTGGACGTCGTCGATCCCGCAACTGGCATACTGGCAGGGCGGCAATCCCAACAAGGACGGCTTCGACTCGCACCTGCCGTCGATCATGGATTTCCCGCTGCAGGAGGCCATCTGCCGGGCGCTGCCCACCGACTCGCTCCGCTGGGGCGAGGGCATGACGCGCGTCTACGACTGCCTGTCGCACGATTTCGTCTACCATGACCTGTCGAAAATGATGATCTTCGTCGCCAACCACGACACCGACCGCATCGGCGACATCGTACGCAGAAACCCCGACCGGCTGAAACTCTCGATGGCGATGCTGGCCACGATGCGCGGCATCCCGCAGATATTCTCGGGCGACGAGATGATGTTCACCTCGAAAGACCTCTCGCAGGGACACGGCGGGCTGCGCGTGGATTTCCCCGGCGGCTGGGAGGGCGACGCGGTGAACCTGTTCGACCCGGCGCAGCGCGATGCCGTACAGGCGGGGCTCTTCGACTACACGCAGCGGCTCTTCCAATGGCGCAAGTCGAAGCCCGTGATCCACAACGGCCGCACGATGCACTTCCTCTCGCGCGACAACACCTACGCCTATTTCCGTTATGACGACACCGACGCGGTATTCGTCTTCATCAACAACTCGCGGGGCAAGAAACAGGTGCCGTGGTCGCACTATGCCGAGATCGCCTCGGGGCTGAGCGACGGGCGCAACGTCCTGACGGGCGAAGCCACGGAGGTGGACGATACCACCACGGTCGGCCCGCGGCAGGCGCTGATCGTAGAATTCAAACGTAAATAACAAGACCGAACCATGAAGAAAATATTTTTATATATCTCTGCGCTGCTGGCCGGCGCAGCCTGCACGGCACAGGAGACGCTCCTCTCGCCCGACGGCCGCCTCCGCCTGGAATTCAGCCTGGCGGATGGAGGCCGCCCCACCTATACGCTCGATTACAAGGAGCGCCCCGTGATCCTGCCCAGCGGCATGGGGCTCGAACTGCGTGGCGAAGCCCCGAAGCTGGAATTCGGGGCTGAAATCCGCAAGGGCGAACCAGGGCGCCCGGTATCGCTCTACGACGGGTTCACCCTCGGGCAGGTGGCCCGCAGCGAGTCCGACCAGACATGGCGTCCCGTATGGGGCGAGCAGGCCGAGATCCGCGACCGCTATAACGAAATGGCCGTCACGCTGCGGCAGGCCGCGACAGGCCGCGACATGACGATCCGCTTCCGGCTCTACGACGACGGGCTCGGATTCCGCTACGAATTCCCCGAACAGGAGTCGCTGACCTATTTCGTCATCGGCGAGGAGAAAACACAGTTCGCCATGACGGGCGACCACACGGCGTTCTGGATCCCGGGCGACTACGACACGCAGGAGTACGACTACACCGAATCGAAGCTCTCACAGATATGGGAGCTGATGCCCGGCGCCATCACGCCCAACTCGTCGCAGACGCCCTTCTCGCCCACGGGCGTACAGACGGCCCTGCAGATGAAGAGCGACGACGGGCTCTACATCAACATCCACGAAGCGGCGCTGGTCGACTATGCGTGCATGCACCTCGACCTGGACGACCGGAATTTCATCTTCACCTCGCACCTTACGCCCGACGCACAGGGGTGGAAAGGCTACATGCAGGCGCCCTGCCATACCCCGTGGCGCACGGTGACGGTCTCGGACGACGCCCGCGACATCCTCGCCTCGAAGCTGATCCTGAACCTCAACGAGCCGTGCGCCTATGACGACACCTCGTGGATCAAGCCCGTGAAATACATGGGCGTATGGTGGGAAATGATCACCGGCAAGAGCGACTGGGCCTATACGCGCGACGTGCCGTCGGTACAGCTCGGCGTGACGGATTACGCCCGGTGCACACCCAGCGGCCGCCACGGCGCCGAGAACGAGAACGTGAAGCGGTACATCGACTTCGCGGCGGCACACGGGTTCGACCAGCTGCTCGTCGAAGGCTGGAACGTCGGCTGGGAGGACTGGTTCGGGCACACGAAGGATTACGTCTTCGATTTCATGACCCCCTACCCCGATTTCGACATCGCCGCGCTGAACGAATATGCGCACGGGAAAGGCATCCGGCTGATGATGCACCACGAAACGTCGGCTTCGGTGCGCAACTACGAACGCCACATGGAAGCGGCCTACCGCCTGATGAACAAATACGGGTACAACTCGGTCAAGAGCGGATACGTGGGCGACATCCTGCCCCGCGGAGAGCACCATTACGGGCAGTGGATGAACAACCACTACCTCTATGCCGTCCGCCGGGCCGCCGACCACAAGATCATGGTCAACGCCCACGAGGCGGTGCGCCCGACGGGCCTCTGCCGCACCTACCCCAACCTGATCGGCAACGAGTCGGCACGCGGCACGGAGTACCAGGCGTTCGGCGGCTCGAAGCCCCACCATGTGACGATCCTGCCCTTCACGCGCCTGCAGGGCGGCCCGATGGACTACACACCCGGCATCTTCGTGATGGACGTCGCGGAGGTCAACCCCGGCAACCACTCGCACGTCAACGCGACGCTCGCCAACCAGCTGGCGTTGTACGTGACGATGTACTCGCCGCTGCAGATGGCGGCAGACCTGCCCGAACACTATGAAAAATACATGGACGCGTTCCAATTCATCAAGGACGTGGCCATCGATTGGGACGAGAGCCGCTACCTGCTGGCCGAGCCGGGCGACTACATCGTCGTGGCGCGCAAGGCCAAAGGCACGGGCGAGTGGTTCGTGGGCGGCGTGACGGACGAGAACCGCCGTACGGTGACGCTCCCGTTCGACTACCTCGCCCCCGGCAAGGAGTATGTGGCGACGCTCTACGCCGATGCCCCCGATGCCGATTACCAGACCAATCCGCAGGCGTATGTCATCCGCACCGGGAAGGTTGGACAACGCACGGAACTCGACGTGGAGATGGCGCGCGGCGGCGGCTTTGCAATCTCCATACGCGAAGCTACCGACGCAGACCGCAAACTCCGCAGGCTGAAATAACGGGAAATGCCGTGCGGACGGCAATCATGCCGGGGGCCCGCACAGCCGGCGCCGGCGCTGAACCCGTACCCCGGCACGGCCGCGGACGACAGCAGACCGCCCGGCCTCCACTGCCAGCCGGCATGCGGCACTCGGCAATGTCCGGCAACGGAATGCCCGCACAGCCCCCCCCCTCAAAAAATCCTTTGCCCCTTGTTCGCCAGCGGTTCCGAGGATTTACAAAGCAATGCTGTAACTGAATAAGTTACGGCGTTGTTTTTTTATGAGGTAATGATTTAGAAACGCAAGTCTTGAATAAACTTACATCGAGGTTCATCCTGTCAAACAACTCTATACAAATATACGAAATATCTGATAAAAAAGCAAATAGGATTTTTATCACCTTATTTGCCGATTTATGGCGGACATCAGCGTCACCGCCGTGTCCCGTCCTGAAAAAGGTTTACAGTGATTGATAATTAAAGATAAACATTTTGGTTCAAAAAATATTGTCCTGATATAAGTTTACATATGCCTTCCGAACAACCGTCTTTCGGCCCCAATGATGTTTGAGTTTCCCGGTTCTAAGTTCCGCTTCCAAGGGCGTAAGCCAATCGCAGCTGGCATGAGGTCTGAGTGAATTGTAAAGGATAACGATCTGGTCGATGCGTTCTTTTGCTGCCTGAAAACTTTCAAAACATTCCTCGTCGATCCATTCGCTCTTCAGAATACCGTTCACCCGTTCGGCAACGGCATTCTCATACGGATCGCCCTTTTCAGTCATGCTGATGCGAATCCCATTATC